>Ga0335073_10000002_pt1 | contig 1134338 bp, 971 predicted proteins | sample Lox_Sample_22_FD_207093 | JGI IMG/M metagenome (GOLD analysis project Ga0335073, IMG submission 207093) | Soil microbial communities from Loxahatchee National Wildlife Refuge, Florida, United States - Lox_Sample_2.2 | ecosystem: Environmental > Terrestrial > Soil > Wetlands | place: USA... | reverse complement strand
CCGGCACGACGGCGAAGCTCTCGCCGCTGTCGCTCTCATTCGGGTCGATTGGCGAGAATGAGACCACCCCCGCCAAGACCGTCACGCTCACCAACCTCGGAACGACTGCGATGACGATCAGTTCCATTTCGATCACAGGAACGGATGCTGCCGACTACGCGCAAACCAGTACATGCAGTACCTCGCTGGCAGCCTCGGCAAACTGCACGATCAGCGTGACCTTCAAGCCCAACACAACGGGAGTGCTCTCCTCGGCATCGCTCAGCGTCTCTGACAACGCCACCGGAAGCCCGCAGAAAGTCTCGTTGAGCGGCACGGGCACGACGGCGAAGCTCTCTCCGCTGTCGCTCTCGTTCGGAACCGTCACCGTTGGGAGCAAGAGCGCGGCTAAGACAGTGACCTTGACGAACGGCGGGACCAGTGCGCTAGCCATTACGAGCATCACCATTACAGGAACCAATGCCAGCGACTTCGCTGAAACCAACACCTGCGGCAGTTCATTAGCTGCGTCGGCAAGCTGCACGATCAGCGTCACCTTCACCCCAGGTGCAACCGGGTCTCGGTCCGCCGCCATCAGCGTCACCGACAACGCCATCGGCAGCCCGCAGAAGGTCACGCTGTCTGGAACCGGGGGCTAGGGCGGGGAAGCGACGAGTGAATTTAGTGCGGCCATCATTCGCGGCGAGAGATCGTCCCTTTGCGAGTGATGGCCCAGTCCGGGACCGAGGTCAAGTTTGAATCCCTCACCGTGCGCTTTGCCTTCAGCGCAATGGTGGCATGTTGCCGGCGCGAAAATGATCGATCAAACCAGTCGCCGCTCCTGAAGACGGCGGACAAATCCCCAACTCCTTTCACGTCCGTGGAGTGCGTGAACTTCCTCGATCAATGCTATAGTGTGCCGACCGTCTCGGACGCCATGCGCCTCTCGACGTACAGGTTCGCCGATTACGAACTGGATCCAGGCCGCTTCGAGCTGCGCCGCAACGGTCGTGTCCTCAAACTCGAACGCATTCCGATGGAGTTACTGATCCTGCTGCTGGAGAAAGAGGGCTCCATCGCGACGCGACGGGAAATCGTCGATCGGCTCTGGGGCAGCGAGGTGTTCGTCGACACTGAACATGGCATCAACACGGCGGTCCGCAAGATCCGCCGGGCATTGTGCGATGACCCCGAGCGTCCGCGCTTCGTTCTGACCGTCACCGGCAAAGGCTACCGTTTTGTCGGAGAAAAGCCGGCTCACGTCATGTTGGTGGTTCTTCCCTTCGACAATCTCAGCGGAGACCCTGCCGAAGACTATTTCACTGACGGCCTCACGGAAGAAATGATCGCTCAGCTGGGGTCGCTCAGCCCGGAGCAGCTGGGCGTCATCGCCCGCACCACATCAATGGCATACAAACACTCGGGTAAGAGTGTGCAGCAGATCGGCGATGAACTCGCAGCGGACTACGTGCTGGAAAGCAGCGTGCGACGCAATGGTGATCGAGTCCGCATTACCGTCCAGCTGATTCGTACCCGCGATCAGGTCCACATCTGGGCGCAAAACTACGACCGCGATATCAGCGGGTCGATTGCGCTGCAAGAGGAGGTCGCCCGGGCGGTTGCTTCTCAGATTGAGGTGAAGCTGGGCCGGGACTATGCCAGCCGGCGCGTCCGCACACGCCCTGATCCCGAGGCGAACGAAGCCTACTTGCGCGGACGTTTCTTCTTCAATCAATTCACCGCCGACGGCTACCGCAAAGCCATCACTTACTTCCAGCAGGCCATCGAACGGGATGCGAACTTCGCCGAGGCCCATGCCGGATTAGCCAATTCCTATTGCTATCTGGTAATCACCGACTTCCTCTCACCCGCCGTGGCCTTTCCCAAGATTATCGATTCCGCCCGCCGTGCCGTGCTCCTTGGCGACGGCCTGGCCGAATCGCACAGCGCTCTAGCCATGGCCATGAAGCACAAGTATCGTTGGCCCGAAGCAGGGAGGGAATTCCAGCGTGCGATCGCGCTCAATCCCAGCTATTCGGCCACACATCGCTTCTATGCGGCGCTGCTGGCTGCGGAACTGCGTGATGCGGAAGCCTGGGAGCAGATTAACGAGGCAATGCGCACGGATCCTCTTTCACTGCCCAACAATGCGGAGCTGGTTCGCACCCTCTACTACGCTCGCGACTATGACGGCGCTCTGGCGCAGGCGCAAAAGGCCATGCAACTCGATCCCGGCTACTATCGCACCCATTTCTGGATGGCGCGTGTTTACTCGCAGATGCGCCTACACCAAGAGGCAATTGCCGAAGCTGAAATCGTGCAGCGTGCCCTGCCCAACAGCAACCTTGCCCTTACGGAAATGGCGTATTGTCTCGGGACCGGCGGCCACCCGGCTGAGGCCAGACAGATCCTGCTCGAACTGGAGCAGCGTGCTAAATCGGAGTTCGTTCCCGCCTACAATCTCGCGGTCATCCATCTTGCTCTAGGGGAAAATGATGCGGCTCTCCAGTATCTGCAGCAAAGCTACGAGAAAGGAGACTGGGCCCTTCTGGTCCTCGCTGCCGAACCCCGTTGGGATTCCTTGAGAGGCGCCGCGCCATTTGGCGCACTCTTGACAAGGCTGTCGCTCCCGTCGCCGACTCGAGGCCCGCGTTGGCAGTGATCAAGACAACATGGTGCCCTGCGTTTGTGGTGCCCACCTTTCGAAACCGCGAAAGGTGGGGCAGCCAAATTTCATGCTGGTTCCGGCAATTTCAAGGCTGGGCCAGCCCCCACGAGCAGGTGATAAAGTGCAGATGATGCGCTCCGTAACTGCGATGCAGGCCTGCAGGCATAACGTCTCATGGTACCGGCAGCACCGTACCCGCCCTCGCAAAAAGCGCGAGAACGGGGCACCCACAGGATCGAAACGGGAAGATGAAAACCAAAACCCAAAGGCCGGGCCACCCGTCCAGTTTGTGATCGATTGCACATTCCCGTTGTCCCCTAAAGCGACAGCAAAATTATAGCTGCGGCTCATGATGGTCGCGCCCACTGTCGGGCAAGGCATGGCCTGAAGCTGGGTAAGGGTCGTGGGCGAGATCGTTGCCGTGGTGATATAGATTTGCAGGGGTTGCAAACGGTCGTTGTACGTATCGGCGATGTTGATTCCGTTGAAGCCTGTCGCTTTCCCGTTCACCATCCCGGTCAACGCGCCGAAGGGCGCATAGGTGGCGCTTTGAACGTAGTTGATGCTGCTCGTGTTATCTTGCGCCAACTATTCAGAAGGTCTTGTTGCGAGCCACTGATGAACCTGCTCAGGTGTTTTCTGGTCTGCCTGCAACAGCAGAATCCGAAGCGGTACGTCGCGGTCCTCGGAGTACGTTGTGTAAAAGTCGGTGGCAAATTTCTCGTAGTAGGGTGGGTCATTGTGGAACAGGTGTAGTTCCTTTAAGCACGGATCAGGAACGCTTGCTACGCTGGGATGAGGACCGACCGCTTTACTGATGGCACATGCCCGCCGGTAGCCATCATCGAAGCCAACAATGAACCCCCTCACGAAACCAGTTCTCTCAGAGGGGTTCCACTCCAACCAGAGTTTCCCCGGCGAGTAGGAACGAGACTCGGGAAACCTAAGGACACCAGCCTGTGAGTGGAGCTGCGATACTGTACACAGGAGCATCGTAAGCAGAAGGTACAGACGTGACTTCGATGTAGTCATTGATTTACTCCGGATTGATGACGACTTTGTCGGTTCGGATCAGGACTTTCTGGCTATCCGCAGCAGGAACATCCTTCCGCCAGATAATCTTCGCTGGCTTACCTTCTACGGTGTATTTCTGTCTGAAGCCCGCCGGTCCATTGCTACCTTGCGATAGCCTATCCTGGAATTGACCTGCGCGGTGGTTCGCCTCATCGCCGGGACTGCTGTTTGAAGTACCCTTCCCCTTAGCGTAGTTGTAGTTCGCCGCATCGCCGCCTTCCTTTCCTGGAAGCGGAGCTTCGTGAAGCGAGATTTCTGCGTTCGGGACTGCATTGCCTTTGGAATCTACGGCTTGGTAGGTGATGTCACGTACAATCTCGGCTCCGTTGGGCGAAGGAAAAGGATTAGGAGTTCCATTTGGCCCTGTGTCGCTTATCACTTTGACATTGCAGCTCTGGCTTTGGCACGCATTTTGCGCCTGGCTGTTGACCGAGTTCTGCCCTTGCTGGGCTGCGCTCGTCGTTGCTGCCGCGGTATTCCCATTCGCCGCTGCCTGTTGGGCTTGGCAGTCAGTCGCGTTGGTCGCGCAGGGAAAATTAACTTGCCCGGCTTGGGCATAGTCTCCGTTGCCCATTGGTCCCTGATGTCCATCCGGGTCGCCAAAGGTCGTCGGATTATTTTCGGCGTAGGCGTACAGATTGAGGCTCTGCGGATTCCCGAAATTCGCATAGGGCACGCTCACCGGCTTGGCGGCCCAATCGGGAGTCATGAACCGACCCATATTGCTCGCATCGTACCGCGCCCCAAAGTTGTCCAGCCCGCTCTCGGCGTCCCACTCTTTGCCATTGAACCGGTAATGCTGAAGTACAGTGGCACAGTTGTCGGCAATCACTCCCCCGAATGGGTAGTAGTCAATATCCTGCTCACAGACGCTGCCCGTGGCATTTTCGACCATCGCGTGCGATCCCAGATGATCGGAAAAATAATAGTGCACGGCATTGGAGGGAATAAGGTATCAGTGTAGGTATCACCACGACCTAAGTACAAGATAACAAACGTACTGGCGGAGAGGGAGGGATTCGAACCCCCGATACCCGTTAAGGTATGTCCGCTTTCGAGGCGGATCGTTTCAACCACTCACGCACCTCTCCGCGCCGGACAACAACTGAGTTTTTCAGTTCATTGGTATCGATTGAAGTCCTTCGGTCCTTCGCTGCGCTCAGGATTTCGCGTGCGGGCTCCCGGCCTCGCTTCGCTGAGCCTCACGCCCGCAACCCGGCTCAATTTCAACCACTCACGCACCTCCTCCGCGCCGGACAACATCCGAGTTTCAGTTCGCCGTATCACTTGAGGGCCTTCGGCCCCGGTCGCTTACCGCCGATCGCGAAAGAACGACTGCAGTAGTTCTGCGCTCCGGCCAGCCAGCACTCCGCTCCGAACTTCCATTCGATGATTCAACTGCGGATGATTCAGCACCGGCAAGACAGAGTGCACGGCGCCCGCTTTCGGATCGTCCGCCCCGTAGACCAGGCGCCTGATACGGGCGTGCACCATTGCTCCAGCGCACATCGCACACGGCTCAATTGTAACAAACAGGTCGCAGTCCTCCAGGCGATGGTTACCGAGGGTTGCAGCGGCTTCGCGGAGCGCTATGACCTCGGCGTGAGCGGTCGGGTCCGATTCAGAGATGTTGCGATTCCATCCCCGGCCTACGATTTGTCCGTGGTGAACCGCAACGGCTCCGACCGGGACTTCTCCCGCCTCGAGAGCGCGCTGGGCGTAGCGGAGAGCCTCCTCCATCCAGAGCTCGTCCGAGGGTATTCCGGCTGCGGTTGATTGAGGATTCTGTTCGATCACCCGTTCTCCAAAGGGCAGCAGCGAAGCTGCTTCGTACAGCATTCTAGCGGGTTCCTTTGGAAGGCAGGCAGAATCGCGCAGGTTCGAGGTTGGGCAGGGGAGGGCTGACAGAAGCGCAAACTCAAATCACGTTCAGCAGAGTGCGGACGACCTGCGGCACAACTGCATGCATCACCGCCGGTAGAACGAGCCTGGCCACAGGATAGGCGATGACGACCGCCGGAGCGACCAGAAGCAGCCAGGTTCGCATCGGCAGATTTGTGAAGTAGGCTTTCATAGCCGTTTCCTGCAAAAGGATACGGTCATGGCCTGCCAAAGGTTCCGTAAAAGTAAGGGCATGCTGAGCGGCACCGGGCGCTCGCCGTGCATCGGTGGTATTCTAATGGCGTTATGGGGATGCCCGGCCTTCTCCGCAAAGTCTTCCTCGTCGATCTGCTGCAAGGACTGCGGATTACATTCCGCTATCAGGATCCAAAAGAGATCTACACCGAGCAGTATCCCTTGGAGCGGCCGCACGTGGCCGAGCGCTACCGGGGCGCCCCTCGCCTGAATGTCAATCCTGACACCGACGAAACCATGTGCATTGCGTGTGATCTCTGCGCGCTGGCGTGTCCCGAGCATCTGATCGTGGTTTCGAGCGAGCGCAACGAGAAGACCCGCCGCAAAGAACTCACCAACTTCACGTACGATCTGAGCCGCTGCATGTTCTGCGGATTGTGTGAGGACGCGTGTCCGACGGACGCGCTCGAACTGACGCAAGACTTCGAACTCGCCAGCTACACCCGCCAGGGATGGATCTGGGATCGCGAGACGCTCGAAAAGGGCCCACAGCCCACGCAGTACGAGCGATAAGACCTTCCCGTCACCACAAGGTCACAGATTCTCGGAGGGTCCGAGGACAGCGAGTCCCTCGCCGAGACCGAGTTGTCTTCCCGGTGTCGCTATGTCTCCCTGGTGAGGACTGCTTACGCCGGTTGCTGCTGCGTCATGCAGTGCATCGCGCCCAAGCCCCAGATAAAGTCTCCGGAATAAATGGGAATGATCTCGCGCTTGGGGAATACTTGCGCCAGCGTATTGAGAGCGATGCGGTCGTTGGCGCGATTGAAGACCGGGATGAGCACGACTCCGTCAGCGATGTAGAAATTGGCGTAACTCGCAGGCAGGCGGCGGCCTTCAAAGACGACCGGCTGCGGCATGGGAATTTCGACAATCGTGAACTGCTTGCCGTTTAGGTCGCGAGCGGACTGCAGGCGGCGGAGGTTGGCGCGCAGGGGGCCGTGGTTTTCGTCCTTCGAGTTGGGCTCGACCATTGTCACGATCGTGTCTTTCGCAACGAAGCGGGCAAGATCGTCGACGTGGCCGTGGGTGTCGTCGCCGGCGATGCCGCGTCCGAGCCAAACGGTGTGCGGCGCGCCGAGATAATCGGCGAACATCTTTTCGTAGTGCACGCGCGTCATGTGGGGATTACGCTCTTGCACCTTGCTGAGCAGACATTCCTCGGTGGTGAGGACCGTGCCCGCTCCGTTGACGTCGATTGATCCGCCTTCGAGCACGATGCGCCGGCCGACCGAGACGGGGTGGATTTCGTGGGCGCGTCCCGCACGCGGGTGCCCCACCCTTCGCGCTCCTCGAAGAGTGGGAATCACGGCATTCGCCATCAGCGATCCGAGTTTGTCGTCAAAGCGCCAGTTGGAATATTTTGCCCAGGCGTTGAATCGGAACTTGAGGGCGAGCAGGGAAGGGCATGAGTTGACTCGCGCCAGTGAGCCCGGCAATTGAGGATGGGCTGCTGAAGGAGAATCCGTACGCACGCCGGTCCCCGCATGCGTCGGAGTGAGGAAGATGCATCCTGAGTCGCGCAGCCAGACGCGGTTGGTCGGCCAGCGATGCAAACGAATATTCGCCGACCACGCTTCCGCGCGTTCGAGAACTCTTCGTGCCTGCCGCGCTGACGCAGCATTCTTGACGATCAAGTCAATACGTTCGTGCGCCGCAAGATGGCGGATGATCTCCGCATAGACCCATGGGACCGGCTCGAACTTGCCGGGCCAGTCCGCGTGATAGTGAGGCCAGGCGAGCCAGGTCGCGGCATGTGGCTCCCACTCGGCCGGCATGCGATAGCCAAGGGCGGCGGGCAGCATATCGTTTGAAACAACCTTTGATGTTCTTTTGGAGTGGCGGGGCAAGGTCCGATTCTCGTCAGTCGATCAGGCGGTTGGTGATGGGGGCATAGGCGTCGATGCGGCGGTCACGCAGGAAGGGCCAGTTGCGGCGAACCTCTTCAAGCGCCTTGAGATCGACCTCCCCGACCAAAATCTCCTCGCGATCATGCGATCCTTCGGCGAGCACACGGCCGAAGGGGTCGCAGAAGAACGATCCGCCCCAGAATTCGAGTCCCTGGCCTGGAGCCGATTTGCCGCGGACGTTGCCGGTCTCAAAGCCAACGCGGTTCACGACCGCAACATAAACTCCGTTGGCGATGGCGTGTGCCCGCTGAATCGTGCGCCAGGCATCGTGTTGAGCCACACCGAACTCTGCTTTCTCTGCCGGATGCCAGCCGATCGCCGTGGGATAAAAGAGCACCTGCGCGCCTTGCAGGGCCGTGAGTCGAGCTCCCTCGGGATACCACTGATCCCAGCAGACGAGCGTGCCCAGACGGCCAGCCGACGTATCGAGCGCGCGAAAGCCGAGGTCGCCGGGCGTGAAATAAAACTTCTCGTAGTAAAGCGGATCGTCGGGGATGTGCATCTTGCGGTACAGTCCGCGCAAGGAACCGTCGCTATCGAAAATCGCAGCCGTATTGTGATAGACGCCGCGGGCGCGCTTCTCGAACAGCGACGCGATCAGCACGACGCCGTTCTTCTTCGCTGCAGCCGACAACCTGTCGGAACTTGGGCCGGGAATCGGCTCGGCGAGATCGAAAAGTGAATGGTCCTCCCGCTGGCAGAAGTATTGTGTCTGAAACAGTTCAGGCAGGCAGACGACTCTGGCGCCGCGGCCGGCGGCGTCGGCAACCCGGCCGAGAGCTTTCTCGAGATTCTGTTCCGGCTCCGGACCACACGACATCTGTACCAAAGCCACACGAAACTTTTCCGGCGGCACGTTCTTTCGCCCTCCGCGAACAATATAACAGCATGGGCGGGAGACGTCAGACCTCAGCTTCCTAAGATGGCAAGCCGCTGATTCGGGAGAGCGAGCGACTCGAAGCCGAAGGAAGCCCGGGGGCCGAGGTTTTGAAGTCTGAGGGGAGAGGTCGGGTGTCTGAAGTACGTACCTTGGCGGTCAGGCAGGGCAAATTGGCTGTCCGTTCCAGAATCCGGATGAAAATCTTTTAACGCCGCGCGGGCGCCTCTTCGGGATAGAATCGCTCCCGCTTCTGGGGTCTCAAGGCCACTTCGACAGCAAATCGATCGACCGCGGGATACGCAAATTCCCGATCGAAAAGGAGAAGTCATGTCTCGAAGATTCACCGCTTCTTTGCTGGCAGTTGCCCTCTTTGCCTTGTTGATGAGCCTGATGGTTTCGGTGCAATCGCAAGCGCAGTCCCAGCCACCCTTCACGCGTCACGTGCGCGAGGCGACGCGCAATGGACAAGCTCCGCTGTTGGGCCGCATGCCATCAACTCAAACTCTGCGGTTGGTGCTGGTCTTGCCGCTTCGGAATCAGGCGGGCCTGGAGGCCTTGCTAAAGGAGCTCTACGACCCGACCAGTCCGTCCTATCGGCGTTTCCTCACGGTAGAGCAGTTCACCGAGAGATTTGGTCCGACGCAAGCCGACTACAAATCCGTCATCGAGTTCGCCGCAGCGCATGGACTCACGGTTGTGGGGACGTCGCGCAACCGTCTGAACGTAGATGTCAGAGGAACGGTCCAGCAGGTCGAAGAGGCGCTGCACGTCAGCATGGGCCTGTATCAGCATCCCACCGAAAATCGGATGTTCTACGCTCCTGACCGCGAGCCTACCCCGGATCTGGCAGTGCGCTTGTGGCATATTGCGGGGCTGGACAATTTTTCGACTCCGCACCCGGCGCTGCTGCGGCGGTCCCAGAGCCTGGAGCCTGAAGCTCGCTCCGGCGCCACCACGGGTTCCGGACCCAGCGCGTCTTTCCTCGGCAGCGACATGCGAGCTGCCTACTATGGCGGAAGCCTCACCGGCGCAGGTCAATCTCTTGGCTTGCTCGAATATTACGGCACTGATTTGGCGGACCTGAACACCTACTTCACGAACGCACATCAGACCAATAGCGTCGCGGTCAAGCTGCTCTCGACCGACGGCACCAGCACGAGCTGCGTCTATCCGAGCTGTGACGACACCGAGCAGACGCTCGATATGACGCAGGCCATCGGCATGGCTCCGGGCCTCTCGAGCCTGGTGATGTACGTCGGCTCCACCGATTCGGCGATTTTCAACGCCATGGCCACGGCCAGCCCTCTCAATGCGCAGCTGAGTTCTTCGTGGACGTGGTATCCCGCCGACCCCAGCACCGACAATCCGTACTTCGAGGAATTTGCGGCCCAGGGACAAAACCTGTTTCAAGCGGCGGGTGACAGCGGTGCATGGAAGTCGTCCTCGGAAATCTTTCCGGCGGATGACGTGTATGTCACCACCGTGGGCGGAACAGATTTGACGACAACGAGCGCGGCTGGCCCGTGGGCGTCGGAATCGACCTGGGTGGACGGTGGAGGCGGCATCTCGCCTGATCACTATGCGATTCCGTCGTGGCAGACCAGCGCGGCGAGTGGCTGTTCGTCGTGTTCGAAGACCTATCGCAACGGTCCGGACGTCTCGGCGAACGCGAATTTCACCTTCTACGTGTGCGCCGATCAGACGACCTGCACCGCGAACGAATACGGCGGGACCAGCTTCGCCGCCCCGATGTGGGCCGGCTATCTGGCGCTTATCAACCAGCAATCAGTGGCGAACGGAAACAAGACTCTCGGCTTCATCAATCCGAGCCTGTACACGATCGGATTGGGGTCGAGCTACAGCAGCGACTTCCACGACATCACGAGCGGAAGCAACGGCTACTCGGCGACGACAGGATATGATCTTGCTACTGGGTGGGGCAGTCCCAATGGTAGCGGCCTGATCAACGCGCTATCGGGCGCGTCGTCGGGACCGGGGTTCAGTCTTTCGGCCTCGCCGGCTGCGGTTTCCATTGCGCAAGGCGGATCTGGAAGCTCAACCATCACCAGCACCATCACGGGCGGGTTCAGCGGGACGATCAGCCTCACGGCGAGCGGCCAACCGACCGGCGTGACCGTCGGCTTCAGTCCGGCATCGATCACCGGCGCGGGAAGCTCGACCATGTCGATCACAGTAGCCTCGACGACCGTGGCCGGTACGTATCCCATCACAGTGACGGGAACCTCCGGCAGCACGGTCGAGACTACAACCGTTTCATTGACAGTGACGGGGACGAGCCCGAACTTCACGATCAGCGCGTCCCCAACGTCTATTACGGTCGCGCGGAGCAGCTCTGGCACGGTGACGATCACCACGACGGTGTCAGGCGGATTCAATTCCGCGATCAGCCTCTCGGCATCGGGTCAGGGAAGTCAGCAGACCGTGACTTTCAGTCCGAGCTCGATTGCGGCGCCCGGAGCAGGCACCTCGACGATGAGAATCACGGTAGGCAATCGCGGGGCGCTCGGCAATCACACCATCACGGTTACCGCCAAAGGCGGAGGACTGACGCACACGACCACCGTCACCCTCGACATCATTCGCTGAACGAGGCGTTTACCACAGCTCTCCCTTTCTCGATAACGCGCCCGGGCCGCAACGGTCCGGGCTTTTTCATGGATTAGCCTTCCGCCAAGCGGCTCGGCTGGAGCTCACCCTCAAGCTGGGCATCTCTTCTCGAAGCGCCCTGGTCTCAGTGGCGGCGCAAGGGATCTCGAGCCCAGCGGAGACGAGGCGGAGACGCTCAGCCAAGATCCTCTGCTCCCGCTTGGAGAACGGGTGCCTCCGGATGATGCCCTCCGTACGGATCAATTTCAGATTGGACTAACCGTAAGGACTAGCCGTGGCATCAACACTCGCCCATCTTGTAGAGTATGGAGTTGGGCATTGATCAGCCTGGAGGCGAAGGTTTGAAACACGGGAACGGAAATTCGCAACAGCCACATGAGCAGAGTGGTGAAGGCAAAGATCGCCATCTTCATAATCCGATCGAAGATCGCTTGATTCCGCTGGAGCCGCTGGATCTGGCCAGAATTACCTCCATTGACGGCCTGGTTCGGGGCATGGCCAAGACTGCATTCACTGGCCGTCAACTCGGTGAGGCGGCCGATGTCCTAGAAGCGATGGCTCTCGATGACGACGCCTTTGTCGTCATGACCCTCGCTGGCGCCATGACCGTAGCCAAACAGGGACTCATCATCACCGAACTGATCGACCGCGGCATCGTCAACGCCATCGTTTCGACTGGAGCCCTGATGGCGCACGGGCTGGTAGAAGCCACCGGGCGGGCACACTACCGCGTCAATCCCGAGGTTTCCGATGAGGAGCTCTACGACCAGGGCTACAACCGCGTCTACGACACGCTCGAACCCGAGCAGAATCTCGATGACGTGGAAGAAGTGATGTCCAGTGTGCTCGAGGGCTGGGATCACAACGAAATCATGTGCTCTTACAAGCTGAACCATGCCATTGGGGCGCATCTCGCCAAGCATGCGCAGGGACAGCGGGGCATTCTGAAGTCTGCCTACGAGAAAGGCGTCCCGGTCTTTGTCCCGGCGTTCACGGATTCGGAACTCGGGCTCGATACAGCGCTCAATAATCGCCTGCGCGAGTCGACCGGCCGGCACAAGATCCGTTTTGATCCGTTCGAAGATGTTGAACACTTCGCCGCGACCTTGCTGCGGCAGAAGAAGCTCGGCATTTTCACGATTGGCGGCGGCGTGCCCCGGAACTGGTCTCAGCAGTTTGGGCCGTTCATCGAGCTTCGGCATCGTCGCCTGGGCGAAAACGTACCCCTCAAGCGCTACCACTACGGGCTGCGCATCTGCCCGGAGCCGGTCTACTGGGGAGGTCTTTCGGGAAGTCCCTACAGCGAAGCCATCTCGTGGGGAAAGTTCGTGCCGCCGTCCGAGGGTGGAATGTTCGGCGAGGTCTTCATCGACGCTACCGTGGGTTTACCCATTCTGGTTGCCGCAGTGCTCGAGCGACTCGACAGGGCTAAGAAAGGGAGCAGCGCGAAGGCGGGTAATTCGAAGGCCACGAACGGAAAGAAAAACGCGACTGTGAAGCGCTGAGGCCTTAGACGGTGGCCTCGGCCGCTTCCTCTTGCACGTCCTGATTTTTCAGCCGGCGGTATAGGGGGCCGGCGATGCTGTTTTCTACGATCTCAGACTCGGCACGTACCCAATCCTCCAACGCCTGACCTTCGACCTGGCCGCGCTCATCATAGAGCTGCTGGGCGCGCTCCCGCACCCGTCGCTCCAGCACGCGAGCCATGAGTTCTTTCTGTTTCTTCCTGCGAGTGGCGATATCCAAACCCGAAGCTCCTCTGTTGACTTTTGCCTTTGTTTTCATTTCCATGATACCGGAGAGCCGTTAACAGATTGTTACATTTGTCTCATGCCGGGAATTACCAAAGTTACAACTATTGGATGGTCGGAAGAGCATCCCGGATGTATGATTATCGCCTTTATTATCAGATGGTTACTTGACGGTCAGCGGAATGCTGACGGTCGAGTCGGCGCTGCCCGTGGAATTACTGACCGTATAGACACTCACCGTGATGGTATAGCTGCCCGGAGGGGTGCCGTTGTCAGGAGGTGGGACGCTCGAACTATTACTGCTTCCGCAGGAAGGTAGCAAGGCCAGAAGCAGGATCATGGCTGCGCCCAGCCGGACTTTTCCGCGGCGGCCGGGAGGCAGCAGCAACAAGCCAACCAGCATCATCCCGCAGAACGCCATCCACCCGGAAGGCAACCCATGTCGGGGCGAGATCAGAGCCGCTGAGGTGTTCGCGGTCGTCGTCAGGTTCACAGTTGCCCCGCCGGTCGCACTTTTGCTGAAATCGACGGTGTATTGATTCAGCGGATCGCTTGTATTCACCGAGCAAGCCGCCTTGGGAGCGTCGGTCGAGCAGGCAAGATAGACGCGGCCCGTTCCTTGCGTGGAGCTTAGATCGACGCTCGATGTTCCCCCCTGTCCGGCCGTCACCGTAATCGGTGTCGCCGTCATCGAAGGTCCGGGGACGGCGGATGGCGTATACCATCTAACGTAGTCGACCGTCATCACAGCAGGGCTCGGGGTAGTGTTGTCAGGAGGGCCCGGCCAACTGCCGGTGCCGCCTACCGCAAGATTCAGGATCACAAAGAAGGGATGGTTGAAATCCCAGCTGAGTCCGGAGGGCACGTCGCTGGTCGTACGGACAAAGAAAATGTTGTTTGGATCGTCGACATAAAATTGCACCATGTTTGCAGACCAGATCGCGCCGTAAGTGTGAAACGACGTCACGTCGGGTCCGTTGGGATCGTTGGCGGGAAACGTGTAGCGCTGGCCCAGGCCATTGCCGCCACAATAGCAATCGCTCGAGGAGTTTCCCCCGTGCAGCGTCGAACTGATGGTGCTCGGGCCGAGGCCGCTCGATGCCGGAACATTCTCCATGAAATCGATCTCACCTGAGGCCGGCCACCCGACCGTGTTCAGGTTCGTTCCCAGCGCCCAGTAGGCGGGCCACAATCCGGGGCCAACGGGCAAGGACATGCTTGATTCCAGTCGTCCGTATTGAAAACTCTGCAAGGTGTCCGTCTTGAGGCGAGCCGAGGTCCAGCTCCCACTGTAGGCCGCTGTTCCCGAGTTGATGCGGATGGCCTGGATGATCAGATGGCCGTTGCCATCGAGATAGGCGTTGGAATTGTTCGCGTCGCATGGAGCCGTGTTGCTGCCGGGTGAGCAGTAGTATTCCGCTTCGTTGTTAACGTTCAGAATGCCGGTGTCGTAAGTCCAGTTGGCGGTACTGGGCACGCTTCCAGCAGTGCCCGAGAACTCATCGCTCCAGGCAAGAGTCCAGGACTGAGCTGATCCGTGGGTGCACAAACTCAGGCACACGATGATCAGAGTGACGATTCGGATCCATGCGGGAAGGGCGGCAGCGCCCGGTGGTCGACAAGAAGAGCGGCGGTGGCAGATCACGGAGAATCATAATCCTCTGGGATTGGGTAGGGAAGTACCCAGTCGGGAAATATGCGCGCAGGATCTTCGTCTCGGAAGCGTGACCTCAGCGGAGCCGCCAAACTTTGCCTAGTCGAAGATCAGCACGGCGGAGGCGATGACCGTCGTCCACAGGCCGCGCTTGTCGCCAACCGCGGATTGCGTGACGTTCGCCGTGCGGACAATCTTGTTGGATAGGCGGTAGATCTGTTTTTTCTCATCCCAGGAACGGTCGGGGTCGAATTCCACGTTCAAGGTAGTGGCCAGCATCTCGGCGGCGAGTTCTTCGGCGTATTCGCCCGCGGAGTCTTCGGTTTCGCCGTAAGAATGATGCTCACTGAGATATCCGTAGGTGTTGCGATCAGCTGGAATGGCCACGCCGATCGACGAAGCCAGCAAACGGTGGGGTTCGCGGGTCGAGTTCTCAGCCACGACGGCGAAAACGACTTCGCCCGGGTGGAGGTACTTCACGCCCTCCTTCCGCGCCAGCAGTTTGCAATTGGGGGGGAAAATCGACGAAACCCGGACCAGATTCTGTGCCGCAATGCCGGCGTCACGCAGTGCCAATTCGAAAGAAGTCAATCGTTCGCGGTGCTTGCCCACTCCCTTGGTAAAGAATATCCGCTTCGGAACCATGTCTTTGCCCAATTCGGTGATCCTCCCGCTGCGATGAATTGAGAATGAGAATGCACAATCTAACACATTGGTAAGTAAAGGAAATATGAAATTGCAGGGAAGGGCGCAAAAAACTCAGAGAAGGCGCGCTCGCGCCTTCCTCAAGGGGAATCGCCGTCAAAATGGCCGGGAGGCCGCTCGATACGCTGGCCTACCCAGGTCGTCAGTGCGCAGCTTTGACCGACGTCACCGTGATGGTGTTGTCTTTCTCGGTTCCGGTCACGGTCGCCTTGGCACCGGCTTGTTTATCGAGCGTGTCCAACGCGGCCTTATCGCTGGTTTCGAGTGTGTAGACCTTGTCGCCGACGACCAGCGCGTACTTCGATCCTTTCGAAACGCAGGCGCGGGTGCACGCGGCGGCTTCGCCGGGCATGGCGTGTTTCGCGCCGCACATGGAGTCGCTGACCACCCCGGTAAAGGTTGCGCTCTTGGCGAAAGTCGGAATCGCCAGAACAGACACGATTGCCAAGACAATCGCTGCAAATCCACTAACCTGTAGACGAGCCCTCATCCGTGATTCTCCTCAGAGGGGAATACCCCACTTGCTTGTACTGACCGAGCCTTAGCGCTCGATTACGTTCCTGCTGCTGATGCGGGAAGCGGCAAGAAGTTGCAGGGATGATGTCCGCTTCTCTTTTTCCCAATCCCCACTGTACTCACAGTATACGAAAAATGCGGGGATGCGCTGGCGCGCATCCCCGCTTGTGCCCGGATTTCGCGATGGGGGAGGGCCCGGGCAAAAGGTCATTCAAAAACAGTAGACTATCCCGGACCGGCATGCTTCCCGACAACAGGGCCGCACTTGTTCCAAAAACCGGACAAACTCCAACAGTGGGTGTTTCTCACTCCGGGGCCGGCGCATTCACCGAATAGATCAAATCCACGTCGACTGTCTTGTCCGCCACATTCGCCGTTACGTGCGGAGCTACGTCCCAGTCGAGCCGCGTCGGGAGGAGTTTATGCGCTTCCGGCAGATATTCGTCGAGGTAAGTGGAATCGTAAATGTCCCCTTGCCGGATCTTCCAAGCTTCCCGGAGCTTTGCCGTCAGATTGTTGTCGAGTCCACGGAATTGCAGGTCGCCCATGTGGAAAACCGGGCCTTCCTTCACCGAAAGAACGATGGCCACCAGTTCTGCCGCCTCGTCGAACTGGGCATCGGCCTTAATCGATTCCGTGATGAACCCTTTCGATCCATAGAGCTTCTGAATGGATTTCAGGTCATCTCCCAGACGCACCGTATCCGCCGGTTTGCCGACTTCCATATGGACCATTTTCGCCAGCGTATCGGTTGAAAACTCCTTATTCCCCATCCACTCCAGACTCTTCAACTTGTATTGCGATCCCGGTGTTACCACAAACGTCACATCGACGATTGTTTGATTACGTGGGCCTCCTTCGTTGTCACCGACAGTGCTCGACGGCGGCTGCACGACTTTCGGTTGCGGTTCTCCACAAACTGCTTTCAGATAGCCTCGCTGGTGAAAGACCGGCAGAAGCTGATGCTGCACAAAAGCGTCGAGGCGCGTGCGGGAGTATTCGCGTCCGGAAAACGCTTGCGCAGTCGTGGCAAGGGCACTCCGCTGTTCGTCATCGATTCCCGTGAAGCCGAGGTTGCGGACACGAATGACAACATCGGAAACGCTGTAGTCGATCGACTCCACCGGTCCGTCGCTCTTTCCCGTGCGAACATAGTCGACATGTCCCGGGATTGCGCCTTCCACCAGGAGTGCTTGCAGCACATCGGAGACCTCGTTGGGCAAGTCCCCATTGGTAGGCAGTTCGCCGTCAAACAGCGGGACATGCTGCTGAATGCGGCGTCGCAGTTCGGCATCGGAGAACCAGACAAAGTCTTCGAAATGCGCCGGGACGAAGTTCGGGGAATCGGTCACATGAAACTCGAGCTTGGTTCCTTGCGCGGAGTAAGAGAAGTTGTAGGCGATATCGGTAAAGGCGCCGGTCTCGCCGAGCCGGCGGGCTGCCTTCTTGAAATCCTCATCCCCGGCGGTCATCCCGATCTGCAGGGCGGTAGTGGCGATGATCGCATCCTGCGAGAAGCGCTTGCTGCCGGTGACCTTGATTTCCATCAACTGCCGCGCCGAAGCGGGCATTTGCGCAAGAAGCTGGGAAAGGTGTCCAACCGCCGCCAGGCACAGTCCTGCGGCCAGAAGGCCAAACAACAATCTGGAAGTCGCCTTGGTCATCGACTTGGGGTCTGCACTAATTCTTGCGTAGGCTTGTGCTTTACTGCAATGTCGATAAAAGCCAGAGCAGCCCGGCTCAGAGCCTTGTCTTTGCGGAAGACCAGCGCCAGATCGCGGCGCACCTGCGCATCCGAGATTGGGGTGGCGGAGAGAACTTTGGCCCTTACGTCTTCCTCGACGTTTGAGCGCGCGATGAAACCGATACCAACGTCCGCCGCAACAAAACGCTTCAGCAGTTCGCTGGAGTCGAGTTCCATGGTGAAATTCGGTTTCAGGCGGCGCTCATGGAACAGTTCTTCGATGGCATCCCGGGTGTGCCCGGCTTTCGGCACAATGAGAGGGAACTTGGCGACGTCGGCAATGGTTGCCGATTTCATCTTGCCCAGCGGATGCTGTGGCGGCGCAATGATGATCAGCTCATCGCGATGGATGAGAACAACCGTGAGCCGGTTGTCGTTCACCGGCAGCGATACCACGCCGAAGTCGACCGAGTTGTCGATCACCGACTCCAGGATCTTGGCGTAATCAGCGCGCTTGATGTTGACGGAGACTTCCGGATACTGCTTCTTGAAATCGGCAAAGACGTACGGCAGGATGTGCAGGCAGGTGCCTTCGTTGGCGCCGACAATAATTTCCCCGCGCGGGACGCGCTCCATCTCGGCAATCGCGACCATCATCGCCTTGCGGGCATCCAGCGTTTCCTCTACGTATTTCAGAAACGCCTTGCCGGCGGCCGTCAGCGAAACCTTGCCTCCAGAGCGGTCAAACAGCTTGGCCCCAACCTCTTCTTCGATGCCCCGGATCTGGGAGGAGATGGCCGGCTGGGTGCGGAAGCGTTTCTCCGCCGCACGCGAGAACGAGGCGTGCCGCGCGACTTCCAAAAACGTTTCCAGTTGATCGAAGTCCATAAGAGCGAGGCTCAGTGGCGAGTAGTCAGTCCCTACGGGCAAGAATGGACTCGGGCCTTCCCGAGCCTGCCAGGGAACCGACCACCGCTGAATGCTGAGGGCTGAGTGCTGACTGCTTCAGTATAAAGTCGCGTTATCGCCGCCATAAGAACAATCGAATTGCTCCCGGTGACGATAGGCATTACACTCTCCGGTCCTGCACAACGCGACCGATTGTAGCAGCCTGCCCGCCTGCAGGGCGTTTCCGCAACGGATCGACAATCGCCCTTCATGGAAGCCGTTCGCTCGGGGGAAGGATTTTTATGGCCGACGCCAAGACCGTTCTCGAATTCGCGAGAAAACACGACGCCAAGATTCTCGATCTTCGCTTCACCGATATTCCCGGGCTCTGGCATCACGTCTCCTATCCCATCAACCAGCTGACCGAATCCTCTCTTGAAGAAGGTTTTGGCATCGATGGCTCCTCGATTCGCGCCTGGGCCGGAATCCACGAAAGCGACATGTTGCTAAAGCCGGACCCGGGCTCGCACCTGCTCGATCCTTTCACTGAAGTGCCGACGCTGGTGCTGATCTGCGATGTCGTAGATCCGGTGACCAAGCAGCGCTACGACCGCGATCCCCGCTACATCGCGCGGAAAGCCGAGCTCTTCCTGGCTTCGACCGGCATCGCCGACACGGCTTACTTCGGCGCCGAAGCCGAGTTCTTCATCTTCGATAATGTGCGTTTCGACCAGCGCGAGCAGTACGGCTTTTACTACATCGATGCCGAAGAAGGACGCTGGAACTCGGGCAGGGAAGAGAACAATCTCGGCTACCGCCCGCGCTACAAGGAAGGTTATTTCCCGGTGCCTCCCACCGACCACTATCAGGACCTACGCTCCGAGATGGTTCTTACCATGGAGAGTTGCGGCATCGACGTCGAGTGTCATCACCACGAGGTGGCCAGCGGCGGCCAGACCGAGATCGATCTGAAGTTCGACTCCCTGGTGCGCTCCGCCGACAAGATGCTCTTGTACAAATACGTGGCCAGGAACGTGGCTAACCGCTATGGCAAGACGGTTACGTTCATGCCCAAGCCCATCTTCGGCGACAACGGCAACGGCATGCACACCCACCAGTCGCTGTGGAAAGACGGCCAGCCGCTTTTTGCCGGCGACGGATATGCCGGCATCTCGCAACAGGCCCTCTGGTATGTCGGGGGGCTACTGAAACACGGTCCGGCGTTGTCGGCGATCATCGCTCCGACCACCAATTCTTATAAGCGGCTGGTTCCTGGCTTCGAAGCGCCGGTCAATCTTGCGTATTCGCGGCGCAATCGCTCCGCCGCGTGCCGGATTCCCATGTATTCCGCGTCGGCGAAGGCCAGACGGGTCGAGTTCCGGCCTCCCGACCCGAGCTGCAATCCCTACCTTGCGTTTGCCGCGATGCTCATGGCGGGCCTGGACGGGATCGAGAACAAAATGGATCCCGGTCCGCCCCTCGACAAAGATATCTACGAGCTCGATCCCGAGGAACTGGCCGGCGTCCCGTCGATGCCCGGGTCGCTCGAAGACGCGCTCGATGCCCTCGAGCGTGACCACGCTTTTCTGCTCAAGGGCGATGTGTTTTCCGAAGAATTATTGCGGACCTACGTGGACTACAAACGCTCCAAAGAAGTGGATGCCATCCGCCAACGCCCGCATCCCTATGAGTTCGCGCTGTACTACGACATCTGAAGCAGGCGCAGGGTTCGGAAGAAGTGAGACAGGCGGGGCCGAAAACCCGGTGAACGTCCCGTCTGTCTCCCCAGGTTTTCCAACAGAGGTTGGGGGAAGATTTCGTTTCGGGAGCGGGCGGCTTGAACCGTTTGCGCTAGCATCCGTGGTACCCGCCCCTGCAAAAAAGCGCAGGAGCGGGGCACCCCCAGCGTGGTGGCGGCAGCTTTCAAGGCCGGGCCACCCGCCCAAGTTCGTCTTTTGACCGCTACCGTTGTTTGCGGCACTAATGCCGAACACCATTAGCTATTTCACAGCCCGGCGCGGCAGAAAATCTCCTGGAGACTTGCAGCCCCCGAGCTTTGTCAAACAGCCCAAGTTGAAATTGTATGCCGCGCGCCTTTGTTCGGCAGTTGCTGAAGGGTTAAGAGCAACGTTAATTGTGGATGCTCCAGCTACAGTATCGGTGTTGATGTTCCAAAGAAAAGCCGGTGCAGAGGGATCCGTTTGCCCGATGTTTTCGACAACATCAGCGCCAAGCGGGGCGGGCCCGGCGGGGGAGCCTCCGAGAATGCGGGAAAGCAAATCGGAACTGACCGCCGTTACACGATTGCTTTGCACATGAATAGACACATCGAAACTAGTCTTGGGTGCGAGATGCAGATAGTCCATTGGGAAGTTCGAAACGACAATGTCAAACCGGCAGCTATCCGCATTACATGGTAAGCCTTCGCGACCAAAAAGACCCGGGTGACCACCGTATTTCTCAGAAATTTCCTTGGCCTTTTCGAAATTCACAGATGACCAGCGTTCTGCTCTGATCTCATTCAATATCCGCCCGGCCTTCATGTGCTTCCAAGAGACAGGCAGGACAACCATGAGAAAGGCCAGAATCAGTACAAATCCCAACCGCAGAAATAATCTACTGAGGCGTAGCATCTATCCCCCTTACTTCGGACATGGCTTACCAGCTACGTATATGTTGTCGTTCGTCCTCTGTATGACTTGGCTATCCAGCATCACGGGCCACCCACCCACCCGCCCCGTGGTGGCGTCAGCGGCTCAAAGGCCGGGCCACCCGTCCGGGGCACCCCCAGCGTGGTGGCGGCAGCTTTCAAGGCCGGGCCACCCGCCCTAGTGTGCATGTTTGCCCTTGTGCCCAGAGGGGCGCTGAGAAGACTCCAATGAGCAGTAACAACGCTATCGTTCTCGCCAGCATGACTTGATCTCCTTCGGCTCGGGAGCCGATAACAACTCAAAGCTAAAGTCGCAGGTTTCCACATTCTGGAAAAGAACCGCCAGAGTCCTCGACAGGCTCACTGCAAGTCGTGGATCATCATGTCTCACCTTTCTCCCACGACATGCGCATTTCTCGCGGCGTCTTGGAATCGAGGTCTGTGCTGCCCACCCTTTCGCACAAACGAACGAGATGGGCACCCGGCGGCTTGAACCGTTTGCGCTAGCATCCGTGGTACCCGCCCCTGCAAAAAGCGCAGGAGCGGGGCACCCAGCGTGGTGGCGGCAGCTTTCAAGGCCCGGGCCACCCGCCCACCTTCCCGGTGCGGCTCGTCCCCCTCGGCAGCTAAAAAAATAGTTCTCAGGACGGCTTCTCGGGGGATTGCGCGTAGTGGCGTGCCACCTCCGAAGCGTACCGCCTCCCCACGCGTTCACGGTTCTCTGTCAGCCACTCACTCAAACGCGTTTGGCCGGTCGGGGGACCTTGCGGAGCTAACAGATTTTCCATTAACCCCTTGTACTCCTCCCAGGTCAGGACAACATCCCCCACAAACCAACCGGTCACGAGGGTCGAAGCGTAGGCCAGGGGCATCGGCAAGTGAACAAGGCGCACAGATCGCCTGATCTTCGCTGCAACGAGCTTTACCAGTTCCTCGAAGCTGAACGTTTCCGGTCCCACAGCGTCGAGCACGGCATTTCCTGATTGGTCCACAGCGTCGGCAAGCAAGCGCGCCATGTCTTCGACGTAGATAGGGCGGATGGCGTAGCGGCCATCGCCGGGAATGCCGAACACAGGAAAACGACGGACGAACCAAGCGATGTTGTTGATGAGTATATCTTCCACCCCGAAGATGACAGTAGGTCGCACGATGGCATAGGAGAGGCCCGAATCGATCACGGCCTGTTCCAGTTGCGCCTTGCCCTTGTAATAGCCCAGCCGGGATTGAAGAGATGGATTGGCGATGCTGACATGCACGATTCGTCTGACCCCGGCGTCTTTTGCAGCCGTGATCAACGTGTGAGTGTTTTGAACTGCACTCTCGAAGGTTGACTCTCCATGCGGGAATCGGACCCAGTATGTATTGATGAGAGCAGATGCACCACGAAGGCTTTCTCTGAGTTGATCGGGACGGTCGAAGTTGTACGGAAAGACCTGGACACTTTCGCCGAAAGGGTTTTCTCGATTCGGATGGTACGTCAGAGTGCGGATTCTGTATCCGCGATTGAGCAAGAGTCGCGTCGTGTACCTGCCCGTGTAACTGAAGGCTCCGGTAATGACAACGGTGTTAGCCACAAGAGCTGGGATCAACTCGATGAAACCCGACGCGGAACAAACCCGATAGCCACAGTACCAACAACGCCCAAGGCAAACAGGCTGGTTTGAGTGAGAGGGAGCCAGTGTTTAGCTCCGACAACGATATGAGCTGCTAGCAGTGCCCAAAGAACTGGCGCATATGTAAATAAGTTTCGGGGTCCCGTCCGCGCAGCCCAGACCGCGAGTGGACTGAACAACAATGCAATCAATGAACTGATGCCCACCGTCATCGGAAGTACGGCTGGCAGCGTAGGCGCATCGCCTCCGAGAGTCGCCATTACAAACACGATGCCTAGCGTTACTGACATAACCCAACTGAGGCCTACACCGAGAAGAATTCGCTTCAGCATCTCACCACCCCGTCGGCACTAGTGCCCCCAAACTTTGCAGCCGAGCCCGACACAACAGTTGTTCAAGCATTGTCTAATAGTTTTTCCTGGCATCTGATATATGCCAGCCCACGCATAGCACCGCGCATGTGCAACAGTCATGTTCGTTCCCTTCTTATGTTCACATGCCAGACAGCCTCGTACCTGGAGCGACCACGGACTATCTCCCGCACACTTGCAGAAACACTTGAGACTCACACCATCGTAGGTTTCGTTGCCATAATCGTTGCAGGCGGGGCTATCCGAGAACATTGGGGCTGCATTCTTGCAGCTATCACTGTCGCAAAGCCCCAAGGCATCCGTGAGATTCACAGGGTCGTTGCTGACGTAGAGGTAAAAGTCCTTCCCACCCCTGAATCTAATCGGGTCCTCAGAGATGAACCTCCCGATATTCTGGTCGTAGTAGCGCATCCGGTAGGAGTAGATTCCCGTTTCCTGGTCGAACTCACGTCCAGTGAACTGGAAGGGATTGGCGAACGTTCCGGTGGAAGCCGTCAGCCTGCCGAACGTGTCGAATGTGTACGTGTTCGCAAGCGTGCCTGTCGGATTGCTCAGCGACGTAACAGTTCCGAGGGGCGGGTGGCCCGCCCTCTCGAGTTTCTTCCTTTCCCGTTCCGAAACTGTGGGTGCCCCGCTCCTGCGTTTTTGGGCAGGGGCGGGTACGATGCTGCCGCTACCATGAGATTTCCCATGCCCAGCGGACTGCATCGCACTTACGGCGCGCATCACCTGCACTTTATCACCAATTCATGCTATCGACGTCTCCCGTTGCTGAGCACAGCGCGCGCACGTGATCGCTTTCTCTGCATCCTGGAACAAGCACGCAGGAAGTATCGCTTCGTTGTCGTCGGCTATGTGGTGATGCCGGAGCACATCCACCTGTTGATCACGGAGCCGGAAGCCGGCACTCCTTCCACGGTGATGCAGGTGCTGAAGCAGCGCACCGCACACGCCCTGTTGCCCAAACGAAAACGCAAAGATCCGCGGCAGCGCGAGCTGTTCGGGGAGCCTCCGCGCCGGGCCTTCTGGCAGGCCCGCTTTTACGATTTCAATGTGTGGACGACGAAGAAGCGAATCGAGAAGTTGCGATATATGCATCGCAACCCGGTGAAACGCGGATTGGTGGAGTCGCCCGAGCAGTGGCGGTGGAGCAGCTATCGATTTTATTTACTGGATGAGCCGGGACCCGTCCGAATCAACGAGGGTTGGGGGGAGATTTCTTTTCGCGATCGGGCAGCGTAGGGTATTCTCAAAAACCTCGCGACTTCAGCAGCATCGTACCCGCCCTTGCACAGAACGCAAGAGCGGGGCACCCGCAGCCGTGGTGGCGTCAGCGGCTCAAAGGCCGGGCCACCCGTCCCTCCCTGCGTGACCTGGGTCAGCTCGTACAGCAGATCGTAACCATAGTTCGAGGTTACCCCGTTCAGATCATTCGTCTTCGACGTTCGATTCCCCGCCGCATCATACGTATAGGCGGCCCCGTCCAGCGTATTTCCGCCCGCCTGGTGCAGCACGCTCAGCAGATGTGAGACAGCGTCATAGCTGTAGCTGGTACTCACCCCATTCGGCCGGGTCAGGCTCGTCCTTCGGCTCAGCGCGTCGTAGCCGAAGGCGAACGAGCCCGCCCAGGAGTTCGCCAGCCCATTCAGCCGGTTCAGGCTGTCATAGGCGGGTGGCCCGCCCTCTCGAGTTTCTTCGTTTCCCGTTCCGAAACTGTGGGTGCCCCGTTCCTGCGTTTTTGGCAGGGGCGGGTACGACGCTGCTAACAGCATGAGGTTTTATGCTTGCCGGTCTGCATCGCCTATGGCGCACATCACCTGGACTTTATCACCAATTCGTGGGGGTAGCTGTTCCTTGCCGTAACGTGAGAACGGCGGGCCACCCCGCATCGTAGGTGTACGCATTCTGAAAATTCAGCCCTGGCAGGAACGAGTACTGCGTCGAAGTGCCGATCAGGCGGCCAGAGCACACTCATCCTGAGGAAAGCACGACCACTGGAGATTCTGAGAGTCCGGCCTACACTGCCTGGCGGACGCCGGCTTCTTTGACCAGGCGCTCGACCAGACGCATCCGCCGGGCGCTGAGTTCGGAGTGGGTCTGAACATGGATCGGTTCGGAGCTACCCACCGAGAGCAGCGCGTCGCCGACCGCATCCAGAGCCGAACATGAGCGTCCCAGCACGGTCAACAAGTACTTCTGGGCGATGGGGCGATCCGCGGGGTGAATCAGCGCCCACCAGCGCCGGACAGATTCCTGCACTTCAGCTTCGTTTTTTTCTCCGACAACGAGGGAATCGATGAGCCGGTATACCTTGCTCTTGATTGCCTGATACGAGACCGAAATCTCTTGGGGCATAGGGTCCTGGTTCTGATCGGTACGCTCTGTCTGTGCAATCCGTGAACCAAACGTATCCTATTGTTTTGCAAGCACTTTACGGATGCTTGATAGTGTGAACGTATTATGAATGGAATAAATCGGCTGTGAGATATGGATTCTGGAAGGGAGCCCGTCGGGCCGCGATCCAGTCCCTATCCGTCGAATCCGTCCCACGCATCTCCATCGGCAACCGCGTCCTCGAAACCTCCGCGTTACAATGTTGCGCTCTCGTTCAGCCGGAATGATTGGCCTTCCGCTCGACCTCAGGGGAGATCGCTCGTGCGAGCCTCCCCAGCTTCCGGTTCCGAGCATGTCCTGGAGGATGGATGAAAAACAGATCGATGAAGCGCTGGCTTGGCGTCCTGGCATTCTTTACCCTGGTTTCGGCATCGACGATGGCTCAAGTCGCAGCATCTTTGGATTCGCAAACTGGCCCTCCCGGGGCTGACGTCTCGGCGTCGGGCTCGCAGGGCTGGCATGAGGCGGGCCCGGGTGACCGCATGTTCTTCCCCCGGGATATGTTCTGGGGATGGGCGCAGCTCGATCTCGCCCCGCCCCACAATGAGGTGGATCCGAATCTGTGCGCGGGGAATGCCGGTCAGTATGGCGGGGCAAATGCCCCCTGTAGTTTGTTTGCCCGTTACATGTTGTCGGGAGTACTGGAGGTGCGTCCTTTCGGCCGTGGCCCCCTGCGGCGCTTTATGGTATTCGGAGCTCCCACCTTTCTGTTTGGCAAAACCATACCCAAAACGCTCTATACCTGGTCACCGGATGCCATTGGTGTTGAGCATTCGTGGGGAGCCGGCGTCTATATCGCCAAGGGATTTGAATTTCGGGTGACGCAGCACTTCCTGTTTGACCGCCTCGGCGCCCGGGATACGTACCTGGGTCAGGCCGATCTGGGCAATAACGGACCATGGGGGCGTTATATGACGGTCGGGGTACGCCGGAGTTTCGGCACCAGGAGATGGTGAGGGCGTGCTGACGAGCCTAAGCCGTGGCGGGCACAGACGCGCGAGTGATGCGATGAATAATCCAGACGACAAATGCCACGAATGCGCCGAGAAACAAAAGCGGCAGAGCAAAGATCAGAATCATCCAGCCTGAGCCGCTGAAGTTGGTGATGTCGCCTCCGACAGACGCACCCGGATCCCGGCGGAGCTTGCCGCCAAAAACAGTGACGTCGCCGCCTACCTTTACGGCGTTCTCCAGGCGTATGCCCCCGCCGAACACGGTGGCATCGCCGGCCACCTGCCCCTGATCTTCAACGATGAGGCTGCCGCCGAAGACGGTGACGTCGCTGGTAATGTGTCCCCGAACTCGCACGCTGCAGCCGAAACAGGTCGCATCGCCGACTTCCTCATCGGGGCCGATACTGATGTCGTGGCCGAACTGGGTGCGGTCGTGAGAGGTCGCTAAGGCCGGGGCCGAAAACGCCGCCGCGATACTCAACCCGATCAGGAAACGAGCACCCAGACCCATGCGAGATTTCATTCCGATCTCCGTAACTTCCAACGTCCGGAATCGCATCCGGATTATCTCATGGGACACAAGAGCGGTCGTTGTTGGGCGACGATCAACCACATGGAAGGAGGAGCCGGGTGTCGAAGCACGAAGCGTACCCTCAACGCGTGGCACGAATCACGGTAAATTGTGATCTCAGTCACGTGTGTGCACCCGTCCTCGGCTTAGAGTGACGACGGTCCAAGATTGGGTGCGGCCGAGGAGCGACCCCGATGCGCAGAACCGGAGGCGGAAGTCATCAGCCAGTGTAAAGAATCGCAACAGATGAAGGCCCAGGATGTTTAGTTCGTCCCAATTCTTTATAATGATCGGTTTTCCTGATCGATAGGGAGAATCCTTCTTAGCGGAGGCATTTTCATGGCAGGCACTTATAACGGCGTAGCGGTGCCGGTGGATGGTAAGAAGATCGGGTACTCAGCCGGCAAGTACGAGGTTCCCGATAATCCGATAGTCCCGTTCATCGAAGGAGATGGCACGGGGCGCGACATCTGGAAGGCATCGCTGCGCGTGTTCAATGCGGCGGTCGAGAAGGCTTACAAGGGAAAACGGCGCGTAGCCTGGTACGAAGTGTTCGCCGGGGAAAAGGCGAAGGCGAAGTTCGATAGCTGGCTGCCCGATGACACGGTCGAAGCGGTGCGCGAATTTCGCGTGGCGATCAAGGGCCCGCTGACCACGCCGGTCGGTGGTGGCATCCGCTCGCTGAATGTCGCGCTGCGACAGATTCTCGATCTGTATGCCTGCGTGCGTCCGGTGAAGTATTACAAGGGCGTGCCGTCGCCGGTGAAGCATCCCGAACGGATGGACGTGGTGATCTTCCGCGAGAATACGGAAGACGTTTACGCCGGGGTGGAGTGGGAGCAGGGAACAGCAGAGTGTGCGCGGCTGATCGAGTTCCTCAACAAAGATATGCTGAAGGGCGGCAAGAAGCAGATTCGGCTGGATTCGGGCGTGGGCATCAAGCCGATCTCGATCACTGGCACGAAGCGGCTGGTGCGGATGGCGATCGAGCATGCGCTCGAATCCGGCCGCAAGACGGTCACGCTGGTGCACAAGGGGAACATCCAGAAATTCACCGAGGGTGCGTTCCGCAAGTGGGGATATGAGATCGCCGTGGAGGAATTCCGCGACAAAGTCGTGACCGAGCGCGAGAGCTGGATTGTGGACAATAAAGACAAGAACCCGAATCTGACCGTGGCGCAGAACGCAGAACTGGTTGAGCCGGGGATGGAGTTTGCTCCGCCGGCGTTTCGCCAGAGCGTGGAAAAAGAAGTGAAAGACGTGCTGGAGGCCATCTATGCGACGCATGGCAACGGCGCCTGGAAGAAGAAGCTCATGATCAACGACCGCATCGCCGATTCCATCTTCCAGCAGGTGGTGACGCGGGCGGATGAATACTCGGTGCTGGCGACTCCGAATCTGAATGGCGATTACATTTCCGACGCGTGCGCGGCGCAGGTGGGCGGGCTGGGCATCGCGCCGGGAGCGAACATCGGCGACGGCTACGCCATCTTTGAGGCGACACACGGCACAGCGCCGAAGTATGCGGATAAGGACGTGATCAATCCGGGATCGGTGATTCTGTCGGGGGTGATGATGTTCCGGCATCTGGGCTGGAACGAGGCTGCCGATCTGATCGAGCACAGCATGGAGCGCACCATCGAGCAGAAGAAAGTGACATACGATTTCGAGCGCCTTATGCCGGGCGCGATCAAGGTCAAGACCAGCGAATTCGCCGGGTACATGATCGAAAACATGGAAGCGGGAGTGCTGGTGTAGCGTAAATTCATTCGCCGCGGATTTTCAATGATCAACCCGGATCGGGGAAACCGATTGGGCTGATTCGTCGGAATCCGTGAGGATCCGTGGCCACGAAAGGCTTTTTATGCGCAAGAAAGTGACGATTGTGGGTTCGGGAAACGTGGGGGCGACGGCGGCTCACTGGATCGCCTCGAAGGAACTCGCCGACGTAGTATTGATCGACATTATCGAAGGCGTGCCACAGGGCAAAGGACTCGACCTGCTCGAAGCCATGCCGATCGAAAAACGAGATTCGCACGTGAGCGGAACGAATGACTACAAAGACACAGCGAATTCCGACATCGTCGTCATTACGGCGGGCATTCCGCGCAAGCCGGGGATGAGCCGCGACGACCTGCTCAACACCAATTACAAGATCATGGGCTCAGTTGTAGGCGAGGTCGTAAAGCACTCGCCGAATTCGATTCTGATCATCGTTTCGAATCCGCTGGATGCCATGGCGCAGGCCGCGTACAAGCTGAGCGGCTTCCCGCGCGAGCGCGTGATTGGCATGGCGGGCGTGCTGGACTCGGCGCGCTTCCGGGCATTCATCGCCGACGAGCTCAAAGTCAGCGTGGAGAACGTGACCGCATTCGTCCTCGGCGGACACGGCGACACGATGGTGCCGCTGGCGCGGTATTCGACGGTGGCGGGGATTCCGATCACGGAATTGATCGAGAAGTCGAAGCTCGAAGCGCTGATCCAGCGCACGCGCGACGGCGGGGCCGAAATTGTGAAGTATCTGAAGACCGGCTCGGCCTATTACGCGCCTTCGGCGGCGACGACCGAGATGGTGGAAGCGATCCTGAAGGATAAAAAGAAGATTCTGCCGTGCGCCGCGTTCTTACAGGGCGAATACGGCATCAGCGGGCTCTACATCGGCGTGCCGGTCAAGTTGGGGACGAAAGGGATCGAGCAGATCATCGAAATCAAGCTGACGCCGGAAGAAAAGGCCGGGCTGGATAAGAGCGCGGCGGCAGTGAAGGAGCTGTGCGGCGTGATCGGAGTGTAGCTGTTTCGGTTATCAGCACCCCAAACTCTTTTTCATCCTGACCGAAGCGAAGGACCTATGTACGAGCTGGAAGTACAAAGGTCCCCCGGCGCAAGAGCTGCGCCTCAGGATGACAACCGATTTTCTCTACACTTTCTCTACCGTCACCTTGTTCAGCACTATGTCTTTGTTCGGGCGGTCGTTGCGGCCGCGGGGGACGCGGGTGATCTTGTCGACGATGTCCTGTCCTTCGACGACTTCCCCGAAAATCGTGTGCTTGCCGGTCAGCCAAGTCGTGGGCACAACCGTGATGAAGAATTGCGATCCATTCGTGTTCGGACCGGCGTTGGCCATGGCTAATTTGCCCGGCTTGTCGAATTTATGCGGCGAGCCTTTAGTCTCATCTTCGAACTGATATCCCGGACCGCCCATGCCGGTGCCCTGCGGGTCTCCGCCCTGAACCATGAAGTCGGGGATGACGCGGTGAAAGATGGTGCCGTCGTACAGTCGGTCTTTGGATTTCTTGCGCGTTGAGGGGTGCGTCCACTCGCGTTTGCCTTCGGCGAGGTCGACGAAGTTGGCTACAGTCTTGGGCGCGTCTGCTTCAAACAGTCGGCAGACGATGGTTCCTTCGGTGGTGTCAAATGTGGCGTAGAGTCCGGGTTGGCGAGTCATAGGATTCCTTTCTGAAAGTAGTGATGTCAGCGGTTCGTAGTCATTGGATGCGGCGACCGAACATTCTGCAACGGCCCCCGTGGACAACCTGCCTGGCAATCCAGCGCTTCAGAGTCGGCACATCCCTAGTTTGATCCGCTGGTTGTGGTCGCGGGCTTCTTGACGGCGGGAGCAGCGTGGTGGACTGTCATGCCTCCACTCTTCAAAATCGCGACGTGCTCGATCTTCACCGGACGAAATGGGCGGTCATTTGTGGGATCCGTTGCCATCCGCGCGATCTGCCGCACCAGCGCGACCGTCGCATCGTCGCATTGGCCAAAGATGGTGTAAGCGCCGTTCAAATGTGGAGTCGCCACCTCGGTGATGAAGAATTGCGAGCCATTCGTGTCGGGGCCCGAATTCGCATAGGCCAGCCGTCCCGGCCGGTCGAACAGCAGGTCCGGAGAAACCTCGTTCTTGAATTTGTAGCCGGGATCGCCCGATCCGTTGCCCGCCGGATCGCCGCCCTGGACCATGAAATTGGGAATCACGCGATGAAAAATCGTGCCGTCATAAAGCGGCACGCCATGCTTGGTGGCGCCGCTGACCGGATTCTTCCAGTCCTTGGTGCCCGTTGCCAGCCCGATAAAGTTTGCGACCCCGATTGGGGCCTTGTCGGGAAACAGGGTGCAGGTCATCTTGCCGACGGTTGTGGTGAAGACGGCGACCGGCCGGGTCATCGTGTGGACCGGGGGCTTGGCCGCCGTGCCGGACTTCGCTGAGGTCCCGGCCTTTGCACCGGATTCGGTTTGTGCCCAGGCCGCCAGCGCCGCAATCAGGATCAGGCTCAGAACTGCGCTTTTTCTGCGCATAGATACTCCTATGAGATGGAATGTCGCTACGATAGGCAACGTTGCATTGTACGACAGTGGCTCGTTTGATGAGCAATCGGGAGTGAGTTCGAATCGCGAAGGCCAGCTACCCCTGCAGGCGCGTGGCAGTACGAACCGCTACTTTCCGGAGCCAACGCTCTGCATTTCGCGACTCACGCGCTCGACTTCCGCGAAAACGCGTAACAGATTTCCTCCCAGGACTTTCTTGATGTTGTCGGCGCTATAGCCGCGGTCGAGCAACGCTTGCGTGATTTTGGGGAGATCGGCGGCGGAGTCGATTCCTTGCGGCGTCGCTCCGCTCACGCCGTCGAAATCCGAGCCCAGGCCCACATGATCGATACCCGCCACTTTGGCAACATGATCAATCTGATCAATCAGTGATTTCAGCGGTGGACGCGGAATCTTGGCCATCCACTCGCGCTCGATGCGATCCTCGTCGACATAGCTCATCGTCTTGCCCTGGGCTTTCATTTCGTCAATATATTTCTGGACGGCAGCTTCCTGCGCGTCCTTCTGGGCGTCCATGGCGTTGCGGAAGTTCTGGTCGTCGAAGCCGCTATAGAAGTTGACTTGCACCACACCGCCGTTTTTCGCCACAGCGCGCAGCATGTCGTCGGTCATGTTGCGCGGGGCATCCACCAGGGCGCGCGCCGAGGAGTGCGATGCAATCACCGGCGCCTTAGTGGTCGCGATCGTGTCCCAGAAAGTTTTGTCAGCGACATGCGAGATGTCGACCATCATGCCCAGCCGGTTCATCTCAAGCACCACTTGCTTGCCAAAATCAGTCAGGCCGTTGTGATGCTGCACCTTGGGATCGTCGATATCGCCGGAGGAGTCGGCCCACTCGTTCGTATTCGACCAGCTCAACGTCATGTAGCGCACACCGAGGCGGTAATAATCCCGCAGCAGGCGCATGTCGTTTTCGATGGAGTGGCCCCCCTCGATACCCATCAGCGCAGCCAGTTTGTGCTCGCGGTGTGCGCGCTCGATGTCGGCGACCGAGAATGCCATCATCATGCGGTCCGGATGCCGTGCCGCCTGCTCATAAACCGAGTCGATCAGATCGAAAGTGTGGCGCGCAAAATGTCCCTGATTGGACACCGGCTCAACCCAGATCGAGAAGAACTCCGCACCCAGATTTCCGCGGCGGGCCTTGTCGAGTGAGATGTGGCCCGGATCGTTTGGGTCGGTCGATCCAATGTCATAGCCTTCGTCGAGAAAGCGCTGCGGGGTGTCGGCATGGGTGTCGACCACGATTGCCGATTCCTGGATGGCGCGAGCCTTGGCGCTCACCGGTTCGCCGCCTGGCAGAGTCTGCGCTGCGGCCAGAGCAAGCGGAAGCACGAGAACAAGAACAAGCCAGATTTTCATAATAGTGGTCCCAGTGGATGGGAAGTTCCCGATTGTATAAGCACCTCTTATACAGAAACAAACCGCGCTCAGACGAGGGATGCCATCGCGATCTCGACACAGGTCTCCAACGGCAACTCGGTGTCGATCACGGTCTTGGGAGGTGGGATCACTTCGAAGCGGGTCCTTACCTGGTCGTAAAGCTGCTGGTTGCGGTTTCCCGCCGGATGCGCCCCGGCCGCCGCGTCCAGCGCCAGTCTCCGCTGAGCTGTCGCCTGAGCGCAGACGCATTCCAGGATTCTCCAGGACTGGTGCATCGAGGCAGCAAGGCTTAGCACATTCTCGATCTGATAGGCGCGCGAGAATGGCCGGCCGTCGAGGAAAATCATCCGCTCTGGATGACGCGCGAGCAGGTATGCGGCCGTCTGCAGCATGATCTGCTGGCAGAAATCATCCTGCCGCGAGGAATATTCGATTTCGCCGGACTTGAAAAGAGTGTGACGGAATTCGTCTTTGCTCAGCACACGGCCTGACGTTCTTTCAGCCAACGCGCGAGCGAGAGTGCTCTTGCCGGTGCCGGGGAGCCCGGCCATCAACATAATCATAGGAAGAGCATGGTAGCGGATTCCTGTTAATTGTGCAGGCGCTTGTAGTCAGGTTCTGGGATTGAAGGGGAGAAGGGAGCCGAGAGAGATTACTTCGCGCCGGCGCCCTCGCCCAGAGCGACTTGCGTTTGAGGAGTGTCGCTGTCGTGGCGGTCCACCGGAATCACGTCTTGCGTCTGCCGCCACTCGGCATAATGCCCGCTGACCATGATATGGAAGCACCAGTGGCGGCGCTCTTCTTCCGGTTCCACCAGGCCGAGCGCCTTCATGTAGAACAGGTAATGTTCCATCCATGTGATTTGCTGCTTGCTCATTCCGCGCCGCTGCAGGTCGACGGTCACACCCGCCAGATGGGATGAAGCCGTATCGCCTTCGTAAGGGGCAGCGTTACGGTTATGCCGGCGCAGCTTTCTCTGAACCTTAACGGTTCGAACCGCCGAATTCACCTGGATCTGTTCATGGAATCGGTTGTAGAACGCCTGGCTCAGATCCTCGGTAAAATCGCGCGTCCACGGGCGGCAGTAGCGCCGCGAAGGATCGAGCCGCGGATCAAACCGCAGCGCTTCGCTCTCCCGGATCGGGAGCAGCGAGCCGTCCGCCTTCAGGGCCTCGAGTTCGGTGTCGTCCTGAATGCGGGGAAGCTCCAGTCGATCGATTTCGGCGTTCTGGACCAGCAGCGACTCGTGCGAGGGCCGGAACATCGGATTCCACCGCATCCAGCGCAGATGATGCCGCCGCGCATGATGGGCCACCACTCTGTGGACGGCGAGGGCATCCATGGAAAGACACGAACACATCAACGCCAGACCACAGATGGTCGCGAATTGTCGCCGAAACGAGCGTCTCACGAAGTGGCTTCCAAAAGCGGGCATTTTAGCCAACTGGACCCGCATTCAAGTTTTTCCGCGCAAGTAGCGGTTATTCTACGCCACGCTGTCAAGTCGCCCAACGCGAAAATGGACAGGGGCGTGTTACTTGCGTACCCAAAGCCTTAACGCCGCTCCTGGTTACCGGCGGTTACCGGTAAGGGAGCGTGAAGAATCCACTGAGTAGTGTGGCACGTAGTGGGCCATTTCTCGCGGAGCATGAAAAGCTGCTTATCGGCTCTGTCCGCCGTGACTTAGAGGCACATGAGATGACCGAGGCCCGGAGCCGGTTGCGTCCGGTTGACAAAAATCAGCGACGCAAAAGGTCACCCAAGGCCTGCTTCATGACCTGCCCGCCGACTTCCGAGATCGACTTCGTGAGCGGAATATCCTTGGGGCAGACCTCGACGCAGTTCTGGGCGTAGCCACATTCCTGGATGCCGCCGTCGCCCATCAAGGCCGCCAGCCGCTCGCGCTTGAGCGCTTTGCCCGTGGGATGCGTGTTGAACAAGCGAACCTGCGAGATCGTGGCCGCGCCAACGAATCCCGTCTGCTCGTCGAATTGTGGGCAGGCTTCCATGCAGCAGCAACATGAAATGCAGCGAGACAGAGGATAGGCTGCCTCCTGATCCTCGGCGGTCATCCGCGGGCCGGAGCCAAGATCGTAAGTGCCGTCAATCGGCACCCACGCCTTGACGATTTTCAGGTTCTCGAAGATCACGCCGCGATCGGTAGCCAGATCGCGGACCACAGGGAACTTCGAGAACGGTTCGAGCCGGATCGGCTGCTCGAGTTGATCGATCAGCGCCGAGCACGCCATGCGGGCCTTGCCATTGATCAGCATGGCGCACGATCCGCAGACCTCTTCGAGGCAGTTGGAGTCGTAGGTGATGGGCGTGGTCGCCTTACCGTCGCGCGTGACCGGATCGGCGGCGATATCCATCAGCGCCGAGATCACGTTCATGTTCGGCCGATAGGGGACGGAGAACTCCTCCCAATGCGACTTCGAAGTTGGAGTCGCCTGACGCTTGATCTTGATGATTACGGTTTTATCTGGCATTAGCAATTAGCCTTTAGCAATTAGCTATAACCCTTGTCATCCTGAGCAAAGCGAAGGATCTATGTATCTTGCCGACATTGCATAGATCCTCCGGCGCCCGGAACGCGCCTCAGGATGACAACCACACTCAGTACTTCCTCGCCCTTGGCGGAATCAAGCCCGCATCTACCGGCTCGAACTCGAATTTCGGCTCGTCCGCGTCCGGTGCGAAATATGCCTTCGTTGTTTTCATCCAGTTCTTGTCGTCGCGGTCGGGGAAGTCGGGCTTATAGTGCGCTCCGCGCGACTCGTCGCGCATGCGCGCTCCCTGCGCGATGACGCGCGCGAGTTGCAGCATGTTGTAGAGCTGCCGGGCGAAGACGACCGTGGTATTTGCCCACAGCGTTTTATCGCTCAGGTTGATCTTGCGATACCGCTCCAGCATCTCAACCAGCTTCGCGTCGGTTTGGGCGAGATTGTTGTTGTAGCGAATGACGGTGCAATCCTTGGTCATCAGCTCGCCCAGTTCGCGCCACAGCTTCACCGGATTTTCGTTGCCCTCGTTTTTCATCAACAGGGCATTGTTCGCTTCCTGCTTCTTCTTTTCGGCTTCAAAGGCGCCGTTGCCATCGGAGGCCCCTTGCAGACCGCGGGCGTAGTTCATGGCGTTAGGTCCGGCAACGCCTCCGCCGAAGATGCACGACACCAGCGAATTCGCCCCCAAGCGATTGGCTCCGTGATACTGATACTCGCATTCCCCCGCTGCGTAGATGCCCGCAATGTTGGTCGCTTGCTTGTAATCGATCCAGAGGCCGCCCATGGTGTAGTGCATGCCCGGGAAAATCTTCATGGGCGTGTCGCGGGGATCGTCGCCGACAAATTTCTCGTAGATTTCGAGAATGCCTTCGAGCTTCTTGTCGAGAATCTTGCGGTCGATGTGCGTGAGGTCGAGATAGACCATCGGCTTGCCATCGATGCCGAGGTTGTATTCGTAGACCACCTTGAAGATGGCGCGCGTGGCAACGTCGCGGGGCACGAGATTGCCGTACTTCGGATACCACTCTTCGAGGAAGTACCAGCGCTCGCTCTGCGGAATCGATTTGGGATCGCGCTTGTCGCCGGCAGTCTTCGGAACCCAGACGCGTCCGCCTTCGCCGCGCGCCGACTCAGACATGAGACGGAGCTTGTCTTCGCCGGGAATCGATGTCGGATGCACCTGAATGAATTCGCCGTTGGCGTAATAGCATCCCTGCTGATAGAGAGCCGACTGGGCCGACCCGGTGCAGACTACCGAATTCGTCGATTTGCCGAAGATGGCTCCGATGCCGCCGGTCGCGATGATGATGGCGTCGGCGGGGAAGGTGCGCACTTCGAGCGAGCGCAGATCCATGGCGCAGATGCCCCGGCACACTTTATTGCCGTCGAGCACGGCCGACAGAAATTCCCAATGCTCGTATTTCTGCACCTTGCCTTCGGACTCGTATCTGCGCACCTGCTCATCGAGCGCATACAGCAACTGTTGGCCGGTGGTCGCGCCCGCAAAAGCGGTGCGGTTGTACAAAGTGCCGCCGAAACGGCGGAAGTCGAGCAGCCCCTCCGGCGTGCGATTGAAGGGCACGCCCATGCGGTCGAGCAGATCGATAATCCCCGGGGCAGCCTCGCACATGTCTTTGATGGGTGGCTGATTGCCGAGGAAGTCCCCGCCATAGACGGTGTCGTCAAAATGCTTCCAGGTCGAGTCGCCCTCGCCTTTTAGATTTTTTGCGGCGTTGATGCCGCCCTGGGCGCACACTGAGTGCGAGCGCTTTACCGGCACGATCGAGAACAGATCGACCTGCCCGCCCATCTCGGCGATCTTGATTACGGCCGCCAATCCGGCCAGCCCGCCGCCTACCACGATAATTTTTGGAGCTGCCATCGTTAATCGTCCTTATTGGCGTAGCGTCATTTGCTGGGTGTCGCCGCTGTTTCCGGATCCAAAGGGTTGCTGGCTGCGCGAGCGGAATGACGTCAGGCTCGCCAATCCGACGCCGCTCAACAGGACAAAAAAACCCAGGCACAAGACCAGAAACCGCTTCTGCGCCTTTTCTCCGGAGACGATGCCCCACTTCGCGGAGAACAGCCAGATGCCATAGGCGAAATGCCACGAGGCGGCTACCAGCCCGAGCAGGTAAAAGAGGAACAGCGGAGTCTGGAAAACCTCATGCTGAACCTTGCCGAAGGAAAGCGTAGGGTCGGCGTGCAGATCCGCGCCCAGAAAACGCATCGTGGTCACATGCCAGACGATGTAAACGAACGCGATGCCGCCGGTCCAGCGCTGAAGTGTATACATCCAGTTGCCCGTCCAGGGATACGAAATCGAGTTGCCGTCGCCTTGATACCAGATGTAAAAGCCGTAGACGGCGTGATAGGCAATCGGCAGCCAGATGCCAAACAGTTCAAGGAAGAAGACCAGCGGCAGATTCGCCAGAAAACTGACCTGCCGCGCGTACGCGGCTGGTCCGCTGATCGCGGTCGCGTTTGAGATCAGAATGTGTTCAAACAGGAACGCACCGACGGGAATGATCCCTGTCAACGAATGCAGCCGCCGAAGGAAGAACGAGATGCCTTGCCCCGCTCGCAATGGAGCTACGCCTTGTGCGATGTATTTCGTTACCCCGGGAGCAGAAGAACTGGCAGCAGACGCCACAAAAGCTCCTTATAAGATCGGCAATGAGCAAAGAACCTGTCATTATCTTGCGCCGCCAGAAGTGAAGTCAAGGAAGCGTCAGGTGCCGTTTTGAAATCCTGACCGCTCAGGTATCTGTAAGTCCCGATCGACCCATTCCAAGAACTTCCGGAACGCAGCGCCGCGATGGCTGTAGCGGCCTTTCTCTTCTGCGCGCAACTCGGCGAATGTCTTCCCAACCTGCGGAAAGTAAAACAGCGGATCATAGCCAAAGCCGTTCGTGCCGCGCGGAGCGTCGAGAATGATGCCCTCCGCCGTGCCTCGAAACGTTGCCAGCGTCTTGCCATCGCGCGCCGCCGCCAGCACGCAGACGAACCGTCCGCCACGCTTCTCCGGTGAAATACTCTTCAACTCGCGGAGCAGTCGAGCGTTGTTCGCTTCGTCGTCGGTATTCTCGCCGGCCTCGTGCGGCTGCATTCCGTGGAGATCCGGTGCTGCATACCGTGCCGAGTGCACCCCGGGCTCTCCGTTCAGCGCGTCGATCTCCAGCCCGGAATCGTCGGCGACCACGATTTCTCCCGGCGCATGGCGGCTGTATTCCTCCGCTTTCTTGCGCGCGTTGTGCTCGAACGTCGTTCCATCTTCAACGACCAGCGGCAGGGAAGCGAAGTTGGGGATGGCGGCGATCTCAAGGCCGTGGGCGGCGGCCGCTCCGGCAAAGTCGCGCAGCTTGCCGGGGTTGGATGTGGCGATCAGAATTCGACTCAACCTGTGTTCCTCAGTGTCTTCCGATGACCGCTGTTCTGAGTCCGACACACGAAGAGCCACCCCATAATCCCGAGCGCGCTGACGACCGAAATCCATCCGCCCGCGGTTCGGTCCCAGGTGCGCTCAAACGTGACCTCGACACGATTCATCCCGGTCTCGACCGGAACCACGATCTGGCCTGTGCCGTCGCGCTCTGTCGTTCGCATGACGTGCCCGTTGACCTCCACGCGCCATGCCGGATAAGCCAAGAGACGCAAGGACAACTCATCGGACTTGGACATGTCTGCGGTAAACAACTTTGTCTCCGCAGACCACTGCAAGATCCTGATCTTTGCGTCGACCGGGTTGGCCGCTACGACATTGGCTGCATTCTTGTCTACCGCAGAAGGATCGGCCCCCACCGGAGTGTATTCGTCGGTTCCCTCGTAGCCGATGTGGTCGGTCATATTGTCCTGCATCTCGCGCAGGTCAGCAGCCTGATCCCACCAGGGTTGCTGAATGCGCCACCACCCCACGGCCAGCACCGAGATCGCTACCACGCACACCGCGGCGCGCATCCACCAGCGCCGCATCCCGGCCGCAACCAGCAGCACGAAAATCATGCTCAGGCATAGAAGCCAGCGCCAGGGGAACTGCATGAACTCAAGCTTTGGCAGATATCTCCAAATCACTTCGCTGAAGCGAAACAAGAGCACGCTGCAGGCAATGGCCCACACCAACAACGCTGCCCAGAATTCGCGGTTCGCTTTTCGCCAGACGCGCGCCGCCCAGGCCGCTGCCACGACAGTCACCATTTCAAAGACCGCCAACCAGGAGACAATGTGGTTGAAGGCATCATGGTCGTGGTCCGTTGTGTGAATGAAAAGGAAATTGTCCTGCGGACGCGAGCCTGCGGACACGGCCTCAGAAATTGTTACCCATCTCTGTTCATAAATCGCTGGAAGCAGATAAAACGCGGTGAGACACGCGCCCAATGCGACCGCAGCCGCTCCGATCATCAATGGACGGCCCGACCGCCGCTTCCAGGCAAAGAAAATCAACAGCAGCGCCAGCGAGTAATGAATCATCACCGCGGCCGGAGCGTTCGTCAGCCACGCCGCAGCCAGCACGAGAGACATAGGCAGCAGCGCGTGCCAGCCGTCATCGATCGCCTTCAGAACAACCAGTACGAGCAAGGGCACCAGGCAACTCGCCAGCAGCTCGGCAAACGCGCTGCGCCAGTAGACGATCACCAGGTGATAGGGATTCACCGCATAGAGAACGGCCGCAAACATCGCGTCGCGCCGCCCGAGCCATCGTCGCGCCAGCACGAACATCGAGACTCCCGCTGCCAGCAGCACAAGCCAGATGAAGACGGCGGATACAACGATCCAGGGGAGGATCGCGCTCAGCAGCGCGCCCGCCGTCCACGAGGCCGGGGGATAGAAAATAAACCGCGGTTCCCCATAGCCGAAGTGCGCCATCGCAGCCCATCGCGGAAAGAGGATTCCGTGTTTCCATTGCGACAAGACTTCGAGCCACGAATAGAGATGAAACTCGACATCATGCCCGGACGGCATGCCGAGAAAAAAAAAGGGAACCTCTATCGCAAGGGCCGCGATGCCGATCGACAGCAAAGGAGTCCAACGCAAGGACTTGCGCCCACGAATTTCCGGCGCTCTGGATGAAGGTTCCGCCGTGAAGTTCTTTTCCAGATTCCTGTCCCCGCAGTGCAAGATTCAAAGCATTGAATTGCAAACTCCACAGTCTACATTTAACCCAGATTTAATAGTGCTGAAACCATTGCGCAACTGGCGTCCATTACAGTCGTCTCCATTGGGGTGGAACAGACCACGAGGAGATCGGTGAATCTGCGCCAGAGACGGGGCCGGATTCTCCGATTCCTCGGAACTGCTTCGCCGAAGCCTCTCGAGCCCGCAATCGCTCTCGTTTGCTTCACCGCCCGCCCGATTCAACCTGCCGCCATACTCTGCTGACAACCTGCCACGAGAGGCTTTCCATTTGCGCGAGCTTAAACGAGTCTGGATCGGGGAGGATAAGAAGCCAGGCAGAAGGATGAGGAGAGAAAGTGCCGATCTTTGAGTTAGTCAGGCGGACGCTACGTCTTCGGGGCTTCGCTGATGGCGAAGTTCAGATAGGAAATCATCCTGTTGCAGGCTGGTACCGCGGCGCAACAATTCCAGCAACGGATCGTCCAGTTCTTCGGGCCCGTTGACGCCTTCCGGCCGTTCAAACTGAGTCATATCCGCCACCAGGGCGCGCGGAGAGATGGTCAGCTCAGGCGTTGTGTCGGGACTGCTGCGCAGAACTTCGATCAGATTGCCGACCTGGGCGCGCTGCTCGGCAGTGCGGGAAGGGAATTCGACCCCCATGCCATGTCCCGGATGAGCCACACGCACCATACCATCGATGTGAACTTCCATCTTCTCGGTTTTCAGTCCGAGATCGACCAACGCATGCTCCGGGAACGGTGCCTCAGTTTCTACATAGCAACCGCCGAGGCTGAGATCGGTCAGCTTGCAGTGAGGAACGGTTTCGTCGGAACTGGCCCCGGCGCTGGAAGCCGCTGCCTTCAACCATTTCTTTAAGTCTTGTGAGGTCTGCTCTGGCAGATCGAGGAAATGAACTCCCGTTTGGCCATTCGGATTGGCCCACGCCACCCGTCCATGCGCGTCGACTTGCAGGGCGCCGTCGGGCAGCTGGAAGTGAAAGCCCAGCAGCGCTCCGGCCACTTGCGGCTCCGCCGTCAGCACGTCCATCCCGGTCTCGCTCAGATCGAGCAGGATGCCGTCCACCTTGCGTTCATCAGGGAGCCGGATCTCTACTGCAGCCTGCACCGGAATCCGCACTGCTCGGCGCCGTTCCCGGCTCAACAAGGCGGCTGCCGCACGCAAACCGGCCTTGGCAGCTTCCTCGGTGACCGGCTTATACAGTACAAAGTGAGCTCCGCTGCTCAGGATGTCCCTGACCCGCGATGGATCCGCCACCAGAGCCACGTTCAGGCAGTCCAGCCCCAGCTGACTCGCCTGCTCGACGACCTGAGTTGCCAGCTTTGCTTCGTCAAAGTCGACAATCAGGGCGTCGAACTTCTGCTGCCGAATCCGAGCCAGAGTCGTTTCCGGTTCCGTGGAGCGATCCATCGCCATGCCGAGCATGGGCAGAACCCTGCCCAGAACATCGGCAGCGCTATCGTCGCTCGAAACCAATAAGGACTGGAGCGTCATAGGAAGATCAATGAGCCCTCGGGCACCAGCTTAAGGCCAGCGAGGGGCAGTGGGACGAGCCGAACGCGATGCGCCCGCGCTGGCGTTGGCCCCGGCTTTGGCGGCCATTGCGTCATCCGGCGTCGTCGCCTCGTCCACTTCCGCCAGAACGGCGTTGTCCTCGTCGTCATTTTCTGCCAACAAGGGAGCCACTTCGCGCAACTTCTCCGCCGCTTGCTGCAGCATTTCAATCTGCTTGCCAAGTTGGGCGTACTTTGCCTGCTTCTGCCGCAGGACCTCGTGAATATCCTTCATACAACCCCCTGCTGGAACTGTAAGAAGCGCCCTCGCCGCCGGTCAACGGTAATCCCCGAAGGCTGATTACGGCGGTAATCGGCCTTTCGCGTGATTCCGGAGAGAAATGAGGACAAAAAGAGGAATTCATCCCGTCAGGGATGGCAGTTTATCGGCCGCGCCGAGCAGGAAGACGGCTCCAACCACGACGCTGTAGGCCGAGGTCACCAGGGTCATGGCCCGCAGTGCCGTCGGCTTCGACAGCACAGACGTAAATAGTCCCGCCGCTGAAGCGCACATCAGCGTGTTCATCACCAGCAGTCCGAGAATGAACATCAGCAGGCCCAGCAGCCCGGCTCCCGTCCCGCCCAGGTTCGCAGCCATCAGAAAGAGGAGCAACTGTGTCGGCGTCTCCGCCCCGAAGCCGTGGATCACACCGACCACAAACGCCGAAGTATTGCCATATCCGTCTTTGAACACCTGCGGCGCCTCGACCCGTGTACCCCCAAAAAGACGGCTCAGCCGCCAATACACCCAGAGCAAGCCGTTCGCCAGCATCGTGATTCGCGTGCGTGGCCGCAGGTGGTGATGATGCGGCGCGGTGCGGAAGAACGTTCCCAGAACGTACACTCCGAGCGTCAATAGCGTGATGCCCACGAGCCGTTCGGCCCAGCGATCGCTAGCCGGGGGCAGCGACACACGAAACGCGATCGCTCCTGCTCCCAGCAGCGCGACTGTGGTGGCGTGCCCGGCGACGTAGAGCAGGCCGTAGCGCATAGCGTCGCGCGCTCTGGCCTGTACGCTGCTGATGTCGGTGATGGCCGCGATATGGTCGTAGTCCAACCCGTGGCGGAATCCGAGCACTGCCGTGGAGAGCAGGGCCAGGCGCAAGTTCGTGGCATCGAGAATGCGGGTATCGACCATAGAATGTCGGCAGCGGGGAATCCCCCAGATTCCCGCTTCGAGGAAAGTCGCTTTCTAGGCTAGCACAGGATTTTGGCGTCGCGGGAGACTCTAGCTCTTTGCTGTCTGTGCCAGCATCGACCGGATGCGTCGTGCCAGCCCACCGGCCACGGAGCGGTAGAAGCGCGAGCCCAAATGAGGAAAAAGCTCGAACAGCGTCTGCAGCGTGGCCCGGTCAAGGTAGTAAGCTTCCACCGCTGCTTTGGCGATCACGTCGACCGTTGCCGGTTCGTCATCGAGAAACGAGATTTCGCCGCAAATCTCGCCGGGGCCGATCGAAGGCAGCACCGCTGGCCCGGGAATCTGCACCGACGCTGTCCCTTTCAGCAGGAGATAGATGCCGTTGGTTCGCTTGCCCTGCTTCACCAGCGATTCGCCTGCCGCAAACTCCTTCTTCAACGCCTTGTCGGCGATCAGCGTCCAGTCGTTAGCCGTGAGATACGTCAGTCCGTGCTTGGCCGACGAAAGCACCGACACTTCCTCTTGGTGGGTGGTCTTAGACGGTGGGTTGGGCATGGCGCGTGCTCAGTTTCCCGGAACGAGTCTCCGGTCGCGATACAAGAAACAACAGGGCGAAATCGAGCTTAGCAGAAACTATGGGTGGCCGCACGGACGGGAATCACGGCCGCCACCTCGCATTCCAACAGGCGAAAAAGGCTCCGCAGGCGGTGGATGAATCGCGCATTGCTCGAGTACGTGGAGCGATTGCAGCGTTTCTTCGATGGCGTTCTCTTCCTGCAGATGGTCCCCGGCAGTGTGAAAGAGATCGCGCGCTCGCGTTACCAGCGCCTTTCTTGCTTCGGCAATCCGCTGCACCATGCGTTTCTCATCGGTTTCAAATACCGCGGCCAGATAGAGCGCTCGCCAGGCTCGTGATGCCGGGGGATTCGCCGGGTACGTGACTCCGATCTTTGGGCGGGTGCGAATGCTTCTGGCCAGGATGGCCTCGCGCCAGCGCGAAACGAATTGGCGAACAGTTCGCATGCTATGCCGCCGAATCCCCCTCCACGCATGGTCGCGGCGCCGGCAATTGAGGCAAGGACACACCCAGCCATTGGCCCAAACCACGAAAATGGCCTAACCACGCCTCATTGGCGATTCCATGGCCATTGCCGGAAACCGCCTGAGAAAGTTCGTAATATGCGTTCTGCGATCTCCAGAGGTTGACCCCAAACGGTTCCACCCGCGATAGAGCAACGATGTCTTCCACTTCTTCCAGCACCTCTCGATTGCCGGGGCTCTGTATCCAGCGGTCTACAAGCAGGTTTAAGCGGTCTCGCAACGCAGATTCCAGGCTGGAAACGTCGAGACTGAACCCAGACTGCCGAGCGGCGTCGAGCAGGGAACGAACTACGTCTAAGCTCGTTCTCTGGTCTGCCAAGGCGCGGCGCACGGCTTGCGCCAGCACAAACTCGGTGGTGAGCCGCAGAATCGGCGGCAACGGGAGCTGCAACTCCGACAGGAAGCACATCAGCGGCGCATGGTCTTCATAAACGCGACGGTACAAACCCTCCGCATCGCTGAGCGTCGAGTCGACGATCTGGTTGATGATCCTTCTACGTTCGTCCTGAAACAGGGACTTCAGCGAGTATGTCGAGCCGGAGAAATAGCGATCAATCAGGCGCAAACAGGCCGGCAGATCCGCCGCGGAGAAGTCATGGCCAGCGAGATCTTCGAATTCTCCAAACCACGGTTCGTCGCTGTAGGGGCGCACGCCCGCGCTCAGATTGTGATCGCCAAAATGAAGGACTCCGAAGGCGACTCGCAGCCAGGTCTCCGTCGTTTCCGAGGTGAGCCGCGCTATGCCGACGGCAAAGTTCGTTTTGCCCGACTCAAAAAGCCGGCACTTTTCCAGCAGTACGTGATAGCAGAAAATCGAATCGTCGCGGTATCCGCTAAAAATCGAGCTGATGGCGTAATGCGCGCCTACGCCTACCAAGTCGAGCATCGTGGGTTTGATGAAGCGCTCGTAAACATGCCGTCCATTTCCACAACCGGCAACGTTGCTCCACGCTTCCTGCAGGCGCTCCAGAAACGCCTCCTCCCGATCTACACCCGTAACCTGCTGGCTCAGCTGCAGGGCGCGAGCCGCGTACTGCAGGATCTGCAATGTCGCCGGACCGGTGAGTTCATCGAAGAACCATCCGCAGCTCGTATACATCAGCATCAGATGGCGCTGCATTTCGAGCAGGCGCAACGCATCCACCCGCTCAGCCGGCGAAAGCTGCCTGGAGATATGCAGCCCCAAGAACGCGTCTTTATTTTGCGAGGAACGGTCGAGCACGACATTGATGTATTCGTCGCGGGCGGCCCAGGGATCAGCAAAGATGGCCGCTGCCCTGGCCTCATACACCGCGTTCAGATCGTCGCGAAGCCAGTCCAATGAGTTTCGCAGAGGACGCCGCCACTGCTGATTCCAGGAGTTCCCGCCGCCCGATCGGCAGCCGCAATCGTTCATCCACCGTGCAATTCCGTGGGCACAGCTCCAGGAACTCTTCTCGATGATTTCGACTTCGAGCTGCGGCGGATGCATCGCCAGATATTCGCCATAGTTGGTGATTCGCGCCAGCTGGTTGCGCTCCAGGTACTCCAGCGCGTAGGCCAAGGCCATGTCGCCATGCGGATAGTGGTGGCCATAGGTCTCGCCGTCAGTCGCGATGTGGACGAGTTGCGGCCAATTGCGCTCATCGTTGAAGCCGCTCAGCAGCCGGTGCGCGAATCGCTCTCCATCCAACAGCAGGTTCTCGAAAGCCACGGCATGCGAGATCGGCCCGTCATAGAAGAACAGGCTGATTACGCGTCCCGAGGGCAGGTGACACTCGTACGCCCGCGTGGGGTCGATCCTGCCGCCTTCCACACCTTTCCATTCCTCCCAAACATGAGCGCGCATCCGGCGGGCCTGGTGAGGGGCGAGGATCGTGAATCTGATTCCGGCTTCGCTCAGAAGCTCCAGGGTCTCCACATCGACGGCCGTCTCCGGCAGCCACATGCCCTCGGGATCCCGCCGGAAGCGCTGCTGGAAGTCGTGAATCCCCCAGACGATTTGCGTGTGCTTGTCGCGACTGTTCGATAAGGGCAGGATCGTATGGTTGTAGGCCTGGGCCAAGGCCGATCCATGGCCGGAAAAAATCTCCTGGCTCTGGCCGTCCGCCGCCAGAATTCGCTCATAGGCGTAGGGCGCATTCCGCTCCAGCCACGAGAGCAGCGTCGGACCAAAATTGAAGCTGATGCGAGAGTAGTTATTTACAATCTTCGCGATGCGCGATTGCCCGTCGAGAATCCGGGCCGCGCCATTCGGCAGGTAGCACTCTGCCGTGACCCGTTCGTTCCAATCGTGATAGGGAGAAGACGAATCTTGTACTTCTACGGCTTCGAGCCACGGATTCTCCCGCGGCGGCTGGTAAAAGTGGCAATGGATGCAAACGTAACGCTGCATCGCGCCGAATCTCCCGCGATCGGCCTGCGTAGCATCCAACCAAATTCTTGACTGCGAGGCCGTGCTCGCGCAAGAAAAAGGGACGGGCGGATGGCGCCGCCCTGCCCCCACGCCTAACAGCCAACAGTAACGCCACATCCCCCTCGCGGGGATATGACATGTCGGATACTCCCCGGGCCCTGGGATTGTTACCACGCACTGCCGGCAGAAAATTTTGTGTTCGACGAGACCAAATACTCTGCTCCAACTAAGGCAACGGCGTCCAAGATCCCTGCTCAGGAGGGCGAGCGGGCCCGCGTGAGTCCCGCATCAAGTTCTGCTCCGCCTCCGGAGTCGTAGAATGAATGTCAGGAGGAAGCCATGAAGCTGAATTCGAAATCCCTCGCGTTGGCTTGTGGAATCCTGTGGGCAGTCGCCATGCTGGGCACGGGACTTGCCAATCTCGTCTGGGGCAGCTATGGGCAGCAGTTCCTTCAGACGATGGCGTCGGTCTATCCCGGCTACCACGCGACTCGCAGCATTGCAGAGGTGGTCGTCGGTACTCTTTACGGAGCGGTCGACGGGTTCGTTGGCGGCGCAATTTTTGCCTGGCTTTACAACCAGTTTGCTTAGGGCCGAGCGCCCAAGGGGCTCGATCGAGGAGGGAAGCGCCGTCCGGATCTCACCCCGACCCCGCCTCTAGCCGCCGCTTTCGCGCCACAAACCACATCCAGGAATACAGCAGCAGCAGGGCGCCGTAATTGACGGCGAGGAACCAGCGGTTCTCCCAGCGAAGCCCGGATATCCCATACGACGACAGCGGCCACAAAAAGTGCAGGGCGAAGATTCCCTGGTGCGTGGGAATATCGATCAGAATGTGCAGCCCCCAGGCCAACATCTCCAGGATAGGTCGCCTGGCCAGAAACCACACGATGCCGAATGCTGGCGCAAACACGACCAGGCTGTGGCTTGCGTAATAGAGCGTCCACACAAAGCGGAAATGCTGCGGCCCCTGCGGACCGGGGAGCAGCGAGGAAGTGGTGCCGCTCACATACCACCAGATGCGGACCAGCGCCGGAATGGCAAAGCTGAAAACATCGGGGAAGACTCCCCAGAAAACTGCCCAGCCGAGAGAAAGCGGACGACGCAGGCGCCGCCGAAGCGGAACCGCCGCGCCCGCCGTCCAAAGCGCGTGAGCGAGAATGTCCATCCGTCGACTCCTGCGGTTCGTCCCGCAGTCGCCAAACGAAACCAGCAGGACGGAAGAAGATACTCCCGCCCAGCCCGTCGAGTCTGTGATTGGAAGCCTCCGAACCTGGGTGGAATCCTAAGCGCAGCGAAGGATCTGGCTGGGAAGCTATGGCGCGCCCTGAGAGATTCGAACTCCCGACCTTCTGGTTCGTAGCCAGACGCTCTATCCAACTGAGCTAAGGGCGCGGGTCAATGTTGGCAGGAAGAACTTTTTGATTATAACGGAAGACCGCATTGACGGAAAATCGCCGACGGAAATTGGTAGTGTCCTAACTTTAGGACACTACCCGGAAATTCCCCGCACCGAGTCTCCCTGCGCGGCGGCGCATTTTCGACAAGCATTTCCGCCGACCTGAGATTTCTCACGGCGAGAGCTCGCTCCGAATGACAGACTCCGAATGACAGATGAAGTCAGACGGCGCACAACCAAACGCAGCGTCCTCGCGCCGGACGCGCTCTGTTCCGCCAGTTCACTCCTGCACTTCCAGGATTTTTTCAACAATGCCCTTGGCCCGGCTCGTGCCCTAGTAACAGCGAAGTAAATCTTTCCGGCGTCCGGGCAATTCCTACAGTCCCGAATCCCCCTGCGATCTCATGTTTTCAGTAATTTGCGGACGGCACGCCACATGCTATATGTCATGGCAGACGAAGTGGCGCGCAACGGGGCGCTCCAGAGAATAACTTCGGCCAGAGGTTTTCTGGGAGCGCCCCTTGCTATATCCTCTCCCTCCAGAAGCAGCCCTCCCACCCCTCGTACTCCGGCTCAGAGTCTAGGCCAGCGCGACCGGTTCCAGCACATCGATGCCCGCCTGCCGCAACAGCCGCACCACCGCCCCCTGTTTCAGCCGCGACGCGTCAAACTCGACGCGCACGGTGCGCTCTTTCGGGTTGAACTGCACCTGCCGAATCCCGTAAACCTCGCGCATGCCGTCGATGGCGCGCAGTTCGCTTTCCCCTGGAATCGAACCGTAACGAAAAACCACATCCAGATAAGTCATGCTTGCCAACCCTTCGGTATGATGAAGTCTGCTCCGTTCCGGTCCTTGCGGCCGGATCGAATCCAATATAGAGCATTGGCAATCAAAACGGGGAGGCTCCCGCTCCGCCCACCCCGGGCTCGCAACCATGACGTCCACCAATCAAGCCGTTACTGCCGAACGCGATCCGGTCTGCGGGATGAACGTCAATCCCGCAACCGCCAAGTACACCTACGAGCATGACGGCAAGAAATACTATTTCTGCTGTGGCGGTTGCGAACAGAAGTTCAAGGCCGATCCCAAGCAGTATCTGAGTAAAGCGGCGCCTGCTTCAGGCGGATTGGTCACGCTCGGCCTGCCAATATCCGGAAAGGGGATGCCTCACGTCTCGCCGCCCTTGCGGGACATGGGAACAGCGGACCATGGAGCCCATCGTCATGCTGAGCCTGACGCCGCACCCCTGACGCCCGACGCCCGGGGTCCGAACTCCAATGTCCGACGTGCAGCTTACGTCTGTCCAATGTGCCCCGAGGTCCACGAGTCGAAGCCCGGGCCGTGTCCTTCGTGTGGCATGGCTCTGGAGTCGGAAGTTCCGTCCCCCACCATGCGCACCGAGTACACCTGCCCCATGCATCCGGAGATCGTCCGCTCCGAGCCCGGCTCGTGCCCGATCTGCGGCATGGCGCTGGAGCGGCGCACGGTGACTGCGGCACCGGAAGAAAACCCCGAACTGCGCGACATGACCCGCCGCTTCTGGGTGGGGGTCGCGCTGACCGTGCCGCTCCTCGCCATCGCGATGCTGGGAATGTTCGGGTATCGGCTTCACATCGATCTGAATCTCGAAGGCGTGCCGATCAATCTCCCCTGGCTCGAATTCGTCCTGGCGACACCCGTCGTCCTGTGGTGTGGCCTGCCGTTCTTTCAGCGCTTCTGGACTTCTCTGGTCAACCGCAGCCCGAACATGTTCACTCTGATCGGCCTCGGGACGGGCGTGGCCTACATCTACAGCCTGATTGCCGTGATCGCGCCTGGGATCTTCCCCGCGTCGCTCCGGCCGATGGGGAAATATCCGGACGTTTATTTCGAAGCCGCTGCTGCCATTACGACGCTGGTTTTGCTCGGGCAGGTCATGGAACTCCGCGCCCGCAGCCGCACCAGCGCTGCCATCCGTGCGCTTCTCGATCTGAGCCCGAAGACGGCGCGCGTGCTCCAGGCGAACGGAACGGAGAAAGACATTCCCCTGGAGCAGGTCAAGCCCGGCGACCGCCTGCGCGTCCGACCGGGAGAAAAAGTTCCCGTCGACGGCACGGTTCTCGAGGGCCGAAGCTCCATCGACGAATCCATGATCACGGGCGAATCCGTTCCCGCCGAGAAGTCACCGGGGATGAAAGTCATCGGCGCAACCATCAACTCCACCGGATCGTTCATCATGCGAGCCGAGCACGTCGGCTCCGAGACGTTGCTGGCCCGCATCGTTCAGCTGGTCGGACAGGCGCAGCGCAGCCGCGCGCCCATCCAGCGCCTGGCCGACCGAGTTTCGGCGTGGTTCGTGCCTGCGGTCGTCGCAGTTTCGGCCATTACCTTTGTCGCGTGGTTCGTCTTTGGGCCGCAGCCGCGCCTCGCTCATGCCATTGTTAACGCCGTCGCGGTTCTGATCATCGCCTGCCCCTGCGCCCTCGGCTTGGCCACGCCGATGGCGATCATGGTCGGTACCGGCCGCGGCGCCCATGCCGGAGTGCTGATCAAAAACGCCGAAGCTCTGGAGATCCTCGAAAAGGTCGATACCTTGGTCGTTGACAAGACCGGAACCCTGACCGAAGGCAAGCCGCGGGTGGTCAGCGTCTCTGAGCCGCTGGCGAACGAGGCCGAATTGCTGCGATTGACCGCGAGTCTGGAAGGCGCAAGCGAACATCCGTTGGCAGCGGCAATCGCGGAGGTGGCAAAGGAAAAGGGCCTGAAACTTTCGGTGCCGCAGGAATTCCAATCCATTTCCGGCAGGGGAGTAGCGGGCGTTGTCGATGGGCACAAGGTCGCGGTCGGCAACGTGCGGATGATGGTCGACCTGGGAATCGTGGACAAGCCGGAGGTGATTTCCGGGACCTATCCCGGCGGCGCGGTTTTATGTGCGTCGGTGGATGACCGGTTCGTCGGAACGTTCTCGGTGGCGGATCAGCTGAAAGCGGGAGCGGGCGATACTGTTCGGGAGCTCAAGAAGTCCGGTTTGCGCCTGCTGATGCTCACTGGCGACAATCGCATTACCGCCCTCCGCATCGCCAGCACGCTCGGCATTGATGACTTCGAAGCCGAAGTGCTGCCTGAGCGTAAGTCCGAGGTCGTAAAGAAACTGCAGGAGCAGGGAAGAGTGGTCGCGATGGCCGGCGATGGCATCAACGACGCTCCTGCGCTGGCACAGGCCGATGTCGGCATCGCGATGGGCACCGGCGCCGACGTAGCGATGGAATCCGGCGGCGTCACACTCGTCAAAGGCGATCTCAGCGGCATCCTTCGCGCCCGCCGGCTCAGTCAGGCCACGATGCGCAATATTCGCCAGAATCTTTTCTTCGCCTTCATCTACAACGCGATCGGCGTGCCTGTTGCCGCGGGAATTCTCTATCCCTTCTTCGGCCTGCTCCTCAGTCCAATTTTCGCCGCCGCCGCTATGAGTTTCAGTTCGGTTTCGGTGATCACGAACGCACTGCGGCTGCGCCACGCGAAGCTGTGACCTTGCGAGTCGGCGCGTCACGTCGCCTGGGCAGCGGAAATGAACAACAGGGAAAAGTCTGGATCAGATCAACGACGGGCTCGCCGCGATCTACAGCTTTCCGAGAAACTCGACAATATCCGGTTCCGTCCAGTCGACTGCGCCGATGAACTTCCGCCGCATCACGCCGTTGCGATCGATCACATACGTCTCTGGGAACTTGAACGTCCCGTAGAGCCCGCTGGCTTTTTGGTCGGGGTCGCGGACCGTCAGCAGGTTGACGTTGTGATCTTTGAGGAACTGCCTGTAGGCATTCTCGTCGACGTCAACGCTCACCGCCAGCACGGTTACTCCCTTTGCCTTCATGCGCTTCTGCATCTCGACCAGCGACGGCATCTCTTCAACGCAGGGCGGACACCAGGTCGCCCAGAAGTTCAACACCAGTACCTGGCCGCGGAATTGGCCCAGCGTGTATTTGGCCTGAGCGTCCTGGACAACGAAGTTCGGAGCCGCGGACCCGATACGCGGCGGTCGCGACCCGCTGTAGCAGCCGGCGAGGCACAAGAGCAAAACCGTGGCGGCGAGTGCTGAGAGGAAGCAGGCGGGACGTCTCACCTCGTTATAATAATAGATTCGACCCATGGCTGCGACGGAAAGAGTCACGAGTACCCTTCAAGTGTCGGTAATCGTTCCGGCGCGCAACGAGGAAACCAGCCTCGGCGCATGCCTCGAATCGCTTGTTATCCAGACCGGGGTCTCGTTCGAAATCATCGTGGTCGATGATCACTCGACCGACCGCACGCGCGAAATTGCCGCGGCCATCGCAGCCGGCGATCCCGCGAGAATTCGGATCCTCGAGGCCCGTCCGCTCGTCTCCGGTTGGACCGGAAAAAACAACGCCGTTGCCACCGGCGCCGGAGAGGCTCACGGCGAGTGGCTGCTCTTCACCGACGCCGACACCGTGCATGTGCCGGGATCGCTACTGCGCGCCCTGACAGAGGCCGAAGAACATCACGCCGACCTGCTCTCCTATTCGCCCGATCAAGTTGCCGTCACGTTTTGGGAAATGGCCATACTGCCGGTTGTCTTTGCCGAACTTGCGCGCCAGTATCCGCCATCGAAGGTCAGCGATCCGGATTCTCCAATCGCAGCCGCCAATGGACAGTACATCCTCATTCGCCGCGAAGCTTATAACGCGGTCGGAGGTCACGCCGCCGTCGCTACAGACATTCTCGAAGATGTTGCCCTGGCGCGCGCAGTAAAAGCTTCAGGTCGAAGGATTCGCTTTCGCTTCGCCGCCGATGCCGTCCGCACCCGCATGTATCGCAACTTCGCGCAACTCCGCGAGGGCTGGACCAAGAACCTCGCGCTGCTGTTTCCGAGCCCCGGCTGGCTCGCCGCCAAAACTATGCTGTTTTGGCTGCTGCCCTTGGCCGGCATCGTCTTGAAGCCGGCAGGTTCATCGCGCATCCTATGGTGGGGCACGGTTTTTGTCTCCGGCTTGTGTTTGAATCTCGCAAGGGTTCGACGAGCTAACTTCAACATCGCTATGAGCTCCGTCGCGGCGCTCTTTGGCATGCCCATGTTTGCCTATCTGCTGCTGCGCTCGAAGCATCTCCACGACAACGGCTCCGTCGTGTGGAAAGGCCGCACCTATGCGGCGATTCGCACGACCTCAAGCCGATCCGCTTCCGAAGAGCGTTCGACGAGCGTCAAGCGAAGCACTCACATAGTCGCGGGAAGGCTCTCATGAGTATCGCGCTCAGTCTGTTTCTGCCAGTGGTTCTGCTGGGCGCCGGCCCGCTGATGCTTCCTGCGTTACATCTCATGCCCTCGGCTTTCGCCGTCGAGCCGCAGAGTCCCGCAGCCGATCTCTCGCCCAAGTTTCTCGACACCCTGATCGAACCCGGCGTCAGCGTAGGCCCGCTCAAGATCGGAGACAGCCAATCGCGCGCTCTGCAATTGTTCCCCCGGAAAGACGAAGACCAGCAGTGGGAAGACCCTTGCGGCACCACCTTCGATTGGGTTGATGCCACCAATCCCATGGGACGCGGCGATTTGTCCATTCGCTTGAAGAAGGGCAAAGTCTTCCAGATCGAGTCCGCGACAACTCGCTTTCATACCGCCGAGGACATCACCACCTTCGATTCGCCGGAGAAAGTCGAGCAATCGTACAAGGACCTTCGCGCCTTCACTCTGTTGACGCCGCCGGCTCCGTCCCTGGGCGACCGGCCGCTCGTCTTCTGGATCGACAAGAAGAAGGGAATTGCCTTTTCCTTTGCCTACGATCCATCGCAGCGGAAACGCTATCTCTACAAAGTGATCGTCTTTGGACCCAACAAAGAGTTTTGTCCCGAGCAGGAGAAAACCAGCTCGCCAAAGTGGGAGGAGATTCCACAATATTCCGTTGAGCCGCCAAGCGCCTTGAGTCCCGAATCGTCGTCGCCCTGAGCCTGGGCATAGAACTATGGTCTACCTGACGCGCAAAGCCGAGTTTTCGGCATCGCACTTCTACCACAACCCGGACCTCAGTCCGGACGAGAACCTTCGTCTGTTCGGCAAGTGCAACAACCCCAACGGTCACGGCCACAACTACATGCTGGAAGTGACGGTGAAGGGTGAGGTCGATCCCCGCTCCGGCTTTGTCGTCGATCTCAAGCAACTCAAGGAGATCATGCACCGGGAGGTTCTCGATGCCATGGATCATCGTTTTCTGAATAGAGAAGTCCCGGAGTTTTTCCAGAGGATTCCGACCACCGAGAACCTGGCGATCGCCATCTGGCAGCGTCTCGCAACCAAACTGCAGCAGGCTCGACTGCATCGCGTTCGCGTCTACGAAACCGCGGATCTGTTCGTCGATTTTTACGGAGAGGAGTAAGCGGATCTTTCGATCAATGATCAGAGATTAAATCATCATTACCATGATCGCCTACCTCAGCCGCCGCTATCGTTTCGCCGCCTCTCATCGGCTGCACAGCCCTGCCATGTCCGACGCCGAAAACCGCGCTACCTACGGCAAGTGCAATAACCCGCATGGCCATGGCCACAATTACACCCTGGAAGTCACAATCAGTGGCCCGGTCGACCAGAGGACGGGAATGGTCTGCAATCTCGTTGATCTCGATGGCTTTGTGGAAAGGGAAGTGATCTCCCGTTACGATTTGCAGAATTTGAATCTGGTGCAAGAATTCGCCGCAACCGTGCCCACTTCGGAAAATCTCTGCGTCCGGATCTTTGAAATTTTGCAGCGCGGCTTTCGCCACGCGCATCTGGAGAGAGTACGCTTGGACGAAACGATGATGAACTCGTTCGAATATGCAGGTGGCGGCGAACCGCGCCATTAGTCCGAGCCCGGCTGCTCGCCGCGAGTGTATGCGCCTGGGTAAGCCGCCGACAGGAAAGGGAAGGGCAGCCAGCCGTTAAGCCATGACATCATCTCCAACCGGAACCGCCGAACCCGTCACCCTCACCAGCGCCAGCTTCGAGGACCTCGTCCGCGAGATGCTCGTTCGCCTCGGCGAAGATCCCGCGCGCGAAGGCCTCACGGCCACGCCCGAGCGCGTTCGCAAAGCCATGAAGTATCTCACCCGGGGCTATAGCGAAGATCCCGAAGCTCTGCTCAAAGGCGCGCTCTTCACTGTCAACTACGACGAGATGGTGATCGTCAAAGACATCGAGATGTTCAGCCTGTGCGAGCATCACATGCTGCCGTTCTTTGGCAAAGTGCACGTGGCCTATATCCCCAAAGGACGCGTCATCGGGCTCAGCAAGATTCCGCGGCTGATCGAAGTTTTCTCCCGCCGCTTGCAAATTCAGGAGCGGTTGACGACGCAGATCGCCGAGACAATCCAGAAAGTTATCGACCCGCAGGGCGTCGGCGTGGTCATCGAAGCCCGGCATCTCTGCATGATGATGCGCGGCGTCGAGAAGCAGCACTCAGCCGCAGTCACGTCGTCCATGCTGGGATGCTTCCGCGACGAAGAAGAGACGCGCAGCGAATTTCTCTCCCTGATTCGCCAGCGGCCGAACGGCGTCTGACCGGCGCTCCCGGTCAACACGCGGAACGGCTTTTACCGGTAGGCGTAGGGGTATCTTTGCTTGCGCTCGGGAAACACTTTGATCATCAGTACTCCCGCCAGGAATCCGCCCACATGCGCCCAGACCGCAACTCCGCCTACGTCGCGGCTGGCATTCGCCAGCGAAAGCGTGGCTGCCCCAGCGAGAAACTGCAGCGCAAACCAGTAGCCCAGCATGACCCAGGCCGGCAGGTAAAAGACAAAAACGAAGAACCACGTCAGCACCCGCGCTCGCGGATACAGCACGAAATAAGCACCCAGCACCCCGGCGATCGCTCCGCTGGCCCCGACTGTCGGTACATTCGAGTGAGGATAGATCGCCACCTGCGTCGACATGGCAATCAGCCCCGACAGCACATAAAACACAATGTACGGAAAATGTCCGAGATAGTCCTCGACGTTATCCCCAAAAATATACAGGAACCACATATTCCCGATGACATGCATCCAGCCCGCATGCACGAACATTGACGTGAAGTAGGGAATCACCACCGCCGCCAGCGGATACCTCGGCGATCCTGCCAAGAACGCCGCCAGATGCCCCGGTACCACTCCGAACTGGCGCGCGAATAGCTCATAGCTGCGCGGATCGAGCGTCGACTGGAACAGATAGATCAGCAGGTTCAAAATGATAATGAACCAGTTCACGTATGGCGTGCTGTAGCGTGGTTGATCGTCTTTGATCGGCAGCATGTCGGCGGTTCAGTAATTTGATAACGTGTACAAGTTATCAAATCTCTCTTATGAACGGCGTCCTCATCATCGATAAACCGGCTGGCCTGACCTCGCATGACGTCGTCAACCAGGTTCGCCGCGCCCTCGACCAGCGTTCCGTCGGACATCTCGGCACCCTCGATCCCATGGCCACCGGCGTTCTGCCTCTGGTCACCGGAAGCCTCACTCGTCTCGCCCAGTTCTATACCAAGGCCGAAAAAACCTATGAAGGGATCGTCCGCTTCGGCTTCTCTACAGACACCTACGACGCCGAAGGCGAGCCGACTTCTCCTACCGTCGACGTTCAACTGCAATCCACCGAAGTGGAAGCGTTGGCCGGTTCCTTTCGCGGCGTCATCGAGCAAACGCCCCCGCCCTTCTCAGCCAAGAAAATTCACGGCGTCCCCGCGTACAAATTGGCGCGCAAGCAAAAAGAGGTTTCGCTGAAACCCGTGAAGGTCGAAATCAAAGAGTTCGATGTCCTCGCCAGCGACGGCTCCCACCTCAGCTTTCGCGCTCGCGTCGCCTCCGGAACCTATCTTCGTTCGGTTGCCCACGATATGGGACAACGTCTCGGTTGTGGCGCTCATCTGGCGTCGCTCCGGCGCACGGCCGTGGCCGAGTTTGATCTTGCCGATGCCCACTCCCTCGACGAGCTAGCCGCCGCCGTTCGATCCGACGCCGCTCCAGCGCTCGACGATCTGTTCGTGCATCCTCGCAAGCTTCTGCCCGCCTTGCCCTCCGTCACCGCCGACGACGCCAACGCCGCCCGCATTCGCACCGGACGCACCGTCAACCTGCCCGACCTCTCCCGCGCCCGCCAGGTCAAAGTTTTCTACGGGCAAAGGGAACTGCTGGCCATCGCCACCCGCATCGCCGGAACTTTGTTTCATCCCGGCATCGTCCTTTGCGGATCCGACATCCCTGTTCGCCAGCTGTGAAAGGTGTTTCCCTTCCTGATCGCTCACTGCAACCTATCTCAGGTTCGTGTTCGTTGTGAGCAAAGCCAGCGGATGTTCACAGATTCTCCGGCGCGGAACCGGAGAAGAGATCGCGCAGACGGAGGAGCTACCTTAAGCCGGGAAGTTGCCGGCTAAAAGCGCTGAAGGCAAGAGGAAAAGGGAAGCAAGCTCCGTTTCCCGGCTGAGCGCGTTTATCTGCTATGAATCGAGCTGTGCCCCGCGACCGGATGGCGGACCTTCGCCAGGTCCACTGCGGTTTGCGCGATGTGTTCGGCGCTCACGCCGAATTCCTTGATCAGCTCCCAGGGAGCTCCGGACTCGCCAAAGCGGTCGTGTACTCCGACCGCGCCGGTGATTACGGGAACACCGTACAGGCTCGCCGAACCGGTGATGATCGCGCTCACCCGCCATGCCAGTGCGCCGATCTGGTGTTCTTCAGCGGTAATGATAAGCCCGGTTTCCTTCGCGGCACGTATCACGGCTGCTTCGTCGATCGGTTTCAGCGTGTGCATGTTGATCACTCGCGTCTCCCAACCGAATTCCTGCTGAAGGATGTAGGCGGCCCGCATCGCTTCGGGAACCATGGGACCGCACGCGATGATGGTCAGATCCTCCGCCTCGTCGCGATAATGGGAAGCCAGACAGGTCTCGAAGCCGTCCGGGAAGTCGGTTGCGGTTTTCCGCAGCCGGATGACGTTCGCCTTGCCGAACACGAACGGTGTCTCTGGCTTGGTCACGACTGGCGTCGCTTCCCGTGCAAACCGGATGTACTTCGGCCCATAGTGTTGCATCAGCAGATAGCTTGTGGCCTTGCGCGTTTCCACCGAATCGCAGGGAACGACTACCGACATGTTGGGCAGCCCGCACACTGCAAACAGGTCTTCGAGCGCCTGGTGCGTGGCACCGTCCGGCCCGACCGACACCCCGCCGTGTGCGCCCGCGATCAAGACGTTGAAATTGCCGTAACAGATCGAGGTTCGGATCTGGTCCAGGTTTCTCGCGGCGGCAAATGTCGCGTACGTGCCGAAGACCGGCAGATTGCCTTCTTTTGCGAGCCCTGCGGCCGCGGCGGTCGCCGACTGTTCGGCGATCCCCATGCTGATCCACCGTTTCTTGCGCTCCGGTTTGCCGGCGTAAAACTCGCTGATCGTGATCGAGCCGGAGATGTCCAGCCCCAGGCACACGATTCTTTCATCGTCTCCGTGTTCGGCGAGGGCCTCGCCGAATCCGGCTCGCGTCGGTCGCATCTTGGCATTCATCACGATCGAGTTGTTCCACCAGTAGTCGCGGCTGAATCGCGGCATCTTTTCATTCAGCTCCCGCGTCGCCCGCTCCTGGTATTGTTCCGCTCGCTCCAGCAGGCTGGCGTAGGGAACTCGCTCGCTCAAGCCCAGCTCTGTCAATCCCCGGATCATCTCTTCATGGTTCGGAGCTTTCCCGTGCCAGCCGGCCACATTCTCCATGAAGCTCACACCCTTGCCCTTGACCGTATCTGCCAGGATCAGCAGCGGCTTTCCAGTCGCCTCCCGCTTCTGCGACAACGCGCTCACGATCTGCTTCGTGTCGTGCCCGTCGATGCGGACCACATCCCATCCGAAGCTTTTGTACTTCTCCGCCAGTGGATCGATGTTCATGACTTCCGCCACCGGTCCGTCAATCTGCAGCCGGTTGCAGTCGACGATCCCCACCAGAGTGCCGAGCTGGTAGTGCGCTGCCTCCATGGCGGCTTCCCAGATCTCTCCCTCCTGCTGTTCGCCATCGCCCATGATGCAAAAGGTCCGATAGCTCTTGTTTCCGAGTTTGCCCGCCAGAGCCACACCCACCGCGATGCTCAGTCCTTGACCGAGGGACCCGGTCGACACTTCCACTCCCGGCAGCTTCAACCAGTGGGGATGCCCCTGAAATGCTGAACCGAGCTTGCGCAGCAGAACCGTGTCCTGAAGGTTGCAGAATCCGGCGAAAGCCAGGCCCAGATACAGGCTTGGAGCCTTGTGGCCGCCAGACCAGATGATCCGGTCGCGGTCAGGCCAGGCGGGATTCTCCGGATCATGGTTGGCGACTTTGAGGTAGAGCGCCGCCGTGATGTCCATGACCGACAGCGTGCCCCCTGCATGCCCGGAACCCGCAGCGCAAAGCGCTACCAGGTCATAGCCCCGCATGAGATTGGCTGCATCGATCAGCTCCTCGATCGAATAATCGCGAATCACTTTTCCGGTTGCAGAATCGACCAGGGCCATCGCACCCTCCGTCCAGCCACGAGATCGGCGCGCCACCGGGGTGCCAGTCCACACCCATCCCCAGGGCCCGCTACCAGCCGCATCATGTTCCTTGCTCGGTAGCGGCTTCGGTGACCAGCCTCCCACCGGCGGGTGATCAGACTCACAAAGCGGACCTAGTTGCCCCACTCTTGTCGCGTGATTTGCGCCGGGTGAGGAAATAACCTCCCCGTTGAGTGAGGCGCTTCCCCAAGCAAAGTCGTGCGTCACCCCGCACGCTAGGGGATGGCAGAGCGGCGGCCCAAGGCCAAGGAAACGGTCGGCTGTGCGCGGAGGACCCCTGCCTTGACGCCATCCCGGCTGCCCGGTACTGTTGCCTTACCCATGAAGCTCTCCGTCGTAATGCCGGTCTACAACGAGCGCGCCACCCTGGCGGAGGTCATCTCGCGCGTGTTGGCAGTCCCTGTTGAGATCGAATTGATCTGCGTCGACGACGGCTCAACGGATGGATCGCGAGACATTCTGGCCGCGCTGCAGTCGCAACACCCCCAGCTTCGCGTCGTCCTCCAACCCGGCAACATGGGGAAGGGCGCCGCCCTGCGCCGCGGAATCGAGGCATCGACCGGCGACTTTGTCGTCATCCAGGACGCTGACCTCGAGTACGACCCCGGCGAATACCCTCTGCTCCTTCGACCCCTGATCGAAGGCAAAGCCGATGTCGTTTACGGCTCGCGTTTTCTGGGCTCCGGGCCTCACCGCGTCCTCTATTTCTGGCACTCCGTCGGCAACTGGATGCTGACGCTCCTCTCAAACGCCCTTACCAACATCAACCTCACCGACATGGAGACCTGTTACAAAGTCTTCCGACGGGAGATCATCCAGTCGATACCGATCGAGGAAAACCGCTTCGGCTTCGAACCGGAAATCACCGTGAAGGTCGCCAAACGGCACCTGCGCATCTACGAGGTCGGCATCAGCTATTGGGGGCGTACCTACGAAGAAGGGAAGAAAATTGGCTGGAAAGACGGTTTACGGGCGCTGTGGTGCCTGGTCAAATATACGATCAGCGAACCGGTGACGGAACCATCTTCGGAGCGGCAAGGCCAGTCCGCATTAGGCCCCGGAACTGCGTCCGGAGATGCATCTAATGTCCGATAACAGGTATTATGTAAACTAATCCGCCCCGCAAGGGCCTTCTTCGCTCCGCTAAGCTCCTGAATTCCCCAAAGGGCCATCTGTATCGCCGGGACCACTGCCCTGAAGCGAAGTCGGTGCCGGAATTAGACGTATGAAATGAGATCGCTGGCGTAGCCGGGTTATGCGTAGCAACCAGCTACATCTTGTACTTGCCGAGGTCTTCGTCGTTCAGGCCTTCCAGCCACTTCCGGATTTCTTCTGCCGTCGCCTTGTCCGACATGTTGGTGGCCAGCTTCGAACTCTTCAGCACCAGGTCGTCGACGAAGATCGGGCAGTCCACTCGCAGGGCGAGCGCCAGCGCGTCCGACGGTCGCGAGTCGATGCTGATGACTTCGCCGCCCCGCTCCAGCCAGATCACAGCATAAAAAGTATCCTCCCGCAGCTCGGTCACGACCACTTTGTGTACCTGCGTCTCCAGCCCGGTCAGGACATTCTTGATCAGATCGTGCGTCATCGGACGCGGCGTCGTAACTTTCTCCATCTCGAGCGCAATCGCGTTGGCCTCGTAAACGCCCACCCAGATCGGCAGCACCGTATCGCCCCCCACATCCTTCAAAATCACGATCGGCGTGTTGGTCACCGGATCCATCAAAAGGCCACGAATTGTCATCTCGATTTCCATCACGACCTCCGGGTCGTTAATCCACTTATACCATTAATTCTCCGAGCAACGAGTTGGGAAAGCCGCCCGTGACCTTGACGGCGACGTAGCTTCCGACCCGGGGCTTTGGGGCTTCGCCGGAGCCGCCAAACGAAGTGGCGGGAGCGGGCGGAAGCCCGCGAACAGCGGGCGTTGCGGAGATGAATGCACAAGCGGAGGAGGAGGATGAGCAGAGCGAGTCCCCAGACCGGGGCATGGTGAAATTCAGGGTCTTGTTCTGCGAAGTACGGCCGATCCACTGACCGCGGGCATCGTTGTAGCCTTCAACCATTACTTGAAGTTGCGTTCCGATATATTTACGATTACGCAAAACCTGGATTTCCCTTTGCTTCGCCATCAGGACCTCGAGCCGGCGCGCCTTTTCCTGATCAGGAATCGCGTCTTCGAGTTGCAGGGCGGGTGTGTTCGGGCGCGGGGAATACTTGAAGGAGAAGATGCCATCAAAGCCGACTTCGTCGAGCAGGGTCAGAGTCTCGGCGAAATCGGATTCCGTCTCTCCGGGGAAACCGACGATGACATCGGTGGTGATGGCGATGTCGCGCCTGGCGGATTTCATCCAGGCGATGCGCTCCAGGTACTGCTCACGGGAGTAGAGGCGCTGCATGGCGTCGAGAAGACGAGTCGATCCGCTCTGCACGGGCAGATGGATGTGGTCGCAAAGAGCAGGCACGGCGTCGATGGCGTCGACGATGTCCCGTCCGAAATCGCGGGGATGCGAAGTCGTGAAACGTACGCGGCGGATGCCGCTAACCTGGCCGACGGCGGCCAGCAACTCGGCAAAGGAGCACTTCCCTTCTGGATCTTTGTAGGAATTGACATTCTGACCGAGTAACTGGATCTCAGTATAGCCGAGATCGGCCATCTGACGGGCCTCGGCGAGGATGGATGAGGAAGTCCGGCTGCGTTCCTTTCCGCGAGTGAAGGGGACGATGCAGTAGGCGCAGAACTTGTCGCAGCCCTCGATGATCGTGATGTATCCCCGATGAGGATTGGTACGGGCGGTGAATTCGGTCTCAAAGCATTCGTCGGTCTGGCGGTCATCGAGGCCGGTGATGCGGACTAAGGAATGGGACGACGCCTGAGATGCAGCCTGAGAGATCCCTCGCGTGATCGGAGAAAGCAGCGCGCTTCGGGCCGGCGCAGCCTCGAGCTGTCCGAGCATCTCGGGCAATTTGCGGTAGGAGGCCGACCCGCAGACCAGCGAAACGTGCGGCGCGCGCTCGAAAATCTTTTCGCCCTCCTGCTGGGCGACGCAGCCAAGGACGCCAAATTTCTTGCCCTCTGCCTCGAGCTTGCGGAAGTCGGCGAGACGGTGGAAGACCTTCTGCTCAGCCTTGTCGCGGATGGAGCACGTGTTATAGAGGATGAGGTCCGCCTGCTCGACGGTTTCGACCTGGCGGTATCCTTCGCGCATGAGCGTGCCGACGACCTTTTCCGAGTCGTGGAAATTCATTTGGCAGCCGAAGGTTTCCAGATAGAAAGTCTTCTGCCCGTTTTTTCGCGGAACCCCAGTCATAGCGTCAGTATAGCGCGATGGGCGTGCGTTCGGGCCGGGACTGAGGCCCCTTCCCTTTCCAAACTTCTTGCCGCATGAATTCCACGTCTCGCGACAGCGGCGAGACGTGGGGCATCCCGCTTTGGGTGGGGCACCCGATCCACAAATTGATTTGATCCGCAGGTGGCATGCGAGTAACCTGCAGGCGAAGCGGTTGAAAGCTGAGGTGCACGTTGCCGATCACAGCTGTGGACTCGATTACGCCCGCGGTCGAACACGCCAAGCAGCAACTCTTCAAGCCTTTCCGCATCGCGCAGTGGACGAAGCTGGCATTCGTCGGACTGCTGGCCGGAGAGCTGGGGTCGAACGGCTGCAACCGGTCCAATTTCCACGTGCCGGTTCATCCGGGCGCTCCTCCGAATATCGAGTTCCCCCACGGCGGGTTTCCGCATCTGGAGTTCCCGAGCGTGCCCGGAGTCGACCATGCGATGCTGGCTGCGTTTATCGTGGCAGCGATCGTGGCGGGGCTGGCCATCGGAGTCATCCTGATGTACGTAAGCAGCGTGATGCGCTTCGTGCTTTTTGACAGCATCATCGCGAGAGAGTGCCATCTGCGCTGGAGCTGGAGCCGCAGGCTGGGAGCGGGCTGGCGCTACTTCGTGTGGAAGCTGGGATACCTTTTGCTGACGTTTGCGGCGGTGGTAGTAATCGTTGCCATCCCGCTGTCCCTGGCGTTCGCGGCGGGATGGTTCCGGGAGCCGAAGGAACATTTGCCACCGTTGATTTTATGGGGAGCATTCGTGTTCGCGGCCTTCCTGGTATTTATTGTCGCCACCAGCCTGATTCTGGTGCTGACCAAGGATTTCGTCATCCCGCAAATGGCGCTGGAGAACATTGACGTGATGGAGGGCTGGCGCCGGCTGTGGCCCATGATGAAGGCCGAAAAAGGAGCGTATGCCGCCTACATCGTGATGAAGATTGTGCTGGCGATTGTGGCGGCGATCCTGACGGGAATCGCGACGGTGATTCTGGGAGTCATCATCGCCATCCCCAGCATGATGCTGGGACTGCTGGCAGTGATCACGGGAAAATCGGCGGGGCTGACGTGGAACATCGAGACAATCGCGCTGGCGGTGGCCATCGGATTGATCTTGCTGTCCATTTTTCTGTATCTGGTGTCCCTGGTTTACGTGCCGGCCATCGTGTTCTTTCCCGCCTACTCGCTGTACTTCTTTGCCGGGCGTTATCCGCCGCTGCAGGCAGTGCTTTATCCGCCGGCGGTGGGGCCGCCGGGTGCTCCGGGCATGGCGCGAGCCTGATTCGATTCTTGACGCCGCGATGGCCGTCGCGTGCTGCGAGGGCGCACTGCGGCGAGTTTCTGTGATCGAGCGGTGAAGGTACGCCGACGGTGATCGCTTTCGAAATGGAGAGCTGCGGTGGACAAGCCCAGAGTTGCGCCGGCAATCGGACTGTTTTTCCTGGCCCCGCTGGTGGCCGAATTTCTGCTGGGCGATCTGCCGATCACATTTTTGGCAGCGCTGGTAGTGCTGGCGCCGATGTACGGCGGAGGCGCACTGCTGATCCGGGAGGTCGTGCGGCGAACCGGACGAGGCTGGCCGAGTCTGCTTGTTCTGGCGCTGGCCTACGGGATCGTGGAAGAGGCGTTCACCACGCAGACCCTGTTCAATCCGAATTACCTGCACATGAGTCTGGGCTTGCTGCGGCCGGCATATATTGCGGCGCTCGGCATCGGAGCGTGGTGGACGGTGTTTGTGCTGACGCTGCACACGGTGTGGAGCGTATCGGTATCGGTAGCTCTGACGGAGGCGCTGGTGCCGGACAGCGAAACAAGCCCGTGGCTGGGGAGCATCGGCTTGACAGTGACAGCTGTGCTGTTCCTGCTCGGAGCGGTGGCATCGACGAGGATGGAGATCAAGCAAGACCACTTTGTGGCGTCGATGGGACAGTTCGCGGGAGCAGCGATCGCCTGCGTGTTGCTGGTGCTGACCGCATTCCGGCTCCCGAGGACCGCCCGGGAAAAGGCGCATGCTCCGGGGCGAGCGCCGAGTCCGTGGCTGGTGGGAGGGCTGGCGCTGGCGGAGGGATCGATCTTTCTGCTGGTTCCGAAGGCGTGGGCCTGGAGAGCGGTGGGCATCTATCTGGTTCTCGATGTGACGATCATTGTCGCCGTGTCGATCTGGTCGGCGCGCGAAGGCTGGGGAAAAGTCCACCGTCTCGCGCTTGCGGGCGGCGCGGCGCTGGCGTATGCCTGGCATGCGTTCATCCAGATGCCGGTGGTGGGCCAGAACATGCTAGCCGTGGATCGCGCCGGCAACGCCGTGTTTGCGGCGAGTTTGATCGTCCTGCTATGGATCGCGGCAAGACGAACCAGACGGACTCCGGCGCCGGAAATCTCTGCAGCGTAAAACGGCGCTTGTCTGAAGCCGCGACTACTCCCGCGTGTCGGCGGTCTCGCCCCGCTCCACATAAGCCTCGAGCCATCCCATCACGCGCTTCCAGCCTTCGCCGTGGCTGGTGGCGCTTTCCAGATTCCCACCAAATCCTTCCTGGCGGACGCGCAACATGGTGCCGGTGCCCGATTTCCTGGGGCCGGAGGGATGGAGTCCGTGAACCGAATGCGGCTCGAGTTCCCAGCGAACCACAGTTTTGATCCGCGGACCATAGCTGCCCAGCCAGGTGTGCACGAGGAGGCGCGGCGGGTCGACCTCGAGGTATTCGCCCTCAACGTAGAAGGACTGGCCATCGGAGCCGACGCCATCGCTGCGCCACTTGCCGCCAGGACGGAGGTCCATCGAGGACTTGGTGACGCGGTAGAGGCTGGAGCGTCCCCACCAAAGCGGCAGCTGGGCAGGATCGGTGATGGCCTGAAACACGCGGGCCGGCGGGGCGGCGATGAAGATCTCGGCAAGCACTGCGTTTTGATCGGGCGTGATAGTGGCGGTGGCCATGGTGTCTCCTGAGAATTCGAAGATCGTTTCTCTGCCTTAGGTCTCGGTAAATTTCCTGAGCATGTCGAGCACGCCGGGCCATCCGCCGGAGTAATCCTTGCGGGCGATGGGCAGATGGGCGAGACCGCTGTGAGTGACTTTCACATGCGTTCCGCCGGGACGAGGCGTGAGCTCCCAGCGAACCACGGTGGGCGCGGTGCTGCCGTCGTCGTGCCAGTTGCCGATCCAGGTGTAGACGAGGAGGCGTGGGGGATCGAATTCGAGAATCTCGCCGTGGCATTCGAATTCCCTGACGCCGTTGATGACGACCGTTCCCTGATGGGTCGAGTAGCGGTATTTCCCGCCGAGGCGGGCGTCCATCTCCCAGGACTTTGTGGGGCAGGAGGGATCGCGGAACCAGCGCTGGAGTTCGACGGGGGCGGTCAAGGCCCGGAAGACGCGCTCAGGCGGGGCCGCGATGTCGATCTCGGTGACAAGGGCATCCAGGTCGGGGGTGACGAGGGTTGTGGTCAAAGGAGCCTCCTGTGTTATCTCGGCGTCGTCGAATCCAGCGGCGGACGAGGCCGTCCGCCGCTGAGGAATCGCCCGCGATGCTACATGGTGCGGCGCAGATCGAAGACTTCTGTGCGTTCTTTGCCGTGGTCGACATAGGTCCACTCTTCGGTGTGATGATTGTCGTCGAGCAAGGTCAGAACCATACGCTGCATGTGGCCAGCCTCGGGAGTGGCGAGGTTCGTGGCATCGACAAAGTTGAAGGTGATGGTTTTGCCGTCGGGCGAGAGGGCAGCCCGCATCCGAGGCTGATTGCCGGCACCGCAGTAGTGGGTCATCAGCAGGCGGTTGGGGCCGTCAAGATGGAACATGGTAATCATGTCTTCTTTGCCGAGAATCTCGCTCATTACGGCCGAGCCGGCAGCGGTCACTTTGAAGTTTACCTGCACGGGCTCACCGCTGGCGGTCTTCCCTTCCCAGATTCCGGGCATGGACTTGATGGTGGCGAAGGCTCTCTGGGCGTCGGTCGGCGCGGCGGTCTGCGCGAAGGCAGAGGTGGCGGCGAGGGCGAGCGCGGCCACGATCAGTGGGTGAACGACCCGGTTGGGCATGAGGCGAGGCGTCTTGGGCGTGGATTCAGTCATGGCGATTTCCTTTCTCCTTCAAAGTTTGTTCATTTGTGACGGCCGCGCGGCGGCGGCGCGGGATCGACCTCGAGTTCACGGGCATGTTCGGCTTCGACAAAGGCTTTCAGGTTATTCAGGCTGACGGTCCAGAACTGGCGGTACTGCTCGATCCAGGAATCGACAGCGCGGAGGGGTTCAGGGTTGAGCTGGTAGACGCGGAGGCGGCCCTCCCGGTGCTCGCGCACCAGGTGGGCCCGGCGGAGCAGGCGCAGGTGCTTGGAGATGGCGGGACGAGAGACGGGAAAGGCGCTGGCGATCTGTCCGGCGGGCTGACTGCCCCGGCGTAGGAGATCGAGGACGGCGCGGCGGGTGGGATCGGCGAGTGCCTGAAAGGTGGCCTCGGCGGTCTTTGCCGCGCCAGCGGCGGAAGCTGCCGGAGTCCGAGGGGCCGAATATGTAACCGAGCGGTGACGCATAATGCGTAACCATACAGTTACACGATCAGCGTGTCAAGAGAAAAATTTGGGCCGAGGGAATTCTTTGCTTCGGGGACGAGTGCGGCGCTCGTTTTCTCGCTCCTAGCGCAGCCGCGGGAAGAACATGGGGGTGACGGAACGGTATTGGCGATAGCTCTCGCCGAAGCGGATTTCGAGTTCGCGCTCCTCGTAGAAGTGAAGAAAGACAACCATCGCGGGAACGAAGACAGCGGCGAGCCAGAGGAGAAAAAGCGAGGAGCGCAGCTGCAGTCCGAGGCAGAAGAGGAAGACGGTAAGGGCGAGCACCATGGGATTGCGGGTGCGGGCGTAGAGCCAGTCAGTCGCGAGCCGCTGGCTCAGAGAAATGGCCCAGGGCGCGCCCAGACCGCGGGCTGCCAGGTTCAGCACCGTAAGCAGGACCATGACGGCGGTGATCGTAGTGAGAATTCCAGCGAGGATGGAGGGAAACGGAAACCATCCCCAGGGAAGGCGGTGTCCGGCCACGACGGCCGAAATGAGAGCGGAGCCGATCACGATCATGGTGAGAACGTGGACGACGCGGGTGACTCCGGCGGCGTGGCCAGCGGTCGGGTCGTGGTCGAGCGAGGTGCGTCCCCACCAGACCACGGGAAAGATCAGCGCGGGCGCGAGCAGGGCGACGGCCGGAGAGAACCAGAGGGGACGAGTGAAATGGGCGATCCAGCGCCAGAGGACCAGAGTGGCGGCGAAGGCGAGGATGCTGAAGATCCTGCCGGGGAGCGAGCTGAGGGCACCGCCCATGGAGCGCCTGCCGAACAGAGGATTATGCGCGTCTGGGGACCTTAGGGCAAGGGCGTGCCCCCTGCGGCTCAGGCTGCGCGAACCGAGTGTGGGCTGGTCAACCCAAACGATGTCTTGCATGCGAGATCCCTCGCGCGATCGGAGAAAGCATCGCGCTTCGGGATGATGCAGAACCGGTGGGAGCCGATCTCTATGTTCTGTTTTCGACGAGGTCCAGGAAGGCGCGGTGGATGCGGCTGTCTGCGGAAAGTTCGGGGTGAAAGGTCGCGGCCATGGCGCTTCCCTGCCGGACGGCGACGGGATCGGAGCCTTCGGTGGCAAGGACTTCGACGTCCTGGCCGATATAAACGATTTTCGGCGCTCGAATGAAGACCATTTCCAGCGGAGATTCGCGGAGCGCGCCGTCGTGCGGGTCGCCGGAATGGCGGCGATCAAGGAACTTGCCCTCGCGAATGGAGCTGTCGATCTGGCGTCCGTAGGCGTTGCGGCGAATGCGGATGTTGAGGGCGCCGAGCCCGGCCTGGGACGGATTCTCGACTTCCGAGGCGAGAAGAATGGCGCCGGCGCAGGTTCCGAAGGTTGGCTTGGCATGAACAAACTGCTTGAGCTTTTCGAAGCCGTCGCCGCCAAGAAGTTTGAGAAACGTTCCCGACTCGCCTCCGGGAATCACGAGGCCGTCGATTTCATCGAACTGTTCCGGCTTTCTGACGAGCACGACTTCGGCGCCCAGTTCTTCCAGACGGCGGCGGTGCGCGTCGAAGTCGCCCTGCAGCGCCAGAACTCCGATTTTGCGAGCGGTTGCCACTTCGCATTCGATTCTAATGGATGGCGGTCGGGGAAAGGCGTAGCCTTTGGGTAACGCGACGAGAGCAGTTGGCCGCGCTGATTCTTCATTTGGCTTTGCATTTTTGGAGGCAAGTCTTATGGACGAAGGGAATTCTTCGAATCTTCTTACGGGCAGCCGGCGCAGTTTTTTGAAGACAGGCGGAGCAGCGGCGGCTGCGGCGTTTGTGGCATCGACGGCGAAGCATGCGGCCGCGGTTCCGGATTTGCCGGCGCTTCCTTCGAACCCGGTCACAGCAGGAGCGATGCCGACGCGAAATCTGGGTAAGACGGGATACAAAGTGGCGATTTTCAGCCTGGGCGGGCAGGCTTCGGTGGAGCGGCCGAACAACGATGCGGTTGCGGTGCCGATCATCGAGAAAGCGCTGGATTTGGGCATCAACTACATCGATACGTCGTCGATTTATGGCGGGCCGGAACGCTGGAGCGAGCGCTACATCGGGCAAGTCATGAAGCGGCGGAGATCGGAAGCATTTCTGGCCAGCAAAACCCGGGAGCGGACGCGGGAGGCCTCGCTGCGGATGATCGAGCAATCGTTCCGGCTGCTGCAGACCGATCATCTCGACTTGTGGCAGCTGCACGACGTCGGAACCATGACCGACGTGAACCAGATCTTCGCCAAGGGCGGGGCGATGGAGGCGTTACTCGAGATGCACGAGCAGAAAGTAGTGAGGCATCTGGGCATCACCGGGCATTATCGTCCCGAGGCGCTGATGGAGTGCATTCACCGCTATCCGTTCGACACAATCCTGATGGCGGTGAACGCGGCCGATCCGCATCATTTCAGCTTCATTCAGGAGTTGCTGCCGCTGGCCGTCGAGAAGCAGATGGGGATCGTCGGGATGAAGGTTCCGGCGCGCGGCCGGATTCTGTCGACGTGGACACCGCCTCCGCTGGAACAGCAACAGCACTCATGGGAAGGCATGGTAATCGCGAAGCAGCCCGGGACGCTCAACATGCGGGAGGCGATGTATTACGCGCTGTCGCTGCCGGTGAGCACGGTGATTATCGGATGCGACACGATCGCGCAGCTGGAAGAGAACGTGCGGCTGGCGCGGGAATTCACACCCTTGAACCAGCAGCAGCTGGCGTCGTTGACGGAAAAATCGGAGACGGTCTCGAAGCAGTCGCTGTTCTTCCGGTTTTACGATCGGGCGTGAGCGCGGTTCGCGTCGAGGCAGGCTGAATCACGCGAAGGGGATGGTTAGCTGGTGGGCTTGCGCTCAACGCTGCCCAGCACTTTGCCGGGGCCCGGCTCCTGCACGAAGGCGACGACGCGAATATTCTTCGGATCGGTGCCGGGCTTGAGCTTTAGCGCGACGTCTCCGGCGAAGCTCTTGCCTTGCGGAAGCCTGCCGATTTTCCTGAGCTCCTCGACGACGGCGACGTGGGTGAGGTGCTTGCCGCCGTTTTCACCGCGCAGCACCTGCGACTCGACGCGATCGAGCGCTACAGCCACGTAGACGTCGGCGTTATGCTTGTCAAAGTTGGCGCCGGCTTCGATGTGCGCGCGCAGCGTGGCAGACTCGATCGTTACGTCGGCGATGCGCATGGGAATCATGGGAACATCCCTGGCTTTTACCAGCACCTGCTCCAGCAGGAGCGGCTGGTTCATCTGCGGTTCGGTCGTGCCGTCGATGATCATCTGGGGAGTGTAAGGACTATCGCGCCCGAGTTCGCGCTCGTAGTCGGACTGGCGTTCGGTCAGGAGCGCGGAAGAATTCGGGTCTTTCCAGCCATCGTGGTCCCAATAATCGACGTGCTCGCTGAGGACGATCAGCTGCGCTCCGGCGATAGGCTGGTGGACGTCGAGTTTCTCGAGCAGGATGTCAGCGGGCGGACAGCTCGAGCAGCCTTCCGAGGTGAAGAGTTCGATCAGAACTGGGTGAGGGCCGGCCGCGGCTGTCGATAGGGGCGCGGATTGCGGCGGCGCGGAATCCGCAGGCGTTGCCGGAAGACAAAGCAATGCAAAGAAAGCAAGCGCGCACGCGCCGATTCGCGCCGAACCCCAGGCAGACATGGAAGAAATTTTAGCACTTTGCCTCCGGTGGAGACTTATGTTAGGCTCCGCCGCGAATGACTACTCGCTGGCTGTTTTCCAGCTTTGCCGTGGTGCTGCTCGCCGGCTTGATGCTCGGCTGCGGGTCGTCCACCAATTCACAACAAACACCACCGCCGCTGCGAGTTGCGTTTGTGCAAACCGCCAGCTCGACTGTGACGCCGACCGGCAACGGCGAAGACTTCACCACCACCTTCAGCAGTCCGGTCACAAAGGGAAATACCGTGGTCATGGTTTTCTGGTGGATGCACGACCGAAGCCTGACGAATCCGATTACCGGGGTGACGGATTCGGAGGGCAATACGTATCAATTAGCCCTGATCGTGAGCGCGGGAATCAATTCTTCAACCGCGGCCGACATCCTGTACTACTATGCGCCGAACGCAAAAGGCGGCACCGCCGACGCGGTGACGATTGGTACGGCCGCGGCGGCACAGACAACGCAGGTTTCGATGGTCATTCTGGAATATTCCGGGATCAGTTCTGTAGATGCAGTCAATACGACCTCGAACTTGTCAGGATCCACGATAAGCACCGGAATGGCGACCACCACCGCCGCGCCCGAGGTGGTTCTCGGATCGCTGTTGATCACCTGGAGCACGCCCATCGGAGCCGGTACCGGCTACAACCCTCGCTTCAGCTCGACCTATTTCGTGGTAGAAGATGAGATCGCCGGCACGGCGGGAAGCTACGATGCCGTGTTTTCGATGCCTCCACCATATCCGCAGTATCTGATTGCCATCCCAAGCATGGTAACGTTTCGCTAGTTCAGGCCATGGAAGCGTAGGAAGCCGCATGAAACCACCGAAATCGCTGGGAGCTCTTTGCGTGTTTCTGGCGCTGATCGCGGCGGCAGGTGGGTCGTCGAGGCGCCACGGCTCCAACCGGGCCAGCCAGGGAACGCCCGGAGTCTTCGACTACTATCTCCTGACCCTGTCGTGGTCGCCGGAGTTTTGCTATTCGCATACCGACCGGCCCGAGTGCCAGTCGGGACATCATGGCTTTGTAGTGCACGGGCTGTGGCCGCAGTATGTGGACGGCTATCCCGAACACTGCTCCACGGCAGCGGGATTGGCGAATCCTGCGGAGATGGCCGACATCATGCCGGATGGCGGCCTCGTGGCTCATGAATGGAGCACGCACGGCACCTGCAGCGGGCTGGATGCGGAAAGCTATTTCAAGCTGCTGCGCAAAGCGTTCGCGGCCATCAAAGTGCCGGCGCGGTTCGTAGCCCCGAGGGAGAATTTTTCCGTTCCGCCGCAGGAAATCAAAGATGAGTTTGTGAAGACGAATCCCGCCTTCAGCGCGGACGACATGACGATCAGCTGCGGCAACAATTATCTGACCGCAGTATCGCTGTGCATGACGAAAGACCTGAAGCCGACTGCCTGCCAGAATCTGCGGGATTGCCGCGCGAATGTGGTGCGGGTGCCGGCGGTGAGGTGAGCGCCTCCCGCTCAAGCCAACGGGTTGGGTGGGCCACTCATCCGTTTGCTTTTAGGTTTTTTAGTTTGGGCGGCGCAATGCTTCAGCGCGCACCACGGGGTGCGTCATCCCGAAACGCGGCCCTGACCACCTTCAGAATCCGTCATCCCGAGCGCAGCCGCCTTTCAGGCGGAGCGAGGAATCTGGCGTGGGTCCTCACCGAGGCTTGGGATGGTTTGCGGGGCTGCGTCGGGCTTATAGACGTCCTGCCACGTTCTCGCAAGGTCGTCCCATTGAGGGTTCATCGATGCGATCAAGGCAATCTTCGTGCCGCGCCGCCATGCCTTGATTTCTTTCTCGCGATTGATGGCGGCATCGGGGTAGACGAATTCTTCGTAATAGACGAGACGCGTCAGGTTGTAACGGCTTGTGAAGCCCGGCATGAGTTTGTTTTTGTGCTGGAAGACACGACGAAGAAGGTTGCCCGTGACGCCCGTGTAGAGCGCGTGGGAGCGTGGCCGATTCGTCATGATGTAGACGAAGAAGCGTTTGTTCTTCGGCATGCTCGATTCCTCCCTCCTGCCCCGCCCAGACGCGGCTTGTCTCTATTCAGAATGCGTCATTCCGAGCGCAGCCGCTTTTCAGGCGGAGCGAGGAATCCCGCGTGGGGCTTATCTGTAGCATGCGAGGACCGGGCGTGTCTGTGACGAGTGAACATTGCTGGGTCTGCGGCTGTGAATGTCGTCGAGTGTGGTTTCGCTCCGCGCCAGATCCCTCGCGCCGCTGGTGAAAGCACCGCGCTTCGGGATGACGCATTCATGAAGCTGTAGTTCGTGCGTTTGTGGGTCGACTTCTCGAATACGTCATATCGAGTCCGTCCGTAGTTCGAATGCAGGCCTTGAAAATGCCTCATTCCGAAGGCTCGCGTCTTCACCAGCGAGCCGAGGAATCTGGCGCGGGGCTCATCTGCTTTGTACCGCGGACGCGGGGGTTATGTCAGTGACAATTGAACGCCGGTGGATGAACTGCTTGTGGATAACGCGGTTCCGCGCCACGCAAGATCCCGTTCGACTCCTCCTCGCGTCGCTCGTCGAGCGCTCAGGGCCAGCTCAGCCTACTGGTGCAAGCGCGGGCGTTCGGGATGACGCAGCGTTTATCGAACGCCTGTCCAAAGGAGAGTCTGGGCGAAAACCCTGCTCCGCTCGTCAGGCTGGTGCCGCATGTTTGGGGTCGAGTTCGATTTCAATCCCGTAATCCGGCGGTAGGAGAATGGTCGACCGAACCACGGGTTTGTGCAAAGGCTGCGTTGTTCCACGGCACAGCATCTCAATTGCATCCTTCACGTAACTTTCGACAAGCGGCGACACGTGTATTCGGCTGACGAGTATGTCCAGATCGCACACCACAGCTGCACCTATGCCCTCCTGCGGGAGAAGGATCGTCGCGCGCAGTTCATTTTCGTGTACAAAGCATTTGCGTTTGAGGAACAGAGAGTAATGCCTGTGACCTTTCTCTATCGGATCGCGGTCGAAATCCATATACCTGACAGCGTCGATTTGCAGGTCCTTACGATCCCCGAGAGATGCCCTTAGACTCCCGACGGTTGACTCGATCGCGATGCCTCGGCCGGAAGCCGAATAGAGCTTCCACATTGCGTCGGACTCATGCTCGCTGATGTGCCAGCAACTAACCCCAAACCTAGACGCCGCTTCTCCTTGGACTCCCCGCACCCTCTTCCGAAATGTCTCCATTGTTTCGTCGAACTTCGCCAGCGACGCTGAGGACTTCGCGGCAAAGCGCCGCCTTAACGCAAGCATGTCATCGGCAAGTCGTTGAGTGATCTCTGACCACGCTTTGGCATGGCTCCTCGGCAGATATCCCTCATACTGATCATCGAATTGAGAGGGGCATGCAAAAAAAAGGGTCCTACTTGTGAGCAGCGACACGAACTTGGTGAGATCCATGTACCGCCAAATCCTCAGACCATCAAGCTCACTTGTGTCGGGCATCCTACCAGCCTCTGGTCTGCAGCATCTGCGCCTCATCCAGGGCGCTGACGGCGAGGCCTTTCATGGCTCCTTGCAGGTCTTCGCTGACTTCAAGTAATACTTTAGGGTCCTGATAATGGGTGGCGGCGAGGACGATGGCCCGGGCGCGCTTGGCCGCTTCTTCCGGATCGGCGAACTCGGTCGAGTTCTTCATGAAGATACCGCTGCCAACGAACACGGCTTCGGCTCCCAGTTGCATGACGAGCGAAGCGTCGGCGGGCGTGGCGATGCCTCCCGCGGAGAAATTCGGGACCGGCAGTTTTCCTGCACTCGCGACCATCTTGATGAGTTCGTAGGGCGCCTGGTGCTCTTTGGCTTTGGCGTAGAGCTCTTCTTCGCTCAGCACGGTGAGAATCTTCATCTCTTGAACGATTTGCCGCATGTGTTTGACGGCGTGGACGACGTCGCCCGTGCCGGCTTCGCCCTTGGTGCGGATCATGGCGGCGCCCTCGGCAATGCGGCGCAGAGCTTCTCCGAGATTGCGCGCGCCGCAGACGAAGGGCACGGTGAAGGCGTGCTTGTCGACGTGGTGGGATTCGTCGGCGGGGGTGAGCACTTCGGATTCGTCGATGTAGTCGACGCCGAGTTCCTGAAGTATTTGGGCTTCCGCAAAATGCCCGATGCGGCACTTGGCCATCACGGGGATGGAAACGGCGGCCATGATCTCGCGGATCCTTTTGGGCGAGGCCATGCGGGCGACTCCGCCTTCGGCGCGGATTTGCGCGGGCACGCGCTCGAGAGCCATGACGGAGACGGCCCCGGCTTTTTCGGCGATGGTGGCCTGTTCGGCGTTGGTGACGTCCATGATGACGCCGCCCTTGAGCATTTCCGCCAGGCCGGTCTTGAGACGGAGAGACGTGTTGTTGCCGTTGTTCTGGGACATGATGGGAACCTTGTGAATCCCTTTCGCGATCGCGAAGGATGGGCTTCGGACTTCAGCCTTCGGCCCTCGGCAGAACCGGGTCGACGATAAACCGGGAGTTTTGCCGCTGATCTATTCTAGCGCGGGCGAAGAGATTGCGGAAAGCCGTATGGCCAATGTGCGTTTGAGAGGCATCCAGGCGAAAACTCCCGTCCGGACCGATCGCGCTGTGCGCAAACATAGGGTCCTTCGACTGCGCAACCACTTCGCTTCGCGGAACTGGTCGCTCCGCTCAGAATCACACAGCAGGAGCGCACCAGTGCGATTGGGTCATCTCTCCACGAACCTGCCAAACATTTTTTCGGGATCGATGGCGATGAAAGTCCCCTTGCTGCGGGCGAGGACTTCCCCGTTCTCATCGAAGATTTCGGCCATGTTGATATGCTGGCGGCCGTGCACGCTGACTTCGCGGCCCTCCACGCGCAGCGGCTTCTCCAGCGGAACCGGCTTGAGATATTCCACCGTCATTTCTTTGGTGACGGCGACCACGTTGCGCAGCTTGTTGGCCTTGCCCATGGCGTCGTCGAGGATGGTGGCGATAATGCCGCCGTGGCAGTGGCCCGGGGGGCCGGTGTAGCGCTTGGGCAAGTTGAAGTGACAGACGAAGGTGCGGCGTGGTTCATCCAGCGTGAACTGGAGATGCATGCCCTCGGGATTGTCGGGTCCGCAGGCGAAACAGTAATTCTTCTTGAGCTGGATGTCGCGGGTTTCGTGGCCGTGGAGCTTGCCGGTCATGGTGAGATTTTAACGTGGGCGTGGCTCATCACGGGGGGGCACGGAGGAAAACTCTTTCTTAATTCGATTTGAATCTTGTATACATAATCCGTTTTGGCCGTTAGGGGCGCTGGAGTACCCGCCTTGTGTAAGGAACGGAAATTCGCAGCGCTGCGCCACCCCGGAGCATGGTGCAACCGGACGCAGGTCTACAATCGTCCTCATCTTTCTCTGAACTGGGAGCATGCCATGAAATGGTTCGCCGCATTCGTCGTGGTTCTCGCCACTTTGTTTAGCGCTTCTTACGCCGTCCCGCAAGATGCGGACAAGCCTGTCGCCGCGCCGGCGACGAAGAAAGGAGCCAGGAAAGACCAGAAAAAAGAAGCGCCGAAGAAGGAGGAGGCGAAGGAAGAAAAAAAAGACGGCATGACGGCCGACACCTTCGCGGGGCTGAAGTGGAGGTCGATCGGGCCGGCGGTGGCCTCGGGACGGGTGATGTCGATTGCGGTGAATCCGAAAAAGACGGACGAGTATTACGTCGGCGTGGCCTCGGGCGGAGTGTGGAAGACGGAGAACGACGGGACAACATGGACTCCGGTGTTCGACAAGGAAGGATCGTATTCGATCGGCTGGGTGGAACTGGATCCGAAAGATCCTTCCGTCGTGTGGGTGGGATCGGGCGAGTCGAACTCGCAACGCAGCGTGAGCTATGGCGACGGAATTTACCGCTCGGATGACGGCGGAAAGAACTGGACGAATCTCGGGCTGAAAAAATCCGAACACATTGGGCGAGTGGTGATCGATCCGCGGGATTCGAAGGTGGTGTATGTGGCGGCGGAGGGTCCGCTGTGGGGGCCGGGCGGCGATCGCGGACTCTATAAGACAATCGATGGCGGCAAGACATGGAAGGCGGTGCTGACGATCAGCGAGAACACGGGCGTGGTCGATGTGCAACTCGATCCGTCGAACCCGGACATTGTGTATGCGGCGGCATATCAGCGGCGGCGGCACGTATTCACGCTGATTGATGGCGGACCGGAGAGCGCGATCTACAAGTCGACCGATGCCGGCGCGACCTGGGCGAAGCTCAAAGAAGGATTGCCCCGCGTCGACCTGGGACGCATCGGTCTGGCGGTTTCGCCAGCCGATCCGAATGTGGTGTACGCGACGATCGAGGCGGCCGACGGCAAGGGCGGGATCTTCCGCTCCGACGACAAAGGGGCGACGTGGGAGAAGCGCAACGAATTCGATGTGGGCGCGATGTACTACGCGCGGGTGGTGGCCGATCCGAAGAATGCCGACCGCATTTTCGTGATGAACGTTTCTTTGCGCGAATCGCTCGACGGCGGCAAAACGCTGCACCACATGAACGAGGTGAATCACCACGGAGACAATCACGCTATCTGGATCGATCCGGAGGATACGAAACATTGGCTGGAGGGTTCTGACGGCGGAATGTGGGAGACCTGGGATGACGCCAGGAGCTGGCAGTTCAAAGCGAACCTGCCGACCGTGCAGTTCTACGATGTAGCAGTCGATAACGCGCTTCCCTTCTACCACGTGTGCGGCGGGACGCAGGACAACTTCTCGTGGTGCGGGCCAGAGCGGACGCGAAACATCAACGGAATCATGAATTCGGACTGGTATGTCACTACCGGCGGCGATGGTTTCCACTCCCAGGTCGATCCGGTCGATGCGAACACGGTGTACTCGGAGTCGCAATACGGAGTACTGGTGCGCTATGACGTTCCGACGGGACAGGAACTGGTGTTACAGCCGCTGGAGGGCAAGGGTGAGCCTCCGCTGCGGTGGAACTGGGATTCCCCGATCCTCATCAGCCCACACTCGCATACGCGGTTATATTTCGCGGCCAACAAGCTGTTTCAGTCCGACGACCGCGGAGACACATGGAAGGCGATCTCGGGCGATCTGACGCGGCAGGTGGATCGCAACAAGCTGCCGGTGATGGGCAAGGTGTGGGGGCCGGACGCGGTGGCGAAAAATCAGTCGACGTCGTTCTTCGGAAATATTGTGGCGCTGACGGAATCTGCGAAGAAACAAGGACTGGTTTATGTCGGAACCGACGATGGGCTGATCCAGATGACGAGCGACGACGGGCAGAACTGGACGAAATACGAGAAGTTTCCCGGCGTGCCCGAGATGACCTATGTGAGCCGGCTGGCGGCGTCGAGCCACGACGAGGGCACGGTCTACGCCGCCTTTGACAATCACAAGAATGAGGACTTCAAGCCGTATCTGCTCAAGTCTACCGACACGGGAAAAACCTGGACGTCGATTGCCGGCGATTTGCCGGAGAACGGGCCGGTGCTGGCGTTTGCGGAAGATCCGGTGAATGCCAACCTGCTGTTCGCCGGAACCGAATATGGCGCGTTCTTCACGATCGATGGCGGACATCACTGGGTGCAACTGAAAGGCGGGCTGCCGACGATTGCGGTGCGCGACCTCGTGATTCAGGCGCGGGAAGGCGACCTGGTGGTCGCGACCTTCGGGCGCGGATTCTATGTTCTGGACGACATCACGCCGCTGCGGCTGCTCAAGCCAGATTCGACCGAGCAGGCGGTGGCGCTGTCTCCGGTGAAGGACGCGATGTTGTACGTGGAGCGGCATCCGCTGGGCGGGCGGAGAAAAGGGTTTCAGGGAGACGCGTTCTATACGGCGGAGAATCCTCCGTATGGCGCGGTGTTTACGGCGTATCTGAAGGAGAAGATCAAGACGAAGAAGGAGAAGCGGCAGGAAGCGGAGAAAGAGGCGGCGAAGAAGAACGAGACGCTGCCGTATCCGACTAACGATCAATTACGGGCGGAAGCCGAGGAGCCGGAGCCGGAGCTTTATTTCGTTGTCTATGATGAAAGCGGGACGGCGGTCCGGCGGGTCGACGGCAGCACGGATGCTGGGTTCCAGCGGGTGGCGTGGGATTTGCGGTATCCGGCGTCGCGCATTCGACCCCATCATGAAGAGGGTGAAGAAGACTTTCCGAGCGCCTCGGAGCACGGACCGCTGGTGCTTTCGGGCGGCTATTCGGTGCGCGTGTTCGAGAAGGTCGACGGAGCGGTTAGCGAGGTCGCGGGACCGCAGTCGTTCAAGGTGTCGACTGAGGGTGCGACGGGCATGACCGCTGGAGATCGGGCAGCGCAGGACGCATTCCTGCGCAAGGTGGCCGGACTCTACCGGGCGGTTTACGGGGCGCAGCATACTGCAGAAGATGTGCAGGCGCGGCTCAAAGAGATTCGTGAGGCGCTCGAGGACGTGCCGGCGGTGGAACAGAAGCTGGGCGCGGAGGCCGATTCGATTGAGCAGCGCGACCGAGAGATCCTGCGTGTCTTGCGAGGCGACGAGGAGATTGCGAAGCGGAGCGAGCCGGTGCCTTCGTCGATCAGCGACCGGGTGGAATCGATCATGGAAGGAGAGCGATTCTCGCTGGCCAAACCGACGCAATCGCATATGGATTCGTACAATATTGCGGCCTCGGAGTTCGGGGAGGAGTTGTCGAAGTTGCACACCCTGGTCGACGTAGATTTAGTGAGGCTCGAGAAAGAGATGGAGGCGGCGGGGGCTCCCTGGACTCCGGGACGGGTACCGGACTGGGAGGAGAAGTAGGGCCAACCTTCAACGGCCGCAGCAGGTCGGTTTTGGTTGCGCTAAATCGCGGCCCGGATGCGCTGCGCCACCCAAAGCGGGCGACAAACCTGGCAGAAGCGTCGCAACGGAGATTTCTCGGCCCGCTGGTGCAAGCGCGGGCCTTCGGGATGACGCAGGTCGCTAATCCCTAAGGCGCGCGCTCCAGCGAGAGTCGATGTTCCCACCGTATCGCAGAGAGAACGCGGCGAGGGTGAGGGGCAACCCCACGAACGTTCAATTTGCAAGCCACGTGCCGGCATGAGTCCTTCCGGATTCCCGGGTGGGATTTTCACTCTTGCTTTTTTCTCGTGACCTTGTGGTACACTCGCCGCCGACTGTTGCTCGCGTTGTGGGACGCGGGGGCAGCCGTGGGGAAAAATCCTTTCAAATCGTCCTCAAAGTCGAGGAGGAGTGGGGAATGGGCCTCGCGTTAATGGGTTTGATCTGGCTGATCACTCTGGTCAGCACATACTTTTTTGCCGCCAAGACCTGGTGGCTGCCGGCGGGTGCGTCCGCCGCCGCGGGATGGATCGACCATCAATTTGCGCTGACGTTTGTGCTGATGGGGATCATCTTTCTCGCCGCGCAACTTTCCCTGGGGTACATCGTGTGGAGGTACCGTGAGCAGCCGTCGTCGCCGCCGGTGTGGTATTCGCACGGAAACACCCGGCTGGAGATTGTCTGGACGGTGTTGACCGCGGTCCTGTTCATCGGCTTGAACCTGATGGGGACGAATGTGTGGGCGAGCCAGCGCTGGGATCCGGCGCCGGCGGACTCGGTCCAGGTGGAGGTCACTGGGATGCAGTTTGCGTGGTACTTCCGCTATCCGGGCCCCGATGGAACCTACGCCAAAACGAGTCCCAAGCTGATGGACGCGTCGACGGGCGGAGAGGGCGCGGTGGGGCTGGACACCAACGATCCCTCAGCCAAGGACGACGTGGTCACGGGAACGATGTATCTGCCGGTGAACCGCGAAGTGGATGTGAGCCTGCGGTCGGTGGACGTGATCCACAGCTTTTTTGTGCCTTCGCTGCGCTTCAAGCAGGACGCGGTGCCGGGGTTGAACATCCACATGCATTTCAAGCCGACGGCGATCGGAGAGTATGAGATCGCGTGCGCCGAGCTGTGCGGCCTCGGACATTACAAGATGCACGGCATGGTGCACGTCGTCAGCCAGGAGGATTTCGACAAGTGGCTGGCGGCACGGGAGGCGGAGAAACAATAAAATGGCGACCCCGGTAACGGTTCATTCGCACGCCCCGCAAGGGTTCATCCGGAAATACATCTTCAGCCTGGACCACAAAGTCATCGGCATCCAGTATTTCTTCCTGGCGCTGACGGCCGTGTTTGTGGGCATGCTGCTGTCGATCCTGATGCGGGTTCACATGATCTGGCCGACGGCGAACTGGCCGCTGATCGGCGAGATCAAGCCGGAGACGTATCTGGCGCTGCTGACGATGCACGGCACGATCATGGTGTTCTTCGTGCTGACCACGGCGCCGCAAGGCGGATTCGGGAACTACTTCCTGCCCATTCAGATTGGAGCGCCGGACATGGCGTTCCCGGTCCTGAACATGCTCTCGTTCTGGACGACCTTCGTGGGATTCGTGGTGATCCTGTCGGCGTTTTTCGTGTCGGGAGGCGCGCCGCTGCACGGCTGGACGGGATATCCGCCGCTGAGCGCGGTGCAGTCGGCCGGGCCCGGCGAGGGACTGGGCGCCGATTTGTGGGTCACGAGCATCGCCATCTTCTGCATCGCGTCGTTGATGGGCGCTCTGAACTTCATCACCACCACGCTCGATCTGCGGGCCAAGGGCATGAGCCTGATGCGCATGCCGCTGACCTGTTGGTCTTGGTTCATCACGGCGATTCTGGGGCTGCTGGCGTTCGGCGTGCTACTGTCGGCGGGCATCCTGCTGCTGATGGATCGAAATCTGGGAACGAGCTTCTACGTTCCTCTGGTAGTGGTGAACGGACAGATCATGGGCCACAAGGGCGGATCGCCGCTGCTGTGGCAGCACCTGTTCTGGTTCTTCGGACATCCGGAGGTTTACATCGCGATTCTGCCCGGCATGGGCGTGACGTCGCAGATCCTGTCGACGTTCTCGCGCAAGCCGATCTTCGGCTACAAAGCGATGGTCTACGCCATGCTGTCGATCGGGTTCCTCGGCTTCATGGTGTGGGGCCACCACATGTTCATGAGCGGGATGAGCCCGTATTCGGCATTTGCGTTCTCGATTTTGACCATGTGCATCGGCGTGCCCTCGGCGATCAAGACGTTCAACTGGCTGGGCACGATGTACAAAGGGCACATTCGCTTTAACACGCCGATGCTGTATGCCATCGGTTTTGTTTCGCTGTTCGTATCGGGCGGGCTGAGCGGGCCATTCCTGGCGCAGCCGGTGCTCGATATCCAGTTGCACGACACGTACTTCGTCGTCGGTCACTTCCACCTGATCATGGGAGTGGCGGCGATCTTCGGCATCTTTGCGGCGACCTATTACTGGTTCCCCAAGATGTTCGGGCGAATGATGAATGAAACGCTGGGCAAGATCCATTTCTTCATCACACTGGCGGGCGCTTACGCGATCTTTATGCCGATGCACTACCTGGGTATGGCGGGACAGACGCGGCGCTACTCCCAGTTCACCGAGGTGGCGTATCAGACAAAGCTGATTCCCCTGCAGACGTTCATGACCTATGCAGCGATCATTACGGTGGCGGCGCAGTTCATTTTCGTTATCAACCTCTTCTGGAGCATGTTCAAAGGTCCGAAGGCGAGTGACAATCCGTGGGAAGCCACGACGCTCGAGTGGACCACGACGACCCCACCGCCGCACGACAATTTTGGCGGCGTGACGCCGGTAGTCAATAACGGGCCGTACGAGTACGGAGTGCCCGGTGCGGCCAAGGATTACATCATGCAGACGGACCCGGCGGTGGCTGGGGCTGGAGGACATTAACAGGGCTCCCGGCTCCCGCAAAAACGGCCAGAGGTCGGGCATCCGATGTTCAGACTCGGAAGTGGGACCGGCAACCAGCGCGGCGCGGAGATGCACTAAGTAGTTATGGCAACCTACACTCCGAATACTCAACTCGACGATATCGGCCACAAACCTCCGGCGCCGCCGTCGCCTGGCGGAGGCGGAGACAAAGGCGGAGGTGGTCCGGACTACGGGGCGCGGCTGCGGCGGGCGCGGCTGGGGTTGATCTGCGCGATCGCGACGGTCTGCATGGTATTCATCTCGCTGACCAGCGCGTACATCGTGCGTCAGGGCCTGCCGACGTTTGACGATGCCTCGAACAGCTATGTCCGGGACTGGGGATCGGTGCAGCTGCCGTGGATGCTGCTGGCAATCAACACTGCCTTGCTGCTGCTGAGCAGCGTGACCATGGAGTTTGCGCGGCGCAAGGCGGCGCGGGACGCGGCTCTGGCTCCGGTGCGATCGATTCCGGGCGTGTCTCTGGGGAATGAGGCGTCGTTTCCATGGCTGGGGCTGACGGTGCTGCTGGGATTCGGGTTTCTGGCCGGGCAGTGGATGGCATGGCAGGCGCTGCATGATCGCGGATTTTACGTCAACACGAATCCGAACAGTTCGTTCGTGTTCCTGCTGACGATCGCCCACGCCGTGCACCTGGTCGGTGGATTGCTGGCGCTGTTGTGGGCGGCGAGTTCGACGATGCGTCACAAGCCTGTGGAAGGGCGGCGCATCGCGGTCGACGTCGCGGCATGGTACTGGCATTTCATGGCCGTGCTGTGGATTTACATCTTTGCGCTGTTGACGTTTGCGAGATAGTGGGCAGCTAGCGCTTGGCTGGTGGCTGGTCACCAGACTCGACCCGGTTTAAGGATCACCAGCCACCAAGCCACTGGTTGAAGGGGGAATTCGAAGAATGGCGAATGCCGCGCTTGAGCAAGTTGCCGTCGGGCATGGGGCTCCGGGAGCATATGAAGCTCCGCTGTTCGGAGCATATTCCAAGAAGGTAGGGATGTGGCTGTTCCTGGCGTCGGACTCGCTGACGTTCGGGGCGCTGCTGTTTGCCTTTAGCTATAACCGGCTATATACCACGCCGTGGCCGACGCCGTTTCATATAGCCAGCATTACTAACGCAACCATCATGACGGGTTGCCTGCTGTCGAGTTCGCTGACGATGGTGCTGGCAGTGTTTGCCGCGCAGCGAAGTGATCGCGCGTGGACGCGCAACTGGCTGCTGGCCACCATGGCCTTCGGTACCGCGTTCATCGTGCTCCACGGGATGGAATGGACCAAGCTGATCGGCGAAGGCCTAACGCTCCCCGGGTTTCCGCGACCGGCGACCGCGGCGGTGGGTGAGTTGGCGGATGTCTCGAAGACGGTCCCGCAATTTCCGGCGACTTTCTTCGGCCTCACTGCGATGCACATGCTGCACGTCACGATTGGGGTGATTTACCTGGGCGTCGTGGCCCTGCGGAAAAAGTTCCTTCCGATTCTGGCGGTTTTGTGGATCGGCGGATATTTCCTGATTCCCTCGGACAGCGTGTTTCATTACGGCATCCACGTGCTGGGAGTGGGGCTGCTGATCGCGACGGTGGTGTTGTTCCTCAAGCCGAAGGATTACGACGCGCACGACGTGGAAGTCTCGGGGTTGTATTGGCATTTCGTGGACCTGGTGTGGATGTTCATCTTCCCGCTGGTGTATTTGATGTCGACCAAGATCTAGAGCAATCGCGGCGCTGAAGCGCTGCGCCACCCTTAGGGGGCGAACCATGCACGATGTTGCGGCTCACGACGACAGCAAGGGGCAGTACTTCTGGGTGTGGGGAGCGTTGCTGGTTCTCACCGCGATCGAAGTTCTGCTGGCCTACAATCAGGTGTTCCAACCGGTGCGGATGCTGGAGATCCTGCTGGCGCTGTCGGTAGTCAAATCGGCGCTGATCATCTCCTACTTCATGCACCTCAAGTTCGAGAGGGCGCTGATGCGGTGGCTGCTGGTGATCTCGGTGACGGCGTGTTTCGTCATCATGTATTTCTTTTTCTTTCCGGATGCGGACCGGATTCTGCGGCTGGGAGTGAAGTGATGCCGGGCGCGAGGCGGCGATTGTCGGTGTTCGTGCTCGGGCTGGTTCTTGCCTGGCCGGTGACGCCTGCGCTCGCGCAGGGCTGCGCCATGTGCTATGCCACCGCCAAGGCGACGCCCCGGGAGGGCCAGCGCGCGCTGAACCGCGCAATCCTCGTCATGCTGGTGCCGCCGCTGGGGATCATGATGTTTGGAGCGAATTTTGTTTTTCGCTACGCGCGCCGGCACGATCGGGAAAACGGCACGGATTGAATCGGGCGGAACCTAAGCCTGCCGTGGTCGTGGACCTCAGCGGCTGAAGCCGTTTCCTTTTTCGAATCTCAAATCCCAGGGTTGAACCGCTGCGCCACCCGAAAGCGGAGCAAGCGGCGGCAGATGTGCCGCGGGGAGATTCCTCGCGCGATCCGGACATGACGACACCTCTGCTGACCCTCCCCTTCCCTGCCTTATAATAGAAAGATTCGGCAGCCGGTACGGACGCGCTGTGCGCGCTCCGGGAGAGCCACGCTGCTGCTTTCGATTCGATGCCCTCTGATTTGATGTCCTCTGACCCGGTACGTACGGAAAGCATTGTGGTACGCGGTGCCCGCGTTCATAACCTCAAGAACATCGATTTTGAGATCCCACACAACACTTTGACCGTCGTGACCGGGGTCTCCGGCTCGGGCAAGTCGTCGCTGGCCTTCGACACTATTTATGCCGAGGGTCAACGGCGGTACGTGGAGTCGCTTTCCGCGTATGCGCGGCAGTTTCTGGAGCGAATCGAGAAGCCCGAGGCGGATACGATTGACGGTATCGCGCCGGCGGTGGCGATCCGGCAGAAGAACACGACTCGCAATCCGAGATCGACAGTGGCGACGGCGACTGAGATCTACGACTACTTGCGGCTGCTGTTCGCGCGCGTGGGCCGGACGTTTTGCGCGAATTGTGGACGAGACGTGAAAAAGGACACGGTCGACGAAGTCGCCGATGCGATCCTGAAGCTCGAACCGGGGACTCGCCTGCAAGTCCTCTTTCCGTTGTCGACCGGAACGGAAGCAGGGGGAAGTTCCAATTCTTCGCAAAAACGACGGGACTCCGGGTATGCCCAGAGTTCGAAAACCGCGAAATCCCCGGTCAAACCAAGAGCCGCATCGAGTGGCCTGCCAGCCACTATGGCCTTGAACGAAGCGTTGAAGACGCGTTTGTTTGATCTGCGGAAAGCGGGTTTCAACCGGCTATATCAGGCAGGACAGGTGTTCGAGTTTTCGACGCCGGAATCGCTGCTGGATATCGATTTTCGCCAACCTGTTTTTGGGCTGGTCGACCGGCTGACAGTTTCGCCGGATGGGCGATCGCGCATCGTCGATGCGGTGGAAACCGCGTATCGCGAAGCGGGCGAGGTCCTCTTCGAGCGGCCGCAGACGGAAGAGACTGAAGCAGGGCGCGGCACTCCAGCCGCATCCTCAACTCCGACGATGCTGCGCTTTGCGCAGAGGTTCGAGTGCAAGCAGTGCAACCTGCGATATGAAGAGCCGGAGCCGCGGCTGTTCTCGTTTAATAACCCCTACGGCGCGTGCCCGCGCTGCCAAGGATTCGGCAACACCATCGATTTCGATCTCGACCTAGTGATCCCCGACAAAATGAAGACGCTGGCTGAGGGAGCAATCGAGCCCTGGACCAAGCCGAAGTACCGCCCGCTGTTCACGGATTTGAAGCGCTACGCCAAGCAAGCGGGAATCCCGCTGGATGTCCCGTGGATCGATTTGCCGGAGGAGCAGCAGAATCTGGTTCTGAAGGGCGAAGGCCGATATCCGGGGGTTCGCGGCTTCTTCAATCACCTCGAGCGGAAGAAATACAAGCTGCACGTGCGGGTTTTTCTCAGCCGCTATCGGGGATATTCGACCTGCCCGGAATGCGGCGGGACGCGGCTGCGGACGGAAGCCCGGCAGGTCAAGATCAACGGGCGCAACATCTGCGAGATTTCCGCATTGACGGTGGAAGATGCGTTCCGCTTTTTCTCCGAGCTGGAACTGACGGCGGCGGAAGCGGAAGTGGCGGAGAAACTGCTGCAGGAGATTCGCGAGCGGCTGCGATTCCTGAATGATGTCGGGCTGGAATACCTGACGCTGGATCGTCTTTCGTCGACGTTGTCCGGTGGCGAGGCGCAGAGGATCCAGCTGGCGACCTCCCTCGGATCGCGGCTGGTGGGAACGCTGTATGTGCTCGATGAGCCGTCGATCGGGCTGCACGCGCGCGATACGCACCGGCTGATCAAGATCCTGTACGACCTGCGAAATCTCGGGAACACGATTCTGGTGGTCGAGCACGACCCGGACATCATGCGGGCGGCGGACCGCATTCTCGATCTGGGGCCGGGCGCTGGAGAAAACGGCGGAAAGCTGGTCGCCGAAGGAAGCTACGATGAGATTGTTCAGAACGCGACGTCGCTGACCGGGCGATATCTCTCGGGAGACGTCCGGATTCAGTCGCCCGCAGTGCGGCGCAAGCCGGGCGCGCGGCAGATCACGATCCGCGGGGTTCGCGCCAACAATCTGCGCGGGGTGGAGATCAGCCTCCCGCTGGGCATGCTGGTGGCGATTACCGGGGTGTCGGGATCGGGCAAGTCGACGCTATTGCATCAGGTGCTCTACCGGGCGCTGGCCCAGGCGAAGCAGCAGGCGGGCAATGGCACCGCCGGACCGCCGGCAAGCTGGGAGAGCCTGGTGGGCGATCAGTACATCGATGAGGCGGTTCTGGTGGATCAGTCTCCGATCGGACGCACGCCGCGCTCGAATCCGGTGACGTATATCAAGGCGTTCGATGCCATTCGCGAGCTGTTCGCTTCCCTGCCGGAGGCGAAGAAACGCGGATTCAGCGCCGGGCATTTTTCCTTCAATATTCCGGGTGGACGATGCGAGACCTGCCAGGGTGACGGGACGGTAACCGTCGAGATGCAATTCCTGGCCGACGTCGAACTGGTTTGCGAAGAATGCAAGGGCACACGGTATAAGCCGCAGGTGCTGGATGTGCGGTACCGGGGCAAGAATATTCATGAGGTGCTGAACCTGACAGTGAAAGAGGCGCTGAGATTCTTCGCCGAAGCGCCGAAGATCACCGAGAAATTGCGGCCGCTGGAGGAAGTGGGCCTGGGATATCTGCGGCTGGGGCAGTCGGCAACGACACTGTCGGGGGGCGAAGCGCAACGCATGAAGCTGGCCGCCCACTTACAGCCGGCCTCCCGGGAGGTGGGACGGTCAGGGCGTGGCAGCGACGCGCGTGCGAAACGCATGCTTTACATCTTTGACGAGCCCACGACGGGACTGCATTTTGATGACGTCAGCAAACTCCTGGCGGCCTTTCGCCGTCTGATTGAAGCAGGGGGATCGATTGTTGTCATCGAGCACAACCTGGAAGTGATCAAGACGGCGGATTGGATCATCGATCTGGGGCCCGAGGGCGGGAATCGGGGAGGAAAAATCGTGGGCGCCGGACCTCCCGAGGCGATTGCGAAGCTGGCCGGGTCCTATACCGGCAAATATCTGGCGCGTATCCTGAATGGAAATGGCCACTCGCGCAATGGGCGGTCGTAGACTTCTGCGGCTGGTCTGGGCGCTGGCCTGGATCGCGGCAGTGGCATGCGTGGGTGCGGGAGCGCAGAGCCAGGCGACGCCGCCGCAGGCAGGTTCGCAAACGGCCGCACCGGGCCAGTCGGACGCCGGAGTTTCTTCCTCGAAGAAAACCATTCACCGGAAAACCGGGCCAAACTCAAGCGAAACCATCCGGCATACGCGGGTGATGGAACAGGATGCGCCTCCGCCGGAGCTCACGGAAGCGGAGAACCTGATCCAGAAGCAGAATTATGCGGGCGCCGAACCGCTGCTGCAAAAGGTCGTGGCGGAGGATCCGTCGAACTATGTGGCGTGGTTTGATCTGGGATTCGCGGAGAACGGGCTTGGCAAGACTGAAGAGTCGATCGCTGCCTACCGCAAGTCTGTTGCGGCGAAGCCCGATGTTTTCGAGTCGAATCTGAATCTCGGAATCCAGCTGGCGAAGGCCGGGCAACCGGATGCGGAGCAGTTTCTGCGCGCGGCCACCGGACTCAAGCCCACCAGCCACGTCGCCGAAGGCCAGGAGCGGGCCTGGATCTCGCTCGGGCGCGTGCTGAAGGCGAGCAAGCCTGACGATGCCATCGCAGCCTATCGGGAAGCAGCCGAACTGCAACCGAAGGATGCGGAGCCCCATCTGGATGCGGGGCTTCTGCTGGAAAAACAGGAGCACTTTGCTGACGCTGAGCAACAGTACAAGGCCGCGCTCGCGCTGGATCCGTCATCGCGGGATGCGGTGACGGGATTGGCGAACATCTACATGCGCGGCCGACGTTTTCCGGAGGCCGAGGAGTATTTGCGGAAGGCAGTGGCGGAGAATCCCGCGGAGGCCGGGCCGCACGTCCAACTGGGGCGGGTGCTGGCGGCCGAAGGCAAGAATGATGCCGCATTGGCCGAATTGCAGACCGGAGCGAAGCTCGCGCCAGCGGATATTTCGGTGCAGCGCGATCTGGCCGAGCTGTATATGACCGTCGGGAAAAACGATCAGGCCGAGGCGGTCTACCGCGGACTGATCGCGCGCGCCCCCAATGACGCGGAACTGCACCGCGACCTGGGGCAAAACCTGCTGCGACAGAAGAAGTTTGCCGATGCCGAGCAGGAGCTTCTCACCGTGGTCAAACTCAAGCCGACGTTCGGCGAAGCCTATGGCGACCTGGCCTTTGCGGCGAGCGAAAACAAGGAATATCCGCTTACGATCAAGGCGCTTGACGTACGGGCGAAGTTTCTGCCGGAGATCCCCATCACCTATTTTTTGCGCGCTTCGGCGTATGACCATCTGAAGGATGTGAAGCAGGCGGCTGCGAATTATCACCTCTTTCTCAATACCGCCAACGGAAAGTATCCTGATCAGGAATGGCAGGCGAAGCACCGGCTGATCGCGCTCGAGCCTAAAAAATAACTATCTGCGGGGTTCTGCAACGTGCGTAGGTTTATCCCATCCCGGTCGCGCCTCGCAGGAGCGCTTTTCGCGCTGCTGGCTGCGGTGCTGGCGGGTGGATGGGGCGGAACACAGCTGACTGTGCCGGAGTTGAAGACGCGGCTGGCGAATGCAGGCGTAGGCCAGCGTCCTAAGATCTGCGTCGAAATTGCGCAGCTGCGCATGGCGGATACCGACAAGCTCTACAGCGCGTCGGATATCGAGAATGCGCAGGCGGCACTCGCCGATGTAGTCGCCTTTTCGGAACTGGCGCGGGACTACGCGATCCAGTCGCACAAGCATCAAAAACAGACAGAAATTGCGGTGCGTGAAATGACGCGCCGGCTCATAGAAATCAAGCGCTCCCTTGATGCGCCCGATCAGGCGCCGGTAGGAGATGCGATCAACCGTTTGCAGCGGGTGCGAGACGATCTGCTGACCTCCATGTTTCCGAAAGGTGAACGATGACTTCCGCGTGGGCTCGCTACTCCGTGAATCTAGCGCTGCTGCTGGTGCTGGCCTCTCCGCTGCTCGCACAGCGACGCCGCGATCCTCTGACCCAGCAGGAGATCGACCAGATTCGAGATACCAGTTGGGAACCGCGGCAGCGGCTCTCGCTTTATGTGCAGTTTGCGCGGGATCGGCTGGTGAAGATGGAACAGATGCGGAGCGATCCGAAGACAGTGAACCGGGCGAAACAGACGCACGACCTGCTCGACGATTTCCAGCTGCTGTACGACGAGTTGAATGACAACATCGACACCTATGTCGACCGCAAAGACGATATCCGCAAGCCGCTGAAGCTGATCATCGACGCCGACATGGAGTTTCAGGCGAAGCTGCGGGCGCTGAAAGACGCCGCCGACGTCAAGCCTGACGAGTTCCAACAATACGAATTTGTACTGACCAATGCTCTCGATACCGTAGACAGTTCGTCCGACGACCACCGCAAACTACTGGCCGATCAGGAAGAAGAGGCGAAGCACAAGAGATTGATCAAGAATCCATCAGCGGCGACCGGCGTTCCAGAGTGAAATTGTCGTCCAGCGATCGGAGTGGGGTGTGGAGACGGCTGCCTCGACCCCAATTCCAGATTCCTGGTCTCGTGTCTTCCGCAGTCCCTACCCTGGCCCGGCAAAGCTGCTGTTCTGCTAGGCTGAAAGATGTGCGTCCCCAACCTCTAATCTGTGTCACCGATGTCGAAACAAGCAGCCGGTGGTATCAGCGCCTGCTGGGCTGCCGATCGGCTCATGGGGGTCGCAGTATGAGCAACTTGTGAAAGATGGCTCGCTCATCTTGCAATTGCACTGCTTCGAAGCCGACCACCATCATGGCCCCATCGGTGACCGAACCGACAAGCCCTACGGCAACGGTATGGTGCTCTGGTTCGAGGTGGAGGACTTCGAAGCGGTAATGCAGCGGGCCGACGAAATGGGTGTCGAAATCGTGCTTCCTAGCCATCGCAATCCCCCCGACGGCGACGGCGGGCCCAATCATTGGGAGTGTTGGATGCGCGATCCGGACGGCTACATGATCGTCGTCGCCAGCCTCTATGGAAGCGCCTCCGGTAGCTGGCGCCCCGGCCCTGACCTGTTCACCTGAGATTTGCGTGTGTCTAACCTTGCGGATGTTGCGACCGGCTCGATATCCCAGAAAGCAGCCTAACCCGGCAGGCGGTTTACGAAAGGTGAGACTAGTGTGTGCATCGATCGTGCTAACCTAACTTCACCGTGCGCGAAGGCCCGCTGCAGATCTTCCAGGAATCCTACTGCGAGTTGCGACCGGGCACTTCCCTGCCCGGGTTGAAGGTCGAGTTCTTTGCCTTTGCCAACATCAACAATACGATCCGGCTTCGCAACGGGACGTTGCTGGTGCGGCTCTCGGATGTGCTGGAAGGCGCGCCGGAATCGGTGCTGCGGGCGATCGCGCATATCCTGCTGGCGAAAATGTATCGCCGGCCGATCGACCGGGGATATGCGGCGCGCTACCGCAAATATCTTGCCAGCCACGATATCGTGCGAAAGGCGCATCTGGTGCGGCAGATCCGCGGGAGAAAACGGCTGCGCGCGGCGCGCGGACATTTCTACGACCTCGACGCGATCTTCGAGGAGCTCAACGCCCGCTTCTTTCATGGCTTGATGGTGCGGCCGCGCATGAGCTGGAGCCAGACGAAAACGCGCCGCATCCTGGGACACTATGATCCGGCGCACAACGCCATCATCATCAGCCGCATTTTCGATCATCCGGCCATGCCGAAGTTTGTGCTGGATTACATCGTCTATCACGAGATGCTGCACCTGAAACATCCGGTGAAGCTGCGGGGCAGCCGGCGGTGTGTGCACTCGGCGGAATTTCAGGCGGAAGAGAAGTTGTTTCCTCGCGCGGCCGAGGCCAATGCCTTCCTGAACAGACTGTGACATGCAAGGGCCGTTGGACGGCGACTCTCGCGCCTTCGCCGGAAAAACGCGTACACTGGAAGGTTGCGGTCAATTCATTGCTTTGCTTAGAGCCACTTCGGAGCCCTCAATGAAACTCATTCTTCAATCTTGCAAAGTTGTGGTGGCATGCCTCTCGATCGGGGCGTTGGGCGGTTACGGACAAGATGCTTCCGGACCTGAGACTCATGGCATTCAGGTCGAGAACATGGATCGCTCCGTCAAGCCGGGCGACGATTTTTATCAATACGCCAACGGCGACTGGATCAAGCGCACGGAAATCCCGCCGGACCGGGCCGTCGTGAACGTGTTCTCAAGGCTCAGCGACTTGACCAACAAGCGGACGGCGGAACTGATTCAGGACATCGCGAAATCCAATCCGCCGGAGGGTTCGGGCAAGCGCAAAGTTGCGGATCTGTACAACTCGTACATGGATGAAGCCGGGGTGGAAGCCAAAGGGCTGGCGCCGCTGAAGCCGCACCTGGCGGAAATTGCGGCCATTCAAAACAAGAAAGAGCTGGCTAAGGCGCTTGGCGAGACGCTGCGCGCCGACGTGGATGCGCTGAACAATACGAACTTCCATACGCCGAATCTCTTTGGACTGTGGGTTGCACCGGGCTTTCATGATTCAGATCATTACGATGCCTACCTGCTGCAAGGCGGATTGCAACTTCCGGATCGTGATTATTACCTGACGAAGAACGAGCGCATGCAGGACCTGCGCGCGAAATATCTGACGCACATTGCAGCGATGCTGAAGCTGGCCGGCTTCTCGGACGCCGAGACGAGAGCGCAGCACATTGTCGATCTCGAGCACGCGATTGCCGAAACGCATCGCAGCCGCGCCGACGATGAGGACATCTACAAGGCCGACAACACCTGGACGCAGGGTGACTTTTCCGCGAAGGCTCCCGGACTGGACTGGGCGGAATATTTTGGCGCCGCCGGGCTGAGCCAGGAGAAGAGTTTCATCGTCTGGCAGCCGGAGGCGTTCAGAGGCGAGGCGGCCTTGGTCGAGTCGACGCCCCTGGAGAGCTGGAAGGACTGGCTCGCGTATCACCTGATCGAAGCCTATGCGGGCGCGCTGCCCAAGGCGCTGGCGGAGGAGAGGTTCGCGTTCTTCGGCAAGGTGCTGTCGGGAGCGCAGGAGCAGCGCCCGCGGTGGCAGCGCGGCGTAATCACGGTGAACGCTTTGTTGGGCGATGCCGTCGGGCAAGTATATGCGGACCGCTATTTCTCGTCGCAGGCCAAAGCACAGGCGGAAGCCATGGTGGCCAATCTGATTGCGGCTTTCCATAAACGAATCGAAGCGCTTGCCTGGATGGATCTGAAGACCAAGGCCGAGGCGGAAGCCAAACTATCAACCTTGTATGTAGGCATCGGCTATCCGGAGACCTGGCACGACTACTCGAACTTCGAGGTCAAGCCGGATGATCTGTTCGGCAACCTGTGGCGAGGACAACTGGCGGATTACCAGCGCGAGATCGCGCGGCTGGGCAAGCCGGTGAATCGCAAGGAATGGTCCATGACTCCTCAGACGGTGAATGCGGTGAATCTGCCGCTGCAGAATGCGCTCAACTTCCCAGCGGCGATCCTGCAGCCGCCGTTCTACGATCCCAAGGCGCCAGCGGCGGTGAATTACGGAGCGATCGGCTCGGTGATCGGGCACGAAATCAGCCATACGTTCGACTCGCAAGGCAGCACCTTTGACTCGAAGGGACAGCTGCGGAACTGGTGGACGCCGGCCGATCTCGCCCACTTCGAGGCGGCAACAACTCGATTGGCAGAGCAGTACGATGCTTACGCCCCCTTCCCCGACCTGCACATTAACGGCAAGCAAACGCTGGGGGAGAACATCGCCGACGTGGCCGGCATCTCGGCTGCCTATGACGGATACAAAGCGTCGCTGAACGGCAAGACTGCCCCCGAGCAGGACGGGTTCTCCGGCGACCAGCAATTCTTTATCGCATTCGGCCAGAACTGGGGATCCAAGATGCGGGAGGCGGCGCTTCGGCAGCAAGTCATGACCAACGAGCACTCTCCCGGGGAATACCGGGCCGACACTGTGCGGAATATCGATGCCTGGTACGAGGCCTTCCACGTGCAGCCCGGGGAGAAGCTTTATCTCGCGCCTGCGGACCGGGTACGCATCTGGTAGGCGTGTCGGGCTGAGTCTCGGCGTCGGGTAGATCACCGAAAATCGTCGCGGTTGCCTGCAGCGGGGAGCCGTTCAGGGCGCGATTCCTGCAGTGTGATTCCAATCACATACGATTGTGAGGCGGCGGATTGACGGTGCGGGGAGGGGAGAATATCCTTAAAAATTGAAATTGAAATTCATTTTCAAAATCGTCCGGGCGCGGTTCTTGAAGCAGGAAACGCCGATATAGGGTCCAGGGCGAGAAAGCAGAGTGGGCCGAACCCCGGTGATGTGCAGGCCGCATTCTTAACGATCGGAAGAGGCACTGATCCATGTTAGAGGCTTTTATCATTACGTTGCGCGAAGGGGTGGAAGCGGCCCTGATTGTGGGCATCACCCTGGCCTATCTGAGCAAAATCGGGCGCCCTCAGCTGCGCAAGACCGTCTATGCGGCGCTGGGGGCGGCGTTTCTGGGCAGTATTGGCGTGGCCATCGTCATTTCGCGGACGCATCTGAACGAAGACGTCTTCGAAGGCTGGGTCATGCTGGTGGCGGCATTTTTTGTCGTCACCATGGTCGTCTTCATGATGAAGACCGGCCGCAAGCTGAAGGGAGACATCGAGGGCAAGGTCGGGCTGCTGGCGGGTAACGACGCCTGGTTCGGACTCTTTGCCTTCATCTTCCTGATGGTGCTGCGCGAGGGCGCGGAAACCGTGCTGATGCTGGCGGCGGTATCGCTGAACTCCACCGAACTGTTGAGTTTTCTGGGGACGCTGCTGGGGGTGATCGCGGCGATCGCCTTCGGGGTAATGTTCGTCAAGGGCAGCGTACGCATCAACCTGCAGAAGTTTTTCCGGGTGACGACGGCGATTATGTTCCTGGTGGCCGCGCAGTTGCTGGTTTCCGGCCTGCACGAGCTGTCGGAAAGCGGGTTCATTCCCTCCTCGCGGCGCGAGATGGCGCTGGTGGGGCCGATCGTCAGCAACGACTGGTTTATCTTCGTGACCATCTTCGCGCTGGCGGCGCTGATGGTGCTCTTTGACGCCAAACGCCGCGAGCCGGCGCCCGCGGCGGCATCTCCGGCAGAGCGGCGCAAGGCGATGTGGACGGCGCGTCGGGAGCGGTTGTGGATGGCGTCGGTGTATACGTTCTCGTTCCTCTTCATCGTGATGGTGACGGCAGAGTTCATCTATTCGAAGAGCGTGAGCGCGCTGTCTCCGGCGACCGAGGTTCGGTTCACCAACGGAAAGCTTTCGATCCCGTTATCCGAAGTTTCCGACGGGGAACTGCACCGCTTCCAGGCAAAAGAGAACGGAACGGAGGTCCGGTTCTGGCTCTACAAAAAGCCGGACGGGAAGATCGCGACGGTGTTTGACGCGTGCGAAATCTGCGGCGCGGTGGGCTTCTACAAGAGCGGAAACGGCGTGGTCTGCAAGAATTGCGCGGCGCCGATCAATCCGCAGTCGGTCGGAATGTCGGGCGGATGCAATCCGATTCCACTCAAGGCGCAGCAGACTGGGGATGCGATCATCATCGAGGAGGCGGACGTCGCGGCGGGAAGCCGGGTGTTCGCGCAACAATAGCCGATGTTCGTGCGGCTCGTCTACGAATCGTTCCGGCGGCAGAAGCGGCGCAAGTTGCTGGCCGGGGCGGCGATTACTCTGGGCGTCACGGTGGCGACAGCAATGATCGCCGTGGCGACGGATATCGGGGACAAGATCAACCGCGAGCTGCGGACCATCGGGGCCAATCTGGTGGTAACTCCGCAGGAGGATTCCCTCGATGTCGAAATCGGGGGAGTAAATCTGAAGCCTCCGAGCGACGGAGCCTTCCTCAACGAAGCGGACCTGCCCAAGATCAAAGGCATCTTCTGGCACAACAACATCACCGGATTTGCGCCCATGCTGCCGGTCGGCACGACCCTCGAGCACGCGGGCAAGCGGCAGGAAGTGACGCTGCTGGGAACCTATTTCGCCAAACAGCTTTCGTATGGTACCGATGAGTTCACCACCGGGGTGCGCAGCACGCATCCGTGGTGGAAGGTCGAGGGGGCGTGGCCGGATGACAACTCCCGCGACGTGCTGGTGGGAGAGCGATTGGCCGAGCGATTGGGAGAGAAAGCCGGGGGCTATCTCGAGGTCGGCGGGCGCAAGCTGCGGGTGAGCGGGGTTCTTTCCACCGGCGCGGCGGAGGACGATCAAGTTGTAGGTCCGCTGGCACTGGCGCAGGAGATTCTCGGAAAGCCGGGAGCGGTGCGGCGGATTTACGTCAGCGCCTTGACTAAACCCGAGGACGCTTTCGGACGCCGTGATCCCAAGAGCATGTCGGGAGCGATTTACGATCGCTGGTACTGCACGCCGTACCCAGCGGCGATTGCGTTGCAGTTGACGGAAGCGATTCCGCACTCCAACGCGGAGCAGATCCGGCAAGTGGCGCAGAATGAAGGCGCAGTGCTGACCCGGATTGAGGGATTGATTTTCCTGATCACACTGGCGGCACTGATCGCGTCGGCGCTGGCCGTCTCGGCGGCGATGGCGACCACGATTTTCGAGAGACGCGCGGAAGTCGGCCTGATGAAGGCGCTGGGAGCGGGCAAAGTGGCCGTGGCGTCGATCTTTTTTGCCGAGGCGGCGCTGCTGGCGCTGATCGGCGGCGGAGTGGGATTCGTGGCCGGCGGGGCTTTGGCTCACCAGATCGGCGAGTCGATCTTCAATTCGCAGATCTCGATTCCGCCGGTGTTGTTCCCCGTCGTCCTGGCGATTGCGGTGATCGTGACCTTTGCCGGGAGCGCGGCCGCAATCCGGCGGGCAGTCAGCTTGGATCCAGTGTTCGCGTTGCGAGGAGAACTATGAGCGCCCCGATGTCGCTGAACGCGCGCGATCTGGCGGCGAGCCGAGCCCGAGGGCGGCATACGTCGATGTTCCTGCGCATGCTGGTGCGGGCCGCCATCTTGCGGCGAGGGCGGGCGGCCTCCGCGTTGTTCGCCATGACCGTGGCGGCCGCAGTCGCCACTGCGATGCTGAATCTGTACGTCGACGTGCAGGCAAAGCTGCGGCGGGAATTTCGCAATTACGGGGCGAACATCATTCTGGTAGCCAAAGACGGCACTTCCCTTCCCGCCGATGCCCTCTCGCACGTGGATTCGGTGGTGGCGAGACGCGGCATTGCGGCTCCGTTCGGGATGATTGTCGCGCGAACCAGTGACGGGCAGCCGATTGTGGTGGCGGGCACGGACTTCGAGAGAGTGCGGCAACTCGACAAGTGGTGGGAAGTGAGCCATTGGCCGTCGGATTCGGGTTCCAAGGTTGCGGAATCCATCGTCTCGCAAAACCAGCAGCATGTTGCGCGGCCCGCTTTAGTTGGAGTGCGGGCCCTGCCCGTCATCGCTCCGAACCATCAACCGTTCGATTTGAGTTTTCAGGGGCGCACGCTGCGAGTTGCGCCTACAGGCACGGTGCAGACCGGGGCAGCGGAGGACAGCCGCATCTACATTCCGTTGAGTGATTTCATCGCGTGGACGAACGTTCAGCCATCAACGATCGAAGTAGGCGCCAGCGGGTCGCCCGAGGAGGTAAACGGGATCATGAAGCAACTGGCCGCCGCGATTCCGGCGGCGGACGTGCGTCCGGTGCGGCAGATCATGGAGGGCGAAGCGCGGGTGCTGGGAAAGACACGCGCCACGCTACTGGCGGCGGCCGTGCTGATCATCCTGACCGCGGCGCTCTCGGTGCTTTCCACGTTGGTGGGATGGGTATTTGACCGGCGTCGCGACTTTGCCATCATGAAGGCGCTGGGCGCATCGGGACGATTGTTGAGCGGATTCTTCGCGGCCGAGGCTGCGGCGTTGGGGGCGCTGGGAGCACTGATCGGATTCGCGGCCGGAGTAGGCATCGCGGCCTGGATCGGACGCGCCAACTTCCATGCTGCCGTGGTGCCGCGGTTCAGCGTGCTGCCGGTAGTGCTGGCGGGCAGCGTAGCGGTTACACTCCTGTCGGCCATTCTGCCGATCTCGCTGCTGCGCCGGGTTGAGCCGGCGGTCATTCTGAGGGGAGAGTGAAATGATCCAGATTAAAGACGTGACCAAGCTCTACCCCGCGAAGGAAGCGGGAAATGGCGCGGGCAAGGAGAATGGCAGCTCGATTCACGCGCTCGACCATATTTCGTTGCACGTGACTCCGGGAGAGTGGCTGTCGATCATGGGACCGTCGGGATCGGGAAAGTCGACGCTGGTGAACCTGATCGGGTGCCTCGACCGGCCGTCTTCCGGCGAAATCTGGCTCGATGGGCAAAATGTAGCGGGAATTTCCGCCGCAGAACTCAATCGGGTGCGGGCCGAAAAGATCGGATTCATCTTCCAGCAGTTTCACCTGATTCCCTTTCTGACCGCGGTCGAGAACGTGATGCTGGCCCAGTATTTTCACAGCATGACCGACGAGAAAGAGGCGGTAGACGCCCTGGCGCGAGTGGGACTGGGCGACCGGGCGCATCATCTTCCTTCGCAGCTATCCGGAGGTGAGCAGCAGCGAGTCTGCATCGCACGGGCGTTGATCAACGATCCTAGGATCATCCTGGCTGATGAACCGACGGGAAATCTGGACGCGCAGAATGAGGAGATTGTTTTGCGGCTGCTGCGCGAGTTTCATCAACAAGGACGCACCATCGTGATGGTGACGCACGACCCCGTGGTGGCGCGGCTGGCCGACCGGCGCATTGAACTGCATCACGGCAAGATCGCTTCCCAGGAAGTCTTCTCCATGGCCGACGAAGAACAGCTCGACGAGGTGCTGGAAGAGTTGTGGGTGCTGGCGGAGCATGGAGAGATCGCCGAGGTCGAGCGCATGGAAGTCCACGGCGCACTGCCCGTGAGTCTGGCGGTCGAGAAGATGATTGAGCTGGGACTGGTGGTGTCGGCGCCGCATCCACCGGAGTCCCACGAGCACAAGCCATTTGTGAATCCCTGCCATGACGCGTTGAAGCCGATGTCGGCCTCGACAGGCGATGGGACGATGATCGTAGAGCTGACCTCGCGGGGACGGGAGCGCGCGGGCAGCATCATCCGTCGGCACCGCCTGGCGGAGCGGCTGTTCACCGACAGCCTGGCCATGGACAGCGAGACCGAAATCGAACAGCAAGCCTGCAAGTTCGAGCACATCCTCTCGCCGGAGGCCACCGACAAGATCTGCACCTTCCTGGGACATCCAAAGACCTGCCCGCATGGAGCGCCGATTCCCCCCGGTCCGTGTTGCGGGCGCGCCGCCGAGCACTCCGGCGTGGCGGTCAGCGCAGCCAGAGCTCGCGACCGAGTCTAGTGCGCTTCCCTCTTTGCTGCCTCACTGATTGCGGTCCGATCAAGCCTTGGGAACACCTTTGGTCACGGCCTGCTCTATACCTGCGCTGCTATGATCGAACAGCATCTGCCAATCATGACCAGTCGCCGTCCTACCATTGGCGTATTCGACTCAGGCTTCGGCGGCCTGACCGTCCTTAAAGCGTTACTTGAGCTTATCCCTGAGGCGGATTATGCCTATTTTGGCGACACGGCTCGGCTGCCGTATGGGTCGAAATCGGTTGAAACGGTAGCGCGGTACGCGGTGGAAGCGGCGCACTATCTGGAATCCGTGGGGGCGCAGATGCTGGTGATCGCCTGCAATACGGCGACGGCTCTCGCACTCGAGCAGATTCGCGCCGCGGCCCACGTGCCGGTAGTGGGAGTAATCGAGCCGGGCGCGGAGGCTGCAGCCGCTGCGACGAAGAACCGCAAGATCGTTGTGGTGGGCACAGAAGCGACGGTGAGCAGCCACGCCTACCGGAAGGCGCTCGAGGTGCGCGGCCTCGATGCCCGCGAAAAGGCCTGTCCGCTTCTGGTTCCGCTGGTCGAGGAGGGATGGGTGGAGCATCCGGTTACGGAGCAGGTGGCGCGCATATATCTGGCAGAGGCCTTTTCCGACGGCTTCACTGAGTCCGACGTGCTGGTGCTGGGATGCACGCATTATCCGCTGCTCAAGCCGCTGTTGCATCGCCTGGCACCAGAGCACGTGACCATTGTCGACTCGGCGGAATCGACAGCGCGAGGAGTGGCGTGTCATCTGAAGAAGCTTGTGCCCGAACATTCCGGGAATGAAGAACGTAGTGTGGCGGGACGGGCCCGGTTCTTTGCCACCGACTCGGTGGAGAAATTCCGGCGGCTGGGAGCACGGTTTTTAGGCCGGCCGATCGAAGGCGTGGAGCACGTCGACTTGAAGGAATAGCGGTTCCAACCTCAGCCGCTAAAGCGGTACGCCGGTGTGGACTCGAATCGCAGCCCTGAAGCAGCGCCCCACTCAAACCCGCATTCGGCCCAAACAGTCTGTGAATCCTGGGGCAAATGGGGACCTAACCGGGGCAGCGCTCAGTACAGGTGGAACTCGACTTCGACGGCGATTTCGACGCGGACCGGGTGGCCGTCTTTCATGGATGGCTCGAAGCGCCACTGCTTGACGGCCTCGATGGCCTTTTCGTCCAGGCCCATGCCGAGCGAACTGGCGACGCGAATGTCGGTGGGACGGCCATCGGTGCCGACGACCAGCATCAGTTCGCACGTTCCCTGAAACTTGGCTTTGCGCGCCTCTTCGGAGAACTCGGGATCAACCTGGTAGATCACGCGCGGCGGGGAAACTCCTCCACCCACGTGGAAGATGCCTCCGCCAACGCCACCGCCCTCGCCGGGACCGAATCCCGGGCCAGTGCCTGATCCGACGCCGCCGCCGCTGCCGGTGCCGATACCGCCTCCCGAGCCAGTGCCGTTGGAAGGCAGCAAGGCATGCGCCATGGGATCGCCGAGATTGGGCATGTTATTCGAAGCCAGCCTGACTTGCGGAGGGATGACGATCGTCGGCTCGACTGCGAGTTTGGGATGCTCGTTGCGGACGACAACCACCGGCGGCGTGATCTGCTGCATGGAGAACTTGGGCAGCCTTCCCTTGCTGGCCTGCAGGACGTCGCGGTCGCCACCGCCGCCGCCACCACCCACCTGGGTCTTGGAGGGCCGCAGATCGGGCAGATCAGCCGGATCGACCAGGGTGACCGTAACCTGAGGCTTCGGAGCAGCATTGACGATATGGCGGCCGAGGATGGTTCCGGCGATGATGATGCCGGCTATGAGGGCATGGACGCCGGTGGAACCAAGGGCGCCGTTCTTTTTGTAGTTGTAAAACCCCCAGATATCTTTGACCGGCTCGGGCTTGGACTCAAGTTTAAGCGGGGGCAGCTTCTTGGGAAAGAAAAAGTCGTCCAGTTGCTGGAAGAGAGACTTCCAGAGCGGTTCTTCGAAACTTTCCTTGGCCAGAAGGAGGTGAAGTTCCGGCTCCTGGCTCGGGGGGATGTTCGGATTTCCTTGTTCGGATCCCATGTTTCCGGTCTGCAAGGTTGTCACTGCCTGCGGGAAATTAGTCCTAACTCCCCTGTTATGCCCTCAATACACAGATGAGCGGTATCTGCACCAAGTTGCTTTCCTTCCACCCGAATTTGCGGGGGAACTCTGGCGACCAACGGGTTGGACCGGTGGAAAAGCCGCTCTCTGCTTCGAATTATTGTAACGCTACTTGCATGTTTCCAACAGTGCATTTCCGAGTGCCCGGCAACTGCCGGAAAGACATGTCCTTCCCGGAGCATCGCTCGTCGGTCTGCCTCTGTGCGCCACGTGGACGTTCCCGGCGCCGCTCCCTATAATGAAAAGATTCAATCATTTGGGAGACGTGACTGAGTGCCGTTCGAACTGAAAGAGACGATCAATCTGCCCAAAACCGCCTTTTCGATGAAGGCCAACCTGCCGCAGAATGAGCCGAAAATGCTGGAGCGGTGGCAGCAGATGGGCATTTATCAGCGCATCCGCGAGGCGCGAAAGGGCGCTCCCCGGTATGTGCTGCACGATGGGCCTCCGTATACAAGTGGCCCGATCCACATGGGCACCGCGCTGAACAAGTGCCTGAAGGATTTCATCGTCAAATCGAAGACCATGGCCGGGTATGACGCCCCATATGTGCCGGGGTGGGATTGCCACGGCTTGCCGATCGAGATCAAGGTCGACAAGGAATTGGGTGGCAAGAAATTGCAGATGCGGCCGGTCGATGTTCGCGCCGAATGCCGCAAGTACGCCGAGAAATATCTGGACCTGCAGCGAACGCAGTTCAAGCGCATTGGGGTGTTCGGCAGGTTCGATCGTCCGTACGCGACGATGACGCCGCAGTACGAGTCGGTAGTGCTGTCGACGTTCTTCTCGTTCTACGAACATGGCTTTGTCTACAAGGGATTGCGCGCGGTGTACTGGTGCATGCATGACGAGACCGCGCTGGCCGAGGCGGAAGTGGAATACGAGAACCACACCAGTCCGACGGTGTGGGTGAAATATGAACTGCTGGATGATCCGGCTTCGATCGATCCGGTCCTGAAAGGAAAGAAAGCCTCGACCATCATCTGGACGACGACTCCATGGACGCTGCCGGCCTCGATGGCCGTGGCGTTTCATCCCGACGAAGAATACGTGGCGATCGAAGTACCCACTCCTGGCAACGACGGCGAGAAGCGGGGCACCCCTGGCAGTGAGCTCTACATCGTCGCTTCCAAGCTGGCGAGCGAGGTTGCGGCGAAGTGCAGCCTGGCCGATCCGCGGGAGGTTGCGCACTTTCCCGGCCGCAAATTGGAGCGCCTGAACTTTCAGCATCCCTTTCTTGAGCGGAAGATACTTGGCGTGCTGGCGGACTACGTCACGATGGATACGGGAACCGGAGTCGTTCACACCGCGCCTTCGCACGGCGCCGAAGACTTCGTGACCGGCGTGAAATACGGGCTCGATGCTACGAGCAATGTGGACGAGAAAGGAATTTTGCGGAATGGACTGCCGGAATACGAGGGGAAGCGCGTCTGGGACGCGAATCAGCCGATCATGGACCTGCTGGGGTCCCGCGGAGCCCTGCTGCATGCAGAGAAGACGGAGCATTCGTATCCGCACTGCTGGCGCTGTCACAACCCGGTGATTTTTCGCGCCACGGAGCAGTGGTTTATCTCGATGGAAACGCCCATGCCGGGCGGGGATTCGCCGAACGACACGCTGCGCGCGCGCACCCTGAAAGAAATCGAGAAGGTGAAATGGGACCCGGCGTGGGGCTATGAGCGGATGGCGAACATGATCCAGACGCGGCCCGACTGGTGCATCTCGCGGCAGCGCGTGTGGGGCGTCCCGATCGCCGTTTTTCTCTGCGAGGGCTGCGGGAAGCCGCTGAACGACCATACGGTCAATGCGAAGGTCGTCGAGTTGTTTCGGCGTTCAGGAGCTGACGCCTGGTTTACGAACGCGCCGGAGGGATTACTGCCGGCGGGCACAAAGTGCCCGCACTGCGGCAGCGCAAAGTTCGAGAAAGAGACCGACATCTTCGATGTGTGGCTGGAGTCGGGCGCGAGCTATCTCGCGCTGGTGGATGACGAACCGGAATATCCCTGGCCGTCAGATCTGTATCTCGAAGGCGGAGACCAGTACCGCGGCTGGTTTCAGTCTTCCCTGCTCTGCGCCATGGGAACCAAGCAGACTCCGCCCTACAAGGGCGTGGTCACTCCGGGCTGGACGCTGGATGAGAAGGGCCAGGCGATGTCGAAGTCGCGCGGCAACGACGTGGATCCGGTGGACATTGCCGGGCGACTGGGCGGAGAAATCGTGCGCCTTTGGGTGGCGTCGGTGGATTTTCGCGAAGACGTGGTCGGGTCGGAAGCCCTGATGCAGCGGGTCGGAGAGAATTACAAGAAAATCCGAAACACGTTCCGGTACATTCTGGGAAACCTCAATGGATTCGATCCGGAGAAAGACGCGGTGCCTTTCGGGGAAATGGAAGAACTGGACTGCTACATGCTGCGGCAGACCTGCAGCTTTGCCGCGGATATACAAAAGTGGTACGACGAGTTCGCCTTTCACAAGATTTATCACCGGGTAAATCATTTCTGCATCGTCGACCTGAGCGCGTTTTACTTTGATGTACTGAAAGACCGGCTCTACATTTCAGCGCCGAAGTCACGCGGGCGGCGCAGCGCCCAGACGGCAATCTGGAAGATTGGCCAGGCGCTGGCGCGGCTGCTCGCGCCCATCATGAGCTTTACCTGCGAAGAAGTGTGGCCCTACCTGCCAGGGACGGGCTCAGGAACGCAGAGCGTGCACTTGGCGAAGTTTCCGACGGCAGCGCAAATCCTGGGCGCAGGAATTCCGGAGACCGATGCGCAGCTGGATTCTGACTGGAGCGCGCTGCGCTCCGTGCGCGATGAGGTGCTCAAGGCGCTGGAAGAAGCGCGCAACAACAAGCTGATCGGAACGGGGCTCGAAGCCCAGGTGCGGGTGACAGCGTCCGATCCGGTGTATTCGCTGCTGCAGCGTCATGCCGGGAAGCTGCGCTACCTGTTCATCGTCTCGGCGGTGACGCTGGCGCAAGGCTCGGGAAACGGCACCGGCGGCATACATGTGGAAGTGAAGAAAGCCGATGGCCTCAAATGCGAACGCTGCTGGAACTACTCGACGCACGTGGGCGAGGATAAGACCTATCCGACGATCTGCGAGCGCTGCAGCGCGGTGCTGAAAGAACTGGAATCGCGGCATGATGGCTAGCGCAAAGCACCCCAGGAATGCCGCGTAGATGAAAACCAACTCCGCGCGCGCCATTCATTTCCTGCTGGCAGTGCTGGTGGTCCTCCTCGACCGCTGGACCAAACATCTGGCGGCGACGCGGATCGCCATGTACGGGCACATCCAGATCGTCCCCGGATTTTTCCGGCTCACGCACACCGAAAACACCGGCGCGGCCTTCAGCCTGTTTGCCGACTCCACTTCCCACTGGAGGACCGGGCTGCTGATCACCTTCTCAGCTTTGGCCATGGTCATCGTTTGCGTTTTGCTGTGGAGGCAGACGCGAGCATTCAGCGTTACGGGCATCGCGCTCTCCCTGATTCTGGGAGGCGCGATGGGCAATCTTTGGGACCGCGTCGCGAGCGGGCGCGTCGTCGACTTCCTGTTGTTTTATGTGAAGCAGTATGAGTGGCCGGTCTTCAATCTAGCCGATAGCTCGATCGTGGTGGGAGCCGCGCTGCTGGTGCTCGAAATCGTATTCCATAAATCGAGCGAAGAAATCGTCTGAAAACGGGTTGATGGCGTTCAGGGCGCGCCGTAAAGCTGGCGGTAGACGGCGGCGTTGCGCAGAATCGCCTGCACATATTCTCGGGTCTCGGTGAACGGGATCGACTCCACAAATTCCGCTTCGTCGCGATACTTCCCCTGCCCCAACCATTCATCGACGCGGTCGGAGCCGGCGTTGTAGGCGGCGAGTGCGTATTCGAACGAGCCGCCGAACTGATCGACCATGCCGCGGAAGTAGCGCGTGCCAAGTTGCAGGTTCACAGCCGGGGTATAAAGCTGGCTGGCGTTGTAGTGGCGCAACTTTTCCTGGCGGGCGACCAGTTTGCCGGTTTTGGCCAGCAATTGCATCAGGCCGACGGCGTTGGCGCGCGAAACCGCGAGCGGATTGAACTCCGACTCCTGGCGAATCAGCGAGGCGACCAAATAGGGATCGAGCCCGTTGGCGATCGAGAAGCGCTTGAGGTCGGACCAGTAGGGCCGTGGGAAAAGTGCTTCCCAATACGAGCGCGGCAAGGTCTGAAAATCGACTGCAAAGTAGCTGGGGACGGAATGCTTCAGAACCTCGATGGCGCGGTCGTAGTGGCCGGTATCGGTGTAGAGTTCGGCGGTCTGTTGCGGTCCCCAATTGCCGCCGTCGGTGTCGGCGGCCGCCTGCAACTCGCGAACGGCAAAATCGACGAGGCCGCCGTTCCCCAGCAATTCGGCTTTCTGCACGTGCAGGTCGTCAGCGGGCGGCTCGGAAATTGTGATCTCCCTTTCGGCAGGGAGCGGCGGAATCCGATCAAGCAGCGGATACTCGCCTGGCTTTTCCATAATTTGAGGCAACTTGGCCAGCCGCTGCCGCGCCAGTTCGGCATAGTAATAGTTCCGATAGCGGTCGGATAGCTTCTGATAGTAGGCACGCGCCATCGCCGGCTGATTGTCTTCTTCCGCCAGGCGGGCGCGCCAATAAAGAGCCGCGGAGGTTTCGTTGCCGCCGGGATAAAGCGAAATCTGCTCGTCGAATTCTTTCTTGGCTTCCTCGTTGCGTCCCTCGCGCAGGGTGAGCCAGGCGGCCTTCCAATGCGCGTATGATGCGCGCGCGCCGAGAGGAAAACGCTGCTGCAACTCGCGATAGGCATCGAGCGCCTGATCGTATTCGTGGTGCACAAGATGGAGATTGGCAACCGACAGTAGTGCTTGCTCGAGCCACGGGCTGGAGGGCGCAGTCTGGCGGAGTTCATCGACCAGACGGTAGAAGGCGTCGTTGTCGTCCATCGACCAGGCAACTTCTCCGAGAATGTAGAGACGCTCCGCGTTCTGATCCGCAGTGGCGCCGGCAAAGCTGGAGAGTTCCGCTTTGGCCTCGCGGTTTTTCCCGTCGCGGTGAAGCGCATCGGCGAGCAGGAGTTGCGCCGCAGGCCGTTCCTCGGGTCGGGAATGAGTGAGAAGTTCGCGGTACTCATTGACGGCATCTGAGTAGCGCTTGGCTTTGATGAGCAATTCGCCGCGCGTCTTCTGCTGGGCAGAGGTCGGCGGCGGAGCTGACGGCAGCCGCTTCAGCTCGGAGTATGCGGCATCGGCTTCGGCAGCGGTAGGCATATTGAAGTAGACATTCGCCAAGGCGGCGGCCGCCTTCTCATTCTGGCCAAGAGCTGCGTAGGCGCGGCCGAGAGCGAATTCGAGGTCGGAGCGAGCGGGCAAGCGCTCTTTCTCGAGCAGATCCAGAACCGGCTTCGCCTGTCCTTGATTGAGCAGCGCCCCAGCATAGGCGACGTCGGCATCCCGAATCAGCAGCGAGTCGGGATAGGTAGCGGAGAAATTCGCCAGCGCCGCGGTGCCTTCCGCCTGGCGCCCCGTCTGCAGGTAGGAGGTTCCGAGATAGTAGGCGACGTAATCTCCGAGATCGCCGGCCCGGGGCTTAGCGCGAGTCAGCGGATCGATGGCCTTGGCGTATTCATGATCGATGATGTGGGCGTATCCCAGGACGAGCCACGCCAGCGCGCCGGCATCTTCTTTGGCATGCGCGCGGGCAAAGGCTTCCACACCGGCGTAGGCGGAAGGAGTGCGATCGTCGATCAGTTGCTGCGCCATCGGGCGCAGGCTGGTCGAGGCCACGAAAGCCTGCCGCATGCGCCGCACGCGAGGCGAGATCGGCCGCCGGCGGCGCCCGGACGAGGTCCTGCGGTGAGTGGATTTTTTATTGGTGGCTGGTTTTTTCGTCGCGGAGGAATCTTGTGCGGAGGAAGCAGGGGACCGGGTACTCGGGGAGACCGTTGGCGTTTGCGATGGAGAGCCGGGAGCAGAAGTTGGTTGTGACGCCGACTGCGCGGCGAAGCACGGGTCACACAGAAGCCCGCATACTACAGCCAGACTCAGCACCCACCCACAGTTGAGACCAGATCGAACCACTTTTCTTTTTTCTTTTTCTACTCTCTTCCGCCGACCAACCTGCTTTTCCCCGGAGCGACGGCAGACTTTCCCTGTTAGTGGCGGAAGCTGGCACCCATCACTGAGGTGTCATCTTCGGCCAGACTGCGTACGACTTCTTTCTGAAAATAATCGCCAGTGGCGGCCACGGTGCTGCCGTAGCGCTTCTGATAGGTAGCGCGGCTTTTCTCGATGTCATCTTTCAGGCGGTCGTACAAATCCTTGTGGCGGCGGCCTTCGGCGACCTTGGCTTGATTGTAGAGCTTGATCTCGTCAACCAGCAGGCGGGCAAAACGCTGCGCCTTGCGGTGGGTATCGGCATCTTCGGCGGAAAGTCCGGCCAAGGGATCGGCGGCAACCGCGGGCGCCGAAGCCGCGCTGGCCGAGGTGGCAATGGCCGCGACTTCGACGACTTCCGCTGCCGGCTCCGGCTCGGCTGCCTTGGCCGCCGTGTGCTTGGGAGCGTGGGCGGCAAAGGGATCAGAGAAGGAGCTGACGGTCTGAACCGGCGCGGCAGGCGCCGGACGATCCATCGCCGGTGCAGCATCGCTGTCCCTCTGCGCCTGCTTGCGCAGAGCGGTGACTTCGAGCCACGAACTGGCGGCCAGGACCAGCAATTCCAGAGAAGGAGTGTCGAGCAGGCCACTGGCGCCACCATCGGCATAGAGCAGAGCGGCGACTTTGTCTTTGAGAACCAGCGGCAGGATGAGAACCTGCTCGTTCTCCGGCCCGCCGAAGCGCTGCACGAAGCGGCCATCGATCTCGGCGATATTTCCGGGAGTAACGATGCGATTCTGGTAGGCGTGCGATGCAGGCCCCGCAGCCAGGTCAAGCGGAAGATCTTTGATGGCCTCATCTTCGCCCAAGCCGCGTCCCTGCCAGCCGTGCGCCGCTCCTGCTTTCACGACGAATAAGGCGACGCGCGCCGCATAGGCGCTACCGGAATCGAGCAGGGCGCGCAGAATTTCTTTCTGCGTGGAACCGGTGTGAATGCCGGCGACGGCCTGCACGAGATTTGACTGGGCAGGACTCGCATTGCCGCTGTCCGCTGCCGGAGCCGCCGACGCGGAGGCGGGCAGTTCCGCGAGGACCCGCTCGACCAGTTCCGCCTGCAGTTTCGGCAGATGGCGGTCGAGAACCTGCGCCACTGCGCGCTCAACGATTTGCTGAAGTTCCTTGCTAGCCGCCATGCTTCGCGTGTTGCTCCCGAGCTGAATTGCCAGATCGCCCCGCGACGGACGCCGCGAACGGTGTCACCCTAACCGCTGATTATACGGCACTTGTTTAGAGGCTGGAGGGTACTATGGTCACCTTCTCGAAAACGAGCACCAGTAGAGTAAAGCCGCCTTGGGAAAGAGCAACGGCGGCAATTCGCCGCGGCTCATCGCGCCCAGGCGGTGCAGGAAAGGATATCGTGATCGGCCCAGGCTTGCACCCCGAAACTGGAGTTGAAATTCCCGATGGTTGCCGCAGTTGTGGTATCGCCGGCCTGGCGTGTACGAAATACGAGGGATGAGAACGAGCTGGTATCCTCACACCAAATGCCCCATCCGGGAATCGCGTTGATCGTAAGCAGTCCGTGAAAGTGGCGCACCCATCAACGTCGACCGAACTCGTGGTGCCCGGGCATGTTCGATCAGCGGCGGGCGGGAACCGAATCGGAGACAATCGGGGGGAGCAATAGCCGCGCACAATGTACCCCTTCTGGGCGCGGTTTCCAACCCCGCTTTCCTCGGGCACGTAATTGGGCAAAAGTCACCGTTCCCGGTAGAATGGAAATTCACGGCTGCAGCCGAAAATACTGCATCGTCAGGACCATGGGAGCCATCCAAAACAAACTGACAGGGCCGGTAAGCGATGAGCTGGCTCTGGTCCGGGCCGCGAAAGAAGGCGACGATTCCGCCTTTGAGGAACTGGTCAGGCGCTACGATCGCAACGTTTTCCGGATTGCGCAGCACATTACGCAGAACCGGGAAGACGCCGAAGACGTAGTGCAGGAGGCGTTCCTCAAAGCTTACGGGAACCTGGCAAAGTTCCAGGAGCAGTCCAAGTTTTATACCTGGCTGGTGCGGATCGCCGTCAACGAAGCGCTGATGAAGCTGCGCCGGCGGCGCCCGGAGCGCACGGTTTCGCTGGACGAAGACATCAAGACGGAAGATGATTCTCTTCCCCGCGAGATTGCGGATTGGAGCCCGAATCCAGAGCAGCAATATACGCAAGCGGAATTGCGCGAGATTCTAAGCAAGACCATCCAGGGCCTGCCGCCGGGCTTCCGGACGGTGTTTGTATTGAGGGACGTGGAAGGGCTGTCGACCGAGGAAACAGCAGCGGCCCTGGAACTGAGCGTGCCCGCGGTAAAATCGCGGTTGTTGCGCGCCCGGCTGCAGTTGCGGGAACGGCTTGGACGGTACTTCCAGAAACGCGAGAGTGGAGATGGCAACCAGTGAAATGCTCTGAATTTTTGCATGAGCTCACCAATTATCTGGACGGTGTGCTCGATGAGAAAACCAAGACCGAGTTGGAGAACCATCTTTCCTGGTGCCACAACTGCTATGTGGTCTGCGACACAACCAAGAAGACCATCGAAATCTACCGCGACTCCCAGCTGTATGAACTGCCCGAGGACCTTCGCAGCCGTCTCCGCTCCGCCATCATGACCAAGTGCCAGCAGCAGAAAAAGCGCGGCCCACAGAGCGTATAGAGGCAGGTGCTTTCTTCACGTCTTCTTTGTGTTCCTTCAACTCTTCTTTGAGGGCTTCCTTCTTCGTCCTGTGCCGCTTTTTTCTGCGGCGAAGGATCCATGCAGGCTGCCGGGAAATGCAGAGATCCTTCGGCCCGCACAGAACGCGAGCCCCAGGATGACAAGGATTACGGTGTGTACTTGAAGATTACTCCGCAGCCGGAAAGAGTATTCGTGTTTGCGCAGCTCCCTGTTCCACCGTACTGAGTAACCCCATAGATGCTGCCATCCGCTCCCAGAGTTAATTGGCCGACGCCGGGATCAGCGCCATCTCCTGCGGCGGAGCCTGCGAAACGATGAAGCACGGTGTATTGCCCGGTCTTTCCAATCTCGTAAAGCACGCCGCAGTTGTAGCCCTCCGGGTTCTTGCAATTGGAGTCGCCGCCGTAAAGAGTTGTTCCATAGAGCGTGCCGCTTGCGTCCAAAAGGCCTGCTCCAGGAATCCATCCGCCGCCGCCGCTCCCAAACCTATGCAGCATAGTTTCTGTGCCATTGCTATGCAGGCGGAATACAGCTCCCAATTCAGTGCTTGAGCCACCTTGGAGCACCCCGGTAAGATTGCCACTCGCGTCCCGTAGCAGACGTCCTGAAGGCAACACATCCGAGATAGCATTAAAGACGTAAAGCACTGTGAACCCGCCTGCTGTGTCCAACTTGAAAATAGTCCCACAACCAGTAGCCTGGGTAAAATTTAAGCATTCGACCCCGCTCCCGCCTTGGGTGGTCGTGCCATAGAGATTGCCCACGGAATCACTGACAAGACCTTGGGGGAAAGCCCCGTTGTTGTAACCGTAGAAGCGATGCAAGATTGTCCTGTTGCCGCCTCTGGTTATTTTGAAGATCGTTCCGCAACCGGTGCCGTTGCAGTAAGTGCTACTGCCTCCGTACTTGGTGGTGCCGTAGAGTTCTCCGTGAATCGATATCAACCTAAATTCCGGATGTGCCCCGTCTGAACCGCCCTTGAAGCTATACAGGGTAGTGAGAACATTATTCGTATCTAACTTGAAGACGGTGCCGAATCCGTATGCCCCGCCTGCGTAGGTCGTACCGTAGAACGTGCCGTCAGTATCGCGGAAGAGTCCTGCTTCTGGGCCAGCACCATCAGCCCCGCCTGTAAAGTCATAAAGAATCGTCACCGTTCCGCTCGGGTCGAGCTTAAACACCGTGCCACCCCCGTTCGCGCCGCCTTGGTTCGTGGTGCCGTAAAAATTCCCTGCGGCATCCTGGATCAGCTCGCCGTTGGGACCTGCCCCATCTATAGGGTACCCGGCGAAGCTGTGAACGATCGTATACGTCTGCGCGTGGGCCGTTGGCGTACTGGCAAGACACAGCAGCGCAAAACACAGCGCCGCGCAGAAGAAACGAATGATTCCGAACCTGCTCACGCCGAAGACTTTTGTATCAGCCATATATGCTCCTGTATTCTTGCGCACGAACGGACCATTCGCCGTCTTACGGCGTGTATCTGAAGATCACTCCGCAGCCGTCGCTGTCAACACAATATCCGGTATAAATGCCACCGGACTTAGTAATGCCGTAAACGTTGCCATCATTGCCTTTCGTCAACTCATCCTGCGGAGACGCCCCATCCGCGCCATTCCAACTGTGAACCACGGTATAAACACCGGTCTTAGATATTTGGTAAAGGACCCCACAGCTGTGAGGCTGGTAAGAAGTAAGACAAGCTTCATCCCCGCCCTCGGTGGTGGTGCCGTAGATCGTGCCGTTCATATCAATAAGGCCCGTTGCAGGAGCGCAACCGCTAGTCCCCGGCTCGAAGTGGTGCAGGGCTTTCAGCGTACCATCCGCCTCCAGCCGGAAGACCAATCCGCAACGGTTTGGGTCAGGGGTGTACTGACTAGCACCCGTGATCGTACCCGAGGAGCTCAAAATCAGGCGGCCGGCCGGATCCGCCCCGTCGTTAACTCCATCGGTAAAGGTGTAAAGCACGGAAAAATTGCCCGCTGTATCAAGCTTGTAAATTGAGTAGTAGGTATCGCCGTAAATATTGCCGGCCGAATCGCGAATAAGAGCGCTCTGAGTGCCGGGAGGATACAACCAGTTAAATTCATGCACTACGGTGTAATGGCCTGTTTTCGTAATCTTGTAGAGCACTCCACTTTCGGTCACGCCGTAGAGTTCTCCCTTGACCGAGACAAGGTTGTTGGATGGAAACACCCCTTCTGTTTCCGTGGCTCGGGTGAAGGTATGCAGCACGGTCAGGATGTTGTTGGTGTCGAGTTTGAAGATAACTCCGCAGCGGCACTTGGGATCGCCGCATTCGTGCGTCGTGCCGTAAATGTCGCCATTCGTATCGCGAAATACGGGCCCTTCGGGCTGGCAGCCGTCCGCTCCTCCTGCAAAGGAGTACAAGACATTGAACACGCCGGACGGCGAGATTTCGAAAATATCGCCATAGCCATTTGCGCCACCCCAGGTCGCCGTCCCGTAAAAATTCCCGTCGCTGCCTTGAATGATCTGATGCGGATACGCTCCGTCCACTCCTCCGGTGAAGCTGTGCAGAACCGTGTACGTCTGCGCTTGCGCCGGGCGCGGAGCGGCAAGGCACAGCAGCGCGAGACACAGTGCCGCACTCAACAGGTGCGAGATTCCGAGTCGATTTACGATGGACATGGATGCACTCCTCGAAGGTGTCGGATGATGCGTTGTGAACCCTACGTTCTAGCCGGATCGGGGGAAGGAAACATCAAGCTGGGCGGGGATTCTATCACAGGTGGCGTGTGGCCTGGCCGGGGAAAATCCAGATTCCTCGCTACGCCCGGAATGACAGATAGCGCTACGGCGAGATGACAGAAGGCGAAGGAAAATGGCGATTCAGTGATGGGGCTCACGGTTTTTCCCGCCGAAGAAATTAGAATCAGGGCATGGCACATCGCGTCTGCCCATGGTGGATGGGCTATTTTCTGATCAGTCCGCTGCGCCGCTGGATGCAGAATCCGATGGAAATCCTGCGTCCGCACGTGCGCGAAGGCATGTGGGTGCTGGAACCGGGCCCGGGCATGGGATTTTTCACCATTCCGCTGGCGCAGTTGGTGGGCGCGTCGGGACGCGTCATCGCGGTGGACGTGCAGCCGAAGATGATTGCGGCGCTGATGCGCCGTGCCGTGCGGGCGGGAGTCGCGAGCCGCATCGCGGCGCGCGTGACGGCCGGAGACACGATGGGCGTCGACGACCTGGCCGGGAAAATCGACTTCACGCTCGCCTTCGCCATGGTGCACGAGCTGCCGGATGTCGGGCGATTCTTTATGGAGGTGTCGCGGGCGTCGAAACCCAATGCGCAGCTCCTGCTAGCCGAGCCGCGAGGGCACGTGAACGAGGCAAGCTTCGCCGCTGAACTCGAAGCGGCCGCGGCCTCGCAGCTGGAAGTGACGGCGCGGCCGGCGATCCCGCGAAGTCTGGCCGCAATGCTGACCAAAAAGTAGCCGGTTCCCTGCCAGAAGAACTCCCACAGCGAGCTGTTTCTCCTCAGAGCAGATTGTTTGCGAACCGTGTGCAAGTTTTTTCGCAACAGCAACTTCTTACAGGGCAAGGACTTTGCACGGGTTCCCTGTTTGGAACTCAGGGGAGCGCAGAAAGTCGAAACCCTTTTGTTTAGGAATGAATCTAATCCAATTGAGTGATAGCGTGGTTGCGAAAGTCAGAGGGGGAACGCCAAACACTCAGGAAAAACCAGGGGCTCGGGCTCCCAGCCCGGGTTGTGGAAGGTGGATTATGATCGTAAAACTGTTGGACGCGGTTTTTGGTTGTAGACACTCTCATTACAGCTTTCCCGTGACCGTACGGTTGGCAGCGCGCCGCCCCCAGGCCGCCGCCCTGACGGGTACGTATGTGGCGTGCCTGGATTGCGGGAGAGAGTTTCCGTATGACTGGCAGGAAATGAAAGTTGTCACTTCGCCGAAGCGTCATCGCGAGCATCTAGCGGAACTGGCGAAGCACGCGGCGTAAGCGTGGTTTTTGAGATTGGGGTGAGCGACGGAAGTAGGCGCTCTGTGGGGTGCAGTTCCCTTTTGGACCTTCTGCACAGGATTCCCGATTCAGGCTGAACCGAAGTAACGGCAGGCCAGTTTGCAATTCTCTCCCTGGCCTGAAAACCAGACAATCATAGGAGCCGCAAGTGCGGGCCAATGGTCCGCAGGAGTGGCGCCGAAGATGGCCGAAGAGCCGATTCCACTCCGTGAATTCAGCGAACCCGCAGCGGTGAACCGCGCGCTGCAAGCGGCGATCCGTGGGCGGGAGGGAGTGTTGGATTCCATCCCGAGCATTCCCGTCATTCTGCAGACCCTCATCGCCGAACTGGCGCAGCCGCCGGAAAGCGTCAACATTGTCGAAGTGGCCGATCTGATCGGCCGCGACAAATCGCTGACCGCGCAATGCCTGCGCATGGCGAATTCACCGCTGTTCGGGCGGGGGCAGCGAACCGATTCGATTCGCGGGGCGCTGCGCACGCTGGGACTTGGCCATACGCGTGACATCGCGGTTTCCTGCACGATCATGCAGATCGGGGCATCGCAGAAAGTGCTGGATCCGGTGGTTTTCTGGGAGCACTCGCTGGGCTGCGCGATCATCAGCCGGAAACTGGCGCGCAGCGTGGGCTTCGACGATCCGGAGAAGGCATATCTGGGGGGGCTGCTGCATGACATCGGCTACATCGTGAACCTGGTGCTGTCGCCGCAGGTGACAAAAGCGGCGCTGGAGAAAGCTTCGAGCGACGGTACGTTCGCGGGCGAAGCCGAATACCGCGAGCTGGGCTTTACACACTGCCAGAGTGGCGAGCTTGTGGCGCGGAAATGGCATTTTCCCGATGACATTGTGGAAGTCATTCTCTCGCACCACAATCCCGCGGCGGCGGTGCTCAATCCTGCGCTGGTTACGATCGTCGCGCTGGCGGACCGGTTATGCCGCTCCTCGCGTCTCGGCCTCGGGTACTCGGAAACACAGAACCCTGCCGAAGTGTGGCAGTCGGACTGGAAGATTCTGGCCGAGCACTGTCCTTTGGCCGGTCAGATGACGTGGGACGATTTCGTCAAAGACACGGATGCGTACTTCGAGGAAATCCGCGAGCTGGTGAAAACGATGTTTCGTTGATCCACTCTCGCGTATTCCCCACCCTGTCGCACAAACCACGACAAGGGTGGTCAACCGCTAGTGGGCCGGGTATTCGGCCGGGATCGGTACCGGGATGCGTTTGTCAATGGGAACGAACTCGCGCTCAGCGTGTCCGGTGTAGATCTGGCGGGGCCGGGCGATCTTCTGCTCGGGATCTTTCATCAATTCTTCCCACTGCGCCAGCCATCCCGCGGTGCGCGGAATCGCGAACAATACCGTGAACATCTCCGGACGGAATCCCATGGCTTGATACATGATTCCGGAGTAGAAGTCGACGTTCGGATAAAGCTTGCGCTTCACGAAATAATCGTCTTCCAGCGCGATGCGCTCGAGCTCAAGAGCGATGTCGAGCTTGGAATTGCGCCCAGTCACCTCAAAGACCTGCTCAGCGCTCCAGCGGATGATTTTGGCCCGCGGATCGTAGTTCTTATAGATGCGATGGCCGAAGCCCATCAGCTTGAAGTGTCCGTCTTTGACGCGCTTGATGTAAGCCGGGACGTTGTCCTTCGAACCGATCTCGTCGAGCATTCTGAGCACTTCTTCGTTCGCGCCGCCGTGCAGCGGTCCGGCGAGAGCGGAGGCAGCCGAAGCAACCGAAAGGTAAGGATCGGTTTCCGAACTTCCCACCGCACGCATCGCATTGGCGCTGCAGTTCTGCTCATGGTCGGCATGCAGGATGAAGAGAATATCGAGCGCGCGCGCGATGGCGGGATGCGCGACATATTTCGGCTCGACCATCTTCCAGAGCATGTTCATGAAGTTCTCGGTGTAGCTGAGGTCGTTGTCGGGATAGACGTAGGGGAATCCGACATTGTGCCGGTAAGACATGGCGGCGATGGACGGCACCTTGCCGATGAGCCGGATAATCTGATGCATACGATCGGCCTGGCTTCGCACCAGCTTGGCGTCGGGATAAACGCTCGACAGAGCGGCGATGGTGCTGACAAACATCGACATGGGGTGAGCCGAATAGCGGAAACCCTCCATGAACTTCTTGGTGGTCTCGTGAAGCATGGTGTGGTGGGTGATGTCGTAAACCCACTGCTTCAGCTCTTTCTCGGTCGGCAGCTCGCCATGCAGCAGGAGGTAGGCGACTTCCAGGAATGTGCAGCGCTCGGCCAGGACCTCAATGGGATATCCGCGGTAGCGCAGGATTCCCTTGTCTCCATCGATGTAGGTGATGCTGCTGCGGCAGGAGGCAGTATTCATGAAGGCGGGATCGTAGGTCATCAGCCCGAAGTCGTCCGGGCCGCTCTTGATCTGCCGCAAATCCATCGCCCGGATGGTTCCGTTGTCGATGGCAACGTTGTAGGTCTTGCCGGTGCGATTGTCAGTAATGGAGAGACTGTTCTCAGGCATGGGCGCTGTCCTCATCGTCTGGCACTGATGCAACAAACGTAGTCGAGCCTAGGCGGGTTTTCAAGCTCCATCTGTGATTAGAATCACATCGTCCTGTGATAAGGGCGTCAGGAGCCCAATTCCCGCGTCCGGAAAGGAAAACCGGCGGCCAAGGCCGCCGGTCGGAATCCGCTTCTTCGGGACAGCGGCTAGTTTGAATCGTCACGGCGCTTCAGGGTCGGACGATCGTCGTCGCCCTGGGAATTGCCGTTGTTGTCCCCCGAGTTCGAGGTGCGCCGCAAGCTCGGCCGGTTGGCGTCCTTGTTGTCGAGCAGCTTGTGCTTGTTCTCGATCGCGGCCAGGCGGGCTTTGACCTCGTCGAATTCCGACGTCGTCACCACGTATTCGGCCTTGGCGGGGAGGATCTTGCGAATCTCTTCTTGGGACTTCTCGATGCGGTCCGGAGTCTGCGGATGGGTATCAAAGGCCTTGGACAGGGTTCCGGGCTTCTTCTTTTCCATCGCTTGGATCTTTTCAAAGAAGGAAACGAAGGCGGAAGGATCGTAGCCGGCCCGGTACATGTATTGGATGCCGAGGTAGTCGGCCTGCGCTTCGAATCCGCGGGAGAAGTGGAGAAACGTCAGCGGAATGCCCAGCCCCATGCCCTCATAGATGCCGTAGCCGAGAGCGCCGCCCATGAAGATGGCGGGCAGCGACATCAGCTGGAGGAGGTTGGCGCGGGTCATTTCGCGTCCGTAGTGGCAGGCGGCGACGTGGGCAATTTCATGCGCCATGACGCCAGCGAGCTCTGCTTCTTCGTCGGCGGCGAGAATCAATCCGGAGTTCACATAGAAAAATCCGCCGGGCAGCGCCATCGCATTGACGACGTCGGAGTCGATCACCTTGATGGTGAAGGGCACTTGCGCGTCCGAGTTGCGCACCAGATTCTGGCCGATGCGATTGACGTATTCGGTAACGACCGGATCGTTGATCAGCTTGATCTGCGATTCGATCTGCTGGGCATATTGGCGTCCGATGGCGACCTGCTTTTCGACGCTGTACCAGTTGCCGACGCCGCGGCCGCACCCGACGTTGCGGTTGCCGACAGCATCGACATCATCCTCGCCGCCGTCGTGCTTCATCTTGCTGTCGTCTTGCGTGGGCAGTGCCGCCGGCCCCTGTTTGGGCGCATTCTGCACATCCCCAGCCTTGGGTTGATCTTTATCCTGATCTTGAACTTGGGCAAACGTCCAGGGTCCCACGCTGAACGCTGCCAGTGCCAACGGGCCTGCCAGCCATCTGAGTCTCATAGGGACACTCCTTCTGAGCATTATACGCCCGGTCCGCGAGCAGGGCCGCCAAACCTTCCTGATGACGTCGGCGTAGACGTTTTCCTGAGCGCTTAGACGCGGGGGATGCCCCGCGGGGTTATCCAAGCCGTGTGAAATCAATTCGTTCGGCATGCAATTCCTCTTCGGATGGAGGGTGGGCGCGGACCGGGCGGCTCTATCGCAGGTTCTCCTGTTTGGCACTCAGTGCAGTCATCTGGGCTGCGCTGGTGTCGACGCAATGGGTAGCCAGCGAGGGTTCGGCACGCTCGCCGCTTTCGAGTTCTCCGCGCTTCTCTTTTTCGTTCCAAACGGCCACGCTTTTTTCGCAGGCGGAGTGCGCTGCGGTCCAGTACCGCTGCCTCAGGTCGGCAGGAGATCGCGGGTCAGCGGCCAGCCGCGTATACGCCTCTCCCAATCCGTAATAGGCCTGGGCCAGCCCGGAGCGCGGATACCGCGCGCTCGCGGTGCGAGGCGACATTTCTTCAAACGTCGCAATTGACTTGCTGAATTCGTCGGCGGCCGACCGCAGACGGCCTGCCTTCATTAAGCTCTGGGCAATTCCGTTGTTGCTGAAGGCAAAATTCGATTTGGCCAGTGAGTTTTTCGGATCGGCGGCCAGTAGACCCTGAAAGATGGCGTGAGAGCGGCGGAAGCTTTCGAGGGCAGCGGCATTTTCTCCGTTCTCGGCGCGATAGGTTCCAAGACGATTGACGGCCTCGCCGAGATATTCCGTGATGGCGGCGTTCTGCGGGTACTGTATCGACAGTTGCTCCAAAATGCCGATGGCGCGTGTTTGCATATCGATGGCGTGGCCCAGGTCACGATTTAACTGCATACACTTGGCGATGCCGGCATAGTCAGCGGCGAGATGCGAACGGAGAGGCATGTTATCGGGATGGGCCGCGAGGGCTGGGGCCCGGACAGCAGAAGCCTGCTGATAGTTTTCGAGCGCTCCATGGATATCGCCGGTCTCGACCTGAACGATCGCCGTGAAGTAGTAAGAGCCGGCGTATTGATCGGCCATGGAGGGATCGCTACTTCCCTGAGCAAAACCGCGCACAATATCGCGCGCCTTGGCCAGTGCCTCGAGCGCTTCGGAGAAACTGCCATTCGATTCGAGCACTTGCGCGATCCGGATGTAGTTACCGGCGATGTCCCTCTGGAGCGGCAGATCGCTGGCCGAGAGGGCGAGCGACTGGCGGATCGCCAGGGCCTTGCGGTAGCTCTGGAGCGCGCCCGGTTTATCACCCAGGTTGGCCCCGTAGGGATAGCCGAGAACGTCGCCCACGCGCTCATAGGCAGCCGCCAACTCTTTCTGCAGCGAGACGTCGCCGCGGGACTGTGCGTTCAGGCTGTCGAGGTATTCCTGGGCGCGAGTGACGAGCAGACGCCGGGCAGAAATAGAACCGGGCAGGTCTCGAATCGCGTCGTGGATCTCGAACATGAGCGAATTCGCCAGCTTGCGGACGTCATTGAACCGTTCCTCGGCGCGGCGTTCGTTGGCAGCGGCGATACGCGCTTCGCGAACCGTGGCGGCGACGCCGGCCAGCACAACGAGAAGAAACAGAGCCGAAGCGGATACACCGAGGCGGTGACGGCGGATGAATTTCCCGGCGCGATAGCGGAACGAATCGGGCCGGGCGGCGACCGGAAGGCCGTCGAGGTGACGGCGAATATCCGCGGCAAACTGCTCCACTGACGCATAGCGGCGCTGCGGTTCCTTATGCATGGCAGAGAGCACGATGGTGTCGAGATCTCCGGCAAGACGGTGCCCCAGTTTTTCCGCGGATCGCTCCGAGCGATCGCTCCAGGGAAGCTGCCGTGCTGCGGCAATGGGCGGGTTTTCGTTGGCGTCGATATTCACACTGTTTTTAGTACGATTGTGCTCGGCCGCTCCGGCTCGATATCGCAAATGGATCGGGCGAGCTCGTGAGCTGAAGTCGTTTTCGTCGGATAGGGCGAACGCGCAGTCAGAAGCAGGTAGAGCACAACACCCAGCGAGTAGACATCGGTCGCGGTGGTGATGGGCTCGCCGCGAATCTGCTCGGGACTGGCATATTCCGGCGTCATGGGGGCGGCCAACGTGGTTTCTGAACCGGCGGCGGGGTCGAAAATCTTGGCGATGCCGAAATCCAGCAGCTTGGGCACGCCCTCTTCGGTAACCAGAATGTTCCCCGGCTTGATGTCGCGGTGGATGACCAGCCGCTGGTGAGCATACTGAACCGCCGAACAAACCTGCAGAAACAGGCGAAGGCGCTCGGAGATGCTGAGGCGGTGAGCATCGCAGTAGCGATCGATGGGAGTTCCCTCGATGAGTTCCATGACCAAATAGGGCGTGCCGGCGTCGGTGGTGCCTCCATCTAACAGGCGAGCGATATTGGGATGGTCGAGCGACGCCAGAATCTGGCGCTCGTGGCGGAAGCGCTCGACTACGGCGGCGGTGTCGAAGCCTCCGCGAACCATCTTGATGGCGACCTCTTTGGTGAACTGGCCATCGGCGCGAACGGCGCGGTAGACCTCACCCATACCGCCGTGGCCGATTTGCTCCAGGATGTCGTAGGCGCCGATGCGGCTGCCGATGCGTTTTGGAGCCGGCTCAAAGTCACTTGAGCGCTCGCCGCTCAGGTTGATCGCCGGCGTCTCGAGAAACCCCGTTCCTGCCTCGTCATGACCGGCCAGGAGGGATTCGAGTTCCTGGCGAAGATCGGAATCGCTATTGCAGACATGATTGAGGAAAGCTTCCCTGTCCTGTGACGGGAGAGCGATGGCCTGATCGAGCAGCGGCTTCACTTGTATCCAGCGTTCCCGGTTCATGATGAGACCTCTCCGCTGATCGCGCGATGCAGCCATGCGCGTGCCGTCACCCATTCCCGCTTCACGGTCGCGGGCGAGACGCCAAGAACCTCGGAGGTATCTTCAATGGTCAGACCGCCGAAGAATCGGAGTTCGACGATCTTTCCCTGCTGCTCATCGAGTTCAGAGAGTTCGGTGAGCGCTTTATCGAGGGCCACGACATCGATATCAACCTGCGCCGGGAGGGCGATGGCGTCGTCCAGAGTCAACCGGCAGAATGCGCCGCCGCGCTTGGCAGCGGCATGGGCGCGGGCATGCTCGACCAGAATCTGGCGCATCAGGTGGGCCGCGATGCCAAAGAAATGAGCGCGGTTCTGCCACTGCGGAGGGTCGCTTCCCGCCAAGCGCAAATAGGCTTCGTGCACCAGGGCGGTACTTTGCAGGGTGTGATCGGAGCGCTCTCGCTGAAGGTAATAGCGGGCCAGGCGCTGCAACTCGGAGTACACCAACGGCATAAGCGCGTCGAGCGCCTGCCGGTCCCCATCCCTCCAGCGGACCAAAAGTGCGGTAACTGGGTTGGAAGCGCCTTGCTCCAATTCGAACCTGCCCCAAGATCGGAAGACGCCAATTGGGAGCGAAGGATATCCCGGATTCGACGCGCTGTCAACAAACTGAAAAATGAGGAATTTAGGCTAAGGGTCAAAGATTTCAGCCACTTTTTCAACTGCCCGTGAGCCGATTTATCCGCGGTTTTCACATGTGTAGATAGAGGGGCGACGGTCCGAATTTATCCGGTGCCGTGAAACGGCCTAGATTCTGTGGCGAACTCCGGGGGGAGGCTTCGATCGCAGAATCGCAGGCAACGCTCGGAGGCGATGGGGATGGCGAGTCCGCCGTCGCCCCGAGAGGCCCTTGGGCAGCGAAAAGCTGACCCGGGTGGAGTGACCGCGCTTAGGTCGCTCCCGTTACGTGACTCATGGCCGAGGAGATGGGTAAAACTCGGTCGGCTTTTTCTTTTTGCCTTCGCAAGTCTTGCCGCTACGCGACTCCCTTGCCGCTCAACCGCCGTAGTCGTACCATAGCGCCTTCCGTTATCTCCGCGTGCAGGAGGTGTTCATGGTCAACCGACGGCATTTCCTTTCCGGCATCGCTGCCGGAGTGGCGGCTTCCCTTGCCTTCCGAAACGATCTGCTGGCGCAGATCGAAAAAACCCCGCCGTTACCCGACCATTCCCTGCTCGATCGCAACGAGGACGAGTACTGGATGGAGCTGCGAAAGCAATTCCTGATTCCTGAAGACGAGATCTATTTGAATAACGGAACGGTGGGGTCGAGCCCTGCGCCGGTGCTGCGTGCGGTATTCGACGGGTACACCACGACGGAGAAAATGGACCAGAAAGATCCCGAGGATTACCCGATCTGGGGATACGCTGCCTGGAACGAGTTCCGCGATCCGCTGGCCGAGTTCGTCGGCTGCACGCGCGACGAAATTGCCCTGCTGCGGAACGCGACTGAGGCCAACAGCTACATTGCCAACGGGATTGACATGAAGCCGGGCGACGAAGTGCTCATGACCGATCAGGAGCACCCGGGAGGCGAACATCCGTGGAACCTGAAGGCCAAACGCTACGGAATAGTGGTCAAGAAGATCACACTGCCGCGCCCGGTGAAGGACGGGGCGCAAGTCCTCAATCTGGTGAACGATGCGATCACGCCGCGCACGCGCGTGCTCTTCTTCAGCCACATCACCACCTTTTCCGGGGTCGTGCTTCCGGCGAAGGATCTATGCGCGCTGGCACGGAGCAAAGGAATTCTCTCTGCGGTCGACGGGGCGCACGTCACCGGAATGATGAAGGTCGACGTGCATGATCTCGGCTGCGACATGTATTCGTCGAGCCCGCACAAGTGGCTGATGGCGCCCAAGGGCTCGGGCTTTTTGTACGTGCGCGATGAAGCCATCGACCGGCTGTGGAACACGATCGTCACCGAAGGCTGGGACGACACGAAGATTCGCGCCGAGCGCTTTCAGCGGATTGGAAGTTCGAATGTCCCGGCGCTGTGGGGGCTGCGGGCTTCGATCAAGATGGCGAACGAGATTGGCCTGGACCGCATCGAGCGGCGGCATCGCCAGCTCGCCGATTACATTCTCGATGAGATGAAAAAGCGCGGCGCGGAGTCCTGGACCTCCCCGGACCCGGCGTTGCGCTGCGCGATTGTCAGCGTGAATGTGCCACCCGTTCCGCGGATGGATCTGGAAAACTGGATGTGGACGACGCATAAGATCCGCATCCGCGGCGGCGATCCCAACAAGCTGCGCCTATCAACCCCGTATTACCTGCAGAAAAAAGACATCAACCGTTTCCTGGAAAAGTTCGACGAGTACAAGCGGGAGAAAAAGATCGCCTAAACACCTCCACGACGGAGGACGCAGAGGGCGCAGAGAACGAGACTTCGGCTCGTTCGCTGCACGCCTCATTGGCTCCGTGGTGAAGAGAAACTAGTCGTAGTACTCCAGCCCGAGGTGCGTGATCAGTTCCTCGCCCTTCAAATGCCGCAGCGTGTTCTTGAGCTTCATCAGTTGAATGAAGAGGTCGTGCTCGGGATACAAGCCGGGCACCGTCATCGGGGACTTAAAGTAAAAGCTTAACCACTCCTGAATGCCAATTCCTTTGAGCTCGGAGCAGCGTTGCGCCAGATCGAGGAAGAGCACGAGGTCGAGGACGATGGGCGCGGCAAGGATCGAATCTCGGCAGAGAAAATCGACCTTGATCTGCATGGGATACCCGAGCCATCCGAAGATATCAATGTTGTCCCACCCCTCTTTGTTATCACCGCGTGGCGGATAGTAATTAATGCGAACCTTGTGGAACATGTTGCCGTAGAGTTCGGGATAGAGGCCGGGCTGGAGGATGTGTTCGAGCACCCCGAGTTTCGATTCTTCTTTGGTTTTGAATGAACCCGGGTCGTCGAGAACCTCGCCGTCGCGGTTGCCGAGAATGTTGGTTGAATACCATCCGCTGAGGCCAAGCAGACGCGCCTTGAAAGCCGGAGCCAACACGGTCTTCATGAGCGTCTGGCCGGTTTTGAAGTCTTTGCCGCAGATGGGAGCCTCGTTCTTTCGCGAGAGTTCCAGCATGACGGGAAGATCGACGGTAAGGTTGGGCGCGCCATTGGCGAACGGGACGCCTTCCATCAGCGATGCGTAGGCATAGATCATCGAGGGCGCGATCATCTCGTCGTTGTCGCGCAGAGCCTTCTCGAACGATTTCAACGACTGGTGAGCAGCGGTCGGCTCGATGTAGGACTCGGTTGAGCCGCACCACATGGTGATGAGGCGGCTGGCGCCGCTCGATTTCCGGAAAGAGCGGATGTCGTCGCGCAACTGCTCGGCGAGATCCATCTTGGTCTTGCCCTTCTTGACGTTGGGTCCGTCGATCTTTTTTACGTAGTTGTGATCGAAGACGGCGGCGCGGGGCGTGATCGAAGAGAGGAATGGCTTCATTTGATCGAGCAGCCGATGGTCGAGTACGCCGGCGTTGGATGCGGATTCGAACATATTGTCTTCGAAGATGTCCCAGCCAGTGAAGACGAGATCTTCGAGGGAGGCGAGGGGAACGAATTCCTTGACCTTGGGCGAGCGGCCTTCGGTGCGCTTGCCGAGGCGGACAGTACCCATCTGGGTGAGTGAGCCGATGGGTTTGGCCAGGCCCTTGCGGATCGCTTCGACGCCGGCGACGAATGTGGTGGCCACGGCGCCCATTCCCGGAATCATGACGCCGAGTTTGCCTTTGGCGGGCTCCACGGTGCCACTATCCGCCATAGGCCGCGACCGCTTGCTGCCGGACGTGCGGGCGGCAAGCTTCATTTCTCGGCTGGCGCGCTCCGCATGGGCCAGGGCCGTCTCGCGGTGCTCGTGCTCGCGGGCAGCGGCTGAAGTGGAAAACTGTTTACGATGACGGCGGCCGTCGGCGTCCCACCAGTCGGCCATAAAGACTCCGGGCTTCTTCTGATACATGGATATTCTCCTGTTGGTGGCGGTGGCTGGTCACCGTCACCAGAACCGGCGATGGTCTCACACGAGGCCCGAGTCTGGCAACTGCCGGCAGCGGATCGCGTGGAATCTGCGTTGAACGACGAATGAAACGCATCGGATGGAGACTTCGGTCCGGGGGAGTTGCTGTCGCGCACGCGGCAAGGAACAGTAAATCGTATGGATCAGAATCGGCCCTCGAGGGGCGGTCAGTGCATTACCCTAGTCACCAGCGCGGGCGAATGGCTCCCATCGATTCTTTGAATTGGACAGTTGCACCGATCCTGCTGCATAGTGGGATCACTTCCAGAACCAGCTGAGTCAGCCGGTCCTCTTGAAGCAGTTGTTTGCGGGACGTCCGTGTAGGTGGCCCCGCAAATCTCCTGACCTCGTTGGTCTCACCACAAATCTGAGCCCATGCCGCCCGCCATCCGTCCGCGGGGGACGTGCTCTTCAGACTTGCCTTTTAGGCAGAACAGGAGATGGTATGACTTCGATTCGGAAATTCGTGTACGCGGGGCTGCTCGCCTTGACTGCTTTGAGTTTCGTCCCGGTGCCTGCGTATTCACAGACGACGGCCAACGGGCAGTTCACTCTTCCGCACGATGTGCATTGGCAGAACGCTGTCGTTCCTGCCGGGGAGTACAGCTTCAAGCTGAACTCGGAAGGAGCCATGGGCGTGCTGACTCTTAGCAAACTCAGCGGCAGCCGCACGTCGCTCATTTTCCTGGTGAACGACACCGACGAGCTGAAAGCGTCCGGGATCAGCCGCCTGGTTCTGGACAGTACTGCTTCGGGCAGCTACGTGAGCGCCATGCAACTACCGCAGTTTGGCATCACGCTGCACTTCGCAGTACCCGCAGCTACGGAAGAGAAGCAGATGGCCAAGGCTGAAACCACAGGCTTGGGATCGGCGGGCAAGTAGCACTTGGGACAGCACACGGAAGGGGCGGCTGCCGAACCCGGCATTCGCCCCGATTTTTTTTGCTCACAGAACTGGGAGGAGCAACAATTCGTTGTACAGGGAGCGAGACTTGCAATCCCTTACGACGGAGAACCCTGCAGGTTGCCGCGCACTTCGTCGCTCAGGATCACGGCTTCAGCGATCTCACGCATGGGCTTGCGTTTCTGGCGGCTCTGGCGTTGTAGTGTCAGGTAAGCTTGTTCTTCATTAATGCCGAGGTCGCGCTGCAGAATCCCTTTGGCGCGCTCGACAATTTTGCGAGTCTGCAGCTGATCGGTGAGCGTTGAGTTGGCTTCTTCCAGCCGGGCTCGTTCGATCTCTGCACCCACCAGAAAGCCGATAGTCGAGATCAAGCGGATCTCGCGACGACGATAGACGTGATGCTGGCGATGCTGCAGGTTGATGACACCAACCACGCGGCCGCGGCACATCAAGGGCACGGAAAGAAACGCTTCGTAGCTGTCCTCCGGCAGTTCGTGAAAGAACTGAAAGCGGGGATCCTGCGCGGCTTTTTCCGGAATGGCGACCGGCTCCCGGTGCTCGGCGACCCAGCCGGTAATTCCCTGCCCGACGCGCAATTTCAAGCGATCGACGGCTTCCGGGTGGGGATTCTTCGAGGCTCGCAAGACAAGCTCGTCATCCTCGAGCACGTAAATCAGGCAGGAGTCGCACTTCACCAGCGCGGAGGCAAATTCGACAACGCGATCCAGCACCTCATGAAAACCGTCGCCCGTTCCCAAACGGGCGCCAATCTCATGGAGTGCCTCAATATGTGAATCCTCAACTGATATTAAGGGGTCCATGCAATACATTATCGACCACCTCGAGATTATGTCTAATTCCAAATTTTGATGGCGGCGATAGAGGATTTCTGTGGAGTTTGTTACTAAGGTTTAACATCGTTTCCGTCCTGCGTGCATCGTACAGGAGCGCGGAAACACGCGCAGCTTTGGCCGCGCCCGTCCGGATGCGTTGCAGGATTGTCTATTTCGCGTCGAGGTCAACGCTCTTCACCGGCAGGTCCCAGTGAGCGTCGAGAATCTCGAAGCGGCGCTGCTCTTCGCGAGTGTAGGTTTCCTGATCGGGCCAGAGTTGCTTCTTGATCGCATCTTCATCGAACGTTTCGCTGGCTACGGCCGCGTTCTTGAAGACGATGGTGACGCGAAAGTCCCAGCGGCCGTCTTCGGTGGTGTGGTAGCGCGGCTGATCCATCCAGACCTTCAGCATCCGGCCCATCTCGAATTCTTTCTTTAGCAGGGGATAGTGATTCTTCTTGAAGAGGTTGAGGAATTCGTCGGCGTGTCCCCACTTGGTTTTGTAGTAGTACTCCACCACGAAGGGCTTGTCGGTGGAGGAGGATTGGGCGTGCATGGCGACGGGCAGGGTGAGTGCGGTAAACAACAAGGCGGCAAGCGTGCGGCGCAGGTTCACGGGATTCTCCTTCGATTGAGAGTGCATTGCTTGTACACCATGCGGCGGTTAGCATCAAGAACTTGCGGGGGTCTGTGGTGATCATAGGGATTCTTCGACTGCGTTACCGTGCGCTTTGTTCGCCGCAACGCCGCCAGAATGACACTGCTTACTTTCGAGGACTATGCAATTGAATGACGAACAACAAATCTTGAGACTTTTCGAAGACGGCGACCGCGCTTTGATTTCAGCGAACGTCGACGAACTGCGGCGCATTTACGCCGACGACTATGAGCAGTATGACGAATCGGGCACGATCTCTTCGCGGCAGGATCTGATCGAAAACCTGATGTCAGGAGCAATTCGATTCATCTCGATGGCTTCGACCGGGCGTAGCATTCGGCTGCTCCGGAATGACGTGGCAATCGTCCACGGGTCGGAGAACGACGAAGTGCAACAAGGCGGACGCCAGTTCGTGGTCCGCTACATCTATGCAGACGTTGTGATGAAACGCGGCGGCCGCTGGCAGATTGTGGCGTCGCAACTGGCAAAGCCGTTATGAGGAAGGATGCAGCCTGCGGCCATCAGGACTATCTTGACAGAAGACGTACCGCCTCACAGGCATCCAGCCCAGCTATTCAGGGCTTAAGTCGCGCGCCTGACGGCCGACCCGGTTCTGCCAGTGGTTCCAGACAAACCAGACTATGCCGACGACGAGCAGGACTCCGATGACGGCGTCGAACTGGTGGAAGTATTTTCCCAGGGCACGCCAGTTTTCTCCGAGCTTCATGCCAAACCACGCCAGGGCGAAACACCACGGCCATGATCCCAGGAAAGTATAGATGTGAAATCGCGCACGCGGCATGCGGGCGATCCCCGCGGGCAAGGCAATGAACGTGCGGATCACCGGCAGCAGCCGCGCGATGAAGACGGCGAGGTATCCCCAGCGCAGGAAGAAGCGGTCGGCCCAATCGAGTTCGCGGTGTCCCATCAGAATCCAGCGGCCATAGCGCTCGACCAGCGGGCGTCCACCGTAGCAACCGATCTCGTAGGCGACCAACGATCCGAGATTGCAGCCAAACGCCCCGGCGGTCGCGACCAGCAGCAATTTGAAGGTTCCCTGGAAAACCAGATAACCGGCGAAGGGCATGATCAATTCCGACGGCAGGGGGATGCAGGCGGACTCGATAGCCATCAGCAGGGCGATGCCGGCGTAGCCGGTCACGGCGATGATCTTGCTGACAAAAACGAACAGGATGGCGAGGATCTTTTCAGTCATTTGGGAAACGGTAGCGCGTGGTTGGTCAACGTTGTTACGCGACAGACCGGTCCGACCAGCACCCGAATCCGGCTGCTCCGCGCGTAGTTTAGTGTAACGGAAAACTCCGGAATCAACCTGCGCTCAGAGGACGGTTGTGCGCAGGCGACTGCCCAGTGTCAGAAAGAACCCTCCTGGGTAAAGGCATATCCCGGCAGGGTCGCGCCATCGGGACCTTTGGCGACTTTTACCCGCACAGTCGGGGCATCAGGCGCGGTGATGCCGGCTGGGCGCAGCATCGCGTACTGGGTGAAGACCTCGTTATAGACCTTGGTGACCAGATAGTCCTGGCCATCGGAGTCGCTGCGCCAGACTTGTCCGAGTTGGATGGAATTGACCGCCACGATGATGTCCTGACTCGAGCGAGATTGACTTTAAGAGTACCGACGAGGGTGTGCCGCGTCAATTGCCAGCGAGGTTACCGAGGGACGAGAGACAGGCTGGCGGTTAGTCGTGATTCGGCCTTGAATGGAAAACGACGATTGTCCATTGCTATGATGGGCGGCATCCCGAGCTTGAGGAGGCGATCTGCATGCCGCGTGGAGTGACTCCCCGCCGACCGGCCCGCACGGGCCGCCAAGACAAAGTTCGTATGGCATCGGCGCTGCACCTGCGTCGATCCGGAGCCAAAGCCCGTTCATCCGGGGTGAAGAGCTCCAGCGCCGCCGGCGGGCGCAAAGCGGCGGCGAGCGGCGGCAAAATCAAAGGCTACAATCCGACCTCACCCGACCGCGTTGCCGACATTTTGAAACGACTCGACCAGCTTTATCCCGGCGTGACTTGCGCACTGCACCATTCGAGCGCGTGGGAACTTCTGGTGGCGACGATTCTTTCGGCACAGTCCACAGACGTGAACGTAAACCGGGTTACGCCCGAATTGTTCCGGAAGTATCCGACGGTCGAGGCCTTTGCCGCGCTGACTCCCGAACAACTGGAACCGGACGTGAGATCGACCGGGTTCTTCCGGAACAAGTCAAAGTCTGTGGTGGGAGCGGCCAGGAAGATCGTAGATGAATTCGGCGGGCAGGTTCCCGACGAGATGGACAAACTGCTGACCCTTCCCGGCGTGGCCCGAAAGACGGCTAACGTCGTACTGGGCACCTGGTTCAAGAAGGCGGAGGGAGTGGTCGTCGACACCCACGTGCACCGCATTTCGCGGCGTCTGGAACTCACGACCCAGAATGATCCGCAGAAAATTGAGCAGGATCTGATGAAGGTCATCCCTCGCGATAAGTGGATTCTGTTTTCGCACCAGATCATCTGGCACGGCCGCACGCTGTGTTATGCACGGAAACCGAGATGCGCGGAATGCGCGTTGGAGAAGCTTTGCCACGCGGAAGACAAGACGTGGAGTACGGTCGAAACGCACAGAGGCGCGAAGGCGTAGACGTTGGCTCCTGGCGTGCGTGGACGTTCTCGGTTCCCTATCCGCCCGAGATCCCACGGGATATCATCGGTGGTATCTCTGGGAGTTGCGTCGTACTCTCAGCCTGATCATGCGAGGCCTTAATCTCATGCGCGTCTTCGTCGTGTTTGCTATCGTCATTCTCATGAGCACGTTCATTCAAGAAAGTGGTGCCCAGACTCTGCCGGTGCCGCAGGCGGTAACCGATCCAAAGAAGGTTGCTTCCAAGCCCAATGCCGAGGTCGAGCCGCGCAGCCTGACGATTGAAAAGCTGTACATGACGCGGCAGACCGGGCGGGCGACGTGGTCTCCCGATGGCAAGAGCGTGGCCTTCATCTCGAACATGAGCGGACGAAACAATCTTTGGGTCGTTCCGGCGGAAGGCGGATGGCCGGTGCAGCTCACCATCAGCGATCAGCGGCAGACGGCGCCGGCCTGGTCGCCCGACGGAAAGTGGATCGCCTACCAGTCGGACTATGACGGCGACGAGCAGTGGGACATTTTTCTGGTTTCCCCGAAGACGGGAAAAGTTGTGAACTTGACGCAGACGCGAGAGATCGCGGAAATGAGCCCGAGGTGGTCGCCGGATGGCCGTTATCTAGCCTACGAGGTGAAGCCAAAAACATCGGCAGCATACGAGATCGATGTCTACGACATGATCATGCGCGAGGTGAAGCACGTCACCACGAACACGCCGCAGGATAAGGGAAATTACGGGCCCATCTGGTCGAAAGATGGGAAATCCATCGTCTACACGCAGGAGCAGGCCAAGGGGACGGACTCAAATGTATTCATAGCCGATGTTGCCTCGGGCAAGAGCACCCTGCTCACGCCGCATGAAGGCGAGCAGAAGTTCTCGGCGAATGATTTATCACCGAACGGCAGGCATATCCTGCTGACTTCGAATGCCGCCAACGGATACGACAACGTCGGCCTGCTTGACATTGCGACGAAGAAAATCACCTGGGTTACGAAAGACAAGTGGGAGATTCGCGGCGGGGAGTTTTCACCCGACGGCACGCGATTGACCTTCAGCGCCGATGTCGATGGCAACGAAGATATCTATCTCTATGATCTCGCGACCTCGAAGTTCTCTGCGCTGTCTGTGCCGAAAGGGGTGAACGAACTCGCCGGCGGCCACCGAGCCTTCAGCCCTGACGGTCAAAGCCTCCTCTACTACCATAACGGGCCGACCGCTCCCAGCGATCTCTGGGTCTATCACGTGGCCAGCGGTAAGTCGAATCAGATTACCCACTCACTGGTTGCTGGCATACGTCCGGAGGACATGGTTGAGCCGTATCTGGTGCACTATCCCAGCCGGGATGGCAAATGGACGATCTCGGCGTTTCTTTATGTTCCGTTCAATATGGCGCGCAATGGACAAAATGCTGCGATCGTCTACATTCACGGGGGCCCCAAATCGCAAAGCATGAATTCGTTCAACCGCTTCATTCAATACGCGGTCAACCAGGGATATATGGTGCTGGCGCCGAATTATCGCGGGTCGACGGGATACGGAAAGGAATTCGAGCAAGCGAACCTGTTCGATATGGGTGGCGGCGATCTGCAGGACGTGCTGGCCGGGGTCGACTGGATCAAGCAGACTGGGCATCTTGATCCGAAAAAGATCGCCGTGGTGGGCGGAAGTTACGGCGGATACCTGAGCATGATGGCGGTCACGAAGGCTCCGGAGGTGTGGGCGGCGGGCGTGCCGATTGTGCCGTTCGTCAACTGGTTCACCGAGATTGAGAATGAAGATCCCGTGCTGCAGCAATCCGATCTGGCCACGATGGGCGATCCGGCGAAGAACAGGGCGCTTTACGAAGATCGCTCGCCGATCAACTTCATCGATCAGATCAAGGCGCCGTTGCTGCTGCTGGCGGGGGGCCACGATCCACGCTGTCCGAAGTCGGAGACACAGCAAGTGGTGGACGCCATCAAGAAGCGCGGTGGGACCGTCGATTACAAGATCTACGACAATGAAGGACACGGCTTTGCCCGGGTGGAAAATCAGATTGACGCATATCAGCGCGTGGGCAACTTTCTGCTGGCGCACGTGCCGCCGGCCGACTGCAGTTGCTCATTGAATGAGTAGCGCTATTTTTTCAAGGTACTCCTCACGATGGCATCAAGCAGGCCGGGGATGGTGAATTCTTTTGCCCGGATGTCGACCGACAGGCCGAGTTCTCCCAGAGTGGACGACGTGACCGGTCCGATCGACGCGGTACGGACTCCGGCGAGCGCCGCGGAACGGCGACCGGGTGGTATCCCCATCAACTCGACGAAATTGCGAACGGTAGAAGAACTGGTGAACGTCACCACATGTGGGCGGCGTCTGGGATTCTTCAACGCCGCCTGCAAGCGGACCCGCGAGGACTTGGGAACGACCGTCTCGTAAGCCTCGATGACGTCAACTTGCGCGCCGGCGCGTCGCAGTTCGCGCGGGATAACATCGCGGGCAACTTTGGCCCGCACGAGCAACACGCGCATTCCTTTCACTCTTCCCTTCAGGCTGCGGACGACGGATTCCGCGACGTATTCCTTGGGGACGACATCGACTTTCAGTTGTCGTTGCTCGATCGCTTTTCTGGTGGCGGGGCCAATCGCGGCGACGCGGAGCCGCCTCCTCGCAGCGGCTAAACCCGACGAATTCCCTGCACTACTTGCGGCACGAGTCAACCAGCTCCCTTCCCGATCCCGATCTTTGGTAGCTAGCTGTAATTTCTCCATTCGCGCCCACATCGCGTCGACGCCGTTTACGCTGGTCAGGATCAGCCAATCGTAGCTGTCGAGATTCCTCAGAGCGTTGTCGAGAGCCCGAAAGGAGCGCGGCTTGCGGATTTCGATGAAAGGGATCTCGACCACCCGGGCTCCGAGGCGGCGGAGTTCGGAGGAAAGTGCTCCGGCCTGATGGCGAGCGCGGCCAACCAGAACACGGACTCCGCGAAGTGGCTGCTTGCTATCCGATTTCGACATTTCGCTCATGTTTCGTTTGGGCGCACACCTGCCACTGCTCTCCTACTTCTGGCCTTTCTTGATCCCGAGGCCCAGTTCCTGCATCAGGCGCGCGGTGCCGGAAACTGTCGTATCCGGGGAGGAAGCGAGCGACGCCATGACGTTGGCTTGCTCCTGCGCGGTGCGATTCTGGCTGAGCTTGAACTTGGCTTCGAGCTTGGTTACTGAAATCTCGACGCCGACGATATGGTTCAGCATGCGACCGCGGTAAGCCTGGCTGAGGGAGGCCCATTGTTCGGCATAAGCAGATTCGAATGTCGGAATCAGCTCCTGCAAGACGCGCAGCAATTCATTCGGCGCGGAGAAAACGCGGGCGCTGCCGTAGGCATGCACCGCGCCGTAATTCCACGTAGGGACGTTCTCGCGGGCCTCGTAATTCGAGGCCGAAACATAGGCGTGCGGCCCGTGAAAGATCATCAGACAGCTCGGTTGCCCTTGGAGATAACGCCAGTGCGGGTTGGCTTTGGCGACGTGGCCGCGGAGGAGAACGTGATCGTCAGCTTCACGAATGATGACTGGCAAATGCGTTGCGAATGGCCCTTCCTCCATCGCGGAAATCAGGATCGCGAAGGGATTCGCACGCATGAACGCCAGCGCGGCAACCCGGTCCTCGACGCGAAAGTGTTCCGGGATGTACAAGTCTTCCTTCCCTCCGGGAGCTTCACTTCACGGATCGAATCGCAGACGCCGCAGAGCCTCTAATCAGGCCTTTCCTTTTTGCGCACGTGCAGCAGTTTCTCGACTTCCGCGATCACGGTTCCCTGCTCGTCTTTTACTTCTACGGTGAATGTGGGCTCGCACTTCGGCAGCGCCTTCAGCTTCTCACGAATATCGTCGATCTGGGCGTCGGTCAGGCGGAACTCCGCGTGGACTGCGCCCGTGCCGGGCTTGCGATAGCGAATGGTCGCCGCCTTGTCCCAAACAATGTAGTCGCGACCCAGGTTCGCCATCAGCATGAGCATATAGAAAGCGTCGGTCATGGCAAAGAGGGATCCGCCGAAATGCGTGCCGACGTAATTTGCGTTCCACCAGCGAAGTTTCATCTCGACGTCGATTGACTTCAGGTCGGGGGCGATGCGTCGGACGCGAATGCCGGCGCCAAGAAACGGGGGCCAGAGATTGATCCAGCGGCGAAGATGGGCGGCATCGGTTCCACCCAAGAGTGTCAGAAGGAGTCTTGCGCTCATGCGGGCTTATGGTTGAGGAGGGACGGCCAGGCCGCGTCCGTAAACGGCTTCGAGGATTTGGTCGCCGCCGCGGGCGAACAGCGCGACGCCGGCATCGTTGCCAAGCTTTTCGGGATCGCTGCCATCGCGCGAATCGCGGAGGAGCTTCGAGCCATCCGGATCGGCGACGATCGATTCCAGATGCAGCTTGCCGTTGTGCATCTCGGCGAATGCGCCGATCGGAACCTGGCAGCCTCCGCCGAGGCTATTGAGCAGGGCGCGTTCACAAGTCGTTGCAGCGCGGGCGTCGGGGTCATTCAGGAAACAGAGAAGTTCTCCTGTCTTGCTGTCGCCTTCGCGAATTTCGATGCCCAGCGCTCCCTGCCCGGCAGCGGGACACATGACCTCCGCGGAAATGATCTGCTTGATCAGTTCCGTTTTGCCGAGGCGTTTCAGTCCGGCCGAGGCAAGGATGATGGCGTCGTAGTCGCCTTGCTCGAGCTTTCGCAGGCGGGTGTCGACGTTGCCGCGCAGTGGATGGATATCGAGATCAGGACGAATGGCTTTGAGCTGAGCCTGGCGCCGGAGGCTGGAAGTCCCCACACGCGCCCCTTGCGGCAAGTCGTCGATCTGTGCGTATTTGCGCGAGCAGAAGGCGTCGCGCGGATCCTGGCGTTCGGTGATGGCAGCGATTTCGAATCCTTGCGGGAGTTCGGTCGGCAGGTCTTTCAGCGAGTGGACGGCAAGATCGACTTGGCCGGCGGCGAGGGCTTCCTCGATTTCCTTGGTGAACATGCCCTTGGTGCCGACTTTGGCCAGGGCGACGTCGGTGATTTTGTCGCCTGTGGTGTGAATGATCTCGATTTCGACTTCGTGCCCACGCGCGCGGAGAAGCGCGGAGATGTGGTTGGCCTGCCAGAGGGCAAGTTGAGAACCGCGGGAACCGATGCGAAGGCGAGGCATCACTGCCGCGTCCCCACTTCGTCGCGGTTCGGAGCCGGCGGGGTCGCGGGCTCTTTGGGTTTCATCTGCAGATTGAACAGGCGCCGCACAACATCGACGACCGTAGTGGCTTCCGATTCGCGGGCCGCGGTCTTCAGCGTGGTGATCGGCGTGTGCATCACTTTATTGATGATGCCGCGGGTCAGCGCTTCGATGGCGATCTCTTGTTCGGGACTGAGTTGGCCCATGCGACCGCGCACGCGGTCAATTTCGGCCTGTCGGATCGTCTCCAGATGATCCTGGAGCGACACGATCGTCGGCACCACGTCGAGGGTGTGCTGCCGGGCTTCGAAGCGCTCCACCTCACCGGCGATGATGGCCTCGGCCCGCTCGGCCTCTTTGCGGCGGTCGGCGACATGGCTGGTTACCGCCTGCTGCAGGTCGTCGATGTCGTAGGCGAAGATGCCGTCGAGCTTCGCCATCTCCGGTGAAACGTCGCGCGGGACGGCGATGTCGATGAAGAACATCGGGCGATTCTTGCGGCGAGCCAGAAACTGCTCGCCGTGCTCGCGGCGGAAGATGGCGTGCGGCGCGCCGGTGGAAGTGATGACGATATCGGCGCGATCGCAGGTGGTATACAGATCCTCGAACTTGATCGCCTGTCCATTAAATTTCTGAGCCAGCCCGATGGCGCGCTCGTAAGTCCGATTGGCGACGAAGATCGAGGCGCAGCCATGCGCCATCAGGTGGCGGGCGGCGAGTTCGCTCATCTTGCCGGCGCCGACGATGAACACATTCTTGCCTTGCAGCGTGCCGAAGATTTTCTTTGCCAATTCGACGGCCACGCTCGCGATCGACACCGAAGATGAGCCGACCGCTGTCTCGGTGCGGACACGTTTGGCGACGGCGAAGGCCCGGCTGAAAAGCTGATCGAGTTGTCCCCGTACGGCTCCGACGGCGCGCGCCGTGGCGTAGGCTTCCTTCACCTGCCCCAGAATCTGAGCTTCCCCGACCACCATAGAGTCAAGGCTCGAGGCTACGCGGAAGATATGCCGAACGGCATCCTTCTCACGGAATTCATACAAATGCGGGTCGAGCTCTTCGGGATCGAGCTGAAAGTGATCATGCAGGAATCCCCGCAGGTCGGCTGAGCCGTTGGTGGTGTGAGCGACGATTTCCACCCGGTTGCAGGTGGAAATCACCATGCCCTCTTCGATTCCGGGATAGGCAGTCAGTTCGCGGCAGGTATCGGGCAGGCGAGACTCCGGAATCGCCAGCCGCTCCCGTACCTCGAGCGGCGCACTTTTGTGGTTCACGCCGATGAGCTGGAATCTCATGAGGCAAACCTGTGAATGGCCGAAAAGTAGTTCGCCGCCCACGCGGCCAACGCGGCCACAAAAGCGAAGGTGGCCAGAAACGCCGCCCGGCGTCCCCGCCAGCCGGAATTCCAGCGGGTGAAGACCATGACCATGTAGACGATCCACATCAGCAGCGAAAGCAGAATCTTAGGATCGAGGAAATCGACTCGCCCATAGGTAGTGAGGGCCACCACCGAACCGGTTACCAGCCCCAGCGTCATGAAGGGAAAGCCGAGAAGCAGTGAGCGGTAGCCGATCTGGTCGATCACTTCCAGGGCGGGAAGGAACGAAATCAGGCTGGTCGGCTTTTTGGATTTAAGCCGGCGCTCCTGGATCAAATAGAGCAGGCTGGCGCCAAAACTGAGAACCAGAGCCGCGTAGCCGGTAAAAATCAGAATGATGTGGGCGATGAGCCAGCCTTTGTGGGAGACGAATTGCGTCAGCAGGACGGGTTGCTCGTCGACGGCAGCAACAAAAGTCAGGAAGAATACAAACGGGAAGACGACGACTCCGGGTGACGTGGTCTTGTAGATCGCATAAATGATCATGAAGAACGTCATCGACAGAAAAGCCAGAAGAGATTCCCCGTTGTGCACCGAAGCCCACACGACCTGGTCGGAGAGGAAAACTTCCACCAGCGAAACGAAATGGAAGACCATGCCGAGACTTGCGGCATGCAGGGCGATGCGGCTGAAAAGGTCACTGGTGCGGCTCAGCGCCACAAAGGCATAGATCAGGCCGATGAAATAACAAGCCAGGGCGAAGCGCAACCAGAGCAGTGACATAGGCCTTCGAAAGTCCGGAATCCCACGAGTTTACCCCAAATCCACGGTTCCGGGCTTGGTCCTCTAGTACATACCGTAGCTATTGTCCACGAGGGGAGGGATAAGGTAAGCAAAGGTCATCACTTAGGCCTGTGATTGTAATCACAGACGAGCGGAGTGGTGATCAGTAACTTAACATCCAAAAGATGCCTATTCGGCAGCCGCACAGGTGTGCGTCATCGTCGCGAACGCTCAGCCAGGGGGGCGTGCGGTATCGCGACTTCGGGGCGTCGCAAATCGGCCGGCTCCAACCTTAAACCTATGACAACCGCGTCGACGGGAAAATCGAGAGGGAGTTCTTTTTCAAACGGCAAAACCCTCTATCGGCTGCTGTTCGAAAGTAGTCTAGACGGCTTGATGCTGACCGCCCCGGATGGCTCGGTGCTCGACGCCAATCCGGCGGCGTGCCGCATTCTGGACAGAACGCGGGACGAAATTCTCCGCGAAGGCCGGCAAGGAGTTCTGGATTCCGCCGACCCACGGCTGGCTGCCATGATTGACGAGCGGCAGAAGACCGGCAAGGCTCACGGGGAGCTGACGGCGCGCCGCAAAGATGGGACACTGTTTCCGATTGAAGTCTCGTCGGTGATGTTTCGGAGTCCGGAAGGCGAGGCGAGAACCTGTATCATCATCCGCGACATCACCGAAAGAAAGTCGATCGAAGCGGAGCGCGAACGGTTGATCCAGGAACTGCGTGACGCCCTGGCCAAAGTTAAGACGCTAAGCGGGCTGCTGCCTATGTGCGCTGCCTGCCGGAGAATCCGGGACAAGCAAGGCGGATGGCACAATCTCGAAGCGTATGTGCGCGAGCATACTGAGGCCAACTTCAGCCACGGCATCTGTCCCGACTGCCGACGCAACCTCTACCCGGAGAGCATTCGCCGGTAATGTTACCCGGTTGGTAAATCCCTTATAATCGTCGGTCATTCAACCGCTGGATTCCGCGAGGAACCTTTGCCCTTCGACGACCTTCGCCAATGGATCGCCGCGCTGGAACATGCCGGCGAACTCAAACGCATTCGGGTGGAAGCTGATCCAATTCTCGAAATTGCGGAAATCACCGATCGCGTATCGAAGAGCCGCGATGCCGACGGCAACCTCGGCGGACCGGCGCTGCTTTTCGAGAACCTGAAGGGCTACCGCGGTTCGCAGCTTCTCATCAACCAGTTCGGGTCCGATGCGCGAATGAAGCGCTCGCTCGGCGTCCAGTCTTTTGATGAGATCTCCGACCGCATTCGGATGTTTCTTGACGTCAAGTCACCGCAGGGATTTCTTGACAAACTGAAGATGCTCCCACTGCTGACCGAGGCGGGAAAGCTCTTTCCGCGAACGGTTTCCACCGGACCATGCAAGGAGGTCATCGAACGCGACAACTTTTCCCTGCTCGACTTTCCGGTTCTGCAATGCTGGCCGAAGGATGGTGGACGATTCATCACCCTTCCCTGCGTGACCACGCGCAGCAGGAAATCCGGCAAGCGCAATCTGGGTATGTACCGCATGCAGATTTTCGACGAGCGCACCACGGGGATGCACTGGCAGCGGCAGAAGGTGGCGGCGGAGCATACGCGGGAAAGAATGCGGGAGGCCGTCGCCGACAAATCGGCCGCGGTGGACATTATGGCGCGGAGCTCCGGCGGCAGCGTGCTGGCCGAGGGCGACCGGCCGACGGGAAAGATGGAAGTTGCGGTAGCCATCGGCACCGATCCGGCTGTGACCTTTTCGTCGATCGTCCCGGCGCCGCCCGACATTGAGGAATATCTGATTGCCGGTTTCCTGCGCGGCGCTCCTGTCGATCTGGTGAAGTGCGAAACCGTGGATCTGGAAGTGCCAGCCACCAGTGAAATCGTGCTTGAGGGCTATATCAATCTCGACGAGCTGCACACCGAGGGGCCGTTTGGCGATCATACCGGCTTCTATTCGCTGGAGGATCTTTACCCGGTTTTCCACCTTACCTGCGTGACGCACCGCAAGGATCCGATCTACGCCACGACCATCGTGGGAAAGCCGCCACAGGAAGACGCTTACATGGGCAAAGCAGTGGAGCGCATCTTTCTGCCGATGATGAAGCTGGCCATCCCCGAGCTGGTCGACATCAACCTGCCGATCGAGGGCGTGTTTCACAACCTGATGATCGTCTCCATCCGCAAGTCGTACCCTGGGCAGGCGCGCAAAGTCATGAATGCGATCTGGTCGCTGGGGCAGGCGATGTTCACCAAGTGCATTGTGGTCGTCGACGAGGATGTCGACGTACAGGATCTGGGCGATGTGACGTTGAAAGTCTTCAACCACATCGACCCGGAGCGCGATATTCAATTCACGCTGGGACCAGTCGATTCCCTCGACCACGCCAGCCGCCTGCCGGATTACGGGTCGAAGATGGGCATCGACGCGACCCGTAAATGGGCCAGTGAAGGATTCGCGCGTCCGTGGCCGGATGAGATCGTGATGGACGCGAAGACCAAAGCGCTGGTGGATGGGAAATGGAAAGCTCTGGCTAAGGAATTGGGACTGAAGTAAGCAGTCAGAATTGGAGCTTGATTCTGGCCAGCGCCTTCACCGTGTCTACGTCCTCGACTGTCTTGACTTCGATTCGAACCGCAGTTCCTTCGGCGTAGCGCTTCGAGTGTGCGATGTTTTCCTGCACATCCGGCGGAAACTTGCTGCTGCGGGCCGCTGCAATTGCCTTGTCTCCCAACACAAATGCCGCGACAAACGATCGGTCGCGCGGTCCGAGATAGACAATATTGCGCTGGTTGCGCTGGAGGCGAAAGGACCATCCCAGCTTGACGGAGGAAGTATGCCATTCGGCAACGTCCAGCTTAAGCTCTCGCTTGAGATCGATCACCAGAACTTTCCAGAGAGCGTGACTCTGGCCCAGGACTGCTTCCAGAGCTTTCGCAGTTGGCCGCTTGGCTTGACCGGCAAAGGCGTTTTGCGCCATCTCTGGATCCTTTCCCGGGAGCGGGGTTTCTCAGTGGCGAACGAGGATTAGAGTGCGCACGCCCCAAACGGCTGCCCATCCGAACAGCGCGATGAATGCCACACTCAGACAATGCCCAGACAAAGTGCTTTTGCTCCAGCCCTGGAGCACAGCAATCAGTCAAAGGACGAACATACCAATGGCGATGACCGCAAGGACCTTCAACATAGAATCCCTTCAGCGTGCATACCGTCGAACCCATGTGATTCTTGCCGGAAAGGAGGCGCCGGCGCAGTGACACGAATCACGCGGATACAAATTTCGGGTTTGTCCCCTGCGGTCTTTGGCCTTTGGAGTTGGGCCTAACCGGAGGGCTCGGGTGGATCGGCCGTAAAGCTCTCAAATCCCCGACACTGCAGCACCGGCAGTCGTGGATATTTGGGAAAGGACGGATCGGTTGCGGAAAGCCGACACAAGTAGAAACTTGAGCCGCGATCGGAATGCATTTTGCTCATGAAGCGGCAGGTCGCACACAACCCAACGCGCAAAAGTTCCGCCTGTCGTTCCTTGTCGGCCATACAGAAAGCATACCGTTGCCGGGCGGGTGCCTGCATCGGCGCATGGCTGAGGAGTTCGCGACCTTCCGGTATACTAATGAAGTATGCCGGTTCTGAAGAACATTGCCGCCATTGCCAAAGGGATGAGCATTACCTTTCGGGAGATGTTCCAGCCGACGACGGTCGAGAACTATCCCGACGGCAAAGGACCGCTGCGGGGCGCGCGTCTGGAGGCACGTTTTCGCGGGGCGCATGTGCTGCAGCGCGACGAGAATGGACTCGAAAAATGCGTTGCCTGCTTTCTGTGCGCGGCGGCGTGTCCCTCGAACTGTATCTATATCGAGGCTGCCGAGAATACGGCGGAAAACCGGGTGAGCGGAGCCGAGCGGTACGCCAAGGTCTACAATATCGACTACAACCGGTGCATCTTCTGCGGCTATTGCGTGGAAGCCTGCCCGACCGACGCGATCACTCATGGCCATGGATTTGAGCTTGCGACCTTCAATGCCAGCAACCTGGTCTACCGCAAGGAGCAGATGCTGGCCCCCCGGCCAGCACACATGGGAGCCAATGTAGTTTTCAATCAGGCCGACGTGAACGGCGGGGCGCCAGCGCAGATGGTGCCGGGAAGTTAACTTCAGAGCAGTTTGGAGTTCGACGATACGCCGGTCCACAAGACCGGCGTTCGTGCATAGCGGTCGCCGCTGTCGGGAGCGACGGCCCTGCTGGCGTCGACAGGCGACTAGCGACTAACGACATTGTTTTCTATGGCTGATTTTCTACAAACCGTGAGAGACCGCGTCGTCGTCTACGACGGCGCGATGGGAACCAACATCCACAACCGCAATCCTACTCTTGACGATTACTGGGGCAAGGAGAATTGCAGCGAAGTGCTGGTGTTGAGCCGCCCGGACATCATCCGCGACATTCATGCGGATTTTCTGAAGGCCGGATGCGATGTGGTAGAAACCGACACGTTCGGCGGGACCCGCATCGTGCTGACCGAATTCGATCTTGGGGAGCGCGTGTACGAGATCAATGTCAAGGCAGCTCAGCTTGCGAGAGAGGTTGCCCAGCAGTTCTCGACGCCGGGAAGGCCGCGTTTCGTGGCGGGATCGATGGGACCTTCGACCAAGCTTCCGTCCCTGGGCCACATCGGTTACGAAGAAATGCGAGCGGCTTATGAAGAGCAGGCTGCCGCGCTGATTGAGGGCGGGGTCGACATTCTACTGGTTGAGACCTGCCAGGACCTGCTGCAGGCCAAGATTGCCGCAATCGGCGTGCTTGACGCGTTGCGGAAGTCGGGCAAGCGCCTGCCCGTGACGGTGCAGGTGACGCTGCAGGATCAATCGGGAACGATGCTGCTTGGCACCGAGATCGGTGCGGCGCTGACTGCGCTCGAACCGCTGGACATTGACATTATCGGATTGAACTGTGCGACCGGGCCGAAGGAGATGAACGATGCGGTCCGGTACCTCGCCTTGAATTCGACGAAGGAAGTATCAGTTCTGCCCAATGCCGGCCTTCCGGTGAATGAAGGCGGCCAAGCGGTGTTCAAACTGACTCCCGCTGAATTGGCGGACTACCACAAGCACTTCGTGCAGGATTACGGCGTGCGCATCGTCGGCGGATGCTGCGGCACGACCCCGGAGCATCTGAAAGCCGTGGTTGACGGGGTTTCCGGCATCACTCCGGCGAAGCGCGAGGTGAAGCGCACCGGTGCTGCCTCAAGTGCGTATACCTCGGTTCCTCTCGATCTCGAGCCCAAGCCGCTCATCGTGGCCGAGGAGATGAACACGACGACCAGGGTCGAGCACTTTCGCAATCTTGTGCGGGGGAAGAAGTACGACGAGATTCTCGCACTGGCCAAGAGGCTGGTGAACGATGGATCGCAAATGCTCGATCTTTGCTGCGCTATCGTCGGCGAAGACGAAAAGGGGTACATCAGTTCGATTCTGGAGAAAATCGCAACCCGCGTTCCCGCGCCGATTCTGGTCGATTCGACCGAGGCTGACGTGGTCGAGGAGGCGCTGAAGCGGATTCCCGGGCGAGCGATCATCAATTCCATCAATCTGGAAGATGGCGAGAAGCGAACCTCAAAGGTTTTGCCCATGGCCCGGCGCTATGGCGCCGCCGTGATTGCGCTGACGATCGACGAAGACGGAATGGCGCTAACCGCTGAGAAAAAGACTGCCATTGCGCACCGCATCTTCGATCTGGCGACAACGAAATACGGCCTGGATGGCACCGACCTGATCTTTGACGCGCTCACTCTGCCGATCTCGACCGGGCAGGAAGAATACCGGACGGCAGGCATCGAGACACTTAAAGCAATCGAGCGGATCAAGAAAGAGCTGCCGACGGTCAAGACGATTCTCGGCGTCAGCAACATTTCTTTTGGCCTGGATGCGTATCCGCGGCGGGTGCTGAATTCCGTTTTCATGCACGAAGCGGTCGATCGCGGTCTGGATATGGCGATCGTCAACTACAGCAAGATCTATCCGTTATACAAGATTCCTCAGGAGGAAGTAGAACTTGCTCGAAAGTTGATCTTCCGCGAGGAGTCGGCGGGAGATCCGCTGCAAATCTACATGGCGCATTTCGCTGGGATGAAGGGAAAACCGGCAACGACCATGGCTCATGTCGACACCCTGTCGGTCGAAGACAAGCTGAAGTTCGCCATCATCAACGGCGAAAAGTCGGTCGGTGAGGGAACGAACAAGAAGTCGCTGGAGGAGTTGCTGGAAGAGGCCTTGGCGGGTTATTCGCCGCTGGAATTGATTAATACGGTTCTGCTGGACGGGATGAAGACGGTCGGCGATCTTTTCGGAGCCCGCAAGATGCAGCTCCCCTCGGTGCTCGACTCTGCCGGGGTAATGAAGGCTGCCGTGGCCTATCTCGAGCCCAAGATGGAAAAGAAGGCTGGGTCGCAGAAAGGGACGATCGTTCTGGCCACCGTAAAGGGCGATGTTCACGATATCGGCAAGAACCTGGTTGATATCATTCTGTCGAACAACGGATTCAGGGTCGTCAACCTCGGCATCAAGCAGCCGGGGGATACTATCATTCGCGCCGCGCAGGAGCATCAGGCGGACGCGATCGGGCTGAGTGGTCTATTGGTCAAGTCGACGCTTGAAATGAAGTATGTGCTCCAGGACCTGGAGCGGCAGAAGCTGGAATTCCCGGTTATTTGCGGCGGGGCTGCGCTGACGCGGAAGTACGTTGAAGACGATCTACGGCGGGAATATGCGAATGGGGTGTTCTACGCCGACGATGCCTTTGCCGGCCTGCATATCATGGAAGACCTCGCTACCGAAGATGGTTCGCGCGAGGCGCGGCTGCAGGAAGGACGCACGGTCAAGGAATATGCCAAGGCGGCTGCGGTCGACGAAGAATCAGGACCGGTGTTTGCAGAAAGGAGTCCGGTCGTCAGCGATGCTCCGAATATCCCCGAGCCGCCGTTCTGGGGCGTGCGTGTCCGCAAGGACTACGACCCGCGCGAAGTGTTCCGCTATATCAACGAAACTGCGCTGTTCAAGAATCAATGGCAACTGAAGACGGCATCGCAGGCCGATTACCTGCGGCTGGTCGAGGAGAAATTCCGCCCGATCCTGCACAAACTGCAGGATGAAGTCGCGGAGTCGGGCTTGTTCGAGCCACAGGCGGTATGGGGATACTTCCCTGCGCAGAGCGACGGAAACGATGTGATTGTATATCGAGTCCCGAGCTCCGGGTCGCGAAGCGTGAACCCCCAAGAGGAGCTTTTACGCTTTACTTTCCCGCGGCAGAGGGAGGGTCGACGTCTTTGCATATCCGACTTTTTTGCGGCGAAGACATCCGGGAAGATGGATGTGATCGGGTTATCGCTGGTCACCATCGGACCCAGAGCGAGCGTTGAAACCCAGAAGCTCTTTGAGGGCGGCGAGTACACCAAGTATCTCTACCTGCATGGGCTGAGCGTGGAGACGGCGGAGGCCCTGGCCGAACTTCATCACAAAAAGATGCGCGAGGAGTTGGGCATTGCGGGCGATGACGCGCCCGAGATTCGAGATCTTTTTCATCAGAAGTATCGGGGATCCCGCTTTTCCTTTGGCTACCCAGCATGTCCGCATCTGGAAGACCAGACGAAACTTTTTGTCTTGCTGAAGCCGGAGGAGAATGTCGGCGTGCGTCTGACCTCAGGATTCCTGCTCGAGCCGGAACAATCGACGTCCGCGATCGTCGTGCACCATCCCGGCGCTAAGTATTTCGTCGTCTGAGTCTCAGCCTTGCCGGTCATATCCCATCCGCCTCTTCTGGACCAACCGGCGCCCGGGGAAGGGCATCTGTTCTTCGTGATTCGCAAACTCAAGTCGGGATCATATCGGCTGTATTCGCGCAAGAAGAACGCAAAGACCGGGAAGCGTCGGAATCTGGGGACATTCTCGTCTCTGGCGGCGGCCAGGAAACACGAACGGGCGGTGCAGTTCTTCAAGCGCGCGTGAGGCTTCCGCCGAGGCTGTTCCGGGCCGCTTGGAGAGCGCAGTCTTCAGCTACACTCAGCGGCTACGTGGCGGCTGGCGCATATCTGAGGAACAACCTCCCGGCGTTTTTACAAAATACAGACACAATTTTGACAAATGGGGCGCCGAAGTCGGGCAAGCTCAGGTCAAATCCTCAGGGCTGAGTTGCCTGGCGGCCCTGAAACCGGGAAATTGCAAGCTTCATGCTCTCCGTCACCGGGAGGGCTTGGGGAAAAACAGGCGCTCGTGCCGCAGGGGGTGCGAGCGCCGTTTTGTTTCCGCCCGCGGTTCGGCTGTTGAGAATGGTCCGCATCCGAAGGGCGCCCGAAGGTTCCATCCCTCAACTGTTACAATTTCAAGTTATCGCTCAGCGCAGCCGATTTTGTTCTTTCAGACCCATAAGGGTGAGGAAGAGCTGTTGCTGACCGGTCCAGCGCCATGAAATGTCCCTTTTGCGGGTTTTCCAACGACAAGGTAGTCGACTCGCGCGAAAGCAAGGAAGCGGAGTCGATACGGCGACGACGCGAGTGCCTGAAATGCGGTAAGCGGTTCACGACCTATGAGCGGATTGATGAAATCCCGTACATGGTCGTCAAGAAAGATGGCCGCCGGGAGAAGTTCGACCGCCAGAAGGTGCTGAACGGCCTGCTTCGCGCATGTGAGAAACGCCCAGTGCCGATGAGCAAACTCGAGCAGATCGTGAACGAGGCAGAGTCGTTCGTGATCGAATCGCCGGAGCGCGAGCGAAAAACCAGCGAACTGGGCGAACTGATCATGAACCGGTTGCGGCGCCACGACAAGGTCGCCTACGTCCGCTTCGCCTCAGTTTATCTGGACTTCAAGGACGTGAAGGAATTCATGAACGAGTTGAAGGATCTGGTGAAGGCGAAGGGACAATAGGCTGCCAATCTTGGATCGCTGAAAGCGCGCCGTAATGACCCACAAGCAGCAAGAAGGACGTTCGCATCATGAGTCATAAAGTTACGCTCATCCCCGGCGACGGGATCGGGCCGGAAGTTACCAAGGCCACAGTGCGCATCCTGGAAGCGACCGGGGTGAAGTTCGAATGGGAGACGTTCGCCGTCGGCGCCGATGCTTACGAAAAGTACAAGGAGTACATTCCGAAGGAAGCGCTGGAATCGATTGAGCGCACTCATGTCGCGCTCAAAGGCCCGGTCACCACGCCTGTGGGCGGCGGCTTTTCCAGTATCAACGTAGCCTTGCGGAAGAAGTTCGATCTCTATGCGAATTTCCGTCCGATCCGCAACTTACCCCATATCCCTACGCGCTATCCCGACGTCGACTTGATCATCGTCCGCGAGAATACCGAGAGCCTCTACTCCGGGCTGGAACACGAAGTCGTGCCGGGAGTGGTGGAGAGCTTGAAGATCATCACGGAAAAAGCATCAACGCGCATTGCCCGTTTCGCTTTCGAATACGCCCGCAAGAATCAGCGGAAAAAGATTCATGCCATCCACAAGGCAAACATCATGAAGCTGTCGGATGGGCTGTTTCTGCGATGCGCGCGCACCGTGGCAAAAGAGTATCCCGAAGTCACGTATGCTGAACACATCGTCGACAATGCTTGTATGCAATTGGTGCTGAATCCCTACCAGTACGACATGCTGGTGATGGAAAACCTGTACGGCGACATTCTTTCCGATCTCTGCGCGGCGTTTGTAGGCGGGTTGGGATTCGTGCCCAGCGCCAATCTCGGTGACAATTGCGCAATCTTCGAGGCGGTTCACGGTTCCGCACCCGATATCGCCGGCAAGAACCTGGCAAACCCGACGGCGCTGCTTCGCTCGGCATTGCTGATGGTGCGCCACCTGGGAGAACACTCCGCCTCGACTCAGATTCGCAATGCGCTGGAACGCGTCTACCGTCATCGGGACAAGCTGACCCGGGACATCGGCGGACAGGCTGGAACGCAGGAGTTCGCCGATGCGGTGATCGAAGAGATGCAGAACAGCAGTCCGGAACCGGCGCGTACTTAGCGGTTCAACGGCGCTTGAGCGCCTCCAGTTCTTCCAAAGTGCGTGGCCAGTCTGAACCCAGCAGGCGGGACAAGCTGCGATCCGCGAGCACCTTGCCCCCGGTCTGGCAGCGCGCGCAGTAATTGGTCTCCTTGTCGGCGTAGCGAATGCGGAGAATCTTGTCGCCGCATCTAGGGCAGGCCCGCCCGTAGCGGCCGTGAACCGCCATTCCTTCCCGAAAGGCAGTCACTTTTTCCGGAAACCTTGCTCTGGCCTCGGCGTTCAGCTTGTCGATCCAGTGACGAAGAGTTTGACGCGTGCCAGTGAAGAGTTTTTGCCACTCGTCCGACGAAAGCTTCTGCGTGAGAGTGACGGGAGAGAGCTGAGCCATGTGCAGGATTTCGTCGGAATATGCGTTCCCGATGCCGCTGAGCAGTCGCGGATCCGTCAAAGCTCTCTTGAGCGTGTGATTCTCGGCGCTCAGCACGGAACGAAACGAATCGAGATCGGCGGTGAAGACGTCGATGCCGCCGGCATCGAGCGACTGTAAATTCTCCGCGCTACTCACCACGTGCAGCGAGGCGCGGCGTTTGGAGCCGGCTTCGGTCAGCACGAGCGAGCCCTGCAGAAAATCGAACGCTGCCAGATTCTGGCGCCCGGACAACTTCGCGTTCGCCGGACGCCAGTGCAGGCGGCCGGCAATCATCAGGTGCAGCACGATCCAAAGATCGCCATCCAGGCCGATGGCGATGCGCTTGCCCACGCGGCGAAGTTCAACGACCTTGCGGCCTTCCACGCTCGCCAGCGGAGGCTGAACGGTTCGCAATAGGAAAGGGCTTGCCAGCCGCACCCCCTCGAGCAATTCCCCGGCAATGCGCGCCCCAAGGGCGGTGATATAGGCCGTGATATCCGGCAGCTCCGGCATGTCTACCAGCTTGCATGGAGGGACCGCAGGTTTGCAATGGGCGGCGGCTTCCAGAAGATTCGCTCAACTTTTTGTCCATCGCGCCATTGACTCTCGCGCTCGATTGGGAGTAAAGTGCCTTCCGTTCTGGGGATTCTGGGGGAAAATGACGCGGACAATACGGCGTCTGGGGGTGGTTCTCTTTCAGCTCGGTGGACCCGACACGCTGGAAGCGATCGAACCTTTTCTCTATAACCTCTTCTGCGATCCCGATATTATCGACTTCCCTTTCGCTCGCATCGGCCGCAAGCCTCTGGCCAAGCTTATCTCCGTGACCCGTGCTCGTAAGGTCCAGCATCATTACGCGACCATCGGCGGCGGCTCTCCGATCCGCCGAAACACCGAGCGCCAGGCGCGCGCGCTTGAGGCGGAGCTGCAAAGCTTGGGAATCGACGCCCGTTGCTTTGTGGCGATGCGCTACTGGCATCCGTTCACGGCTGAGGCGATTCAGCAACTGCGCGCGGCCCACTGTGATGAGCTCGTGCTCCTGCCCCTCTATCCCCAATACTCTTCGACCACCAGCGGATCGAGCCTGAACGAGTGGCGTCGCCAGTTCCAAGACGACCTGCCGGTCCATTGCGTGGAAAACTTCTACCGCGATCCGATGTACCTGGACGCGGTGGTGGAGAAAGTGAATACAGCCCTTGGGCAATTCCCCGGTTCGGCGCGGCCGACCATCGTCTTCAGCGCGCACGGCGTTCCGATTTCGGTGATCGAACAAGGCGACCCGTATCAGCGGCAGGTCGAGGAGACGGTCCGGCTGCTCATGGAGCGAGGAGGATGGAACTGCTCGCATCGGCTCTGCTACCAGAGTAAGGTTGGCGCGAGCCGGTGGCTGCAGCCCTCTCTGCGGAACACGTTACGCGAGCTGGCGGCGAAAGGCACCCGCCACGTTTGCGTCGTGCCAGTATCGTTTGTCTCGGATCATGTGGAGACGCTCGGCGAAGTTGATCATGAAGCGCGTGAAGAGGCGCGCCGTCTTGGTTTCGTCCAGTTCGAGATGAGTGCGGGACTCAACGATTCGCGGCGATTCATCCAGGCATTGGGAAATATCGTGCAACAGGCATTCATAGCTGAAGCTCGTTCTTTCATACCGATCAGCAATTCCAGGAGGCAAGTGGCGGCGCCGGAGTATGCGGCGGCCGCTGGTTTGGACTAAGGGCCCAGATTCAAGCTTTAGGGGGACTCAATGGCGGAAGTCGAGGCCGACAAAGTCAGTCGGAATCCGGAGGCCGCGAACCCCGCGGTCAAGGGCGCGGCAGATCCCACCAAGTACGTGGGAACACCGGCGGTAGGAACCTCCAAGGCTGCGGCGGCCGCAGGCGTCGCGGGAACGGCTCCCTCGACCGAAGTCGACCGGCGGCGGCGCCGGTTTGTCTGGGTCATGGTCACGGGCTTTTTGACGGCCTGGTTTCTGGCATTCTTTCGTTTCTTCCTGCCGCGCACACTCTTCGAACCCAACTCGGTTTTCAAAATCGGATATCCATCTGAGTTCGCGCTCGGCGTCGACACCAAGTTTCAGCAGAAATACCGCATCTGGGTCGATCGCACTCCCGACCGCCTATTTGTGATCTATGCGCGCTGCACCCACCTGGGCTGCACTCCGGACTGGAAACCGAGTGAGAACAAGTTCAAGTGTCCCTGTCACGGGAGCGGGTACGACAGCGAGGGGATCAACTTCGAGGGACCGGCACCGCGCCCCATGGATCGGGCGCATATCGAGTTGGCTCCCGATGGACAGGTTCTTGTGGATACTTCAAAACTGTACTCGTGGCCCAAGGGACAACCGTCGCACTTCAACGATCCCGGGGCTTTCCTGACCGGCGTCTAGGTTCACGAACTGGTCGATGCACTAATTCACCAACTGATTCAGGACAGATATGGCTGACGAAAACAACGCGAACGGCGGGAACGGAAAGAACGGCAGCAAAGTAGGCCTCCTCGACAAGGTCACGACGGGAGTAAAGGACGACCTTCAGGCGCTGAAGACCGACATTCCCACCAAGGCAAAAGAGCAGATCGAAGGACTCAAGGACCCGACCAAAACCCAGGTCTACACCTCGATCTTCCGCCACAAGCACGACGATACTCCGCGCAATCGCGCTCTGGGCGTGCTCTCGAACGTGTTCCTGCACCTGCATCCGGCGAAGATCAACCGCGACGCCGTGCGCTACAGCTACACCTGGGGCATGGGCGGAATCACGTTCTACCTGTTTCTCATCCTGACCTACACCGGCGTACTGCTCATGTTTTATTACCACCCGAGCAAGGTGCAGGCCTTTCGCGACGTGCTGTATCTGGAGCACGACGTTCCGTTCGGCAAGATTCTCCGCAACATGCATCGCTGGGCCGCTCACCTGATGGTGATCGCCGTGTGGCTGCACATGTTCCGGGTTTTCCTGACCGGATCGTACAAGAAGCCGCGCGAATTCAACTGGAACATCGGTGTGCTGTTGCTGGTGTTCACTCTGCTGCTGTCGTTTACCGGATATCTGTTGCCGGATGACCAACTCGGCTTCTGGGCAGTCACTGTCGGCACGAATATGGCGCGGGCGACGCCGCTGCTCGGACATGAGGGACCGTTCGGCCCGCAACTGGGCATGACACCGTATAACGACGTGCGCTTCGGCCTGCTGGGAGGCTCCATCGTCGATGCCAATGCTCTGCTGCGTTCCTACATCTGGCATTGCATCGGCATTCCGATCGTCGCGTCGGTGCTGATGATCGTCCATTTCTGGCGGGTGAGAAAAGACGGAGGAATATCGGGTCCGGCTCCGGTCATGCTGGAGGCCGAAGCCGACAAGCCCCGACGAGGACCGCGAGCGGCGGGAGAATGATGAGTGATTTGAGAAACTCTAGCGATGTCATTCCCGACAGGCCCGCAGGGCCTGTGAGGAACCTGCTTTTGTCCTGGCACCAGCGGAAGCGCAGGTTCCCCACCACGGGCTACCCTGTTCGGCGTGACATCTGAGTGAGATTCGAGAGAACCTTTATGGACTGGCATCAACTTTGGGAAATCTGCTCTGCTCCAGACAATGTTCCGATCGTTGCCCTGATTCCCCTGCTCGCGTTCTTCATCTTCCTGGCAGTGAAGCAGGCAACAGCGAACGATCAGCTGATTGAGCAACTGGAGGGCGATCCGGCGTTGGCCAAGACGCACCATCGCAAGTCGTGGCCGTTCAAGCCGGGGTGGCAGAAAGAAGTGCATGTGTGGCCGTTTTTGTTGCGCGTGGAGTTTCTGGCGGCCATCATCGTCACTATCATTCTGATGGTGTGGTCGATTACGCTGAATGCCCCGCTGGAGGAGCCGGCTAACCCCAACCTCACCATGAATCCTGCCAAGGCGCCGTGGTATTTTCTCGGCTTGCAGGAGATGCTCGTCTATTTCGATCCATGGATCGCGGGCGTGGTGATGCCCACCATGATCATCGTCGGCCTCATGGTCATTCCTTACATCGACACGAACCCGCTGGGTAGCGGCTACTACACCTGGAAGCAGCGCAAGTTCTCGATTTCTACATTTCTATTCGGCTTCGTTTTTCTATGGGTAACGATGATTCTGGTGGGGACGTTTATCCGCGGCCCAGGCTGGCAATGGTTCTGGCCGGGACAGACGTGGGACCACAACCGGCTCATCTATGAAGTGAACCGCGACCTGCCGGATATTTTCGGAATCACCTCGAACCTGGGGAAAGGTGTATTTGGCGCGATTGTCGTGGGCGGCTATTACCTGATCGGCGGCGGGCTGGTCTATTCCCTCTTCCGGCGGCGGATGGCCAAGGACTTTCAGCGGATGAGCCTGCTGCAGTTTTCCATCATGCAGTTTCTGCTGCTGACGATGGTGGCCTTGCCCATCAAGATGAGCCTGCGCCTGCTGTGGCACATCAAGTACGTGTGGATCACGCCGTGGTTCAACATATGAAAATGGCAGAGGGCGGATTTCAGATTGCCAGACATGACGCCGCGTTGACGGCGATTCAACCCGCAATCTCAAAGCCGAAACTGATGCGTGAAACGCGAGGGGGAAGACTGAGTGCCTGACAAACCCATCCCCGAACAGGATCCGATCACCAGCAAATCGTATGCCGGCTATTACCTCGTCGCCACTGTGCTTCTGGTAGCGACCTTGTTCTGGGCGTTGTGGGACGAAGCCTGGGGCCAGCGTCCATGGAAAGCGTTTCAGGATGAATGGAGGGACCGCTACACCGCTTTCCTGAACACTGAGCGCTCAAAATCGGCGAAATCGCAGACGGCGATTGAGCAGGATCCGCAATATGTTGCGTTGAAACAGGCATACACCCAGGCTTATCTAGCCGCCAAGCCTCAGGCGGAGGAAACGCGCAAAAAACTCGACGACGCCAGCGCACGGTTGTTGGCGGCACAGAGTGTATTCACCGATCGCCGCGCGTATGTGAACGCCCTTACCTACGAGTACGAGACGACAAGCAGCGCATCGGCAAAGGCCAGCAAGAAGAAGGAAATCGACCAGTACAAACAGAAGAAGGCCACTGTCGAGTATCCCGACGGAACCCGGCAAGCTTACGATTTCGACGAACTGGAAAAAACGTATAACGACATCCGCGCCGAGAAAACCAAGCTCAGTCTCGAGTTAGGCGTTGTATTGAAACCGGCGACCGACGCGCACGCCAAGATGGACGAATACGTCTCAGACCACATGGTTGATCTGACCCCGGCACAGATTGACGGGCTGAAGAAGAAGGCTGCCGACTGGGACGCCAAGATCGTTCAGATCAACGTCGCCGAAGCCAACATCGTCGATCGCTGCGAATCCTGCCATATGAATACGCGGGAGCCGTTGAAGATCACCGAAGCGGCCATGATGCTCAAGGGGGAAAAGAAGCCGGACGAATACGCTGCCGCTTTCACCAGCCACCCGCGCCCGGAATTGCTTCAGATCCACGATCCAGAGAAATTCGGCTGCTCGCCCTGCCACCAGGGCAATGGGCGTGCCACCACCAGCATTGAGAAGGCGCATGGCAACTACGAACACTGGTTGTGGCCTCTCTTTCCTAAGGAAAACGTGCAGGCGGGCTGCCAGAATTGCCACGCGGCCGACATGGTTCTGGTCAGCGGCGATGTGCAGTATCAGACCATCAATGATGGCAAGGATCTCTTCCGCCAGAAGGGATGCATGGGCTGCCATCGCTACGAGGGATACGACAGAGAGCCCGAAGAGCTGAATTCGATCACCCAGCAGATCAAGCAGATCGAGAAACAGAAAATCGACAATCTGAAGCAGGCCTCGTACCTGATGAAGGAAGCCGACGCGGCCGAGACGAATGACGAGGCCAACACGCTCAACACCCAGGCCGTGGATTTAAAGGTTGCCAATAGCAAGCTGGACGGGCGGTTGCAGCAGCTGGATTTCCAGTCCCACAGCCTGATGCAGGACATGAAGAAGGTTGGGCCGAACCTGAAAGACATTCGCCTCAAGCTGAACAAGAACTGGATTCCCGTCTGGCTGAAGAAGCCAACCGATTTCCGTCCTACCACAAAAATGCCGAATTTCCGCCTCACCGATCATCAGATCGAGGCGATCTCGGCGTTCATTTGGCAGGATGCCCTGACCGATCCGCTGCCCCAGCACAAGCCCGGCAATGCGGCACACGGGAAGGAACTGTTCGAAACGCGAGGCTGTCTCGCTTGCCACTCCATCGGCGAGGGAGACCAGATGCAGGGCGGAACGTTTGCCGCCAATCTCTCACGGGTCGGCGAAAAAGCGAATTACGACTACCTCGTCCGCTGGATTCACAATGCCCGAGAGCGCACGCGGCCCTACTGTCCCTACGAGAAGAAAGACATCGGTCCGGAGGATTACGCGAAGAAGGGATTGCCCTATCAATTTGATCTCGAGCACAGCCGCTGCCCGAATGACGGGCATGAACTGCAGGTGCAGAACATGACGGTCATGCCCAGCCTGCGGCTGACCGAAGGAGACGCGGAAGATATCGCCACGTATTTGATGACGCAGAAGAAAAAGGATCCGTCGTCCTATCCCAGCGCTTCTTACATGGACGATCCTTCGTTGAAGGAAGAAGGCAAAAAATGGGTGCGGTTCTACGGCTGCGCCGGATGCCATGAGATCGCCGGCTTCGAGGATGAAGGACGCATCGGCACCGAATTAACCTTCGAAGGCAGCAAACCGATCGAGCGTCTGGACTTTGCGCTGTTCACCGAAGTAGCGCAGCGTGGCGGCAAGGATGCCGAGCCGATCAAAGACAAGGAAGATCTCGCGCGTCTGCCGGACGGTCCGGCCACCGAGCCCTGGTACAACCACAAAGGCTTCTTCGAGCACAAGCTGGCCGAGCCGAATGTCTACGACCAGGGGATGGTCAAGGGCGATACCGAGAAGTTGCGGATGCCCAACCTGCACCTGACCAAGGACCAGGTACTCGACCTGACCACGTTCCTTATGGGCAGCGAGGAAACTTCCCTGCCAGAGAGCTACCAGTACAAGCCAGGAGACGCCCGGCACGACATCCAGGCGGGCTGGTGGGTGATCAAGAAATACAACTGTATGGGCTGCCACCAGTTCATCCCAGGCCAGCGCACCATCCTGATGGGATTGAAGCAATATCAGGATGCTCAGGACCAGTTGCCCCCGAAGTTGCTGACCGAAGGGGCGCGCGTCGATCCGGAGTGGCTGCGCCGCTTCCTCTCGAACCCGGCGCTGAGCACAACCGATACCAATCGGGACGGCGTGCGTCCTTACCTCAAAGTCCGCATGCCCACGTTCTCATTTTCCGATAATGAGCTCAGGATTCTCGTGCGCTTCTTCCAGGCATTGTCGCAGCAGCCCATGCCTTACATTCCCCAAGAGGTGCCGACGCTCACGGCAAAAGAGACGGACATGGCCCGCAGTCTGTTCTCCAGCACGGCGGCGCCCTGTTTGAAATGCCATGCCACCGGCGATCCGAACCACGACAAGATCGCCACCGCACCCAACTTCCTGCTGGCAAAGGAGCGTCTGAAACCCGATTGGGTTGAGCGCTGGATCACCGATCCACAGGCTGTGAGCCCTGGAACTTCGATGCCCTCCGGGCTGTTCAAGCAGCAGAACGGGCAATGGGTGTTTGCCGGACCGACACCGCCGACGTTCAACGGGTTCGAAGGCGATCATCGCAAGCTGCTGGTGGATTACATTTTCCAGTTGACGCCGGAAGAGCAACGGCGGGTAGCAGCGGCGATGCCGCACGCGCGAGCTGCCATTGAGTCGCATCATGCGGCAATTGGAGGTTCGCGGTAGAATTCACACGTCAGGAAACAGGATTTCGGGTTGCCGCCGACTCCGCTCCGGCTTGCTCGAACGAATCAATGACAACGAAGAAACCAGGAAAGGGCGACATCATGAATCAGAAGACAACTTGGGCAATGATCGCAATCGGCGTGCTGGCGCTTTGCGCGTTCCTCGTGCTATCGGCCTGCAACAAGAAAGAGGAGCCAGCTTCCAGCCCCATGGCCGAGCAGCAGGCGGCGCAGCCGGCGGCAACTCCCATTGATCCGGCAACGGTGGCGACCATCAATGGCACCGTCAAGTTTGACGGGACCGCTCCCAAGCCGGCGAAGATCGACATGAGCCAGGATCCCGGCTGCAAAGGGCCGAACGAGGCGGAAAATCTCGTGGTCGATAAGGGCGATCTGGCGAACGTCTTCGTGTACGTGAAGGACGGCCTTGGCGATCGCAGCTTCGATGTCCCCAAGGACGCGGTCGTACTCGAGCAGCATGGCTGCCGCTATCACCCGCACGTTCTGGGTGTCATGGCCGGCCAGACCGTCGACATCAAGAATGCCGATCCCACGACGCACAACATCCATCCCACGCCGAAGGACAATCGCGAATGGAACGAGTCTCAGCCTCCATCTTCTCCCGACATTGAGAAGAGCTTTGCGCGCGAGGAGATCATGCTGCCGGTCAAGTGCAACCAGCACCCGTGGATGAAGATGTACATCAACGTGGTGAAGAGCCCGTTCTACGCGGTAACTGACAAGGACGGCAAGTATGAGATCAAGGGCTTGCCGCCGGGCGATTACACCCTGGCATTCGTTCAGGAGAAGCTTGGCGAGCAGGATCAAAAGGTCACGGTCGCCGCGAAAGAAAGCAAGACGGTCGACGAAACTTTCAAGCCAGCCGCCGACTGACCTTGCTGGTTTGATAAGATATGGAACGGGGAGAGCAGATCACACTCCGCAATCTGCCCTACCCCGCATTCCAGGATGGACGCGGCTTATAGCCTCGCGCTCACCCGTCCGACCATGACTCTAAAAAAGATCGAAGTACCCTACAACCGCGCTCATCACCGCTTCGCGCTGATTTTGGCCAGCTGGACGTTTCTGCTGATCATCGCTGGAGCCCTCGTGACCAGTAACGACGCAGGACTCTCCGTCCCCGACTGGCCGACTTCGTTTGGCTCCTGGTACAAAATCCCGAAGCTGGTGGGAGGAGTGAAGTTTGAGCATACCCATCGCATGATTGCGCAGGTGGCGGGGTTGCTGACCATCGTTCTTGCCGTGTGGACGTGGCGGTCGGAAAAGCGCCGCTGGCTGCGGATTCTGGCGTGGGCCGCGCTGGGCACGGTGATTGCTCAGGGAATTCTGGGAGGCATCACGGTCCTGTTTTACTTGCCGCCCGCCGTTTCCTCGGCGCATGCTGCGTTGGCGCAGACCTTTTTCTGTATCGCGGTGGCCATTGCCATGTTTACCGGCCGCCGCTGGCTAGAAGAAGCGCCCCGGTCGGAATTCGATCACCGCCGGCCGAGCCTCTTTACGCTAACCCTGCTCTCGATCTTTGTGCTCTATGTGCAGCTGATTCTGGGAGCTATGTTCCGCCATCACGGCTTGAGTTGGTGGCCGCACGTTGCCAATGCAGTGATCGTCTCGTTTGTACTGGCTTGGACGGCTATTCGCGCCCTGAGCATGTACTCGGATATCGAAGCCGTTCGCAAGCCTGCGATTCTGATGTTAGCTCTGATGATTGCGCAGCTCTGCCTTGGTTTCACAGCGTTTCTTACTCGTGTGGCCTGGGGACGCGATGCGGTGCAACCTGAGCTTCCCATGGTGATCTCGACAGTAGCCCACGTCGCAGTGGGCGCGCTGTTACTGGCAACCACGGTGATCCTGGCAATCCAGGTCTGGAGAAATGTCCCTGTTGCCTATGAGGAAACACTGCCTCATGCGCAACACGATGCTTCGGCCGCGTAAAGGCTGGGTTTGGCGACAGACCATTCGGCACCGCAAGCATCTTCGTTACCGCCGCTCGACCACCTCACGTTGAGCACGAAGGCGTAAACTGGTTGAGGTTCTCTGGGGAAATACTTTGGTTTCGAAAGTCGACGCAATTGCCGATATCGGCTTGGAGGAGCAACCCTCTCCGGCCGCTCCAGTCATTTCCGTTCAGAACCTGGTCCATCGCTATGACCAGCGCACAGCGCTGAACGGAGTCTCCTTCGATGTGCGTCCAGCGGAGCTGTTCGGGCTGCTCGGGCCGAATGGCAGCGGAAAAACGACACTGTTCCGTATCTTGTCGACGCTCATGGTGCCCACCGCCGGCCGGGCGGTCGTGATGGGCTATGACGCAGCGCACGAAGCGGCCAGCCTGCGCCGGCACATTGGCGTCGTTTTTCAGGCACAGAGTGTCGATCCAAAACTGACGGCCTCCGAGAACCTGTGGCATCAGGGACATCTTTATGGTTTGCGCGGGGGCGCTCTGAAGAGTCGCATCCGAAATATCCTGGTGCGCGTCGGGCTTGCCGACCGGGCCAAGGAAAGAGTTGAGACGTTCTCTGGTGGCATGCAGCGCCGTATCGAACTGGCGAAGGGCCTTTTACACCAGCCCGGAGTGTTGCTGCTCGATGAGCCCACGACCGGGCTCGATCCCGGAGCCCGCCGCGATCTGTGGCAATACCTTCAGATGCTGCGCGATGAGGAGCACGTCTCGGTTCTCGTCACCACTCATCTGATGGAAGAGGCGGAACGATGCGATCGGCTGGCCATCATGAATGAAGGAAACCTGGTGGCCCTGGGAACACCGGCGGAATTGAAGAGCGAGATCGGCGGCGACGTCATCCTGCTGGATGCCGCTCAGGACGCCGGATTGCTGGCGGAACACGTACGCCACCGCTTCCACGTGGAAACGACGGTTCTCGGGGACCAGGTGCGCATTGAAAAAGAAAGCGGGCACCGCTTCGTGACGGACGTAGTTGAGGCTTTTCCGGGAGAGATTCAGGCGATCTCAGTGAGCAAGCCTGCCCTGGAAGACGTCTTCATCCACCGCACCGGACACAAATTCTGGAGTGAAGAGACGGAAGGCAATACTGAAGAGAAACGGAGGTAGTTTGCGTCCATGATCCTGGTACTTTCTGTCGTGCTCGGATTGCTTCCTTTGGCCGGTATGGGATGGATTCTGGCTAGCGGCATGATCACGCTGTGGCCGCCTTCGGCGACCGTTGACGGGCTCTTCATGAGCCTGATTTTGTTGGTGCTGTCGCTATGCTTCCTTCTCAACGCATTTTGGGAGATGCGCGACCGCGGCATTCTGGCCTTCCTGGGGAAAAAAGAATCTGCCACAGCCAAGGCGCCGGCCGGGAAAGCGAGTTAGAGAATGGCGACACAGGCGGCAACTCTGGCACGACCGGCAAAGGCGGAATCGGCAGGCGTTCTGCTGCCGGCGTTCACGCTGTGGTGGCGTGAGATTGTCCGTTTCTACCGTCAGACAAGCCGGGTCATCGGGGTTCTCGCCTCGCCATTGGTTTTCTGGCTTGTCATCGGCTCCGGCTTTGGCACCTCGTTCCGCTCCGGCGGAGGACCGGGACAGCAGCATTATCTGGACTACTTCTATCCCGGCGCTTTGATCATGATCATCTTGTTCACCTCCATCTTCACCATGATGTCGGTGATCGAGGATCGCAAGGAGGGCTTCCTGCTTTCCGTCCTGGTTGCGCCGGTCCCGAGGACGTCGATCGTGTTGGGCAAAGTATTGGGAGGAACGACGCTGTCGGCGATTCAAGGTATGATCTTCCTGGTCTTCGCCCCGTTCGCCGGAGTGCATCTTGATCCGCTGCGCGTCCTGCTGGTCGGGGTCGTGGTGTTTCTGGTCTCATTCTCGCTCACGGCCCTCGGTTTTGCGATCGCGTGGCCGATGGACTCTTCCCAGGCGTTTCATGGCATCGTAAACCTGTTTCTGATCCCGCTTTGGCTGGTCTCGGGAGCCCTGTTTCCCCTCACCGGAGCCTCGAAATGGATTCAGGTCATCATGCGTCTGAATCCGCTGACTTACGGCGTGGAAGCTTTGCGTGGACTTCTGTATCCGGAGGCTGGGAGCGGTTTTCCTCTCGATTCCGACATGGCGACCCTGGTGCTGTTTTCTCTGGTAATGTTTGCGTTGGCGTTCCTGATGGCAAACCGACGTACCACGAGGCCCCCTGCTTGATTGCCGAACAATACGCGTATTTTCCTGCGCTGAACGCCGGACTTAACGGGACCAGCGCGGTCCTGCTGCTTACCGGTCGGATTCTGATCAAGAAGCGCCGCATGGCGGCACATCGCCTTTGCATGATCGCGGCCGTCATTGCCTCGGCCTTGTTTCTCGCCTGTTATCTGTTTTTCCACTATGAAGTAGGAAACATTCGCTTTCTGGGCCAGGGATGGGCTCGCCCCGTTTATTTCTCGATCCTGATTTCGCACGTTACCCTGGCAATGGTGATTGTGCCTCTGGCCATTGTGACTTTAGCCCGGGGTCTGCGCGCGCGTTATCCAGCGCACCGCGCGATAGCACGCTGGACGTGGCCGCTCTGGATGTACGTTTCCGTGACTGGGGTCATTGTTTATTTCATGCTGTATCAGTGGTTCCCGCATAGCTAGCACCGATGCTATTGCCTGTCTGAAGAAAGAAGAACACAACCGGCCAGAGAGCAACGACGTGTCGACCCTGCACCTCAAAATCGACGTCTCCGGGACCGTCGGCGATGCGGCCTGGCGCGAAATTAAGCCCTTCGAACAGATTCAGAGCGCCGGTTTTGGTCCACAATTTGGCAGCGGCGGCCGCTGCAACCATGCCCCGGACCAACCTCACTGCAAAGGCGAGTGGATTGGGGCCGAGATCAAGCTGCAGACGCCGCTTCTCGCCCAATACGCCATGTCCCACTACCTTGAGCAGGAACGCGTGCTCGACGCCGACGTGGAATAGTTCCCCACCCAGGACCACCGAACCTTCTAAATCCCTTTTTCGTATTGTTAACCAGAGGCCGCTGCAAACGTTATAGAGGATGAAGGGGCTGGATTCGCCTGTTCGAATCCGCGCTGCCCAACATAAGGAGCTTGCGATGGACGTGTCCTTTGTTGCCGTACCCGTGATTTTCGGTTTTTTTGCCTGGTTCGTCTGGATGCTCTTCAGCACCATTCGCCGCTACAAGATCGCCAAGTTGCAGGCCGACGTGCAGGGTAAGTTGCTGGACAAGGTCGGATCGGGGCAGGAACTGCTCGCTTACGCCCAGACCGACGCCGGAAGGAAACTGTTGGAGTCGCTGCGGGTGGAAAGCGTCTCGATGTACGGCCGGATTATCGGAGCGTTCCAAGTAGCGATTGTCATGATCTTCCTGGGCGGAGCGCTCTTGTTCTTGCGGAGCCGCGTTTACGGTGCCGAAGAAGGCTTTCTGGTATTCGGCACGCTCATCACCATGCTCGGGATTGGCTTCGCCGTCGCTTCGGTAGCTTCCTACTATCTGTCGAAGTCGTTTGGACTGCTGAACGGCGGCCGGGCCTGAGTTGGCGATGCACGGCATTGCCTGGTGATGATTCTACGAACTGTTCCATGAACCTGGATCTGGTGGCTCTGGAGCCCGCGGAAGTCGATGAGCGCAGCCGTGCCAGCCTGCGCATGGAGGAGTCTGCCTTTCGCGTCTTCTACGGCAAGACGGCGGGCCCGTTGCTTGGTTATCTTCTGCGCGTGAGCAGAGATCGGGCTTTGGCCGAAGACTTGTGTCAAGAGGCCTATTGCCGCTTCCTGAGCGCTCAAGCGCCGGAAATGGACGAGCGCCAGGCACGCAGCTATCTTTTCCGCATTGCCACGAACCTGATGCGCGATCGCTGGCGACGCCCTCGAGAGGATACTCTCGAAGAGGACAACTTCGAAGCTGCGTCGCGGACCCCGCACGCAGATCTGGGGGTCGAGATGCGCCAGGCCTTCGAGCGTCTCGGGCTCCGGGAGCGTCAATTGCTCTGGCTGGCGTACGTGGAAGGTTCGAACCACAAGGAGATTGCGGCTTGCACCGGCTTACGCGCGGCAAGCATTCGCGTGCTGCTCTCTCGCGCCCGGCGCAACCTGGCTAACCTGCTCGGCGCGGGCAAGCGCCATGAAGAGGTAACGAAATGAAGGAACTCTACTGCCACAAAGAGCTGGAAATGATCGCTGCGGCTCAGGCTGGCGTTCTCAGCCCCGAACTTCGCGATCACGCCGATGGCTGCTCTGTCTGTTCCGAGGTGCTGCTGGTCGGCGAGTTTCTGCAGGTAGACAGCACGTCCCTCGCCCACGAACTACAGCCAGTCGACGCCGCGGTCATCTGGCGGAGGGCTCAGGCGCGAGCCCGGGAGGCCGCCATCGCCAAGGCGACCTCGCCCATTCGCATCGTCAGAACCGGAGCCGTCGCGATCGGACTCATCGCGGCAACCTGGGCTGCGCTTGATTTCCCCGAGCCTTTCCACTGGCTGGACCTTGAGTTGAAAGGCCTCTCCTTCGACGGCAACTTGGCCGCGGCGTTGACGGGAACGACTCTGATCGGCATCATCGCCACGCTAGCCTGCGTGGGCTTGAGTTCCTGGTACCTGCTGCGTCAGGAGTGAGGCGATTCCGCCTTTTTCTCCGCACTTTCTGAGGAAACCCTCTGCATCTGGTATAGTCCTTCCGGGGTTCCATGCCTGTCCAAGGGAGTGCTTTTCCTGCTATTGATCCAGCGTCGCCCGGCGCTGCAGCCAAGCCTAAGCATTCCATGACCCGCTCCCAGAAAATCCTGTTCTTCGTTACCGGATGGCTGATCGTGCTGATGCCTTTTTTGTTCTGGTGGAATACCTGGTTTGGCCGGCATCTATCGGATCAGCAGTTGACTGAGTATCTGCAGGACGACAAGAAGCCTCGCCATATCCAGCAGGCCCTGGTACAAATCAGCGAGCGCATGTCGCATGGGGACGCAGCGGTGAAGCAGTGGTATCCCGATCTGCCACGGCTGGCGGGGTATCCAGTGGAGCAAGTGCGCAACACTGATGCCTGGGTCATGGGACAAGATACTTCGGCCCCGGGATTTCACGAGACATTACTGAAGATGCTCAGCGATTCCTCCCCGATGGTTCGCGGCAATGCGGCTTTATCGCTGGTGCGATTCGGCGATGCGACTGGACGCCCGCAAATCGTGGCGCTGTTGCAACCGGTGCGGCTCAACGCACCCCAGGGTGGGCGGATCCTCGACGCCGACAGCGCAGGAACCTCCATCCACCAGAACGGTTTGATCGCCAAACTGGCGCCGGACGCCTCATCACAGACGATCGAAGTCCGGTCGCCGATCCCGGGTCGCATTCGCTCGGTAGCGGAAACCGGAGCTCACATCGCCTCGGGCGGCGAAATCGCCATAGTCGATCCGGGCACGGATCAGGTATGGGAAGCGCTGCGGGCCTTGTATGTGGTCGGGCAGTCCGAGGACCTCGCGGCCGTTCGTCCTTATGAGCGTGACCTGCCCGACATTTCCAATGATGTGCGGCAGCAGGCAGTGGCGACAGAAAACGCGATCCGGAAGCGCGGCGGAACGAACTGAATCAAATCCCTAAATCGTCATCGCGCCCACTTCTTTTTCGACTTCCGCCGTATCGACCATGGCGATTGCGTCCCAGGGGCAGCCATCCAGGAAACATCCGTCCGGACCCTTGCTGAGGCATTTCTTGCAACCAATGCAAAGTGCGGGATCGATCTGGACGCGACCAAATGGTGGGTGGTCTTCGTCCGGCACCCAGAACATGCAGTCGGCGACGGGGCAATATTCAACGCAGGCAGGCGAACCGGCGCATCCGGTGCAGCACTCGGTGATGACGGCCAGTTCTTTGGGCTTCTTCTTGCGCGGAGTGGTGAGACCCTTCGATTTCGGTTCAAACTTCAGTTCGTCGGGCACCATCCCCACAGCTTTGGTGGCTCCGGGTGCGGCAGGCATGGGCGGCATTATAGCGCAAAAAGTCGGCCATGGGGCCCAGAGCTTGCGGTTCCACGTCGCCCGGAAGGCCCGTCATTCGGTCCGCCCAGCCGGCTGTACATACTGTTCGATCGCGCCCAAAATGATACTCGGCCTAGTCGTCAGGTCGGTCCCGCCCATATCCACTGTGCTCGTTCTGCTATAGTGATCGCCAGCGAAGGAGCACCCCAATGGCAGGCAAGAGTCTCAACCGGGTTCAGCTGATTGGCAACCTGGGCAAGGATCCCGAGATTAAATACACGCCGCAGGGCACGCCCGTGGCGAAGCTGACCATCGCCACCAACGAGCGATTCAAAGACAAGTCGGGCGAATGGCAGGACCGCACTGAGTGGCACAATGTCGTGCTCTGGCAGCGCCTGGCCGAGATTGCCGGCGAGTATCTGAAGAAGGGCGGCAAGGTCTATATCGAAGGACGTCTGCAGACCCGCTCCTGGGATGACAAGCAAACCGGCCAGAAGAAGTACATGACCGAGGTTGTGGCCAGCGATCTCATCCTGCTCGGCGGACGCGGCGAGGGAGGCGACTCCGCCGGAGGTTCGCGAGCATCCTCCAGCAACAACACCTTCGATCAACGCACTCCGGAACCCGAGCCGGCCGGCGCTGGTCCGATCACCGACGAGGACATTCCCTTCTAAGGCTTAAGCGGAGACGGTCGACGTTAATACCGGTCAACTCCGCCTGGCACCATCCGCTTGCCACGAGGTAGGTCCTGGAGCTCCCGGCAAGTTTCTAAGCGGCCAAAGTGTTCGAATTAGACGGTACTAAGGTGCAATTCCCTGCCCTGACAACCCCCTTTCTTCTTTGTACTTCCGGCCATAAGTTAATGTCACCATTGGTGATCTGTTGTGTCCGGTCCCTGCCTATTAGCTTTGCCCCACGGACTCGAACGTTAGTCCCCCACTTCGTTTTCGAGGGCGCAAATGAAAAGCATGTCGGCGGGTACAACCTGCGGTGCGGCGTCAGGATCAACTGGCACCGTTCTGTCGCGGCGGTACGAGCTCTTCATCGCTGCTTCTGTGCTCCTTTTCACAGTTTGGACAACCGGTTGTGAAATGTTCCAGGCCGGATCGCACAGCAATCCGCCGACTCCTAACTCGGTAACCATCACGGTCTCGCCGGGCACGGCGACGATCGTCGCCGGCAGTAGCCAGCAATTCACGGCCGATATCCGCAATACGACCAACACTGCGGCCACGTGGTGGGCGAGCGCGGGCAAAATCAGCTCGACCGGACTGTTCACCGCACCCCTAGTCAGTACGAATACAACCGTAGTGGTGTCGGCATACAGTCAGGCGGATTCCACGAAACAGGCGGCTGCCAAAATCACCGTGACTCCGTCGGGAACGCCATTCGTGGTGCAGACCTCAGTACTGCCCAATGGCACGACAGGGACACCGTACCTTGAGCCGGTGATCGCTTCCGGTGGCGAAGCGCCGTACGATTGGACCCTCACAAGCGGCGCATTGCCCTCGGGAATTCAGCTGGATCCTTCGAGTGGAGCGCTCAACGGCACCCCCAAAGCTTCCGGTTCGTTCGCCTTTGGGGTCACCGCGACCGACGCCCATTCGAATACCGCGGTGCGACAACTGACGCTGGTCGTCGAGGCGCAGCCGGTTCCACTTTCAGTGCAGACCTCAGTTCTGCCCGGCGGCACTGCGGGCGCGGCTTATCACGGAACGCTCAGCGCTTCCGGCGGACAGGCGCCTTACCAGTGGAATATCAGTTCGGGTGCGCTTCCGCAGGGCATGACGTTGACGGCTGCCAGCGGAGCGATCAGCGGAACGCCGTCCAGTTCGGGATCGTTCTCGTTCACAGTTATGGCCGCCGACTCTGCCTCGCACACGGCAACCCGCCAACTGACATTGTCGATTGCGCCGCAGCAGAATCCGCTGGCGATCCAGACGTCGTCCCTGCCTGATGCTACGGCGGGTACTGCCTATGTCGGAACGCTCGCGGCGACCGGTGGCCAGGCGCCGTATCAGTGGACCGTGACAGCAGGAACATTGCCGCAGGGCATTCAGCTGGAGGCATCGAACGGGACCATCAGCGGAACGACCAACCTTTACGGATCGTTCTCGTTCACCGTGTCTGCGACAGACTCGTCGTCGCACACCGCGTCGAGACAGCTGACACTTGTGGCCCTTTCCGGAACTTATAATCTCGACACCATTCCCAGCACGTTCTTTGGGCTGCAGAGCAGAGCCACAGGTGGAACTTATCCCACGGTGAATTTCGGTTCGTATCGTATGTGGGACACCGATGTGGCGTGGGCCAGCCTGAATCCTTCAGCGGGCGTCTATAGCTGGGCGAGTGTGGACGGGATACTGGCGCAGCTCAAGTCCAACGGCGTCAGCGACGGCGTGCTCTACACTTTCGGTGAAGTGCCGAACTGGGCCTCGAGCGCGCCTTCTGACGCGGCCTGCGATCTGGGAGCCCTGGGTGGTTGCGATCTCCCGGCCGATCTGAATCCTGACGGAACGGGCACCGATCAGACTTTCATCAACTTTGTGAAGAGCCTTGCCCAACACCTGAACAGCGCGACCTATCTGCAGACCCACGCGCACGTCCAGTACTGGGAACCGTGGAACGAGTGGTATCGCGATCCGTTGCTGGCTTCCTATAATCAGGGATGCATCGCCAAGCAGAGCTGTAGTGTTCGCGCCACCTACGCGCAGATGGTGCGTATGACCGAAGACTTGCGCTGCGTCCTTACCGGGACCGGCAGCGTCGATGGAGTTCCGTGCACTCGCACGGCGATCGACCCCACTGCGAAGATTGTCACTCCTGCCAGCCACGGGCGCAGCAGTTTTGGCGTGTCGGTCATGGAGAACTTCCTGCATTGCGACAGCGCTCCTCCGGCAACGAGTCAGTGCACGACCGGGGACAGGGGTCGCAACGCGGTTGACATCCTGAACTTCCACTTCTATGCGATGGAGACCGAAACGGCTGAAGAAATCACATCGCACATCACCAACATCAAGGCAGGTCTGCGGAGCAGCGACCTGACGGCGATGCCGTTGTGGAGCAGTGAAGGGGGTTGGGGTGCCGACTCTTCCCTGCCCGACCCGGATCTGCAGGAAGCGTTCCTGGTGCGGTATTACCTGCTCGGCTGGTCGAACGGCATTAGCCGCCTGACGTGGTACGAGTTTGATAACCCCACATGGGGTACGCTCTATGTCCCGGGAAAGGACGGAGGACTGACTTCGGCCGGAACCGCCTATCAGCAGATCTACAACTGGATGGCGGGCAATGCGTTGACACAGGCGTGCAGCGGTCCGACCTTCCCTGCCCAGGGCATCTGGACTTGCGGCTTCACCAAGCCCGACGGCACGCACATGCTGGCGGTGTGGGATTCATCGCAGTCCTGCAGTAACGGGGCTTGCACCACCTCGCTCTACAGTCACAATTCCATGTACTCGAGCTACATCAGCCTGAGCACAGGGAAGGCATCCAACCTGACCAGCGCGACGGTTCCGGTGGGAGCAAAACCCATCTTGCTCATCCAATGAGTTCCGGCCGAACCTAAAGCGACATTCGGACTCACGAAAGAAAAACGGCCTGCCGCACCGAGCGGCAGGCCGATCTATTTCCGGCTTAGATTGAGCGAAGCTACTGCACTTCGATCGAACCGTCCTGAGGTTGATAGCCAGCCTGGCTCGAACTGGTGCCAAAGATGACCATCTTCGTTGGACTGACCAAGTAGTAGCCGTACGAAGTGCTCAACGGCGTGGTGCCTGGCTGGTTGGCGATGTTCAGGGTGAGTGTTCCGCGGCCGTACGTCGCGTCAGGCGTGCTGAGGCTGGTAGCGGTCACTTGATTGGCGCCAGGCTGCTCGTTGTAGTTAACAGCGACGTTCGAATCAGCGATGCCGGACAGGCTCGTTCCGCTCAGTGTCAGTTGTCCGGAGAAGCTGGAGTCGAAACCGTTGGTTGCCAGCTGGGCAATATTGAAGGCCAGGGTTGCTCCGTTCGATGGCAGCGTGATTGAGCCCTGCTCGTTCGCGACTCCGGCGTTCGACTTGTTGTCGGTTTCGAGGATGTACATCTTCCCCGCTCCAGCGGCAGACGAGATCTGGTAGAAGACGAAGGAGCGAAGGGCGGACACCGTGACGGTACCGCGTCCGGTGCTGGAATCGAATGTATACGTGGAGTTGGCAACCGAAACCGGATTGGTGGCGCCGTTGATGTCCATCTTTCCGGTCAGATTGCTGCCTGTCTGGAATTGCCATTGCCCGGCGGCTCCGAACAGACCTTCTGCCGCCGAACGCTCGACAAGCAGGACATAGTTGCTGTTCATCGGGTCAGCCAGGGTGGCAGACTGCATTTCCACCGAGCCGGTCAGAGCTGCGATGGTGGGGCTGCCGCTGGTCGGCGTTCCCTGCTGGTCGGTCTGGATCAGAAGAACCTCGTCGGAAGACACCACATAGTAGGCAAACGTCCAGTGACCGGAGCTGGGGACCTGAGTCGAAGGCACCGTGCTCGGAGGAATCACCTGGACCGTCCCGCGGCCATTCGCGTCGACGGTCGTGGTATACGACGCGGAAAACGAGGACGCGCTGGCCGGCGGTGCGCACGGTGGCGCGGCCGGATTGCAGACCGTTCCATCGATTGTCCCGCTGTCATTCACATCCATGATGCCGTTGGTGATCGTCCCGCCTGAAGCGGAGAACTGGCCAGCCAGGACTTCAGGGTTCTGAGTTGTGCTGGAACCGCTCAACAGGCTGCCATCCATTCCGCCAAGCAGAATTGCGAAGTTCCCGCTGCCGACGCTGGTCGAGGTCTGCTTCTGGAATGTCCCCACACTTACGCCGGTCGCGTCCGACAGAATCATGCGGCCATGGCTGCCATCGCTGGCAAGGATGAGGCTGTAGGTGTCGGTTCCCTGCGAGGTCATGCTCAGAGTTCCCCGGCCGTCGGGATAAATCGCATAGCTGCCGCCGCTGATGTTGACGTCGCTGGCGCTGCCTTGCGGCGCGTTGAAATCGACGACGCCGGCGGTGATATTGCCGTTGCCGTCAGACTTGAAGCTTCCCATCGCGAATCCTTGTCCGCGAATGCCGGCGTGGGTGACCGAGAACACGTAGTAACCCGCGGCCAGACTGGCGTTGCTCATGGTCATGCTCGTGACGTTCATCGCCGTGGTGCCAGTGATCGAATTGCCCAGGCTGTCGGTAGCTGTGATCGTGGTGACGCCCGCGGTGTTCGCCGCGGTAGCGACGCCGCCCGTGGTGATGGTCGCAATCGATGTGGCAGAGGACGACCATGTCGAGTTGGCTGTCCAATCCGTGGTCGAGGTGTTCGTCCCGTCGGTCAGAGTGGCAGTCGCGGTGAAGTTCTCGTTGGCGCCGAATGCGACTGCGGGTCCGCGGGGCGAGACCGTGATCCCGGTCAATTGGAGCACGGAGGCGGTGGCCGTGCCGGTCTTGGTGGAATCCGAAGTCAAAGTCGCCGTGACGGTAACCATCGCCGGGGCGCTGACGACGTTCGGCGCGGTATAAAGACCTGAGCTGCTGATGCTGCCGGGATCGGAACCTCCGATTGACCAGGTCACGCCTGAACTGGAACCGGTGACGGTAGCAGTGAATTGATCCGTTCCTCCCGGAGCGACGGTAGACGAAGCTCCCTGCACGGTGACGGTAACCGGCGGCGGGGTATTGTTCGACGAATTGCCCCCGCAGGCAGTAATCGCGGCGAGAGCCAGCACAACCAGAAAACCAGGCACAAGTTTCGAGCGCATAGGGATTGGTCACTCCTCAAGTTTTAGGTTCAAATGGGGGGTTGCATTCAGCTCGTGGCGGGAGGGGTGACTCCGGCCCTGGGAGCTACACGGCACGTTGGCGCCATTCATCCAGTCGCGCGGACACTCGCTGACACCGAAGGGAGATCAACGCAAATCAAGACTGGCGCTCGCATGAGACGGCAGCGGAAGGACACGACTATATGTTCCCCTGCCGGAAAGGAATCTCAGGAAACTCGAAACGACCTCGGCCCGTAAAATTGGAGCAAATACCGAGCGAGACTTGATGACCAGTGGAGCCGTTCCTCGATGTGAAGCTGTGTCCAACAAACCTGACTTCCGCTCCTCCCGCACGTACGAGATCAAAATGTTCGAGGCAATGCAGGGAAGCCCCAGGTCTGATGGCCCATCCGTCCATAGTATGCCGAGGCTACGATATGACCTTCGTGCAGAACAATAGGAAAGACGTGCCATTACGTTAGTAACAAGGTTCCCAAGAGAAAGTTGCGCGCCACTGCACAGATCTGGAGAGCGGTGAACCATCGCGGTTAGCGCGCGGAATCTAGAGAAATTCTTCCCTCTGCTGTTTCGCCCCTTGCAAGAGCTTGCGACTCTCGATATTCTCAGCCCACTTCTGGATTGCACGTCGCCGTCCCCGCGCCGGGGCGGCAAATCCCCCGCAATACATAGGAAACGTTGGGATTCTTCGTCTCCCGAAGGCTCTTGGTCGTGGGAAAGACGAATGCAAAGTCTCTAACAACGCTCCGAACATCCGCGCTCGAAGAGCGGAGATTTTGATTTGAGGGGTCGAATCTTGGCCAGCAACGCAGCCGGTTACGAACCGGACACCTATCCTTCTCACGGCGACAGCCCATGCTGGTACGCGATTCGCACCCGCTCCCGCCATGAGAAGAGCGTGGCAAAACAGTTTGACGGCCTTCAGATCGAGAATTTCCTTCCGCTATATAACACGATTCACCGCTGGAGCGATCGACGCAAAGAGGTCGAACTTCCTTTATTTCCCGGCTACACGTTCGTGCGGTTGATCTACTCTCCACAGGAACGGGTTCGGGTGTTGCGCGTGTACGGAGTGGCCGGATTCGTGGGCTCCCAGGGCCGAGGAGCCCCCATTCCAGACCGGCAGATTCACGATATTAAGACCTTGTTGAACAACCATGTGCCCTTTCAAAGTCACCCGACCCTGCACATCGGCGAACGAGTGCGGATTCGGGGAGGAGCGCTCGACGGGGTGGAAGGCATTCTGCAAGCCCAAAAGAACGCGCGCGTGCTGGTCATTTCGATCGACCCGATTCAGCGCGCCATTTCGATCGATCTTGAAGGATATGACGTAGAAGTCGTCGGTTGACCGAGTTCGGCCGTTCTCGGGCTATGCCTTGGGAGCGCTTGCTATCCGGCCTTGCGGCCGCGAGGACCCTATGAATACATCAGAGATGAACGTGGCCCGAGACTCACAGACTGGAGCTGCCCAGCCCGATCTTTTAACATTGCGCAACTGCCGGGCCAGGGCCGAGAGGGATGCCATCCGCCAGGCCCTGGAGCGGACGGGCTGGATTCGGAAGCGCGCGGCCCGCCTGCTGGCCATCAGCTATCGAAGTCTGCTCTACAAGATCGAACGGTACAAAATCGAGCCAGATGGACCGGCAAGAGCCCGGGGCGGGGCCGCGGAAACGGCGTCGCGGCAGGGATAATTGTCAAAAGTGCGGTAAAATCGGTGTCTGGCGCGCCTTTGGCCGAAGCCGCTCCGGGAGCTCGATCCAACCCAAGGTCTCGGGCCGGCAACAAGAGTTTCCGGGGTCGACGACAATCAGGGAGACGCTACATGTTTCTTGAGTTTTATGGATTCAGAGAACAGCCGTTTGGAGTGACGCCGGATCCCCGGTTTCTGTACCTCAGCCCGGCCCATCGTGAAGCGTTGGCGTCTCTGTATTACGGCATCGACGCGGGGCGGGGCTTCATGGCGCTCATCGCGAAGCCCGGCATGGGCAAGACCACCTTGCTGTTTCAATTATTGCAGCGCTTCCAGAGCACGGCCCGCACCGCATTCGTCTTTCAAACTCAGTGTAATTCCAGGGAGTTCATGCGCTTCCTGCTGGCCGAGATCGGATGCGAAGTTCCCGTCGATCATGATCTGGTCAGCATCCACAAAGAATTCAACCAATGCTTGCTGCAGGAAGCCCAGGCGGGACGCCGCTTCATCGTAGTCGTCGATGAAGCGCAGAACTGCGATCCCTCCGTGCTGGAAACCATCCGTCTGTTGTCGGACTTCGAAACGCCGCGTGCCAAGCTGCTGCAGATTGTTCTCGCGGGTCAGCCGGAGCTGGCCGACAAACTGGCGAAACCCTCTTTGGGACAGCTCCGGCAGCGCATCTCAGTGCTGAGCCGTCTCGAAGCGCTGCCCCTTTCGGAGATTGAGCAGTTCATCGCCTACCGGCTGCGGATGGCCGGATATACCGGCGGAGCGATATTCACTCCGGCCGCGCGCAAGATGATCGCCGATTTGAGCGCAGGCATTCCGCGGAACATCAACAATCTCTGTTTTAACGCGCTCTCCATCGGTTGCGCGCTAAAACAGAAGACCATCGACGTTGATGTGCTGCGCGAGGTCGCCGCCGATTTCGATCTTTCCCGGCTGATCGCAGACCGGTCGCAGAGCCAATCGCAACCAATGGTTGGGAAGACCAGCGCGCCAACATTCGTGAACAAAGAGGATCCGATGTTGAGTCCGGCGGATGCGGTGGCGTACATGCGGGAGATCATTGACGTCCTCAACAAGCGCCGCCGGCTCGACAATTGACGCGGAACCTCGACCTCGGCTGTGCCATCCGGGCCGGAACAAATCCAATAGGCGCTAAATTATTCTAATGCAATAAGTTAACGGTAGCTTGATACTCTCGCCCCATCGTCTCCAGAGGCGCGGACAGGGGTATTCTTCCCGTGCGATATGGCACGAATGTACCATTTACAATTTAGGTACCCCGAGACTAAAGTCCCTATACAATTGTTGAGCTAGGGATGGTCGGCTCCAGGCTCGACCCCAGCGCCCCTTTGCGACCTTCCCTCGACTTTTTCAGATTGCTACTCTTGCCCCAGTCCAGGAGGATCGCTCTCATGTCCCATGGCACCGCAATTGAAGAAGCAACGGAGGTGGTGCGGCGAGCGGGTATCACCCCACGCCGAAAGCGCGTTCCGACCAACGGTTCTGAGCCCGGTACTGCTCCCATCCGCGTAGTTGTTGCCGACGGGACGCGCATGGGAAGCCAGCTAATCTCGGATGCGCTGCGCGAGGACAACCGATTCGCAGTCGTGGGCGTATGCGCCAGCGCCCGGGAGCTTACCGAGAGCATTGCCGCCAATACGCCCGATGTTCTCCTGGTCAACGTGAGTCTGGACGAGCAGGCCATGAAGGGCTTCGAAGTAGCCCGGCAGTTGCGCAGTTCGAATCCTGAGATCAAGGTCATCCTGCTGCTCGACAGTCCCAAACGGGATCTTGTCATCCGCGCCTTCGGCAGCGGAGCCAAGGGAGTGTTCTGCCGGGCGCAATCGATCGACATGCTGCGCAAGTGTATTTGTATCGTGCACGCCGGCCAGGTCTGGGCCAGCAGCGAGGAGCTGCACTTCGTGCTCGACACTTTTGCCGAGAGCACTCCGTCGCGGCTGGTCGATTCTCGCGGCACTGTGCTTCTCTCCAAGCGCGAGCAGGACGTGGTGCGCTGCGTGACCGAAGGACTCACGAACAAAGAGATCGCTCAGCGCCTCAAGCTCAGCGAGCACACCGTCAAGAACTACATCTTCCGGATTTTTGACAAGCTGGGCGTCTCCACCCGCGTGGAAATGGTTCTTTACGCATTCAGCCAGCGCTCAGGCGCACACGGCAACGCTCAAGATCCATTGGGCAAGCATTTGCCGGAGATCGAGCGCCAGCGACGGCGTGCCGAAGAAGGAATTGGATTGTCGCAGCACCGGCTCGGAGAGATGTACCGGGAAGGGCGAGGAGTCGCCAAGAGCAATTCTTCGGCGTACATGTGGTTCCTCATTGCGGAAAGTTCAGGCCGCGAGCTGTGCAACCGGGCACAAGCCGCTCTCGATTCCGTTGTCGAGGAACTCACGCGGGAGGAGATGGAGCAGGAGCAGCAGAAAGCTGCGGAATGGCTGGAGAAGCATGGATATCGCGTTTCGCTGCCGTCGCGAAGCGCGAAAATCGCAGAGTGAAATCCTGATCGAATCGCCGATCAGAATTCCGAAAGATCCTCAGGCTGAGGGATATTTCGGTTGCGGCCCGCAAGGGGCTCGTCATAACCGATGGCGACCAGAAACTCGGCCGGACCTTTCTCCTCAACGCGCACGACTTTCCCCGTGCCGTGAAGCCGAGTGGTGGTGGGCCAAGCCTCCTGCTTAAGCAGCAAGGTCATTTGGACAGGACAGCCGACTGGTATGAAGACTTCGGTGCGGACGAGCGCACCCCGAAGCGAAGCGTTTTCGCTGACTGCTCCGATCTGAATCGGATCGCCGTTGGTATAGCTGAGTATGACCGACTGCTGAAGGGCAAAACGGGGGCTCCGGCGACGTTCGAGGTCGTTCACGCAACCTCCTTTCCATGCTGCAACCAGGGGCGCAGCCGATTGTCCTTTGTCTTGGGTGTGCATCTAGATTATCCGAAAAGCCGAAAAATGAAATCGCTACCGCTGGAGCGCAGAGCTGCTTCGCCTTTTATTCGTCTGCGGCAACGGCATGACAGGCGGATTGGGCCGACCGTTCTGCCTTTCCGCATTGTCCTTCCGGCGGTTGAATCTCCTCGGCCGATATGTACCTTTGCGCAGAATGGGTTATGAACTTCTGTGATCTGTGACACAAGGCAGGGCAAATCTACATTACAATGGCGGGCGCACGAACCAACCCGCCAAACCTTCGTGTCGAGGAATAACCGATGTTTCCCCCATCTTCCACACGGTTCGAGTCATTCGGACCTGCGGTTCGTAAAGCTATAATCCAACGTACTCCCTGGGCCCTGGTGCTGTTGCTCCTGGCAGCGACTGCGCTTGCACAAACAGTGAGCGCTGACTTCGCCTCCCGGTCAGGAAACACGCATTCGATCCCAGCACGCATGTTCGGCATCAATGCGGTCAACCTTCAGGATCCCACTACCCTGACCGACATCCTCCAGGCGGGAATCACAGAATCCCGTGCCATGGCTGATATTCCAGTCGTATATGCCTCATCCGAGCCCGACTGGAATCAATTCGACTGGGACATGCAGTTGCTGCAAAACCAAGGCATGCATCCGCTGGTCACTCTGCTGGGATCGCCGTCGTGGCTGCAGCCCTCGACCAATCCTTGCAAAGCTGCCGGCAGTCCCGCGTACAATGCGCCTCCAACCAGTAACAGCCAGTGGGCCAAGATCGCAGCGTCGTATGTAGCCCACCTGGATGCAAACTTTCCGGGCCTCGTCCACGAGTTTGAGATCTGGAACGAACCCGAACTACAGAAATCCTTCTGCGTCGCCAGCAACACCGACGCAGCCCGGCTCTCCGAGTATCTTGCTCTCTACAGTGCAGCGGCCTCGGCGATGCGAACTCAGGCCAACAAAGACGGGGCCACCATCAAGATCGGCGGGCCGGTGGTTTCCAACTTCACGCTGGCGCTGGAATGGATTCCGGCATTGCTTTCGAACTCCGGGACCTACCCGAATGTCGACTTCATCAGCTATCACATGTATCTGACCGGACAACCCCAGATTGACGATCAGATGACGTGGAGCCAGCTGTATGGATTTACGCAGTCTACTACGCGCGGGGAGCTGCTGCATTATCTTCAGAACCTGAACCTTATTCGTACGGGAAAACAGGTTAATCCAAAATCGACACCCATCTATGTCACTGAATTCAACGACAATTGGGTGTTCGCACAGGACTGCTGCCGCAACAATCCGACGTATGGGCCGCTGTGGAACTCTGTCGCGATCGTCGATTTCCTCAACACGGTCTACGCCGGTGCAAACAGCGTGCCGACGAAGCTGTTCTACTTTGCCGGCAGCGCGCCCCCTTACTTCTGCATCGCGGGAGCCTGGAACTCGGCAATGAACTGCGACTCTTCTTCGCTCGATCTGTATCCGCAGTTCTTTGCCTACAAGCTGCTGGCCTCCCCCAACTACCTGGGGCTGTCGCAAGGGGGGCACATGGCCCAGTCAGTGTCGCCGGTGAATACCCAGACCGGGCTGCTCGCAACCGCGTTCTACACGTCGAAGCAGGACTCGTTCGTGATCGTCAACCCGGGAAACACCAGCGATTCTTCGGTCACGGTCATCGCGCACAACCCAGGCTACTCCACGGTTGAAGGCACGATGTATACCCTGGACCAGTCGAACCCGCGTATCGCCAGCGAATCGGTGACGTGGACAAAAATCAGTAATGGCTTTAAAGCGACAATCACGGTTCCAGCGCATGCTACGGTCGCTGTGATTCTCGCCCCGGCCAAAACGGCGCAGACTACAACAGGAGCCTCGCCGATTCAGCACTGATCGGTTAACCCAGCAGCTCAGCGATCTTCCGCCGATCGATCTTCCCATTCGCGTTGAGGGGGACTTCGGTCAGGCGGAAGACCCGGCTGGGAACCATGTACGTGGGCAGCTTGCGTTCACAGGCGGCGAGAATCTCGGCGTCGCGTGAAGAATTCGTTCCCCAAAGGACAGCGACGATCCCCGCGGCAGATCCTCCCTGCATCGGCCAGGGAATTGCGACCGCCAGTTCGGTGTCGGCAGCCTCGCGTAGGACGAGATCGATCTCCTGTAATTCCACGCGATAGCCATTGATCTTGACTTGGTGGTCCCTCCGTCCCAGGTAGTAAATGCAGCTTTGTTCGTCTTGCTTGACAAGATCGCCCGTGCGGTACCAGATCCGGTCGGAGCCGGCGAGGTTCACGAATTGTTGTCGCGTCTTTTCCGGATTGTCCAGGTATCCGGGGGCGACCTGTGATCCGCCGAGGCACAGCTCGCCCGGTTCGCCCATGGCGGTAGGCGAAAGATCATCATTCACGATGCGGCAATGCTGCCCCGTAAAAGGCAGACCGATAGGAACGATTCCATTCAAGCACTGCTGCAGCGAGGTCTCGCGATGCCAGCGATAGTGAGTGAAAGCGATTGTCGCCTCGGTCGGCCCGTAGAGGTTTTCGACGACGGAATTAGGGGCGGCCTCCTGCCAGGCTGAGGCCATGGCGGCAGTGAGCGCTTCGCCGCAGAACAGGCTCCAGCGCAAAGACGGGAAAGCCCCCGGTTCGAGCAGTCCTAACTTGGACGCAAACAAGGCGACCGAGGGAACCGAGAACCAGACCGTCAGTTGCTTATCGTCGATGTAGACCGCTGGGCACAGAGCCGATTCCGCCGCGAAAGGACAGAGCGTCGCGGCGGCATCCCAGCATAGAAACAAGTCGTGGACACTGAGATCAAAGGTCAAATCGAAATTCTGCGAGCAGCGATCCTGCGGAGTGAGTTGGTAACGGCGCCCGGTGTACTCAAGATAAGCGCTGACATTGCCCTGGGTGACAGCGACTCCCTTCGGGATGCCCGTGCTTCCCGAAGTGAACAGCAAGTATGCCGTGGCGTCGGGCGAGACGTCGGGATTACGTGGCTCCACAGAGGCTCGCATGTCACCGGCCGTGAACACGGTGATCGGGCCGGACACCTCAAGTTGGAAGTCAGGGTCCGGCGTCAGAACGATCAGTGGCTGGGCGACACGCTCCAGGAGTGATTGAGCAATCCCGCTGCATTCGGCGCCGACAATCAGCGCGGCGCTGCCCGAGGCATTCAGCATGGCAAGGTTCCGCTCCACCGGAAATTTCGGATTGAGTGGAACGTAGCCGCGGCCAGAAGCAAGAATCCCGAGAATTCCGGAATATGCAGCGACGCTGCGATAGGCCAATATCGCGACGACCGGCGAGGCGTCGCCCAGCGAGTCGTTCAAGGCGTGAGCGATTTTTGCCGCCTTGTCCCACAACTCGCTGTAGGTGAAACGCTCCTCCCCCAGCTCGAGAGCGACATTCTGCGGATAATTCTGGAGCGAACGCAGAAAACCGGTCAGCAAGGTACGGCCTTGCTTTGTTGGCGATGGGACTGCGTCTGTCTGGTTGTTCAAAACTTCATTTCGAAACATGGCTGGAATCTCAGATTCGATCTCAGGGGGCAAATATCGTTGAGAACAGGTTTACGGGACCGCGACGGTTTCGGAGCCAGTAGCCGTTCCGCCATTGGCGTTGGCGGATACCTGGATGCTGGTCTGCGCAGTCACATAGTACGTGCTCAGGTTGAAAACGACGGTATTGTGTCCGACGCTGACGACTACGCTGGAGGGCATCGACTTCACAGCGTTCGCGCCACTCACGATCGACAGGTTAACGGTAGTCGCGGCTACGACCGTCTGCTGCATGACGACTCGCACTTGAGTCGTGTTTCCACCCGTAACCGGGTTTGTCAGAAAGACGACGCTGACAGGCGCTGGAGCGAGGACAGTCATGGTCCCGGTGGCACTGCCGGCGCTGGTCGAGGCCTGAATCTGCACATTTGTTGTGTTGGCGACACCGACAGTAACAACGGGAAACGTGGCGCTAGTGGTCCCCGCAGAAACCACAACGGTAGCGGGAATGGAGGAGATCGCGCTGGCCCCGGTCAACACCGACAGATTCACAGTGGTATCCGCGCCGACGGCGCTGGCTACGGTGACCTTGCCGGTGATGGTATGCCCACCAAGCTGAGGATTGGGCGCGAAGGTCACTGAATTTGGCGCGGCCACATTGGCGCCGGGAACGACAGTGAAACTCGCTTGTTCGGTGTCACTGCCCACAGTTGCGGATACCGTGACGGTCGTCTGGCTGCTCACCGCCTGGGTCACGATTTGCCAGGTGACATACGTACCGCCTTGTGCAATATGCACAACCTTGGGCATGGACGAAATCGCGCTGCCTCCGCTGACGATCGACAGATTGACTGCCGTCTGGCTCGCCGCGGTGGCCGAAAGCACGACCTTGCCTTTGGCGGTGTTCCCGCCAACGATCGAAGCTGGCGTGATGGTGAAGCTCGAAATCGTTCCCGGAACAACCGTCAATGCCGCCGACGCGTTGGTGCTGTTGTAAGCAGCCGTGAGTGTCGCTGGGGTCGAGGTTGATACCGCGGAGGTGTTCACGGTGGTAGAAGCGTTGTGCTGTCCTGCAGGGATGGTGATGGTCGAATTCGTTGACGCCGGGCCTGCGCTCGTCAGATTCGCGGTGAGTCCGCCTGCAGGTGCCACTCCCATCAGATAGACAGTTCCGTTCGCGGACTCGGAACCCGTGACCGACGGAGCCACGCCCGTGACCGGGGATGATGAGTTCGCCGCCGGGGGATTCACAAGATAATTGAACACAACCGGGTTTGAGTTCACTCCGGTGCAGTCGAGAATATACAGCCCCGTGTCCTGATCGCTGGCCAGCACTTTGTCCTGACCAAGATAGGGATAAATCCCCCAATTGCCGTCGTACTGACCGATCGTGACTGCGCCGGGCCACGTGTCATAGTTCCCCACCATGATCGGGTTCGCCGGATCGCTGATATCGAAAACGAACATCCCTGCGTTGTACCAGGAGTGGTACAGCAGGGTTCCGACCACGGCGGGATTGTGTGGACTGACCGATTCAATCCCGTAGGCCGGCATTGTAATGATGGAAACCTGAGTCGGATTCGCAGGATTCGATACGTTGTAGATGCGCGTGTCCCCGCCGTTTGCGTTCAGCTCCCGCGACCCGACGAGATAATTCCCATCGGGTGTTGGCGACGAACTGTGTGAAAGGGATCCTGACAAGATGGTGCCCAGCAATTGCGGCGGTTCGGTCGCTATATTGGTGACGTCCCAGATGTCGGTATGCCCGCCACGCCCGGAGGTATAAAGGCGGTTGCCGAGAATGGATGACTGCCGAATCGAATCTGGGTCCGTAGTGAGGAACGTCCACTTCAGGACTGGCGATGCGGGATTGCTGATGTCCCAGACCTGCATGTAAGGATCGACCAGGAAGTGAGGAACATAAAGATAGTTGCCGCTGACCAGCACGGTATGCACGCTGTCCCAGCCGCCGACGGCGGAGGTGATACGCGTAATTAACTGCGGATGGTACGGGTCGGAAAGATCGACGATGTGAATTCCACCCAGATTATTGCTGGCAAAATACCCGATGCCGTTCTGGACCTCGACGTCCTCCAGGGAATTGTCGCAGCTGGTTCCGCAAATCGGATTGTTCACGCTGTAGGTGTAATTCGCAGCCAGCACCGGGGCGTCGGGATTCGTAATGTCGAAGATCAGCACGCCATTCGCATCGTATGAACCGACATAGGCGAAGTTGCCGTCTCCCCAGACGTTGGCATAACGATGGTGGCCGGGATGAGGATCGGCATTCGCTCGCAAACGAATGTTGATGCCCTGGGCAGATGCCAGCCCGCTCAATGCCGCGATCAGACAGGCCGACTTCAGAAATGCTCGGACCGGGACTGAAGGTTTCACCACTCGACTCCTCTGTTCATGGAAGACAGATTCTTGAAGGCCATTCGAACGCAGGGGCAGGAACATTTCTACTGACGGGGCTTGCCGATTCTCTCCGCAGTCGCAAACATCAGGCAAACCGTATCCATATCTTTGGGCTGAATCTTGGCCGCCGGGATGCGGCGGTTGGTGAGCTTTTCCAGCTTGACGAAGATCTCGACCAAGGCAAAAGAATCGATCAGACCGGAGGACACGAGGGGAGTCTCGGATGTGATCTCGACCCCCGGCCGGCGGACAAGTTCCCGCGCGATGTAATCGGTCATTTCCTTGATCGCTTCAGTCACAGAAACTCTCCCAGTGGTCGCGGCAACTCCAGGCCGTGCTGGTCAGAATTGCAGATAAACGAATACTGCCTTGTGGATGCTCATGATCACAATCGAAAGCATGGCCGCCGAATACATCAGGGGCGATAGAGCCCAGCCCACACGCGACATCGCGGGAACCTGCTTCAAATTGTCGGCCAGGCGGCGCAGCCCCGCAACCATAAAGTACGCGACTGCAATCACGATAGTCATCGCGACGAAATTTCTGGACAGAACAAAGTGATGGTATCCGGAGAAATGAACCAGCGCCTTGAACATCGTGGCCGCCTGGTGCAGATCGTTGGCCCGGAAGACTACCCAGCTCAGCAGCATGAAACAGAAGGTGACGGCCCATCCGGCGATGCTGGCAAGACCCGCCGGAATCTTTGTGTTGGTTCGGCGCTCCAGTTGCTGATATTGCCGGTGCGCCACCAGGAAAAGGCCTTGCAGCGCGCCCCAGATGATATAAGTCGAGTCTGGACCATGCCAGAATCCAAACAGCATCATGGCAATGATCAAGGCGAAATGGCGCCACCACACTTGCGGCTTCCATGTCGCAAGAGGCAGGAAGACATAATCGCGAATCCAGAACGACAGCGACATGTGCCAGCGTGTCCAGAACTCTGCCGGCGAGGTCGAAAGAAATGGATCGCGGAAATTCTCGCGCAGGCGGATGCCGAACAGTCGCGCGGTCCCGATGACGATATTGGAATAACCGGCGAAGTCGAAATACATCTGGAATCCGAATCCGAGCGCCAGGATCAGGACATCCGCTCCGGTCCAGCCGTGCGCAATCTGGTTGAAGCCGAAGTCGACGCCCTCTCCCGGCCGGAGGCCGGCACCTAACATCTGCGATAACACGGTTTTCATGAACAGGCCCAGGATGATGCGACGAACACCCTCGGTGATGTCATCCCAGACAGGTTCGGCGTTGCGAAATTGCGGCAACAGCTCCGGCAAGCGGCATACGGGACCGGAGAGCACGGTCGGCCAGAAGGCAAGATAAAGACAGAATTCCGTCAGCGAAGGATCGAGTTCTTCCTCCCGATACACGTCGAACAGGTAGCTGAGCGCCTCGAAGGTCCAGAAAGAAACTCCAACGGGGAGGATCAGATTCTCGAGGAATCCTGGCAGATGACCCGGGCCCAGTTGGGTTGACCATACCGGCAGATACTTGAAGGTGCCGAGCAGCAGAATGTTGAATCCAACCCCGACCCAAAGCCGCCCGGCAGTCGGCTTGCGTCGCAAGTAGTTCCCCAGCGCGTAGTTCACAACCGAACTGACAAGCAACACCGCGAGGAACTTCAGGCTCCACGTCGCGTAAAAGAAGTAGCTCGCGGCCAGCCACAGGATCTGGCGGCCTCTGGTTGAGCGGATCAGCCGCGAGAGAACCCACACCACCGGGACAAACACGAGATAACTGAGGCTGAGGAGGTTCACTGGGATCCTCCCGCCGCATTCGACCAGCGCAGGATTTCCGGACCGGCGTCGGCGAACAGCTTCTCCGCCAGAAGCTTGTGCCCCGCCTCAATGAAATGGTAGAAGTCGTGCTGGCCGGCCATCATCGCAAAGGCTCCGCGTTGATTGGCAGCGTAGTTAGCCCAGTAGGCTTCGGGAACGGCGTGAGAATAGTCGAGGCAAGTCACTCCGTAACGTTGACACAGGCGACTGACGTCGAGCCGCATCCGGGCAAGGTCTGCGGGAGCGTCCGGATTGGGCTTGAGATCACGAACCGGTCCGAAGAACAGAATGAGGTGGATGCCTCTGGAACGCGCATACCGCATGAGGAGTTCCAGCACCTGCAAGTTCGTGTGATACGGGACAGCCGGCGTGGGAATCAAATCGGCGGAACTGATGTGCAGAAGGCGGTGCTCCAGTTGCGCATAGCGGAGCAACCCCAGTGCCATGAGATTCTCCCGTTGTGCAAACAACGGCCATCCCTGCGCTCTGGCCTGGAGTTCATCTTCCATCCGATCCGCCATCGATTTCTGCACGACTCTCCCATCCGGCCCGGCCGCGGTTTTGTTGAGCAAAGGAGTCAATGTCTTGGCCGCGTCGGCCAGATCCGGGTTTGCGGCAACGAGATTTCGGAGCGCGTCACTCACGCCCTGTTCTTCGACGAGTGACTGGATTTCGCTGCGTACGCCAAGATCCCGCAACTCCGCCAAAGCCAAATCAATGATGACGATTTCGTGCTGCGAAGACGGCGGTTCAATGCTTGCCGCCGTTCGCAGAAGCATCTCCGGGATATCCATGCCGGGCGTAGCACCGATATGGACCCGTGCCGCCTGCCCGTCCTGCCTTGCCAAGAGAATCTGTAACCACTGGGCTGTGTTCAAAGAACCAGAGGGCGCATCAGGACGAGAGAAAACCTGTGAGTCACCGAGATAGAGCAGGCTCGCGCGAGCGGAGGAGTCGTCGGCAGGTGTGAACACGGCTTGCGCAACCGCCAGATCCGCGGCCGAAAGCCCCGCACCTCGGGCCACGGCTTCGCGCTGGGAACGCTCCTCGGCCTTGAGTTCGATATTTCGCCGAGCCACCGCAGCCAGCCAATTGCCCAGGAGGATTGTCAGCAATAAGGAAAACACCGGCACATAAGCGCGCCGGCAGAGGACAATCCATGAAACGGCCCGCACGCGGGTCTGACCTTGAGGAGAAGACCGAGTGTCTCCGCGCTTCGTTTCGATTTCCGCTTCGGAAGTGGGCATTCTCTGGAGGTTGCTGCGCAGCGGCGTTGACTTGTTGATGGTGCTCTATCGACCGCCCTGGGCGGTCGCTGTTTCTCCGACGACCTCGCGCGGCCGGGCCGTCAGGTCTTTCACGCGGGTGGCCAATTCCTCGACCACAGGGGTGTCGTCTTGCACCTTGGCCAGATCGTGCACCTCGTCCTTATCTGTCAGCCAGTCGTAGAGTTGCGGACCGAACTTTTCGTGATAAATGTAGTGCCACTTGGGACTGACCATCGATTGCATCGACCCGGAATAACATGGCCAATCCTTGTTCGAATGGACGAACTGCGCGAGCTCCGAGAGCGGATAGGGCCACTCCGGATGCGGTCCGGGGTCTTTCCACAACTGCACCAACGACGGCCCCGGGAAGAGAGTTTGGTTGCTCCACCCGAGCAGATCCATCACCGTGGCTGGCAAGGCTGAGGTCGTCACCGGAGTCTCGATTCGAATCCCGGCGGGCACGACGCCCGGCTTGCGCACAATGAACGGAACGTGGATCAACTGGCGATAGAGGGCGTTTCGGTGACCAAGCATTCCATGCTCATCAAGCAATTCGCCGTGATCGGAGGTGAAGATGACGAAGGTGTTGTTGGTCAGGCCCCGGCGATCAAGTTCGTGGAGAAGATTCCCGACAAAAATATCGACATCGGAAACGCCGTCATCGTAGTAGTCCGCCACGCTGCCTTGGCCGTGCGAGAACCTCTGCCCTGCCGAGTGATCCGGGCCATAGGGGCCATGCACGTCATAAAAGTTCAGAAACGCAAAGAAAGGGCGGCTCCGATCGCGATCAATCCACGTCAGAGCGGCATTGTCGATCGAAGGACCGCGTTTCCGAATGCCCTCTTCTCCCACCATCTCCAGATGCGCCAGGCTGTGAAAACCGAGGCTCACCAGGAACATCCGGAAACGATCGTGATTCAGAATAAGCGTGGCGAATTTCCTTCCGAGGACCGTCCGCGGGAACATATCTTTCGTGGTGAAGTCCTCGAAATGCGTGAAGCCGCGAGCCAGCCCCATGTGCCGCGAGAAGAAAATCCGGTTGCCCGAGAAACCTGCGGTGCGGTAGCCGTGGCGTTCGAGAGCTTCTCCCAACATGGGATATCGGTTATCCAGCGTTTGCACCGAATGTCCAAGGAGAGACATCGGTTTCACACTGTCGGCTCCATGTTCGTAGGTGTAGCGTCCGGTGAGCATGGAAGCATGCGACGGCAAGGTCCACGACGATGGCGCGATGGCATTGTCGAAGGTCACACCTTGCTTGGCCAGTTCGTCGATGTGCGGGGTGGTCTCGCGCGAGTATCCATAGGTCGACATGTGATCGGCGCGCAGGGTATCGATCACGATGACCAGAACGTTCGGAGATCCGGCCGTCGCCGGCGGCAGGTTGGCAAGAGCCCGATGTTCGCGCCACCAGTCTCGACCCTCACCAACCAGCAGGGCGAGGATGATGGCCGCAGCGAGCAGCGGCAAGGTCGTCCGCCAGACCCGAAATGTGATCCGTTGGTGTTTTACGAACCAGCGAGTCAGAGCAACGCCGACGCCGATTCCCAAAAGAAGGTCTGCATGGTAGGTGAGCCGTTCCGTCAAGGCCAGCCAGATGTAGACCATTCCCGACCCGTATACGAGCACTGCAGTCCGGGTCAACGGCATCTTTGGAAGGAGTTTCGCGGCAACCGCCAAGCCGAGAGCCAAAAGCAGAGCGACTCCCAGATCGACGATCGGCGCAATCCAGATAATGGGGACGGAAACGTGAACCATACTGCCCCAATTTGCCCAGTTAATGCGTTGGAAGGCGAGAAGCCCGAAGCCCTCGCCGATGCCGGTCACCAACGCAAACCAGGCGGCGATGAGCAGCAACGAAGGTTCGCGTTCTTCCTGTTTCTCGATCAGATGTGCCATGGAATTTGTCCCCAACAGGACAAACCGGTCCCAGCCTGCGAGTTCTCGGGACACAGTTGTCTTGCCTGATTTATTTGGCTGGTCTTTGATCCACGCATCAGCGGCGCGGAGCGCCCGCTAAACAGAATCGAGTCACTGCACGACCGGGGAGGTGTAATCCAGCTGCCAGACTGGTGGAGCGGACACAAGCTGCCGGAGATACGCCAATTCGCGGCGAGCCAGGCCGGCGAACCGTCTCCGCACCCAGGCTCGACCCGCCGTGGCGTAAATCGCTGCCGCCGGCGAAACAGGGATTGTCTCCCGGCAGGACTCGTGATGGGCCATCGCCTGAAGATAGGCGAAGCGCATCACGATATTGTCAGGTACACCGAAAGTCATCTGGCGGTGAGCGAAATAAGATTCGCGGAAGATGTCTTTCTGCTGCGACAGTGGCAGGCGCATCGAACCGGCAATGGCGCGCCACGGCAACAGGGTATCGAAGAACGTGGTGAAGGTTGCGACGTCCTCGTATCCGAATCCCACCCGGCTTGAGCCGAAGTCGATCACGTAGATGCTGTCGTCCTTCACCAGAACATGGAGCGGGGTGAACTCCGAATGTATGCGGCAGAGAGGACGGCGAAAGTCCGGATAGTCGAGTCGGAAGCGCTGCAGAAGCGTCGCCAGTGCCGGATAGAGCTCAGCAACCCCGCAGTTGCGGAAGACATCTTGCACTTTTGCCTCGGCAAAAGATCCCTCCAGCCATTCGAACGGATTGGCCTGCTCGCATTGCGTCGCGGCATGAAATCTTCCCAGCCATTCTCCACTCAGAGCCAGCAAGTCGGGAAGGTTGGAATGGTTTCTGCCCACATCGAACAGGAGTTCTTTGAGTGATTTGCCCTCGACCATCTCCAGCAGCAGCAGCTTGCGCTCGGGGAAGAACGCCAGTACCTGCGGGCATCGAGTTCTGGGGTTTGCCCGCCAGATTTCGGGCGCAATACTTTTCAGAACGTACTCTTCGGTTTCCAGCCGCTGCGGACCGCCATAGTTCGCCAGGTCGCCCTTGGCGAAGAAGCGTACGAGGTTTCCGTTCTGGGCGATCTCCACAGCGGCGACCTCGTGCATGCTCTGGTGGGGTAAAGGAACGATCTTGACCATTGAGGCCGGTCCCTCAGGCGGCACTGGAGACAGCTGGCGAAGAATGTTGTCGCGGAGCTCTTGCAAAGTTGGTGCGAGACGGTTGTTTCGTTTATCAGGATTCAATGATTGGTTTCCAGTCTGAGCGAGAACGAGGGTTTTTAAATATCCAGACATTGCTCTTAATTGATTCCGGTTCCTACATCCCAAATTCCGAACGTTCCCAGAGAGCGTCAACGATCGAGCGCTTGACCAGGCGGAGTGTGGCCAGGAAATCATGCACGGAGTTGATTTCCCTCCATTTCCGGCGCACCCGGCGCGCCAGCCAGAGCGCCCCGTCGACATGGGTGACATCAAGAACAACATTCCAAAAGACCCAAAACACCTGCCCGCGCAGGAAGTTCTTTCGTTCGTATCCGAACTTCTCCAGATCGTCCCCGGCCAGCCAGTTGAACCGCTCATGCTTGGCGCGATTCCAGTTGGCCCATCGCTCGACGGGGTTGAAGTTCGTCGGCTTCTGCACCGGATCCCAGTGAATGCCGTTAGCGACCCAGGGAACATCATGCGAAGTCGGCTGCCCGCGAAGGGTAGACGAACCCCGAACCGGCAGGTTGGCTGCCTTCGCATAGTCATAGGCATCGGGATCGAGTTGCAGGTATTCAAAAATCCGGCGAAGTTCTTTCTCGACGTTTCCGTACAGATCTTCGTAGCGAACGAGCAGGAACTGCTTCTCGGGATGATTCGCGCGGTGGTTCTGGATAATCTGGGCGGACGAAGCCCACTCGCGGGCAGCGTGTCCGTAGGGACGATCGAATGTTCGGACCGCCGACTCCACCACCGAACGCCCGTCCCGCACCAGCACGACTAGGGGTGACCCGGGGAACAATTCAAAGAACAGTCCGAGGTTCTTGACCGTGGGTGTCTTGGTAACCAGGCGCAGAGGACGTCCGTTGGTCGTCTCTTTTCCCGCCAATTCCTTGCGCTTCTCAAGTTGTGTCGATAGGAAGCCAATCAACCCCTGGCCCATCTGTTGGGCAAGGGCCGCTCGCTCCGCCTGCAATTCCTCGGAACCCCAATGCTGTTTCCACCAGCGCGCGACACCGTCGAGGTACCTGGCAAGCACGTGCGCGTTGGCAACCAGATTGTCTTCCTCGAGAACCGAGCTCCCTGAATCGCATTCAGGGTGCATGCGGACGAGATCGTGAAGGTAGTTCGTGCCGCAACGTGCGGCAATCCCCAAGATGAAAATGGGACGGGCCGCAGCGCGCGGAGCGTCTGCGGCTGGGTCGTGAATCTGATCCAACACTTCTTGATCACCCATGGTTTGGCTTCCCTGTTCGGCCGGGCCTGATTGGTTGCTGATTGATTCTGAAAAGATGCTCTTGATGTTTCTGAAAGCAGAAACTTCCGGCGCTAGATGTAGCCAAGACCGGCCAGACGGTCCTGAACGAGCTGTTCGATGTCGGACTCTGCAAGTGCCGCATCAGGAGTTCTCTTCTCCAGGCCGGCGACGAGCGATCGCCCCGGAATCGACTCGGGAATGCTGAAGCCTGAAAGATCGAGCAGAGTTGGCGCAATGTCCGGCAGCGTGGCGCCGGCGTATTCGCCGGCTAGAGGACAATTGGGAGCTGCAAGCAGAAACACTCCGTCTTGCGAATCTGCGGGCATAGATATCACGAGAAAAATCGTCTCGCTGTCGAGCAACTCCATGAAGCTGCCAACCTGTTCGTCAAGCCAGAGATAGTAGTCGGGAACTACGCGTCCGTGCGGAATGCGGTCGAGCCCCGTCTCGACGAAGTGGAAATAATCCCATTCGTGTTTGCTTGCGAGGTGGCGCGCTACCTCCCATTGCTTGCCGCTCGTGGTCACGATTTCGTCGAGAGGCCGATCTTCGGGAAGCGCCGCTGGGTCTTTGGGACCGACCGCGTAGTCGCCGAATAATTGTTGCAGCTCTTCGTGGATGCTCGCAGGTTCCGTCGGCTCACTTTTTGTCGCGACGCAAGTCACTCGAATCGCATTCACAGGCAATGAAGAATCGGACCGAACACCGATCAGGATGGGTCTCTGGCTCGCATGCGTCAGTGGATCGCAGATTGCGACATTCGCGATGGATGACGAATCCTCTGAATCGAGGCTTGCGTCCTGAAGTTTCCCGTAGAGTCCGAGATCCATTAGACGGCGAATATTGCCGAGGCGCTCGTCGTTGAAGATGAGTTCCGGCGTTGTGCCGTCAAGTTCGAGTATGCAGATTTTCATAGGAGTATTCGAGATCAGACAGTAATCAGGCGACAAGGAGAGCCTTGCCCTCCAATTTGTCCCCTCCGGGAGCGTTGAGAAACTGAAGAATCGTCGGCGACAGATCAGTGATCTTCGCCTGACCATTGGCAGCTTTCCGGTTCATGAACAAAATGCCTGGGACCGCTTCCGGATCGATGATGTGATCGCCGCTCCAGCGCCGTGTATTGTCCTCAAACAGCTGGTGGGAAAATCCTCCGACGGCAGTTTCCCAGGAAACCCGGTAACCGGGCTGAAAGTTGATGAGAAGATCGGGAGACTCGCCCGCATACGCTCCCGAATAGATCTCTTCTCTCCGGGAGACGCTGCGAATTCCAGGAACTGCTTTGGCGGCATCGATCAGACCTTGCATGCCCGTCGTAATGGCATTACGAACGCGGTCGGCCTCTGTACCTTCCTCGAGAATCCCCTCTCGCTCGCGGCCTTTCATATTGAGATAAATGCCGCCGAGTCCGAGAGCGTAGGCGTAGGTTTTGGACCAGTCCACTCCGATGAAATTTTCCTTCAAGTCGGTAGAGGGAGTCCTGCCATCTTTCAAGGCCAGCAATCCGTTCTGCCAAAGCCAGGTGTTGGTATGGAAGGAGCGCCGGAACGAATTGAAGCCGTGGTCGGAGAGAGCGATCAGCAGAGTGTCTTCATCGAGCCGCTCCATGACGCGGCCGACCGTTTCATCGCAACGGCGGTATAGCGCGTTAACCTGCTCTCCGAGTTCTGCGGGAAGGTCGCGGTGAAACCCTGGATGCTCAGGATCGCGAAAACGCCACAGCATATGCTGCAGGCGATCGGGAGTGTCAAAGAGAACGAAGAAGAATCCTTCACTGAACCGTCTCAGCTCATGGTCCATCATCTTCTCGCGCTCTTCGTAAACCAGATTGCATTGGGCGAGGTAATCAGCCTCGTCGAAGCGTCCATTATTGAGGCCATTGTGATCTTCGGCCATGCCCAGGGTGGCGAATAATCCGATCTCTTCCGACAAGCGCTTGGCGTAGTCCGGAGGGGAAGAAATGGGATAAACCGGCGCCGCGGGATCAAAATTCACCGGCGAAACGTAGAACTCGATGACCGGCGACAGCCGCCGAACATAAAACCGCACCATACCCGACGCCGATTGCAGCATCGACAACTTGAACTTCACTCTGATCCAAGGGCTCCAGCACCTTTCGCGGAGCTCGACAACAGCCGGCGATCCGCCCGTCTCAATCCGCAGCGTCTCGCCACTTTTCTGCACGCGGATGTCGACGCGGAAATCTCCGGGAGGATTCGCGCGCAGGTTCCGCGGACCGACGATGTAGGTTTTGAGATCGTTCCCAGGCTCAAGTGGGACAAGATTCTCATGCTCTTGCGCGGCCACAGTCTTGTCCTGCGTATAGAAGGCGCCAGTTCCCTGCCCGCCGCGAAGGTCGGGAACTCCGACGCCCGCCAGCATCGTTCCTTTGAGCGTGTCGGGCGGAAAAGTACATGGGCAGCGCAAGACCGTGCTGGGGATGCCAGCGTTGGTCAGATGCTGCCAGATCGCGATTCCGTTTCGACGGCTGACCACTTTCGGCTGGGCCAACATGCTCTTGGGCCGCTCGAACCGGCTGAGCGCAAGATCGGGAAGGTAGGTCTCGGGATCCCTGCGAATGAAATCAAAGATTCCGTGGCCGCCCGGGTTGACCCCCGTCGCGAACGAAGACCAGGCCACCGGAGTTTGTGCCGGATAGGTGGTCTTCATGCGGGTGTATGACCCCATCGCGCGCAAGCGGGACAGGTTGGGCAGGTCCCCATGCGCGAGCATTGATTCCACAATGCTCGGCTCGAGCCCATCGAGGCCGACGACAACTACCTTCTTTTTGCCCACGGGCGCGCTTACTCCTTCGCCTTCGTATCTTCTGTTGCCACCGGAGCAGGCACCGGTTCAGGCGTGCCCTTGAAGTAGCGCACGATCTTATCGAACGCCACCAGAACCTTTCCCCAGAACATGAGCAGAAAGGCGAAAATCGCCGCCAGACTCGACGTCAGGGGCATGATTTGATCCGGACCACCGTACAACGCGAGTAAACCGCAATGCATGTTTCCTCCTAGTTTTCGGAACGTTTTCGAACTTTGGAAAGTTGACCTGGAAAAGGAACTGGTCAGGTTCAGGGGAAATACATCAAAACAAACCCGCTGGCTTGCTGTTGCTACTGATCTTTCACGACGCCGACAGGGGCGCGGCTTCGATCGGCGAGTCAGCCGGATCGTCTTCCAGACCTTTTGGCGCAAACCGGATCTCGACCGCTGACGGCGTGGGGTATTTGCGGTTGAGATTCCATGTGAATACTTCTCTCGATGAGTTGGGCTCAAATCCGGAACGCATCCAGAACTCGTGGCAAGGCTTGTTCTTTGCCGTCGGAATATATCGCGCCAGCAGCCGTTGGCCCTTGTGCTGCCGGCAGAATTCGCTGGCGACCGCGAGCATCGCCTCCTCCACCTGGCGCCCCATGACGCGGCAGCTCAGAATGAAATCCACGATCCGCAGCGAGTCGCCCTCGAAGTCGAGCGTGAGAATGCCAGTGAGTCCGGAATCACCAAAGCGATCCGAGACGCGAAATGCAAACAGGTGACGGCCATCGCGGCCTGCCCAGGCTGCGATTTCGCTCTCTGACATCCGGCGGGTGGCAAGGTTCATTTGGTTAGTCTTGTTGAACAACTGGGCCACCCGGCTCTGGTTTGAGCGATTCAGTTCTTCCACCACTACTTTTGTCTCGAGCGAGCGAAGCCAGTCGTCGACGCCAGGCACTTCCGCCTTCAGGTCTTCGCGCTTCTGTTCGGCCGCATACATTTCTGCGCGCGATCGATCTTCGCTGGTGCTCTGGGCTGAATCGAAGCAGGTCATTTGCAGAAGCGTCATCGCGCCCAGTGTCTTGTCGGAGGGCCAGTCTGGCACCAATACTTCCGGAAACGCTTCTCTCACGCGGGCGCGTTCCACGGGATTGTCGTCGAGAAAGACAATCGATTGCGGTCCCAGTCGAAGTTCAGCCGCAATCTCGGCGATGCTGGCCGCCTTGTCGCGCCAGTTGATGCGCCACGCCGCGAAATCTTCCGGACGCAAAACCATCTCCGGATGCTTCCGCAGTGCTTCCAGGGCGACCGATTCGTCATTCTTGCTGGCGATCGCCAGCAGGATGCCGCGATTGCGAAGCATCTTCAGCGCTCGCTGCAGATCGATGTACGCCTCGCCAACGTGATCATGACCTCCAAGCCGCAGATTTTCCCATCCAATATCGCCAACCACTCCACCCCACAGCGTGTCATCGAGGTCGGTGACGATAAGCTTGCGTGTTTCTCCTAGAATCGCCTGCAGAGCAGACTTGATGCCAAGCGCTGCCTGCTTCAGCACATCACCCCCGTAAGGAGTTTTCGACAAGTACCACAGCTTGGGACTATAAGCGTTTTTTCCTGCCGACTCGATCCACTCGTGGGCATCGAGAATGAAAATGCCGGGCTGGTTTTGCAGAGCAGCAATCAGTTCCAGATTCATTTTGAGGAGAAGATTCCGCAGCCCTGCCGGGTTCTGCAGGTCGAGCAATCCGAGGCCGCGCTGCCAGCCAGGCAGCGTCCATGCGCAAACCAACACCGAGCGAAAACGAGTCTTTGCACTGACGATGTGCCGGGCGAATTGCCGCACTTGCTCCAGAGTGTCGTTCTCGTGAACCGCTTGCCCTTGCACCGCATCCGCAAAAGCCGGAATCACTCCCGTTGGACTCGCCCAAACGACGGCAAATGAGGAACGATCCCCTGCGTCCTGATTGAGGAGCCAAGGAACAACCCGCCCGAACGGAGCCACTCGGGCCGCAACCGCCGGCAGGGCTTCGTTGTTTTCCAGATAATTCCCCAGCGTCTGGAGATTGAAATCGGAAATCAGCTCGACTTGGATCGCTTTCGGGTTCACGCTTGCTCGCGTAAGAGATTTGAGATGTGCTCAGCCAGAGTGCTGGCCGTGCGCATGTGACCGTTATCCAACGAAAAGGGATCGTGCTCGGTGAGATCGATCTCTGCTCCGAAGGTTTCGTGCACCAATTGTTCCATGAGTACGATGAGGTTTGCGAGCTCCAGCGAATTCAGACGGCCGTTCTCTCCCACGAACACGCAGTCCGGCGATGCCTGCAGCCGCTGATTTTTCGGCCGCTGCTGATTCAGTTCGCCCAAGGCCTTATAGATCACCGGCAGCACATCTGCGCCGCTGGGCGTTTTGGGAATCGCGCTCATAAGCTGCTGTCTCCGTCGTAGGAACCGGGCTGCCAGGCCGCGGAATCTGCGAGTGGGGCCCTGAGATCCTTTGCCACAGCCTTGTAATAGAACAGCTGCGAGGGCAATTTCCGGCGAAAGGGAGCCATCTGTTCGAGCCGCTCCCGCAGTCCGCCGGCGAACCCAATCACCTCGAGCATCTGCACTCCTTGGGCCTTGGCCCTTTCCAGCGCTGCAGCCACTATCACATCTAATCCGGGAAGGCTCTGATCCAGCGATTGAAAATCGACGAGGCGCACGCGCGTCAGGCCTACTTCGGATTTATCTTGCCGTTGGAAAACTGCGTAACTGGTCAATCGACCTCTGGTCTCGTGCGTGTAGATCCACAGTCCCTTCGCGGTTGCGGAGCGCCGGAAGTGCCATTGGAGGGTTTCGCGGTCTCTCGCCGACAGCACAACATCACTTTGTTGTTTGAGTTCCCGCCAGAACTCATCAAAGCGGTCGTCAAACTGATTGACAGAACGGACGGCTGAATCCGAGACTCGCTTGAGGCGTTTGCCCTTTGCCCACCCGACCATATTAAGGCCCGCGGCGACGGGATAGCGAGCAATCCCGGCCAGAGGTACGCCCTTCCGCGCCAGCAGGCTCGCTGCAAATCCCCGATAATCGAGCACCCAGAACAGCGCGGTCTCCAGGTCAGCAAGCGGGATCGGCCTGGCATGAAAAGCACGGAAGATCTGTCCCGCGGCGTGGACCGCGGTGGTGTTGAGCAGCAGGTCGACATTCTTCTGCGCAAAATACTTCGAAGCCAGCAGCAGCGAATGATTACGGTAGTCCGAATCCACGACCCAAGCAGTCGTGACGGCCGCGGTCAACTCTCGGCCTCGAAAGCAGCATGTAACTGGGATATTGCCGGCAAAACCAACGATTTTCCCGTTCCGATCTTCAAGCGCCCAGCCGATCGGCCAATTGCCGTTCCTCCGCAAGTACGCGGGGTTGGTGCTCCACAGATTCTGCCAGTCGTCACGACTCATCACATCCATGCCGTAGCGCTGCATCAGCACGGCGACGCCCGCGTGATCGGAGAATCGCGCCTCCCGAAGAATGACGGGAACCGCGCTCGCGGCCGGCATGTCGATCTCAAGGGTGGATGACTGCATATGGAAGCAGATATGCGTTCCTAACGATTACCTTCGGAGACTGCTCCGGTGCTGGCCGGAATTCGATCACCCATCGGTTTCGGCCCGCCGGGCGCAACCCAAGCCCGCAACAGTTTGCGGCCACGATCTTGCATGAAGCGGTAAACGGCGTGCGCATCGATGCCGTATTTCACCTGCAGGGCAAAATTGATCCGGCTGGGATGCACAAACATGCGGCGGAGACAATGCCGATCGGTACGCCACGCATTCAGACCAGGCTTGGCGCTGAATGCCAGCTCATAGCCTTCTCGCGCACTTCGCCGCACATTTTCGTTTTGAAATCCGAAGCAGTAGGCGAATGTGTTGACCGGCTGGCCCATGAGCCCGCTAAGTTCGACGCGGCAGCCTTCGAGTTCGGTCTTGAGCTCCAATTCAGACAACGTCCGCAGGTCTGGATGAGTACGGCTGTGCCCACCAATCTCGACTCCATGCGCTGGACAGTTCCGGATCTGTTCTGCACTCATCAACGGCCGGCTAGGATGGCCCAAAGGAACATCCCAGGTACTGGCCGCACCGATGTGTTGCGAAACGATAAAGATAGTCGCTTTGAAGCCAAGCTCCCGGAGAACCGGGAGGGCATTCTCCATCAGGTCTGAATATCCGTCGTCGAATGTGATCAGCACCGGCTTCTCTGGCAGCGGAGTTCCCTGTTTCATCCACGCGAGCCAGTCGGCGGCATGAATCGGCGCGTAGCCTTCGTTTCGCAGCCACTCCATCTGTCGGCGGAAAACCCTTGAAGAGACGGTCAGAAGCGGCCAGCTTTGAGGCAGTTTCTCCCCGACGTGGTGATAGCAGAGCACCGGCAGCCGCACGGCGAATTCGCGTCGAAAGCCATCCCAGCCTCCGGCTTCTTCGATAGCCCCGGAGAAGTATGCAAATGAATCTCGTGCTTCTCGGCTGCGTTTCGCGCGCCTCCGCACGACCGGAAGCTTGCCGAGGACGGACCCAATCGAACCGTAAATCGAGAGCAGGATTGCTGCGAACTTTGGGTGCCGCACAGCCGCCAGCCGCAGCGGAACCAGCCATCCCGGCCCTGCCGTGAGATCGCCTAGGCGAGACTCTGCGCGCTGCGACGGAAGCTCGCGGCAGAGCCGAACTTCGGCCCGCCCGACTTCGCGCGGATCACGCAGCGGCGGAGCCGGTGAAGCCTCGCCGGTCGCAGTTGCTAGTTCCACAATACCCATGTTTTAGAGGTAGTGTCTAAAGCTGAATCCCAAGCTCCGGCATCGAGCAAAACACTCGATGCCGGAAGCTCTCATTTATCGGGAGGGTGCACGCTCGAAAGCTTGAACCAGCGCCTCGAACGCGGGTTTCGGTTGCAGATTTTCGTCGAAAGGAAGCGGCCGGACGGCTTGCCCGTCGGCGCGCGGTGCTTCCTTCGTCAGCCAGGTGTAGCGGTCAGTCAGGTTCCAGGTTTCGACCACGATCACGTTTGTGTTTTGCAGTACGGTATCGAGGTAATCCGCGTAGTACTTGGCAACATCCCGATCGCGCGAATTCACATCGCTGTCACTTGGAAGCTCCCGCGCATCGAGTTCAGAGATGCGGATCTTCAATCCCAGGTCGGAGACCTGCTTGAGGAATTTGCGCATCTTTCCCGGATCGAAGCCGCCCATTTCGTATCGCAGGTGCGACTGAATCCCCAGCGCCTGCACCGGCGCCTTCTTCGACAGCAGATCGTTGAGCAACCTCAGCGTACCGTTGCGCTTACCTTCCTGATTTGCCCACTCGATATTGGTTTCGTTGTAGCAAAGCATGGCATTGGAATCGGCCTCGCCCGCGGTCTTGAAGGCGACTTCCAGATAATCGGGGCCTACATTGCGGAGCCAGATGTTTTCCTTCAAATCCTGCCCCTGCAAAGCTTCATTGACCACATCCCAGGAGACGACCTTTCCCGCATAGTGACGGGCGACCGTCTGAATGTGCTTCACCATGATGTCGCGCGCGTTTCCACGGTTGATATAGCCGTTGGCCCAGCCTGGCAGCGCTCCCGGTTCCCCATACACGAGCGCATGCCCATGAACCTTGATGTTGCGCGATTCCGCCCAGTGAACGATCCAATCGCCTTCGTCGAACTTGAAGGAATTGGGCCCCGGCTGCAGGTACTTCATCTTCAGCTCGTTCGCCGGCGTGATAATGCCGCATTGGGAGGCGATTAAATCCGCGTATGGGCGGTCATCTTTCAGGTGGTTGGCGTTGGTCGCGCTCCCAAACAGGATTCCCTTCTGTGCCGCCAAGTCCTTCAGGATCGGTATATCTCCCGCGGGCACAAGAGGCGGCAGCCAGCCGGGCATTCTAGCCGCCTTTGCTGGAAGGACTACGCCTAATGCTCCTGCACCTACATATTGCAGGAACCGACGACGGTCAACAGATGAGGTATGTTCCATAGCTTTCCTGCCTCCTTCTGCGTAAACAGAGTTTTGCATATGAACCAGAAACCCGGGCTTGCGAAAAAAGTTACTGTCCCGGAGCGGGCTCCAGATTCAGGTTGCAAACCCCATTGGTGGGCTGCACCGCGAGGCAGGACGTCGTATTTCCGCCGCTACAGACTGGAGGCGGCGTCATCCACGATGGCGAGGAGAAGTTGAAGAACTCGGCCATATTGTCGGCCGCGGCATCGCGAGAGGTCAAAGGCGGCAGGCTGAATCGGGTCTCGATGAATTTAAGAATCGAGGTTTCGTCGCGAACAGTGTGCGAAACGAAGTGCGGAATCGTCCACGGTGATACGACCATCAAGGGCACCCGCATGCCGAATTGGTTGAAAATTCCCGGCTGATCACTGCCCGGGTTGGTCTGCGGCGGATAGCCGTCGGGAACCGGCTCGTTTGCCGGCGGAGAAACGTGGTCGCGCAGCCCGCCGGCTTCGTCATAGGTCAGGAACAGGACCGAGGAAGTCCATGACGGGCTATTGAGAAGCGCATTGATGATTCCCGACGTCAGATTCGCGCCGTTCTGAATGCTTCCGGTGGCTCCCGATGCTCCTGGATTCGGCTTCGGATGCTCATCCATACTGCCGGATTCCTCGATGAACACGACTTGCGGGAAGGTGCTGGCGTTATTGACGTCCGTATAGTAGTTGGAGATTGGGACGATGTTTGCGGTGTCTTTGAAATAGACCGACCAGATCGGGATCCACGCCGGGCTGGAGTCCTGATAGTAGTAGCGCCAGCTGACGCCCGCCTGATCGAGCAAATCAAAAATCGTCATGTTGGGGAAACCGCCCTGCGGAGGAGTCGGTGTACCCACCGATCCCAAAGATGTTGCCGCGACCACGTAGGCGCGATTGGCCCCGGTATTCGCCATGACAGCGGAGAACCATCGGTCGCTGGTCGCAAACTGGAAGGCCAGCGAATAGTAATACGGCAGGTCGGTCCAGTCGTAATACCCGATCGCGCGCGTGCCGTTGGGATCGATCGTGGAAGACGTTGAGAACATGTTTCCCGTCTTCATGAAGCTGTCCATCAGACCGTTGTCGTAATCGATGTGCTGCGCGTTCCAGCTGGGCTGGAGATTCTCCTCGCACACTGTCTGAAGATGGTAGGGCAGAATCATCTGACCGGCGATATCGGGCAATGCCACGTTAAGCGGCATGCCATCGACGGCGTTGTCGTTGACTCCATTGTTCGCGCGGTACTGGTTCATCACGCCAAAGTATTGATCGAAGGAGCGATTCTCCTGCAGCGTGTAGATGATGTGCTGGACTTGGGTCATCCCGCTCGGCGGAGCCGCGGGTGCCTGGTAGGTGTAAGCGCCCGCCAGAGTGTTGCTGCTCTGTCCATCCGGCCCGGTTACCACCACATCAGCCGTTCCGGCGCCGTGCGAAGGCACGAAGAAAGTGATCGCGTTGGCATTGTTGACCACGATATTGGTTGCCGCGGTTCCGCCCACGGTGACGGTCGATCCGTTCTGGAATCCGGTCCCGAACACAGTGCGCGTGGTGCCGCCGGCCGGGGCTCCCCAGTTCGGCGAGATCAGGTTCAGCCAAGGCGTCGAGGTGTAGGTGTAACCGTATGTACCCTCGGGCGAGCGCTGCAGGATGGCATCATCGAAGCGCGCGACGGAGGCTGCGGTTGCGCCCGTAATCTCGCAATAGAGCCGAACATACGCCTTCCCGCTCGGAATCGTGTAGGTTCCCTGCTGAAGTTCCCACTGCGGGTCCTGAATATTGGCTGGCGGCGCCGCTACGTAGACGGAATTCTGCTTGTTGGAATCCGTGACTTCGATCGTCCACCGTGCGTTGCCGTTTCCGGAGACTCGATAGGCCCATCCGCCGAATGTAATTACGTCTCCCGGCACAACCGGGAAGTACATTTTCTGGCCATTGTTGTCGGCAACCGAAAATGTGGGGTGATTGCCGGTCCCGGCTGAACTCAGTTCCGCGTAATAGGTTCCGCTATGGGCATTATTGATGGTGCCGCAACCGGTAGACGAGCAATTCACAATCGTGCCGGTTCCGGTGCCCGAGTACGCCCAGCGCGTATTTCCAGATTCGAAACCCTGGTTGTACAGCGTGGACAACAGGTTCGTGCTCTGCGTGTCGGGGTTGGTGACGACTACGTCGGCGCCACCTGCGATGTGAGCCGTCGTTGTTCCCTGGATCAGCGTACTTCCAACGAACGACAATGTGACCGGCGCTCCCCCGATCGCGACCGTAGCTCCGGTCTGGAAGTTGGACCCGTGAATGTTGATCGCGGTTCCTCCATTGACCGTTCCGAAAGTCGGTGCGATGTAGCTGATCGACGGCGGCAATCCCATAAAGGTGAAGCCGCCTGTCAAGGTCGCCGATTGATTGTCCGGATTGATGACCACAACATTCGCCGGCCCGGGAGAATTCGGCGGTGTCGTCGCTGCGATCTGGCTCGACGTCACCACGGTGACATTCGTCGCAGCCACCCCACCGAACGTGACGCTGGCGCCGGTGGTGAAATTCGTTCCAGTGATGTTCGTCGAGGTGCCGCCCGCGACCGGTCCGGATGTGGGAGCGATCGAAAGGATTGTCGGAGCCGGGTTGTAAGAATATCCCAGAGACAGGGTGCTGTGCTGGCCATCCGGGTTGGTAACGGTCACGTTAACCGGTCCACCCGAACCAGCCGGGGTCAATGCGGTGATCGTGCTGCTGTTCACGACCACCACGTCGGTCGCCTGAGCAGACCCAAACGTGACAACTGCGCCTACCTGAAAATTCAAGCCGCCGAGCGTGACTGCCGTCCCGCCCGCGATCGCGCCTCCACTGGGGCTCACAGAAGCCAGCGTGGGAGGCGGGATGAACGTATAACCGCCGCCCGGCACGGTGCGAACCAGAGTTGCATCGTCAAAGTTCGCCTGCGCCTGCACGCTCCCGTTCGTTCCAGTAATCTGGCACCACATGCGGATATAGCTCTTTCCGCTCGGAACGGTGTAACTGTTCTGCTGTTGAATCCACGACGCCGTGGTCGCGTTGTTGGGACTGCCGGCCACGTAGGATGCATTGGATTTGTTGGAGTCGGTGGCTTCGATCTGCCAGCGCGCCAGGCCGTCTCCAGAATTCGCATCGACGCGATAAGCCCAACCGCCAAAGGTAATCACGTCTCCGGGATTGACCGACAGATACTGGGATGTGCCACTCAGGTTCGCGATGTAGTTCACCTGCGTGTCTCCCGGCGTCACGGTCAGCTGCGCGAAGTTGCTCCCGCTGTGTGCCGCGCTGGAATTGTTCACCACGGACGCCGTGCCGTAGCCGGTTTGCGTCCAACCCGAACTGCCGGATTCGAATCCCGGATTGCTAAGAGGCTGCTGAACAGCCCAAAGCGTACCCGCTTGCGAATCCGGATTGGTCACGACAACATTGACGGCTCCACCGCTCGGGTCAGCCGGAGTGGTGGCCGTAATCGTCGTGCCGTTCACCACGTTGACGTTGGTCGCAGGCAAACTACCGAACATCACAGTCGCACCGGACAGGAAGTTGGCACCGGAAATCGTGACTGAGGTGCCGCCATTGCTGGTTCCAGAAGCGGGCGAAATGGCGGTGACCGCAGGTGCAGGATTCGCACCAGTGTAGGTGAAGCCGCCACCAGGGACGGTGCGGGTCAGCGCAGCGTCATCGAAATTGGCCTGCGCCTGCACGCTTCCGCTGGTCGAAGTAATCTGGCACCACAGGCGTACGTAGCTTTTGCCGGCAGGAACCGTGTAGCTGTTGGTCTGCTGGACCCAGGACGCTGTCGTGACGTTGTTGGGGTTTCCCGCGACATAGGTGGGATTGGCTTTGTTGCCGTCCGTAATTTCGATCTGCCAGCGCGCCAGCCCATCGCCAGAGTTGGTATCGACCCGGTAGGCCCAGCCAGTGAAGCTGATCACATCGCCCGCGTTCACCGGCAGATATTGCGACGTGCCGCTGAGCGTCGCTACATAGCTCACTTGCTTGTTCGGGGAAGACACGGTCAGCTGCGCGTAGTTGTTACCGCTGTGGGCTCCGGACGCGTTCGTGATCACTGTCGCCGAACCGGATCCGTTTACCGTCCAACCGGTTGCCCCTGACTCGAAGCCGCCATTCGTCAGCGGTTGCTGGACCGCCCAAAGCGTGCCCGTCTGCGAATCGGGATTGGTGACAACGACGTTCACCGCTCCGCTGTTCGAAGTCGCCGGAGTGGTCGCAGTAATCGTCGTGGCGTTGACCACGACGACCTGGGTCGCAGCCGAGCTGCCGAAGGTCACGGTCGCGCCCGCCAGGAAATTGCCCCCGCTAATCGTCACCGAGGTTCCACCGGAGTTCGGACCGGAGGCCGGCGAGATGCTGGTTACGGTTGGCGCCGGATTTTGAGCGAAGATCGCTCCAACGCTGGCGCTGCCAAAGACAGCCATGCACAGCGTGACAACTACAAATCGGTTTCGAATCCAACTCACGGCAATCGCTCCTTCGAAGACTTGCAATGCACGGGGGAGGAGAGGATCCAGCTAATCGGCTTGCGCTTGTTGATGTTTGTTCAGTGACTCGTTCGCGGGTGCAGGACGCTTTCGATCCGTGGTCGCCTGCCACAGGTCGCGCAAAAAGAGGCCCACGATAAACCAGGGTTCAATCAAATACCGCTTCCACAGCCGTCCCGGCTCATTTAGCAGACGGCTGAATCCGTACAGCCCAAGCGGTCCGGCCCATCGCGGAGGAACCGCAATTTCACCGGCGAAATAGTCCATCGTCGCACCCGAGGTGATGATGGCGTTGGCGGAAAGTACATCGAGATTTTCGGCTGTCCAATGTTCCTGCCTTGGCATTCCCATGCCAACCATGAGCAAATGCGGCTGGAAGGCGTTGATGGTCTCAATCACGCGCCGGTTCTCGGCGGTTCCAGGACGCGCATTGAAATAGCCGTGTTGCGTCGCGATCTGCAGCCCGGGGAAGCGTTGACGCAATATCTCGGCACCGCGTTCCGCCACTCCGGGCTTCGATCCCAGATAAAACAGCCGCCAATTGCGTCTTGCCACTTCGCCCACCAGATCTTCGAACGCGTCGAGAAAGGTGGTGCGGTGCTTCCGCTCCAGCGACAAGCCAAGAGAGCGCGCCATAAAAATGATCGGCATGCCATCGACATACGTGCAATCCGCGCGGTCGTACATGGCCGCGAAGCGCCGGTCGTGATGGAGCAAATAGACGCTGTGCAGGTTGTGATTGGCGATCAGGACCCGACGGTTCGCCGCCACAGCTTCATCCATGACCTGGTGCAGGTCGCTGTGGGTGACGGCATCGACGGTGACCCCGAGCAGTTTGTGGCGAATCATTTTCACGGTTGGGGTGGCGCGGTCAACCTCGGTTTGTACTCAAGATGATCCGCATGCAAGCTGTTCTGTGCGGCCGGGGCGCTCGGCCTGGGAGGTTCTGCGACTTGCCTCGCGAATTGCGGTTCTGCACCGGCTCCAAACCATTTCGGGTCGCGAGCCGAAAGCTTGTCTGCCAGATAGCGAAAGATCGCTGTCAAGGCTTCCGAACGGCAGCTTTCGAGCTCGCGTTCCGTACTGATCAGAACCGAGGCTGAGGCTTGCCCGGCGAATTCGCGATAAGCCTGCCGCTGGCGGCGAATCTCTTCCGCGGGCAATTGCTGCTTGCGGCTGAGGATGGTTTGTTCGTTCGCATCCAGAACGACGAAGAAGACCTCGTAGGGCGGAACCGTCGGACTAAGCGCCTTGGCCAGCCAGAGCGGCCCGCCAAAACGATAGCGCTTTGGATCGACAAGCAGATCGTGGTAATTGCGGTCGAAAATGATCAGAGCATTGCGAGACAAAGCGGAACGAATCGCAAACGCGTAGCCCGTCGTAAAGTCCAGCCAGGTGAAGAACAAGTAAGAGAACGATCCCCACAGGCTGCGCGGCGGCTTGGAATGAGGCAGACGAGCCAAACGCGGCGCTTTGGCGAATACGGCTGGACGCCATCGGTAAATCAATTGTTCCGGAAAAACTGCCCGCAGGCTTTCGCTGATCGCCCGCAGTAAGGTGGTCTTTCCGACTCCGTCAGGACCGAGAAACACGATGCAGGAGCCGGAGCCCGAGCCCTTTGTCGTTTGAGGTGCTTGATTCTCTGATGCGGGTTCACCGGCAGGCGCATCTTCCGTTACCCACAACTTCCCTTCCCGGTGCCGGCGCTCGAGAATGGTCTCGACTGGAACTCCATTGCGCTCGCCCCAGACGAAGTCGACTGCGTATATCTGCCAGCGCCATCCGCTCGAGCGAGCGAAAACAATCCTGCGCTCCTGGTTTGCGAAATCAATGGCTTGCACCGTCAGGATACCCAGTTCCTTCAAGTCAGCGAATGCGGTCGCGAGTTTTCGCTGGTCCAGAGGATGGATGGCAAACTCGGATGCCTGTAACTGGCCATCGCGCGCATGGAGAGCGCAATAGCGGATGCCCCGGATCTCGAAAGCCGCGAGCATCGTGAAAAGAAACTCATGGTTTTCTGAATCGACTGGCTTCCGTAGGGGACGCCGCGTCAACTCGGGGCTCAGGATCGTGTCGGTCAGAGGCATGGAGGTCTTTCAGTCGGCGCAGGCCACCGCGTGCGACGCGACTCCGGATACTTGCTGCGGCGTCGGCCAAAGCAGGCTTTTGTGGGCGCGAAACCTTTTAGGATCGTCGCCGTTCACCACCGCACTCTGCGGCCGGAACTCGTACAGCACGCGTTCGAATAAATGCGAGGGTGACGCGAGCAGCGCGCGGAAGGCATGCTTGGCGGCAGAAGCATACTGCTTGCCGCTCAGAGAGATATTCGTCAGCCGGGTGTTTTCGCGAAACCGAACCTGCCGCCGGTTGACCAGCTCGCCGAGCTTCTGGCTCGCCTCTTCGTACGGCAATGGCGCCAGGTTCCACAGGTGCGAAAGAAGCAAGTACTGCACGTAAAGAGTATTGATGCATTGCCGCTCAAAATTGCGGGCGGAGATGCTGCCGGCATTGTGGCGAACAGCCACTGTTGCCGCAGGAATCAATCGGATGTCGTGCTGCAGCGCCATACGCCACCAAAGATCGACGTCCTCAACATGAAGGTTGAAGCGATACCCGCCGAGATTCTGCGTCTTCCGAACATTCAAGGTCACGGCGGGGTGACAAATCGCGAGCAAGTATCCGGAACGGGTCAGTTCGCGGAGTTTCTCCGGCTCGGCGCTGGTCGTGCGAAAAGTGCCAAAAACTCGCCCATCCTGGTAGTAACGGGCGTAGGAGTAGAACATCCCGGCATCGGGGTGTTGAGAAATAACGTCAACGGTCCGTGCGAGCCGCTCGGGAAACGCGAGATCATCGGCATCGTGGCGCACCAGCCAGGGCGTCGAGGCCTCCGCCAGCATGCGGTTCAAGGTTGCCGCCAAGCCCTGATTCTCCTGGGAAAGGAGTCGAAGGCGCCGGTCCTTGATCGACTTCAGATAATCCAGGCTGCCGTCGGTTGATCCGTCATCGATGACAAGGAGTTCGAAATCCTCATGCGTCTGCAGCAAGAGGCTGTCGAGGCTCTGCGGCAGGAACGGCATCGCGTTGTAGACCGGCAATCCGACGGTAAGCTTCATGGCGAAATCGAGTTTCAGGCTGCTTCGGGACGGGGCGGCACGGGGGCGGCGGCCGCTTCCCTGCTTGCCGTCTGGCGCGTCATAAGAGAACGGACGCTGTGACGAACTTTGCGCGGGACGAACCACATGGCGAAAAACAACGCCAGGTCCATGGCGCGCGGTCTGCCGCCAAAAATCGTTTCCCGCAGCAACGGCCAGAATGCCCGCCAGTCGCGCTGCCAGGCAGCCTGCGAACTGAGCGTAACAGCCATCAGTCCGGCGTAAGCTCTCGCCGTGACCAGTTCGCGGTTTGCTTTGATCCACTGCAGCGAATAGCGCCAGTCATATTGCGTTCTGATCGGGCTGTTGGGATCGTCGACATACCAGATCGCGAGCGGCTCATTGATGAATTCCAGACTCGTGCCTGGGTTTTTCACCGCGCGCAGGATCCAGTCCCAGTCCTGATGCCGGCGTAGGCCGCGAGTGAACGGCACTTTGCGCAACAGTTCCGCCTTCGTCAGCCAGGTTGAGGTCTGCAGCACTGCCTCGCCCTGGAAGAGTGAATTGCGCACGAACAAGTACTCCGAAATCGGGGTGGTCGGCGTCTTCCGGGGCCAGCGAAAATCAGCGAGCGGGCTGCGCGCGATCAGAGCCGTTGCGACGATCGGAAACGCTTGCTTGGACGCTTCGGCCACAGCGATCTGCTTGGCGAGTTTGTCGGGCATCCATTCGTCGTCGTCGTCGAGCAGCGCCAGCCATTCCGCGCGAGCAGCGCGAATACCGATGTTCCTCGCTTCGGATCCGCCGACTGCCTCCGCCACCGGGATGACCCGTAATCGCGGGTCCTCCACCTGCGCCAGCGCAGCTTCGCTTGCCGGATCGGCGCCGTCGAGGACAACAATGATCTCCAGGTCCGGGACCGTCTGTGCCAACACCGAAGCCACCGCGCGCTGAACCATCGCCGCACGCTTGTGGCTTGGAATGACGACGGAGATGGCTGGTTGCTTCATAACACCGCCAGACGCGAATCTGCTTCCACGGCGACACCCAGTTCGCTCGCGTGGCCTGCGGCCTCAGAAGCGACGGCGGAGTAGATTTCTTCCAGGACTCGCGTCTGCCTGCGCAAGTCAAACTGCTTTCGCACGCGAGCGACGCCCGCAGTGCTGCAGACTTGCCATGCTTGTTTGTCGTTGAGCAGAGTCATAATGGAATGCGCCAAACCCTCTTCGTCACGCTCTGGAACAAGAAATCCCGTTGAGCCGTGAGCCACCGCCTCCGGCACCCCGGCGCTGGCAAAGCTGACGACCGGCACGCCCATCGCCTGGGCTTCCGCGAAGACGAGTCCAAAGCCCTCCTGATCGCCATTCTCGGCGGTCACGCTCGGCACACAAAACACAGATGCCCGGTTCAGCCAGTTGCGGATTTCGTTAGGTGACTGTGCACCCAAAAAGGTTGCGCTGGGACAATGCTGCTCAGCCAGGTCGCGTAGCTGGCTTCGCAATGGGCCGTCGCCAATGATGACCAACCGAACTTGCGGATGGCTGTTTCGCAAGCGCCCCACAGCACGGATCAGGTACTCACAGCCCTTCTTCTCAACCAGTCTGCCGACGAACAGCACGACGGGTTCGCGAGCGACCGAAGGATCAGCGGAGAAGAAACCTGTATCAATGCCGATGTAGTGAACCAAGACTCTCTCTTCGGGAAAGCCCTGGGCAAGCAGTTTCTGCCGGATGTACTGGGAGACCGCGAGAAACCTGGATCCGGCGTGCGCGAGCCGCATTTTCTGTTCGACGAAAACCCGATGCCGCCAATCCGGCGACTTGCCTGGCGTGATGGTCGCGTCATATCCGTGAAACGTGATCAGAAACGGGACGCCAACTCTCTTTGCCAGCCGCATCGCCCGCACGCCGTCCGGGCCAAAATGGCAGTGCAGGAGTTTCGGCCGGCGGGCTTTCAGAAAATGCATCATGCGGGGCGACCACCCCGAACGGTAAAAAGCCTCTTCCCGCATGCGTCCCACCCAACCGCCGCGATTCACCACCACACTCCGATCCTGGGGAAGAGACAGGCCTCCGGCTACAAGGCGCGCGCCGACGTATACGGGAACATAGCGCTCGAGAGCCTCGGCTTGGGCCAGGACAAACGTCTGCGAACGCGGGAGCAGTTTGTCCTTGTAGATAATGACGACGGAGCGGCTATCGGCAGAGTCGGGAACCACGGTTGTAATCTGGAAGAAATTGACCGAAGAAGCAGAAGAATTGCGTTGAGCTACGGGGTCGAGCCGAAACGCCAGCTCGGCACGGAAATCGGCCGCAGGTTCCTGGGAGCGGGTGATGTCTGAGCGGGCCGCGTCGCAGCGGCTTCCGCCAGTCCCAGCCACCGCGTAGTCAGAACCCACATCGCCGCATAAAGAACCCAGAACATATTCTCTTCGCGGATGATTGACCCCTCCGAAAAATTGAACAGGATCATGAAACTCAGGTAAAGCAGCGGGAACAGGCCAAGGACCGTCTTGCTGGCGCGGGAACATCGCAGTGCCTGACGGAAGAACAGCACGTAGCCAATGAAGAACAACACCAGGCCCACCGCGCCAACTTGCACCAGCACATCGAGAAACCCATTGTGCGAATGCGGCACGATCCAGTGCAGGGCCTGATCGATGTCGGCGGATTCTTTACCATCCTTGCCCATCCAGAACGCGCTGTATCCGTAACCCAGCCAGGGACGTTCGAGGAATTTCTGCCAGACCATCGCCCAGATATCCGTCCGGCCGGTCAGACTGGGGTCCTTCCCCATCATCTGCAGGATCTTTCCAGGGTCGATGATCATCACAAAAACCACACCGGCGACCGTCGCCCCGAGGGTGGAAAGAAACGCTACGGTCCTGACAAACGAGTGCCTACGGGTGTACTGGAACAAGCCGACGAGAACCAGAAGGCCGGGCAGCGCGAGGTAGGCCGTGGCGTCCTTCGACATGATCAGCAGAGGCAGACACAAAACGATGCCAAAGGCAGCGATCCATCGCCACCATCGCTTTTCCGCTATCACTCCCACGCCAAGCGCCAGGATCTGGAAAGCCATGAAGCGCCCGAGCGTATTCTTTTGCCCGAAGATGCCCTGCCAGTCTCCCGTCGTCGCGCCAGACGAAATCCCGAAATCGGGTTTGCGCCACACCACCAGAAAGCTGGCAATGGCGGCGATAAAGCCGACAATCCAGAGCAGTCGCAAAATCTCCCTTAACGTATAGCGCGACGCGAGATACACACCAAAGCACGTCGACGCCACCAGGACCAGGCCGCGGCGCGCCGTAAATCCCGGGTCGTCTGACCAGAGCGTCGAGAGCACGGCAAGCGCGAGCAAGATCCAGAGCCACGGATGGCGCACGGCAAGTTTGAGGAAATCGCCGAGATGCAGAAGAATCAGAAATATCGTCGTCATGTAAATGCCGGCTTCGACGGCGATCTTCACTTTGTTCTTCTGCTGGGACTGATCCTGAGTGCCGGCCTTGTCCGCCTGGCGCATCAACGCCATCGACAAGTTGGCGGGCGGCTCGTCTGATTGAGGCAGGTCATCCGGGGAAAGAACCAGCACCAGCCCGCCCGCAAAATACAGGAGCGCGAAAACCAGGAACGCTTTTTCCAGAATCTTTGTCATGAATTCAATCCGCGAAACATCTCCGACTCAGGCGGAAATTTCGCTTGCCGCCAACTCTCCCGGAGCTCTCTGGCGACCGAGCCAGAAGACGAGCACCCACAGAGAAACTGCCAACATCCCATCCGAGGCCAGACTCGACCAGGCCGCTCCCCGCCAGGAATAGGCAGGAATCAGCCACAGGTTCAACAGCACGTTGAAGATCGCAACTCCGACCTGCACCGCGGTACGCAGGCCCTGCATTCCAGCTCCCGTTAAGGAATCTGCTACGAAGTAGTGCAGCGTCTTCAGCAGCGGCAGCGGAGCGAGCCAGCGCAACGCGATTGTCGTGCGCGCGTACTCGGCGCCAAGAAGATGAGGAACAATCGGAGCCCCTACGAACAGAGCCGCGCATGCCAACAGGCTGTAGCCGAATGCGCGAGGCAGCAAGCGCCGCGCATACTTCTGACTGGCACCGATTCCCGCCTGACCGTGGCGAAAGAAACTCGGATACATCGCCCAAAGCAGTGAGCGCACCGGCAGAAAGGCCACGTCGATCAGCCGGTAAGCGGCGGCGTAAATACCGGCGCCATCGAGCGTCGACAACTGAACGAGCATGGTCTTGTCGATATCGTTGTAGATGCTCTGCGACGACATGCTGACCGAGAAATAGCAGCCTTCGAGCATCTCCGGCTTGATGCGCCAGAGCGCGAGCACCGGATGTCCAAGCTGCCGGTTCACCCACGACATTGTGATCAAGGTGGTGATGACGCTGGCCGACAAATAAATCCAGGACCAGGTCATGGCATTGGAGTGACGCACCAGAACGACCAGGAATATCGCTCCCACAACCCGGCTCATGCTGGCGACGACGTTCAACTGTGCCGTCTTCTTCATCAGGTCGCATGCCTGAAACGCCTGCGAGCCGACGTCAAGAACTTTGGCAAACAGCAGATCCGAAACCGCGACCACAAACACCAGCAACCAGGGAAACTTCCCCGGAATGAAGATCTTCGAAATCCCCATCATCAGCGCCACTAAGGCACCGCCCGACGCCGCGGTGAGAATCAGGGAGTTGCCCCAGTACTCGGCAAAGACGTTGCGGTCGCGCGAGACGTTCTTGATCAGCAGATTGCCAATCCCGAGAGTGGAAAACGGCGCCAGGATCGCGGCCAGCGAGGTGACGCCGACGAACAATCCATACTGCTCCACGCCCAGGGCCCGCGGGATGATCAGGAAATAGACAGCTCGCAGAAGCTGCCGCATACCCTGGCCCAGGAACATCCAGATCGTGTTGCGCAGCAGGACGCTCTGCTTCAGCCGTGTCCAGAGTCGAAAGAAATAGCCCATGATCAATGAAGAATTAAGACTGAGTACGTCGCCGGATCAGGGTGGCCCTACCAGATCCCGCGCGGGCTGCCGGTGATTTTGTAGGCCAAAGTCGCGACCGAGGCCAGCGGCGGCAGCAGGCCCAGCCGAAAAGCCCCGGGGACATCGCCGCGCCACAGCATCGAACCCATTTGCCGGCCGTACAACGACGCCACGCCCGGAAACACCGGGACGCGAAGCCATGTGCCTCTAACGAATAACGCTCGCCCATCGAGTACGGCTTCGCCGGCGATGAACTCGGGTAACGCCAGCGGGCGGGCACGGTAGCGCTCGCTGTAGTCGGCCACAATTTTCAGGTAGGTCACAACGCCCGGCCAGATTCCTCCCTGTTTCGCCGCCGAACGTAACTCGGCGTAGTGAATCTCACCCGCTTCCACGAGCCCGGCGGTATTGGCCACATCGCAGACTCGCACGTAAAGATGGCGGTACATCCTTTGAAGAGTGGCGGCAATGACGCGCTCCTCCGGCGCGGGCACCCAGAAGCGATAAGCTCCGAATTGGGCCGAAATGCGCCGGGTTACGAAGCGGCGGGCGAGGGCTCGGTGTTCCCCGGTCTGCCCCAGACGTCCGTGATGAATCTCTACCGTCGCCCGCAGACCCGGCACCCGGTATCCGCACTTCTGCGCCAGGCGATCGCCCCACGTGCGTGGCTGCGCGGAAGCTCTGAATCTCTCCTGCATGACGCGCCGGGTGGCAGCGGGCTCGGCTTCGGTATAAAGATCGAGATCATTGCCAATATCGGGCCAGTGATCGAGCGACTTCATCACCGTGGTTGCGCATCCAGCGGACTCCAGTTCACCGCAGATGGCATGGAGAAACTCCAAAGCGTTCTCGATGCGCGATTCTTCCTTCTCCAGGCTGCGCGCACTCCAGTCGGCAAGTTCTGTGGCGCCAGCTGCCGAAGCTGCGCCTTGCAGCGGTCGAAGAGCGCGAATCACGACGTGGTGCCCGTGAGCCAGCTTCACGAATGCGGCACGAGTCTCATCGGACGCTGAAGTCAGAGCCCCGACCGCATCGCCACCCTCGCCGGCAAGAGCCAGCTGAGACAGAAGCTCAATTTCTCGTTGGAATCCAGCGGGCATTCGTCAGTCCGATCCGGCTTCGATGGTCGCTCTCACTCGCCTTGCGCCTTGAAAATCGCAGGCACCGTCTTCAGAAGAATCTTGAAGTCCTGATAGGGGGACCAGTTCTCGATGTATTCCAGATCGAGGGCCAGGTTTCTTTCGAAGGATGGGTCTTTCCGCGCGCTCACCTGCCACAACCCGGTAATTCCGGGCATGACATCCAAACGCCGCAAATCCTCCAGCTGATAATGGGCGTAATCGTCAAGCGGATGCGGGCGTGGGCCGACCATACTCATGTCGCCTTTCAAAACGTTCCACAACTGCGGCAGCTCGTCGAGACTGAACTTGCGCAGCCAGTATCCAACCCTCGTGATGCGCGGATCGTTCTTGATCTTGAAAAAGGGCCCACTGCGCTGGTTCTGCTCACGCAGGCGTTCCTTCTGCTGGTCCGCATCGACGACCATGGTACGGAACTTGTAAAAAACAAATTTGCGCCCTTTCTTTCCCACGCGCTGGGCGCAGTAAAAAGCCGGGCCGCGGGAATCCAGCTTGATTGCAATCGCAATCAACAGCAGGACAGGAGACGCCAGCAACAGCGCCATCGACGACAGCGTAATGTCGATGATGCGCTTAAGGAAGAGCTTGTTCTGCGGGATGGGCTCACGATGCAACGACAGGACCGGAATCCCGCCCATGAAGTCTGTTACCGCATAGCGAGCCACTTCCTGATACAGCTCGGGGACAATCTTCACGTCCAGGCGATTGCGGTGAGCCTGTGCGAGAACCTCGCGAACCAGATCCTGAGAAACGGGCGGCGCAATCAGGATTTCATCCACGAAATGGGCGCGCGCAATCCGGCTGAGATCGGCGACGCTGCCCAGCGTCGTTATATTCTCATCCGCTCCATGAGCTTTGCCGTTTCCGTTGTTTGCACCGTGTCCGTTGCCATTGACCTTGACCAGGCCGGCGACGGCAAATCCAAGATGCGGATTGCGATGGATGGTTTCTGCAACCCGGTTGGCAATCCGGTCTCCTCCGACGATCAGGACGTTGCGCGCCTGCTTGCGCTCCATGACGCGCTTGCCGGCAATGTGCCGATGCCATAGCCGCCATCCACTGAAGCCGAACAGGTTGAGCACGCCGGCGCAAGTGATCACCAGTGGCGAGACCATCGCCAGGCGCGAGACCCAGGCGAAAACGGCGAGCAGGCCGCTGCTCAGACCGATGGCTTCGAGCATCGACCACCCGCGTTCGATCAACGGCCGCGGCTCCCACGTGTCATACAAGCCGAAAGTGCGACAGGAGAGTACGGTCAGCGTGGAATACAGCATCAGCAGGGCAAGAAACTCGCCCTTGGTTCCAATATAGGGATGACGCGCGACCAGCTTTCCCAGCGATGCCGGAAGGAACGTGAACGCTGCGCGAACGTAGGAGACGAGGAAGAGATTGACGACCGAGACCGCCAAGTCAGCGAGCAGGAAGCTCATGCGGATCGCGCCTGCCCGGGGCAGGTCCGCTCCTTGTCCGGTCATACGGGCAAAGCGAGGATGCCCGAGGTAGTTTTCGTCGAGGGCGAGGCTCGCAGCCGAGGAGTCCTTGGTCCGGAGGGTGCTCAGAACCTCAAATCCGGTCCGGCCGGCTACGTCTTCCGGTCGGGATCGTGTGTCAGGTTTGTATGGGTATTGCGGGCTGGTGGCCACGGGGATTCCTCCACAATCCAACTCAACTGCAACGGCAATGTGCAGACAACTTGTGGTTCTGTTGAGGAAGAAGTTGACGGTTACTGACAGGCTTCGTGGATGTCAGGGCTGGTGGCAGTAAACCGGCGAGTGGCGAGGCTGGCAGGTTGGTTCTTAACTTGCGTTGAATGAAGGGGGGATACATCCCCTCTTCGCGACAGGGCCGAACCGGCCGGGCCAGTCGGCGGAGGGGCAGTTTGCGACAACCATTGACCTGTGTGGTCACAAACGGTCGTAAATCTTCTGGGGAATTGGAAATGTGCGCTTGTTGAGCACTGCTCCGAGAACTCGCACATTTGCCTTGTTGAGCTCGTCGACGGCGTGGCGGGCGCTTTCTTTGCGTGTATTCTGCTCGGCGATGACTAGTGCCACTCCATCGGCCGCCTGCCCCAGAATCACAGCATCCCCATACTGGCTCAGGGCGGGAGCATCAATCACGACGTACTCGAATCCGGCGCGCAACTCCTGCATGCGGGCCCGCAAGGTCTCCAGGCTGAGTAACACGCCCGGACCTTCGCGGCCAACTTCGGATCCGCAACTCAGTAGCCAGAGATTGCGCGTACCCTCCAGGCGCTGGACGTAATCGCTGATCGATCCGCCCTGCCGCATCAGGTCGCTGAGTCCGTGATGATTGGTAACTCCGAATTGCCCGTGCAGGGCCGGGGTCCGCAGGTTGCCATCGACGACGCACACCGGACCGCGAGCCTGCGCGGCCAGCAAACGGGCGCAATTCACTGTCATCCAGGTTCCGCCATTTCCCGGTTCGACGGAGGCCAGAACCACGGCGCGGCCTCCACCGGGAGACTGAAACAGCTGGCGCACCAACTTCGACATCTCCTCGCGCGACCGGTCCTCCATATAGGGCAGTGATGCGACCGGGGCCTCGGTGGTCTCGGCTGGCGTCGCTGTCCATACCGCAGGCTCGGAACTCGGCGCCGGATCGGCCGCCGCGTTCGATATCATGCCCTGCTCCGCCTGCTGCAATAGCTCGAAGTTCCTGCTCATGAATTGCTCCTCGATAGGGTCCTGGCTGATCCGCGTCAGTTGCGGAGATTCAAAATGTCATCGGTTTTGGATGGAGAAGCCGGCACTTCGTGGGGTTGCCCATGCCGACGACCATTCCCGTTGCCGTTTCCGTTTCCATTTCCGTTGCCGTGGCCGTTCCCATTTCCATGGCCGTTACCATTCATATGAAACGCCGTCTGCGTGGGAATCGCGGCGAAAACAGGGATGTTCAGGAACGATTCCACCTCGGAGGTGGTGCGCAGTGTGGGATCGAAGTATTCAAGCGCCCAGAATAACCCGATGCTCAGGAAAGTCATCGCTGAGAAGATCAGGAGGGCGAACAGGAGCGGCGAGTGGGATGGCAGAGCCGGAACCGTTGGAGGCTCGGCTACAGCCACATTTAGCATGCGCTGCTTGTCGAGCGCATCGTCGACGCGGGCTTCTTCGCGCTTGCGCTCGTACATGAGGTACTTGCTTTCTTCGGAGCTGGCATCGCGTTGCAGATCGTGTTGAATGATCGCTTTGCGATCCAGATCGCGAGCCGAAGTGTTGTAGGTAGCGACGGTCCGCTCAAGTGCGGTCTTTGTCGCTTCCAGGCCGGCGAGGTCTGCGTTCGCTTTCGCCAGTTCTCCGACTACCCATTGATGAGTCGGATCCACGTCGGTCGTCATGGCTTGGACGGGTGCGGTTTCCTGTGCCTGGATCGCGGCCTTGGTGTCGGCGATCTGCTTGTCGACTTCCTGGACCGGGCGATAGTCGGGCTGGAACTTGGTGACCAGGTCGATGCGCTTGAGCTCCAGAGTCAACAGGGTGCTCTTCAGCTGTTCCATCAACTGTGGATTGTCGCCGCGCGTCATCTGCGTGGTGATACGGTCCGGAGTGGTTCCCAGCTGGGTTTTGAGATCCCGAATGCGATCCTGAGTGTTAGAGATCGAAGCCTGGGTTTGTTGCAGAGAGAATTTCGCTTCGTTCAACTTCTGCAAGACCAGGTCACGATCCACGGCCGGATCGACTACACCATAAGTCGTCGGAAACTGAGACAGTTTCGCTTCCGCGGCATCCAGATTCTTCTTGTAATCATTGGTCTGTTGCTGGAAGAAGTCGTATTGCCCCGACGGACGGTGCACCGCCAGGTGGCGTTGAACGTAGAGGTCCACCAGTCGCTCGAGAACGCGTCTGGCGACGGCCCGGTCATGGTTCTTGTATTCGACCAAGATGGTGTCGCTGCCCTTAACAGCCTCGACATCCAGGTCATTATCGAGCTTCTGCACCTGAGCCGCTTCCAGCTCGTCCTTGGTCATGAAGAGCTTTTTCCAGGCGAACAAGAAGGCAAATGGGTGCTTCTCTGACGTGATTTCGGGATGGGCGGTTCGCACCACGTCGCGCTCGAGATCGTACGAAGTCAGCAGGTCGACTTCCGACTTCAGCTCCTCGTCCGTGACCACGGGCATCGCCGATACGGCGAAGGTGCTTTGTTCCGGAGCCGGTGTCAGAACGGGATCGACGCGCTGCCGCATCACGATGAGCTTGGCTTCACCTTTGTAGCGAGGCAGCAACCATGCGCCCAGGACCGTAGCCACGACCGTGACCGTGGCGCAGGTAATGAGCAGACGACGGCGACGGAAGGCAATTCTCAGGATGTCGCGCGGCGAGTATTTATCAAGCTTGACTTTCTTTTCTGCTGCGAAAATTTCGTCATCCATCGTAGTTCTCCGTTCTGCGAATCGTTAGTGGGCTACGCTTCCGGATTCCCTCTGCTAGGCCCTTCCTGCTAGTACTGGGCGGGGTTCACGTATGTGTTCACACCCGACGTCGGCAGGAACCGTGCAATCTTCGAAATGCGATTCTGGGGCACCACGATCATGTCCCCCGGCTTGAGGAACGGATCCTCATGCAAGTTCTTGGCGCTCATCATCTTCTTAACATCGATCACTTTGGCCTCGCTCCATTGATCCGAGACGCGGCGGAACAGAAGCACCTGCGAGTGCTTGGAACGATCGGTGAAGCCCCCGGCCATGGCAATAGCCTCAGTCAGCGTAGTGTCGCCACGCAGCGTGTACTTGCCCGGATGCAACACCTGGCCGCCGGCGACAAAATAAGGCTTTTCGAAGTCCTTCAGCACCACCGCGATCGAAGGCGTGACCATGATCTTCGAATACGAATCGCACAACGTCTGAGTCAATTGCGGAACGGTCTGGCCGCTGACATGAACATCGCCCACTTCGCGGAGAGTAATAAAACCGTCTGGCTGGACCGTGATGGTCTGATTGAATTCCGGCGCAAACTCGAAATTCACGTCAAAGGTGTCGCCGGACTCGATCTGGTAGCGAGGGTTGCGGTCGTCAAAGCCTTGCGCCCCAGACGTGGCGCCGGCGCTGCAGTTCGCAGTCGCCGCAGGAGCAGTTCCTTGACAGATGGCAAGCGCTGAACTCAGCACGGTCACGACAATCAGCAATCTCAAACGCATGGCATTCACTCCCAAGTGTTTCGGACTAGACTCGCTGGCCTTCAAAACTCGACAGCGTTATGTGACCTCCGGACACAGCTTCGCCCTCTCAGTCACATGATCGACTCTTTGAAACCCAAGTTGCGGCTGATAACCCCAGCCCCACACCCACAAAAAACACCAGGCACTTCACGTCAAACCCAAGCCACAAACACTTAACTGCTGCCGCGGTGAAAAATGCTCACCGCCCGACACAAGTGTGCCGACGATTCTCAGGCCAGATTTCGGAAATCGAAAACTTGTTCCGTGCTTAACTCCCGGAATTGTTGGGTTCTTTCTTTTCTATATAGTCACAGGAACAATGCATGGCGCTTTTAGGCGCTAGAGGGGAGGTGCAAAATATGCACATACTAACTGAGACGAGAGCATAAGGACTGTGATTGCAACTGACAAGGGGTGGAAAGTTGCGCTGAACCGACACTTTATTTCTTAGAGTTATGATTCCACTGTAGCTAGTGCATTTACCCCAGAGTTGGCCCTGGCCCATTTAGGCCTCACGGCATAGAGATATTCTTCTCTATCCGCCGCTTTTCCATACCTCTGAACCGCCGACAGCGCTGCTTCATGGGCATGTGCGCGTATTGAGCAAAAACGGAGCCAGCGGCGTCTGAGTGAAGTCAAAACTGTCCTCCATGTCGTTGGCGTTGGCATCTCGCGTAGTTAAGGGAGAGATCTGAAACCGCTTTTCCAAGAAGGCCAGCAATGACGACAACTCGTACTCACTCTTGCTGACGTAGCCCGCCTTGGCATAGGGAGAAATAATCAGCAAAGGGACCCGCGGTCCCAGTCCGAACTGGTCGATTCCAGGAGGCGGCACGTGATCGTAGAACCCGCCGTAGTCGTCCCAGGTCAGGAAAATTGCCGTCGAGTTCCAATCAGGCCCGTTCATCACGGCGTTGATCTGCTCGACGGTCCAGTTTTCGCCCAGACAGGTGCTCATCGCCGGATGCTCGCTGGCATCTCCTGTAATCAGCCAACTGACCGCCGGCAGACTGCCGTTCGCCGCGTCGGTAGCAAATTGAGTGTCGGCAACGATGTAAGGAGCGGCCCACAAGGTTCCGTTGCGGATGTGGTTCACCGCATCCAGGATCTCCCATTGGTACCCGTTCGGCGCCTGGGCCGCGGTCGTGACCCCGCTGCCGCCGGGGGCGTAATACCGCCAGCTGATGTTCGCCGTTTGCAGGCTATCGACGATCGTATTGAGATCCAGACACGGGAACTGCGCTGCCGGCCCATCGGTGTCGCCTGTGATCCTTCCACTGCTGTCCATAACATCGACGCTGGTTGTGTCATCGGCGTCGCATCCCCACGAATGGTTGTTTGGGTTCGAGGTATCGACCGGAACGTTGATGACCGACAGGGTCTCGTTGCTGAGCTTGAACACCCCGGTCACTCCGGCAGCCACCGTGTACAGATGGTTGGGCATGCTGGGGCCTTCTAACGACGAAAACATGTGGTCGGCGAGCGTGAAGTGCTGCGCGTAGGCCCAGTAATTTGGAATGTCAGATTGCTGCATCTGCGAATATGGAAGAAAGGAACCGTCGGGCAGCACCACCGACCCGTGCTTTTCCAGATCGAACTGATCCATTTTCCCGCCGTCGACGGCGGTGTGAGCATCCTGCCAGAGATGCCCGGGGTCATAACAAACATCGTTTACGCATGTTTTGTCTGGAGTATGTCCGAGTGTGACTGTTTGGCCGCTCGATGTCTTCCCCGTGGTTGCGCCATCAGCGCCGGGAAAGGTCCCGAAATACTGATCGAAGCTGCGATTCTCCTTGATGATGAAGACGATGTGTTGAATCTTCTGGATTCCCGGCGGCGGATTGCCTCCGGTGTTCGCCACGCTGGCCCCGCAGCCTTCCAACACCGCGGCGCAGACCAGAAGGACCAGGTAGCTTAAGGCTGCCACAAGCACATAGATTTTCATTCTCATGGAATACGATGGAACAGAAAGTGAGGCCCAGAATTCTTGCATTTGCCGTCCGGCGCAGTCAATCGCGCCAGTCGTCCTTTTCGTGCCTGTCTTGTTGCGAAGTGGTCCGTTTAAGCTGTCAACCCTGGCTGACTGAAAAAGATGCGGACTTTTGAACAGCAGTTGTCTTTGGCGGCAATACGAGTTTATTGATTCTGGAAGAGGAGCGGCTTGGCGCCGATGGTCTCGACACTCTGGGCGGGCTGGCATGTCCCCGCCAGATCGCACTTGGTGATGTACTGCGATGGAACCGGGTAAGCGGTTGAGCCGCAAGTCTCGGAACTGGACTGTCCTGCGCAACTGGGCAGAGTGGTGTTGACCCATACGAGCAGCCCTTGATACCCGTTCGAGTTGCTCAAAGGGCAGGTTGTGATCGACGCGCTGGCCGTGCAGTTCCCCAGGGTTGCTCCCACCAGCCATGCGTTGACCTGTTGGTAGGCAGTGCCGGCACTGGTAAGGCAGCCAGCCGCTTGCGTGCAGCCGCCCTTCCCTTTCGGATTCCAGAGAGTGCCCCACGCCGCGTCATCCCATGCATACCATGCCGCGAAGGTCACGTTCTGCGATGCGATGTCGATAAACCACCGCGCTACAAACCCGGCCTGCAAGTCAGGATCTGGCGTCGTGCTGTTCGTTCCCCATCCTCCTTCATCGCACAGGAACGGTTTGCTCAAATCGGTGGGGCTCAGAAAGCTTCTCATCTGCTGAATGTAGGTCACGACATCATCCGGATTCTGGCTCCAGACGTAACAATGGGTGTTGATGACATCCACTGCATTGCTGCCTCGGTTGCCGGTTGTGCATCCGGAGCCGGCGCGAGGCTTGCTGGAGCAGTTCAGAAAATTCGCAACCACCAACTGACCGTTGACCTGGAAGTATGCATTTCCGGAAGGAGTTGCGATCAGCGCGGTCGGATCGATGTTCTTGATCACGCTGCGAAAATCTTCCGCCATCCGAACCAGCTGAGCGTAGCTCCCGTTGTAGCTACAAAGATGAGTTGGACTGCAGACCGTCCCGCTGATCACCGAACCTCGATAAGCCTCGTTCCACGGTTCCCAGTAGAGAATATGAGCGTGAGTCTGAAGATAAGTGGGATCGTTGACGTGCGACGCGACCGCCGTGATGGCGTCAATCACCGTCTGATCCGTCCCGCTGCCGTCAAAGGCAAGGTCGCCCGGCGGCCAGCATCCGCCTGTGAAATAGTCGCAATTGGGGTCAGTCGGATTCGAAGACGCCCAAGCCGGAGTCGGACCGAGCGTGAAGATGCAACCGTCATTGATGCCGGCTTGTTTGGCGTCCGCCAGGATGCTGTCGAGCACCGAAAAATCAAACTCGCCTTGTGCCGGCTCGATCTGCGGCCAGAACGCGCCCGAAACTGCCCAAATTCGACACGTGCCGTAACTCACCGTCGGCACGTCCGTCGGGCGGTGAAAGTGCAGACCAAAAAAAGCAGCTGAGACCGATGGCTGAGCGGTGTAGGTATATGCGGATGCCAAAGTCGCGAACTGTCCGTCCGGATTGGTGACGGTGATGTTGACGGCTCCGGCCTGATTGGCGGGAGCAATCGCGGTGATCGTGGCGGCATTGACGACCGTCGCGCCCACATTCAGGCCGCCAAAGGTCACCGTCGCGCCAACGAGAAAATTGGCGCCCGTGATCGTCACCGAGTTACCTCCATTCGCCGAACCGACGGCTGGCGTCACCGCCGTCAAGGTCGGAGCGGGGGGAGCGATATAGATGTATCCGTTGACCAGGGTGGCACTGTCGCCGTCGGGATTGACGACGGTGACGTTGGACGCGCCCGGGGAATTTCCGGGGACAATCGCAGTAATTGTTCCCGCATTCGCCACAGTTACGTTCTGCGCAGCGGCCGCACCAAAGCTGACGCCTGCACCACTCACGAAATTGGCCCCGCTGATAGTCACCCCCGTGCCGCCTATTGTGTTCCCGGTGTTCGGCGATACGGAGAGAATCGCTGGAGGAGAAAGATACGTGTAAAGTGGTGCCGCCACCTGAATCTGCAAGATAGCGTCGTCGAAATTGGCTTGTGCTTGTGCCGTGTTGTTGTAAATCTCGCAATAGAACCGCAGCCATGCTTTGCCCGCCGGCACCGTGTATGTTTTTTCCAAAAGGGTCCAGGCGTTTGCCGTGGCGTTACTGGTGAAAACATACGTTGGATTCGCCTGGTTTGCGTCGACCAACTGGATGGTCCACCGCACGTTCCCGTTCCCCGTCAGAAGCGAAATCCAACCTCCGAACGTGATGATATTTCCTGGGGCTACAGCGATGTACTGCGATCCGCTACTTGTGGCGGTATAGGTGGGATGATTCCCCGGAGTCGAAGTCAGCTGGGCAAAATCGCTGCCCGTGTGTGCCTGGCTTGCATTCGAAACAACTTTCGACGATCCGCTGGAATTGGCGCTCCAGTCCGCCTTGCCCAATTCGAAGCCTGCGTTGAGCAGCGGCGAAATCAGCGTCACGTACGAGGCACTTTGTCCGTCGGGGTTCGTCACCGTCACGTTGGTCGATCCCGCCGAGTTAGCCGGCGTCGTCGCGGTGATGACCGTATCGCTCGCCACGGTGATGTTTGTCAACGGGGAGTTGCCGAAATTCACCGTGATGCCGTCGAGGAATCCGCTCCCCGAAAGTGCGACGACCGTGCCTCCATTGGTTGAGCCGGAAGGCGGAGAGACCGAGGCAAGCGTAGGTGGAGGATTGTAGGTAAAGGCATTCGTGAGCGTCGCCATCTGGCCGTCGAGATTCGTCACGGTCACATTCGCCGCTCCCGCAACGTTCGGGGGCGTGGTCGCGGTAATCATTCCCGAGTTGGCGACAATCACATTGGTCGCCGGAACACCGCCGAACGTTAGAGTGGCCGCATTGGAGAAATTCGCTCCCAAAACAGTGACCGCGGTCCCTCCTCCGGCCGGACCGGAGCCAGGAGAAACAGAGGTGAGGGATGGAGGCGGGTCGTACGTGAAGCCATTCGGTAGTGTGGCGCTTTGAGAATCAGGGTTGGTCACGCTTACGCTGACCAGACCCGCGGGATTCGTCGGCGTGGTCGCTGTTATCGTGCCGTTGTCGACGACTACGACATTCGTGGCGGGTACGGACCCAAACACGAGCGTCGCCCCGCTCATGAAATTGGCGCCTGAGACCAATACGGATGTGCCGCCGCTGACCGGCCCGAGTGCCGGATTCACAGAAATGAGGGACGGTGGAGGATTCTGCGCCAGCGAGCACAAACTCAGCGCACAGCTGCACACGAGCAGAACAACATACCGCCCGCGGACGAAAGTGCGGTATCTTTCGCTGCTATCCAAGGCCTGCTCCTCGCTGCTTCGGGGCCCAGGAAGTAAAACAAAACGGCAATGACTTCAGCGAAATTCTATGAAGTCAGTCCGTTCGGAGTCAAAAACCGACTCCTCGATCAGATTCCGAAAACCGTCGGCTCGGACATAGCCGGCAGAAACCCCTAGAACCCGCTGGCCTGAGACGAATACGAATATCTACCGTAGCAGAGCGATTCTGCGACCACACCCGCTAGAACAATCCGTAAACGTCCAACTCCTGTTTCGTGCCCACGTACAACTTCCCGTTGACCACGGTTGGAACCATGAACCGGGTCAGCGTCCCCGGAACGTCGCGTGTGCCTGCCTGGTTGGTGTTGTAGTACTCCCGAGTCAGGTCAAAGGGATCGTAGGCGTGGATCGTGTTCTGGTCATTCTGTGCCACCCAGAGAATCCCGTTAGCGGTTCCGCTCGAGGTAATCACCGGATTAGTGAGGAAAAACTTGGTCGTTCCCGTGAATACCGGACCAAACAAGGCTCCGTTCTGCAGGGTGAACGCCTTCATCACGTCGTTTCGTCCCAAGACGTAGACGAGGTTGTCCCAGTAAACCGGAGTATTCCAGAGTCCGGCGTCGACCGTATCGGTGGTTGGCGTGAGCGCGCCGGGAAGGTCTTGAACGATCTGGCTGTCGCCGGCTGAATTGAAGGCGCCCATCGCGTCCCTATCGAGCACATAGAGAGTGCCTTGCTTGCCGCCCCCGATCAGTTCGTGGACGTGCGGGGCGGGCTGATCGGGCAGCAACAAAGCCGAGCCGGAAGCGATGTCCAGATCCTGCTGCGCCAGCACACTCTGATCGTGGGGCGCAAAATAATCGACAGGATTGAGCCCAGTGGAGCTTAACTGCAACTTCAGGATGCTGTTGCCGTAGTCGGCTCCGCCAAAGTTAGCGTTGAAGGTGCCATTGCCCGTCTGCAGGTAGAGGTTGCCCGCGGCATCTGCCGCGATGCCACCGCCGCTCTGCCAGATTCCTCCTCGGGATCCGGCCGGCGTCGTGCAGAAAACTCCCAGCAGTTTCAGGCTCTGGCTATCGTAGCCGAGCACCCACCCGTGATAGGCATACAGGTCTTCGAGCGAAGCTGAGGCAAAGTAGACTGTGCCATTCACCAGCGCCAGCGCCGGGCGGACATTCTGGCTGTATGCGTTGTAGGCAAGAACGCCATTAACGCTTCCCGCCCCCGTACCGGGGACCGAGGCCTGAACCAAAACCGGACTATTCTGTCGCTCCGCACCCGTGGTGATGTCGAGCGCGTGCAAGCGCTGCACGTACTTGCCATCTTCCTTAGTGCGGGCGAGCACGTAAATTGTTCCAGCCACCGGATCGATTACCGGCGTTGCCATAACTCCGAATTCCGGTTGCGGAATTCCCGCCACAACCAGATCGCTGGTCGGAATCGTGGTCACTTGTTGGCTCGGATTCAGGAAGCTGGTCTGCCAGAGCGCCGTGGACTGCAATCCGTCGGCGTCGAATGCGTACACGCTGTCATGTTCGGTTGCCACGTAAACGACGTTGTGCAGGTTGCCGCCCATCATGACATTGGCTACGTAAAGGGGCTGCGCGTCGATCCAGCCGTCAACCGGATACGAGAACTTCTTGCCGAAGGTCTGCTGCGTAACGTTGGCGGGCGTCAGCGTGGTTTCGCTCGAGTTCACCCCGCTACGCATATTGTCGTAACGGTAGGTGTAGATGCCGGCGGAGTCCGGACCAACGTAGGTGTACCCAGCGCCTGCAGGCTCTCGTTGAAAGCTCGCGTTGTCGAACCGCACTTGCGCCGTGACCGTGTTGCTGCGAATCTGTGCTCCAAGCCGGATATACACGGCTCCGGCCGGGATCGTGTATGTCCCCTGCATGTTGGTCCAGACTTGCGTCGTGGCGTTGATCGGAGTCGTGCGCCAGGTGGTCAGCACATTCTTGCTGGCATCGGTCACCACCAGCGTGTAGTTGCATTGACCATCGCCCGACAGGCGGAAGGCTCCGCCGCCGTAGGTGATCACGTCGCCTGCCGAAACCGGGAAGTACTGATTGGTCCCCGAAGAGTCGGTGGCATAGTAAACCGCTGGTCCACCGGCAGCAGAAGTCAGCAGCGCGTAGTTGTTGCCATCTTCCGCATTGGTGGGGTCGTTCACAACCACGCCGCTGCCCGCGCCCACAAACTTCCACGCAGGAGAGCCCTCGAAACTAGGATTGGGTAGCAGAGAAATCAACCCGTAGAGCGTCGCCGATTGCCCGTCGGGATTGGTCACCGTGACGTTGACCCTGCCCTCGGGGTGGGGCGGCGTTGTCGCCGTGATCGCACTGCTGCTGGCAACCGTGACGTTGGTTGCGGCGGCGCTGCCAAACATCACTGTCGCTCCCGCGACAAAATTGGAACCATTGATCGTGACACTCGCGCCTCCCGCGGTCGCACCGGAAGCCGAACTGATTGAGCTTACGGTCGGCGTGGGACCCGGCGTCACGTAATTAAACCCTCCTGATAGCGTGCTGAATTGCGAGTCGGAGTTGCTAACCGTGACATCGGCAGGTCCGGTCGTGGAAAACGCGGGGGCGGAGACCGTGATCGAGTTCGCGCTGGCCGAGGTCACCGCCGCCGGGACTCCGCCAAATGCGACCGTCGGAGCTGGAAGGAAGTTCGTGCCGCTCACGACAACGATCGTTCCGCCATTGGTCGAACCCGAGGCCGGGCTGACCGAAGAAACCACGGGTGCCGGCTGTTGATAGGAATATGCTCCGGTTGCGGTGGCGAATTGTCCGTCCGGGTTGATGACGACGAGATCTGCCAGTCCGGCGGCGTGAGCCGGAGTCGTTGCGCTGATCGAAGTGCTATTTGCGATCACGTTCCATGCGGGCGTTCCTGCTAAGGTGACCTTGGCCCCAGGAAGAAAGTTGGCACCCGCAATGGTGACGCTGGCACCGCCTGTGAGCGGACCGACCGCCGGCGAAATCCCGCTGAGAGTAGGAGGCGGATTAAACGTGTATGTGAGCGCTGGAGTGCTGCTCGCTCCGTTGGGATTCGTAACCACAACGCTGCCCGCACCGGCTGCGCTGGCCGGAGTTTGCGCCACAATAGTCGTGCTGCTGTTCACCTTAACGCCGGTCGCAGCTACGCCGCCGATCTTGACCGCAGCTCCGGAGACGAAGTTCGTTCCCACGATTCGCACTGACGTCGCCGTATTGGCCGGACCTGAACTCGGTCCGATCCAACTCAACGTCGGAGGCGATTGATACGTGAAGGTGTTGCTCTTCGGCGTGTCGATCAAGATGGCATCATCGAAATTCGCTACTGCCGCAACCGTGTTGCTGTAAATCTCGCAGTAAAAGCGAACATAGTGCCCTGTGCTGGGAATCGTGTAGCTCGTCTGATAGAAAGTCCATGCACTGGAGGTCACGTTCGTCGTCGTGGCATAAACGGCGTTCGCTTTGTTGGCGTCGGTGACCTGTAGCACCCAGTGAACGGTTCCATCACCGGAGACCCGAGCAGCCCAACCGCCAAATGTGATCACGTCACCGGGGTTGACCGGCAGATATACCGAACCGGCGCTGAGAATGCCACTCAGGTAGGGATGGTTTCCGGTTCCTGAACTAACCTGGGCAAAACTCTGCCCGCTGTGAGCCTGGGCTGAGTTTGTGACGATGTTGTAAGTACCAGTCCCCGCGAATTGCCAACCGCTGTTTCCCGCCTCATATCCGGGATTACCCAACGGCGTCAGAACCGACGTCTGGCCGTCCGGATTCATGACGGTCACGTTCACCGTTCCCACGGCATTGGATGGAGTGGTCGCAGTGATTTGTCCGCTGTTGACGACTACGACATTGGTTGCCGGTGCGCTCCCAAAAGCTACCGTGGCTCCGCTTAGAAAGTTCGCGCCGCTTAGCGTGACCGCCGTGCCGCCATTGCTCGGGCCAGAGGTTGGGCTGATCGAGGTCAGAGTTGGAGGAGGGTTCTGCCCAAACAAAACCAGGGCCCACATGCAAACAAATGCAGCAGACAAAAAACCGCGACGAAGCATAAGCAGACAGAGCCCTTTCACACGCCCTTGAATGGATTGCCGGAACGCCCGGGAGTCAAGCTATTTGCAATTTGGGGGAAGGAACTACTGCGTAGAAAACTCCGTCGTATACTACGGTCCCGTCGGGTGCTTGTCAAACAAATTTAGTACGGCCGAGTGCAATTCTTATCGATCGCAACCTCTTGAAAATACGACCGGAGATAGTAGAGCTGGAGAGTTTCGCGTCCTGTCCGCGTCCTCTGCAACATCTACCCCGGAAGCCGGAAATTCAGGGTCACGGTCGTATGTGCCCGTACGGCCTGACCGCTCAAGCGGACAGGCTTATAGCGCCACTGTTTCACTGCATCGCTGGAAGCCTGAACGAGCTCTGGCGCCCCGCGGAGCACACGAACTGAGTCAACCTCGCCGTTGATTCCGATCTGGACATCCAGCACAACGGCTCCCTGAATCCGCTGCTTGCGCGCCAGCTCCGGGTACTCCGGCTCAACCCGAGATACAAGACTCTTTTCAGCGTCCGATGGAGAAAGTTCAATCACTTTATCTGTGGTGCCCAGAGCGGCAGGCGGCGTACTGACGGCCGAAGTCTGCGTCCCAGTCACAGTCCGCGCCGCCGGTTTGCTCGGCGCGGCCGATGCGCCGGGACTCTGCGTCGCGACGCTGGGGCCCGGGGGCACCTGAAAGACCTCTTTCCCATTCTCAAAAACACGCAGGCCGCCCGGCGGAGGAAAATCTGGCGCAGGTTTCGCGGGCTGCGTCGCCGCCGCCGCAACGTTCCCAGATACATCGTTCGCCGGCGCTTTTGCCGCTGCGGTGCTGGCAGCCTGGCGTGAAACCGGAGCGAAAGCATGGATCGGCCGCAATCCGAAGTGCCGGCCCACGAGCACGCCAAGCGTTACTGCACAAAGGAGTACGATCGCTCCCAGCGTCAGAGTCAGCCAATCCGAGTCAGGGGAAGACCTGAGCTCGCCGCCTTCGCTGACGGGTGACTCGGCAGCGGAATCCGAGGCTGCGTCTCCATCGGCATGGTGTTCGAAGGGCACAGGCTGTGGTTTTTCCGACCAGTCCAGGTTGCTCAGCGCGCGCATTCCCAGAGCTTCCAAGGTTCGCTCGTCGCGCTCGCCGAACGCCGCGCAACGCGAGGAAAATAGCTCGAAAACTCCCAGAAGACGTTCGCCACGAAGAATCGGCATCGCCATGACTGAACGCACGCCCAGGCGTTGCGATGCTTCGACGTCAGCGTGCTCGTCCGCCAGAACGTCGTCGCAGCGCTGCATCTTCAAGGTCCGAATGCATTCCCCGGAAACCCCAGACGAGGGATCGAGTCGCGCGCCGAGAGTCGGCGCCGTCGAACCGCTGGTCGCTCGGCAGACCAGTTCGCCATCACGCCAGAGCACGATAGCTGCTCCGGTCGCTCCGGTGGCCAGGCACGCCTCCTCGGCGATCTCGTTCAGTACGATCTCCAGAGCAAGTTCGGCGGACAATTCGGGCGTAAGACCGCCGCCGCTCTCCGCGGAAAACCGCGCCGCCAACGCCGTCAAATCCGACTCAGCGCTGGTTTTCAGCGATGCGCGGAGCTCTTCTGTAGGGGAGGACGAAGGATTTAAAGATTGCGGCCTCAATTGCGGCATAACACCCCAGGCCCAGATGCAACGGAAGCACCTTTGCGGAGTGTCCCGCCAAACACTGAGGTTGTCAACCGCTTTCCGACCCCGCGCGCGCATGGGGAATTTCGTTATGAAACACCAGCCGATCGAAATTCCTCAGAGGAGCCCGACCGGCAGCGACGCCCCACAGCTATTTGGGTCACCGCTACCAAAGAGAAGAAAACCGGCAAAAACGGGTCAATCCTCGGATTTCGGACGGTGAAAACCGGCGTTGTCCGAAAGCGATTCCCGGTCGGTTGTGCCAAAACGGTAGAGAATCTCGGCACGGCACAGAAGTGTTAGAGTAATTTCTCTCCTCGCAATGGTAATCTGCTGCTGTTAGTCTGTTAACAGACTTGGGGCCCGATGAGTTTGCAAAGACGTGTCAACGATTGCTCCCCTGGAAGTCCCCCGCACAAAGGCAACTCGAAATAAAGCCATTTCGGCGTACTCTATCGTTGGAGTTAGGACATGCGAATCGCCGTTGTAGGTTCTGGATATGTAGGGTTGGTGGCTGGCGCCTGCTTCGCCGACCTCGGTCATGACGTCATTCTGGTCGACAACGACCAGCGCAAACTGGCTGCCCTGCGCAATGGACAGGTTCCGATTCACGAGAAGTTTCTCCCGGAGTTGCTGAGCCGTCATCGCGGCCATCGCCTGACGTTTTCCGATGACCTGCAGGAAGCCGTACGGCTGAGTTCGGCAATTTTCGTCGCTGTCGGCACCCCGCCCACCGAGAGCGGCGAGGCAGATCTGTCCTATGTAGAGTCGGTCGCGCGAGAAATCTCCGGGGGCATCAACGGCTACAAGGTCGTCGTCGAGAAAAGCACGGTGCCGGTCTACACCAGCGAGTGGGTTCGCAAAATCATTTTGCGCAATGGTACCGATCCGGCAATGTTCGATGTGGCCTCCAATCCCGAGTTCCTGCGGGAAGGCACGGCGGTCACTGATTTCCTGTTCCCGGATCGCATTGTGATCGGCTGCGACAGCGAACAGTCGGCTGAAATCCTGCGCGAAATCTATGCGCCATTGACCGACGGCAGCTACTACAAGCGGAGCGACGCAATTCCGCAACCGGACCGGGCTGCGATTCCCGCCCCGATCATCGTGACCAGCACCAAGAGCGCCGAGTTGATCAAGCATGCTTCCAACGCTTTCCTGGCCATGAAGATTTCCTTCATTAATGCGGTCGCTTCCGTCTGTGAATCGGTCGGAGCCAATGTCAATCAAGTGGTGCATGGCGTCGGCACGGATTCGCGCATCGGACCTCGCTTCTTGAATCCGGGCATCGGCTACGGGGGGTCTTGTTTCCCCAAAGATGTCATGGCATTCCGCGCCGTGGCCCGCGAATCGGGATACGACTTCCGCCTGCTCGATGAAGTCATGCGCATCAATGAAGACCAGCGCCAGCGATTCTTGCGCAAGATTCGCAGTGCGCTCTGGACGCTGCGCGGCAAGAATCTGGGCATCCTCGGACTTGCTTTCAAAGGAGGCACCGACGATATCCGCGAGTCTCCGGCGATCTTTCTGGTTCAGGCCTTATTGCAGGAAGGAAGCAAAATCACCGCCTACGACCCGGCTGCCATGGAACGGACGCAGGAAATCATGAGCTCCGGAATCAAGTTCGCCAACTCGGCGTATGAGGCTGCGCATGACGCGGATGCCCTGCTCATTCTCACCGAGTGGGAAGAGTTCGCCAACCTCGACCTGGAGCGCCTCCGCCAGGAGCTGCGTTATCCCATCGTGATCGACGGCCGCAACTTGTATGATCCTGATGTGATGGCTGCACAGGGATTCACCTACTACAGCGTCGGGCGCGCCGCCTGCCATCCGGATGGAGTTCCCGCCGCAGTCTTGAGAAACGGGAACGGCAAAAAAGCATGAGCCGACAACGCGCTCTGGTGACCGGAGGCGCCGGATTTCTGGGCTCCCATCTCTGCGATGCTTTGCTCGCCGAAGGTTGGCGTGTGGTTGTCGTGGACAACCTGCTGACCGGCCGCCTCGCCAACCTAGATCATCTGAAAAACGAGCCCCGCTTCGAGTTTGTCGAGCAGGACATCTGCGTTCCGTTTGATGTCGGCCAGGTCGAATACGTCTTTCACTTCGCCAGCCCCGCCAGCCCAGTCGACTACAGTGTGCACGGCATTCCTACCCTGAAAGTCGGCTCTCTGGGAACATTTCATGCCCTGGATCTCGCCCACAAGTACGGCGCCAGATATCTGGTGTCATCTACGTCCGAGTGTTATGGCGACCCTCTTGAGCATCCGCAGAAGGAGACCTATTGGGGACACGTGAATCCCATCGGGCCGCGTTCTGTCTACGATGAATCGAAGCGGTTCACCGAAGCGGTGACCATGGCCTACCGCCGATACCACAATGTCGACATTCGTATCGCGCGAATCTTCAATACCTATGGCCCGCGCATGCAACTCAACGACGGCCGTGTCGTTCCCAACTTCATGAAGCAAGCCTTGCGTGGCGAAGCGTTGACCGTATACGGCGATGGGCGTCAGACTCGCAGTTTCTGCTACGTCAGCGACGAAATCGATGGCTTCATGCGATTGTCGAAGTCCGACGAACACTTGCCGGTGAACATCGGCAATCCCAACGAATTTACAATTCTCGAATGCGCCCAGATGGTATTGAAGGTGACGGGATCGAAGGGCGAGATTCGCTATGAACTGCTGCCGCAAGATGATCCCAAGCAGCGCCAGCCCGATATCACCAAGGCTCGCACGCTATTGGGATGGGAGCCAAAAGTCGATCTGGAGACCGGTCTGCGCAAGTCTCTTGAATACTTCAAGCAAGCTGTCGCCGAAGAAGCGACCGTACCTTAGGCCATTGAGAAAGTACAAGCGCGGGTATCGTGTGCATAAATGTGCAAACCACCTGCCAGGTCGCAGCTTGACGCGCGGATCCGGCTGTTGACGGCCGCGAGGAACGAATGCCCCCAGGAAGAATCCGGCATTAACTACTTCTGTTCGTAACTACCACTCCTGTGCCATTCAAATCCAAAGTACCTTCGGTAATAATTACTGAGGGAGGATGTGATGTTCATTTCTTTCAGTCCAATGCGGCCTGTCGTTCCGCCACGACACAGGGTTCCTATGCACGTGCCGGATGCGGGTAGCGGACTCATTCTGATGTCTGTGATTACTTTATTGTTCGCCGCAATCATGAAGAAGCTTGGCTTCTTTGCGCGGCGGCAGGAACAGTAGAGCAGTCGTCGGCGAATATCGTCGAGTCTGAGTAGTGCCTTTCGTAGTATTTTCTTCCATTCCTCCCCCAGAAGAAAATTATCAGCCGCTTGAAGCGGAGCATGGTCCGTCAATCTGCGATGGGTCGATCGCGCTGCACTGGCCCGCGAGCAGGTGTCTGTTGCAGGCTGATGTTTCGGCTGCAGGAAATCTAAGTGGAATGAGCCTGCCTGGGATCAGGATGGCTCAGTAGTCGATGCAACGAACTCTGTCAGCTTCCTGACGCTTTCCTTCTCTTCTTTGCTCTTCAGTTCAAAGGCGACGCCCATGCCGAAACCAGGATGCGAGGCCTGCACGATTCCGCGGAGACGCAGTTTCATCTCGTGGGTGCGAACCAGGATCTCGACCATTGAACCATGGGGAAACGGCAGTGACACTTCGAGGTAGCATCCACCAGAACTTAAGTCTGTGAGACAGCACCGATGCGGAACCGGGGTACCGGTGCGGTAGACCTCCGCTCCCAACCTGCAGGAATACCGGGTTTGCGAGCGGCGATTGTCTGCCTCCGACTCGCTAGCGGTTGAGGCTTGCTGGGCCGCCGGTCGCGGCCCTTCATTGGTACGCCGGTGCGCATGCGAACCGTGCGTTTGCTCCGCCACCGATATGGTGGCCAGTTGCAGTGGTTCCTCGACGTCAACCGTCACGTTGGGCAGTTGCTCCGGCTGAGCCTCGCGCGGGAGGTTCGCCTCGAGAAACTGCTCCAGCATCCGTCGCGACGATTTCGGCACGTCCACAAAACTCACGCCTGCCCGGCCGTTCCAATCCTGCCAGATAACCTGGCCGGACAGACGTACCGAAGTCGATTGTCCCGGCAGCTGGAATTGAAAGTAAACTTTGCTGGTCGGCGGAAGTTTTTTGCCAAAGAGGACCGACATGCCATTCTCCGCCAGATTGATCAGCGTGGCTTTGTCCTGCGCCACATCGGCATAATCGACGGTGGCATGCGTATGAACGGCCGCCCGTCCGCTCTTGCGCTTCTCTTTGCGCATGACTGCCCGTGCCGCGCGCAGGCTGCTGAGTGCCCGGTCGTAATCGACCGGCTTATACAGCACAAAATTCACGCCTAGCGAAAACATCTCGCGGATGCTTTCCTGCCCGCCCACCACCGCGATCGCCAGGGTGGCATCATTCATGCGCGACAGGCGCGTGTCCCGCAGCAAAGCGATCACGTCGGTGTTGGATGCTCCGTCGACGATCACCACATCAAAGCGGTCTTGCGCCAGGCGGATGCTGGCGCGAGCGAAATCCGGACAAGCCTCAACCTTGATGCTGAGTTCCTCAAGAACTCGGCGCAATAGCGCGGCGGTGGCTTCATCCGCGCACACCAGCAGGGCAGATAGAGTCATACTCGAACCCATCGTAGGATTCCTGAAGTTCGTCCGACAAGTTACCAGGGTCATGATTTGTAGCTCCGATGAGGATTAACTCATCTGCTTTCAATCCATGACAGGAGTAACCACCAGAGGTACCGGAAGGCCAATGGTTACCTGTTGGACTGTCGTGCTTTGACGATCCTCTAGCCCATTCCTAGGATGAAAGATGACGCGATGCGGGATCGCGCGTCCGCTCTATTGTCTGCCAGCGGGAATGCCGAAGGTCTTCCCCAGGTACGAACGCGAATGCGGTGGAGTCATGGCGGGCTCGACGCAATCGCCCCTCCTCCATAAAAGAGATTTATGACATACGGGAAAAATCGCGGATTTTCACTCCTGGAGTTGATGGTCGTGATCCTCATCGGCTTCACCATGGCTGCCGTGGCTTTCATGGCTCTCATGCCGATGTACAAAGAGAACCATGTCGACCAGGCTTATGACACGACGCTGTCGGTGATTCGTGCCTACCGCAACGAAGCCATCACCAACTCCAAGCGTTACATTCTGATGTTCACCGCCCCCGGAACCATCACCGTGCAGTACTGGGGCGTAGGCGTGCCGGTGAACCCGGCGCCGGTGACCGTCGCGACGTATAGCCTTCCGACCGACATCCAGTTCGCTGTGCAGGCGGGATTCCCCAATCCCGGCCCGGACGGATTCGGCACCGGTGCTACAGCTTTCACCGCAAATGCCTGCGTCGTCGAAGGCCAGGCTTGTCTGATCTTTTATCCCGATGGCTCGGTGCAGGACGATTTGGGCAACTTCAATAACGGGGTCGTTTATCTCACACGTCCCACCGATCTTTATAGCTCGCGCGCAATCACGATATGGGGCGGCACCGGCCGGGTTCGCGGCTGGAGACTTTACAACCAGGGTGGAACCAACACGTGGGTGCAACAATGACGCAACGTAAATCGCAGGCGCAGAGCGGCTTCACCATCATCGAGACCATGGTCGCGATCGCTTTGCTGAGCGTCGGGATCATGACGCTGATCGCGGCCTTTGCCACCGCCGTCAGCTCGACCCAGAACGCGCAGGAGAATCTCATCGCCCGGCAGAAAGCTCTCGAGGCAATGGAGAGCATCTACACGGCGCGTAACGCACAGCAGATCGCCTTCACCCAGATTTCCAATATCAGTGCCGGCGGAATCTTTACCGACGGACCGGTTCAGCTGCTGGCCCCGGGACCGGACGGCTTGGTGAACACGGCGGACGATGTCAGTTTTCCGGCAACTGGGCCTTGCCCAGCCGGGCCCGAGTGTCTGGTGCTCCCCGGGCCGGATGGCATTCTGGGAACCGCTGACGACAAGGCCTTCAGCCTGGCCAACTTCACGCGACAGATCTCGGTCGGAACCGTGCTTGAGGCCGACGGCGTAACCATCGACCCGAACCTAAGGCAGGTCACCGTAACCGTCAGCTACACCACCGGCGGATCGACGGTGCCCCGCGCGTACACCGTCAACGCTCTCATTTCGGCGTTTCACTAAAGGCCGGCGATGGATAACAAAGCGATAGGAAACTTCATGAAGATGCCAAGACAAACGTCGGGAAAGGGCTTCACGCTGCTGGAGTTGATGGTTGCGATGGCGCTCGGCATGATCGTGATGGCGGCCATGGCCAGCCTGTTCAAGATGGGCATGGATTCGACCATGATGGTCACTCAGCGCGCCGAGACCCAGCAGAACATGCGGGCAGCGATTGACCTGATGGTGAAAGACATCAGCATGGCCGGCGCGGGCTTGCCCTCCGGCGGCATTCAGCTGCCTACCGGCGGTGGCGCCACCACCGCCAAGTTTGGCTGCGATCAGGGCGGCACCTGCTATGTGCCCGCCTATACCTATCCCGCCGGAAACTATATGTACGGAATCATCCCCGGATATCTCAACGGCGTACAGGGCAGCGCCGTCATACCCGCCGCGCCCGGCCAGCCGAATGACAGCATTACCGTCATTTACGCCGACTACAATTTTCCGCTGTGGGAATACAACGTTACTTTTCCCACAGCCCCGGACGGCACTTCGATCTGCCTGACCGCAAACACGACCTACGCTCCCGCGCCTGCCTTGCCCAATTCCTCCGGCGGCATTCAGAAGGGAGATTTGATCCTCATCAACGGGACGAACGGGCAGAGCGTGGTGGGCGAAGCCACCAATGTCAGCGCCACGACGATCAGTTTCGCCAACACCGATCCGCTCAATTTCAACTACAGCAAGAACGGCAGCACGACCAACAACGTTTATGCCGCGAGCAGCAACACCGGCTATACGTGTCCGCCTCCGGTAACCAATCCGCAAACGACGCAAGGCACTGCCTACCGCCTGTTTGCCGTGACTTACTACCTGACCGTGCCGGGAGCCGGGCAGACCCCGCGCCTGATGCGCCAGGTCAACGGGCTCACGCCCGTACCGGTGGCCGATGACATCATCAACCTGCAGTTCGCCTACGACACGTACAACTCGACGACCAACGCGTTGGATCCCACGCAGCCGAACCCCATCGGCGTAGGCGAGTCGCCGAACCTGATCCAGAAAATAAATGTCGTTCTGATGGGACAAAGCATTATTAACCACGGGAACCGCTCGCAGAACCTCTATCTGGCGACTTCCGTCAGCGCCCGTGACATGGCATTTCGCAACCGTTATCAGTAATAGCGTTTCAGGGGAGCAGCAAAACTATGGGTAAGGGAAAAAACAACTCACGAGGATTCACACTGATCGCGGCACTGCTCATCATGGTGCTGCTGTCGGGCGTGGCTGCGGGCTTGTTGTATCTGGTCACCAACGAATCCAAAATGGGCGGTAACGACCTGGAAGCCAACCTGGCCTACTACGGCGCCGAGTCCGGCATGGAGAAGCTCACCTCCGACCTCGCCGCCCTGTACAACCAGTACCAGACCCCCACGAACGCTCAGATTCAGAACCTGATCAACTATCCGCCAACGTCGGCAATGGTCAGCGGGATGAACTACACGGAGACGATCTCCTACCCGCTGGTCAACGGATCTCCCCAGAGCAGCTATAACACCGTCAGCTCCGGCTCCAACCAGGGGCTGTACGCAGAAATCGTTCCCATGACGCTGCAAGTGATTGCCTTGCGTCCGGGTGGTGCGACGGCCAACATCACCCGTAAGGTGGAAGTCGCCCTGATTCCGGTGTTCCAGTTCGGAGTGTTCTGTGGGTATGACTGCAGCTATTTTGCCGGCCCCAACTTCAGTTTTGGAGGCCGTGTCCATACCAACCAGAATCTTTTCCTGGCTGCCGGTGGAGACCTCGTCTTCAATGACAAAGTCTCCGCGTACCAGCAGATCGTTATGGATCAGCTGGAAAACGGCAACCCCACCACCAACGGCTACGGTGGCACGGTTTACGTCCCGAAAGCCTCGTCAGGCTGCCCGTTGAATTCGTTCCCGCCAACCGGAACGAACTGCAAAGCTCTTCCGGGCGCCGGCACCGTGCCGGGAGATGCCAGTTGGAGCGGCGGCTATCCCAGTGTGTCCGGATCAACCAACCCGAACTTCCCGAGCATCTCGTCGGGCACACTGAACGGATTCTTGACCAACTCACTGACGGGCGCCACCAACATGGAATTGCCCTTTGTGAAGAACAGCTGCACTAGCAATCCGCCCCCGTGCACCGACCCGATCGCCATCATCCGCAAGCCGCAGCCGGGTGAAGGTGTATCGAGCACACTGGGCAGTTCGCGCCTCTATAACAAGGCGCAAATCCGAATTCTGCTGGCTGATACAGTCGCCGACCTGCACCCGGAGCGTGGAACCGGAGCGCTCGACTCACAGGATGTTGAGCTGCCGAATGCGACTTCGTACAGCACGGCTCCATTTTCCAACGCGACCCTCGCCGTCAGCGGCGCCCCCGGCGGCGTTGAAGCCATGGGATTCGCCACCGCAGGTTCGAATGGCTGGGTCACTCCCTACACCGATAGCGGGGCCCAGACGGGTTGGACCACCTGGCCCCTCACTGGCGAGCTGACCACTAACCCTTCTTCGCCTTCGGCGATGACCGGTCCCTGGATTCGCGTCGAGTACTATAACGGCACCGCGTGGGTCGGCGTCACCAAAGAATGGCTGGGATTGGGTGTTGGACAACCTTTTAACGTTGTGCCGATCACTCCGAACTCAAATACGGTCAATCCCAATGCAATTCTGATTCTGCAGCAGCTTCGTCCTGGCTTGACCGTCACGGCGGCCAATGTTTCCGGAACGGGCAACTGGTATCCCATCAACTTCTACGACGCCCGCGAAGGCGAAATGCGTGATAACGCCGTGTCGAATTACACCAGCGGCAACAACACGTATTCCTCCTGCTCGGTCAACGGAATCATGAACGCGGTCGAGCTCGACGTAGGCAACCTGGCGCGCTGGCTCAACGGCACCATGGGCGGCGGCACCACCGGCTCGAACGTGAACTACACGAATGAGAACGGCTACGTACTCTATTTCTCCGATCACCGCGGCATGCTGGCTTCCACGCATCCTTCGAACGGTGGGCAGACTCCGGCAGGTGTGATCAACGGAGAGTCAGGCATCGAGGACGTGATAAACAGCTCCAAGAACCTCACCTCCACGCAAACCGATGGAGTCTTGGAAGGGGCGACATATTACTCCTACTCGCCGGAAGACGTCGACCAGAACGGATTCCTCGACAACTGGGGCGAGAAAAACATCGGGTACGGGTTCGGCCTGAATACCAACACCAGCCCTTATGACCCGTACGTGCGAGTCCCGAATGCGACGGTGACCAACGCGACCCAGAACTGCGCCACGGTCAATACCTCAACCGGAACCTTTGCCATGAGCGCCAATAACCAGGTGGGCATGGCGAACATGGTGAGCGGCGCGCGGCATGTCCTCAAACTCGTGGACGCCGGGATGAGCGCAGGGTTGCAAAGCTATCTGCCGGTCATGCCCGCGGCCAGCGGATGCGCCCAGAGCGCCGCCAACCCCACCGGATGCGGCGGCTTTACGGTCGTATCTGAAAACCCCGTCTACGTGCAGGGCGACTACAACACGAACTCCTCCGATCCATTCTGGGGGACTGCGAACAACGCCACGCCAACCCAAACATCGCATTCCGCTGCGTCCATTATTGCCGATGCAGTGACACTCCTTTCCGATCAGTGGACCGATGCCAACAGCATGGTCTACCCGGATATCTCAGGAAACCGGAAGCCCACCCAGGATGCTTACTACCGTACGGCCATTTCTGGGGGCAAGAACATCCCGTTCCCGCAACCAACCTGGACCAATGCGGCTCAGGACTTGGGAACCGACGGAGGAATGCACAACTTCCTTCGCTACCTGGAAAACCTGGGCAACATCACGCTGCACTACGACGGTTCCCTGGTCAGCATGTACTACGCGGAGTACGACACCGGTATATACAAGGACGGGCCTGGCGGCACGGTCTACAGCCCGCCCACGCGTAACTACTATTTCGACGTGCTCTTCCTGAACCCGGCGAACTTGCCGCCGGCAACACCGGAGTTCCAGGATGTCGTCAACCTGAGCTATCACCAGAACTTCACCCCGCAGTAAGAGCTGCGAAAACCTCAACTCGGAAGCCCGGTCCGCCCAGCGAGCCGGGCTTTTCCTTTGCCGCCCACTCAAGCAGTTCGTCACTGCCGCCATGTCTCTGGCCCGGCTCGCTCCGGGGAAATAAGGTATTGACTCCTCAGCAGGGAGCATCGACAATGCTTTGCCAGAACCCGCGGTACACCTCGACGTGCCGCCCGTCTGCGGAGTCATCATAACCGTGAAGAAACTTGCATTGCGCCACTGTCTTCGTCTGATGACGACCAACAACCCGCTCGGCATATCTCTTGCTGTCGTCTGTCTTGGCGGCAGCCTCTTTGGCCAGGCGATGTTGCCTTTTATGAATGCCGGGCCCGATTCCGCCTTTGCCCAGGTCGATTTCGCCCAGATCTATATGGATACGTCGAGCCGGGAGATGGCGAAGAACGCGGAAGAAAAGGAAAAGCGACAGCACCTGGTCGATATTGGCGCCGTCTCCGCCCTCGATCTCGACGCTCCCAACAGCGCGCTGGAGGAATACAATCGCGCGGCAACGCTGATGAAAGCGCAGAACTCGAAAGAGGCGATCCTCCATCTGCAGAAGGCGATCAAGGATTATCCCAAATTCGTTCTCGCCTACAACACTCTCGGCCTTGCCTACCTCGATCAGCAGGACGGCCGCGCCAAGGGCGAGTTCGAAGAAGCGGTCAAGCTGGACGCGAAGTTTCCCGGTTCATTCCTGAATCTGGGGACCTTGGCTCTGGCGGCCAATGATTTTGCGACGGCCGATGCCAATCTCGAAAAAGCCGCATCTCTGAGTCCCAACGATCCAAAAATTCTCACGGCTCTGGCCTTCGCAGAGAACGGGGATCGCAAATACGTAGAGACCTTGCAGACCGTGCAGCGAGTGCACACCCTGGATCATCGGGGGATGGCCAACGTCCACTACATCGCCGCTGCCGCCGCGATGGCGCTAAACAATTTCCCGGTGATGGAGCGCGAGCTGAATCTTTTTCTCAGCGAAGATCCGACCAACCCACTCGCGCCGGTCGCTCGTAAGAATCTGGATGCCCTGGCGCGCCGCAATAGCCGAGCCATTGCGGGATCCGGCACGAGTGCGCCCAAGGCAGTTGCCAGCGGTGGCGCGCTGCAGACCTTCCCCAATAGTGACCGGCTGCGCGCGCAACTGAATGCCGTGGGCACCGAACCCGAGAATGAAAACTGTGTGACCTGCGCGAATCCTGGCCAACCATCCACCCTGGAAGCCAGTGCGGCGAACGCCCCGGCGCCGCTGGCGCTGACGCGTAAAGTCAACGGAACCTGGACGATCCGCGCTGCGGTGGATGAAACTGCCCTGTTTTTTGCCGTCAGCAGTCATGGCCACATGGTTGACGATCTGAAACTCTCCGAGATTCAGCTCCGCGACGACGAGAAAACTCCCGAAAAAATTGTGCAGTTCCTTCCCCAGTCGAAACTTCCGTTGCGGATTGGACTTCTCGTGGATACGAGCGGATCGGTGCGTGACCGCTTCTCCTTTGAAAAGCATGCGGCCGAGAAATTCCTCGAAAAAGTGCTGAATGGAACGTCCGATCTGGGTTTTGTCGCCGGCTTTTCCAACGATACAACCGTCACTCGCGATTTCACTTCCAATCCTGCGGAGTTGGGAAAGGGTGTCGAGAACCTCGCCAACGGCGGTGGAACCTCACTTTTTGATGCGGTCAGCTACGCCAGCCAGAAGCTGGGAGAATATCCGGAGCAGGGACGGGTGGCGCGCGTCCTGGTGATCTTGAGCGACGGAGAAGACAATTCGAGCCATCGCAGTCTGAAACAGAGTATCGAAGAAGCCGAAGCAGCCGGGGTTACGATCTACGCCGTGAGCACCGCTGAAGACGCCGGCGTCAAGAGCGACGCTGATAGGGTCCTGCAAGTGTTGGCCGAGCGCAGCGGCGGAGAAGCAATCTTCCCGGGGGACATGATGACGTTCGAAAAATCCCTGGATAGACTGCGCGACCTGATTCGAAGCCGTTACCTCCTCGCTTATCGGCCGTCAGGCTTCGAGCCCAACGGTAAGTATCGCCCGATTCACCTCACCGCAGAACGGGACGGCAAGCGGATGCAGGTGCACGTCCGCAAGGGCTATTACGCGCGCCTCGAGACGCCGCAGAGTTAGCCTTTTCTCGATTGATCTTGTCTGTCCGCGCGTCGCTGTTCCTGCTAAGCGAGCCGAACCTCGCGCCTGAGAATTTCATCTAAACTGGTCGAGAATCTCCAACTCAACGAGGGATCGAGCTTGCCTACCATTCGCGCAATCTTTTGGGACGTCGGTGGTGTGCTTCTGACGAACGCCTGGGACCACTCCCAGCGTGCCAAGGCGCTGGAACACTTCGGTCTCGACGAAGAGGAGTTCCACGACCGCCATGACATGCTCGTGTCGTCATTTGAGCGGGGCAAAATCTCGCTGAACGAATACCTGGATCGCACGGTTTTTTATCGTGCGCGACCATTCACTCGCGACGCATTCCGCGACTACATGTATTCCCTCTCGCAACCTTTCCCTGACGTCCTGGCCTTTGCCCGGAAGCTGAGCGATTCAGGAAGATATTTCATGGGCACGATCAACAACGAGTCGCGCGAACTGAACCTTTTTCGGATTGAGCGTTACGGGCTGCGAAACATCTTCCGGCTCTTCATCAGCTCCTGCTTCGTGGGCTTCCGCAAACCGGAGCCCGAAATCTATCGCCTGGCGCTCGAGACAACGCAAATTCCAGCCAGTGAATGCTGTTTCATCGACGATCGCGCCCTCAATCTCGAAAGCGCCTTGAGTCTCGGCATGCACGCCCTGGAGATGAGTACGCTGGAGGAGTTGCGCTCGGATCTGGCGAAGCTGGAGGTCAGCGTCTAGCACGAAATGTTTCGGGATGGGTACTGTTTTTGAGGCCAGCGATCGGCCTTAGCTGTTTTTGCGAGTTCGCACGCCGGGACCTTGGGGAACGTCGGACTCCAGCGTTGTCAGAGTCAGATCGCTCGACCAACAATCCGACGCCAGCTTCCATTCGCCGTTGCTCTGCCGGGCAAAGACCCAGAGATACTTGCCGCGCTCTTCCCGTCGCTTGCCGGCCGCACTGGGTACCAGGGCTTTCCATCGTCCCGCTTCGTAGGCCATGTCTCCGGCAACCTCGAGCCGCAGCGGCTCGACTTCGACTTCGCCAAATCCAGCGTCGAGAATGCCGAAGAAGAATTCCCGCACGGCAGCGGCGCCGCGAACCTGCGGATAGTTCGACCGCAGCACCAGAGCATCAGCGATGTAAAGATCCAGCAGATCATCCAGATGCTTGGTGTTGCAGGCCAGGACCCACTCCTGCGTGACCCTCCGAACCGCAGCTTCGGCGCGGCTCATGTCACCGCGCAAGGCCGCATTGGAACGCAATTTGTCTTCCCGGGCTGGATCGGCAGCACGCGGCGGCGCGGCCGAGCCTTCGTAACCTCCGGGAAAATAGTGGTGATGATAGTGATGGTGGTAGTGATGCGTTTCCGGTACGGTGGTGCGGTTCGGCCCTTGAGGCGGATGAATCTCCGGATAGTCCGCAGCCGGATTCGGCGGGTAGACCAATGCGGGTCCTCCGGACGCGGATGCGCCCGCGGTAGTGAGATTTTGGCTCTGGACGGGCGCTCCGCACATGGCGCAAAAGCGGTTGCCTCCGCGGTTGCGGTGCCCGCAGCTGGAACAAGCCACACCAGAAGCATCGCCCGCGAGATCATGAGCGGTATCGGCAGCGGCATCCTCGGCGTCCGCTTCTGCGGCCAGACGTTGCGCAGCCTCGATAGCCGCGGCCACGGCATCCGGACCGGGTTTGGGACGCCGCATGTCCGGCTGCAAGCCGCGAAAGAACTCGTCGATATTGCTGCCGCGCTCGGTCTTTTCGTCGATTGGCACAGCCGAAGCTCTCGTGATTTTCTTTTCCTTGTCCACAGATGCGCCACTCAACTCTTCGGTCATTCTAGCCTAGCTTTTCCCGCTAGCGGCTGGAAAACTCGACTTTGCCTTCCGTCTCCGTGGGAATCCCGTCGCAAGTGGCCGGGCGATACCGCCAACGGCGGACCGCGTCAAGAACCCGGCGATCGCTGGCCAGGCCCGCGCTTTCCAGAATTAGAGGGCTGTGGACTCGTCCATCGACACCGATGATGAAACTGACTCGCACTGTATCGACTGGCCCGGCAGGAAGCAAAAGAGGATCAGGAGTCGCCAAAGCTTCCGGAGGGTGAACATCCTCGCAGACTGGGCGGGAACTGATATGCGCCACATCGGCGAATTCCGATGCGCGCTTCAAAATCCGAGAAAACTGCTGCTCCCTCAGCCCAATAGTCTCGCTTTGCGGCTGTGCACCCACGGCTCCCAATGTCAGCGGAGCGAAGACGTTGGCCAGAACCAAGGCGGCTAAGTAGCGATAACGCATATGCGCCGGCGGTTCTCAAAGAAACCGCCGATGAACCGAAACCCGCAAATGCATGGCCACACCATGAGGCGGATATCCCATTGTATGACAATAAGTTACATTGATTACCTCACGCGCATATTTCGGCCATGTGAAAGCGCCTGCATACAAAACGCGCCGAAGTTCTGGCATATTCCCGGACGACTTCCCCCGAAAGGTAGATCAGAAGTTGAAAGTAGCCTGCAGGTCCAGGCGCCGATTTGCTGTGGTACCGGGCGAGAATGGAAATCCCACGATGTTGTTCGAAATACCAAACAGCCGAGAACCCAGAACTGCCTCGGGGTTCGAGAGATTCACATTGTTGAATGCATTGCGCAGGCTGACGCCGACGATAAGGTTGTATCTCCGGTCCGAGTTCGAAGACATGAACATCGGCCCGCCACCGAACAGTGGTCCGCCATGATGATGTCCGCCGCTCGGGCCGCCGCCTCCCTGCCCCTGCTTCGCCTTGGCTCCGAAGCCGAAGGTTTTGGTCAAACGCAGATTCATCACAAAATGGCCGGGACCGGTACCGTAGTTGATCGGCAGGGGACTGCCGGTTGCGCCGCTCGCATCGAATGTTCCGAGAGGCGTGCAATAAACCGAACCGGAGACCGACACTGTGCCACAGGTCGAGCCCGAAACCAGGCTGGGGCGATTGTTGTATTGAGAATCGCCATTCAGATCGAAAGGCGATTCGATGTTGAAGGGAGAACCCGAACTCACCACCATAAACGGGCTCAGGCGCAGGAGATAAGGCAGGCCCAGGCTGCCGCCGATAAACAATCGGTTCCGAATATCGAATGCGGCCCGTCCATAGTCTTGGCTGATATCGTAGGAGTTCGACGGGAAACTGGAAACGCCGGATGTGTCGCTGTGCGCATAACTCAGGGAGTAATAGCCGAAGAGCTGGACTCGCGACCCAACCCTGACATTGGAATTGACCATCAGTTGGTTCTGCTTGAAATTCCCCTCAGAAACGTAGCGGTACGTGTTTACCGTCTGCACAACACAATTCGGGTAGCAGGGCGTCCCGGGATAAGGGGCGTTGGCGTTGACGGTCAAAAACTGGTCGAAGCCCAGCGAATTCAGATAGGTGACGGAGAGGGTAGCCGACTTTGTAACCTGGCGCTCCAAGCTGATTGCGCTCTGCACCGTATAAGGCGCGTGCAGTCTGGGGCTGATCTGGTAGGTCGTGGAAATCGTGTTTGTGGGATCGCCGCATGAGGAAATTGGACCGGTGAGTGGTTGGTCGACACCGCCATAACAGGTCGGATTAGTAACGACGAATTGCGTCTGGGTTATTCCGTTCAGGCGATCCGCCTGCAGAAGTTGATCGATCTGAAAGCGGTCATAAAAAACCCCTGAGCCGCCCCGGATCACCACTTTGGGAGGGCCGCTCCTGCCTCCGACGCCCCAGGCAAATCCCACGCGCGGAGCCCAATCGCCGCGGTCGTGAATCGCATTCTGCGTCTCAAACCGTAACCCCGAACTAAGAGTCAGGTTGGGGCGCACCCGCCAGTCGTCCTGAATGTATGGTTCAAAATCGTAATAGTTGACTCCCGCATTGGGCGAACCACTGGTGATGGTCAGCTGGGTTGGCGCATTGTTTTGGAAATCGGCATACGTCGGAAAAACGAACGCGCCGTTGAATTGGCTGGTGGAGTAATCCGAATCCTGATCTGCCCGGAAGCGCCCGCCGAACTTCAGAGTGTGATTCCCATGAATGAGCGAGGTGTAGTTTTGTATCTCGTAGTTGTTCTGCAGGTCGTTGAGGGTTCCTTCGCTGTTGCCTCCGCTGGTGAAGTTCCCCAGGACGCTGACCGCCGGATTTGTATCCTGCGGATTCTGAAGGTTATTGTCACGGTTGTATTGGAAGCGCGTCTCGTTGACGATCTTCGTTCCGAAGACCTGGGTGTCGCTGATCTGCACCGTATCTTCGGTGCTTTTCGTCGAATACGCCTGGCTCGGAAGGCTGAACTGATTGGTGAGTGTCCCGTCCTCGGTATCGCGGTAATACTGGTAGCGCGCGGTCAGCGTGTTGTTCTTGGTCAGAGCCCAATCCAGACGCGGGCCGAGATTCGTGCGATGCCGCGGGTTCCCGATCGATTCCGCCAGAGTGTCTCCTGTCTGTGGATCGATCGCGTTGATGGGGGACAGTTCGTTGATGTCTCTGCGCTGGACGTCGAAAAAGAAGGATGCGCTCTTATTGATCGGCCCGCCGACATTGCCGTTGAATTGAGTGGAATAGTAGGGCGGTTCAACTCCGGCATAGGGGTTTGGAGAGTTGAACGGCGAATCATTGCCGTCGGCAAAAATCTGCCCGTGAAGCTTGTCTGTCCCGGGCTTGGTGAAAATCTCGATGCGGCCGTACCCCAGCTTGTCGTACTCGGAAGAAAACGGATTCTGGTTGATGCGAATTTCGCGAATCGAAGATTTCGGCGGCAGCTGGCCGGCAGTGAAACCGTCGATATACATCTGCCCGCCGTTCGGCCCGGCTGATGGACCGGCCAGGGCCTCGAGGTCGGATTGCAATTCGTCCGGATCGTCCGGCAGCGCTTCCAGTTCCTTGCCGGAGATCGTAATCGAGCCGGCATTGTTGGATGGGTTGACATCGACAGTCGGCGCCGTGTCTGAAACCTGTACCTTCTCTTTTTCCACCTCAATTGCCATCGGCACATTAAGACGCAAGGGCTGATCGGCGATGGCGACGTTGTCGTTTTCGTAAAGACTGAAGCCCTCGGCCGCCACGGTCAGCGTGTACTTGCCCGCCGGCAGCAACTTAAACTCATACATCCCCTGCGCGCTTGTTTGCGCTGTGATCGGTGATCCGCTGGCCGGCGACATCACGACCGTAGCTCCCGCGATGGCTGCCCCGGAAGGATCCGTGACTTGACCGCGAAGAGCCCCGGAAGCAGACTGCGCCAGCATTGCCGTACCCAGCAAAAACAAAGATAAGAGTGTCAGGACTGCACGCACGAATCGATTCCCTTTCATGATCCGGATGATTCCATTTCTCAAGATTCGGTAATGCGATGGTGTTATTGATCGCCGTTATGGATTATTGGCGTCGCCGGCCGGGGCTCCTCCCAGGGACCACGGCGCCAGCATCATGGCCTCGCTGCCGTTCGGCGCCGCTTCCAGCAGTGGTTCGACTCCACTAAGTAGCGTGATAGCGGTTCCATCGCTCGACGGTTCTCCTTCCGTCGCGACCATCATCACAGCATCACCCTTGTGCAGTTCATTGAGCGTAACCGCGGGCATCCGATTCAGTATTTGCTGCAAGTCTGGCGCCCCGCTGGAGTGCATGCCCGCGCCCATTCCGCTCTGCCTTCCCTCCGCTCCGCCATCGGATGTGTGATTCTGGCCTGCGGCCTCAGGTGCTGCCCTCGACTCTCCGGAAGCCCCCGCCGACGATCCTTGTCCTCCCGGATGCATCGCCGCCTTGAATCGCATGGCGAAGCGTTGCGCTACCTCAGGCGGAAGTTTGTGCATCTGCGAGTCAGCGGTAACTTTGACGCGAACGAGCTTCTTACTCAGGAGATCCTTCACGCTAACGGTTCCGGCGGCTTCATTGATCGAATCCACGGTTCCGGCGATGTTGCGGAAGCGGCCGCTGACGATTTCTTCGGCCGTAAACTCGGTGCCGTCTGGGTTGCGTTCCCCGCGCGCTCGCAACTGGTCACCCGGATGCAAATCCTGGAAGGTGCTCAGGCGGGCGTCCTCAAACTTGACCGAGTCGGGCGCGTACCGTCGAAAGATGGTCGTTTTCGACGTGTGAATCACGACGCTTTTCGTCCCGCCGAAACCGACGACAGTGACAGTCACATTCCCCGCTGCCGGATCGACCGCGCTGACCAAGCCGCCCATCCCCCGCTTCTGCCAGTCTTCACGAATTTGCTCGCTCATCGCGGCCACGGCCGCGTGCGTGATCACCAGGACTTCCAAAGCGGGAAAATTCCTGGCATCGTCTGAAGCGTAACCGCGGACGCGAATCGTGTCGCCGACCTGCAGGTCCTGCACAGTGATTGGTGCGGCCGTCTTCAGATCTTTCTCGCCGGGAGCCAGTCGCAAAATCCGCGCGTTGGGCTCGACCGTGACGGCGACTTCTGGTCCGGATGCGGGTGCGAGCGTGATCTTGTTTCCATCAATTGCTTTAATCGTCCCAATCTTGCGCGCGATCGATGCCGACCCCTGCGCCTGGGCTCCGGCGCCCAATGCGGAATATCCCGTCAGCAACCCTCCGGCGCACGCCGCCGCCAGCAGGATTAAGCCCTTGCATGCGATTCTCTGGATCATTGTCTTTCCTTTCTACTCTACATCGAAGCATCGCGTGGAACTGGATGATTTACAAAGTTTTACCTGTGCATACATAGCTTTGTTTCAGTGTTATGCAGCGTTCACACGGCTGCCCCGGCGGGCGTACGAATCCACACTGCTAATAGACGACGAACTTCTGCGCCGTTACGATTTTTTCAGGCAGGATTTGCACATCTGCGCCGCGGATGCGTGTGTCCATTACATTTCGGATCATCTCCTGGGCGCTCATCGTGACCCTCCCTTCCACGCTGATGGGACAGACTTCCTCAGCGATTCTTCACACCCAAGGCGGAGTCTGGGTCAACGGGTATGAAGCCCGCGATTCGACCGCAGTTTTCCCCGGAGATGTTCTCGAGACGAAACCAGGTTTCTCCGGAAATCTGACTCTGGATGGTTCGACTGTCTTGCTGCAGCCCGAGTCCGTCGGCAAACTTCAGGCCGACGTTCTGATTCTTGATCACGGCAGCGTTTCGGTCACGACCTCAAAAAGTTTCAGAGTGAAAGTAAACTGCCTGACAGTTGTTCCGGTATCCAACGACTGGACGCAATACGACGTCACCGATGTCAACGGGACGGTTCAGGTTGCGGCTCGGAAGTTGGACGTCAACGTAGAGCACGAGGCGACCGGTCATCGCGCATCCCCGGAGAATGCCGCGCAAGAGAAAGCGTCGGTTCACGAAGGGGAGGAGCACAGCTACGACGAATCCGGAATGTGCGGCGCACCACCACAAGTGCGAGCACCCAGCAGCCTTCCCAACCCGAAATGGATCGCGGCCGGGGCTGCCGGAGCCACCGGCCTCGTGCTTTGCCTCATCCTTTGCCGCGGCAGCGGCAGCTCGCAACCTCTGAGCGCTTCGCAGCCGTAGTTCCCCAGTCGGACCGAATACCGACCCTCCCGCTCGCTCCGTCATCTAGAGGATCCGTTCGTGGGTATAGCCGGCAGCAACCAGGGCAGCGAGTAATTCCGCAATGTGCTGGGGACCGCGTGTTTCCATCGTGATGTCGATGGCGGTGTCGCCCAGATTGACCCCGTGATAGGCGCGATCGTAGGCCGTCTCGACGATATTGGCTCGATGTTCTGCAAGAATTCCGGTCAAGCGATGGAGAGCGCCCGGGTAATCGGGGAGATGAACACGCAAGCGGACCAGGCGCCCGTCTTTCACCAAGCCTCGCTCGATGATGCGGGAAAGCAAGGTCACGTCGATATTCCCGCCGCAAACCAAAACGGCGAGCCGCTTGCCGGCGATGGGTAGTTTGCGATTCAGCGCCGCTGCCAGGGCCGCCGCGCCCGCGCCTTCTGCCAGAGTCTTCTCGCGCTCCAACAGCAGAAGAATAGCGTTGGCGATTTCTTCTTCCTCAACTGTAACGATGTCATCGACATACTTCTGCACCAGGGGAAGCGTGCGATCTCCGGCCCGGCGCACGGCAATCCCGTCGGCAATGGTTTTCGCCGAATCCAGCGTAACCGGCTTTCCCTGCGCGACGGCCGCTTTCATCGATGGAAGCCGCGAAGGCTGCACTCCGAAGACTCTCAACCGAGGGTTGCTCTCCTTGATCGCGCAGGCTATTCCGCCGATCAGACCCCCGCCGCCGATCGGAACCACTACGGCTTCGATATCCGGCTGTTGTTCGGTGATCTCCAGCCCCAGCGTTCCCTGCCCGGCGATGACGGCATCATCGTCGAATGCGTGGATCAGCGTCAGGTGGTCCTCTTTTCCGTTCTCTACGGCCCGGGCGAATGCCTCATCGTAATTCGCGCCGTGCAACACGACCTCTGCCCCGTAAGCGCGAGTCGCCGACACTTTCGTCAGTGGCGTCGGCAATGGCATGAAGATGCGGGATTTGATTCCATGACGCCCGGCATGATAGGCGACTCCCTGCGCGTGATTTCCGGCCGAGGCTGCGATGACTCCGTGGGAGCGTTCGTCATCGTTCAGCGTGAGCAGTTTGTTCAGGGCCCCGCGCTCCTTGAAGGCGCCGGTGCGCTGCTGGTTATCCAATTTGAGAAACAGAGAACTTCCCGTCAGCCCGGAGAATGTCTCCGAGTGTGTGCAGGGCGAGATGCGGATGTCAGCGCGAATGCGCCCCATGGCCGCATGGATGTCGGAAAGTGTGATCATGAGGGCTGACCAGCATCTTACCTTATAGAGGAAAAAACCCTCGCTGGCTCCGTTTGCGCAAGCTGCGTAGCGCCGCTTCGATTCGCATTTTTGATCCGGGTCATCCGAAATTCCGCACAGTCGTTGAGTTCACGTCACCCGCTGGTTACGTCACCGTACGAACGGTCGTCCGTTATAATCGGAGGTCAAACTCAAATGGACTTCGATCAACTCATCACTTTTCTGGAAGTTGCGAAGCAAGGGAGTTTCTCGCGAGCCGGCGAGAAAGTCTTCCGCTCGCAGTCGGCGGTAAGCGCGCAAATCCGGCAACTGGAGCAGGAGTACGGCGATCGCCTTCTCGATCGTTCCGGTAAGACCGTCAAGCTCACGCCCGCAGGCCAGGTCTTTTTCGAGTACGCCGAACGCCTTCGGAACCTGCGTGACGAATCGCTGATGGCCGTCGCCGATCATAGCCGGACCCCGCGCGGTACGCTGCGGGTTGGAGCCAACGAGGCGACATGCCTTTATGTTCTGCCCGAGGTCTTCGCTGAGTACTGCCGGCGCTATCCCCCCGTACAGATCAGTATTTATCGCAATTTCAGCTATAAGATCGTCGAAAAACTGGAGAACGGCGCAGTGGACTTGGGGATTCTGACCCTGCCCATCCAGTCGCCAAGCCTCAAGATTCAGCCGATTTTCCGCGACAAGTTGCTGTTGATGGTCAGCCCGCGAAACCCGCTGGCCAAGTTCAAGGCAGTTCCGATTCGAGAAGTGGTCAAGCATCCACTCCTGTTGCCGAAGACTGGGCATACCCGGCGAATGCTCGACAAACTCTTCCGTCCGTTCAGCCCCGACCTGCAAGTGCGGATGGAACTTCCCAGCATCGGCATGATCAAGAGCTTCGTCGCCGCGGATTTGGGAGTCTCGCTGATCAGCGCTTCCTTCGCCCGCGATGAGGTCGATGCCGGCCGTGTCAAGCTGATCGAACTCGAGGACGCGGAACTCTATCGCGAGCTGGGCCTTGCCTATCGCAGAGATCGAACCCTGTCGGTGGCGACAACTGCCTTCATCGCGTTGTTGCGGCAGCTGTCGGCGAGCTTGAAAAAAGCCGAAGACTGAAAGCCGATTCCAGTTGAGATTTTAATCGCGTCTATCGGAATTTTCGATTTCCTTTGAGGAGGCCTGCGGTATACGCTCAATGGGTTGGAGAAGTTCACGCCGAGATGAACCTTTCACTCCAGAAGTCAACGCGAATTACATCGACAGGCACAGCCATGTCGACACGAATTACGTGTCTTCTGGAGGACGGGAACGGATGAAGTAAGCACTTTTAGGCAGGCCACCGAACCCACCGCCAGAAGCGATCTGGCGGTGGGTTTTTTATTGCCGTAAATCCCGAAGGGAGTTGGATCCAGATGAGCGGGCGACAAAGCAGATTCGAAAGCAGCGACGACGTAGTCGTAATGAAGTTCGGCGGCAGTTCGGTGGAAGATGCAGAGGCCATCCGGCGGCTTATTTCCACCGTGCAGGGCTGTCAGGGATGCCAGCGGGTGATCGTGGTCAGTGCGCTCGGAGGAGTCACCGACCAACTGCTGGAAGCAGGAAAGGCCGCGGCCAACGGACGACTTGGCCTCGCCCTCGAACTCGTCCGCAGAATTTATGTCCGCCACGAGCGACTGGCGGAGGAACTTGTGGGTGGCGGAGCCGATCTCGAACTTGAACGCGAGTTGCGCGCCGAGTTTCAACGGCTGGAGGCCCTTCTGCTTGAACTGAATGCGCCGCAAGAATTCGATTTAAAGGCGCGCGACCATCTCCTCGGCATTGGCGAACGGCTCTCCAGTCTGCTTATCGCGGCGGCGATGTCTCATGCGGAAATCCGGGCCACTCACGTGGACGCAGCCGCATGCGTGGTGACCGATTCTCGCCACGGGCAGGCGAACCCGCTATGGGACGTCACCAACCAACGTTTGCAGGCTGCCCTGGGACCGCTTCTTGAATCGGGCCGGGTACCGGTGTTGGGAGGATTCATTGCCAGTACTCTGGAAGCAGTTCCGACGACGCTCGGCCGCGGCGGGTCGGATTTCACCGCCACGATCGTCGGCGCCGCTCTGAGCGCCGCGAGGATCGAGATCTGGACCGATGTCGATGGCGTCATGACCACCGATCCCAAGCTGTGTGCCGAAGCCCGCGTGATTCGCAAGATCAGTTTTGATGAAGCCGCAGAACTGGCGTACTTCGGCGCTAAAGTTCTGCACCCGGCGACTCTGGCTCCTGTCGTGCGCGAAGGCATTCCCGTTTACGTCCGGAACTCGCGCAATCCGCAGGCGGAAGGAACTGAAATCGCAGCGCGCGCCAGAACTGGAAACGCTGTCAGTGCTATTACGGCCAAGCGGAACGTTGCAGCGGTAGAAGTGGAGTCAGCGCTGGAGGTCTCCAATATGCTGCACCTGGTTTACGCCGCCTTTGATCGCCACGGGTGTCCTGTCGACGTGATGGCGACCTCGTTCGGCCAAATGTCGCTGCTGGTCCGCGCCACCGAAGCCCTGCCCCAGATCGCAGCGGAATTGAAGGATGTCGCAAACGTACGCTGGGAGAATCACCGCGCGCTGGTCTGTCTGGTCGGGGAGAAAGTCCGGCGCCATCCCGATGTGGCCAGCCGCGCATTCGCCACCGTAGCCGACATGGACGTGCGCGTCGTGTGCCAGGGCGCGTCGGACCGGACCATTTCGTTCCTGGTGCATGAATCGAAGGTCGAAGAATCGGTTCAGCGGCTTCACGCCGTGTTCTTTCCACGGCGAGAGGCGGCTGCGGATTGGGGAGGCATTTCGACCGCGTTTTGCCACGCAGGATAGCCCGCCTTTAGTCGCCAGCAGCCGCTTGCTTTGAGGCGACGGCGGCCGAATCTGGCCGCGCCGGTTCGATTACGTGCAGCCCGCACTCGGTCTTGGCAAACCCCGGCCAGCGCCCGGCGCGGGGATCTTCTCCCGGCTTTACTGCGCGCGTGCAATGCGTGCAACCAATGCTGGGATAATCCTGATTGTGCAGCTCGTTGTAAGGCACGTCGTGATCGTGGATGTAACGCCACACCTGCTTCGAGCCCCAGTCGGCAATCGGATTCAACTTCACCAGACCGAACTTTGCATCCCACTCGATCTTGCGCGCTCCGGCGCGTGCCGACGTCTGATCGCGGCGAATACTCGTGATCCAGGCGCTCAATTCGCCGAGCTTCCGGCGCAACGGCTCGACTTTTCGCAGATTGCAGCAGAGATCTGGATTCCTCTTCCAAAGATCAGCACCGTAAACCCGCTCCTGCTCGACCGGGGCCAGTGTGGAATAGACCTTTTCGACGGAGATGCCATACTTTTCTTCAAGTCGATCCATCAGGCTGTAGGTCTCTGGAAAGAGAAATTCCGTGTCGACGGTGAAAAGGCGAAAGTCTTTCTTCACCCGCGATGCCATATCGATCACGGCCATGCCCTCTGCGCCAAATGCGGAAGAGATCGCGACAGAATCGCCAAATGTCTCGAACGCCCAGACGAGAACCCGCGGGGGCGTCCAGGTTTCCGCAATGGTTTGCAGCCGTTCGATTTTCGTAACCGTCTGATCTTTCACGACAGCTCCCCACTTCCTTCGAGATTGGAAACGTACGAATCAACGGGCAAGACCTGCCCCGGACCAGCATGACCGTCTGCAATCAGCGCAGGTACCTCGAATTGCCGCGTGATCGCAGCCGGATCAGCCAATCGGACGACTTCTCCTACGACCAGCAGAGTCGGGGACGGAAGATGCGGGGCACCAGCGAGTTCCGCGATCGTTGTGACATGCACTTCTTGATATGGTGTGGTCGCCCGCGAAACGATCGCGCACGGAACATCTTCAGAAAGACCTGCGTCCCGCAGTTTCGCCGCCAATTCCGCGTGATTCGGGCCCGGCATGTAGATCACGAGCGTCGCGCCGGTTCCCGCCAGTTTGCCCCAGTTCGCAGCTTCGCTCCCGGACGCTTGATGGGCAGTGATGAAGACCACGGCCGATGAAGCCCGCCTGTGAGTTAACGGAATTTGCACTGCGGCCGCCGCGCCCAAAGCGGAAGTGACTCCCGGCACGATCTCGAACGCGATGTTGGCTCGGCGCAAAGCTTCGATTTCCTCACCCGCCCGCCCAAAGATCATCGGGTCGCCACTCTTCAGGCGAACTACACGCCTTCCGGAATCGGCGAGCGCGATCATGAGGAAGTTGATTTCTTCCTGGGAAATCCTCTTCGTGCCGCTCCGTTTGCCGACGTTATGCACCTCGGCCGAGGGCGGGATCAGGCTCAAAATCTCTCGAGATACGAGATCGTCGTGCAGCACGGCCTCGGCCGCCTGCAGCACTCGCAAGGCTTTCACGGTAAGCAACTCGGGATCGCCGGGTCCGGCCCCGAGCAGATAGACTTTTCCCTTCATCTTCGGTCTCCATTTCCAGCGAGTACTGGAACTTCGGCTAAGGCCGCTTCTGCGGCTTCCCTGCTGGCAAGCGAGTGCAGCAGCGCCAGTTTGTGCTCCCTATCGAGATCGCTGGCCAGAATCAGGCGCCGCGTCTCCCCCAGTTCCGCGACCCATTCGGCATATCCGGGCCCAAATTGCTTCTCCAGGTCCTGGCGAATCTTCTGTGCCAGAGACGGACTTTGCCCCGCCGTGGAAACGGCGATCTGCAAGTCTCCGCGCCGCACCACCGCGGGATAGAAGAAATCGCACAGATCCGGCACGTCGACAACGTTGCACAGCACCTTGCGCCGTTGCGCTTCCTGGTAAACACGCTCATTCAAGCTGCGGGAATTGGTTGCAACCACCGCCAGGAATGCATCGTTGAGATCTTCGGGCCAAAATGCGCGGAGTTCGAGGCTGACTTTGCCCTGGTCAGACCAGCCCTGAACCGTTGCGGTCGCCTCGAGCGCCACCACGTGAATGCGCGCGCCAGTCTCGATCAAGCTGGCGATCTTCGATTCGCCAATCTTCCCGGCCCCGACTACAAGGCAGCGTCTGCCTTCCAGCTTCAGAAACATCGGAAATAGGCTAGTCACCGATCCCTCCTGCGAAATGCGCCAACCCGCGAGTGGATTGAGGAAGATCCCGGGCGACGGCATCCACGGCTGCGCCGGCGAGAAACTCCCGCAGTTGAACATCACTGTGGCGTGTGAAGAACTGTCTGAGGTTTTCTCCCGGCTCGCGGTCCGCCAGATAGCGCCCAAGCAGGCGTTCGAGAGCTTCCGGAACGTCGCTGGCCGCGCAACGATATCCCACGGGACGCGCCGTAGACTGGTGCAACCCGAGCGCTCCGCCTACGCAGAAATAGTAGGCATCGACCATTCGGTCATGAACCTTGATTTTCTTCCCCTCCAGGCCAACATCCGCGATCCAGTGTTGCCCGCAGCTGTTCGGGCAGCCAGTCACATGAAGCTTCAAATGCTGATCGAATCCGGGCAGGCGCTCCTCGAGCTCTTCCACCAGCCAGCGGGTGTAACTCTTCGTCTCGGTGATGGCCAGTTTGCAGAATTCGGTTCCGCTGCAGGCCACAGCGCCGCGCGCGAACGCCGAACCTCCAACGCGCAACCCGATCGCGTCAAGCTCCCGCGCCAGTTCATCGACATTAATCCGGGGCACGTTGACGATCAGCAGGTTCTGCATGGTGGTGACGCGCAACTCCCCACCTGCGAAGCGCTCGGCCAGATCGGCGGCCTGTTGCATCTGATCTGCCCTGATTCGTCCACGCAACGCGACGGCCCCGACGTAGCAGAATCCCGCCTGCTTTTGAGGATGAATTCCGACGTGATCGCGATAGACATCGTCGGGAGGACGCTCTTCGGCCGCCGGATCCAACTGGAATCCGATCCGCTCCTGCAATTCGGTTAGAAAACGCTCCGCCGTCCATCCGTGCCGCAGGAACAGAAATTTCAGCCGCGCCCGCTCGCGGTGCTCGCGCAGAATCTCGGAGTCCCGGAACAGCTCGGTAATGCCTTTAATCACGGGGACGACCTGTTCCCGGCGGACAAACGCATCCAAACGAGCTCCGAGGTAAGGTTCGGTAGAGAGTCCTCCGGCGACGCGAAGAGAGAAGCCGATTTCGGGCTCGCCCGCCACAACCCGCGTGATCGCAGTCAGGCCAATATCGTTAATTTCTGGATAAGAACACCACGAGCGGCACCCGGCGATCGAAATCTTGAACTTGCGGGGCAGGTTGTAGAACTCGGCGTTGCCGGCAAGCAATCGCGATGTTTCGAGCACCAGCGGCGAAGCATCGCAGACTTCCTCTGCGTCAACGCCGGCAACCGGGCAGCCAGTCACGTTTCGAACGACGTCTCCGCAAGCTCCGGTTGTGTTGAGGCCCACCTGCCAAAGACCTTCGAGCACTTCCGGCAGGGATTCAATCGTTACCCAGTGCAGTTGAATGTTCTGGCGAACGGTCAGATCGGCGATTCCATTGGCGTGGCGGCGCGTCAGGTCTGCGACTTGGCGCATCTGGGGCGCGGTCAAAATCCCATTGGGAACCCGAATCCGGACCATGAACTTCTGCAGCGCGCTTCCCACTCCGCCCTGACCACCGACAACGCCGTTGCCGTCGCCCTGGGTGTAAACGCCCCACCAACGGAAGTACGTCCCGATCCACTCCTGGGGAATCGCGTCAAATCCCTCGCGGGCAAAACGGCGAATCTCTTCGAGGCCGTCCCACGGGTTTTTCACTCGCTTAAGGCGTTCGGCCTTCTGCGCCGCTGTCTCTCTCTTCGTGTTCACCTGTTCGGTCATAAATTGCCAAAAAGCAAAAAACCCACCGCCAGTCCGATCTGGCGATGGGTTGAAGATTGCCGTATTAAGAAAGAATTCTTAGGTCAGCAGCCTCCCCGCGCCAGAGCGCAAGCACGCACAACAACAACACGTGCAGCAGCACATCGGGCGGAAATTGCGGCTATCTGACATTCGAAGACGATTCTAGGTTGAACGGCTGAAGCCGTCAACAAACTTGCGTAACAGATTCGATTCATCTTTTGCATGAAAGGGATCGAAATTTTTGCAGGTCGTTCATCTCTCATGGCTTCGACGCTGTAAAATCAGCAGCTTAGGTATGGGCGCGCAGCTTGCGAGATAATCCTTGGTTCCGCTGCGACAGATACTTTTATATCTGAACCTCGAAAGGTGGCTTCCTCGATGAAACGTGGGCCCTTCGTGTTGGCGTTGATTGTTCCATTTATCGCGGCGCTGGGCATCTGCCAAACCGCCGGCAGCCCTGACTCCTACAAATCGACTCTGGACCGTCTGCAGTCGCTGACCCGGCAATATGAGCCCGAGTGGCGCTTTCATGCGGATGTTCCCCACCCTGAAGATCCCTCCCTGAGCGACTCTGGCTGGGATACATTCACGGTGAAGAATGTCTCTGGCCCCGGCGGGGAAAATCCCAACGAAGAGCACTGGAAAGGCACACGAGTCTTTCGGCGCTGGGTCGAAATTCCGCAGAAGATCAACGGATATGCAACGCAAGGGGCGCAAGTCCATCTCGACCTGCGGTTCGGCAGCCCCGGCGGCCTGATGATCACAGTTTTTTCCAACGGAGCGATCCTCTATCGCGGAAGTGATGACGACATTCTGCCGGTGTTGCTGACGGAGAATGCGCAGCCGGGGCAGAAATTTCTGGTCGCGGCTCGCGTCGTGGCGGGAGATGACGTGCAATGCGAATTCTTTCACAGCGAACTGACCATCGAACCGACGGCGACGCGGCCCGACCCGGCATTCCTGCGCACCGAGATTCTCGCCGCCCAGCCCATCATCGCTGCCTACGAAGACGGAAAGGCTGAGCGCGAACAGGAACTGGATGCAGCCGTCAAGGCCATCGACTTCACGCCTCTCGATCGTGGCGATCAAGCCGGATTTGATGCTTCGCTCCATGGGGCGCAGGCCAGGCTGGAACACTTGAAACCATGGCTGCAACAGTTCACGATTCGCATCGTCGGCAACTCGCACATCGACATGGCGTGGCTGTGGCCCTGGACCGAAACTGTCGAAGTCGTCCGGAATACATTTCAGAGCGTTCTCGATCTGATGCGCGAGTATCCGGATTTCAAGTTCACCATGTCGTCGGCGCGGGCCTATGAGTGGATGCAGGAAAAATATCCTGACCTTTTCGCCCAAATTCAGCAGCGCGTTAAAGAAGGACGATGGGAAGTCATCGGTGGAATGTGGGTCGAGCCCGATCTGAATATGCCCGACGGCGAATCGTTGGTCCGCCAGATTCTTGTGGGCAAGCGCTATTTCCAGAAGAATTTCGGCGTCGACATCAAAATCGGATGGAATCCCGATTCGTTCGGCTACAACTGGCAACTGCCGCAGATCTACAAGCGATCGGGGATGGATTACTTCGTGACCCAGAAGCTGCTCTGGGCCCACGAATTCACCACGTTTCCGTATAAGTTCTTCTGGTGGCAGGCTCCGGACGGCAGCCGTTTGCTCACCTATTTTCCGCACGACTACGCAGGCGGCATCGACGCGGAACCTCTCGCCCATGACGTATCGATCTGGATGCCTTCGATCTACGGCAAGACGCTGACCGATAGCCCGGAGATGATGCATCTCTACGGCGTCGGCGATCATGGCGGCGGACCGACCCGCGTGATGCTCGATCATGCGGACCAACTCCGGGCGCCCGACGCGGTCTTCCCCAAGCTGAAGTTCAGTTTTGCCTCTGATTTCTTCGCCGACATGGAGAAGAAACTGCCGAGTATGCAAGTTCCCACCTGGGACGGCGAACTCTACTTTCAGTATCACCGCGGGGTTTTCACCACGCAGGCGGAAACCAAGCGCAGAATCCGGCATGCCGAAGAAGTAGTGCTCAATGCCGAGAAATTCGCTTCCCTGGCATCCCTGTTCGGCCGTCCCTACCCACAGGCGGACATGGAGAGGAACTGGAAGAATCTGCTCTTCGATCATTTTCACGACATCATGCCGGGCTCCGGCATCGCAGTGAACTATCTGGACGCGAAGCGCAACCTCGAGAATGTCGATCGATCCGCGGACGACATCACGATGCACTCCTTGCGTGAGATCGCCGCGCACGTGAACACAGAAGGCGCGGGAGTGCCGGTGATTCTGTTTAACTCCCTCTCCTGGCCGCGTGCAGAGATCGCCGAGGTCGAAGTCCAGCTTCCCCGGCCGGCTCACCAAATCGAAGTTCTGGATGCTCATGGCAAAGCGGCCGAGGCGCAGTTGCTGTCGATGGATGCCGGGACCCACCGCGCCAGATTCCTGCTCCTGGCGCATCTGCCGTCGCTTGGATATCAGACCTATTTCGTCCGCGGCGTCACGACGGCGCCGGCCGTCCACTCGCTGCTCAAGGCCTCAGAGCAGTCCCTGGAAAACGAGTTCATCCGCTTGCGAGTCGATCCTCAAACCGGTTGCATGACCAGCCTGTTCGACAAGCGAAGCGGCACCGAATCGCTCGCTCCGGCAGAAACCGATGCTGGAGGACCGAAGGATTCGACTTGCGGCAATCTCCTGCAAACTTTTGTCGATAGGCCCAAGCGGTGGGACGCCTGGAATATCGACGCTGACTTCGAAAAACAGCATTGGGATCTGGACAAGGCTGACGAGGTCAAGTTGATCGAGAGCGGACCATTGCGGGCGATTATTGAAGTCAAGAATCACTTCCAGAATTCGACCTTCGTGCGCGACATCACGATGTACGCGGGAATCCCCCGCGTCGACGTCAAGATGCAGGCGGAGTGGCACGAGAAGCATATCCTGCTGAAGGTCGCGTTCCCGGTCAGCGTGCATAGCGACAAGGCGGCGTTCGAGATTCCATTTGGATCCGTGGAACGGCCGACCACCCGCAATACGCCAGCCGAAAAGGCGCAGTTTGAAGTCCCGGCGCAGCGTTGGGCTGACCTGTCCGACGCCAAGCATGGATTCAGCCTGCTCAACGATTGCAAATATGGATACGATGCCAAGGGCAACGTCCTTCGCCTTTCCCTGCTCCGCTCGCCAGAATGGCCCGATCCTCACGCGGATGAAGGACACCACGTGTTCACGTATTCGCTCTATCCGCACGGGGGAGGCTGGAAAGATGCGCTGACCATTCGCCGCGGCTATGAACTCAACTACAAGCTTTTGTCTCTCCCGACCGAGGCACATGAGGGTGCGCTCGAACCTGAGCATTCCTTCCTGCAGGTCCCGGAAGAGAACATCATCGTCACCGCAATGAAGAGGGCGGAAGACGACAACGCTCTCGTTCTGCGCTTCTATGAATGGGCCGGGAAAGATGGAGATGCGACGCTGCATCTGCCGCAGGGCGCCGGGTCCGCCAGCGAAACCGACATGATGGAAAAACCGATCGCTGCGATTCCAGTTCAGAATGACGAGGTCAAGGTCCATACCAAGCCGTACGAGATTCAGACGATCAAGGTGCAGTTTGCATCGTTGACTTCGGCTCCCGGTTCGCAGGCGGCGATCGGACAATGACCGCCGCCGGAAGCAACAATCCCGTTCTCGGTGTCGACATCGGAGGCACCAAAGTCGCGGTTGGGCTGGTCGATCGCAGCGGCGGGATTCTCGCCCAGATTCGTAAGCCCATGATCGCCAACGGCACGCCGGATGCCGGATTACAGGCCGTGATCGGCGCCATCGATGCGCTGGCTGCGTCCTCCGGAACCGCATTTCATAGCATCGGTGTTTGCGCCCCAGGCCCTCTCGACCCGAAGACCGGGATCGTGCTCAATCCTCCGAATCTACCCTGCTGGCGGGATTTCCCCCTGGCGGAAAAGCTCTCGGAGAAATATCGCCAGCCGGTAAAGGTCGACAACGACGCCAACGCAGCCGCCCTCGCCGAAACTCTATGGGGCGCGGCAAAGGGCTATCGCTACGTTTTCTATGCCACGCTTGGCACGGGCATTGGAACAGGAATCGTACTTGACGGACGCATCTACCACGGCAACACCGGATCGGCCGGCGAAGGCGGGCACCTCAGCATCGATTATCAGGGACCCGTATGTCACTGCGGAAAACGCGGCTGCATCGAGATTCTCGCATCCGGGCCGGCGATTGGTGCCCGCGCCCGCGCCAAAGTTACCGCCGAACCTGCGCGGGCCGAGGCGATCCTCGAGTTGGCGAATGGGATCGCCGCTTCGGTGACCAGCGAACACGTCGGCAAGGCTTCTGCTTCCGGCGATGCCCTCGCCCGGCAGATCCTCGAAGAAACCGCCCATCTCTTGACGATATGGCTGGGCAATATCATCGACGTGCTCGATCCCGATATTGTGGTGATGGGCGGAGGGGTGGCCGCGATGCTGCAGCCATTCTTCGCAGAGATCAAACAAAGCTTGCCGAAATGGTGCCTGAACCCTTTCGCCTCGAGAATTCCCCTTGTGCTGGCGCACTACGGTGCCGATGCCGGTATTGCCGGTGGCGCCGCGCTCTGCTCATAGTCCCGGACAGGCGACAGAATTCTCGCCCGTCCTTTACCTTCGGATTAAGGAACTCTATCAATGGGATGCGCCACGTCTTGCCTCTCTGCGAGACGTAGGAGAGGAAAAAAGTGATGCTCTTGGATAGCCGCTGCCTGCTTCGTTCGATTTGGCTCAGCCTTTCATTTCTGATGTTGGCCTCTTTGCTCCTTGCCCAGCAGTTGTTGCCCGCGCCCCACGCCAGAATATTCAATCTGACTCCAGCTGCCGGCTATTTCACCGAGCCGTCGATTACGGTGAATCCGGCCAACCCGCAGCAGGTAGTCGCCGTCTTTCAAGACGATGCGCACGCGGCCTATTCCGAAGACGCCGGCAATACCTGGACCGTGGCGGAAGGCGTCGCTCCTAAAAACTTTCGCGTCTCCGGCGATGTCTCGACGACATTCGACCATCGGGGACATGCTTTCATCTGCTACATCGCCTTCGACAAGCTGGGAACGTTTAACTATTGGGGTCACGGCGCGACGCGCAACGGCATTTTCGTTCGGCGATCGCTCGATGGCGGGAAAACCTGGGAGACCAATCACCTTCCAGTCGCCGAACAGGTCACCGAACCCGGCATCCCCTTTGAAGACAAGCCCTATATCGTCGCCGACAACACCAAAAGCAGCTTCGCCGGGAATCTTTACGTTGGATGGACGCGCTGGAGGCTGACCGATTCTCTGATGTTGGTATCACGGTCGACCGATGATGGACAAACCTGGTCAAAGCCGGTCGAGATTGACGAGCACCCAGGATTGCCGCGAGACGACAACGGTGCAGCGGAAGGATTCGACGCTGTCGTAGCTCCCGACGGAACCCTCTATGCCATCTGGAGCCAGGACAACTACCTTATGCTCGCCATCTCGCGTGACGGCGGGAAGAGTTTCTCTCATGCTCGAGCAATCATTCACACCGCGCCCATTATGTTTGCGGTCCAGACCCTGGAACGCGCCAACGGATTTCCGCAGATCGCCATTGACCCGAAAAGCAGACGCCTTTTCGTGTCGTGGAGCGACTACCGCAACGGCGACTTAGACATCTTCCTCGCGAGTTCGGAAGACGGCGGAAAACGCTGGAGCGAACCCGTGCGCGTCAATAACGATCCGGTGCACGATGGAGCAGATCAATTCTTCCAGTGGCTGGCCGTCGATCCCGTGGACTCGTCGGTGAACCTGCTGTTCTATGACCGTCGTGGCGACCCGCAGAATCGAAAGCAGATTGTCGTCCTTGCACGTTCCGCCGATGGCGGCAAGACCTTCGCAAACTACGCGTGGACCGACAATCCCTTTGAGGCCAGCGGAGTCTTCTTCGGCGACTACAGCGGTCTGGCCGCCTACGGCGGACGGGTTTACGGAGCGTGGACCGAAAAACCGCCAGCCGCCCCTGAGACTTCGAGCCAGCAGGAAAACAAAAACGCCGATCCCCAGCGCCGCGGAACGGTCGTCAAGGTCGGAACCGCGGATTTCGGACATTAAGAGCCGGACCGTTTCCCGGCTTTTTTGGCAAAAACCTGCCTCGCCGCCGCTCTTGGCGGCCAGTGTGCGCTCTATCGCATACAAGCGTGAGTGTAATCACACGTTCCCCGTTCCGCTCTCGATACAAACAACTTAGCAGCCTCGCCGACCACGTTCTTGAGGTTGGCCGAGGTGGTGCTAATAGGTTCGAGTTAGTGATCCCGCAATCGCAGGCTTACTAGAATGGCGCCGCGCTCATGAATCCTAAGTGGAACGGGCAATTCTCCTGTTTCGATTTAGTCGCAAAGACCAGCGGGGCTGGCCAGAAGCTCCGCACGATCGTCAATGCGGGCGGCATTGAAATCGGCGGCAACGATTTCGTTGTCATGGCGGGTCCGTGTGCGGTCGAGTCGGAACGTCAGCTGTTGATGACAGCCGAGGCCGTTTCCAAAGCAGGTGCACGCGTCCTGCGCGGCGGCGCGTACAAGCCTCGATCCTCACCGTATTCATTTCAGGGGCTGGGAGTCGAAGGCCTCAAGATTCTACGCAAAGCCAGGGAAGAAACGGGCCTTGCCATCGTCACCGAAGTGATGAGCGAAGAAGACGTCGAGGTCATCGCGGAATATGCCGACATCATGCAGGTCGGCACACGCAGCATGGAAAACTTCGCGCTGCTTGAAGCCCTGGGAACCTGCGAGCGGCCGGTGCTTCTGAAACGCGGATTGACGTCGACCCTCGAAGAGTTGCTTCGCTCTGCCCAGGTGGTTGCGATGGCCGGCAATCCGCAGATCATCCTGTGTGAACGTGGCATTCGCACATTCGAAACCGCCACGCGCAACACGCTCGATATCGCGGCGGTGCCGGTTCTGAAGGCTGTCTCGCATCTTCCGGTCATCGTCGATCCCAGCCACGCAGCCGGCGTGCGAAGTCTGGTTCCGACCCTCTCGCGCGCGGCAGCGGTGGTTGGCGCAGACGGGCTCCTCGTCGAGGTGCATCCCTCACCCGACGAGGCCTTGAGCGACGGCATACAGTCACTCACCTTCCGCGAATTCCGCGACATGATGTGCGACCTGCAGCCCTACTTGGATCTGCAGCGCGAGGCCAGACAACTCCAACCTCAACTGATCGCCGTCGGAGGGGGAGATTAGTGGCGGCGCGATCCATCCTGGCCTGCCTGATCGCGCTTGCCTTTGCTGGGATGATCAAGACGTCAGTCGAGGCCTCCGGCGAGACCCCGCCGCCATCGTTCTTCTATACTGCTGCGCCCAGCTATGAACCGCTCGCCTGGATGCGCGGCGCGGAGCGATTTCCTTCCGGCTCCATGATTTTCATCGGTGATTCCCAAGGCAGGCGAAAGCTGATTCCCGCTTTTGCGGCCTCGGCCGATCCGGCCATATCGTTCGATGGACAGCGTGTGCTGTTCTCCGGGAAGCGCGGCGCGCATGATCCCTGGCAGATATGGGAGGTGGCGCTCGACCGCGGGGAGCCGCGCCAGATCACGGCTGGCGCCGGCGACTACGTTCGACCTCTCTATCTTCCCGATGACCGGATTGCGTATGCGCGAAAAACCACTGGCCAGTTCGTGATCGAGGTCATGGATCTGGCTGGAGGCAAGCCGCTCGCCCTCACCTATGGTCCGGCGAACTTCCTTCCCGCCGATGTTCTCCATGACGGGCGCATTCTTTTTGAAGCAGGATATCCGCTTGGGTCAGAAAGTCTTCCCGAACTTTATACCGTCTATTCCGACGGCAGTGGTGTTGAGTCTTATCGCTGCGATCACGGCCGTCCGCACCACGGGGGAAAACAACTTGCCTCCGGGGACGTTGTCTTTACTAGCGCTCGTGGCTTGGCCAGATTTACTTCGGCGCGAGCTTCCGCCGTTGTGATTTCGCCTCCAACCGGCGAATACGTCGGAGACGTCGCAGAACTTTCCTCGGGCGAATGGCTGCTGCCCTGGCGACGCGACCGAAAAACTCCCTTTCAGTTGGTTCTCTGGGACCCGGGCGCAGCCACACTGCACAAGCTCGTCGCAGAGCCGGAAGAGAACCTTGTTCAGCCGGTAGCACTGCGTGCGCGCACTACACCGAATCGCCATCCCTCGGGCTTGCATGACTGGCCCAATGCCAACGTCCTTTGCCTGAACGCATACACATCGAAGTACGAGTTCGCGCCAGGCTCCATTCGTTCCGTTCGCGTCTACGCGCGCGGAACTACCGGGCAACCGAGTCTCCTGGGGACAGCGCCGGTCGAGAGCGATGGTTCCTTTTTCCTTCACGTGCCCGCCGAGCGAGCCTTGCAGATCGAATTAGTTGACGCCAGCGGCAAGACGCTCAAGCGTGAGGCCGGCTTTTTCTGGATGCGCCGTGGCGAACAACGAGAGTGCGTGGGATGCCACGCCGGTCCCGAACGATCCCCTGAGAACGCTGTTCCGATGATTCTTTTGAAGTCCACCACGCCCGCAGATATGACCACCGGAATCGCTCAGAACGCAGCAGGAGGACACTAGCTTGAAGTTGCGGACCTTTGGATTACTGCTGCTCTCTTCCCTGCTGGCACACGGCCAGCAGAGTTCCCCGAATACCATCCGCTTCGAGGACGCGACCGCCAAGTCCGGAATTCATTTTACTCACAGTTTTGGCGCTCGCGATCTCGGGTCTCTGCTCGAGGGCACGGGCTCGGGCTGCGTATGGTTCGACTACAACAACGACGGACTCCCCGATCTCTACGTGGTAACCGGCAAGCCACTGGAGGCGAGCATGCATCCGTATCCGCTGAAGGAGCAACCGGCAGTCCCTCCCCATAATCATCTCTATCGAAACAACGGCGATGGCACGTTTACCGACGTCACCGACCAAGCCGGAGTCGCAGCCAATACTTTCGGCACGGCCGCCATTGCCGCCGATTACGACAACGACGGCTTTGTGGACCTGTTTGTCACCGGCTATGGAAAGGCAGTCCTTTATCACAACAACGGCGACGGCACTTTCACCGACGTGACCGCAAAAGCGGGCATCAAGGTCGATGGCTGGTCGATCAGCTCGACCTGGCTCGACTACGACCGCGACGGCTGCGTCGATCTATTCGTCGGACGCTACGTCAAGTTCGATCCTAAATATCGGACCTACTACGCCGCCGACAACTATCCCGGCCCGCTCGATTACGAAGCTGACACCAACCGCCTTTACCACAACAATTGCAACGGAACCTTCACCGACGTCACCGACAAGTCGGGGATCGGCGCCTATAAAGGCCGCACGATGGGCGTAACCGCTGCGGACTATGACGGAGACGGATACCCCGATATCTACGTCGCCAACGACAAGACTGAAAACTTTCTTTTCCATAACAAACGCGACGGGACCTTCGAAGAAGTCGCCGGCGATCTCGGAGTCGCCTACGGCCAGAACGGCGAGAACACGTCGGCCATGGGACCGGTGTTCGCCGATATCGACGGCGACGGCCGCCTCGACCTCTGGGTGAGCGACTCGAAATACAACCGATTGATGCGCAACACCGGCGCCAATGGCTTTGAAGACATTGGGCCGACCTCTGGAATCTCGCAGGCCACCGCGCAGTATACGAGCTGGGGTTCAGGTGTCTACGACTTCGATAATGATGGATGGCTCGACATTCTGATCTTCCATGGCGGACTGGTTCACCTGGTTCCCCAGGAGCAGTCGTTATTTCGAGGATTGGGGAACGGCAAGTTTGCCGACGTGTCGGGAGAATCCGGCCCGGTTCTCAACGTGAAGACAGTCTCACGTGGGGCATGCTTCGCCGACTACGACAACGACGGTAAAGTCGACGCCTTTGTGGTGAATCTCGGTGCCCCGGCAACGCTGCTGCACAACGTCACCCAGAACGGCAATCACTGGTTGACCATCAAACTGGTCGGGAAGAAGAGCAACCGGGACGGGATCGGAACTCGACTGGAGCTGGTGGCAGGGGGCCGAACGCAAGTTCGGGAGCGCTTTGCCGGATCCGGCTACCTGTCGCAAGACGACGGCCGCATCCACTTCGGCCTCGGTAACACCACCAAGGTTGACAAGCTCGTCATTCACTGGCCAAGCGGACGGGAACAGACTCTCCAGAATCTTGCTGTGGATCGGATCCTGACCGTGGAGGAGCCGTAGTGCGTTTGAACGACCCATCCCGCGCCCGCCTTTGGACGGCGATGAAACTCGCAGCGGCCCTTGCAGCCGCATTGTCCGCCATAGCGGCCAAGCCAGCGCCGAAGCAGATGGCCGCGATCCCTCGCGAACAATATCTTTCGCCGATCGAAATGTGGCTCTCGCCCGACGGGCGCCTTCTTTATGTCGTTTGCCAGGACAGCAACGAGGTGCGAGTCGTCGATCCGCAATCCGGGAAAGTGGTACGCGCGATCGCCGTCGGACGCGAACCCCGCGGCGTCGCCATGTCTCCGGATGGCACGCGGCTCTATGTAACCAATTCATGGTCCGACAGCGTTTCGGTGATCGATCTTGCAGCTTCCAAAGTGGTGCAGACCCTCCCCACCGGATTTGAACCGACCGGCGTCGTCACTGACCGGAGCGGGGCGACGCTGTATGTCGCCAATCGCCTGAGCGGAGATGTTTCCGTCATCGACCTCAGTGCGGGGAAGGAGATCAAACGACTACTTGCCGGGCGCGGCGCGAGCTATCTTGCGCTGTCCCCGGACGGCAAATGGGTGTATTGCACCCACATTTATCCGAATCCCGGCGCGTTCCGCGCGCCGCCAAATTCGGAGATCACAGTAATCGATGCTGAGCGTCAGATCGTCGTCGAGCGCAAACCCCTGCCGAACGTTGCCGGCGTCTTCCACGTCGCTGTTTCTGCCGATGGCAGGCTCGGTGTCGTCGCTCAGCTTCGACCCAAAAACCTGATTCCCTTGGCACACGTCGAGCATGGCTCGGTCTTTGGGGACTCGCTCACCCTCTTTGGGCCAGACGTGGGCCGCCCCGTTCAGGTTCCGATTGACGAACTTGACCGCTACTATGCGCTGCCCTGGGGCATTGCCATCGCTCCGGACAAATCGAAGATTTTCCTGACTACCGCAGGATCAGAGAGCGTGACCGTGATCGATGTGCCGCGCCTGCTCAAGACGGTTCACACGCGACGGGAGCCATTCGCGAACGATCTCTCCGCGTCAGCCGATTATGTCGTCGCCAGGATTCCGGTCGGCCAGAATCCGCGCGGCGTTCTGCTCTCGTCCGACGCCAGGCTGCTGTATGTTGCAAATCGACTCGATGACAATATCTCGGTCATCGACACCGGTTCGAGCCGGGTTATCTCGACGATCGATCTTGGCGGCCCCAGAACAATCGATGCTCTCCGGCGCGGTGAACGCCTTTTCTTCACCGCCGGCTTTGCCTTCCAGGGACAATTTGGCTGTTCGAATTGCCACATTGACGCGACCATCGACGGCCTGCAGTGGGATCTTGAGCCCGACGGATTCGGCAAGGATATTGTCGACAATCGTTCCCTCGAGAATCTCGCCGGCACGGAACCTTTCAAATGGAACGGCGGCAATCCTGATATGCCGACGGAGTGCGGTCCGCGTACCGAGAAATTCTTCTTCCGGTCGCAGAGCTTCACCCAACAACAGCTGACCGACCTGGTCACCTTCGTCTATTCGCTCCCTTACCGTCCAAATCGGTACCGCCTGGCGAACGGGGATCTGACGCCCGCCCAGGAACGGGGCAAGGCTATCTTCGAGCGTACAGTGGCGAAGAATGGGACGCCGATTCCCGAGGCGAACCAGTGCGGATATTGCCATAGCGGGCCCAAATATACCGACCAGCAGCAGGTCAACGTGGGCACCGGCAAGCCCACCGACCGGTCACCGGTCATCGACGTCCCTCAACTCCCGAACGTCGCGTACTCCGCGCCTTACCTCCACGACGGCTCAGCCCGCACGCTGGAGGAAATCTGGACCATCTTCAATCCCCAGGACAAACACGGAGTCACCAACGATCTGACGAAAGATCAATTAAACGATCTCATCGAGTATCTGAAAACGTTATGAACACAGAATCCCAGTCTCGTCGTCATCGTGAGCAGTGCGGCTTCTCAGGCAGAGCGAAGGACCTTGGTCTCCTAGGGGCGATTCTCTGCCTGATTCTCGTAGTCATTCCCGCACCAGCCCAGGACATGCCCATGTTCCGTTGGGACAACTTCACTGCGGCGAACGGCCTCCCGAATAATCACGTCTTCTCCGTGCTGGTGGACGGAAAGCGGGTCTGGGCGGGGACGGAGAACGGGCTTGGCCTCTACGAAAACGGTTCCTGGAGAGTCTTCCGCCCGGTCGATGGTTTGGCTCATCAGGCTGTGCTTTCCCTCGCCCTCGACAAAAACACGGGAGATGTTTGGGTCGGCACCATGGCTGGCCTCAGCCGTGTTTCGGCGGGGCGCATCGATACGTTTACGCAGCTGAATTCAGGCCTGAGCAACGATATTGTGTACGGCGTCGCCGTACAGGGGGACTACGTGTGGACGGCAACCGCGGCCGGTTCCAGCCGCCTGAATACTCGTACGGGCCAGTGGGCATTGTTCAATGAACGCAACACGCCCATGTTCGAGATCTGGAACTACGCCGTCAGCGCCGCTGAAGACAAGGTCTATTTCGCCGTCTGGGGTGGTGGTGTGCTCGAGTACGACCAGAAGACCGCGCGCTGGAAAGATTACAACGATCCCGACGGCGAGACCGAAATGGTCTTGATGAAAGACCAGGGGTTGATCCACGAGATAACGACTTCGGTCAGCTACGTCGACAAGATCCTGTGGGTCGCGACATATTTTGGCGCCAGCCGTTATGACGGCCGGTACTGGCATAATTTCCTCGTCAAAGACAGCGGGCTGCCCAGCAACTTTCTTAACCAGGTCAAGGGCGTGGATGCCAACCGCGCCTGGTTCTCCACCGACAAAGGACTTGCCTATTACGACGGAACCAACTGGGCGATCTATCGGCCCAACCTTGAAACCCGCAAGCCGGAGATGTTTGTTCGCGATGCCTCCGGCACGGTAACGAGCATTGCCGTGCAGACCGCCCCGGCCCACAACTACGTCCTCGGCGTCGATTTTCAAGGCGACGATCTCTGGGTCGCTACCGCGGAAGGATTGAGTCACGGCATCCGGCAAAGAGATTCGAGCGCAGTCGCGCAGGCGTTCGGTAAAAAGAAGGAAACCTACAAAAAATAAATCAGGGAGTCATTTTATGAATGTTCAGGAGCTACTTGCAGAAGTCGGAACGGCCCCGGTTGTGAAGCGGGCCATCACCAACCACTCAGCGCTTAACGAGGCCTACGACTACGGAAGCTCCTTCTCCCGCGGCATGCGGATTGATCTGAACGGCCTCAGCATCCTGCTGATCTCCGGCACCGCCAGCATCGACGACCAGGGTCAAACCGTGCATGTGGGCGACCTGCGGGCGCAAGTCCGCCGTACGTACGACAACATCACCAAGCTGCTCGCCTCCGAGGGAGCAACCTGGCACGACATCGTTCGCACAACCTGCTATCTCCGCGATATCGAGCGCGACTACGCCGCTTTCAACGAGGAGCGCACCGCTTTCTATCGCTTGCAGAAGCTCGATCCGCTTCCGGCTTCTACTGGGATTCAGGCGATTCTTTGCCGCCCTGATCTGCTGGTGGAAATCGAAGCCATAGCGATGTTCCGTCGCGAACCGGCTTCTGAATAAGCCAAGGAAGGAGGATTAGCGCCATGCGGCGTGCATTCCTGGCCTGGATGGCTGTTGTACTGCTGGGCTCAGCCTGGGCCCAGACGCCTGTTCCCTGTTCGTGCGGCCAACATCCGCCCGGCCGCCCGGCGCCACGCTCTCTGAAACCTTATACCGGCGCGCCCGAGGACCTGCGGCCGTTCTCGAAGTTCACGACTCCCTACTACGAGTACTACCAGGACCTCATCGAGTACAACGGCGCCGCCCGGGACATTCCAGATCCCGATCTGAAGACCCTGAGCGAGATTCGCATCGGGTTTCTGGCGCCCCTGTATGACCATCCGGACCAGGTCTTCGGCAAGCACATGTTGAACGGCGCGCAGATGGCAATCGACGAGGCGAACGCCGCAGGCGGCTACTGCGGCAAGCCATTCCATCTCATTACTCACAACGATTACGACAACTGGCAGATGAGCAGCGTCGCTACAACTGGGGTCTCGAAAGACTCTGCGATCTGGGGTGCGGCCGCCAACGATGCCGTCCGTATGATCTATGATGACAAAGTCTGGGCCATGTTCGGCTCCATCAGTTCCGAATCCACACACATTGCCCTTCGCCTGACGCTCAAAGCGGAAACTCCCCTGGTGAATAGTGCGTCGACCGATCCCACAATTCCGGAAACCATCATCCCCTGGTACTTCACCGTCATTCAGGACGATCGGGTGCAAGGCTACACTCTGGCACGATACATCTACACCGACCTCGGCCTGAAACGGATTGCCATTCTGCGCGTGAACGACCGCTACGGGCGATTCGGAGTGCTGAAGTTCCGCGACGCCTCACGCCGTCTCGGACACCCCGTGGTGATCGAGCAGAAGTTCCTTCGCGGCGAGACGGACTTCCGCCATCAACTTCAGGTGATCGAGGACTCGCGCGTCGACGCCATCGTACTGTGGACCGACATCGCCGAGACCGCGAAGATCCTGCAGCAGATGCAGGAACTGGGCATGAAGCAGCGCGTCTTCGGCAGTCATCGGACCATCGGCGATGAACTCGTCAAGCTCGCGGGCCCGGCGGCTGAGGGATTCGAAGCTGTCTTTCCCTATGACCCTAATCGTACCGATTCGCGCTGGCTCGCCTTCAACAGGAATTACGAGGCCCTGTATCACGAAAAGCCCGACCACTTCGCGGCGCTGGCCTACGACCAGATGCAGATTCTGCTGGGCGCGATCTGCCGCGCCGGACTCAATAAAGGCCGAATTCGCGATGCCCTCACCGGAATCGAAACCTACAAAGGCGTGACCGGCGATATGGTCTTCGACCCCAACTGCAAGAACATTTCCCCGCTGTATCTCGGGCGTGTTCACGATGGAGCGATCGATTATCGCCGCATCACTATGGAGAAGCCCTATGCTCGCGTGGGTGAAGGCGGCGTCGATTATGCCGGACCCCTGCTGCCCGAAGAAAAGGCAGCGGAACTCAAAATCGGCGTTTTCGGGCGGCACGCCGACGCGGCAGTGCATTCACCGGAAATACTTCGCCTTGTCAATGGCTTGAACGCCAGCGGCAAGACTTTTTCGCTGGTCCCGATCCCAACCGAAGCTTCCTGGGGCAGAGCCTCGGATGATCTCGTAAAGGCGGTTTATCAGGATCATGTTCTGGCTCTGGTGGCTCTGGATCGCGATTCGAGTCACCTTGCCGAACAGATTGCGGTGAAGAGTTTCGTGCCCGTGGTGGCTATCTCTTCCGATCGCGCGCTTACGTCTACCAACATTCCCTGGATCTTCCGCCTGCCGGAGGGTTCTTCTCTCCAGCAGGCGCTGACCTGTGTAACCGCCGCGATCGGTACGACCGGACCTAATCGAGGTGAAATTCGCAAAGCCCTCGCATCGGGCGCCGCCATGGCCGGACTCCGCTTCGACTCGGCTGGCGACTTAGTCAAGTAGCCGCCCGCAGCTGTGATCGGGCTAGCGTCCGTGGAAGCCGCCGCCACCATGAAATCCGCCGCCTCCGTGGAACCCACCCCCACCATGGAACCCACCACCACCGTGGAACCCACCACCGTGGAAGCCTCCAAAGCCACGCGGGCTTCTCATCACCGGACCAGAGTGGAAGCCGTGGCCCATCATATGCCCCGGCCCCCGATAAATGCCCTGCGAGTTGAAGCGTCCCGCTAGGTAGTGAGGTCCCGGTCCCCAGTTGTGATAGTTCGTGCTGAAGTGGTGATAGTGCGGATAAGCAGTCCCGTAAAAGCCATACAGCGGAGCCTGGTAGACCCACCACGGCGAATAGAATCCCCAACCAAACGGGCTATAGAAAATTCCATCGCCCGGGATGAAGGTGAACGAGTCGAACCACGGATCCCAATACCAGCCGGCCCCCCACCAGCCGGCTCCCCATGGTCCCCAACCGTTGTCGACGTAGAGAGCGGCTGCATTCACGTTTGCTTCCGCCAGGTACGCGGACCGCAGGCTGCTCCAGCGGTACAGGTCATTTCCCTCATACGACTTCTTATTAAACTTTTCTGCCTTCAGCCGAGTATCCGAAGCGAGATATACCTCGCGTCCACCCTTCACACTCACCTGGCGGTCTCCGTCTTGCACCACCGCCTTCCCATCGAACACCCGGAACTCGCCCTGTCTTTCATCAAAGTCGTACAGCCCCGTTTTCAGCAACCGGACCGAGGCGCCGTCTTCCGTGATGCGAATATCGTTCTCGGGATGAATCTCGGCTACTTCGACCATCGCGTCACCCTGTTGCATAGCGAGCGTCGTGTTGGTGAGATCAGGCGTGATCATCTTGATCGCGCTTTCGTTCCCGACGCGCAGGAACACTCCTGGCGTGAGCAGAACTTCCACCTTGCCGTTCTGCGTGGTCAAGGTCTGACCCGCTTGCAATTCCGACGAACCGACTGACTTCGAATTCAGGGTCTCATTCCCAATTGACGCCTGCCCCTCAACGTAATTGAGAGTCCCCGGTTGCGCTGAATTTGCGCTCGAATTCATTCCCCATGCGGGCGCAGATAGAATCGCGGCCAGGAAGAAGCAGGCTGCAAGGCGTAATCGCCGCATATTTGGCCTCCTCCGAACCTTCACAACATCTTCACTTCATTAGATGAGAAGCCCCATGGCCGCGATGCTCCCGGCGTTTGCGCACAACACGGCCGCGCACGAAGTGACCTCCTTCATTTTTGTAGATTTAGGAGAATCGATTTATGCGAAAGGAGATCCTGCCCAGGCAACCATTTGCCCGTTCTGTACTTCACCAGTCGCTCTCGACTCGTCGAGACGTTCAGCCACTGACCCGCAATAACATTCCGCTTCCGGCGCGAATGTTGATGTTCCCTTTCGTGGACCGCACGGTGATTTGTCCAACCGGGTCGGTTCTGCCGGCATGAACGAGCACCAACTCGTCTATGCCATAAACTCCGCAGGCATCCGACGAGAAGACCCACACGGCTTGAGGTCGATCGTTGTCGTCGACCGAAGCGCGGCACTTCATTCCTGGGCGGGATGACACGCGAGCCATCACGCCGCTATCGAGCACCGATAGGCCCACGATCTGTGAGCCGTTACTGACCACTCCTCCGCGGTAAACCACGTCGCCGCCGATCTGCTCCGTCGTCCAGTTCGCTTCCGAAGTTCCTCGATCCGGACCGGTCTCCGGCACCTGCGCCTCCGAGACATCCATCATCGACGCGAGCGCCCGCAGGTTCGTGGTCAGCGGGATGTGCTGCTTTCCTTCCAGCAACGTGTCGAAGATTAAGCTCACTTCAGCAGGACCGCCCTCCCTGGCCGCCTCGACTGCGAGCACCCGGCCGATCACTTTTTCGCCGGCCCGAATTGTTGTTTTCCCCGGCAGAGGAACGTCCTGCATGATCCGTGCACTGATCTGCTGGCCGGGTCGAGACTTGTCCGAGCGGACAGAAGAATTCAACTGGACGGGCAGAATCGTTCCCGCCGGGACCCTGTTTTGGGCAACCAGGCAGCTCGGCGCCAGAAATAGGGCCACTGCCACGGAGACTGATACGCTCCTCTTGGTCATACTCCTCTCCTCAGGGCTCAAACTTCGAGCCGCATGTTTGACTCAGCCTCTCGCCGCGTCATCCCTGCAGGTACGCACCCGTATCGTTGAACTGGTCCCTCTGGCCCTTCGGCCAGGAGTAGAGGCGAGCCACGTTGACCACGATCTGGCCGTCGGGCGCCAGCGAGATTTGAGCTCGGTCCATCGGTCGCGGTGCAGGACCTTCGAAGTTGATGCCCTCGCTATCGTAACCGCTGCCGTGGCATGGACATTTGAATTTGTTCTCCGCCGGCTTCCAGTCCGGCGTGCACCCCAGGTGCGTGCAGCGGGCGAAAATAACGAATAGGCGGTCGGGCGTGCGATCCACCCATATCCGGTATTTCTGCAGCCACTTCTCGTCAATGCCCAATGCGTAGTCCGCGGGATATCCAATCTTGAAGACTGTGGCCGGTTCAAAGAGCACGCGCGGCATGAAAAAACGGAAGAACGCGACGAACCATGCCACCAGGAATCCGCCGACACAGGTCCACACGAATCTGCGCCGGCGCCGGTCCCGCAGCGTATTGGAAGGTCCGAGTGCCGCAACTCCTGCGGCCGCGGCGGCTTTCGAAGTGCCGACCGCAGGAGTCCCGACATACCGTGTGGCGTCAGACACCGGCTTGATTGGCTCACCCGGCGCCCGAGTTCTTTCTACTGCTGTGGATTCGCTAACACCCTCTCTTGCCATCGTCCACCTCCTCTATGCGAACTCGGCAGCCGAGAGCCGTGCTCGTCATCCGGCTCGTCTGAGCAGCGCACCTCCCGCAACGGCAGACCTGGCGGACAGGCCGGATGCCGATTCGTTCTCCAGAGCCTCCTGGCACTGAATGCAAAATCGGGTCCACGGCAACGCCCGCAGCCGCCGGATAGGAATGTCCCCGCCGCAGGCGGCACAGATTCCGAAAGACCCCTCGGCCATCCTCTCGAGCGCTTCATCGATCAGGCGCAAAAGCCTGCAGTTCTCGCTGCTGCGTTCAAACAGCGACTCCTTCGACAGGCTGATGACACAGCGATCGCCGCTGTCCTGCGTTGAATCCACGTCGAGCGAACGCGTCTCCTGGTGCAGCCGGCTTAGCGAGGGCAGAAGCTCCTCTCGCCGCAATTCCAACTTCTGTTTCAACTGCTCAATCTCTTTCCGTTCCATAGCACTCTCCTGATCTCTTGATCTCTTCTTCTAGTTAGGTTGCCCCGGCGAGCGAAACTGCATCGGTTTTCCATCAACCTGTGTGGGGGGACGCTTGGCCGCGAGCGCCGACCGCAAACCCGGAATGGCGCTCGCCCGCTCGTGGAGGTACATCAGCTTCTCCCGCTCTGTTTCCAGCAGCGGCTTTGGCCGAAGGAGCACCTCCCGCAGAGCCCACTCAATCCGCTCCACGCTCTCGGAAATGACCTGGATACATTGCTGGTTCTGGATCGCGTCGGTCGTCAGCGAGATCGCCGCCAGCGCGTTGCGGATGTGGTGATTCATTTCTGAGATCACCTGCATTCGCAGCAGGGTAGCCTCTCGCCGCCGGTTCGCGGCGCTCACCAGCTTGGCCGTGAGAAACCCGACCACAGCCGCCGATACACCTTCCGCAAACCATCGTTCTCCGTGTGCCCCCAGATCGGGCACCAGCAAGTAATGCATCAATTCCGTAGCGAGAAAGGAAACGAGTCCCACTCCGGCGGACATCAGCGTTGATCGTGAAACCACCTTCTGGCCTTCGGTGGAGCGATCCGTGAGGTCCGTCTCTTTTTGAGCAAGGCGACCCATAAAACCTCCCACTTGCTGAAAGGACCGGCTTTGAGACGGAATCTGCAGCCGCACTCAGCAGCGGTCCTGCCGCGGCAGCTTCGGCCATGCACGTGACGTTGTTTGGCCAGCCAAATGCACCCAAACCTGTGAAAAACCGGGCGCGACTGGTTCAATGGCCGAAGAAGGGATTAGACGGCAGGAGGTGGGCGGTTGTAGTGGAAACCCTTGGTCTGTAACCCCGACGTGGATTGAAGCGAAAGCGCGAGCTGGGGAGCTGCTGTTGCCGGCGGAAGCGGAAGATAGCCCTGAACCGGAGCGCTCCACTGCAGATTGTTGGAGTCAAATCGGGGCCGATCCTGGCGCGTGGAGAGCGCATTGATGGCGGAGTGAATCGACGGACCTTGTGGAAATCGGGGCTGGAAATCGCGCGCGGCCAGCAGGGCGAATGCTGCCGCAAATACCAGCAGCGCGTTGATCCAGATCGTTCCGTGCCTGCCGCTCCGAGAATGATTCTGAGGCGACATAAGTCCGACTTTACGAGTGATGATCGGATTGTGGTTTTGGTTGGCTTGGCCCGACAGGTTCGTTAGTAACAAAATGCATCCTGCTGCGGCCCTGGCGAACCTGGACTTCCGCCGTGGCAAGAATAATGGGCGGCATCCTGAGCAGGCTTCCGACGACGGAGGCTTTAGGCGGGGTCTTCGCGGGGGCTGGGGACCGGCCCGTTGGCCAGGCCGAGAATCCTCAGAAGTGGCTTAAGCGTCATCCCCTGGATCAGGATGGAAAAAATGACAACTCCGTAGGTGATATCGAGCACCTCGCTGCGATCGGGAAAGGATGGATCGAGGCTCAGCGCCAGAGCGAGGGCCAGCGCGCCGCGAAGCCCGCCCCACACGATCACATTCTGCCAACGGGCGGGAATTCTTTCGGCAAGCTGGTTGCTGGCGGGAATGAGCAAATATACGGAGATCGCTCGCCCAATAACAACAGCAAGAATAGCGAAGAGAATCGGACGCCACGAACGAGCCAAGGCATCGATGTGAACCTCCAACCCGATAAGGAGAAAGATCAGAGAATTCATGACAAAGGACAGATACTCCCAGAAAGAAACGAGAGCTGCTCGGGTTCGTTCGCTCATCCCGCGTCTGGAGCCAAGGTTTCCGACCATCAGTCCGGCCGCCGCGGTGGCGAGAATCCCCGACAAATGCAGCCGATAGGCGAGAAGATAACTTCCGTAGGCAGCGATCGTGGTGAGCGTGATTTCGACTTCAGGATCATCCAGCCATTGCGTGATTTTGCTGGCCGCATAGCCCAGAAAGAAACCGAGCGCTGCTCCGCCGCCTACGGCGACAACAAAGTCGCCGGCCCCCGGCAAGATGTCCAAGTGTCCAGCCACGATCCCGGCGAGCAGAATCTGGAAGAGCGCAGCTGCCGTACCATCATTGAACAGACTCTCAGCTTCGACGATGACCGAGAGCCGCGCGTCAGCGCGCATCTCCCGGAAGATGGCCAGCACAGAAATCGGGTCGGTGGCCGAGATAATCGCTCCAAACAGCAGGGCGACCAATAAAGGTAAGCCGGTCGCCCAATGGACCAGACATCCAGTAACGACCGCAGCCAGCAACACGCCGACATTGGCCAGAAGCAACAGAGGTACGGCGTCATGGATCAGATCCCGCACATTGAGTTTGAGGCCGCCTTCAAATACCAGCCCCGGCAGGAAGAGAATCAGAATGATATCTGGCGTCAACCAGTTCGGCCGCTGGCTCGGCTCGAGCGGCGAGAGGTGGGGAAGATGCACCAGGCTGAGCGTCAAGCCACCCAAAACCAGCGCCACGGTGTACGGAATATGGACGCGCTTTGCCAGCACCGAAATCGCCGAGGCGGCGATCAGAAGCCACAGCAGAAATTGAAGCGTCGAACTTGGGGTCATGCTCCCGCTCCGGGGCAATTCGGGGTCATGGCATCCGGTGCTCCTGCTGAGTCAGGCCCGGCGAGTGGATCGCCGAAGCAATAGTTTCGGGGACGGACTTCAAATGAAGATCACACTGGGGAAACGGCAGCCCAATTCCCTTTTCGTGAAATGCCTCAAACAGAGCGAAATACAGATCGCTTTTCAAGCGCCCTGGCGTTTGCAACTGGTGGACGGTCCAGATGCGAAGCTCGAAATCGAGAGAGCTTTCGCCGAAATCCAAAAAAACAACCTCCGGGCCCGGCTCAGGCAGGACGTCGGGATGGTTCCGCGCCACGCTGAGGATCACCCCCCTGACGTTTTGTGGATCGCTTTCATAGGAGACACCGACCGTCAGGGCAATTCTCACCCTGCGATCATTCGCCGTCCAATTGGTGACGCGCTGATTGATGAACTCCGAGTTCGGAACGATGATGACCACGTTGTCGTTAGTCCGAATCCAGGTGCTGCGCCCTCGCATGGCTACAACGTCTCCATAAGTATTCCCGACTTCGATTCGATCTCCGACCCTGACCGGTTGTTCCATGAGCAGGATCAGCCCGGCCACAAAATTGCCCACCACCGCTTGCAGGCCGAAGCCGACACCAATCCCAAGAGCTCCACCCACGACGACCAGACTGTTCAGGTTTAATCCCGCCGACTCCAGTCCTACCATCAATCCCAGAATAAAGACCAGATACGAAATCACCCGAGCTACGACATACTGTTGTCCGACTGCCAGAGGAGTATAAGTTAGTACCCGCCGTTGCAGCACAATCATCGTAAAATGCGACCCCAGTATCAGCAGCATAAGGAAAATTGCGACCTTGACCAGAAAGAAGGGCGTGACCGACAGCCCACCCAAGGTAAACAGCGGCTGGACAAGGTATCGTTCCAGGCTCGCTCCCGTTTCTCCGAGAAGGGGAGCAAACCACGTCCCAAAGACTCCGACTGCGATCAGTAGCAATAGACAGAAGGCAAGCAATGTGATGACCTGCGTGCGTGAGATTTTCATGGTGAACGCTCCTTGCGTGGTGGATTTTCTGACCGTAGCCAGTTCGCCAGGAACAGGAGCCTGTGCCGAAGACAAGAATCAACTCGCCTTTTCCATCTCAACCGATGCGCGAGTCCTGGGCAGGCTTTCCGGATGCCGGTCCTGCAGATACTGGATCAATCGCTCCCGTGCATAGCAGCGCAAATCCCAGGAGATCGAGCTGTTAGAGGCACTCATCAGAGCCCGCAGTTCCATCGTATGCTCGCTCGCATTGGTCACTTGCAGCCCCCAGACTTTGCCGTCCCACATCTGCGATGATTGCAGGATTCCGTGCAGTTCCTCACGAATTTCCTCGACCGAGACCGTGTAATCGACATAGACGAAAACCGTGCCCAGCAAGTCGGCCGTCACTCGCGTCCAGTTCTGGAATGGCTGCTCGATAAAGTAGGACAAGGGCACAACCAGGCGTCGCAGGTCCCAGATTCGCACCACGACGTAGGTAGTGCGAATTTCTTCGATCCATCCCCACTCGCCTTGAACGATCACTACATCATCGATCCGGATGGGCTGCGTAAGTGCGATCTGAATGCCCGCCACCAGGCTCGCCAGGGTCGGCCGCATCGCCATCCCCAGAACGAGCCCGGCCAAACCCGCCGACGCGAGCAGGCTTGTGCCTACGCTGTGGATTGCTGGGAAAGTCATGAGTGCGATGCCGAGCGTCACCAGCGCCACGATGACGACAAAAATCCTGCGCAAGACTTGCGCCTGGGTTCGAACCCGCCGTGCCTGCAAATTGTCGGCAACATCGATCGCATACCTTGCCGAAATCGTGTCGCTGAAAACGTCGGCCAGTAGAATTATCGTCCAGGCGACTGCGGCGATCACCCCCAAACCGAGCGTATGTTGCAGGGGTTTCAGAACGGAGGACTGGATTGGCAGCAGCGGCACTACCAACAGAATACCGATGAGCGGAAAAATCCATCGTGTCGGCGCTTCCGCGTGTTGAACAAGTGAATTGTCGATGACCGAAGTGGTTCTCCGCGCCAATCGGTTTGCCAAAGCGAATACGAGATAGTGGACGAGAAGCGACAACAGAATCGCCCCAGCGATGCCGCCTGCCGACCACAGCCACGCTCTCCAGTTCTCCACCACGTGGATCATCGTCAGCCCAACTCCTTCCGCGTTCGAGTCAGCGCGCCCAGCGCACACTCACGCGCTGTTCCGCCGCGGTTGTTCCGGGACCTTGCGGGCCATCCTGGCATCAACGCAAACGCACTGGTTCGATGTCGCCGCGATTCCCAGGAGTTGGCGACGACGCTTATGCAGCTTTCGAAAGATCAGAGGGTGGCAGGTGCAGCTCTGCCCGGGAACGAAGCACCTGCAGAACGTGAGCACGCGAAACGATGCCCTCGACGCTGCCGTTCGACATGACCGGCAGCTGGTTGACGTCTTCCCGCGCCATGGTCTCCAGCGCTTCCATGGCTGGCATTTCCCGGGACACGAAGTGGATTTTGTCAGCCGGACGCATGACCCTGCGGATCGGTGTATACGGCCATTCCTGCCGATCGACGGAACGCACTTCGTTAGCTGTGATCAACCCCAGCAGACGCCCCTCCTGCACTACCAGGAAGCAGCGGCCGCCGGTGCGCAGAAGATTGCTGTGAACGAATTCCTCGATGGAAGTATTGGGATCGAGCGAGGTGCAATCGGTAGACATTACGTCTTTCACTCGCAGCCCGCGCAGAAGACTGCCGGTCTGCACCTGCATGTAAGACGCTCCCGCCGCCTGCAGCAGGAACCAGCCGATGAATGCGATCCACAGCCCGCCCAGACCGGCTCCCTGAAAAAATCGCAGAACGCCAAAGCCGATGAACAGCACGGCGATTCCCTGCCCCACGCGGGCAGAAACGCGGGTGGCGCGATCGCCGTCGCCCATTACCCACCACAGGATCGCTCGCAACACCCGGCCGCCATCCAGCGGAAAACCAGGGATCATGTTGAACGCACCCAGCGCGAGGTTGATGTATCCCAGCCAGACCAGCAGCGCGGTCCCGGGAGTTGCAGGAGCGCTCTTCGGCACCCAACCATCCGCCCACGCCAGCGCCAGCAGGAGAACGCCCAGCGCCGCGCTGGTGAAGGGCCCGACGATGGCCATCCAGAATTCCGTCTTTGCGTCCGAGGCTTCCTTCTCGATCTGCGCCACTCCGCCCAACAGGAACAACGTGATCTTGTGGATGGGCAGCCCGCGCGCCTTGGCCACTAGTGCGTGCGACAGCTCATGCGCGAACAGGCACGCGAAGAAAAGCACACCAGTCAGGATGGAAACCGACCAGACGACAGCGTCGCTCCATCCGCGGTTTGTAGCGTGGAACTGCGCCGCCAGCGAAAACGTGATCAGCAGAGCGATCACCAGCCAGCTGTAATGAAGTCCTAATTCCACTCCGAATATTGTGCCGAGCTTGATCTGGGATTTCATCGCGCTCCTTTTCTGGGTGCCACCTTCGCGCTCGCAAGGAACGAGGACTCGCTGCAACTCGGCGTCAGCCGGTGAAATGATTTTCCCTCAGGATTGCGTGCGCGTATTGCCGTGAAGCTGCTGAGATGCTTCTGTCCGATGCGAGCTTGGCCACATCTGGCGCAATCGCCTGGAATTCAGTGAGCCCGGTTCGTTTCCCCGCGCGGTCCATTTTTTTGAGCTCCGCCAGCAAGCCCCTCGGGTCCCGAGCTTCAAGGTTCGCCACAGTTCTTCCGAACTCGATGGTTTTCGAAATGTTCTCGAATACCTGGGAGAGCTGTCGAATCCTCCGGTCTTTCGCCGATCTGTATGCGATCTCACGGCTGGTAGTTCCTTCTGCGAAGGTCAATGTTTTCTCGACTCTCCCGGGATGAAGCGGCTCTCTGATTTTGAAATGTCCCCGATAAAAGTCCAGCTCCTCAGTCAGCCGAAAGACCTCGGCACGAACCTTTCGCGACGCGGTGAACTCCAGCATATAGGGCTGCCCGGTGCGCTCATCGGAATTGGGTGTCGATCGATAGGAGACATTCCCCATCGAATTGATGGCGACGAGGTAATACGGAGGATTCGCGTTCGCCACGCTCATCGTAAAAGTCACGGTGGCGATCGGCGGATTGGTACCCCCATTCTGGCCCGAGGCAGCCCAGGACCCAACCGTAAAGACCGCAACGACAAGCGCTCTGATCGTCTTCGTCGCCAAAACTCGAACCCAGCCGCCTCACTCCGGCTGAACCACAATGAATGTCGTGTTTCCACCTCGATTGATCAGCAGAACGACATCCTGCTTCCCCGCCTGCCCGATCAGGCGCTCGTACTCATCTACAGAATTGACCGGCTGCCGGTTGACCTGCTCGATCACGTCGCCACGTTGGAGTCCCGCGTCGGCCGCTGGAGAGTCGTCCGCCACCTCCGTGACTACGACGCCCTTCACCCCGGGCTCCAGGCCAAGCTGCTGCCGAATGTCGTTAGTGAGATCCTGCACCTGGACTCCTCGCATCGGGCTGTTTTCTTCGTTGCCGTTCTGACTGGTCGAGCCCTTGCCCGAAGGCGCCTCACCAAGCGTCAGGCTGACGTCCCGGGTCGCCCCGTTCCGATTCACCTTCAGGTGCACTTCCGTTCCCGGCGCCATGGATCCGACCTTGAGCCGCAGTTCGTTCGGTCCTTTGATAGCCTCGCCGTTCAGCTCGGTAATCACATCGCCTCGTTCGAGCCCGGCTTTGGCTCCAGGGCTGTTCGATTCCACGCTACCCACTAAAGCCCCCTGTTCTGGTGGAACGTGAAAGGCCTTCGCCAGGTCGGGCGTGACTTCCTGAATGCCCACTCCAATGTAGCCGCGGACGACTTTCCCGTGTTTCAGAATCTGGTCCATCACGTACTTCGCCATGTTGACGGGAATGGCGAAGCCGATTCCCTGGTTGCCTCCCGATCCGCCCGAGAGAATCGCCGTGTTGATGCCAATCAGTTCTCCATGCGCGTTCAGGAGCGCACCGCCCGAATTTCCGGGATTGATAGCGGCGTCGGTCTGAATAAAATCCTCGTAATCCTCAATGTCCAGGCCATTGCGTCCGGTCGCGCTGATAATGCCCATGGTCGCGGTTTCGCCGACGCCGAAAGGATTGCCGATAGCGAACGCATAATCGCCGACCTGAATCTTCGACGAGTCGCCGAACGTAATCGTCGGCAAGCCCGTCGCCGCGATCTTTACCACGGCGATATCGGTCTTGGGATCGGCGCCGATCACTTTCCCGGGAAACTCGCGTTTGTCGGCGAGCATGACCTTGATATCCGTCGCTTTGTCGATCACGTGATTATTCGTCAGGATGTAGCCATCGGAACTGACGATCACACCCGATCCCAGACCGCGTTCCCGCTCCTGCTGCGGCGCCTGCTGGAATTGATTTCCAAAAAACTGCTGGAAGAAAGGATTATTGAAAAACGGACTTTGTGGAACTTTCACCAGCCGCGAGGAAGCAATGCTCACCACTGCAGGAAGCGCCGGCTTGAACAGCGGCGCAAACCCCATTCCGTTCGTGGGAGCCGTTTTTTCATCGCCTCCTGCCTGGTTGATATACACCGGCGTGGCGGACGACGATCCCAGAACCGAATGGCCCGTCCAGCCCGAAGCAAACACTCCGAGTACTCCACCGACCACGAAAACGATTGCCAAGGAAAACACTACCGTCGACTGTCGCATTTGTATCGTCTTCCCCTTCATGATTTTTACCTGGCCCTGTGCGCCGGGCCGATCGCTCCGGCCGTCGCCTGCCGTGAGATTCCCGAGTCCATAGGGAGTTCCCACGACGTCTGTCCTGTCTCGCCGGAGACCTGCAGATGATTGAGAATCGTCACGTCGGAGACCGTGGCGGCGATGCGTGCATCCTGCTCCGCCCGCTCTCGGTCGAATTGTGAATCCACGGCTCCCGCCAGCGTAATTCCGCCTTCATTGACGACAATGTGAATGGGCAGTCTGCCCGCGTCGACGTAGGTCTCGAAGTAGGGATCGTCGTAGATGGCGCGGGCTACGTGTGTGCGCAGATCCTCGTCGTACATCGAGAGTGGCAGCACCGTGATCTGATTTTCCAGTTGCGCCACTCCCTTGATGTGAGCCAGACTGTTGCCAATCGCGTCCTTCTTGTAGGGTTGGGTCACGCTCCCACTCATGATCAGCGTGTCGCCGTGAACATCGAGGCCGACAAAGTCGTAGATGCTGTAGGCATAGCAGGTCTGCAGCCGTTTCCGCGCCTGCTCCAAAATCTGCGGCGGCGATGTTCCCTGCGCAGCAACCCGGATGTCATTCACGATCCGAATTACATCCTCGTCTCTGCGGGCGGCGTTCTGCGCATCCCGCTTGACTCCCAGACTGTCCACGGTCCCGGAAAGCGTTGCCACGCCATGGGCAAAACTCACGGTTACATCCCCGTGCTGCGGGACGCGAGAGTGCGAGAGATAGTCCTGGATTTCGGAAACGACGAGAGATTCCGGGGCGAGCCCAGCGGCCGGCGCTCCGAACAGGCAAACGCTAGCCAGCACGGCCAGAGACGAGCGGAGCATGATTGCCTTCACGCCATTCAAGATTGCTCCACTCTTTAGTCGCGATTTCCCCCCCGGGTGTTGCTATGGATTGCTTCTTCCCTCTTCGCAGGCACGCCGAACTCCTCCGATGCCAGCGTCAGCCACCTGGAAACCTTCAAGGGGAAGGCCTCTCGCTCCTCTCGAAGGCTGATTCCATGCTTGCCAGTAACGCCTCAACCCCGAACGGCTTCCGGACATAGTCGTCGGCGCCGGCTTCGCGGGCCGCGCGTTCGTCTTCCTTCGAATCTCTCAGCGAGACGATTACAATCGGCACCCGCGATCGCTCGCGAATCTCGCGGCAGACTTCAATTCCGTCGACGTCGGGCAACGTCAAGTCCAGCAGGACGCAGTCGCAGGACTCAGCTCGAAATTTCTCCAGCCCTTCGACGCCGCAAGCGGCTTCGATCACTTCGTACCCGTTAGCCATCAAAACTGCTTTGAGAACCCGCCGCATGTGAGGAGCATCATCGATCACGAGTACCGTTCGAGGATTCATGGGAGTTTGAAAACATGCGCAGGGGGCTACACTCAAGGCTAGGGCAAAAGTATAAGGAATTCATAAGAACGAACCGGAAAAACACGCCCTGGCAGGCCGCGGAAAGACCCTCCGTTTCTCCGTGTTTTGAAAAGTCGCGTCTTTAGCCGTTGAGGAAGGCCTGTCGGTCAGAAAGAGAGTTTTTCCGCAGCCTGCTAGGGAACTGTAATCTTCAATCTCGCCTCCGGCGCAAGCAGCATATCGCCGAGGCCCAGCAGGCTCACTGTAATAGCGTGGTTACCGGCCGGCAGATCTTCGAAACGTAACCGTGTTTCCGTCGTCACAATCGGCGGGCAATTGTCGATCTGGTAGCGCAAAACACCGATCCGGAGGCCGGGCTCAACGAACAAATCCGGATAATTCAGCCAGATTCCGCGAACCTGAACCTCGACCGCGGCCATGTGCTTCTTCGCATTCACCCGGGCGTCTACTATGCCGGCTCGTATCATCGGCCCGCGTTCCGGCCCCAGCCAAATGGTCCAATCCTGCGCGCTTGCAATGCTCGTCGAGGCGACCAGGAACAGACCCACCGCGAATGACAGATGAAAACCCAGGTGGCTCTTCACCGGATGTCCGTGCCTGTTCCCCAACGGCTTGCATGCGAAGTGACGGGAGCCGTCCCCGACTTGTGGTATCCGTAATACATATCGTCTTCTTGCGAACTTTGCGGAAACAAAAAGAACACCTTGGCGCGCGATTTCATGGTGAAGTGGCTGGGAAGCCAGATGCCGTCCTCCACTGGTTTCCTCTCCAATTCGAACTGAGTGCCTGGTTCCACGCGCGCCAGAAAACCCTCAATCGAAACCGGGTGCACGACCCGGGCTTCGACTTTGACCCATTCGAACGTCTTCTCATCGATCCAGAGCTGCCCTTGCATCCCCCTGAGAGCCTCCGTTTCCATGTTTGGTGGACGATAGCCGGGCCGCGGGCGAGCTTTGAGCACGTAAACCTGGTGCCCGTCGAGCCTCTGTTCTCCATCGAGCGTGAAGTCGAAGGCTTTGGTGAGCTGTTCCATCATGAGGTGATTGCGCCGTCGATCTTTCTCGTACTTGGCAATTCGCTGTTGCCGCTGATGCTCGGATTCGTTGCGACGCCGCGAGATCGTTTCGTCCAGCTTGCGCTGTTCTTCCCTCGCTTCGTCCGGCGATAGCGCCTTGCCGTCCACTTCGACCAGGCGCTGGTATGGGGAGCCGTCAATCATGCGGTCTTCATAGGTTTTCGTGCTTCCGCCCACCTCCACATCGCGCTCCAGACAGTCATACGTCGGCTTGACCTTCCAGTCTTTGGCTCCAGCCTCCACCGATCGCTCGATGATGGTTTTCAGGTCCGGAGGTTTTTCTGTCAAAAATTCGAGATTTAGCGAAAAAGCCGGCAACGCCATGCTTACCAGAACTATTCCAAGGCGCATGGAAGATTTGCGCTGCATTCGTTCGAACTGCCGTCTACTTGGATGGCTGCCCCTACCCTTCCCGGTTGTGCAAAAAGCGAATCGGGCAGCAGGACTTGCGGCTTGGAAACCCTAGGGTCACGCACGCAGCCCGGTCGGAACGTGCAACGGACGGAGATGTGTATCTTTCTGCTCCTGATTGCCCCTTCGCTCGTGTTTTCGTTCGTGTTCGTCAAGCAGGCGACTCCGGGTTTCGTCTTGACCGCCTTTTCTACAATCCTGCGAGACGTCGGGTTGGTCTGCCTCATTCTCTATTTCCTCTGGCGCAACGCCGAGGCGGTCGCAAGAATCGGCTGGGGGCCGGCCGACTGGCCGCGCGAAGCCATGATCGGAATGCTGCTGTTCCTCCCGATGTTCTATGCCGCTGCTATCGTTGATGGATGGCTAAGGCATTTCGGCTTCTCCGCCGGAAAAGTCCCCCTGCCCGCGTTAGTTCCCGGCCGAAATCCACTCCATCTGGTCGTGGCGCTGGTTCTGGTAACCACGGTCGCCCTGGCCGAGGAAACGATTTTTCGCGGATACCTGATCTTGCGTCTTGAGGCCAGCACCGGAAGCAGGCGCGCGGCATTGTTGTTGTCCGCGCTCATCTTCTCCTTCGGCCACGGCTACGAAGGCTCCGCCGGGGTGATCACGGTGGGTCTGATGGGTTTGGCTTTCGCGCTCGTTTACGTGTGGCGAGGAAGCCTGATCGCTCCGGTCGTGATGCACTTTCTCCAGGACTTCGTGACCGTGCTTCTACTCCCGCTGGTTCGGCACCACTAACTCATTCGAATGGGAGACAGGCCGCCTGGAGTTCTTTCAGGCATGGGTGATCGCGTTGCGCACGGCGAGCCACAACATGATCCGGGTGCCTCCGCTCACGATCATGCTCACCCCAATCAGGATGCCCAGCGCCCACTGGGAACTGGAAGGCCATCCCATGTAGATCAACAACCCGAGCACCAGAGTGATCAACCCATCGAACGCCACCCAACCTGAGCCCGGCACCGGCCTCATCTGAAAAAACAGGACCAGCTCGAGAACGCCCTCGATGAGGAACAGCACCGCAACAGCCAGCGTCAATGCCGCCACTCCCCGCACGGGATGCAGAAGCAGCCAGACGCCGAATGCGACGTAAGCGACTCCGACCAGCAATTTCCAGACAAGACTTTTGGCGGGATGCCCGTGAAAAGCAACGAACGAGTGCGCGATCCCGGCCAGAATGAAGAGCCAGCCAATCGCAATATTAACGGCAAGCGCTGCCAGTTCTGGAGAGCCCATGGCAAGCACTCCAAAAACGATGAGCGAGATCGCCCAGGCCATGGACCATCCTGAAGCGTAGCGGTTGTGACCATGCGTCAGTTCCGGCATCTCTCCTCCTGAAAGCGGGATTCAGCAAAACTGGTCAGAGGCGTTCGGGATCCACGCTATCACGCGGAAGAGCAAGACTCGCAGTCAGGATCCACCTCGTCCCGGCACAACCTGATTCGGGCCGGAGGAATCCGGCGGCCGCGGGACGTCGGGCGGCGGAGGAGCCGCTGATGGAGACATGCCATCCGGAGCTTTCGGGACATTCCCTTGATCTTCCCCCGGACGCCGCAGGCTCGGCGCATCCGGCTGCCGGTCTTCCTGCTCCTTCTTCGCCTCGGTGGCTTTGTCGGGCTGGTCAAGGATGACTTCCTTCTGCGTCCGCACAATCTTCTCGCCGTCGACCTTCATCGTCTCGACGCGCACCACCTCATCTCCGACAAAGCGCACAAAATCCACGTCCTGCGGCGGCTCTCCATAGATCCACTCTTCATACTGGACATCGCCGTCCTTCTCCCGGTCTTTCTTCGGCGGCTTTCCTTTGGCATGCAGCACCATCTCCGAATTCATTCCCACCAGAACGTAATGGGCCTGAATGGCCTGCTTTACTTTGGGCGGAAGCGTATCGAGATAAGCCTCTTCCTTGTTGTGCGCGGAGAAATCCAGCACCGGATAGAGCAGACTCCGCAGCTGCTGCGCGGTCATTTCCGGCACATACTTGTCGAAGTAAATGTCGAGGTAACTTCCGTGGGGATTGTCCTGCGTCTCATCGGGCGCCAACGGCACCTCGGCCCCGGCCGTGCCGGTCACCTCGATTCGCTGATACCACTTCTTTCGCCGGATTGCCCCGCCATTGATGTCGAAGTGAATGTGATCGTTCTTGATTTGCACGTAGGAAATATGCGCCGGGTCACCGGGCCGGATCGCCGGTCCCCAAAGCGCCAGCAACTGCTGCAAGTCCTGGCCGTTAGGACTCGTGACCCCATCTTTCAGAGTGAGACCCTTGTTGCCCATGGGAAACGCGGTGCGCGAATAGACAAGCTGAGTCTCGAAATCGCGGATGATTTCCAGACGCGTCTGCTTCGAGATATGCGGCGCGTTGGCCGCAATTGCCGGGCCCACAGCGTGAGGTTCAACCGTTGAGGACTGAGCGGCAGGCGCAGGAGTTTCCGCCGGACTCGCAGACTGCGTGGCAGTCTGCCCGTCGACGATTGCGGCACTCGCAATCCAGCAGAGAATGAGGAGAAACGTGCCGCGGAGACGATCCATAAACCACCCCAGGCCGACTCAGGCCATTATAGCCCCGTTGCCAAGCGGGAATGACCAGCGCCAGGCTGAGACGTGCAATCGCCGGAAAGGGGTTTTCAGCCGAATCTGTTCAGCCTAGATTCAGCGCTTTCTTGATGGTTCCGCGTTCCTTCTGAATTTTGTCCTGCAACAAGGTGATGGCGTAAATCAATTGCTCCGGCCGCGGCGGGCAGCCCGGCACGTAGATATCCACCGGTATCACCTGGTTCACGCTCTGCACCAGCGCATAATTCTGGAATACGCCGCCGGAAGTTGCGCAGGCGCCCATGGAAATGACCCACTTGGGCTCCGGCATCTGTTCCCACAACTGGCGAATGACCGGCGCCATCTTGTTCGAGACCCGCCCGGCAATGATCATCAGGTCGCTTTGCCTGGGTGACGGTCGAAAGACTTCGGCGCCAAACCGCGCAATATCGAAGCGCGACGCGCCCATCGACATCATCTCAATCGCGCAGCACGCCAAGCCGAAGGTCATCGGCCAGATCGAACTCTTGCGCATCCAGTTGACGGCGGAATCCATCGTCGTGAGGACGACGCCCTCGGGTGTGGGATTGCCAAAGGTCAGATCCTTGACGACCTTCTTGCCGTTTTCGACCTCGACGTAGGGACCAAAATTCAATTCGCGGGACATAATCTGCATTTATTTTACCTGCTGGATGCGATTCCGTTCCACTTCGGCGGCAAAACCGTCTGCTCTAGTAACCACCATCTCAAATCTCTTGACAAGTGACTCGCATAAGGTAAGCTTTGCCAATCTTCTCCCTGATGGTCTGTTTGGGGCTCCTCGGTTCCAAGTCCACGTGCGGTTTTTGATGACAACGGCGCCTCGCGCACCTGCGGGTGTGCATCAGACGGGTGGCGCCCACACCCGATTCACGTAAGGAGAGATCTATGAGTTCACTCAGTTCCTTCAGCACCGGTCTGGGCACCGGCAAACGGCTGAGCCACGTGCCTCCGCTGGCGGGCGCGAAGTTGCAGGTCCAGGCTCCTGTCGGAGCCGCCCGCATCAACCTGCCGCACTATCCCTTCCAGCCGCTACCCAAGCCCAACGGCCCGGCTCCCTACCGTTTCGATCTATCTCAGCTGCTGGCCGCCGGCGACATCCAGAAGATCGTGAGCAGCGGCTCCATGGTCATTCACACTGTGGGTGATACCGGCGATTATCGCGGCCGGCAGCAGGATTTCGTGGCTCAGATGATGACCAACGACTCCGAACAGCAGCCCGCGAATAAGAAGCCCGCGTTCTTCTATCACCTGGGCGATGTGGTCTATTTTGCCGGCGACATCGACCTGTACGGCGCCAACTTCTACGAAACCTACAAGGATTATCCCGGCTTCATCGTCGCCATCCCCGGCAATCACGATTGCCAGCCGGATGATCCGCAAGATGGGCCCGTCGATCCTAAAAAGGTGCCGCTTGATGGCTGGGTGCAGAACTTCATGTCGAAGAATCCGGGCCAGCTTGGATCGCTGAAAACCGGCTCCAATCGCACCCAGATGGATCTTCCCAATGTTTACTGGACATTTACCACCCCGTTCGCGACCATCCTCGGCCTTTTCTCGAACGTGGGCGAAACCGAGGGAGAGATTCATCCCGACCAGGTCCAATGGTTCCAGGGAGAGCTGGCGTCCGCCGATCCCAAGCTTCCTTTGATCGTCACCGTGCACCACCCGCCATTCTCCGGAGACGTCGAGCACTCCGGAAGCAGCGCCGTCGATAAAGTCCTGACCCAGAGTTTTGCGGCCGCCAAGCGCTATCCCAGCCTGATTCTGTCAGGCCACGTTCACAACTACCAGCGCTTTACCTATGCTGTGCAGGGACCCAAGGGGAAACTCGAGATTCCTTATGTCGTGGCAGGTGCGGGCGGTTACACCAACCTGGGAAAACTTCAGAAAATCAACGGTGCATACCCGAACCCCAACCGTCCGTTAGCCCTTGGCAGTGGTCTCACGCTTGAGCGTTACGACCACGACAATTTCGGCTTCCTGCGCCTGGAGGTGAATAAGACCGAGATTCTCGGCACCTATATCTCTGCGCCGTATTCGGTCGGAGGCACTCCTGCCGCCGGCGTCGTCGACACCTTCACCGTGGATCTGGTCCACAGTACGGTCGCTACCGGGGCGAGTGGTGGCAAGAAACCGACGAAGCCGGCCAAAGCCACCGGAAAAAAGGGCAAGGGATAGCTTCAGATGCTCAGCACAACTTTGCCGAACATCTGACTCTTTTCCAGATATTCGTGGGCCGCGCGGATCTCCTGCAGCGGAAACACGCGGTCCACGACCGGCTTCAGCGCGCCGGAAAAAACGTGGCTCAGCACTTCGTGCAGTTCTCCCATCGTCCCCATGTAGGAACCCAGCAGCGAGAGTTGTCGCGCAAACAGATGGCGTAGATCTACTCCGACATTGGGGCCGGTGGTCGCGCCGCAGGTCACGAGCGTGCCTCCGGTCTTGAGCGACTTCAGGCTCTCGTCCCATGTCGCCGCGCCGACATGCTCCACCACGATGTCGACACCCTCTTTGCTGGTGATTTTTCGAACCTCTTCCGAAATCTTCTGCTGGTAGTGCAGAATCCCGTAATCGGCGCCGAGTCCGCGGGCTTTCTCCAGTTTGGCTTCATCGCCGGCCGTCGTAATCACACGGCAGCGGAACAGCTTGGCGATCTGAATCGCCGCAATCCCCACTCCTGAACCTGCTCCCAGTACAAGCACCGTTTGTCCGGGACGCACGCCCGCTCTGCCCACGAGCATGTGCCACGCCGTGACGAAGACCAGCGGAACGCTGGCCGCCTGATTGAAATCAAGCCAGGCCGGAATCGGAATGATATTCGCCGCCGGAGCCGCAAACAGTTCGCAATTGCCGCCATCCACGCCATTGCCCAGTACCGTAAACCCACGGCATTGATTCTGCAGGCCCGCAACGCACTTGCGGCAGTGTCCGCAAAAATGCATGGGCGCGACCAGGACCCGCTGTCCCGCGGTGAATCCGGTGACATATTCTCCGACGGCAGCTACTTCGCCTGCCATGTCGCTGCCCAGGATGTGCGGGAGTTTGACGCCGGGCAGGCCCTTGCGCACCCACACATCGAGGTGATTGAGCGAACATGCCTTGACCCGCACCAGCACTTGGTCCTTCCGCAATTGCGGCTCCGGCACGTCTTCATGCATCAGCACTTCAGGTCCGCCGAACTGATGGATCCGAACCGCTTTCATCGAAACCTTCCTTGATTTCTATCTACTTTGTCGGGCTAGCCGCGGCGGCGGGAACGGCGCTGCCGAGAATCTTCAAACGGTTCACAACCGTCGTCATGGCCTGATCGAAATTCTTATCGCGATTCCCCAGCAGCACGGCGCCACGCACATATTGCGTCAGGCTCCAGAGCGTGACCTGAGTTTTCGGATCGATCACCACCAGGTGAAGTTCTCCCAGCACCGGCAGCCGCAGTCCGGTATCGCTCAAGATCCAGCTCACGGCCAACACCAGATCAGCATCCGCGGGAGAAGAGACAATCTCGTAGCGGCCCCAATCTTTCATCATGCCGTAGAACTCGTTGTAGGGACGATCGGGACCGCCGTCAAAAACCGTCTGTTCAATCACGGTTTCGAAGCTGGCTCCGCCTTCGTTGGAGATGAATACCTTGTGCGCGGTCGCGATCTGCGGCGGAATCGGAGCCGGCGGCGGAGCTTTCGACTGTTGTGCCGCCCCTGACGCTGCCAAGACTACGATTGTGCCCAGTAAGGCCGCGCAAGGGATCGCACTGCCATCTCCACAGCGCAGCAGCCTGCGAATGATTCCACATATTGCGAAAGGACTCGACTTCACGGCATCCTCCTGTTTTTCCGATAACGACCGACTGACGATTGTAGTCCGGCGACGCCCGCCCTGCCCTTCCCGATTGACTCCCCAGTATTAACCGATTGATAATCGCTGCAATCGCTGTTTCCACGCAATGGTCGATCTCTACGAACAAATCGTTGAATTGCGGCGTGAAGGACGCCGCGGCGCCGTCGCCACCATCGTCAACGTCCGCGGATCGATCCCTTCGTTTCGCACCGCCAAGATGTTGGTCCGCGATGATGGCTCCATCGTCGGAACCATCGGTGGCGGATGTGTCGAGGCCGACGTCTGGCAAGCCTCACGCGAGGTCATGGAATCGGAGAAGCCTCGCACCCTCACCTTCGACCTGAACCAGGACCCCAAGTACGATACCGGCCTGGTCTGCGGTGGGACGCTTGAAGTTTTTGTCGAACCCATCCTGCCTCCAGCGTTACTTTATCTTTTCGGCGCAGGCCACGTTGCTTCAAATGTTTGCCGTGTCGTCACTGAAGTCGGATTCGAGGCGATCGTCACCGATGATCGTTCTTCCTACGCGACCAAAGACCGGTTTCCGTCGGCGCGCGAAATCCACGCTTTGGACTTCGACGAGGCCACCCGAAAACTCGAGCCCAACGAGTCCTCCTACATCGTCATCGTCACGCGCGGTCACCGCGACGACATGCGCCTGCTTCGCTGGGCTGTGCAGACTCGGGCCCGTTACATCGGAATGATTGGCTCCAAACGCAAGGTTATCGGAATTTTCAAGGCGCTCCGGCAAGAGGGACTGCCCGCACATCTTTTCGATCGCGTTCATGCCCCCATCGGAATCGACATCGGCGCGGTTACTCCCGAGGAGATTGCTGTTGCCATCGCCGCGGAACTGATCGCGGTTCGCCGCCACGCCGCGAGCACTCTTCCGCACATGAGCTGGTTCCAGGGAGCGCGCGAGGAATCCACTGCCGAGCCCTCCGAACACGTTGAAGAAGGCGGCTGCCACTCCTGAATTCCTCCGTGGCATGTTTGACCGCTCCGGCTCACTGACTTTCTTTCGATTTTCTGCTATCTTCCGCAACATGACGCGTGCCCCCAGCTTCGCCGGCGTCATTCTGGCTGCGGGAGAATCTTCGCGCATGGGTACCGACAAAGCCCTGCTTCCCTGGCCTCCGCGAGGTCCCGGCGACCCCGCCTCCACCGACACGTTCCTGTCCGCCGCCATTCGTTCTCTAGGGTTCGCCACCGACTTCGTTGTGGTCGTCGTGGGAAACAATGAGTCTTCCCTTGCTCCGGTTGCATACGCCAATGCCGCCTCCGTCGTGACCAATCCTGATGCCGGCCGCGGCCAGTTCAGCTCACTGCAAGTCGGCCTGCAGGAGGTCCTGAACCAGGGACGGGATGCGGCGATGATCACACTGGTCGATCGCCCTCCGGTAGGATCGGCGACACTGGAGTTGCTGCGCCATGCCTTCGAGTCCGCACCGGATCCGACTTGGGCTGTCGTGCCGGAATTCAGCGGCCAACACGGCCATCCTTTCGTGGTCGGCCGCGAGATGATCGAAGCTTTTCTGCAGGCTCCTTCAACCTCGACCGCGCGTGAAGTCGAACACCGCTACCAGAATCACATCCAATACATCGCGGTCACCGATCCCTTTGTGGCCCTCAATATCAACACTCCTGCCGAGTATGCCTCTCTGCTCGCCAAATCCTCGTGAATGTTTGCCCTGCTGAGATTGCGCATTCCCGTCGATCCAATGTTATTGTCGAAAGCATGAACCTCCTTGGGGCGAACCGCTTGCCTGCTGCCGCACAGGAATTCATCGAATCGGTGACGAGTCTCTCGCCCAGCATTGCCGCTTTTGATTGTGACGGCACACTTTGGTCGGGAGACGCTGGTGTGACGTTTTTCAACTGGGAAATTCTACGTGGCGTCGTCTCCGCCGAAATGGCCCGCCAGATGCGCGCCCGCTATGCTGAATACGAAGCCGGCAAGGTCAGCGAAGACGATATGTGCGGCGAGATGGTCACCATGCACCGCGGGCTGTCCGATGCGGCCATGATGCAAACCGCCTCAGAATTCATGGCGCAACAATTCCCCGGCCACATCTTCCCCGAGATGCGCGATCTGGTTCAGCGCCTGCAGGATCGCGGGTGCGAAGTCTGGGCTGTCTCCTCATCCAACGAATGGGTGATTCGCGCCGGAATGAAGCAGTTTGGTATCGGGGAGGACCGGATTCTTGCCGCGAAACCGCAACTGGCTGGCGGGATCGTAACCGACCGCCTGATTCGTGTTCCCTCCGGACCTGGAAAGCAGCAAGCTCTGCACGACGTCGTCGGTCGCCCGGTCGACGCCGCTTTCGGCAATTCCCGCTGGGATACCGAAATGCTCGCCATGGCCAGCTATCCCTTCGCTATCAATCCCAATCCCGATCTGGAAGTCGCCGCCCGCGAGCGGGGATGGACCATCTATTTTCCGGACGGCACGCGTCGGCAATAATCTCCATGCGGCTCCGTTAGAATTGAATGCGATGTATTCGCCGCAGCTGCTCGACCATTTCCAGAATCCACGAAATCCGGGCGAGATTCCTGAGCCCGACGCCACGGCGCAGATCGAGAATCCCGTCTGCGGCGACACTCTTCGTTTCAGTTTGAAGGTCGATTCCAGCCGGATTATTGACATTCGATTCCGTGCCAGGGGATGTGTTCCCTCGATGGCCTGCGCCTCCGCTCTGACAGAACTCGTATCCGGAAAGAGCGTCGCTGAGGCTCGCAACCTGAAGCGGGACGATGTCGCCGCCGCAGTCGGCGGCCTGCCACCGGCCTCAACCCACGCGGCTCAATTGGCGATCGATGCCCTGTCGGCCGCCCTTCGCCAGATTCGGGCATAAGTCATGACCCTTGCCTGTCTGCCCCGCCGTATCGCCTGCCTGCAACCCAGCGCGACCGTCATCCTGCAGACCATCGGAGAACTCGGCCGCGTGGTGGCCTGCACGAAGTACTGCGCCGACGTCGTGCCTGAGGTCGCCGACGGCTCGCGCCTGATTCTTGCCGATTCCTGGACTGCCGACGCTGCCCAGATTCTCGCCGCAAATCCTGATCTGGTGATCGCCGCAGTCCCCTATCAGGAGAAGGCCGTCAGCGAGATTCTCAAATCTGGAGCGCGCTTTTTGGGTCTCGCTCCGCGGAACCTGGAAGACATTTATACCGATATCGCCACAATTTCCGGCGTGGTGGGCGCGGCGGAACCAGGGCAGACTGCAATTACCGACATGCAGCACTCAATCGCCCAGGTTCGCAACCGCACCCAAGGGATCAACCGGCCGAGGGTCTTCTGCGAAGAATGGGGCAAGCCCATTATCGCCTCGCAGATGTGGGTCGGCGAACTTGTGGAAGCCGCGGGTGGCGAATTCCTGGGTTCCCCCGCTGTGCAAACCACTGCGGAAGCCGTCGTCGGCTCTAATCCCGAAGTCATCGTTGCTGCCTGGTGCGGAGCCGCTGATCGCGTTCCTTTGGAGAAGATTGTTGCCGACCGTGGGTGGCAGGAAACGGCGGCGGCTCGCAGCCGAAGAGTCTTTTGCATTCGGGACGAATTCCTGAACACGCCTGCGCCCACCTTGTTGCACGGCCTCGACGCCCTGGCCCATGCCATCCATCCCGAACTGTTCCCGCGCACGAAAGGAATCCGCCAAATTACCGATGCTCGCACTTCCACGGTGTCGAAGACGCTCCCGTGAGTTAAGATTCCTCCATGCCCGTGACCAGCAAAATCGAAGAAGTGCGTCAGGAAGTCAGCGACCTGGCGGCCGCCTCTCCGACGGCTCAGGATCTCATGCTGCAGATGGTGAAGCTGTTGCACGAGCGCGTGCTGAAATACAACTGGGTGGGCTTCTACATGCTCGAACCGGGAGCGCAACCTCCAGTGCTGGTTTTGGGGGCGTTTGAAGGAGCCATGACGCCCCACACCCGCATCCCGCTCAATCAGGGCATTTGCGGCGCGGCCGCATCCAGCGGACAAACTGTCGTTGTTGACGACGTCCGCAAGGACCCTCGCTACCTCGCCTGCTCCCTCGAAACCAAGTCTGAGATCGTCGTTCCCGTCTTCGTCCATGGCACCGTCGTCGGAGAGTTGGATATCGACAGCCACTTCCCCGCCGCCTTCACCCCTGAACATCAGGATCTCGTCCAGTATTGCGCCATGGTTGTCGGTAAGAAGATGGAAGCCGCTCATCACGCGGGAAGCTGATGCTCCTCCTCTACCGATCATGAAACGAGTCGTTGCAGCCTTGATCACCAAAGATGGCAAGTTGCTCGTCTGCCAGCGCACCCGCCACCAGACCATGCCGCTGAAGTGGGAGTTCCCGGGAGGCAAGATCGAGGAGAAAGAGCAGCCGCGGGACGCTCTTCGCCGCGAACTCGAGGAAGAATTGGGCATCTTCGCCACCATCGGCGACGAGGTCGCCCGCATTCAGCACGAATACCCGAACGGCGGCATGGTCGAACTGCGCTTCTTCCTGGTTCGTGAATACCAGGGCGCCCTCGAGAACCGCATCTTCCGCGATATGCAGTGGGCCGAACCGAAGGATCTTTCCAAATTCGATTTTCTCGAAGCCGACCTCACCCTGGTGCGTGACCTCTCGGCCGGCAAATTCCTCTAGCCGGATCGCAACGTCCAGAACCACGCCAGTGTCAGCACGATCATCACCACCGTCGTGGCCCACGCAATGATATTGAACAGGCGCGTGTTTACATATTCGCCCATGAGATCTTTTTTGTTGATCAGGATCAGCATGAACACCAGCACAAAAGGCAGTACGATCCCGTTCAGGACCTGGGACCATACCACGATCTTCACCGATCTTTGATCGGGAATGAGCAGAACCAGAATCCCGCCGGCCGCGATCAGAAACGTGTACAACCAGTAGAAGAACGGGGCTTCGCCGAATTTCTGTCCTACCCCCGACTCGAACCCCAATCCTTCGCACACCGTGTACGCCGTCGACAACGGAAGAATCGATGCGGCGAACAACGACGCATTGAACAGCCCTACGGCAAACAGAATGTAGGCGTAGTCGCCGGCCAGCGGCTTCAAAGCTTGCGCCGCATCGGCGGCGTATTTGATATCGCGAAAGCCATGAATCCACAGCGTGGCCGCGCACGCCACGATGATGAACCACGCGACAACGTCCGTGAAGATGCAACCCGTCACTACATCGAGCCGCGACGCCTTATACCCGCGCTTGGTTACACCCTTCTCCACAATCGACGACTGCAGATAAAACTGCATCCACGGCGCAATCGTCGTTCCTACCACTCCGATGACCATGTACAGATACGCCTGATCGCGAAAGGCGCGCAGCGCGGGCGGTTTGAAAGTAGCAATCGTCGCTTCCTTCCAAAGCGGATGCGCCAGTACCCCGGCAAGAATGTAAGTGATGTAGAAGAACGAAGCCGCCAGAAACACTTTTTCCACGCTTTTGTACTGTCCGTAAACCACGATGACCCAGACGATCACCGCGCAAAGCGGGACGGTATAAATACGCGGGAGTCCGAAAAGCTCAAGACTGGTGGCAATACCGATGAACTCGGTCACCACGTTGCCGAAGTTGGTGATCAGAATCCCGATCATCATCAGGAACGTGATGCGCAATCCAAATTCCTCGCGAATCAGATCGCTTAATCCCTTGCCGGTCACTGCGCCCATGCGGGCGGACATCTCCTGCACCACGATCAGCGCGAGCGTGATCGGGATCATGGTCCACAGCAGAAGATGTCCGAATTGCGCCCCGGCAGACGAGTAGGTCAGGATGCCGCCGGCATCATTGTCGACGTTCGCGGTTATGAACCCCGGTCCTACCACGGCCAGAAACAGCAGGATCCGGGTCTTCCAACGCCTCAGCAAACTCATGCGCAGGTTTCGCAGCCATAAAAGTAGAGCGATTTAGCGACAAACGACGCCACAGGATAAACGCAGGACACGTATCCGGCCAAACAAAAAGTGCTGCAGAGACGAATTTCTGCGCCGCAGGTGAACCAACTGAAGAACGACGGCGACCGTCACCGGAAAAGCGATTGCACACCGGCAGCAAACGAGTGCCAGGCGGCCGTTTTGGCGATGGGTATGCGGATTTGCTGGACAAAGATCAAAAAACCACTCGCCCAAAGCGTCGCCCGATGGAATCTGTGCGTGGACCACAGATCGTACCCAATCAGCAATAACAGGAAGGCATACGAGGCGATCGCGTCGTGTGGCGCTTTATGGAAGAGCCAGGGCAACCGAAAGCGCGCGATGGCGGCGATCAATATCCCTACGGTTGCAATGTAGATGATCCGCTTGTGAGACGAGGGGTTGCGACGGGCCCGAAAAGCAAAGAAGATGAGCGTCGCAAAAATCACCATATCGGTCATCGGGGTGATGTAGAAGAAGTAAGTGTCCACCCCCGCGGGCGCGGTGCCACGAACCAGGCGGTCGGTGGCGGCGATCCATCCCACAATGACCATCAGGCACGCCATTACGAAACCGAACAGTCCCAATTTCCGGTGGATATCCACCCGCCCCGCCAAAACCAGAGAATTCTGCGCAATCAGCATCAGCATCCAGCTGGTGAATAGCGCTGCATGCACGTGGACAATGCGGCTCGGAAGGGGCGCGCTGAAAACGCCAGCGAAATAATACGTTGGCCCAAAACCGGCGACGACGGTTATGAGCATCAACCAGGCAGTGCCTGAGAAGAAATAACGGTCGAAGCGCTTCCTCTGCAGGGTCTTAGCTACTGTTCCAGACGGACGAGCATATGCGAGGGTTGTGCTCACAATCGCTCCTTTGAATTCTGTTTTGTGAATGCCCCAGGGGAAGTGACGGAATTATATCCGAAGCCCGGCTAGCAACGCTGCTAGAGCTTTGCCCGCAGCATGCTGATTACATCATCGGAGGTGATGATCCCCGTCAGCGTGTTCTGTTCGTTGACCACCGGAAGAGTCAGCAGGTTGTACTTGTCGAATAACTCCGCCACTTCATTCTCCGGCGTCCCTTCATGGGCGAGGATCAGCGGCTCCTGGGTAAGGGAAAGCATAGGCTCGGAGAGTTGAGCCAGCACCAGCCGGGCCAGGGGAACCGATCCCGCCAGCGTTCCGTGAGAATCGACCAGGTAGATCGTGCTCACCGCTTCCGGTCCGCCCTCAAACTCGCGCATGGAGTCGATCGCGTTTTGCACCGTCGCCGTCACCGGCAGCGCCAAAAACTCCGTGGTCATACGACCGGCCGCGGTCTCTTCCTTGTGCTCCAGCAGTTCGACCATTTCCTGCTGGGCCTCGGGCTCCATCTGCACCAGAATCTGCTCGGTGCGATCTTCGGGCAGCTCGCTGAGCAGGTCGGCCGCCGCATCCGGCCCCATTTCCTCGACGATGTCCGCCGCCCGCCCCGAATCCAGCGATTCGACGATCGCCTTCTGCACCTTCGGTTCGACTTCTTCCAGCGCCTCGGCCGCGGTTTCTTCATCCAGGCTCTGAAACACAGCCTGCCGCTCATCCGGGGCCAGCTCTTCAACGATGTCGGCGATATCGGCCGGATGCAGCGTGGCCAGGCCTTTATAGGCAATCTTGAGCTTCACCCTCCGCGCCGGGTCGGTCTCAATCACGTCGACGAAGTTCCACGGAATGCTGTGCGGCGGAATCCTCCCCAGCAAAGCCCGCAGAGCTGCTTTCGGAGCGACGCCGCTCAGCAGGCGGCGAATCGCTCCCCGCGCTCCAACGTCGACCGACTGAACCCGCAGCACGGGAGACTGGCCGCCCTCTTTCTGCGCGTCAAACTGCAGGTCGACGTCGTTAACGCGGACCACTTTCCGTCCATTGATGTCAATGACCTGTTGATCGAGCAGGTCGCGCTCCAGCAGAAATTGCCCCTCGGTGCCGCTCGTCGCCTGCCAATCGCCAGCCGGGGTGGCAGCGCGCACTCCGCCATTGATCGCAGCGACCGCGGAGAACGGCAGCACGCGGTTTCCAGACTTCGTTTTCACGATCAGCGAGGAAACGCGGGAACGGTCTTCCTGCGGCGTCAGCGTCACTTCGCGCACCCGTCCCGCCGCGCCGGACGGGTCATACACCGTCGCCCCAAGTAATTCGCTGAGTGCCAGATTGAGCATCCCGCTAGAGGATAACCAACTCTCGCCATATTCGGAATGAGGTTTTGCAGAAAAATCTCGATGATGAACACTGAGCGACAGGGGATCCCCCGTTCCCGCCTGCACCTCGTTCCGTACCCGGTGTGTTTCGAATCACAGAACTCGCGCCCGTATAATGAAGGCAGTGCGCCTGATCTTCGACATATTCGCCCAGACCCTCCGTACCTTATGGGCTCACAAGCTGCGCTCCTTCCTGACCATGTTCGGGATTGCCTGGGGCGTCGGTTCCCTGCTCCTGTTGGTGGGATTGGGAGAAGGCTTTCGCGCAGGAAACCGCAAGCAATTCGACTCCCTCGGCGAGAACGTCATGTTCATCTGGTCCGGCCGTGCCCCGGTCGTCCAGGGCAGCTTCACTGCCCTTCGCCAGTACTACCTCACTTACCGCGATTACCGCGACATCCTGAATGACTGCCACAGCGTGGGCAGGGCCGTGCCGCTGATTCAGCGCGGAGATCTTCGTGCCATCAGCGATTTCTTCCAGGCCAATGGACAGATCAACGGCGTGCCTCCGGAGTTCAACCAGATCCGCTACATGCCGATCCACGAAGGCCGCTGGCTGAACGATATGGACGAGCAGCAAAAGCGTCACGTCATCGTTCTGGGCGACGAGACCCGGCGCAACCTGTTTCTCGGACGCCCCGCCGTCGGCAGTACGGTTTTGCTCAACGGACTCAGCTTCGAAGTCATCGGCACCCTACAGCGGATCGGCCATGGGGAGAACACCAGCCAGAATCAGAGAAACTACGTTCCCTTCAGCACCATGCACGAGTTCTTTCCGCCTTTGAATGCCGGCACCGATACTGATGTGATCTCCATCATCGAATACCAGCCGAAAACCCGCGCCCAGCACGAAACCGCTCGCCAGGAAGTTCACGAAGTCATCGCCCGCAATCACGGGTTCGATGCCAAAGACCCGGACGCCTTCGACGAGTGGGACACGGTTCAGACGGTCGACCAGGTGGGAAAGATTTTCGACGCCATGAACATGTTTCTGGGCAGCGTCGGGCTGGTCACGCTGGCTCTGGGGGCGATCGGCATCATCAACATCATGCTGGTGGCCGTCGCCGACCGCACCCGCGAGATCGGCTTGCGCAAGGCCATCGGCGCCACCAATTCCAGCATCATGTTTCAGTTTTTTGTGGAAGGAGCTTTTCTGACGCTGCTTAGTGGCGGCCTTGGCATCGCCGGAGCCGCCGCCGTGATGGCGCCCTTCTCCGGCGTGGAACTCGGCCCCGGATTTGACGCGCCCACGCTGGTGCCTTCCACCGCAGCGCTCGCCGTCATCTCACTGGCGGTGGCCGGGATCGCCGCCGGTCTCTATCCCGCTCGCCGCGCCGCCATGCTCGAACCGGTCGAGGCTCTCCGCAAGGAATAACCATGAACCGCGATCTCTTCCAGCAAGCCGTCTCCGCCATGCGCCACGATCTGCGCCGCACGCTTCTCACTATGGCCGGCATGGCGTGGGGCATCGCTACCGTAGTTCTGCTGCTTTCCTACGGCAACGGCTTCGGACGCGCCATCCAGAACATTTTCCAGAGTTTCGGCGCCACGGCGGTTGGCGTGTTTCCGGGGCGCACCTCCGAACAGGCAGGCGGCAACAAGGCTGGCGTGCTCGTCCGTTTCACTAACGACGATGTCGAACTTCTGCGCAACAATATCCCCCTCTGCCGCCATGTTGGCCGCATGCTCCAGAAGGACTCCACCGTCCAGAATGAAAACCGCTCGTTCACCTTCAGCGTCACCGGCGTCGATCCCTCGATGCAGGACATCTGGAATATCGACATTGATCAGGGTCGCTTCATCAATGACGCCGATAACCAGCAGCACGGCCTCTACGCCGTGCTCGGCTCGGAGGCTCGCGACAAACTCTTCTCCGGCATGCCCGCCCTCGATCAGACCATTCGCATCGATGGCGTTACCTTCCAGGTTATCGGCATCGGCAAGCCCCGCATGCAGGAGGCCGACAGCGATATCAACCGGACCGTCTACATCCCCTATAACTCGATGGACGTGCTGAAGGACAACCATTACATCGACGGGATCTGGCTGGACTCGGTCGGCCTCGATCACGTCAAGATGGAGCAGACCATCCGCGCCACGATTGCCCTGGCGCACAACTTCAAGCCCGACGATCATCGCGCGCTCTTTGTCTTCGACGCCCAGAAGCAGCTTTCGCAGTTTGGCATCATCACCATGGCGCTGAAGATCCTGCTCGCCTTCATTGGAACCATCACGCTCGGCATCGGCGGTGTGGGCCTGATGAACATCATGCTGGTTTCAGTGACTCAACGTACGCGCGAAATCGGCGTGGAGAAAGCGCTCGGCGCCCGCCGCCATGACATTCTCTTTCAGTTTCTCGCCGAAGCCATGGTGATTACCGCTCTCGGCGGCGTTCTCGGCATCCTGCTCTCCTATATCGTCTCGCTCTCCGTCGGCCGTCTGACGCTTTACAGCGCTCTTGCCAAGCACGCTGAAGCGGGAGACATCCGCCTCATCGTCTCCCCGATGATCCTCGTCGTCGCCACGACGATTCTCGCCGTTGTCGGCATCGTCAGCGGGATGGTGCCGGCCGTCCGCGCCGCCAATCTCGATCCCATCGAAGCCCTGCGTTACGAATAGCTGCCGACGATTGCAACCCCAGCGAGGCACAATCCTTAGCAGGCTGCGGAAGAACCCTCCGTTTTTTGTGCTTTGAAAGGGCGCGGCTTTTAGCCGCGCCGAAAGCTTGCTGGTCAGGAAAAGGGTCTCTCCGCTGCCTCTTCGACAAATTGCTGCGCGCCCTCCTTTCGCCGGAGCCAGAACCGTGGTACTTTCTTTTCCGCCGATTTCCGGGGAGGCTTTCTGTGAAGTTTTTCCAGGCCGTGCTCATTGTGGTCTGCCTTTTGACTGCGGTTTCGGCGCAGGAGAAGACCCCCGATGGCCCAACCGACGAGAAGGCTCAAAAGACCTACCAGAAGGCGCTGGCCTCTGTGCAGGATCACAAGACGCTCGATGCATTGGACGACTTCAAGAAAGCGGACAAGCAGGACTCCGGGCATTGTCTCGCGTGCCAGATGAAAATCCTCAAATATGGCGTCGAGCTCCGCGACTGGAAGGCAACCGAGACCGCCGCCGGCGAGATGGTCAGCGAAGCGAAAAACGACAAGGATGCCGCGCTGGCTCATTACGAGTATGGGGTTGTGCTCCTCAATGAAGGTATCGACAAGCACAAGGACGAACTCTTCGCGCGCGCCCATGACGAGTTGACCAAGGCCCTGACGGCCGCGCCCCGCTTTCCGCAGGCCGTTTTCGGCGATGGGCTGGCCCTCGCCCGCATGAAACAGGATGACGCCGCCAAGCAGTGCTTCCAGAAATTTATCGAAATGAGCGCCAATGATACGCCGGACCGGCAACGGGCTCAGCGCTATCTCAGCGACCCCGCATTGGTCAGAGCCCGCATGGCGCCGCCCTTTGAAGTCACCACTGTCGATGGCCAGCGCATCTCCCTCGATGGATTGCAGGGAAAAGTCGTCCTGATCGATTTCTGGGCGACCTGGTGCGGACCCTGCCGCGAAGCCTTACCCCATGTGAAAGAGATCGCCCGGAGATTCCAGGGACAGCCTCTGGTCGTGCTCAGCATCAGCCTCGACAGCGACCAGCAGAAATGGCGCCAATTCATCACTCAGAACGAGATGACCTGGCCCCAATATTTCGATGGCGGGTTCGGCGGCAACATCGCGAAGTTGTTCGATGTGCACTCCATTCCCCATACTTTTACCATCGATGCCGATGGCATTCTGCAAGACGAACACATCGGCGACGCTTCTATCGAAGGCAAGTTGAAGAAACTGATCAAGCACGCCCAGGAAATGCAACCGCCGGCTGCGACACAACCCTAAACCCGGCTACTCGACTCCAAGGCTGGCCAGGGCTCCCTCGAGTAATTCTCTGTCGATGACGAGGCGGCGTCCGTGTTCCTTCACATCCTCCAACTCATCGAATGCCCGAAAAAGCCGCAGCTTGACCGCGGCGTATTGCTCGGCATCATTCAACGCCCGTCCATGAGTTGTAGTCCAGATTTGGAGCGACTGCCGCGGCAGGAACACGCTGACCGCGTAAGTCAGCTTGCGGTCGGAAGTCACATCGAAGATGAACTCGGTCGCAGGAGCTTCGGGTTCGTCATCCAGGGCCGCGCGTTTGCCCACAAAGTAGTACTGGTAGACGTATCCCTGCGCCCCCGCGTACGTCTTCAAACGCCGAACCGTCATCCCGATATTATGAAACTCCTGCCCTGGGTTTGTCGCGGCACAGCCGCGGCCGGGACAAATTCCGGCGAAAGGATTATCGTTGCAGACGCCCATCCATTTCATCGGAGAGAAGCGTTCTTATGCTGAATCGCAGAAGCTTTCTGAAGATCGCCGGCAGCGCAACCGCTGCCAGCGCGCTCGGACCACGAGTCTATGCACTGTCCGCCGTTCCATCGGAACCGGCGCGGCCCCTTACCGCCAACGATCACATCCAGATTGCCTTGATCGGTGCCGGCGGCCAGGGCCAGTGGGACACAAAGACTGCGCTCGAGGTTCCCGGCGTGAAACTGGTCGCGGTCGCCGACTGCTATGACGGCCGCCTCGCGCACAGCAAGGAGCTTTGGGGCGATGACATTTTCACGACGCGCGACTACAAGGAAGTCCTGGCGCGCAGCGATGTGGACGCCGTCATCGTGGGCACACCTGACCATTGGCACAAACCGGTCGCCGTCGATGCTATGAACGCCGGCAAGGACGTCTACTGCGAAAAGCCGATGATCCATGTCTACGCCGATGGCCCCGAGATGATCGAAGCGGCGCGCACCAGCAAGCACATCTTGCAGATCGGAAGCCAGCGCGTCAGTTCAATCATCTATGCCAAGGCAAAAGAACTGCTGGCCTCGGGCGCGATCGGACAACTCAATATGGTTACCGCTCACTGGGACCGCAATTCGTCCATCGGAGCCTGGAACTACACGATTCCCCTCGACGCATCGCCGGAAACCTGCGACTGGCCGCGATTCCTGGGAACGGCCCCCAAGATTCCATTCAACGCCGAGCATTTCTTTCAATGGCGCAAATGGAAAGCCTATGGCACCGGAGTCGCCGGAGACCTGTTCGTCCACCTGTTCAGCGGTACTCACTTCATCACTGGCTCGAATGGCCCGACTCGCGCCATGGCCACGGGAGGACTTCGCTTCTGGAAAGATGGACGCGACGCCGACGACGTCTTGCTCGGCCTGTTCGATTACCCTGAGGGATTCAACCTGAGCCTGCGGGTGAATTTCGTGGACGGCGGCGAGGAAAGCGAAGGCCTCGTCTTCACCGGATCGGAAGGCACGATGGAAATTGCCGGGAACTCAGTTAGCGTCAGCCGCGCTCCGCGCGAGACGGAGCCCGGCTACACGATTGGGACCTTCACCGAAACCATGCAAAAACGCATTCTCGCGGCCTATCACGAGAAATATCCCGTCGTGCATCCTTCCGGACCGCCTCCGGCAGGCTATGAGAAGTATGTCGCTCCCGAAGGCTATCGCGACAACTACGATCATTTCCGCAATTTCTTCGAGGCCGTGCGCACCCGCAACCCCGTTATCGAGGATGCTGTCTTTGGCTACCGCGCCGCCGGAGCCGCCCTGCTTTCGAACCTGAGCCTCGATCACGGCGCGGTCGTGAAATGGGATCCGACTACGATGAAGTTGCTGTGAGACCGTTGAAATCAACCGCCGCTTCAGGATCCTATTCGCGCCTGTCTCTTGCGCGAACCCCAGCCTGCCAGAGCGCATCCTATATGCGTGGTTGGGTAAGCTTTCGGAATTGGAAGGCTTAGTGGGAACAGATAGGAATCGGGGATGGCGATTCGTCGGAAAAGCGCGATTTGGTACTTCTTTCGAGCTCCCATCCATCTTTATCAATGGCACCTCGGCTGGATCCTGGGCCACCGCTTCGTCTTGCTCACCCACACCGGCCGCCGCACCGGGAAGCTCCGTCAGACCGTGCTGGAGGTCCTGGAATACCGGACCAGCGGGCCCGAAGTCGTCGTAATGGGAGGCTTCGGCCGCGAGAGTGACTGGATTCAGAATATCGAGGCCCTGCCGAACGTACAAATCGACATCGGCTCCAGACACTTCCCTGCCTGCGCGCACGCTCTCAGCGAAGAGGAAGCCGTCGAGGCGCTCAAGGGTTACGAATACCGCAACCGCTGGATGGCTCCCGTCGTTCGCTTCGCGTTGGGCCGCCTGGTGGGGTGGCGCTATACCTCCTCCGACGAAGATCGTCGGCGTATGGCGCGGCAAATGCCCTTCTTTGCCTTTCAGGCGGAGCCTTCCGGCTGATCCCCTCCATCGCCCTCAAGTGGTGGCAGCCTCCTGCCGATATCCTCTCGAGGAGAACCCTCGATGACTCCATGGGTCTGGATTTCGTTGGGCGCGCTGGTGGCCTTAGTGCTCTATCAGCAATTGCGGATTTTCCAGATCCATCGCGAGTCGAAAAAGAACGAAGAACTGTTTCAGATCGTCACCGAAAACGCCGCCGACATGATTGCCTTGGTCGACGTGAAAGGCCGGCGCTTGTACAACAGTCCTGCCTATAAGAGGATTCTGGGTTACTCATCGGCCGAACTCGGCGAGACATCGGCGTTCGAACAGATCCATCCCGACGACCGTTTCAAGGTGCTCGATGCGGCCCGGGAAGCCCGCGAAACCGGCGTGGGCCGGCGGCTCGAATACCGCATCCGCCACAAGGACGGAAGCTGGCGCGTGCTGGAATCTCTGGCCAGCACGATTCGCGATGCCAACGGCGAGGTGGCCAAGCTGGTCATCGTCAACCGCGACATCACCGAGCGCAAACGCGCCGAGCAGCAACTTGAGCACAATCTATTTCACGACTCTCTGACCGGATTGCCCAACCGCCGGCTCTTTCTCGATCGCCTGCAGCATTTGTTCGTGAAGTCGCGGCGCAACTCCGGCCAGCATTGTGCCCTGCTGCTGGTAGACATCGATCATTTCAAGGTTTTCAACGACAGCCTGGGAACGGTGGCCGGCGACCACGTGCTGCAGGAAATGGTTCGCCGCATGGGAAACTGCCTGCGCCAGGGCGACACCATCGCCCGCAGCGACGGCGAACGCCCGTCGGACCCGATCCTCTCGCGGCTGGGTGGCGATGAATTCACCATCCTGCTCGATTCCGTTGCCGATCCGAGCGACGCCATGCGCGCCGCCCGCCGCCTGCAGGCTGCCATTGCCGAGCCGCTGCTGATCGAACCGCGCGAAGTCCGCGTTTCCGCCAGCATCGGCATCGCCCTCAGCGCCGAAACCCACGAGCGGCCCGAAGACCTTCTGCGGGATGCAGACGGGGCCCTGCGCCGGGCCAAGGCTCTCGGCGGCTCCCGCTGCGAAGTTTTTGATGAAGCTATGCACACGCGCGCCACCGGCCGCCTTCGCCTGGAAGGCGATCTGCGCACCGCTCTCGCCGAGCGTCAGTTCCGTGTCTACTACCAGCCGGTGGTGCAACTGGACTCCCGCCGGGTCGTCAGCCTGGAGGCGCTTTTACGCTGGGAACATCCTTCCCAGGGGCTGATTTCCCCCTATCGCTTCATCGAGGCTGCCGAGGACACCGGGCTGCTGGTCTCGATCGGCCATTGGCTCATGCTGCATGTCTGCCGGCAAATGCGCGAGTGGGACGTCAACTGCATCTCCGCTCAGCCGCTGACTGTCACCGTGAACGTCTCAGCCCGCCAGTTCGCCGATGCCCGCCTGGTGAACGATCTGCAGGATACTCTTAGCGAGACGGGAATCGACCCGGCCCGCTTGCGCCTGGAGATGACCGAGGGCGTGGCCGCCGCCGATCCCAAACTCACCGTCACTGTCTTTTCCCATCTGAAGCATCTCGGCGTGGGCGTCATCCTCGATGATTTCGGAACCGGAACTTCTTCGTTGAGCGGCTTGCGCCAGTTTCCCGTCGACGCGCTGAAGATCGATCGCACCCTGATCCGCGAGATGCAGGCCGATCGCGCCGCCTTCGACATGGTCGACCTGGTCATCGGCGTCGCCCACAAGATGAAGCTGAAAGCGATCGCAGAGGGAATCGAGACCGCGCGGCAGGTCGAACACCTCCTCGAACTGAGATGCGAATTCGGCCAAGGCTACTACTTCTCGCAGCCGCTGGAATCGAAGGCGGCGCTCCAGTTTTTGCGGCAGCAGCAAACTCCGCCGCGTACACAAACTGCAGGCGCCCCATAGGCGGTTCAGACATTCCTTAGCGTGTGCCGTTTCCGGGCGACACCACCCGGCCATACTCAGTCGCCCGGCTCAGCCGGTCGAACATCCGCCAGGCCGCAAGCGATACTTTGCTGATCGCTTCTTCGCCATCCCGCTCGTCGCGCAGAAATGCCGTCATGACACAGATCGCATACGGACGCCCTTCGACAAATACGATGCCCGAGTCGTTTCTTACCGCCTCCAGTTCGCCAGGCTTGTTGGCGACTTTCAGGTCGGGAGGCAACTCGCGCGGTATGAACGACTCCTTGTTCGTGCTCAACACTTTGAAGAAGTCGGCATCCGACTCTTTATTCAGCAACTTCCCCCCATAAATCGCACCGAGCAAGGTCATCATCTCCCGTGGAGTCGAGATGTTCTCGCGTCCTGCCTTGGCCGCCTCCAGATCCATCATTTTTCGGCGCAGCCGCGTACGGGTCAAACCCAGGGAATCGAGCATCGCGTTCACGTTCGCCATGCCCACGCGATCGATAAGCACATTAGTGGCGGAGTTGTCGCTGACCGCGACCATCATGGTCGCGAGGTCGCGCAGCGTCACCTGAGTTACGCCCGGAGTAAGCCCGTTCATAATGTCGCTATCGGGAACCAGGTCCGACGACTGCACCGTGTAGAGGTCGGTGAGTTTCAGCTTGCCTTGCTGTGCCTGCAAATAGAGATCGGCCAGTACTGTAATTTTGATCGAGCTTGCCTGCGCGAAGACTTCATCTTCGTTCAGAAAATAGTGGTCGCCCGTGGTCAGGTCCTCGATCGCCACTCCCATGACGCCATCAAGACGCTGGTCGATGTCTTGAATCTCCGCTTCCATTTTCTGCCAGAGGATTTTCTGTTTGCCGGCAGATGGAGCAGCCGTCTGCGCCGCAGCAGCGGCAACCAGCACAACGCAACATAGCCATCGTTTCACGGAAAAGGATCTCCTGAATCGGAGGGATTGTAGCAGGAGCAGGCTCGCCTCAGACCGCGCGTTCGGTCTTTGCGAAAAATCAGGGCCCGCCCGAAGCCGGAAGCGCATAATGCAGTAACCCAAGGGAGGGCCTGCCATGAAGAACTTCGTCCGGGGAGTCGCATTCACCTTGATTGTTCTGATCGTTGGCGGCTGGCTCTACTACCGGCTCGGCTACGCCGATCTCCGCGCTGATGTCCAGCCTTCATGGATCGAATCGGAGATTGCGGTTGCCGCTTTGCGAGCCTCGGCGGCCCGGCACGCCGGCGAAGCAAGGAATCCGATTCCGGCCTCCGATGCCAATCTCTTCGATGGCGCGCGCTTGTATCGGGACAAATGCGCCGATTGTCATGGAAGGCCCGACAATCCCTCGAGCGATTACGGAAGCTCGTTCTATCCGCCTGCGCCGCAGTTCATGAGGGTTCACCCCGGCTTGTCCGACGCTCAGAGCTTCTACATCATCAAGTATGGGGTGCGCCGCACCGCCATGCCGGCATGGGGCAAGATCATGGCCGACAGCGAGATTTGGCAGGTCGTCGCCCTCCTCGATCGCCTGAGCAACCTGCCGCCCGCCGTTGCCGACGAGTTGCACAGGCCCGCTTTGAGCACACCGTAGCCGGGAATTCTCTCAGCGTTTGGCCAAGCTTGATCTGTTTTGGGGAACGAGCTCCCTGGCAGTGAGCCGCAGACACGGACGCAGCCCATCATCCTTCAATTTTCGCTTCGCGAAGCTGCTTCACGGCCGTCTCCGAGCTCACCGGCGAGTAATACACTTCTTTGAAGGTATAGGACCGCGCCCGCGAAGGCACCACCGGCAGGATCTCGATATGCCAGTGATAATCCTCGTCAATCGTCTTCCAGTAGCCGAGATTTTTCGAGGGATGCAGCGTGCTCGGCGAGGTGTGCAGCACGAGATGGAAATCTTCGGTAATCGACCGTACCCGCTGCAGTGTGCGCCGCAACAGGGCCGCCAGGTTCATCCGCAGGCCCGGCTTGTTTAAGCCCGTGCGCTCAAACGAAGCATCATGATTGCGGGGAAGGATCCAGGTTTCGTACGGAACGCGCGGCGCATACGGACACAGCGTCAGGTAATCCCCGCGCGCTTCGATCACCCGCAGCGCCTGTCGCTCTTCCTGCTGAATGATGTCGCAGAAGACGCAGCGTTCCTTGCCCATGTAGTATTCGCGGCCCGCACGCAGCTCGTAAAGAACGCGCCGCGGCACGAACATGGTTGCCGTGATCTGCGACGTCGGGTGGCTGAACTCCTGCCCCGCATTTCTGCCGTAATCTTTGAACAGGCTGACGTACTTGATGCGCGGATCGCGCTTCAGGTCAAGGATGCGTTCGGCCGCCAGCCTCAGGAACTGGCCGATCTCATCGTCGCTGGCGTTCCACAGATGCCGGTCATGGCGCGGATTCTCCACCAGGACCTCATGCGCTCCCACCGAATGCATTCGATCGTAGATGCCGTCGCCGCGGCGGCCGGGCTCACCCTCGATCCGGTAAAGCGGCCTGGGATGAACCACGGCGCGCGCTGACCATGGGGCTCCCGGGGTGTTCGGCGTCGTCGCGATGACTTGAGTTCCACCGGCATCCGCGCAGAACTGGCACGGCGCCTCTAAACGCACGCCGCCGTCGCCGGGATCGTCTCCCGTAATCACCCACGAGCGTGTGATCGGGTCTTTCCGCAGTTCCACAGGAAAGGAGAACATTCAGGCAGTGTGCCCGTCAACCGCGATTTCTTGTTCACCGGCCATGGCTGCTGATCGAGCGCAACCCGGCCGCCGCGAGAGATCGCTGCTCGCTTTGTTATAATCCGCCGAAAGTCCTGCCGATGACCGAGCCGTCCACTCCGCTGATGCGGCAATATGCCGCGGTCAAAAAAGAGCATCCCAACGCGCTGCTGTTTTTCCGGCTTGGCGACTTCTACGAGCTGTTCTTCGACGATGCTGTGCTCGCCGCTAAGGAGTTGCAGATCACGCTGACTTCCCGCAACAAGGAAAAAGGCGTGGCCATCCCCATGTGCGGCGTGCCCTATCACGCGGCGGAAGGCTACATCGGGAAGCTGATCCGCCGCGGCTTCAAAGTGGCGATCTGTGAGCAGATGGAGGACCCACGCCTGGCCAAAAAGTTGGTCCGCCGCGAAGTGACTCGCGTGGTTACTCCCGGCACCGCCGCCGATTCTTCTCTCGGGTCGGACGAAAACAATTTTCTGGCTGCAATCGCCCAATCCGGGGACCGGGTCGGATTTGCCGCTCTCGATTTGTCGACCGGCGAATTCCGCGCGACTGAGTTCTCTGGAGAAGGCGCACTGCGCCGGGTCCAGGAAGAACTGGAGCAGATCCGTCCGAAAGAGCTCTTATATGCCTGCGCCGCTCCTCTGTTTGAAAGCGGTACCCAGACCACCGGGCAGCCGGACTTCTCCGTGCGGGATTCGGCGTCGCTGAGTTCTGGAGAACGCAACTCTGTGCGCCAGCCTCCGGCTCCGCGCGCTCCAAATGCCTGCGCCGAGACCCCGCTCGATGACTGGATCTTTTCCCCCGATCACGCTATTCCTCTGCTCGAAAACCATTTTGGCGTGTTGTCACTCGAAGGCTTCGGCCTCGCCGGCCGGGCCGCGGCTGCTTCTGCCGCTGGTGCGATTCTGCATTACGTCCGCTCCACTCAACGCGGATCTCTCGATCATGTGGATCGCATCGGCTGGTACGAGCGCCAGAACTGCCTGGTGCTCGATGCCGTTACCGTCCGCAACCTCGAGCTGATCGAACCGCTGTTTGCCGGAACCGATGCCGGGGTCACTCTTTTTCGCTCCATCGACGCCGCCGCGACTCCGATGGGAAAGCGCCTGCTCCGCGCATGGATGCTGCGTCCCTCGCTCGACCTCTCGGAGATCCGTGCGCGCCTCGATTCCGTGGACGCGGGCGTAAAGGCGGTTGTCGCCCGCGAAGAGTTGCGGCGCTCTCTCGACGGCGTCCTCGATCTGGAGCGCCTGCTCAGCCGGGTAACCCTCGAAACCGCCAATCCTCGCGACGTGCTCGCGCTGGCCTCTTCTTTGGGAAAGATTCCCGCGGTTAAGGCCGCCGTTGCGCGCCTCGCCGCCCAGCGCATGGCCGCGCTGCATACCGCTCTCGATGAGTTGCGCGATTTGCGGGAGCGCATTGACAAGAACATCGTACCCGAGCCTCCGCTGGCATTTACCGACGGCGGAGTGATTGCCCCCGGCGTCGATTCCACTCTCGACGAACTGCGCGAGCTCTCGCGCAACAGCAAGCAGGTTCTGGCCCACATCGAGCAGCGCGAGCGGGCCCGCACCGGCATCACGTCCCTCAAAGTCAAATTCAATTCCATCTTCGGATACTACATCGAGGTATCGAAGCCGAACCTGCACCTCGTTCCTCAGGATTACGAGCGCAAGCAGACCCTGGTCAATGCCGAGCGCTTCACCACTCCCGAATTAAAGGAGTATGAGGCTAAGATTCTCGATGCCCAGGAGAAGATCGTCGAGATCGAGCGCCGCCTGTTTGCTGAATTACGTGGCGCGATCGCGGCCGAGGCCAAGCGCATCCGACAAACCGCTCTGGCTCTGGCCGAAGTCGATGTGCTTGCGTCCCTGGCGCATATCGCCGCTCTCCGCGATTATTGCCGCCCGGCCTTCGCCGATTCCTCCGATGGCGGTGAACTCGAGATCATCGGCGGCCGGCATCCCGTGATCGAGTTGCAGGAACAGGCCGGCGACCGTTTCGTGCCCAACGATCTTTACCTGAACGATACTAAGCACAACATCCTGCTGCTGACCGGCCCCAACATGGGAGGCAAGTCCACCTACCTGCGGCAGGCCGCGCTGATCGTGATTCTGGCGCACATGGGATCTTTTGTTCCTGCGCGTTCCGCCCGCCTGAGCCTGGTCGATCGCGTCTTCACCCGCATCGGCGCCAGCGACAATCTGGCTCGCGGCCGCTCCACCTTCATGGTGGAGATGACGGAAACGGCAGCCATTCTGCACACGGCCACCGCCCGCTCCCTGATTCTGCTCGACGAAGTCGGGCGCGGCACCGCGACCTATGATGGCCTCGCCATCGCCTGGGCTGCGGTCGAATACCTGCATGCCCGTGTGCGCGCCAAGACGCTCTTTGCCACGCACTATTTCGAGCTCACCGCACTGGCGGAGCAGCTCGCAGGCGTGAAGAACTTTCATGTTTCGGTCAAGGAGACCGGCGGCGGAATTATCTTCCTCCGCAAGGTCGAGCCCGGGGCGGCCGACCGCAGTTACGGGATTGAAGTCGCCAAGCTGGCGGGCCTGCCCAACGAAGTAGTCGTGCGGGCGCATGAAGTGCTGGTCGAGCACGAATTCGCCGAACAGCAGGCAACGGCGCATCTTTCACCGGCAGCCGCGCCACCCGCCGCCCAACTCACCATCTTCACACCCATCTCGCAGCCGGTGCTCGACAAATTGCGCGAAGTCGATCTCAATCGCCTGACCCCGCTTGAGGCGCTGAATCTGCTGGCAGAGCTGAAGAAAGAAATCTGATGCCCAACCCGACGCACCGTCTGCGACCGAAGGTCGCCCAGCTTCTCATCATCGGCTTCGACGGCACGGAGATGACGCCGCGCCTCGCTTCCCTGCTCACGCGCATCCAGCCCGCCGGAGTCATCCTGTTCGCCCGCAACATCAACACACCCGGCCAGACCCACCGTCTGCTGCGCGAATGCCAGCGATCCGTCAGTCATCGACTCCTGACCTGCGTCGATCTGGAAGGCGGAACGGTCGACCGTTTCCGCGAAGCACTCGGACCCGCTCCCGCCGCGGCCGAGGTCTTCGCCACCCACGATCGAAAAATGTTCCGCAAGCATGGCGCGCTGATCGGCGCCAATTGCCGCGCTCTTGGTTTCAATGTCGACTTCGCTCCGGTGCTCGATCTGGCCTTTGAAGCCTCGCAACCGGTCATGAAGTCGCGGGTCGTATCAGCCGATCCGCGAGAGACGGCCCTCTACGCGCGCGAATTCCTCGCCGGTCTGCGCTCTGCCAAGGTACTCGGATGCGGCAAGCATTTTCCCGGCCTGGGCGAGGGCCGCCTCGACAGTCATCACGAACTTCCCGTCATTGACAAGCCTCTGAAGCGTCTGTGGAAAGAAGACCTCGCTCCCTACCGCGCATTGCGGCGCCAGTTGCCGATGGTCATGGTTTCGCACGCTGCGTATCCCTCAGTCACTCGCAATCGCCTTCCCGCCTCGCTTTCGCCGGCCTGGATCTCCGGCATGCTGCGCAAGCGCATCGGTTATCGCAATCTCGTCGTCTCCGATGATCTCGAGATGGGCGGGGTGCTCTCGGCAGCTCCGATTGGGCAGGCCGCGGTCGAGTTTCTCCGCGCCGGAGGCGATCTATGCCTGGTCTGCCATCGCGAAGACCGCGTCCTGCTGGCCTTCGAAGCCTTGATCGAGACCTGCGACCGCGACAAACGATTTGCCCGGCGTGCCGCTGAGGCCTCGCGCCGAGTCGGCGCATTCAAGAAGAAATGGGCGAGCCTGCTTCGGGCGACGCCAGCGCCCTCGCCAGCCACCGTCGCGGCCCTCACACGCAATCTGTGGGAGTTCGGCGAGCAAGCGCGGCTGGAAGCGCTCAAGCGGCAACAGGTGCGGGGGCGGCGATGAAAGAGCGCGCCATGATCGTCGCCGGAGTCATGAGCGGAACCTCCGCCGATGGCATCAACGTGGCGCTGGTACGCATCGGCGAGAGAGCGGCCGCCGCTCACCACAAGAGGCTGTCTCCCGACGAATCACGCTCGATTCTTCCCCGTCATACCATCGCGCTTCTCGGACAGGCGGAGTTCCCATATCCACCCAACATCCGCGCTGCGATCCTTGGCGCGATGAATGCCGAGAGTGCGCGAGTCGCTGACCTTGCCCGGCTCAATTTCTTGCTGGGAGAGTTGTATGCCGACGCCATCGCGGCCAGCACACGTCGTTTCCGGACCAGGATCGATCTGGTCGGATGTCATGGCCAGACTCTGTACCATCAGGCGCGTCCTCAGCGATTCCTCGGGAAAAATGTAGCCGCGACCTGGCAAACTGGCGAAGGCGCGGTCGTCGCAGCCCGGCTCAAGGTTCCAGTCGTCTCCGACTTTCGTCCTGCCGACATCGCCGCGGGCGGCCAGGGAGCTCCGCTCGTGCCCTACCTCGACTACATCCTCTTTCGTGACACCAGCATCGGACGCATCGCCCAGAATGTGGGCGGCATCGCGAATCTCACCGCCATTCCCGCGGGAGCCAGTCCCGGCCAGATCATTGCATTCGACACCGGCCCCGGAAACATGGTCATCGACGCCGTAACCGAAGCGTTATTCCGACAGCGCTTCGATCGCGGAGGCAGGATCGCCGCTCGCGGCACGATTCTTGAACCGGTGCTGCGCAAGCTCCTGCAACGCGCATTCTTCCGCGCGAAGCCTCCCAAGACCGCCGGACGCGAGCAGTTCGGCCGCCAATTCGTCCGCGAGTTTCTGCGGCGGTGCGAACGTGCACGTCCCGAGGATGTTGTCGCCACCGCGACAGCTCTGACCGTCCGCTCCATTGCCGATGCGGTTCAGCGCTTCCTCATTCCGCGTTCGCCTGCCCGGCGCCCTCGTTCATTTCGTGAGATGATTCTCTCAGGCGGTGGATCGCGCAATCGCACGCTGGTATCGACTCTCGGGCAAGAACTCGCGCCACTGGAAATTCGACTGCGTCTCTCCGACGAGTTCGGCCTGCCTTCCGAGGCCAAAGAGGCGGTGGCCTTTGCCGTACTCGCTTACGAAACCTGGCATCGACGTCCTTCCAATGTGCCCCCGGCCACCGGCGCCAAACGGCCCGCCGTACTGGGAAAGATTTCTTATGCGTGAATGCGGGCCCTCGACTTTGAAGCTGAGACCCGACAACCGTCGCGAGGGCCGCACAAGACCACCGATCCGCTCCATCCGGCTCGCCGCTATTGCGCTTCTGTCTGCCTTCTCGATCCTCTCGCTGCTGTCCTGTGCAGCCAAGCCCGACCCAAACACGCTGGTGATGATTATCGAGTCCAGCCCCACCAATCTCGATCCGCGCATCGGAATCGATGCTCAGTCGGAGCGCATCGACAGCCTCATTTTCGATGACCTCCTCTCCCGGGGTAACGATCTCAATGTGGCTCCCGGCCTTGCCGAACGCTGGGAGATGCCCGATCCCCTCACCTACGTTTTTCACTTGCGCCGCGGCGTTCGCTTTCACGACGGCCGCCCACTCACCGCACGCGATGTGAAATGGACCTTCGATTCCCTCCTGCAGGGCAAGATTCGCAGCACCAAGGCTGGGGTTTACAAGTTTGTCGATCACATCGACGCACCCGATGACTTCACCGTCATTTTCCACATGAAAGAGCAGGATTCGACCCTGCTCTGGAATCTCTCCGACGGCGCGATCGGCATCGTGCCCGTCGGCAGCGGGGATGAAATGACCTTGCATCCGATCGGCTCGGGACCATTCCGGTTTGTGAGTGCGGAGACCGACCGCGATGTCATTCTCGCTCGCAACGACGATTACTGGGGCGACGAGCCCAAGCTCCGCCGCGTACGCTTCGCCGTCGTTCCCGATGAGACCACGCAGGCGCTCGAATTGCGCAAAGGCAGCGGCGATGTTGCGATCAATTCCCTGACTCCCGATACCGTAGCCACGCTCGAGCGCGACCCGTCGCTCAAGGTTGAGACCTCGCCGGGCACGCGGCTCGCTTATCTGGGATTCAACCTGCGCGATCCCATTCTCAAAGACGTACGCGTGCGCCAGGCTATCGCTTATGCCCTCGACCGCCGGCCGATGATTCAGTATCTATGGCGCGGCCAGGCGGAATTGGCTCGCAGCGTCCTGCCCGCGCAAAGCTGGGCTTATGACGGAGACACGCCCTCCTACGACTACGATCCTGCAAAAGCCGGGCAACTGCTCGACGCCGCCGGTTTCCCCGCAGTCAATGGCATCCGCTTTCACATCACCATGAAAACCTCGACCGACGAAAATACTCGCCTTATGGTCGCCGTGATGCAGCAGCAATTACGCAACGTCGGCATCGAGCTCGACATCCGCAGCTTCGAGTTCGCTACGTTTTTCTCTGACGTGACCCATGGCGCATTCCAGATGTACGGCCTCCGTTGGATCGGGGGCAATGAAGATCCTGATATCTTCGAATATGCTTTCCACTCCTCCAAGTTCCCGCCCAACGGAGCCAATCGCGGTTTCTACTTCAATCCCCGCGTGGATGCCTGGATCGACCAGGCCCGCCGCGCCAGTGATCCCGCCATTCGCAAGCCGCTCTATGCTGACGTCCAGCGCACCCTCGCCCAGGACCTGCCTTATATCGATCTCTGGTATCTCGACAACGTTCTGGTTCACACCCGGCGCGTGCACAACCTCAAACTGAATCCCGCGGGAAACTACGATTTCCTCCGCACCGCCGAACTCGGTGAACCCTCCAACTGAGTCCCTTCGAGTCGAAAGACAATTCCCGATCTGCGCCCCGATGATCCGATGGTAACCGGCGCTTTGACGATTTCCCTTCCCTCGCCGCCAAGCCGGCGCATAATTCACTTGTACAGGCGACCGCGCCGAGGAGTTTCATTGCAACGTTGTGCCGCCAGGTTCGGGCGGGCTGCTGTGGCCATCGTCTTCGCGATGTGGGCAGCTTTTTCCCTGGCTCAGCAGCCGCACAACCCTGCCGACGTCCCTCCGCATTTCAAGCTCGATCTGGAAACCGCAGCCCGTCTTCGTCCGCAGCTTCGGGCGCAAAGCATCGCCGCTACCGGCGCTTACATTCGCGGCCATCTCGTCTTCGAGAAACTGGTGCAGGAAGCTGCCGCTCCTTCCGGCTTCAAGCTCTCCTGGGATCTGCGCGTCGTCGACGATGGCCAATTCAACGCTTATGCCTCTCCCGACGGAACGATTTATGTGGAGAGCGGTCTGGCGCGGCTGGCCGGAGCGAGCAGCGGTCTTTGGGCCGCGATCCTTTCGCACGAGATCGCTCACGTCGTGCGCCGCGATTGGGCGAGGCGGTACCTCTATCAGAAATCTCTTCAAAGCGGCAGCGGCACTGCCATTGTTCTGGGTGATCCTGGTCTGCCCTCGGTCTCCTGGTCTGACTCGCGCACGGCTTCGGAGGATCTGGCCCGCTTTTGCCGCCAACTGGAACTCGAGGCCGACCGCGAAGGCCTGATGCTCATGGCGCGTGCCGGCTACCATCCCGACTTTGTTCCGGCTCTGCATCATCTTTTGCATGCGCAGAGTTCCGGCGATATTCCCGCATCGCTCTATGCCATGCATCCCTGCTGGGAGGAACGCGATCGCGAATTGACTCGCGTTTACCTCGCTGCCGCTCTGGAATTCGAGCGCCTCTGGCCCGAGTGGTATGCATCCCCCGGCGGAAATCCTCCCGTCGTCGTCTTCACCGAAGCCCCGACCGTCCGCAAAACGAGCTCTACGCAGTGGGTAGTGGACGTGCCGCTGCGCTGCCAGAATCTTGCCGGCGCGGTTGAGGTCGTTTTGCGCTCTGGCATGCCGGAAACACCGCCGAATGCAGCGAACCCCGCTCATCCCGCTTCGAACTCACCGCAATCCGGCGACGAACAGCGCCAGGTCACCGGCTGCACTTCGCCCACGACCACTGTGAGTTTCACCCTCCCAGCCAGCGCCGGACAAGGCCCACAATGGACCGACATCTACGTCGTCGACGCCTGGGGCTCGGTGCTGGCGCGCGCCGACTTTCCCAAGTTGCGGCACTAACCACTCGCGCCGCCTCCTGAATCTGCGCTCTTCGGTGTTACCATCGAATTTCACACCCATTATGCGCATCCTCTTCATCGGCGACATCTTCGGAAGGCCCGGTCGCACGATTGTGAAAGATCGCCTGCCCGGCATTATGCGCGATCAACAGATTGATCTGGTGATCGCCAACGGCGAAAACTCCGCCGCCGGTTTTGGCATCACTCCGGCGCTCGCTGAAGAACTCTTCGAACTCAACATCGACGTCATCACCACCGGTAACCATGTCTGGGATAAGCGCGAGATCATCGACTACTTCCAAACCGTCGATGGCAATGGACATGGGCCTGCTCGCCGCGTGCTGCGTCCGGCAAACTATCCCGCCGACATGCCCGGCTCCGGCTTCTATCAGGGCCACAAGGGCAAGATTCCGTATGCCGTCATCAACGTCCAGGGCCGCGTGTTCATGGCCTCCAATGACGACCCGTTCCGCACCGTCGATCAGCTGCTCAAGAAGATCGAGGCCGGCGTGATCGTGGTCGACATGCACGCGGAAGCGACATCGGAGAAGATCTCCTTCGGCTGGTACCTTGATGGCCGGGTGACTGCCGTCGTCGGCACCCATACCCACGTCCCTACCGCGGACGAGCGCGTTCTTCCCAAGGGGACCGCCTACGTCACCGATGTTGGCATGACCGGCCCTTACGACGGAGTCATCGGGGTAAAGAAAGAACTGGTCGTCGGAAAGTTCCTCAGCGGAATGCCGGTGCGCTTTGAGCCGGCCACCGGCGATGTCCGCCTGTGCGCCGTCATCATCGATTGCGACGAAAAAACCGGCCGCGCCCGCAGCATCGAACGCCTCATGCTGACCTGAGCGTCGTTTGCCCGCCCTTGACTTCAGTTCCCATCCTTGGAGCGCAAGAAGCCACCTTCTCCACGTTCTTTCCTTGCCGTCGCGAAAACGCCCTGCCCTGGTCCGTTGCACCAAAGGTACGAGGGCCTGTTGGCCTGCTTCGGGCGGCGAAAATCAGGCTAAAATTACTGGTCATGAGCCGGGGGCCGTCCATTGTCGCAGCCGTAGTGTTGGCGGTGTCCTCCGCTGCCTTTTGCGCGAGCGCCAATGCCCCTGCGGACTCTCCTCCTGTCCTGTGCAGCAGCGGCGTTCCCGGCGGCATCAGTTGCTTTCTCTCCAAGAGGGACCGCGAAGAGGCCAGGAACGCCTTTGCCCACGGCGTGAAACTGGAAGAACATCACCATCTCGAAGAGGCCTTTTCCCAATTCGACAAGGCTGCCCGGCTGGTTCCGGAAGACCCGCAGTTTGTCACCGCCCGCGAAATGGCGAAGGGTCAGCTTGTTTTCCAACACGTGCAAAAGGGCAACACCCTGATGGCCCAGGATGCCCGGCTCGCAGCCGCTGCGGAATTTCGCGCGGCGCTTGACCTCGATCCCGATAACCAGTTTGCGCAGCAGCGCTTCGCCGACGCCACGCGCTCCTCGACTCGGGAGTCAGAACCGCTCCTGCCCACCATGCTCGCCGATGCCGGCGAGATTCATCTTCAGCCAAAGTCCGATGTCGCCACCTTCCATTTTCGCGGGGACGTTCGCGGACTCTTCAACGTTCTGACCACCGCCTACGGAGTCACCGCCCAATTCGATGACTCGGTGCAGAACCACCCGATCAGTTTCAACCTCGATGACGCCGATTTCTTCACCGCGCTCAAGCTTGCCTGCGATGTGAGCAAGACGATGTGGACCGCTCTCGGCTCCCACCAGATTCTTCTCGCCGCCGACACCCAGGAGAATCATCGGCAGTACGATCGCATGGCCCTTGGCACGTTCCTTCTCCCGCCGCGCTCAAACCTGGAGCAGGCCACCGAAGTCATCAGCGCCCTGCGCACCATGTTCGATCTTCGCTTCATCACCGCCGGCCAGACCGCCAACACCATGGAGATTCGGGCGCCTGAGCCCATCATCGAAGGCTGCCGCAAATTGCTGGCGCAGCTCGACCAGGAACGCCCGCAAGTCATGTTGGATGTTCAGGTCTTTCAGATCAGCCATCAGTTCACCCGCGACATCGGATTGCACATCCCCGATACCTTCAACATGTACAACATTCCCATCGGCGCACTGGCGGCTCTCGGGGGACAGAATATCCAGCAACTGCTGAATGAGCTCGTCTCCTCCGGAGGCATCAACCAGGCCGGCAATTCCGCGCTGTCTGCCTTGCTCGCGCAATTGGAGGGCCAGCAGAATTCCATCTTCAGCCAGCCGCTGGCCACCTTCGGCGGCGGCCTCACGTTCATGGGACTCAGCCTCGACCAGCTTTCGGCTGCGCTCTCGCTCAACGAATCCTGGGCTCGCACCCTCGATACCGTTTCCATGCGCGCTGCTCAGGGCAACGACGTCACCTTTCACCTGGGCGAGCGCTATCCCATTCTCAACGCCAGTTACGCCCCGATTTATAACTCGCCGCAGATCTCCCAGGTGCTCGGCAACCAGAGCTACATCCCGCCATTTCCTTCCGTCAGTTATGAGGACCTCGGACTGAACCTGAAAGCCAAGCCCGCGGTTCACGGCGACACTGTCAGCATGGAGTTGGAGATGCAGGTGCGTTCGCTGAGCGGGCAATCCAATAACGGCGTCCCGATCATCTCAAATCGTGAATACAAGGGAAGCATCAACCTGAAGAACGACCAGCCGGCGGTGATTGCGGGTCAGTTCTCGCGCACTGACATGCTCTCGATGAGCGGCATCCCGCTATTAAGCTTTCTTCCTGTCCTGAATCAGGCTGCCGTAAGCCACACGAAAGAGGAGGATGATGACGAACTTCTGGTCGTCATCACTCCGCACCTGATCTCCGACATCAACCGCGCGACTCCCGAGATCTGGATCACCCAGCGCTAGTCGCCCGAAGCCGTCAGTTCCCGTCTTTCGCGGCGAAATCGACCAGGCTCTTATAGACGTCGGCCAGGTGGGCGTCGAAGTTCCCGATCTTTCGTCCATTGATGAACAACGTCGGAGTTCCGGTTACGTCGACCGCCTTGCCCAGTGCGATCGACGCATCCACGCGGGCTTTGGTCTCCGGCGTGGCCGCGCAGGCGGCGATCTCCGATCCTTTCACACCTGATTGGTCGGCAAGCGCCGTGAGCTTCTGATCGGCGGTTTCGGCCGTGATGTCGGATTGCGTCTCGTAGGTCTTCGATATGAACGTCCAGAAGGCATCGTTCGACGCCCGCCCCACGCAGTCCGCATAAGCCGCGCCCTTGGCCGCCCAGTTGTGCATTTGCAATGGAAAATTCTGGAACACGAAACGCGCGTTCGGCTCGTCTTTTTCCAGTTGCTCGATCGTGGGTTGCGCCGCCTTGCACGCCGGACACTGCAAATCCCCGAATTCTACGATGGTCACCGGCGCATCTTTCGGACCGCGCGAAGGCCCGGTAATCCCCTGCTGCAGTAGCTTCTTCACCGGATCGAACGGCCGCGCGCCGAAGGGGATAATCTCGCCGACGATGGCATGGTCGCCGTCGGGTGTCGTATAGAAGCGGAACAGCTGCTGGCCCTGCTGACCTGCCATGATCACCGTCACCTCGGCCAGCCCCGCCAGTCCCGCCGGCCTTATGCTGGTGATTTTCCAGCTCAGATCCGACTGATAACCAAACTGCTCGCGCAGGAAGGAATCGACTGTCGCCTCGGTGGGAAGGTTGACCGACGGGTCCGCTGCCGGCTTCTCATCTGCTTTCGTCGATTTCGCGGTTGTGCCGGCCTGGCCGGCTGACAGCGTCGTCGTCAGCAACAGCAGACAGATTGTGGTTGCAAGTGAGCGCATGAGTTCCTTTCGCGTCGGACTTCTCCAGCCTGGGACTTGGACGATTCGGATAGCTTACTTACAGAATACTTCAAACCTCGCCCTTGGCGGCAATGGGAAATCGCCGCCCGTAGCCAAATGCCTTGGGAGAAATCTTCAGCCCCGGCGCCGCCTGCTGCCGCTTGTATTCGGCGCGATCGACCATCCGGATCACCCGCCGCACCGTCTCCATCTCGAAGCCTCGTTCTCGCGCAATCCGCTCGGCCGAGTGCGAGTCTTCCACGTAATCTTCGAGGATCGCATCGAGAGTGTCATAGTCCGGCAGCGAATCGCTGTCCTTCTGGTTGGGCCGCAACTCTGCCGAGGGCGGCTTCTCCAGCGTCGCCGGCGGAATCACCGGGCGCTGCCCATTCACGTACCGGCTCAGGCGGTAGACCAGCGTTTTCGGAACATCGGAAATCACCGCCAGCCCTCCGACCATGTCTCCATAAAGCGTGCAATAGCCGACCCCCAGCTCGCTCTTGTTCCCGGTCGACAGCACGATCGCTCCAAACTTGTTCGACAGCGCCATCAGGATCGCTCCCCGCGCCCTCGATTGCAGATTCTCCTCGGTCACGTCTTCCTTCTTGCCGGCAAAAGCGCCTTCCAGCGTCTGCCGGTAGGCTTCATACGGCGCATTGATCGACAGCAATTCGAAGCGGATGCCCAGATTTTCCGCCAGCGCCCGCGCGTCATCGATCGAGCCCTGCGACGAATACGGCCCCGGCATCCCCACGCCGAGCACATTGTCGGCTCCCACTGCGTCGGCGGCGATCACCGCCGTCAGCGCCGAATCGATCCCGCCGCTCAACCCGACAATCGCTTTCTGAAATCCGCATTTGTGAATGTAATCGCGCGTGCCCAGCACCAACGCCGCGTAAGCGCTGGCGTCGTCTCCGGCAATCTGCTCGTGTATGTCGCCGGTCAGACTCGCCGAATCAAAGTAGACCAAGTCTTCCTCAAAGGAGCGGCCTTGCGCGACAATCGTTCCTTCCGCGTTGAGAACGATGCTCGAGCCATCAAACACCAGGCTATCGTTCCCGCCCACCTGATTCACCAGCACTACCGGAACCTTGTGCTGGCGCGCCAGGCTGGCCAGCATGTCGCGGCGCAGCTCCCGCTTGCCGATCCAGAACGGAGAAGCCGAAATGTTGAGCACAACATTCCCGCCCGCATGCACCAGCGCTTCCACCGGATCCACCGGATACATCTGCCGCGGCCAGAATTGCTTGTCGTTCCACGCGTCTTCGCAGATGGTCAGCGCCACGCGATTGCCGCAGAATGAAAACAGTTCCTGGTTTCGCGCCGGAGCGAAGTTGCGCACCTCGTCGAAGACGTCATAGGTGGGCAACAGCATCTTCGACTGCGTGAAGGCGACTTTCCCGTCCATGAGCAGCGCAGCCGAATTCATCACCGACTTGCCCGTATCCGACGTAGCCGGCGTGACCAGGCCGCAGATGATGACGATGCCACGCGCCTCGGCCGCGATCCGTGCAACCGTCTCGGAATTTCGCGCCACAAACGATGGCCGTTCGACCAGATCGCGCGGCGGATAGCCGCACACCGCGAGTTCGGGAAACAGGATCAGGCCCGCTCCGCTTTCCCGCGCGCGCTTCGAGAAATCAATGATTTTGGCAGCGTTGCCGGAGAAGTCTCCGACCGTGGGATTGATCTGCCCCAGGGCAATCTTCACTTAACTAGTGTAAAGCGGCGGGTTCCGGCAGGCCAAGCCGCGTCCCGCCCACGAATCGCGGTTGGGGCCGGCTCAACCTTTTCCGGTTTGGAAGGCGGGGGGCAGCTTCATCCTCTTGGCACGCATCGTGATGAGGGTCACTGCCCGCGTTTCTTCGTCCTCGTACACTCTGGCCGTGCAACCGCCAAGAAAAAAGGGGGCGACGATGAAGAATGAAATAGCTGGAACCTCTGCGCACTGGCAGTTAGGGCCTCTGCTGGGATATCTGTTCTTCGTGGCCTTCGCAACCGCCCTCTTCGCTGGCGGCAAGGGCTATCCGGTGCAGGGGATTGTTACTGCGCTAGGAACAGCTCAGGACACAACCGGAGGTGGAGGAGAGACTCCCGTGCTGACGCACTTGCATCGCTCCTACACTGTGAAGACCGACACCCGAGTCTTCGTGCTGGAATGTCCCTACGACATGAACGCCGTTCTCGCCCGCACTGAGTGTGGCGGAAAGAAAAAGAAAATCACAATCGGCGAGACGATTCATTTCCGTTTGGAGAAAAACAGCGCTTTCTTGCTCAACGCAGAAGGCAAGGAAGAAAAGCTCAGAGTTTTGAGCGAATCCATGAGTGCAGATGGAAACGCAGCCCCTGCTGCGGCGCAGCCGCACTGAATCGGCCATTCGCCGATCTGCGTCTTACCGGATCGCGATGATCTCCGGCCCTTCTGAACGGAGCCCCGGCTCAGTCGCTGTCAGCCGCCTCCGGGAACGTCGCAAAGCAGCTCTTCGGATTCAGGAAGCACGACGTCGCGTATTTCGCGCCTCTCACCGGGAAAAACGGCCGCGGAAAATTGAATTCGAAGAAGTCATGCAGCGAGTAATGCTGCGGTCCGAACGACGCATCCTGCGCAAAGAAATCCGCGTAAGGCCATTGCTCCGGCCCCACCGTCCCGATCGGATTGCCGTTCGTCCCAAAGGCATATTCGATGAAGTTCAAAATGCTGCCGAAATCGTGGCAGTAATAACTCGGGCATACCGGATTGTTCGGCGGCCCTGAGATATATCCCGCCTTGGCGTAGGGCGAAACCACGATCAGCGGCACCCGGAACCCATACACGTACGACTCCCCATTTCCGCCGCCGTTGGGATAGCCCGCGTTTCCCTGCCCGATGGTCTTGATCGGATCGACATCGTCGTAGAAGCCGCCCCAGTCGTCCCAGGTGATCAGCAGCGCAGTGTTGTTCCAATAGTTGCACTGAATCGGAAGTTTATTCCCGGCGTTGTCATAGCCTCCGACCGCATTAACGATCGCCGCCACCCATGACGGGCCGCCGTCGGAACCCACAGTCCCCGGATGATCCGACCAGGCTCCATCCGGAATCACCCAGCTCACCTTCGGCAACTGGCAGGCCGCTGTGCTGGTTCCATTGACTCCAAGATCGGTAAGAATCTTCCCGACCTTCGAGACCACATGGCCGTTCTTGAATGCCGGACCTTCGCAGCTGCCCCCGAAGCCGCTCGATTGGCAGATGTGGTTGATGGCATTTGGAGCCGTCCACAGCGACCCCTGGCCGCTGGTGTAATAGCGCCAGCTGATGCCCGCGCCGTTCAGCAGGTCCGACATGGTGCGATGCTCGTAGCATGGATATCCCTGCGTAGCCCCACTCGGCACCGGCGGCGCGTATCCCTTCGACTCATTTCCCGTCGGGCTGACTTGAGAGACATAGTTGCCCGCCGCTGCAATGCATCCGTTGGCCGAACCGCCGACCAGATTTTCCGCGGCGAACCACTGATAGTAGAACCCCGGATACGCCTCCGGCGCCGACGTTCCCGAAAACAGGAACTGATGCGCCGGGAAGCTGGGGCCCTGGTTCGTCTGGAACATGTAGTTGGCAAACCCGTAATCCTCAGCCAGCTGGAAATACGGATCGAGAATGCCGTGCACGCCGTCGTAGGTCGCATTCTGCACGTACGTGTATTCCGGACAATACGCGTAGGCAGAATTCGGGCATGCCGGAACAGCGCAGCCCGAACTCAGTCCCGGAGGAATGCTGCAGGCTCCGTCCATTTTTCCGCCGTCATAGGTCGGCAGCCAGCCGCCCTTATGCGCGTGCGACGGATTGAAGCATGCATCCAGCCGCCATGGCGTCAGCGGAATTCTCGTATTGCGGCAATAGCCGCTGCCTTCCAGGTGCGCCCCGCGGCGGATCAGGTTCTGGTCCGCCAGAAACAGATTGTCGGGCGTGCGATTCTCCTGGACCACCACGATGATGTGCTGCAGTGGTGTATTGGGCGCGGCGGTCTGGCCGCCGCAGTAGGCGGCAACAAAAAGCGCAGTCAGGGCTAGGGCTAATCGGCAAACTACGACCTTCACAGGAACCTCCCGGGGGGCTAAGTCTTTCTTTACAGAGGGCGTTTCATTAACAGAACCCAGTGGGGATGGCATGTTACGACCATCCGGGCTCGCGGTCAAGGTTCTACTTGGCCCGACCGCCGAGCTTTCCCGCTTTGTGAACCACTTCGGCACCCTGCGCAGAATCCCGGCAAAATTGCAAAAAACCTGCTACATTATCGTTTTTGTTACGTTTTGCAAACGAGGGCCAACATGCCAACTGATTCGGATCAGAAGCCACGACGCTCTGTTTCCTGGCTGACCGTGCTGTTCAGCATTTTCACGCTCTTTTTCTTCGGCACCTTACCTGCCCTGCTCGCACAATCCGGCGCGCCAGCCCATCCCTGGATGAACCCGCAACTGTCCCCCGACGATCGCGCAGCCATGGTCGTCAAGGAGATGACTCTCGACGAGAAGATTTCCATGTTGCATGGCACCGGAATGGAGGGCCTGAGCCCCATCAGCCCGCTGGCCGTGCATTCCGACGGCGGCGCCGGATACGTCGTCGCCATTCCCCGCCTCGGTATTCCCGCGATCCAGATGTCCGACGCCGCCTACGGCGTCCGCAACAGCGGTGAGAATGGCCGCTACTCGACCGCGCTGCCCTCCGATGTTGGCGCCGCTGCCAGCTGGGATACGCAGGCCGCCTACGCTTACGGCGCTCTCATCGGCGCCGAACTCCGCGATCAGGGCTTCAACATGACTCTGGGTGGAGGCGTTAACTTGACCCGCGAGCCCCGCAACGGTCGCACTTTTGAATACATGGGCGAAGATCCCGTTCTCGCCGGCACCATGGTCGGCTCGGTGATGAAGGGAGTACAGGCTCAGCACGTTCTCGGGGATATCAAGCACTACGCCCTGAACGATCAGGAGAGCGGCCGCAACGCGGTCAACATTCACATCGACCAGCGCGCCGCCCGCGAAAGCGACTTGCTCGCATTCGAAATCGGCATCGCAGACTCAGACGTTGCTGCCGTCATGTGTTCCTACAATCGGCTCGACGGCGATTATGCCTGCGAGAACAAGTACCTGCTCACCGACGTGCTCAAGAAAGATTGGAATTTCAAAGGCTTCGTTCTCTCCGACTGGGGCGCCACGCATAGCGCCGCCAAGGCGTCCGCCGCCGGCCTCGATCACGAAGAGCCCGGCTGGATCTTCTACAGCGACGAACTGAAGCACGATGTCGAATCCGGCAAAGTCTCGCAGGCGGAACTCGATGATCATGTTCGCCGCATCCTGCGCTCCATGTTTGCCACCGGCGTCATCGACGATCCGCCGAAAAAGGGTGTGGTCGACGTCGAGCACGGTTTCGAGGTTGCGCGCACCATTGAGGAACAGAGTGCTGTCCTCCTGAAGAATGATCACCAGCAGCTTCCTCTCGACGCGTCCAAAATTCACAGCATCGCCGTCATCGGTCCGCATGCCGATGTTGGCATGATCTCCGGCGGCGGCTCGGCCCAGGTCGATCCTCCCGGCGGAAATGCCATCATGCCTCCCGGCAAGGGACAAACCCATTGGCTGGAGCCCATCTGGTTCCCGACGTCGCCGCTCAAAACCATTCGCGCCAAGGTGCCGGGAGTCGCCGTCAGGTTCGATTCCGGGGCGAACCCCGATTTGGCCGCGGCCCTGGCGAAGGATTCTGACCTCGCCATCGTCTACGCTTTTCAATGGGAGAGCGAAGGTATGGATCTTCCCGATCTTTCCCTTCCCGAACATCAGGACGACCTTATTGCGAAAGTCGCCGCCGCCAATCCTCACACCATCGTCGTGCTCGAAACCGGAACCGCTGTCACCATGCCGTGGGTCGATCAGGTCAGCGCGATTCTCGAGGCCTGGTACGGCGGCAGCAAGGGCGCCGATGCCGTCGCCAACATCCTCTTCGGCGACGTCAATCCCTCCGCCAAGTTGCCCTTGACCTTCCCCCGTAGTGTGGCAGACCTGCCGCATCCCACTCTTGTCCTGCCTCCGCCGGAAACTGTCGCCGCCGATCGCCAGGGCTGGAAACGGATCGCGGCGGGCCTGCCTTCATTCGATGTGACTTACAACGAAGGTGTGAAGGTGGGTTACAAGTGGTACGACGCCGAGAACAAGCCGGTGCTCTTCCCCTTCGGCTACGGCTTGTCTTACACGACGTACTCGTATTCCAATCTGAAGGTGACGACGGGCGCGAATCCTCAGATCACATTCACCGTAACCAATACCGGTAGCCGCGCCGGTGCGGAGATCGCCGAGGTCTATGCCGCCCTTCCGGCTGCCACTAACGAACCGCCCAAGCGCCTGGTCGGCTTCAGCAAAATCAAACTCAACGGCGGCGAAAGCAAGGAAATCACCGTCACCGTCGACCCCAAGTATCTCTCGATCTTCGATGTCGCCAAGAACGCCTGGCAGCTCGTTCCCGGCGACTACTCGTTCATGGTCGGAGGCTCTTCGCAGGATCTGCCGCTGAAACAAACTGTGAGCCTGAAGTAGGCGAGCCTGAGGTAGAGAAGATAAACGCGCAGTAAAAGTCCGATTGCCCCACCCTGGTCGCGCCTTTGCGACAGGGTGGGGACAGCTTCTCAATCCCCTCCTGCTGGAAACACAGTATGTTTGGGCGCCGGCATCGGCGCATCGCCCATCTGATCCTTCCACAGCACCCGATTGAGAGCATGTGCGTCCGCCGCGTCCGGACGCGAGAAATCCATCTTCTCCGAAACCCGCGCCCCCGGCGCATCGTGCCGGTTCCTTTCGTAGATCAAGCCGTTCCGCAGGTTCCTGCGATCGGCCCGGAATGGTGGCTGATCCCCTTTCCCCGAGAAAAGATGCCCCATCACCGGCGCATAGGCGTCGTTCTGATTCATCGGAGGCAGACCCAACAACGTCTCCATCGTGTGAATCACATTCACCGTCGTATAGAAGCGATGCTCGACATAGGGCTGCGCCGCCGATCCTGGAGAATACTTGCTCACCACGAACGCGATCGACCGATGCGCATCGACATGATCGGCGCCATCCTGCGCGTCGTCTTCCAGCACGAAAATCGCTGTGTCATCCCAGTAAGGACTGCGCGAGACCGCTTCGACCACCCGTCCCAGCGCCAGATCGTTGTCGGCCACCGAGGCCGCCGGCCGCGGATGATCCGGCCGCGTTCCACCCGTGTGGTCATCCGGCAAATACAGCAGAACGAACGACGGCAGTTCGAATTGGGCTCCCTCGTGTTCTTGTTTTGCTCGAACATACGCCTGAAATTCGTTCAGGAATTCGTCGGCGCGCAACTGGTCCGGATAATCCGTATTGAAGTCCGGAAACAGGGTGTCGAAGTGATCGCGCAAATCCGCCTTCGTGGGCTTCACATCCCCAAATAACGGCACATCCCACGGCCAGGGGCTCACTCCGCCATGCGGATCGCCCACGTTCGGCTCCAGGCTTCCGCCCTGCTCCACCACCGTCCGCGGACAGCGACCCTTCAACTCCGGTGGCGTGGTTTGTTTCGTATTCGCATCCGCGCGGTATGCGTTACACCACTCCGCATTCACAAACTCGCCGTAATCCCGGAAGGAAACGTGATTGCGCGTCAGGTTGTCCCACAAAAATCCCGTCGACGGATCGTCCACATCCGGCAGGTTATGTTCCAGCGGATATTCTTCCGCATTCAGCCCTTGAAAATCGTAGGAGCGCTCTTTGCCGCGATACGCAATCTGCCACGTCTTCTCGTTGTAGTCGGAGGTAATCGCCGCCGTCGACCACAGATGCCCATCGCCGGAAACCTCGCCGCTGTCGTAGAAGTTGTCCAGCACGCCAAATTGCAATGCCAGCTTGTGCTCGTTCGGCGTGATGTCGGCGCCATACATATTGAGCGAAGGATCGCCGTCGCCCACCGCCGTATCCCCATTTTTCAGGTCGCCCAGAATCTGATCGAAGGTGCGATTCTCTTTGATGACATAAATCACGTGCTTGATCGGATTCTCGCCACCGGCAAACGCAACCTTCCCCGGATCGCTGTGAAACAGGTTGTCGTTCTCGACCATCTGCGTATACTCGGGCAGCTTCGCCATCGTCGCCGCAATATTCAGCCGCGCAATCGATCCCCTCAGCAGCGTCGGAATATACGGATGCTCTTTGTGCTTGGTCTCATAGACCGTCTTGCCCATATCTTTGTTCGCGCGCGATCCCTCGCCCTTTGCCGTCGCGATCAGCAGGTCGTCGCCCTGCACCGCCAGCGCCGACGGATACCAGTCGGTGGGAATGAAACCGAGCCCCCAGGACACTATGTCGTTCGCAGGACCCTGGCTCAACATCGATGTGTCAAGCACCGCGACCGCATCGAGCGACGCAGTCGCCGCAAAGAGCCGGCTGCCATCGCCGGACTGCGCCAGCGCAATCGGAAAGCTTCCGTCGAATTTCTGATTGCGCTCCGACGTTTTCAAATATCCCAACGCCTGCCCGGAATCAGTTCCAACCACTGCAACTTCGTCGATATTAGAAAGCGCGACATAAAGACTCTTCTCATTCCGACTCAGCAGCATCGCCGTCGGATGCGATCCCGGCGCTACCGGATCCTTCGGCTTGCTCAGCTCGACCCACTTCGCCACCTGCCCGGCCGCCAAATCCAGTTCTGCCACCTGCGAGGCATTCCACAGGCTGCACCACGCTCGCTTTCCGTCCTTTGTCGCCACGCACGTATACGGATACGAGGCTGGCACCATCGCATTCGTGCTGAGATCAAAACTCTTAAGAACTTTCCCCGTCGCCGCATCGAGCAACACCGCGTTATCCGAAAGATCATTCGCCACCAGCAACTCATCCCGCCCGCCGGACAGGATCACCGCAATCCCCGCCGGATATGGAATCGCCATATTCGGCGGCGCCTTCAATCCCATGGCCAGTTTTTTTCCCGCCGCCAGCGGCTGCAGCGCAATCGGAATAAACCGCTCCGGAGCAACCTTTCCTGCGGCAAAGCTGTACACCGCAATTCCATCGCCCGTGTCGCCCTTTTTCGCTCCCGTCGGATCGGTCAGCGATCCCACCGACGCGTACAAATGTTTGCCGTCCGAACTGAAGGCCAGCCCGATGAAGTAACTCTGGTGTGCTTCGTCGTCGAGCCGCGCGTCGGGAAAGTCGGTGATCTTGTTGTTCGCCAGATCGAGCACCGAGATCGACTGACGTGCCAGCGTCTCCTGGGTGCCGTAGCCGTCATTCAGCAGCGCCGCGTATTTTCCATCCGGACTGATCACCATCGTCACCGGAAAGCTGTTCGTGCTGCCAATCTTCCCCGGCGACGGCACGGTCAGCATTTTGCTGGTGGGCAGCATGATCGGAGGCCGCTCTCCGGAAGTCGGCGCCGACGTTTGCGCCACGGCCATCGATGAAATCAGGTAACACACGGCGAGCGAGCGAGCCAGGAAGCCGTTCACGGGACCTCCGCGCAGAAATCGAGCTTAGGAATGAGAGAAGAGATGAAGATGAGGGTAATGCAACGGCGTGGGGATGGTCAAAGCCGTTTCCGAATTACAGCCCGGAAACCCGCGACGGCCGTGCCGCCGCTGCCGACGTATCGGAGACAGTCCCGCTCTCCGCATTCTCCGAGCCGTCAGGATGCACGTTGTGCCGCACGTCCGAGCCCTGCACCCAGAAGATGACATCTTCCGCAATGTTGGTCGCATGGTCGGCCACCCGCTCCAGGTTGCGCGCGACCAGCAACGCATCCAGCGCCTGCCGCACCACCTCGGGACGGTCATTCATGGTCTTGACCAGTTGGATAAACGCGTCGTCGCGCATCCGGTCGACCACGTTATCCATTTCGAGCACAGCCTGCGCCAGCTCGACTTTGCCTTCGATAAACGATTCGAGCGCCCGCCGCACCATCGCGCTGACCGCCGCTCCCATGCGTGCAATATCGACCGGCAGTTCCGCCGCCGGCAGTTCAACCATATCCATCACTCGTTCCGCGATGTTCACCGCCTGATCGCCCACCCGCTCCAGGTCGGAATTAATCTTGGTCACGGCTAGGATGAAGCGCAGGTCTACCGCCATCGGCTGCTGCATGGCCAGCAGATCGAAAGCGGTTTCGTCGATCTCGCGCTCGGCCGTGTTGATCAGGTTTTCGCCCTCCAGCACCATCTGGCAGCGAGTCAGGTCCCGGTCCACGTAAGCCTGGCGGGCGCGATCCACCGCCTGCTCCGCCAGCCCTCCCATGCGAAGCAATCTCTGCCGCAGATCGTCAAGCCCTTGTTGAAAGCGCGTCCGCATTATCCGAACCTTCCTTCCGAATCAGAAGCCTAGCGCAGCTCCCACTTCCCCAGCGGGGCGAGGATTCTCTACCCACAAAACCCTTGTCGCCCGTCGACTAGCCGAACCGCCCCGTGATGTAGTCTTCGGTTCTCTTGTCCGACGGCTTGGTAAAGATCTTCTCCGTCTTGTCGAACTCGATCATTTTGCCCAGCAGGAAGAAGCCGGTAAATTCCGCCACGCGCGCCGCCTGCTGCATGTTGTGCGTCACAATTACGATGGTATACCGCTCTTTGAGCTGGAAGATCAACTCTTCAATTTTCCCCGTCGAAATCGGATCGAGCGCCGAGCAGGGCTCATCCATCAGCAGAACCTCCGGCTCGACCGCCAGCGCGCGCGCAATGCAAAGCCGCTGTTGCTGCCCGCCCGACAGGCTGGCTCCCGACTTCTTGTGCACATGATCCTTGACTTCGTGCCAGAGCGCCGAAACCTCCAGCGAGCGCTGCACGATCTCATCCAGCTTCCGCCGCTCGCGAAATCCATTCAGCTTCAAGCCTGAAGCCACGTTGTCATAGATCGACATGGTGGGAAACGGATTCGGCTTCTGAAACACCATGCCGACCCGCCGCCGCAACTGGGTGGGCGAAGTGCCGTTGTAGGCATCGATCTCGCCGATCCGGATTCGTCCCTCGACCCGCGCCTCCGGAATCGTCTCATGCATGCGATTGATGCAGCGAATGAAGGTCGACTTGCCGCATCCCGATGGCCCAATCAACGCCGTGGCGTGATTGGCCGCCACCTTCAAGTTGATGTCGTACAACGCCTGACCCTTGCCGTACCAGGCATTCAGGTTGTCGACCTGGATTCCAACGCCCATGATTAGGCCGCTCCAAAAGTGCCGCGCCGCACGACATACCGTACGGCCCCGACGGAAGTCACGATAAGAATGATCAACACCAGCGCTCCGGCCCACGCCTGGCGATGGTAATCGTCATAGGCGGAGAGCGCGTAGTTGTAAATCTGCAGCGGCAGCGCCGCCGTGGGCTGGTTCACCTTGAGATTCCAGTAGTCGTTTCCCAGCGCCGTAAACAGCAGCGGCGCCGTTTCTCCGGCGACGCGAGCGAAAGCCAGCATGATTCCCGTGATCACCCCCGAGGTCGCCGTCCGCAGCGTGATCGAAAGCGTGGTGCGCCAGCGCGGCACGCCCAATCCGTAAGCCGCCTCGCGCAGAGCCTGTGGCACCAGCAGCAGCATCTCTTCGGTGGTTCGGCTGATGGTCGGCACCATCATGATGGCCAATGCCAGGCCGCCCGCCAGCGCCGAGAACCCGTGCCCGCGCACCAGAACTGCCCAAGCCACGATGCCGACCACAATCGACGGCACCCCATTCAGCACGTCGGCGGTGAAGCGAATTGTGCTGCCCAACCGGTTGCGCCCGAATTCTGCCAAATAGATGCCGGCGCCAATCCCGAACGGCACGCCCACCACGCTCGCGATAGCCAGAATCAGCACCGATCCCACAATGCCATTGGCCATGCCGCCGCCGACTTCTCCGATCGGCTTCGGAATCTGCGTCAGGAATGTCCAGCTCAGCGATCCCACACCTTTGTAAACGAGGTAGGCAAAGATCGCGAACAATGGAGCCAGTACGATGAAGACGGTGAGCACGGCTGCTCCCGTCATCGCCCGGTCGGTGATTCGCCGCCGCAGGCCGATCGGTGGAACCGTGGTGGCCGCTGCCGCTGGCTCAGGCATGTCCCCTCACAGGCTGCCCCCGCGTGACGCTCCATACCAGCAACCGCGCCAGCGCATTCACGATAATCGTCACCAGGAACAGCGCCAGGCCAATTTCTACCAGTGCCGAGAGATAGACATCGCCGGTGGCTTCGCTGAACTCATTCGCCAGCACGCTGGCCATGGTGTAGCCGGAGGCGAACAGCGATTTGGAAATCTCCGGGCGGTTCCCGATCACCATCGTGACCGCCATGGTCTCGCCCAGGGCCCGGCCCAGCCCGAGGATAATCCCGCCCACAATGCCGGCTCGCGCGTTGCGCAGCACGCCCACGCGGATCATCTCCCACCGCGTGGCTCCCAGCGCCAGCACGCCTTCCCGCTGATGTTGCGGCACCACCGCCAGCACCTCGCGCGTGATCGAGGAAATAATAGGCACGATCATGATGGCGAGAATGATGCCCGCTGCCAGCATGCCAAATCCAAACGGAGGCCCTTCAAATAGCCCCGTCCATCCGAGCGTCTTCGCCAGGAACGGCTGCACGTACTGGCTCAAGATCGGCACCAGCACGAAAATTCCCCACAATCCATAGATCACGCTGGGAATCGCCGCCAGCAGTTCGACAAAAAACGACAACGGTCCGCGTAGCGCTTTTGGACACATCTCGGTCGTAAAGACCGCAACTCCAACCGACAATGGAATGGCAATGATCAGCGCCAGCAGCGACGAGACCAACGTTCCGTAAACAAAGGGCAGGGCCCCGAAGTGCTCGTTAACCGGGTCCCACTCGCTATCGGCAAAGAATTTCAGACCGAACGCGTGCCAGGAAAGCCCCGAGCGCGCCATCAACTGGTAGACAATGAGGGCCAGAACACCCAAAACCGCCAGACCGCAGGCCAGCATTAAGGTCGCAAAAATGCGGTCGGGAACTTCTCCGCTGGACTTTCCCAGCAAAGGCGCCGGCCGGCTCGCTGTCGCCGATTTAACCGCCGTCTGGTCAATAGCTTGCGGACCTGGCATATCAGGCCGGGGTAATGCAGGGTTGGCCATTCCCGATTACCGTAGCAGAGGGTTGTTACAATGAGGTTAAAATCGTTGCGTTTTTCGTCCGCACCTGCCTTCTCCTCATAGCGCAGCCAGAAGTGATGTAAACTGCTCCGGCCAATCTCACCCGAGGAGTTCCTTATGCCCGTCAAAGCCATTCCCGAGGGCTATCACACCCTTACACCCTTTCTTACCGTGCGCGATGCCGACCGCGCCATCGAGTTCTACAAGCAGGCTTTTGGCGCCGTCGAACGCGGTGTCATGAGAGGACCCGATGGTAAAGTCGCCCATGCTGAACTCATGATCGGCGACTCCATCATCATGCTCAGCGACGAGTTTCCCCAGTTCGGATCGCTTTCGCCGCAATCGATCGGCGGCAGCGCGATGGGCTTGCACATTTATCTCGATGGCGTCGATGCCGCTTTCGATCGCGCGGTCAAGGCCGGCGCGGAAGTCGAAATGCCCGTCATGGATCAGTTCTGGGGCGACCGCTATGGCAAGTTGAAAGATCCCTTCGGTCACAAGTGGTCCATTGCCACGCATACCAGGGACCTATCGATGGATGAAATGAAGCACGGCATGGACGAAGCCATGGCCCAGATGAAGAAATCTGCTTGATGGGAAAATCCCCCGGCTAATCTCCAAATTAGCATGCCCCACGTCTCGCCGCCGTTGCGAGACGTGGGAACTCCAAAATCGGCCTTCTCACCACGCCAGCAGGATTCTCAAATCCCGCAGATTGTTCCCGGTCGGTCCGATCTCGATCGTATCTCCCAATGCCCGAAGCAGCGGATACGCGTCAAACTTCTCCAGCGCCGACGCCACATCCGATCCGCGCGCCCCGGCCCGCTCCATCGTGCTGCCATCCGCGACCGCTCCGGCTGCTGGACTGTTTCCATCCACTCCATCCGTTCCCGCGCTTAGCACGGTGAGATTCTCCCCGGCAATTCGTTTGGCGCAGGCTAGCGCGAACTGCTGGTTGCGCCCGCCGCTTCCGCCGTTTGTCACCTTGACCGTCACTTCTCCACCGGAAATCAGACACACGGGAGAAAACTGCTTTCGCCACTCCCGCGCCCGCTCCAGCAGATATTCGGCCGCGCGGTCATAGTCCCAGTCATCACACGAGTTGTCGACCTGCACGATAAAACCGCTGCGCTCAGCCGCCTTGCTGGCTTCCTCGATCGCCGTCTGATTCGACAGCACCGTCCACCATCGCGCCCGCTGAAACGCCGGATCATCCGACTTGGGCGTCTCCTCCAAGGCATGCCGCTCGAACAGCTCGCGCGCCGGCGCCGGAAACTGCTTCAGCAACTCGTATTTCTCCGCGATTCGGTAGCACTCCTCGACCGTAGTCGAATCAGGCATGGTCGGCCCCGAGGCCAGGGCGTCCGGCGTGAGATCCGGAACATCCGAGACCAGCACGGAAACCTGTTGTGCCGGGAACGCCGCCTGTGCCAGCCGTCCGCCCTTCACCGCCGAAAGATGCTTGCGCACCGCGTTGATCTCCGCGATGGGCGCGCCCGAATGCACCAGCGCGCGGTAGGTCGCAATGAGATCATCGAGAGAAATCTCGTCGTCCACCGGTTTTTCGACGATCGACGACCCTCCGCCGCTCAGCAGAAAGACCACCAGTGCCGACGCCGGCTGCGCCTCCAAGGCCCGCAGCATCGCGCTCGCCGCCTGCAGCGACTCGGCATTGGGCAGCGGATGCCCGCCTTGAAAATACCGAAATCCCCGAATCTGCTCCGCCGGCGAAACCGAACTCGCCACCATTCCTTCCAGCGATGCGCCCACCTGCCCCGCCAGCGCCTCGACCATCGTGTGCGCCGCCTTGCCCAGCGACACCACCAGCACGCGCGAATAGGAATTCAAATCGAAGAGATCTTCGCGCACCCGCAGCACGCCGCGGTCGCAGTTGACGTGCCGCTCGAATGCCTTCGCGATCGATGCCCCGGCCAGCGCGTCCTGGAAGATACTTCGCGCCCGCTCCCGCATCTGCTGGAATTGTGATTCGCTTGCCGGATCCGACATGCCCAGGATTATAGAAGCCAGTTGCCAACTTATCCCGCGCCCCCAGCCTCGCACGCCGCGTTAGCCAACCTGCGCAACCTCGGGGATGTCGCAGTGCTTGAGCGCCGCGAACGAAACCACAGGGAATTTCGCCGCGCTTTAGCCTCCGGGCAAAACCGCTTCCCTCACCCACGCCTCGATCGCCGCTTGCAGCTCGTGCAGGCGTCCGGCAAAGAAGTGATCTGCTCCTTCCACCACGACCAGTTTCTTCGGCGGCGACGCCAACGTCACCATCTCCTCCAGCTTTGCCCGCGGACCGAACTGGTCCCGCGCCCCGCTCACGAACAACTTCGGCTTGGCACACTCTCGCAGAAACTCATAGGCATAAACGCGCGGCTCTTCCTGATCGGCAGCCACGGGAGCGACCGGCGTCCCAACTCCGATGGCCGCCTGCACCCGCCCCTCCGCGCATGCTGCGCGCAATCCCACCGCCGCGCCGAATGAAAAGCCGGCAAAGATGAGCGGCAGATGGAATTCCCCATCGAGCCAATCCAGCGCGGTCCGTACGTCCTCCACTTCGCCGTTGCCCCGGTCATGCTCGCCATGGCTCAACCCGGTCCCCCGGAAATTGAAGCGCAACACAGGAAACCCAAAGCCATTCAGTGCCTTCATGGTGTGAAAAACGACTTTGTTGTGCAGTGTTCCCCCAAACAACGGATGCGGATGGCACACCACCGCTGCGTGCGTCGCCTGCGCAGAGCCCGCGTTCAGCACCGCCTCCAGCTGTCCCGCTGCCCCTTCGAGGAACAATGATCGGATTGATGATCCCGAAGAAATCACGCAGCTAGATTACACAAGATCGGACTCTCCCGAAATTCTCGGATACCCTGCCGCCGGCGCGGTCAGGAACCTGTTTCTCCTCGTAGAACCCAACTTCCGCTCTGCTATTCTCCTACCCATGGACGCCGTTACCCTCACCCGTCAGCTCGTCGACATCGAATCCATCACCGGCAACGAAGCCCCGGTGGGCAGCTATCTGTACGGCGAGCTTTGCCGTCTCGGATATCAGACGAAGAAAATGCCGGTCGAGGGCAGCCGCTTCAACGTCTGTGCGATCTCCCCCGAGGAGCCGAATCCCGCAATTTTCTTTTCCACCCACATGGATACGGTCCCGCCCTTCATTCCCTCTTCCGAAGACGCCGATCGTATCTACGGCCGAGGTTCCTGCGATGCCAAGGGCATCATTGCCGCCCAGATCGCGGCTGCGGAACGTCTGCACCAGGAGGGCACCCATGTCGGCTTGCTCTTCGTGGTGGGCGAAGAACGCGACAGCCTCGGCGCACACGTCGCCAACCAGTTCCCGCCCCCCAACTGCCGTTTTCTGGTGAATGGCGAGCCCACCGAAAACCGCATCGCGCTCGCCTCCAAAGGAACTCTGCGCGCGGAAGTCACTGCGAGCGGAAAAATGGCGCACTCCGCCTATCCTGAGCTCGGCGATTCCGCCATCGACAAACTCATCTCCGCGCTTGGACGCCTGCGCGCCATGCCTCTGCCTTCCGACCCGCAAGTCGGCCCCTGCACGCTCAACATCGGTTTGATCGAGGGTGGCCGTGCTCCTAACGTCATTCCCGACTTCGCTCACGCCGATCTGCTTTATCGTCTCATCGGTCCGACCGACGACCTCCGCCGCCAGATACTCGCCGCTGCCGGAGATCAGGTTGAGGTTACTTTCCCTCTCGAACTTCCCTTCCTGCGCCTGCGCACGGTTGACGGACTTCCCACCATGATCGCCGCCTTCACCACCGACATCCCCAAGCTCACCCACTGGGGCGAGCCCCTGCTGATCGGACCCGGATCCATTCATGTCGCCCACACCGACGGCGAGTTTATAGAGAAGAAACAGCTCGCCGAGGCAATTGATCTGTACTGTCAGATCGCGAAGCGCCTGTCGCCCTGACGGAGAAAGCGTTCGTGCGAGCGAAAGCTCTTGGCCGGCACTACCGGGAAAAGCATGGCTTTCAGCGCGCCGCCCGCGAACTTAGAGTGACAACGGCTTCCAGCCGCTGGGGGACGCAGTGCAAGGCAGCTACCCCTTCGCCGCCTTTTCCTCAACCGTGCGCTATCGCCCTTTACTGCTCGCCCCACGTCATATCCACCCGCACCGGAATCTCGTTCTTCACCGGGATGGTCAGCAGCGAAGGCGGATCAATCTTGAAATCAGCCAGCGTGGTCGGAATAGTTCCGGTGATTCGTATCTCGTTTCCCTGCTTTTCGAGTTCGAAGGGAACCTGCTTGTAGTGAGCCGCCTGGCCGGCAAATTGAACCTCGAGATCCGCTTTGATGCTTGCGCCGCCTGACGCCGTCTCCGGAAGCTGCGTGCGTACCACCACCATCGGAAACTCGGCTCCTCGCGTGACCTGTAGCATGTGGAGATCGCGGTTGCTGTCGCCCGAATCGAACGTCTTAACCGGGACCGCAATCAGAAAATCGCACTGCCCTTCATGACAGATTCCTTTGCCGCGCGCCGCGTGGCTGACTCCTTCACTCTGGTGCAACGGGTGGGAGACGTGATAGGTCAGCGTGCTTTGTCTCAGAATCCAGACATTGTCCGCGGCGAAAAGCTGCGTTGCAGCGCAAAGCACGAGGATGGCAAGAAGTCTTCTATTCATGGATCTTCAGAATTTCACCGACACCGAGAGCAGTGCCGCCGCAAACGCTCCAGCAGTAACGATCGCCACCGGGCCGTGCGCCGACGCCAGGCCGTGAACCTTTTCCCCGTTGTTCTTTTGTTCGAACGCCATCGCCCCCAGAATCGGCGTCAGAATCATACCCGGCCCGTGAATCCACGCCATCGCCTTGTGAAAGCGGATCGGCCCTCGCGTCTGGGTGCCGGGAATCCGTGGCGCGCGAATAGCGTAATACGCCGTAATCCCATAGAGATCGCCGGTCAGCGCTCCCAGCGCGACGTGCAGATCCCGCGACGAGGTTCCCGTGCTCCGCCCGCCCGCATTGATCGAAGTGATCAGCGCGGCAAACATCGGCACCGCCGTAATCAGTCCCATCCGCTGGTGAATCTTCAGCATGTGCGTGCGCCTATCGAGCAGCGCCTGCTCTTTGGCGTTGGCTTGCGTCTCGGCCGTGGGAAATCCCAGATCGCCGAGCGAGGGCTCGGTCTGGCTGCTCGACGGAGCATTGGGCAGGTTCTGGGGCGCCGCGCCGCCCGGTGCTTCGGTCACCGCATTCAGCTTGATGTCCACCGCTGGCGTGTTCTCGCCAGTCACGGTGACCTTGGCCGTTCCGGCCGCGAAACCCTGCGCCGCCACGGAAACTTCGTAATCGCCGGCCGCAAGATTCGCAACGCTGTAATGCCCGTCGGCGTCGGTCTGGGCTTCGACAGATTCCCCGGTCGAGAGATTTTTCGCCGTCACTTTCGCTCCAGCCAACGCTTTGCCCGAAGCGTCAGTCACCGTGCCTGCGATCGCAAGTTGCTTCTCTTGCGCACTCAACAGACTTACGCCCGCTGCAGCGATCAGCATGATTCCGAGAACCACCCTCGCCGTTCTTATATTCATGGAAATCTGTTCCTGAGACTGCGGAGGATTGTAAGTGGAACAGATGCGTTCGAAAACTAAGAAGATGCCCCCGCCCGCGACTTCTTCGCCGCAAGACTTCTGTCGGATGTTCGCGGGCGCGCCTCGAGCCAGGCAACTGCCTCCATCGGCTAGACTGATGAGATGACGACCACGGCCCTCAACTCCCTCGCCAATGCGTCTTCCGCGTATCTGCGCTCTGCCATGCATCAGCCCATCCGCTGGCACGAGTGGGGCGAGGAAGCCTTCTCCGCCGCGCAGCGCGAGAACAAGCCCATGCTGCTCGACATCGGCGCCGTCTGGTGCCACTGGTGCCACGTCATGGATCGCGAATCCTACGACGATCCCTCCATCGCCGCCATCGTCAACCAGCACTTCGTCGCTGTGAAAGTCGACCGCGACGAGCGCCCCGACATCGACAGCCGCTATCAGGCCGCCGTGCAGGCCGTCAGTGGACAAGGCGGGTGGCCGCTCACCGCCTTCCTCACCCCCGACGGCAAACCGTTCTACGGCGGCACCTACTTTCCGCCAAACGATGGCTACGGACGTCCCAGCTTTCGCCGCGTTCTCCTCAGCATCGCCAACGCTTACAAAGAAAAACATGGCGATGTCGTCGAGCAGGCCACGATGGTGGAAAATGCCATCGCCCAGTCGGAATCGTTCGCCGGTCGCAATGCCTCCGTTTCTCCGGACGTCATCACCGCGATTCAGGAGTCCGCTTTCAAGATGTTCGATCCCCAGCACGGCGGCTTTGGACAGGCCCCCAAGTTTCCCCATCCCTCGGCTCTCGATCTTCTGATCGAACGCTACGCCCGCACAAACGACGATCAGTTCCAGACTCTCATCCTGACCACCCTCATCCACATGGCCAATGGCGGCGTCTACGACCAGCTTGCCGGAGGATTTCATCGCTACTCCGTCGACGAGCGCTGGATCGTTCCCCATTTCGAGAAGATGTGCTACGACAACTCCGAACTGCTCAACAATTACGTCCACGCCTATCAGGCTACCGGCAAGGAGTTCTTCTCGGAGGTCGCCCGCGACGTCATTCGCTGGATGGACGAATGGCTGGGCGACCGCGCCCGCGGCGGCTTCTATGCTTCGCAGGACGCCGACATCAACTTGGACGACGACGGCGACTATTTCACCTGGACCCTCGAGGAGACCCGCGCCGTCCTCACCGAAGAAGAAGCGCAGGCCGCCAGCCTCCGCTATGACATCAACGAAGTCGGCGAGATGCATCACAATCCCGCCAAGAACGTTCTCTACGTTCGAGCTTCCATCGAAGACCTCGCCAGGCGTATGAATCTCGCACCCGATCGCGTTCACGAAACTCTCGCCTCAGCCATTAAGAAGATGTATGCGGCCCGCTTGCAACGCCCCATCCCCTACATCGACAAAACCATCTATGTCGCCTGGAACAGCCTCTGCGTCTCTGCTTATTTGCGGGCAGCCCGCGTGCTGCATCTCGACGATGCCCGCCGCTTCGCTCTGCGTTCCCTCGACCGCTGCCTCGCCGAAGCCTGGAAAATCGGCGGCGACGGGGATACCGGTGATGCCCCACTTCTCGCCGCCGTTGCGGGAAGCGGAAATACCGGCGCCGATCCCGAAGGAACGAGCGCGGGCAACTCGCCCGCGCAAGCCGGGCACCTCCTCCACGTCATCGCCTATTCCGATCCCGCCGCCGCGCATCGCCGGGTTGCCGGCCTGCTCGACGATTACGCTTTCACCGCCCTCGCCTGCCTCGACGCCTATGAGGCGACTGCCGACCTGAGTTACTTCCGATTCGCCCAGTCCATTGCCGATGCCATGATCGCGCGTTTTTTCGACGCGGCTTCCGCCGGCTTTTTTGATCGCCAACTCTCCGCCGGTGAAAAACTCGGTGTTCTCTCCACCCCGCGCAAACCGCTGCAGGATTCCCCCACTCCCGCGGGCAATCCCATGGCGGTCATCGCGCTCATGCGCCTGTATCGCTACACCGATCGTGTGGAGTATCGCGAAAAAGCTAAGCGCTCCCTGGAAATCTTCGCCGGAGTGGCCGGGCAGTTCGGCATCTTCGCCGCTACCTATGGCATTGCGGTTCTGTATTTCCTGGAGGATCCTCTACAGGTAATCGTGATTGAAGGCCGCGATGCCGATGTCGCCAAAGAGCTGCTCGCCACCGCGACCGCGGCTTTCGATTTCCGCAAAACCGTCTTGCTTCTCCCCGCCGGCCACGTGGTGCCGGATAATCTTCCGCCTCTGCTCGCCGAAACCATCCCTCATCTTCCGATGCTCAAGCAGGGACACTCCTTCGCCGTTCTCTGTTCTGGCAGAACCTGCCAGCCTCCGGTCACAACCGCGGCCGAACTCCGGCAAATACTCGACGGGGCGCTCAAAACCGCCTGAGGCCGGGCGAAACACGCGGGCAAAAATGAGGGCTGAAGGCGCAATGAATTCGCCTTCAGCCCAAAGGATTGCGAGTGCCCAGAGTTCAGCCCGTTACGACTGGTTACTTTAGTGACCTTGCGGTCTGGTTGTGCCTCCGATTAACTACTTCATCATCGGTGGCAGGTCTGGTTTGCAATGGCTGTCGCCTGGTGGGCACAACAGAATCGGACCACCGTCCGCGGCGGGAACCGGTTGGACTGTAGCTCCGAGGAAAGTGCCCACTACTCCTACCATCAGGATCGCCATCCTGATTGCGCGTTTCATGGTTTGTTTTCTCCTTGGCTAACCGCGCTAGGTGCCTCAAAATAGTGGCACTTAGTGCGGAGCCGCATTATACGGCACGAGTCAATCCCCTTGCGCAACATTTTTCACAGTCCTCGTTTGCGCAGCTGCACGCCTGTCAGCACCAATCAGTGCCGATTCCATAGTTATCTGATTTTCTGGAATATAGGAGAAATGTCTAATGTTTTACATGAACCAGCGGTGGGATTCTCCCGACTACCCTCGTTTCGAGAGAACGTTTACAAATTCGGAACAAACCGGAGAGACCGGCTTGCGGTCCAACTCGAACGAATCCAACTCGAACGAATCCAAGTTCGAACGAGTCGGTCAGACTAATCTTTGATGCTCGCCCGAATTCCCGCCAGCCGGAACGTGGTCGAACCGCCGCCAGCTCCTGCCTGCGCCGCAGAGGCTTTCTCCGGCGCTGCCGGGGTCTCTGGCTGCCGGCGTGAGAGCGCCCGGTCCACCATGCCTTCAAACATCGGAATAAGCGAGTCGGCCGGCAGCGGGTGCTGAATATCCGAGAGGCTCTGCTCCCAGCGCTGCGACTGCAGCAGCGTCGCATTTGCATCCCGCGCCGGACTCTTCACCCAAACGTAGCCGGTCCACAACAACAGCGTCGCGTTGTACGCGCTCATGTTCACGATGCTGATCCACGGATTCGCCAGGTGGTTCCCTACCCACGAGGCGAGCAGCACCAATTCGACCACTGCAAACGATCCGAAACCGAGAGCGATTCCGAAACTGTGCTGGCGCCGGCTCAGTCCCAGATAGCGGGCAAAAAACAACAGGAAAAGCACCATTCCCACCTGCACGATACGCACGCAGCGTTGTGCCGTGATGATCGCCTGCATCCAGGGCTTTACATCGCTCGCGTTCGTGGACACCGAGACCACCCCGGCCACCAGCAGCATCACCAGCCCGGCCCATTTGAACAGCACCGTGCCCAGATCCCGCAACGTGTGGAAGGAGCGGAACACATCGATGAAGACCTCATGAATTACGCCAAATCCGAAAGCCACGCTCACCGCGGTCGAGAGCCAGTAAACGTAGAAGAATTCGACCCGGCTGTGCCATAGGGCGGCAAACACCACTGCGAAGCTGACCAGTTGGGTAAGAATGTATCCGAAGAAATATTTGAACTTGCGCTGCAGGCCGCGGCGCAGCATGAGCGTCACAATCCCCATCTGTAGCAGGGGATGCGCGATCCAGAGCGCGTAATAGAGGAGTCTGGTCTTTTCGCTCATGGCTGGGCCCGCCCGGACTCTTCAGCCTCCACGTTGGCGGCGAAGTCCGGGCACTGGATGCATTTCGACGGGCTTTGGCCCGTGAGCCTACCTTAACCGGGCACAACCCAGCGTTCAATGCACCCTAGTAATTGCTCGTAACGTTACCTTGGCGGGTACTTCAGGTGCAACGTTACTTTCGTGCTAGTGGCTTTCTGGCAGGCTGCGGAGGAACCCTCTGTTTTTGTGTTTTGAAGGGGCGCGGCTTTTTGCCGCGCCGAAAGTCGCGCAGAATCATCGCAGCTTTCCGCCGCTGAGGCACGCTTGCTGGGGCTTTTCCCGCAGCCTGCTTAGGCGTCGGGCACCGAATGGATGTAGGCGCGCATCATCCGCACTTCATCGTCCTTCTCATCCAGATCGTGCAGCAGGATGTCGCGCAGCGAAACCATCCCGATCAGATGGCCGTCGTGGCAGACTGGCAGGTGACGGAAGTTATGGCGGCGCATCAGCGCCATGCAGTTCCCCAGGTCTTCGTTCATGTTGATGGTCATCGGATCGTCGGTCATGACCTCGGCCATGCAGGTGGCGCGCGGATCGCGCCCTTCGGCTACCACCCGCCGCATCAGGTCACGCTCGGAAAAGATTCCCACCAGCAGGCCGTTATGCACGATCGGCACCGCGCCAATATTCCGCTCCACCATGACTTGCACGGTTTCCAGCACCGTTTGCCCCAACTCAGCCTGATAGGTCTCCTGGCTCTTGATCAGGTCGCAGATTCGCATTGCACACCTCCCCGGATATCGAAGATACGATTCGAATCAGTACGATTCCGAGCCGTCGATGAGCGTCTAACGGGCCGCGAGTATATGCCGAAACGCTGAACGAAGAAAAGAAAAAACTGGGCAGACGGACGAGATTCTTCACCACCAGAACCAGATCCGGAAACTGCGGCGCGAGGGCAAGGCGAAGACGAAAAAGCCGAGATGGAAGGACGAGCCGTTGGCCCGTTCAAGCCCGGTTTTGGTTCAGTGGGCGCCCAATTAACTCAGCCCTCGTCCAGCTTCGGCCGCCTTCTCTTCCCCAACAAACACGAAGTACGAGGTGCTCCACAGCGCCGTCGGGATGCCTCCCCGCCGGCGGGCGGTCACGACGATGTTGTACTCGTCAGAGCGGATGCTCTCCGGTTCCGGCCAAACCACGTTCGCGGATAGCCTTTCTTTCATCGTGTTCCCGTCGGCGCCATTGTCCCCGGCCTGGATCACCGCCAGCCTCCCCAGGAAGGCGTGGACGTCGCGCGTGCGCGGATGCCCGGAAACGGCAAAGGAAACTTCCGCCGCCTGCGTCGAGAAATGCCACGCCAGCGACGCCGCCAGATCCACTGCCTTCTCGTAGGCGCTTTCTGAAATCACTCCCACTTCCGGGTTGTCGAAGACGATGCACAGTTTCCGCTCGTCCTCCCGGGCGAACTCGCGCACTTTCAGCGATCCCGACTTCGCCGTGGCCTTCCAGTCCACGTGGCGGGCCGAATCTTCCGGCATATATTCGCGAATCAGGTAAAGATCGCTGCCGCGGCCGCGTACCAGGCTCTCCCATTCGCCCCGCACCAGCGGCAGAACTTCAAAGAGCTCATCGGTCGGCTCGACCCGCGGATAGACCAGGATTTCCCTCGCCAGCGTGACATGGCGGGTCTTGGTCAGAAAGGCGAAGGGAAAGCGCGTGGCCAGCCCGAAGCGGTCCTCGCGATAGCGTCCGCGCCGCTCGAATTTCAGTTGCAGGTCGGCCCAGAGTTCGCTCTTCGGCGAAAGAAAAGGAAAATAGGCCATGCCTTCAAAAATTCCCGGCGGATCCGGATGCACTTCGACCCGTCGCAAACGCCGGTCGGGCAGGCGCAGCCATTGTTCCTCCGGCGGACGGTTGAAGGGAAACGCGAAGGTCGTCGCCTCCAGCCGCCAATGTTTGCCGGCTTTTTTCTTTCTTCGCGGCGGGATCACCCGCACCGAAAACGACGGCCAAAAGCGTCTCGGATTGCGCAGCACGATCCGCCCCAGCACCGGGCGCCCGGCGAAGACATGCTCGGGCAGCCGGATATCGAGTTCCAGATAGCGCAGCACCCACGCCGAAACCACTCCCGAAACCAGAATTGCTGCCAGCATCGCCGCCACTACGATGTAGAGCAGATTATTCCCCGTGTTGAGCGCGGCAATGCCGATCACCAGCGTGACCAGCACATACACTACCCCCGCGCCGGTTACGTCATAATCGAACGATTCGCGCAGCCGCTCCACCGCCACGCGCCGGGCAAGGTAAGGAACCGTAATCAGTCCCACCAGCGTCGCCAGCAACAGCGAAATCGACGCCAGCAACACCGTAGCCAGCACGTTGCCGGCATCGCGCGAGACCGTCGAAAACAGCGCCGCCGCAAAGGCCAGCCCCAGTCCAATCAACGAAAGCAGGAACTTGACCCACACCTCGGCCGTGGCCGATTGCAGCCATTGCCCTACCCGTGCGGCCCTGGCGGACCCGGATTTCAACGGATTGGCGTATGCCGTGGCCACTTTTTCGAGCCTAGCATCCGCCCAGGGAACGGACAATCGAGATCCACTTGCAACCGAAGCCTTCGTAACCGGGATCCGAAGCTCGGAAAACCCGACGCTGGCCCTGGCTCGCTGTTGACCCAACCCCAGTTCTCCGCTGCGGCTCGCTTGTGATACGCTTCTCCGCTCTCAGTTTCTGTCCACTCAACTCATACACATTCCGAGGAGGTCTTTATGCCTATGGGTAAACGCGTTGCGGCAGAATTCCTGGGCACATTCTGGCTGGTGTTCGGCGGCTGCGGCGCGGCCGTGCTGGCGGCCGCCTTCCCTTCGGTCGGCATCGGATTCGCCGGCGTCGCCCTGGCCTTCGGTCTTACCGTGCTCACCATGGTCTACGCCGTCGGGCACATTTCCGGCGGACACTTCAATCCCGCGGTCAGCGTCGGCCTTGTCGTCGGCAAGCGCTTCCCCGCCTCCGATCTGCTGCACTACATCGTCGCCCAGGTTGTAGGCGCCATCGCAGCCGCCGGCGTGCTTTATGTCATCGCCAGCGGAGTCGCCAGCTTTGACGTGCACAGCGGCTTTGCCTGCAACGGATACGGCGTGAACTCTCCCGGCGGCTACTCGCTGCTCGCGGGCTTCGTGGCCGAGGTCGTCCTCACTGCATTTTTCGTGATCGTGATCATGGGCGCCACCGACAACCGCGCTCCCAAGGGATTCGCCGGCCTCGCCATCGGCCTTTGCCTCACCCTCATTCACCTGGTCTGCATCCCGGTGACGAATACCTCCGTCAACCCCGCCCGCAGCACCGGACCAGCTATCTTCGCCGGAGGCTGGGCCCTGCAGCAGCTCTGGATGTTCTGGGTCGCTCCCCTGATTGGCGGCGCGCTGGGCGGCGGAATCTACCGCGTGGTGCTCGGGGAATAGCGAAATCCGCCGCGGAGAGTGTGCTCCTCGCGGCGGTTGCCGCTCACGAGCTCTTCTTTTTCTGCGACGTGCTTGAGGTCGGTGTTGTCGGAGACGTCCCCCCCGAGGACGACCCGCCTCCCGTCGTCTGCGTACCGGTTGAGCACCCGGTTCCAAACGCCTTGCACCACAGTTGATTGATGTTCAGCCCGACACCCAGCCGGTAATAATCCCGATTCGGTTGCCGCAGGGGAAGCACAAACACCGTCGGCGATGGCACGGTGACCGTTGCGGTCGGGGTCGTCAGAATGAGCGGAGGCAGATTCTGGTTCTTCTCCAGCCGAATGTACGAAGAGCCGAATAAATACAACCAGGAAGCGCTTCCGGTCGGAATCGGCAGAATGCCGTCCAGCTTGAAAACCAGACGGTGCAAGCTTCCGCCCGTCACCGATGCATCCTGGCCGATCGTCCCGTCCACGGCGGCATAGGCAATGGAACACTTACTGTCGGAGCTGCTGCTGCACTGACCGGACTTCCACGGATACACCGCGCGAAAGCCTCCGCCATACTTGAGGAAGAAGCTCGACCGATCTTCATTGGAAAACGCTATGTCGGTATAGCCGCCCGCAAGGCAAGTCGTCGGATTTGGAGTTGTGTTGAGCGACAAACCCGGGTTATACCCGGCTGCGGGCGAAAACCGGCTTACCAGTTCCGTGCATTCATTGGTTCCTGGACCCGGCGCCACAAACGTTACCGGGGCATTCTGCGAAGAAAGCGGCGAGGTCGCGCCGACCTCGGCAATGGCAGCCCAGGTCCCACCGCTTTTACCTCTCATGAATGTCCAGGTTGGGCCGAACACATAGTCGATGGCCTGGCCTACATTCGAGTAGTCATAAGTCGTAAGACCCGTCGGATTTGAGATGACACTAACTACTCCATTCGTCGCCTGTTGTGGCGTGCTTGTCAGGCGAATTCGCGTCCACCCTGCGAAATGATGTGAACTTGGCCCCTGGTAATAAAGATCCAGAAAGCCGTTGGTCGTTTGCGACTGGGCGCTATACCCGGAGTACTCCACTCCACCAATCAGCACGGCAACAGCCTTATTCGGATTATCCTGGCTGGCCAGTTGAGCCACAATACTCACCGGGTCGCTTAGCGGCCCATAGGACGCCGGAGTACCGGAGATCACTTGCTGAGCCACGACTTTCTGCCCCGACGCCACCGTGAATGACTCGGTACCCCCGTCAAACTTCTCGCTCTTGACGGCTGCCGTTTTCCCATTCGAAACATTGTCGACGCAGATGCGGATTTTGTCCCCGTCTTTCGCTCCTTTCGCGGTGCCCGAATATGTCACCGTGTCATTCGCTCCGAGGACCAGGCTGAGAGTCGGCGCTTGCACCGAGCTCGACTGCGCCGGAACCAGCTTTGAGCAATCGCCAATCGTCGTTAGGTCTGTGGGTTTTCCGGCATTATTCGCACTGTCAACAAACTGAGCCTGGATCTTTTGTCCCGCCTTCAGATCCTTCAGATCGCTGACCGCGAACGAATCGGCATTGTTGATCGAAGCCGTTCCGACGGTCTTTCCTTCGACACAGAGCTGCACCGTTCCGGTTTCTGCCTTGGAGAGCTTTCCCGACACCGATACCAGGCCCTTGGCATCCGGCTCATCCACCGGACTCAGAGTCGGTGAGTCGACGGTAGCGTCGGTTTTGCTTTGAGGACAAGCAGCTCCAGTTGCAGCCGGCGCACCATTGGTGGATTGCCCCCAAAGCGAAGCAGCAAATGGCTGGAGCCCCAATGCGATCATCAGGGTTATGACGCGAATGGATGACATGGTGACAACTCCTCCTCTAACGGAGGCTTGTTGCCATACAACTGACCTACTAACATCCTTTGAAACGTTATATCTCGACATACACGCCTCACAAATCCAGGAGTTAGACGACCTCCTCGATTTTTGTCAGGAGCGTAGCTCGCCAGGCGCCAAAGTTATATGGAAAGGTATTTCTGTCCGGCTTTTGTAACAGCCCGCTGGTAGCAGGCTGCGGAAAAACCTTCCGTTTTTGTGTATTGAAAGGGCGCGGCTTTTAGCCGCGCCGAACGTGGGGCAAAATCATCGCGGCTTTAGCCGCTGAGGTACGCTTGCTGGTTTGAAAAAGAGTTCTTCCGCAGCCTGCTAGTACTCGGCCAGCTCTTTCATCGCCAGGTACAAATCATTCGGCTGGGGCAGGATGGCATCTTCGAGGATAGGTTGATACGCTACGAACGTATCTTTGGCGGCGACGCGCCGCACCGGCGCATCCAGGTGATCGAATAACTGGTCGGCAATCCGGGCCGCGATCTCGGCGCCGTATCCCCAGCTGAGCGAGTCTTCATACGCGACCAGCACGCGGCTGGTCTTGGCCACCGACGCCGCAATCGTCTCCCAGTCAAACGGATTCAGCGAGCGCAGGTCGATCAGCTCCACCTTCAGTCCCTGCTCCCGCTCGAGTTTCTGCGCCGCCTGCAGCGCCCGCGGCACCACCGCGCCATACGTGATGACGGTCAGGTTCTCCCCGGGATGCACGACCTTCGCCTTGCCGAACGGAATCATGTACTCCGCCCCGGGATACGGCGCTCGCCCAAATGCCTCGCGATATAGCCGCTTGTGCTCAAGGAATAACACGGGATCGTCGCAGCGGATCGCCGTGCGCAGCAATCCCGCGGCATCCAGCGCGTTCGAGGGAAACACCACGCGCAGCCCGGGGATATGCGTGAAGATGCTCTCGCCGCACTGCGAGTGATAAATCGCGCCGCCGGTCAGATAACCGCCAATCGCCACCCGAATCACGACCGGGCACGAGAATCCGTTATTCGAGCGCCAGCGGATCACGCTCAGCTCGTCGCGAATCTGCATCATCGCCGGCCAGATGTAGTCGAAGAACTGAATCTCCACCACCGGCTTCAGCCCGCGCGTGGCCATGCCGGTAGCGCGGCCCACAATCGCCGCCTCCGCCAGCGGAGAGTTAAACACGCGGTCGCTGCCAAACTCGTTTTGCAATCCAAACGTGAGCTTGAAGACTCCGCCCTTCCCCTTCACCAGCTTGCGCTTCAAATACTCTTCGCGGCTGGCGTCCGCCACGTCTTCGCCGAAGATCACGATGCGCTCATCGCGCTTCATCTCGTCGCGGAGGGTTGCATTGACCAGGTCAGCCATGGTCTTGGTCGTCGGCTTCTTGGCGTCGGGTGCGGCGGGAGCCTCCGGCGACGCGGGCGCCGTGTCGAATGCCGACGACGTTGGATCGATATCCGGGGAATAAATGTACTTCGTGACCGACTCCGGCACGGGCGGCAGCGCTTCGAGCGCCAGGTCGACCGCGGCCTGCAATTCCGCCTCGACTTCCTTTTCCAGTTGCGTGATGCCCTTCTCGTCGAGAATCCCTTCGCGCAGCAGGAACATCTGCGTGCGCGTCACCGGATCGCGCGCCGCATCGCGTTCGCGCTCGCTGTCAGGGCGGTACAGCCGCTCGTCATCGGAAAGCGAGTGCGAATACGGACGGATCACGTGCGCGTGCACGAAGGCCGGCCCGTGTCCCTCGCGGCAATATTCGGCCGCCCGCTGGAAGGCCAGATAGCTTGCCGCCGGATCGGTGCCGTCGACTTCTTCGAAATGAAAATCCGGAAATCCCGAAACCAGCCGCGAAATGCTTCCGCCGGCCGTCTGCACTTCGACCGGAACCGAGATGGCGTAGCCGTTGTCCTGCACGCAAAAAATGACCGGCAGCTTGCCCAGCGCGGCCGCGTTCAGCGCCTCCCAGAACTCGCCTTCGCTGGTCGTGCCGTCGCCTAGAGAAACGTAGGTGACTTCATCGCCTTGGAAACTGACGTGCTTGAATTGCCGGTAATCGACGAAGCCCGACGAGGGAATCTCCGCCGCCTTCGGCCGGCGCGCAAAATATCGTCCTGCCTCGGCGCAGCCCACCGCCTGCAGAATCTGCGATCCGGTCGGCGATGACTGCGTCACGATATGCAGTTCGGGATAGCTCCAGTGCGACGGCATCTGCCGTCCGCCCGAACTCGGGTCGTTGGCCGCGCCCACGCCCTGCAGAAACATGTCATACGGCTTGACGCCCAGAGCCAGGCATAATCCACGATCGCGATAATAGGGATAGAACCAGTCGTATCCCGGCTTGAGCACCAGCCCGGCCGCGACACCGACGGCTTCATGTCCTGCGCCCGACATCTGGAAGAAGATTTTCTGCTGGCGCTTCAGAAGGATTTCGCGGTCGTCAATGCGCCGCGAGGTATAGAGCAGGCGGTAGATCTGGATCAGCAACTCGCGGCTCAGGCCGTTGTACGTCTTCGCCTTCTTCGCGCCGTTCGCTATGCCCAGCTTGGGATCGGTTTTTGTCGTCGCCATCCGCTTCCCTGCACTCGCCTACACTGCTGGCTGCCTGATTGGATGCTCTCCCGGGCGGGCTGATCTCACCAACTTCGCATCCCGGTTACGTTGCGACCGCAGCGCGCGACGCAACGCTGCCCATTCTTAGGTGCCTGGCTGCGTGAGACCTGTTGCATTGTAAATGCTCGATGAGGGTTCTGGAAGTGAAGAAAACCAGCCTTAAGGTCATGATCTCAGGAGCGCGCGTCTTTTTCAGTCGGCCCGATCGGCTCCAGCCAGTTGCCAGTCGGAATTTGCCGGCGCATCCGAGCCGAAGTACCGCTTCTGAAAATACAGCGCCACGTTGACCAGGCCGATCAGCGCCGGCACCTCCACCAGGGGACCAATCACGGCGGCGAAGGCCGCTCCCGAACTGATGCCGAAAACCGCTACGGCCACGGCAATCGCCAATTCGAAATTGTTGCTCGCGGCTGTGAACGACAAGGTCGCCGTCTTCGAGTAATCGGCTCCCAGCTTGCGGCCCATGTAAAACGAGACCAGGAACATCACCACGAAATAAATCAGCAGCGGTATAGCGATGCGGATCACGTCCAGCGGCAGACGAACGATGTATCCGCCTTTGAGCGAAAACATGACGACGATGGTGAACAGCAGCGCGATCAGAGTGATCGGGCTGATTCGCGGAATGAACTGTTTTTCGTACCACTCCCGGCCCCGCATCCGCACCAGGGTAAAGCGCGTGAGCATCCCGGCGAAAAATGGGATGCCGAGATAAATCAGCACACTCTTCGCGATGTCGCCAATGGACACGTTGACCACGCTTCCCTGCAGCCCGAACCATGCGGGCAGCTTGGTGATAAAGATCCACGAGTACACCGAGTAAAACAGCACCTGAAACACGGAATTGAATGCGACCAATCCGGCTGCATATTCGGTGTCGCCCTTGGCCAGTTCGTTCCACACAATCACCATCGCAATACAGCGCGCCAGGCCGATCATGATCAGGCCCGCCATATACTGCGGGTACCCGCGCAAAAATATCACCGCCAGTGCGAACATCAGCACCGGACCGATCACCCAGTTCTGCACCAGCGAAAGAGCGAGGACCTTCCTGTTCCGGAATACCTCGTGCATCTCCTCATAGCGAACCTTGGCCAGCGGGGGATACATCATCAGAACGAGTCCGACGGCAATCGGAATTGAAGTCGTCCCCATACTGAAGCGATTCAGAAACGGGACGATTCCGGGCAGCGCCCATCCCGCCGCCACGCCCGCCAGCATGGCCGAAAAAATCCAGACCGTCAGATAGCGGTCGAGGAAGCTGAGGCGCGAAGAAACATGGCTTCTCATTCTGGACTCCAGGAAAGCGTGCGCGGCCCTCTCGGCCGGCAACGGCCGTTCACTGCCGGCCAATCTCGTCGATCTCTCGTTTCAGCGCCAGCCGGTCGAGCGTCGCCATCGGCAGGCTCAGGAACAAACTGATGCGGCGATCGAGCAGGAAGAACGCTTCGCGAAAAGCCTTTTCAATCTGCTCCTGACTGCCCCGCACCGCCGCCGGATCGGGTACGCCCCAGTGGGCCGTCATCGGCTGCCCCGGCCATACCGGGCACACTTCATTAGCCGCGTTGTCGCAGACCGTGAAGACAAAATCGAGCGGCGGGGCGCCCGGCTCGGCGAACTCGTTCCAGCTTTTGCTCCGCATGCCCGCCGTCGACAGGTGCGCCGCCTCGATTTGGCGCAGCGCCTCCGGACGAACCCTGCCACTGGGATGGCTCCCCGCGCTGTAGGCCGCGAAACGCCCGCGCCCCTTGTGATTCAGGATCGCCTCGGCCATGATCGACCGCGCGGAGTTGCCGGTGCACAGAAACAGGACGTTGTAGTGATCCTTCATGGAAGAGTCGCCTCCTTCAGCCGCAGCAGGCCGGATCACAGCAGTCCTGCCTGGTGCGGACCGGCTTTGCAGCGCGGATGAAGCCGCTGAAGAATTTGCCGTCGATCTCCGCCGGGTCGAAACTCACCGGGATTTGCTGGCCGGAGAGGAATTCCAAAGCGTCTTCCGCGCGATAAATGCGCGTCGGCTCGATCTCGATCTGTTCAAATCCCGCCGCCGCCAGCTTGCCGCGATATTCGTTCTCTTCCAGCGCCCCGGCAATGCAGCCCACCCATGCCAGCACGCTCTGGCGGATTTCGGGCCGCATCGCCCCGCGCGTTACCACGTCTGACACCGCGAATCGCCCGCCCGGCTTCAGCACGCGGAAGGCTTCGCCGAGCACTTTGTCTTTGTCCGCCGAAAGATTGATCACGCAGTTCGAGATGATCACGTCGACCGAAGCGTCGGGCAGCGGAATGCTCTCAATCTCTCCCTTCAGAAATTCGACATTCTCCACGCCCGCCTTGCGTTTGTTCTCGTTGGCCAGCGCCAGCATCTCGTCGGTCATGTCGAGGCCATAGGCCTTGCCCCCCGGCCCGACCCGTCGGGCCGAGAGCAGCACGTCGATGCCGCCGCCCGAACCCAGATCGAGCACCGTTTCCCCTGGCTTCAACTCCGCCAGCGCCGTGGGATTGCCGCAGCCGAATGAGGCCAGCAGCGCCTCTTCGGGAATCTGCCCGGCCTGCGCTGCGTCATACAGATTCGACGTGATCGGATCGGCGCATCCCGTGCCCGGAGCCCCGCCACAGCAGGAGCTGCCTCCGGAATGCACGCGCAACGCCGCCTCGCCGTATTTCTGCTTTACCACCTGCTTGATGTCGGTCGTGTCGGTCACACTCATGACTCGCTCCTATTTGCAGATCTGCACAATGTCTTTGGGCTTGACTGCCTTGTTGCGGGTGCAGCACTCGGCATAGAGAAACTGCAGCAGTTCCTGCAGCGCCGCCGTATTGGCGGTGTAGCGCAGGAACGTCCCTTCGCGCTTCACCTCGACCAGGTCTTCGCTGCGCAACTTGTCGAGATGATGCGAGAGCGTCGAGTTGGGGATTTCGAGTTCGTCCTGAATCTCGCCGACCACCAGCCCCTCAGGATGCGCCGTGAGCAGCAGCTGCATGATGCGCAGCCGCGGCTCGGTGCCCATGGCCGAGAACATGTCGGCATACTTGGCCACTCGTTCCAACGACCGGGATGCGGGGGAAGGCTTGCTCAGGGCTACGCTCATATTTCGATATTACTGGAAATATGGATTGTGTCAAGAGGGCGCTCCGCCGAGTGGCGCCATCCCGAAACCTCGCGCTCTCACCAGAGAGGCGAAGGATCTGGCGCGGTGCCTATGCGCGGCGCGCGAGCCCCCTCGGCCGCCGGTCGAAAACGCGGCCTCTCGGGATGACTCAACGCCAATTCTTAATTGCCAGCGGCCAGCCGATCCAGTGGCCAGCGGATGATGGCGGAAGGCTGACCGCTGAATGCTGACGGCTGCCTGCGGGATGCTTTATTCTGAACTGTGATTCGTACCCTCCGTCCGTTCGATCCGCACGCGATTCAACTCGTTATCTTCGATCTCGACGGCACGCTCATCGACTCCCGCCTCGACCTTGTGCACTCGGTCAATGCCGCGCTGCGCCACATCGGACGTCCCGAGCTTCCCGAGGATGTCATCGCCAGCTATGTCGGCGACGGCGCGCCCGTGCTGATTCAGCGCGCGCTCGGCGGCGAGGCCGTCGACGAAGCCCTCATCCGCAAAGGACTGGAATTCTTTCTCGCCTACTACCGCGAGCACAAGCTCGACCACACGACCGTCTATCCGGGAGTGGCGCAGGCGCTGGCGGCAATTCAGAACCTGTCGGGCCCGAATGGATCCAGCGGCCGCCCGCGCGGCGTCCCCAGAAAGCTCGCCGTGCTCTCCAATAAGCCGGTTGTGCCTTCGCGCGCGATCGTCGAGGCTCTCGGCCTGGGCCACTATTTTGCGCAGGTTTACGGCGGCAACAGCTTCGCGACGAAAAAGCCCGATCCCGAGGGCGTGCGGCGGATTCTCGAAGAAAACGGCGTTGCAGGCGGTCACGCGGCCATCGTCGGCGACTCGCATGTCGACGTCCGCACCGGACGCAATGCCTCGCTCGCGACCATCGGCGTCACCTACGGCTTCGCCCCACACACCTTCGTCGACGACATGCCCGACGTGCTGGTGGATCATCCCGAGGAGCTGGAGAAGTTGTTTCAGCGGTGATGGCGGACGAGGGCGTCAGATTTCCCTCCCGAGCGTCGTTCAGAGAGCGGGGCTTTTTTTGGCGCGCTGGGACCAGTGTTCACGGGAGATCCTTCACTTGTCCGGAGAATGCGCTTCGTTCAGGATGACGCAAGCCGCGGAGATTTGGATCTGGGCGGTTTCGCTGCCACAGAAACGGTGCAATGCTTCACAAGCGACTGATTCGGCGCGGCTTCTCGGCCTGAAGTCCTGTGCAAATTATTCCCGCTAAACATCTGATTACACACAACTTAAATTCGGGAGTTAAATCGATTTAAAGCCCTGTCACGCAGCGTTTTTCTTGCCCGACCTCAACCTCGACTTGAGCTTTTTCTTTGCCACAGCGGGCCCGGCAATCGCCGTGCGAAGCATTTCTCGCGCCGAGCCGGATCGCACTTCGGCGACCGCTCGCTCGCTGTGGGTTACACTGTCACCTTCGCCTTGGCTGTCCTCCCGCGAGGCGGCACCAAGGCATAGCCATACCCCAGACGAATGTCGACTTACGCTTCGGCCAAAGCACACCCAGACGAATTCCCACCCGCCGAATTCACTTCCAAAGAACTGCGCAAGCTGCGCAGCCTGAAGCATCCTTATGGCATTCAGAAGCTTCTCGACGACATGCCGTATCACCTGGAAGACACGGCGTGGTCGCCGCGCAAGGTGCTGGCCGAGCAGTCGTCGCACTGTCTGGAGGGGGCGATCTTTGCCGCGGCCGCGCTGCGGGCTAACGGATACCCTCCGCTGCTGCTCGACTTTGAGGCCGATCACGACACCGACCACGTGATCGCCATCTTCCGTCAGGATGGCTGCTGGGGCGCGGTCGCTAAGTCGAACTACACGGGATGCCGCTGGCGCGAGCCCATCTACCGCACGCTGCGCGAGCTGGCGCTCAGTTATTTCAATGCCTACTTCAATCTGCGGCGGGAACGCACGCTGCGCCGCTATTCCCTCCCCGTGAACCTCAAGCGCTTCGACCGCCGGCACTGGATGACCACCGACCAGCCGGTCTGGTTCATCGTCGATCACCTTTTCGAGATCAAGCACTATTCCCTGCTCACCAAGGCGCAGGAAAAGCGGCTGCACCGCGTCGACGAGCGGCTGTTTCAGGCCGAATGCCTCGGCAAGGCCTTCAAGGTGCGCGACTAGACTGCGGACTCCCGATGCGGAGGCACTCAAGATCCCCCGCCCCGCTGGCGCGAACACGGGGGTCGGAATGACGCGGCGAGACTTGTGGCGATTTGAAGAACCGCCACCGGGAAGGACGAGGGCGCGTCAGCGAATGAATTGCTTGGGCCAACCGAGGTCCGGCTAAAGCTCCCACGCCCCTCTGCCGATAACTTCACTGGAGAATTCTGCTTGCCTTCCCGGCATCTCAGGACGCACTCTGTTGGAAGTGGTCCGGGTGGCGGGAGGGCTGTTCACGCCCAAGAGTGGGGAGAGCCGGGTTTGGAAGTGCGCAGTCATCCCGGGACCGGTCGGACTCGCGATGTTGTGGAACAGCGACGTCATCCCCGGTTCAAGCTCGAGACCGATATCCGGATCTACCCGCGCAACTGTCCCGTGGTGCGTGGCCACACCGTCGACATCAGCGAATCGGGAATCTCCGCCATGCTGGCTTCGGAGGTCCCTATGGGCGAAGTAGTTCGTCTCGAATTTGCCCTGGCCCCGGGCGACGTGGAAATCTTCGCTCTGGTGCGGCAGAGAAACGCGTTTCGCTTCGGTTTCGAATTCCTGGCCAGCTCCGCTCTCGAAGTTGTAGGGCGTGCCTGTCGGCAACTGAGCATGGAGCAAGCGCTTTTCGGCGGGGAGCGTTCCTGAAATCTCTCCGGGCTGTCTTTCCTGCCAACGCCCTCACCGACTCCACGTAAGATGGGGATATGCATCCCCGCTGGCTCGCCGTGCTTGTCGTCGCCTGGACGTTACCGGCGACAGCACAATCTGCGCCCGCAGCCACGCCACCGCAGCCATCGTCCCGGCAGGAGCCGGCTCCGGCGTCGCCTTCGACTGCCGGAGGAGATCTCAGCGCAGCGGATGTCGCGAAGCTCGATCTGACTCCTGATGCCAACGGCAAGCTCTCGCAACCGCAGATTCAGCAGCTGTTTCGGGTCGTCGCCGACAAGGACCTGGAGAATCAGAAGCGGCAGCGCGACTACACCTACACCGAGCGGGAGGTCGACAAGAAGCTCGACGGCCACGGAGAGGTCAAGTCCACCGAATCGCGCACCTACGACATCATGGATATTGACGGCGAGCCGGTCTACCGGCTCGTCAAGAAAGACGACAAACCGCTCGACGCCAAAGATGCGGCGAAGGAAGACGAAAAGATTCAGAAGATTATCGACAAGCGCAAGAACGAATCCGACGACGATCGCCGCAAGCGCCTGGAAAAAGAAGAAAAGGAACGCGAGGATAACCGCAAGTTTGTGCTCGAGGTGGCCGACGCCTATAACTTCACGCTGCTGGGCACCGAGGCGGTCGACGGGCGCGACGCCTGGGTGATTGCGGGCGAGCCGCGTCCGGGCTTCGAGCCCCACATGAAGGAAGCGAAGTTCCTCTCGAAATTCCATGGAAGGGTGTGGATCGACAAGGCCGACCTGCAGCTTTCGAAGCTGGATGTCGAGGCCATCGATACGGTGTCGATCGGGCTGTTTCTGGCGCGCATCCACAAAGGCACGCGCGTGATGCTGGAGCAGACGCGGGTGAACGATGAAGTCTGGCTGCCGCGTCACCTGACCTTCAACGTGGACCTGCGCCTCGCCCTGGTCAAAGGCTATAAGGTCGACGGCGACCAGACCTACAGCGACTACAAGAAATTCCGCACCTCGGCGAAGATTGTCGGCTACGGCGAAGTGAAGGAGAAGTAGCGGGCTCGAGCGCGCGCCGGCTCCGTTTCACTCAACGCAGATGCAAAGATCCTTCGCGGCAAAGCGCGCCGCGCAGGACGATAATTCCGGTTGGGCTCCCGGACTTTTGCCGAGCCCGTGTTTCTCCCGTCCCGACTATTCCCTTCAGTGGTGGATCGGCATCAGTTCCACCCAGTCGTAGCCCGCAGCTCCATTCGGATTGAAGTTGGCATTCGGGCTCTGCACGACGGTCGTCGCGTTGCTCGTCGCCGGCCCGTTGACCCAGGTGTGGGTGAAGCGGCCGCTCACGGTGGAGGTCTCCCCGGTCTGCGGATTCGCGTAATACTGCTGGTCCAGCAGGATGTCCTGATAGTCGCGGGTGCGCGCCGTGCTTTGATCCATCTGCGCGATGAAGTTGTGCGCCTGCTGGGTCTGCCGGTTCATCTGGTCGGCCGCGTTCTGCTGGCTGATCTGGAACTGGCGGTTCTGGCTGGCCATGAAGGCTTCGTGCTGGCGCGTCATGGCGTCCATGAAGGCCTGCGATTGCTGCTGGTTGATCGCGGTCTGCTGCTGGATGGAGTGGATGATGTTGTTGGTGATCTGCTGCTGGTGGTTGTTGGTGGCCTGCACGAAATCGGGGTTCAACTGCATGCTGTTGAGAATGGCGTTGAGTCCGGGGTCATATTGATCGAGTTTGCCGCTGGGCGCGCGGCGGGTGTAAACGTTGGTCGTGACCGCGAGGAAGCGCGTCCACGCCTGGTGTCCGGGATGAGGCCCGCCGTTGTAGATGAAGACCGATTTCGGCATCTCTTTGTAGACCATCTCCACCCGCATCCATTCTTCTTCGTGAAATCCTTCCCAGTCGTAGTGCAGGCGGGTGCGCGAAAAATCGATGCTGTCGTATTCAGCGGGCATGCGCCACTGACTGGCGGATTGCGCCATCTGCTCGTTTTTTCGCTCGAAAAACTGGTGGGCCTGCTGGATGTCGAGCGTGGGCTCGTTACGATCGATCTGCGGGTTGGGACGGGTGCGGTAAGCGAACATGGCAGCATAGTCGGCCGAGGACATGGGCGCGAAGAACTTGCAGGCCTGCCCCATCGGACGAGCGTTCTGTTCTTCCCAGTAGTAAAAATCGAGCCGGGGCGCGATCTGCACGCCGATAGCGGCGTCCGGACTGGTGGCGCGCAAGGCAATGCTCTGGTAAACCATGCCGCTGCAGCCCGGCCCGTGGAGCACCGTGCCTTCAAAAACCCAGTCTTTCGGAACGACGATGGTGAACGCGACGAGGTTGTTGTAGAAGGGGTCGCGCACTTCGACCTGCCTGGTCGATCCGAAGATTTTCTCGATGACGGCTCTTGCATCCGGGACCGGTTCGGCATTGGGGGATGGGTTGGCCGCGGCCTGCTGCGCGAGCGCGCCCGGCGCGGCAATATGGAATGATGCGAGCAGCAGCGCCATCACACCGGCGGCAGCAATCGACCTGGTTTTCATCGTTTATTCTCCTCTCCGAGATGGAATGCGAACGAGCCGGCAAGGCCGCCAGAGAGGGGTGGCCGCCTCGCTTCCCGCAGAATCTTGAACCCTGGATGTGAGCCCCAAAAGACACGTAGATACTAAGCAAGGGAAATCCGGCGCGCAAGTGGTGCCGGGAATGACGCTGAGACGACTGCTCCTGATACACTGCCCAGTACTTCTTCATTCAGTCTCATTTCATCTGTGAGGCGATGCCATGTTTTCCTTTACCCGGCGTGATCTGCTTCGTTCCAGCCTTGTGGTTTCCGCGTCCACACTGATTCCCGGCCCGCTGCGCCGGGCGCAGGCGCTGCTGGCGTCGTATCCGGCAGCCGCATCCGCCGAAGCGCAATCGGCTCTGGCTCCCCGTGAACACCTGCTTTTTGATTTCGGATGGAAATTCTTTCAGGGCAATGGCGCGGACCCCAGGCGCGACCTCGGCTTCGGCATGGGGCAGGGAGATTTCGCCAAGTCCGGCGATTTTTCGTTCGCCACCGCAAAGTTTGACGACTCGAAGTGGCGCGCGCTCAACCTGCCCCACGACTGGGCTGTCGAGTTGCCCTTCGTCTGGGACGAGGAGCAGCAGTCTCACGGCTACAAGCCGCTGGGGCGGCGCTATCCGGAGACCAGCGTCGGATGGTACCGGCGCGAGTTCGAGATTCCGAAGGCAGACGAAGGCAAGCGCATCAGCGTGCTGTTCGATGGCGCTTTCCGCAGCACGCTGGTGTTTCTCAACGGGTACTTCGTCGGCCGCAATGACAACGGCTATGCGCCGTTTTGCTTCGATGTGAGCGATTTCGTGAACTATGGCGGAAAGAACTATCTCGTCGTGCGCGTGGACGCGAGCTTCGGCGATGGATGGTTCTACGAAGGCGCAGGGCTTTACCGGCATGTGTGGCTGACGAAGACCGATGCGCTGCATCTGGGGCAGTGGGAGAGCTACGTGCGCGCCGGCGTCAAGGGCAACGCGGCCGCTCTCAACCTCGGAACCGTTGTGCAGAACCAGGGCAAGGAAGCGAAGAGCTGTCGCGTGCGCTGGCAGATTCTCGATCCCTCGGGCAAAACCGTGGCTTCGGCGGAAGCGGCGCCGCAATCGGTGGAGGCGGACGGCTCTGCGGTTTTCGCCGCGAACGCGAATCTCGCCAGTCCCGCGCTGTGGTCGCCCGAGACGCCGACTCTCTACTCTGCCGTGGTCTCCGTCGAATCTTCGGGAAAGACGCTCGACGCCGAGCGCGTGACCTTCGGCGTTCGTGACATCAAGTGGGATGCGGACAAGGGATTCTTCCTCAACGGCAAGCGGGTCGAACTCAAAGGCACCTGCAACCATCAGGATCACGCCGGAGTCGGCGCGGCGCTTCCCGACCGGCTGCAGTGGTATCGGCTCGCCGTCCTGAAAGAAATGGGCGGCAACGCCGTGCGCACCTCGCACAACATGCCGACGCCCGAGTGGGTCGAGGCCTGCGACCGCATGGGCATGATGATGATGTGCGAGACCCGGCTGATGAGCGCCAATCCGGAAGGCATGGCGCAGCTGGAGGCGATGATCAGGCGCTATCGCAACTCGCCGTCAATTGTCATCTGGTCGATGGGCAACGAGGAATGGACGATGATGTACGAGCCGCAGGGCGTGCACGTGATCGACGACATGATCGCGCGAACCCACGAGCTCGATCCCGCGCGCATGTGCACCGCGGCGGTCAACACGGCGTTTGACACGCACTTCCCTGAGCAGCTCGACGTGATGGGCTTCAACTACAACCTGAATGTCATCGATGGCTGGCACAAGGCGCATCCGAAGGTGCCCAGCGTGGGCTCGGAAACCGCCAGCACAGTCTCGACGCGCGGCGTCTATGCGACCGACAAGACGCGCAATTGGGTGAGCGCCTACGACCTGAATCACACGGATTGGTCGGAGGTGGCGGAGGAGTGGTGGAAATTCTATGCGGCGCGCGAATGGCTGAGCGGCGGCTTTGCCTGGACCGGCTTCGACTATCGCGGCGAGCCGACGCCCTACGGCTGGCCGTCGATCAACTCGCAATTCGGCATTGTCGACATGTGCGGCTTCCCCAAGGACAATTTCTATTACTACAAATCGTGGTGGGGATCGGAGCCGGTGCTGCATCTGTTTCCCCACTGGAACTGGGCAGGACGCGAGGGCGAGCCGATTGCGGTGTGGGTCCACTCCAATCTGGATTCGGTCGAGCTGTTTCTGAACGGCAAGAGCCAGGGATCGAAAAAGGTCGAGCCGCTCACCCATCTGCAATGGAGCGTGGTCTACGAGCCGGGCGTGATCGAGGCGCGCGGGACCAAAGACGGCAAGGTCGTGCTGACGGAAAAGCGCGAGACCACCGGAGACCCGGTAGCGATTCGCGTGACCAGCGACCGAAAGGAAATCAATGCTGACGGCGAAGACGTGGCCGTGCTGACCGTCGAAGTCATCGACAAGGAAGGGCGCGCGATTCCGACGGCGGGCAACAAGATCAGCTTCAAGATCACGGGCGAAGGCTCACTGATCGGCGTGGGCAACGGCGATCCCAATTGCCAGGAATCCGACAAGGAGCCGGAGCGCAGCCTGTTCAGCGGCCTGGCGCAGGTGCTCGTGCAGTCGACACGCACGCCGGGGACGATCACCGTCGAGGCGTACTGCAAACCGTATCCGCGGCCGGTGCTGCCGGCAGTGCAGGTGACGATCACCACGAAGAAGGTGGAACTGCGGCCCAACGTGGCGTAGAACAACTCAACGGTGATTTGTCATCCTGGGGTGCCGCTTTCCGCCGAAGGATCCGTGCAACTTCCAGGCAAACTGCAGAGATCCTTCGCCCCCAAAGGCTGCGGTCAGGATGACAAGAGAAGCGCTTTGCCCTTCCCATCCGGTGGTGTCCTAAATTGGGACACTACCTCCCATCTGATGCCCGTGTCCTGGCGTTTATAATAGAAAGATTCCCTGGCGGCGAAATTCGCATCTGCGGAGCTGCCGGCGAAAAGCAGCTTCCTCCCCTTTCGCTTCGCGCAGGGTCGGAGTGACAAATCGTTAGTAAGGGCTTCCGAGGGCCAAGGTCCGCGGCCTGTTCTTCCCGAGGGTCCGGTTTTCGATGGATTTCAAATTAGTTTCCAGCTACAAGCCGCAGGGCGATCAGAAGGCGGCGATCGAGGCGCTGACGCGTGGCGTGTTCGATCGCGAGCAACATCAGGTGCTGCTCGGCGTCACCGGGTCGGGCAAGACGTTCACCATGGCGAAGGTGATCGAGGCGCTGAATCGTCCGACGCTGGTGATGGCGCATAACAAGACACTGGCGGCGCAGCTCTATCACGAGTTCAAGAGTTTTTTCCCGCACAACGCGGTCGAATATTTCGTCTCGTATTACGACTACTACCAGCCCGAGGCCTACGTTCCGGCCGCCGATCTCTATATCGAAAAGGAAGCGACCATCAACGACGAGCTCGACAAGCTGCGGCTCTCGGCCACGCGCTCGCTGTTTGAGCGGCGCGACGCGCTGATTGTGGCGTCGGTGAGCGCGATCTACGGTTTGGGATCTCCCGAAGCCTATTACGGCATGATGCTGTTTCTCGAAAAAGGCCAGAAGGTGAAGCGCGAAGTCATCACGCGCAAGCTGGTCGACATTCTGTACGAGCGCACGAACGGCGAGTTCCGGCGCGGGACGTTTCGCGTGCGCGGCGACGTGATCGAAGTCTTCCCCACCTACGACGACATGGCCTACCGCATCGAGATGTGGGGCGACCAGGTGGAAACGCTGTCGCAGATCGATCCGCTGTTTGGCACGGTCAAGCAGAAATATGCGAGGCTGCCGATTTATCCCAAGACGCATTACGTAATGAAGGACGAGACGCGTGCGGCGGCCGTCGACTCGATCCGGAAAGAGCTGGCCTGGTGGGAAGTCGAACTGGAAAAGCAGGGACGGCTGGTGGAATCGCAGCGCGTGCATCAGCGCACGATGTTTGATCTGGAAATGATCAAGGCGATGGGCTACTGCCACGGCATCGAGAATTACTCGCGGCACTTTACCGGGCGGCTGCCGGGGGAGCCTCCGCCGACGCTGCTCGACTACTTTTCGCGCGATTATCTGATGTTCATCGACGAGTCGCATCAGACGGTGCCGCAGTTGCGCGGAATGTATGCCGGCGACCGCTCGCGAAAAGAAGTTCTGGTGGAGTACGGATTCCGTTTGCCCTCGGCGCTCGACAATCGTCCGCTGACGTTTGAGGAGTTCGAGCACCGCACGAACCAGATCGTGTATGTTTCGGCGACGCCGGGGCCCTACGAGCTGACGAAGTCGGCGGGCGTGGTGGTCGAGCAGATTATCCGGCCGACGGGGCTGATCGATCCTCCGGTCGAGGTGCGGCCGGTCAAGGGACAGATCGACGACCTGCTGCACGAGATTCGCGCCCGCGCGGAAAAAGGCGAACGCGTATTGGTGACGACCTTGACCAAGCGCATGGCCGAGGATCTGGCCGAGTATTACGCCGAAGTCGGGGTGAAGTGCCGCTACATGCATTCCGAGATCGAAACGCTGGAGCGGGTGAAGATTCTGCGCGACCTGCGCAAGGGCGAGTTCGATGTATTGATCGGTATCAATCTATTGCGCGAAGGGCTGGATTTGCCCGAGGTCTCGCTGGTCGCGATTCTGGATGCCGACAAGGAAGGCTTCCTGCGGTCAAGCGGATCGCTGATCCAGACCATCGGGCGCTGCGCGCGGCACTTGAACGGACGCGCGATTCTGTATGCCGACCGCATGACCGATTCGATGAAGCGCGCCATGGATGAGACTTCTCGACGACGCGCGATCCAGCAGGCCTATAACGAGGCGAACGGGATCACTCCGGAGTCGATTGTGCGTCCGGTGGATATGTCGCTGGCGGCGATCGTGGCGGCGGATTATGCCGATGTCTCGGTCAGCGAAACCGAGGGCATGCCGGAATTCAAGTCGCAGGAAGAAGTTGACAAGTACATCGCGAAGCTCGAAGACGAGATGCGCGAGGCCGCCAAGCGGTTTGAATTCGAGAAGGCGGCAAAGCTGCGGGATACGATCAAGGAGTTGCGGACGAAGGAGTTTCTGTTCGCGTGAGATATGGCTGCAAGCGATCCACTCTTCAAGCGTTTGCTAAGGGAGTTACGCCCCAGTTTGGCGAAACAAGGATTCCGACGCAGAGGCCAGAACTTCGTAATTGAGTCCGGTGAGTGCTGGGGCATAGTCAACTTTCAACGGACCCTTTATCCCACTACCGGCCAAACAAAGTTCACTGTCAATGTAGCTATAGCGTCGAAAACGGTACTCCGTTTCTATGGTCAGCGGGACGACAAACCGCCGCGACATTACGCCTGCCATTGGGGAGTTAGGATCGGTCACTTTATGGATCATCGCGATAAATGGTGGACGTTATCGGATGAGGCCTCCTATCGCACCGCGCTATCCGACCTAGACCAAACGCTCGCCACGAAGGTTCTTCCCGTCTTGAAGAGTCATCTGACCGAGTGCGAGCTTCTGGCACTCTGGGAATGGACTGTAGGAGGCTTCGAATACCCAATGCTCAAACATAAATCGGTGCTGCTCGCGGAACGAGGCGAGTTTGAGAAGTTGCCCGCCATTTTCGAGCGGATCCGGGAGATCTGTCATGGCGGAGCGGCGGAGAGCGCATCGGAAGGGCACATTAAAAAAGTACAGGAGCGCCACTGGGTCAAAGTGCAGTAGGCTTGCCCCTCATCTGTTACCGCCCAGGTAGTCGGCTGGCGCCAGAATCTTAATTCCTCGCCATGGATTCATCCTCAGCAAATCCTCATCTCCCGTGATGATCACATCTGCCCGGCCGTTCAGCGCTACCTCCAGAAACTTGTCATCGTTTGGATCGCGGCATTCGCGGACGAGCTGAATTGCGGGAACCATTTCCGCGACGCGTTCCAATTGAGCAAGGAAAATCGCGCGCCCCTCTCGGCTGAGATACCGATCGAATTTCGGGCGGAATGGAACTTTCTTCAACTCCTCCATGGTGGACTCGGAAAAAAGCAGGGCGCCACGATCGATCGCGCTGTCCACCACCCGACGGGGCATCGACGGTGCGAGAATGGCAGCACCGACGAGCACATTCGTATCGATAACAAGACGATCCACGAGCGGCGCTTCAATCCTTCAGAATGTCCGCGAGTATTTCCTCGGTCATTCCGCGCTCTGCGGCTTCGGCAGCGATGCGATCCATTGTGCGTTTGAGTTCGGCGATATTGGACTTGCGAATGCGCTCGTATTCTTCCGCAGACATGATGACAACAAAATCGCGATTCTGTTTGCGAACGAGAACGGGCTCTCGCAGGGCGGATTCGGCGATGCTTCCGAAACGCTGCTGGACGTCAGTAGAGGTGACGACTCTCATTTATCCATTATAGATAAAATAGATAATATGACAAGTAATCGTTTGAAATTTCTTGGCCGAGCTGAATTACCGTCCATACGCCGCGCTGGCGGCCAGGGGCTTGCGGTAGACGGTGTATCCGTCGAAGGTTTCGGAGCGGAAGTTCAGGTTGGGGGCGGAGAGCTTCTCGGTTTGACTGAGAAAGAGATAGCCGCCGGGCTCAAGATACAGATGCAGGCGTTCAAGCAGGGCCGAGCGCTGGGTGCGCGAGAGATGCGGCAGCACGTCCATGCAGAAAATGCAGTCAAAGCGCCCGATGTAAACCGGTTTGGTCAGGTTCATCGTATTGAAGGTGACCAGGCTGCGCAGGCGCGGCTTGACTAAGAGGTGAGCGCTGTTGGCTTCCGGCGGCGCGGGGTTGTTGTTCGTTCCGTTCGGCGCTGCGCCGTTCGAGCCATTGGTCGGCCCGCCGCTGGCATTGCCGATCTTCGAAAAGCAGGCGCGGATGTTCGCCGGGGGCAGCCCGGCCAGAGCAGATTGCGGATAGAGTCCGCGCTCAGCCACCTCGATGGACGATGGCAGCAGATCGGTGCCAACGATGTGAATCGACCAGTCCCTGGTGGGCGCGGACGGCGTCGCGGCCGAAGCTTCGATGCCTCCATTCCGGCCGGCTGGCGGCTTTTCTTTGGTTCCGTTGCCGTTGGTCGCGGCGCCGGCTGAGCCGTTGCCGTTTCCCCCGGGCACCAGTTCGCAGAGTGCCATGGCGATCGAATACGCTTCTTCGCCGGTGGCGCATCCGGCGCTCCAGATGCGCAAGGTGCAGAGGCCGTCGTCAGATTTGCGCGCGCACAGTTGCGGAGCGACGTACTGGGCGAGCGCGCTCATCGCCCCGGGATGGCGGAAGAATCCGGTCTTCACATTGAGCACGCCATCGAGGAAATGCGGCAGCAACGATGGGTCCTGATCGGAGGCGCGGAAGCGGCCAAGCAGCGTGGCTGCCGAATCCAATTCCTGGCTCTCCAGGTATTCGGCCACGTGCGCCGACAAGGCGCTGTTAGGACAGTCGAGCAGAATGCCGGCCTGCCGCTCCACCAGCAGGCGCAGCTCCGACAGCTCGTGCTCGAGTATCGCCACTCCGGCCATCAATCGATGCATAGATCCTTCCCCGGTTGGGGGCGTGCTGCCTTCGAAAGCATTCAGTCCACAGCGCCGTACAGGGGGAGAATCTGTTTCCTTCTTCGAACTCGCTCCGTTCGAACTTAAACGTCGTTCGGTCTCAACTTCCTTTCGGGCTCAACCGTCAAGACTTTCGAGCTCACGCCGTCAGGCACCCGCCGCCGCCGCATACGAGCGGCCGGAATCGCGCTGCGCCTGCTGCGCCACCACGTTCATTTCTTTTTCCAGCGAAGAAAATCGCTGCATGATTTCGTGGATGCGCAGGGTCATATTGCGAATGGTCTCGATTTGCGCCCGGGTCTGCGCCGACAGGCTGCCGGGCTCGAGCAGCAGCAGGTCGGAATTTCCCAGCACCGAGGTCAGCGCGTTGTTCAGGCTGTGGCGCATTTCAAGCATGTAGCGGCCCAGCATCGCCTGGCGCTCCAGCGTGGAGCAGGCCAGCTCCGCCGAGCGCGCCCGCGACTCGGCCCGCGAGCGGTGTACGGCTTCACTCGCCGCCAGCACCAGAGTCTCCAGCCAGTGCGTGGTCTCCATCGAGTCGGTGGGCCGCAGGATGGAGATGCGCGGCCAGCGGTCGCGCACCAGTTGCGCGGTCGCGGCGTCATGGCAGACATAAAACACCGGCTGCCCGGTCGAATGCAGCGGCTCGAGAACGACGGAAAGCAGCTCGCGGCGCAGCTCGCCGACAATGGCCACATCGAAGGCGTCGACCGCGAAGCGCGGCCACAACTCCCCGCTGAGAAGCGTGAAAGTCGGAAGCGTCCGCTCCATCTGCCAGCGCGCGGTGATGCGCCGGGAGAAATCGACATCGTCGGAGATGATCAGTACGGTCGGAGTATCCACGACTTCGGGTTCCCTTGTTTCCCTTTTCAAAGCTTGTGGCCGGATTCGGTCTCCGGATCCGGATCCCAGCCCGGCGTGCCGGAAACCTCAAATTCCGGCGTCTCGGAGCTGGCGGCCGCGGCTTGCGCCTGTGGCTTGACGGCGGGCGCCGCCGGAGCCTTGGCTAACGCCTTGGCCGTCACCGCTGGCTTCGCACTTTGTGCGGATGCACCTGCTTTGGCGGCTGCGGCCGCCGGAGCATTCGCCGGTTTCGCGGGACGAGCCGGCGCTGCGGCCGTTGCCTTGGCCGGAGCCGCTGCTGCGGGTTTCGCCGCCGGCGGCGGAGTCTTTCCCTGCCCCAGCGCGTATTCCACCGAAGCCCGCAGATCGACCAGCATGCGCAAGGGCTGGCCGGAGGAGTATTCCGCCTGGAACATGACTTTCCACGACTGGCAGATCATGCGCAGCCGGATGATCGGCTCCTGCGCGGAAAACTGGGCGCGCCGGCAGTCGATGGTCTGTACTCCGCGCTCTTCGAGTTCCGTGAGGCCGTCGAGAATGGTGTTCAGGTCGCCGAGCATCAGCTTGAAGAAGGCGCGGCGCATGAGATAGCCGAAGCGGGCAAACGCCACCAGCGCCACCGGAAGATAGAAGAGCTCGCCCGCCTGGGTTTTGGCCTTGCGGCCCTGCTCCAGAATGCCGCCGTGCAGCAGATCGTCGAGCGAGCGGCAGCGGCGCGCCGACTCGAGCACCCGGTCGAGGGCGTTGAGCCACACCGGAGGCTTGAGTTCGACCTGGCCGAGAACCGGCTCCAGCGCCTGGGCCACATAACCGAGGTCGACTTCGGCGTCGATCAGGCCGGTCGGAGCCATCTGGCTGAAGTACTGCACTAGCAGGAAATCCACCTTGTCGCGGATCGCATCGGACTTGGCTGCCCGGGATAGAAAATGCTTGAGCAGATCGAGCAGGCCTTCGGGGGTGGCCAGCGAGCTGGTCTGCAGAAACTGGCGCAGCTGGTGCACCTGGACGCGCTCGTCCATTTCCTCGATCCAGTGGTTGGCCTGCTCCACCGAATCTTTTCCGGGGGTCTCCACGCCGGCTTCCAGATCGGCGCAGACCTTGACGTCGATGACGAATTCACGCGCGAGCTCAAAGTAAATGGGATAGAGCTGGCGGGCGTTGTGCCACTGGGCCGCGAGGTCCCTGGTCGGAGCGGCCGGCGGTTCGGAGTGCGGGGTGGCGGAATGGTCGGGTGTTGGATGAGTCATGATTTCACGATCCAGTTGGGCACTTCCTTGAGAAAGCGCGCTGCAATCACCGTCTGGCTGGGGTGATACTGCACGGCCACGACCGCGGCCTCGATATCGAAGGCGCCGTCGCTGGTGCGCAGGCGGATGCGGTCGGCAAATTCCAGAGGGGTATGGCAGGCGAACAGGACTTCCCGGGGAGTGCCGAATTCGATCACCGTGCTTTCGCTGAAGCTGGCCGTCGAGGAGCCTTCCGCCGACAGCGTGCGCGCCAGCTGTACCGGGATGCGGACCGGCGCGGCCTCGGGAAAAAAGCGGGCCAGGCTCGCCACCGTGCTGGCGTGCTGCGCGCTGCGACCCGTGGCTGTGGCTGATTGCGCCAAGCGGAAAAACGCCCCTGACCCAGATTCGTTGTGCCCGATTGCAAAATGCGGTCGGGCTCCCCCTCTTCCCGGTTAGGAAGAGCATTTGGGGAGCCGGTATCCGCGGTTCGATTGAGGATGAAGCAAAGAAGACACCATCTCAGGGAACGGAAGGACTAGCACCGAGGTGAAAGTGTTTTCAGCGGGTTAGCGGAGATTTCGAAAGTCCGGATGAAGATAAGGCGCGGCTCGTGTCTCAGGATGAGACAAGGAGTCTCAAATCAGAGGGGCGAGGGGGCGAGGGTGTTCCGGTTTCTCGTCCCCATATTTTCTCCGTGTTTCTTTTCGAAATTGGATACGGCTAAGTGACCACGGGCGCAGACATCAGGGAGGAGTTGTGATATGACGTACGGCAACGTGACCATTAGTGTTGCCCAATTCGAAGGAGCCCGGTTGGACCGGCATGCCATGAAGCGGTGTCCCCTGTGCCTGTTCCTCCTGTTCGTCCCACTGTTCGCTACCTCGCTGGCTCATTCTCAAGGCGTCGGGTGGCCCAGGTTTTGAACCCGGTACGGACGAACATTAAAGTGGGTGCCCCACTCTTCGCGTTCTGTGCGAAGGGTGGGAGCGATGCCGCTTGCAGCGCCAACGTTCACACTGCGGAGAATCTCATGGTACAAGCCGCATCGTACCCGCCCTTGCCAAATACGCAAGGACGGGGCACCCTCAGCCGTGAAGGGGGAAGAAAGATCCAACTGTGAAAGGCCGGGCCACCCGCCCCACGCTTTCGCTCAGCGGCTTTCATGAGGGGTTGCCCCACCCTTGTCGCTCGCGGGTTTGGAGCGACAGGGTGGGATTTCTCCCATGATGGGTACCCCCCCTCGCATGCCAATCCCACCCTCTCGCAAAAAACGCGAGAACGGTGGGGCAAACCCAAGAATGGGAATTCAACCCGAAAGGTTGGGCCAGCCCCGCCACATCCCTGGCGCCAGCCCGCCGCTTCACTGCAGCGTCTGGCTCGACGATCCGGACTCCGGCGCTCCCACGCTGATGTTGTAGCGCTTCAGCTTGCGATAAAGGGTGGCGCGGCTGATGCCGAGCATGCGTCCGGCGAGGGCCTTGTCGCCTTTGACCTGCTCGAAGACGCGCTGGATGGTGGCGCGTTCGATGTCCTCAAGGTCGGTGGCCGCACCGCCCGACTGCGGCGCGGGAGCGAGCGGGCGCGACAGCGAGAGATCGGGATCGAAGGCCGCGGGCCTTCCGGGCGCGGGGCTGGGCGGCGGCGTCAGCATCGTCGCCGATCCGGCGGCGATCGAGGGCGGCAGATCGCCGAGATCGATGATGCGTCCGTTGCCCAGGGCGACGGCGCGCTCGATGCAGTTTTCCAGTTCGCGCACATTGCCCGGCCAGTCGTATTGCATCAGCGATTTCATGGCCGCCGAGGAAACCTGCAGTCCCGAGCCGGGTGCGTAGCGCTCGATGAACCAGTGCACCAGCATGGCGATATCGCTGCGGCGCTCGCGCAGCGCGGGCACATGTAAAGTCACAACGTTGAGGCGGAAATAAAGATCCTTGCGGAAGGCTCCGGTTTTGTAGGCGGCTTCGAGATCGCGGTTGGTGGCGGCGATGACGCGCACGTCGACCTTGACTCGCTGATTCGATCCCACCGGGCGGACCTCTTTTTCCTGCAGTACGCGCAGCAGCTTGGCCTGCAGTTCGAGGGGAAGCTCGCCAACCTCGTCGAGGAAGATGGTGCCGCCGTCGGCGGCCTGAAAGAGTCCCTGCTTGGATTTGAGCGCGCCGGTGAAGGCTCCTTTTTCGTAGCCGAAGAGCTCGCTCTCGATCAGCGTGGGGACGAGCGATCCGCAATCGACGGCCACAAAAGGGCGCGAAGCGAAGGCGCCGCGGAAATGAATGGCGCGGGCGACGAGTTCTTTGCCGGTGCCGCTTTCGCCGTAGATGAGCACCGGGGTGCGCGTGTCCTTGAGACGCGAGACCATGCGCAGGACTTCCTGAATGCGGGCGGAGGAGCCGACGATGCCGTGGACGGCGGTTTCCGAATCCATGCGCTGGCGGAGGAATTCGTTTTCCTCGACCAGACGGACTTTCTCCGCCATGCGGCGCAGGAACAGGCGCAGCTCTTCGAGCGGCGAAAACGGCTTGGTGATGTAATCGTAAGCGCCGAGTTTCATGGCCTGCACGGCGGTTTCGATGGAGCCGTGTCCGGTCATGAGCGCGACTTCGGTGCGGGGCAGCAGCTTTTTGACGCGCTCGAGAAATTCGAGTCCGGTCATGTGCGGCATGACCAGATCGGAAAGCACCATGTGGGTAGGCTGCTCTTCGAGCAGGGCGAGAGCGGACTCGCCGCTTTCGGCCTCCAGGCAAACGAAGCCGAGCGCCTCGCCGACGGTCACACAGAGTTTGCGAATGGTCTGCTCGTCATCGACCACCAGCAAGCGGACTTGGAGGTCCTGTTTGCTTCCCGAATTATTCACTGCGCCTTCCCCATGGCTTTCGAAACCGCCTCGATCAACTGCTGCACGCGGAAAGGTTTTTCCACGCAGGGCGCGCCGGTCTGGCGCAGCGTGGCAACTGTCTCTTCGTTGGCGATGTCGCCGGTAATGAAGACGACGCGGGCAGCCAGTTCAGGACGGTTGCGGGCGATCCAGGCGTGGACCTGGCCGCCGTCGACGCCGCCGGGCGTGCGCATGTCGGAGACGACGCCGAGGAACGATCCGTTTTCCAGCAGGCGCAAGGCTTCAACTCCCGATTCGCAGCAGATGACGGGATAGCCGCTGCGCTCCAGGGCGGCGCGGACGTAAGCCATCACGGCAGGCTCGTCCTCGACGAGCAGGACGGGCAGCGGTTGCGGTTTGACGGCGGGAAGGCTCATTTTTGAAGAACTCCTGCGGCGACGCTGAGCGTCGCGTTATGCGCCGCGGGCAGCCGGACGATAAACGTCGCGCCCTGCCCGCCAAGATTGTTGTGACAGAGAATCTCGCCCCCGTGCTCCTTGACGATCCCGTAGCAGATGCTGAGGCCGAGGCCGGTGCCTTTGCCGACTTCCTTGGTAGTGAAGAACGGGTCGAAGATTTTGTCGGGATGGGAGATGCCCTTGCCGTTGTCGCGGAACGAGACCTCGACGGCGTCCCCGGTTTTGGTCGACATGATTTCGATCCGCGCCGGGCGGCCGCTCTCGTGCACCGCGTCATAGGCGTTGTTGAGAATGTTGAGGAACACCTGCTGCAGCTGATGGGCATCGCCCATCACCGAAGGCAGGTCTTCATCGAGATGCTCGATGACGTCGACGCCATGGCTGGTGAAATCGTAGGAGCGCAGCTGCACGGTGCGGCGCAGGATGGCATTGAGCTGCACCGGGACGCGCTGCGGCGGCATCTGGCGGGCGAAGCTCAGCAGGTTCTGCACGATCTGCTTGGTGCGCTGCGCTTCCTGCAGGATCACGCGCAGGTCCTTGCGCGCGGTGTCGGGCAAATCGGGGTTCTCCATCAGCAGGTCGGCGAAGCCGAGAATAGCGGTCAGCGGATTGTTGACTTCATGGGCGACGCCGGAGACCAACTGGCCGACCGCGGCCATCTTCTCGGCGTGCACCAGCTTGTCGCGCAGGATGGCGGAATCGGTGATGTCGGTCAGCACGGCGATGATGCTGGTGACCTCGCCGCGCTCATCGCGCATGGGGCTCAGGTTGGCGGAGAACTTGCCGGCAATGCCGTTGCCGCGCATGATCTCGAGCTCAAGATTGTCGGTGGGCTGGCCGTCGAGGGTGCTCTGCAGGGCGCTGGCGAGCTGGCGGACGAATCCGGGAGCAGCCAGCTCCAGCAGCGGACGCCCGACCAGTTCGCGCTGCTCGAAGCCGGCGTCGTACCAGCGGCGGTTGACGTAACTGACCAGGCCGGCGGTGTCGGCCACGGCGATCAGGCTCTGCGTGTGGTTGAGAATCTTGCCCGAGAAGTCGCGCTCGCGCTGCAGTTCCGACTGGTAGGTGCGCAGGCCGGTCACGTCGAGCATCAGGCCGCGAACCTGCAACAGGTTTCCGGAATTGTCGTACAGGCCGAAGGCATTGATCAGCACGTGGATGGGCGAGCCGTCCTTGCGCTTGAGCGTGGCCTCGAAGTTGTGAAGCGTGCCGCTCTCCTTCATGCGCTCGGCATGCAGTTCGCGCTGCTCAGGCGAGAAATAAACCTGGGTAGGAATATCGACCAGCAGCAGCTCCTCGCGGTTCTCGTAGCCGAGAATGCGCACCAGCGCGTCGTTGACTTCCACGAAGCGGCCGCCGGGCGTGGAGAAAAACAGGCCTTCCTGAATGTTGTCGAAGAGCTCGCGATAACGGCGCTCGGCCTCGCGCCGGTCGGTGATGTCTTTGAGCACGTGGATGGTTTGCGCGCCTTCCTGGCCGGCGCCATTCACCCGCGAAGTGGAAACCAGGTAGGTGCGGTCAAAAACGGGATGGACGAATTCGTCGGCATCATTGGCCAGCGTCCGGCAGAAAGGACAGGAGTGTGCGGCCATGTCGCTGGTCAGAGCCAGCAAGGTGCGCATATCGAGGCCTACCAGTTCCGCGGGAGGCACACCGATCATTTCCGCCAACGGGCGGTTCACGCGCAGGACTTTGTCGGCGTGATCGTGCACCACGATGAAGTCGGTGATGGCGTCGAAAATCGCCATCCAGTGCCGGTTCGCCTGCTCGATGCGGGTAAAGAGGCGGGCATTCTCGAGCGCCATGGCGCCGTGATTGGCCAGCGTCTCCAGAAAGACGCGGTCCTCGCGGCCGAGGGAACGGTCGTGCCCGGAAAGACAAAGCAGCCCGGCCAGTTGTCCGTTGGCGCCGGGCAGGCGCACGATCGTGCACTCTTTCCACTTCAGGGCGGAGGCGGATTCTTCGCCGAGCAACTCGGCCACTGTGCCCGAGACCACGGTTTCACTGTGATGGGCGGCGAACTCGGCGAGGCGCGGCGCGACGGTGCGATCGAGGACCAGATCGGGATTGACCTGGGGACTGGACTCGGCCAGCGGAGCCTCCGGCAGGCTCTCATTGATCAGGGACGGCGGATTTCCCGCAGATTGGCGATGGGAGCTCTCGCTCCTGCTCTCCGCTCCGAAGTCCGCGGCGGAACTCCCGGCAATCGGGCACGCGGCAACGATTTGAAAGCGGCCTTCCTGCGCCACGGCCAGCAATCCGGCAGTGGCATTGGTCAGAGTTGCGGCGCGGCCCACAAAGCGGCGGGCGAACTCCGGCAGGTGCAGCGCGGTGTCGATCTCCTTGGCGAGGTCAATCAGGGCTTCGGCGCGGCGGCGATGCTGCTCGGAGAGATGCAGATTGCGCGCCACCTCGAGCACGACCGCGGCCTGGTTGGAGAGAGCCCGCGCGCGGCGGATGTCCTCCTGCGAAATTCCGGTGCCGTCGAGGCGGTCGAGCACGCCAAACATGCCCAGCACCTGTCCGTTGCCGCCCAGCAGGGGCACGGCCAGAAATTGGCGGACCTGATATTTCGTGACGGTGTCGAGATTGATGCCGGGAACGCTGCTGGCTTCATCGGTCCAGAAGACTTCTTTCGTCCGCAGCGCGCGGGTGGCCACGCCCTCGGGAAACATCTCGTTGGCGCGGCGCGGCTCGCCGCGTTCGACGGCATAGCGGACCTGAAAGCGGTCCTCTTCGAGCAGCGCGACGAAGCAACGCCCGTAACCCAAGAAATCGGCCGCGTGAAGAACGAAGGCCTGCAGGAACGAATCAAGGCCGGCGCTGGCGTTCAGGGCCGAGGAGATTTCGAGCAATTGATGCAGTTCGTGGGCCTGGGCGTGCGCGGTGGCATAGAGCTCGGCATGAGCGACGGCAACGGCTCCGAAGCCGGCGATGGCCGAAACCAGCACCCGCTCCTCGGCGTTGAACACGCCTTCCTGGCGCGGATAGACGAGAATCGCGCCTTGCGTGCGCGAGGTGCGGAGCGGCGCCGCGATCAGCATTCCGGGAGAAACCAGGTTGCCCAGCGAATGGGCGTCGGAGCCAATCGATAAGGTCATGGTTTCGCCCGCGGCGACCGCGCGTTGCGCCAGGTCGGCCGCGAAGCGCAAGGTCTGCCGGTCATGGCGGGCGCGCGCAGCGGTGGCGAGTTGGGGAGTCTCCGCCGAAACCGCACGCAACTCGAACGGGCCCTCGTGCTTGAGCAGAACGCAGACCAGCCGGCTGTGCAGCAGCAGGCGTAAGCGGTCGGCCAGGGCTTCGATTACGGCGGAAACATCAGGCTTTCCATGCAGCGCATGGGCGACGTCGGCCAGAATCTCGGCGCGGCGATGTTCCTCGCGCGAGGCCTCGCTGAGGCGCATTGCCTCAAGCAGGCTGCCCAACTGGCCGGCGAGGATGGTCGCTTTCGCGGCCAGATCGGAGTTGAAGAAGTTCTCGTCGGTATCGTGCAGGAAGGCCGCCGCCCCGATGACCTCATTCGAGACCACCAGCGGAGCCGCCAGCACGGATTGGGCGCCGAACTGGCTGGCCAGAGGAAAACTGGCCGCGGCGACATGGTTGGCAAAAATCGTGCGCCGCTGCCGGATGGCCTCGGCCACCACGCTCTTCTGGTCCAGCGGCAGGCGCATGCCGGTGAATTCGTCGGACAGTTTGCCGTCCGCATGTTCGCCCACCAGCTCGGTAGCCGTCTCGCAGCGCCAGAAGTAGACGCCGGCGACCTGGAAGAAGGCGCGGGTGGCGCGGCAGAACAGATCAATGAGCGAGGCGGCGTCGATGCGGTCGCTGGCCTTAGCGGCCAGCAGCAGCAACAACTTCTGAAAGGACTCGTCGCTGCCGTGAGCCACAGCCGTCTCGGCCACCGCCGAAATATGGGGCGCACTCCCTGGAAGCTTCAGGGCCGAGGCGAGCGGCAATGGGAAGTGTTCACGATTCACAAGTGCTTGAATCTAAGGGGAAACTACGCGCCATCTCAAATTGAGTCAAGGAAAATGGCCCAAGGAGTGCCTTGGTGTGAAATCCCGAGACTTTTGGGTGAGACAGCGTCTCAGCCTGAGAAACAATCTATCTCAGGCGAGTCTGAGACGGGTCTTAATTTCGTTTTGAGATCGCGAGGCGATCCTGAGTTTACCTCTAAGATCCATCTTTGCAGGTAGATACGCCCCATTACTTCGGTTTTCCACGAATGTGACAGGTGGCCCGGGCGTTGCACGTTCTCGCAGCTAGTTCTTTTTGGGCCCAGGAGGAATTGTGTCTCACAGAACCGCGACCTTACTGTTGCTGGTTTGGTTGAGCGTAACGCCGATAGCCAATTCAGTTCCTTTGGTGGCGCAGCAGCAGGCGCAGAACGGACAGTCCAACAACGAAGAGTTTTTGCGCAGGGCGAAGAGCAGAGTGGAGCCGGTTTATCCGGAGTTGGCGCGCCGGATGAGCTTATCGGGCACGGTGAAGATCGAGGTGGTGGTGGCGCCGAACGGGACGGTGAAAACGGCGCGGATAGTCGGGGGACACCCGGTGCTGGCGAGCGCGGCGCTGGACGCCGCCCGGAAATGGCGCTTCGAACCGGCGCCGGCCGAGAGCACGGGAGTGATCGATTTCAAGTTTGATCCGCAGCAGTAGACGGCGGGCAGTCCGAGGAGACGGGCATGACGATCGGCAAAAAGCTGTACATCAACTTCGGCATCATCCTCACCACGGTGCTGATCCTGTTCCTGGTGAACTGGACGGCGGTGCAGCGCGAGCACACGGCCAAAGAACTGGCGGATACCACCAACGCCGTGCGCTTTCAGATGATGCAAAACCGGCTGTACCTGAGCAACTACCTGCTCAGCGGCGATACCCGCGAAGTCGACCGGATGAACGAAGGCCTGCGCATCCTGACCGACAAGCTGGGGCGTGGCCGCACTCTGGCCAGCTCCGACCAGGTAAAGAGCGCCCTGGCCCGGGTCGAGCAGCTGGAGCAATCCTGGGCGAAGGAATTTGCCCAGCCCCTGATCGATAAGCGCAAGGACGTGGATTCGGGCAACGCCACCGTGGCCGAGCTACAGATCTTTTACCTGCAGAAGGATGCTTCCTCGTGGGTGAAGAATTCCACGGACTCGCTGGACATCGCCGACGGCGAGAGCCGCAAGTCGGATGAAACCGCGGCCACGGCCACGATTATCGTGTCGCTGATCAGCACGCTGCTGGCGCTTTCCCTGGGCATCGTCATCGCCTATCGCACGGCCAAGTCCATCACCGGACCGCTGACCAGCCTGATGAGCGTGGCGCGGGGCATCGGCAATACCGGCGATCTCGAACACAACATCGACACCACCCGCAACGACGAGATCGGCGAGCTGGCCCGGACCTTCAGCAGGATGGTCATCTACCTGAAAGAGATGGCGGGTGTCTCCGAAGCCATTGCCGGGGGCAACCTGACGGTCGACGTGAAGCCGCGCTCCTCGCACGACACGCTGGGCAACGCCTTCACCCGGATGGTGGAGGGATTGGCCAGCCTGGTGCGCAGCGTGCGCGACGCCTCTTCGCAGGTCGCCAGCGCCTCCGGGCAGGTGGCCGGAGCTTCCGACGATTCGGCCAAGATCGGGCTGCAGGCGTCTTCGGCCATCGACGAAGTTACCAGCACCATGCATGAGATGAGCGTCAACGTGCAGAACATGGTCAAGTCGACGCAGGTGCAGGCATCGAGCGTGAGCGAGACCTCGGCTTCGATCGACCAGATGGTGGCCTCGATCCAGCGCGTGGCCGATACCGCCAAGGTGCTGCTCGATATTTCGAACCGCTCGCGCGAAGAAGTGCATGCCGGCATCGGCACCATGGAAAAGGCCACCGACGGCCTGAACCGCATCAACACGACCATCAATTCCTCCGGGCAGATCATCGGCGCGCTGGGACAGCGGGCCGACGATATCGGCAAGATCATCGAGGTGATCGACGATCTGGCCGAGCAGACCAACCTGCTGGCGCTGAACGCCGCCATCGAAGCGGCGCGCGCCGGCGAACACGGCCTGGGATTCGCCGTGGTGGCCGATGAAGTTCGCAAGCTGGCGGAAAAGTCGGCGCAATCGACCAAGGAAATCTCCGAGCTGATCCAGAGCATCCAGAAAGAAGCCCGCAAGGCGGTCGAGAACATGGACCGCTCGACGGCCATCGTCAACGAAGGCCTGGAACTGGGCGGGGAGCTGAACGCGGCCTTGCGCAAGATCTCGAACGTGGTCACCGAGGTCTACAAGTTCGCGCAGGAAATCGGCGCGGCCACCAACGAACAGTCGCACGGCTCGTCGCAGATCGCGCGCGCCACCACGCGGCTGAACGAGATCACCCACGAAATCAACTCGGCGGTCGAAGAGCAGGCTTCCGGAGCACAGGCGGTGGTCAAGGCCATGGAGCGCATGCGCGAACTGGTGCAGCAGTCCACTTCCGGTTCGACCGAGCTGGCGGCATCGTCGGAGCAGATGTCGAAGATGTCACGCGGATTGCTGGAGTCGCTCGACCGCTTCACCTTGTCCGAGTCGGGGCACTCGCTCTCAGGAGATTCGGGCCGGGCGCGGCGGGCGGCGGCGGCCGGATCGCAGTTCTGAGGCATGAAGATCATCGCGAACCAGGGCGCCGGGAGCCGGGCGCCGGGCGGAGTGAGAACAAGATGAGCCGTGAACTGCATATCGTCGGTTTTCAGGTGGGGCGCGAGACCTATGGCGTGCCCATCACCTCGCTGCATGAAATCGTGCGCGTGCCGGAGATCACCGCGGTGCCGGACGCTCCCGATTACCTGGAAGGCGTCATCAACCTGCGGGGCAAGATCGTCTCGGTGATGGATCTGCGCAAACGCTTTGGACAGAGCCAGGCCACGCTGAAGAAACAGAACCGCATTCTGGTGGTCGAGCACAGCGGCCGGCTAGCCGGCCTGATCGTGGATTCGGCCTCCGAAGTACTGAAGATACCCTCTGACGCGGTGGAACCGCCGCCGGCGGCTTTCCAGGATGGCGGGCTGAATTGCGTGACCGGGCTGGGCAAGGTTGGCGGGCGCCTGGTGGTGCTGTTGGACATGAGCAAGCTGCTGGCTCCCGGGAGCCTGCAGGCGAAGAAGGAAGACGCGGAAAAGAAAGCGGCGAAGCCGGAAACGCGGGGCGCCGCAGCACGGTAAGCAAGCCAGCTAAGCTCGCGAGTAATGCGCGGCTCGGCCAGGTCCGGCGTCGGCGCGAAAAAGCGTCGCTGCTGGGGATGAAAAAGCATTTTGAGACGGTGTCCTGGGACACCGCAATTCGTTTCAGGCGGGAACGAGAGAGCGCATGAGCACTTCCGGGGCAGCACCTGCTCCTATATTGACGGAAGCGGAACTGAAGCTGTTGCAGGCGCTGGTCTACCAGGAGTGCGGCATGCACTTCGACGAGCGGCGCACGCACTTCCTGCAGGACCGCCTGCTGCGCCGTCTGAAGGAATGCCGCGTCGACTCGTTCTACGCCTACTACCGGCTGCTGATCAGCCAGCAGGGCAAGGACGAGCTGGCCAAGCTGCTGGAAAACCTCACGGTCAACGAGACCAGCTTTTTCCGCCACAAGGCGCAGCTGGATCTGTTTCAGAAGTACGTGCTCGAAGAGCTGTTCAAGCAGAAGGGAGCGCGGCGGGAGTACTCGATCCGCATCTGGAGCGCGGGTTGTTCGACGGGACAGGAAGCCTACACGCTGGCCATGCTGGTGACCGATGCCCTGGCCTACTACTACCTGCGCAACCCGCTTCCGGTGGAGCTGCCGCTGCCCAAGCCGCTGATTCCGCCGCCGTGGCGGGTGGAGATTCTGGCCTCGGACATCAGCTATTCGGTGCTGCGCACCGGACAGGAAGCAGCCTACGGCGAGCACCAGATGGCGATGGTCGATTACGGCTACCGCCTGCGCTACTTCGACAAGATCGGCGATCGCTACGCGGTCAAGAAAGCGCTCAAAGAGATGGTGCATTTCGACTTTCACAATCTGAAGACCGAGTATCTGCCGCAGCGCAACGATGTGATCTTCTGCCGCAACGTGATGATGTACTTCGATGAGGCCGAGCAGAAGCGGCTGATCGAAAAGTTTTACCGCTGCTTGAATTCCAATGGCTATCTCTTTGTGGGACACGCGGAAAGCCTGCTGGGGCTGACCAAGAAGTTCCATATGGTGCATAAGGACAGCGGCACCGCCTACCAGCGGGTTGAAGTGAGAGAGAACGCATGACGAATTCCCCCGATGAACGCGGCGCGGAACTGCGGGAGTTGTTCTTCGAAACCTCGCAGGAACTGCTGCAGGCGCTGAATGAAGAGGCGCTGAAGCTGGAGAAGCATCCCGGCGACGAGGAGATCGTGCGCGCCATCCGGCGCACGGTGCACACGCTGAAAGGCGACTCGGCGGCGTGCGGGCTGCGCGAACTGAGCGAACTGGCGCACCAGTTCGAAGACGCGCTTTCGCTGGAGGGCGCGGCGCTGCATGCAGCCGTGGCCGAGATCGCTTTCGCCGCGGCCGACGTTTTCACCGAGATGATCGCCGCTTACCGCAAAGGCGGCAAGCTGCCTTCGACCAAAGCGCTGAGCAAGCGCATCAAGGATCTGACCGCTGCGCCGGAGAAGGGCAAAGCGGTCCGCGGCCGCAAGCCGGCAACCAAAGCGCCCGCCTCGCGGTCCGCGGCAAAATCGGCCGCGACCTGGACCGAATACGAGAAGCTGGCCATGGCGAAGGCGCAGGCCGCCGGGCTGGCCGTCTACCACGTGACGGTCAAAATCGATCCCCACTGCGCCATGCCGATCGCCGGGCGGCAACTGGTGCAGAACGCTCTGGGAAGCATTGGCGAGATCGTAGCCGTGCGCCCGGACGCGAAATCGCCGGCCGCGGCCAAGCAGGTGGAATTCGTGCTGGCCAGCGCGCAACCGGTGGAGCAGATTTCCGCCAAGGGCCGGATACCGACGATCTCCGAGGAAGCGATTGTCGAACTGATGCTGGCGGCGTCCGCGCACGAAGCAATTCCGCAGGAAGACGACCGCGCCGACGCCTCGTCGGAAAGCGCCTCGCAAGCCGAGGATGCAGAAGCTGCGCATTCCCCGGCGGCTGCGCCCAGCAGTGACGCGGCGGCATTCCACACCCAGGAAAACATCCTGCGGGTCGAGGCCGGACGCATCGATAGCGTGCTCAACCTGGTCGGCGAACTGATCATCGGGAAGTCGATGCTGCAGCAGGCGCTGCACGAGTTTTCCCGGCGCTATCCGAAGGAGCTGCTGCGCGGCAAGTTTGCCGATGCCATGGCCTTCCAGTCGCGGGTGCTGAACGATCTGCAGCGCTCGGTGATGAAGATCCGCATGGTGCCGGTCGATCAGCTGTTCCGGCGCTTTCCGCGCATGGTGCGGGACGTGGCCCGGCAGTGCGGGCGCGAGGTCGATCTGCAGGTCAGCGGGCAGGATACCGATCTCGACAAGGGGATTCTCGACGCCATCGCCGAGCCGCTCACGCACCTGGTCCGCAACGCCGTCGGGCACGGGATTGAGCTGCCCGAAGACCGCCGCAAGGCGGGCAAGCCGGTACTCGGGACGGTGAAGCTGAACGCCTATCACCAGGGCAACCAGGTGGTGGTGGAAGTTTCCGACGACGGCCGCGGCATCGAAGCGCAGAAAATTCGCGCCAAAGCAATTGAATTGGGCCTGACGACAACTGAAGAAGCTGCGCGGCTGAGCGAGAGCGAGACCCTCGACTTCATTTTCCGCCCCGGCTTCAGCACGGCCGAGCAGGTCACCGAGGTTTCCGGGCGCGGCGTGGGCATGGACGTGGTGCAGAGCGTGCTGCACCGGCTCAAAGGTTCGATCAGCGTCGAGACGCAGGTGGGCAAAGGCACGACCTTCCGCCTGAAGCTGCCGCTGACCTTGGCCATCATCAAGGCGCTGCTGTTCTGGGTGGAGCAGCGGCTGTACGCCATCCCGCTGAACGCGGTGGTGGAAATCTCGCGCACCTTCGAATCGGAAGTGCACCAGGTCGACAACTACGAAGTGCTGCAACTGCGCAATCAGGTGCTGCCGCTGCTGCGGCTGGGACGTCCGCCGGCAGTGGAAGGCGACCGCAAGTCGAAGCTGTTCGTGCTGGTCATTCTGGTCGGCGAGCGGAAGTATGGGCTGATTGTCGACGCGCTGGAGGGCGAAGAGGAACTGGTGATCAAGGCGCTCGATGACCAGACCTTCTCCACCGACCTGGTCTCGGGCGCTTCGATTCTGGGCGACGGACGTGTGGTGCTGATCCTGAATCTGCCGGCGGTGGTGGAGCACGTGGCGCGATCGCGTCCGGAGGAAACCGGGCGCGCCAGTTCGGGCCTGCTGTTGACCCACACCGACCGGTTACGGCTGGCATTGACTCCGGCGGCTGGAGGCCCGGCATGAAGAAGAATCCGGTGCGCGTGCTGGTGGTCGACGACTCGGCGCTGATGCGCAAGCTGATTCCGCAAATGCTGGCGTCGGACGAATCCATCGAAGTCGTGGGCACGGCCATGGACGGCAACTTCTGCCTGAAGAAGATCGAGGAGTTGAAGCCCGGGGTGGTCACGCTCGACCTGGAAATGCCCGGGATGAACGGCATCGACACGCTGAAAGAAATCATGCGCAAGCAGCCGGTGCCGGTGATCGTGTTCAGCTCGCATTCGACCGAAGGCGCAACCGTCACCATGAAAGCGCTGGGGCTGGGAGCCTTCGATTTCGTTCCCAAGCCGAAAGACACCTCAGCGCATATGACGGAGACGGCGCGCGAGCTGATTGCGAAAGTGAAGGCGGCGGCGGAATGCAAGCTCAAGCCGCGCATGCTGCAGGGGATTCCACCCAAGCCGGCCAAGGTCTCGGTTCCGGCGGCGGGGCCGACCAAGATTGTGGCGATTGGGGTTTCGACCGGCGGTCCGCAGGCGATGGAATATCTGCTCACACAGCTTCCCGGAGATTTTCCCGGAACCATCGTGGTGGTGCAGCACATGCCGGATGGATTTACCGAGATGTTTGCCCGAAGGCTGGACGAAGTTTGCCCGCTGCGGGTGAAAGAGGCGCAGTCCGGCGACCTGCTGCAGCCCGGCCGGGTGCTGATCTGCCCGGGCAGCCGGCACATGAAAGTGAAGCGGCTGCCGCTGGGCGACATCGTGGTGCTGAGCGACGAGCCGCATGTAAACGGGCACCGTCCCAGCGCGGATGTGCTGCTGCGCAGCGTGGCCGATGAGTTCAAGTCGCAGGCGGTGGGAGTGCTGATGACCGGCATGGGCGACGACGGCGCGGAAGGATTGGGAGCCATCAAGAAGGAAGGCGGCGTGACCATCGCGCAGAACGAGGAATCGTGCGTGGTGTACGGCATGCCGAAGGCGGCAATCGACCGCGGCTATGCCATGCGGGTGGTCGGCCTCGACGTGATGGGCGCGACGCTGCAGGCGATGTGCAACCGCAATCCCGGCTCCGATATGGGACCGGCGGGGCGGGCCGTGCGCGCCGGACATTAGGTCCGGCCAAGAAAGATCGGCCCAGGCAAATCCGTGACCGGCGTGATCTGGTCCGGAGGCGCCGGGCATGATATGCAGAAAAGGGGAGGGGTTATGGAGCAGTTTGCACCAGTAAAACGCAGCAAGGACGGGCAGGCGGTCCGCTACCTGATCGTGGACGACTCCGTGTTTGCCCGCAAGAACCTGGCCCGCATGATCGAGACGTTTGGCGGGCAGGTCGCAGCCGAGGCCGGGGATGGCTTGACCGCCATCAGCGAATTCGACCGCACGCATCCCGACATCGTGCTGATGGATATCACCATGCCGCAGATGGAAGGGATCGAGGCGGCGGAGAAGATCGTGCAGGCGCATCCGGAGGCGCGCATTGTGATGGTCTCCTCGGTCGGCTACCAGGAGAACATCGTGGCGGCGCTGCAGCGCGGCGCGCGGCACTTCGTGCAGAAGCCGGTCAAGCCGGAAGTGCTGTACGAAGTCATCAAGTACGTGCTGGGCGAAGACGGAGCCGTGGCCACCTCGGCGGGAGCGGGAGCCTAAGCCCATGAAGATGGAATTGATCCAGCCTTTCATCAACGCGGCCGACGCTGTGTTGTCGCAAGGCCTGCAGGGCGCGACCAAGGTGGGCAATCTCACCATGGAAGAGGAGGCTTATCGCCGCAAAGGCGTGGCCGGCATGATCGCACTCACCGGCGACATTGAGGGCCGGATCATTCTCGATCTCGAACCGCAGACGGCGGTAAAAGTGGCCAGCCACTACGCCGGCGCGGAGCTGCCGGAATCCGACGGGCTCATCAAGGAAACCATCTTCGAACTTGCCAACCAGGTGGTCGGCAACGCCATCTCCGCCCTGAACGATCAGGGATTTCATTTCCGCGTACATCCACCCCTGCTGCTGACCGCGCAGGAAGGCGACAAGACCAGCGAAGACACCGAAGCCCTCGTCATCTGCTTCGAAACCCCTCTCGGCAACGTCTTCATGAATGTCGCCCTGCGCTACAACAAGCGCCGTCTGGCCGATCACGCGGCCATCGGAGCGTAAGCCGCGTCGGGAGCCAGGGATCAGTAGTCAGTAGCCACTCCCAAGTCTCAGGAAATTCGGAAGGCGACGGGAGAGTCAAACCGTCCCGCACTGTCCCCGGTTGCGTCCCTGATCTTTTTCCCTGTCGTCTTCTTCTCCGTCGTCCTCAGGGAATCTTTTCTGCGGCACGGCTTTTACCGCACTGCCAGCGTATATCCAACGTTGGTCTTCGGCTGATCGTACACACCGAAGTCGCAGCTGTAGACGGTCCACGCCTCAGTTGAATCGGCGGCATCGGTGGTGGACGTCCAGTAATACTGCGTTTCCACGTAGGTGGTGAAAATGGGCGACTGGAATACGGATCCATCCCGGTTGTAATAGGTGTAGTCGAAGTATTGTGCCAGATTGGTTTGGGCGCGGTCCGAGAGGCTTTGCAGTTCATTGCGATTGGGCATGCGCCACTGCCCGGCTTGCGAGTTGTCGGCGAGGCCGCATTGCCCGCTGGCCAGCGAATGGACCGCAGTCAGCGCTTCGGCCCAGGTTCCGCTGAGGCAATTCGCCTGCTTCAGCCAGACGAGTCCGGTCATCGTGTCGGTCAGCGTGCCGTCATGATTCTCGATGAAGCGTGGCGACGTGAGCCTCACGCCGGATTGAACCGTACCGTCGTCTCCGGCGGCATACGGAATGTAAAATCCGGTCGCCGGCAATTGGATGGCGGCGTTCGTGCCGGGTCCTCGCACCGCCCACACTTGATTACTGCTGGTCGCCTTCACGTTGGCCGAGGTGTCGTTCATGTACCGGCCATCGCTCAGACGGATGGTCCAGGCTGCGCTCGACCCGGTGTCTCCTCCGTAGTAGCCGGTTGACGTCCAGTAGATCGCACCGGAGACGTTCACGAACGGACTTCCGGCCGGGAGCGCCGGGTTCGCGGCCGAAACATCGATGAGGCTTTCCAGTTCGTTCAGGTTGGGCAAGCGCCAGGAGCCAGCCGCAGAGCCATCGGTAAGCTGGCATTGTCCGCCGGCGAGTGCATTGACCGCGGCGAGCGCGTTCGCCCACGACGCAGTCCCGAGGCAGCCTGCGTCTTTGAACCAGACCAGGCCAGTGAGACTGTCGGTGACGGTTCCATCCTGATTGTCGGTGAAGCGCGTCGCGGCGCTCCAGGACACGCCCTTGCTTAGCGAAGCGTCGTCGCCCGCGGCGTAGCTGGTCTTCTGTCCGGTCGCCGGCAGCGCAACCAGCGGATTGCTTCCGTCATAGGCTGCAAAATTCGCTCCCGCCACCGAATTGCCGGACGACACCACAAAATCAATGACCGTGAAAAACAATCCGGAAGGTGGAACCGTTCCCGGTGCCGCGTATTGTCCGGTGTAGTCGGAGCGCATCACTTTCGCGCCGCCGCCGCCCACCGATGGATAAAATCCGTAGCCCGCTTTGTTGACATAAATCTGATATTCGCCCGGAACGTCTCCGCCCGTCGACATCCCGCTGAAAGAGTAATTTCCGTTTGCGTCGGTGGTCGCGGTTTTGTAAACGACATTACTGTTGGTGAGGAAATTGGTGACCGTAGCGCCGGCAAGCGCAGCGCCCTTGTAGGTAACTCTGCCGGAAAGACCCACCGTGGGGGGCGGATCGCCGGGATTCGTGTTGCCGTCGTTTTCGCTGTTTCCACCGCAATTGGTGAGGACAGCCACACAAACCATAAGAAAAAACACATGCATCCGAACCATGATGGCGCATCCCTCTGCCGCCGCGCCTCACGAACCGAGTGCTGAGTAACGTCGCCTACACCTTCGCCTGAACGCGCGGCGGGCGCGAACCAGGATTCATCGGCGATTCCAGAGAAAACTTGAGCGGAGAATTCCCTTCGTTTGGGATCGTTAAGGAATCGTCAGGAAGAACCAGACAGACCGATGGTGCACGGAACTTTCCCCGGTTTCACCTTTTCGGAGCGAAGAAATGAAGACGTCCCGTCTGTCGGCCATGTCGCCGGCGCTTCGTGCAGGGCTGAACGCGGGCCGGCGGATCGTGGAAGTCAATACACTCCACTTAGGGCGATCTCACACGGGTTCTTGTCGATGGTCGGGGCAGGCGCCATATATCTTCTGTATATAGCCAGATCGTCGGCGTCAAATCCCTGCTCCGGCGAGTAAAGGAGTTCCGCCTCGCGCACGCTACCGTTCACCCGGCTCGGCTCATAGTCAGGGGTCGCCTGCATCTTTCGCCCGGCCGCGGATTCGACTTCAATGGCGTGATAGCCGCCAAAGGTGACTTCCCGCTTCCACTGCGCCGGAGCCATCCAGGTTTCTTCATAGGTCCCATCGCCGGATATGATCTGGTCCGAGTCCTTCTTGCTTAGAACGACGCCCGGAAAACCGTGGAAAACGACCTTCATATGAAAGGGATGGGATCCGTAAGCGCGCAGATCCATCTGATTGGAGGCGCGTTGGAACCATTGGGTCGCGGACTCCCTTGGCTCCTTCGCTGCCGCAGCCGAACAGGCGAGCGTCGCGATCAGCAAACCGGCGAGATGGCGCTTCATCGGTTTCCTCCTCAGTTCAAGAGCGCGGTGAGCCCGCACACCAAACAATCTGCGCCCATCACGATGCGGCGTCTGTGCGCCCTGTCACCACTGCGCTTTGGGCGAAATTGATGAGTGAACAAGACAGACGAGGCGGATCGGATCAGTGCTTGGCCGCGGCTTTCACTTTCTCCAGCATCTCGGTCAGCGCCGCTTTGTCGAAATACTTCCCTTCCAGCCAGACCGCCTGGATCTGCGTAGTGTTGCGAATGTCGGCCAGCGGATCGGCTCCGAGAAGTAGCAGGTTGGCGATCTTACCAGGCGCGATCGTCCCGAAGTCGGCGGTCTTTCCCATGAACTTTGCCGGATTAATCGTCGCCATCTGCAAGGCCGCGAGCGGCGTCACGCCTGACTCGACCAGCAATGCGAGTTCATCGTGCAGGCTGAAGCCGGGAAAACAATACGGATTCATGGCATCGGTTCCGGCCATCATGGGCACGCCGGCGTGAAACATTGCGCCGACGAGACGCTCGTCCATGGTGAAAAGGCCGCGGGCCAGTTCGAATTGCGCGAAGTTCCACTGATGGCGCTGAAAGCTGGTGCGATCGTCCCAGCGATCGCGGAATCGCCGGTCGACGTAGGCGAGACGGGAATCGGATAAGAACCGGGAATCGTCGAGGCGTCCCCAGAGGCGCAAGACGGTCAAGGTCGGGACCTGCCAGGTATCGTTGCTGCGGAATTCGGCAAAAAGCGCCGCGCATTTTTTCTGGTCGAGACTGCGGAAGGCCTGCGCCTCGATCGCCATGCGCTCCCGGAAAAAACGGGCGCGATTGAGGTCATCCATCAGCGACTGCTGGTTGGCGGAGCATGCGAAACCGATGCCCAGGAGATGCTCCATGGAGCGCTGCCCGGCGGCCGACGCCTCCTGGGCGGTGATGACGTCGGGAACATGTCCTTCGAACGGGATATGCTGCTTCCTGGCTTCGTCGGCGAGGGCAAAATAGGCGTCTCTCGGGATGCGGCTGTAGACCTTGATGAAGTCCGCGCCGCCGGCCTTGATCGAGTCGACGGTGCGGCGGGCGTCGGCAGCCTTCTTCACCACGATCGATCCCGGCCACACCGGGGGACTGCCGTCGACGATCGCGCTGGCGAGAGAAATTTCCGGCGATGGCGACTCCGCGGCCAGTTGTGCGCGCAGCGCCGCCGTGTCGCGATCCCCCGACATGATGCGGATGCCGGTCACGCCGTTGCCGACGTAGAGCGGCAGTTCGTCCTTGTCGTGAACGTGCACATGCATGTCCCACAGGCCGGGAATCAGGAAAGAACCGCGAGCGTCGACTGAGCCGGGCATGGCGTCGTCCGCATCGCGGCTGGGAGCAACCGCGATGATGCGGTGGCCCTGAATCGTGACCGTCTGATTGGGAGATTCGGCGCCGGTGGCAACGTCAATGACCGTCACGTGCCGGATGGACATTGCCGACGAAGCGGACTCTTGCGCGCCAGCCGCGCAGGAAAGAACGGACGAGGGCGAACGGCAGCAGCTTCACGTCCCGCTCCCACAGAACTGAGATGGCAGCTATTATGCGTGAACAGCCGCTGGTTGAAAACGAGCGCTTGGCGATCTCTGCCGCGCTGGAATACTTCCGGCGGCCGGCTTCCGTTCTGCTAATATCCTCGACATGGCGGGATCGACGCCGCTCGGACAAACTGTCTCCCATTACCGCATCGTTCACAAACTGGGCGGCGGGGGCATGGGCGTCGTTTACAAGGCCGAGGACACGCAGCTCGGCCGATTCGTGGCGCTGAAATTTCTGCCCGAGGATCTCGCCGGCAACCCGCAGGCGTTTGAGCGCTTTCGCCGGGAAGCGCGAGCGGCTTCTGCGCTGAACCATCCCAACATATGCACCATTCATGAGATCAGCGAGGATCGGGGACGTCCGTTCATCGTGATGGAATATCTGGAAGGAAAAACTCTTCGCGAGACGATCTTCGGCAACCCGCTCGAGATGGAGCTGCTGCTCGATCTGGGCATCGAGGTCGCCGACGCTCTCGACGCCGCGCACAGCAAAGGAATCATCCATCGCGACATCAAGCCGGCGAACCTGTTTGTAACCGATCGCGGACACGCCAAGATTCTCGATTTCGGCCTGGCCAAAGTAAGTCTGCCGGCGCAGGAAAGCAGTTCGGCCGCCACCATGACCGAAGAGCACCTGACCAGTCCCGGCAGCACCATGGGAACGGTTGCCTACATGTCGCCGGAGCAGGCTCTGGGCAAGGAACTGGACGCGCGCACCGATCTTTTTTCCTTCGGCACGGTGCTGTACGAGGCAGCCACCGGCACGCTGCCGTTTCGCGGGGACACTTCGGCGGCCCTGTTCGATTCGATCCTGAACAAGACTCCGGCGCCGCCGCTTCGCCTGAATCCGGCGATTCCCACGGAGCTGGAACGGATCATTACCAAAGCTCTGGAGAAGGACAAAGACATCCGCTATCAGAGCGCCGCAGAGATGCGGGCTGACCTGAAGCGGCTGAAACGCGACACGAGCTCAGGGAAGTTGTCGGCGGCTTCGCCCACCGCGGCGCAGAGCGTGCGTCCGAAGAGACGACCGACGCTCTGGATCGCCTCCGCGGCTGGAGTGGTGCTGCTGGCTGCTTCCGCGGCGTGGTTCTTCGCGCCGGTCGTGGTGCCGCGAGTCACCGGTTCGACGCAACTCACCCACGACGGCAAGATGAAGTGCTGCACGGTCACGGATGGCTCCCGCATCTACTTCAACACCTACACTTCGCGGGGCGATGCCCTTCTGGCGCAGGTATCCATGAGCGGCGGCGAGGCGCTGGAAACGCCGATGCAGATCGAGAATCCGCGGATTTTCGACATCTCTCCCGATCGCTCGCAGCTCCTGGTGGGATCGAACGAGATGGCAGCGAACTCCTCCTCACTCTGGACCATGCCGCTGCCCGCGGGTTCGCCCCGGCGATTGGGAAACATCACCCGGGATTTGTTTGCCAACGGGGCCAAGTGGTCGCCCGATGGGCAACGTCTTGTGTACGGCAAGGGTCCGGAACTCTGGACCGCGAAAGCGGACGGCAGTGAACCGGCGCGCATCGCCAACGCTCCCGGTCAAATCGATTCTCCTGTCTTTTCGCCCGACGGCAAGCGAATCCGATTTACCGTGACCAGCGGCCCAACTCACACATTCGCGCTGTGGGAGATTCAGTCCGATGGCTCCGGCCTGCATCCTTTGTTGCCGAATTGGCAAAATCCGCCGCGCCAGTGTTGCGGGATCTGGACGCCGGATGGTCGGTACTATCTGTTCCGCAGCACGGTCACGCATAACGACGCCTTCGGAGATATTTTTGTGCTCCCCGACCACCCTGGCTTGTTGCGACGCACCCCTTCGACTCCCACTCAACTGACTTTCGGTCCCCTGGCCTATTCCTTCGGCGGATGGACGCCGGATGGCAAGAAGTTGCTGGTTGACGCCTATGAGTCGCGCGCGGAACTGGTTCATTATGACCCGGCCTCGAAACAGTTCCTGCCATTCCTCGGCGGCCTGCCGGCATACGGCGTGGCCTTCTCCCACGACCGGAGCTCGGTCGCGTACGGCAGCGCAGTCGATGGCACGCTGTGGGCAAGCCGCGTCGACGGCAGCGGCAAGATCCAGCTCACTTTCCCGCCGCAGCGGGTGGCGTTGCCCAGATGGTCTCCCGACGGAAAACAGATTGCCTACATCGGCGCCCAGTTCGGAAAGCTATGGAAGATATTCTTGATTTCGGCGCAGGGCGGAACGCCGGAGGAATTGCTTCCCGACGACAAGACCGAGGGTGATCCAGGATGGTCGGCCGACGGCACGCGCCTCATCTTTTCGAGGCTGCCCTTTTCCGGAGAAACATCGGACATCCGAATCATTGATCTGAAAACCCGGCAGGTCAGCGTCGTTCCCGGATCGAGCGGGATGTTCAGTCCGCGATGGTCGCCGGACAACCGCTATGTGGCGGCGCTGGACCTCGAACACCTGTCAAAGAAGCTTCTTCTGTATGATTTCAAGACCGGCAAGTGGTCAGACTGGGTCACCGAATCCGAAGGTCTCGAATACCCAGCCTGGTCTTCCGATAGCCGCTCCATCGAATACGTGAGCGAGAAGGGCATTTGCAAGCGGCTCAAGCTGGGCGACAGCCATCCGGAAGAACTGTTCAGCATCAAGGGAATTCCGCGCTATTTCACGCCGGACCTCGGCCCCTGGAACGACACCGCCCCTGACGGCACTCGCATGTTCCTGCGCGACGTGAGCACGGAAGATATTTACGCCCTCAGTCTTGAATTACCGTAGCGGCGGCCGCTCGGCGCGCAGCGTTCATTCCACTTCCACAATCCACGCTCCAAAGGGCTCGATTGAAACCTGGTTGAGTCCGGTCTTCTCAGGAGCGTCAAAGGACGCCAGCAGAGTCTTCCCGGTCTTGCCAGCAATTCCCTTCCCGGCCAGATCAAGATCCACTTTTTGCGGGCTTGCGCTCATGTTCAGCAGGACCACGACGTTGGTCCCTTTGTAGCTGCGAGCATAAGCGAGCACATTGGGATCATTTTCATCGAGCGCGACATACTTGCCTTCGAGCAAGGCCTGGTTCTCATGGCGGAGCGTGAGAAGCTGGTGGTAGTAGTTCAGGATCGAGTGGGGGTCCTTTTTTTCGGTCGCGACGTTATAGGTTCGGTAGCGATCGTCGACCGGCAGCCAGGGTGCCACGGAACTGAATCCGGCGTTGGCCGTGTCATTCCACTGCATCGGAGTGCGCTCGCCGTCGCGGCCCTTCTCTTTGGGCCAACCGAGTTTTCCCATGGAGTCTTTCACGTCTTCCGGACGTTTCGGATCGTTATTCTCCATGCCGATTTCTTCGCCGTAGTACATCACGGCCGTGCCGCGCAAGGTGAGATAAAGAGAAGCCATCAGCTTGGCGATCTGATCGTTGTGCTGACCGTCGCCATAGCGGTCGTAGACGCGCCGAATATCGTGATTGCTCAGCACCCAGACGGGCCACTCGCCGGAACCTTCGGCCCAGGCGATCTGCTGGCGAAACTTCGCCGGAGACAGTTGGTTGATCATGGTGAACATGAAATCCATCGGCATCTGGATTTCATCGTCGTGTTGGCCGTAGTAGCGCTTGAGTTGCGCGATATCGCTGGTCCAGGTTTCACCGATCAGGACCGCGTTGTAATCGTCCGCCACTTTACGAAGGCGCTCGAGCACGCCATGAATTTCGGGCTGATTCTTGTCATAGATTTCGCGCTCGACTGGGTCGCCGAGGGCGTTTTTCTCCGTCCCGACGACTGGATTGTCGCGAAACTGGGAATCCACAAACATGACGTCGACAGCATCGAGGCGGAATCCCGCGATGCCGCGCTTGTACCACCAGCGGGTCACGTCGAACATGGCCTTTTCCACTTCCGGGTTACGCCAGTTCAGGTTGGGCTGCGGCGGATAAAAATAGTGGTAATACCACTGATCGGTGGGGGCGTCGAACTTCCAAGCCGAACCGCCGAAAAGTGAAGTCCAGTTGTTGGGAGGCTGGCCGGGCTCTTTGCCGTCACGCCAGATGTACCAGTCGCGCTTGGGATTGGTGCGGGATAATCTCGATTGCTGGAACCACTTGTTCTGATCGGAGGTGTAGGTCAGGACGAAATCCAGCAGTATGCGGATCTTCTGCTGCCGGGCATCGCCGACCAGCCGGTCCATATCGGCGAGCGTGCCGTAGTCGGGATTGACGTTGAAGTAGTCGGAAACGTCATAGCCCCAGTCGACCTCGGGCGAAGGATACATGGGAGCGATCCAGAGGGCATCGACGCCCAGCCAGTGCAAATAATCGAGCCGGGAGGTGATGCCGGGCAGATCGCCGATACCGTCGTTATTGGAGTCGGCAAAACTGCGTGGATAGATCTCGTAGAAGACGGCATGCTGCCACCAGGCGTGGCCTTCGGCGTCACGGCCGGACTGCTGTGCGATGGCGGGCAAACTCAGCCACAAGATTGCGAAGACAGCAATTCTGAAGCTGCGACGAGGCATAAGAACTCCATTCCCTAAGTAAATCAAGATTTCGGGCGGCCGACCAGTGTAGCGCGCGGCGGCCCAGCTCAGGCAAGAAGAGGCAGTTGCGGTCCCGAGGCTCGACCGACTTCATCGGCCGGGTCGGCGAACTTCCGCAACTCGGGATATTTCTGAATCAGAGTGGGAGGAGCCGGCACGCGCTTTCCGCTGATCATCGCCTTCAGCTCCAGCGCGTTCACTCCGGCTTTACTCTCGAAGTGATTGTTGGTGATGACATAAGTCGTCTGGGCTCGTGCGGCGACGTTTTCAATGCGCTGCTTCCAGCCTTCCAGTTCCCTTTCCTTGTACAGGTAGTTATAGCGGTCGTTGCGATTGTCGGAATCGAACCATTCGCTGTAGTTGCGTCCGTGCAGGCGCACGTAGGCGATAGGCGCGGTGACGTGTTCGGTCGGCTCGAGCGATTTGCCCAGCACCGGCTGGTCGATGTTACAGAAAGCGACATTCTTCTGCGTGAAGGCAGCCAGAGTCTCCTCATTGTTCCAGCTGGAGTCGCGCACTTCCACTACGCGCGGGTATTCGATGAACTGGCGAAGCAGGCGCTCGAGGTATTCGCGGTTGAGCGAAGTGTTCTTGAAGGACACGGGAAACTGGATGAGCAGTGCGCCCAGGCGCCCCTCGGCGGCCAGCGCATCGAGGCCTTCGCGGGTGCGCGCCTCGTCTTCGTCGGTGGGACGGATGGTCGCGGCCGAAGTCGGCTCCATGACCGCGATGGGCGAATGAGTGAAGGCGCGATAAAGCTTGGCGGTAAAGAGAAATCCAGAATTCACCGCGGCGACCTTGCGGCACCACAGCTTGGCCAGCTCCGGCTTCAGCGGTCCGTAGAAGGAAGTGTTGATTTCGGCCGTATCGAAGAAGTGGGCAAGATATTCGAGTGGGTGCAGCTTGCTGCGTTGCAGGCCCGAAGGATAAAAGATGCCGTCCCAGTCTTTGTACGACCAGCCGGCCGTACCGATGCGGATGGAGGCAAGATCGAACCGCGGCGCCGCGGGTTGTGGAACGAGTCCCATGGCTCGGGGCGGAGGAACAGATTGGGCTCAGCCTACCACACGGAGTTCAAAAAGCTAAGGGCTGCTCTTCGTTGATCTCAGTTTTGTTGGCTCTGCTTATGCTGAAAGATTGGCGGTCCGCCCGGGCGGCAGGGGCGCACGCGAAATGACGTTAAGTATCGCGAGCCGGGCTGCGCCCGAAGGCTTCCAGCCGCGATTTCCGGGGCGATGGCAGGAAAAAGAGTCTATTTGGCTGGCGCACCTTTGGCCGACAAAGTCCGATTCAACTCACTGGCCAGCGCGGTGGCTTGTTCATCGGAAATCTGCGCCTGTCCGTCAACGACGATGCTAAGGTTGCCAGCTCCAGCGTCCAGGAATCTCGCCTCCTCCAGCGTGGCGCTGCCCTGCACCGCCCGCGGAAGCACGGTTTTGAAGTCGATTCCGGCCTCGAGCGCAGGGAGGAGGACTTCGCTGATCCTGGCTTTCAGGTCGTCGCCCAGGTCTCCGCTACGAAGTGAATCGCCCATCATTCCAGCCGCGTCGATGCGCTGGAATTCCGCGGTCAGCTTCATCGCGTTGGACTTTTCCATCACTGGAGTCAATTTCAACTCGACGCGTCCATCGCTTTCGGCGAGTTCGCTGGAAATCGACGGACCACCCGGCCGGGCGCACACCCAGCGCTCGTAATGCAGCACCAATGCCAGCACACTGGCTGGACTCGCCGGAGACAGCCTCGCCTGACGCACCTCGAGCTTCTCGCCGCACTGTCCGGAATCATCGAACCGGGCGCGCAGAATATCGGTGATGTTCTGCTGCAGATCCGGCAGACCGGCGTTGAGTTCGAGCTTGAAGATCCGACGGCCTTGTTCGGCGCTGAGTTGCGTCAGCAGACCGGAGACGGGCACTGTGATCGCCTGATCCTCAACGCGAATTGTGCTTTTCAGGGCAGGAAGCGTAAAGCTCACGTCGTGGCTCATGGCCAGAGTGATGCCCATTTCGCGGCCGACAGCGAGTTGCTGGTCGGCAAAGTCCTCCAGCGTTTTCTCCAGACTTTGAGCGCGGGTGAGAAGTTCGGGATTTGACGCGCTGGCCGCGGAGATCTGCTCCAGCTTCTTCTGGGCATCGTCGAGATCGGAGTCGGCCTTGTCGAGCCGCTTGGTCGGTTCCCGCAGGCCCGCTTTCTGCGCCGGAGAAAAACCGTCAACAAACTTGCGGTTTCCGGCGCGGGCGGCCTCCAGAGCCTGATCAAAACCCGCAGAGGCCGAGCCGGGGACAGCGCCGGCCTTTGTCTGCTGCTCCAGAAAGGCCTTCAACTCGGCTTTTGCGGCGTCGGTGCTTTTGACCAGCTCCTGAAAGGCGGCAACCTGCGGCGCGGTCGCCTGCACCGCCATGGCTTCGTGGAAGTCCTTGAGACTGTCTTGTTCCTGAATGCCGGAGGGAACGGAAGCGCCACTGGGAAGGCCGGTCATGCCTCCGCCGGCCGCCCCACCGTGGCGTTGCGCGAAGGCGAACGGACAGGCGACAAGAACCGCGACGAGCAGCTTGCTGGCGAAAGTACGTGCACCCGGGTGAAACACGACTGCTTGCTCCGAACCCATGAGGAATTATAGCGGCAATGCCGGAAGACGAATGGCTGCGCCGATCCTCCCCGGCGGCTTTTCCGCACGCGCATTTTCAAGCTTGTCGCAGTCGATCCGAAAACGCTACTACCTTTACAGTTCTTTGCAATGCGCGAGCGAGTCGAAAGTCGCTGCGCGGGGCGTGCACGGCACGCCGGACTTGCCGCAGATGCTAGGCTAGAGACGGGCAGGTCGTTCCACTTTTCTCATGGAACTGGTCATCAGCGGAATCGTCGGGCTGTTTGTGGGCGGCTGGGTCGCCGTGTTCGTGCTGCGCTCGCGAACGGTCGCCCTGCAAGCTCGCCTGTCATTGCTGGAAAAACAACTCACCGAGGCGAAGGCTGATCTCGAGCGCCTTCTTGCGGAGCAGAAAGAGCTGGTCGCCCACGGGGCCCGACTGGAAGCCGAGCTGGCTGCGGAACGGAAAACGCACGCTGGAATCGAGGAGTCGCGAAGCCGCGATGAGCAGCTGTTGCGGAATGCTTTCAGGACGCTGGCGACCGACGCCCTCAAAGACAACAACTCGCTCTTCCTGCAAACGGCTTTGGAGACGCTGAAACGCTTTCAAGGTGAGGCCAAGAGCGATCTCGACTCGCGGCAGAAGGCAGTGGCGGATCTGGTCAATCCGGTTGCGGAATCACTGAAGAAGGTCGACGAGCAGATTCGGGCGATGGAAGTGGCGCGTGGCACGGCCTACGGCGACCTGAAGGCACAAGTGCAATCGCTGATCTCGACGCAAAGGGATCTGCAATCCGAGACCGGGAATCTGGTCCGGGCGCTGCGCACGCCCAACGTGCGCGGGCGGTGGGGAGAAATCCAGCTGCGGCGCGTGGTTGAGATTGCAGGCATGCTTCCTTACTGCGATTTTGCCGAGCAGGAAACCATTACCGGCGAAAGTGGGCGGCTGCGCCCCGACCTGGTGGTGAAACTTCCCGGCGGAAAAAGCGTGGTGGTCGATGCCAAGACCCCGCTGCAGGCGTTCCTGGAGGCTTTTGAGACCGCCGATGAAGAAGCGCGGCGGACTTGTCTGGCGGCGCATGCGCGCCAGGTCCGCGATCACATGAAGACGCTGAGCGGCAAGAACTACTGGGAGCAGTTCGAAGCCACGCCGGAGTTTGTGGTCATGTTCCTTCCGGGCGAGACGTTCTTCAGCGCAGCTCTCGAACAGGACCCCGGGCTGATCGAGCATGGCGTGCTGCAAAGGGTCATTCCCGCTTCCCCGACGACCTTGATTGCCCTGCTCAAAGCCGTGGCCTACGGCTGGAATCAGGAGAAGCTGGCGCGCAATGCGCATGAGATCAGCGCGCTGGGCAAGGAATTGCACGACCGGTTGCGCCTTCTCGCCGGGCACATTACCGCGGTCGGGGCGAATCTGGACCGCGCCGTCGAGTCCTACAACAAGGCCGTCGGATCGCTGGAGAGCCGCGTCTTGGTCTCGGCGCGCAAATTTGCCGAACTGGGTGCCCCGGTCGCAGAAGACATTCCCGAAGTCGAGCCGATTGAGACCACCGCCCGGGCCTTGTCGTTCGACTGGGATGAAACTCCGGAGTCGCCGGAAGGCGATTCGACCGAAATCGGGCAGAGCAAGGCCAGCTAGCGCGGCCGGGAACTGCAAAATCCATCCGAAACTGACCAATCGTTCTCCCACTTCTCTTCATAGGTTCAAATCATAGGCTCAAAGATACGGATTCGTGATTTCGTGTAAGTGCAAGAGACGGAAGGGAAAGTTGCTACGAAATTCCACAGCAAACATTCAAAAAGACATAGTTCGCGTTCAAAAATGCATCTATAATCTTTGAAACAGGGCCATCTGCTGGACTTAGCACCCACGGGACGGGGTACCACCATGGCAGCGAAGTTGCTTATTGAAGATAGGCGGGATGTCGCTGCCCTGCCTCTCCAGCCCACCAAGGGTTCGGGGCAAGTGCCGAAACCCATGAATCGGGAAAGCCAAGCTCGCTTTGTCGCGGTTCTGCTCTTCCTTCTCACCGTGACGGCGGTCGTTTTTGCAGCCTTCAATTTCCAGAAAGAGCGAGAGAGTTCGGTCCCCGATGACGGAGTCTGGTGGGTGGAGCACGGGGGTTCGCTGGTGGCGGATCGCGTCGATCCGCAGGGCGAAGGGGCGAAAGCCGGCATCAAGCCGGGCGATCAACTGGTCGCTATCAACGGACGCGATGTCAAGAACACTCCCAGCCTGGAGCGGCAGCTCTATGCCAGCGGTGTCTGGCATAACGCCACCTATTCTCTGCTGCGCGGTTCGGTCACCTTCGATAGCAAAGTTCTTCTTCAGCCCGCCGACCGTTCGCTGAACAACTGGCTGCGACTGATTGCGCTCATCTATCTCGGCATCGGCATCTATGTTCTGCTACGCCGCTGGACGGCTCCCGGGTCGACCCATTTCTACATTTTCTGCCTGGTCTCGTTCATCGCCTATTCGTTCAAGTACACCGGCAAGCTGAACGACTTTGACTGGACAATCTACTGGAGCAACATCATTGCCTGGGTGCTGCAGCCGGCATTGTTTTTGCATTTCGTCCTGATTTTTCCGGAGAAGCGCAAACTGATCCGGCAGCATAGCTGGCTGTTGTCGCTCGCCTACCTGCCCGGAGCTGCGCTGTTGGCAAGGCACATTCTGGCCCTGCGCATGGCGCAAGCTACGGGGCAGTTGCGCTGGGACATGGACCGGCAGGAGATGGCGTACGGGGCCCTGCTGTTCGTGGTCGCGGCGGCCCTTCTCTGGCTCAGTTACCGACACGCGGAGACGACCATCCTGCGCCAGCAGTTGAAGTGGGTCACCCGCGGCACGATTCTGGCCATCGTGCCCTATACGCTGTTCTACGTAATTCCCTACCAGCTCGGCATGCTGCCCGGCCCCGGCATGAAGCTCTCGGTACTGTCGCTGGGCTTGCTGCCGCTGACCTTCGGCTACGCGATTTTCCGCTACCGGCTGATGGATGTGGATCTGATCTTCAAGCGCGGCGTCGTCTACACGCTGGCCGCCGCGACCGTCGCCGGCCTGTACTTTGCGCTGGTGGCCGGAGTGGCCTGGCTGGTGCAGATGCAGAAGCCGGCCAGCGGCGCGCTCGGGCTGATCCTCGCGGTGGTGGTGACCGCGCTGCTGTTCGATCCGGTTCGCAAGTGGATTCAGGACCGGGTCGATCAGTTCTTCTACCGCACCCGCTACGACTACCGCCGCACGCTGATCGAGTTTGGCCGCGAATTGAGTTCGGAACCCGACCTGGACGCGATGCTTTCCTCGGTCATGGATCGCCTCTCGCGCACGCTGGCCGTCGACCGGATCGCCATTTTCCTGCGCGCCGGCGAAGACACAGAACACTTCGCGCTCTCCAAGTCGGTCGGAGTTTATCCTTCGGCCAATCTCGACCTGAGTTTCCTGAGCGTGGCGCGTCCGGAAGCGGCGGGCCACCTGTTCTTCGAAAACACGCATCTGGTGCCGCGGGAAAATCCTGTGGCCCAGGAAGCGATTGCCCGCCTCGACCTGAACTACTACATTCCCTGCCGCGCCCAGCAAAACACTATCGGGGTGCTCGGATTGGGCAAGACCACGAAGGGCGACTTCCTCTCCAGCGAAGACGTGGAGTTGCTCGAGACTCTGGGAGGTTATCTCGGGATCGCCATCCAGAATGGACGGCTCTACGCCTCGCTGCAGCGCAAGGTGGCCGAATACGAGCGGCTGAAGGATTTCAACGAAAACATCGTGGAATCGATCAACGTCGGCGTGATGGCGCTCGACATGGAAGACCGGGTCGAAAGCTGGAACGCGCAGATGGAAGTGATGTACGCGCTGCCGCGCTGGCAGACGCTCACTCAGCCGCTGCCGGGGATTTTCCCGACCGAGTTCGTCGAGGAGTTTTACCGGGTACGCCAGAATCCGGGGATCAACAATCTGTACAAATTCCGGCTGAAGACGCCGGCCGGCGAAGCCCGCACGGTAAACGTGGCGATCGCGCCGCTGGTGACGCGCAAGTTTGAGGTGGTCGGGCGGCTGGTCATTATGGACGACATCACCGAGCGCGTCGAGCTCGAAGGCCAGTTGTCGCAGGCCGACAAGCTTTCCTCGATCGGCTTGCTGGCTGCCGGAGTCGCGCATGAGGTGAATACTCCGCTGGCCGTGATCTCCTCCTACACCCAGATGCTGGCCAAGCAGTTGCAGGGCGATCCGCAGAAATCCGGCCTGCTGGAGAAGATCACGCGGCAAACCTTCCGCGCGTCGGAGATCGTCAACAATCTGCTGAATTTCTCGCGCACCAGCGGCACAGAGTTCACCGATGTCGACGTGAACAAAGTCATTGCCGACACGCTGGCGCTGCTCGAACATCAGTTCAAGACGGCCAAGATTGCGGTGCACTCCGAGTTCGCCCCGGCCTTGTCGCCGATTCAGGGGAATGCCGGCCGCTTGCAACAGGTCTTCCTCAACCTCTTCCTCAACGCCAAGGACGCCATGCCCGGCGGCGGCTCACTGAATGTCGCCACCAGCAACGGCGAAACCGTTCGCGTGCGGGTCTCGGATACCGGATCAGGAATCGCTCCCGAACATATTCAGCGCATTTACGATCCCTTCTTCACCACGAAAACCAGTCCCAGACAGGGCCAGTCGCGCGGCACCGGTCTTGGCCTCTCGGTTACCTACGGCATCATTCAGGAGCACGCCGGCAAGATTCGCGTGGAGAGCAACCCGGGTGCAGGAACAACGTTCGCCCTCGATTTCCCCCTGAGCAGGAAGGCGGTTCATGTCTGAAGCAGCGGTGATCGCGCGCAATGTCACGAATGGAAATCCGGCGCCGGCCGGAGCTGTCCTCATCGTCGACGACGAAGCCGAAATCCGCGAATCGCTGGAGACGCTCCTGTCTCTCGAAGGCTATGAAGTGCAGACCGCGGCCAGCGGTGAAGACGGCCTGCTGCAGATGGGCGAGCGTCCCTTTGATCTGGTGCTGCTCGACCTGGCTCTGCCCGGCCGCGATGGCATGGAGATCCTGTCGGACATTCGGGCGCACGATCCGCGCCTGCCCGTCATCATGATCACCGCCTATGGCACGGTCGAGAACGCGGTACGCGCCATGCAGTCAGGCGCAGCCAACTTCATCCAGAAGCCGTGGGACAACGAGAAGTTGCTGGCCGACGTGCGCGCCGCCATCGCCTGGCGCCGCACCGAGGAAGAGAACGTTCAGCTGAAGCGCGCGCTCAAGCAGCGCTACAACTTTGAAAACATCGTGGGCAAAAGCGAGCCCATGCTGAAGATTTTCGACCTGGTGGCGCAGGTCGCCAACAGCCGCTCGACGGTTTTGCTGCAAGGCGAAAGCGGCACCGGCAAGGAAGTGATCGCCAAAGCGATCCACTTGAATTCGCCGAGGCGCGACAAGCCCTTTGTCCCGGTGAACACCGGATCCATGCCCGCCGATCTGCTGGAATCCACGCTCTTTGGCCACGTGAAGGGCGCGTTCACCAGCGCTATCGCCTCCAAGAAAGGCCTGTTCGAAGTAGCCGACAAGGGCACGCTCTTCCTCGACGAGATCGCCACCATGGGCCTGGAGACGCAGGCCAAGATCCTGCGCGTGTTACAGGACCGCCGCTTCATGCATCTGGGAGGCATTCAGGAAATCCAGGTGGACGTGCGCATCATCGCCGCGACCAATATTGATTTGCGCCAGATGGTGCGCGAAGGACGCTTCCGCGAGGATCTGTTTTACCGCCTGAACGTGATTACGGTTGAACTTCCTCCGCTGCGCCAGCGTAAGGAAGACATTCCGCTGCTGGTGGAGTTTTTCCTCAAGAAGTACGCCGAAGAAAACGGCCGGCCCACGCCGCGAGTGGCGCCGGAGGCTTTGCGTCCGCTGATGGCCTATTCCTGGCCGGGCAACGTCCGGGAATTGGAAAACGTGATCGAGCGCGCGGTGGTGTTGTCGTCCGGGCCGGAGATCAGCATGGACCTGCTTCCGGAATCCATGCTCGGCCGCGGCTCCTCCCTCGGCCTGCACGACGCGCCTCCCGATGCGTCGCTGTTCGAAATCGTGGAGGATGTCGAGCGGAGAGTCATCACTGACATGCTCGAGCGCTGCAACTGGAACCAGACTGAGGCAGCCGAGCGCTTCCACGTGCCGCTCTCCACGCTGAACCAGAAAATCCGCCGGTTGAATATCGAGATCAAGAAAAAAGGCCGGGGATAGCGGCATCACGGCTTCTGCGGCTGATGCGCAAAGGCATTTCGCCGCAACCGCTCTCTAATCCCCGAATCTCTGGACCGCGCGGGCCTTGGCCTTCGCCGCTTCTTCTTCACGATTCTTCGGGGGAGCCGAGGTCTCGAGCGATTGCAGAAGCCGCGTCGAGACCGCCGCGATTTCATCGATCGCCGCCAGAAACGGCGCCTCATTCGCTTTCGAGGGCTTGTTGAAGCCGCTGATTTTCCGCACGAATTGCAGCGAAGCGGCGCGCACTTCTTCCGGCGTTACGGGTGGATCGAAGTTAAAGAGAATCCTGATATTTCGGCACATCGGCTGGCCCCAGAAAAAAGACGTTCGGGTAGACCCTCAAAGTATAACCAGCCGCCTGGCAGAAGGCGAAACAGCGTTCAGTGGCTGGTCGAACCTCGCGCCAAATGGCTCACCAGCGAGATCACAAACAGAACCAGGAAAACGAAGAAGATGATCTTGGCAATCCCCGCCGCGGCAACCGCAATGCCGGTAAATCCCAGCAATGCCGCAACCAGCGCGACCACGAAAAATACCACTGCCCAATAAAGCATATCGGCCTCCATGTCTTGCAAGGCCGATACTACTGATCGCGTCGCTTCCGAAATATCCCTCTCACTCTGTATTCGAAAAGTAAGTCCCCTGTAGGGAAGATGCGGTAGGAAAGCATGCCGGCGTCACCAGTAACAGCCGGAACGGTTGGCCGGCTCGCCTTATAACGGACTGCGGATGCAGTTGATATAGGAAGGTGCGCCACGGTTCCGGTAAAATGGAAACTGCACCGGACGATCCCTTTGACCTCCGATTTGACTTGTGCACTGGCGATCTTTGCTAGCCCGAGGGGTATCGGGCCCTATATCCGGCAGCACTTTCTGGATACGACGTTTCGCGGCATCTATCACGCCAACGGCTTCGATCTGGCCCTGTTAATCCCTTACTTCACAGTCCTGATTCTGCTTGCCGGGTACGGGATCCACCGCTACATCCTGGTCTATCTCTATTACAAGCACCGGAAGAACCGCACGACCGAGCCGGCGGCCCATTTCGGCGAACTGCCTCCGGTGACGATCCAGTTGCCGATCTTCAACGAGCAGTATGTGGTGGAGCGCTTGCTCGACGCGGTGTGCAAGCTCGACTATCCGCGGGAGAAGCTGGATATCCAGGTGCTTGACGACTCCACCGACGAGACCGTCGACGTCGCCGGAGGATTGGTGGAGCGCTACGCGGCGCTCGGACACCCGGTCACCTACCATCACCGCACCAACCGCGCAGGGTTCAAAGCCGGAGCGCTGGCGGAAGGCCTGAAGTCGGCAAAGGGAGAGTTCGTTGCCATCTTCGACGCCGACTTTACTCCGCCGCCCGACTTCCTGTTGCGCACCATCCATCACTTCACCGATCCGAAAATTGGCATGGTGCAGACCCGCTGGACGCATATCAACCGCAATTATTCGTTCCTGACAGAAGTGGAAGCGATTCTTCTCGACGGGCACTTCGTGCTGGAGCACTCCGGGCGGGCGCGGACCGGGTTGTTCTTCAACTTCAATGGCACGGCGGGGCTCTGGCGGCGGGCGGCGATCGAAGAAGCCGGCGGCTGGGAGCACGACACGCTCACCGAAGATACCGATCTTTCCTATCGCGCCCAGCTGAAGGGATGGAAGTTCATCTACCTGCAGGATGTCGAATGCCCGGCGGAGCTCCCGGTCGAGATGACGGCCTTCAAGACGCAGCAGGCGCGCTGGGCCAAGGGATTGATTCAGACCGGCAAGAAGATTCTTCCCCGTGTGCTCAAGAGCAATGCGTCGCTGCACACCAAGATCGAGGCCTGGTATCACCTGACCGCGAACATCAGCTATCCGCTGATGATCATGCTCTCGGTTCTGCTGTTGCCGGCCATGATCATTCGTTTCTATCAGGGATGGTTCCAGATGCTATACATCGACCTCCCGCTGTTCATGGCGTCGACGTTTTCGATTTCCAGTTTTTACCTGGTGTCGCAGCGGGAACTGTTTCCCCGGAGCTGGCCCCGGTGTCTGCTTTATCTGCCGTTTCTGATGGCGCTCGGAATCGGACTCACGATCACCAACACCAAGGCGGTAATCGAGGCCCTGATCGGCAAGCAGAGCGCATTCGCGCGTACGCCCAAGTACAGCGTGACATCAAAGCAGGACAAGGTTGGCGCGACCAAGTACCGCAAGCGCCTGGGATGGGTTCCGTGGGTGGAGATGCTGATCGGCGCCTACTTTGCCCTGACCGTCTACTACGCGGTCGAGAACGAGAACTACATCACCGTGCCGTTCCTCTTGCTGTTCGTGGTCGGCTACTGGGCAACCGGGTTGATGTCGTTGCTGCAGGGAATCTTCGGAGGCGCCTCGCTGCGCGCCTCCACCCGGACGAAACCGTTCCCCGTCGGGGTCTGAGCCGTGGCCTAGTTGCTTGACGTGGCAGTCGCGGGCAGCAGAATGGCTTGTTGATCGTCTCCGGCCCTCACGATCTGGAAGAAGCTGCGGAGCGGGCTATAGTACTTCAGATCCAGCATCAGCACATTAATGTCGAGCTTTCGCGTGAGATGCAGAACGCCTTTGTTGTTCTCGGCCGAAACGGCATAGGCGACCACGCGAAGCTCCTGATCCTGAGGTTGGGGAAGGCTGGTAATCTGCCAGCCCGGTGGGAGCTCGACCGAGATATCGTCGAGCACCTGCGACAGAAATTCAAAATATACTGGGTATACCCGGTCGCTGTGGTCGAAAACGTGTTTCTCGGTGCCGCCGAAGATTCCAATCGGACACACTGCACGTCGCCCGGCGAGTGAAATCCAACCGGGCACCCTGAGTGTGAACTCGGCGATCAAGGGTACATCGGAATTTGTCCAATCCGGCTGCTTGGTCAGTTCGACTTCGCTTCCCGCGGGAATGTAGCTCTTCACTTCATCCTCGAGTACCTTCTTGCGAGCGGTGTCGTCGTCGTTTCTCTCGTCGAGGCGCCGCCGCTGGCCTTCCAGTCCCGTGAACGTCACCACGAGCTTTCCCTCAAGGTCTCCATTCGTCGACAATTTCAGATCCGCCTTGCGCAAAATCTGCGAAGCGGAGCTTTCCGGCAGCGTGGTCTGCACCCACGATCCGCCATCTTTATCCAGCCGCAAGCCGGTGACGCCGGTTTCCGTCCAGTTCAACATTCCGAACGGGGTGAACGCGGCGCCAGGATCGAGGTAAAGGTCCTTGCCATTCAGTTTCACCAACACCAGATTCGAATCCAGCCGGCCGCTCTGCATGCTCTGGGAGTTGAAAAAGAAGTTCTGGCGGTCGGCGACCAGCACTGGATAGGCTTCGAATCCCGCAGCTCGCACCAGAGCCAGGTAGAGCCAGGTCAGATCCCATCCGCTCCCGCTGCCACGCTTCCAGACATCTTCCACATTCTGATTGGGATTTGGGTTCTCTCGCTGTTGTTCCTGTTCAGTCTTCTGCACTTCGTAAGAAGTGTTATGTAGCTGCTGGACGCGAACATAGAGCTTCCGGAGTTTGAGTTCCGGCGGGTCCGACGGGGAAACGATCTGCGAAACCGCTTGCTCCATGGCGCCCCGCTTGCCGACGAACTTCTCTGCATCGCTGTTGCGACTCTTGCCGACCGTCTTCCAGAACTTGTTCGGATCCTGCTCGAAGGCATCCCAGCTGTACACAAAATCCACGCGCGACTTGTATTCATTCTCCGGTGGCATAAAATCTTCCGCCTGAAAAGCTGGGATATTCGCAGCCTCGAGCTCGACGAAATCTCCCTTTTGCACCGGCGAAGGCGTCCCCGGCGGCAGGTGCTCGCTCCAGCGGAAACTGACGGTATAGTAGTTGCTCTGGTAGTACCGCAATGAACACTTGGCTTTCCTGGTGAACAGGTCCTGGCTCAGAACCCAGTTAGAGAAGAAAATGAGGCCCTTGGTGAAGTTGATCGTGTAGTAGTACTCGATGATGCTTCCGACCTGGACGTCGGGCATAGAGAAGGTCCGGGCGCGATAATGGATTCCCTTGGCTTTGACGATGGTTTTGTCGAAGATCTGCCCACTGAAGTTGATGATGGACCCGTCGGGCCGGATTGTGCGGGCATTGATGTTCGTGATGCTGCCGACCTCGCTGGGAAGGGGTATCTCGATGTCTCCGTACTTGCGCCCCGCTTCGGTCAGAATTTTGATGCGGAAGTAGTCTTCCTCGAGCCGGTCGGCACTCATGAAGCCGGCCCCTGCGCTGTGACAGGTGACGCCGCAATCGTCCCGGTACACTTCGCGGTAGAGAATAATGGCGGGCGCACCCGGGGCGAGCGGCTCACTGGTCATTTTTAGCTCATCCGGCGATATCGGTTGAAACTGAACGCCCGCGTACGCGTAAGCATGGAGGAGAAGAGTCAGAGTCAGTGCGCAGGCGTACACGATCCAATCTCGACGAAGTGACACGGCGGTACCTCCTACGAGTTCGTGCGAGCCGGGTGAACAGCGGTACGGCAACGCTGCATTCTACATCGCAGGAATCTCCACGCAAGTGCTGAGATCACGACCGCCCGGGACTTCTGGTCTTCCCTTGGCGGCTCGTCTACAATCCATTCGCTGAGAATTCTCCTACTCCACAAAGGTTTGCCCTGCGGAGGGAGTTTTTGAAAAAGGAGGATGCCATGCTCCTTGGGCGAAGGATTTTTCAGGTTGCCAGCCTCCCGGTTCTTCTCGCGCTCTCGCTCAGTTGCGGTTCCGCTCACGACTCCGACGAATATTACGTCTTCGTCTCGGCCAATCTGCAGGTTCCGTACTGGAAGACGGCGGGAGCAGGCTTCTCGAACTCGGCCAATCAACTCAAGGTCCGCTACGATTTCACCGGACCGCAAAACTACGATGCGCAGGCGGAACGGGATGCCCTCGACCAGGCGATCCAGAAAAAGGCTACCGGAATCCTGCTGGCCGTCACCGATCCCAACCTTCTCCGGGATAGCATCAACAAGGCTATCGCGGCGGGAATTCCGGTCGTCACCATCGACTCGGACGCGCCCTCGAGCAAGCGGCTGTTCTTCATCGGCACCAACAATTACCAGGCCGGATTCACCGGCGGCCAGCGGCTGGCGCAGGAGTTGAAGGGAAAAGGCAACGTGGTCGTCTACACCATGCCCGATCAACCCAACCTGCAGGACCGCCTGCGCGGGTACAAAGAGGCGCTTTCGCGCACGCCTGACATCAAGATCACCCGCATCGTCGATATTCAAGGCGACCCGCGTATCGCTTTCGACACAACAACGCAGATCGTCGGCAAGGAGCGGGGCCAGGTGGACGCCTTCGTCTGCCTTGAAGCGCAATCCGGCAAGGAAGTGGCCAGCGTGCTCGACAACTACCACGTCACCGGCAAGGTCGTCATGGCCATGGACACGGATCAGGAAACGCTCGACTGGATCCGCAAGGGCGGAATCGTCGCGACCATCGCGCAAAAGCCTTACACGATGGCCTTTGTGGGGCTGGAGATGCTCGACATGCTCTATCACCACAAGCCGCCATCGCTCGATGTCGATTGGGGAAGAGACAGTTTCGCGCCCATCCCCAGCTTCGTGGACACGGGCTCGGGATTGATCGACAAATCGAATGTCGAAGCCTTCCTGCAGGCAGGAAAGAATCTGACCGCGCCGAAATAGAGAGCGAGAGCGGCGCAGCGCTTTGGCGGTGCGACTGCCTCATCGTCTTGACGGGCTTCAAGCCGTGAGAAGCGGATCTAGGAAATATATTCCCGGATATATTCGTCTTTGCTGTGGGCGAGCTGGTGCACGTCGCCATCGAAGATGACTTTGCCGTCCCGCAGAATCAGGAAGCTCATCGGCACCTCGCAGTATTGTCCGCGGGGCAGGGCTTTCAACTGGCTGGTCTTCCGATCGAACTCGTGCGTAGCCATGGTGAAAGCATCCTGCAGGCGGTGCGAGACCAGCAGCGAACTGCTCTTGTAGACATCGCGCTGCTTCACGATCAGCTCAATGATCGTGTTCGAAGTGACGGGATCAAGTCCGCCGGTCGGCGAATCATAGAGCAGCAGCTCGGGCTGAGTGATGATGGCGCGCGCAATGGCTACGCGGCGCCGCATGCCGCCGGAGAGTTCCGCCGGGAAAAGATCGAGGGTATGTTCGAGTTCGACAAAGCGAAGCGCCTCGCGCACCTTGCCGTCGATTTCGTCATCGTAGATACCGTGTTCTTCCATCAGCCGGTAGGCGACGTTCTCGCTCACCGTCAGCGAATCGAACAAAGCGCTTTCCTGAAATACCATGCCCAGATGGCCGCGGACCGGGAACAACTCTTCCTCCGGCATCGCCGTAACCTCGTTGCCCAGCACGGTAATTCGTCCGGCATCAGGACGCAGCAGCCCCAGGGTGAGCTTCAGAATCGTGCTCTTGCCCGCTCCCGCCACTCCGAATAAGGCTTTGGTCTCGCCCAGCGAAAGATGAAACGAGACGCCGCGCAGCACCTGATTGTCGCCAAATGCCAGGTGTACATCCTCGAAGAGAATGGCAGCCTCCGGCGGCTGCTCGGCCAAGGTCGCTGCATGCTCGATGGGCAAGGTCGGTGTCGACATGCGGTTACTTATAAGAGAGCACAGAAATCAGCAGCTTGGTGACAAAGAAGTCCGTCACCAGGATCAGCACGGAGGCGGCCACCACCGCCTGGGTCGTGGCCCGGCCTACGCCCTGCGTCCCGCCGCGCGCCGTGATGCCGTAATAGCAACCGATGGTCGCAATAATGAAGCCGAACAGGATCGGCTTGATCAGTCCCATGAAAACGTCCTGAAACACCAGCGACTGCCAGGCGTTGCTCCAATACTGGCGGGCATCGAGGCTGAGGAAGAGTTTCGAGACCATCAGGCCGCCGGCCAGGCCGACCAGGTCGGAGAGAATAGTCAGAAAAAACAGCATGAAGACCGTCGCCGTCACCCGCGGCGTGACCAGCTTCTTCATCGGATCGGTGCCCAGAGCGCGCATGGCATCGATCTGCTCGGTCACGATCATCGAGCCCAGTTCGCTGGCCATTCCAGATGAATTGCGGCCGGCAACCATCAGGCTGGTGAGCACCGGACCGAGTTCGCGCACCATCGAAGTCGACACCAGTTGTCCGATGAGCGTGATCGAACCGAAGCGTTGCAGCGTGTTGGAGGTCTGCAGCGCGAGCACGGCTCCGGTGAAGAAGCCGGTGAGCACGACGATAGGAAGGGAGCCGACGCCGATCGAATCCGCCTGCTGCACCATGTCGGCGAGATAGAGCGGCTTGCGGAACAGGTTAGCCACCGACTGAGCGGACAGCAGCGTGTATTCCTGAACCGCCTGGACTTTTTCCTTGACGAACTCTGTGGGCGAAGTCAGTTGCATGCGGTTCGGAAAACGGGGCCGGCTTGGCGCACACCCCGTCTCGTCCGAAATATAACAGATTCTCGCTCACAAGCTGGCGCGTCGCCTGCGCCTTTTGCCGATCAGGCTGCGCGCCGCGGGCTCGCATCCGCCGAGCCGCCCGCGCCGAGGCTCGCGCTGGGATGGAATCGCCGCACCGCAAACACCGTGGCGACCACGAACAGGACCAGCACCGTCAATTGCGTCGCAGCGAACGGCGCTTCCTTCTGCGTGGGAGCCAGGGCGTGCAGCGCCGGCACTTTCTCGAATGACTGCACCACCAGCACGAAGAAGTTAAAGTAGAGGGCCAACGCGGCGGAGACCACGTACACGGGCCTCCACAGTCCCTGCATGCGCAAGCCGTAGCGAGCCGCCGAGGCAATTGCCAGCACGATCAGCGACAGCACGCCGATGACGATCCCCGGCGTGATGTGCTTGTTCGGAAAGGCGAAGCCGGTCAAGCTGGTCAAGGCGGTCGTCACCAGAAAAACCGCGGTCAGACGGCTGAGCTGGTTGGCGGTCAGCCAGCCGTACATCACGATCAATCCCGAAGCAATTCCCACAAGGCTGATCAGAACGTGCAGCAGAGTAAAGTTTGCCGTGGACATCCCCAGAATCATGATGAGCCTCCCACAAGAGATGTGAAATTGTACGCCCGATGGGTGAATCGCGCGTCAAGGCCGCAGTGCGAGTTGCTCGAACCTCACCGCTCATTTACAAATAGGTCACTCATGGAAAAGGCGACGGCGAACCATTCGCGCGAAGATGAGGCAACATCGCTCCCACCATCGCGGCTCCGCTCCGCCTGGTGGATCGCGGCCATAGCTTTCCTTCTTCGCCTTCTCTGGATTCTCGCGGCTCACACCTACCGCTTCAAATCCAGCGACGAGAACTTCGGCTTCGGCTGGGAGATGGGGCGCATCGCCGCCTCCCTCGCCTCGGGACACGGCTTCAGCAATCCTTTCGGCCCGCCCACCGGGCCGACGGCGTGGGAGCCTCCGCTGTATCCGTACCTGACGGCAGCCGTCTTTCTGTTGTTCGGGATTTACTCCAAGGCTTCGGCATTCGTATTACTCGCGCTGAACAGCGCGTTTTCGGCGCTGACCTGCATTCCGATTTTTCGTATTGCGCGACGAATCTTTTCTGAGAAAGTAGCGGTCGGATCGGCCTGGGCCTGGGCGCTGCTGCCCAACGTCATGTTCTGGAGCACGCGCTCGATATGGGAAACCAGTTTGTCGACGCTGCTGCTGACCATCCTTCTCTGGCTGGCTCTCGCGTTCGAAGATCACGACAGCTGGATGCGATGGGCTGGATTCGGTTTGCTATGGGGCATCGCGGCGCTCAACAGCACCTCGCTGCTCTCGTTCCTTCCCGCGGCGGGAGTGTGGGCGTGGTATCACTGTGGCCGGAGCCAGAGAAAATGGTTCAGCGCAGGGTTGGTCGGACGAGTGGCGCTGGCGTCGATTGTCTTTTTCGGCTGCATCGCTCCCTGGCTGGTCCGGAATTATCGGACGTTTGGCCAGTTTGTTTTCATTCGCGATAATTTCGGCGCCGAGCTGCGTCTGGGCAATGGTCCCGGCGCCAATGGCACTTGGATGGAATATCTGCATCCGACACAAGACGTTTATGCCATGCGGCAATATCAGGATATGGGAGAGTTGGCCTATATCGCGATGCGCGAGCGCGAAGCGATTGACTACATCAAAGCCGATTACGCCCGCTTCACCGGCCTGTGCGTGAAACGGTTCATCTATTTCTGGGCTGGGCCGCCAAAAGTTACCAAGCCGGCGTGGCTCAGCGAGGCAAAGAACTCGCTGTTTCTGGCCTCATCGGTCCTTATGTTCTGGGGACTTGCCCGCGCCCTGCGCCAGACGAGGCGAGGCTCCGGGTTGCTGCTGTGGCTGATCCTGCTGTATCCGGCGATCTATTACGTGGTGTTCCCAGCTCCCCGCTACCGTGTTCCGATCGAGCCGGAGATGGCGATTCTGGCAGTATTCCTGATCTCAGAAGCTAACTTACGCATGCGCCCGAGCCTCGGCCATACAACCTAGACGGAACAAGGTATCCTCGGCCGTCGTATTTAAACTATATGAGACTCGGTTCCCCGGCGGGAATCGGGCACTCACCAATGCTGGGATGTTACGTCTAACCTCTCGAAATGGAGGGAGTCATGAACCGTTATCGTTCATCTGCCACCTGGCTGGGAGCTGTGCTGGGAACTCTCGGTGCTTTGTTCTTCCTGGCTCTGGCAGCCCATGCCTCGGACCGCGGTGCGTATACCGAAGAATTTCATCAGACCTATTCGCTGACTCCGGACGGCCGCGTTGAACTGGACAACATCAACGGCCCGGTTCACATTTCGAGCTGGGACCGCAATGAAGTGAAGGTCGACGCCGTCAAGTACGCCGACAGCAAGGAAAAGCTGGACGAGGCCAAGATCGAAGTCAACTCCGGTAAGGACTATCTTTCGATCCGCACCAGGTACCCCGACCACGACGGCTCCTGGGGATGGCACACGCACAACGATCCTGCCAGCGTAGAGTACACGCTGACCGTGCCGCGCACCGCCCGTCTCGATGAAATCAAGCTGATCAACGGAGAGCTCGACGTCACCGGCGTCAGCGGAGAGGTCCGCGCCTCCTGCATCAACGGACGCCTGGAAGCCGATAATCTTTCCGGCCCCGCCCATCTCTCCACGATCAACGGCCGCCTGGAGGCGCGCTTCCAGCAACTCGCGGGGAAATCCGTCGAACTCAATTCGGTCAATGGCTCGCTCGATCTGACGATTCCCTCCGACTCTCAGGCGGAAATCGAGGCCAGCACGGTGTCGGGCGGCATCGACAACGATTTCGGGCTGCATGTGAACCGGCATCAGTTCGTCGGCCACAACCTGCGGGGAGAACTCGGCCAGGGCGGCACGCATATCAAGCTGAGCGACGTCAACGGCGCGGTTGCGATTCATCACGCCCAGGACGGCCGCGCGCTCAGCCCGGTACGGGACCTGAATCACGGCGATGACGGCGAGATTTAGAGCTCAGTAGATCGTGTAGCCGGGCGCGGGCGTGCGCAGGTCGGGCTTCGACGCCATCAGCAGCAGCGCGCCCTCGCGCTTGAAGGCCCGCAGATCGTCCAGACTCTTGAACGATTTCGTTTTGTAGTCGTCGGGCGTGGGCGTGTCGTCAGGGATGCGCCGCGCTTCTACGTTTTCAAAGGCATGCTTGTTCAGCAACTCGACATATTCCGCCGCCGAACGCACATGCACCGGAACCTGCAGTTTGTCGACCCACTGCAGCGAATAAACGTTGTCTTTGTAAAGGTTGATGAGGATGAATAGTCGTCCGCGAGGCGCCATCACGCGAAATAATTCCATCAACGCGCGGTCCTGATCGGCATAGTAATAGAACGATTCCACCGACAGCACTTTGTCGAAGAAATTCTCCTCCCACGGAATCTGCTGCGCCGATCCCCAGACATACAGAATATTCTCGAAGTCGCGCGAGCTTTCCCGGGCCTGCCGCACCATCTCATCGGAAACATCGAGGCCCACGACCTGTCCGAACCCGTCCGGCCCATCGCCGACCAGCCGGGCGAGCAGGCGGCTGGCCCATCCCGAGCCGCAGCCCAGATCGAGCACGCGCTCGCCGGGACGCAGATCCATCAGCCGAATCGTCTTCTCGGTGATGTCGAGATGGTGGTTCTGCATCTTCGGACCTTCACCGGCGGCGGCCCAGCGATTGAATTCCTGCTGCAGTTTTTCATCGGGAGTCAGCGGTTTGTCGGACATGCTCTTCAGGATAAAACAACCGCAGTGGCGTGTCTCGGCCTGTGATACAGTTCTGTCCTCATGGCGGCACATCCCGAAAATCCGCGGCCCGTGCCTGACCCCGGGCCACTCTATTGTCCGAATTGCGCTCAGGAAGTCACCGATCCCCTGATCTGCGGAGACTGTTCCGCCGTCATCTGCCGGCGCTGCGGCACACCGCTGGAAAATCCTGACGAACTCGGAATCGGATAATGGAACCCTCGCCCGTCTTGCCGGCTGCGGCCATCGCCGTCTCTGAAGCCAGCGCCCCGGAGTCCCAACCCTCGCTCGTCCGCGGGCTCGGACTGCTCGATTCCGTGCTGCTGCTGGTCAGCGGCATCATCGGCTCATCGATCTTTCTCACCGCCAAAGACATTGCCGGGCCGTTGCCGCAGCCCGTGCTGTTTCTGATGGTCTGGGTGCTGGGCGGGGCCATCTCGCTTTGCGCCTGCTTCGCCTTCGCCGAACTGGGCGCGATGTTTCCCGACTCCGGCGGCCAGTACATCTATCTGCGCGAAGCCTACGGCGATCTGGTCGGGTTTCTTTATGGCTGGATGCTGTTTACGGTCTCCAACGGCGGCACCATCGCGGCCCTTTCCGTCGCCTCCGCCGCCTATGCCGGGCAAGTGTTCCCGATCTTCTCGCAACAGCAGGTCGTCTTCACCGTCGCCCGAATTGCGGTCACGCGCGCCCACCTGCTCGGACTGGCTCTGATCGTGATCCTGACCTACATCAACGTCGTGGGGCTTCGCTGGGGCGCGCTGCTGCAAAATGTTTCGACCTGGACGAAGTTCGCCGCGATGGCGGGATTCGTGGTGTTGGGATTCGCCATCGGCAGAGGCAGCTGGTCGCACTTCCAGGCGCACGGCGTGCCGTTGACCATGGGACTGGGGCCTACACAGCTCATCTTCGCCCTGGGCGTCGGCATGATCGCCGTCTTCTGGGCCTACGACGGATGGGTCTATATCACCTGGGTCGCCGGCGAAGTGAAGAACCCGCGCCGCAATGTCCCGTTAGCCATGGTTCTGGGCGTGCTCGTGGTCGGCGTGATCTATATAGCGATGAACCTGACCTACATGTACGCGCTGCCGCTGAAGGAGATCGCGGCGCACGAGACCATCGCGCACGCGGCCGCAGTGGCGCTGTTCTCTCCGCGAGCCGCGGTCTGGCTGTCGCTGATGATCGCCGTCTCTTGCTTCAGCGCAGCTGCGACCTGCACGCTTTCCGGCGCCCGGGTTTATCTGGCGATGGCGCAGGATGGCATCTTCTTCAGGCGCATGGCGGCGATCCATCCCAAATGGAGAACGCCCGCCTTGAGCCTGATCGGCCAGGGAGTGTGGGCGGCGGCGCTCACCGTCAGCGGACGCTACGACCAGCTCTATACCTATGCGATCTACGGCATGGTGCTCTCGTACACCCTGACCGTGATTGGTCTTTTTGTGCTGCGCTGGAAGCGGCCCGACCTCCCGCGGCCCTACCGCTGCACCGGATATCCGTGGCTGCCCGCGATCTATATCGTGATCGGCGCGGCCTGGACCTTGAACACCGTCATCGCGCGGCCTACCGAGGCGTTCTGGGGAACCGGGATCATCCTGCTCGGCATTCCCGGCTACCTGTACTGGAAGCGGAGCAACCGCAAGGCTGAGGCCGTCCTCTAGCAGGCTGGGGAAAACTCGTTTTCTGACTGGCAAGCGTATCTCAGCGGCTCAAGCGGGCGGAAAGCCTGCCCAAGCGCATCCCGGCCACCGCGAGGCAAGATCGAACATGGGATCTCCCGGCAAACGACCTTTGCTCAGGAGATTCCTCCGCTGGTACAAGCGCGGCGCCACGGGATGACTCATCACTGCGCCATTCCCCGTTCTTCGGTATTCTTGCCGGGACAACGGTTGACCGACATCCACGTGACTGCACCCGACAAAGCGGGCTTTCTCTCCCTCGGTGTTTCCATCGCCGATGCGGAAGATCCCAATCGCCCACGGCAAGTCATGGGCTTCCGCGACCTGGTTTTGTTCTACGTCATCACCGGAATCAGCTTGCGCTGGATTGCCACAGCAGCGGCGGCCGGACCGAGTTCGATCGTCATCTGGATCGGCGCATGGCTCTGCTTCTACACGCCGCTGGCCTTGTCGGTGATCGAGCTTTCCTCGCGCTATCCGAATGAAGGCGGGCTTTATGTCTGGAGCAAGCGGGCGTTCGGCGATTTTTCCGGATTCATGTCGGCGTGGACTTACTGGACGAGCAACCTGCCCTACTTCCCTGCCGTGCTCTATTTCGCCGCGAGCAATGTGCTGTTCATGCGCGAGGCCCGATGGCAGCATCTCTCGGGCAACGCGACGTTCTACATTGTTTTCGCTTTGCTGACGCTGAGCGCGGCGACGCTCCTGAACCTGGTCGGACTCGACGTGGGCAAGTGGCTGCACAATGCCGGCGCGCTTGCCATGTGGATTCCGGCGGCAATCGTGATTGTGATGGGATTCGTGGCGTGGCACCGCTTCGGCTCCGCAACTCACTTCACGCTGCACACGATGACCCCGAGCGCACATCTGAACGATGTCATCTTCTGGTCGGTGCTGACTTTTGCCTTCGGCGGATGTGAGACCGCCTCGTTCATGGGAGAAGAAATCAAGAATGCGCGGCGCACCATTCCCCTTGCCCTGCTCTTCGCGGGAATTACGGTCGCGATCTGCTACATCCTCGGGACGGTGGGCGTTTTGCTGGCGCTGCCCTCGCACGAAGTGAACGACTTGCAGGGACTGGTCCAGGCCGTCTCGAAAACCGCATCGCGCGTCGGCTTTCCCGGCGTGTTGCCGCTGGCAGCGTTCCTGATCGCTCTCAGTAACATCGGCGCGGCCGGAGCCTACCTGGCCGCCGTTGCCCGATTGCCGTTCGTTGCCGGGCTCGACCGCTTCCTGCCCAAGGCCTTCGGATCGCTGCACCCAAGATGGAAAACACCATGGGTTGCGCTCTTGACCCAGTTCGTCCTCGGGGTTGTGTTTATTTTCCTGGGACAGGCCGGCACCAGCGTCAAGGGCGCGTACGACGTGCTGGTCAGCATGGGAGTGATCACGTACTTCATTCCTTACTTGTTTCTGTTTGCGGCGATGATCAAGCTGCAAGGCGAGGCGACCGGGCCGGGAGTGATCCACGTGCCGGGAGGAAAACCGATGGCGAAGCTGGTAGCGACGGTCGGATTCCTCACCACGGCGTTGACCATCGCACTCTCGCTGATTCCGCAGCCGGACGAACCGAACAAGCCGCTGGCCGTATTCAAGATTGTGGGCGGCTGCGGAGCCCTGCTGCTGATTGGGGTATGGCTCTACGCGTCAGGAAAACGCCGGGCGCATCCAGCGTGAGCGGCGCCCAAACTCCTTTCCTTTGGACGCCTGCTCGGTCATCTGGTACGCTGCAGCAAACGTACGAGGAAGCGGAGGGGCGTGTGCGCAATTTCACCTGGCTTCTGATCCTGCTCGCAGTCTGTGCTTCGACTCGGCTCTGGGCTGAAGAGTTGCAGCTCAAAGACGGCACGAAGATCACCGGCAAACTCGTGGCCATTGACGGTGATACCTTCCAGGTCCAGACAGCGTATGGCGATATCAAAGTGCCTCGCTCGCAGGTTGTCACCATAACCTTCCCCGAAAATCAACCCAGGAATGCGGAAGGCGACGATGCCCCCGCAGCCGTGGACGAGTCACTGGACGGAGTGTCTTACGTCAACCGGACGGCAAACTTTCAGGCAACCGTCCCCGCGGGATGGAAACTGGCCCCCGAGATGCGCAAAAACAAGGAGATTATTGCGGCCCTGGAATCTCCAGATGAAACCCTGTTCTTTCTGGTCACGCCTGAAAGCTTCGCCGGAACCTTAACGACGTATAAGGTACTGGCTCAGACTCAGTTCAAGGCGAAGTTCGCCGACTATCAGGAGTTTTCCGAGAGTGACGCCACCGTCGACGGCCGCCCCGGTCTCCGGTTTGTATTCCAGGGAAGACCCGATAAGGTGACGATGATGAAGTGTCTGGTTTACATCGTGCCGTACGAGGGGCGCATGGTTCGCTTGAGCTTTCTCACGCTCGAACCGCTTTTTGGCGACGCAGTTCCGACTTTTGAGAAGGTGGCCGCGTCGTACCGTTCCAGCGCGGCCCCAGAGAAGAAATAGAGATTCCGACCCACCCACGCATAGGATCGTGAGCGCGAGTGAGTCGGCCCGCAGATGAATCTAAACCGGGCTGGCGGTTTTCCTCGCCGGGCTGAAGAACGGCAGCGTGGTCACCGTCACATTCGTCTTCAGCCGAATGGCTTCAATCGTGACTTCCATCTGCAGCTGCATCCCGGGCTTGGCGTACTCGGTTTCCAGACTCGCCAGCGCAATCATCTTCTTCAGCGTCGGGGACCAGCTGGTCGTCGTCGCTTTGCCCACCTGCTTCTCGCCGAAATACACAGGCACGGCGATGCGCGAGGCCTGCGCCGGAGCGGCCGGAGTCAACCCATAACGTTCGTAAAGTTGCTCGACATCGGTCCAATCCACTTCGAGCCCGGCCAACTGGCGCGGTACGCCATTCCTGGCGTCGCGCTCGAGTGCGCGCTTGCCGATGAAATTCTCTTTGTCGAGATGCACCATCTTGGCGAAGCCGAGTTCGTAGGGCGAATATTTCTGGGAGGCAATCAGCGCTTTCTTCGAACTCGTGTAATCCACTTCAATCAGCAGGAGACCGGCTTCCACGCGCGCGACATCCAGGGCCAGCATGCCGGCCGCATGTAGATCGAACTGCTTCCCTTTTTCGGCGAGCGCATCCCAGACTCGGACGGCATCGGTCGCTTTTCCATCACCCATGGGAACCCAGATTTCGTAGCCCAGGTCGCCGGTGTAGCCGGTGCGCGAGATATCGACCGCGACGCCGCCAATCTTGCCGCGGGTCACGCGGAAATATTTCAGATTGGCAATATCGGCATCAGCCACGGCTTTGAGCAGCTTGGCCGAGGTCGGTCCCTGCAAGGCCAGCGCGGCCACTTTTTCGGAAATATCTTCGATCTGCACATCCATGTTGAGGCCGTTTTGCCGGAACCAGCGCAGGCTGGGATCGGCGGCCGTCCAGCGATAAGCATTCTCTTCGAGTCGCGAGATGGTGCCGTCGTCGATGACCTTGCCGTCTTCATCGCACCAGCAGCAATAGATCACCTGCCCGACCTTCACTTTGTTGATGTCGCGTGTGATGACGCGGTTCACCAGCTTGGTCGCGTCTTTGCCCGTAATCCGATATTTGTAGAGCGGTGTAATGTCGATCAGCGCACACGCGTTGCGGATGGCGTTGTACTCGTGCTCGTGATGCACTTCATAGACGCTGACGGTGTAATATCCGGACCACTCGCGGTAGCTCAGGCTGTGGCAGAGGGGAAAAGTGCGCTCGTGAAATGCGGTTCCGATGGGCAAAGGGAGATCCTCAGCTAAGTTTTCGCGTCGATCGCAGTCGCATTATATGCAGCGGGCAAGTCGGGGGGCAACCTGACCCCGGGTCTTGGCAGGCGAGCTGCATTCCTTCGGGCGACTGTCATCCCGAAGGCCCGCGTTTCCTCCGGCGGGCCGAGAGCCTGCCCTGAGCAAGCGGGCGCGTCGAATGGGGATCTCCCGATCCACGGGCTTATGTTCGTACGTCAATGACAGCGCCTGCCGGCGAACGCGCGACGCATGGCGGCCCTTGCACCGGCCAACGTCCTGCGAATCGCCTGCAGACAAATCGCGCGCTTCCCGCTAGAATGTCTTTCGATGCGCACCGTCGCCTCCTCCACGCTCAGCATTCTTCGCAGCTGGACGGTCCTGCCCAGCGGTCTCTGATCCCGCTATCGCCTTCTTCCCTGCCCGCGTATCATTGGCATTTCCCGGAATCGATTTCATTGCTTGCGAGGAGTTGGAAACCCATGGCTGGTTCTTATGACGTCATTGTGATTGGCGGAGGCCACAACGGTCTGGTCAACGCGGCCTATCTGGCGCGCGCCGGGAAGAAGGTGCTGGTGCTCGAACGCCGCTACGTGCTGGGCGGCGCGGCCTGCACCGAAGAGATCGTCCCCGGATTCAAGTTCTCGGTCTGCTCTTATGTAGTCTCGCTCCTGCGGCCGGAGATTATCCGCGACCTCGAACTGCCCCGCCACGGCCTCGAAATTCTTCCACTCGACGGCACATTTACTCCCATGCCCAGCGGCGACTATCTCTGGCGTGTGAACGACCACGGCAAGACGCACCGCGAGATCGCCCGCCACTCACGGGTCGACGCCGAGGCTTATGACGAATTCGGCAAGGCGATGCAGGCGATGTGCCGCTTCGTGAAGCCGATCCTGAGCATGGTGCCGCCCGACCCAACCACCCTGAACCCGCGCGAACTGATGAAACTCCTTTTCATCGGACGCCGCTTCCAGGGCATGTCGAGCTACGACAAGTACAACCAGGTCCAGTTGATGACCATGAGCGCGATCGATTTTCTCGATCAATGGTTCGAGACCGACGTGCTCAAGGCGACCATGTCGGCCTCGGGAATCATCGGCACGTTTCTCGGCGTGCGCTCGCCCGGGACGGCCTACGTTCTGCTGCACCACTACATGGGCGAAATCGATGGCGCCTTCCGCGCCTGGGGATTCGCCCGCGGCGGCACCGGCGCGATCTCGAACGCCATCGCCGACGCGGCGCGCGAGGCCGGAGTCGAGATTCGCACCCAGTCGGCCATCTCGCAGATCATCGTCAAGGATGGCAAGGCCAAAGGCGTGGTGCTCTCCAACGGCGACGAACTCTATGCCGACGTAATCTCTTCCAGCGTCGATCCCCGCCTGACTTTCACCAAATTCATCGAGGCGCAGCACCTGCCCGGAGACTTCCTCGAAGATGTGAACCGCTACAAGTACCGCGGATCGTCGGGCAAGGTGAACCTCGCGCTCGATGCGCTGCCGAACTTCAAGTGCATGCCCGGCCCGGGCGCGCATCTGCGCGGCGCGATTTCGATCTCGCCGACGGTCGAATACATGGAGCGCGCCTACGATCAGGCGAAATATGGAGAATTCTCCCGCCGCCCCTACATCGACATGGTCATCCCTTCGCTGACCGATCCTTCGGTGGCCCCTCCGGGCAAGCACGTCTTGTCGTGCTTCGTGCAATACGCTCCGTACAAGCTGCGTCCCGGGCTGAACTGGGACGATCAGAAGGAGGCCTTCGGCAATACCGTCATCGACACGATTGCTGAATATGCCCCCAATATCAAAGACATCATCATCGACAAGATGGTGGTCACGCCGCTCGATCTCGAACGCGAGTGGGGATTGAGCGAGGGCAACATCTTTCAGGGCGAGCTCTCGCTCGAGCAACTGTTCTTCCTGCGTCCCGTGCCCGGGTGGGCGCAGTACCGTACACCGATCAAGAACCTCTACATGTGCGGCTCGGCCACGCATCCCGGCGGCGGAATCATGGGCGCCAACGGACGCCTGGCCGCGCTCGAAATCCTGAAAGACGTGAAAGGAGCGGCTTAATTATGGCTCTATTTCTCTGTCATCCTCAGCGGCCACGTGGCCTCGCCAGGATCAAGCAAGCTGGAGATTGTCATCCTGAGCGAGGAGTTTGCTCCGGCTTCGCCGGAGCAAAACCGCAGTCGAAGGACCCCGTATTGTTCTCCGCTCCCACGGGCTCGTCAAGGCGTTCTCTCAAAGTCTGGGGAGGCTTGGATTCATGAGCGCTACTCCACGTGACATCGTCATCATCGGCGGCGGCCACAACGGGCTCGTGACAGCCTTCTATCTCGCCAAGGCCGGCTACAAGCCACTCGTGCTCGAACGTAACCCGCAAGTCGGCGGCGCGGCCGTGACCGACGAGTTTCATCCCGGCTTCCGCTGCTCCACTCTTTCGCACAGCGCGGGGCCCCTGCTGCCTTCGGTCGTACGCGATATGCAACTCCATCAGCACGGCCTGCGCCTGATTACGCCGGACGTCTGCGTTACTGCGCTTTCACCCGGCGGGCGTCCACTTTCGGTCTATCAGGACGTGAACAAGTCGGCGCAGGAAATCTCAGCCTTCTCGCAGAAAGACGCGGCAAAATACGCCGAATTCGAGAAGTCGCTCGACAAGATCAGCAAAGTCATCGCGGAAGCTCTGGCCACCACTCCGCCGGATATCGACCATCCTTCGAGCGGCGACCTGTGGAGCATGCTTAAGACCGGGCGCGCCATCCGCAAGCTCGGCAAAAAGGACATGTTCCGCCTGCTGCGCTGGGGACCGATGGCCGTCGCTGATCTGGTTGCGGAATATTTCGAGACCGAACTGCTGCGCGCCGTTGTCGCCGCCCGCGGAATCTTCGGAACCTTCCTCGGTCCGTGGTCGGCGGGCAGTTCACTGGTTCTGCTGATCCGCGCCGCCGCGGACTCGCATCCGGCCGGCGGAATCTGCTTCGCCACCGGGGGCCTGGGCGCGCTCACGCAAGCCATGGCCGCCGCCGCCCAAGCCGCCGGAGCTGAAATTCGCACCGGCGCGGAAGTGATCGAAATTCGCGTGCACAACGGAGTGGCCGACGGCGTCCTGCTGGCCACAGGCGAGGAGATCCCGGCCCGCGCCATCATCTCGAATGCCGACCCCAAGCGAACGCTGCTCAAGCTGACCGATCCCATGCATCTTTCGCCAGACTTCGTGCAGAAGCTGCAGCATTACCGCGGCAACGGCACGGTCGCCAAGGTGAATCTGGCTCTGGCGGGCTTGCCCTCGTTCACCGGCGTCAACGATACGAACGCGCTCAAAGGACGCATCCACATCGGACCTGAGATCGATTATCTGGAGCGCGCATTCGACGAAGCCAAGTACGGGCACTTTTCCCGGCAGCCTTACCTCGAAGTGGCCATTCCTTCGCTCAGCGATCCCACGCTCGCGCCCGAAGGCCAGCATGTGATGTCGATTTACATGCAGTACGCGCCGTACAAGCTCAAGGGCGATTGGGAGCAGGAGCGCAAGGCGTTGGGACAAACGGTCGTGCAGACGCTGGCGCAGTACGCGCCGAATCTGCCGGAACGGATTCTGACCCATCAGATCATCACGCCGCGCGATCTGGAAGAGAACTACGGCATGTCCGGAGGCCAGGTCTTTCACGGCGAACTGGCGCTCGACCAGTTCTTCACCATGCGTCCGCTGCTCGACTGGGCGCGGTACAAGACCCCGATCGAGAACCTGTATTTGTGCGGGAGCGGAACGCATCCGGGCGCAGGGTTGACGGGAGGCTCTGGCGCGAACGCAGCTAGGGAGATCCTCAAGATTCTGAAAAAATGACGCGGGGCGTCCTCCTGAGCGGAGCCGCCTTTCAGGCGAGGCGAAGGATCTCGCGAGCATCGGCATTTACTCTAAACGCGAGATCCCTGCGCCCGCTGAAAAGAACGCGGGCGTTCGGGATGACGCATCTCTCAACCATTCGAATGAGTGCATGGTCCAGGTTCAGCCAAATCAAGGATCTTCTCGATCACGAGGACATTGAAGGCCTGCTGGCACTAGGTGCGCCGCCTGACGAATATGACGGCGAGGCATCGCTGCTCGAAAGCGAGATGGCAAAAGCAACGAGCTTCGGAGAAACAACAGTCAGCCCTGAACAACTGGAGGAGATGCTCGCGCGAATCTGGAACGATCAATTCGGGCCGTTTAGCGATGACGAACTCAGGAAGCGTCGTTCGGCCTTCGCTGCCGTCGCCGGAAAACTGACCGAGTTATGACACCCACCGCCATCCTGCTCATCTCCTGCCCCGATGCCAAGGGCGAGGTCGCGACTATTGCCGACTTCGTTTACCGGCACGGCGGCAACATCCTGCACGCCGATGAGCACGGCGACGCCGAGTCCGGCCTCTTCCTGATGCGGGTCGAATTCGATCCCAAAGACTTCGATATCGATCTTTCCCAGCCCGGCCTGGCCGAGTTCGCCCGCCACTTCTCACCCATCGCCCAGACCTACAACATGCAGTGGCGGCTGGCGCAGTCCTCGCATCGTCCCCGCGGCATTATCTTTGTTTCAAAATACGATCACTGCCTGGTCGACCTGCTCTACCGCCATCAGAGCGGCGAACTGACCTGCGATATTCCCCTGATCATTTCCAACCATCCGGACAATCAGGCCATCGCCGATTTCTACCGGGTTCCTTACGCCATCGTGCCCGTCGGCAAAGACAACAAAGCCGCAGCCGAGCGCCGGATCGACGATCTCATCGCCGAGCACAAGCCCGATTTCATGGTTCTCGCCCGCTACATGCAGATACTCTCCAACGATTTCGTGCGCCGCTATCCGCAGCGCATCATCAACATCCATCACTCGTTTCTGCCGGCCTTCGTGGGCGCCCGTCCGTATCACCAGGCATTCGAGCGCGGCGTCAAGATCATCGGCGCGACCAGCCACTACGTCACCGAGGTGCTCGACGACGGGCCGATTATCGAGCAAGACGTCGTCCGCGTCTCTCACCGCGATACGGTCGAAGACCTCATCCGCAAAGGCCGCGATCTGGAAAAGATCGTGCTCTCTCGCGCCGTGCGCTGGCACGTGGAAAACCGCGTTTTGGTCTACGGCAACAAGACCGTCGTGTTTTGAAGCATTCATTCCGCGCCATTCTTCACCATCGAATACAAACACTCAGCGACAGCGAAGACCGTTTTGATCGTTCTTCTCCGTATCTCTGTGTCTCGGTCGTGAAAAACGCCCCGGACACGCTGCCGCGGAAGTTCATGTACTTCCGCGACGCCAGATTCCCCGCGAAATCCCGCTCCTCCGCGGCTTTGCAACCGAAAGTAACCTATGCGTTTGGCTTAGACATTAGTAAAGTTTCATAGGGAAAATTTCTCTCTCGGGGGCTTTTTTGGCCGAAGATCTTCGCTTTGAGCTGGCCATTCTGGCGACGGTTCAGGGCTTCTACCAGAAGCTTCTGGTTGATTCGCTGGGCGGCGAAGTGCCCATCCCGAGCGGGCTGGACGAACACGCCCTGCGCCACTCCGAGCACGAACTGCCCAACACGCTCAGCCGCATGTACCGCTGGCTGCACCTGCTCGACATGGCGATCACGCCGGCCATGCTGCGCCAGGCCCTGACCCCCGACACCGATTCCGAAGTCGCTGAAGCCCTGCTGCGCTATTTCGTCCGCCGCCGCGAAGCCACCGACGTCAATCGCGACAAAACCGACCTGGTTTCGACCTTTCTTTACCGCCATCCTCGCGTTCCCGGCCAGTGGGAGCAGAGTGGATACGGGCTCGATGGCGCGCTGCCGCTTTCGCCCTTCGAAATCGCGCTGATCGAAATCCTGGCCGACACCGACGTGCCTTCCCTGCCCGAAGAGCACGTACAACTTCTCCGCCGCTTCGATCCGCTGCGCGAGGAAGCTAACCGCTTCCGCGATTTCAACTCGCTCATCGATTCCGGCGTGATTGCCCGCGTCCGCGAACTCAAGCAATGGCTCGATTCCTCCTTTTATCACCCCGGCGTGCTGGCCACGGTCGCGGCCTACAACGCCGCCTTCGGCAAGAAGTTCGACGAACTCTTCGTCAACGCTCTGAGCGAGATCAAGCAATTCGGACAGGCTCTCGAAGAAATGGGAGGCACGATCCTGAGCACCGTCGACGGAGTGGAAGTCACGGTCGAGCACGTCGCGGCGATTCAGGAAAAGCAGATGCTGGCAGCCGATTACTCGAGCACCATGGAAAAATTCCGCCGGGTCTCGAAGCTGAAGAAGGAACTCGACCGCCGGCCGCCGATTCGCCGGGCGCTCCTGACCCCGGCCGCGCGCTCGTCGCGCGCCAGCGGAGGCGCTGCCGCTGCGCCCAAGGCCGCCAAAGCTGCGGCCGCCGCGAAAGCCGCACCCGTCCCTGTATTCCAGCCGCCGGCCATCACCCCGCAGCAGCTTTCCGCGGAAGAAAGCAAGCTGCGCCGCGTCGAAGAATCCATTCGCGTCTTCGTGCGCGTGGCCGATCCGAAGTATCGCCAGATCGTTCCCATGCGCTTTTTCAATCTCATGCTCACGGTGGCTGAGGCCGACGCTTACAACGCGGCCTTCCTGGAAGAGAAGAGCCTGCGCGCGGAAGTGGCCCGCACGCTCATCCGGATGGTCTCGATCTGCGCCCGCATCAGCACCGAACTCGAAGAATTGAAACGCAGCCAGAAAATGTCATCGCTATGGAAACTGCATGCCGATTCCGTCGTCGTGCTGCTCGACATGGCCAGCTCCTCGACCGAAGAGGCCGGCAGCGTGGCGAAGACCGCAGACCAGAGCGGCGCCGGCCCGGCCGCCCGCTCCATTCATGAATCTGTCCAGAAACTCCGCAATCAGACCGACATCGCGGTGAAGACTCTGGCCAACGTCAGCTAGCACCTACCCGGAACCTGCAGCCCGGTCGTAGAATATGTCCGCGCCTTAGGGCGGCTTCCCGTATGAAACAAATGTACAAGGCGGTCCGATTCTTTCTGGCTTGTGGTGTTGTTTTCGCTAGCGGCTATTTTCTCGCAAAACCTCGCAATGACGCCGACAGGTTGTTCGCGCCATTGCTGTGCGCACTCGCGGTGTATTCCTTGTGGCGTGGGCGCTACCCCGCCGGCCCGTCCCCGACCAGTCTGAAAATGTATGATGAGTGCAATCGCCTGCTCACAGCGACGGTGGCGCATAATACCGTCGTGAGCAAACGCTGCGGCATTGGCCTTATTCTCAGTCTAGTATCTCTTCTTGACTTTATTCCCTCCGTGGCGCAGTCCGACCACAACCATGCAACCAGGCAACAGACAAGTTTCGGAGTCGAGGAACCGTTCGAGCACGTCGTCGTTCTTCCTTCTGGAGCTTTGAAGGCTCTGGAGACCTCAAGTCTCTCGGCGGACATGCTTCGGGACTGTGCAGAAAACGAAGGAATGAAGGTTAGCGAAATCCCCACATCATGGTTTGAAGGCTCTTGGATTGCGCTTAGCGGCAGTCGTTCATCCGGACTGGTTGTTCGCGCCGAGTACGGCTGCTTTTTTGGCGCCCATATAGCGCAGTTCTGGCTGCTCTCGAAAGCCGGACAGAACTATCGCGTGGTCTTCACTGGCCGAGCAGATGCCTTTCGCGTGCTTCCGACACGAACCAATGGCTACTGTGACGTGCAGTTGATTTTCGCTATGCAAGCGGGAGCTGAGATACGTTACGTGACGTTCAAGTACACCGATGGAGAATACAAGGAATCCAACAGCAAAATCGAACGCCCCTACGACAAGTAAGTGAAAAGTTCAAGTTGCGCTCATCATCCGGACGTCCCGATCAGCACTCAACCGCCAAACAAAAAGACGGGCGACTTCACGCCGTCTCTTTACCTGCGGCCGAGGGCGGCAACGACCCCACTCATCGACACTAATGCGGTTTCTTCGTCGCAGGAAGCCCGCCCAAGAAAACGTTGAGGACGTGCGCGGGGTCTTTGGACGTCTCAAGTTCACGGTAGAGATCGCTGAATTTCAAGCCAACCCCGGCCATTATCTCTTTATCTGACAAAACGTGGTCGACCAGTTTCTGCCAATTTGCAACTTGGCTATGATCGAGGACCAATTTCAGCGCGATGTTTTCAAGGAACAGATATTCTGTCGCGCGCAGGACTACGGACAGGCGCTTCTTCTCTTTATTTGTCATTGGGGCAGACACAGTCTAACGCAGCGAGAACGCCGACGGGGTGCGCTGAACCTTCCGCAAACCACCGTTGCCACTGATGCTCCCCCTCGGCGACCCGTCTCTTTCCCTGCGGCCGAGGGCTGAACTCAGACGCCCGCTTTCCTGGTCGGCTCGCCCACAAAAACCAGGCATCCATTAGGATCGGCGATGTGAAACTCGGTCATCCCGTATTCGCGGTCAAACAAGTCGCGAATGCGGTAGTCTCCCTTGAATTTTTTCACGTGCTCCCAGAGCGCATGGATACCGGAAACTTCCAGATAGAACTCGGTATGCTCGCGCATGCTTCGCATGACGTCTTCCGACGCCGCTCTCTGAAAGTGGACGGTCTGGCCATCCCTCTCGACAATCGAATACTGCGGCGACTCGACGATCGGAGTGAACCCGAGCACCTCCCGATAAAACGAGATGGTGCGCTCCATGTGATCGGTCGCCAGCATGGGGCTCAGCCGCTTCACCACGGTCTTCGCTGTCATGATTCACCTCGCTAGTGGAATCCGGATCGTAAAGTCCGCAGACATCAGAAGGCCCCCCGGAAACGCGGCTCGAAATCGAGCCAAGAAACCATCAGTCACAAAAAGACGGGCGACTTTGCGCCCGTCTCTGGTAGCCCGCGTCTCGGAACTCGCGACTAGTTGATGTCGAACTGCTCTTGGTGCACCGCCGGATCGCTCTTCACAATGATCGTCCGCTTGGTCAGTTCTTCCATTTCGTTCAGCAGCCGTGCATTGTTCGACTTCAGCTCCTTGGCCACATCCGGATGCACGCGCAGCAGCACATCTTCGTGCTCCAGATGCTTGGCGATCTTCCGCATCTCGACGTAGATCTCGTTGCACACAGTGGCCACCGACTTCACGTATCCCGTCGCCTGGCAATAGGGGCAGGGGCTGCCAATGGTGCGCTCAAGCGACTGTTTGACCCGCTTGCGCGTGATGGCCACCAGTCCGAAATCGTTGAACTGCAGCGTTTTCGACGGCGCGCGATCCTTGCGGAGCTCTTCTTCCAGAGCTTGCATCACGCGCTGGCGGTTGCGGCGCTCGTCCATATCGATGAAATCGATAATGATGATGCCGCCCAGATCGCGCAGCCGAACCTGCCGCACGATCTCCCTGATCGCATCGACGTTGGTTTTGACGATGGTGTCTTCGAGACGCTGCGTCTTGCCCACGTACTTGCCGGTGTTGATGTCGATCGCCACCAGCGCTTCGGTCTGGTTGATGACGATGTAGCCGCCGCTCTTCAACCACACTTTCGACTTCAGGGCCTTGTTCATTTCTTCCTGCAGGCCGAACTGCTCGAACAGAGGCGTCTCCTTGGTATAGAGCTTGACCCGCTTCACCATGGCCGGCTGGAAGCGGTTGAAGAAGCGCAGGATGCGTTCATATTCCGGTTCGGTGTCGACCCAGATGACATTGAAGTCGGAGGTGACCTGGTCGCGCAGCACGCGCTCGACCACGTTCAGGTCGTGATAAATCAGCGCCGGCGGCTTCGAGTTCTCCGCGCGATTCTTGATGTCTTGCCAGAGACCCTTGAGGAACCGGATGTCGGCTCGCAGTTCATCTTCGCTCGCATTCTGCGCGGCCGTGCGCACGATGAATCCGCCATGGCCGTTCTCCCGCTCGCTCGAAATGATCCGCTTCAGGCGCTGGCGTTCTTCCTCCGACGCAATCTTGCGCGACACGCCGGTGTGGTTGACCGTCGGCATGTACACCAGAAAGCGTCCCGGCAGCGCGATGTGACTGGTGATGCGCGCGCCTTTCTTGCCGATCGGCTCTTTGGCGATCTGGACCAGAATTTCCTGGCCTTCTTTCAGCAGATCGCTGATGAGCGGCACCGCAGCGGACTCGCGGCGGCGAAAGCGGCGTCCGTTGCCGCGGCGTCCGCGCTGGCTGCGGCGCTCCCACGCCGGCCGTGGAGACCGCTGCGTGTAGCCCGCCGTGGCTGATGGTGCCCGGACTTCCGCCCGTGCATCGACCGTGCCGTTGCCCCGCGCTTCCGCGTCGAGCATCGCTTCGGCCTCGGCTTGCGCCTCTTCCAGTTCGATTTCTTCGCTGTCTTCTTCGCTGGCCGCGGCATCGGCATGCGGCTCGCCTTCCGCCAGCGACGACAGGTGGATCTCTGAAACCGCCTCGCGCGCATCGCCGTTCAGATGTACGGCGCCCACCGCCTGCGTCTCCTCTTCGAACTCGTCATAGCCCTCATCGGACGAAGATTCGTAACCGATCGCATCCGCTTCGTCCTCCTCGATGGTCTCTTCTTCCATGGTGCCGGGAGCGGCAAAAGCCGGCGTGAGCTCCTCGCGGGATGCGGAGGGCTCGGTCGTTTCGGCGGCTCGAATCGCCCGCCCGGCAGGCTCTTCGCTGACTTCCTCTTCGACCTCTTCTTCGATCACGCCCGGACCAGCTTGTTCGACGGCCGCCGTCATTTCTCCCGGCCATCCCAGGGCGGGCACGCCCGCTTCTTCTTCGCGGCGGAACTCCTGGTTCCACGGCACAGTAGTGGCCGCCGAGTCGACAACTTCCTCAGCGACGTGAGGGATATCCTCATGTTCTTCGTGCAGGGGCTCGGCGAGAGCCTGATCCGCGGCGAAAATCGGTTCGTCTTCGGGGAACACCGAAGCCACCAGAGCTTCCGCCTCTTTGGAAGGCTCGGCAGTTTCCGTTGCCGTCGAGTGCGACGGCGCCTCCGGCTCGGCCGCGGCCTGAGCCCACCGCTGGTACTTCGAAATCGACTCTCCCGGCAGCAGGATCGGCTGATATCCCGGCGGCGGTCCGGACGCCCGGTTGTTTTCCGCGGCGCGCGAATTTTCCGCGGAGCGGGCAAAGCGCGGTTCCGGGCTGCGCTCGGAACTGCGGTCTGCGTTGCGGTCGGGGCCGCGCTCACGCCCTTCCCGGCGTCCGCGGCGACGGCGGCGTCCGCGCCAGCCTCCACGATCGCGGTTGGAAGAGTCTCCGTTCCCCGGCTCCGCCGAGGAGTCCGCTGCCGCCGGTTCTGGCTCGGCCAGCGCGTCGGCTTCGACCGTTCCCTCTTCCGTGTCAGCGGTTAATTGAATTTCGGCGCCTGCCCCGGCTTCGGTTTCCGCCGCCGGAGCCGCCTCGGCCCGCGCCGACTGCGGCCTCATGTCCTGCACCCCTCGGCTGGCCGGCACCGCATCGGTTAAGTCCTCGTCCTGCTCCTCCAACTCCATGAAGTCGGAAACATACAGGAAGGCGTCGCGCTCGAGCCCGATGTCGACAAATGCCGACTGCATGCCCGGCAATACGCGCGTCACACGTCCTTTGTAGATGGATCCAGCGAGGGTGTATTCGTTCTCACGCTCGAGGTAAATTTCCGCGAGCAAATCGTCTTCTACCAGCCCCACTTTGGTCTCGTGAGGCGTGGAAGAAACAAACAGTTCTTTGTTCATCCAACACTCCGTCCCGCCTGATGGCGGGCCTTCACCGGAGCGGAATCAGGAGTGGCACGGGAGGATTGAGCGTCGCGAAGCCCCCAGTAGGGGACGGTCTGGGCCAGGGAGTTGTTCTCCTGGCCGAATCCGTTGCAGAAGCTTTGGAATCTTTTGCACTGATCGCTTTTGATTTGCGCCGGGGTTGTGACCGCACTCTCAGACCATTCTGGTCGGGGGGCCGTTCCCTGCCCGGCTGCTACGAAGCTTCAATCCTGCCCGGCCTTCCCGTTCGGCTGGCCGGTGTCTTGCCCTCTTTACGCGAGGGCGGTCGATATTTTTGGGGCTGCGTCTGCAAACGCAGCACATCTCTCCTGCCGTCTTCCCTGGTTCAAGGCTTCTCTGACCAGCATCGACCACTCACCCAGCTAGTTCACGAAGCGGCGCATCCGAACGTTCATCACCATGCCCAGCGCCAGGAACATGAACAACACGGAAGACCCACCATAACTCATCAGCGGCAGGGGTATCCCAGTGACCGGCATAAAACCGACCACCATGCCGACGTTGACCAGGATATGGAAGCTAAGCACCGCCACCACACCCATCACCACGAACGTGCCAGCGCGGTCGGGCGCTGTTTGCGCGTTCTGGGTCAAACGCATCAGCACAATGAAGTATAACAGCAGAACCCCGAGAGCGCCTACGAATCCATGTTCTTCGGCAAACGCCGCGAAAATGAAATCCGTTTGCGGAACCGGCAGGAAATTCCCGTGTGTTTGCGAGCCTTTCCCGCCCCAAAGCCCTCCGGAACCCACCGCAATCTTGGATTGCTCAACTTGGTACCCCGACCCCTGCGGATCGAGCTCCGGATCGACAAAACTGGTCAACCGCTGCTTCTGATACGACTTCAAAACGTGTACCCGAGGCACCAGAAAGACCGCGCTGATCCCTACCACCGCGATCAGCCCCATCGCCGTTCCCTGTTTCCATTGCAACCCGCCCAGAAAAAGGCCCATGGCCGCGATCGGCAGATAGGTCAGGGCCGTGCCCAGGTCGGGCTGCTTCAGCACCATCAGCATCGGCACTCCGACGATCGCCCCGGCCTTCAGCAGGTCCGACCATGAGAGTTCCCGCTGCCGCATGTCCGCAAAGTACTTCGCCACCGCCAGGATCAGGATCAGCTTCACCCACTCCGACGGCTGGAAGTGATTGCCTCCGGGCATGCGGATCCAGCGTTTTGCTCCCAGATATCTCTGCCCGAAGATCAGCACTCCCATCAACGAGGCCAGCGCCCCGACATAGAACCAGTGAATCTGGTCGAGCAGCGCCTGGTAATTGACCAGGCTGATGAGGAACATCGCAGCCACGCCCCCCATCACCCAGTACACCTGCCGGATATGAGCCCCGGCAAACTTGGTGTGCTCGGTGGCGCTGTGGATCTCCATCACGCCGAGGCCGCAGATCGCCAGCACGAATCCCAGCAGGACCCAGTCAAAATCACGGAATGAAACGTAGCGTGCCATCGAAAATCAGTTCGCAGTTCTCCGCATCCGGCAACTCGCGACGAGCAGCCCGGGACTACTCCATCCCCGGCGCGGCGGTCGCCAGCGGCATCGGATGCTTGTCCAGGTGCAGCACGAATCTTCCTCCCTGCAGGCCATCATTCTTGCCGTTGCCATCAGGCGTGTTCCAGAGGCCGCCGATCTCCACCGTGTCGTCAGCCTTTGACTTCCGGGCCAGGCTCGGCGGATTGCGCCGCTGCTTGTCGACGTACGCCTTGATGACCTGGGTGGCGAGATGGGCCGCCAGTCTGCCATGCTCGCCTCCCTGGAACAAAGCGCACACCACTATGTCCGGATTCCGCCGCGGCGTGAATCCCACGAACCATCCGTTCTGGGCAAATTCCTCGGCGTTTTTCTCCTTGGCGCGGAGAGCGAGCGAAACGACCTGCGCGGAGCCCGTCTTGCCGGCAATGTCGATGCCGGGGATCGCCGCCGACGGAGCCGTGCCTCCCGGCATCAGCACCCGCGTCATCGCGTCCGTGATATAGGTCCACCCATTCGGATCGATGGGGACTTCTTTCACGTCGGTCAGATGAGCCGTCTCCACGTAGCTCGGCGGAAGTCCATCCGGATTCACCACGTGCGGAACGACCATGCGCCCGCCCATCGAAATCGCGGAAATCGCGCGCAACAACTGCACCGGTGTCACCGCGATCGCGCCCTGACCGATCCCGACCGAAATGGTTTCCCCGGCAAACCATTTCTGCTTGAAGTTGCGGATCTTCCACTCTTCCGACGGCATCACGCCGCTGGCTTCATTGGGCAAGTCGATGCCGGTCTTCTCTCCCAGCCCCAGCATCGTGGCGTACTTCGCGATACGCTCGATTCCCAGCTTGTCGGCCAGGGTGTAAAAGAAGACGTCGCAGGATTGATAGATGGCCTTCTCCAGATCAACGTCGCCGTGCGACTGATGCAGGAAGTAGACCCAGCACTTGTAATTTCTGCCGTAAAAGTCAGCGCTGCCATTGCAGTGAACATGCATGTTCTGCGCGATGCCTTCCTGCCAGCCGGCCACCGACATGATGATCTTGAAGGTCGAGCCCGGCGCCAGCTGCGCCTGAATCGCCTTATTCAGCAGCGGCTTGTCGGGATCGTTGACCAGCTTGTTCCATTCGTCGCGCGAGATGTGCACGGAAAAATCATTGGGATCGAACGTCGGCCCGCTCACCATGGCCAGAATCTCTCCGTTGTGCGGATTCATGGCCACGATGGCTCCGTTCTTGCCTTCCAGCGCCTCTTCCGCCGCGATCTGCAGATCGACATCGATGGTCAGCTTCAGCGGCTTGCCCGGAATCGCCTCGGTTTCGCCCAGCCGCCCGACCTCGCGCCCGTGGCTGTCGACCAGCGCCTGCCGCGATCCGTTCTGCCCCATCAGCAGCGAGTTGTACTGCCGCTCCACGCCCGAAATGCCGACCACGTCCCCGGGGTTATAAAGCTCGAACTGCGGCTGGTTCAGCATGTCTTCGGTGACTTCGCCCACATAGCCGATCAGGTGGGCCATGAATCCGTTGCGCGGATAGAGGCGCCGGTGCGCCATGATGGTGTCCAGTTCCGGCAGTTCGTTGCGGTGCGACTCGATGAATTGCAGTTCGTCGGGAGTGATGTCCTCTTTCAGAAAAATCGGCTGATACTGCGGCATCGAGGCGAAGTGGCGGATGCGCTCCCGTACTTCCTCGGGATCCAGGTGCAGCCCCTGCGCAATCAAATCCGCGTCGGCAATGATATCGCGCGAGGAGTCGCGCAACAGCAGCGCCGAAAACGAAGGATAGTTGTCGACGATGATCCGCCCTTCGCGGTCCAGAATCTTTCCCCGCGGCGCCAGCACCGGCACGTTGCGAATGCGGTTGCGCTCGGCGGCCAGCGAGTAGTAGCTGCTCTGCATGACCTGCAGCCGCCAGAGCCCGTAGGCCAGTACCAGAAAAATGGCGAGGATGATGTACTGCGCCGCCGTCAGGCGGATCTCGGAGACTTTTTCGTCGCGGCCAAACATCTGTGGTCAGTGGTCAGTTGCCAGTCAGATCGCTAAAAGCGTCCTCGGGCCGCAACGTATCACTCTTCCTCGTTGGAATGGAATCGGATGACAATATTCTACTGCCTGCCTTGGCCTGCCCGTTAACCGGAAGGGTAACGGAAGTCACGGGTTGGGCTGTTCGTACCGGCCTTCTGGCCCCGGTCCCGGCTCTACGTCCTCTGCTTAAACCGGTCCAGCAGGAAAAACAAGAACACTCCCAGCACCGCATTGGCCAGGCCACCCATGATTCCGCGCCCCCAGCTCCAGGTCAGCGACAAGTTCACCAGCCCGCGCGCGACCGTGAAATACACGGCGGCATGCACCAGGTAAAATCCGACAATCACCAGCAAGCGCGCTCCGGCATTCTCTACGTCCAGCTTGACACCCAGGGACGAAGCCAGATAGCCCACCACCGTCTTGGCGATTCCGTACAGTCCCAGAGGCAGCCCGCCCAGCGCATCCTGCGCCAGTCCGATCACCGCCCCGGTCAGCAGCCCGGAAATCGGATTGCGCCGCGCCATGCCGAAGAAAATCGTGATCAGCAGCGGCAAATCGATATAGGAAAATGAAGGAAACTTCCGGGTCAGGAATGCCTGCAGAAACAGCGCGGTCAGCGGAATGCCGATCGTCGCCGGGATGCTGAACCGGTAGACCTCAACCTGCTCCCCGGATGTGTATGTGATGGGCACGCTATTGTGGGCTGTCCTGCTCGACCGGCGTCCCGGTGCTCGGCGGTGGGGTCGTGGGTTTGGGCGGAGCCGACGTCGTCGCCGCCGGTTTCGGCTGGGATACCGGCTTGATCGAACCTGTCGTGTTCGCCGGAGCCGCCTTCGGCGTACCGGACTTCGGCGCAGCCGACTTGACTGTGCCTGCCGCCGCTGCCGTCGTCGCAATCCTGGCCGCGCTCCCGGCTGCCGCCGGATGCGGGTTGCCTGGCTCAGCCGCCGTTTTCACGGCTCCGGGAGCGGCCGCTGTCGCAGGCTTGGCCCCGGGCTTCGCCGATCCCTCGGGAGTACTGGCGGCATCGGTTGCAGGCTTGTCCGGCACCGACGGCAGACGCTGCGCCAGAATATCGACTGCTCGCTCGCGTCCCGTATCTTCCGCTGTCGCCTGCTGCTCCTGCTTTTCGACCAGCACCAGCACTTCTTCGAGCTTGCTCAGATCTGCTGCCGGTTTAACTTTGATATCGAGAAAGAGGTCGCGCCCGTTGGCCACGTGGCTGACCGCACCCACGGGCAAGCCCTTGGGAAAGATCTGATCGCCGCCGCTGGTCATCACCTTCTCGCCCAGGGGAACCTGCTCGTCGCTCATCACCCGTTCTAGAACCACTTCGCCATTGGGCGTGCCGCGCAACACTCCCTGCAGCCGCGACTTTTCCAGAATCACGCCCACGCCGCTGGTCTGGTCGTTGATCAGCAGCACCTGCGACACCGAGGGATACACCAGCAGCACTTTTCCCACGATCCCATCCGCCGTGATGACCGCCATATCGCGCTTCAGGCCCGCGTTTTCTCCCTTATCGATGTAGATCATGCGCGACATGTCGCTGCCGCTCGATCCGATCACCTGGGCCGCCACCGTCTTGGCGACAAACTGTTCCTTGAAGGCCAGCAGGCTCTGCAACCGGTGCGCCTGGTTGGCATCTTCGCTGAGCCGCACCTGCTGCAGCCGCATCTGCTCGATCTCTTCCCGCAGCTCGCGGTTTTCCGCCCGCACTCCGCGCAAGTAGACGTAGTTATGCCAGAGATTGCCGAGGCCGTCCTCGGCCCAGACTACGGCGCGCTCGAAAGGAGTGATGGCGTCCACTACCCAGATGCGGATCAGGCGGGTATTTTCCGTGTCGGTGCCGCCGCGCTTGACCTGCACCGCCAGTCCCAGCACCTGCAGAAACAACACGCCCATCAGGATGACCAGGTTGCGGTAGCGGCCGAGTACGGATTCCATGACTTAGTCCCGAGTCGCGAGTCGTGAGTCCCGAGTATTCAGATCCGTGCTCGCGGCTCGGGACTCGGGGCTCGCAGCTATTCGATCGAAATCTTTCTCAGCAGCTTGAAGTCGGAGAGCATCTTGCCGGTGCCCAGAACCACGCTGCACAGCGGATCGTCGGCAATCGAAACCGGCAATCCGGTTTCTTCCCGGATGCGCTTGTCGAGATTTTTCAGCAGCGCGCCGCCGCCGGTCAGAACGATGCCGCGGTCGCTGATGTCGGCCGACAACTCGGGCGGCGTGCGCTCCAGCGCCACGCGGATCGCGTTCATGATCGTCGAAACGCATTCGCTCAACGCTTCGCGGATTTCGCCATCGTCCACGGTGATCGTCTTGGGCACGCCTTCGATCAGGTTGCGGCCCTTGATCTCCATGGTCATCGGCTTGTCGAGCTGGTGCGCGGAGCCGATTTCCATCTTGATCTGCTCGGCCGTGCGCTCGCCGATCAGCAGGTTATATTTCCGCTTCAGATAATTCATGATGGCTTCGTCCATCTGGTTGCCGGCCATGCGCACCGACCGCGAGTAGACGATGCCGCTCAGAGAGATGACCGCGATGTCAGTGGTGCCGCCGCCGATATCGACGACCATATTGCCGCTGGGCTCGGTGATGGGCAGCCCCGCGCCGATCGCCGCCACCATGGCCTGCTCCACCAGGTGTACTTCGCTGGCTTTGGCCCGATAGGCCGAGTCCATGACCGCGCGCTTTTCCACCTGCGTGATCTCGGAAGGCACGCCAATCACGATCCGCGGATGCACCAGCATTTTGCGGTTGTGTGCCTTCTGGATGAAATAGTTCAGCATCTTTTCGGTCACCTTGAAGTCGGCGATCACGCCATCCTTCATCGGCTTGATGGCGACGATGTTGCCCGGCGTGCGGCCCAGCATCTCTTTCGCTTCCTTGCCGACGGCTTCGACTTCTCCGGTGTTCTTGTTGATCGCGACGATCGAGGGCTCGTTGACCACGATGCCTTTGCCGCGCGCATACACCAGCGTGTTGGCGGTGCCCAGATCGATGGCCAGATCGCTCGAGAAAATGCTGAACAGCGAGCGGAGGTTGTGGTTGCGCGTCGCGGCGGAATGAAATCCATTGGTTGACATGACGAAATGTTCTCGCGTTCTTCCAGACTTCTGCGCTTCCCGGAAATTCCGGTGTGGTCGCGTCTTCAGTTTTATGGATGGCTGGCTTTTCCTATTTTACGGGATGGCCCGCCGTCCTGTCCGAAATCGTTCGCTGCCTGCTGCCCTACTGAATAATGATCTTCTTCTGTTGCGTATTCACTCCGCCCTGCGCCGTCTGCGCCGTCACCGTAATCACAGCTTCGCCGGCCGGCAGCGGCGGCGTGAAATAATGAAACGAGCCGTCGGTCGCCACCATCGGCACTTCGCTGCCGTTCACCATGACGCGCGCGCCGGTTTGCGTCTTGCCGGTAATCTCGATCACGTGCCCGTGCTGGATGAACGGATCCAGTTCCAGCGCAATCGCGCCCAGCCCTTTATCTTTGGGAATGATGGTGAAGCGATTCTTCTCGCTCTCGACCGATTCCTTCCCCGCCGCATCGTACGACTGCACCATCCAGTAGTACGCGCCTTCGCCAAGGCCGCTCACCGTGACCGCGGCTGTAGTAACTTTTTTGTCAACCAGTGTAGATGAAAAGTATGGATTGCGGGAGATGCGCAGCCGGTAACCAGTTGCATTCGCCATCGCCGTCCAGGTGAATTCCACATCCTTGGTCGCGTCTCCATTGGAGAACAGCGGCGCCATGTTCGCCGGCGCGATCGGAGTTGGCGGGCCGGTCTCCTTCGCCTTCTCCATGTGGTTCTCTTCCGCCCGGAATGTCACTTTTTCCCAGTTGCCCAGCTCGACTGTCTCTCCGTTGCGCGAGACCTCGCCCGCGCCTTTCTTCATGAGGATTTCATGCTGGTCGGCGCCCGGATCGTTGTGCACCTGCGCCGCCGACTCCGGAGCCAGCGAGGCCGTGGCTCCGGCTACAATGACCTGCGATTTCGATCCGGAGCTGTACGTCGCCGTCGACAGATCGACCGTTCCCGTGCTCACCGCGACCGCAACGTTCGTCTGCTGCTGGTCGTTGGCTGAGTTCTCTTCAATCACGATCAGTGAATCCTGCTTGACCGTATAACTGGTGCCGTCGTTGAACACGACTTTCGCCATGCCCTCCGAGCCGGTCTGCACCACGTCGCCCTTTTCCAGCGGAATGTTGTAGTCGGCCGGCATCCAGCTGTTGCCGTTGCCCTTCTTCACCCGCACCGTCCCATCGAGTGCGGTGAAATGCGCCTGCTGCGCCGTCACCGTTCCGCCGCCCACCGCCGGAGCCATGCCGGCCACCCGTTCCAGCAACTTGCTGGCAACATCGTCGGCTTTCTTGAGGCTGGTGTCGGTGAACTGCGGAAACGCCGCCCGCATGGCGACGAAAAAAATCACGGCCACTCCCAGCAGCAGCAGAGCCACACTCCGGTAGGTGACCGTCGTCCACGCGACGTGGATTCCCGGTTTGCGATTGGGCGAAGACACTTGTGCCGAAGACCTTATGAATTGCGCAAATACGCCACAATCCAAACGGTAGCACAGGCAAAACCGCGGAAAAACGATGGAGTCGGCGGCGAGGTTACCGAAGTGCAGGCCGGCTTCCGCGGATGCACTCGGAGCCTCTGTCCCGATGCCGCACGCCGCCGTCGCTGACGATTCTTTACCGCTGACCGCACCCGGCAGGCACTACAATCGGGACATGAAGCTCGGGATTCTGGCCGTCCTGCTCCTGTGCCCGCTGGCTCTGGCCCAAAAACCGGTCGATCTCGCCTCCGACCCCCATTACCACCTTCTGCTCGACAACGATACGGTCCGCGTTTACGCGATGACCTTACGCCCCGACGACTCCGCCTTCGTCCGCATGGAGCACAGTTTCATGACCGTGACCCTGCAGGATGGCGAAATCATCCTCTGGGACGCGGGCAAGTCGCCGATCCAGCACTTCCAGATGCACAAGGGCGAAACCAGCTTCGTCTGCCTGACCCCGGAACAACAATCCAAGGGCGTTGCCGGCGGCTTCCGCAACGACCGGCCGCAGGAGTACCGCAACATCACCGTCGAGTTCAAAGACCGCCTTCTAGGATGGGCCATGCTGACCGGCGGGACCATCAGCCCTCCGGCCTCGATGTATCTCGGCGGTGCGCTGGTCGCCGATGTGCTTCTGCAGCCTTCCGACTCGTTCCCGGCTCCCGATAAGCCCGGCCCCGAGCTGGTGATTCCCGTTTCCCCGGTCGACCTGAAGAACGGAAGCGGACTACGCGTCCGGAGCTCTCCCGGAGAGGTCTCCTGGATTCCGGCCGATCACGCCTCCAGCCTTGCCAACGCCGCCAGGGATCCGGCGCGCTTCATCATTGTCGAGTTCCAGCCCGACAACCCCTAAGCCGCCGCCTTCAAATCGTGGCGCGCGCCCGCCCGCTCAGGTATTCTTTAACGTCTTTATGGCGACCCCCTCCTCTTCAGTTGCGATCCCGGCGGCGCGGCGCAACTCTTTCTTCAGTTCCAGCCTGGCGGTTGTTTGCGCGATCGCTCTGGCCGATCTCCTCCTTCACATTTATTTCAACAACCGCTACGGCTACTTCCGCGACGAGTTCGATTACATGTCGTGCGGCGACCACCTGCAATGGGGATACGTCGACCAGCCTCCGCTGATCCCGTTCCTGACTCACATTTTCCGCGCGCTGCTGGGCGATTCGCTGCGCGCCATCCGCTTCCTGCCGGCGCTGGCCACGTCGTTTCTGGTGGTGCAGACCGCGCTGATTGCCCGCGAATTGGGCGGACGCCGCTATGCCCTCGTTCTCAGCGCTCTCTGTATCGTCATCGCGGGGATGTACCTCTCCAACGGCAGTCTTCTCGGCACCAATTGCCTCGAACCCAACCTTTGGATGGGTTGCGCCTACTTCGCCGTCCTCGCCATCAAGCGGAATGATCCGCGCTACTGGCTCTGGTTCGGAGTGATCGCCGGCCTCGGCATGGAGGAAAAATATTCCATTGCCGTCTTCGGCCTGGGCATGGTCGTTGGCCTTCTGCTCACGCCGCAGCGCCGCGCATTTTTCAGCAGGTGGATCTGGCTGGGCGGACTCGCGGCCTTCCTCATCTTCCTCCCCAACTTGCTGTGGAACATGCACTACGACTGGCCCTTTGTGCAGTTGATGCACAACATCCGCTCCGCAGGCCGAGACGTCGTTTATGGACCGGTTCAATTCTTTCTGCAGCAGGTGATGATTCTGAATCCCATAAACGCGCTGGTCTGGATCACTGGCCTGATTGCATTCTTCGCAACCCCACAGCTTCGCCCCTATCGCGCCCTCGGGTGGTGTTATCTCGTATCCTATGCGGTCTTCTTCGTGTTGCACGGCAAGAACTATTATTTGTCGCCGGTATATCCCATGCTGTTGGCGGCGGGAGCGGTACAGATCGAGACTCTGGTGGACAAACTCAAGTCCGAATCGGCTCGCCGATCCTGGAGAAGGTCGATCGTCATCACGGTCCTGATTGGCGGCGCCGTCGGCCTTCCTATGTCCGTTCCGGTCCTGTCGCCGGCGAATTTTGTGAAATATATGCAGTTCAACCACGTTCAGCTCGCCAAGACTGAGCATTTCCGCGATGTGTCTCCGCTGCCGCAGTGGTACTCCGACCAGTTCGGATGGAAGGAAATCGCCGACGAAGCGGTCGTCGCCTGGAACCGCATCCCGGCGGACGAGCGCAAGGATTGCGGCATCTTCGCCCAGGACTACGGCCAGGCCGGAGCCATCGACTTCTTCGACCGCAAGCTGGGGTTGCCGCCCGCCCTCAGCGGCGACCGCACTTATTGGCTGTGGGGACCGCGCGGCTATTCGGGCCAGTGCATGATCGTGCTCGGCGATCGCTCAGAACGCCTGCAGCAGCTCTTCAGCAGCGTCGAGTACGTCGGGAGGTCCGCCGGGAATCCCTGGGCCCTCGAACAGCAGATCGGCTTTCACCTCTGCCGAGGAGCCCGGTTCGGCACCCTCGCCGATCTGTGGCCCCAGCTGAAGCGCTGGCGCTAGGAAAACCGACACGTCTTCTCGAATCCGGAGGGTTACCGAAGTGAAAGTAACTGCCTCAATTTTTCGATCTGTTCCCGTCGGATCCTGGCGCGTTCTTGCTCCGCAGGCTCTTCGGTCGGGCCCCGGATGCCCCGCCAGGACTTCTTCGTCGAATGTGCACCTGAACCTGACCTGGGATGATACACTCCCCGCCTTGCCGCCTCTTCCCTGCCGGTTGTAGCATCAAAAGGTTTGGGCATTCATCGTTTACTACGCAAGGAGACACCCTCATGGCTACCGACACCTTCACCGCACCCGCGACCTTGAGCGACAGCCAGACCCGGGTTTTCAAGAATTTCATCGATGGCGAGTGGGTCGAGTCCTCCACCGGAGAGACGTTCGAGAACCGCAATCCCGCCGATACCCGCGACCTGGTCGGCATCTTCCAGAAATCGGCGAAGGCCGATGTCGACGCCGCCGTCGATGCCGCCAAGCGCGCCTTCGCCAAATGGCGTCTGGTGCCGGCGCCGCGCCGCGCCGAAGTCGTCTTCCGCGCCGCCGAGATTCTCATCGAGCGCAAGGAAGATTACGCCCGCGACATGACCCGCGAGATGGGCAAGGTGCTCGCCGAAACCCGCGGCGACGTGCAGGAAGCCATCGACGCCGCCTACTACAACGCCGGCGAAGGCCGGCGCCTGTTCGGCCCCACGGTTCCCTCGGAAATGCCCAACAAATTCGCCATGGCCGTGCGGCAGCCCATCGGCGTCTGCGGCATGATCACGCCGTGGAACTTCCCCATGGCGATCTCGTCGTGGAAGCTGCTGCCGGCCGTGGTCTGCGGCAACGCCTGCGTGATCAAGCCCGCGCAGGACACTCCGCTTTCGACCTTCAATCTGGTGCGCGCCCTCTCCGATGCCGGCCTGCCCAAGGGCGTCATCAATATCGTCACCGGATTCGGATCGATGGTCGGCACGCCGCTGGCCGAGCATCCCGACGTGCGGGCCATCTCGCTGACCGGATCCTCGGAAGTCGGACGCATCGTGGGCGGCATCGCCGCCAAGAGCTTCAAGCACTGCTCGCTCGAACTGGGCGGCAAGAATCCCATGATCGTGCTCGACGACGCCAACCTCGACCTCGCCCTCGACGGCGCGCTCTGGGGAGCGTTCGGCACCACCGGACAGCGCTGCACCGCGACCAGCCGCATCATCGTGCAGAAAGGCGTGTACCGCGAATTCGTCGAGCGCCTCGTCGAACGCGCAAAGAAACTGAAAGTTGGCAACGGCCTCGACGAAACCGTGCAGATGGGTCCGGCCGTCAACGAAAAGCAGCTGCAGACCGACCTGAGCTACGTCGAGATCGGCAGGAACGAAGGAGCGAAGCTGGTCTGCGGCGGCAACCGCCTCGACCAGGGCGATTACGCGCATGGCTGGTTCATGCAGCCCACCGTTTTCACCGATGTGGACCCCAAGATGCGAATCGCGCAGGAAGAAATCTTCGGGCCGGTGGTTTCAGTCATTCCCTGCGAAGGCATGGACGACGCCATCGAAATCGCCAACGGCATCGAGTACGGATTGTCTTCGGCGATCTACACCAAAGACGTGAACAAGGCGTTCACGGCAATGCGCGATCTGTATGCCGGCATCACGTATATCAACGCACCGACGATCGGAGCGGAAGTCCATCTCCCATTCGGCGGAACGAAAGCCACCGGCAACGGCCACCGCGAGGGCGGGATCGGCGCCATCGATTTCTATACGGAGTGGAAATCGGTCTACGTCGACTTCTCCGACAAGCTGCAGAAAGCACAGATCGACAGAGAAGACTGAGGTCGGGCCGCGGACGGCAGCTTTGTCATCCTGAGCGAGGATTGGTCTTTGCGCCGGCGCCGGCGCAAAGGCCAACCGCAGTCGAAGGACCCCGGGCTGGCGTGCGCTACCACCAACCGTCAAGGCATTCTCACGACGCGCTCCTGTCCTTTTTTGCGAATTCCCTGCAACTCCGACGGCTCTGCCTGCAGCAAAAGGGGTCCTTCGACTCCGCTCAGGATGACAATGCATTGAGTTTTCTCTGCGCCCGCCGCGTGCTCTGCGGTTAGAATTTCTCTATGCCGCTCACCCAGTCCCGCGAGATCGCCTCCGCTTCCCGGCTCGACAACGTCCGCTACGCCATCCGCGACCTGGCTTGCGTCGCCGATGAGGTCATCGCGGAAGGACATAAAGTGCTCCCGCTCAACGTCGGCGATCCGCTTAACTTCGATTTCCAGACGCCGCCTCACATCATCGAGGCCGTCGCCAAGGCCATGCGCGACGGCAAGAATGGATACGCTCCTTCCCCCGGCGTCTCCGAAGCGCTGGCCGCCATTCGTGGCGAGGCCGCGCGCAAGGGCATCTCCACGGTGCGCGACGTCTTTGTCACCTCCGGCGTGAGCGAGACCGTCGATTTGTGCCTTTCCGCGCTGGTCAATCCCGGCGAAGACGTGCTCACCCCGAAGCCGGACTATCCTTTGTACTCGGCGGTGCTCTGCAAATTAGGCATCGCCCTGAACGCCTACGATCTCGATGAAAGCAACGCCTGGCAGCCCGAACTGGCTGACATCGAGCGCAAGCTCACGCCGCGCACTCGCGCCATTGTGCTGATCAATCCCAACAATCCCACCGGCTCGCTGTGCACGCGCGAAATGCTCGAGCAGATCGCGGAACTCGCCCGCCGCCACAACCTGATCGTTTTCGCCGACGAAATCTACGACAAGCTAATTCTCGAAGACACTCCCCACCTCGCCTTCGCCGCGGTCGCGCCCGACGTGCCCTGCGTGACTTTCGGCGGCATGTCGAAAAACTATCTGGTTCCCGGATGGCGCATCGGCTGGGGCATCGTGTCGGGCGACGCGGCCGTGGTGAATGCCTACAAAGAGGGCGTGCATCGCCTGCTGCGCGCCCGCTTGTGCGCGAATCATCCCGAGCAGTACGCCATCCAGCCCGCGCTCGAAGGCCCGCAGGATCATCTCGTCGAAGTGAAGCGCAAGCTGCGCTCCCGCCGCGACCTCACCCAGAAATGGTGCGAGTCGACGCCGCGCGTCAGTTGCGTCGCCCCCCGCGGCGCTTTTTATGCGTACCCCAAAATCGATATCCCTGAGAGCGACGAAATTTTTGTGAAAGAACTGATCCGCCAGAAACACGTCATGGTCGTGCACGGCTCCGGCTTCGGACAAAAGCCCGGCACGCAGCACTTCCGCATCGTGTTCCTGCCGGATGAGCCGACGCTGACCAAGGCGTATGCCGGAATCGCCGAGTTTATACGGGAGCGGTACAGCACAAGCTAAGAGCTGAGTGGGTTTGTGAGCTTCCGAATGTCTATCGCGCTCTACTCGGGTATTGTCGCCCTTATAGCGACCTGCTTAATCCCGGTAGCGTACTTTGGCGACAAGAATGAAGCTTGGACAAAGCGCCTTATCATTATTGCGCTCATCGCGTCGTTGGCTCTCCTGCTTGCTTTCTTCTGGTGATGCTCACGACCGGACATGACCATGATAGAATGACCATGATTTCGTGACCATGAAGACCAAAACCATCCCCGCCGGGCAATTCAAAGCCCGCTGCCTCGCCATCATGGACGAGGTCCGGGCCAAGCGCCAGGCCGTGGTCATCACCAAGCGCGGCAAGCCGGTGGCCAAACTCGTCCCGGTCGAGAAGGAGAAAGACGACATTTTCGGCTTCATGAAGGGGAAGGGCACAATCGAAATCAAAGGCGACATTATTTCCCCGGCCCTCACTCCGGAAGAGTGGGGCGACATCAGTTGATCTTTCTTCCGTGATTCTTCTCGACACCCACGTCGTCATCTGGCTCGCCCAGGATTATCAACGCCTGTCGCCCGCGGCCCATGCGGCAATTGCGGAAGCACGCAGGAGAGAACGGGGCATCGCGGTTTCCGACATCACGCTGTTTGAAATTGCCCTGCTGGCGAGCCGCGGACGAGTCACCTTCAGGCCGGACATCGGAACCACTCTCTCTGAGGTCGAGCGTCAATTCGTTGTTCTGCCGGTCACCGCCAACATCGCGATGCAGGCCTTCGAGCTGCCGGCCCGCTATCCCAACGATCCAGTCGACCGCATTCTGGGCGCGACCGCGCTGGTCGAAGACATTCCCCTGGTCACGGCCGACCGCGAGATTCGCAAGGCGCGGGCAGTATCGACGGTGTGGTAGTGCCGTAGCGTCCCGCACCCGATTTTGATCTTCTCTCGCCGTGGGCGCGATGGTGATTTCGCGCCTTTCTCTTTCCCCGCGAATCTGATTAAATCAATCATGGGACGCGCAGCGTGCTCGCGTTCCGGCAAGCGTTGTTCTTACGATCGTGGTCGATATTCATTCCCACATCCTTCCCGAGGTCGACGACGGGCCGAAAACCTGGGACATCTGCGCGGCAATGTGCCGCATGGCGTTCGCCGACGGCATCACGCATATGGTCGCCACGCCTCACGCCAACGACCGTTATCATTACGACCGCGACTACCTGCAGGGACTGGTCACGAATCTGCAGTCCCTGGTCGGCAATTCCCCGCGGCTGGGCCTGGGCTGCGACTTTCATCTCTCCTACGAGAACCTGCAGGATGCCTTCGCCCATCCGGCCCGCTACGTCATCGGCAACACGCGCTACCTGCTGGTCGAGTTCAGCAACTACGGCATTCCCCGGCAGACCATGGATTCCCTGCTGAAGCTCGGCGATTGCGGGCTGACCCCGATCATCACGCATCCGGAGCGCAACCCGATCCTGCGGGAGAGCCTGCAACAGGTCGTCGAGTGGGCCGAGCAGGGATGCGTGGTGCAGATGACCGGCTCGGCGCTCACCGGGCTGTGGGGCGAGCGCACGCGCCGCGCCGCCGAGTGGTTGCTCGAACATCAGGCGGTGCATGTCCTGGCCACTGATTCCCACGATCTGGAGAAGCGTCCGCCCATGCTCTCCTCGGCGCGCGATGCCGCCGCGGACATCTGCGGCGAAGAAATAGCTGACGCTCTCGTCGATTTCAACCCCAGAGCCATCATCGAGAACAAGCCGTTGCCCTACTTCCCCCGGCCGGTGAGCGCGGGCTACCGAAAAAAGGGCGACTGAACCGATCGGCAAGAAGAACCTGCCCGGCACCTGGAATGCCTTGCCCGGCGATTCTGAAGGCGGCTGCCGCGTTTTCCTGCCAAGGCCCGAGGCTCACGTCCCTGCGATTTTTCGGGGCTCCGGCGAGGAGTTCAATCGATTTAACTCCCGTGATTAAGTAGTTTGTTTTCAGTGAATTACAGCCCATTTTTTCCACAGGGCATGAACTTGTAAGTCTCTATGAAATCTATGGCCTATGCTGAATTTCACCAAGATTGGTGCAGTTGCGGAATTGCACCTTGCACGGTGCAGTCGCCGGGCCAGACGGAACTGATGGGCAGGGGAAAAATCCGATCAGTTCGGCTGCGGGTCTGACTGCGGCGAGTTGGGTGGATTCGGGGTTTGATTCGGAGCTGGAACTGATACCGGCGGGGCGCCCGATGGAGAGGCACTCGCCGGAGCCGAAACGGGTTGAGCCGCCGGACCTCCGGCAGCCGTGGTGCTGCGCGCGGCAGCCGGTAGCGCTTCGGTTCGCGGGGTTTCGGGAGCGGAGGTCATCGCGCTCTCCGGATTCAGCAAGCCGTCCTTGCTGGGGCCAAGGCCCAACTTGATCAGCGCCCGCGAATCGGGAACTTCTTTCGTTTGCCAGCCGTGATCGCTCTGGTAGCGGCGCATGGCGTCTTCGCTGGTCTGGTTCCAGGCGCCGGTAGGTTCTCCGCTGAGGTAGTGCTCGCGGATCAGAGCCTGCTGAATAGCAGTGGCCCGTTCGGAATCAATTTTCTGCTGCCCACGCGCGCGCGACTTCTTCCTGCGGGAATGTTTCTTGCTCGTGGGATGCGAGGTCGTCGACTTTTCTGCAGCCATCTGGAGGGCTGAGGATGTTCGGCGGCGCCGATAGGCCGTGGTCCTGGTGGAAGTTGCAGACCTTCCGGCGGTCGTAATCTTTCTCGCAGCCGGCTTTCGCGCTGTTGCGGTGGAACGCGGGCGCTGAGCGGCGAAGACTGGAACCGAGACACACGTCAGCAGCAGCGCGCAAATCGCCGTCAGGCTGGTTCCGCGAATTCGACTCCAGACTCGGGTCATCGTTCGGACCACTGTTCGAGACTTCGGCCCGTGCTTCCCGCGGGCCAAAAGAAAGCCCAACGGAAGCTGCCACTGTAATCATCCGCGATCGGCGACGACAGTGCCAGTTCCCGATGGGCGCGTCCCAGTTACGGAAGTGTGCCGGCGAGGAAGATAGTTCCATCCTGCTTGGAGGAACCGCGCTGGCGCACCAGGAAGACTACGTCCTGGCCGCTCTTGAGGCTCGATTCGATCCGGGCAAAATCGTCTTCGCTGTTCACCGGCTGCTTGTTGATCTCGAGAATGACGTCGCCGCGCGCCAGGTTCACGTCTTCGGCAAACGAGCCCGGCTTCACATCCTGCACGATCACGCCCTTGCCGGCCTGCAGGTCGAGACGATCGGCCATATCCGGAGTGATCTTGCGAACGGTGAGGCCGAACTTGCTCTGCTTGGGTGCGCTGTCGTCGCCGTTATCCTGATCCTCGCCCAGCCGGGCGGCGAACAGTTTGGCGCGGTCGGCCACGACAACCGTGGCATTCTGCTGCTTGCCGTTGCGCAGGAAGGTCAGATCGGTCTTGGACCCCGGCTTGCGCGAGGCGATATCGGCGACCAGTTCGTCACCCTTGCTGATTTTCCGGCCATCGACGGCGGTAATCGTGTCGCCGATCTTCAGGCCCGCCTGATCGGCCGGACTGCCGGGTACGACGCTCGAAATGGTCACACCGGTTCCGGCGCCGTAGACGCGCATGATCGCCGGATTCTCCACCTGGTCAAACATGATGCCGATGGAGCCGCGCGAGACGCGGTGCTCCGGCCCGGTCAGCTGGTTGTAGACATCGACTACGGTTTTCGAAGGCAGTGCAAAGCCGACGCCGGCGTAGGCGTTGGTCTCGCTGAGGATGGCGGTGTTGATGCCCACCACTTCGCCGTTCATGTTGACCAGCGGCCCGCCGGAGTTGCCGGGGTTGATGGCGGCATCGGTCTGAATGAAGGTCTGGAACTGGCGGCCGCGAACGATGTCGCGTCCCTTGGCCGAAACGATTCCCGCAGTCACCGTTTCAGACAAGCCGAAGGGGCTGCCAATGGCGAGCACCCAGTCACCGACCTGCATACTGTCGGAGTTGCCCATCTTGGCGGCGGGAAGCGAGCGATTGATGTCGACCTTGATCACGGCCAGATCGGTCTCCTGATCCGTGCCGACGACCTTGGCATCGTGCTGCACGCCAGGGGGATCATCCTGAAAACGCACGCGGACGCGGTCGGCTTTCTCGACCACGTGGCGGTTGGTGACGATGTAGCCCTTGGGATCGACGATCACGCCTGAACCGAGGGAACGTTCGCGGATCGAGCCGTCTCCCGAGCCACCCTGGCCGCCCTGCCCGCCGGGAGCGCCAAAGAAGTGATTGAAGAAATCGTCCATGCCGCCGCTGTCGTCATCGCCGCCCTGATCGTCATCGCCGCCGTTGCGGTGACGGCGCATGGTCTTGATGGTCGATTCGGTGTTGATGTTGACCACGCTCGGTTCCAGTTGCTTGGCAATCTGGGAAAAGGCGTTCGACATCTGGGAGGGCGAAGGCATAGCCAAGGGAGCGACGTCGCTTTTCTGGCCTTCTTTTCCCTTGACTCCGTAAGAGATGACCGTGCCGATCAGAATGCCCAGCGCCAGGGTCACCAGAATACTGAGGGTATAGGCCCAGCCGTGGGCCTTCATGCGCATCCACATCGCGCGCGAATCCATATGTCTACGATCCTCCAAGATTCTCCTCAAGCCCATCCATTATACCCATTGGCACGAGGTGGCCGAACCGCGGGTGAGCGGCGCCGATTTCGCCCGACAGGCCTTATGCCATTAGACGCACAAACTGGCCCAATCGTTTGATGACCGCCGGATTCGGCTATTCCTGACTTGAGCCCGTCGAAAAGCAAGTGGCGGCCGAGCCCGCGAATCGGATCTACTTTGCCTGGTACACGGTTTTCCCGCCGACCACGGTGCGCAGGACCTTCGTCCCCAGCAGCTTTTCCGCCGAAACCGCCGTGATGTCCCGGTCGAGCTCGATAAAGTCGGCCAGCATCCCGGGAGCGATTTTGCCCTTCTCTTTCTCTTCGAACTCGGCGAAGGCGGAACCGGTGGTGTAGGCGGCAATGGCCTGATCCATGGTCAGCCGCTGGTCGGGGAAATATTCCAGCTTGCCGTCTTCACTCTTCCGCGTAACCGCGGCATAGAGGCCGCGGAACGGGCTGACCGGCTCGACCGGATAATCGGTGCCGAAGGCCAGCGTGACTCCTTTGTTGAGGAAGGCCAGCCAGGCATAGGAAGTCGCAGCGCGCTTGGGACCGAGACGATCCTGGGCCCAGCGCATGTCGGTGAGCAGGTGGCAGGGCTGCATCGAGGCGATGACTTTCAGCTCTTTGAATCTGGCGATCTGCGCTGGCGTGGTGACCTGGGCATGCTCGACGCGCAGGCGGAATTCGGTCGTGCCCGTCGGACCCTTCACCTGGGCGTCGTGAGCGGCTTTCTCGGCCTGGGCGAAGGCGTCGAGCGCCATCTGCACTCCGGCGTCTCCGATGGCGTGGAAGCCGATCTGATATCCCGCCAGTACGCGCTCCCTGGTCATGTCATTCAAGCGGGGCTGATCGTAACGCGGCAGGCCGGAGTTCTGGGGATCGTCGGCATAGGGCTGAAGCAGCGCCGCCGTGTGCGAACCCAGCGATCCATCCATGAATCCCTTGAGCATGCCGGTGTGCAGCATGAGATCGGATTGAGGATGCGAATTGCGCTTGCGGCTGAGGTCTTCGAGGGAGTCGTCGAATGGGAGCCACTCGCTGATACGGGCGGTGAGCTTCCCATCCTTTTCCAGCTCCTCGAAAATTTCGAAATTCTCCCATTCGGGCGAATAGTCCTGCGCCGAGGTGACTCCGTGCTGGGCCAGATCGGAAAGCGCGAGTTCGAGTCCCTGGCGGCGCAGATCGTGGCTGGGCTTGGGGATCACGTTGGTGATGGCTTCCTGCGCCGTCTCGCGGAGGATGCCGGAGGGCTCGCCGTTCTCGTTGCGGTCGATGTGTCCGCCCATGGGATCGCGGCTGGCCAGCGTGATGCTGCCCAGTTGCAGCGCCCGGGTGTTGGCCACGGCGATGTGGCCGTCGATGCGAACCAGAAATACGGGATGGCCGTTCGATACTTCGTCGAGATCCCAGCGCGTGGGCGGCACCTTGACCGGCCAGAGGGTTTCATCCCAGCCCCCGCCGAGAATCCATTCGCCCGCCGGAGCGGTTTCCACTTTTCTGGCCACGCGCTCGCGGAGTTCGTCGAGCGATTTCACGCCGGTGAGATCGACGCTGAGCTTGGTCGATCCGGCGTCGGCCAGGTGCAGGTGGGCGTCGTTGAAGCCGGGCATGACGAAATGTCCGCCGAGATCGATGACCTGGGTTTGCGGCCCCTTCCACTTCTGGAGATCGAGCATCTTGCCGACCGCCAGGATGCGGTCGCCTCGAACCGCAATGGCCTCTTCGCGGTCGATGGAGCTGAATGGCGTGTTGTCGGGCACTCCGGTGTAGACATTGGCATGGATGAAAAGCAGGTCGGCACGGGGGTGCGCGTCGGCGGGAGCGGCAGCGTTGGCAGCCGTTGAAGTGGGCGCGGGCGGGGTCTGGAAAATACCGGGCAGAGCGAGACAGAGCAATAAAGGAAGAGCGACCTCGGGGGCTGAAACCCCTCCAAGAAAAGGCTTTCGGATCGCAGCGCGAAAAGCGCTGCGCCAGCCAAAAGCTCTCAGTCGATTCGCGGCGCTGAAAGCGCTGCGCGCCAGATTGTTCCCGCTGCCAGAAACATGGCTACGTCCAGAATGATTGCTGCCAAGAATCCCGAAAACCAGACTCATTCCCCCACCCCCGCCAGCGCGAGCATGGTCAGCAGAATGCGCTTCAGGCCAAGCTCGCGGCCGTTGGAATCGAACCACTCCTGTAATGTGTGCGCCCCGCCACCCGATCCGCCGCCGCCGATGGCGACCGCTTCCAGTCCGAGGGACAGCGGAATGTTGGCGTCGGTCGAAGCCCGCTGCACCTGCGCCGCATTGCTGAGCTGCGTGTCGACAGCGCGCACGACCTGCAGAATGCGGGAGCCGGGCGGCAACTCGCCGGCGGGGCGGCTGCCGATCACCACGACTTCACAGCTGACGCCCGGACGCTTCTGCGCGGAGGAGCGCATCTCGGCCGCTATGGTCTCGTCTTCGACGGCGCGATTCAGCGCCAGACGCAGCGATTGTTCCAGCCGCTCCATTTCGGCCATGGAGGTGGAGCGGGTATCGACTTTCATGCTGGCTGACTCGGGAATCGAGTTCACCGAAGTCCCGCCGCGAATGACACCAATGTTGAATGTAGTTTTCGGCGAACTGGGGACGGGCGTTGCGGTGAAGGTGTTGATCGCCTCGGCCAGGATCACGATGGGATTGGGCGCGCCGAAATCGCTCCAGGAGTGGCCTCCGGGGCCACGCACGATCACTTCGAAGCGGCGGCTGCCCAGCGCCTCGGCGACAATCGTGTCGGCGCCCGCGCCATCGAGGACCAGCGAGTAGGCGATGGAATCCTTCCAGCGCGGCGTGGAAAAAATGTGACGCATGCCGCGCAGATCGCCCTCGCCCTCTTCGCCGACGTTGCCAATGAAGACAAAAGGCAGAGCATGCCGGATGCGTACCGAGCGCAGCAGCGCGGCAATGGCCAGCATGGCCACCACGCCCGCGCCGTTGTCAGAAACCCCCGGGCCGTAGATGCGGCTTCCCTGCTGGCGAATGTTCAGTGGCGTATTGGGCGGGAAGACGGTGTCGATGTGCGCGCTCAGGGCAACGTGGCGGCGTCCGAAACCCGGATGCGTGCCGAAGACGTTGCCTACGTCGTCGATGCGGACATCATCCAGACCAACCTCGCGGAAACGCTCCGCCAGCCATTCGCCGCGGGCGGCTTCGCCGAACGGGGGCGCGGGAATGCGCGCCATCTCCATCTGCCAGTGGGCAAGTTGCGGCTCCTGCAGCCGAAACCAGTTGAAGGCCGAGCGCACCTCGGGAGCGGCCGCCAGGCGAGCGATCTCCTGCTGGATCGCCGGAGCAGTCTCGGGCATGTCGGCACGCGGGGGCATGGGCTTCATCGATGGCGAGATGGCTTAGTTTACAACGTCATAGCGCCATTAGGATTGGCTAAAGAGGATACGGCGGATTACCGAAGAGTGGGGCGGTCCCTGTCCGGTGGACGCGGGGCGAAGGTGTCGGCGGCCGGCGGTGGGGGTCCCGGGGGAAGTGCACGAAGAAATCACGAAAGCCGGGTCCGGCGCCGGCCGCAGAGAAATCCGGAATCCGGGCGCTAGGCGAGCAGCCCTGAGGGATGATGGGTGCGTCCCTCGACCAGCGCGACCAGCTTGCGCGTGGCGGGGATGTCGATGCCATGCTTCTGCGCTCCGCGCAGGATCGGCCCGGCGATGGCGTCGAGTTCCGGAGGATTGCCCGCCGCCACATCTTTCTGCATAGAGCTGCGCATGTTGCCCGGCATCTTCATCACGGCGGGGATCAGCGTATTAACATCGATCTTCGCGCCTTCCGCCACGGCGATGGCGCTAGCCTCGCGGATGCAACCGAGCCCGAGCTGGCTCCATTGGGGATCGGCGAGAATCTCGCCGGTGGTTTTGTCGGCGGCGGTGGTGGTGAGGGCGAAGGCCGCGAGAAAAACCAGCTTGCTCCACATCAGCGTAGGCTCGTCGTCGATGAAGCGGCAGTTGAATCCCTGTCTCTGCAAGTCTTCGATGGTCGCGCCGAGCAGCGCGCGGCCGGCCGCAAGCACGTTGAAGTTGGCGAAGGGCGAGCGATGAATGATGTGTCCAGCAGCGACCCGTTCGGTTTCGACGGCAATGGTCGCAGGGATCACTTTTCCGGCACCGTATTTCGCCCGCAGGAGCGCGATGTGGTCGATGCCGTTCAGCAACGGCACGATGGCCCGGATCGCGGCGGGATTGGCGAGGGCGGCAAGCGAGGCATCAAGCTGCGTCGCCTTGACCGTAAGCCAGAGGACGTCGCACGGCGGCACATCGGCGGCGACGGACGGATGGGCGTCGAAGTTGCCGAAGGGGCTCTCGAGGCGCAGCGTCCTGGGATAGGAGGCCAGCGCTTCGCGGCGGACGACGAGCGTGACTGAAGCGCCGGCGCGGGCGAGGGAGGCGGCGATGAGGCCTCCGACGCCGCCGACCCCAAGGATGGCGTGAGTCAGTCGGGTGGTCATGGTGCGCCTCGCCAGTTTACACGCGGGCGGGGTTTAGAGAATCTACTGGGTTCGCGGGGCCCACGAGGGAGGAGCGTCGGCGTTGCCGGAAAGGATGAATCCAGTTGACATGTGATCCACATGAAACTATGTTGGTCACATGGCAATGATTCAATTACGGAATGTGCCGGATCTGCTGCATCGCAGCTTGAAAGCCCGGGCTGCAATGGCGGGCATGTCACTGTCGGACTATCTCATCATGGAAATCCGCGAGATCGCGGAACGCCCGACGCTGGAAGAATTCCAGCAGCGTTTGCTTAAGCGCAAGCCGGTACGCGAGGGAGTCGACGCGGCCCGCATGGTGAGAGAAGAACGCGAGGCCCGATGATTGTCCTGGATGCGTCTGCGGCGATTGATTGGCTGCTGCAGACGCCTGCCGGAAAGCAGATCGGAGGGCGGATCTATTCCCGGCGGCAATCCCTGCATACGGCCCATCTGCTCGACCTGGAGGTGGCGCAAGTATTGCGCCGGCTGGTGCGGCAGAATGAAATTCCATCCCACCGCGCGGGGCAGGCGATCGACGATTTGATGGCCTTGCGCATCACGCGGTACCCGCATTCCCTGCTCTTGCCCCGGATCTGGCAATTACGGAATCACATCAGCGCTTACGATGCGGCTTATGTGGTGGTCGCGGAGAAACTCGGAGCGCCACTGCTGACGCGCGATCGACGGCTGGCTGCAGCCTCCGGTCACGCCGCTGCCATTGAATTGTTCTGATCGGCGTGCGCGACCTCATCTCCCGGTCAAAGCCTTACTTCCTACCGTCACGATTGAGCGCCGGCGATCCATTCCGCCCTCAAAGGTTACGCTTTGCGGGAGGTTGCGCCGACGCACTCCAGAATCTCAACTTCGGTCAGCGTGTGGTCGCTCTGCTTGGCCCGCTGGTAGATGCGGTCGACGACTTCGTCGGAGGCGGGAATGCCATGGCGCTCGAGCCAGAAGAGCACATTCGATTTGCCGCTCATGGGGCCGATGTCGATGATCTGCTCGAGTCCGAAGACATGCGAGGGCACGCCGGAGTAGACGGTGTTGGCCAGCACGACATCGTGCTTGTGATACGCCTTGATGATGGCGGCGGCGTGCACGCCGGTGGCGGTGCGGAAGGCATCGTCTCCGACCACGGGATAGTTCTTCGGAATGGGCACGCCCGTAGCGCGTGAAATCGCCTGGCAATAGGCTTTGAGTTTCGTGAGGTCCTGCTGAGCCCAGGGGGCAATTCCCATGAGCTTGAGATTGACGAGCATCTGATCGATCTGGGTATTGCCGACGCGCTCGCCGAGCCCGATGGCGCAGGCGTGCACGCAGTTGGCGCCGGCGGTGATCGCGGACATGGAATTGGCAATGGCGAGGCCGCGGTCGCTATGGCCGTGCCAGTCGACGCGAATCTTCTCGCCGGAAGGTTTGACCACTTCTTCGATGACAAATCGCACCAGCGCCAGCGCGCCCATCGGAGTAGCGTGTCCGGCGGTGTCGCAGATGCAGATGGCGCGGGCGCCGCATTCGATGGCGGCGGCGTACAGGCGCTTCACGGTGACCGGATCGCAGCGGCTGGTGTCTTCGGTGACGTACATCGAGTCGAGGCCGAGCGAAACCGCGTACTTGATGGCTTTTTCGGTAGTCTGCAGCAGGAAGTCGTCGGTCCAGCCTTCGGTGAAGCGGCGGATCGGGCTGGATCCGATAAATGTAGCGGCTTCGATGGGCAGGCCGGTTTTCTGCACGATGTCGGCGATCGGGCGGATGTCGTTTTCGTGGGTGCGCGCGGCGCAGTTGGCGCGAATCTTCATCTTGTGCGTGATGATCTCGCGCGCCAGCGCCGTTACCGCCTCGACCGCGCGCGGGCCGGCGCCGGGCAGGCCGAGATCGAGGGAGTTGATCCCCAGCGCCTCCATCAAATGCAGGATTTCGATTTTTTCGGCGATGGCAGGGTCGCGCACCGAAGGCGACTGCAGGCCATCGCGCAGGCTTTCATCGTTGAGCAGGATGGGCCCGGGCGGCTTCATTCCCGGCGGAACATTCTTGTTCCAGTCGTAGATGAGTTCGGAACTTTGCATGGCGGGTCCCCAGATCGCGGCGATGAAGCTCGCGGCCCGCTACTTCTTTTCTTCCTTCGGCGGCAGCGTCAGGCCGAAGACGGACTTGGTGCCGCGTCCGGCGACGTTGATGTTGGTCTCGCCCGGGCACGGCAGATACAGCGCCTTACAATTCTCGCAGCGATAGACTTCGGCGTTCGGGCCCCAGGCCTTTTCGATGTCGCCGCACTCGCGCTCGACCACATCTTTCATGTAGAACCAGCGCTTGAGGTGTCCGCCGCAGAATTTTCCCTTCGCGTCCTTTTCGTTGCAGGCGCGCTGTCCGGCCTTCTTGGTCTTGACTTTGTGATGGGGAAGCTGCGGGGCATTCGGGGAGCCGGCAGGAGTGACTTCGCTGGTGGCCAAGGTAATCAGTCTCCTTCGGGATGATTGTAAATGATGAGGCAGGCGCATCCCATCCGGTTCGCAAACAGAGCGACGAGGATGGGGCGGGTTCCCGATTTTTGGGCGGGCTCTGGTAGGCTGTAGCATTGCAATTCGAAGCGGAATCCTTCCGCGAGAACGGGGACTATGATCACGATCGTTTCGGGGCTGCCGCGGTCAGGTACGTCGTTGATGATGCAGATGCTGGTGGCGGGGGGCATGGCGCCGCTCTCGGATGGCGAGCGGGTCGCGGACGTGGACAATCCGAAGGGCTACCTGGAGTGGGAGCGTATCAAGACACTGCCCAAGGATCCGGGCTGCATCGCCGAAGCGGAAGGCAAAGTGGTCAAGGTGATTTCGCAGCTGCTGCTGGCGCTACCGGCGGATCACGAATATCGGGTGATTTTCATGCAGCGTCCGCTGGCCGAGGTGCTGAAGTCGCAGGATGAAATGCTGAAGCGGCGCGGAACGTTCAAGGATGGCATGAAGCCGGAAGTGATCTCGGCGGCCTTCGAGAAACATCTGCGCGACGTTTATGCCTGGCTCGACGGCAAGCCCTACGTAAAGGCCTTGCGGGTGCCCTACCACGAGGCGCTGGCCAAGCCAAAGGAAATTGCCGCACAGGTAGCCGAGTTTCTGGCGATGCCGCTCAACCTGGACGCGATGATCAAGCAGGTGGATGGTTCGCTCTACCGCAACCGCGCGAAATGAGCGCGCAGCGCCTCAGGATGCCAGCACTGGCTCAGAATTCGAATTTCGGCGCGGGCTGATCGGCGCCGACGCGTCCGGCTTCAATCCCAGCTTTGAAATAGTTCTCGCCTTTCACCGGCGCACCCGCGATGCGGCGCAGGAAAGCAATCTGTCCGATGTGGGTGAAGGCGTCGGCAACCGGGCCTTGAAACAGCTGCTCGGGCGAAGCGTGGAGCTTGGCGCCGGACGCCAGAAAGTCGTCGAAGTTGCGGAGCGCGGCAAAGAAACGGTCGACTTCCTGATCCCACGGCAGCGGGTCCGCGTTCGCCCATTTTTGCTGCCCCATGGCAATCGAGAGTCCCCAATCGAGCAGGTCGCCGATGTGAGCGAGAATCTTGCCGGGAGAGCGCAATCCGTGGCCGGCATCGAAAACGGCAAAGTTGGGTGGCGCCTGGCGCAGGGCTTTGCCCCCGCGATAAGCCAGGGTGGCGAGAGTGTGGCGCAACAACTCGCGCTCGGGATCGGCGTTGTCGGTCATCGGCACAGATTACACTGGATCGACGGAGAGGAACAGTATGGCGAAGAAGAACAGTCCCGCGGCAGGCCGCGGCAATGGAAAAAGCGCGAGTGTGCGCACCGTGAGCCGTGAAAATGCCGAGCACTACCGCTGGGGAGACGACTGCGACGCGTGGTACCTGGTGAAGGATCCGCAGTTGCACGTGATTGAAGAGTTCATGCCGCCGGGCGCGGCCGAGATTCGCCATCATCATGCGAAGGCGCAGCAGTTTTTCTACATCCTGGCGGGCGAAGTGATCATGGAAGTGGAAGGCGAGACGACGATTGTGCGCGCCAACAGCGGGATTCGCGTGCTCGCGGGACAACGGCACCAGATTCGCAATCCGTCGTCGACGACGGCGAGAATTCTGGTCGTGTCGCATCCGCCAAGCCATGGCGATCGGGTAGACGATTAGCCCGGCAGGACCTCGGGCCCCAGACGCGCCTCGTTGAAAGCTGCCGATTAGAGACGTTTGCGGCGCAGGATTCCAGAGGAGCGCAAAGCTCCGCCGAGACGGGCGCTCACGCCGCGCGCGAATTGCAGATCGAGAAATCCTTCCATCTGGCGGCGAAAAGCCTCGCCGTAGCCGTACCACCAGACCTTTTTTATGGCCGGCATCAGATCGACGTCAAGATATTTGACCCGCACCATTTCTTCCATGCCGAAGCGGCCATGGGTTCGGCCGATGCCGCTGGCTTTGACGCCGCCGTGAGGCGCTTCGCTGATGCCGAAGCAGGAGACGACATCGTTGACCATGACCGTCCCGGCGTGGAGACGGCGCGCCAGGCGCTCGCCGCGGGCCGCGTCGCGGGTGAAGATGCTGGCGGCAAGGCCGTACTCGCTGTCGTTGGCCAGGCTGATGGCGTCATCGTCGTGATCGAATGGCATGATGGGCAACACAGGCCCGAAGGTTTCTTCGCGCATGATGCGCATGTCGTGCGTGACGTCGGCCAGCACCGTGGGAGCGTAGAAGTTCGGGCCGAGTTCCGGAAGACGCGAACCTCCGGCGAGGACGCGCGCGCCGCGGGCCCGGGCATCGTCGATATTAGCTTCGACGGTGCGCAGCTGGCGCTCGTGGATCAGCGGCCCAACGTCGGTGGCCGGAGCCATGCCATTGCCGACACGCAGTTGCTTTGCTTTTTCGGCGCAGGCCGCGACAAATTTCTCGTACAGGCGGCCGTGCACATAGCAGCGCTCGACTGAGAGGCATGCCTGCCCCGCGTTCACGAAGGCGCCCCACACAGCGGCGCTCGAAGCTACGTCGAGGTTGGCGTCATCGAGCACGAGCATGGGATCTTTACCGCCGAGTTCGAGCACGACCGGCAGCAGGCGCCCGGCAGCGGCAGCGGCGATACGCTTCCCGGTCGCCAGGCTGCCGGTGAAGACCAGTTTGTCGATTGGCGAGTGAACGAGAGCCGCGCCTGCCGATCCGTCGCCGATGAGGACCTGGAAAACGTCCTTGGGAACGCCGGAAGCATGAAGCAGCGACGCCAGTTCAATCGCCACCAGTGGAGTCAACTCCGAGGGCTTGAGAACGACGGCGTTTCCCGCCACCAGCGCGGCGAGAGTTTCAGTCGCGGGAATCGAGAAGGGGTAATTCCACGGCGAAATGATGCCAATGACGCCGTGGGGCTGGCGGAGAAGGCGCCCGCGCTTGAGTTTGGTGGCGAGATTGCCGTGCGGAAGAAGCTCGTCGCTTAGCAGGTGATGCGCGTTGTCGAGCAGAAAGCGCGCCGCGTCGAGGACCACGAGAACTTCAGTGGAGAGCGCTTCGGCCAGAGGCTTGCCGGCCTCACGGGTAATCGACGCGGCGATCTCGGATTTCCGGGCGTGCAGCCTGGCCTGAAATTCGCGCAGGAATGAAATGCGATGGCGCCAGCTGCGCTCGGCCCAAGCCGGCTGAGCGGCGCGACCTCGCGCGACGGCGGCCGATACCTCGGCATCGTTCGCGCATTCGAGTTCCCGGAGAACGTCGCCGGTGGCGGGATTGTGAACGACCAGCTTGTCAGCCGCGGCCTGCACGGGAACCGGCATAGGCAGATTCTATGTTCTTGGCGGGCAGTTGGCCATGCCGCATGCGTTTGGCATGTAGAAGGCGCGCACTATTTTCCTACGAGTTTCCGTGCCAATACGGTAACAGCCGTAAGGGGATGCGTCGCGACAGTGCAGATGCGTCCCAGCAGGCTCGATGGCTCGTGGAAGACGCCGAGTTGCCGGAGCACGGTTCCGCGATCGTAGTAGATGCGCTCTCCGGCGAGGCGGTCGCGGGAATCGAAAGTGTAAACCCCGCAAAGCGGGAACTCGACGCGGCGCCCAGTGGAGGGGAGTCCGCGCCAGCTGCCGAGATGCGTGCCGCGAATGATGACCTCAACCAGGACTGCGTCTTCGGTCGCGTACTGGCGCTGAACGTCGATCTCGAGGTCAGGGAGAGCCTGCATGAGCTGCCCGTAAAACTGACGTACCCCGTCGCGGCCATGGAAGTGGTCGTTCCAGGGCTGGTCGTCGTATTGCGCGGTGTCCCCGAAGGTCGAGAGAACGCCTTCCAGATCATGCTGGTTTTCGAGCCGGATGTGCTCGTTCACAATGGCGACGCGGGCGGCCTGCCGGTCTTTCGGAATCGATGCAGTTGCCATAAGCAGCTCCGATGATCGCGACGGGCGGCAAGCATATCAATAAGCCGCGGCCAGTTCCAGTGTTCGCGGTTACCGCGTTCCCGGATATCTGCCCAGATAGGTCAGAACCAGGTCCACGGTGCCGGTCATGGCGTGAGCGATGACGGGCGCGGCGAGATTCCGGCCGCAGAGAGAACGAGATCCGTTTGTCATATTCTCCTCAGTACTCCACGTTTACCAGGTAGAGTCCGGCGGCCGGGGCGGTGGGTCCGGCGGCGGACCGGCTCCGGGCTTCGAGGATGCGCGGAATCTCCTCGACCGGCACTGTTCCCTTTCCCACCAGCAGGAACGTTCCCACCAGATTGCGCACCATGTGGTGGAGAAAGCCGGAGCCGCGAACGGTGTAGACGAGTTCTACAGCGGCACGTTCCCAGGAAGAGGAAAATATGGTCCGCACATTCGAAATCGGGCCCTCCTCGCGGCTGCGTTCAGGATCGACTGCGGCGAAGGAGGTGAAATCGTGCTCGCCGAGGACCAGCGCGGCGGCGCGCGCCATCGCGGCCTCATCGAGCGGATACGGATAATGCCACACATAACGGGCGAGGAATGGCGGGCAGATCGATGCGCGGCAGATGCGATAGCGATACGACTTGGCGCGGGCGGAATGGCGCGCATGAAATTCCGGGGGCGCCTCGGCGACCTCGAGGATGCGCACCGAGGCGGGCAGAATACCATTCAGTGCCTTCTGAAAGTTTTCGGTTGGAACCGACGACGATGTGACAAATGTCATAACCTGCGCCAGGGCGTGCACTCCGGCGTCGGTCCGTCCGGAGCCCTGCGGCAATACCTTTTCCCCGGTGATTCGTCCAATGGCAGAGGCGAGCGTGCCCTGCACCGTCGGCGCATCGGGCTGCACCTGCCAGCCGGAAAACTCCGCGCCGTCATAGGAGAGAATCATTTTGAGATTGCGCATGAAATAAGGTGCCGCATGGCAGCCGGGGAGTCCCGCGCCGGAGTGGAATTCTCCAGAAACCCCGGCACAGCCAGCAATGTATCAGTTTCAGCGGGCGTCGCGGCGCTGCGGAGTTCGATATACTGGTTGGCTTCCGCAAGTATTCCGGTCCGCACGATGAGACTCGCGTCGGGCATAAAGGGCCGGAATGGCAGCATCCCACGGTTAACGGAACGAGCACCACGGCGGGAAGGTGGTTTTTCCACGCGCTTTCCGGAACCTTCCGAGCCTGTTTTGCGTACCAATGCCTGAGTTGGAGTTTATGCCGAGGCGGGCTTGTCCGCCCGAGATGACACGAGCCTCATAACGAAAAAACCTGAATTCATGATGCCTGTACACACTGGAGATGAGTAGATGCCATTCGCACGTTTAATCTCGACTGTCCGGCTCGCGGCCGCTGCCAGCCTGATCGCAGGGCTGGGGATTGCATCAGTGGCGCAGGATGTGCCCGCCGCTCCCACGCCGGCACCATCCAATCCGCTGCCGGTTCTGAACTATTCCAAACCGGTATCGCACTTTCCGAATCCGGTGGGACCCTACACGGCCCGACACTTGCCACCGCCGAATCTGAGCAACACGGCGCGAATCGATCAGCTGATGCATAACGGCAAGCTCTATCTTTCGCTCGATGACGCGGTGGCGCTGGCGCTGGAGAATAACCTCGACATTGCCATCGCGCGCTACAACCTGAACATCGCCGACACCGATGTACTGCGGGCGCGGGCCGGAGCTACCACGCTCGGCGTCAATACCGGCATCGTGCAGAACACGCCGGGCGGCGGTGTGGGCGGACTCGGCGCCCAGGTCGGCTCGGGCACAGGCGGCACCAGCCTGGGCGCGGCGGGTGCGGGCGCAGGCGCCGGAGGTCTGGTCGGTTCGACCCTCGGCCTGGGGCCTCTCATCAACAGCTTTGACCCGATCGTCACGGGCACGCTGCAGGAAGATCATCTGTCGCAAACCGCAGTCAGCATCTTCCAGGGCGTGCAGCCTGGTTCTCACCTTGTGCAGAACACGGGGACAGTCAATTTTGCCTACAGTCAGGCCTTTCACTGGGGCATGAATCTCGCGGTCGGTTTCAACAACCAGCGGCAAACCACCAATAGCTTCTTTTCGGCGGTAAGCCCGGCGCTGAGTTCCAACTTCCGCGCGACGATCACACAGCCGATCCTGCAGGGATTCGGCTTCGCCTCCAGCACGCGGTTTATCCGGATCGCCAAGAACAACCGCGAACTGTCGGATGTCGCCTTCCGGCTGCAAGTGATCACCACGGTGAACCAGATCCAGAACATGTACTGGGACCTGGTCTACGCCTACGAAAACATGCGAGTGCAGCAGGAGTCGCTGGCATTCGCCGAAAAGACGCTCTCGGATACGCAGAAGCAGGTGGAAATCGGCAGTCTGGCGCCGATCGAGGCGGTGCGCGCCGAAAGCACGGTGGCGCAGGATCAGCAAGCGCTGACCGTGGCCAAAACTAACCTGCAGCTGGAACAACTGCTGATGAAGAATGCTTTGAGCCGGACCTTGCGCGATCCGGTGCTGGCCGAGGCGGAAGTGATTCCGACTTCCACCATGGAAGTACCGCAGAGCGAGCAGGTTCAGCCGACCGAAGATCTGGTGAATGAAGCGCTGCATCACCGGGCCGACCTGGCCGAGGCGCGGATTCAGTTGAACACGCAAGCCGTCAGCAACAGGGCGGTGCGCAGCGCACTGCTGCCGACGCTCAACCTCTTCGCGTATTACGGCGGGGCGGGCATCGGAGGGACCCAGAATCCGCTGAATACATGCGCTGAAAGTCCGCTGCCGGAGTTCGGATGCGCCAGTTCGGATCCGACCAATCCTGACCAGCTCTTCCCCACCACTCCGATTGGATCCACCCTGAATCAGCTGGTCAATTCGACCAACCCGGATAAGGGCATTGGGCTGCAGCTGAACATTCCGATCCGCAACCGGGCGGCGCAGGCGGTGCAAATCCGCTCGGCGCTCGAATACCAGCAGGCCGAGATGGCGCTGCAGCAGAAAGAAAACGTCATCAGCATTGAAGTGCGGAATGCCCAGTTCGGCGTAGAGCAGAACCGGGCGAGCGTGGCGTCGGCCCAGGCGGCGGTAGCCTATGCGCAGCAGTCGCTCGATGCCGAGCAGAAGAAATTTCAGTTCGGGACCTCGACCACGACCGCGGTTCTGCAAACCCGCAGCGCTTTAGCGACAGCGGAATCCACGCTGGTTTCGGCGATGGCCGCCTATGAAAAGTCGCGGGTGGAACTGGATCGTGCCATCGGCGAAACCCTGGTCAATGCCGGCGTCAATATCGACGACGCGGCGAACGGACGAGTCACGCACATGCCGAACGTGCCGTATGTGGCGCCTCGCAAGGACCTGGATTCGCTGACCCAACCCGCGCAACCGCAGTAAAGAGCGCTTCCCTGCACGTGACGCCGCTGTCGCGACATGGGACGGCGGCGTCTTTCATTTCCGGTAAAAGAATGCCGGCAGACAATTCCCCGTAAAACAATTCTTTACAATCCGCCGGTCTTTTCGATGGAACTCTCCCGCTAAGATGAAAGGGCGCAGCTTCGCGTTTGGCATCTAATCGCGGCGTCATTGTGTCAACGCTATTCGTGAAAGAATGTTTGCCTGCCATCGTGCAAGGAGACGAAACCATGTTCTTACAGTCTTTCATTTTGTCCGTCCGGAGGGGCCGGCTTTGCCTGCTGGCCGCCGTTCTGGCCGGGACCAACCTGGCATCGCTTTCGGCGCAGCAAAGCGCGCCGGCGAATCCCTCTGCCTCGACTCCGCCTTCGGCCCCGCAGCCCAGCCCGCCGGAACCTATTCATGTGAAGGACTATTCCCGGCCGCGGGCGGGATTTCCCGGCTTTCTGCAGCCGTACAGCGCGCAGACTCTGCCGCAGCCGAACTTCGGCAATTCCGGCCAGATCGACTCGCTGATGCGCGAAGGCAAGATATATCTCGCGATCGACGACGCCATCGCGTTGGCGCTCGAGAACAATCTCGACCTGGAGATCGCCCGCTACAACCTGAATATTGCCGAAGCCGACTTGCTGCGCGCCAAGTCGGGAGCCAGCATTCTCGGCATCAACACGGGCGTGGTGCAGAACACGCCGGGTGGCGGCGTGGGCGGACTCGGCGGAACAGTGGGATCGGGCACCGGCGGCACTACGGTGGCGGCGGGTGGTGCAGGCTCTGGAACGAACGGCTTGGTCAGTTCGACCCTCGGTATTGGAGCGCCGATTACGAGCTTCGATCCGCAGTTGACCAGCACGCTGCAACTGGACAAGAACGAGACCGAGTCGGTGAACATTTTCAGTCCCGTGCCGGTGGTGGCGCAAAATACCTATACAGGGAACTTTGCCTACACGCAGGGCTTTCAATGGGGAACCAATCTGACGGCGGGATTCAACAACACGCACGTCACGACCAACAATCCCACCAGCCTGCTGACGCCGCAGCTGGGCTCGAATTTCCAATTCCGGCTGACGCAGAACCTTCTGGCTGGGTTCGGATCGCTGCCGAACACGCGCTTCATCCGCATCGCCAAAAATAACCGCGAGATTTCCGATGTCGCCTTCCGCCTGCAGGTAATTACGACCGTGGACCAGATCGAGAACATGTACTGGGACCTGGTCTATGCGTTCGAAAATGTTCGCGTGCAGAAGGAATCGCTGACGTATGCGCAGAAGGCGCTTGACGATGCCAGGCGCCAGGCGCAAGTCGGGACCGTACCCCCGATCCAGGTGGTGAGCGCGCAGAGCATAGTGGCCACGGACCAGCAGAACCTGATCGTGGCCCAGAACAACCTGCAATTACAGCAACTGCTGATGAAAAACGCGATCAGCCGGAGCATCGAAGATCCGGTGCTGGCCGAGGCGGACGTGATTCCGACCTCCGGCATGCAGATTCCGCAAGAGGAGCCGGTGGTGCCGATCCAGGACATGATCAACGATGCTCTCAAGCACCGGGCGGAACTGGTCGAGTCGCGTATTGATCTCAACTCGCGCGACATCAACAACAAGGCCGTGCGCAACTCCATGCTGCCGACGCTGCAGGCGTTCGCCTATTACGGAGGATCGGGAGTGGGTGGCGACGTGAATCCTCTGGTGCCGAACTGCTCCACCACGACCAGCGCTTTCTGCTTCGATCAAGCCAAAGCTCCGCCGCCCTTCCGCAACAGCACATCGGTGGGCTACGGCAGCACGCTGAACCAGCTGGTCAACTCGACCGCACCCGACAAAGGCGTTGGGCTATCGCTGACCATACCGATCCGCAACCGCCTCGCGCAGTCGAACCAGGTGCGCGCGGAGCTGGAATATCGCCAGGCCCTGGTGCGCGAGCATCAGCTCGAGAATCAGGTGCGGATTGAAGTCCGCAACGCGGAGTTCGATGTGCGGCAGAACCGGGTCGCGGTGCAGGCGGCGCAGTCCGCGGTGGATCTGGCGCGGCAGACCTTCGACGCGGATCAGCAGAAGTTAAAGGTCGGGCTGACCACGCAGACGGTGATCCTGCAGGACGCAGCGACGCTCACCACGGCGGAGTCGAATCTAGTCTCGGCCAAGGCCGCTTACGAAAAATCGCGCATCGAACTGGATCGCTCCACCGGACTGCTGCTCGATCACGCGGGAATCAACGTCGCTGACGCGGCGACGGGCGAAGTCACGCATATGCCGGCGATTCCGGATGTTGCGCCACGGCAGGCGCTGCCAGTGCCGACTTCCACGCCGCCGAGCGCGCTGCCTCCGAGCCAGCCCGGAGGGCAGATGTAATCTTCCATCGAAAAACGCAGCACCCGGCCGGACTTCGCGGCCGGATGAGCCTGATACACTATCGCGCAATGGTGAGCGCGTAATGGTCAGACCTCATCGCCCGGCCCTGCCTAAATCTTTTCTCTGGCTTCTGCCGCTCTCCTTCGTGCTGCAACTGGCGTCGATTGGAGCGCTCCACCAATATCGATGGCGGCCCGGGCACGATAACTTCGAGTTCGGCTGGGAGATGGGCCGCATCGGACGATCGATCGCCCTGGGACACGGCTTCAGCAGCCCGTATGACGGTGAGACCGGGCCTTCGGCCTGGGAGCCTCCGCTCTATCCCTTCCTGATCGGCGGCGTGTTCAAGGTTTTCGGTGTCTACACCGTCACCTCGGCGTGGATGCTGCTGGGCATCAACTGCGTTTTTGCCACGCTGACGACGATTCCGATTTTCTGGATTGCGCATCGCACCTTCGACCGGCGCGTGGCTGTTTGGTCGGCGTGGACGTGGACGCTGAATCCGTACGTCTGGTATTGGGGGGTGCACTGGATCTGGGACACGACCTTCACTCCGTTTGTGCTGGCGTGGGCGTTTCTGCTGGCGCTGGAGTTGGCCGAGTGGCCGGGGGTGGGCGGATGGATTCTGTTTGGCGCGCTCTACGGCGTGGGAGCACTGGCGAATCCCACGATGCTGGCATTTCTGCCATTCTGCGGATTGTGGATCTGGCGCGAACGTTACCAGCGCGGCTTGGCTTCAATCGGCGGCGTGGTGCTGGCGTCGCTGGCGTTCTGGATCGTGCTCACGCCGTGGCTGGTGCGGAATTATGAAGTGTTCCGGCAATTCGTGTTCATCCGCGACGATTTCGGGTTGCAGTTTGGCCTGGGCAACGGGCCGTCCGCCGACGGCATGCTGATGCCGTATTTTCAGCCGAACCTCAACCTCCTGGAGCTGCGGAAATTTCAGCAGATGGGCGAACTGGCCTACGCGGCCGAGTGCAAGCGCTTCGCGTTTGACTGGATTCGCGCGCATCCCGGGCGCTTCGCGGTGATCAGCCTCAAGCGGTTCTTTTATTACTGGAATGGCGTGCCGCGGCCGACCAGCAGCACTTCCTGGGTCGATTTCCGCAGCTCGGCATTCCTGGCAACCTCGGTGCTCGCGCTCTGGGGCATGGGACGCGCCCTCCGGCAGAAGAGGCGCGGAGCCTGGCTTTTCGCGTGGCTGATCTTCGCGTATCCGGCGGTTTATTATTTCGTGTTCCCGCACGCGCGCTACCGGCATCCGATCGAGCCGGAACTGCTGGTGCTCATCGTATTTCTGGTTTCGGAGGCAAGAGAGTTTCAAAAGTCGGGAGTCGCACCCGATTCGTTATGACTCTTTCCGTAGCCATCGTCGCGATGGATGAAGAGGCCAACATCGGCCGCACGCTGAAGAGCGCTGCCTGGGCCGATGAGATCGTGCTGGTCGATTCCGGATCGAAAGACCGCACCTGCGAGATCGCGCGCGAGCATGGAGCGCGGGTGATCGTCGAGCCGTGGCGCGGCTACGTGGCGCAGAAGCAGTACGCCATCGATCTGTGCACAAAAGACTGGGTTCTGCTGCTCGATGCCGATGAGGAGGTCAGTTCCGAACTGGCGGAGGAGATTCGCGCCGCGATTGCCGATGGAACGGGCGGGGCCGATGCGAAGAGCGCTAGGCGCTCGGTCCGCGGCTACCGGATTCCGCGCAAGAATCTTTTTCTGGGCCGCTGGATGAAGCACGGCGGCTTCTATCCCGATCCCAAGCTTCGGCTGTTTCGCCGCGGCGAGGGATTCGTCACCGGGCACGATCCGCACGACCGCTGCGAATTGAAGCCCGGGGCATCGGGAGACGCACCGCAGATCACGCGCCAGTTCCGGAACGCGATGGTGCACTACACGTATCCGAATCTCACGCTCTATATCGCGCACATGAACCGCTATTCGTCGCTGGGGGCGCAGAAGGCGGTGGCCGAGGGTAAAACGAGTTTCAGCGTCGCCGATATCGTTGTGCGGCCGGCGCTGACGTTCGTCTACAACTATTTTTTCCGCCTGGGATTTCTCGACGGCCGCCAAGGCCTGCTGCTGCACTCATATCACGCTGTGTATGTTTCGTGGAAGTATGCCAAGGCGTGGGAGCTGAGCCGGAAGCGGGATAGGTGACGTCGCTGCGGGTTCGGTTGTGTCGCTGTCGGAGAAAACACGGGCCAGCCCCAAATGAAATGCCTCACGCCAAGCTACCGAGTGACGCTTCAAGGCCGGTTCGCTATACTGCTGGGATGGACGTCGAACGCATCATTGACGAGATCCAACAGCTGGAGGAGATGTTCGAAGCTGCGGACATCAGGCCGCTCAAGGAAGCCGACATCTCCGCCGCGAACCGAAGGCACGATGAAACATTGGCACATAGCCCCTGGTTCAAGCTGTGGCAGCACTACGGGATTTGCTGCCGGACTGAGGCTCCGGTAATCCAACTGCCCGAGTAAGTCCGGCCCCATTTCTCCGCCGGCCCGAGCAAGCGTCGACATTGCACGCACCCCCCTCTTGCGCCGGCGCCTGATGGCTGAAGTCAACTGTCCCTTCTACGATCCCAGCTTTCTCCGGGGTAGAATGCAGCCGCGGTGTTCGGAGGGAGGTAGGAGGGTGGGCACTGCTAGGGAGTGGCTGTCAGTTCTTATATGGGGTGGGCTTTGGGGTGCTTGGATGGCATGGTGGACGGCACGCCATCAGGATGCGAGCCTGCCTCGCAGAGCGCGCATTATTAGCCGGGCGGTCTGGGCGCCGACAGGTGTGTGGTTCGGTATCGTGATGACGTTCGGGTGGCGGGCGTGGCGTCGGCCGCTGTTGCTCGTGAATGTAGGATTGTTGGTGGGCATATCTCTCGTCGCGTGGGCATTGCGCAAGAAACGATCCAACAACGCTACACATCCAAGTACTTAAGATCGTTTGCCACCGCAGTGCTGAACAATCCCCATTCCACTCAGAATCCCCATCCCTGAACCGAGCGGCCGGAGCCCCTCCTGACCGACCGGTCGTTTCGAGCATTACCCGTCACCTTGCCCGCCGGCGCGCCCTTCCCTATGATCGTGACAGAGCACTGGGGTTCGAATGGAAAACAAGCCGCGCCAGCCGCAGGTGGCCGAGAGTCCCGCGGGCGATGTGTTCGAGAAGCGCCATCCGCCGGAAGCTGAGAAGAACTGGGCCGAGAAAACGCTAGCGCCCACGCTCGAGAAAAACCCCGAACGGCCGATCGGCGCGCCGACGGGAGTCAATCTCGACGAGCACGGCCGAGCGCGCTTTACCACGATTTCCGGCCTGACCATTCGCCGGCTTTACACGCAGGCCGATCTGCCGGCGAACTGGAGCGAGGAAGAATATCTCGGCTATCCCGGCCAGCCGCCCTTCACGCGCGGCATCCATGCGACCGGATATCGGGGCAAGCTTTTTACCATGCGGCAGTTCTCCGGCTTCGCGTCGCCGGAAGAAACCAACCAGCGGTACAAATATCTGCTCGAACATGGCGGCAGCGGACTTTCGGTCGCCTTCGATCTGCCCACGCTGATGGGTTACGACTCCGACCACGCGGCCAGCGAGGGCGAAGTGGGCAAGTGCGGTGTGGCCATCGATTCACTCGAAGATATGGAGATACTCTTCCGCGGCATTGATCTGGAGAAAACCACGGTATCGATGACGATCAACTCGCCGGCGTCGGTGCTGTGGGCGATGTACCTGGTGGTCGCCGAGAAGCAAGGCGCGGACTGGAAGAAAATCTCGGGTACGATTCAGAACGACATTCTCAAGGAATACATCGCGCAGAAGGAATACATCTATCCGCCGGCGCCGTCGATGCGGCTGGTGATCGACACCTTCGAGTTCGGATCGAAATTCACCCCGCGATTCAACACCATTTCGATCAGCGGATATCACATTCGCGAGGCCGGCTCGACCGCGCTGCAGGAACTGGCGTTCACACTGTACGACGGCGTGGAGTATGTGGAGTGGGCGCGGCGGCGCGGGCTGGATGTGGACGAGTTCGGTCCGCGGCTGAGCTTCTTTTTCAACGCGCACAACGACTTCTTCGAAGAGATCGCGAAATATCGCGCGGCGCGCAAGGTTTGGGGCCAGGTAATGAAGACGCGCTTCGGCGCAAAGAACCAGCGCACGTGGCTGATGCGGTTCCATACGCAGACGGCCGGAGTTTCCTTGCCCGCGCAGCAACCGATGAACAACATCGCTCGCGTGGCGCTGCAGGCGTTGGCGGCGGTGCTGGGCGGAACGCAGTCGCTGCACACGGATTCCTACGACGAGGCGCTGGCGCTTCCCACCGAAGAAGCAGCGCGCATCGCGCTGCGCACGCAACAGATCATTGCCTATGAATCGGGCGTAGCGCAGACGGTCGATCCGCTGGGCGGGTCGTATTTCGTGGAAAACCAAACCCTGCAAATGGAAAACGGCGCCTTCGATTATTTCTCGAAGATGGACGCGATGGGTGGAATGGTCAAGGCGATCGAGCGCGGCTTCCCGCAGAAAGAAATCGCCGAATCGGCCTATCAATATCAGCGGGCAGTCGAGGCCAGAGAAAAAATCATCGTCGGCGTGAATGAGTTTGCCATTGAGGAAGAGCCTCCGCAGATTCTTTATATCGACGAAACCGTCGCGCGGCAGCAGACGGCCAAGCTGAAGGCGCTGCGGGCGCGTCGATCGAATGAAGACGTCGGTCGAGCGCTCGATGCGCTGAAGAGGGCGGCGGCCCAGGAGCCGAAAGCCGGATCGGACGGCGCGATCTCCCCAGCCAACACCATGCCTTACATCGTGGACGCGGTGCGCGCGTACGCGACCGTCGGCGAAATCTGCGAAGCGTTACGCCAGGTGTACGGCACGTATACCGAGGTCAGCATCACCTGAGGCGAGTCAGCCGCCCGCTCGGGATCGGGGCAAATAACGCCAGCGACGGGGGAAAATTTCCCGTCCGTACACGCCGGCGAGGACTCTCCATCAAGCCAACTGCATGAAAAATCAGCGGGAATGATGCCAGCCGGCGGCAGCAGCTTTGGCAACAGAAGTGCCCGTGTCGGGTGGGGCAGTGCTCGGTCCCCGCGCAGTGTCGGCGGTTCTCATCGAGTCAAAAACTTAAAGGAAAGCGGCGATGACGCGAACGCTTGGGGCGTGGTGCGGAATCTTTGGCTTGGGGCTATTGGTCTTTGGCGCTGTGTGTGCGGCGCAGAACGAGCGGCCGGATTCACTCCGAAGCGAGTTCATTTCGCTCGCCGACGCCCGCCCGGTAATCACGGCGTTTGCCGACTCTTTACCGGCGGAGCTAAGACCGGCAGGGGGCCTCGATGCGGCGAAGTGGTCGACGTGGGTGGCTCGGGCCGATGCTGGGGTGCGCAACCGCCTGAACGGCGGCGAGGAGGACACGCTCACCAACCTGCTGCGCTTCGGAGTGACGTTCACACATGAGTACCGCATCGACGACGAATACCTGCTCCGCTACGGACAGAGTTCGCTGGTGAATGCATTTGCCGAAAACCGCGCCAACGACCTGACCCGCGCCCTGGCCTCGCCGAAAAGCTGGTCGCCGGAATCGAGCGAGGGCATGGCGCGCATGCGCTCGTTTCTGCTGAAGAGAGGATTCTCATTCCAGACCGCGGCGCAGCGGGCGAGGATCAGAAAGTACCTGCTCAGCAACCTGGCCCGCATGCGCGACGACGTCTTGCGCTACCGCGCGCCGGCGAACCGCGAGAAGCAGGCGCAACTGTTCAAAGACCGGGGCATCTCACTCGACACAAATCTGTGGCCGGACTTTCTGCTCGACCAGCACTTCCGGCGGATGGCGGAGAGAGGACTGCTGCGGGCGGGCAGCGTGCGCAAAGTCGCGATCGTCGGTCCGGGACTGGATTTTGCCAACAAGGAAAAAGGAAATGATTTCTATCCGCCGCAGACGATCCAGCCGTTTGCCGTGATCGATTCGCTGGCGCGCCTGGGGATCGCGAATGCGGAGACCATCGAGCTCTATACCCTCGACATCAGCCAGCAGGTGAACTTTCATGTGGAGCGGGCGCGCGAAAACGCGCTGGCCGGCAAGCCCTACGTGGTGCAGTTGCCGTGGAACACGGCGGCGCGGCAGTCGGCGGAGTATCGAAGCAACTTCATCGCCTTCTGGCAGCGGCTGGGAGATCAGATCGGCGAACCGGCGATGCCGATCGCCGTGCCCAGCGCCGCAGCCGAGACGCAGACCCGGGCGGTGAAGATCCGTCCCGCCGTCGCGCAGCGGCTGATCCCCGTAGATATGAATATCGTGTACCAGCGCTGGCGGCTCAAGCCCGAGCAGGGTTTCGATCTCATCATCGGAACCAACATCTTCGTTTACTACGACGGCTTCGAGCAGTCGCTGGCCCGCGCCAACATCGCGGCCATGCTGAAGCCGGGCGGCTTCCTTCTGTCGAATGACAGGTTCCCGGATACGGTTCCTTCCGGGCTTGCCGCCGCACCCGAAACCACCCTCGTCGTGGCTCGCGATCCGGACCGCACTGACACGATGTTCTGCTATCGGAAGCAGCCGTAGGCTGGGCTATCCCCTTCCCGGTCAGGCTCCATCTACGGCTGACGTGCGCGTGAAAAAGCGCACGGGCTGCGAAGAAAAACGCCGGAAAGCTCTGGATGGCGCCGAGGCCACTTCGATAACGACGCGCAATTCGTTGAAAACAGGGAGCGATATGCTTTGGCCGCGTTGGCAGCCGGCGTGCTTTTGAAAGCTGGGACTGTCGCCAGAGCTGTGTCCACTGGCGGCGAGCCGCTACCCCGAGGAACAAAAGAAATGACCGACAAAGCCGAATCCAGCGCGTCGCGCGGTTGGAGTGCTGTGCAGGTGTACACCATGGCGGTCATCTGCCTGGTCGTCGGAGTTGCCCTGGGATATCTGTTTCGCGGATCGGCATCCAGCCCGGCTTCTTCGCCGTCAGCCCAGGCGGCCGGCGCTCCGGCCAGCGCAGATGCAGGCGCATCCCCGGCCGCCATGTCGCCGCACATGCCCAGTCTCGACGAACTGAAGCACATGGCCGACAAACAGGCCGAGCCTCTGCTGGCGCAACTGAAAAGCGATCCCAAGAATGCCGACAAATGGAAGCAGGTGGCGCGCATCTACGAGTCGACTCACCAGTTCGATCAGGCTGCCGGATACTTCGGCAAGGCGCTCGAGGTGAATCCGAAAGATGCGGTGACTCGCATCGAAATGGCATCGTGTCTTTACTACAACGGAAGTATCGATCCGGCAATCGCCCAGCTCCAGCAGGTGCTCAAGGGCGATCCGAAAAATGCCAACTCGCTCTTCAACCTGGGGATGATCCGCTGGAAGGGCAAAAACGACGCCACAGGAGCGGTGCAGGCGTGGCAGGAACTGTTGAAGACGAATCCGGATCTCGACAATAAGAAGAAAGCGCAAGTGGAACGGCTGATGACGCAAGTGAAGGCCAGTTCCGCGCAGTGAGATTCCGCCTTCCTCGCCAACATTTCAGGGCAGAGCATCTGATCTCTTTTTTCAGAACACAATTCTGGGCGAGTCAGTCATTAGAGTTGGCTCAGTGCGTGACGTTCGTAATGTGAATCGACCTTTGTGTGCTGGAGTTCGGCAGGAATGTGCCGACGTTTCCTGCAATGGCTATGCTGTCTCATCGGCAGGGGTGGTCATTCGCAATCGCACTGGTCGTTTTCCCTTCCCTCTTTTTCGCCAGCAGCACGGATGATCCGCCGCCTGCGGCCACCTATCGCGCCGGGACATCGGAAGTGCGCGTCTCGTTCTTCGTAACGGATGAGAACAATCGTCTGGTGAGTAACGTTGGACCTGACGATTTCGCGGTGGTCGACGATGGAGTCGTCATCCGCCGCTTTCGCAGCCTGATGCGAAGCAACGAAACCGCACTGGATGTGGTCGTGATGCTCGATGCCAGCCAGTCGGTGGCATCGCGATTCCGGCCGGCGCTCACCGAAGTCAGCCATGTGATTTCCGAGAAGCCGCTGGCGACCGACGACAACTTGTCAGTGATTTCCTTCGCCGGGCTCAAGCCCGCGCTGCTGTGCAGCGGCGACTGCCGGACCACGGCCGCGGCGCAAAAGCTGGTTCAGACGCCGGCCGAGGGCCAGACGCCGCTTTATGATGCCCTTCTCTTTGCTTCCCGCTTCACCGCGGCGCGCGCGACGCCGGGCGTTCGTCAGGTGCTGGTGCTGTTTTCCGACGGCAACGACACCATCAGCCGCACTTCGCAGCCGGACGCCGTGCAGGCGGTGATTGCCACCGGAGCACTGCTCTACGCAGTCGATATCGCCGGGCCGGGCCGGACGAGCCGCGGCAGTTCTCTATTGCGGGAAATGGCCGAGACCTCCGGAGGCCGCTATTTTCCCAGCCGCGAGAGCGGCGCTGCGGTGCTGGAAGCCGCGCTGGCCGACCAGCAGGCCTCGTATGTCGTGACTTATCCGCTTCCCAGCCATGTGGCCGGCATTCACTCGCTTCGTCTTCTCCCCAAACACAACCTGAATTTGCACTTTCATTGCCGGAGTAGCTACTACTATGAAAAAAACCTTCCGTAGCCCGATTTGCGCAAAACACACATGGTGTCTGGTGGTGGTTCTGGCGAGCCTGCAAGCGGCATGGGCCGCTCCGCTGGGTCTTTATCGCCAAGGGACGGTGGTGAGCATGCGCATGGGAGACTGCCTGCCGACGCACCGCGGATTCATGGCCTCGTTCGGGGCCCCGGCGGTGCCAGGCGCGCCTGAAGCCTGCCCGGAATACGTTCTCGTCTCCGAAAAAGTTGTGTTCGTCATGGTGGGAAAATCCTCGGCGCAACTGGTGCCGCTGGCGGATGCGATCGACTTTCGCCTGGTCAACAATGAAATTGCGGTGCGCATCGATGATGCCAAGCGGGAGAGCAAGTTCTCCATAAAGGAAATGATTTTGCGCTCGCAGTGGGATCTGGCGCAGAAACACATGCAGAGTGAGTTGAGCTCGACGATTCATCCGGTTGAGAATAACGTCGCCATGGGGAACACTGAGTAGACCGGGCACCGACTCACACCAAAATTCGACCGCTTCAGGCTCGGCCTCGCCGTCTTCGCGGCCCGTGTGCGGCGAAGCGCCGTGTATCATGGTCGTTTCGAAACGGCCGACATGCCCTGGTCTGACGATCTCCGAACACTATTCCAACGCCGCCCGCTCCAAGTAGTGGTGCTGGCCGTGCTGCTGGCCATCGTGGGCGGACGGGCGATGCTGCTGAAGTTCTCGGTGCTCGATCTGGATGTGTGGTGGCACCTGAAGGTGGGCGACTGGATAGTCGAATACCACGCGGTGCCTCATACGGGCATTCTGTCGCGTACCGCAGCCGACCGGCCGTGGGCGGCTTACAGCTGGGGCTACGAGGTTCTGCTGTCTCGCGCCTATACCTGGTTTGGGCTGGTCGGCATGGGCATTTACGGAGTGCTGCTGACCGTCGGCGTTGCCTATTCCATCTTCTGGATGGCGCAGCGCCTCTCCGGACGCTTCTGGTGGTCATGCTTATTGGCCGCCGTGACTTGCTCGGCGTTTCTCTACAACCTCATGCCGCGGCCGGTCTTCTTCTCGATGATGCTGTTCGCGGTGGTGCTGACTCTGTTGCTGGAGGCCAGCCGCACCGGCCGGGTGAAGCTGCTCTACTGGCTGCCGCCGCTGTTTGTGCTGTGGGCAAACCTGCACATTCAATTCATCTATGGATTGTTCCTGGTCGGGCTGCTGACGAGCGTCAATATGGTGCAGCACCTGGCGAGGCGCGTAGGAGCCAGCCCGGATTTTCTGCTGCCGCCGGCGCTGCCATGGAAGACGCTGGCTGCCGTCTTCGCCGCGTGCGTTGTTGCCGGCTGCATCGGCCCCTACACGTATCATCTGTTCCTGATTGTCTACGGGTATTCGCAGGCGAAGCTGCCTTATACGATGATTCAGGAGCTGCAGCCGATCAACTTCCGCGCGGGAAGTCATTACATGGAGCTGTTGCTGACCGGCGGCGCATTTTTTGCGCTGGGATGGCGCAAGAAAGTCGACCTGTTCAAGCTGTCGCTGCTCTGCGCGGCCAGCGTCATCGGATATCGGACCATGCGCGATTCGTGGTTCATCTGCATGACCGCAGCCGCGTGCATTGCTGACTCGGGCACCGAGGCGCGAGAGTTGCAGGAATCGTGGCGGGAAAAAGCGGGCCTATTCGCCGCGGTGGCGCTCTCGCTGCTCTTGTTTGCCCGCAATACTGACTTCAACCGGCGCGGCCTCGACCGGGCCATCAGCAGCATGTTTCCCGTGAATGCAGTGAATTTCCTGCGGCAGAGTCCGCCCCCCGGCCCGCTCTACAACACCTTCGACTGGGGAGGATTTCTCACCTGGTATATGCCCGACTATCCGGTGGCGATCGACGGCCGGACCGACCTCTACGGCGAGGATCTCGACCGGCGATTCTTTCAGACGCAGAGCGGTGACGAGTCGTATCTGCAGGATCCTTACCTGAACGAAGCGGGCGTCGTGCTGCTACAGCGAAAGATGCCGTTGGCGCGACTTCTTATGAACGATCCGCGCTTCGAGAAAGTCTACGAGGACGAGCTGGCGATCGTTTTCGTGCGCCGTCCGGGGTCGGACGGGACGAACTCCGCTGCGCCGGCCTCGAAACCGTAAGCATCGCGCGTCGGCCCAGCCGTTTCTTGCCGAGCGTTCCGAGTTCCCTGCCGCTATTGCCCGCTGGCCGACATGGGGACAAACTCCAGAACGACGACCTGGTTGAAATCTCCGACCTCACGAACGGCGAAGGCGACGCTGGCGTAGTTGGCGAGCCAGCGCAGCGTCGGATAGGATGCCGGTCCGCCCAGGGCCAGAAAGCGCTGACGTTGCTGAGCCGCGCGCAACACCTGATCGCGGCCGGCTTGCAGGGCCTGATCATTCAGAGAAATCGGCAGCAATGCCACCGGAGCGTTCACGCGGTAATACGTCAGCTGCGAGACCAGCGCATTTTCGGCGTCAAGACCGGTGGGCAGCGGTTCGTAGTCGGACTCGATGAATGCGCTGCAGACCAGGACGGGCGCGCCATCCTGAGCGACGCTGGCGTTCACGAAATCAAAGGCGGGCTTGAAGCTGATTTCATGGGATGCGTGGTTGGGATAACGGAAGAGCGAGATCGCCGCGTAGGTCACCAGCCCGATGCAGAACAACTGCCGCAGCCGGCGGGAATCGATGCGGCTGGCAAGATATCCCCAGGTCAGCATGGCTCCGGGCACGGCGGCGAGGCAGTAGCGTGGAATGAAGACGTGCGTGCGGGTCGCGGAGCTGATTCCATAGAGGATGGCGATGGGCACGAACATCAGCAGCAGGCAAAACAGAAGCCGGCGAAGGCTGGCGCGGTCCGGAAGGCGGAGCTTCCGTACGCAGGCGGCAAGAAATGCCACGGCCACGAAGGTGACCAGCATCTTGAACGGAACCAGCGTACGCAGGATGAAAAAGTTGTCGGGCTTTCCGGCGAAGGTGTGCAGCTGGCGCGCGGAAAACAAGGCGACAAAGCGCGGAAGAAGCGGCAGCGCGACCACTCCAAAGGCCGCGAGGGCGGCGCCGATCTGGGGCAGGTCGGCGCGAATCGAGTTGCGGCGCACCATCAGGTAGTAGATCGGGAAGGCAAGCAGGATCGATCCAAAGAGGTAATGAAAGTGGATGACGCCGGCCGCCGCCGCGCCGAACAAAACAGCGTAGCGAATCTCATGCCGCGCAATCCAGCGCGCGAAAGCAAAAATGGCAACCGTGGCAGCCAGCAGCGCGTAGGCGTACGGACGCACGTCGATCGCGGCAAACAGCACGTCCACATGCAGAGAAAACAGGATGGCCGCGAGGAAAGCGACTTCCCGGCTGAAGAGTTCGCGGGCGGCGCGAAACAGGAAAAAGACCGCGGCCAGCATCGCAGCGATCGAGGGAAGGCGGAGGAGAATCTCGCGGCTGCCCAGCAAAGATTTTTCGAGCCAGAGCAGATAGAGGAAAGCGAGCGAGGACGGCATCTGCGCCGAGCGGCTCCAGATTTTCGCGAAACCGCCGCTGACTTGCCAGTAGGCGAGCGTCTCATCGACCCAGAACGGCGCGCGCACGGCGACCAGCCACAGAGCGATGGCGGCGCCCAGGGCCAGCGGATAGACGACATTGGATAACCGCGCCGAAAGTGGAGCGTCGACCTGCTCTCCGGGTGGCAGCGGCGCGGTTGCAGTTGCCATTCGTTTTTACCTTTTGATGGGAACGATCGGACGGTTGACTCCCGCCGCGCCAGCGGCGGTCACGGTTCCGTCGGGATTGTGTGCCATGGCATGGCAGGTGAGGGTGCAGGTGTTGGCGGCGCGGTTGTAGGCAATCGGCGAGCTGCCGTTCGGCGCAACCACGCTGATGTCGAAGTTGACCAGCCGTTCTCCGGTGACGTTCGCGTTGGTGCCTCCCATGCCGTGGGCGGTGTGGCAGGTCGAACAGGTAAACCCGGCGTAGATGTGGGAGTAGTGCTGGTTCCAGCTCGTGTTCTTCATGATCTGGTTGGACAGATCGTGGCACTTTCCGCACATTCCGTAGGGCCCGTTCACGCTGAGATCGGGATTGGGGAAGAGATTCGTGATCAGCTGGCCGGGGGTCGCGGTCTGGCTGAACTCGTAGCGGCGCTCGAGGATGTGCGTCCACTTGGAACCGTGGGGGCCGTTCGGTCCGGTGCCGCCGAATTCGCGGTTGTCGTCGCTGTTGTGGCAGTCGGAGCAGAAAATCCGCGTGCCCATCGCGCGCCCCTGGGTAATGCCGTCGAGGTTCAACATATTCGCCAGCAGGCTGGGTTGAGGCAGCGCGCTGCTCCGGTCATGAGTCACGGGATGGCTTGAGGTCGACGTCGAGGCGAATTGCGGAATCACGTTGAGAGGATCACCGGCTGAGACCAGACGCACCGGAGCGTATCCGTAAATCGGATTGACTTGCTTGCCGGAGCTGTTGCCGTGGCAGCGCAGGCAATTCTCGTACTGGTTGACGGCCGGGGTCAGCACAGTGATGCCGTCGGTCGCGCTGATTCCGGCGATGTCTTTCTGAGAAACGCGGATGAGCGGAGGCGTCGGGAACGTGCCCACCTGAGCTGATCCATGCCCGTTGTGGCAATCGACGCAAGTGGCATGACGGTTGTTGTTCAGCAGCGTGGTCTCGGCGGCGTCGTGCGGATTGGTCGAGGTCGGAAACGGGTGCCCTACCTTGGGCGATGCGTATTCGGAAAAGACATTGGGAGCAGCCGGGGAAACATTGGCGCCCCCGTTATGACAGGCGATGCAATCCTGTTCGTTGGCCGCGCGCAGCAGGCGGGAGGCTCCTCCGGCGTTGTGCGGCGTATGACAGGCGATGCAGGCATCGGAGGCGACCGTGTTGTAGCTGCCCACCCCTGCCTGCAGTGCGATCTTGTCAGTGGAAAGCGCGTGGGCGCTGGTCGCCCAATCGGCCAGCGGATTCACTTTGCCGCTGATCTGCCGCGTCGGATCGTGACAGGCGAGGCACATCTGCCCGCTGGAGCTGTCGCGCACCAGAAAATTCTGCGAGACCAGATCCTTGGCCTGCACGTGGGGATCATGGCACGAGGTGCACTCGATATTGCCGTTGATCAACTTGACCGCGCCGGTCGGATCGGCGGTCTTGCCGGTGGTCGACAGCGAGGCAACCAGATCGATGTTGTCCTGGATCGGCAGCACGAGGCTGAAGGGATGGGAGGGCTGCAGGTTGTTGCCGAAAACGTCCAGCGAATACATCGATCCCTGGGTGGTAACGCGGCCGTAGACGACGGTTGTCCCCACGGCGACCGTGCCGTCGTGACAGCTCAGGCACAGGTTGCTCTGGGAACCGAGCACAGGCTGCGCCGTAAGGTTCTTCTCGGTATCGCTGGTATAGAGATTGTAGGTCTGGGTGGTGAGCGTCTGATTCCAGAGGCCCTTGTTCAGGCCGGAATGCGGAGCATGGCAATAGGTGCAGAAGTCGCTGCGGGCGCCGGTCACGGGCGATTTGCTGCCCGGTCCCAGATCATGCATGCCGATCACGTCGCCGGAAAACTGGGCGTGCAGCGTTCCTCCGGTGAAGAGGACCAGTAGCGCGATCGGCAGGAGTCTCGAGTTCACTACATTCCTTCCTTGTCGGTCTTCTTCAGGCCGTAGTAACGAAAAACCTGAACGCGGTGGTTGAAAGAATCGACGACGAAAATGCGGTCATCGTGGTCGATATACAGGCCGGCCGGCAACTGGAACTGCCCCGCCCGTGTTCCCTTCCCGCCAAAGTAATAGAGCAGTGCGCCTTGCTGGTTGAAGACCTGCACCACGCCCCACAGGCCGTCGACGACGTAAAGATCGCCCTCGGAGTCGACGCTCGCGGCCTTCGGGCGAAACATGGCGCCGACCCCGTCGCCGAGTTTGCCAATGGTATAGCGGAAGTTTCCGTCGCGATCGAACACCTGCACCCGGAAATTCATAGCATCGACCACGATCAGATCCTGGCCCTCGAGCCGCAATTCGGTCGGATAGTTGAACTCGCCGTCCGCCTGCCCGGTTTTGCCGATGGTCTTCAGCACGCTGCCTTGCATGTCGAGTTCAAAGACTTTGTTCCGCAGCGTGTCGGTGACGTAAATCCGCTGGGCGGCGGAGTCGACGGCGATGCCGGTAGGCCGCTTGTAATATCCTTCGCCGCCTTTCAGGCTGCCGATCGCGCGACGGTACTTGCCATTGGAATCGAAGACGAAGATTTTCCCGGATTCCGAATCGGTCACATAAATGTTGTCCTCGGCGTCGACCGCAACACATTGCGGCATGAGCATGGGGTCGCGGCCCTTCTCCTTGCGCTCGATGAACTTGTATTTCTGGTCTTTGAAATCGAAGATGTGGACGCCCGCGGCACCTGGATCGGTCACGATGATCCGCCCGCGCGAGTCGGTCACGATGCTGTAGGGACGGACGAGGGTGTGCATGTCGGGCGGTCCGGCGACCACATCGACCAGCTTGTTCCAGAAGCCGCGCTTCGGTTTGACCTGATACTCGGAGTCGAAACTGCGCTCCCAGACGAGCTTGCGGCCGCCCTCCAGGAGCATGTCGGGAGGCGCAGCCAGCGTCGGCCGCTCCTTGGTCTTGCGGGAACCCCAGACCGGAATCGAGAGCGCGATGATGAACAGCCCGGTCCAGGCAACACCGAGGTGCCGCCGCTGCGCGCAGCCTAGAAGAAATTGAACCACCGTGATACTCCGATGTAGAACGAGGATATCACTTCAGGTGGCGCACCCGAGATGCTGAAACCCTGCTCCAGACGGCTGAATCCGCCGGTAACGTACATCTTGCGGACTTGATACTGCATGAAGGCGTTGAACTGATCGCTCTGGTTGGTAGAAGCGGCCGAATCGAAGGTTGTGTTGCTGTTCACCTTGCTATAGGTCGCCGAGATCGTCATGCGCTTCATGGGAGCGCTGGCAAATCCCGCCGAATAGCTCTTCCCTCCGTAGATGATCATCAGGCTCGACGGAACAACCGGAGGCGTCACCGGAACAGTCACCAGGCCGGTCGAGGTCTGCAATGCGTTGCCGTTCGATCTGGAGTAGCTGCCGGTCAGCGTCGCCCACCGGCCATAACCCACGCTGGCGTTATATCCTTCGCTGCTGTTGCTGGTGCCGGGCTGCTCGGTCAAACCGGTTCGCGCCGCGCTGGCTCCGGCGCTGAAATTCAGCAATCCCCAGCGCCTCCGCACATTTCCCGAGTAGTTATAGAACGAACTCGTGTAAGTCACCAGCAGAGTCTGGACGTTTTGCGCGTAGGCGAATGACCCGGCGACGTTCCAACCCAGAATGCGCCGCGAATAGTTGACAGTTGTGGAAAGACCAAGGGCGTTCAGGTTGGTATTGTCCAAAGTATTGTCGGAAATCGTCACGGCGCCGTTGAACGACCCGCCCAGGATCGCGTGCCCGTAGATCGCGCTGCCGCCGTAGGAGTTCGAGCCATACGTGCCGCCGAGAAAATACTGCGAGCGCCGCTCGGCAAAGGCGCTGGTCTGCAGATTCGGCAGGAAAGCGTAACTGACCGTGCCGAGGAAGTCCGAGGAGTGCGACGACTGGCTGGAAGTGCTCGACGGAATCACGCCGCCGGTGGCCAGCACCTGCTGAAACAACTGTCCGGTCAGATTGTCGGAATAGGTAGCGGTCCCCGAAATATGCAGCTTGTTGGTCGGTTGCAGCGTGGCCACGCTGTTGAACGTATCGATGGTGCCGTTGTAGCTGTTGCCCAGGTAATCGCTGTTGACATCGGCGCGATTGGCGCCCGCGGAAAACGAGCCGCGCAAGGGCAGGCTATGCCCGACGTTGAAGCTATAGTCCTTGCTGTCGGAATGCGTCTCCATTGCCTGCTCGCCGTTGGCGATCTCCGGAACCAGGGAACTGCCGGTACCGGCGGAAAAAGCCCCACCGAGGGTGAAGCCGTGAAGGTTGTAGGCCGAGTGGAGGTTGAAGGAGTGGAACTTCGAATTGCCCGAATCGTTGCTGCCGTATACCGAATACTGGCTGCTGCCGCTCTGAAAGCCGAGCGAGAGGCTGGGCTCGTCGGGCAGATTCTCGCTCCAGTTGATGCCGAATGCGTCGCTGTTGCCGTGGGTGGTGAAGTTGGCGACGCCCGGAACCGCGTAATTGCCTTCGCTGTTGTAGGCCTTGGCATAACTGATGGAGCCGGGAAAGTGGCTGCCGGCGAAAATGTTGCTGGAGATATTCACGCCGCTGGCGTCGGAAATGGACTGATAGTTGGCATTGGCCCGCGACTGGTTGAGGTAAGGCGAGATATTGAACGACAGAAAGTTGGGATTGTAGTACGCGCCGGTAAACTGGCCGGTACCGCCGACGGTCCAGCTATGGGCCGAGTTGACGAGATTCCCGTAGTCGCCGGTGTATCCGCCGGAGATGGTGCCGTTCAGGTTGGAGCTGACATCGCCGAACTGCATCTGCCCGGCAGCCGGCCATGCCCATAAGAGAAGGCCGGCCAGCGTCACCCACGCGACTCGGATCGGACTCACCACAATTGCCTTCTCTCTCCAGCCTGTTCTAGAGTTCTTCGATCTTCGCGCCCTGGCGAAGCCGCTTATCCAGAGCGGAGCGAAGATCGTTGGTCTTTTTCTGTTGCAGCTCCTTTTCGAGCTGAGCTTTTACATCCTCGAATTTGGTCTTTCCCGCGGGGGTGTGCGCATTGAGACGAACAATCGTGTAGGCCTGATCGATCTGAATCAGGTCGCTGACGTTGCCCGGCTTCATCGTGGCCAGCGCTTGAAGAACCTGGGGGGCGAGTTTGTCGCGATCCACCGGACGATGCTGGCCCATCATCACGCGGTAGTCGTCGTCGGAAATCTTCTCGGCCAGCAGCCCGAAGTCCTCGGCAGTCTTGGTGGCTTTGGCTTGCTTCAAAGCGTCCTGCGCCCGCTTGCGGCCTTCCTGCAGCTGTTGCGGCGTGGCCTTGTCGGGAGGCAGGATCGAAATCGTCTGGAAGGTGAAGGATTCCTGATGCTGGAAGCGCGCGGGGTTCTTCTCGTAGTAGGCGCGGGCTTCGGCGAGCGATACCGCCGACTTGTTGTCGATCTCGGATTTGAGCAGGGCCTCAATCAGCAGCGAGCGGCGAATCTTTTCGCGCATCAGCTGCTCCGAGCCGTGAAATTCATTCTGCATCAGGGCTTGGAACTCGTCGGGCGTATTGAACTGGCTGCGGAACTCGGTCTCGGCGCGGCGCATTTCGGAGACCGGCACCGTCATCTTCCGCCGCAGCGCTTCCTGATAGACCAACTCCTCGAAGATGATCATCTTCATGGCGCCGCTGCGGATCTGCGGCTCCAACTCTTTGGGAAGCCCGTTGTGCTGGCGAGCGTAGGGAAAGATCGCGTACTCCTCGCGGACCAGGTCGGCATCAGTCAGGACCGATCCATTGACGCGGGCCACGGGTTTGCCTTGGGGCGGGGCGATGGCGGAAGGCTGTGCGGCCGTGGTGGGCGCATGGGAGGCCATCAGCTGCGCCACCATCGGCGCGCTCATCGCCAGGACCACCAGCCAGATTGAGATTGTCCGCTTCATCGTCTTCTCCTTACGGCACCGCTTCAAGAAAAAGGGGGAGAAAGTTCTTTCTCCCCCCGGTTGGTCAAGCAAAGTTAGAACGTCGTCGGAATGTTGTAGCTGCCATTCGACTCGTTCGCCTCTCCACCATGGCACTGGCGGCAGAACTGCGCCGTCTGGTTCGATCCCGCGGTGCCGCTGGCCGGATTGTAGGGGGCGCGCACGAAGAACATCGTCGCGTAGTAGCCGGTCGGCAGGCCGCTCTTCGCGCCGTTGGTCACGGCGACCACGTTCATCACGTGCTGGTTGTGGCAGCTCGTGCAGGTCACGACCGCCGTGTTGTTGTAAGCGGTCAGGCTGACGAAGAAGCCATAGTTCTTCACGAAAGCGCTGGAGTTCGGGCCGCTCATGCTGATGGTGCCGTTGGTCAGCGTGCAGTCCCAGTTGTACTGGCCGCCGCAGCCGACGGTGGCATTCAGGCCCACCGGGTGGTCGTTCAGATAGTTGCCCGCGCCGGTTCCGTCATTGCCCAACAGGGTCGGGATCTTGTTGAAGGTCCCGTAGGTGGCCGGCAGGGTCTCATAGACCTGGTTCTTCATCATGGCGCCTTGCGCATAGTTACCGTCATGGCAGCTGAGGCAGGTCAGGACGCCAAGAACGTCCGGGGTTCCGGCCAACAGGCTGGTGGGCAGGTTCTCGACGTAGTTGCCGCGATCGGTCTGGCCGGTCGTGATCGGCTTTCCGTACAGGTTGCCTACGTCCTGGCCCCACAGAGCATCGCTGCCGGCAGTAACGTCGCCGGATTTGTTGGCGCCGTTACCGGAAGCGCCGCTGTGTGGAGCGTGGCAGGCCGCACAGCCGCGGCCGTAGTTCAGGTGCGCGCCGAGGACGTCGGAAGTCGGCGCTTGGATCTGTGCCGCAGCGAACGCCGCCAGCGCCAGAACCATCAGGGTGATCAAGAAGATTTTCTTCATTGGGATAAAGCCTCCTATGATGTGTTGCAACACTTCCCATCGATTGCGTACTTCTGTAACAGAGCTGAAATTCAAGGTCGACCTTAACCGCGGTTCTTTCATTTCAGCCTCCGGACTTCAATTGTGCATGGCACGTGCCGTGGCGAGGTCCGGCTGTGAATTTTTCGGCGGTTTGGCAAGTCTTTTTTAATGAGCTAATTACAAAGAATGCGATTCTTAGAAAACGACGCGGCGAGTGCAGGCGCGGACTTTGCTGGGCCTTCTCGCACAGCGCCATTGGTGGAAATGCCCCACAGGGACGCCTCCCAACGGGTGTTGCGTTTCCCATCAGAACGGGGAGGGCGTTCAGAAAATCTGGTTAGCGTCCAGATCCCTGAGGCTTGGGTTGGGAGGCAGCGGGAGGCGGCGTGTCGGGGGCTTTGGCCGGAGCAGCCTGTGCAGGTTTGTCGGGGGCCGCTGAAGCCGCCGAAGGGGCGGAGGCGGCAGCCGCATTGTGCCGGCGCTCGGCGGCGGCTTGCGCATCGTCTTCCTGGCGCTTCTTCTCGGCCGCAGCTTCGTCGTCAGTCACGTAGCGGAATATCTGCAAGCGTCCAGGATACTGCTCGGTGGTGAAGATGCGGTTTTGCTTGTCGATCGCGACGCCTACCAGGGCTTTGAACTGGCCGGGATACTGCCCGTGGCCGCCGACATACATCAGCAACTGGCCGTCGCGATTGAAGGCCTGCAGGCGATCCTGCATCTCATCGGCAACCCAGATGTGGCCGTCGGCGTCGACGGCGATGCCTTTGGGACGGGCGAAGTAGCCGGGCCCGTCTCCGTGCTTGCCGAATTCGCTGATGAAGTCGCCATCGGGATCGAAGATCTCGACGCGATTGTTCAGCGTGTCGGTGACGTAGAGGTTTCCATCCTTGTCGACTGCAACTCCCTGAGGCGCGGCAAAATTGCCGGGATCGGTGAGGAAGTGATTCTTGCCGCCGGTGCCGATGTGGCGCAGCAGTTTGTGCGAATCGGCGTCATAAACGAGGACCTGGTCCTGTTGCGTGTCGGCGACGTAGAGGAATCGGTTCTCGGTGTCCAAGGCCAGGCCTACGGGATCGACCAACCCTTCGCTGATCTGGCTTTCGAGTTGGTGGGCGGGATTGAAGATGAAAATGCGGCGAAGCTTTCCATCGGAAACGAACATGCGGTCGTCATCGTCGATGGCGATGCCGTTGATCCAGCCAAAATGCGCTTCGTAGCCGTTGCGGATCATCTGCGTGTCGCGGGTTTCCGTGTTGAAGATGAAAATCGCTCCCACCTTCTGGTCGGCCACGTAGACCAGGCCCTTGGAGTCGACGGCGATGCCGTAAGGGCCGATCAGCTGAAAGGGGAACGTCTTGGGATTGAAGGTCTGGCCCTGCGGCTGAGTTCCGGCCAGACGATCCATCCAGCTCTCCTTTACCTTCTTGGTTGGGGCTGGGGTGTAGTCGATTTTTTCTCCCGCGAAGTAGTCGAGATACCGCAGGCGCGCGATGTTGGGAGGGCTGGGCCAGACGAGTTTGCTGAGATCGAAGTTGAATTTGCGCGGTCCGGCCGCTTGCGCGTCCGAAGCGGTCCCGGAATCCTTTTTCTTCTTTTTGTCGGCGTGAACCGACGACGGCAGCACCAGTGCGACGGCCAAAGCCAGGAGCCAAACCAGCGGCCTGAATCCTTGCGACGAGTTGGAGAAGCAACGAGCCATGGTTCACGCTCCAGTTACGGTCCGGGCTTGGCGGTCTGCATCATGTCGATGCGGTTCTTGTGGCACGAATCGCAGAACGCCATGTTGTTTTGCTGATCCTTTACCAGGAGGCCGGGCTGCGCCGAGGAATGCGGCTGATGGCAACTCAGGCAGCTCAGCGGAGTCTTCACCTTGTTGAGATTGGAGGGATCCATCACGTCGGAAACCGGATGGTAGTCGACCGGATGGCCGAGGCCATATTTCAGCGGCAGAATCGGAACTTTGTTGGTCTGGTAATAATCCTCGGGCAGTTTGACTTTGCCGTCGAAGATGGTCAGCACGTGTTCGGCTTCCAGTCTCTTTGGCGCAGAATCCGGGCCGTGACACTCGAGGCATAATCCATTGCCGGTGACGCGCAGAAGCTTGGCATTATCCCCGCCGTGCGGCTCATGGCAGATGCCGCAAGCCTGCTTGAATGCGGGCTGGTGCAAGACCGCCTTTTTGCCCTGGTCGGCTTGATCGGTGTGGCAGCCAATGCAGATTTCCACGCCGTTGGTCTTGGGCAGTCCGGGCTGGCGGCTGGCATGGGGATTGTGGCAGTCGGTGCAATCGCCGGCCGCTCCGGGATGCTGAACTTTCGCGGTTTCGATCTGCTTGCCTTTGTCGTCGTGGCAGGTGACGCAGAGCGCCTTGACGTCGGTCTGAGTCAGGACCACCTTGCCGTCCTTGGCCGGGGCGTGGCACATCTCGCAGGACTTTTCGGCAAACGGAGGATGCAGGTACGCCTGCATCAGCTTGGGACTATCCGACTGGTGCGGATTGTGGCAACTGGTGCAGTCGGCGGTGGCGAAAGGCTGGTTCTGATGAGCTTTCTGCAGATCCTCGCTCTTCGCGTCATGGCAGTCGAGGCAGAGAGCAGGGGCACTCTTGGTGAGGTGAAAATCGAATTCGGCTTTTCCGGGCTCGCCGACCTTGTGGGTCACGTGGCAGGTGTCACAGCCCATGTCGAGGGCGGCATGGCGGCTGCCTTTCGGCGACACGTTGAGGCCGGTGCTGTGGCAACTCAGACAGAGGTTTTCTTTCTGGTCGCCGGAGAGCGGCTTGAGCAATTGATCCTTGTTATCGCTGGTGTGCGGATCGTGGCATGTCAGGCAGTCGCGCACTGCGGGAGGATGAACCGTTCCCTTCAAATCGGCTGCATTCTTGTCGGCGTGACAGGAAAGACACAACTTGTAGGGCGTGGCCGTGATCAGCTTGACCCGAGTGACGTCTTTGTTGACGCGAACTTCGTGACAGCTGAGGCATCCGGTTGCAATGGCCGAATGAACTGCCTTGCCCTTGGTCTTGTCCTCGTGACACTCCAAACACTTCGCCGAGTCGACATTCTTGTCGAGAGGAACAGGATGCGTCTTGGCCAGCGCGGGCATCACGGCAACGGTCACAAAAACCAGCCAGCGAAACAGATGGGGGAGGGCCTGCAGGCGCGCTGCTCGCACAGGAAGATGGCTACGAACTTGGAACGCTGGGGACATTGTTAACCTTGCATTTGCACGAACACTTCCGTCGTGGTGTGGAAGCGGCAGATCCAGGCCGGCGGCTGTAAATGATTGCAACATAATACCTTCCAAGAGCCTGTCTGGCGATCAAAAGCTGCCGAGTTTCCTCCCGCTGTTCCGGAATGGGCCTTCTGCCACACTCCTTTCGGTGAAATCGCGCAACGTCTTCCCCTCTATCGGAGACGCCCGCCGGGCGCGGTGCAAGCGGATTTTCGTCGGAATGCGTTGCACTGGGTGAAATGCCAGCAGATGCAGGCCTGGGTTGAGTGTTATGGCTCACGGAGGATGCATCGAGGGTCGCGGAGAAAACGGCAAGCTGCTGATCCGACGACAGTTATGGAGCCTCGCACACGTTGGCCGGGCACGTGCATCCGAGCTAAGGGGCAAGAGGGAAAAAAGATATGGGATGGCCACTTCCGTCGCTGCTGCGCAAGACCTGGCAGACGCTCAGTTCGATCAAGACCGGAGTCGTTCTGATCATTCTCGTGGTCATCTTTTCGGCCGCGGGCACGGTGATTCTGCAGCGTCCGATGACCGAGCCGGAGGACATGCTTCGCGCCTATTCGCCGGGGATGCTGCGCTTCCTCGACTTCACCGGCCTCACCGACGTTTTCCACGCGCGCTGGTTCGTGGCATTACTCATTCTTGTCAGCATCAGCATTGTCGCCGCTTCGGTCGAGCGCTTTCCCAACGCGTGGCGCTTCTTCGCGCGTCCTTACAAGAGCCCCGATGACAGTTTCCGCCGAGTTCTGCCGACGCAGGCGCGCATCGCGATCCAGAACGAGGAGCAGGGACTCAACGTCGCCGAGCATGCGCTGCGTCACTTCGGTTTGAAGTCGGAAAGAATCGTGCGCACCAACAGCTTTTCGCTGTTCGCCGAACGCCATCGCATCTCGGAGATGGCGGTGTACATCGTGCATGCCAGCCTGCTGCTGATTTTTCTCGGCGGCATCATTGACGCGCTTTACGGCTGGCGCGGATTTCTGGTGCTCACCCCGGGAACGCAAAGCAATCAAGTGGAATTGCGCAGCGGCGAGCCGCGGACCATTCCTTTCTCACTGCGCTGCGACGGAACCGGCGAGGATACCTACACCGACGGAACACCGAAGCGCTGGTGGTCGAAGCTGGTGGTGATCGATCGGGGACGCGAGACCGGGGCCAAGGAAATTGCAGTCAACGACCCGCTGGTGTACCGCGGGCTGCGGTTTTATCAGGCGAGTTGGGGCCGGACGGGCAAGCTGGATCAGATCACGCTCGCTGCCACTCCGGCAAAAGGCGGGACGCCGCCAGCCGCGCAGGAGTTCACGCTGAAGATGTATCAAACCGAGGATCTCGATGCCGACACTTCGGTGCAACTGGTCGAGTTCATCCCCGACTATGTGGTTGAAGAAGGCCACGTCTATGCGCGCAGCAACGACGTGGTGAATCCCGCGGTGCACCTGATCGTCACTTCGAAAAAAGCGAAAACGAGCTTCAATTACTGGCTGCCCGAGATCGACGGAGTCTCGCAGAATGCGGCTTCCCCCTACGTTTTCGAGCCCAAAGATCTGAAAACCGGCGTCTACACGGGGCTGCAGGTTTCGCACGAACCCGGCCAGTGGTCGGTGTGGACCGGGGTGGTGGTGATGGCCATCGGATTGACCTTCGTCTTCTACATCGCGCACGTCAGGATCTGGGTGGTTCCGGTGCGAGAGGCGAGCGGCGGCCTGACGTTGTGGGTGGGTGGCACGGCCAACCGCAATCGGGACGCCTTCGAGCAGAAGTTCAAAGAGATTGTGGAGCGGATTCAAAAAGAGTTAAAGCCGGCGCCGGCAGCGGAAGAGGCCCGGCCTGCAACCATCGCCGGAAGGTGAGTCCGGCAACGGAGGAACGTCTCATGTCGCGAGCAAAGGCAGAACCGCAACCAGCCACCGGGACGACGCTGATTGTCATGGTGGGGCTGAGCATTGCATTTCTGCTGTTCATGGCGTTTTTGAACGTGGTGAAGTCAGGCAACCTGTTGAGCGAGTCGAATCTGCTCTACGCGGCGCTTATTTTCTATTGCGGCGCCGGAGCGCTGTATCTGGGCTTCGGCGTGACCGGAACCGAGTCGTACATCCGATTTGCGTCGCTGGCGACATGGGCCGGGCTGATTGCGAATACCGGAGCGGTCGCGCACCGCTGGTACGAGGCGGGGCATCCGCCATTTGCCAGCATTTATGAGATGCTGCTCAGCTTCGTATGGACTCTGGCCGCGCTGACCTTGATTGCCGAGAAGCGCTACGGGGTGAAAGTGATCGGCACGGTGACCATGCCGGTGGCGATTGTCGGCGTCGTGCTGATGCAGTTGCTGCGCACTGACGTGCGCCCACTGGTTCCGGCGCTGCAGTCGACCTGGCTGCATGTGCACGTGACGCTGGCCATGCTGGCCTATGCGGCGTGCGCGTTGAGCTTCGCGCTGGCAATGATGTTCCTGATCCAGGACAGGATGAAGACGGAGACGTTTCTGGCGGGAACCAGCGTGTTTACCGTCGGAATCTACATCGCGATCCTGAGCCGCTTCCAGCCCTGGGGCGGATTCAACGTGATTGCCTGGGACGCTGAAAACAAGACCGAAGTCTTTATCTCGCGCGGGGTGCGGTTGTTCGTGACGATCCCGGACCTGGGCTGGCTGATGCTGCTGGTCTTCGCCGGCGTGACGGCTCCGCTGGCGCTATACATCCTGTCTCGTGTGAAGAGAGACGAGAGATTCCTGCCGATGGCGAATCGCGCCGTCTTCCTGAGTATTCTTTTGCAGGCGCTGGCGCTGGTGTTCTTCCTGCTGCGAGCGCGCGCGGGAGAATATCCTTCGCTGGATGCCGAAGGCCTGTATCCGACGACGCTGGCTGCGAGCCCGTTCATTCTGGCCGGGCTGGTGGGCGGCATCTTCGCCAACCTGCTTTACCTGCTGTTGCTGTGGCGGCGCGCGGACCTGGAACAGCATTTGCCGGACGCAGACGCGCTGGACCGCATCACCTACAAGACGATCTGCATTGCCTTCCCCCTGCTCACCCTGATGATCGCCGCCGGCGCCTACTGGGCCAATCGGGCCTGGGGTTCCTACTGGAACTGGGACCCCAAAGAGACGTGGGCGGCGATTACCTGGCTGGTCTATGCCGGATATCTGCACATGCGCATCACGCGCGGCTGGCGCGGGCGGCGGGCGGCGTACTTCGCCATCCTGGGATTTGCCGTGGTGATGTTTACGTTCTTTGGAGTGACCTACCTGCTGCCGGGGTTACATGCGTATGCCTGAGACAGTGACGGAGAAGAAGAATCGGGCCATGGAATCGGAAAGCTACGAAACGGAAAGGTCGTTGCCCGCACAAGCAGGATCATTCAGTACGAACGGCGAGGGAGTGGTTTCGGACGCGATGGCAGACTTTGACGCATCTCGAAAGCAGAATCCGGAACTATCCTGGTTTGGCATCAACTGGGAAATCAAAGCGCTGGTGCCGATCGCGTGCGTCCTTCTGGGCGGGATGCTGTTGTTTCTTCTGGCCACGCTGTCGTGGCGCGATCCCGAGCGGCATATGGTGTTGCTGGTGGCCGGGGCGGGAGCCGTGGCCATCTGCGGAGCGCTGCTGGTAGTGCTGACCTATACCGTGCAGCGGCCGATGGTCGAATTGCAGCAGAAGATCTCGCAGCTGGGCGAGGGCGATCTGGGCGTCTCGGTCAGCTTCGCGCACCGCAACGACGAGATCGGCGACCTGGGCCGCAATTTCAATCACATGGTCGAACAGCTGCGGGAGAGCCGGGTCGAGATTGAGCGGCTGCACCGCACGCAGATGTCGCGGGCCGAGCACCTGGCAACTCTGGGCGAACTGGCGACAGGATTGGCGCACGAAATCCGCAACCCGCTGGCCGGGATCGCGGGCGTCATCGAAATCATCGGACGCGATCTGCCGGCGACGAGTCCGGCACGTTCGGTGGTGAAAGACGTTCGGCAGGAGATCTCTCGCATCAATCACATTGTCGGCGATCTGCTGCAGACGGCGCGGCCGCATCCGCCGAGAGTCCGCAAGAGCGACCTGAACACCACCGTCGAGCATGCGGTGATGCTGGGACGCCAGCAGGCGCTCACCAAGAGCGCCGAGATCCGGCTGGAAAAAGATCCGACGCTGCCCGAGGTCGAGCACGACAGCGATCAGATTCACCAGGTTCTGCTCAACCTGTTGCTTAACGCGGTGCAGGCGATCGATATGAATGGCGAGATTTCGGTCACGATCAGATCCGGAGACAAATCTGCCATCATCGAAATCATCGACAATGGAAGGGGCATTGCGCCCGAACACCTGCCCAACATCTTCCGTCCATTCTTCACCACCAAGGGCGACGGCACCGGGCTGGGCCTGTCGCTGGCGCGGCGCATCGTGGAAGATCACCACGGCCGGATCGAGGTCCGCAGCGCGCTGGGCCAGGGCACGACGTTTTCGGTGATCCTGCCGGTGCAGAAGCCGGTGGCAAGCTAGAGGATTGGGCGAAAGCCGTCGATTGCCCGCATCCAGACGGGACGCAGATGCAAAGGCCGTTTCCCTCGGTCCATGGGACGCAGGCAGCCGGTCAAGCCCTGGCGCATTGGATGATCTGACTAGCTCGCGCGTTCTCGTCCGGAAACAGATCGGGAGGGACAGGCAGGCCTGCGCCAGCGATCTGGTAGCGGGCGCAACTGGCCTTTTCGCCCAGGCAGTATTTCTCCTTCATAATTGCCGCCAGATTCGGCATCTTCGGGAGTTTGTCAGCAAAGAATGGGCACTTCGCGAGCCGTTCACATTCCATAAGTCACCTTCATAAGAAACAGTGCGGAAATCTCAATCCGAACGGATACTAGCACGGCGCCATTGCCGCGGAGGCCGCTGGAGTTGATTCGCTCGGCACCTCCTTCGTTCGCAAAAGAACCCCAGGGCCCTTAGACTGCTACGCAGAACATCACCATGCGTGGAGGATACAATCGCCGGGGGCCCCGGATCGTTTTCCTAAAGTGATGCTCGATCAGGAGGACTATGAGCCTGCGCAAGCTATTCCACAATGGCCGCGAGGTGCGCGCCGGGTGGCGTCTTCTCATATTCTGCGGCTTGTTCTTCGGGATCGACCTGCTGGCGGGAAAAGCGCTGGATCGATTACATCTGCCCGACTATCCAGTGCTGCATCCCATCGGCCTGATGATCGATGAAGGGGCAACCCTGCTGGTTGCGCTGATTGCGACCACACTCATGTCGCGATTCGAGCGGCGCGACCTTACGGTTTACGGCATTCCTCGCCTGCGGGATCTGTTCGGACGCTTGTTCTGGACGGGAGCGGTTTGGGGCCTGCTGATGCCGTCGGCGACTATCCTGTTGATCTTCCTGGGCGGGGGCTTCCAGGTTCACGGCCTGAATGTCGCGGTCGATGCCGGGCTGTTCAGATTCTTCGGTCTCTGGCTGTTGGCGAATCTCTTCATCGGCTTCAGCGAGGAGATCACATTCCGCGGCTATTTTCTGTACACCATGGCGGATGGCATCGGGTTCTGGGCCGCAGCCTTGCTCAATGCCATCGGATTTGGCGCCCTGCACTACTTCACCAAACCGCACGAGCGTTGGGAGGACTGGGTTTCGGTTTCGTTATTGACGATCTTCATCACCTTTGCGCAGCGGCGCACCGGCAGCCTGGCCTTCTCGATCGGCATGCACGCCGCCTTCGATTTCATGTTCCTCTACGTGTATTCAGGAATGAATGGGGGAGAGTTGGCGGTGGGGCGCCTGCTGAATGCCGACTATCCCGGCTCAATCCGGCTGACCGGAGGACTGCTGGGGCCGGAGGCCAGCTGGTTCTGTTTTCTGGTGACCATCGCCGCGGCGATTCTGCTTCACTTCAGGTATCGGCAGGCAAAGTGGCCTATTCCCGCGAAGGATTCAAGACAGCCCTGAGACTTCGTCGCACTGAAACGACTCACGCGATGGGGTCTCGAAGCCAAACATCGGGCTTGAACCACCGATCGCCGATGTCTTCCTCCTACGGCTTGATGACCTGGCGATGGCCGTCTTTGTTGGTCAGGGTCAGCGAGGTTTCTCCGCCGTTGGAACTCAGCACCAGGTAGGTGGGATCGACTCCCCCGCTCAGGTCAATGCCCGAGCCCTGCTCGGTGGTGGCGATCTTCACCGAGGGGCGGCCATCGGGACGAATCAACCGGAGCACGACAGCCTCGGGGAAGATTTTGTCGCCGTGCTCCGTGGGCGAACCATCCGGCCGCCGCGCCGGGCCTTGGGGAATCACCGAGATGGAAGCTCGCACTTTCCCCTGGACATCGACAATCTCCAGCGCCCGCGCGCGAATGACTTGCTCGGGGCCGCTGGCTTGTACTGGCCTGGTCTGGTGCCACAGGACAACCGTGAGCATTCCGAGATTGAGCAGCGTCAGCGCCGCAAGTGCCTGCATGTTTTTCATGGTGGCTCTCCCCGATTCGAAGATGTAACGATTGCCCCCAGGGCCGGATCCAGCGTTTTCGGATTGTAAGACGTATCGGCAGGAAAAAGGAGAGCGCGACTTAGCAGGCTGCGGAAAAACTCCTTTTCTGAGCAGCAAGCGTACGTCAGCGGCTAAAGCCGCGACGATTCTGCCTCACCTTCGGCGCTGTAAAAGCCGCGCCGTTTCAAAACGCGAGAAATGGAAAAGCCTTTCCGCAGCCTGCTAGAGATGAATCCCGATTAGAAGATCATCTATACGCGGCCAAGAAAGTTCTCGCTTCGGGCTCACCGGTGTAATGCATTCCGTGATACTGCGGGCCGCACGACCTGGGTTTTCACCGATCGAACCTCTGATCCGTTCCGCCGACTTGTCTTGAGCGAGGCCTGGATGGTCCGCATCTGAGACTGGAGTCGCGCGATCTGCAGCTGTTGCTGATGAATCAGCTTCTGCTGCTCCTTGGTGGCTTCGATCAACAGTGCTGTGAGGCGGCTGTAATCGACTCCCTGGGCGTCTTTGCCATTGGCTTCGAAGCTGACTACTTCGGGCACGACTTGCCCAACCTCCTCGGCGATAAGGCCGATTTCGTGTTTTCCACCGCCTTTCAGGTCGTAAGAAACGCCGCGCAGTTGTTCGACCCTGGCCAGCGCATCGGGGAGGGTTCGAATATTCGTTTTCCAACGGCGCGAGCTGTAGGTGGACCAACCGTCCGCGTAAGCGTTGCCCTTCCCCTGGCCGATCTGAAAGACGTGAGTCGGACTGGCGACGGCCACGCCCACGTTGCCGGATTCCTTGACGACGAAGCGTCCTGCGGCGGTGCCGTAGGCATCAACGCCGAAGTCGCCGTATCCGCCGAGAGAAATAGCAAACGCTCCGGTTGCCGCCGAAGATGGACCGTCAACGCGGAGGCCCGTGGTTGCGCCTTTGGTGGAACCGATATGCAGACGAGCGGCTGGAGCAGTGGTTCCGATGCCGACGTTAGTATCGGCGGTGGCGCTGTTCACGCCGTTGATGCTACCCAAAACCAGGGCATTGTTTTCGGAAACCAGCGCCTGAGCACCGATTGCGGCGGCGTTGTTAAGGCTACCGATGGAGGCGGAGCTTTGATTTCCTAAGAACGTATTGCCGCTACCTGTCATGGCTGACGAATCGGCCGTACATCCTGCGCACCTGCCGACGGCGGTGTTATACGAGCCGGTGCTGTTGTAGTAGAGGGATCCGGAGCCGTCGGCGGTGTTCAGGCTGCCCGTGCTGTTGTTGTCGAGCGCAGTCACGCCGGTGGCGGTATTGCCGCTACCCTCGGTATTGTCCCAGAGGGCATAGGTGCCGGTGGCAGTGTTGTTGTAGCCTTGGTCGTTGGCCGAGAGCGACTGAAAGCCAACACCCGTATTGGCCAGCGCGTATCCGTTACTGGCGGTTGCGGTGTTTCCCGCATAGCCCAGGAATGCGTTGCCTGCCCAATCGGTGCCGAAGGCAAACAAAGTGCTTCCAATCTGATAACTGCTGCCGCTGACCACGCCCGTGCTGGCCAGGTTCCCGTTGACTGTCTGATTGCCGGTGAAGGTGTTGGCTGCTGCCAGTTGCGGGATTTTGGCGGTGTCAATGTTCAGGGTTTCCACGCCACCGACGCCGCCTCCGGTCAAGCCGCTTCCCGCGGTGACCGCCGTGACAACTTTGGTTGTGTCCACGTTGAGTGTGACGGTGCCACTGGTGCCGCCACCGGTGAGTCCGGTCCCTGCCGTCACGCCGCTGATGGTGCTTGTGCCGGGAAAGGTCTGTCCGACTGCGAAGGTGATCAGCCCGGTGAAGTTGGCGTTGCCATGAACGTCGAGCGTGGACGCGGGAGTTGCGGTTCCAATGCCGACCTTGACCGCATTCACCCCGGTGCCGCCGAGCACAAGCGAATTGCTTGCGCTCACCACGGCGTTGGCTCCAATGGCCGTCGAATTGATCAAATTGGTCGAACTGCTGTCGGGACCGGCGTTGTAGCCAATCGCCGTGTTATATGAGCCCGTAGCGTTGTTCATGAGCGCGTCGCCACCGGCGGCCGTGTTTTGGCTCCCCGTGGTATCACCACCCAGGGCTTGGGATCCGCTGGCCGTGTTGAAAGATCCAGTGGTGCTCGAGATCAAAGCAGCGTCCCCGGTTGCCGTGTTGTTGTTTCCCGATGTGCTGAGTTCGAGAGCGGCAACGCCCAGAGCTGTGTTGTTGTTCCCGACACCGTTGTCCGCCAGCGCACTAAACCCGTTGGCCACGTTGGAGGATCCGGTCGAGTCCGAGCCCAGCGCCCCGGGACCGGTTGCAGTATTGCTGGTTCCGGTTGAAGAAGAATTTCCGGCGAATCCCAGAAAGGCATCGCTGCTGGCGAGTGATCCGAAGCCAAACAATCCGCCGCCGATCTGGAAGCTGCTGCCGGTGACGACACCGGTCGCGCTCAGATTGCCGTTCACCGTCTGACTGCCGGTGAACACGTTGGACGCACTGAGAAGCGGAACCTTGGTCGTATCAATGTTGAGGGTGATTTTGCCGGTCGTGCCCCCGCCGGTGAGGGCTGTGCCGGCCGTCACTCCGGAGATCGTCCCGGTGCCAGGGAAGGTCTGGCCCGTGGCGAAGGTAATTTGTCCATTGCTGGCAATGTGGAGTCCGGTTTCGGCGGCGGTGGCCGGGGCGGTCGCAAACAGCAGATTCAGGGTTGCGGAGGGACTGGCGGTGTCGTTTCCGACGGGCTCGGCCTGCCAGTGGAAGACCTGATTGGCAGTAGCATTCGTGCTGCTGTTGTAGGTCTGGGCAACGAAGCCGAGCGGCCGCGAGAGAACTCCGCCTGAGGATTTGGCGGTTCCGGCCGCAGCCAGATTGAACAGTCCACGAACAGTGAGACCGCCATTGACATCGAGCGTCGCGGCTGGAGTGGTGGTGTTAATCCCAATCTTGGCGGAGGTGCCGGTGCCGGTCTGTGTCATCACTGAACTGATAATGTCGTTGGTGGTGTCCCAGATCGGAATGTAGTTTGCCGTGCCAGATCCGGTGACCGCGGCATTCGCCGGAAGAAGCCCGTTCGAAGAGGAAGATGCGGCCGTTGTCAGTTGCGTGGTGCTCTGAGCGCCGGTTGGAGCCGCCAATACGAAGGCCGAGGCCGGCAGACCTCCCAGGGTTTGAGCGTCGGCCGCCTTCAGTGCATAGGGAACGGCGACGAGCAGTACGCGGGGCTGCTCCGGTTGTCCCACGACCTGCACCGCCAGCCAACGCGCTTCGCCCGTGGCAAACAGATCCGACGGGAGGCCCCGGGCTGTCGTCGCGCCCAGCGTCGTAGTGTACTGGCCATTCCTGCCAGGCGTGATGTTCTGCGTCTCCATCCACACAGGAGTGCCGCCCTGCTGGCTGCTGTAGAGCAAGAAAGTGACTCCCTGAATGCCGGACAATGCCCTGCCATTCAGGTCCGCCAGGACGCCGCTGTAATTGATGACATTGGGCACGGCAGCTGTGGACGAGACCGGAGCCGAGATGACCGCGGTCTGCGCCAGGCCGCCAAGCGCAAGGCACACTACCAAGAAGGCACTGAGGAACGGCCGTCGAATCGTCATAGTGATCCCTCCCCACTCAACTCGGGTGGCTCGTGCGGGCTGGAGACCGTGCCACGTTTGGCTGGCGGCCTGTTGCGCACGGCACCTTGCTGTTTAAGAATGCGAGAAATTGAGGCGGATTGGCTCAAAGAGCTTTTCGCCGAATATAAGCCGTCCCGGCTGGCCTGTGGCCCTGCTCGGAATTGAATCCCCGTCCGTAGTAAGCTAAAGACCGGCATGGCTGCGGAAAAGATCCTGGTGGTGGATGACGAGCGCCTGGTGCGCTGGTCGCTTCGCCAGAAGTGCGAAGAATGGGGATATCAAGTCATTGAGGGAGCGGCGGGCGATCCCGGCCTGCGCCTGGCACAACAGGAGTCTCCCGACCTGATCCTGCTGGATGTGCGCCTGCCTGACCTGAACGGGCTGCAAGTTCTGGAGCAGGTCAAGAAGAGCGCGGAGGCGCCGCCGGTGATCATGATCACCGCCGACCCGCAACTGGACGACGTAAAGACGGCGCTCAAGCTGGGCGCCTACGACTTCGTGGGCAAGCCGCTCGACTTCGAGGAGTTGCGCGTCACGATCCAGAATGCGCTGGAAGCGACGCGGTTGCGCAGCGAGGTGCAGTCTTTGCGCGGCGAAGTGCGGCGGCACACCGGGTATCACGAGGCGGTCGCGGTCTCGTCGAAGATGACCGAACTGATGAGCTTCGTGGAGAAAGTCGCGGCCAGCGAAGCGACAACGATCCTGATCCAGGGCGAAAGCGGCACCGGCAAGGACCTGGTGGCGAAGACGATTCACTACGAGAGTTCGCGGCAGAACGGGCCTTTCGTCGCTATCAACTGCTCGGCGATTCCGGAAACGCTGATGGAGGCGGAACTTTTCGGCCACGAGAAGGGCGCATTCACCGACGCCAAGCAGATGAAGAAAGGGCTATTCGAGACGGCTCATGGGGGAACGCTGTTCCTGGATGAGATCGGCGAGCTGTCTCCGCTGCTGCAGGCCAAGCTGCTGCGCGTGCTGGAAGATCAGGTGATCCGGCGAGTCGGCGGGGTGCGCGATCTGCAAGTGGATGTGCGGGTGGTGGCGGCCTCGAATCGCGATCTGGAGAAGGCGGTGCGCGAAGGACATTTCCGGCAGGATCTGTATTACCGGCTGGCGATCATCGCCATCTTTATCCCGCCACTGCGGGAGCGGACGGAGGACATCCTGCCGCTGGTCGAGTTTTTCATCGACTGGTATAACCGCAAGTTCAAGAAGACGGTGCGGGGCATTACGCCGGAGACGCGGCGGTTATTGCTGGCGCACACGTGGCCGGGAAACGTCCGTGAGCTGAAGAACTGCATCGAACGCGCCATGATTCTCGAAGATGAACCGGTTCTGCGACCGGTGTACATGCCTTTCGCCGTGGGAGAAGCGGCGCACAGCGGGCTGACGGCCTTCGAGCATACCAGCGCGTCGTCGAACGTGGTGGGCAAGCAACTGCCGAACGGGAGAGTGCTGCCGCGGCTGTATATCCCGGAGGAAGGAACGTCGCTCGAAGAGGTTGAGCGGGCGATGGTGGAACTGGCGATGCGGCAGGCCAATGGCAATCAGACGCATGCGGCCAGGCTGCTCGATATCAGCCGCGATGCGCTGCGCTATAAGCTGAAGAAATTCGAACTGGTGCCGGCGGGTGACGACGAAGCCGCCGATTCGGTTCCGACAGAAAGCTAGTTTCCGGCAAAGCGCGAATTGCCTGCAGCGCGTTATCCCGCCGTGGTTCGATTCCCGCCTGAGTGTTTGCTCTGATACATCAAATCATCGGCGCGGCGAATGAGAGTATCGGCAGAATCCGACTCCTGAAAAACGGTCGCGCCGATCGAAGCGGTTGCGGAGACGCGCGAAGCCTTGGTGGCGACGGAAGATTGCGCGATCAGAGCGCGGCAACGTTCGGCGAGGTCGCCGAGGCCGACTGCGTCGAGGTCCGGCATCAGGACCAGGAACTCTTCCCCGCCCCAGCGTCCGACAATGTCGACCGGCCGCAAGCCTTGCATCAGCGTCTCTGCGACCACCTTGAGCAGGGCGTCGCCCACCTCGTGACCAAAGATATCGTTGACCTGCTTGAAGTGGTCGAGGTCGAAGAGCAACAAGCCATGCGGACGTCCGAAACTGCGATACTCTTCGAGAGCCTGCTCGATCTTCAACTGGAGGAAGCGCCGGTTGGCGAGAGCGGTTAACGGATCGCGAAAGGCGAGTTGTTCGAGCTCATTGACTTTCTTTTCGGCTCTGCGCTCGCGCGCCAGGTCGCTGAAGACTTCGATGGCGCCGACAATGTTTCCGGTGTTGTCGCGCATGGGCATGGCGCGGACGGAGACGGGCATGCGATATCCGTCTTTGTGGCGGAGATAAACATCCATCTGACGGGGCTGTCCGTCGAGCATAACGCTGCGGAGGGGGCATCCGTTGGTACAAAGCGGATGTCCGCTCTCGTCGACGTGCCCTAGAAAATTGTCGAAACAGTGCTTGCCGACGGCCTCCGAAGGCGCGTACCCGGTGAGCGTTTCGGAACCCTCGTTCCAATAAGTGATCTTGCGGTCGCGATTTACGAAGTAGACGCCGTCGTGCAGGTTGTCGAGCAGCTTCTGGTAAAAAGACGAGGAGAAGCGGATGCCCCACAGGGATTCACACGACTCGGGGGTCTCGACACCGTAGAGGTGGCCTTCGGCATCAAGGCCCATCGAGCCGACGACGCGGGCCAGGGTGAATTCGTTGCTGCCGATCCGGCGCAGGTGAATCTTCTGGTCGGCCTGCAAGCGGTGGCGCAGCGACAGGCAACAGCCGAAGCGGCTGACGGTTGTGGTCCGGGTTCTCTCGGAGAAACCTTGGCCGTAAAGGTCGATGCCCGCAATTTCCAGGGGAAAAGCGATCGAGACGCGATCGCTTCTCCGGCGGGGAGAAGTGGCTGGGGATAGGGATTCCATAGGTAGAGTACTCGGCAGGGTGGGGAAAAACTTGAGCCGAGTCGAGCACGAAGGGACGCTTCCCCTCGGGCGAGCGGAGAAGAGAGAAAAAAGCTGGGGCTTCCTTACGGAAGCCCCCTGGCGCCAAGTATGAGCGTTATGAGGAAGCGCCGAAATCCTTGGCTGATCAGCCTTTTGCGGCGTGTTCTTTGGCTTTGGCGATGTACTGCTCAACCTGCTGCCGCTGGGGATAGTCGGGATTCGCTTTCAGCAATTGCTGCCAGGCATCAACCGCGCCTTTGGGGTCATTCTTGCCCTGCCAGCGCACCCAGCCCAGGTTGAACAACGTCTGCGGATGCCCGGGACGATACCTCAGTGAAGTTTCCATGGCCTCAATCGCCTTGTCGGCGTTGCCCACGTACCAATACGCGGTACCCATATCGGTGCGGACGTCGGGGTTCTCGGGATGGATGGCTAAGGCTCGCTCGTAATACTGAATGGCGCTGGGAAATTGTCGCGCATCGTAGAAGACATTTCCCAGCTTGACCAGCGAGTCGAAGTCGGAGGGATTCTTGTTCACCGCATCGAGCAGCGGGCCGGTGGCCTGCGCCAGAGCAGCCTGGGCATTGGCGTCGAGCTGATCGGAAGAAGCCGCGGGCTGGGCGGCCGCAGCCGTAGTGGCAGTCGCCGGAGAGGCCGAACCACGAAACAGGTAGCCGAGGGCCACTCCGAGCAGCAGGCAGAAAACCGCGAGCACATAGGCCTGCGTGCTGGTCCAGTCTCCGGAAGGGCGGGCGGGGTCAGTAGTTGATGGCGATTGGATGTTTCCTGGTTGAGTCATCGCTCTCCTCTTTGGATTTGGCGCCGGCAAGCGCCAGGTTCGGCGAATCCAGGTGGAACAGGCGGGTGACCGCCGCGGTCATCTGCTCCTGTTGCTCCTTTTCTGGAAGTTCCTTGAGTTCGCGGGCCAGGGAGTTGGCAATTTTCTGACTGACTTGCAAGACACTCGCGTGAAGGCACTGCACCAGCTCCCGGGTAAAGGGCCCTTGCTCTTCGATAAAGGACTCCAGTTCTTGCCGGCAAATCTGTTCGAGCCTGCGGCGGAGGCAGACCGCGGTGGGGAGCGCATTTTCCGCCTCAAGCTTGCCACGGAACCCAGCTACTTCAGCGGCGACGATTCTTTCGGCCTCAGCGGCGGCAGAAGAAGATTCTTCCAGGTTCTCGGCGGTCTCGTGGTCGCTCATGAACTGGCGCTCCAGCCCGTCGATGTCGTAGAGGAGAATTCCATCGACCCGGCGCACTTCGGGGTCGACATCTCGAGGCATATCGATATCGATCACCAGCAGCGCCACGCGATTGCGTTCCGCCGCGATCCGCTCGGCTTCCTCGCGGGTAAAGATCACGTGAGGACATCCTGAGGCACTGATGACGATGTCGGCTTTGAGCAGACGCGTCCAGCGCTCTGCAAAGGAGGCGGCGCTGCAACCCAGCTTGTCGGCCAGTTCCTGGGCCCGCGCCTGAGATTCGTCGATGACGACAACCGAGGCAGCGCCGTTCCCCATCATGAGCCGGCCGGCGCGTTCGCTCAGGGCCGCGGCCCCCAGCAGCAGCACATGCCGGCGCTCGACTGAACCGAAAACCCGCGAGGCAAGGTCGAGCGTGGCCTCTGGGATCGAGATGGTGGAGGCGATCGAGCTGGCTTCGCGGCGTACCCGTTCAGAAACCTCGAAGGCCTTCTCGAGCACGGCGTTGAGATACGGACCGGTTGCATTCATGGCGCGGGCCTGCTGCCATGCCACTTGCAGCTGGGATACAACCTCGGAGCCGCACAGGGGCCGGGAATCGAGACCGGAAGCCACGCGGAAAATGTGGGTCAGCGCGTCATCGTCGAGGCGGCGATAGAAGTGTTCCCACTCGCTCAGGCGCAAGCCGTGTTGCGTGCTCAAATAGTGAACCAGAGAATTGGCGGCCAAGGTCGGTTCGGATGCCCATACCAGGAATTCGGTGCGGCAGCAGGTGGAAAGGATGAGGACTTCTTCGATGCCCTCGGCGCTTTCCAGGTGCCGCAGAGCTTCGTAGCGCCGGGCGTCGCTGATCCAGAAGCGTTCGCGCATGCTCAGGGAAGCCGTGCGATGATTCAGACCGACCACCATGAGCGCGGGTTCCACTGCATACACCTCAAGCGCAGGTTGCAGGCTTAGAAGGTGCAAGCTCCCTGCCAAAAGGCACCCCCGCGGCGATCGATGTAAGTCCTCTGTCTTGAATCAGTTCAAGCAGGCGGGCGGCGGGAAACGAATGGTGAGGGTGCGGCATATCGCGCTGGACCGGAGTGTTTTTCCGCCATCTAGCTCTGCTGCAAGCAGTTGGCGGTGGATTCGAATCACGATCGAATGTGACGCGAGTCACAGACCAAATGCGGGCCAGCATCGAAACTGCAAGACGATTTGAATTTGTTAACCGAAGGTCTGGGGTTGCTCATACGTCTGCCTTGAAGTGCAGGGCCATCGCCAGGCGTTCGGATCGTGGAAGGAACAAGGCACTCATGCGAATCATAAAGCTGTTTGTTCTGATCATGACGATAGCGCTGGCGCTGTTTCTGATTCTGCCCAACCTGTCGTGGGCAGCGGACGACGGCGCGGCAATTTATGGCGCGAAGTGCGCGATGTGCCATGGAGCGGATCTGGCGGGGAAGCCGGCCGCCAAGATGCCAAGCCTGATCAGCGATGAAGCCAAGAAAGCGGCCGATGCCGACCTGACCGACATGATCGCCAACGGCGGCAAAGACAAGAAAGCGGCGCATGCATTCGCCAACAAGGGAGTGACGCCGGATCAGGTGAAGATGGTCGTCGCCTATATTCGCCAGGCGCAGAAGAAGTAAGCGGTCGAGAAGATCGCAAAACAGGATCGCTGTTCCACGTGGCGACCCCGCGCTGCCGGAAGAACCGGCAACCGCGAACGACCCAGGAGGGTGAGTGTTCCGCTCGCCGGCCGACTCTGGCCTGCAAGCCGGGCCGCCGGACATCCCCTCCCGCTCGCCCCAAATGGAACAGCCTGGCCCGGGTTTCGGTGCTCACCCCCAGACCCGGGCATTTGCATTTCAGAGCACTCCCTCCACCCAGACAAGCCCGCTGAAAAATGCTCGACTTTACGGCGAAAGCGGCGGTTTTTGCGAGATGGGTCACGCCTTCGTGTGATTGAGATCACAGCCTTTTCCCACTCCAAGAACGTAGTCTAGAGCTGCTTGTGGGTGTTCTTTCTAGCTGGTTCTGAAGGGGTGACATCATGGTCGTTGCCGGCACTACTCCGCACATGGGCCACGTAGCTCATGACTTTTCCAGAAATCCAATGCTGGTCTACTGGGAGATGACCCAGGCCTGCGGTCTGGCCTGCAAGCACTGCCGGGCCGAGGCGATGCCCAACGCCAATCCGCTCGAACTGAATACGGAACAGAGCAAGAGATTCCTGAACCAACTGGTCGATTTCGGGGATCCGCTCCCCCACCTGATCATGACCGGGGGCGATCCGTTGAGCCGCAGAGACATTTTCCCACTGATCGACTATGCCAACGGATTAGGGCTGGAAGTTTCGATCACTCCGAGCGCGACTCCTGAGCTGACCAATGACGCGATCACTAAGCTCAAGGAGCACGGAATTCAAAGCATGGGACTGAGCCTGGATGGCTCGTGCGCGGAAAAACATGACGCGATTCGCGCCGTGCCCGGGACGTTTGCGCACACCATGGAAGCGGCGCGGCAATGCGGACGCCTTGGGTTGCCGATACAGGTGAACACGCTGGTAGCGGAAGAGACAGCCGACGATTTGCCGGCGATCTACAGCCTGCTGCGGACCAGCTTTCCGGTGATGCGGTGGAGTCTGTTCTTCCTGATTTCAGTGGGCCGCGGCAAAGCGCTCAACGAGGTCTCTCCGCAGGAAGGCGAAGAGATCATGCGGTGGGTTTTCGACCTGTCGCCGCGGGCTCCGTTCGCGATCAAGACGACCGAGGCGCCATCGTACCGGCGCATCGCCATCGACAAGATGCGGTCGGCGGGGATGGGCGGCACGCAGATGAGAACCACGTCGGTGTATCAGGGATTCCAGATTCGCGATGGACACGGAATCGTGTTTGTGTCGAACCTCGGCGACATCTATCCGTCCGGATTTCTGCCGCTGCGCTGCGGCAATGTCCGCACCGAGTCGCTGGTTGAGGTTTACCGCAATTCGGAAGTCTTCCGGGCGTTGCACAATCCGGATCTGTTCCACGGAAAGTGCGGAGCGTGCGAATACAGCCACATTTGCGGCGGGTCGCGGGCGCGGGCATTTGCCTACACCGGCGACGTGCTGGGGACAGATCCATTCTGCCCGTATGAACCGGGGACGGGAGCGGTGAACCTGGCCTGAATCGAGGGTCAGGCCTCTTCGCAGACTCCAACCGCCACGACGAGGCAGCGGCTGTTAGGTCTCTGCGCCGGAACAACTTACGAATACAGTCTGATGGGGGAAACGACGCGAGTGATGGCTCCGCTGGGGCTGGGCTGATCGGGCTTGAGACCGCAGCGCATCGAGGAAAACAGACCGAGCAACTGGCCGAGCATCACGTCAAGAATCGGACGATAGAAATCGGGCAGATCGGACGAACATTCCAGAGATAGAGGGTAGTCCACCAGCGAATCGAGATCGTCGAATCCGCGAGTGGTGATGGCGGCCCGAACCCGTCCCAGACGCTTGCGATCGATATCGCGCAAGAGATCGATTTCATAGCCGCGGCGTTTTGGCTCGCTCGAAAGATAGGCGACGAAGACAGTCTGTCCGTCGAGGCTCGACAAGGGCCCGTGGCGCAGGCCAAGGGGAGTCTCGGCCAAGGTCGTGACTTTGCCTGCGCTGAGTTCCACGACCTTCAATGAAGACTCGTCCGCCACTGCGCGCAGAACGCCCGATCCCACAAAGCAGGCGCGCGTACAACCAAGCATGGTGATGGCGGCTGCGGCTTCGCCCGCTGCCGGAAGAAAGCTCCGACCGGCCGCGGCGAGCTTTGCAATCTGGTCACCGAACGCGGAGAGTTCGTCCAGCTGAGCGATGCATTGTCCGGCCAGCACCATGTTGCTGAAGGAACTGGTCATGGCCAGTCCGCGGTCGTTCACGGCATCGTCCAGAATCAGGGCCAGGGCACGATCGGGATGGCGCGAGCAGATCTCGGCCATCTGCCCTTGTCGGTTGCAGGTCACGACCACGTGGCGAATCGAGGACTGCCGGTCGAGGGCACGCTCGAGCAACGCCACTCCTTCGGGGCTGTCGCCGGAGCGGGAAAAGGAAATCCACAGATATTCCCTTCCGGCCCGATGAAAGTCTTCGAAATCGGTGAGCATGGTCGTGCTGGGAATCGGCCAGACGTCGCATCCCCAGCGGCGGCGGAGCAACGGAGCCAGGGCGCGTCCGGTATAGTCAGAGGTGCCGGCGCCAACCAGGTAGACCATCGGCGAGGCAGTCGAACCGCGGCCGACTCCGGCCTCGCGCAGAACATGCATGAGCTCGGTGCTGCGATCGCGGCAGCACGCGTAAGTGGTGCTCCAGGTGGCGGGCTGCTGCCAGATTTCCCGCGGAGTATGTTCCAGTCCGCGCTCGACCTTCTCCTGCTGCGGCAGGTCCAGCAGCGTGCGCAAGGGATTTTCCAAGGGGAATTCCTCTCCAGTGGAAGACAAAGTAGTCTATTACAAGCCGAGCCCGTTGAAAAGCTTTCGAAAGGAAATGAAATCCGTATCGGAAGGAAACGTCGAGGCTGGTGGAGGCAAGTGCGGCGAGATTTGCCTACGGTATTCGCCTCAAGCAACGCAGAGGATCACGATCAGCAACTAATGGGACCGGTCAGTGTTTTCTAAACCTGAAGGAGAAAATGAAATGAGCCGTGGTTCACGTCCTATGAGTGCGTTGCTTCTGGCGGCGGTGCTGGCTTCATCGGCCGGGATCGCGTGCGAACACCACTACTATCGCGTGTACGACCCTTACTACACCGATTATCACGTGTGGAACGGCGACGAGGCCGGGTACTATCACCGCTGGGCGATCGAAACGCACCACGATCCCGACCGGGACTTCCGCAAACTACCTTCCGATGAGCAGAAACAATACTGGACATGGCGCCACAACCACGGCGACCATGATCATGATCATGATCACGACAATCACTAAAGCGGCAGCAGGCTCTCAGCCGTTCAGAGCGGCGAGAGCCTGATCCGTCGTGGTCCGCCTGGCGCCGAGGCTTTGCAGTTCAGCGATCGCCTGGCGGCCGTCTTCCACTTTCAGCGTTTCGATCGCATCTTCCACGACGGCGACGCGGCGTCCGCGCTGCAGCAGCCCTTTGGCCGCGAAACCGACGCAGTATTCGGTGACCACGCCGAATACCACGAACTCGGCTTGATCGCCCAGGCGCTGAACCAGGTCATCGGCGTGGAGGCTTTGGAAAATGTCCAGCGTCTGTTTCTCGAGCACGATCTGGTGGTAGGTCGACAAGTCTTCCGGCACTCGCGCCTCGGCGACGTTGGGCACTCGAACGACCTTGCCGGCGAGCGCCTCGGGAACCAGATCGGCTCCGGGAGTTCCCTTCACGCAGTGCGGCGGGAAGATTTTGAATTCGGGATCGTCGGGCGCGTGAAAATCTCCGTGGGAGACGAGAAAAACGCGGCCCTGCCGGGCAGCATCAGTCAGGCGGCGAATGTTGGGAAGCAACTTTTCGGCGCCCGGAACGTAAAGATGCCCGCCGGGCAGCATGAAATCGGCCTGGACATCGACTTCCCAGAAGATGTAATTGCGCGAAACCATACTGGTTCTCCCCCGAAATCCGCTCTGAAATCGAAGCGTAACATTGCCGCTTCGCGGAAGACAAACCTCGCGACCGACGGCGGGGTCAGGTATGATTTGCGAATCCCAAACTCTGGAAGACCCGCTCCATGAACCACGACACGACCCGATCGACGGTTTCGAACAAGCTGGTGATCCGCAATATCGGACTTCTGCTCAGCGGCGATCTCGATCATCCGATTCTTGACGCTGATACGGTCGTCGCGGTGAATGGAACGACTCAGATTGTCGGCCGCGAAAAAGACGTCGACATTTCGGGGGCAACGACAACGATTGATGCGAAAGGAACGGCGCTCGCCCCGGGATTGATCGACAGCCACGTGCATCCGGTCTGCGGCGACTGGACGCCGCGCCAGAACCAATTAGGATGGATCGACAGCTGCCTTCATGGCGGAGTAACGACGATGGTCTCGGCGGGGGAAGTGCATACGCCGGGGCGGCCCAAGGACATCGTTGGCCTGAAAGCGATGGCCATCTTCGCGCAGCGGGCGTTTCACTCCTTTCGACCCGGCGGGGTGAAGGTTTATGCGGGCGCTCCCGTGCTCGAGCAAGGCATGGTGGAAGACGACTTCAAGGAACTCGCCGCGGCCGGGGTGAAGTTTCTTGGCGAAGTCGGCCTGGGCAGTGTGAAAGATGGAGTCACCGGGCGACGCATGGTGGCGTGGGCCCGCAAGTATGGCATCCAGAGCACGATTCATACGGGAGGGCCGTCGATTCCCGGGTCCAGCCTCATCGATAAAGACATGGTTCTCGAGACCGACGCAGATGTAATCGGACATATCAACGGCGGGCACACAGCGCTTCCGGATGACCAGATTCTGGAGCTGTGCCAGCGCTCGCCACGGGCACTCGAAATCGTGCACAACGGAAACCAGCGCGCCGGGCTGCTGGCTTTGCGGACCTCGAAGGAACTCCAGCAACTGCATCGCGTCATTCTGGGCACGGATTCGCCGGCAGGGTCGGGCGTGCAGCCTCTGGGCATTCTGCGGATGATCTCGATGCTGGCGTCGCTGGGGGAAATTCCGGCGGAAGCAGCTATCTGTCTGGCCACGGGAAATACGGCAAAGATGCGCGGCCTGAATTGTGGCCTGATTGCGCCGGGGCGCGAGGCCAGTTTCGTTTTCCTCGACACGGCGCAGCAATCAGCGGGAAAGAATCTGCTCGACAGCATTCGAAAGGGAGACTTGCCGGGGGTAGGGATGGTGGTGACGGACGGTACGGTCAGCATCCAGCGCAGCCGCAATACGCCGCCGGCGACACGAGTGCCGGAGGCGGTCGGGGGATAGCCGAGGCGGAAGAAATTCTGGCGAATTTCAGCGTCAGCGCAGTCCGTCTTCCCCCTTGATCTGATCTTTGGTGAGTCCTCCGACGCGAGGCAGCGGACGCCCGCTGTCGGTCACGGCGACGGCGACCATGATCTCATTCGAGCGCGGCGCGTCGTTCAGACGAACCTCCATGCCATCGAAGTGACTGCGCACGAAGGCGGCGTCTTTGTGGCCGAGAGGTATGTCGAGCACTACTCCCAGACCGCCGCGTTTCTTCGAAGAAGGAATCAACGCAGCACCTTTGCCGACTACACGCCGCACCGGCGTGCCAAGCTTGGGATGGAGAATCGCGGCCGCGTGTTCGAGTTCGCCATTCTCGCCGACAGCCGCTGCCTTGCCGTAACTCTCGGCAGACGGACCCGGAATTCCGAGCGCCGCAACGGCGCGCGTGGTTAACAGCTCTCCAAGTTCCTCGCCAATCGCCATCAATTCGGAAAGGTCCTCGACGTACTTGCCGGCACATGGATTCTCGATAACGGCGACGGCCGCGGCTTTGCGCGTCGGGGGAGATACGGGCCGATCCATCTCGCGCTGCGTCTCTTCGACGAACGTGGCGATCTTGCGAATCTTGGCTTTCATGCTTTCACCTTAGCCCGTCCTCTCCTTTGATCTCGGATGCCTTGAGTCCGCCGACGCGCGCGTGCACGCGGGGGCCCGTCGTCATCACCAGAGCCAGCAGAATTTCGTCAGCACGAGGAGCGTCGGGCAAGCCGACCTCCATCGCGTCAAAATGACTGCGCACATAAGAGGCGTTGATGTGCGTGATCGGGACATCGAGACGCGTGCCCAGACCGCCGACTTTCTTGGTCGAGGCAACGATCGCCCTGGCGCCGCCCAGCACTTCGCGCATCGCGTATCCGCCCGGCACGTGCCACAGCGCTCCATGCTCAATTTCTCCGGCGGACCCGACGATGGCGCCTTTGCCGTAACCCTCAATCGATTGTGCGCCGCCAAGAGCGGCGACGAGGCTGCGGGCCATTGCAAGACCGAGAGGCTTCAAGTCGTCCATGAATCCGTCAATGCTCGCGACATAAGCCCCAGCAAACGGATTGCGAATCACGGCCAGCGCCGCCGCACGGCGCAAGGGATCGGCCGCCACCGGGCCGCCTTCGTGGAAGATCTCTTCCACGCAAGTGAGTTTCTTGCGAACCACGACCTCAGGCATGGACGAGACCTCGCTCGGTAGCGTAGGGCTGAATCTGGGAAGATTCGCTTGCTGTCCCGACGATGCAGGTTTGTCCGCGGAGGTGAAGCGCGGCGGAACGGATCAGTCCCATGCGCCGCAGGATTTCGGCCATCCGCATACCGCCAGCGAGGGCCTGATCGATCTCGCTCGGCGTCAGTTCGCCGACTGCTTGCGTCACCCTGCGGTGGCCAAGATCGGTGTCAGGCGCGAGTTCACAGGCGGGAACACGAACAATGGAAGGATGCCCGGGCAGGGCGACGGCATTGGCGATGATGGTCGCGGCTGCATCGGCCGCGGCAGCCCGATCGGCGAGCACCGTGACTGCGTCGGCAATCCCCAGGGAGAAACTGCGGCCGCGCCAGCCGCTGGTGGCGATCCCGCGGACGGGATGATCGGCGGGCAGAGTCATTGTTCCGAAGAGGGAGAAGCGATCCGGGCGCTGTACCATGCCAACTACGAATTGCTCGCCGGGCGCGAGATGAAGAGCGATATCGCCGCCATCATTCACATAGGCGCGCGAAAGCCGAGACGCGGAGATCATCGAACCGAGAATTTCCTCGGCAACCGCTCCCGCGACGGCGGCCATGGGCGTGATGAAGTGACGACCGGCGTAGGGCAAAGTGGCGGCAAACATCCGCCGCGCCACTGAGCCCCGCGGCCACGGCGATTCCGCGGAACATTGGGTCCGCAGAAAACGAAGCTCGCTGCACAATTCGTCGAGCACGGTGACGAAGCGCTCGCTCGCGGCATGGTGTGCCGCTGCAATCTCGCCAGGACTGCCGAAGGCTTCGACGATCAGATCGATCGGACCATCGTGCAGGTGAAGCCGCCGTCCATCGGACAACGTGCGAATTTGCGCGCGGGGATTCATTTCTTTTCCGATCGGGTCTCGCGCTCGAGCGGCCAGGGGTTGTCGGCATGGGCGGTCAGCCTTCGGCGTCCGTCGTCGTAATCAATCGAACTGAGTGGACGAACGTTGCCAAGATGGCCGCCCAAGTCGGCGTAATCCGCCAGCTTCATCGTGAACTCGATGGGCGCGACCAAGGCCGGAGTCGGCACATATCCAAAGGCATTTCTGGGCATGCGCGTAACGTCGACCATGAAGGTAATGCCTCCACCAGGCCAAACATACACCGGAGCGCCGCCGCAGGTCACCCGCGTCAGGGCATCGCGCACGGAGCGGGTCAGCTTCACCGGATTTTCGGTCACGCCGGCGCGCAGCGATCCGCCGGCGCCTCCCATAAAGAGCACGGTGCAGAGCGCGGGCTCGCAATTTTCCTTGATGCGCGCCACCGATTCGCGCAAAGCCGCCGGCAACTCCTGTGCCCGTGGCTTGAGGTCCGATCCGAGTTCGTAATATGCGTAGTGCTCGCCGGTGGTGCTGACCATCAGCAAGCGCAGCCCGCGCCATGCCAATTTCGGATTGAACTTTCCCAGAATCTGCAGGGGATCCTCCAGGTTCGTTCCTCCCCACGAGGTGCCGGGATCGGCGACCTGAAAATATCTTCCGGGGGTGGAGCGGCGTCCTTTCAGCTTGATGCCGGTTTCGGGCACGCCGAGCAACTTGCCAGCCTGATGTTCCGACAACACGCCGGTGATGTGATCATCGACGACGACGACATCGTCGACTTTGCCGAACCACTGCCGGGCAAACATGCCGATGGTTGCCGATCCGCAGCCCACCCGCATTCGCTCTTCCTGCACGTCATCGACGACCGGCGCTGTGCCGGCCTGTACAACGATGTCGGCGCCGTCGTCGATGGTCAGTTCCACGGCGTTGCCGTTGCAGAGATGGAGCAGCGCGTCGCAAGTCGCCGTACCCTCGTGGCGGCTTCCGCCGGTCAGATGCCGCACGCCGCCGAGAGACAGCATTTGCGAACCGTATTCGCTCGTCGTCACATGCCCGACGGCTTCGCCGCGAGAACGCACAGTGCTGCACTCTGGCCCCAGATGGCGGTCGGTATCGATCTTCACCTTCACGCCGCAGTAGCTGAAAATCCCCTCGGTGACGACCGTGACCATGTCGACGCCCTGCGCCTGCGACGAGATGATGAACGGGGCCGGCTTGTAGTCGGGGTAGGTTGTGCCCGCTCCAATCGCAGTGACGAATGTCTCCGGATGGCTGACCAGAGTGCCGTCCCATTCACGGCTGCGTTCGAGGAATGGAACGACGGACTCGCCGCGCTCCACCGTGCGATCGAGAACGACATGGGGATCGAGGCGCACGAGCTTACCTTCGTGATTGCCATAGCGGTCGCACGATCCCGTGCGTCCCGGCTTGATGTAGCAGAGAACCGGGCAGGCATCGCAGCGGATCGCGTCCTCAGCCACGCGGTCCTCCGTTCGACTTGGCGAGGACGGCGGCGCGGACGCGATCGGGAGTGGCCGGAGTTCTGCGGATGCGCACGCCCGTCGCGTCATGGATGGCATTGAGGATGGCGGGCGCGGTCGGGATCACGGCTTGCTCGCCGATTCCCTTGGCTCCGAAGGGACCGATGGGCGAAGGATCTTCGATCAGAATCGATTCGACAGGAGGAATGTCTCCGGCAGAAGGGATGAGATAGTCGTGCAGATTCTCGCCTTTACCGGGAAAGAACTCCTCCATCAGGGCCATGCCGAGCCCCTGCGCGACCCCGCCTTCGATTTGTCCCTCGATGAGGGTAGGGTTGATCGCGCGGCCAACGTCGTGCGCTGCGGTCACTTTCAAGACGCGAACCGTTCCGAGTTCGACATCGATTTCAATCTCTGCCATGTGCGCACCAAAACCGAAAACGGCGTAAGGAATTCCTTGCCCGTCGTCATCGAGCGGGCGAGTCGGAGGATCGAAGGTCGCGTCGCAAGTGATGGCGTATCCGAAGGAATCGAGAGGCAGGGTTTCGAGAGCGAGTACCGTTTTCTTGCCGTTCTCCGTGACGAGAATTCTGGAATCGCCAAACTCGATGGTGGCGCAGCTGCAAGCTCCGGCGCGTTTCAGAATCTCGCTCCGCAGCTGGCTTCCGGCCATGTACGCGGCCTTGCCGGTGACAAAGGTCTGACGCGAAGCAGAGGTCTTGCCGCAATCCGGCGTGATGGCGGTATCTCCGGATACCAGATCAAACTGACTCACCGGCGCGCCGATCGCGTCGGCGCAAATCTGGGTGACGATTGTGTTCGAGCCCTGGCCGATATCGACCGCGCCCTGATGGAGGGCGAATCGGCCATCACGCTTCAGCCCGACGCGGATCGTCGAGGGATTGGGCAGCGAAGTGTTGCCGCATCCGTACCACATTCCCGCCACACCGACTCCGCGGCGTACAGGCCCAGCCGCCTTGGCGTTGAACTCGGCCGCCTGTTTTCGCGCGGACTGCCATCCGGGACGCAATGCCTCGAAGCAAACGCGAATGCCGACGCCGGCTCCGAGCACTTGTCCGGTGACGGTGGGCGTTTGATCGTCGAGCGCGTTCAGGATGCGAAATTCCAGAGGATCCATTCCAAGCTTGTCGGCGAGGTCGTCGTAGAGCTGTTCCTGGGCGATCGCCGCCTGAGGCACGCCGAATCCGCGAAACGCACCGGCGGGCACAATGTTGGTGTGGACGGCGCGGGTCAGCGCACGATAATGGGGAACGCGATATGGCCCCGAGGCATGCACCGGGACGCGGCCCGCGACCGTCGGTCCCCAGGAGGAATAGGCGCCGGTATTGAAATCGGCATAGAAGTCGAGAGCGGTGAGCTTGCCATCGCGCGTGGCGCCGGCACGAAGTTTCATGCGCGAGGCGTGGCGCTTGGTCGTCGACACGATGGATTCCGTCCGCGAATACACCATGCGCACCGGGCGATTGAGTTTCCATGCGGCAAGGGCTAGGAATGGTTGCACCGACAGATCGAGCTTGGAGCCGAAGCCTCCGCCCACCGCGGTGGGAATGATGCGGACCTTCTCGGGGGCAATCCCGAGAATCTTCGCGATGTCGGCCCGGTCCATGTATGGGGATTGCGTGCAGGCCTGGATTTCGATGGCGTCTGCAGCCCGGCGGGCAAATCCGGCCTCCGGCTCGATGTAAGCGTGCTCGACGAATCCAGTCTCAAACTCACCTTCGACGACAACAGGCGATTCATTGAGCGCTCTCTCGACATCACCGCAAACCACGCGGCCGCGAACCAGAACGTTCCCTTCGCGATTGGGATGAATGAGCGGAGCGTCCGAAGAAAGAGCCTGGTTAATGCTCTTCAGCGGCGCGAGTTCCTCCCAGCAAACGGGAAATTCCGACAAGTCGAGCGCTTCGAGCGCCCCCGTCTCGCCGACGATCGCGGCGAGCGCTTCGCCTCGATACCTAGCCTCGCCATGGGCAAAGACAGGCTGATCGGCATACTTTGGAATCACTCCGTAGCAGTCGACGCCGGGAACATCCTTCGCCGTCAAAACGGCAACAACTCCGGGATGAGCGGCGACGAAATCATCGATGTTCCCGAAGCGGAAGCGGGCGCGGTGATGCGGACAGCGAATGACCCGGACGCCCAGCGCGTCTGCCGGCATCTGGTCTGCGCCGAAGATTTCGGTACCATCGACCTTCTTCTTGCCATCCAGGCGTACCAGCCGGGCGCCAACGGCTGTCCCGACTTCGGGCTTTACTTCCGCGGCGACCGTTCCCGCTTCCATGACCGCCCGGATGATCTTTCGATATCCGGTGCAGCGGCAAAGCACGCCGCCGATGGCGTCCATGACTTCGTTCTCGCCAGGCGTGGAGTTCTTTTCGAGCAGCGCCGTCGCGGCCACGAGCATTCCCGGAGTGCAGGCGCCGCACTGGGCTGCACCGTGCGCAAGAAATGAAGCCTGTAAACGATCGAACCATGGCTGGCGCGCCGCCAGTCCTTCAACCGTAGTGACCTCGCATCCAGCGACCTGCCCCGCCGCCACGAGACAGGAGCAGACCGGCTCGCCATCCAGCAGCACGGTGCACGCGCCACAATCACCTGCGTCACAGCCGATTTTTGTCCCGGTCAAACCCAGGTCATCGCGCAAGATGCGCGAGAGTCTCCGGGTTCCGGCGGCTGACACTTCGACAGGGGCGCCATTCACCGAAAAGGAGATCAGATCGGGCACAGCAGCTGTCGGCAATCTCTGCGTGGTCGCCACGTCAATGGCTCCTCACGCAGGCTTCGAGCGCACGCTGAACCAGGGTCAGTGAAGCGTCATGGCGATAGACAGCGGTGGCGCGGATGTCATCAATCGGAGAGAGTGCGGCAAGATGTTCCTCTCGGACCGCGGCGGCAACGCCGGCCCGCGCCGGACACCCGACGAGATCGCGTTCCAACTGGCTCAGCCGTTGGGCCTTTGCCGAGCAGGAGCCGACGGCAATGCGCGCCTCGGCAATCTTGCCATCTCCGTCCTCCCTAACTACCGCGGCCACCATGGAAATCGAAATCACCAGATAACGCCGGGCACCCAGCTTGAGGAATACCGAGGCTGCGCTCTCGATGCAACGGGGAACGGTCACGGCAACGAGGATCTCGTCGGGCTGGCGCAAGGTCTTGCGGTTTCCAACCATGAACTGCGAGAGGGGAATGCGGCGCGTAGCCGTGGCCGAAGCTAATTCGATGACTGCGTCCAGGGCCAGCAGCGGCGGAACGCTGTCGGCGGCCGGTGAAGCGTTGCAGAGATTGCCGGCAACCGTGCCGCGGTTCTGAATCTGAATCGAGCCGATCTCGCGCGCGGCGGACTTGAGCGCGTCAAAAGCTCTTGGCAGCGGAGTGCGAAGCAGGTCGGTCCAGGTTGTCAGACCACCAATGCGAATGCACTCGGATTCGACGGCAATCCCGCGCATCTCCCCAATGGCGGTCAGGTCGATGACATTTCCCTGCGGCAGACGTTCTCCCAGGGCGGGATAGAAATCCGTGCCGCCTGCCAGAAGTTGTCCGCCGGAAGAGCCGAGCAACGATACGGCTTCATCGAGCGTCTTGGGCCTGAGATACAAGATCGGATCCCCTGGGAAACTGCGCACGGCTATGGCTCCGTTTGTATAACGAACCTGGGTGTTTGTACAGGCCGCGTTGAGCGGCAAAAGGCCAGTCCAGCCCCGGCCCGCCACGAAATATGCAACTTTTTGGCAATTGACTTTGGCCTTCGAGTCTGGCACAAAGGAGGGCGTCCAATGTCGAACTGGAACGTCAAAACATCGACTCTGGCAGTGCTGGGCTGCGTCGTTTTTGTGATGCTGTTGATCGTGGTGCTGCCCAATGCGGATCTGCCAGACACCGCTTTTCATCGCGGGACAGCTCCGGTAGTGGTGCATGCACGAGCCACCGCCGCCCGGGCCATCATCAGCATCGCGCCCTTATTCCGGCTGGTCACCCAACATCGCGGGGCCCCTCCCAGCATGGGGCGTGAGGCATTGGATCGAAGTCCTGCTCCGAATTTTCGCCCAATTCTCTTCCGCTCGATTCGTTGCTGAGCGCGCCTGGCACTGCTCTTGACCTTGCTTCGTGCTGCGAAGCAGGAAGAAGGGGCAGTGAGGCGGCCCGTCCGGGTTTCCCAGGGGGGAGTTCCCCGGTTGCTGTCTCCTGCCCCGTTTTCCAGAAACCTCAGACAACCAACTCAACGAATCGAGGAGTATTGCATGCCTTTCAACCGAAATCTGATCATGCCCGGTTCGAGGTCCGGGCTGCTCGAAGAAGCGGCGGCGAGAATCGGCTTGTCGCCGACGCAAATGGAGGAACTGCTGGACTGTGAGCTCAACATCGATCATTTAATCGCCTACATCGATGCGCTCATGTCGGATCGCATGAACTGAGCCTGCGGCTGAAGCGGGAATCAGGGGGGCCAGAGCGAAGAGAACTGGGGGCTGGGGCCGTGACACTCTAGCGGAGAAAAACTCGGGCCGCATCGTCGGCGCGCACAGTCGTTTTGCGCCGCGTTCCGGTCGCAACGTTATACACCGTGAGCGAATGGTTCTCGAGTATCAGGATCTCCTGATCGCCGATCCAGCCGATTGACGTCGCATGCGGCAGGAAGGCGAGGCGCCGCGGAGGATCCTCAAGTTCTTTCGCTTCCACCGCCGGCAACTCGGTCAGAGCCTTGCGGATGGCCTGCGACTCCTCAGGATTCGCCTGCCCCTGATCCGCCAATTGAATCGGTTTGTTGGGTTGGGAGGTTGCGGTGATGGTCATGGCCACCGATCGCGATGAGGGCGACAGAAACGCATTCGACGTATAGAAACTTACGTCGTAGTCGGGGTTCTTGTAGGTCGCGATTTCATCGAAGACCGCCCGCGGCTTTGCGTCGATGAGCACCAGCGTCTGGTCGTCGCTCCGGTTAGCCCAGCCACAGCAGCCGGTGTCAGGAATCGCTTCGACAATGACGTTCCCTTCGTGTTCCGCATCGAGAACGCGGCGCAGCGGATCGGTCAGTTGCCGGGCGGTCCATTTTCCGTCTTTCTCTTCATATCGGGCACTTGCCTGGTAGGCGGGAGAGGTCTGTCCGGCCACGAATTGCGTCATCAGAAAAAACTTGTCTACGCCGTCGGATGGAACCCATATCTGGGCGTAGGGGCAAGTTTCTTCGCAGGTTCCCGTTGTGCACCGGCAGTCCGGAAATTTCGCGCTGACCAGATCTTCGCGCGACGCGCCGGTGAGATCGGTCCGCCATGCCAGCCACGAGGTCGCGGTGGAAAGATCGACCTCATCCCGCGCGAGCCTGCGCGCCTGGTTCGCGAACCAATACAGGTGCCCGCCATCGGCGGACAGATAGACCATGGGAGCGATCTCGCTGATCGCCTGATTCGACCCGGTTTCGGCTAGTTGCCGCGTCACGCCGAGGTCGATCGTGGACGCAGCATGGCCGTCCCAGAGCCAGATCTTGTGCGAGGCGTGAGCGTCACTGTCGGCCAGAGGAAGCGTTGCTGACGGAACGAAGAGTATTTGTCCCAAGCGATTTACCTGCAGGTTTTGCGGAGATTGCAGGGCATCGGCGGGAACCTTGACCGTCTGCTTCACCGCGAACGTCGCCGGATCGTATTCCACCATCTCGCCGGGAGCTCGCAGCACCCACAGCCGCTTGCCTTGCGCGAACGAGGGCAAGCCGACAAGGACCAGCCCCGTAACCGCTGCCAGCAGTTTTTGCATGAGTTAGTTATATCGTAACGTGGTGGGTGTGCTGTTGGATTGATCGCGCGCGGCCGGTGCTGTCTGGTAAGGACATGCGTTCGGCAATCGCGGCGCTCCGCGTACAATAGCAGTCTGCGTCCGGAAGTCCTGACCGGCGCTCAACGCCAGAGAGGAATTTATGACGACGACTCACACTCCGCGTCCGCAGGCCACAGCGGAGCTGCCTGCGGTTCCACTCACCACTGAAGGCTATAGCGTGCTGCATCAAATGATGCGGCTGCGAAGGCCCGCCTGGCGCGCGCTGCCGCAGACCGAGAAATCCGCGATCGCGAACGAAGCTTCCGACGCGCTTTCGGCCATGGAGACCAAATCCGCAGGCCAGTCCGCCCTCTACTCCCTGATTGGGCACAAGGGCGACCTGATGCTGATCCACTTCCGCAATTCGTTCGCCGAGCTGAACCAGGCAGAACTGAGCCTCGCGAATCTGCGCCTGAGCGATTATCTGGAGGCGTCGACATCGTATCTATCTATTATCGAGCTGGGGCTGTACGAGTCCACTCTCAAAATCTATAAGGAGCTCGCGGATCAAGGCATCGAGCCGCATTCCGACCAGTGGAAGGCGGAAATCGAGTGCAAGTTGAATCGGCATAAGGAAGCGATGAACCCGCGCCTGTTCCCCGAGATTCCACCCAGCCGCTACGCGTGCTTCTATCCCATGGATCGCAAACGCGGAGAAGACAAGAACTGGTACATGCTCCCCATCGAAGAGCGGGCGCGCCAGATGAATGAGCACGGGCTGGTTGGCCGGCGGTATGCGGGCGAGGTCAAGCAGATCATCACCGGCTCAATCGGCTTCGATGACTGGGAGTGGGGCGTCGATCTGTTCGCCGATGATCCGCTGGTCTTCAAGAAGCTGATTTATGAAATGCGCTTCGACCAGGTCAGCGCCGTCTATGCTCTTTTCGGACAGTTCTATGTGGGAGTCCGCGTGCCAGCGGCAAATTTAGAAAAGTTGCTGGATGGCGAGCTGCCGAAATAGATCATTGCTCACCACTGAGCCCAGACGTCCGGCTGGGGGACTTTCGATTCGCTTCGTCGTTCTCCGCGCTTCAGCGTCTCCGTGCCAGGAATGCTCTCGGGAGGAAGGTTTCATGGCCACGCTTGGATTCGTCGAATATAAGGACGCCAGTCCGGAAGTTCGCGCGGTGTACGACGACATCATGGTCACGCGCAAAACCGACTCAATTAACAATTTCTGGAAGGCGCTCGCCAACGATCCGGTAACGCTGAGGCGCACCTGGGAATCGATCAAGCAGATTATGGCCCCGGGAGCGCTCGATCCGCTGACCAAGGAGATGCTCTACATTGCAGTCAGCGTCACCAACCAGTGCAATTACTGCATCGCCTCGCACACCGCCTCGGCGCAGAAGAAAGGCATGACCGATGCCATGTTTCAGGAGTTAATGGCGCTGGTCGGCATGGCCAATGAAACCAATAAGTTAGTGACAGGATATCAAGTAGAGATTGACGAGCAGTTTAAGGTGCGTCGTTAGTCCTCAATCGACGATCTCCGCCGGAGCGTCTTCGCTTTCCACTCGTGCGCTTTCATATCGACCTTGCGCCCGTGAAAACGAACGCCCTCGGCTTCGAGCCGAAGGCGCTGTTCGATTGCCGAATCTCCGCGAAGCTTGATCTCGCCGCCGGAGCCGAGCACGCGCTGCCAGGGAAGTCCAAAGCTGCGACGCAAGACGGCGGCCACCTGTCGAGCGGCGCCGGGAAAGCCGGCTGCCTTGGCGATTCCGCCGTAGGTAGAGACCTTCCCGCGCGGGATTTCACGAATCGTCCGCTCGATTCGCAAGCGCCGGCTCGCCGAGACCAAGTCCCCTGAGGCGTCGCTTCCCTTTCGCTTCGCTCTTCGCCGCAGGCGCTTCATCGTGCATTGACCTTTCCTGAATTCCTGCGCCTCGAATGAACGAAGCCGAATTCGGCCGCTGCCGGCGGGGAGACGTTAGGCAGCTTCCTTGCGGAATGACTCCAGAGCCTCGTACTCCGAGTTATGCACGTCAAATACCGTCAGCAGCTTGGTGACCTGGAGGAGGTCGCCGACACGCTTGGTCAGGTTGGCGAGCTTAATGATAGCTCCGGCGTTGTGGGCGGTGGTGTGAAGCGCGACCAGGGTCCCCAACCCGCCGGAATCGATATAGTTCACCTCGCCCAGGTTGAGGACAATGCGTTTGGCACCGTCCTGCAAAGCTTTCTTGACTTCGTCCCGCAGCAGCGACGATTCCTCCCCGAACACGATGCGCCCGCTGCACTCGATCGCCACAATTCCGTCTACGGTCCGTTTCGTAAGTTTCAATTGCATTGGAGACCCCTCCTCGGCGGCTCGCGGACTTCAGGTTCCCCGGCCGCTTGTACGCCAAATTGCCGCCGAACCAGCCTATCGCGTGCCGCGAGCCTTCGCAAGCAGCAATCATCCCGCCTTGCAGATTTGGTGAAATGCAGCCATGGAAGCGGCTTTCGGCCGACAGCGGCCGTGCGTCTGTTTCATCCCGTATAATCATTCCGTCGGCTCATGAGTTACACCGTCCTGGCTCGCAAATATCGTCCGCAGAAGTTCTCCGAGGTCATCGGACAAGAGCACGTCACCCGCACCCTGCAGAACGCCATCGAGCAGGGACGCTCCGCCCACGGATATATTTTCAGCGGCCACCGCGGCATCGGAAAGACGACGGTCGCCCGGATCCTGGCCATGGCGCTGAACTGCCGTTCGAAAGACCGTCCCGTGCCCGAGCCCTGCGGGGTTTGCGAATCCTGTACCGAGATTCGCGCCGGGAATGCCGTCGATGTGATCGAGATCGATGCCGCCACAAACCGGGGCATCGATGAAATCCGCGAACTGCGCGAGGCAGCGCGTTATCGCCCGGCGCGCGACCGGTTCAAGATCTACATCCTCGACGAGGCGCACCAGATCACCGACGCGGCCTTCAATGCCTTGCTCAAGACTCTGGAGGAACCGCCCGACCACATCGTTTTCATGCTGGCGACCACTCAGCCTGAAGACATTCCACAAACCATCCGCTCACGCTGCCAGCATTTCAGCTTTCGGGCCGTGCAGTTCGATGCCATCGTCAGGCAGCTGCGCGATCTCGTCTCGCGCGAAGAGATCGACGCCGATGACGATGCGCTGGCTCTGCTGGCGGAGGCCGGCGATGGCTCGATGCGCGATGCTTTGTCGATCCTCGATCAGGCGATTGCCTCGTCCAGCGAAAAGCTGACGGCGGAATCGGTCCGCAACCTGGTCGGGGCGACGCCGGCGCGCATTCTCGAAGATGTGATGCGGGCGGTGGCTGAGGGCAAAAGCGACGAGGCCCTTCGCCAAGTCGACCATTTGATCAGCGAAGGCCATAGCCCAACGCATTTCGCCCGGCAGATGGTGCGATTTCTGCGCAATGCGGCCGTGGCGAAGGTAGCGGGAAAAGACTCTCCGCTGCTGCAGATTTCCAGCGAGGAGCGGGAACGCGTGGCGCGCGTCGCCGAATTGTTCGGAGAAGAAGATCTCACGCGGCATCTGCAGATCATGTTGCGCACGCACAGCGAGCTGGGCTACAAGCAGGAACAGCGTTTCCATCTCGAGTTGGGATTGCTGAAGATGGCGCACGCGCAACGGCTGTTACCGATCGAACAACTGCTGAGTGAGGCTGCATCGGGAACGCCGAGCCCGCAGAGGCCGCCGGCAAGACCCTCGATCGTGAGCAGTTCGCCGAGCCCGGACCTGCGCCGCACCGAGCCGCCGGCCGCGCGATCGAACTATGTTTCTCCGTTCGCGGCAGACTCGGCGCGAAAATCAACTCCCCGGCAGGAGGATTCCGCGCCCTCGATCTCAGCCGTCGGTCCGCGCATGGTTCCCGCGCCGGCGACGCAGGAGCCTGTCATCATGGGCAGCGCCGCGCCTGCCACCGATCGCGAATCCGTTCCCGCGCCGAACCTCGATGCCCGCGCTGGCAAAAACTCCGCAACCGAGCCTGCGGCTTCCGACGCCGAGCTGACAGGGCTAGCTGGCATGTCGGAGTCCGCGGATCAGATTGGCAGGCTGCAAACGGCGGTGTTGCAGTCTTTGATGGACGGCAACCAGCGAATCCTGGTTTCCATGCTGTCCGAAGGCGAGTGGAGCCTGCAGGGCAATGAGCTGGTGATTCGAATCGCCGAATCGCAAACCGTGCTCGACATGTCGCTGGGTCCGGAAGCCCGGCGCCTGGTGATCGCTACGGCCAGCGGCGTGCTTGGGAGAGCCATGAAGCTGAAAGTTATTCCCGGCGCGATGGTGGCTCCGCAGGCGAACAAGGGCAACGGCGGCGGACAACAGCGTGTCGGAGTGGGGGGACGAGGACGCGCTGAGGAGGATCCGGTGGTGCGCCGCATGCAGGAGAAGTTCGGCGCGCAGATTCGCACCGTGATCGACTATAAAGATAAACGATGAAAGGAAGTGGGCAGTTTTGCGATCGGGAAAGCTGGTAAGTTCCTGGGGATGAGTACGGCACGCCCACTTCCTACCGACATTTCCCATTCCAAAATCTGCGCAATGAAAAACAAGTTATGGGTGGATTCAACCTGCAAGATTTGATGTCGAAAGCCAGAGCGCAGTACGACGCCCTGCAGCGCAAAATGCAGGAGACAGTCGTCGAGGCCACGGCCGGCGGAGGCACAGTCACCGCGAAAATGGACGGCCGCAAACAGTTGCTCAGCTTGCGCATCGATCCTGAAGCGGTGAAGGCGGGCGATGTCGAGATGCTGCAGGACCTCGTTGTCGCAGCCGTAAACGAGGCCGCCCGCAAGGTCGATGCCCAGATGCAATCGACGGTTGGAGGAATGCTTGGCGGGCTGGGGATTCCCGGCCTGTAAGGGAAATGACGCCGGTCTCGTCAAGCTCCGGCATGTCCGAACCGCGAACCATTCAAAAATGAAACAGATCTTGGCTGCCACCATAGTTCTTGCCCCGCCGATCATCGCAGCGACTGTCGTCGCAGCGGCCACTCTGGCGGCCGGAGTTCACGCCCAGGTACCATCCCCGAAAGAGGCCCTCGTAATGCACGCTACCGGACCCTTTGATGTAAAGGTAACTCCCGCGGAAGAGAAATCCGACGATCCTCTTCTCGGTCGCATGATGCTCGACAAGCAATATCACGGCGACCTGGAGGGCACCGGCAAGGGCCAGATGCTGACCGCGGGCTCGCCCGCCAAAGGAGCGGGTGGTTACGTCGCCATCGAAAAAGTCACGGGCACGCTCCATGGGCGTGCCGGCAGCTTCGTTCTTCAGCATAGCGGCACGATGGCGAATCACCAGCCACAGATGACGATCACGATCGTCCCGGAATCGGGCACTGGACAACTGGAAGGGATCGCGGGAACAATGACGATCACGGTCGCCCCGACCGGGAAACACACCTACGATCTCGAATACACGCTGCGCTCGCATCTCTGAGTCAGGCGATTTCGATTCGCGCTCGCTGGGCATTTACAATGCTGTGATCAGTTCCAATTCCCATGTCGAAATTTGCTGAACCCATGTCGCGCCTGATCGAGGAACTGAAGAAGCTCCCCGGCGTCGGCTCCAAGAGCGCGCAGCGGCTGGCGTTTCACATACTGCGCTCCAGCGATGAAGATGCCGAGGCGCTGGCCGCGGCGGTGCGCGACGTAAAGGCGAACCTTCGCCTCTGCTCGGTGTGCAACAACATCACCGACGTCGACCCCTGCGTCTACTGCACCAGTGCAACCCGCAACCAGCGGCTGGTTTGCGTGGTGGAAGAGCCGACCAACATTGCCGCCATCGATAAAACAAAGCATTTCAACGGGGTCTTCCACGTTTTGCACGGCGCGATCTCGCCGCTGCATGGGGTCGGCCCGGAGCAGCTCCGGATTTCAAATCTGATCTCGCGTGTCGATTCCGGCAACGTCGACGAGGTCATACTCGCCACTAATCCAACGGTGGAAGGCGAGGCGACGGCGGTCTATCTCTCGCAGCAGCTCAAGCGCTCCGGAGTAAAGGTCACGCGGATCGCGATGGGGATTCCGGTCGGCAGCGACATCGAATACACCGACGAGATCACGATGCTGAAAGCGATGGAAGGGCGCAGGGAGCTGTAGCGTATCCGGATCAGGATGGCAGTTCTGGCTCAAGAAAGACATTCGCTTCTGCTTCCGTCGCAGTCAGGCCCTCCGGTAAGGTTCCGCGATTGTATTCCACCATACGGTTCTTCCATTTCAAGAAATCGGTGATGTTCTGCGGCTCGATGCGAACCTCGACCCGGCGCAGGCTGGCCAGCAGCAGGTTCATCTCATAGCGGAAGCCGGTGGCGGTGCGCAGGTTTTTTGCCGAAGCGCGCAGCATGTCGATGCGCCCCCGACGGAGCTCGAGCAATCCCCATCCGGAGGGTAATTCGTCCGGAGTCAACAATCCTGGGGGAGTCAGATAGAAGCGTTCGCTGCCCACGCCCTTTTCCGGCTTCTGGCGAAAGGGCTTGGCGCGGTCGGCGAGGAAATCGGCGCGCGTGACTTTACACTCGACCAGCACCGAATGGCACGCCTGCTTCCATCCGATCGCGTCGGGCATCTCGCCGCTGGCACAGGCTTGTTCAGATAGCACTACGCCGCAACGATACGACCGCAGCCACCGGACGGCTCTCTCGACCATCTGTGCGTGAGTCATGGGCACCCTCCGTTGTAGCCGGAGAGGTGCGGGACTGGAAGTAACTGCCGGGTTTCCGGCTGCCGGAGCTAGCTCTTGTGCAGGCGTTCCACATCCTCGTTGGTGTAGACATGCGCGGCGTGCCCTTTGTGCGTCTTCCAGAACAGCGCAGCCTGGGCGAGAGTGACGCCGTATCCTCGCTCACGCAACGACTGGGGATCGACCATCTGGGTTACACCGCTGTGGACGATGCTTTCGGGCAAGTGAGCCGGAAGCTCGACGGAGCTGATCGTGATCTCCCCGAGATTCGGAATGTTCATCTCGGGCAACGGGTATCCGTAATAGATCGGCAAAAGATCGGGCGGCAATGGAACCAGCGGTTCTGCGGTAGTGGCAACCGGAGTTTCGTTCGCGGGAAACGAGGTGACTGTCGGCTCGAGCGACAGCGAGGGCGTCTCGATCGAGTGAAAGAACTGTGGCGAGCCGAAATTCATCAGATACTGTGGACCGCTGGGAAAGTTTGTGTCCTGCGCGGCGGAGATTCCGGCCAGCGAAAGAATCAGAAACAACAGAGTCATCGGACGCATGGGGCCTCCTGAAAGCGGCTTGGGCAGCGATATTATGACTCCGGGACGCTTTTATTGCCAGCGGCCTTTGGCCGGGTTGCGGCTTCTGGCACGGCTTTCAGGCCTTCGGGGTATTCCATTTGCCGCGCGCCCGCTCCCGCCGGTTTTCGAGGATCACGTAAAGCATGTAGAGGACGACCACCAGATTGCCGGCCAGCAGAACTCCGCGCAGCACGGTGAGACCTCGAAACAGTTCGCGAATCTCGACCGGAAGAAGCAGCGATCCGGAGATCAGCGCGACCCATTCGGCCCATATACGCTCTTTCCACAACCCGTAAGCTTCGGTAAACCGCAAGGCCGCGTAAGCGAATGCGATGCCGGCAGCGTCCCACAGACTGGCATCGGTGACGCTGTCGGCAAAATCGAGGAGCCATTGCGCCCAGCGGGTATCGGAGCTGATGTGTAGCAGCGCGAGCAGACTCTCGGCCAGCAGCCACACGTCTTTGTGGACCAGGACCAGGGCGCACACCCCCATCAGCACGACCACAACGCCTTTCAGAAACTCGAACGATGCCACCGCCCGAAGCATGCGGCGCTGGCGGCGGTGGTGAGATCCAGAGATATCCCCGGGGAATTGCATGTCGAAGTGGTAGAGGCAGGGTATCACGGGATGCGGTGATTCCCGGCGTCGCGGCAGGCGAAAGGCGTGTCGCTCCGGATGCGGCTTCTTACCTCGGTAACTGGAGACGAGGCCCGAAGAATGGCACGATTCGCATGGGGGCGAACAATGCGTAAAGTTCTTGTCTGTCTGGCGGTGATCTTAGGGTGCGCCGCCGCCTTGTGGAGCCAGCAAAGCGCGGCGGCATCGCAGACGCCGCGGCAGGCGCTCATCGAAATGTTCTTCAGCAAAACGCAGGGCACCTTCGCCAAGCACTTGCCGGCGATCACTCGTGCGACTCTCGAACAATCGGGCGCGATGTCGAACATGCAGCAGTACTCGCTGTTGATGGGTCAGATCCACGCTGAAGGGCAGGACCTGCAAACGTTTGGCAGCGGGCCGATCCTGCTTACGGCGACCAACACGAAGACCGGGCAGAAATTTGAAATTACGGTGGACGGCGAGGAATCGCGCGGCGACCACGACGACCTCCGCCTGGGATTCCGCGCCTACAAGAACGGCGAACTGCAGCACGCCCCCTTCATGCCGCAGATGACGTTCACGATGAAGCGGGAGGCTGAGGTCTGGACGTTGAACGAAATCTCGGTCACCATCCGGGTGCCCCTGGCAGACCCCGAGCTCTTAAAGGCGCTCACCGAGAGCATGAAGATGCGCGCGCAGCCAGCCGTGACCATGACGGCCCACGAAGAAGCGCCGGCCCAGCCCGCCGGCAGTGATGCGATGGTGCTGGCCGCGATGCACAGCATCGTGAATGCGGAAGCGGCGTACGCCAACCGGTATGCTGCGGTCGGCTACACCTGCACCCTTTCGGATCTCGATGGATTTGGCGGCGGCGAGCCGAACGAGCACCAGGCGATGCTGCTGAACAGCGGCCTGGCCAGCGGCCGGCGCTACGGATTCGTCTTCACGCTTTCCGGTTGCTCGAGCGCACCGGCCACAAGCTTTCAGTTGACAGCTTCGCCGAATAGCAGCGCGTTTGGCAGGAAGGCATTCTGTTCCGATCAGTCGGGAGCAATCAAATCGTCCGACGACGGCAACGCAGTCACGTGCAAGTCCAGTGGCACGCCAGTGCGGTGAGCCGGCAGAAGCGCCCTCGAAGTTTACTTGCCGCCCTTGCTTTTCTGCCGGATCGCCGCGCGGAGTTCGGCGACGATTTCCTGCGACGCCTTAATGGCGGCAGCGTGCTGGTTCACGTTGAATGAGATGGCGCCAACACGGGCGTGCCCGCCGCCACCGTAGCGTTCGCAGATCCGCGCCAGATTGACTTCGGGTTCCTGCGGCGCCCACGGATTCGATCCCACCGAAACTTTCACCCGAAAGCTGCTCTTGCTGAGCCCCACACTGTAGACCGACTCCGGATGCAGGTAGTAGGGAATGAACTTGTTGTAACCCTCCAGATCATGGTCAGTGATGTCAAAGAAAATCGTGCCGTCCTTGCACTCGGTGCGCTCCTTGAGGACCCCGATGGACACCTCATGGCGCTTCAGCAACGGCGGCAGCAGCGGGGCGACGAACGGCTCCTCAAGAATCCGGGCCAGCGGTTTGCTCGCCAGCAGGGGAATCAGGTTGGGTACGAATCCATGATCGGGCGCCGACTCGATCACCATAGTCAGCTTCATCGCCGGCGCCTCCATCTCAACAGCTGTTTTCGCATCGGGATAGAGGGCGCCGTCAATCACGTCCGTCCAGTGGATCAAATCGGCCACGGGCTCCGGATTGAAGCCGAAATGCTGTTGCGCAATCATAGCGATGAAACTGGTACACGACTTGAAGTCCGGGTCGTAGAACTTGCGATTGCTCTGGTTCTGCTCGAAATGCTCGGCGTCGGCCGGAGACAGGAAAGCGCTCTCGTGGTGATCGAACCACCAGGTGATCGCCGGAGAGCTGGAGTACTTGAAGTCGACAATGGCGTTCTCATCCCCATCGAACTCGGCTTCGTCGAAGAGGGCTCCGGCGCGATGAACCAATCCTGTGAATACGAACTCGGCATCGCTGCGGATACGCTCGCGGTAGAAGCGCGAGAACAATGCAGCCGAAGACGCCCCGTCAAAACACTTGTCGTGATAAAAAACTCGAACCCGCAATCGTCCCTCAACTGGTTGGTGGATTCCCGCCAGGCGATGGCGACAATACGGCTCGCAACTTCCTGTGCGGGTAAAGTCCTATAGGATGGACAGCTTCGAGCACGAAAGTCAAGCGCGCAGCTCAGACGGCGGAGTACTCTTCGGCAAAACGCCCCAGGATCGGCAACTTGAACATCTCTCCCTGAAGCGCCTTCACCACTAGCACGAGCCAGGTGAGAACGGCGGCGAGAACGGCAGCAGTCACGATCACGAAGACCAGAAGCGGGCCGAGAACCGGGAGCATGAAGAGAAACATAGTCAGCAAGCGGACTGCGACGAAAGTCAGTCCGGCCGCTGCCCACAGCAGCAGGCATTGCGCCGAGTGAAAGCGGACGAAGCCATTTCTTTTGTAGGGCTCGCGCAGGAGAAAAACAATCGCAGGAATCAGCGTGAGATAAGAAAGAGCCCCCGCGATGTTTTCCGGAAAGATGCCGACGCTGCCCTCGGCGCGCGGCGGCCGATGCATGTTTCGCCCACAGCCGGGGCAGAATGCCGCATCCTCCGGCATGTGCGCTTCGCAATCGGGACACACCAAAGCCCTTTCCTCAGCACTGTCAACATCGACGCGAAACGCGCCCGAATCCGGAGCGCGCGGGACCGGTGGCCCGCTGCCTCGGTTGTCATCGGCTGTGGGATCGTCTGAACTCATTGCTTCTTCTTCCCTTCGCCAGTGCGCTAGCTTCCCTATACTTCCGGTTCGCGCACTCCTGCCTGGGTGCGGGATGGCAGCGCGTCAAACCCGGCTTCTTCAGCCCGTCTTCCTGGTGGCGCTTTTCTTGCGGCAGTCTTCGCAGACGCCATAAATCTGGAATGTGTGCCGAGTCGGGACGTAGTGATAGGTGCTGGCGATCTCCTGCTCGAGCTCACTCACTTCCTGGGAGAAGAACTCGACCGAACTCCCACATTCGGTGCACACCATGTGATGGTGGCTGCGGCGGTTGTATTGATGCTCGAAACGGGCGATGCCGTCGTGGAAGGCGACTTCGCTGGCCAGTCCGCACTCCGCCAGCAGCTTCAGTGTCCGATAGACCGTGGTATAGCCGATGCGCGCATCTTTCTTCTGCACCAGCCGGTGAAGCTCGTCGGTCGAGAGATGATCGCGCGTCTCCAGAAAGGTACGCAGAATGGTGTCGCGCTGGCCGGTTTGCTTCAGCCCAACCTGCTTCAGATGGCGGTGCAGGATCTCCTGCGCCTCCCGCACCATCTGCCGCGAAATGATGGGCTGATCATCGATGCGTTTCTGCAACATATGGGAAGAAGAAGAGCGAGTCAGGATACCACCCCGGTATCTTGGAAATGCAATTCATTTTCAACAACGGCCGGGCCCGGCCCGTAGCTTACAATCAAAGACTCCGATGAGCACCCTGGCAGAAGTCGGCAAGCCCGCATCGCATCGCTCCCCGATCGTCAAAGTCTTTCTGGTCTTAGCCTTGGCGGCGGTTTTGATCGTCCTGGGCGTTCTAGCCTACGCCTATTATGCCGTCGAGTCTGCCCTGCCTCAACTCGACGGACATCTGCAGATCCGCGGCCTTTCGGCCCCGGTGACCATCCTCCGCGATCAACATGGGGTGCCGACGATCGAAGCCGCCACATTGGATGACCTGTTCGTGGCCCAGGGGTATGTGACGGCGCAGGATCGGCTGTGGCAAATGGACGTCATGCGCCGCTACGGCTCTGGAGAACTTTCCGAAATCCTGGGTGCGGACACACTCAAAATCGACCGCGAGCAGAGGATTCTCGGATTGCGGGCGGCGGCAGAGAAATCGCTCGCGATGGCCGCTCCGCGGGACAGGGCCTTCTTTGAAGACTACGCGCGTGGCGTCAATGCCTACATACAAGGCCAACAGAAGCGCCTGCCCATCGAGTTTCGAATTCTCGGATATGCGCCCAAGCCCTGGCTGGCCGAAGACTCCGTCGTGATCGCCAACCAGATGGTTAAAGATCTCAATTACGGGTATATCTTCGACGTCCTGCGGCACGAGAAGATTCTGGCCAAGCTGGGGCGGGAATTGACAGCCGATTTGTATGTCAACCGCTCGTGGCACGATCGCCCGCCAACCGTGATGCGCGAGGATCTGAGTCAGCCGGATAATTCTGGCGACTCCGATGACGACGATGAGGAGGACTCCGGACCCGATAATTCCGTCACGCGTCAAGCCGCTCCCGCTGAATTGCGGAAAAGTCTTCATCCCGGAGATTTTCAAAACGAAGAACGAGCGGTCAACGGATCGAACGATTGGGTGGTTTCCGGCGCCCACACGGTCACTGGGAAACCCCTGCTTTCCAATGACATGCATCTAGGGCACCAGATGCCGAATCTCTGGTATGAAGCTCATCTGCGCGCAGCCAGTCTGGACGTTGCCGGTGTCACTTTGCCCGGAATGCCCTACGTGATCGTGGGCCACAATCCGCGGATCGCCTGGGGATTCACCAACGTCGGCCCGAGCGTCACCGATCTCTATATCGAGAATTTCAACGCGCAGGGTGCGTATCAGACGCCGGGTGGATGGGCTCAGCCCGAGCATCGCACAGAAGTCATCCACGTGAAGGGTGGCCCGGACGTCTCGGTCGATGTAAAGAGCACGCGCCACGGCCCGATCATTACCGAACTCCTGCCGGGCGAGACCCGGCAACTCGCGCTCCGCTGGACGCTCTACGACGGATTGCGCATTCCTTTCTTCGATATCGACAGCGCACAGAATTGGGAAGAATTCCGGCATGCGCTGTCGCTGCTGGATGCGCCGGGACAGAACGTGGTCTACGCCGATGTCGATGGAAACATCGGGTATCAGGCGACGGGCAAGATTCCGATTCGAGCTGCCGGCGATGGCAGTCTGCCGGTCAGCGGCGCCGACGACGCGCACGAGTGGACCTCCTACATTCCCTTCGACAAGCTGCCCAGCATCTATAACCCTCCGTCGGGAATCATCGCGACCGCGAATGGCAGAATCACTCCTGATGGCTATCCCAATTCGATCAGCACGGAATGGGAGGCCCCATGGCGTACGGCGCGGATTTACCACGTGCTCGAAACCGGCCGCCAGTTTTCCGCCAGCGACATGCTCACCTTGCAGACGGACATCCAGTCCGAGCCGGATCAGTTCGCCGCGGAACGCTTCGTGTACGCTGTCGACCACGCCTCGAAGCCGTCGGCGCGAGCCCGGCAGGCCGCCGATCTGCTGCGCAGCTGGGACGGGCGCATGCTGGCATCCTCCGCGGCCCCGACCATCACGGAAGTGGCGGCCCGCGAATTGACGCGATTGCTCCTTGAGCCGAAGCTGGGCAGCGCTCCTGCGGATGCGAAGCAAGATCAGGACGTCGTGAGCTGGAAGACCTATTCGTGGGAGATGCGCTCGGTATGGCTGGAGAACATCCTGTTGCATCACCCGCAGCGCTGGCTGCCGGAAAAGTTTCCTAATTACGATGAACTGCTGACTGCGGCGGTGGAAGCCGCAGTAAATGGAGCACAAGCTCCGAAAGATCTCACTTCATGGCGGTGGGGAGTTTTCAACGAAGTCGACATCGAGCATCCGGTTCTGAGCAAGTTTCCCCTGGTCAAATACTGGGCGGCACCTGGGTTAAAGGAGCAATCGGGCAGCGGATATACGGTCAAGGCGGTGACCCGGCATCACGGCCCGTCGGAGCGGTTCACGGCGAATCTCGCCGACCTCGATCAGTCCACTCTCAACATTGTGACCGGACAGGGCGGGAATTTCCTCAGCCCGTACTACATGGATCAATGGAAAGCGTGGTATGGGGGAACGACATTTCCGCTGCCTTTCAGCACGAAGGCGGTCCAGGCGGCCAGCGCACACCAGCTCATTCTGGAACCGTCCCGCTAGGTGTTTCCCGCCCGCGGCAGCACCACACTAGAAAAAGTCGAGAGCCTTGACGTCGCTGGTGTAGCCAACGATGTTGATGGTCCCGGTGGGGACGAAATCGTTGATTAACAGGATGTCCCTGGTCGTATCGTAGACGCGGAGGTTGCCGCCTTCTGCTACGTACTCGATGTCGCGGGTAACGAAGCTCTGCAGGCCGTCCACGTCGCCATTGTCGGGAGGAATGATCAGCGAATTATTGCTGGTGTTGTAGATGGCAAGGCATCCGCGCACCTCGCCGACGGGATTGCTCACGCTCCCGATGTTGGTGCAGTTGTAGGATCCGACAAAAAGCTGATCATTCACGCTCATGTCCATCTGATCGTGGTAGCCGTCCGGAATGGCAATCTCGCTCCCGGGATTGTTGTAGTACGGATCGGTCATGGTAGTCACGTCGAGAATGTCGAGCGTTCCGCAGTAGGTGGCTGCTGTGGGGGCAGCGTTGGGCAGCGATGCGCAGGTCTGTCCGGTGGGCGTTCCGTTGCCCGCGACGTAGAGGCGCGTTCCGATAAGCAATCCGTAGGTTGCGCCGTTAACCGGGACCGGAGTGCCTACGGCCAGCGTGCCGAGATCGAGAGTTTGAATGCTCGCTTGAGTGCCTCCGCACTCAGCGCCGCAATTGAAGATATAGGCGGTCGTGCCGCTGATCACGGCATAGACAGGGCGATCGAAGCCCGGAACCACGGTGCACACGGCATTGGGGGCGGTCAGGCAGCTTGTATCCACTGGCGGAACGGCGAGTGTGGGAGAAAGCACCGTCACCGAATCGGAATCATTGCTGAAGACCAGAAGCTGGCTGCCGTCCGCATTGGAGACGACGGTTTGCGCATTGGAGACTGCGATGGTCGTGGTGAGCGCCCCGGGCGAGAGGTTCATCACCTCGATCGCTCCCACAAACGAGTAGCCGCTGACGGACGCAGAGGGCACGGCGGCATAGCCGATTGGACTGGCGGTCGGAACCACCATGCTCCAGGTCTGGCCCGGCAGTTGCACGCGCCCGAGGTTGCTCTCGCTGGAGGTGTTTGCCGAATAGACGGAGTTGCTGAAGGCGTCGAACGTCGCCAGAATATTCCGCTCGGGAGAGATCGCCATCAGTCTTGGACTATTGCCGGCGGGCAATTCCGCAGCACGGGTGATGGTGTCGTCGCTACCGTCAACGATCACCACGCCGCCAAACGTGCTGGTCGAGCTGACTCCTTGCGACGCGGCCACCCGGTTCAGCAGACCGCTCGGAGGTCCCTTGGATGCACCGGATTTCCCGCACGAAGTTAAACCGGTTCCAGCCCATAAAGCCAAGATCGGTACGAGGAGGCGTCTTTTCAAACGGCAGGCTCCTAACGACATGAAAAACAGAGATTTAAGTGCGAAATGGTGGATTATAGCAGACTCGCTGTCGCCTGCTTCCGATCGAGGCGCCGAGTCGGCCCGCAGCGGATGCGCGAATCCGCTCTCATCCTGTATGCTCATCACCATACATGCCCTCTGACTTTTTAACCCGGCTCAAGCAGTCGCCGGTCTTGTGCGACGGCGCCATGGGCACGTTGCTTTACGCCAAGGGCATTTTCATCAACCGTTCCTACGACGAACTGAACCTGTCGCAGCCGGACCTGATCCGCAGCGTCCATCACGATTACCTGCAGGCCGGCGCAGAGATCATTGAAACCAACACCTTTGGAGCCAATTCCTTCCGCTTGGCCCGCCATAGCCTGGCGGACAAGGTTCGGGAGATCAATTTCACGGGAGTGAGATTGGCACGCGAAGCCGCCAAGAGCTTCGATGTTTGGGTCGCGGGATCGGTTGGCCCGCTGGGCACCAGAATCGAACCCCTGGGCAAGACTTCGTTTGAGGAAGCCCGCGAGTCTTTCCGGCAACAGATTGAGGCACTGGTTGAAGGCGGGGTTGACCTGCTGATCCTGGAAACTTTCGGATATCTCGAAGAAATTCATCAGGCACTGCTGGCCGCCAAGGATGTGAGTGCCTCCCTGCCGATTGTGGCGCAAGTCACCATCGACGAAGATGGCAACTGCCTTGATGGATCCGATCCGGAGACATTCGCCCCAAAGCTCGCCGAATGGGGCGCCGACGTCATTGGATGTAACTGCAGCGTAGGCCCGGTTGCGATGCTGGAGGCAATTGAGCGCGTACGCGCGGTTTCGCCGCTTCCCTTGGCGGCTCAGCCCAACGCCGGCATCCCGCGTTCGGTGGAGGGCAGGAATATCTACCTATGTTCCCCGGAATACATGGCCAGCTACGCGCGCAAGTTTGTCGCCGCGGGAGTGCGGGTCATTGGCGGATGCTGCGGAACCACGCCGGAACATATTCGGGTCATGAAGTCGGCTTTGCGGGCGGGCGAGGCGAAAGCGCGCACCGCATCGGTACACGCATCGTCGACTTCGACCACGGTTTCATCAATCGCGACCGTTCCCATGGAGAAAAGGTCTCCTCTGGGCGCCAAGCTGGTGCGGGGCGAATTCGTCACTATGGTGGAAATCGTGCCTCCCAAAGGCATCGACATTCGCAAAGAGATCGAGGGCGCACGGTTTCTGAAGTCGGTGGGAGTCGACGCCGTCAACATTCCCGACAGCCCGCGAGCCTCGGCCCGCATGAGCAACCAGGCCTTGTCGCTGATCATTCAGCGGGAAGTTGGCATCGACGCCATTCTGCATTACACCTGCCGGGACAGGAACGTGCTGTGCATCCAGGGTGACCTGCTCGGGGCAGCGGCTGTCGGCATCCGGAACCTGATCTGCATCACCGGCGATCCGCCGAAAATGGGCAATTATCCTGATGCTACCGCGGTCTTCGATGTCGACGCGATCGGCCTGGTCAACATCGTCCACAACTTGAACCTTGGGTTGGATCTCGGTGGAAACGCGATTGGGACAGGAACCGGGTTTGTCATCGGCGTCGGCGCGAACCCCGGCCTGACCGACCTCGATGAAGAAATCCGCCGGTTTGAATACAAGGTGCAGGCGGGCGCGGAGTACGCGGTGACTCAGCCTGTCTTCGACCTGCGGCTGCTGGAGAACTTTCTGAAGCGGATTGAGCATTGCCGGATTCCGGTGGTGGCCGGGATTTGGCCTCTGGTCAGCGTGCGGAACGCGGAGTTCATGAAGAACGAGTTGCGAGTCTCCGTCCCGGACGCGATTCTGGAACGCATGGCCCGCGCCCAGACACCAGAGGCGGCCAAAGAAGAAGGCATCGCCATCGCCCGCCAGATGTTGGCTGCCGCTCGTCAGATGGTGCAGGGCACCCAGATCAGCGCCCCGCTCGGACGCTACAGCACCGCAGTGGACGTTCTTGAGGCTCTTGGCAGTCCGAATCCAACGTCGGTCTGAAAGCAGTCTGACTTTGGGTTGACCTTTCCAGGCTTTGTTCCCGAGGGATGGGACTTTTCCCAAGTTGGAATCACGGTTTCCACTATTTCGATCGTGCCCATCGAAATTTACTTGACGCCGCTCCGAAATAATTGCCATACAATATGAGTACGGAGCGAAATCCCGTTGGCCAAGTTTGAAGAGTGCCTCCAGCGTCTGGAGAAGATTGTTCAGGAGCTGGAACAAGGCGAAGTGCCTCTGGAAAAGTCGCTGACACTGTTCGAAGAGGGCATGCAGCTCTCCTCCTCGTGCCGGAAAGAACTGGAGCAGGCCGAAGGAAAGGTAGAAATTCTGCTGAAGAAAAGCGGGAAGCTCCAGAGTGAACCGTTCGAGCCGTCGACAGAAAAGACGCTGGGACGCTGAAGCATTCGGGTCGTGATGGCTTTTCAGTCCCGGTCCATCTGCCGTGGCCCGCGAATACGATGTCTGTGGAGTTGAGGTTTTCCCAGCCCGCCCCGCAGCCTTAGTCCGCCGTTGACGGAAGTTCAAGATCGGGGGATTTATGGCTCAGAGTGTTGTTGTTCTCGAGAAAGACCCTAAAGTCGCGCAGTACCTGGCTTGGGGACTGCGCCCCCACTTCCAAACCGTGCACTTCGTCGAATCCCGCGATCAATTGCGGGAGAAACTATCGCTCGACAACCCCAAAGCGCTGGTGCTTGATATCGAATTCGAGCAACTGGCCGACGTGCAAAACCTGCATCGCGATTTTCCGCAGCTGCCGATCGTCTGCACGCACCGCATCCCGGATGAGGAAATGTGGATGGCCGCGCTGGAAGCAGGCGCAAGCGATGTCTGCCCTTCCCACGATGTGGAGAATGTGTTGACCTCGGTCTTGCGGAGTGTGGCTCTGGCTCAGAGCGCAGCCGCATAGTCCGTTTTCTTGTGCTTTCTGCAAGGGACGCCTTCATGGGCGTCCCTTTTCGTTGCGCCGCTGCGCCGAACCTCAATTCGTTCACACCTGCTTCCCTGTCCGCCACTTGCTATACTCACTGGTTCATGCTCACGGAAATCCTTGAACAAGGGCAGCGCCTGACGGACGCAGCGCTGGACCGGCTCATTCCTCTGGAGACGGAGAATCCGCAGTCGATTCACAAGGCAATGCGCCACAGCATCTTCGCCGGCGGCAAGCGGCTGCGGCCAGTGCTGTGCTACGAGGCTGCACGAATGATCGCAGGCTCCCTCCCCGACGGAGTCGAAGAACTCGGCGCCGCGCTCGAAATGCTGCACACCTACTCGCTGATTCATGACGATCTTCCCGCCCTCGATAATGACGATCTCCGCCGTGGGCGGCCAACCTGTCACAAGGCGTTTGGCGAAGCCATCGCAATTCTGGCGGGCGACGCCCTGCAGACGCAGGCCTACGAGGTGATGGCCAATCTGAAGTGCACTGCAGAAGCGCGAGTGCGCGTCATCGCCGAGATCTCGCGCGCCACCGGAACAATCGACGGCATGATTGGCGGTCAAGTCGTCGATCTGGAGGCCGAGCACACCCATCCCACTCCGGAGATGCTGGAGTATATCCACCGCTCAAAGACCGCTGCTCTGATCATGGCCAGCCTGGTCAGCGGGGCGGTGTATGCGGAAGCCAAAGACAGTGACGTTGCGCGGCTGCGGGCTTTCGGGCTGGCCATTGGACTGGCTTTCCAGATTGTCGACGATGTGCTCGACGTGACTCAGACTTCCGAGCAACTGGGAAAGACCGCGGGCAAAGATACGGCGTCGGAGAAGGCAACCTATCCCGCCTTGTTCGGGATTGAGGCTTCCGTGCGCAAAGCCGACTCTCTGGTGAGGGAAGCTTTTTCTCAGCTTGAGGGATATGGCGAACGGGCCGAGCCGCTCAAGGAGCTGGCCCGGTTTCTGGTCGAACGAAAGAAGTAAGATCCGTGATGGCAAAAGTCCGGAGACTTGGCGGCCCCGGTTGTCCTGCACTGCAGAGTGTGTGGTAAAAACGTAAGTGCGCCGACGGTGATCGCCATCTTCAACGACATCGTCGAGCGCGTGAACTGGAACATGTCTCCCCTTCCGCCAGGCACATACCTCGACATTCTGGCCATTGCCGCGCACCGCGACGATGTCGAGCAAACCTGCGGCGGCACGCTGCTCAAAGCGGCGCAGCGCGGACAGCGCACCGGGATTCTCGATCTTACCCAGGGAGAGATGGGCACGCGGGGGACGTGGGGAGAACGTGAGCGCGAAGCTTGCGACGCGGCGAGCATTCTGGGTACCCAGTGGCGGCGCGCCCTCGATATTCCGGACGGCCGGGTGGAAAACAGCTGGGAGAATCGTCTCAAGGTCGCCACGGTTATCCGGGAAGTACGGCCGCGGGTCATCATTCTTCCCTACTGGAAGGGACGTCACCCCGATCACTACACGGCGTCGGCGCTGGGATACGAAGCATGTTTTCTTGCCGGCCTGGCAAAACTTCCTCTCGGCTCATCGGGCTCGGAAGCAGGCGCCGGAACCAACCAGAGCGAGTCGCTGCCGCCGCATCGCCCCTTCAAGATTGTCTACGCCACGCTCTACTACGACATTCGGCCCACGTTTGTGGTCGACATCGGCGCACAGTTCGAAGGCAAACTCGCCTCCATCCTGGCCTACAAATCCCAGTTCACAGATCAGGAGGCCGGCAAAGATTTATTTCCCGCGCAGGCCGAGATCCGAGCGCGCGTCGAATCAATGGCGCGCTTCTACGGCGGACTCGGCGGCGTGAGCCACGCCGAGCCTTTCCTGCAAAAAGAAGTAGGACTGGTCGAGGACTTGTTGGCCATTCCAGTGAAGTCCATTTAGCATAACCAAACCCCACTTCCTCTGGAGGAAATCAGCTGGCATGTCCCGCCTTTTCGGAGTGCTCGTGTCTTGCGTGGCGTTTGTATCCGTGGCCGCCGCCCAGGCGGGAACCTGGCAGATCGATCCCAACCACTCGTCCGCTGAATTTGCCGTGCGGCATCTCGGCCTCTCTACGGTTCGAGGAGTGTTTACGAAGCTGACCGGGTCAGCCGTTTACGATCCGGCCGATCCGGCAAAAGCGACTCTCGAAGCCATCATCGATGCAACCTCGGTCGATACTCGCGTGCAAATGCGCGATAACGATCTGCGCAGCCCGCATTTCTTCGATGTGGAGAAATATCCGACGATCACTTTTCATTCCACCCAAGTGAAGGTCAGCGGACCGGGACGGCTGCAGATCGAGGGCGATCTCACCATGCATGGAGTAACGAAGAGAGTTGTGCTTGACGTCGAAGGTCCTACTCCCGCTATGAAGGACCAGCACGGGACTCTGCATATCGGAGCCTCGGCCTCGACGACCATCAATCGCCACGACTTCGGCGTCGATGGCGGGGCTGGGGTGGTCGGGGATGACGTCGCGATAACCATTGACACGGAACTGATCCAGCGCACAAAATAGGCCGCACTCTGGGGCACCTTTGAGTTCTCTGATCTCCTGATTCCCTCCACGGAGGCGTTTATGAACGTGGCTAAGTCTGCCTTGTCAGGCCTTTCTCTTGCCTGTTCGCTGCTTCTGACCTTTCCGCCTTCCGCCCTTGCACAGTCGCAATCCGCGTCGGCCGTGAAGGTGACGGTATCGCCGAAGCGCATAGGAGTGGTGGCAATCACGCAGATGCAGCAGTTCACGGCGTCGGTCTCAGGAAATGCGAACCAGGGTGTGACCTGGAGCGTGAACAAGATTGTGGGCGGCAATTCCGACGTCGGCACGATCACACCCATGGGTCTCTACGCTCCGCCGGCCACGGAAGGCACACGCACAGTCACGGCCACGAGCATCGCGGTGCCCACGGCGTCGGCGTCAGTAAAGGTCGCGGTAACGACTCTGGCCGGCGTTTTCACGTATCACAACGACGTGGCGCGCGATGGAGTGAATTCCCAGGAATATGCTCTGACCCCAGCGACGCTGAATGTCAGCAACTTTGGCAAGCTGTTCTCCTGCCCCGTCGATGGCGCCATCTACGGGCAGCCGCTGTGGGTCCCGGGGTTGAGCATTGCCGGTGGGATTCACAACGTGATCTTCGTGGCCACTCAGCATGACACAGTTTTCGCCTTCGACGCGGATGCCAGCCCGTGCGTCACCTACTGGAAGGCCAACTTGCTCGACGCCATGCACGGCGGAACCGGCAACGAAACCCCAGTCACCTGGGACGATGTCGGTTACTGCTACGGCGACATCTATCCAGAAGTCGGGGTCACCGGCACCCCTGTAATCAATCCCAAGACGAACACGATTTATCTGGTGAGCGCCTCCGAGAGCAATCCCAGTCGTACCGGGTACTGTTCGGGCTCGACGGCGACTTTTTACCACCGACTGCATGCTCTCGATCTGGCCACCGGCAATGAAAAACTCCAGGCTCCGGTCACCATCGCGGCATCGGTTCCGGGAAGTGGCGACGGATCGGTCGATGGCATGGTGACATTCCACTCTCAGCTTGAGCACCAGCGATCCGGGTTGGCTTTCGCCAACGGACATGTCTATGTGGCTTTCTCAGCGCACGAGGATGCCACCCCTTATCACGGCTGGGTGCTCAGCTACAAAGTCTCCAACGTACAACAGCAGGTCGGCGTCTTCAACACCACGCCGAACGGACTGAACGGAGCCGATGGAGGCATCTGGGCCGGCGGGGGCGCCCCCGCGATCGATAGCACCGGAGATATTTACATCACGACGGGCAACGGCGTGTTCGACGAAGCTCCTCCGCCTCCGGATGCCGATTATGGCGACAGCATGCTGCGGCTGCACTCGATGACAGGAAGCACCGCCAATGGCACGGGCCTGAGCGTTGCCGGATGGTTCACTCCAAATGACCAGAATTGGCTGGCACAAAACGACGTCGACCTCGGTTCGGGCGCGGCCGTGCTTCTGCCGAATCAGACTTCGGCTCTGAACCTGCCTCATCTTCTGGTGCAGGTCGGCAAAGAAGGAGAGGTCTATCTCGTCAATCGCGATGGCATGGGACAGTACAACCCGGTCAACAACAGTCAGATCGTGCAGAGCTTCCCCGGTCCGTCGTTCGGCTTGTGGGGCACGCCGGCATTCTGGCAGAACAGTCTCTACGTCGGAGGTCAGGGCGATTCCCTGAAGCAGTTCACATTCGATACCAGCCTCGAACAGTTCGACACACCGGCCGCTTCGCAGTCCGCGCACGCCTTCAACTTTCCTGGTGCTACACCCTCAATTTCGTCGCAGTGGAAATCGAATGGAATCGTCTGGGCCATCGATGCCAGCCTGTACGGCTACGCCAGCCCGAATGCCCCGGGCGGCATCAACTGTTACCAGGACCCTCCGCCGCCGGCTTGCACCGGGCCCGCCGTGCTGCACGCCTATGACGCGACCAATCTGCAGGTCGAACTCTGGAATAGCGCACAGGCGGTGAACAACCGCGACCAGGCGGGCAATGCGGTGAAGTTCATTCCGCCGACGATCGCGAATGGAAAAGTCTATGTTGGCACGCGCACCGAGTTGGATGTTTACGGTCTCTTCCCCGACTAAGCGCTCCCTCCGAAGGGCGCGAGCGACAGGCTTGCACTGCACCTTAGACCTTGATGGCCACGCTCAGGCCATCGCGGATGGGAAGGATTGTGGTGTAGAACTCTTTCTGCTCGTAAAGCTTCTGATTGAACTCGAGGATCGCGCGCGTACTCGGGTCGGCCGCGTTCTTCTGCGCAACCCGACCGCTCCAAAGGACGTTGTCGGTAATGAACAGGCCGCCTTTGCGCAAGCGCGGTAAAACCAGGCGCAGCACGCGCGGATAGTCTTCCTTGTCGACATCGTTGAAGATGACGTCGTACTCCTGCTTCTGTTCGGAAAGAAACTCCAAAGCGTCGCCGGTGTGGATTGTGACGCGCGAGGAAACTCCGGCACGATCAAAGTAGCCGCGGGCGCGTTCCGCGTTTCTCTTATCCCCGTCGGTGTAAACGACGCGTCCCAGCTCACCGACCGCCTGGGCCCACCAGATCGTCGAATATCCGATGGCCGACCCGAGCTCAAAAACCGAGCGCGCGCCGATCATCAATGCGAGTTGGTGGAGCACTCGCCCGACGGCCGGCCCTACGATCGGCACGTCGTGCTGGGCAGCGTAGTTTTCCATCTCGATGAGGACGGGGTCGCGCTTAGGCAGCAGCGAATACATATAGTCATCCACTGCGCCAAGGGTGACGCCGTTGAAGTGGCGCCAGGCGGGTTTGTTCACCTTGTTCGGTTTGTTCGGCATTCCGACCTCTCAGGTATTCGGACTCGTGACAAGCACTTACGACAACGTGACTCCCGGCTTCATCTCAGTGATCTCCAGATGCGGAACCAGTTTCTGCAGCGCTCCGGGAGTTCCCGACAACACGGGGAAAGTGGCGAAATGCATCGGAACAATCGTTTTCGGCTTGAGCAAATTGCAGGCATACGCCGCTTCGCGCGGGCCCATTGTGTAGTGGTCGCCAATGGGCAGCATGGCGATGTCGGGAGCATAGAGCTCGCGGATGATGGCCATGTCTCCGAAGACGTTCGTGTCGCCCGCATGGTAGATCTTGATGCCATTGGAGAATTCGATCACATAACCGCAGGCCTCGCCGCCATAGACGAGCTGGTCGCCATCCTGAATCCCGCAGGAGTGGTCGGCGTGCACCATGGTGACTTTGACGTCGCCGACCGTCTGCGTTCCGCCTTTGTTCATCTCGGCTGTTTGTTGAACGCCTTTCTTTTGCAGCCAAGCCGCCATTTCCGGGATGGCCACAACCTTGGGGTGGTGCTTGTTTGCGATCTCGACGGCATCGCCGATGTGGTCGCCATGCCCATGGGTGATCAGCATGATGTCGACGCTCTTGACCTCTCGTTCGTGAGGCGGGCACGCGGGATTGTGCATGATCCAGGGATCGATGATGATCGTCTTCCCGCCGGGAGTCTCCATGCGGAACGTCGCATGGCCCAACCAGGTGAGCCTAATTCCTTTGAGATTCATGGCTGATCGCTCCTAACCGATAAGCACGCAGACTCGGGTGCTGGATGAATTCGGCAGAACCGGATGCCTTGCAGTGGATTTGTGAAGATGCTGACTGCTTTCCCCTAACTGGCTTCCCTAGTTTAATATGAAACGCCATGACCGGCCTTAAGGTACTCATCAAGCGGGAAGAGATCGCCAGGCGCGTTGACGAACTGGGCGCCGAGATCACGAAGGACTTCAAGGGACAGTCCGTGATCTTCGTCGGGGTATTGAAGGGAGCTGCGATTTTTCTCTCGGATCTCGCCCGGCACGTCGACCTCGACGCCACTTTCGATTTCATCGGCGTGTCGAGCTATGGCAACCGCCCGAGCCCGACCCAGGAACTCAAGAGCGGCTGGGATTCGACCGGCGAGGTTAAGCTCACCAAAGATGTCGATCAGTCGATGAAGGACAAGAACGTCATCGTTGTGGAGGACATCCTCGACACCGGGCTTACGCTCACCTATCTCAAGAAGCTGCTTTTGGCGCACCAGCCTCGCGCGCTGAAGATTGCCGCCTTGCTCGATAAGCCTTCGCGCCGCAAACTTCCCCTTGAGGGCGATTACGTCGGCTTCAAGATTCCCGACGAGTTCGTCGTCGGCTATGGGCTCGATTACGCTGAAAAGTACCGCAATCTTGCGGACATCTGCGTGGTGCCGCGCGAATAGAGCCAGTCGCTGCCCAGATCAGCCGCCGCCACGGCAAATTCGACCAGCCGCTGGTCCCTGCCGATGAGTCAAGGAACGCGGCTGCTATCATACGAAACGAATGGGTTCCGTTCTCTCCAAGCCGGACCGCTTGCCGGTTGAGTCGCTGCTGCTCGATGTCGCCGATGTACTAGCGACCTCACTCGACCTCGACACCACTCTGCGCCGGGTCGCGGAAGTTGTGCGCCGCGTCATCGACTACGAGATCTTCGCCATCCTCCTGCTCAACGAGAAGACGCAGGAGCTTCGCTTCCGCTTCCAGGTCGGGTACCCCGCGGATTTTGCTGAACGCAGCCGGATCAAGGTCGGCGTCGGAGTGACGGGACAGGCAGCCCAGACGCGCCAGGCCGTGCTCATCGACGACGTGACGACCGACCCGCGCTACATTGCCGCGATTCCCAACGTGCGATCGGAACTGGCCGTTCCGCTCATTACGAAAAACCGCGTGATCGGGGTCATCGATATCGAGGCGCGGGAACCCGGATATTTCACCGAGGAACACCGCCGCGTTCTTACTCTCGTGGCCTCGCGGATGGCGGCTGGCATCGAGAACGCCCAGCTTTATACCCGGATCAGCCGCCAGGCGCGCATTCTGCTGCTGATGAACGAAATCGCGCGCGAGCTGACCTCCATTCTGAATCTCGACGAACTGCTGGGCCGCATCGCCGAACTCGTCCGGCGCCTCATCGACTACCAGATGTTCAGCATCTTGCTTCTCGACTCCAGCGGCGAGAAATTACAGCATCGCTTCTCTCTTCGGTTTAACGAGAACATCCATCTCAAACGCGAGATCCCGCTCGGTCGAGGACTCGTGGGCGCCGCCGCCACCAGCAAGCGGGCGGTGCTCGTCCCCGACGTGAGCAAGGATCCTCGCTACGTCGAGGCCAATCCCGAGACACGCTCAGAGCTGGCCGTACCTTTGATCTACAAGGACAAAGTCGTCGGCGTGCTCGACCTGGAGCACACGCGCCGCGGATTCTTTACCGAAGACCACCAGCGCACGATGACCACTCTGGCGGCCCAGATCGCCATTGCGGTGGAAAACGCCCGCCTCTACGAGGAGATTGAACGCCAGGAGCGGCGCCTGGAGCGCGATCTCTCGCTCGCCCGCGAGTTGCAGGGCCGGCTGCTGCCGCAAACCCGGCCCAAGCTGGCCCATCTCGATGTGGCGGCAAAGTTTGTTCCCGCCCGCACCATCGGCGGCGACCTGTACGATTTCATTCCCTATTCGCTGTCGCGCCTGGGAATCGTGATCGGCGACGTCAGCGGCAAGGGGGCGCCCGCGGCAATTTATGCCGCGCTGGTGAGTGGAATTCTGCGTTCCCATGCGCCAATCGAGCCCGGCCCGGCGGAAATGCTTGCGGCGGTCAATCTTTCATTGGCCGAGCGGCGCATCGAAGCACAATTTGTCTCCCTGATCTATGCCGTTTGGGACGACGAGCATCGCACCCTTACCGTTGCCAACTCGGGATTGCCCCGGCCGGTGTATCTGCATGGCGGAAAGATTGAAGTCATTGAGGCGACCGGTCTTCCACTCGGCTTGTTTGACGATGCCGAATATGACGAATTCAAGTTCCGCATGAAGCCCGGCGAGATGTTCGTCTTCTTCAGCGATGGCATCCTCGACGCCCGCAATCGCAAAGGAGAACTGTTTGGTCGGGGCCGCGTCGAAAAAATCATCGCCGAATGCGACGGCGCATCGGCCGATTGCGTTGTCGACTCTCTCTTCAAGGCGGTCGCCGAGCACGCTGCGGGAGTGGAAACCTTCGACGATCAGACCGTCGTGGCCATCCGCGTGAAGGCTCCCGCCCATCCTGCCAAGAAGAAATGATCGTGCGCACCAATACAGCATCCCCACGCCCTCCGGGATTTGTCTATCGCGAGGCCGGAGGTAGCGGCTTGCGAGCGCTTTTTCTCCATGTGGAAGGTATTCCGCTGCTGACACTGGCCCGGAAGTATGGCACTCCGCTCTATGTTTATTCGACTGCCACCATCGCGGAACGCTATGCTGCTTTCGATAACGCATTCCGCGGCCTGCCGCATACGATCTGCTACTCGGTCAAAGCCAATTCCAACTTGACTATTCTCCGCTTGCTGGCACAGAAAGGCGCCGGCTTCGATGTCGTCTCTGGAGGAGAACTTAAGCGCGTTCTGGCTGCCAGTCGCAAGTCAGCGGCCAAGGTAGTGTTTTCCGGAGTCGGCAAGACCCGGGAGGAACTCACCGCGGCTTTGCGAGCCGGCATTCTTTTATTCAACGTTGAAAGCGAATCGGAACTCGGAGTGCTTGCCGAGTGCGCGGGCCGTCTCCGCAAGCCGGCGCCGATCGCGCTGCGCGTAAATCCTGATGTGGCCGCCGAGACGCATCCCTACATTTCCACGGGGCTACACAAACATAAGTTTGGCGTTCCGGTCGGTGAGGCGCGGCGGCTGTACGCGAAAGCGGCCTCCATGGGCGGCTTGAAGGTCCGGGGAGTCAGCGTTCACATCGGTTCGCAGATTACTGATGTTGCGCCGTTCGGCGAGGCTATGGAGCGGGTTGCCGATCTGGTGCGTGCCTTGCGCAGCGACGGCCATCGCATTGACTACGTCGACGCCGGCGGCGGCCTCGGCATTCCCTACGATCATCCCGATGCCGGGGACTTTTCGGGCAGAGTCGCCGCCTATGCCCGCGCATTGGATGTCCCACTCCGCGGGCTCAAGGTGCGCCTGTTGATGGAACCCGGGCGCTCTATCATTGGTCCGGCGGGAATGCTGCTGACATCTGTGATCTACAAAAAGGCGAACAACGGGAAGCGGTTTCTGATCGTCGATGCTGCCATGAATGATCTGATCCGCCCGGCGCTCTACGCGGCGCATCACGAGATCGTCCCGGTGAAGATAGGGGAGGATTCAGCCCTTGCGGCCGAAGTCAGCGACGTCGTCGGCCCGGTATGCGAAACCGGCGACTTCTTCGCCCGTGACCGGAAACTGCCTCTAGTTGCCGAGGGCGATCTGCTGGCCATCCTCGACTCCGGCGCGTATGGTATGGCGCTCTCGTCCAATTACAACACTCGCCCGCGTCCGGCCGAGGTTCTGGTGAAAGCCAGGACGGCCAAGCTGATTCGACGGCGGGAAACGGTCTCGGATCTGTTGCGGCCCGAACGATAAACGCAGGACAGCTGCGATTTGGCTTAACTCTGCCGTTCTCCCCACTTCAGCTTCATGCGCAACGCCTGGAAGAAATCGGAGCCGGTGCGGAAGAGGTTCACCTGATGTTTGGACCGGCGGCAGCGCACGCGATCGCCATCCCGCAGATCGAGTCCGGGTTGTCCGTCGAGACTCAGATAGGCTACCTCTTCCTCGCTGCGCAGCAGAATCTCAATCTCCACGGAATCCGGCACAACCAGCGGACGATGGGTTAGCGAATGCGGCGCGACCGGAGTAATGACGAATGCGTCGACAGTCGGCATCAGCACGGGCCCGCCGGCGGACAGCGAATAGGCCGTTGAGCCCGTGGGCGTGGCCACGATCATTCCGTCGGCGCGGTAACTCGAGACGAAAACTTTGTCCACATAGAGGTCGTAAGTGTTCAACCGGGCGAGGGCGGTCTTGTTGACCACCGCGTCATTGAACACGAGGTAGCTGCCGCGAATGGACTCCCCGCGCAGCAACCGGCATTCCATCAGCGAGCGATGTTCGACCGGGGCCTGACCCTTGGCGATGGCATCGAGCATCGCAGGGAGTGATTGCAAAGGCACATCGGTCAGGAAACCGAGCGAGCCGAGATTCACTCCGAGGAGCGGTACGTCAATCGGCGCCGTCACTCGCGCGGCGGATAATAACGTCCCATCCCCGCCCAGCACGATCACCAGGTCGAGGTTTCTCGACGACATCTGCGATCGCGTAACGATTTCCAGATTCGACGCGTAATTCCCCGTTTCCTCATCGACAATGACCTTGTACCCATGGGCGGAAAGCCAGGCCAGAAGCTCCGGCACAATCTTTGCGACTGCCGGACGGTCCGGACGCGACATGATGGCTGCGGTTTTCGAGGAGGACGCTTGCGGGCTGGACATAGTGACGGCGAAAGTTAGATTGTACCCAATCTCAGGTCATTCCCGCGCTGCTCGAACCGAACGTCAGAAAGCAGCATGCAGAAGGAACTCGCGATTGCCTTCCGCGCCCAGGATCGGTGATTGAATAGCGTCAGCCTCGAATGCGCCTAAATCAATCAACGTTGTCTTCACACGATCGACTGCGGCCATCTGAACCTCGGGCTTGCGCACAATCCCGCCCTTCCCCACCTCGTCCTTTCCCGCTTCGAATTGGGGCTTGACCAGGACAACTATCTGCTTCCCGGTCCGTTCTCCGGCTGGGAAAGCGGCCGCCACTACCGCAGGAAGAACCAGCGTCGCTGAAATAAAGGAGACATCCATAGCGACGAAATCCACGTTTTCCCTGAGCATCTCGGCGGTCAGATAGCGCGCATTCGTTTTTTCGAGCAGCCGGACTCGTGGATCCTGGCGGAGTTTGAAATCCATCTGGCCGTAACCGGTGTCAATGGCAACGATGCGGGCTGCTCCACGCTGCAGCAGGCAATCGGTAAAGCCTCCAGTGGAAGCCCCGACATCGAGACAGGCTTTGCCCGCAACATCGATCTTCCAATAGTCGAGAGCCCGCTCGAGCTTTAATCCGCCGCGGCTTACGTAATGAAGATCGTTGCCCAGCAATCGGAGAGCACAGTCTTCCGCGACCTGGGCTCCGGCCTTTTCGAGTTTTTGTTCATCGACCAGAACCTTGCCGGCGAGAATCAGAGATTGTGCACGCTCGCGCGAACCGGCGAGCCCGCGGTCTACCAGCAATTTGTCGAGACGAATCTTCACGCCAGAAATTGTCGAGACGCCACGAAAGTGCCAGCACTCGCTCTAGTGCAAAGTGCTGAACCGATTCTCGATGAATCACTTACGAGAGTACTTGTGGCCTTTTCCACAGAATTTTCCTCGCCGGTGTTGAAAACTTCGGCGCGCAAAATGCCGAGACGCTGCGATGTGCTCCCATCAGGCCACAAAACAAAAGCCGCCTGCCGGCGGCTTTTATTCTCCGACTCGAGCCAATCATCCTGCAACTTCTTCGAGAAGTTTTTGATCGATGTCGAAGTTGGCGTGCACGTTCTGCACATCATCGTGCTCTTCCAGCGCTTCCATCAACCGGATCATCGTGTTCGCCGCGGCGCCTTCCAGCTTGATGTAGTTCTGCGGAATGTTGGCAACGCTCGACGATGCGGGAGTAATGCCGGCCTTCTTCACGGCTTCGAGTACCTGTTCGTAGGCGGAAGGTTCGGTTAGAATCTCCCAGTTGTCGCCGTCATCATTGAGATCTTCGCCCCCGGATTCGAGGACGATATTCATCAGATCGTCTTCCTTCGCCACGCTCTTGGGAACGATAATGTCGCCCTTCTTGTGGAACATCCAGGAGACGGCTCCGGCTTCGGCCATGTTGCCGCCGTTTTTTCCGAAGACATGGCGAATTTCGCTCACGGTGCGGTTGCGGTTGTCGGTGTTGATGTCGAGAAGGATCGCAACTCCGCCGGGCCCGTAGCCTTCGAGGGTAAATTCCTCATAAGTTGCACCCGGCAATTCGCCGGTGCCACGCTGGATGGCGCGTTTGATGTTGTCCGCGGGCATGTTCTCGGCTTTCGCAGCGGCAATCGCCGTGCGCAGACGCGGATTCGATTCCGGATCGCCGCCGCCGTTTTTAGCGGCGATGCTGATTTCCTTGATAAGACGAGTAAATATCTTGCCGCGCTTGGCGTCGAGCGCGCCCTTCTTGTGCTTGATTGTCGCCCATTTTGAATGGCCGGACATGGTTCGACCTCGTGTCTAAAAGTCTGTCTTTAAAGAACTTTGGATGGCGCAGGATTCGCCTTCAGAGGAGATCACAGGATAGCCTCGATAATTACGCAGGCGACAGTCGATTATAGCATGCGCTTGCGGCGAGATAACAAGCTGCTCTACCAGCACGTCTTCTGAGCACGATCGCTCTCTCGGTCATCGGGGGCGGTATTGACTGTCCCTGTCTTGACTCCTAACATGCCAATGCAAGATTACTGCCCCCTGAATTGCTATGATCGGCCAGCTTATCGGGCATTACCGGATCATCGAAAAAATCGGCGCCGGAGGCATGGGAGAAGTCTTCCGGGCGCATGACGAACGGCTGGGGCGCGACGTGGCCCTGAAGCTGATCCGGCCGGCCTCGAGCAACAATCCCGACCACTTGCGGCGCTTCGAACAGGAGGCCCGCGCTGCTGCCGCGTTGAATCATCCCAATATTCTCTCTATCTATGACGTAGGCTTCGAGGGCGCGAATCCCTATATTGTTTCCGAGTTGCTCGAAGGCAGTACCCTGCGCCAGCGCCTGCTGCAGGGTCCGATTCCAGTGCGCGAGGCGGCCGACTACTCGCTGCAAATCGCCCATGGCCTGACCGCCGCGCACGAGCGTCATATCGTCCACCGCGACCTGAAGCCGGAAAACCTTTTTCTCACGAATGAGGGTCGCGTCAAGATTCTCGATTTCGGCGTAGCCAAACTCCACATGCCTCAGGACGAGAATCGCTCGATGGAAGCTCTGACCACAGTGACCAAGAGCGGAGCCGTGGTCGGCACCGTGGCCTACATGTCGCCCGAGCAATTGCGCGGCAAGGCCGTTGACCATCGCAGCGACATCTTCAGCTTCGGGGCGATTCTCTATGAGATGTTTGCGGGATGCCGGGCTTTCCGGGGCGAAACCGAAGTCGACACCATGACGGCAGTCCTCCGCGAGGAACCGTCGGAAGACCGGCTTGAGGACGCTGCAATTCCCTCTTCTTATCAGGATATCGTCCGACACTGCCTCGAAAAGGATCCCGAGAATCGTTTCCAATCGGCACGGGATTTGGCGTTCGCCCTCCAGACGGTGAGCGGCTCGTCTCCGGGTCGCGAAGCTTTCCACCTGAAGTCGAGGCGTTCCATGCGGCGCTTGCCTTGGGCGATCGTCGCAGCCATGGCGGTAGTCATCGTGGCTCTAGCGGTGGCGCAGCTTCTGGAAGTACCCGCGCCACCGCCCGAGTATCGCCGGCTAACCTTCGAATCGGGAACGGTCTATTCCGCCCGTTTCGCCCCGAACGGCCAGTCGATCGTCTACAGCGCCGCCTGGAACGGCAAACCCGTCCAGATCTTCTCGACTGTCGGCAATTCCCTTCTTGCACAGCCGCTGGCTTTGAGTGATGCCAGCCTGCTCGCAATCTCCCGTTCGAATGATCTGGCGGTGGCATTGAATGCCACCCACAACGGTCAACTGGAGATCGTCGACGGCATGCTGGCCACGGCTCCTTTGGCCGGAGGATCTCCGCGGGAAGTGCTCTCCGACGTGCACTGGGCCGATTGGGATCCCAGCGGAAGATTGGCCGTTGTACATAGCCTTGGTGGCCATAGCCGCCTCGAGTATCCAGTGGGCAATGTCATCCATCAGAGCTCGGGGTGGATCAGCCACATTCGCTTCTCGCCCGGCGGAGACAAGATTGCATTCCTCGACCACCCCGCGCTTTGGGATGATCGAGGCACGGTGTGTGTCACAGACTTGACCGGCCATGTAATCAATCTCACCCCGGAGTGGGAATCAGCCGACGGCCTGGCATGGAGGCCCGACGGCAAGGAAATCTGGTTCACCGCGGCCGAGAAGGGCAACAACAACAACTTGATGGCGGTGAATCTGGCCGGCAAGGTTCGCACGCTGCTGGTGCTGCCGTCAGGGCCCACGCTGCAGGACATCGCCCCCGATGGGCGTGTACTGATCGTGCAACATTCCAAGCGCCTGGCGATGGCCGCCAGCGTTCTTGGGAACAAGGCCGACATCGATCTTTCCTGGCACGACTGGAACGTTGCGAAGGATATTTCCCGCGACAGCCAGTTTGTTCTCTTCGAGGACGCGAGCGAAGCCGCGGGACCTCGCTACGCGGTAGCCATTCGCCGTTTCGACGGCACGCTTCCGGTGCGGTTGGGCGAGGGCAGCGCGGGCGCGCTTTCTCCCGACGGCAAATGGGCAATCTCGTTTGCCATGACCACTCCCGAGCAGGTGGTCCTGCTTCCTATCGGAGCCGGACAGGCGCGCACTTTGAACTCCAAAGGTCTGGAGCAGATCCACAACGGCTGGGCGCGATTTATGCCCGACGGGAAGGGAGTTATGGTCAATGCCAGCCAGCCGGCCCACGCCGCCCGTTGCTTCCGGCTGGCGCTCGATGGGGCCGACCCCAAACCTCTGACACCGGAAGGAACCCACTGCGGTCCGCCCTCGGACGATGGCAAGTTCCTCGCGACGACGGACCCGAATGGCGCAGTGATCCTGTATCCGCTCGGCGGTGGCGCTTCTCGAGTGATCCCCGGACTTCCTGCCGAGTTTCACCCCGTGCAGTGGTCGGAAGACAGCTCGTCCCTCTATGGGTATCGTGAGGGAGAGATCCCATCGCGTGTCTACAAGGTAGATGTTGCGAATGGAAGGCAGGCGGTTGTCCAGGAGCTGCGGCCCGGCGCACCCGCTGGAGTCGTCACCGTTTCTCCGGTGGTCGTAAGCCACGACGGAACACGCTTCGCTTACAGCTACAATCAAACACTTTCCGTGCTCTATCTGATTTCCGGCCTGCGCTAGCGAGCCCCTTGTCCATCAATCGAGCGGTCCGGCGAAATCCATCGGCACATAGTGGAAGAAGATTGAAGTCGAAGTGCGCCCTTCGCCAAGAACTCCTCGGTAGTGAGGCAGCCGGGTTCCGCGATAAGCGAGCCCATCCCCGAGGGCCTGACACACGGCAACCGAACCCTCCGGAGTATCAAGTTCGATCGGCCAGGGGGTCTCCAATTCCGGTTCGGGTGAGAAATCCAGGCAGAGCGTGATGCTGAACTCGCACTGTTCCCGATCGATATGCTTTCGAAGCTCCGCTCCGCTCAAGTAAGAAGCCAGATAAACGTAAGACGGTTTGAGCGGCTCGCCGGCCAAAGCGCTGAAGGACTTGGCGATCTGATGGTGGAAAAATCTGGCCACGGGCTCGTTGTAGGCGACATAGCGCCGCGCGCTCTGCCCGTCGCCCAGACGAATGGCTCCGGAGCGGACCAGATAACGGTAGTAGCGGCGCAAAGCAGCGACATGGAATGGATGGATCAAGCCCGAAATCGGAGCATATCCTTTCGCGCGGAAACCAGCAGACAGCGTCTGCACGACTTCTTCCTGTTCTCGTTGGCGGCGCGAGAAATCGTCCGCTGGTACAAGAATTCCAGCCGCCGCGAGCCGTAAGCGCGCATCGCGATCCAGTCCGACCAAAATGGGCTCTCCCGCAGTCAGACCTCGCACAATCGATTCGAACTGTGGGCCCAGCCAGAAGGGACGCAGTGTCTGGTCGGGCTGGTCTCGCACCCACGCGATCGTTCCGTCGTTGGCCAATCCGGCCAGAAGGTCCATCCGCGCAGTCATTTCAGGTGGCACTTGGCCGCCGGAGCATAACCTGCACTCGGGATTAAGATACAGTGGCTCGCCGGCAAACGATTCCCTGCTCTCCAGGCCCAGTTTCCGCACGGCGCGACGTGGGATTAGATGAAATGGCAGATCATCCAGCCGGCAATGAAAGCGGTCCGGAGGAAGCGGCGCAGCGCACGTCTGCTGCGAAGCTCCCTCCATCAGGGCCGCCATCCATTCCAGCCACGCCGGTTTGTTTATCGACGAAGCCATCCATTTAGCGTAAAGCGACTGTCGGCAAAGAGCCCGGAGGGACAACTCATCGCGGTCACCTCGTGCATCAGTTCACACGGAAAGAAGACGATCTGGTTCTGCTGTGGAACGATGGTCTGCCAGGTGCCTTCGCTCACGTATCGATCGTCCTTTAGCCGGGCATCGTGAATGCGCAGTTCCCCACCTTCGAAGGCTCGCGGCTCGCGGTGGAAGAAATATACGAACGTCAGGTAGCGCCGGCGGACCGGTTCGCTCCCGCTGTCGCTGTGAAAGCGGAAAAAGTCGCCGTCGTTGCTGGCGGTGATCTGGGCCTCCACCCCGGACACGGCGAAGTCGTCCATCTCCAGCCTTCGCAGCACTTGCGACAAGACCGACCGGATACGCTCCAGCATCAGGTTTTCGTACCGGCCAATCTCCATCAGCACCCGCGACCGCCGGTGTTCGTAGTTGATGACGCCGCCCTCGGTTGCGGAAATCACCTCGCTGGTGCGGAACTCCGCCTCATGCGCCAGCGTGAAGCGGGTGAGTTCTTCCAGTTCCTGCGGCGCCAGGAACTCATCCAGGACGACGCATCGCGCCGGAAGCACCGCCGGCCGTTCGGTGATCTCCACGACCGTTTCCGAGGCGATGGTGGCATTCGCCTTGGGACCAGGAGGCTCTGGCTGGACCGGAAGCTTAGGCGCTTTTGCTGGCCGCTTCACGCCCGGCGGTTCCGGCTGCACGGGCACGTCAGTTGGCAACTTTGTCCCCGGAGGTTCCGGCTGCCCAGGAGGACTTGGCGGACCCGGAGTTTTCAGGGGCTCACCGGGTGGCTCTGGTTGCCTTGCCTCGATCTCCCCCGCAGCGCGCTCTGCTTCCCGGGCCGGCGCCGAACTGCGTTCCAGTATCTTCTCGACGATGCTGGCTCCGAGCACCGAGCAAGCTCGCTGGGCGACTGTTTCTCCCACCGCAGATGCGATCGCCGCCCGCACCGCCTCTTGCGTCCGCCGATCCAATCCGGCATCCGCTGTCGCATGTTGCAACACCGAAGTCAGCAGGGCTCGTTCCCGGGCCCCCAGAATCCGCTCATCTTCCATGAGCATTGCGGAGAATGAATCCAAGATTTGTTTTGAGGTCATCTGCAGACACGCCTCCCTTCGTGGCAAATGCAATCTTTTGTCCAGAGTCTACGCGACTGGGGAAGCGCGACGACGCGCGTTGACCATATACCTAATGGCTGTTGATAACCAAGAGAATTCTTGCCAGGGAGCTACTCTAGCGCGACGCCATCGCCCCAACCATCGATTGAAAAATCTTCACCCCATCGGTGCCGCCCAGCTCGGGCTCGGCTGCGCGTTCCGGATGCGGCATCATGCCGACGACGTTCCCTCCGGCGCTGCAGATGCCCGCGATATTGTCGAGCGAGCCGTTGGGATTTGCTTCCGGCGTAAGCTCGCCGGCGGGAGTGCAATACCGGAACACAATCCGGTCGCCGCGACGCAGTTCCTCAAGCGTCGCCTCATCGCAGAAATAATTGCCTTCCATGTGGCCGATCGGGATGGTCAGCACCTCTCCCTTTGTGCAGAAATTCGTGAACGGAGTGTCGATATTCTCGACACGAATTTCAACCGGCTTGCAAACGTATTTCAGACCTACATTTCGCATCAGGGCGCCGGGAAGCAGTCCCGACTCGCACAAGATCTGGAATCCATTGCAGATGCCGAGCACGAGCCCTCCCGAGGCGGCAAACTTCCGCACCGATTCCATCACTGGAGAGAACTTGGCGATCGCCCCGGTGCGCAAGTAGTCTCCATAGGCAAAGCCCCCGGGGACGATCACTGCGTCGCAGTTTTCCAGATCGTGCGATTCATGCCACAGAAAGGTAACCGGCTGCTTGGCCACGTGCTGGATCGTCCAGTAAGCATCATGATCACAATTCGAGCCTGGGAAAATGATGACGCCGAATTTCATGCTGCCCTCAGTTTAGGGGATTTGTGGCTAGGATAGCATGCGGCGCGGCGGAGAATGGGCGGCGGACTCAAGAATACCGATGACGATCAGCGAACACAGGCCAGGCTGGAAGCCCGAATTGCAGGACGATTATTGCGGCGGTTGCGCCTGCGCTGCGTTTGGCGGCGTTGCGAGCAATGACTGGGGTAGTGGAACCTGATCGGCTCCTATATCGCTCCTGGTGGTCTGGGACGCACTCGGACCATCAGACTGCGGAGGATATCCCTTGGCCTGCACGATCGCCCAATGCCATTCGTCGCCGGCGGCGACATTCACGCTGAGCGGGGCGCTGAACACGGTCGTCGTCAATGGCGGCGCCGCCGCCCGCATCTTGTAGATGACCGTGGTATCCGGCTTCTTTTCCGGCCGAACCTCCGAATTCGGCAGAAGGTCATTGGCAACAAGAGCTCCGGGGAGACTGCTATCCGACAATGAGATGTCCCGGGGAGCGTTCTTTTTCACCACCGTCAGCGCGATTGCAAGTTCGCTGACATGCCAATCGGTTCCGTTGAAAACCGGAACCACCAGCGCGTCGCCTTCGATGGTAGCCGGTCCCGTGAGCCTGGCCGCCTCGGCTGGCGGGAGGTCCATTTCTGCGTACTGGTTGGAAAGCAGAGCCTTGGTGTTGGCACTGAAGGAGAGGCTGCAAGAGACGTCCGGCGCCGATACCTGGAAGGCGTTTCCGTCCCCAGCCATGAAATACTTCAGCACTGAATCCGCGCCGCGGCTCTCGGCGCGCTGGCTGGCTACCTGCTTCATCACTTGTGACAAATTGTCGTTGTCGATGACTTCGTCCGCGGGCGCGGGCTTCTTGCGGAATTGTCGCGCAACATCGCCAAGCGGAACGTCGTCCGGGTTGTCTTGCGCCAGACCTCGCGGAACCACGAGCAGAAATAGCAGGGCAAGCGCCGCCAGGAGGCCGAGACGAAGGTTCTTCGAAATAAGGGAGCGTAACATGACGCCTCAGGTTCGAGAACGCACGATGCCTCGTAAACACAAAGGCATCTATTTGCCCTGGACCCTACAGCCGATTTTAGTAATTTGCGCGGAAAATCGAGAGATGACCAAGGTACTGAGGAAGCACTTCAGACAACGGGAAGGAATCTGAGGAGGGAAAGCTATGGGCGCGCGACGACGAAATGGAGGCGCAACGGGGCGCGCGCCCTAGCCCTTGGTACAACCCTCCTACAAAAGGCCCTGAGACCGGAACCGTGTGACTGGGTCTACGACTGGCGTTGCTTGCCGCCGGAAAATCCAACGGGCCACCGCAAAGCCTATTGCCGCATAGCACAGATGCACCATTCGCATACTCACCCCCCATGCCGTCGGGATCGGTTTCATCGGACCCTAAGGGGAGGAACATCAGAATCTATCGGCACAATAGCAACGCCCTGCAGTTGGGACAAGGCACATCGGTGCCATCGAAGTGGCACGGAAGTAATAGAACGTAACCCGAAAAATCAACAGCGTTGGAGGAAGTTGCGGTTTTTTGCAACTTTTCCAACGCTGTCTGCTTCAACCGCGTTTATATGGAATCAATGCGCCGGGACAGGCTCCTCTGCCGCTTTGTCCGGCGGCGGCACGACCACGGTCGACAGGCTTCCTTGCGCCGTCAGTTTCTGGAAGTCTGCCAGGTCGCGGCGTTGCAGATCCTCCCATCGGCTCAGGAGTTCGCCACTCTGCCGCTTCAATTTGTCGAATTCCTCCTGCTCAGCCGCAGTCGGGGCGGAGTCGGCCGTGCCGACATCCATGGCGAGGTATGCCAGCTTCGCGTCGAGCTGCGGCGGATAGGCCAGCGAGTCCTCATCAGAGCTGATCGTCAGGTTGATGAGTTGATCCCGTACTTCCACCAGCTTTCGATCCAGATCGTCAGCCGCCGATGAAATCGTCTTGGCGCTCACGTTTTCCGGCAGACGCCGCTTGAGCCCGGACAGCTGCGCCCGCACATCCTGAATCTGATTCACCGTGTCATAGACGCGGCTCAGCTCACCCCGGGTCGCCAGCAGCAGGTTCAATTGCGCCTCCAGATCGGTCTGGCTGACGTTGACCCGCGGATCCAGCTTCAGATCGAACGGCTCGGTCAGAGTCTCGCCATTCGCGACGAGCCTCACTTGATATTGCCCGGGCGCGGCCACCGGACCTCGATCTCCCGCGCTATATTCCCACAGGTAGTATCCGGGCACGCGGTGCGCGTCCTCATAGCGCAAATCCCAGACAAAGCGATTGAGCCCGGCTTCCGGTTTCAGCTCTTTCTCCGGCTTTTTGTCGTCCGGGCCGAGCGGCTCTTCCAGCGGCGCATACTCCTGGCTCGAATAGGAACGGATGACTTTCCCTGACGCATCGAGGATTTCCAGCCTGGTCTCCGCATCGGCTTTGGGCGCATCCTTCAGGTAGTAGTAAATAATGGCTCCCGACGGCGGATTCTGCCCCACTCCGCTTGGCGTGTGGTGCCAGCTCAGCGCTCCGGCCTGAATTCGGAACGCCGTTTCCGGCTTGTAGAGGAAGGCGTCTTTCTGCGCGGTCTCGTCGCTGTATTGGCGAAGCGGGCTGAGATCATCCAGGATCCAGAACGCCCGCCCGTGCGTCGCTACGATCAGATCGTTGCCTTTGACGGCCAGATCGTGAACCGGAACCGTGGGCAGATTCAACCGCAAAGGCCTCCAGTTCTCTCCATCGTTGAAGGAAACAAAGATGCCTTCCTCGGTTCCGCAGTAAAGCAGGCCTCGCCGCTTCGGGTCTTCGCGCACAACCCGCACGAAGGTCGTGTCGGGAATCCCCTGGGTCAGCTTGGTCCAGGTCTTTCCATAATCGCTGGTCTTGTAGATGTAAGGACGGAGATCGTCAAACTGGTGGCGATCGACGGCGACGTATGCCGTTCCGGCGTCAAACGGTGAAGGATCAATTTGGCTGATGCGGCTCCAGTCCGGTATTTCCTTCGGAGTCACGTTCGTCCAGGTCTTGCCCTCATCCTGCGTCAACTGGATCAGGCCGTCGTCGGTTCCTACCCACAACAGACCCTTTTTGAGGGGAGATTCCGCCAGCGCGAAAATGGTGTCGTAGTACTCCGTGCCCGAGTCGTCGAGCGTGATGTCGCCGCCCGAGGCCTTTTGCTTGCTCTTGTCATTTCGCGTCAGGTCCGGACTGATTGCCTGCCAGTGCACCCCGCCGTCGGTCGTCTTGAACAGGACTTCGCCGCCGTGATACAGCGTGTTGGGATCGTGCGGAGAAATGAGCACGGGCGCCGTCCACTGAAACCGGTGCTGCAGGTTGGCAGCACCGTGCGCATCCGACAACTCGGGTTCCTCGGTGATCGATTTCACTTGCCCGATGTGCCGGTCGTAGCGCGTGATATTGCCCTCGTAGTCGGCGGCATAAACGATGTCCGGATCCCGCGGATCGGGCGCAATATAACCGGCCTCGCCTCCTCCCACGTCGTACCAGTCGCTGCGGCTGATCGAGCCCTCATCGCTGCGGCTGGCGATCGCCACCGTCCCGCTATCCTGCTGCGAACCATAGACACGGTAGGGCGTCGCGTTGTCGGTGATCACGTGGTAGAACTGCGCCGTCGGCTGATTGTCTTCCGCCGTCCATGTCTTGCCGCCATCGACGGTTACGGTGACCCCGCCGTCGTTCGACGCAATCATGCGCCGCGTATCCAGCGGATCGATCCAAAGCCCGTGATTGTCTCCATGCGGCACGTGCACCTTGTCGAACAGGTGACCGCCGTCGGTCGACTTCCAGGTTTCCACGTCCATGATGTAAACCACGTTCTCGTCGCGCGGGTCGGCAATGATGTGCATGTAGTACCACGGCCGTTGCCACAAGGGGTGGCTGGGATTCACGAAGCGCCAGTTCTCGCCGCCATCATCGGAGCGATAGAGCCCGCCCTCCGGATTGCGAGCCTCGATCAACGCATAAACGCGCTCGGAGTTGGCCGCCACGGCAACCCCGATTCGTCCGTATGGCCCTTTTGGCAAGCCATGCTCCTCCAGGCGCTTCCAGGTCGTCCCGCCATCGCTGGAACGATAGAGTCCGCTGCCCGGCCCTCCATCATCCATGCTCCAGGAAGTGCGCCTCGCCTGCCACAGAGCTGCGAAGAGAATGTTCGAATTGTGGGGATCAAACGCCACGTCGATTCCCCCCGTGTTTTCATCTTTGTAGAGAACTTTCTCCCAGGTCTTCCCACCGTCGGTCGTGCGGAAAATGCCGCGTTCGGTGTTCGGGCCGTAGGGATGTCCCAGCGCTGCCACGAAGACAATGTCAGGATTGGCGGGATTGATGATGACTTTGCCGATGGCGCGCGTGTCGCCCAGGCCCACGTTCTTCCAAGTTTTGCCGCCGTCTATCGACTTGTACACGCCATCGCCGTGCGAGATGTTGCCCCGGATGCAGGCTTCTCCCGTCCCGACATAAAGAATGTTCGGATCGGAGTTCGCCACGGCCAGGCTGCCGATCGCCGACGTTCCTTCTTTATCGAAAACCGGCGCCCAGGTCATAGCGGCGTCGGTCGATTTCCAGACTCCGCCGCCGGTGGCGCCAAAGTAGTAAGTCGTAGGATCACCGGGAACACCCGCTGCGGTGAGGGATCGCCCGCCGCGAAACGGACCGATCAGGCGGTATTTCATGCCTTTAAAGGGCTTTTCTTCAGCGGACGTCTGCCCTGCGGTTTCAGGCCGGCCGTTGGTGGAAACCGATGTCGGCGAAGTTTGACTGGCCTGCGTCGGTTTGACCGCTTTGGAATGACGTTCCGGCTTCGCTTGCGTGCTGGCAGGTGTGGCAAGCCACGCGACGCACCCGGCCAGCAAGACAATCTGTGCTGCTACGACCGCAATCCTGCAAACTCGTTGTATACCCACCATTTGGAACCCCCGGGGAAGAATGGAATCTCACTATCGTAATCTCCCGCGGGGCTTGTGAAAAGGGAGGGTCTGGCGGCGCGCAGGGTTGCGGCTTCTTTCTTTCTGAACCAGAGATTTTATGTGCGGCGCGAAACTTGCGCCTGGGCAGTGACGGACTCTCGCATGATGCTCTCCAGCTTGCACTGATGCTTACCTAGTTCGGCGGCGGCAGCCTGGGCAACTTCGCGAATGAGGTGAATTCGCTCTCGGCATGCAGGCTCCGCTTTTTCCTTGCTCTCCTCAGCCAGCAGATCGCAATAGCCGACGATGATCGACAAGCGGTTGATCAGATCGTGTGCCAGCATGCAACTCGGCTGATAAACTATGTCATTCTGCTTCGACATCGCGGCCACCCCACAATCCAGATTTGCCTTCTTCGCCTTCCATGGGAGCGATTGTGGCGCGGGGGCGTGAATCGGGATGTGATTGAAATCACGCACCCGAAGTGACGAGCGTCATAGCCCTGTCGGTGACGTGAGAAGAATCTTACTTCTTTGTTATCAATAACTTCTTCGCGGCCTCAAGCTCTTTCCGCTTGGCTTCGTCGACCTTGGGATATGCCAGGTTCAGCGACTCCAGTGTGTCGACAATCACAGTTGAGATTACCAGCCGGCTGAACCATTTGTTATCTGCCGGCACAACATACCAGGGAGCATGGCTGGTGGCCGTGTTCCGGATCATGTCTTCATACGCCTTCTGGTAATCGTCCCAATATTTGCGCTCGTGAATGTCGGACGCGGAGAACTTCCAGTTCTTCTCCGGTTCGTCGAGACGTGCGAGAAAGCGCTTCTTTTGTTCCTTTTTGGAAAGATGGAGGAAGAACTTCCGGATTACCGTTCCGCTGCGCGCCATGTGGTGTTCAAAGCAGCGGATGTCTTCGAATCGTTCATCCCAAATGTGCTTGCCCACCAGCGACGCCGGAGTTTTCTGGCTCTTGAGAATCTCCGGGTGCACGCGCACCACCAACACCTCCTCGTAATAGGAGCGGTTGAAGATGCCAATGTGCCCGCGCTCGGGAAGGTCGCGCGTTGTCCGCCACAAGAAGTCATGTTGCAATTCGAGTTCGGACGGGGCCTTGAAGGAGAAGACCTGGCAACCCTGAGGATTCACTCCCGACATGACATGCTTGACGGCCCCGTCTTTGCCCGCCGCATCCATCGCCTGAAAAATGAGCAGCAGAGCCCATCGATCTTGTGCGTAGAGCATGTCTTGCAGTTCCGCCATGCGCGCGATTCCCCCCTGCAGGGCGGCTTCGGCGTGTTCCTTTGACCGCCAGTGTCCTGTGTCGGCGGGGTCAAAATCTTTCAGGCGGAAATGCTTCCCGCCGCTAATGCGAAATGTATCGGCCAGTTTCCCCTTCTTCATGGTTTCTCCCGAAAGTAAACGCCTGGCTGCAAATATCCGGAATCATTTTCGACGCGGATTCATACCCCGACCGGCCTCGCAGCCGCAACCCGGAGTTTTGCCAGGTGCCAGGCATCAAAACCTCCAATCACGTTGGTCACCTGCCGGAAGCCTGCGCGCTCCAGCAGGCTGCAGGCAATCATGCTCCGGTAGCCGCTCTTGCAGTGCACTGCGATCGGCGCCTCGCGGTTAATTTCCGGCGGCGCTATCTTGAAGTGATCCAGAGGCCACCAAATCGCGTTTTCGATATGTCCCGCTTCCCATTCGGGCGCTCGGCGGACATCCAGCACCTGCACTTGCACTCTCCCCGATTCAACTCGGGATGCGAGATCCGTGACCGTCACCTGCGGCGTTATCGCGACCGGGAAGCCAGCCTGACGCCACGCCGCCGTGCCGCCATCCAGATATCCATCCAACCCTTCGATGCCGACCCGCGCCAGCCTGAGCCGGGCTTCCTGTAGTTGCTCCTCCGATGCAGCAATCAGCACCGGGTGCGAAGTCAACCCAAGCAGTGTTCCCGCCCACGAGGCAAACTGACCGGACAAGGCAATGTTCACCGAGCCCGGCACATGCCCGTCGGCAAACTCGTCGCCGGAACGGACATCGAGCGCGATTTCACCAGCTTCCTGCATGGCATGAAGTTCGGCCGGGGCAATGACGCGTAGCGGCGGCAACTCCGAAAGCGCGACGGCCCCGGTCCGGTTGATTTCGGCATCCTCAAGGAAGTACTCCGGTCGCGCCGGCAGGTTTGCGGTAAGCTGCGTGATGAATTCTTCGCGGCTGGGTATCTGCAGCGCGTAGTTGGTCAGCCGCTCCGTGCCGATCGTGGATGAGCGCTCCGCCCGCATGTTCTTGCCGCACAGCGATCCGGCTCCATGGGCGGGATATACCAGGACGTCGTCGCCCAGCGGTATGAGCTTTTGATGCAGACTGTCATAGAGCAGACCGGCCAACTGCTGCGGGGTGTGTCTGGGCGACAGGTCCGGACGCCCCACATCTCCGATGAATAGAGTGTCCCCCGTCAATACGGCCCACGGCGCGGGAGACTTTTCTGCTTCGATCACCACCAGGCAGATGCTCTCTGCCGTGTGGCCGGGAGTTTCCAATACCCGGATGGAAGCCTTGCCGAACCGTAGTTCAAAGCCATCGCTCACCGGCACATGCGGAAATTCGGCTCCGGCTTGCGCGCCCATGTAGATCTTCGCCCCAGTGCGCGCGGCCAGTTCTCTGTGCCCCGAGACGAAGTCGGCGTGCAGGTGGGTTTCAAAAATGTGCCGGATGGCGAGATGATGTTCGGCGGCGGCTTTCAGGTACAACTCGACGTCTCGTTGCGGATCAATCACGACCGCTTCACCTTCGGACGCCAGCATGTACGACGCGTGCGCCAGGCACCCCAGATAGAACTGTTCAAAGTACATCGGCATGGCTCCAAGTCGCGTTCGACTGAATGCTAGTCGAAATCTACGGCTGACGCCATGCACAAGAATGACTAAGGCTTGGAGGATCCACCTCTACAGGATGGAAACTGCGACCTAGGCAGGCAGTGGAGCGATGAACTCCAGTCCAAAGCAGAATCCGTTGCGCGAGCGGACCACTGCCGGAACCCTGGAGTGAAACGGAGTCTCGAATTCGAGTTCGAGCAGGTCCCCCGGATTCAGAAAGATGCCGGCATAGAGCACCATGCCGCCTTCACTCAGCTCGGTTCCACGGCCGGGCACCACGGTGGTCGAGAATCCCTTGGAAGTCACCACGCGCACCGACAAATCCACCGGAAGGCGGTCCCATCGGCGCGTGTTCGACTGGCTCAACATCGCAACCTAATCTTTCTCCCTCGGACCGATTCCTTCAAATTACCAAGGGGAAACCGGAGTTGGGTCCCAAGTACACAAGTTGTGCGCTTTGCACGCCCACAGGCGTCGTTGCCGGATATCGCGACTCACCCCTAAGCTCCAGCGAATCAGCTAGATGCCGGTCGTTTGGTATTGCAGCACAGCGACTGCGAGCCGGTAATCGTATCCTGCTTCCACATTAGCGATCTGGGCTTGTGTCTGCTGCAGTTGGGCCTCGCTCAATTCGACGATCGAGCCCAATCCCAGCTTGTACCGCTCCTGTGCCAGGTTGAGCGCGAGATTGGCCTGGTCGAGAAGTTGCTGGGTAACGGCCAGGCGCTCATAGGAGGTCTTGGCATTGAGCCAACTGGTGCGGACGTCGCGCGAAATGCGGTCGCGAATATCGCGCAGGCGCTCCTGCGCCGCCTGCGCCCGGATTGCGGCCTCCCGCGCTCGCGCATTGAATAAAAAGCCATTGAACACGGGGATATCCACGTTCACTCCGACCGCGCCGTACCAGTTTGAAATGATCGGGTTTCGAACCGGCGTATCGCCGATGGCGCCGAGTGCGCGGATATCCGGGAAAAATAGATCGCGCTCCGCTCTCCGAAACCTCTCGGCCGATTCCGATTCAAATTCCAGCGCCAGGATCTCCGGGCGCATATTAAAGGCTGTTGAGATCAAATCATCGACGTTGTCCGAAGGCGGAGTCAGCGGCGAGGTGTCTTCGGCGAGTTGGAAGTTCTGGAGATTCTGGAAACCAAGGACGGCTGAGAGAGAAGCTTGCGAGGCGTTGACATTGTTTTCCGCGTCAAGCAGCAGCAGCCTGGCCTGTGCCAGGTTGACATTGGCGAAGCTGAAATCGAGCTCTGATTTCAGCTTGCTGCGGTACAGCGCTCCCACCTGATCCGCGACCGTCTGCCGATCTTTCACGGTTTGCTCGGCAACGGTCAGCACCGCCTGCGTTTGCAAGGCATTGTAGAAAGATTCGTCGACGGCGAGCAGAATCTGCTCTTTGGTCGCGACCGCGTTCTGGTTCTCCGCTTTAGCCGCCAGATTTGCGCTGGCGATCAGGTTTGTGGTGCGTCCAAAATCGGTGAGGAGCTGGCTGACGAACGTTCCGGCAGCGGCTCGCTGATAGATGACAGGATTGTTCAAGGCTCCTGCCGTGATTCGGGAGCCGGGATTCGCATCCACTCCGCTCAGGTCGACCTGAGCCGTTGGCCACAAGCCGGAGCGCACTTCCCGAGTCACCTGTTGCGATGCCAGGGCGGTCAATCGTGCGACCGAGATTTGCGGATTGTTCTTGAGCGCGAGAGCTTGCGCATCTTTCACCGACAATGTCGAAGGCATCCCTGGGGCACCCTGGGGCGAAGGCGACGGGGCGCCCATCTGACCCATCGGCGGAGCGCCCGACTGAGAGACGGTCTGGGGGAGCGGCGCAGAGGGCAGGCTTGCCCTCGTCCCGCCTCGCTTTGCCTGGGCCGATCCGAAGGCTGTCAGAGCCATCGTCCAAACCAAGATCTGGAGGGTTCTCATCGGGCGACTATTTCCTCTTCTCGTCGGGTTCACAGATTTCATCCCTGTGCCTCTGTCGCTGGAGCGGGCGTGCCCGGATTTCCACGTTTGCCATAGACCAGCAGATAGGCCGCGGGAACGATGAAGATGGTCAGAACTACCGAGGAGGTCAAGCCGCCGATGATGGCTCGGGCCAGTGGCGCGTACTGCTCGCTGCCTGTCCCAAGCTTCAGCGCCATGGGCACCATTCCGATGATGGTGGCAAGCGACGTCATCAGAATCGGCCGTAGCCGCACACGGCAGGAGGTGATGACCGCATCCTGAACCGACCGGCCTTCGCTCTCCAGACGATGCGCGAAGTCCACGATCAGAATGCTGTTCGAGGCTGAGATGCCCACCAGCATGAGCACGCCCATCAGGGACATGACGTTGAGGGTCGTTCCCGTCAGCGGCAGCACGACCAGCACGCCGATGAATCCCATGGGAATCGCGAGCATGATCAGCAGCGGATCGACGAATGAGCGAAACTGCGCGACCAGGATCAGATAAAGTAGAACGCCGGAGAGCGAGAGCCCGACCGCGAAACTGTGGAACGACGAGTTCATTCCTTCCACCATGCCGCGAAGATTGACGCGGACATTCGGCGGCATCTGCATTTTGTCGAGAATGCGCTGCACTTCGTTGGAGACCTTTCCCAGATCCTCTCCGGCAGGAGTGACGTACAGATCGGTCACGCGCTGAATCTGGTAGTGGTCGACTTCCGTGGGCGTTTCCACGTTCTGCATCTTCACGACAGCGTCGAGCGTTGTCGGTTCCTTGAGGCTGGGAGCGCGGATCGGGATGTTGGTCAGGTCGGCAAAGTCATGGATCGTGCCGTTCCCGTGCTCCGGGTACTGAACCGTGAGGAAATAGTCGTTTCCTGTCTTGTGATCGACCCAGTAGTTGGGAGCGATCATGGTGTTCGAATTGAGCGCAGTAATGACATTGTCGACAACTTCCTTTTGCGTGAGGCCCAACTCCGCGGCGTGAACACGGTCGATGTCGAGGCGCAGGCCGGGATAGTTGAGATCCTGCGGGATGTAGACTTCGCCCACTCCCGGCAGGCTCCGGATGCGGTCCGCCAGATCCTGCGCCAGGTTGTAAGTCTGATGAAGGCTTCGGCCGGCGACCTGGATGTCAATCGGCGCCTGCCGTCCGGAGTTCAGGATGGCATCGACCATGGAACCGCTGGAGAGGAACGTGCGGATATCTGGATACTGATTGGCCAAGGCTTTCTGCACCCGGTCCATGTCTTCGAAACTGCTTCGCTCGTGGTCATCCTTCAGCGCCACCTGCACCGTCGCCATGTAAGGACCGGCATTGGTCGTGTAGAGCGAGGAGAAATCGGGCACGACGCCGATGTTGGAGACCACCATCTTGAGGTCATGTGCTCCCACTTCGTGCCGGATCACATCTTCCACTTTGGCGACGTACTGCTCCGTGACCTCCAACCGTGTGCCGGTAGGCACTTTCAGGTTGATGGTGAACTGGCCCGCATCGGTGCGCGGAAAGAATGCCACACCCATCAGGGGATAAATCGCGAGGCTGAGCACGAATGCGCCACTCAGCACGGCGACGCTAAGTCCTGGACGAGCCACCGCGCGCTTTACCCAGTACTCGTAGTAGTCGAGCATTTTGTTGAAATGACGGTTGAAGCCGGCAGTGAACCGGTCCCACCACGAGTTGCTCGAAGCTCCCGTCGGCTCAATTTCGTACTCCGAATGCTCATGGCTTGCCGAATGTGGCACTGCTTTGAGAAAGCGCGAGCAGAAGAGCGGAATCACGGTCATGGCGACCAGGTACGAAGCAAAAAGAGAGATCACCACGGCCAGCGCCAGCGCAGTGAAGAGGAACTTGCTCACTCCATACAGAAATGTGACCGGGAAGAACACAACCACGGTCGTCAGTGTGGCGGCCAGCACGGCGAGGTTGACCTCGTCGCCTCCGACTTCAGACGCGGCCATCGGAGTCGCTCCCGACTCCAGATGGCGGTAGATGTTTTCCAGTGAAATCACCGAGTTGTCGATAATGCGCGAGAAGGCCAACGCCAGGCCTCCCAGGATCATCGTGTTGACCGTGCTGCCGGTAAAATTCAGCACTACGAACGTCGCCAGCGCCGACAGTGGAATCGACAGGAAGACGGCTGAGGTGGCGCGGAAGCTGCCCAGGAAAATCAGAATCATCAGGCTGGTGAGCGCCAGTCCCAAGGCGCCCTCGTGCAGCAATGTCTTGATCGCCTCTTTCACGAAAGCCGACTGGTCGAAGACCACGGTGGCTTTCAACTGCTCGGGAATGTCGTATAAATGCTTGATGGCCTCGCGGATGCCGTTAACAACCTCGATTGTGTTGGTATCCCCGCCTTGCTTCATGATCGGAAGGTAGACTGAACGCTGGCCATCCACGCGGACGAGGTTGTATTGAATCTGATTCGCGTCCTCAGCCTTGCCGATATCGCTGACGCTCACCCACGACGTGCCTACGGTTTTGACGGGAACCTTCGACAGCTGGTTCATGTTGTCGACCAGACTGTTGGAATACACGTAGTAATCGAGTGGACCCATCTTGACGTCGCCCGCGGGCAAGATGAGATTGGAGTTGTTCACCGCATTGACGACGTCCATCGGGCTCAACTGCCGCGAGGCGAGTTTGAACGGATCGACATAGACCATGATCTGCCGGTACTTGCCGCCGAACGGTGGAGGAATTTCGGCACCCTTCACGACCGCGATCTGGTTGCGGATGGAAAACTGCCCAACATCGTGCAATTCAGTCTGATTGAGTCCCTGCCCTTTCAAGGTGACCAGACAGACCGGAAGGCTCGAAGCGTCGAACTTCAGAACCACGGGGGGCAACGTTCCCGGCGGCAAGCGTTTCAAGTCCGCAAGCGCCAGGTTTGAGATCTCGGTGACGTCGGCATCGGCGCTGGTTCCCGGCTGGAAGTACAGTTTGATGATGCTGACTCCCAGCAGTGAGCGCGACTCCATGTGGTCGATGCCGCTGGCTAACGTGAAAAAGCGTTCCAGAGGATCAGTGATGTCGACTTCGATATCTTCCGGAGGCATGCCCGAATAGAACGTAGCCACCACCACTTCGGGCAGGTTGATCGCTGGAAACAGATCTACCGGCATTTTCAACAGGCTGGTAACGCCGATGACGGTCAGCACCAGGCAGACGACAATGATGAAATACGGATTTCGAATCGAAAATCGTGACATGGTTTTCCTTGAAGTGGCCGCTCGCGGCGCTTACTCCTGGCTGTTGTCCTGGTATTGCAGAACCTGCACGGGCTGGGCGTGCACCTTTTCTCCCGGCTTCAGCCCTCCGCGGTCGCTCACGATCACCTGTTCGCCGGCCTGTAAACCCGAGACCACTTCAGCATCCGTCGCGGTCTGAATTCCGAGAGTGACGGTGCGGTCTACGATTTCGCCACTTTCGTTGACGACGTAGACCGTGGTTTTGTCTCCCTCGTGATTGAGCGCTTGCAGCGGAATGGTCGGCACATCTTCTCTCTGCTCCAGGGTCAGGTCGGCGTCCGCATAGATGCCCGGAACCAGCGAGCCATCCTTGTTGCGAACGTCAACCTCCGTGTGCATAGTTCGCGTGTCTTCGGTGACCCCTGAGGAAAATCGTGCGACTCTGCCGGGAAACGTGCGATTGAGTGAAGGAACATGAACGTCGACTGGATCCCCCACGCGGATGAACCGAACATAGGATTCCGGCACAGGAATCACCAGCCGGAACAGGTCATCCTCCGACAACTTCACGATGGGTAACGCCTGCGTGCTCGACGTGGTCCCGGCCTGGACCAGAGTTCCGAGGTTGGCATAGCGCTGGGTGACGACGCCGGAGAAAGGAGCGGTGATGCGCGAGTAGTCGTAGAGGGTCTGGTCGTGCGTCAGCTTCGCTTTGGATACTGCCAGCTGGCTGTGCGCCGCATCCAGAGCCGCCTGCCCCGCATCGACCTGCGATGCCGCTGCCAGGTCTTTGCCCTGGGCGTCATCCACTTCCTGCTGGGCTACGATGCCTGGCTGGCTCTGAAAGACGCCGTTCAGACGCGTGTACTCCAGGTGGAGGGCTTTGTACTGCGCCTGATAACGGGCCAGTTCGTGCTGAGCGCGCGTGACCTCGTTGGTCGCATTGGTGATCTCCGCCTGGTCTTCCTGCAGCTGAGCCTCGAGCTCAGGAATCTCCAGCAACGCCATCACCTGGCCGGCTTTTACGTGGGTGCCGTAATCGACAAACAGCTTCTTCACGTAGCCTGATTCCTTCGCGTAGACGTCAATCTCCTGGAAGGGCACCAGTTCCGAAGAAAGCGTAATCGTCCGGCCGAGGGACTTCTTGACGACTTTCGTCACTCCCACCCGGAGGGTTGGCCCGCTGGCATGAACTCGCCCCTCGTCGCTGGAGCAAGAGGCCAGGGCAAGAGCCGCCATCACGACAATTCCCAGCAGGAACGGCGCCTTCCGGCGAACCGAAGCTTCAACAAAGTGGCATCTGTTTCTGGTCATGTTCAGTACCTATGAAAGAATTTTCTTCGCGTTTCTAAGCATGAGGTTGCATTGTGCGAAATGCGCCTACCGCCATTCCTAGGTTTCGCTATCACATCTTTTTCAAGACATCGCCCAACTTTGAGACCGAAAAAGAACCGGACTGGCAAAAATCGATTACTTTCTGTTCCGTCCACCGCAGTTCAGTGGCGACCCGCGGAATCTCCGCTGCAATCTCTGCCGGAATCGTCAACACGCCGTGCTGATCGCCGTGCAACAGGTCGCCTGGGCGCAATTCCATGCCGCCAAGGCGAATCTCGGCGCCGATGTCGAAAATGTGCGCATAGGCGTGCGAAACTGCGACCGATCCCGCGAACAACTGGATCCCCATCGATCGGACGGACGGCAATTCGCGCACCGCTCCATTGGTGATGCAGCCGATGCATCCCAGAGCCTTCAGGATGGCGGCATGCATGTCTCCCAGGAAAGCGCCTCGGCCCGGCGGATCGTCGATATCCTCCAGCACCAGGATGCGCGGCGGCGGAACTTCGAGAATGCTCCTCCAGAAGTCGGCCCGGTCGTGGAATGTGCCGCCGCCGATCGGCGGCTCTCCGCTGCGCAGCCGCGCCGTTGCCGCGTAACCCACCATCGGCGGGGCGTCCTTGAACATGCACTGAATACTGGCGTCGGAAAATCCGGTGTTGCGCAGACGCACCTTGAAGCTCTCGACGGCATTGGCCACCATACAGGTGTCAAACTGGCGAAGAGCGTCCAACTCTTCTTCCGTCAACCGCGACGCGAGCGGCATGTCGTTTTCCTTTCGATGAAGATTCCGTTCTGCCGAAACTTTTTTGAAACACAAGTCCGCCGACTGCGGGCCGGCGTGGCCGATCCAACTATTCAAACCCGATTCCCGGTTGCGAGCGCTATGCTCGATAACGAACGTGAAACCCCAGATTCGAGGCTAAGGGCAAATCCGGAAGCAGCTTTGCGAGCCGCATCCTCCGGAATACCTGGCATCTAACTGCCGAAAAGCGATATCAACGGCGCAATCCCGATTCACGCCGGCTTTGCCGATCTGTTGTCTTGCAGATCCAGTGAGCCTTGAATCGCTGCAGATTAGAGATTTTTCGATGCGGGTGGAGGCCGGTTGTAGAGGCTTTCCCCAATGTGAAGGCTGATCACGGGCGGCGCTGCGGGAGCAACGCGGGGGTAGAAAACCGGTGTCCGGAACTGGACCGCGCAGACCCTTGGCGGATTCCAGGTCGCACTATTCTTGATCAGCCGCTGCGGCCCGGGCCGCGGCGTCACGTGCCGCTCGAAAGTGAGCGTTTTCACCGCGGGAGCCTCCCAGGATTTCCCCGAGAAGCCATAGCGAGTTGCCACCCTCGCCGTGAGCAGACACACAGCCATCAGCACGAGCACTGCGCAGAAGCGCCCTTGCCATGAACCCTCGGAACTTGCCCGCCGGAGCATCTTGGATATGGAACGTACCGCCCTTGTTAGCATAGAGGACGAAATATGCACAGGGCAAGTGACGCCGTCGTAACGAGGGTAATCGCGGAGGGACAAGTTGGTTGGATCGCCCAAACCGGCCGCCGGGTTGCTTGACCGAGTGCCCCGCACATGCTCCACTTGCAGCGCATTGCCCTCCTGGGATTGCTCTTCTATATGACGATCGCGACCACTTCGACCGCGCCCAGCACCGCCCAGAAGATCGCACGCCGGTGCTCCCCAGCCCCAATATAGCCGACGGCAGCGCTGAAACAAAGGATTGCACTGGTCCATCCGCTTGCCCACGCAGCCGGCTTGCTCAGTAGTTGAATGATTTTGGGAACTTGCACTGGTGTGTCTCCTCGTTAGCATTGAATTTCATTCTGACAGGTATCCATGTCTCTGTGGGATTTTTCGGGAGCGAACTGCCGGAATTCGGTGGCCCCTGCGTCACGATTTTCGTGGCCGGAGCAGGCGACGCAATTTTTCGTTGCGGGAGAATGTAATGTATGGAAAAGCAGCCCCTCAAAGCCGCGTCAAAACGTTCAAATCACCGTGGCTTCAGCTTCTGCGGAGAAATGCTAAAAGCTGGTGGTGAGGCGCACGCCAACACTGCGCGAAGGACCGATGGCATTTCCTGAAAACAGCCCGCCGAAATCGATCACGTCCGCGACGCCGGTGAGGTTTGTTCCGTCGATCTGAAACCGCAGACTCAACCGATCAGACTTGTAAAGCTCCGCTCCCGCCGACGCACTCAGCTGGAGTGTCGGGTAAATTCGGCCCTGCGCGAAGTTGACCCGGTCGACGACTTGCTGCCCGTACGTCTGAACTTCGCCAGCGATGCATTGGGCCTGAGTCAGACTCGGATCACACTGAAATTCGAAGGGCAATCCGCTGTCGAATTGCACGCCGCTCGCAATCCAGAAGCGCGGCGCGATCTGGAACCGGAGGCGCCCGCGTACGGTGTTGCGCTGATCCTGGGAGATCGGGAAAAAGCCGCTCGTCGGTATGCTGGCGTTGTCGCCGAGGAATAGTCCGCCGGTCACCGGGTTCCAGGCATTGCCGAGTTCATAGGAATAACTGAGGAAGCCCGAGAGTCGCTTCCATTCCGGCAGATCCAGTTTCCCTTCCACTCCATAGACGATGGCCTTGCGAAAAGCGATCGGAAAGCTGATAGTCGTGTTGTCGATCTGGTCATCGTCGGCGAAGTTGTTCATCGCACGCCGGAAATAATTGGCGTCCAGCTTAATCTTCTGAAAAAACACTTTGGTCAGCCCTATCTCGTAGTAGTTCCCCACCGATGGTTCGACCGGCAGCTGAAGCGAAACCGGGTTCAGCGTCGTGGCTGCCGTTGAGCTCGAAAGCAGCAGGTTTTCAAACGATGGCGTCTGGAACACCCGGTCGTAAGAGAAGTGGACGATCGTATTCGCCGATGGGAAATACCGTGACACGGAAAGGCGCGGCTGCGTTGCCTGCCGGTTGACTAAGAGCTGGTAGTGATCCCAGCGCAGGCCTGCGTCCACGGTCCATTTCCCCATACGAATCGAGTCCTGGACAAAGACGGCTTGTTCCAGATCAGGGCGTTGGCCTGCAAAACTGAACGTGAGCGGCGTGTCCGGATCGTACTGGGTTGGGTCGGTAATGTCGTAATTGAAGTTTTCGTGCAGGAATAGATTGTCCGATTCCACACCTGCCTTGAGCTCGTACCGGCCGTGACTGATCGTGATGGTGCCTTTGAAATATCCTTCGCGAAAGTGATTATGCTGCAGGATTTCGATCGGCGTGGAATCGGGGTTGGAGTAGAAGTCGTTGGCATTGTCCCGCACCATGCCCCTCAGATCGGCCAGCACATTCGAGGAAAACGTGTGCTGGTACGAGACGACCCCCATCGTCTCGATGTTGTCGGCGGTCTGAAGTTGACCCGCAGCCTGCTGCAGCTGTTCATTGGGAAGCTCATAGCGCGAGAGTTCGTGGCGAACTCTGAGATTCAGCCGGTCCTTCGAGGTTAAATCGCACTGGTAACTTGTTGAAAAATCGCCCAGCGTGCCCCGGTTGGTGTAATTCTGGACGACAACGGGATTGAGATAGCGGCTTGTCATGGCGCCGCTGGCGCTCGCTTCGAATACGTTCTTGCCCCATGCATACTGGCCCTGGGCAAAAGCCCCGGCGGAATCAAAGCTGCCGCCGGAGAGGACAACTTGTCCGTGAAAGCCGGGTTGCGAGTCTTGCAGCGTGTTGACCTCGACCACTCCGCCCAGCTTGCGTCCATATTCGGCCGGGATTCCCGCGGTGTAGATGCTGATCGACCGCACGTCATCAGCTTCGATCTGCGGCCCGAAACTCGGAGACCGATTGTCGGTCAAAGGAATGCCATCGACCACAAACTGCGTCTGATATTCCGAGTCCCGTGGATGCAGAACCGCGTTTCCCTCATAAAGCCATCCCGGCTGCGAGTTCACCAGATCCTGGATCGAACGCCCAGGGATGGAACCAACTCGATTCTGAATGGAATCCGATCCGATCTGGTTCACAGAACCCGCCTCATCGGGATCAATTAGAGTATTGGCGGCGGTCACGGTCACCGATTCCCTGGCCGCAGTTACCCTCAACTGGATCCCATATTCGGCTGGAATCGAGGAGTGCACGTCGATCGATTGCGAGACTTCCGCAAACCCAGGCTGGCTGATCCGAATCTGATACACGCCAAACGGTAGCCGTTGCAAAGTCAAAGTACCCTGATCGTCGGTGCTGAGCGCACGCCGGTATTGATTCGCCTCGCTCACGACCTGAATCGAGGTTTTCACCGCGAGCCCCGACGGGTCGGTTACCCGGAACCGTAACTCGCCATTGTTGCTCTGCCCGAGAAGAAGAAAGGAACACGCGAAGAAAGCGAAGACAATCTTCCCCACGAACGGGCAGAGTCGGTCAGTCAAGCAAGATCCCCAAAAACTGCATAAGTTACATAAAACGGTTCGTCAACGGAATATCGTCTGTGCAGATCGGACCGGCACGGATCATGATCCCGCCGCACCAGCTCACTGTTGCACTTTGCTTGGCGGCTTTTCCGTTGCATCCACTCGCCTCAGATGCGGATAGAATGGCGTGACTTCGAAGGGAATCTTCTCTGCCTTCGAGACCAGGCGCACCGGTCGACTCTTGAGCTCAATTTGATCCGTCCACGGATCGATCACAATTCGCGACCCGAGTGGCAGGGCCGAAAGCTGATCCAGACGCTCAGCCATCCGCATCCGGGAAGAGTCAGCGCCCGCCTGCATCACGGCGAGATGAATGTTGCCGAAGTCGTTGCTGAAGCGCCCGTGCAGCAGAATGGGGAATCGTCCGGAGCTCGTGTTTAATGCCCTGACGAAGAGGTGAACCGTTGCAAGTTTGTCCTTATACGGCGAATTCGAAAACAGTTCGATGCCTTTCTTGTCGGCCGCTGCTTCCTGGGCACGGTCGAGATGAAAATCGAGGGCGCCAAAGATCTGAGAGTCGGGAAAGGGCAAGGCGAGATTCGTCAAGTATTCAGAGCTGACCGTCTGACCTAAAATGACATGAGCGAGTTCGTGAGCCAGTACCGCGGCAAGGGTCGCTTCGTCGGGGAGCACGTCGAGAAGCCCTCGGCTGAGCACGATTGTCCGGCCGATCACGAAAGACTCCAGTGGAGTCGTAAGCAGCACGCGGCAGCGGAGATCGGCAATGTCGAGTTTGTTGGTCAGCAGCAGGTTGTTGAGCACCGTCTCCAGAATCCGGTCGACCTCGCCGTCAGGAGCCATCAGGCCGGCAACTTGCGATCGCTCCACCACAACCTCTTCCGGCGGGGACTTCGTTTCGTCCGCGATGTAGGCCGGGCTCTCCCGGTTGGGGTCGACCCAGGCCGGACTATCGGTTAACAGGTTGGCGATCTCCCGGTGATCGCTGGCGTTCTGCAGATCGTATCCCCACACGCGCGTTTGCGCTTTGAACCAGGGCCTCTCGCCGGCGAGATCCGAAGGTTTGGACTCCTCGTAATAGACATAGGCGGGCATCCACCAACTGCCGAACGTATTCAGTCTCCAACTATCGAAGTGAAAAGCGCGCCTTGACAGGCCTCTGGCGGTGAAGGTTCCTCTGAAGCGCACAATGCTGTAGTTCCGATCCTCTGCCCAGATCCGGCCGAAAAAGCCTCGTTTCTTGGAGTTTCCGTGGGGCCTTACGTCGATGGCGGCGCAGCGCACGTCCCCAAGAACCTCCCAGCGGACGAATTCAAATGTATAGTTCTCACGGTCGAAGTGGGCGAAATCCGGGAACAATGCCTGCGCAAAGGCGGTCTGGCTGAAAGGCAGCTCGTCGTGGACAAAATACTTCTCGGCGCCCTGATTCCAGGTCTCCTCGTCAGCAAATGGCTCCAGAGACGGCGAATTCCCGGCCAGACTGAGCCGGCTGAGAAAGTAGTCGTCGCCGTTGGGAATGGTTCCTTTCTGGAAGCGGGGTGCGGAGCCTTCCTCCTGGACGTAGGTTTCGACGATAGGCCTGAAACGTCGCATCCAATCGGTCAAGCGCCGTTCCTGCCGGATGACCGAATCGACAAAGTCATCGAAAACAATTCTCTTGCTCGCCGGAGCCAACGGCACTGTCTGGGCAGTGTCCGGAAGCGCGGACGCGGTGTCCTGGCCTGTGACGATCCCCGCGGCGAGGAATAGGAATAATACGCAACCGGGCCAGGAAAGTGTCTTCGGCGCGAGCATGCACGGATCAGTCTAAATCCTGCAGACCACAAAGGGATAGTTCGGTGTGGTGGATCGGAGGAGTGCCGAGGGGTAGGCCGCTCCGGCCTTCTGATGGTGCCGTGGGGCGCTCGATCAAAGGCTGCAAGCCCAGCCGATGGCCTAGTAATACTTGCGCATGCCGGTTGCGTGCTCGCGATCTTCAGCGAACACGCGAATCATTTCGCGGTCGAACGCGGCAGATCGTCTCGCTTACGGCTGGTCACGGTCGGACCAACCTGGAAGGGTTTCTTCGGTCACCCTCAAGAAAGCATCTCCGCGTGAGGGCGGTAGCGGGTAACCGCGTTTCTGATCAGCCTCTCGATAATCGTTCGATCGACGTCAGAAAGCTTCTTGATGTAGAGGCAGCCCTTTCCTGTCGCGTGTCTGCCAAGTTTCGTCAAGAGGGTCTTGGCCTCGCTGTGTTCCAGCATTCCGTACAGAACCAGGGCGGTCTTGCGCGGCGCGAAGCTAATGAGCGGCATGTCTCCTTCGCGGCCGCTCTCATACTTGTAGTGATAGCTGCCGAAGCCGACAATGGACGGCCCCCACAGCCTTGGCTTCTCACCCGAAGCCCGCGTCATAAGTTGAACCAGTTCCTTCACGTCAGAGCGTCGTGCCGGATCGGTGAGGCGGTCGATGAAAGCGGTGACGCTCAGAGTCGTCGGCTTGGTCTTGTTCTCAGCCATAAGGCCTTCCATTCTGAGATGGAAGCCTAGCACAGATACAACCGGCAGCCGCCTTCCCCGCTCTGATTTTGATGTTGCATTTGCAACATACTTATGTTGTACTGACAACATGAATCACATCACAGACAGCAGTCTGCAGTCGATCTTCCGAAGAAGGGCGGTAAAAGTATTTGAGCCGGTCGAAATCTCGGCGGAGACGCGCCGGCAAATACTGAATGCCGCCCGGCATGCCCCCTCCAGCTTCAACGCGCAACCATACCGGCTTTACTGGGTGGAAACTGTGGAAATGAAGAGCGCGGTGGCAAAACTCTGCCTCGGGCAGACGCCTGCGGAAACCGCTTCGGCGCTGGTCGTGGCCGTCGCCGATATCGGATCGTTAGCCGCGACCGCACGCGACCAATTGCAGTGGATGCGCGGCAAAAGCGAATTCACTGAGGCCAAGATTCGCGACTTCGACCGGACGGCAAAGATTGGCCGGATCCTCTTCATGCCGGGGCCCTTGGGAAGTTTTGGCGCGGTCAAGTGGGCGGTCTTTCGACTCCTGAATTTGTGGAAGACAATGGGGATGCCGCCGGTGTTTCGCCGGGATTTGTTCAAATGGGCTGCCAAGAGCACATCGCTGGCGTGCGAGAATCTGATGATCGCCGCCGAAGCGCTTGGACTGAACACGTGCCCCATGGAGGGATTTGATGGGCGGAGACTCTGCAAATTTCTCGGACTTTCGACCCGGCATCGTGAGATTGTGATGGTGATTGCGATCGGGAAGAAATCGCATGCGTACCTGATACCGCCCCAGTGGCGGCGACCTCTGGATGCGACGGTAACGATCCTATGAACATAGTTCTCCGGAAAGAGGTTCCACAAGACATCCTCAAAGGCTCAGTACTGGCCCACATCGCGTCGGCATATTTTTCGGCCGGGAAGAGGCTTGAACGGCAGACTCGGTGTTCGGCAACGCGTGGCTTCATCCTGTCAACCTTTCGAGGCGGCGCTACTCCAAATCAGAATCAGATTGCAACGCTTCTGGGCCTCGATCGAACGGTCGTGCACCGGGCCATCAAGTCGATGGTTCGCGAAGGGCTTGTGTCGGAGCGAAGAGCAAGATCGGGCAGGGCCATCCACCTCCAGTTGACGGCGAAAGGAAACAGGTACAGAGACCGGCTGATCCAGGCGCGGATCGCCGCTGACGAGAGTATCCGGCATCAACTAACTCCGGATGAGCACGCAACCCTTCTTCGACTCTTGAAGCTCATAGCCGAGTTGGAGTTTTAGGACTGAGACGTGTCCGCGCATTTTCGGCGGATGGTCGAGATCCCATGCGTACTAAAAGGAATGGCGGGGACGACGGGACTCGAACCCGCGGCCTCTGCCGTGACAGGGCAGCGTTCTAACCAACTGAACTACGTCCCCGGTTGTTACGGAATGCCGATGGTGGGCAGTGCAGGACTCGAACCTGCGACCTCCTGCTTGTAAGGCAGGCGCTCTAACCAGCTGAGCTAACCGCCCCTCGTCCTTTCGCGCGACCAGACAGGCGCGCCGGTCTCAACTCGAATGAGGGGCATCCGCGCGAACCGCGCCGTTTCGAGTATACGTGAGGCGAGAAAAAACGGTCAAACCACCCACGATTCTGTCGCTGCTCGTTGCTCGGCGGCACCGATCCTCCTGCGAAGTTCCCCCGCCCCTCCATCCTTCCGGACGCTGCTGCTAGACTGGCTCAGTGCGGCGTCTGATCGTTAATGCCGACGATTCCGGCTTCACCCAGGGCGTGAATCGCGCAATTCGAGAAGCTCACGCGCGCGGAGTCATCACTTCCACCACGCTGATGGCTAACGGTCCGGCTTTCGCCGAAGCCGTGGAACTGGCCAGGTCGCCTACGCAACTCAGCATCGGTTGCCACGTCGTCCTCATCGATGGCATTCCAGTTCTGCCGCCAAGGCAGATTCCATCCCTGGCCCCTCGCGATTCCCAGGCGCAGTTCGAAGACGGGTTGAAAGCGTTTGCGGCACGCGCTCTGCTCGGACGCATCGACCCCGATGAGATTACTGCAGAAGCTACGGCCCAGATTCGCAAGCTACAGTCGGCGGGAATCGACGTCTCCCACGTCGATACGCACAAGCATACTCACATTTTTCCCGGGATTCTGAAACCGCTGTTGCGTGCGGCGCACGCCTGCGGGATCCGGGCACTGCGCAATCCATTCGGGCCGCGGCGGCCTCTGCGCTCCAGCCAACTGCTGCAACGCCCCAGCTTGTGGACCCGCTATGCCGAAGTTCGCATTCTGCGCTCCTTTGCTCAGAAATTTCGCGAAACGGCGGCCGAGCAGGGATTCGTCACGCCCGACGGCACGCTGGGCATCGAGGTCACCGGCATCCTCGATGAGACTCTTTTTCGCGCCATCTCGCAGAGCATCCCGGAGGGCACATGGGAGTTTGTCTGCCATCCTGGCTACAACGACGCAGATCTGCAGAGAGCCAGAACTCGCCTCAAGCAGTCTCGGGAAACCGAACTGCGTGTGCTGACGCTGCCCGGAGCGCGAGAAGTCCTCAACGAAGAGGGCGTCGAACTGATCTCCTACCGCAACTTGCTGCTGGATCAGGGGTTGTCAGTCATATCGGAGGGAAAACAGGGCTGATTCCCGAGTACTCTGGTAACCTATCCGATGACACCGAGCGATGTAATGATTTGCTCATCATTACGTCTTCGTAGAGGCGGGAGGTTTGCTGCTCATGCCGGCACAAGGGTCAGCTCCGCGCGCGACTCTGGACCTGAAGGTCCGCGTGTGGGGCATGGGAGCCAATGACCAACCCTTCTTTCAGAATGCGATCGCGCAGAACATCAGCGCGACCGGCGCCTGCATTTACGGCATTGAGCAGAATCTCAAAGTAGGCGACGTGATCGGGGTGCAGTACGAGGGCAAGAAAGCCCGCTGCAAAGTCATCTGGGTCGTCGATGCCGGCGCTCTCAAGAAAACGCAGGCCGGAGTGCAGCTCGTCGCCGACCAGGAGTGCCCATGGGCCAAGGCTCTTCCGACCGACATGAAGGTGGAGGAGCGGACGCAGCAGACCCACGATAACCGCCGCAAGTTTGTCCGCCACAAGATCTCGTTTCCCCTGGAACTGCGGGACGAGCGCGTCAACACTCCCCTGCGCGTAAATGCAACTGACATCAGCGGCAACGGCTGTTATGTTGAAACCGTAATGCCGCTCCCGATTGCGACCGCACTGCGGGTCGATTTCTGGATCGGCGAGCAGCGACTTTCTCCGACCGCCATCGTTCGCACGCGCGACCCCGGCGTCGGCATGGGGATCGAATTTACCGGGCTTCCGGAAGAAGAGAAGAAGCGGTTCCAGACTCATCTTGACAAGCTCGACCCCACCACTGCTCTGGGGCCGAAGAATCCTTCGTAGGTTCGACCCCGGTTCCCGCCTTACTCGTGTAAAATCTGCAACCGGCGCCCGTTCCAGCCATCGAATCTCCGGAGTATTGAAAGTGCGCCCCTACGCATGAAGATCGGAATCACCTGTTATCCCACGTACGGTGGCAGCGGAGTCGTTGCCACCGAACTCGGCCTGGAACTGGCGCAGCGCGGGCACGAAATCCACTTCATTTCCTACGCGCAGCCTATCCGCCTGCGGGGCTCGGAAGCCAACATTCACTACCACGAAGTCGAAGTATCCCGCTATCCATTGTTCGACTACCCTCCGTACGATCTGGCGCTGGCCACGCGCATGGCCGAGGTCGCCCAACTCTATGATCTCGACCTGCTACATGTGCACTACGCCATTCCGCATTCGGTGAGCGCGCTCCTGGCGCGGCAGATGCTCGCTGAAGGTCCACGCGGCCGGCGGCTGCCGTTTGTCACGACGCTGCATGGCACCGACATTACGCTGGTGGGATTGGACCGGTCGTATTTGCCCATCACCCGATATTCGATCGAGCAGAGCGACGGAGTGACAGCCATTTCGAACTACCTGCGCGACCGGACGCAGCGCATTTTCGATGTAAAGAACCGCATCGAAGTCATCTACAACTCGGTGAACTGCGATGTCTATCACCGCGATCCGCAAGCGCTGGCGCCGCTGCGCGCGGAATACGCTCCCAACGGAGAGCGCTTGCTGGTGCATCTTTCCAACTTTCGCCCGGTCAAGCGTCTGACTGATGTGATTGAGATCTTCGATCGCGTTCACAAGCAGCTTCCGTCGCGTTTGCTCCTGATTGGAGACGGCCCCGACCGCTCCGTAGCGGAGTGGCTGGCCGTGCAGAAGGGCATCCATAGTGACGTTCTATTCCTCGGGAAGCAGGATCAGATTCAGGACAAGGTCGCCGTGGCCGACATCATGCTGATGCCAAGCGAACTCGAGTCGTTCGGCCTGGCGGCTCTGGAGGCGATGGCTTGCGAAGTTGTCCCCATCGCGACCCGCGCCGGAGGAGTGCCGGAGGTAATCGAACACGGCAAGACCGGTTATCTCGCCGATGTCGGCGACGTGGACACCATGGCTCGATACGCGCTGGACTTGCTGCGCAATGATCCTCAACTGCGGGAGATGGGCAAACTGGCGCGAGCCGCGGCAATGGACCGCTTTTGCTCCACCAAGATCGTCCAGCAGTATGAGGATTTCTACCGGCGCGTGCTCGAGCGTTCTGCGTAGAAACCTTCCGGCACCGAACTGGCTTCTACCAGAGGCAACCGGATGCGGATCAGGGTTCCCTTCCCTTCGTGGCTGTCGATGGTCATCCGGGCGGTATCGCCGTAGAGAACCTGCAGGCGCTCCGAAACATTGGCCATCCCGATCCCCATTCCCGACCAACTGCTGCTTTCGCTGAGCTGCGCGCCCCCCATGCCAACGCCATCATCCTCGACTTCGATGATCAGCCGCGAGTCGGTCACACGGCTGCGCAGATAAATGCTGCCGCCTTCCACCTTCGGCGACAACCCATGCTTGATCGAGTTTTCTACCAAAGGCTGCAGGAGCATGCTGGGAACGACGACATCGAGCGAAGCCGGATCGAGTTCCTTGACCACCCGCAACTTGTCGCGCCCGAAACGCACGACTTCAATATCGAGGTAGTTGTCGATGAACTCGAATTCCTCCCGCAGCGGCGCAAACGCCTCACTGGCGCTGAGCAGGCGCCGCAGAATGGTGGCCAGTTTCGAGATCACCTCCCGCGCCATCTCCGGATCGAACCGCACCAGCGACGAGATCGAATTCAGTGTGTTGAACAGGAAGTGAGGATTCACCTGGCTCTGCAGAGCTTCCATGCGGGCATGCAGCAGGAGCCGTTCCTGTTCCTCCAGCTTGATCTGGATGCGGACGCTGTTAAAGATCTTCAGCTCAATGCCGATCGCGATGACCGCCGCCGCGTAGATCGCGACTTCCACCCAAAGGTTCCCCTGGCTTTCCAGCGAAAAAATGGAGTGGGGGAAGTCGCGCGCCAGCTCCATCTGAACGAAACGCAGACCGACGATGGTCGTAAAAAACATAATCTGCCAGTCGAACAGGCGCGGACGCGGCAGGTTGCGCCGGATCAGCCGGTAGATGCTGAGATCGATGAAGGGCGAGAACGACCAGATATCTTCCTTGTCGGCGGCCATCGTGCGCAGCTGGCCCGAGATGAATCCGCAAAGCAGCAGGAAGGGCAACGCCGCCCACTCGCCGTGCAGCAGGCCCGGAAAGGCCATGAGCACTCCGCCGAAAGATCCGGCCACGCGGCCCCCGATGACTCCCAGCAGTAGCGTGGTTTCAAAACTAAGATCGCCGGCGAGAAAACTCTTTTGCGCCAGCCGGATCCAGGCGCCCAGCATGATGGGCAGGCTGAACCATAGAACCAGATAGATCTTCTGCCGCAGGCTGCGCTCTTCGCGGAATAGAAGCGATTTGAATTCCAGGGAGCGAACCAGGGTGCTCGAAACTGCGGCAGCTACGCCCAGCCTCAAGAGCAGATGGATCAGTATGAGTGACGAATCCATGGTCTCGCTCGGCGTTTCCCGTCCACGGCGGCAAGTGGGGGAAGACGCGCTCCGAAAAGAACTGTAGCACGAAGGCCGAGATCAATATCCCTTCTGCTTGTCCACGACATACTGCAGCGGTTGCCCGTTCTGATAACGGCGCAGATTCCCGGAAAACAGCTCGTAGTGCCGGTGCCAGAGCTTCTCGGTAAGCCCGGCGGTATGCGGCGTGATCAGGAGGTTCTCGAGATCCCACAACGGCGAGTCCGGAGGCAGCGGTTCCTGCTCGAAGACGTCGAGCGCCGCTCCGCCGATGCGACGGTTGCGGAGCGATTCCGCGAGCGCGACCTGGTCCACCTGCTTTCCGCGCCCGACACTGATCAGGCAAGCATCCGCCTTCATCGCGGCCAGGCGTGTGGCATCGATCAACCTCTCCGTCGTGGCCAGAAGAGGCGCCGCCAATACGACATAATCCGACTGCCTCAGCAGTTCATCGAGATTCGCAGGCGCAAATACGGCGTCTACTCCTTCGGGCTTTCCCTTCTCCACGTGCTCCCTTACGGCGATAACGCGCATGCCCAGGGCGGAAGCCATCCTGGCCACGCGACTGCCGATGCTGCCCACGCCGATCAGTCCCAGCGTTGCGCCGGCAATCTCGCGAGGATGCGGAGTCTCGTTCCACATCAACGTCTGTCCCCAGACGTGACGCTGCTGCAGAATCGTCGCCTGCGGAACCTTCCGGGCCAGGGCAAAGATCAGCGCCATCACGTGTTCGGCTACAACCGGCCCGTGAACCTCGCGCGAGTTGGTGATGACGACATCGCTCTTCACCAGTTCGGGGAAAAGCAATTGATGCACGGCGGCTGTGGGCGCGTGAATCCAGCGCAGATGGCGTGCCGCAGCGAACTGTTGGGGACGCAGGGAGATGGTGAACAAAACTTGGGCATCGTCCAGAAACTGCTCAACCTCGTCGTAGGACTCGCGCTGCACGACCTCCAGCTGCGGGAACTCCGCCGCGAGGCGACCGCCAAACCACCCGGGAACCCTCCACAAATCGAACCGATGATGCACAACAATCAACAGCCTCATGGCTGCGAGAATTTAAACACAGAAGGACCGTCTTAGGATGAACTCGGCCCATTCGCCCGTCCCCCTCCGACGGAACTCTATGGGCACTTCCGGAGTCTGAACCACAGTAGAATGGGGATAACGCTCGGGCCGGATTGAAGCTTGGAGGTGGAAATGCGCCACACTGGCTGGATCGCCCTGGCAATTCTCGCTGCCACCAATCTGGCAGCTCAGACCTCTTCATCGACCGTCGCTCCCGCTGAGCCCCAATCGGCTCGTCAAGCGCTCATCGAGATGTTCACGGGCAAGGCCGAGGATGCCTTCGTCAAACATCTTCCCGAGGACGCGCGCCATACTCTGATTCGCAAAGGAGAAACCCCCGACACCTCCACGGTCTTACGGATTTCAACCCTGGGACGGGAATTGATCTCGCAGGGCGGCCAGGGCGAGCACATCGAAACCTTCGATACCGGTCCAACACTCCTGCTGAGCGAAGACAAAGATAGCAACGAAAAGCTGGAAGTGAATGTCGACCACGACAGCCTGATCGGTGAGGATGACGAGATCGGACTCTCGTTCGACTATTACAAGAACGGCCAGCTGCAGCCGCTTCCGGTGGTGCCAAGCGTCACCTTCACCCTACGCCAGGAAAAAGACATCTGGCGGCTGGTCGAGGTCAGGGCTGCCGCGCGCGTGCCGCTCACTGATGCGGACTATCTCCATGGGCTCCGCAAGCAACAGGACGAAACCAATGAGGCTCGGGTGCGGATGCGGCTGTTCGTGATCGCAGGGACAGAGACGAATTATGCGGCGAAGCATCCAGAGTTCGGTTACACCTGCTCCCTTGCCACCTTGTTTACCGCGGATGCCGGAGAAGACGGCACGCCATACGACCCCGGCCAGGGCAGTGACGAATGGAATGGCTATCGCTTCGTCTTCAGCGGCTGTGACGGGACACCGTCAACCCACTATCGCCTCAGTGCCGAACCGGTCGAGGCGGACCCGGATCTGAAGACATTCTGCAGCGATGAATCCGGAACTGTGAAATTCATCACCGGCGGAAAGGGTTCCAGCTGCTTCAGCCGCGGCAAAGCAGTGAACTCGCCAACCAACTGAGCCGTGAAAGCGGGGACTATCCGAACGCCAACTCCTTGGCTCTTTGCGCGGCCTTAACCACAGCCTTGATCAGGGTGACGCGCAACTTCCCTTCCTCGAGCTCCATGATGCCGTCGATGGTGCACCCGGCGGGTGTGGTCACGGCATCCTTGAGCAAGGCCGGATGGTCGCCCGTTTCCAGCACCACCCGCGCCGCGCCGAGGGCAGTCTGGGCCGCAAGCAGTGTTGCGATGTCGCGGGGTAATCCCACTTTCACTCCCGCCTCTGCCAGTGATTCGAGAATGATGTAGATGTACGCCGGCCCGCTCGCCGAGAGAGCCGTGACCGCATCCATGTGCTTCTCATCCACGACCACAGTCCGCCCGACTACCTCAAACATGTGGCAGGTCATGGCAACGTCTTTCGCGCTGGCGTGCTTGCCCTTGCAGAGCGCCGTCATGCCGCTGCCCAGCTGACAGGGGGTGTTTGGCATGGCTCGAATCACTGGTACTTCTGGCGGGAGATCTTTCTCGATCATTGCCGTCGGCACCGACGCCGCGACCGAAACCACAATCTGTTTGGGCGTGATGTAGGCGCTGATCTCCCGCACTACGTCTTCGACCACCTGCGGCTTTACGGCGATCAGGACGATGTCGGCTCCCTGCACGGCTTTAACATTGTCCGTCCCAACCTTGATCTTGAGTTTCGCCGCCAGCGCTTTGGCTCGTTCCGCGTGCGCCACCGTTGCACAGGTCGACTTCGGCAACAGCAATCCGTTCCGCAGTAATGCCTGCAGAATGATTCCGCCCATCTTGCCTGCGCCCAGCACGGCGACCTTCTTTCCCGCCAGATCATTGGCCATATCTTTCTCGACTCGCTTTCCCTCTGGTTGTTCGCTGATTTATCGCGCCAGCGCCGGCTGATGCTGCATCCACTTCCAGGCGGTCACGACCACCTCGTTCAGCCCACGGCTTGCTCTCCAGCGCAGCAGCGACTGGGCTTTCGCTGGGTTCGCCACTAGCGCCGGCGGATCTCCCGCGCGCCGCGGCACGATCCGATGCGGAACGAATTTGTGGGTGACCTTCTCCACCTCCGAAATCACCTCCCGCACCGAGCATCCGCTGCCGGTGCCGAGATTCACCGCGAAACTGTCGCTGCCGGCTGTGAGGTGCTCCAGCGCTCTGACATGCGCGCTGGCCAGATCGTTCACGTGGATATAGTCGCGGATGCACGTTCCATCGGGAGTCGGATAATCCGCGCCAAAAACCTGCAACTCCGGACCAAGCCCCGCCGCCGCGTGCAGAGCCAGCGGAATCAGGTGGGTTTCCGGATTGTGCAGTTCGCCGATCTCCCCGCTCTCATCCGCTCCTGCGGCGTTGAAATACCGCAGGCTCGCAAAGCGGAATCCATAGGCCCGGTCGTAGGCTTCGAGCGCCTGCTCGAAGAACAGTTTTGACACTCCATAGGGATTCACCGGCTGCCGCGGTGCGCTTTCTTCAATCGGAACTTTTTTGGGCTCGCCGTACACCGCGCAGGTCGACGAAAAGATGACTTTCTTCACTCCCGCCGATAACGACGCGTTGAGCAAGGACAGGCCGCCTTCGACGTTGTTATGAAAATATTTCTTTGGATTTACGACTGACTCGCCGACATACGCATGTGCCGCGAAGTGCATGATGGCTTCCGAACGCGCCAGCACCGGCGCCAGCGCCGCGGCATCGAGCATGTCCCCTCTGATGAATTCAAATCCGCCAGCCAGTGATTCGTATCCCGTGCTCAGGTTGTCGAACACGATGACTTGATGTCCCGCCCGCTTGAGGGCCCGGGCAGTATGGCTCCCGATGTATCCCGCACCGCCGATCACTAGAACAACCACGATGGTTCCTTTCGATGGCTCGCCTGCCAGAGCGCGAGCCCGACTAATTCCCTTGATGGAATTAACCAAGAATTATACGGGTTTGGCGACTCGCCCCAGCCTACGGCCGCAGCCTGTTAAGATAAGCCGATCTCATTGGAGGCTGCGATGGAAGAACCCGAGCTGCCGCCAAATTCTGCATCTCCCGAGCCGGCGCGCGAAACGCCGCCGATTGCGGCCCTGCCGCCCCCCCAGCAAGAATCTGCGCATGCTCAGCCCGCATATGCCGACCGCAGCACCGGACTGATCGTCTTCGGCGTCTTCCAGATCATCCTTGGACTCCTGGCAGCCCTGATGATTCCGCTGGTCGCCTTGGGAGCGCTGTTCTCGCGTCTCGCCCCCGGTGGCGCCATGCGACCCGCCCAGATTCTTTCGGCCGCGGCCACCTACGCTACGATCTCTGCCGTGCTCATCGTGCTGGGCATCGGATCGATCCGATCGCGGCGCTGGGCGCGAGCGCTGACTCTGATCACGGCTTGGTACTGGCTGATCATGGGCGCGCTGACGACCGTTCTCCTGACCGCCATGCTGCCGGTCGCGATGCGAACCGCTCTCCAGGGCCAAAACGCGGCGGGCGCCCCATCGCCGGAGGTTTCGGCGGGAGTGATGGCGGTTATCCTCACTGTGATCATCACCTTGATGGCATTTTTTCTCATCGTCGTGCCGCTGGCGTTCGTCGTCTTTTACAGCCGGAGAGATGTCGCCGCCACCTGTCGTGACCGCGATCCCATCCCGCGCTGGACCGATCGCGCTCCGCTTCCAGTTCTCGGAGCCAGCGTCGTCTATCTCGGCGGGGCACTCTATCTGCTGGTGACCGGCTTGACGACTCCGATGTTTCCCTTCTTTGGCCGCTACCTCACCGGCATCTCCGGCATGCTCTGTTTTCTTGCGGTGGCTGGGCTGGATCTTTACCTTGCAGCCGCCTTATTTCGGCTGAAGTCCCTTGGCTGGTGGATCGCGATTACAACCCTCCCACTTCGCTTGACATCCATGACGCTGACATTTCTGCGGGCCGACATCTTCGAGGCCTATTCGCGAGCCGGCTTCTCCGATACCCAGCTTCGAATGCTGAGTACGAATCCGATGTTTCGCGGTCATGTCATGCTGTGGTGGAGTCTGTTCTCAATGGTCCTGTTCTTCGGCTACTTGCTATGGATCCGGCGCTACTTCAACACCGCACCACAACCCGCCGCCGTACCCATTCAGGCCGGCTAAGCGGCTCGATCCAATTCAAGGGGAAACGATGACTGAACAACTTGCCGACAAAAAATGTGTTCCCTGCCGAGGCGGAGTTCCTCCCCTCAAGGGCCAGGAACTGGAAAAGTTACATCACAGTGTTCCTCAGTGGACCGTTGAGTACGAACATCACATTCACCGCGAGTTCCGCTTCCCCGATTTCAAGCAAGCGCTCGACTTCGTCAACCGCGTCGGCGCTCTCGCCGAAGAGCAGGGCCATCATCCGGACATTCTCCTGGCCTGGGGCAAAGCCGAAATCACGCTGTGGACCCACAAGATCGACGGCCTCACCGAAAGTGATTTCATCATGGCCGCCAAGATCGACCGTTTGGCCTAGCGCGATACAGGCGGCGTCAGCATGTAGGAAGGATGCATAAGCCCGGTGGGCGCGTAGAGTTCCTCATGCGTAAAGCGAAAACCAAGCTTCTCCAGAACCCGCCGCGACGCCGCATTTGACGGATGGTGCCCGGCAAACAACGCCCCCGTCCGAAGCGTATCAAAGGCGTATTTCACCACGGCACGTCCTGCTTCCTTGGCGAAACCATGGCCCCAACTCTGCCGTCTGATATGAAAGCCCAGCTCGTAGATTCCCTTTTCCGGCGCGTAAGGACGGAGCCCGGCGCAGCCAGCAAACTCGTCGCCTTTCAAAACGAAAATCGGCCAGTATTGTACGTGGTATCGAGCCATGCACTCGATTTCCCGATCGAGCTTGCTTTTGATTTCTTCCCCGGAAAACGGTCCCCCGATCAGCCTGGTGACGTCCGGGTCTCCCCAGAGAGAGATAGCCAGAGGCAGGTCTTTCTCATTCCATATTCGAAATCCCAATCGCTCTGAGATGAGAAAGTACATCGGCCTCCACTCTTCTATATCCTTCGGGTCCGAACTAGGACTGCGACTCGTATGTCCCGACCGTCTGCTGGCTCTTGGCGCGCATCCAGAGAGCCAGCAACATCGCGGGGACCAGCATCGCCAGTCCGGTGTCGGTGGCGACCGAGCGCGCAGAGAATCCCGAATCGAGCAGCCAGCCCGCAGCGTAAGCGGTGGTCGCGAACGACAAACTGCTCAGGCCGAGGTCGGCCGCGAATACGCGTCCTCGAAAACGGTCTTCGCTATGTTTCTGCAGCAAGGTTGTAGAAAATACCCAGACCGTCGATCCTCCGGCATGCGCCAGCATCGCGCAGGCGGCCGCCATCCAGACGCTGTGGCTGATCCCGAGGGTTCCATATCCGGCGGCGATCGTGAGATAGCCAAGCAGAATGCCCACGCGCAAGCGGTGATCGCTGTATCCCGCCCACCGCGCCGAAATCAGAGGTCCAACCAGCGCCCCGATGCCTCGGCCGCCTAACAGGATGCTCATGCCCAGCATGGCGCTGCCCGCCTCGCCGATCCCGGGCCGATGCACGGCAAACTCCCGCGCGCCCATCACGGTGAAAATCACCCAGCTCGGGCCGACCATCAGCTCTCCGGTCTTGGCGAAAACCGTCGGCAGCAGCGTGGAATGGTTACGGATGTAGCGGATGCCTTCGAGGATCGGAGAAAAATCCACCAGATCGCGGGCCCGCAGAGGCACGGCAGAGTGCGTGTGCGGTTCGTCGAACCGCATCCTCCCGACCAGCAGCGCGGAAGCCAAAAACGATAGTGCGTTCAGGACGAACACTGCGTTCCGCCCAAAATAGGCAGCCACGACTCCGCCCAAGGACGCTCCGATCATCAGGTTCACCGACCACGTTGCCGATGACAGCGTGTTCGCCACCAGAACATCGTTTTCCGCCGCGATATTCGGAATGACCGCGTTGCGGGCGGGCTCAAAAAATGCAGTCATCGTCGTTTCGGCCAGCAGCAAGGGATACACCAGCCAGACCATCGACCGCGAGCGCACCAGCAGCATCGCCAATACCACTACACATCGAACCAGGTCCGCCGCGATCATGACGTGCTTGCGAGGCAGCCGGTCGTTCACGACTCCGGCGGTGGGGCCCACCAGCGTCTGCGGCAGCACCTGCAGCACGAGCGCCAAGGCCACCGATTCAGCGTGGCCGGTGAACTGCAGCAGCAAGGTGTAGATCGAGAGCGTGTAGAACCAGTCCCCGATCTCGCTGACGATCTGCGCCAGCCACAACCGCCGCACGTTAGCGTTGGCGCGAACTAACCGCACATAGGACGCGAGCGCGATCGTCGATGTGCCGTGTTCCGGTTCCGGTTCCATTCGGTTGAATAATCTACAGGCTGGGAAGGCTGTGGATCAAAAACAGGTTCATCGTCACGTGAGCAGGGGTTGGCCGAGTTGGCTTACGGTCGCAGTTTCAGCTTCAAATCCGCAGCGATCTGCTTCCCGTGAAAGCGGCCGTTCTCGATGAAGATTTCGTTGGTGCGCGACCCGGCAACAATGACCCCGGCCACATAGATTCCGGGCACGTTACTCTCCAGCGATACCGGATCGCACACTGGACGGCACTGTTGTTCCGACAATTCGATGCCCATGCTGCGCAGAAAATCGTAGTCAGGATGGTAGCCGATCAGCGCCAGCACGAAATCATTCTTGAGTCGCAGCGGCCCGCGCGGTGTCATCACCACAGCATGATCGACGCCGATCTCCTGCACCGTGCTGCTGAAATAGGCCTCGATCTCGCCCGCCTTGATACGATTTTCCAGGTCCGGCTTGATCCAGTATTTGACGTGATGGTGCAGTTGCGCCTCCCGGTGCACCAGCGTCACTCGGGCCCCGTGACGCCATAAATCCAGCGCCGCAATGGCAGCGGAATTCTTGCCGCCAATGACCAGCACGTCCGTGTCGTAATACGGATGTGGCTCGCCATAGTAGTGCGAAACTTTCGGCAATTCCTCGCCCGGAATCCCCAACTGATTCGCCAGGTCGTAGTAGCCGGTAGAGACAATCACTTTCTTCGTCCGGTAATCATGCGGGCGCCCCGCACGGTCCGTCGCCGTGATCTTGAAGTCTCCATCTTCGCCCAGAACCGTTTTCACCCACTCGTACTGGCGGACATCCAGCTTGTAGTGCTCGGAAACCTTGCGGTAGTACTCGAGCGCCTCCTCGCGCGTCGGCTTCTGCTGTGCCGTGGTAAAGGGGATTTCACCGATCTCCAGCAGTTCCGGCGTAGTGAAGAACACCATGTTCGCAGGATAGTGAAAGAGCGAGTTGACCAGACATCCCTTGTCGACAACGATGACCTTCAACCCGAGCTTCTGCGCCTCGATGGCGCAGGCCAGCCCGGTCGGACCGGCGCCGATAACCATCACGTCGGTCCGCATTTCGTTGCTTGCCTTGCGTCTGGTCTTGGGCTGAACGTCTATTTCTTCGTCGGTGAGGAACTGGGGCATGGTCCGGGAAGCCGTCCACACGACGCCCGCGCCGCGAGCGTTTCGGGACGGTTGATTCTAGCACGCAGGTCTGGCTGGTTCGGTCCGCCTCGGCATTAGGCTGGAGTGGCGCAACGCTTTAGCCCTGCAATCTGCCGCTCTCTTTTTTATCCGGTTTTATCTGGGGCTTTAGCCTCTGAAGGCTGGCAGCGGATGCGCTGCTCCTCAACCTCGGCGCTATAATTTCACGTTGCCATCATTCATCTCGCCCGCTTCAGGAGCTCTCATGTCCACTCTTACCGAGCCTTCCTCCCCCGCGCGCATGCGCATTGAATCCGACAGCATGGGCAAGATCGAAGTCCCCGCGCATGTTTACTGGGGAGCGCAGACGCAACGATCTTTGCTGCATTTCAATATCGGTCGCGACACCATGCCGCCGGAACTCATCCGCGCCTTCGGCATCCTGAAAAAGGCCTGCGCCCTCGTGAACCAGGACCTCGGCAAACTTGCTGCTGAAAAAGCCAAGCTGATTGTTCAGGCCGCTGATGAAGTCATCTCCGGCAAATTGAACGACCAGTTCCCCTTGCGCATCTGGCAGACCGGCAGCGGCACGCAGACCAATATGAACGTCAACGAGGTGATCTCAAATCGCGCCATCGAGATCGCCGGCGGAGAACTCGGATCGAAGAAGCCGGTCCATCCCAATGACGACGTCAACATGTCGCAGTCGTCGAACGACACCTTTCCCGCGGCGATGCATATCGCCGCCGCCGACCGGGTGAGGAATGCGCTCATCCCCGCCGTCAAGAGCGTGCATGCTGCCATCGCCGCCAAGGCTAAGGAGTTTGACAGCATCGTCAAGATCGGCCGAACGCATTTGCAGGATGCCGTCCCGCTCACTATCGGCCAGGAATTCGGCGGATGGGCCAGCCTGCTGGAACGCGATATTCATCGTCTGGAGCAGGCGCTCGAAGGCCTTTACGATCTCGCCATCGGTGGGACAGCCGTCGGCACGGGGCTCAACACGCATCCGGAATTCGCCGAGCGCGCCGCGAGGAAGATCGCCGAATTGACGGGTCTCCCCTTCCGTTCGCACGGTAATAAATTCGCCGCCCTCTCGGCCCATGATGAAATCGTCTTCGCGCAGGGCGCGCTCGAAACCCTGGCGGCCTCGTTCATGAAGATCTCCAACGACATTCGCTGGCTGGCTTCCGGCCCGCGCTGCGGACTTGGCGAGCTCACGATTCCCGAAAATGAGCCCGGCTCGTCCATCATGCCCGGCAAAGTGAATCCCACCCAGTGCGAAGCCATGACCATGGTTTGCGTGCAGGTGCACGGCGCCACGGCCGCGGTGGGTTTCGGTGGCTCCCAGGGGAATTTCGAACTCAACGTCTTCAAACCGGTGATCATCTACAACTTTCTGCACTCGGTCACACTGATCGCCGACGCCTGCCACGGCTACGTCGAATACATGATCAAGGGAATCGAAGTCGATCGCGCCAAGGTCGACTGGTATGTGAAGAATTCGTTGATGCTGGTCACCGCGCTCGCACCGAAGGTGGGATACGACAAGGCCGCAAAGATCGCGCACACGGCGCACGTCGAACATTCCAGCCTGCGCGAGGCCGCGGTGAAGCTCGGATATCTGACGGGCGAGGAATTCGATCAGTGGGTCAAGCCGGAGAAGATGACGAAGCCGTAGTGGGTACCCGCTCCCAACTCTAGCGGGCTGAAGCCGATCTTACCAGCTGCCGGCGAGCTTGTAGTGATTTTGAACTGGCTGATGGGTTATGGGCATTCGATAGCTCACCCAGATGCCATCGCCCTTCACCCTCCCGTAATACTTCCTTGGGCCCATCGTTGAGCAACCGGTGTGGCGCTCGTAGCAATCCAGCAGGGCATGTTCGCCCCTGACAATCACATATATGCTGGACTCGTCGGTGTGGGTCCTTCTCCCGGTCTCACTGTTCACCACAGTACCGACGATTCCGCCGCTCGTATCACCTCGAGTGTCGCTGGAGAAGGTAAGAGTCCGTGTGTCGACTACCTCGATTGGCACCAAATTCCCTACGTCGCGGCACAGTTCCTTGAACCCGTGGCGCAGTGAAGAATCCGCCACGCTCGTAAAGGTGTTTCCGTCATGGTCAAAGAGCGTTAGGTCGAATTCGGTTATGTGCTCTATGCTAAGATGCGGACGCGTCGTCTTTTTGATAGCCTCAAGGCTATAGTCGCTCTGGGACTCTTCGCTTATAATGTTGGCGTTTGGGCACACTTTGGAGAGTACCTTCTGCAGGTCCTCGCTGGAGATGTTCGAGCCCGCCGTAACGGAAATCGCCGTGTGTCCAGCCTGACCGAACACGAGGGAGCTAAGGAACAGTACCGACCACGCAAGCCACTTCGTTGACGCCACGGCACTCCCCTTAAGTTTCGTGCAAGAGTCTATTGGAAAATACCTTCTCCCGCAACGCGCGGAAGTCATGCGTTCTCCCTTTTGTATTTGCCTGTAAATTACGTGTATACATCGAATATCACGCCGTATATACTATGTATATGCCAAAAGCGCAAATGGCCAAGTGGGGGAACAGTCTTGCAGTACGCATTCCAAAGGAGATTGCCCGCGAGGCTCGTCTCCAGGAAGGCGACACCGTCGAGATCAAGGCCGCAAAAGGCAGAATCGAGGTCTCCCGGGCGGAGCGGATTCCCACTCTTGAAGAGTTGGTCGCTCAGATCACCCCGGAGAATCGCCATCCCGAAACCGCTTGGGGCCCGGATGTTGGCCGGGAAAAAATCGAATGGTAAGGCGGTATGTTCCCGATGCCGGCGATATTGCCTGGCTCGATTTTGATCCGCAGGCCGGCCACGAACAAAGCAAGCGCCGGCCAGCCCTGGTGCTGACCGATCAGTCCTACAATCGCGCCAGCGGCCTCGCCGTGGTTTGTCCCCTGACCAGCAAACGGAGACCTTATCCGTTCGCTCTTCCTGTCATCGTCGACAAGGTGGAAGGAGCGGTTCTGGTGGATCACATCAAGAGCATCGATTGGGCAGCGCGCCAGGTAGCTTTCCATTCCAAAGCGGATCCCCAACTGCTGGATAAGGTTCGCGCTTATATTGCCGTGCTACTCCGCATCCGCTGACGGCCGGGCAGCCATTGCTAATACAGTTTTCAGTTCTTGTTTCCCCGCCGTCGTGATCACCACCACGCTCGCCAGCACAAAAAGTGCGCCGATCGCCGTGCGCGGGCCGACGGCTTCCCCGCCGAGAAAATGTCCGAGCAGGACTGCGACCACCGGATTTACATACGCATACGTCCCCACCTTTGTCGGCGATTCGTGATGGATCAGCCAGACGTACGCGGTATACGCTACGACCGATCCCGCTACGGTGAGATACGCCAGCGCCAGCCATGCCTTGCCTGATACAGACTGCCACTGAAATCCCCGAAATTCGCCCAGCAGAGCCGCCGTCAGAGTCAGCAGCACGCCGCCCGCCAGCATCTGTGCGCCGGAGCTCATCGTCTTCGCTGAAGGCAGCGGAACCTTGCGCGTGAGTGCGGATCCGATCGACCAGCTGATTGCCGCCACGATGAGCGCGACCGCGCCCCGTGGATCGACCGGCGCGCCGTCCAGGCTCATCGAGCGCATCACCAGGACAACCACGCCGGCTAACCCGACGGCCAGAGCCAGGCCCAGCCGCATGGTGAGCCGCTGCGTCTTTAGAATGCCGATCTCCGACAGCGTCATGAACGCCGGGATCGTCGCCATCATCACCGCCGCCACGCCCGATGGCACACGCTGCTCCGCCCAAAAGAGCAGACCGTAATCCAGAACAAAAATCAGAATTGCCAACAGCGTTGCGCCGCCCCACTCGCGCCGCGTGGGCGAAGGCGTGCCTTTCAGGCGCATCCAGCCATACAAAATGCCGCCGGCCGCCACAAACCGCAGTCCGGCCAGCAGAAACGGAGGCACCTCGCGCACGCCTATGCGGATGGCCAGAAATGTCGATCCCCAAACGAAGTAGATGATGCTGAAGGCGACCAGCAACTTCCAGGTGCGGGGATGAACGCTCGCTTCCATGGTCTGAACCTAGGGGCTCCAACTCGCGAGATGCTCGGCTGATCGAGTCTGATTAGATCATCGCAAGTGGCCCGGGAAGCGGACTGCGCGCTATTAAATGTTTTTATGAGGCTATAAAGCGGCGGACCAATGGAGAGATGCATGGGATCGACGGATGAAGAGACGGCCGGCCGGGGAGATCCCTTGATCTCACCTGGGCAATCCGGGAAGGACTATTTCTTGATCAGGCTGGTATGGCTGGAGACGCATTGCCACTTCCCGGAATCCATGATCCAGGTATCGGTGAAGCGCCCAAGATGATCGTACGGCTTGCCTTGATACGTACCCTGCGTGTGATAGGTGCCGGTGACGATCGCGGTATCACCGAAGAAGTTCATCTTCACGTCCTGGATGTTGGCCAGCGTCGGCTTGAAGCGCGGGTCCTTAATGTCGGCTAGAAATCGCTGCTTGTCGCTCACCTGGCCGTCCCATTCGGTGTTGACGAAACGGCTCGAGACCAGAGCGTCAAGCGCGGCGGAGTCGCGGTTGACCTGCGCTTCGTTCCACATGCGCTCGAGAATCAGGATTTTGGTTTCCCGCGGGTCGGACTGCTGGGCAGCCAAAGTGGCCGCTCCCAGAGCCAACACAAGACACCAGCAGATCGTACGAATCATCGTCGTGCACGCTCCCCGCCACCCCACGTGAGGCGAACGTGCCCAAAAGATAACAGCGACGCCGGGACCAAGCTATCAAAATACCCAGCTCGCCGTTACCAACGTCACAGGAAGAAGAACTTGGATATTCTCCGTCAACTGACGGAATCTAAAGTTATTAGAATGATCTCATACTGAGGTCAGAAATCCGAGATTTGAAGGTATGCCGGCGCGGAACCAGCCTCAGAATGCCCAGCGCAGCAAGGTTGCCCCTACCGTGAACCCAGCCCCGACCGAGGCCAGCATGACCAGGCTCCCCTTCTTCAGCTTGCCGTCCTGGATTGCCGTGCTCATGGCGAGGGGAATCGTTCCAGCGGTGGTGTTTCCGAAGCGGTCGATATTGATGATGACCGCCTCCGGTCGCAGGCCCAGCCGATCTACGGTCGCGTTGATGATCCTCAGATTCGCCTGATGCGGAATGAACGCGTCAATATCCGATCCCTTGAGGCCGTTTCGCTCCAGGAGTTTCTGGCACAGTTCAGTCTGCTTGCGGACCGCGAACTTGAAGACCTGCTGGCCATCCTGATGGACGTAATGCATCTTCTTCTCGACCGTCTCCTTGGTCGAGGGATTCAGGCTGCCGCCTCCCGGCATATAAAGAAAGTCTGCGCCCGAGCCGTCAATCTCATGGATGAAGTCGATCAATCCCACCGAATCGTCATCCGTGGGCTCAAGAATGACAGCCCCCGCGCCATCGCCGAAAAGCACGCAGGTCGCGCGGTCGGTGTAGTCGATAATTGACGACATCACGTCTGAACCGATCACCAGCACCCGCTTGTGCGTGCCGCTGGCGATGAACTGCGCCCCGGCTTGCAGCGAATAGACGAAGGCCGAGCAGGCCCCGGAAAGATCAAATCCCCATGCGCCTTTCGCGCCCAGCTTGTTCTGGACCAGGCAGGCCGTCGAGGGAAAGAACATGTCCGGCGTCACGGTTCCCACAATGATCGCCTCAAGGTCAGTGGGAGCGAGTCCGCGCTGCGCCAGCGCCTTCTTCGCGGCCTCGACCGCCAGATCGCTGGTGGCCACGCCTTTGTCGACAATGTGCCGTTCGCGGATTCCCACCCGCGTCATGATCCAGTCATCGGAGGTGTCGACCATCTTTTCCAGGTCGGCGTTGCTGAGAACGCGCGGAGGCACATACGTCCCCAGCGCGCTGATCTTGGCACGGATCGCTTTCGTCAATGAGTTCTCCCGACAGAAGAGGTCTGTTGAGACAGGTCGATGGAATGAACTCAGTATTGTGAAGGATCAGGGCAAGAAAGTCTAACGCGAATCATTGGCGGTGAGAATCCAAGTCAGAGTGCCGATCACTCGAACCCCATCCGCATGTCTTCGCGCCCTTCGCCAGCTTTGCGGTGTAAGCTTTCGTTGACCGCAGGAAAGGTGCGGTAACCCCCAAAGACGGCCCAACCCGGAGGGGTGGCCTTCTCGCTACGCCGCCCTCCCTTTCTCACGCTTCATCCACTCGCGAATGAAATTGGGGCACGACACGATCCCGAAGTTGCGATCCTCGCCCTGGGTCAGGAAGATTAGAGCGTCACTGTCGACATCTTCCAGACCCGCCAGGCTCAGAAGAGGCCACAATTGGCAGTCAAGAGCCGACTCGACCAGTTGCTCCAGATAGGGCAAGTGCTCACGAAATAGTTTTCCCGAAACGCGAATGGTAACGCTGGGCCGGATTCCAAGGGGAAGACTGCGACCGCTCATCTGCTTTTTTCTCCTAAGGTTCTTTGGGTGGCCCGTCTCTGCCAGGCCGACACTCCTGTGACGCTCCGGAGGCTCGATTCTTGCGCAAAGAGTCGTAAAGAGAAGGTAAAGATTTTGAGGCGAAGATCGAGAGGCTGTGGAAAAACCAGCGAATTCGTCACGAATCTCAAGCCAGGCACCGGGGACTCGCTGCACACGTAAGAGCCCGTTACCGTTGCTTCCTTCCGGACCTGGCGGGGTTGGCGGGAGTACGTCGCGCGAGACCGATGCCTGACGGAAATCATTCTAGCATTCTGTATCGGTCACGCTGGCGCGGGTGGTTCTGTGGCTCTTGTGACCTTCGGTGCGGCAACTCGGCAACTTGCCCTTTCTTTCCTCTGTCCGTTGTCGAACAATAGAAGCCGCAGTCGAATTCCCTGCATGTCTTCCAATCCCATCTCGGTGGCGCCGGCGCCCTCGCAGTCGGAACTGGAGCGGCTCGATCACGCGGTCGACTATTACTTTGAGCTGGCGCTGTATCTACTTGTTGTTACTGGTTTTGCGACGTTGGCGAGCACGGGAGGACTCGACCTGCCTTCGATGCTGCTGACGGGCGCCGCCTTGGTATTTCGCGGATACCTGCTCGCCAAACGGCGTCAACTTGTCATTTCCGACCGCTGGACGACGCCGCTGACGATGATTTACTTCGTTTTCTTCGCCGGCGATTATTTTGTCGTGTCACGCGGGTTCTTGCCGGCGACGGTGCATCTGGCCTTGTTCGGCGTAGTCGTTCGGATGTTCTCGCTGCGCCGCGATCGCGACTATGTCATGCTGGCCATTCTCGCCTTTCTGATGGTGCTGGCCTCGGCCGTCCTCACCGTCGACAGCATCTTCCTGTTTTCCTTCGCTGCGTTTCTGCTCATGGCCGTCGCTACTGCGATCCTGATGGAAATGCGCCGCTCCGGCCATGCCGCCAGCATTCAAGCCCGGCATTCGAGTGATCAGAGGGAACCCCAGCGCCTGGCGTTCTCGCTGGCGCGGGTGACGCCCGGCCTCATGCTCATGATCCTGACCGGCGCCGCCTTCATCTTCTTCCTGTTGCCGCGCATGTCGGTCGGATACCTCGGCGCATACTCGTTCGGCACCGACTTTTCCTCCGGCTTCAGTGACCACGTCGTCCTCGGTCAGATTGGGCGGATCCAGCAGTCGAACGCCGTTGTTATGCACGTGCAGATCGACGGCGATTCCGGGGGCGGCTACGATCTGCATTGGCGCGGGGTCGCTCTCTCGGACTTCGACGGCCACGTCTGGTCGAAGCCGCGGGATCAGTTTCCGCTTCAGCGATGGGCCGACAACAGCTTTTCGATTCCGCGCTTTGACAATGCTTCCCTCAAGTCCTACTTCGCTCCGATCAGTCCCCACCAGCAGCTGATTCACTACCGCGTGCTGATGGAGCCCATCGGAACCAACGTCTTTTTCCTCGCGCCGTGGGCGCGCGCCATCACCGGCCCATACCGCATCTTGGCGGCAGATTCCTCCGGTGCTGTCTACGACTTCGACGTGCAGCACGCGATCGGGCGCTACGAGGCCGTTTCCGATATCTCAACGCCTACGGCCGCCGAGCTGCGCACGGCCGGCCGCGATTATCCCCCGGAGATCGTAGCCGTCGATTTGCGCCTCCCCGAAGTCGATCCGCGCGTTCGGCGCCTGGCGCATCAGATTGCCGGTTCGGCCGGCAACGATTTCGATCGCGCCTCGGCAGTGGAAGGCTATCTCCGGACTCACTATGGGTACACGCTCGAGCTGCCCCGCACTCCGCCCAGAGATCCGATCGCCAATTTCCTGTTCGAGCGGAAGGAAGGCCATTGCGAGTACTTTGCCTCGGCCATGGCCGTCATGCTGCGAACCCTCGGAATTCCCTCGCGCGTGGTGAATGGATTTCGCAGCGACGAGTTCAATGATTTGACCGGCAACTACGTCATCCGCGCCAAGGATGCCCACGCCTGGGTTGAAGCCTACTTCCCCGGTTACGGCTGGCACACCTTCGATCCCACTCCGGGCGGCGCCGTGGGAGTTCCCGAGGGATGGAGCCGGGTCGGTCTCTATGTCGATGCGATGGCCTCGTTCTGGCGCGACTGGATCGTCAGTTATGACAGCACCCACCAGTATGTGCTCGGGCAAAGCGCCATCGTGGCGACGCACAGCCTGTGGGAACGCGCTCGCGCCTGGGCGGAAAAGCATTATATGTCGATGCTGCATTGGGCACAAAAGAGCCAGGACGGCATCCAACGGTCCCCCAGCCGATGGGGAGTGGGCGGCCTCGCCATTGCGCTGGTTCTCGTGGTGCTGGCGAATCTGGGACGCATTGCCCGCGCCTTGCACGAACGCCGTCTGCGCGCGCATCCGGAAGACTCTCCGCAACAAGCCGCGGCGATGTGGTATGGGAAGATGACACGCGTGGTGGCGCGGCGGGGAGTCGAGCGATCGGCGGCGCAGACACCCCAGGAATTCGTCGAGAAGATCGGCGATCAGCGGTTGCGCGAGCCAGTCGCCCGCTTTACCGGCGTCTACGAGTCGGCTCGATTCGGGAACTCCACCGACGACGCGCAGCGCCTCCCCGAGTTGTACGAGGAAATCGAACTGGTTGTGCGGGAGCGCTAAGAACAGCGGGATGACTCCGCGGCCTAGAACCGAAAGATCACGCCTGCGCCGACGAAATAGTTGTGCTGACGGCTTTTCCCGGTAGGAGCGAGAGGAAAGTCCGGCTCTCCAGACCAGAAGTCGCGCGCCTCGCCACGGATGCTGAGATTCTTCCAGACCGCCACGTCCAGCCCGACTCCGCCCTGGATCACGCCACCAGTCGTGGATTTGCCCGGATTCGTGCCGCCGTAAACCAGCGTGTTACTTTCACTGAAGTGTCCAAAACCACCGCCGAAGCTCGCCCATGGAGAGACGGCCGTCGTGGGAAACAGGTTGAGCCGCACCGCGGGAGTCACAAAAACCTGCTTGTAGTCCGTCGGCACGACGGCATTTCCGTAGGCCCCGCCGTTCAGGTCTTCATCGAGGTTGAAGAGCACCGGTACCTCGGCGGCCACGGAGAATACGGGAGTTACAAAGAAGCGCCGGGAGTATTCCCCCTCGAAGCTGAGGCCCTTGCCGGAGTGGATGACGGGATCGGAGTAGTTGGCCCCCTGGATGCCCTGGTCGCTGATGAAAACTCGGCCGATCGAGCCGCCGATTTCGTTTTTTCCTTCCTGCGCCTCCAACGAAGCGGCAAGAGCCATCACACACAAGACCGCAATCCAGAGTCGGTTGCCAAACATTTTCGCCTCCAGCGAAGTTGCTACCCATGATTACGGCTGGTAAGCCATTAGCCTAGCACGACAATCGCGGTTTTGAACCTCACTTGGACGCGATTTCTGTGACTTTCGTGGCAAACCTTGCAATGCCGCCTGTGATCGCCCAATTTCGTGCACCCTTTGCGGTGCTAAGATGAAAGATCGCATGCCTTCACGCCCGCTCCCACGGAATGACTCGGCCCAGGAGTCTGCTCCTGCAGGCCCGGATCGTCCTCCAAAAATAGGATTTGTCAGCTTGGGATGCCCCAAGAACCTTGTCGACAGCGAAGTGATGATGGGTCTTGTAGCTCGCGCCGGGGCAGAACTGACTCAGCGCGCTGAAGATGCGGACGTGATCGTGGTAAATACCTGTTCGTTCATTGAGAGCGCGCAACAGGAATCGGTGAATACGATCCTGGAGATGGCCGCCCACAAGACCGCGGGCCGGGCCCGGAAGCTGGTCGTGGCGGGCTGCCTCGTCGAACGCTTCCGCGAACAGATTCGTCAAACCATCCCTGAAGTGGATGCCGTCATTGGAACCGGAGAACTCGAGAACATTCTCGCGGCAAGCGGATTCGCTGCTCGACCAACTCCGCCCGCGTCCCCGTCGCCGCTGGTCGTGCTCCCTTCCCGGCCAGAGGGTGACGCTCGCGCCGCACAGGGCCGCTTCTCCCGCGAATCCTGGGATGGGGCCGTTGGCGATCTGCCGAACTATCTCTACGACGACGCCACTCCCCGCGTTCTGGCGACGCCACGGCACATGGCCTACATCAAGATCGCCGAGGGTTGCGACCATCCTTGCACCTTCTGCATTATTCCCCAGCTGCGCGGGAAGTTCCGCTCACGCCGCTTCGAATCGGTCGTGGCCGAGGCCGAGCGCCTGGCTCGCGCCGGCGTCCGCGAGATTACGCTGATCGGCCAGGATACGACCTGCTACGGCGAAGATTTCGACCTGAAGGACGGTCTGGCTCTCTTGCTCGAAAAACTGGCCCACATCGAAGACCTGCGCTGGATTCGCTTCCTCTACGCCTATCCCAACAAGATCACCGGCAAACTGCTGGAGACGATCGGCCGGGAAGAAAAGATCTGTTCCTACATGGATGTGCCCTTGCAACATGCCTCCGCATCCGTCCTCAAGCGCATGAAGCGCGGAGGCGGTGGAGATGTCTTCCTGGGTTCGATTGCGAAAATGCGCCGCGCCGTCCCCGACTTGATCCTGCGGACCTCGTTTATCGTCGGCTTTCCCGGAGAAACCGAGAAGGAGTTCGAGGAACTCTGCGATTTCGTGCGCGCGGCGCAATTTGACTGGATGGGCGCCTTCGGCTACTCCGATCAGGAAGGCGCGAGCGCTTACCAGCAGGAGAAGAAGCTCCCGCCCCGAGAAATCGAGCGCCGTCGCAAGCATCTCATGGCCATTCAGCGACAGATCAGCAAGAAGAAAAAGAGAGCGCTCATCGGCCGGGAGTTCGACCTCTTGCTGGAAGGGGAATCCTCCGAGACGGAATTATTGCTCGAAGGCCGCACCTCGATGCACGCCCCGGAGATCGACGGAAAGGTCTTCGTCAACGAAGTGCCGGAAAAAGTCGATCCGCAGCCTGGTCAATTCTATCGCTGCCAGATTACCGAGGCCCATGACTATGATCTGGTGGCGAAGATCTTCTGACGTCGTCTGTTGTTTTTCGATCGGCGATCGGAAACCTTCCATCTAGAATAAGAACGTTCATGGCGCACAAGTCCGCAAAACTCAGCTGTCCGATCTGCAAGAAGCCGGTAAAGAGCACCGGCGCGGACTTTCCCTTCTGCAGCGACCGCTGCCGCACGATTGATCTGGGAAAGTGGGCCAGTGGAGCGTACGTGGTATCGTCGCCGGTGAACGATGCCGAGGAGCCGATTCGCGAGAGCAATCCCGAGGACCCGGAGTCCCGCCGATGAAGCCATCCGCCGAACCCGCCAATGCGGCTTCCGGCCGGACTGAAATGTATCCGGAGGCAGACGCCCTGCGAGCCGAAGATTCGCCAAAACCATCGGTGCCTCACGCTCCCCTCTGGTCCACGCTGATCGCCACATTCTTCGGTGTCGGAAGGCTCCGCCCCGGTCCGGGCACGTGGGGATCGGCCGCGACGGTTGCCCTTTGGGCTGCTCTCGCGCATGCGCTCCGGCCCGGATTACGGCCGGCGTTCGCCATCGGCCTCGCGCTGCTAATCACCGCTATCGGCATTCCCGCCGCTACCCAGGTTTCGCGGGCTTCCGGCGCAAAAGATCCGCAATTCGTGGTCATCGATGAGGTTGCCGGTCAGTTGATTGCCCTGATTGCCGTGCCGCTCGCGTGGCAAACTCTTCTGGCGGGTTTTATACTTTTTCGTGGGTTCGACATCATCAAGCCTCCTCCCGTCCGGCAACTGGAGAGACTTCGGGAGGGCCTGGGCATTGTGCTCGACGATGTGGCGGCGGGTGTGTATGCGCTAGCAGTGATGCAACTTCTTCTACACTCTGGTCTACTAACAACGTAGCGGTGCAAGTGAGCCGCGATCCTGAAACACTGGTGTACGGGTCCCGTTTCGCCAGAACTCATAACTCTTCATGGGATTTTCCGACCGCATCCTGGGCAGAAAGAACGTCAACGGCGGACCGCGCATTGAAGCGGTAGCGCCGGCCCTGGCCTTGGCTGGCGGTGAAATTCGCATCACCGGCTCCGGTCTCCGGCCTCATGAATTGCGCCATCCCAAGGTGCAATTCGGCGATGTCGAGGGATCGATTGTCGTCAGCACCAATGACTTTCTGGTGGCACGCGTGCCCGACGGTGCGACCTCGGGAACCGTCGTCGTCGCCACCGACGGCCACACCAGCAATGCGCACCCCGTGAAGGTCGCGGTGCCGATTGCCGATAACCTGCATCCCGTCACCAGCCCGGCCCTGGACACCGAAGGCAACCTCTACGCAACATTTTCCGGATCCCGGGGTCAGAAAGTCCCGGTGGCAATCTTCAAGATCGATACCAACTACAATGTGAAACCCTTTGTGGTCGAGATGATGAACGCCACCGCCATCGCCTTCGACCGCCAGGGACAGATGTACGTCTCCTCGCGCAACGATGGCGCCGTCTATCGCGTCGCGCCCAACGGAACCATGACCACCTATGCCGAAGGCATGGGCGTCGCCACCGGAATCGCTTTCGATCGCGAGCAGAATCTCTACGTTGGCGATCGCAGCGGCACCATCTTCAAGATCGCGCGCGATCAACAGATGTTCGTTTTCGCCACCCTGGAGCCGAGTGTCTCCGCCTACCACCTGGCCTTCGGCCCGCAGGGCGACCTGTTTGTGACCGGGCCCACAACCTCCAGCTTTGACTGCGTGCACAAGATCGATCCGCGGGGCGCCGTGACCACCTTCTACAAAGGCCTGGGCAGACCGCAAGGTTTGGCCTTTGATGTTGATGGAAATCTCTATGTAGCCGCATCGCTCGGGGGCAGGCGCGGGATCGTCAAGATCACCCCGGAGGGTGACGCCCGGCTCGAGGTCGCCGGTCACGGACTCGTCGGCCTCGCCTTCGCTCCGGGACGGTCCGTCATTCTCGCCACCACCAACAGCGTTCATCATCTGTCCTGGAATATTCAGGGGCTGCCGCTGCTGCCCGAGTAGTCTCTGAGCGGCGCACCCCGCGGCATCGTTATCATTTAAACTTTAGAACGCGTGAACGCCGAGATCATTGCGGTCGGGTCGGAACTCCTCACCCCCTACCGCATGGACACGAACTCGCTCTACCTCACCGAGCAACTGAACGCGCTCGGCGTCGAAGTCGTATTCAAGAGCATCGTGGGCGACCATCTGCAGCAGATCGTCGCCGCCGTGCAGCATGGCCTGTTTCGCTCCGACATTTTGATCTTTTCCGGCGGTCTCGGCCCCACCGAAGACGACCTCACCCGCGAGGCCGTCGCCGAGGCCCTGGGGCTTAAACTCCAGCGCGATCCCGAAATCCTGAAGAAGCTTGAGGAACGCTCTGCCGCCCGCGGATGGAAGATGGCAGCCAACAATCTCAAGCAGGCCGAGATTCTCGATGGCGCTATCGCTTTGCCCAACCCGAATGGCACCGCTCCGGGACAATGGCTCGCCGGCGAGTTCGACGGACGCGAGCACATCCTGGTGCTGCTTCCCGGACCTCCGCACGAGTTGAAGGCGCTGTTCGAAAACGCAGTGCGCGAGCGGCTGCGCGCTAAACTTCCGCCGGCGTTCCTGGTGACTCGCACTCTTCGAGTGGCGATGCTGGGAGAATCCCTGGTCGACGCGCGCGTCGCGCCGATTTACAAGCGCTATTCGGATGTCGAAACCACCATCCTGGCGGGAGCTGGAGAGGTCGAGTTGCACTTCAAGACCCGGGGCGCCAGTCCGGATGCCGCCCAACGCCGCGTCGATGAGGTTGCCGGCCTGGTCGAGGACGAACTCGATGACGCGGTTTATTCCCGCAATGGCGAGTCCCTGGAACAGATCGTCGGCTACTGGCTGCAGATGCGCAACGCGACCCTGGCAGTCGCCGAGTCCTGCACCGGCGGGCTTCTGGCGGAGCGCATCACCTCGATCAGCGGCAGTTCGCGCTATTTTCTGGGCGGCGCGGTCGTGTATTCCAACAACCTGAAGACAGAACTTGCCGGCGTGCCCGCCGACATGATCGACCGTCACGGCGCCGTCAGCCGCGAAGTTGCGGCGGCTCTGGCCGAGGGAATTCGCTACCGCTGCGAGTCGACGCTCGGTGTCGGCATCACGGGAGTCGCGGGCCCTGCCGGCGGCACGCCCGAGAAACCGGTCGGCCTGGTGTTCCTTGCCCTCGCCGGCGACACCGGAACCGAAGTCGTACAGCGCAACTTTCCCGGCGATCGCAAGCGGATTCGCCGTTTCGCCTCGACCATGGCTCTCGACATGATTCGCAAAGAACTGATGTAATCGCGTGATTTCTCGCGATGCCAGGGCTCACTTCGTGTTCCTATGCGCCTGTTTATTGCTCTCGATATCGATCAAGCCATCCGCGATGGCATCACCCGCTTCCTCGATGGCGTTCGCGGATTCGCCCCCGATGCGCGATGGGTTGCTCCTGAATCGCTGCATGTCACGCTGAAGTTCATCGGCGAACAGCCCGACGCCGCTGTCGAGTCGATTCAATCTGCCTTGCGCAACATCAGTGCCACTAAGACCGAAATCCTGTTTCGCGGCTATGGATTCTTTCCCACCGCGACATCGGCGCGCGTCTTCTGGGTCGGCATGAAAGCTGGGCCGGGACTCGCCTCTCTGGCCGGGATAATCGACAAAACAGTTTCCTCGCTGGGGGTTCCGAAGGAAGAGCGCGTCTTCAGCCCGCACTTGACGCTTGCCCGAACCGGACGCGTCTCGGGCTCGCCGCGCTGGCAGAAAGGCAACGGGCCGAATCGGATATTCCAGCGCCTTCAGGAAAAGCTCGGCGGGTTGCCGGCGCCCGAATTTGGTACGATGACCGCCCGCGAGTTTTTTCTGTACCGCAGCCAACTTTCGCCGAAAGGATCGAGATACACCAAGCTGGCAGGATTTCCGTTACAGTCTTGAGGAGAGAGTTTTCTGATCCAGGATTTCAGAATTTGGATTGCGAATCGATGCCAGCTTGTTCAAGCTGAAATTCCCGATCTCAGAACTGAAGTCGAAGTCTGAAGCCGGAAATCTACAATCTCATCAGAGCATTCATGCTAAAACTCGCCTTCATTGCTGTCGCAAGTTACCTGCTGGGTTCGATTCCTTTCGGCTATATCCTTGTCCGTCTCATTTACGGCGAAGACGTCCGCCGCACGGGCAGCGGCAACATCGGAGCGACCAATGTCTCCCGCAAGTCTCCGGCGCTCGGAATCGTCACCCTTCTCCTCGACGCGCTCAAGGGATCAGCTGCCGTTGCCTTGGCGAGTCTTCTCTGCCAAAGTGTCGGAGCTTCCACCGCCTACCGGAACATGTCGTTGGCCGCCCTTTTTGCGGTAGCGGGCCACATCTTTCCCGTCTGGCTGAAATTTCGCGGAGGCAAAGGCGTCGCTACCGGACTCGGATCGTTCGCCATCCTCGCTCCCAAGGCCGTGCTCATCGCTGCCGCTCTCTTCGCTGCCGTCGTCGCCGCCTCCCGTTTTGTTTCTCTGGGATCGATCATCGCGGTTCTGACGTTTCCGATTCTTGCGTGGCTGATGCATGAATACGGGAACTCCGTGACGGCTCTGATGTCCATGTCACTGGCATCGTTGCTCATCGTGGCCAAACACCACGCCAACATCCGGCGCCTGCTCTCCGGAACCGAAAGCCGGTTCGGTGCCCGACGTACATCAACGACGGAACCGGGGACGGCCAAAACGAAATGAGCCGAATCGGGATCATCGGCGCAGGCGCATGGGGCACCGGCCTTGCTGTGGTTCTCGGACGCAAGGGCGTGCACCGTGTTCGTATCTGGGCGCACGAACCCGAAGTCTGCGAATCCATCACGGAACGCCACGTCAACGAAAAATTCCTTCCCCATCGCACCATCCCTGATTCGGTCACCGCGACCAACGATCTCACCCATGTGCTCGAAGCTGCCCAGATTCTGGTCAGCGCCATGCCTTCGCAACATTGCCGCGGACTCTTCGAGCGCGTGCGGGCGATGATTTCCCCGCAGACTCTCATCGTCAGCGCCACCAAGGGACTCGAGGAAGGATCGCTGCAGCGCATGAGCGAGGTCATCTCGCAGGTATTGCATCGCCCCGACACTTCGGCCATTGGCGCGCTCAGCGGACCCTCCTTTGCCACGGAAGTCGCCCGCGGCGATCCAACCGCAATCACGATTGCTTCGCCCGATGCCGCTCTGCTGCGCACCGTGCAGCAGGAATTCAGCGATCCTAGCTTTCGCGTCTACACCAACAGCGACATCACCGGCGTCGAACTGGGCGGTGCGTTGAAAAACATCGTGGCCATTGCGGCCGGCATTTGCGACGGTCTGGGACTCGGCCACAACTCGGTGGCCGCCCTCATCACGCGTGGGCTCGCGGAAATGACCCGTCTGGTCGTGGCCTGCGGAGGCCGCGCCGAAACCATGGCCGGACTTGCTGGCCTCGGTGACCTCGTCCTTACCTGCACTGGTGGCTTATCCCGTAATCGCAGCGTCGGCGTCGAACTCGGCCGCGGGCGCAAACTGCCCGAGATCATTGCCGGCATGCATGGCATGGTCGCTGAAGGCGTCTTCACCACAACAGCTGCGGTCGGACTGGCTCACTCCCGCGGCGTGGAAATGCCGATCACCGAACAGATGCACGCCATCCTGCATCGCGGGAAATCTCCCCGCGAAGCGATTCACGAACTCATGACGCGCTCCGGCAAGAGCGAACTGACCTCCTCTGACACGCCGGGCTAAGCGTGCTAGGCTTTACCGTTTCAAACAGTTGCTCCGGAGGCATTCATGCGTCCACTAACTTTCATCGCTGCATTGTTGTTCTTCGCGTTCGTCTCCCCATCACCAGCTCAATCCAAAAACGTGGCCGAGCGTCTTGGCTATCCTGCTGGTTCGAAACTCCTCATCCTCCATGCTGACGACCTTGCCGTAGCCCACTCGGAAGATGCCGCCAGCTTCGACGCCCTTGACCGCGGCGCGGTGACTTCGGCCAGCATCATGGTTCCCTGCGCCTGGCTCACCGAAGTCGCCGACTACGCCAAGGCCCATCCCGACGCCGATCTCGGCCTGCATCTCACTCTCAGTAGCGAGTGGAAGACCGATCGTTGGGGCCCGGTCGCATCGAAAGAGAAAGTTCCCACTTTGCTCGATCCATCCGGATATCTTTGGCCGGAGACCGAGCCTGCCGCCCAGCACATCAAGGCACAGGAAGCTGAAGTGGAAATTCGGGCGCAGGTCGAACGCGCTTTAGCGATGGGAATCCATCCCACTCACCTCGACAGCCATATGGGAGTTCTGTTCGCACGTCCGGATCTGTTCGGCGTCTACGTGAAGGTTGCGCACGAATACAAGCTGCCCTTTCTGGCTGTGCGGACCCCCGATGCGCCTCCAGCAATGTTGGCGCAGCTTTCCGACAAGGACGTTGTTTTGGATTCGGTGGTGGTCGCCAACCCAAGTATTGCGGCTTCCGATTGGCCTGATTTCTATCGGAATGTAATCCGGAACCTGAAACCCGGCCTGACCGAGATCATCGTTCACCTCGGTCATGACGATGCTGAACTGCAGGCCGTGACCGTGGACCACCCCAACTATGGCGCCGCCTGGCGGCAGCGGGACTACGATGCCGTGACCAGCGCTGATTTCAAGAAGGCACTGGAGGAGAATCACATCATTCTCATCCAATGGAAGGATCTGAAAAAACTGGTGCAATAATCCGGACTCACCGTTTTACTGCGAGTTATCGAGTTTGGGCCGGCTGGCGTTCGGATTCGCTGACTGCACCACGGTGATCGGCGCCTGCAGGGTGAAATTCAACACCGTTTCCGAGGGCAGCTTGATCTGCTGGCTCTTGGAGGCGGCCTGCACGCCCCCTCCAGCGCCAGCGCCCGCCGCCGCGCCGATGGCTGCGCCTTTGCCGCCTCCGGCGAGCGCTCCGATGATGCCGCCCAGGATCGCTCCTCCGCCCACCTTTTCTGCGGTGTTCTTGCCCCGAGACGCTCCCTCTTTCCGGTACTGGTCGGTCTGAAGGTTGTAGGTCTGTCCGCCGGCCGTGAGGCTATCGAGCTGCAGCACGACCAGCGACTGTCCTTGAAACTTGCCGGCACTCTTCACATCGACCACATGCCCGGTGACGTCAGCTCCAGCCGCTACCGCCTGCTCGCCATCGGAGGTCAGCGGAGTGTTCAAAGTGGCGTGAAAGGTGTCTCCTGTCTGGTTCTTTTCGCTGTCGATCGGATCGACCAGTCGGATCGAGAGTTGCGTTCCCTGGTCGATGATGAACTGCTTGGGAGCCGGTGGAGGTGGAGGCGGCGCCGGCTGCGCGGCAGTCGTATTGTCAGAAGACGGCGGCGGAGGCGGGTTGCCGGCCGCTGTCTGTGCACTGTTGGAATTCGCATCAGGGCTCGCCGTTGGATTCGTCGCTTGCGATGCATCTTCGCCGCGATGTGATCTACGAGACTTCTTGCCCGGCGCGGGCTTCGCCGGTTCCGGTGGCGCGGGCTCGGGACTCGCCGCCGCAGGTGTGGGAGGCGCTGTGCTCGAAGCCGTGGCCGTCGCACTTCCCACGACGAGATTATTGACGACCTCTTTCACGCCCGGCACCGAGGCCGCCTGCCGGCTGGCCGCGTCCCGCTGCGCATCGTTCTCCACATTGCCGCTCAGCGTGACGACTCCATTCTCCGACTGCACCGTGAGCTGTTTCGAAGACAATCCGGAGTCCTGGCTGAACTTTGATTGAATGTCCGCAGAGATTTTCGTGTCATTCGGCTTTCCGGAGCACGCCATTCCCAAGCCCAAAATCATCGCGAGTACGAAGGACGAAGCCAACAGGGATTTTGTTTTCATCACGATGCTCCTGATCAGAGAAAAGGAGAAACTACAGCTGAGAATAGTTTAGATGCTGGATGGCCCGCTTGAGGAGGTAAATGCAGAAATCTCGCGCCTTTCTTCCGATGGACAGTCCTTGCTGTCGGGAGGTCTCCCCTCAGAAAACGACGCCTGGGGTTCTTGGAGTCGATTGATCCTAGCAGGCTGCGGAAAAACGCCCACGCTTCTTGTGTTTGAAAGAGCGCGGCCTTAGCCGCTGAGGTACGCTTGCTGGTCAGAAATGCAGTTTTTCTGCGGCCGTCTAGTGGATGAACTTGTAGTCGACGATCGAGGCGGCGAGACCGACGTGTCCCTCTTCGGAGTCGCGCTCGGGCGAGCCTTTGGCGCGCATCACGCGTCCCTGACAGACTACGTTGGAATTCTTCTGGCCTGAAATCTCTTCCGGCATCTCAAAGACCATTTCAATCAGGGCGTTCAGGGGCAGCGACTGCGGTCCCAGAAAGAGCACGCCACTCTGGCTGATGTTTTCAATGATGCCTTCATACCAGGTGCTGGTGCGGTTTACCCGGAAGCGCAGCGGAATGTCGAGTTTGAGGCGGCGCGCCCGCGGGACCCAGGTCGGCCGCTTCTCCCGGGAATGGCTCCGGCGGATACCGGTCTCCGGCTTGTGCTCCACCCGCTCGGTCCGGCGCATGGTCGCCCAGTCGTATTTGTACTCGGCGGCGCACAGCAGGCAGACCTGGTAATAATCGCCATCCGCCCCGCGGCGGGGCCAGGAAAACTCGTGGGAGCAGCGCCCAAGCATAAGCACATCCATAATTTTCTGCGGCATGATTGGTTACTTCCGGGTCACTGAAGCCTCAGACGCAACGCCATCATCGCGCGAAGGGGAGACTTTGGGTAGGTTACCTTCGTGCAGTAATCGTGACGGTCCGTCCCCATGATGGAGACCACGTTGAGGGCTTATCGCCGTTTACCCCGACCCGCGCAATCGCCCCGTTTCGCCGCCCTCGCGGACCAACTCTGGGGCCCTCCCTCGTCCCAGACGGCCGCAAAGTCGTGTGTGGATCATCCTGAACGCTGCAAAGCTTTCCTCAGGTTTTCCACAGCCACCTCACTTTCGGCCTGTGACAAACAACCTTCGCCCCGAAAACGGAGCGGACATGTATCATCGCCCCATGAATGCCCCGCTCGCCGATCTCGCGGTGTTCATCCTGGCGGGAGGTAAGAGCACGCGGATGGGAACCGACAAAGCTTTCGTGTTGCTCGACGGACGCACCTTGATCGAGCGGGCCTTGGAGGCAGGTCGGGCCGTGAGTTCCGACGTTCGAATCGTTTGCCCTGGGGAACAGGGCCAGGCGGCTAGGGTTCAGCCATTTGCTCCGGTGGTCCAGGATCGGTTTCCCGGTTGCGGGCCGCTGGCCGGCATTCACGCCGCGCTGTGCACATCGACCAGAGAATGGAATCTGATGCTCGCCGTTGACTTGCCCTTTGTGACGCCGGCGCTGTTCGAGTTCCTGGCCGCAATAGCGCGTGGCTCCGGCGCCATCGTAACTGTCCCACGCGTTGCCGGGCGGCTTCAACCTCTCTGTGGCGTTTACCGGCGTGAGTTCGCCGACACCGCCGAGAATTCGCTTCGCGCCGGCCGTTATAAGATCGATGCATGCTTCGATCCCGACCAGACGCTGGTGGTGGGCGAGGACGAATTACAGGAGGGCGGCTTTCCTGCGGAGATGTTCTGCAATCTGAATACGCCAGAGGAATTGGCGACGCACTCAGGACGCCTGATTACTGACCTCTGACTTATGCCCGACGAACCCAAGCCCGCGCCTTACATCGAGTTTCGCGACGTGTGCAAAGCGTTTGGCGACAACGTCGTCCTCGATCATGTCGACTTCAATGTGCTTCCCGCCGAGACGGTTTGCATTCTCGGCCGCAGCGGCGTGGGCAAATCGGTCTCGCTGCATCACATCATGGGATTTCTCAAGCCTGATTCCGGCCGCGTGATCGTCGCCGGCGAAGACATCACCGATTACACCGAAGAGCAACTCGAGCCGATTCGCAAGAAAGTCACCATGGTCTTTCAGAACGGCGCGCTGTTTGACTCGCTCAGCGTGGGTGAGAACGTGGCCTTTCCACTCCGCGAATCGAGGGAACTGACCGAAGACCAGATCTACCAAATCGTCGACGGTTTGCTGCAGATGGTCGGCGTGCAGGAGATGCGCGATCTGCTGCCTTCCGACTTATCGACCGGGATGAAGCGGTCTGTGGCCATTGCCCGGGCGCTGGCGGCCCGGCCCGAATGCGTCCTGTACGATGAGCCCACCACGATGGTCGATCCGCTGATGGCGCAATTGCTCGGCGACTTGATCAAGCGGCTGAAGATTCAGTTGAACTTGACCAGCATCGTCGTCACCCACGATATGCGGCTCGCCGAGAAGCTGGCCGACCGCGTCGTGTTCCTGCACGAAGCGCGCGCGATTTTCTTCGGAACTTATGCGCAGATGGAAAAAGATCCGCATCCGATCATTCAGGAATTTCTACAGCTGGATGAGTTGAAGATCGAAGCGTAAGAACTGGCCCCTGCCGCTAGAATCCCTGCTCGACGAGATCTTCCACTGTCAGAAAGCTGTCGGTCAATTCCGGTTTCGTCATCATCTTCTCGACATACTTCGCGATCAAGTCAGCTTCCAGGTTCACCGGATCGCCCGCCTGGAGCGAACCGAGATTCGTCATTTCGACGGTGTGGGGAATAATGGCGATCGTGCAGCACGTCTTTTCGAGCTTGGCGACGGTGAGGCTGATGCCTTCGATCGAGATCGATCCCTTAAAGACCGTATATCGAGCGACGTCTTCGGGAAGCTCGATCTCGAGCCACCAGTTCTCGGAGTCAGAGATGCGATCGAAACGGACGAGGCGGCCGACGCCGTCAACGTGTCCCTGCACAATGTGCCCGCCGAAGCGTCCATCGGCTTTCATGGGCAGTTCCAGGTTGACCAGCGCGCCTTCCTGAATTCGCGAGAATGACGTGCGCGTCCAGGTTTCGGGAGCGAGATCGGCGCAAAACGAGCCGGTCTTGATGTCGAGCGCCGTCAGGCAGACGCCGCTGACCGACACGCTGTGGCCGGCGGCGAGCTCTTTCGGGGTACGCTCGGCAGCAATCGTGATGCGGCGGTTTTCGCCACGTTGCTCGATTCGCGTGATTCGTCCAACCTCTTCGATGATGCCAGTAAACATGAGACCTCCGTGGGGAACGGAGTATTCTAAACCCGGCGTTCGACTGTCGGAAGTGAGCATTCGGCTAATTGCTATTCTCCGTACGGATCGCGCAGGTATCCTTCGACGGCGAAGTCTTCGCCGAAGCGATGCAGGTTCACGCGCTTGACCTGCGCGGCCTGGCTCATGTGACGAAAACCGGTGCCGGCCGCGAACGGGATCGAGCCGGTACCGGCCAGAATCTTCGGCGCATAATACAGGAAAACCTTGTCGACGACCTTCGCGGCCAGCGCGGCCCAGTTCACCGCGGCCCCGCCTTCGATCATGACGCTCGTGATCTGTTGTTGGCCGACGTGGCTCAGAATGGAAGGCAAATCCGGCCGCCCATCGGGCTCGGCTGCAGGAACGGTCTCCACGCGCACGCCGTTCTGCTCGAGCCGACGCCGTCGCTCGTCGTAATCTTTCTGCTGAGCCGCCGACGAGCAGAAGACCAGAACGTCGTTTCTTCGCTCCGCGGCCACGCTCTGCACCAGGCGCGATTCCGCCGGCAACCGAAGACGCGAATCGAGAATCACCCGCAGCAACGGACGGCGCCTTGGCTTCCCGCTGCGATCGGTCAGCAAGGGATTGTCCGAGAGAATCGTCCCCACTCCCACCAGAATCGCGTCGTGTTCATGCCGCAGTTCCTGCACGTGAGCCCGAGCGATTTCGCTGGTGATCCAGTTGCCGGAGAATCCATCGCTCGGCGCGTCGCTGCCGGGCTCCTGAGGTGGCGGGGCAATCTTGCCGTCAAGCGTCATCGCCGCCTTCAGCGTCACCAAGGGCATCGCGTGACGGATATATCGCGCAAAGGCCTCGTTGAGACACCGGGCCTGTTCTTCGAGCCGTCCGACTTCGACGTGGACGCCGGCAGCGCGCAATCGTTCGAAGCCGAGTCCGCTGACTTTTGGGTTGGGATCGGGCATCGCCGCCACAATCCGATGAATTCCCGCGGCGATCAGCGCATCGGTACAAGGGGGCGTGCGGCCCTGATGAGCGTGGGGCTCCAGATTGATATAGAGTGTGCCGCCTCGAGCTCGGGCTCCGGCGGCTTCAAGAGCGCGAATCTCGGCGTGTTTCACGCCGTCGTACGTGTATGTTCCGCTGCCAACCACCTCACCGCGCGAGTCGGTAATGACCGCGCCGACGTAGGGATTCGGCGAGGCGAGTCCGACGCCGGCCCGGGCGAGTTCGAGCGCGCGCTGCAGGAGCTGTTCGTCGGCGGAGTGGGTGGCCATGAAAGGAGAATCTAACACGAAGGGAAAAGCGGGAGGATAATCCAGCGGCATGCCCGGCCAAAATACTCGACGAGGCAACTTGGTGCACAGAACCTTCGGCAGGAAGAAAGCACCTCAGGATGGCAATCGTGGACGATCGCACGCTGCGACCACGCTCCGCCTCACCGCGAACCGGGGTTCGTCCAGCCGCCTGGGTCGAATCACCTATTCGAACAACGAGTCCACAAACTCTTTCGGGTCGAAGGGAAGCAAATCGCCGACTTTCTCGCCAACACCGACGAAGCGGACGGGCAAACCTAGTTCGCGGGAGATTGCGACTACCACTCCGCCTTTGGCGGTGCCGTCGAGCTTTGTCAATACGATTCCGGTGACGCCCGCGGATTCGGTGAACATCCGCGCCTGCTGCAAGCCATTTTGGCCGGTGGTTGCGTCCATGACCAGCAGGGTCTCGTGAGGAGCGCGCGGGATGATGCGCTGCGCGGTGCGCCGCATCTTCTCCAGTTCGGCCATGAGGCTCGTCTTGGTGTGCAGACGTCCGGCGGTGTCGACAACCACATAGTCAACTTTCCGGGCCACCGCCGCCTGCAGCGCGTCGAACAACACTGCAGAGGGATCGCCGCCTGGCTTGGTCTTGATCACTTCAGTACCGGTACGCTGTCCCCAGATTTCGAGCTGGTCGATAGCCGCTGCGCGAAAAGTGTCGGCAGCACAAAGTAAGACGTTTTTTCCCTGCGAACGAAACACTTGCGACAGTTTGCCGATCGTGGTTGTTTTGCCCGTGCCGTTGACGCCGACCACCAGAATGACCTCCGGCGTGCCATCGACTTTCTCGACCGGCTGCGAATTCGCGGCGGCCAGGATGGCGAGCAGCTCTTCCTTCAACAAACGCTTCAGTTCCTCCACATTTTTGATCTGCTTGCGATCGGCCTTTTCGCGCAGTCTGCCAAGCACCTGCTCGGTCGTGGCCGTGCCCAGGTCGGCGCCAATCAGCGACGCCTCGAGATCATCGAGGGTATTGCGGTCGATCTCCTTGCCGATGGAAACAACGGCTTCGATGCGGTCGGCGAGATTCTCCCGCGTGCGAGTGACCGCCTGCTTCATGCGGTCCAGGAAGCCGGTCTTCTTCTCTTCCTCAAGACTGCCAAACAAAGTCTGAATCATAATCGGGCTACTGTCGATTATACGGGGAAGGCAGCGGACCGACGGCGGACTTGAGACGGGGTGCGACGGGCCAGGCGTTTGCGGACTAGACTCGGGTCCGCTCCAGCGAGGAATTCTCCACGGTCAGGACTTCCGAGGCCGCAACGGGCGCGTCGGATGGTGGAGCAGGAACAGCCACGACCGGCGGAGGAGAAATGGGCCGCTTGATGGTGAAGCGCTGAATGCGAATCTCGCCACGCGCGTACACGGCCAATAGCGCGGCCACAGCATCCGGGTCAAGCCGCTTGCCGGCGAGGTTCTTGATAATCTGCAGCGCCTGTTCCGGGGTATGAGCCTGCTGGTAAGGCCGGTTCGTGGTCAACGCATCAAACGTGTCGGCGACGGCGATCACGCGAGGCAACAGTGGAATCTGATCACCCGTGAGCCCATAAGGATATCCTCGACCATCGAGGGCTTCGTGGTGCAGCTCAATGCCCGGCAGCATTTCGGCCAACTGCGTGACCGGGCGAAGGATATTCGCGCCCTTGGTGGTGTGCGTCTTCATCACTTCGAACTCTTCCTCGGTGAGCGCTCCCGGCTTCTTCAGGATGTGGTCTTCAATGCCGATCTTGCCTACATCATGGAGCTGGGCTGAGATCTGCAGCGTCTCCATGAAGGTGGCATCGAGATTCATCTCTTTCGCGATGAGCAACGAGTAACGCGTAACTCGGTCGGAGTGACCGCGGGTGTACGGATCTTTTTCGTCGACTGCTCCGGCCAGCATTTGAATCGATCCCATGAACAAGGCGCGGTTTTCTTCCGCCGCGCGCTTCAGATCTTCGACGAAGTGCTCGAGCTCTTCAGACATGGAATTGAACGTCTGCGCCAATTCGCCGATTTCGGTGCGGCTGCGCAGATCGACGCGATGCGAGAAGTCGCCGTGGGCGAGGGCGCGGCTGGATTGAGTGAGCACATGCAGCGGGTTGGTGATGCGGCGCGCGGCGAAAATGCTGACCAGAATGCTCAGCAGCACGACGCCGATGGCGAGAAGCCGGGCGATGCGCTGCATTTCATAGATGCTGCTGTACGCTTCGCGGCGCGGCTTTTGCACGATCACGGCCCAGTTGAGCGCGGTCACCGGACTGTAGGTGCCCAGCATTTCGACGTGCTCGGAGCCGCTGTTGACGGTGAACTCGCGGGTTTCGGCGAGCTGTGCCTTGTTGTCGCTCTCGACGAAGCGCCGGACGATGTCGAAATTCTTCATCTCCTGTCCGGTGGCGTATTCGGGCGTGGCCGCGGCAACCAGGCGTCCCTGGGCATCGACGACATAGGGGGTGAGCCCGCCGCCGCTGACTTCTTGCAGGCGGCGGATCAGGAATTGCAGATCGACGACCGAAGCAATCATTCCCAGAAAACGCTGGTCGTATTGCACCGGCTCGCTGACCAGGAATACCGTGCGCTGGGACTTTCCTTCCCCGACTACCAGAGTCTGCCCGCTGTAGACTCGACCGTCGCGAGCCGCGGTAAAAGCTCGCTCCAACTCGCGCTGCAGGAAGGCATCCGGGGCGATACGCCCCGCCGAGATACCTTTCGCATCGGAATTCAGCAGCGTGGCGTAGGCAATCTCGTCAGAGGAAGAAACAAAGTTTTCCAGCAGGGCGCGAAGTTCGGGAGATTCGATGCTCTTGTCGCCGATGTTGCCGCCGCTGGAGATTTGTATCGCGGAAGAAAGATTCTCTAGCATCATGCGCAGCGAGCGTTCATGCTGCGATAGATCGTCGGCGAGCGAGCGCGTTATGGTGTTCTGCAGCATCATCTCATCCCGCTTCAGGCCCTCGGAGTTCTTGGCCTCGACCTGTGTCGAGTAGAAATACATCGGGACGGTGCTGATGACGAGGAGCACGCCAAGAATGACGTATAAAATCGGGATGCGGCCCGGGGCAGGCGTGCTGGAGGACAAGCTTCTCCCTTCACTTGTCGCGGACGCCGGAGGCGAGGTGGCGGCAGTTTTCACCGTACTCCTAGAATTTTACTGTCGCCGGAGGACAATCCAGCTGAAAAGCAGACCTCATCGCCATTACCAAAGTACCTTTTAGAAGTGCCGTCTGGCGCGGCTTTTCGACGGATCGACGCTTTTGAAGACCATGCGACGGTCGACGGATCTGGACTCATCCGGCCACGTTCAGAGGCTCCCGAGTCGTTCTTCGCGTACACTTCTCACACCTCTCCACCATGCCCACGCTCACGGCCTTGCTTCACACAGAAAATGACGCCTTGCGACTCGGCCGCTGTCTGGAGACACTCTATCCCTGCGACAGCGTAATCGTCGTCGATCATGGCTCGACAGATGCCACCGTTGGCGTGGCTCGAGAATATGGGGCCAGGGTTGTGGCTGCGGGAACTCATGGTTCAGCGGACTCCTACGTCCAGCCCAGCCGTGCGGCATGGATCCTTTGCCTCGATCCAAGGGAGTCTCTGACGGAGAGCCTGGCAGCCAGCCTGTTCGAGTGGAAATTAGAATCGAGACCTGACTGGAAGCAGTTCTTCCAACTTCATCGCCGAGCAGAGCCGGCGCCTGTATTCGCGCTGCTCGTGCGCGAAGAGACGCCGGAAGGCTGGACGGCAATCCCGACCCCTGAGACTCGCCTCGTTCCTCCTACCTGGAATCGCTGGGTGGGCAGGTTTCCTGCAATTGAACCTTCGTCCGTCTCCCTGGAAGGCGAACTGCTGCGCTTCGCCTTCCCTTGACTGCCCTCAGGAAAGAGACGTGGAGGCCGTTCTTATTTGGCCGGTAGCCTCATAAGTCACATCTGCATGTGATTTCGATCACAGTCCACCGGAAATCCTCGTGCCTACACTCTTCTGTTGTGCGTTTCTCGGGCCTTGACCGGCCGTCTTCAAGGCTTGCCCGGCCCAGGAGGAAGATATGCGTGTAATGAAATTCATCACTTTGGCAGTCGTTGCTGTGGCGATTTCGGCCTTCGCCTTCGGCCAGGAGACGCCAGCTCAGACCGCCCCGACGGTCAAACATGTTCCAATCCCCGCCACCCCGGCCAACTCCGGCAAGGCGATGTTTGAGAACTACTGTGCGGTCTGCCATGGGAAAGACGCCAAGGGTGAAGGCCCGGCGGCCTCCGCCATGAAGACTCCACCGACCGACCTGACGCTTCTGGCGCAGAAAAACAACGGGAAGTATCCAGCCGCTCACGTGGCGGCCGTAATTCGCGGACAGGCGTCGTTGCCTTCGCACGGGAGCCCGGATATGCCGGTGTGGGGTCCGCTGTTTTCGAGCATCAGCCAGGGCCATGACGCTCAGGTGCAGCAACGAATCGCCAACCTGGTGAAATACATCGAGACCTTGCAAGCAAAGTAAGCGGCAGGAGACGGCCGTCGTATCACCCTCGAGGTCCGGGACGCGAGCATCGCGTCCCGGACTTTCCCGCCGGGGCCAACCCGTGGACTCTCAGGCCGCGTAAGGCATGCATCAACGCCTGCGCGCCCCTTGGCCGTATGGGCAGTGACTTCAGTACCTTAGTGTCCGCTCTGCTTACCAACTTATAATCCACATAGAGCCAGTAAAGAACGACCAGCGAAAGATCAGCAGATTTCTGCGTTCTTGTGGAAAGGCCGAAGCGCAAATCAAGGCCTCTTCCCGGGATCGCCAAGGAACGCGTGGACCCGCTTTTTGCAACCGCGATTTTCGGGCTGGGGCTTGCCTTTGGCAGCTTCCTGAACGTGTGTATCTACCGATTGCCTCTGGGCTTGTCGGTGGTGACTCCGCGTTCAGCCTGTCCGAAGTGCAAGCAACCGATCGCCTTCTATGACAATCTGCCCGTGTTCAGCTGGATCATTCTGGGCGGGCGCTGCCGCCACTGCAAGAATTCGATCTCACCGCGCTACCTGCTGATTGAACTGCTGACGGGCTTGCTGTTCGTGGGCTGCTACTGGTATTTCGGACTCACCCTGTCGACCGTGAAGCATTGTGCATTCGCGTTTCTGTTGCTCGGGCTGATCTTTACCGACGCCGAGACCAAGTTGTTGCCGGATAAGCTCACGCTGCCTGGTTTGGCGATCGGAATCCTCTTCAGCCTGCTGGTTCCGGTCAGCGATCTGGCGACACAGTTTCTGCCCGGCATGGTGAATCTGCCGTTCAGCAGCGATGTCATGATGCGGATTCTGTCGCTCGTCGATTCCCTACTGGGAGCGGCGCTCGGAGCGTCGTTTATTTACGGGGTGGGACAAATTTACTTGCGCTGGCGCGGGATGGAAGGAATGGGCTTCGGCGACGTCAAGCTGATGGCGATGGTCGGCGCATTCCTGGGCATGAAGCTCACGATCTTCACAATCTTCACCGCGTCTCTGGCAGGATCGATATTCGGCTTGACGACCGTACTGATCGTCTGGCTGAAACGCACGCATCGCTTCATGAAGCGGCTGGCCGACGCACAGGCGGCGCGCCGCCGGGGATGGCAATCCGCGCAGATGGTTTACCGCTATTACCAGATGCCCTTCGGCGTCTTTCTGGGCACCATGGCGATGGTGGCTTTCTTCTTTGGCGATCGATTCCTGCATTGGTATGGGAGGCTCTGGTGAAACTCCTGGCCAACCCGCTGGCGCTGCGAGCAGCCGTCGTGCTGTTCTTCGCGACGTTCGCCTTTCTGATGGGGCTGATCCTCATCCGCATGCTGCGAAAAAACATTGACGAGGAAGCTAATCTTTCGGCCGATGGATCGCCGACACTCGAGACTCTGCCGCTGCACCTGTACAACACGGTCATCCAGCAGCTGAAACAGCAGAAACACGAATTGCAGGTGCAATCCCAGGCGGAGCAGCATCGTGCCCGCACGACCGAAACTTTCAGCCAGGCCGTTCTATCGAACTTGTCGAGTGGAGTGCTCGTATTCGGCCCGGCCGGTCTGGTGAAGACCAGCAATCCGGCCGCAAAAGAGATCTTGGGCTTCGCCTCCGCCACCGGCATGAGCGCGGAAGACATATTCCGCGGCGCCGTCATCCGCAGGACCAGCAATATGACCGAATCAGGCGAGGCGGCTGAAGATTCAACCGAGACGTCGGGCCCGCCTCCGCTGACGCTGGCCGACGAAGTCGAGGTCGTACTGCGCGGCGGCGGCAAACGACGCGTGGTCCAGGCGGAATATGAAACGCCCGCAGGCGAAACGCGATTCCTGGCAGTCACGGTTTCTCCGGTGCCAGCCCCAGACGAGAGCCTGCTTGGTGTCGCGTGCCTGATTAACGATCTGAGCGAAGTGGAGCAGATCCGGCGGCAGCAGGAGCGGCATGGAGAGCTGTCGGCGGAGATGGCGCTGCAACTGCGTTTGTCGCTGACCACGATTGCGGGTTACGCACAGCAGCTGGCTTCGAACCGGGATCCGGAGATGGCGCGCCAGTTAGCGGCTGACATCGCCGAAGAGTCGCTGCGGCTTGATCGCAATATTGGAGGATTTCTCAGCGAGAAACAGGCGGCTGCGGCGGCCAGCGGGAGAGGAAACAGTTCGTCCGGACTATAAAGAGCGAGGGAAAACCGTCGCCGATTCAGTGACTTTGGTACGCACAGGATTTCAAGGAACAGAAGGTGAGGGTTATGAAACAAATCGTATACAGCGGCATGGCAATCGCGGTGTTCGTGGCTGCAATCGGTCTTCGCGCCGGAGCACAGACTCAGCCCACGTCGAACACGCAAACCACGAACAGCGGGCAGTCGCTGGGGGATTATGCCCGGCAGGTTCGCAAAACCTCGGCGCCGACTTCCAAAGCGAAGGTGTTCGATAACGACAACCTGCCCAAGGAAGACTCGCTCTCGATCGTAGGCCCGCCGCCGGAACCGACCGCTGACGCCTCCGCCACAAAATCGGACCAGGAGGCAGCGCCCGCCTCGGGCGACAACAAGACCCAGGCTGGAGCAACTTCGGGGTCCGACACAAAAACGGCCACAGCCGGCACGACTGACGACAAAAGCGGTGCGCCCAAGGCTCCGGAAGAGGACGAAGCCGCGAAGCAGGCTGCCTTGAAGCAGTGGAGCGACCGAATCAGCGCCCAGAAGGACCAGATCAGTTTGCTGGAACGCGAATTGAACGTGCTGCAGCGCGAATACCAGATTCGCGCCGCGGCCATGTACGCCGATGCCGGCAACCGCCTTCGCAATCAGGCCGATTGGGACAAGCAGGACGCTGACTACAAGCAAAAGATCGCGGACAAGCAGAAGGACTTGGATGACGCCAAACAGAAGCTCGACGACATGGAGGAGAGCGCGCGCAAGGCAGGCGTTCCTGATTCAGTCCGCGAACCCTAAACACAGTTGACTCTGGCAGATAGGAGCGCCGTAATTCATTTTCGGCGCTCTTTTTGTTTTATCGCTGCGGAAGCCGCAGCCCGTCGATCTGCTTCAAATGATGGAGTCCGTGGACCAGATGGAACTCCCTCCACTCGGCGCCGCTCAGTGGTCCGAGAAATGGATGATCCAGCAACTTCCCTTTTCCCAATTGATGTTCGACACTTGTGATCGCGGCATCAAGCTCTGCGATTCTCGGCACAATCTCGGCGATTATCACGTCCGTGGACAATCCTCGCGGCCTGGCGAACGCCGGCGCTTCCCTGCCTGTCGGCATGTAGTGGAGTCCGAGCACAACCAGCTTTCGCACTCGCGCCGTCAAGGTGGGCGCGGTCACTCGGGGCGCTCCCGCATCAGAGACCCGCTGCAGCCCTTTGATGGTCCCGGTATAAGTCAGGTATAAGTGTTCGAAGATCTCGCCCGCACACCATTTTCCCGGCAGACGCCGCTCTAAAAGATCCGGAGACATTCCGCTCACCGTCTCTTGCACCCGCCGCTGCAGCTCTTGCAGAGGGGAATCCAATTCGGACACTCACCTTCCCATCAACTTCGGTTAGAATGTTGCGCGAAATCAAAACCCACTGAGATTTATAACAGGAAGGACGCCAATGAAGATGGCTCATCTCGCTGGCCCTGAGACCGAAGCACGTAGAGCGACGTTTGGAACCGCTTCCGACCCCGGCTGGACTCCAGGTCCCGAAACCCGAAGACTGCTCCCATCATGGTGCGCTGCGGTCGCGATGATGTTGCTGCTCACTCTGCTCAGCGGCTGTACGTCACAGTCGAGCAATCCGGAAACGGCTAAGCCGGAACCCAAGACACCCGATCTGATTACGGCCCGCTCCGCCTTCCAGAAAGTCTATGTTGCGGCACGCGGCTGGAACCAGGATGCCAAGCCGTACCGGCTGGAGTCGATCACCACCACCGACAGCAATGGCCACGACGGCAAGTCGGCGATGTGGCGCGGCAGCTTCGCTTCTCCGGCGATGCGCTCGGAAAAGTCCTTCACCTGGTCCGGCAGCACAGCGGAAGGCGCGCCGGAACGCGGCGTCAATCCCGGCACCGAAGACAGTTACAGCCCAACGAACTCTTCGACCCAGGTCTTTGATATGGCCTTCCTGAAGATCGACTCCGATCAGGCTCTGGAGACGGCGCAAAAGCACGGCGGAGACAAGATCCTGGAAAAGGACCCGGCCACCCCGATTCTTTATGTTTGCGATTGGAACCACAATACCAACCAACTGATCTGGCATGTCATCTATGGAGCGAGCCGGGATAACGCCAAACTGACAGTCTCGCTGAACGCCTCCACAGGCGACTTTATCCGGGTGGAAAAGTAACCGCCCGGCCTGCGCCACTGAACCACGACCCTGGGGAAAAACCGCCGGCTTTTGCGCGCTATGCCTTTCGGTTGCGCTCGCCGTCATGCTGGCGCATTTGCGCCGAGATTTGAGAGAAGAACCGATTCAGGGCCTCTACAGAATTGAGAGCGCGGTGCAGAGTCTGTGGGTCGCCGAATTTCACGATGTCTTGCGGAGAGTACTGCAAACGAATCCGATCGGACGCGCATTGCGCGCTCAACAGCTCGACCGCGGCCGCCGCCAGATCGGCCGTGAGGCGGGCAACATCCACCTGCTTGCGCACTGCTGGTACCATCTACGACTCCTTCATTCCAAGTAGGAAGACATACGCAGGCGGGTTTTGGGGAGCCGTTTGTGGGGTGACTGCCGTGGTTTGCGGCTCCGGCGAAACCCGCCTGTGTAGTGCTTCGTTGGTTGTTATTTCAATTAGTATACAGCGTTAACGAAACGCTGTGCAAGTAATTATTTTGCAGAGAATTGCCGGATTATTCCAACGCGGAGGGCTATTGCCTCGTCAACCCGATCCTCAACTGGAAGAGCGCATTCTAGCCGCCGCTTCGAAGCTATGGGCCCGCGGTGGGGAAAAGGGCCTCACCATGCGGGCGGTGGCCCGCGCGGCCGGAACCACTACGCCCACCGTCTACGAGCGTTATCGCAACCGCAATGACATTCTCCGTGCCCTGCGCCTTGAGACCCGCAATGAGCTTTTTGCGGCCATCCGGAATACCCGCGATCTCGATGAGATGATCGAGCGCTACCTGCAGTTTGCTCTCGAGCACAGGCACGCTTATGAAGTGCTGTTCGATGGAGTCGGCAAATCCCCTTCTCTGCACGAACCCTGGCCGACATTCAACCTGATGCGGGACTGGCTGGCCAAGCGCCTCGGAGGAAGTCCCCGGGAGCAAAACCGGCTGATGCTGGCGATCTGGTCTCTGATGCACGGCGCGGCCATGCTGATTATTCGGGGACATTTTGAAGGAGCCCTGCGCATCCAGACCGTGCGCTCCTGCATCGACGCGATTGAAGCCATCCTCGCGTGTGTAGCGCAGAATAAACACTTCGCCGCTTCCGGACCGGCGTGGCCGCCTCATTTGATCCTGGGAGAGGGCCGCGAGAGCCGCGTGGACAATCACGCTGCCGCAGATGATTCCGGAGCCAAGCGCAAGGGCAAGAGACGAAAGGCCCGCCGACCCCGTCGCACGATCCCGGGATAACCGACAACAAACCACGACTACTTCGCGGATTTAGCGCTGGCGGTCGGATTCTTCAGCCGGTCCATGGCCTTTCTGGCATGTTCGGCTTCGGGACCATAAGGCAGGATCTTCAGGTAGTTTTCGTACTGCTGGATCGCCTCATCTGGTTCATCCATCTTTTCCAGGCAGACGGCGAGCCGGTACGTCGTTATGGCGTCATTGCTCTTGTAAAACAGTGCCTCCCGGTAACGGTCTTCCGCCGCCTTATAGTTTTTCCGCTTGAAGTAGAAGTCGCCGACCTCGATGTCTTTCGCCGCCTTGTGCGGGTTCCAGGGATGCATTTCGTTTACGTCCGCATCGCTGGAGCCGGCTGTGGCTGCCGCAGCATCGGAGTTCCCGGGATGCGCTCTGGCGTCGCCGGGTGGCGGGCTCAAATCAATCTCGGTGGATTTGCTGGAGCTTTCTCCCGCCTCATTGTCGAGGGCACGAACGTTGATCGTGTCCGAATTGGGAGGAATCAAATCGGGCGGCGGCGATGGCTTATCGTTCGACTGAGAGTTTTGTGTCGAAGGTTTGGCTGGAGCGGAAGCGGCGGGCGCGGAAGAGTTTTGTCCCCAGGCACCGGGACCGCAGGCAAACAGCAATACCAACAGCCATCGACTCATAGACTTCATTCTAAACCGCTAAACATGGGCGGCGCGGAATCCCTGCAGGCAGCGGCGGACCGTCTCCAATTCGGAGAAGCGGCTGCCTTCCTGTTCAACGAGGTAATATTCCACGCCACCGGCGGTTTCCGCGGCATCAAAGATCGCCTTCCAATTGGCCACGCCTTCGCCAAACAAGGTTTTGTAACCGATGGCTGGATCGCGCGACCAGTCTTTACAATGGATGGACCGAATACGCCCCGGGTTGGCTCGAATCCAGGCCACCGGATCGCCCCCCGCTTCCAGGCAGGTGCCCACGTCCAGCTGCAACATGATGAAAGGCTTGGTGTTGGCTGCGATCACCTCCATGGGCATCTTCCCGCCAATCGGCTTCCACTCCGCATCGTGATTGTGATAGCCCACGCTCAGGCCTGCGGGCTTAAGCGCGTCCGCCGCGGCATTTAGGCGATCGGCTAGCGCCTTCCATCCATCCAGATCCGGCTTCGGATCGCTCCATGCCTGCACCATGTACCGCGTGCCGAGAATCCGATTCAATTCGCGGGCGTGATCGATTTTTGCCGCAGTGAAGTAGTCTTCGTCATTGTGAGTCGAGTAGCAGCGCAGACCGAGATCGTCGAGCAGCTTCCGCATCTGCTTTGCGTCAGTTTCAGTCCAATCAAAATAAGGGGCGTAGAACTCGACACACTGGTATCCCATTTGAGCGACGGCGCGCACCGTGCCTTGCGGGTCCTTCTGCAAGTCGTTCCGGACGGAATAGAGTTCAAGCCCGACAGGAATGGATTTGGATGCGGGAAAGGCTGAAGCAACTCCGCGCAGAGCCCATGGCAGCATGGCCGCCATGCCTAGAAAAGATCGCCTGGAAAGATTTGCGTGTGCCATGGCAGCCATCTTACGCCGGGGGGTTGCGAGGCCGAAGGAGAAATCAAGAAGAAAACACGAACCTTCCGGCCTGCCTGGAGCATCTTTAGACTCTGCGTAATCGGGAGTTGCAACGGAAAGACACGGATGCCAACACAATCGGCGCAAAGCACGTCAGCTCCCGGAATCACGAATCCCTGGCTGGTTGCGATTGCGGTAATGTTGGCAACCTTCATGGAGGTGTTGGACACTTCCATCGCCGCGGTCGCGCTGCCCTACATCGCCGGCAGCCTCTCGGCAACCAATAACGAGGCGACCTGGGTCCTTACCAGTTATCTGGTTGCCAATGCCATCGTGTTGCCGGCCAGCACCTGGTTTTCGCTGCGCTTCGGAAGAAAAAGATTTCTGATCGCGTGCATTGTGATCTTCACGGTCTCGTCTTTCGCCTGCGGGGCGGCGACTAGCCTCGCGTTCATTTTGATTGCGCGGGCGATACAGGGCGCCGGAGGGGGAGCACTGCAGCCGCTTTCGCAGGCCATCCTGCTTGAAAGCTTTCCGCCGGAAAAACGTGGCAGTGCCATGGCCGTATTTGCCTTGGGCGTTGTCGTCGCCCCGGTCCTTGGTCCGACGCTCGGAGGCTGGCTGACCGACGCTTATTCCTGGCGGTGGGCGTTTTACATCAATGTCCCCGTGGGCATTTTTGCGGTCTTCATGATCTCGCGTTACGTGCAGGATCCTTCGTATGTAAGAGAAGCGAAACCGGGCAAACTCGACGGCATGGGCCTTGGCCTGTTGGCCGTCTGGCTGGCCTGCCTGCAAATCGTTCTCGATAAAGGACAGGAGGACGATTGGTTCGGCGCAACCTGGATCCGGTGGGCAGTCGTGGTTCTGGTTGTCTGCCTGGTGCTGTTTCTGATTCGCGAGTTTCGGCACAAAAGTCCGCTGGTTGACCTGCGAGTATTTCGACACCGCAACTTTACGCTGGGCTGCTTGCTGATCGGCCTGTTTGGAGCCGCAATTTATGCGCTGGTCACGCTGCTTCCCCTCTTCTACCAGGAATTGTTGGGCTATACGGCGCTGGCGGCCGGCTGGGCCGTGAGTCCCCGCGGCATAGGAGCGATTATCGCGATGCCCATCATCGGATACCTGACAGCGAAAATCGACAACCGGTGGCTCATCGTCTTAGGTTTTGCAATGTTCGGCGTCGCCAGTTTGTGGTTCGGCGAAGTCGACCTCTCGATTGGGCAGTGGAGTTTTCTGTGGGCGATTCTTATCAGCGGCTTCGGCTCCGGCTGCGTCTTTGTGCCTCTGTCCACCACGACCATGGCTTTCCTCAAAAACGAGGAGATCGGCAATGCCAGCGGACTTTACAACTTGCTGCGCAACATCGGCGGAAGCATCGGAATCTCGGTGGTGAACACGATTGTGGCGCGGCACGAACAGCTTCATCGCAGCGAACTGGCTGCCTCTCTGGATCCCGGCAGGGTTACCGTGGAAGGCACGATCCGCGGGATGCAGAATTATCTTTCAGCCCAGGGATCATCAGCCACAGACGCCTTGCATCGCGCCTACGCCCTTATCGGAGCGGACTTGAACGCCCAGGCTCGGCTGTGGTCGTACGTCGATGATTTCCGCTACATGGCGCTGATTTGCTTCGGCTGCATCCCCATCGTTTTCGCCCTCAAGAAGTCAGTTGGACGGCGCGGGGCACTGCGAGCCGGCCACTGATCCAGGAAAACTTCACCCAGATGTAAGATCTCGACGAGCCGCCGCCGAGCGAGAAGAAGATTGCGTATCCCTGCCGCTCACCAAGGCGGGTTGAATGCGTCCCTGTAAGAACAGAGGACCCATGAATCGCTCTCGCTCTTTCCTGGTCGCTGCGGTCGCCAGTGTTTTCATCGTCTCCGTTCTGGGCTTCCGCAAGGCTCCGTCGGCAATCACCGCTGCTGACTCCGCCGGCGCGGTTATTCCCGGAGTCGCCATGCTGGAACCGCGTTCCGGACACAGCGCAACGCTGCTACCGGATGGCAAGGTCCTGATCGCCGGAGGCATGCGCCGCAACCAGGACTTCTACAGTTCGGCGGAGCTTTTCGATCCGGTGACCGGAAGGTTCCAGGCAACCGGGCAAATGCATGTCGCCCGCGTGGGCCAGGCGGCAGTCTTGCTGCGATCCGGGAAAGTACTCGTTGTGGGTGGGTGGATTGGGCACGGGGCCACCGATTCCGCCGAACTCTACGATCCCGCGAGCAGGAAGTTCTCGCTTGTCTCGAGGATGACGGCGGAGCGCGGGCGGCCCACCGCGACCCTGTTGCCCAACGGTGACGTTTTGGTTGCTGGGGGAGCCGACCATGATGCCCCTGGAGGAATCGCTTCAGCGGAGCTTTTCCGCGCCGACAGCCTGACATTCGAAGCGCTAGGCTCGATGCACGATGCGCGAATCGGACATACAGCGACTCTTCTGGACGACGGCCGCGTCCTAGTCGCCGGCGGACGCGGCGAAAGCGTGAATGCCTCTGCTGAACTTTACGATCCCAAGACCAGGCAATTCACGGTGACCGGGCCGATGGTCACTGCCCGCTACAAGCACATAGCAGGCTTGCTCCCTGATGGCAGAGTGCTGATTGCCGGAGGCTCGGATGCCCGTGATTGGCGGGGGACGATGAGCAGCGCGGAGATCTATGATCCCCACGCCGGCCGATTCACCGCGACATCACCGATGAGCGACAGCCGGTTCAAGCTTCCGGATGAAGCCGTGCGAATTGGCTCCGGCGAGTTGTTGATTGCAGGAGGAGGTAAAGACGTAGAGGTCTACAATCCTGGCACTGGGAGGTTTCTACTAGCCTCCGGGCAGTTGAGTGACTCCTGGCACTTCATGAGCGAAACGCGGCTGAAGGACGGTAGGATCCTGCTTGCGGGCGGCTATGCGGACAACGATCAGGCGACCTCGCAGACCTGGATCTATCGTCCGTGACTGGGCTTTTGCAGTACGACCTCGCGTCGCTCGACCTGTAGGCTCGGCGAGGTTCCCCTCGGCGGCTGATTTCTCCAGAGTAAGGCAGGTGCCGCCGCATCGTTCGAAGGCAAAAAAGCAGGCCGCTCAGGGGGAGGAGTCGAGCGGCCTGGTTGGCGAAGTCCTCCGGGGAGGAGGGTGAACTTTTGTCTACATCGAGGACGGATTGTTCTGTCCCGTGGTCGGAGTCGCGGCAGGCGCGTTGCTATCGACCGTGTTGGTCATCAGGCGTACGTCCACGCGGCGGTTGTCGGCGCGGCCGGTCGACGTCTTGTTTGACTCGAGCGGCTTGTCCTTGCCCAGGCCGATCACGTAAATCTTGTGCGCAGGGACGTTGTACTTGGATGCCAGATACTGGACCACGGCATCGGCGCGGCGTTGGCTGAGACCGTAGTTGTAATCCGCCGAACCCACTGAGTCGCACCCGCCCTCGAGAGCGATGATGTAGCCCTTGGTGGAGGCGATGCTGCCGGCGAGCTGGTCGAGAGCAGCCTTGGCCTTCGACGTCAGATTATCTCGGTTAAATCCGAACTTCACCGAGGTTTCGGCCACCGCATGATAGTTGTCGAGGTTGGCGACGGTGTTGGTCAGCACGCCGACACGGGTGTTGGCCGAGTCCGCCATCTGCTGCGCCTGCGTCGCGTTCTGACCAGCGGTCTGCGCTTTCTGATCAGCTTCCGCCGTCTTTGCATTCACGTTTGCCAGGCCGGCCTGCACGCGCGCGTCAACATCCTTGATGTCGCGCGTGTTCTTCGCCGTCATGTCGTCGAGCTCGTTGGTCTTGTTGATCAGCGGAGTCGTCTGCTGTTTCACATAATTCTTGCTGGCACAACCCACTGTGGCCGCCATACCGGCTGCCAGGCAAATCACTAACGAAGTGCGGGTCATAGGGATGAGGCTCCTTCTTTCAAACTTGTATGTTGCGCGCCTTGCGCGCCAAATCTCAAAGGCCCTGGGAATTAGCCGAATACTTACAAGTCCCGTTCCCACTTTTGCACGGGACATGCCAGTGCGCGGTACTCGGCACGCGCAAGATAAGTATATACGTTTCCAAGGGCTTGCAGAATATGGAAGGTTGTCTCAGGGCCTGGATTCTCGGCCCGGGAACGCAAACCCCACACTGAGGAATGGAAATTTTATACGGTTGGGCTCAGATTCAGGCTGATCGGGCAGTCTGAGGTGGCACTATTGAACGACCTTTTGCCCCAGCGATTTGCAGCCGTAGACTCGTAAGTCTTTTCGGAAACGATACCTGCGGCGATCATCCAATAGAATTGTGCCGTAGCCCCCCGGGAAATGGACCTTCTCGCCAAAATCCGGACGATTCCCCCCGAGCCGGGCGTGTACCTCTACAAAAACGCCGAAGGGGAGGTGATTTACGTCGGCAAGGCGAAGAACCTGCGCAGCCGCGTTTCCAGCTATTTTCATGAAGGCCGATGGGAGGACGCGAAGACGGGAACGCTGATTCGCGAGGCTGTCGACGTCGACTACATTGTGGTTGCCAACAACAAGGAAGCCCTGGCTCTGGAAAACAACCTGATTAAGCAGCGCAAGCCGCGTTTCAACATCCTGCTGCGCGACGATAAGACTTACCCGTACGTGAAACTCACATTGGGCGAGCGCTGGCCGAGGGTGTACGTGACCCGCCGTCTGCGCAGAGACGGCAGCGAATATTACGGGCCGTACTTTCCTGCGAATCTGGCTTACCGCATCGTCGACCTGGTTCATCGGCATTTTCTGATTCCTTCGTGCAAGGTCGATCTCACGCGCTTTCATCCACGCCCCTGCCTGCAGTACTACATCCGTCGCTGCCTCGGGCCGTGCGTGAAAGATTTGACTACGCCGGAGCTGTATCAGGAAGGCGTGCGGGATGTGAAGCTCTTTCTTGAGGGACGGCCGACGGATCTGGCCCGCTCGCTTCGCCAGCGCATGGAGGAAGCCGCTGCCGCACAGGAGTACGAACGAGCAGCCCGCTACCGCGATCTCATCTCGACCGTCGAGCAGTTGCAGGAACGACAACGCGTGGCGGCCGCCGAAGGGGACGATGCGGATGTCTTCGGTTATCACTACGAAAACGGGATGCTGGCGGTGAACCTGTTTCACATGCGCGGAGGCAAGATGGTCGACCGCCGCGAATTCTTCTGGGAAGACCTGCCAGAGTTTGCGGCGATAGCGAACCGCGAAACTGCAGCCGGTAGCGGAAGTTCGCCCGGCACCGGCGGCCGAGGGCCATTGCCCAGCGAGTCGCGCGAAAACCAGGCTTTTCATCCCGGCGAATTCTTCTCTGCCCTGGTCAAGCAACTCTATATCGGTCAGCCCTATGTGCCGCGCAATCTGTACATTCCGGTGGACTTTGAGGACCGGGAAGAACTCGAAGCTCTCCTCTCGGAGCAGAACGGCGAGCACCCGCGCAATGCGCGAGTGCACATCCTGGTGCCGCAGCGTGGCGAGAAGCGGTCACTGATCGATCTTGCCGGAAACAACGCCAAACAGTCCTATGACCAGCGCTTCCGCGTGCTCAAGCCGAATGCGCGCAAGATTCAGGAAGAATTGCAGGAAGCGCTCAGCCTGCCGGAACTGCCCAAGCGCATCGAGTGCTTCGACATTTCGCATATTCAGGGCGCCGAGACGGTAGCGTCGATGGTCGTGTGGGAAGACAGCAGGATGAAGAAATCCGACTACCGGAAATTCATCATCCGCACGGTCGACGGCGTCGACGATTTCGCCTCGATGCGCGAAGTGGTTACGCGCCGGTACAAGCGGCTGCACGAAGAAAATAAGCCGCTGCCCAGCCTGGTCCTGATCGACGGTGGATTGGGCCAATTGCACGCTGCCGCTGCTGCCCTGGATTCGCTGGAAATCATCAACCAGCCGTTGGCTGCTATCGCCAAGCGCGAAGAGATCCTTTACGTCTACGGACAGGAAAAAGACCCTGTCGTGCTCGATCATCACTCGCCAGTGCTGCACCTGGTTCAACTCATTCGCGATGAGGCTCACCGCTTTGCTGTGACTTTCCACCGCAAACGGAGACAAATGCGCGACCGCTCAACCGAACTGCTGGAAATTCCTGGCGTCGGCGAAAGCACAACCCGCCGTTTGCTCGAGCACTTCGGCAGTGTCCAGGCGGTAAAACAAGCGGACACGGCCGCTCTATCGGCGGTGGTGACGAGGACTCAGGCAGAAGCGATTCAAAACCACTTTCGCAAGTGACTTTTCCCATGCAACGACGCCCGATCAGATCGAGGGCTGGCCATCCACCAGCATCTTCTTGACGCTGAATTCCTGAAGCACGCGTTGCTGGCCGACCACGTTGATCCTGGGATGGACAAACTCCACGCTGATTTTGTCATTCGGCTCGAGTTGCTTCGGGCGTGGAAAGGTGAACTGGAACGTGTCGTCCTTGAAGCTGTACGCCATTAAACTCAGACGCTCGTTCTTGGTGTTCAGGTAGACCGACATGCTGAGCTTGGGCAAGCTTTCGCTCTCCCAGTAACTGCGCAACGCGCTCACGTACTCCTGGACGTTGGTGTGAAAGGTAACCGCAACGATCACCCGGTCGGGAAAGGTTGCCGCCAGAAATTTCGAGGCGTTGGCGTCGAAGGAGGCCCTTTGTGCGGCGCTCATCTTGTCGTAGTGGGAACTGAGTTCCGCCGAACGAACTTCTGCCTGCCGGACGGGCAGGGCCGAACGGAACTGCAGCGTGTAACTGATGGTGGGATCCGTCTCCATCTCTCCACGATAGCCGTGGTTGTCGGGCGCGTCGCCGTTCATCACCGCGTTCTGCACTCCGCTTAGCGTCAGCGTCGTCGCCCACGGGGACTCGTCCATCATCCGCTGCGCCTCATCGGCAGACCACTGCTGATACGGTTTCTTAGACCAGAAATCGCTCGCCGAGGCCAATAACGCAAAGACGCAAACCAGCAGCGGCACGCCGATCAAAAGGTGGGAATTACTCAGGGGACCAGCCATAGGAACCTCCACTTCGCGGTCAGAATGCGCAACAGTATAGAGCAATCCGCGGCGGTTTTAGCTCCCTTGCCTAAGAAAGCCGATCGATAAGACTATTTCGGCTCCGGACTCGCGTTGCCCATGTCGAGGGCAACCTTCCATTTTCCATCAGTCTGTTTTTTCCAGATGGTGGTGTATTTGCCGTACTCGATGGTGGGTTTGCCGTCTTTATTGTTCGAGCGAAACTCGTATGTGCCGTAGGTATAGCCGAGGTCGCCCGAGGCCGCGATGTCACCGCCGACTGGAGTCCACGTCAGGCGGTTGTTTTTGTCGTCAAGAAAGCTCATGCCCTTGGCGATCTCCGCCTTCCCGGAAATCACGGGTGCGCCATTGGGGACTTCGACTGCGTTCTCGGCGTAATACGACAGGTATCCGGCCGATCCTTTCTCCAGCGCCGCCTGCATGAACTCGGCTTCGAGCTGCTTGAGTGTCTCCGCGGTGGCGGCCGGAGAGGCCTTCACCGGCCGCCGGGCTACGGGAAATACGATTGTCGCTACCAACAACGACACGACCACAATCGGAAGAATCGATTTCATGGCCTGCCTCCGCAATGTCAGGAAGATAGCGCGGACATTCTACTCCGGCCCGGGCGCCGGCGATAGCAGGCGAACTGTCAGAAAAAGCTGGCTGACGTTCACTCCGAATTATTCAGCCTTGATTGTCGAACCAGGGGCGCTGATTTCGGATGGCTGAGACGAGATCTTTTCGCGAGGCAGACTCGCGGACTGGCGCTTTGCCATAAACTCCAGAAACCGGTGCCCCTCGTCCGCGTGTTCCAGTTGCAGTTTCGATTCCTTCGCCCGGAGCGCGAACCAGGCGGTCACGCCGATCATCCCGCACCAGCCCAACAGCCGCACGGTCGCTGCAATTTTTGTATCGTAGTTCAGAACTCCGAGGCTGGAGAATATCTTGAAGAAATCGTGCTCGACCAAGTCCGGATCGCCTGTCGTCACCAGGGGCAGCACCTGCGCCCGCGCATCAGCCATGTAAGTTGCCGTGTACAGCCAGTTCTCGAAGAAGAAAAACAGGGAGAATACAAACCCGGCAGTCTCGCGTTGGATGAAGAAATATGCGGCCAGCAGAAACGGCACGGCCCACTGCAGCACAGTTCCACCCCACAGGCACATCGTTGGCCCGAACCAGGCGAATAGATTGTGTCCGCCCTCGTGGACGACAAGGTTGGCGCTGTCGATGAAGAGAAATCCGCCGTGCGCCGAAAATGCATACGCCAGGAATGCAACGTAGAAGACAAGCCACGCCCAGAGCGCCAGGCGCGAAACCGGCTTCCACGGCTGTTCCAGAATCGATTGGAGAAACTCGGGTATGGGCAATGGATACACTCGCAGGCGCAAGCCGCAGGAAAATTCTAAGCAGCCTGCCATCGCGAAAACAGATTACGAACGTTTCCGTCGCAGCCCATTTCTTGTTAGATTGTTGTCAACGGGCGTGCGCCGGTCCGAAATCAGATGAAATTCCGCCAGTGGATTACCGCTTTTGTCCTGATCGTGCTGCTCGCTGCGGCCATCGCCGGCTTTATGTGGACGCAGCCGTTGCCGACGATCGACGCCACGACCACCGGCGGCAAGAGGGCCCTTGGCGCTCCGCCTCCACATTCGCTGGTGGATCAGCGTCCACTGGATACGGCGCGCCGCATGGCGTCTCTGGCCGGCACTCCGGCGGAGCAGGCTCTGGCGCACGAGGCGGAAAAGGCCGGCGACCACGAAGTGGATCTTGCTTTCTTCGATGCCCTGCGCACGGCCCAGCAGAATCCTCCGCCGCTTTCGCCGGAAGCCAAACAGATCGCAGCCCGTAAGACCAAGGCCCAGCAGGCGGTTCAGGACGACCAGCAGAACATTACGGGGCTCACCCGCCGAGTCGCGGCTGCGCCCGAAACGCAGAAAGACAGCCTGCAGGATCAACTCGACGTCGCCAAGGCACAGATGGATCTTGATCAGGATGAACTTGACGACGCCAGCGAAGATCTCGAGCAGGCCGGTGGCGATCCGCAGGCGAAGATCAAGCGTCTGCAGGAAGAACATGAAGCCGGCGACCACAACGCCGCCACCGCCGGCTCAGCCGTGAATCCCCGTGAGCAGGATTACCAGAGCCACACTTTGCTGAGCGTCTTCCGCGCATGGCAGGCGCTGCGGGACAAGATCGCTCAGCTCAGCCAGGCGCAGGCAGAAGCCGAAGCCAAGCAGCAATACCTGACCCGCCGCCACGATGAACTCGCCGCGCAACTCGAGAAAGACAAAGAGGCTCGCGAAACCGCAAAGCAGCAAGCCAAAGGATTTTTTACCGGCAGCGTGACCGGCCGCGGCAGCCCTGCCAACCGCGACGCATTGAAGGCTGCGGCGCAGGTGGCGCTGACTTCGCTCAAGCAGTACACGCTCGACCAGCGCAATCTTGCCGACCGGGGCCTGCGCATCCAGGATGAACAGGAGCTGACGGAGATCTACTCCAACTGGATCGCGATCGTTGCCGCGCGCGAGCGCGCCGCGCTGCATAACGTCATCGAATGCCTGTTGTGGATCCTGCTGGTTCTGCTCGCGGTGTATGTCGTCGATCGCAGCATTGAACACTTGTTCAAGGGGATGGCCGCCGAAAACAAGCGCATCGACACATTGCGCGCCGTGGCCAAGTTCGTCGCCCAAGCGATCGGCGTCATCACCATCGCCTTCATCGTTTTTGGCATGCCGACGCAGACGACGACGGTTCTTGGCCTGGCTGGAGCGGGTCTGACGGTCGCGATGAAAGACTTCATCGTCGCGTTTTTTGGATGGTTCGTGCTGATGGGTAAGAACGGGATCCGGGTCGGCGACTGGGTTGAGATCAACGGCGTTGGCGGAGAAGTAATCGAGGTCGGACTGCTGAAGACCGTTCTGCTGGAAACCGGCAACTGGACCGATTCCAGCCACCCGACCGGCCGCCGCGTGTCGTTTGTGAACAGCTTCGCCATCGAAGGACACTTTTTCAACTTCACTACGTCGGGCCAGTGGATGTGGGACGAACTGCAGGTGCAAATACCTTCGGGACAGGATCCGTACCCGATCGTGGATGGCATTCAGAAGATGGTCGAGAAGGAGACGGCGGCGAACGCGAGCAAGGCGGAAGCGGAATGGCAGCAGGCGACGTCCAAGTATCGCGTGCAGGCGTTATCGGCGGTTCCCGGCATCAATATCGTGCCCACGGGATCAGGCATCGAAGTGCACGTGCGCTATATCACCCGGGCCTACGAACGTCACGAAACCCGCAAGCGGTTGTACGAAGCGGTGGTCGAACTGATGCACGGCAAGCGGGAAGCTGTGCAGGCTTAATTCCGCTTCCGCGTCTTCAGATCTTTCCTCAAGTACTCTTTGATCTTCTCCGGCAAATGCGAATTGTGAAGCACATCGCGCAGAACCGGCGGCGGTAAACTGCGGCCGAATTCGAGAGCGCGCGCCATCGGAGTGTAACTGTTCCGCAAAAGAGCCGTGCGGATTTCATGACGCAGCGACCATTTCGAATGGTGACTCACTGCTTCGACGAACGCCGGCGTTGCCCGCGGCCGCTGCAGGGCTTTGACGATGGCTACTTCCGTCATTCGCGGATTCTCGAGAGCGGGCTGCCAGACCTGCGGTTCTTTGTCCAGCAGCAGAGCGGCGGCGACCGTGGCAGAGGATCGCCGGCCTAGTGAAATACGCTCTCCCAACGCGAGAGAAGCCAGGCGCGCCACCAGCAATTCGTCGGCGAGGTGCTTCAAATCGGCGGCAGCGGCGGGAAGAAGCGTGAATTGCATAAGGTCAAACGTATAAAGCTGGCGAATCAGGCGGAGGGCTGCCGGCCGGGGCGAGCGTGGATGGGCAGCCAGGGCGAGGCGCACTTTCCGAAGCTTCATCAGCGAGGCATTCCCGGCGATTCGCTCGCACTCCTCAGCCGGCAGGTCACGATTCTGGAGCAGCGCGAGCGCCTGTTCCTCGGAGAGCGCTTCTGCAATGGCAGCGGCGGACGGCAAAGCCGCCGCCGGTGAAACTGCCGCAGCTTCGCCAGCTTGAGTTTCTTCCGGAGTCATCGGAGTTTCAAACAATACCGCTCAAGGGCTCAGTGGGACTGGGACGCTCCTTCGGCGGCTGATTCAGATCTTCGCTGCCTTCCTTGCCATACGGAGTGCGCCTTCGACCGGTTCAACGATCTCTGGTCGCACTCGCGCACGAGAATCCAGCAAACGAAGCTCATTGTAGAAAACGTCGCGGGCCAATAGGGAGTGACGAAAGACGCCACCGGTCATGGCCACAGGTACGGCGTCGGAATCGTTGTTGAATAAATGCCGGATCACTACCGCGGCGATTTGAGCCAGTTCCTGACCCGCGCGTTGCAATACCCGCACAGCAAGATCGTCCCGGCTGGCGGCAATGACCGGAAAAAGCGAGGCAAAATCCGGAGGCGGAATGGAATTCGCCGTAAGAGCGAGATCAAAAACGGACTTGGAGCTCCAGGCGTCCATCAATGCGGCGGTTAGTCCTCGCGAAGAATCGGCTGCGCGATCATGAGCGCGGAGCACGGCGGCAACCGCGGCGCGTCCGATCCAGTGGGCTGATCCTTCGTCGCCGATCGCAAAGCCCCAGCCACCGGCGCGTGCGGTTCTTCCGTTGTGGTCGCGGCCGTAGGCGATCGATCCCGTGCCCGCAATGGCGATCACACCCGGACCGCTTTCGAAGGCGGCTTCCAGCGCAGTCTCCATGTCGCCGACTACGTCGATGGGGCCAGGAAGAATCTCCGCGAGCATACGACGCACCAGAGCGGCCAACTCCGGTCTTGCTGCGCCGGAACCTCCTACGCAGGTGCGCGACACCTCAGCCGGCACGATGCCGGCCGCAGAACAGACCTGGCGCACTGACTGCAGTAGCGATTCACGAGCCTCCACCTCTCCGACCCGAACGATATTGCTGGGCCCTGCCGTCGCTATGGCAACAAGCCGAATATCATCGCCCACTGCGCAAGTCGTCTTCGTCCCGCCTCCGTCGATCCCGAGGTAATAGCGCACGGGTTAGTTCTACCACAGCGACCGCAGACTACTTGCTGGATCCGGACAGCCAGGTCTACAGAGTCTCACTCGCGAGCCGCCACCTTTGCCGCGATAATGAGTCGAACGAGGATTGTTTTCATTCGCGTGTCTTGAGGCAACGTCGAGCGAGCCCGGCGTCGGCATCCGGTTGACCATTCATGGGACTGAACCGAGCTGATTTCGCAATCATCGCGCTGTATCTGGCCGGCATCACGCTATTTGGCCTGCGCTTCCGCAAGAAGCAGCGATCTCTGCGCGACTACTTTCTTGCCGGGCGTGAAATCCCCTGGTGGGCGATCGCGCTCTCGATTGTCGCCGCCGAGACCAGCACTCTTACCATCATCAGCATTCCGGGGCTGGCCTACGACTCGAACTTTACCTTCCTCCAGGTTGTGATGGGGTACGTGATTGGACGCATCGTGATCAGCTTCGTTCTTCTTCCCCATTATTTCCGCGGCGATCTGTACACCGCCTACGAACTGATCGAGCGCCGCTTTGGACCGGGCTTGCGCTCTCTGACGGCCGGCTTGTTTCTATTGACGCGTGCGGCGGCGGAAGGCGTTCGCGTCTACGCCGTATCGATCGTCGTCTCGATCGCGCTGGGGACCGGCGAAGTGGCGTCGATTGCGATCATCACGATATTGACCCTGATCTATACCTTCGAGGGCGGCCTGGCGGCCGTGATCTGGACCGACGTGGTTCAGACCGGTATCTACGTCGGAGGAACCCTGGTCGGCCTGGTGACCATCATTCATCTGGTGCCCGGCGGCTGGACAGCGATTCATGGGGCAGTTGCAGGTGCAGGGAAATTCCAGGTATTCAATTTCAGCCACGACCTGTATGCACCATACACATTCTGGGCCGGCATCGTGGGCGGAACATTCTTCACTGTGGCGAGCCACGGAACCGACCAGTTGATCGTGCAGCGGCTGCTTTCGGCGCGGGGCCAACGACAATCCGCGGCGGCCCTGATCTCCAGCGGCTTTGCGGTTCTGCTCCAGTTTGCATTGTTCCTCTTGATTGGAGTCATGCTCTGGAGCTTTTACCGGCTGCCGACTGCGTCCTTTGGCAAGGCCGACCGCATTTATCCCACCTTCATCGTGAACCGCATGCCACACGGAGTTTCCGGCCTGCTGGTTGCCGCCATTCTGGCGGCGGCGATGTCGAATCTGAGCGCGGCGCTGAATTCGCTCTCCTCGAGTTCGATTATGGATTTCTACACGCGCTTTCGCCCGCAGTCCGATGAAAGCAGAAAAATGCGCATGGCCCGGGTCGCGACCATCTTCTGGGGGCTGGTGTTGTTCGCCCTGGCCGTCATCGCCCTTCACAAGGCAGGCCGCGTGGTCGAGGTCGGACTGCAGATTGCCTCCGTTGCCTATGGTGCTCTCCTGGGGGTATTTCTGCTGGGCGTGCTGACCCGGCGAGCCACCGCAGCCGGCGCGGCGATCGGAATGGCATGCGGGTTTGCCGCCGAGCTCTATCTTTGGCTCGGAACACGTGTTCCATGGACATGGTGGGTCTTACTGGGTACAGGAGTGACGTTCAGCATCGGATGGGCTTTGAGCCTGTTCGCTGGAGAGGTTGGTGAGCAAGGAGGGTAACCGAGACTCTCGTGTCGGAAGTAACAAACGCATCCTCGGGAATACCGCGGTCCCGCGAGTCAAAATGGGCGAATTCGGTGTTTAATACTTACGGGGGTCGAGTCCCGGGACCTAATTCAACGAAAGATTCCTGCCGGGACGATTCTGCGCCATGGTCACAAGCCAGATGGCAATGAATCGATTTTGGGCTGCTTCGGCGAAGCGGCGCACCTGAATAACGGGATTGGCGGTCAAGTCGTATGAAATCTCCTTGCGTGTTTCGAGCCATCGTTCTCTCGCTTGCTCTCTTATTTCTCAGCGCCTTTGCGTGGGCACAGTCCGAAACGCCGTCTTCACCGTCCGGAGAGTCCCCTACCCCAGGCCAATCTCCGGCCGGCGGTGATGCGCCATCGTCCTCGTCAGCGCAGCAGACGCAGCCCCCCATCCTCACACTCCATAGCGAGGTGCGCAGGGTGATCGTCGATGTCATGGTCCGCGACGCGAATGGCAAGCCGGTCAAAGACCTTGCAGCCAGTGACTTCAGCATCACCGAAGACAAGCAGCCGCAGCGCATTCTTTCGTTTGACGTCTATGACTTCGACAAGCCTTCGATTTCACGAGATGCGAAAGCGCCGCCCCTGCCGCCAAATGTATTCATTAATATCCCTTCCGCTCCCGAGCACGGACCGCTTTATGTGATGCTTTACGACCTGGTCAACACGGAAAAGGAAGACCAGATGACGGCGCGTGGGCAGATCCTCAAATTCATCAGTTCCATGCCCGACGGCACTCGTTTCGCCATCTTCGTCAACTCCGACGGGTTGCATCTGGTGCAGGGTTTCACCTCAGACAAGAAAGCCCTGTATGCCGCGCTCGATCCCAAGCATTCTCGTCCGCACGTGCCCCGCATCTTCCTTTTCGGCCAAAACTACGGCTTCGGGGATGCGCAAATCATCCTGGATGAACTGACGTTTATTGGGCAGTATCTTGACGGCATTCCCGGGCGCAAGAATCTGATCTGGGTTTCGGGGACGTTTCCCACGGCCGTGTATCCGCGCGAAGCCGATCCAGTCCAGGCGAATGATCGGATTCACGCGGAAATGAACGCACTGGCACAGGCTGAGATTGCAGTTTTTCCCGTCAATGTCCGCGGCGTTGTGGTTTACGCAGAAGGCCAGACGACGGGAGCGGTCCCAAATGGCGGGGCCACTTCCATGTCGGGGCCGCCCGGAAGTCCAGCCGCTCCCACTGGCCCTACGGCGGGAGGCGAGCTGGGTAGCGGAAGTCCGATCGCCAGCGCGATTCTGACCGCTTCAGGTGTGGTCAACCAGGGAGGTGCTTCGCTCAGCGGGGACTACACCACACAGGATGCTCTGGCCGACGCCACCGGCGGCCGCGCCTTCTACAGTGACAACAATCTTACTGCTACTCTCGAGAGCGCAACCGAAGATGGCGGCAACTACTACACCATCACGTATTCCCCGCCCCGCGGTGACATCGACAATAAGTGCCACGGGATCGGAGTCGCGCTCGACAAAAAAGGGTACAAACTCTCTTATCGCCGGAATTATTGCCGGGTGCCTCTGGTTTCGGCGCCCATGGAGTCGGGCTCTGAAGCGGCTGATTCCTCCACCGTCGCCATCCCGCTGCTGGCCGGCGACGTTCTCCAGGCCAACATGCGCCTGGGCGCCCCCATGGTGCATGACCTGATCTTCGCCGCTCATTTGCGAGCGGATGGACCCTCCGCCATGGCAAGTCCCGACCAGATGATTCAGCTGCAGACAGAAGCGGATTATTTTATGACGCACCGCAGGAACAAACCGCCCAAACCGCTGCCGCCCACCCGCGTGCAGAAATACACGGTGGACTACCGCGTTTACGATCCACAGCTCAGAGCGGAATCTGCGCGGGGCAGCAGCGCCTCACTTGAGTTTGCCATGGCTGCCTTCGACGAAGATGGACACACCCTCAATGGAATCGTCAACGACGGCGTGCCCGAGTCTCCAGCTGAAACCAACGCGAACAAAGATGGCCTGTACCGCATTCGCCAGTCGCTCGTTGTTCCGGTCAGGGCCGTCTCGATGCGCGTAGGCGTGCGCGACCGCGCCAGCAACCGCGTCGGGACACTCGAAATCCCCCTGCCGCTCGCACCCGAACCGGTTGCGCAGGCGAAGGCAGCCAAACCGTAGGACCGCGCTTGAACTCGTTAAAGCTTTGAAGCCTTCAGGGTCTGAGGCTCGGAACGTCTGCGCAACCGCTGTTTCGCGTATACTCCAACTCCACATGGCAACGGCATCGTCTGGCGGCGAGAGCGGTAAACCTCGCACCACGATTGAACTTTCCCGCGACCTCGGCGTCAGTCACGCTTCCGCAGTCGTCATCGGCACGATTATTGGGAGCGGAATCTTCCTGGTTCCGACCGAGATGATGCAGGCGGTCGGCTCGGCCAGGCTCGTATATCTGGCGTGGATTGTCGGCGGCCTGCTGTCGTTTTTTGGAGCGCTGACCTACGCCGAGCTTGGAGCTATGAAGCCCCAGGCAGGCGGAGAGTATGTCTATGTCCGCGATGCCTACGGCCCGCTCGCCGGGTTCCTTTACGGTTGGACCTGGTTCATCGTGGCCAAACCGGCCTCCGTCGCAACCGTGGTGACCGGTCTGGTGAGGATCCTTGGAACGTTTCAGATATTCTCGTTTTTTTCGAACCATGCTTTTTCCTTTCCCTTTGCCGTCACCTGGGGACAGCTTGCCGCCATTGCGGCTGCGGTTCTGATCTCATTTCTGAACTATCTCGGGGTGAAAAAGGCAGGCGAGTTCCAACTCGTATTCACTCTGCTGAAAGTCGCCATCATTCTAGGAATTGTTGTGGTCTGCTTCAGTGGTGCGGGAAGCGCGCCACACCGAGGCTGGGCCAATTTCGCCAGCACCTTCACAGGAGCGAAGGGCGGCATTGCCGGCTTCGTGGCCGCTCTGGTTGCCGCGCTCTGGGCTTACGACGGGTGGAACGATCTGAACATGGTGGCGGGCGAGGTAAAGCAACCGGAGCGAAGCATCCCGATCGCGTTGATTGCCGGAGTCGCCATCGTAGGCGCGCTCTACATGTTGATGAACGCCGGGGTGCAATACGTGCTTCCTGCCGGGGCAATCGCGGCTTCTCTGCGGCCTGCCTCGGATGCCGTCGGGCTGATCCTGGGACATATGGGAGCCGCAGTCGTATCCGCGGGAATGGCTCTCTCGATGCTCGTCACACTCAACGGAACCATCATGAGCGGCGCACGAGTGCCATTCGCCGTGGCGCGTGATGGCTACTTTTTTCGGGCACTAGCCGAGATACATCCGAGATTTCACACCCCATCCGTCGCCATCGTGGTACAGGCCGTGTTGTCGATAGTGCTGCTTTTGCTGGGAGCAAACTTCCGGCAGCTATTTTCACTCGCCATTTTTGCCGAGTGGCTCTTCTACATGATTGCCGGCAGCACGGTCTTTGTTTTCCGGCGCCGCGAGCCGGACGCGGTTCGCCCCTACCGCATGTGGGGATATCCGGTGGTCCCGGCTGTCTTTGTCGCAGTGGCGGCCGCTTTGCTCTGCTATACCTTCTGGAACGAGTGGCCGAATTCCGGCTATGGACTGCTCGTGATCCTGGCGGGAATTCCGATCTTCTTGCACTTCTCTACAGCGCGGCGAGCGGCGAAGAACTGACCGGCGCGAAAAACTTCACGGAACACACTGGAGCCCATCACTCTCTAGACCTGGGCTGGTTTCCCGATTTCTTCGATTTTCGCAGGAGGATGTTACCGGAGTTGTCTGCAGAGACACGCCTTCATCCTTGAAAGCCAAGGCCAGCGCCCGTTTTGGGCCACTTTCTCAAAAGGACATATCCCAGGTTACCTAAGGTCAAGAGCCGTGGACACGTTTACCCCCTGTCCTATCTCCCGTATTTTGAAGACTCCAAGTCTCGGCTTACTCCCCAGCCGGGTCCCAATGGAGCAAATTTGCATGGCGACGCCTTACCGCGGATTCCAATTAGGACTACTGCCCGAACGCAAGATCGATAAACGTGCGCTCGCGACCAGCTACGGTTTGGTGACGCTGGCGGTGCTCATCTTGATCAATTTGAGCCTGTTGCTTCCCGACACGATTCAGCTCGGACAGTATCACGTGACGGAACTGATTCCGCTGCCATCTCTGCGTCCCGAGCCGGCGCCCATCAAAGTGCGTACCGAGATCAAGCCGAAGTTGCTTCCTGCGGTGAAATTGCCGGTATTCGAGCAGCCAAAGCTGGTGGTACCGCGCGAGCTTCACCGCGAAGCGCCGCAGCCGGTTGAGGCTCCGAAAGTGGTGGTGAACCAGTTCGCCGCGCCGCAACTGAAGATTGCCCCGGGTGGAGCGCGTCCGCAGTTGGTGCACACCGGGGATTTTACGGCGACCGGCAGCTCGCAGGTCCCCACGGTTAACGCGGCAGTGGAAAAAGTTCAGACCGGCGGTTTCGGCGATCCCAACGGATTGCCGGGGACGGGCAAGCAAGGGGCGAAGCTCTATGCTGCGTCGACCGGCTCGTTTGATATGCCGGCTGGTCCCGGACAAGGCAATGGATCAGGCGGTGCCAAGGGAATCAAGGGCACGGTCGCCAGCGCTGATTTCGGAAGTGGTATTGCTACCGGCGGCAAAGGGGACGGCCGCAGCAATGGGCAAGGAGTCTCCACCGGAGGATTTGGTTCCGAGCAGGTCGTGCATCAAGGTCCCAAGATCGCCGCTGCCGACACCGGCGCGACAACGCCCGTCGAGATTACCTATAAGCCGAATCCGGTTTATACCGCAGAGGCTCGCAGCCTGAAGCTGGAAGGCGAGGTATTGCTGCAGATGAGCTTCAGTGCGAATGGGACTTTGCACGTCGACCGTGTGGTTCGCGGGTTGGGCCACGGCCTGGATGAGGCGGCGATCGCGGCCGCCCAGAAGATTCGCTTCAAGCCGGCTTTGCGAAGCGGACAGCCGATAGATTCTACGGCCATAGTCCACGTCGTGTTTCAGTTGGCGTACTGAAAAGCATTGTGTGTGGTCGATGTTGCGTTGTAGCGGCGGGACTTGGCCGGCGAGTTTTGTGACCTTGTACGAAAACGAATTTTGGCGAAGCACCTTGGATCACCCAGTATTTAGTGCTGGGGGCTGACAACCGATTTTATTGGGAGAAGAGAGTTATGCGCACCTGGAACTGGTTACTTACTGCGGCTCTGCTGGGATCGGCTTTTATTGGAATAACGAGCGCGGCCGCACAACAGACGGCAGATCCACAGCCGGCGGCACAGCCCGCCACACCGGCTTCGTCGCCAGCAGCCGCACCCGATGGCGGGTCCGCAGCCCAGCCGTCTCAGCCTGCGCCCGCAGCAGCCGATCCGTCGGCAACGGCCTCGGCGTCGCAGACTGCCTCGGCGCAGACCATGGCACCGCCCGCGCCGGATGCGGCTCCGACGACCATGGACCAGGTCGTTACTCTCTTCATCAAGCACGAGCACAACCTCATCAAGATGCTCTCCAACCGCACGCCGGTGGTCGAGACCTATCTGCAGAATCTGACGATGGATCCTCAACTCGGGCCCATCCCCAGCGAAGATCACTACTTCCTCGGGCGCATGGATATGGGCGAAGAAGTGGACCGCAAGGATTACCTGAAAGAAGAAGACAAGGGCTTTCAGACCCGCCTGATGGGCGGCTTTCAGAAGCTCTTCAAGGTGCAGTACCAGCCTCTCGGCTTCTCCTGGATGGTGTATGCCGATCGCTCTGACTTCGACCGCGAACACTACAACTTCAGCTACAAGCGCCGTGAGTTCCTCGGCGACGTGCGCTGCCTTGTTTTCGACGTCACCCCGAAAAAGGACGCGGGGCGCGGCCGGTTCCTGGGCCGAATCTGGGTCGAAGATCAGGGATTCAACATCGTGCGCCTGAACGGCACGTATTATCCGGCGCCGCGCAACTCGTTCTTCTTCCACATGGATAGCTGGCGGCTCAATCTGATTCCCGGCTACTGGGTGCCTTCGTACATTTACAGCGAAGAGGGCGATTTCAGCGCGGGCGCAAAGAACAAGCTGGCCTTCAAGGCGCAGACCCGCATCTGGGGCTACGACCTGAAGAAGGGCACCAAAGACGACGAACTGACGCAGATTCGCGTCGACAGCGTGAAGGATGACAGTCCGACAGCGCAGGATGCTTCGCCGCTGCAGGCGGAGCGCGAGTGGCAGCAGCAGGCCGAAGACAACGTCATCGAGCGCCTGACGGCTGCCGGATTGCTGGCGCCGGAGGGCGATGTCGACCGCATTCTCCAGACCGTCGTGAACAACCTCGAAGTCACCAACAACATCGATCTGCCACGGCCGGTGCGCACGCGCGTGCTGCTCACTTCGCCGCTGGAAACTTTCAGCGTGGGGAACACGATCGTGATCAGCCGCGGGCTGGTCGACGTTCTGCCCGACGAGGCCAGCCTTGCCGCAGTGCTGGCGCACGAACTGGCGCACATCGTCCTGGGCCATAACCTGGGTTCGAAATATGCCTTCAACGACCGCATGCTGTTCTCTGACGATGCCACCTACAACAATCTGGGATTCAAACACATTCCGGAAGAGGAGCAGGCCGCCGACAAGAAAGCCATCGAGTTGCTGAAGAACTCGCCTTACGCGCAGAAGCTCGACAGCGTTGGCCTGTTCCTGAAGGCGTTGCAGACGCGCGCACCCCAGCTGAGCGCTTTGTTGACTACACATCTGGGCAATCCGCTGGCGGAAAACGGCACCGTCACCCGCTTGCAGGCGCTCGAGCAAATGGGCCCGGCGCTCGATAACAATAAGCTCGACCAGATCGCGGCGCTGCCCCTGGGCGGACGCGTGAAGATCAATCCGTGGGATGACAAGGCGGAGATGGTAAAAACGGCTCCCGTGGCGATCACCTCGGCACGAGACAAGATGCCGTTCGAAGTCACGCCCTTCTATCCACGGCTGGTGCGGTATGGCTCTGCAACTCCAAACGCATCGCCTACGACCGCAGCCGCCAACACCAACCCCAGTAACTGAGGCAAAATCGGCAGACGCGGCTTCTGCCGCGTCTATGCCAAGTGATTCCTGTCGGCCGCTTGGCTGGGGAATATCGAGTTGATGGAAGACGACGGCCGGGATCCGGAACATCCTTCCGGGATACCCGGCCTCGTTTATTCAGTGCCCTCGAGTGGGAACCGCGGAAGTAAAAAACAAGTGGTTGATACCGCTGGCCGTCAGGCTTCTCGATCGGGGCTGCGGATCGCGGCTCCAACCGTCCCGGAAGTCGCGAAGCCGCAATGCTCGAGCAGCGCCACGAAACGGGGATTCCCGCGGAATGGATCCCACTTGACGTCATTGGGCAGAAACGCAAGATGGACATCACGCACTTCGAGTGCCTGCTCGAGAGAATCGAGGGTTTGATCCTGCTGCCCCAGACCGGCATGGATTAGCGCAAATGCGTAAGGAGGAATATTCCGATCGCCTGCCAGTTTCTGCAGCATACGCAGCATGTCGGACGCTTCCTCGAAGCGGGAAGTCTTGGCCAAGACGTAGCCGCGCAGGGAAAGGGGCTTGCTGTTGCCTGCCGACAGTCGGGCGGCCTCGTTGAGGGCGTCAAGCGCCCGCTGGAACTCTCCGACTTGTTCATAGGCTTGCCCCAGTTGCATGTAACCGATCCAAAACTGAGGATCAAGCACGATGGATTGCTTGGCGAGTTGCAAGGCCGTGTCGAAATGACGGCCCATGAATGCGACTTGCGAGGACAGCGCGTGGTGCCCGGCTAGCATGGGATCGAGTTCCCGTGCACGGCGCATAGCATCCGCCGCTTCTTGGTACCGTCCTCGATGGGCCAACACAATGCCCAGCATGCGATGAGCGAGCGAATAGTGAGGATCGATGTCAATCGCCCGGCGGAACGCGGACTCGGCCGACGCCCAGTCCCATTCCAGCCAGAATTGCAGGAGGCCGTAAGACGTCTGGCTTGCCGCCAGGTTTGGGTCGCTGCCCATGGCCTGAGCGACCGCCTGACGGGCCAGTGGCCGCACAACTAGTGGAGCAGCGTCGCCATTGATCGGACTGGCGGTGTAGGAGTCGGCCAGTCCAGACCAAGCCAAGGCATAATTGGGATCAATTGACCCGGCGCGAGCGAAGAATTCGGTGGCCTGCCTGGTTGTGGCAGGCGAGAGCTGGTTCCAGAAATAACGACCGCGCAGGTAGAGATCATAGGCTTCAGGATGGCGGGTTTGGCGCCGGGCAATGGCAGAAAGGCGCTCGGGCGAAACCTGAAGCCGAACCTGCTCGCTGATGGCCCCGCTGATCTCGCGCTGAAACTCGAGCATGCTGCGAGGTTCGCTGTCATAGGACATCGACCAGATGGGCGCCTGTCCCGATGCACGAATCAGCTTCGAGGTAATGCGCAGCCGCCCGCGCTCGGAGCGCATGGAACTTTCGACGAGATAGGCGGCCTCGAGTTCTCGGCCGATCTCGGCCAGTGTCTTGGTTCCATGCTTGTAAGCCATCATGGTCCTGCGGCCGATCACGCTCAGCCGATCGGGGTCGATTTGTCCCAGGGCGGCAATGAGCTCCTCAGTCAGACCATCTGTGAGATAGTCCCGATCCGGATCGCCGCTGAGATTATCGAACGGAAGCACAGCAATGATGACCCGGTCTCCACCCGCTTCCATCCGGGTGGAAACCTCCACATCTGGTACGAATTGATAGCCTTTGCCCGGTACAGTTGCGATGAATCGATTTTCTCCGCGAGTCTCGCCCAGAATCCGACGCAGCGCTGAGATGTTCTGATTGAGATTGTTCTCCTCGACGACGGTATCGGGCCAGACCGCACGCACCAGATCGTCTTTTGCGACGGTCTTTCCGTGATGTTGAACGAGCTGAAGAAGAGTATCGAAAACCTTCGGAGACATTGGGACGGGTTCTCCCCGGCGGAAAAGCAGCCGCTTGGCCTCGTTGAGACTGAAGTCTCCAAAGTCGTAGATGGCGTGCCTGCGGTTCATCATAAAACTGGCGTTCTTCAGACCTTTTCAGAAAGTTTCACGACGATTCTAAGTACTTTCTCCACTATGCGGAAGAGGATAGAACTCACGGCCGGCAATGCGATCCCGGTCGAATTCTGCAGCAGAGGAGAGAAGAATGCGGTCGAGAATCCTGAAAGCTGGGTCGGTATTCATGTGGGCGGGCTCTCTGGTACTCGTGCTTGGGCAGTTTGCGGCAGCCCAGAGCTGGCAGCGCGGCCTGGTCGGCACGTGGCACGTCCAAGTCGTGCAGATTGACTGCCAAAGTGGGGTTGATCTTGGCAACCCTTTCCCGTCGTTGCTGACATTTGCAGTCGGGGGAACCATGGCGGAGGATACGACAAATCCCGCCTTTGCCCCGGGGCAGCGCGGCGCGGGCCAGGGGGTCTGGAGCCCGAAGCGGGGAACCTATGCGGCCAGGAGCGCCGCTTTTATCAACTTCACCACTCCTCCCGATCCCGAGACCCACAATCCGGGATTTGAGGCTGGGCAGCAGACGATCACACAAGTCATTACCCTCAAGAACGATCACGAATGGACCAGTTCTGCGGCCATCGAATTCACAGACTCGACGGGCGCTGTGTACCGGCAGGGATGTGCGTTGGCCAGCGCTCAACGATTCTGAAGTCGGCTCATATCGAGTAAGTTCGCCGTCCAATGTGGGAGGCCGGGATCCGGAACATCCTTCCGGGATCCCCGGCCTCGTTTATTTTTCCGGGCAACGCTCGCGGTGCTATTTCGGCAACTCCTTCAGCCCCAGCCATTCCAGCGCCGACGGCATGTCGTAAAACACACGCACATGTGATGGCTCCTTGATCGTTTCGTGATACGAGCCGAATACCCGGCCCATCCCAAAAATGGCCGGACGGGTGGCCACGAAAGCTCGACGGGAGGTAGAAGCAAAGACCGAGCGGGTAGCCAGCATTCTGGCTTGGTCGGTGACAATTTCGACATCAGTCACGGCGGTGGCGTCGAGCAACTGGTTAAACTCGGGATTGAAGTCGGGATCTCGGATCAGCTGTTCTTGATGGGCTCTCGCCTCGTCATAGGTCAGACGATCCTGTCCGGTGCTGACCACAAGCCGCAGCTCTCTGTATATCACGTAGCGAAGAGGCATAGGCCCTCGCGGGCCGAGTCTAGCACGATCCAGACCGCCACAGGAGGAAAAGCCCGGCCGCATCCGGAGTTCGGAATGGCGCAGAACGCGAAGGAAGCGACGCGCGAGGGGCAGGGCTCTGTGCCCTGTGGCCGGCGGTAACTTGCACCCCTCAGATCGCCTCAGTGAGAATTGAAGATGGTGAAACCGCCCTACTTTTGCGGTGAGAATCCCAACGGAGGGCTGCGCTTGCAAGAACCTGAAATCCACGTGGGGCGAGGTCAAGTTTGAGGCTGGCATTGAATACGCTGTTGCGGGTGGTGGTGGGAGCGTATTTCGTTTTCACTTCCTTGTATTGCCTGCTCGCCTATCTGCCTTACACCTTTTACTTCCTTATCAAAGCGCCTGCGTATGCGTGGATGCCGTGGTTTGTGCACCACCAGGCAGCGTTGTTCTGGGTCACGGCGGCGTCAATCGTCTTCGCGAACTGGCGCGTTCGGGAGGCCTGGTCGCGGCGGGATCGCAGATTTCTGATTGGTGTGGGGTTACTGACTGCGGCGGGAATCTACCTGAGCCTTCGTCCGTTTCTTCCTTCTGTCCAGGATGATCGCGCGGCCTACTGGTGGGCTCTGATCAGCCTGCTGCCTCTGGCAGCGCTGTCTCTGTGGAAACGATCCGCTGAGTCGGGAGATCCGAGTCCCCAGAGCGACAACCGGGCGCCCGGCTATTCTGCAGCGCTATTGATCGCTGTCGTCATTTGTGGAATTTACACTGCGGGCGCGAGGATGCGCGTCTACAGTTCGAGCCACGCACTCTCGATTCACTGGGCAGATGCGGAACTCACGCTGTGGAGCTTGCTTTCGCACGTGGTGCTCGCCGTCTTTCTCATTTCGATCATCAACCTGGTTTTCGTCGCAGCCGCCAAAACCCGGAAGCCTCGGGCAGTCCGGCGTGTGGGTGTGGCAGGACTGGTTTTTATAGCCCTTTCGTTCGCTCTCTCCCGCTTCCTCGATAGCGCCCTCAGCTTCGGCGGATGGTCGGCCCGCGCTTACGCCGGAGTTTTTGGCTTGGCATTTACGCTGTGGGGATTCTCGGTGATCGCGCCCTTCCTCGATACGCAGCCGACGTGGCAGTCGCACTCGCGCGCATCACGGCGCATTCTTCCATGGATCGTGCTCGGCTTCTCCACGCTGCTCGCCATTACCTTCCCCTATCTGATCGGTGGCGCGGATTGGAGCGGATTCTTCGCCGGAACCGTGACGCTGGTCATCTGGGTGGTCGTCAGTCTCTCTCTGCTTCGGCTAAGACCCTCGCCAGTGCAATACTCCGCCCTGGCTGTGCTTCTGGTTCTGACGGGAAGCGCTGCAGCATATAAGACCATCGAAGCCAGCGAGATTTTCTGGAGCCGTCCGCTCGGCGCCACCGACGACGACATCTCCATGGCCCTGGACGCCTATGCCGGGAATGACAGCTCTTTTCAACTCGCTCACAGCATCCTGGATAGCGGGCGCAACGAAGCATGCGGTGATCTCTGCCGCATTACGCGCGAATACACGAATGTCCGGGACACACAGGCGCACACCGATGTGCAACTCGTCGACACGCTCAACCCGGCGTCCGGTCCGCGTCCGAACATTTTCATATTTGTCATCGACTCCATGCGGCCGGACTACCTCGGCCCATACAATCCCCGCGCCACCTACACTCCGAACCTCGATGCCTTTGCCCGCGACAGCATCGTGTTTCATCATGCTTACTCGCAATACGCCGGGACTTCCCTTTCCGAGCCGGCGATCTGGTCGGGAGCGATGCTGCTGCACGCGCATTATGTGCAGCCGTTCTCGCGACTCAATAGCCTCGACAGAATGCTGCACGTCGACAATTACCGGATCCTGGTCAGCTATGACGACGTTCTTCGCGAGATCCTTCCCGGCAATGACGGACTGGTGAAGCTCGATACCGACAAGAAACTGTGGAATCAATTCGAAATCGGATCCACCCTCGAACAGGCGCGAGCCGTGCTCGACCGGCCGCGCGATCCGGCGCAGCCCGTGTTCCTGTTTGCGCAGCCCAAAAACGTACACCAGTTCGCACGCAATGACGTGCCTTCGCCGACTTCGCAGCACTGGGTATCGCCGCCGGGGCTGAACAACCGCATCACTTACGAAGTGCACTGGGTTGATTCACGGCTCGGCGAGTTCTTTACCTACCTCAAGCAGCACGACATGTATGACAACAGCATCATCATCGTGACCAGCGATCACGGCGACGCCACTGGCGAATTCGGGCGCCTCAGCCACTCCACGCTGATCTGGCCGGAAGTTATGCAGGTGCCATTGATCGTCCATCTGCCGGCAGGCTGGCGCAATCGACTGGTCTATGACGACTCGCGGCTGGCAACACTGACCGATATCACTCCGACGCTCTACTACCTGCTCGGGCACAGGCCGATTCGGCAAAACCCGCTCTTCGGGCGTCCGCTGTTTGCCGGAACTCGGCAGGAATTGGATCACTATGCGGATAAGGACCTATTGCTCGCATCCGATGTGCACGCGGTATATGGAATCCTTACTGCCGATGGACGCTATCTGTATACAACCTACGATTCTCCGGCACGAAGCTATTTGTTCGATCTGAAGTCAGATCCCAACGCTCTGCACGATATTCTCACTCCCGAACTGGAGCAACGTTACGATGAAGAGATCATCGAGCATCTCCATTTGATCGGCGACTTTTACGGATATCACCCCGGAGTGGGCTCGCTGCTGGTCTCAGCAAAGCGGTAAGCACGCAAACCTGGCTTCCTTCATTGCGCCACCACCGCCGTTGCACTCCTCTTCATCGCTATCGGGACGAGCATCCCCTCGCGTTATCACAGATAACAAATCGCAGGAGCAATTGTGATCAACCAGGAGTGTAGTTTGCACCGCCAGTCAGGGAACCGGAGAGCTGCACCGTGCATCTAAGGCTCGTATGTCAGTTGTACAATCCGGCTCCAGTCTTGGTCCGCGCGATCTGGTGCGGGCATGGTGGCGTGTTCTCAGCGGTCATGTTCCCATGATGTCGATCGAGATCACGCGCGAGTGTCCCCTGAGTTGCCCCGGCTGCTACGCCTATGGGGACCGCCACCTGGGCGGCGATACAACCCTTCGCGACCTCAGCGATTTGCGTGGCGATTCCTTGGTCTCGGGCGTTCTGGGACTGGTGCAGCGACACAAGCCGTTGCACGTTTCGCTGGTGGGCGGCGAACCGATGATCCGGCATCGTGAACTGGGCCGCATCCTGCCCGCTCTTAGCGACATGGGCGTCTTCGCTATGATCGTGACCAGCGGAATCATTCCCATTCCAACCGAGTGGATGGATATCCCACGGGTTCGCGTCGCGGTCTCTGTCGACGGACTTCCCGAACATCATGATCAGCGACGTAAGCCGGCGACCTACGAGCGAATTCTCGAGAACGTTGCCGGACGATCCATCAACGTACATTGGGTTATCACCCGCCCCATGTTGTCGCGATCCACATATCTGCAGGAGTATGTCGCATTCTGGCATGCTCGCCCGGAGGTGGATCACATCTGGGTGAGCCTCTACAGTCCGCAGATCGGCGAGGAAAGCGCCGAGCGCCTGACACGGGAAGATCGAGAGCAAGTCGCGCATGAATTACCGCTCTAGCGATCTCAGTACCCGAAGCTGCTCGTGCCCGCGGGAGTGGCGCGAGCGTTCGTAAACCCGCCGCTTCGTCCCGAAGAGTGCCTCTTTTCCAAAATGTCAACCAACTATTCCGCGGACTTGCGCACGCATGTGGAGCCTTGCGTATTTGGAGGCACGCCGGATTGCAGCCAGTGTGGATGCAGCATCAGCAGCGCCTTGCATTGGATTCGCGGCGTGAAGGTCGCGGGACCGCTCAAAGTCGGCCACATGGTGGGGAGCTCGCTGGCCGTGGGATCGGCGGTCCGGAAGTTGCGGGGCGACGGCGAGACGCCGAACCGTTGGCGCGATGTGCATTACGTCGGGCAAGGCTCATCCCTGGTTCAGATCCAGACACAGGAAGAAGGAGAAGGCTAGCCTTTCGTCTCGCGCGGTTTTCCTTTGCCTGGCAGCCCGGCGGGATTCTCGTGAGTGCGCTCGCGGAATGTGCCTCTCATGCCGGCGGCTAGTTTGACGCTGGATTCTCCGAACCTGTCGCGGAGACGGTCGGCGGCTGCCAGCGCGGCTTTCCAGCGCTGCTGGCGGTTGCCGTCGAGCAGATTGAACTGGTCCGCCTGGGACGCGAACGATGAGGCCTGCACTCCTAACAACCGCACCGGAGTTCCCTTTTTCCAGTTCCCGCGAAATAGAGCGCTAACTTGCTCAAAGATTTCGATGTCGAGCTGTGTCGGACTCGGCAGGGTGTGCGCACGCGTAATCGTGGTGAAGTCTTTATAGCGAAGCTTGAGTTGAACAGTCCGAGCGTGGAAATTGCTCTCGCGAAGGCGGCGTCCCACCATCTCCGAGAGACGCATCAAGGTAGCCTCGAGCTGATTGAGATCGGCCGTGTCTTCGTTGTAAGTGTGCTCGTGGCTGATGGACTTGGCCTCAACATCGGCGCCGACTTCACTGTCAAACCAGCCGCCTGCGTCTTCGCCGCGGGCTTTGCCGGCGAGGGCGAGGCCCCACTTGCCGAACCGGCTCTCCAGTTCGTGATCCCCAAGCTTGGCCAGATCTCCGACCTTCCGGATTCCCAGCGCGTGGAGCTGCGTTTCCATGACCTTGCCTACGCCGGGAATTTCGCGGACATCGAGCGGCGCCAGGAATTTCGACTCTTGTCCGGAGACGATCCAGAGCACTCCATTCGGTTTCGCTTGCGCTGAGGAGACTTTCGCGATCAACCGCGAACTGCCGATTCCCACGGAACAGTTGAGATTCGTATCGGCCTTCATGCGTTCATGCAGCATGTGCGCCGCCCTCAGCGGAGGGCCGTGCAGGCGTTCGGTTCCGGTCATGTCAAGGTATGCTTCGTCGATCGATGCCATCTCGATCTGTGGAGTGAAGGCGCCCAGGACTTTGTAGACTTTTTCGGAACATTCGCGGTAACGCTCCGGATGTCCATCGACGAAGATCGCTTGCGGGCACATCTTTGCTGCGGTCCGAAGCGGCATCGCGGAGTGGACGCCGAACTTGCGGGCTGCGTAGGACGCAGCCGAGACTACGCCGCGCTCATGCCTTTGTCCCCCGACAACGACGGGTTTGCCTTTCAGGGAAGGATCGTAGAGTTCCTCCACCGAGACGAAGAAAGCGTCCATGTCGACGTGAAAAATTGTTCGGGGAAAAGCGGCTTGGGGGACGGCGGACACTGTGCGGAGATTTTAGCAGCCGCGACGGGAAAGATAACGCTGCCATCACAACTGGAAAGGCTCTGTGCCTCAGAGTGATTGCAATCACGCAACTCATTGATGCCAAACAAATTACTTGCACACCGATGGGAAGTCTTCGACCCGGGTAACGCGCGCTACGGATGTGTGTAGAACCGCCCTCAGGACTGCACACTGGCCATGGATTTTTCTGCCACGGGCGACGAGGCACGCATTTGCCGCACCTTGTCGTAGACCTTGCCATATTCGCGCGCCGAGGCATTCCATGAGAAATCCTTGCTCATGCCGTTGCGCATGAGGATCTGCCAGGAAGTCTGATCCTGGAACGCCTGTAGCGCCTGTTTGATGGTGAGCAGGAGAGACTCGCCACTGTACTCGGTGAATTTGAAGCCGGTGCCCTTGCCCGTGCGAGCGTCCCAGGGTTCGATGGTGTCATCCAGTCCGCCGGTAGCGCGGACGATGGGCACGGTGCCGTACTTGAGACTGTAAATCTGGTTCAGGCCGCACGGTTCGTAGCGCGAGGGCATGAGGAACATGTCGGCCCCGGCCTCGATTTTGTGAGCGATGGCGTTGTCATAGGCGACCTTGACGGCAATCTTGCTGGGAAATTGCTTGCTCAACCGCAAGAACATCTCTTCGTAGGCCTTGTCCCCGGCGCCGAGCGCGACCACGATCATCTCTTCTCGTGCCAGCCGATCCATGATCTGGGCGATCAAATCGAAGCCCTTTTGCGCGGCAAAACGCGAGACGATCCCGATCACCGGAAGTTTCGGATCAGCTTTGGCGACGCCGAACGCTGCCAGCAAATCCTGCTTGTCTTTCGCTTTGCTCGTAAGATCCTGCGGCGAATACTTGGCTGTAATGAACCGGTCCGTCTGGGGGCTCCATTCCTCGTAATCGACTCCATTGAGGATGCCCGTCACTGTAGCGGCACGGTCGTGCAAGACGCCTTCGAGGCCGAATCCGTATTCGGTGGTTTGAATCTCCTGGCTGTACTTCTTGCTGACCGTAGTGACGAAATCCGCATAGGTCAGCGCACCTTTCAGGAAATTCACCTGGCCGAAAAACTCCATCTTCGACATCGTGAACAGGTCCCAGGGGAGCATGAGCAGCGGCAGCGTATCGGGAGGAAACAATCCCTGATACCCCATGTTGTGGATGGTGAAAACCGTCCCGACATCGGCAAAGGCTGGATCCTCGGCGTAAATCGTCCGCAGCAGCACTGGGATCAGCGCCGACTGCCAGTCATGACAATGGAAGACGTGGGGCACGCCGAGAATCTTTGAGGCTTCGAGCACACTGCGCGAGAACAAAGCGAAACGCTCAGCATTGTCCGGATAATCGCCGGCAGGAGTTCCGTAGAGCGCGTCGCGGTCGAAGTATTCGGGATATTCCACAAAATAAAACCGCACCCCGCCCTGGTTTCCGGCTGCGAGAACCGACGAAAAGCGGTATTTGTCGTCAAAGGGAACGGTGATACTGCGAACCACGGTCGCCGGATCGTCCAGCTTTGTCTGGCGATAGCGGGGCAGGTAGACGCTCACCTGGTGGCCCAGCGCTGCCAGAGCGCGCGGCAAAGCCCCTACGACGTCGGCTAGTCCTCCGGTCTTCGAAAAAGGAACGCCTTCCGATGCTGCCAGTGCAATGTGCATGAGTGCGGAACCTCCCGTGCGCGGACGTTGTCTCACGGCGCACGCTATGATGAAGTAAGTACTGAGGCCGAGGCCCGGCCAGAATGCCGGACCGACTTGCCAGTCTAATTTCCCGACTCAGTGAGGGTCAACGTGCCAAAGGTAGCTTCTGCCCGCCGTCCGCAGTCCAAGCCCAGATTGGGACAGCACTTTCTGGTCAGTGACGGTGTGGCCGGCCGCATTGCCGACGCTCTCGGCGATTTATCGCAGGCCACAACTCTCGAAATCGGTCCCGGACGCGGCATTCTGACTTCCTTGCTGGCCAAACGTGCGCGGCGCCTGATTGCCGTTGAACTTGACCGCGTGCTGGCCGCCCAATTGCGGCTGAAATTCGGGATGTCGAGGAACGTCGAGATCATCGAAGCCGATATTCTGGCCATCGACTTCGATTCCCTGTTCGGCCCGAAACCCGGCCTGGGACGCCCGGGGATCGAAATCAAACCTGAGCCGGTAAAAGTTGTCGGCAATCTTCCCTACTACATCACCTCCGATATTCTCTTGCGCCTGTTCCACCATTCGAAATATTTCGAGAGCATCGTGATCATGGTGCAGCGCGAGGTTGCCGACCGCATCGCCGCCGAGCCGGGGAGCAGCGATTATGGGATGCTTTCGGCCACGGCGCAACTCTTCGCCCGCACCGAAAAGCTTTTCACCCTGCCGCCGGAGGCGTTTTCTCCTCCTCCAAAGGTGCACTCGACGGTATTGCGGATGACCATCGATCCGCAGCAGGAACGTTTGGGCGTAGCCGGAGACGGCTTTATTGACTTTCTTCGGCTATCCTTCGGCCAGAAACGAAAAACGCTCTGGAATAACCTGAAAGCGCGGTATGACGGCGAGACATTGAAGCGCGCCCTGGCTGTGGCGCACGTGAAAGCAACCGCGCGGGCCGAGACCTTGAGCCTGCATCAGAGCGCCGCGCTTTATCGGGCGTTGCGTGTTGCAGGCAGTCCCTCGTAGCATGGTGATGCTTGAGGGCTCACCCGAAAGGAGGCCTATGACCACGGCTACCATTCGGCATCCCGCAGTCGCGGGTCGATTCTATCCCCGTCATCCTGAAGAACTACGAGCGGAGGTATTGAGCTATCTGGGACAGGGTGATCCCGCTCGGCAGCCCATGCGGGCCATCGGATGCATCGCGCCTCACGCCGGCTATGTGTACTCCGGGCACGTGGCTGGCGCGGTTTTCGCCCGAATCCAAGTCCCGCCATGCTGCTTGGTGTTGTGTCCAAATCACACCGGCATGGGACGCGCGCTGGCGATCATGAGCGAGGGCGCGTGGGAGACGCCTTTGGGTGAAGTTCCGATCGACACCGAGCTCGCCGCTGCCTTAAAGGAACGCTTCCCGGCCCTGCAAGAAGATCAGGCGGCGCATCGAGCCGAACACGCGGCAGAGGTCGAGCTCCCTTTCCTGCAGGTGCGCCAGCCGGAGCTCAGGTTTGTCCCCCTCGCGTTGGGAACCGGGCAATTCGACGTCCTCGATCAGCTCGGCCGGGCCTTGGCCGATGTTATCGCATCACAGAAGGATCCAGTCCTGATCGTCGCTTCCAGCGATATGAATCATTATGAATCCGATGCGGTAACTCGGATAAAGGATCATCGCGCGATCGAGCGCATACTTACGCTTGATCCGCACGGACTCCACAGCGTGGTCACGCAGCAGGAAGTCAGCATGTGTGGCTTCGGCCCGGCCGTGGTGATGTTGACCGCTGCCCGTCGGCTCGGTGGGAAGTCGGCAGACCTCGTAAAGTACGCAACCTCCGGCGATGTTTCCGGCGACCGCGATCTGGTCGTAGGCTATGCAGGCGTCGTTGTGGTCTAACTTCGCTCCCGCAAGATTGAAGCTGACGACCACCGACTGTGTCTCTATTTCGTTTACTGACCAAGTTTTTCCCTGCATAGCATGCATCGCTCAGGTCCTTCGCCACGCCAGGGGAAAGGCCCATGAAACCGGGCAATCTCGGCCAAAACCGGGCATTCGACCAAGTACATCAGTAACTTTTCCGCCCCCCTATCGGCGGTTAGCCTAGCGGGAGAGCTTGCTCGGGAGACAGCGTCCATGGGCGATCGTTACTGGCTTTGGGTCGTCGTGCGCCTGATGATTGGGGTGGCGATTGTTGGGTGGGCCTTCAGTTATCTAGGAACCGGAAGCGGCGAGAAGGAGTTTCAGAAATCTCTCGATGCCATGAAGCAGGTCCGCAGTTTCCGCGCGACCTTTGCCGCCAACCCGGCAACCCAGGAGCATGAGATGTTGTGGGAGGTGGATTGCGCCCGCGACATCGTGCACTGGAAGGAGCACTTCGCCGACACCGGCCGGAACCCGCCAGCAGAACTGGACCGCGACGAGGTATTCATCGGCGGCCGCGACTTTCATCGTGCGAGCGACGGCTCGTGGACGCAGCAGGGTTCTCCCTACATGACCACGACTGCCCATTGGTATTGCACCAACCTTGCGCAGGGCACGGACACCAATGTCCTGCCCAGGATCGCGACCATGATCAAGCGCGGCATCCTGCAGAAGGGCGACAAGAAGACAGTCAATGGCGTTCGCTGCCGCGAGTGGCTCGTGACTCTGAAGGGAGGAACGAGTGGTCTCGAGCACGACACCGTCTGTCTGGGCCTCGATGACCATCTCCCCTATGAACTGACCGTCGATTGGGAGCATTCCCGATCTTCGTTCTCCGACTACAACACTTCGATTCAGTTTGATCTGCCCGAGGCAGCGCTCCAACCCACGGCCACGGCTGGATCGAACTGAGCAACATTCCCTCATGGCGAAGGCCGAAAACACCGGGCTTCATTCGCAAGTGCGTTCAGTGACAAACACTTTGGCGGGGTGCTGTCGAGTCCTTGCCGCGGTTGTCTTGATTTCATACCTGATTCCGTCCGCGGTGGCGCAGGACTCCGAGAATGCGGCTCCGTCGTTGGGCGATGTGGCCCGCCAAGCCCGTACGCAGCATCCCTCCGATGCTCAACCGAGCAAGGCTCAGGTTCTTGTGGACGACATGCAGAGTCAGCAAGAAGCCGCCCAGAACGCGCCAACTGGCTTCACTAACTATGACGCAGGCGAATATCGTCTGTTTGTGCCGTACCCCTTCAGCCTGGAGGGGCGGGATAACGGCGGGCCGGTGCTGATGGGATCGCGACTGGGCGTCACTAATACGGAGGTCTTGGCCGGAGTTCCCATTTCCATCCCCTCCGACCTTAGCGACATCGACCTCGCCAACTTGGTACGCGAACTTGCGGCGTTGCACGGCAGGTATGCCTCTTGCTCGCCTGCCAGGCTCAGCACACATAAAGCATTTCTCTGCTACTGGAACGACACTCCATATCTGCTCGGCCACCAGGTCTGGGGGAACATGGAGATCGTAGTCGGCTCCAGCAGCCTGATTCCGGTCATGTGCGTCAGTCCGGATGAGTTCCAGTGCCTCGGTTATGATCAGTTCGGTTATCACACGTGCAACAACCGCAATCCATCATGGCAGGAAGTGCAGGAGACGAAGGGCGCCATCGCAACCCGGTTTCGCGACGAACTCACCACAAAACAGATGTGCGAGCAGATCATCTACCCTTCGATTCAACTCAAAGAAGACATCGTGGTTCACCCGGCGGCGATTCGGGAAGAAAAACCTGGGAAGCCGCCAACTCCGGTGCCGCAGGACATTTCGGTAGCGGCATCAGGAGAGCAGACTCCCTCCCTGGGAGATCTGGCCCGCAGGACGCGGCAGGCGCCTCATGCCCCGGCGCGAGCATCGCTGGTGAACTCTGAAGGTGGCGCGGCCGCTCCAGCCGGCTATCAGTCGTTCGTCGTCACCTACTGCCAGAACCCGGAGCACTGTTCGGAAGCAACGGTGGTCATCCCCGAAAAGGCCGAAGTCGTGTCGCGCGTCAATGGACAACACATTTTCAAGGCCACGCTCAACGGCAGTCCCGTCATGCTGTATGCCGGTCCGGCCGATGTCAACGCGCCCTACCGCAGCATGACCGATCCGGACTACATTCGCCTTCGCGATCTCGCCAATGCCAATGGCTGGTCGCGGGAAAAGACAGATGGCGTGAGCACGCAAGAGCTGAGCATTGACGGCTTGCCCGCCCTGATGACGCGATTCCGCTATCAGCGGGATCAAAAACGGTGGTGGGTCGGCGAGCGCGCCTTGATCGATATGCCCGAGTCGCCCTATATCAAAGAGGGCTCGCAATTCTTGATCGGATGCACCGCCCCCGAAGAGACCTTCGCGGAAGCGGAGGCGTTGTGTACGACGCTGGTGAATTCTCTGCGACTGCCATGAAGACCACATCCATTTTGGCCGCTGCCGGCCCGGCGCTGCTGCTGGTTGCAAGTCTGGGAGCGTCCGTATTCGCGCAGCAATCTCGTCCCGGGCCCAAGATACTGCTACAGGCCGAGTGGAAGACGAACGAGACTGTCCGCTACGAACTCCAGGCCGGAGCATCATTTCTGCCTATCGCCGACGTTACTGGTGCGGCGCTTTTCCCTCCGCGCGGACCGTGTGACTACTCGCTGGCTGCTGTTGTGACCCTGCGCGCTCTAGCCCCGGATAAAGACGGCAATACACCCGTGGAAGCCCGCTACACCGACACCCGTGTGACCAGTGTTCGCTGCGCGCTCTTCTCCGCCTCCGATTTCCAGAAGCGCCTGGCCGGGCTGCAGGCTTCTGCGGTCAGGTTTCGCGTGGGTCCGCATGGCGAAACCGCGCTCAGCCGCGGCAACGATGGCTACTTCAAGTACTGGGATGGCGGTGATCTGCTAAGAAAAGTGACTCAGGATCTGCTGCAGACCGAATTTTCGCCTCGTCCCGTCGCCGCAGGAGATTCCTGGAAGCCTCGCGGCCAGTTCGCCTATTCGCGTGACAAGGCGTTGAAAGATATGGAACTCAGCGGGTCGGACCTGCGGTTTCGCAATCTCGTCCAAATCGATGGCAAGTCGTGCGCATGGGTGACCTCGCAATATGTTTTCTCGCCGGTGGATCTCCCGGCGGCTGCGACTACAACCGGAGGCCGAGTCGTGCCCGGAGCGGGCAACAACGCCGTGGCCGCCGTCCTGCATATCTCGCTGCTGCTCGATCCCGCCAGTCATCACGTGGCGTGGCTCCATCGATCGCAGACCATCGACAATAAACTGACTTTAGCTTCCCCGTACGATGAGAGCGATCCCCCCGAGAAGCCCGGCGAACCTGCGCCGGAAGACTGGGAAAATCCCATGCCCGATCTTTCCAGCTTGCGCTCCGATAATCCCGGACGTTATCCCCTGATGACATTCCATTTCCAGGAGGAAGCTCGAGCTCGTCTGCTTCCTGAGCAACGCTCTGTTGAATGGCTGGCCGCGCTCAAACGGTTTGAAGCCACTCCCGACCCAACCAGCGGCGCGATTCCGGTTCAACCGACAAAGACACTCTTGCCCAGTCCCATTATCGAAGCCTCGAAGCCGGCGATCGTAAAGCGCCCGACGAGGGTCGTGATCGATTCCGACTCTCTTGTTTCCACGCCCGCGGGATTCACGCGCTATGAGAAGGGATTGTGCCGCGACGTCTGGTTCTGCGCGACCGTGTCCATCGCCCTCCCAGGAGACGTGGACGTCTCGGAAGACACTCCTCTGCGCACGGTTTATCTGGCAAGGCGAGGGACAACGATGGTGAGCGTTGCAATAGGTCCGGCCCTTGACCGCCACGACCAGGGGTTAACTGAGGACGAGGAACTGAAGCGGCAAGCGGACTATTACCTCGCCAACTACATCTGGCTGGCGGCCAAGCCGGGCATTGGTACAAGCTTCGAAAGTGCCACGTTCGACGGTTACCCCAGCCTGGTCGCGGAATTCAACGCCACCCAGCAAGACATGGCCGACATGCATGGCCTGATCGGCCTGTTGTTGACGCCATGGGGAAAGGTTGTTCCGGTAAGCTGCAGCTCCGATCAGCCCTCCGCTGACTCGAAACTGTTGTGCGAAACGATTGTCGCTTCCGTCACCTTGCGCAGGTAAGCACTCGCTCCAGGCGTCGATCAATCCTCAAAAGAAAGCTAGTGGTGTACGCCGCCGCCTCCGGTGTGCCCGACGGAACCGGACGAGTGCCCAATCGGTGCGCTACCGCCGATCCCCCCGCTGCGGGGCGCTCCGCCGAATCCTGACCGGAAGGCCGGGCTTCGCGCGGAAGTCGTCGAGAATTGCGGTGCCGGCCGCACCTCGGCAAATCCCCTCTTTGCGACCTCGGTATTGAGATGACGCAGATTGTTGATTGAACCGCGCGGGACGCCCAGGCCAGCCGTCCCGGAATTCAGAACGAATCGAGACGACACTGCGGTTGAGGTCAGCGGTCCACCTTTGCCCACGACCATGGTGCGAACCGTCCCTGTCGGCGCGACCAGCGGATGAACATGCAGCGCCGGGCCGCCGCTATAGCGCGGAACCGAGTTCCAGGTATTCCATCCACCGGGCTGCCACATCCAGCCAAACCCGGGCACGAACATCCAGTTCCCATACAGGTAGGGCATCCAACCCCACGGGTAGGCCGAGACGAACATGTAGCCAAATCCGGGATACCACGCCCAGGCTCCATCCATAAACGGATCCCAGCCGATTCCGGTGAAGTACGGCTGCCACATCATTCCGTATCCAGGGATGCTGGTGTAACTGCCGTAATAACCGAGATCACTGCTGCCATAGCCGTACGGAGAAGAATTATTCTTCGCATACTGATCGTGATAGGCGATGGCCTCTTTATCCCACGAATCGAGCGGCGCCTCGACGACATGATTGGCGATTTCATATTTGTCGTCGTCCGCGCGGAAGGTCGCGGTTTTATTCTTTCCGACAGAGAGATCGCCGGACGGCGAGGTGACTTCGACCGCACCCCGAAACACCGCCAGGTTCGCCACCTCCTCCGAAGTGTCGACGCGGAGATGCGTTTCTCGATCGAGCGCAACCTTCTCGTGCGCGAAATTGAGGTCGATCTCGTCCCCGCTCTTGCCGATCCAGTTCACGTAAGCCATCCCGTCGACCAGATTGATCACGGAGAGATGTTTCCCCGAATCGCTGGAGCCCAGCGTGCTGAACTGAACCGTTGAATTCGGAGCCAGGCGCATGGTGCTGCCGTCTTCGAATTCGATTTCGGCTCTCCCGTTGTCGCGGGTTCTGAGCTGCGTGCCTTGGGTGATGGGCAGATTGATGAAGGCGCTTTCAAAGCCCAGTCCGCTGTTCTTGTCGATCTGGACTGAACCCTGAACATCGCTGAGACGGACGATACGAGCCTGAGAATCGGCGAAAGCGGGCAGAACGAGAAGTCCGCACCCCGCAATCGACAGCAGTACCAGGCTGATTCGAGACCAGAATGAGTGGGCCATGGCAAACCCCCGCGGGTCTTGCTCTTGCCTATTAGAACACGGTCTGCCGGGAGGAGTTGTAAAGTTTCAGTCAGAACAGGTTAACCGACCGACGCCCGCCGGAATCTGCCGGAGGATTGCATAAGTATCGTGCTAGCCGATACTTAGCAAAATGTTGCCCGTCGACCTGCAGCCGGAGCAGCTCCTGTCAGCGTCCTGACGGGCCTCCGCTGCCCATTTGCATGAGGACCTGGGCCCGGGCCCGCACCACGTTGATCACCGAGGGATCGTCGTAGATCTCCTGCAAGATCGGCCGCACAGCCTGCAACTCCGCCAGATTCCCGCGCCGGGCCTCATCCTCCATCGCTTTTAACTCCTCGTCCAGACCCAGCTTCTGATAGCGGTGGTAGAAAACGAGGTGGCGGCCGTATTCAAGCGTCGCCGACATTCCCTGGAACAAACTGGTCAGTTCCTGCACCGCGGGCTCAAATGAGAAGTTGTAACTTGCGGTGAAGTTTCTCTGTCCGTCGGTGTAAGACAGCTTCTTGTTTCCGGTGAAGGCCAGCTTCTTCTTGCCCGAGTCGACTTTTCCGGAGAAATAATGCGCTCTTGCGGCGAGATCGAAGATGCGGTCACGGGTTGCCGCCGAGACCGTAAAGTCGCTCTGATACTCTTCGGTGTCGGTCGAATCGGCGGAAACCTTGGCGGAGCAATCGTAATGCGAGTGCCCATCGGACTCGACAGTAATCGAATACCGCGCGGGATCGGAGCCGGGAAAATCCAGCGAAAAAGCAACGGTCGCAGGCCCTGCAGCATAGCTGCCTGCACTCCGCAGCAGGACGGTCAGCAGGAGTATGGCGAGAGCGAGCGTGCCTGCCGATTTCTGTGGCTGAGCGCACATCAGCTTCTCCTGACGCACATTCGGTTTCCTCTTTCCGGCCAGGAGCGTTCTAAGAACCAATCTCATAACCCGCCGCAAACGATTATGCCAAAGATCGAGCCAACTGTTTCAGATGTCATCGTGAGACCGCTCGCATTTTCGTCAGGGTTCCGGCGGTGTGCAGGTGGCAGATGGCAACGGCCAAAGCGTCCGATGCATCCATCGGCTCGGGTGCGACCGAAAGCTCCAGAAGGCGGGTAACCATGTGCTGCACTTGGTGTTTCTCCGCCCGTCCATACCCGACCACGGACGATTTGATGGTCAACGGCGAATACTCGGCGACTTCAAGGCCGGCTGCAGCTGCTGCCAGCATGGCAACTCCGCGGACCTGTCCCAGTTTGAGCGCCGACTTAACGTTGAGCGCGTAGAAGACATCTTCGATGGCTACTTCATCCGGCTGAAATTCCTGAATAATCGCGCCCAGTTGGGTGTAGATACGAGTCAGGCGTCGGGGCAAAGGTTCTCGCGCCGATAACTTCACGGCGCCGGATGTGAGGCAGCAGAGCCTGCCTCCAGGAAATATTTCGACCACGCCGTAGCCTGTATATTCTCCGCCACAATCAATGCCCAGAACTCGCATCGACTGCCAGTCTATACCTGGAGTGGCGTCGGTCCTAGTAGCCAGTCGACTTTCGACCTCGCCGGACGCACAAAGCATTGCCCTGGCTCGGCTCGCATCGATCAAAGTTCCTGAAAACCGCTCCACGCGTGGTTTCGGCTGGATGTGGTTTGGTGTTACTCTAGTTCTTCCGAACGATTGCGATCCTCGCGTTTGCGCCGTTTCGTCCTGCGCCTGCAGCCGGGGTGCACTCCAAGGAATCTCATTCCGACATTCTTCATAGGAGCTAATCATGAAAGTTGGCATTTTGACCGGCGGCGGCGACTGTCCTGGATTGAATGCAGTCATTCGGGCGGTGGTTCGCAAGGGCATCTTTCATTATCACGACGAATTTGTGGGCTTCATGGAGGGCTGGCGTGGCCTGATCGAAGACCAGAGCATGGCTCTCGATCTGGATGCGGTGAGTGGCATTCTGCCGCGCGGCGGCACGATCTTGCGGACTTCGCGCACCAATCCCTCCAAGCGTTCGGACGGCATCGAGCGCTGCATGACGACTGTCGACAAGCACAAGATCGACGCTCTGATCGCCATCGGCGGCGACGACACTCTGTCGGTTGCACAAAAGCTGCATGAGCGGGGCATCAAGGTCGTCGGCGTGCCCAAAACAATCGATAACGATCTGGGCGGGACCGACTACACGTTCGGATTCGATACGGCCTGCAACATCGTGTGCGAGGCTATCGACCGCGTGCACACCACCGCCGAAGCTCACAACCGCGTCATGGTGGTCGAAGTGATGGGGCGCGATGCAGGCTGGATTGCCCTCTACAGCGGCATCGCCGGAGGCGCGGATGTCATTCTGATTCCCGAGCGTCCGTTCGACGTGGACAAGGTCGCCGAGTCGATTCGCCAGCGGCATGAGCGCGGACGCTATTTCTCAATCGTTGTCGTAGCCGAAGGAGCCAAATTTGCCCCTGCCAGCGGCGACGGTGCGCCCATCCTGCAGGATATGGGCAAGGACGAATTCGGGCACGCCAAGCTGGGCGGCGTCGCCAATGTGCTGGCTCGCGAAATCGAGAAGCGTACCGGCTTCGAGACGCGCGCGGTCGTCCTCGGGCACATTCAGCGCGGCGGCTCTCCCAGCGCTTTCGATCGCGTGCTGGCCACCCGTTACGGCCTGGGCGCCGTCGACATGGTGCATCGCGGAGAATTCGGCTGCATGGCCGCTTTGCGCTCAAACAAGATCGTCTCCATTCCGTTGAAAGAGGCGATTTCGCGCAATCGCACCGTGGATAATGAAATGATCCAGATCGTCGATGGCCTCTTCGAAGAAATCGGTGTAAAAGAAGCTGCTGGCAAGTAGTCACGCAAAATTGGCCTTCGCTGGAATGCCGGCGAAGGCCATTCCCTATCGGCGGGTGGCGGCGTAAGGTAGGGTGCCGGCCCTTACCACGATGCAGAATCTCTATTCTCGGCTCGCGCCCTGGCTGCTCGCCATCATCGAATTCGCGCTGATGGCTGGCGCCGCGGTGCTGATCGTTCGTGCGCAACGCCGCCAATCACGCCGTCCTCATTCCCAGGTTGATGCCCTCGGAGGCGCCTTTGTTCGATTCGCGCGGCGGCGGGTGCTCGCTGTCTGCGCGGTGGGCATCAGCGTAATTGCGGTTCGAGCGGCTCTCATCCCTATCCTTGGCATTCCGCAACCACGATTCAATGATGAATTCAGCTACCTGCTCGCCGCCGATACCTTCGCCCACGGGCGGCTGACCAATCCCACTCATCCGATGTGGATACACTTCGAGACCTTCCACATCATTGAGCAGCCGACCTACATGTCGATGTATCCACCCGCACAAGGCTTGGTTCTCGCGGCAGGGCAACTGCGCGAGCATCCCTGGATCGGGCAACTTCTGATCACCGGCGCCATGTGCTCTGCGCTTTGCTGGATGCTGCAAGGCTGGATGCCTGCGGAATGGGCTCTGCTGGGCGCGGTAGTGGCCGCGCTGCGCCTCGGCATTCTCAGCTATTGGATGAACACTTACTGGTGCGCGTCTGTCGCAGCCTTGGCTGGAGCACTGGTGCTCGGGGCCTGGCCTCGCCTGCGGAAGCATCCATCGGTATCCATGTCATTGATTATGGCCGCCGGCCTTGTCATCCTGGCCAATAGCAGACCCTACGAGGGGCTGATCTTCTCCATTCCAGTTGGGTTCGCTATGCTGGCGTGGATTGTGGACCGACGGCATCGCAGATTCAAGCTGACGGTCACTCGAGTGCTTTTGCCGATCACCGCTGCGCTGGCGCTTGGCGGACTCGCCACCGGCTTTTATTACTACCGAGTCACCGGTTCACCATTTGTCATGACTTACGAGGTGAATCGAAGCCAGTATGCAACCGCGCCCTATTTCATTTGGGAGACACCGCGCCCCGAGCCGGTCTATCACCACGCCGTGATGCGCGATTACTATCGCTGGGAACTCGGCGAGTTCGAGCGCAATCGAACGCTCCAAGGATATCTGGAACGTGGGGCAAAGAAGGTCGCCGACTGGTGGCAGTTCTTCCTGGGCCCGCTCTTGACGGTGCCTTTGCTCGCCTTGCCATGGATCGTCCGTGACCGGAGAATGCGCCTTCCCTTGTGGATTATGGGAACGATGGCCGTTGGGTTCTCGGTCCAGACCTGGACTTTCCCGCATTACTTCTCCCCTGCCACCGGCGCGCTCTACATCCTGATCGTGCAGGGACTTCGCCATATGCGCCATTGGCGGGGACATCGCAGCGCCATCGGGCACGCACTGGTTCGCGCGATTCCGTTGCTGGCATGCGCTATGATCTTGCTCCGCGTGACCGCAGCAGCATCTGGCACGCACATCGAACCCGAATGGCCGCGAGGCAACCTCGAACGCGCTCGGGTGGTGCAGGAACTGAGCAAGCTTCCCGGACGCCAACTCGTGCTCGTCGACTACGGCCCTCACCACAACGTAGATTGGGAATGGGTATGGAACGATGCGTCTATCGACCGGGCCAAGATCGTCTGGGCCCGCGACATGGGCGACAATCGCAATCGCGAACTGCTGGAGTATTTCCGCGATCGTCGCGTGTGGCGAATCAACGGGGATGATCCTTCCCCGAAACTTGTTCCCTACTGAGGTGGCTGCGGCGAGTTGATTCCAGCGAGCGGTTCAGATCCAGCCTGCTCCTTTGACTTTCAGAATGATGGCGAAAACCGAACCTCCGGCGTGGCTGACGGCGAAGCGCCTCAAGGCCTACGGTACAGTTCTTGCCCTGGCGCTGTGGCTGGCTTATGGATGGAATTTGTCCACTCCGGGCCTCCGCGACCGAAGCGGAAATCTCAAGGGAACCGATTTCCTGCACTTCTACACTTTGGGTTCGCTGGCGGATGCACATGACGCGGCCGATCTGTATGACATGAACGCCCAGGCAGTTCTGGCCTCACGGCGAGTTCCGCAAGCGGCCGGGCTAAAGTATTTGCCGCTCTATCCGCCGCAGTTGTCCCTTGTCTTCGCACCGCTGGCAGAGACGTCCTATGGTCGTGCGCTCGCACTCTGGTGGGCATGGACCGCCATTCTCTATGCCGGCTGCTGTTATTGGACCTGGCGGGCCTGTCTCAATCTTTATAAATACGCGGGAACGGTCTTAGTTCTTACCGCCGGATTCCCGGCTTTTTTCCACCTGATCGCCTGGGGACAGACTTCCGCACTCGCGCTCCTTTGTTTCACGGCGCTGTTCTTTCTTTTGCGCTCAAGGCGAGATTTTCTGGCGGGGCTGGTGCTGGGCTGCCTGGTGTTCAAACCTCAACTCGGACTCGCCGCCGCAATCGTCTTCTTGTCAATCGGCGCGTGGAGGGTGATTGCAGGATCGTTGCTATCTGCAGCCGCACAGATGGCTGCCGGAGCCGTCTTCTATGGGACGCAATCACTGAAAGAGTGGTTCCGTACATTCAGCCGGATCGGCGCTTTTCTTCCGCTCCTCGAACCGAGGCCTTACCAGACGCACTCGCTGCGCACCTTCTGGTCCATGCTGATGCCGTGGCTGAATGTTGCCCTGGCCTTGTATGTTCTCAGCGCGGTTGTGGTTCTTGCCATTGCAGTCGCTTGCTGGAGACGTGGACAAGCCGTCCCCTTGGCAATGCGGTATTCGGTTCTGCTTCTCGCCACGGTGCTGGTTGCGCCCCATCTCACTGTTTATGATCTAGTAATCTTGGCTCCGGCGATCCTGGTACTGGCGGATTGGATCGTTGGCCAGCCGTCGACATCTTCGACTCGGAAGTTGGGCGGCCTGCTTTTTCTGGTTTACATTCTGCCGCTGGTCGGGCCCCTGGCTCGGTGGACGCACATTCAACTCTCGGTGATTGCCATGGCCTCCACTGTCTATGTGATCTTCAGCCTCTCGCGCCAGATTAGTCCAACGACTGCAAGCGTCGAGCCTAGCGTGGAGAGCATCTAGTCGGCGCGCTTTCCGAACAAAAATGCCAGAGCCTCCGGAAAGCGTCGCGCCCAGGCCGACTCGTGATGGGTGCCACCCGCCTCGATGACCAGATGCAGACGACGATCGTCGAGCCCCGCGCGCTTGAGAATGCCGGCGAGCTCGCGGACATCGTCGACCACGCTGCGATCGCGGTCTTCTCGTCCAGTTTCCGCCGTGCCGGTTGCCAGGAAGACTCGCTCGGGCCAGCGCTTGACGCTGCGGCTATCTCGAATCAACTGGCGGTTCGAAGCCCACAGCGACGGACTTTCCAAAAGCAGCCGTCCAAACACTCCAGGATGCGCCTCCGCCGTATAGAGCGCGATCAGCGCGCCGAGGGACGAACCGCCCAGCCCGAGATTTTCGGCGCCGGCCGCGACGCGATAGTTCCGGGCGATGAATGGCATCACCTCCTTCATCAGGAATGCCGGATAGCGGCCGCCCATCGAGCGCAGCATCACCGGACTCAACGAGCGGTGTGGCATGTACTCGCGGATGCGGTCTCTGCCGGCGTTGTCGATTCCGACAATCAGCATAGGCAAAATCACCCCTTCGCGGATCAGCCGGTCGGCGGTTTCATCGACCTGCCACTCCACTCCGGTAAAGGACGTTGCGGCTTCGAACAAATTCTGCCCATCGTTCAGAAAAAGTGCGGGATAGCGGCGTCCGGCGTTCTCCGGATCGTCATAGCCGGGAGGCAGCCAGACGCGCAGGAATCGAGTATTGCGAAAGACCCGGCTGCTGAAGGAATGCAGCCGTAAGTCTCCCGTCGCGGATTGCGCGCGCATCACTCCGGGCGCGAGATCGTTCTCAGTTTTCTGGATTTCTTCCATCAGGAAAAGTTCAATCAGAATACAACGAAGGATGGATTCACGCTCGAGCCCCGAAGAACTTGACAATCCCCGCAAGCACGCTGATGAGCGAGATCAGCGCCAGCGAAATCAGGCACAGGATACACCACGTCGTCAGAACGTATGCTTCGATGTAAGTGAGGTAAATTGCGAAGCCGAGCCCGAGGAGGGAGGCTCCCAACAGCCGACTGGGAGTCTCGATCCGAAAGCGCTGCGATGTCGACAGGACGAGCAGCAATCCATAGCCGACAACGCCGATTCCGGCGACCGGAATGCCGGCAATGCTCGCATATTTGCTGCGGTTCACGATGTCGCAACTGAACTGCTGACTGATATCGCAGAACTGAGTGGCCGATCTGGCATAATGCCGTTGCAGAGAGATTCCCGAGACCGCGATTCCTGCCAGCGCCAATATCGCGATGCATGCGAGCAGGACTTTGCCACTGCGCGAGATGCCCGGCAGCTCAGAAGCTGAGTCGACATTGCTGGTCACGGCAGGCTGCATCCTGTCTTATCGCTGAGCGCTTGCAATGAAAGGACTCCTTCTTTCGGCGGCTCCATCCCGAACTGCCAGCTGGGGAACAGCTTGGCTCCGGCGATCTTGCATTCAGGCGCCATCTCTCTCGATCCTTTGATGGCGCACTCGACATAGGGAACATAGTGAAAAGATTCGCCAAACATCTCTTTCTGTTCCTGGCAATGCGGGCACCAATAGAGCCCATACATCTTCGCCTGATGAGCGGCGAGGCACTGGGCAAAGGAATCGTATTTGTGATTCTTGTAATGCCATCCCGCGTAATACGCAGCTGCAAGAAGCACGACGACGCTTCCCCATGTCAGATATTTTTTCGCCCCAGCTCCAGTCGTGCTTGTACCCTGCCGGTCCTGCTGACGTTTTCTCCGTTCTTCGGACATGATTCGTTTTTATATCACGCTAGGCGACGACATTCAGCGCCGAGGGCAGGACATCGAGCTCCTCGCAATGCAGCGAGAGCACTTCCCCGTCAATCATGACATCGACAGGATTATCAAGGCGGAACTCGATCCGGCTGACCGCCCTGCACTCTGCCAGCGGATGCTGAATATGCGAGCCATCGTACAGTCCGGGCAGGTTCCGGATCAGGCCAAGCCTCCCGATCGGGCCCCAGCGGACGTACTCGATACAGCCGCTCGCAGTATCCGCCTTCGGCGCAATCATCATCGTCCCACCCGTGAACTTGCTGTTGTTGAAGGTCACGAACAGGCAAGGCCGCTCATCGAATTCGCCTTCGCCTGCCACGCGCAGTGGAAACGGGCGGCGATTGAAACGCGCGAGGGTCAGGAAGATCGAACCGAAGTAGCCCAACTCTCCCCAGGAACTGAAGCGGCGCGCGCGCAAGGTCGCAACATCGGCTGAGAATCCCATGCTCAGTAGATTGATGTAATAGAGCACTCCGCCGCGGTGGCGGAGACGCAGAACGTCGCATGGGCGGCTGCGGCCGGCCAGGAGTGACTCAATCGAGTATTCGACGCCGCGATCGCTAAAGTCGCGGAGAAAAGAATTACCCGTCCCCAGCGGAAGAAACGCGAGTCTCGGGCGCTCCCCTTCGAGGGCTTGAGGAAAAAGACCGTTGACGATTTCGAAGGAAGTGCCGTCGCCGCCGACAGCAATGAAGTTCCGGACACCCCGTTGGTAGGCTTCTTTCGCGATAGTCCTCGCGTCACCCGCACCGCGCGTGCGAGCCAGCTCGACGCGGATGCCTCCGGCACGTAACCGCTCCAATGCCGGAGCCAACAGCCTGCGGCTTCGCCCCCCTCCCGCCGCCGGATTCACGATAGCAAAGTAGTCTTGCAAGATGATTGAACCGTTCGCGGCCGCCCTGTGTGACGAACTCCGTGCCAGACTGAGTGAGGTTCACAAGCTTGTGATTTTGTCGCGATCGACAGCCTTGCCGATCTCCTCCGCCAAGACCTGGCGCTTGATCTTCATTGAGGCCGTGCGCGGAAAATCCTTGTCCCAGATCAGGTATCCTGCCACGCGCTTGTAGTCGGGCAGACGCCGGTTTCGCGAGGAAATCTCCTCCAGCAATTTGTCGTCAAACTTTTGATTCTGTTCCAGCCGCAGCACGAGTACAAGAGTCTCGCCGCCCAGTTCCCTTTTCGGCCAGATATAGTTCGAAGCAAAAATGCAGGATTCCTTGACCGGGATTCTGTCAAAGACCGTTTCAATGTCCTCCGGATAGATATTCTTTCCGCCCTCGGTCACGATCATGTTCTTCTTCCGGCCAAAAAGTTGCAGATGCCCGCTGCCGTCAAAGCGTCCGAGATCCCCGGTCAGAAGCCATCCGTCGACGATCGTTTCCATCGTCAGTTCCGGGTCGTCAAGATAATGCGACATGATGGTATCGCTATGTGCCGCGACTTCGCCGATCCCTTCCGAGTCCGGATTGAGAATGCGCAGGTCAACCCCGGGCAGAGGCTTGCCCACGGTATCGGCGCGGAATGGCTTCAGATCATTAAGCGTCAGCGCCGTGCCCGCCTCGGTCAGGCCATAGCCATTCACCACCGGAATCCCGAGGTCGTAGAAAAACTGCATCGTCGAGGGCTCAAGAAATGCTCCGCCAGTGATCAACGCAAGGAGTTCGCCTCCAAAGGCACGATGCACGCCGGGAAGAAGCGTCCGGCTCAGCTTCACTTTCGGGCGCCGCCGCGTCAGTAACTTGTTGACGGCGATCATGGCATTGAGGACGGGGCGTTTCCAGGCCGGTAGTTCCACAAACTTCGCCCGCAGCCCACGCTCCAGATTCTTGACGATCATCGGCACCAGCGAGACGTAGGTGATTCGATAGCGCACAAACGCGTCGCGAACAAATTCCGGCCGAAGCGTCCGCAAATGCACCACGCACGCGCCGCAGACAAACGGCCCGATGAAACCCACCATGAAATCGATCGCATGGTTCGTGGGCAGAATGCTCAGGTACCGCACCCCCGGCCAGAACGGATACCACGCGGTCAGCGACCGGCACTGCTCCAGATAATTCTCGTGTGTGAGCACACAGCCCTTGGGTTGTCCGCCCGTTCCTGACGAATAGACGATGCAGGCCGTGTCTTCGCGCTGCCGCATGACGAAGTCGGGGGCGCCCTTGCGTTTGAAGTCTTCCCAGCGAAATCCGCCGACTAGATCAGCACCCAGAGGAGCTTCTGTCACCAGAACAATCTTGGCGCCGATCTGCGAAAAGCCAGGAGACTGCGTGATCGCTCGCCAAAGGTGATACTCGACGATCAGCACCTTTGCCTTGCAGTGTGCCAACAACTGCAGATGCTCGGCGGCGCTGAGCTTGTAGTCGAGAGGCACCAGCACGCCGCCGCAGTAGAAAATGGCGTACGCCGAGATCAGCCACTTCGACTGATTGGTCATGATGATGGCGGCGCGGTCGCCTTCATCGAACTCTGCGTCTTCCAGCGCCCGCGTCAGGGGTAGAGCCATCTCCTTGAAATCGGAGTAGGTCAGGCGTACCCGCTCGCGATCGCGCTCCGCCTCGATCAGGCAGACCTGCGACGAGAAACGTTCCAGGGCGTCGCGCAGAGCCGCACCCAGGCATGTGTATTGACGAAGGTCGAGCATAAAAATTGCTGATTTTAAATTGTAGGCGGTTGATTGCCAACGTGAAACGGCGTACCGACCGAAGTTCCTCGCCGGTCAACAGGAATCACCATCGGCAGCCGACGCCCTGCGTCACAGGCGGGCCTGGATCTTTCCCGCCAGCGTGCGGAAGTCGGTGACTCCTTGCAGTTCGTAGTCTGGCAATTCGACGCGAAAATGCTGTTCCAGCCGGGTCAGCAGGTCAAGTGTCTGCAGGCTGTCAATGCCGAGCGCCTTGAAAAAGTCGCCGTCGGGCGACAATTTCTCGCGCGGCACTTTGAAGTGCGCGGCAGCGAGCTTCAGAATCTCATTCAGTGTTTCGTCAGCGGTCGGCATAATTCAGTCGCACGTTGATTATGGCAGATACGGTTGAGCGTCGGTACTCTCGACAAATCTCTTGAGTCCGGCTTGCACGGCAGGCCGGGAGAACAACTCGCAGAAAAGATCGATTTCTTGCTTCAATTCTTCATACGGAATGGGCTTAATGAACTTTTTCGCAGTCACGGCCGTATGGCGATCGAACTTTCCCAGTTGGAGGGCCGTGGCATGGGCGGCGCGCACGGCCTCGCCTTCAGCGACCAGTTGACTCACCAACCCGGCTTGTTGCGCCTTGGTCGCATTGAAGCTCCTGCCGGTCAACAGCAAGTCGCGCACCACGGCGTTTCCCAGGTCGCGCTTCAGACGCGGAACCCCGCCAAAACCGGGGATCAAGCCCAACCGCAACTCCGGAAAGCAAAAGCGCGCCATCTTGTCAGCAATGATGAGGTCGCAGACCAGAGCCAGTTCCAGTCCCCCGCCGAAGGTGACGCCATGCACCGCTGCGATGGTGGTGAGCGGAGAGGCGTCGATGCGGTTAAGGCAGCCATGAATTCGCTCCAGGAAATTGCGGACACCTTTCGCGGCGTCCGCCGGGCTCATCGCCTGCGAGCGCTCGTAGAGCTCGCGCAAGTCGGCGCCGGCGGAAAAACCAGATTTCAATTCGCTGTAAATGATTAAGGCATGGGCGTTCGACTCCAGAGCGTCGAGCGCGCCGGCGAACTTCTCGAGCTCTGCGAGCGACAGCGACCCCAATTCATTACAAGGCGAGCGATGGAGAGCCAGTTCGATAATGCCGTCTTTCACGCTCCACGACAGAGCCTGCCCCTGAAACTCTTTCAATTCCACGCTCTGCGCCGATGACTTGTGGATGGAAGATGCCATGAGTTATCGCGCCTACACTGCCTGTTTGACCGCGTACATCTCATCGATCTCGTTCTTGAGATGCGCTGAGATAAGTTCCCGCTTCAGCTTGCCGTTGGCGGTCAGCATTCCATTCTCGATCGAAAATGGCTCCTGCCGCACGTGGAATGCCCGCACTTGTTTGTAATGCGGCGACTGGGAATTGAAGGCTTCGAGCGTGCCCCGGACTTCCTCCGCGCCCACATTTCCGGTCACGATAGCCGAAAGATAGCCGCGGCCATTGCCTACCACAACGACCTGCTGCGCCCCCGGCAAACGGCGCGCAATCTCTTCTTCGACCGCCTCCGGCGCGATCTTGTGGCCGGAGCCGAGAACGATCAGATTCTTGATCCGCCCAATGATTTTCCAGTTGCCCGAGGCATCCATCTCCCCTCGATCCCCGGTGTGAAACCAGCCATCACGCAAGGCTTCTTCGGATTGTTGCGGACGATGCCAATACCCCGGAAAGACATTGGGCCCGCGCACCACAATCTCGTCCTGCTCATTGATACGCATTTCGATGCCTGAGATAGCAGGCCCCACGCGCCCCGGCAGCGGATGCTCCGGATCATCCATCGTGCAGATGCCGGTGGTCTCTGTCAATCCATAGACCTGCAACACGCGAATACCCAGCATACTGAAATAGTCTTGCGTCTCCGGAGCCAAGGGCGCGGACCCGCAAATCAGGGCTCGCAGATTTCCGCCAACCATCTTCTTGCGAATGGCCGGAAAAACCAGCGTCTGGGCCAGGCGCAACCAGAACCCGCCCGCCCGCCCGCTTCCCTTTCGGCTCCATTCGCTAACTGCTCGGGAATATACGAAACTTACGGCGCCGCCTTTCTTGGCGATCTGTTCATCGACCCCGCGCCGCATGCGCTCCAGTAACTGCGGCACGTTAAGAAAGTAGTGCGGGGCGGCCAGCGGCATGTCGCCCGGAATCTTCGCCAGGTCGGTGTTCAGGATGACGAGGCTTCCCCGCAGAAGAAATGTCAGCACCGCGATCCACGAGGCGCAGAAACTGAGCGGCAGGTAATGAAAGATACGATCCTGACCCGAGCGCCCACCCATCAGTTGGTCCAGCCGCGCCGACGTGCAACCCAACATGAATCCCACGTTCCCCGCAGTCAATACAACGCCCTTCGCTTCCCCCGATGTGCCTGAGGTGTAGATGATAGTGACGGGATTCTCGTCCCGCACCTGCGGACGGTCGAGCGAAATGCCCTCGGACCCCGCGAAAATCTCATCGAACAGATAATGCCGCGGGGCTTCCGCCCAGGTTCCGAGAATTCCGTCGCGGAGTGTTTCAGTCCCGCAGCAGACGAGCGAAGCCTCGCTGTCTCTCATCATCGCAACCAGTTCCGCCGGCGCCTGCCGGAAATACAGGGGAACGACGATCAAGCCCTCGGCCATCGCAGCCAAATCCATGGCGATCCACCGAACGCTGTTAGCGGCCAACAAGCCGCAACGGTCGCCTTTTTGCAGTCCTCTTGCGGCCAGGAAGGTCCGGGCTTTGCCGATCATCTCCAAAAGTTCGCTGCCGGTCACATCCACTGACTTCCCGTCACGGATCTCCTGCAGCACGCAGGTACCGGCCGCGGCTTTCAGTTGCGAGAAGATTTCTCCAACAAAAGGCATAGTGTCTGGATTGAAAAGAGGCTCAGCTGTAGGCAGTGACCAACTGCCGCAGCGCGTCATTCATCGGCGGCAGGTAGTCCTCCCAGCTCCATTCTCCACGGCGCGTTGGAAACTCCGGATATCGCCGCTGCACTTCCTCTTCGAGAAAGACTCCCATGCGCGCCATCACTTTCAGATTCTTCACCACCGTTCGTGCAATTCCGTCGGCGATGCGGCCACCTTGAGTGGCCAGAATTTCCAGCGCCGCCAGCAGCTTCGGCTCCAGGTCAGGATCATCCACGGTCATCAACAACTCCTGATGACCGCGCTCCCGCATCAGGTTGCGGATGCGTTCATCCATGGTAATGCCGGCGGAAGGCACAAGCGCCGGCATCGAGGTCACGATGCCGTGGTAGCGGGAAGATGCCATCATGTGGCACGCGCGGAGAATGCTCACCAGTTCGTACATGTTGTACTGATCAGAGGTCAGCACCGGCACGCCGCCAAGCTTCTCCGAAATACGGCTTGCCGGCCGGGCATCGAGTCGCTCGGTTGCGACAAGTATGATGAAAACGCTTCTCTGCTTGCGGAAGGCGTCGACCGCGTTCGCAATCGAAGTCAAATAATGCTGGTAGGCGCGATCAGCGGCGGGCCCGGAATTGTGAAAATAAACGGTACGGTAATGGCTCTGCTTATACGCCCCCGTGAGACTGTGCAACGCGTACTTGGCGACCGAGGCTCTCACCGGCCACTCAAACGGATTGATGGGGCAAACCACCAGCACCGGCACCTTACCGTCCCAGCCGAGCGACCGCAGCACGCTCTGCCCGTACTCCGGAGGTCGCGGCTCGAAAGTCCAGGCGGTATCTGTGCCTAATTCCGTCGGTACTCCCAACTCGCGCAGCACCGTCCGGGATTCTTCGTTGCGCGTAATGACCAGCGAATTCCTGCAATAGCGCGAGCACATTTTAGCCAGCAGCGGATCCATGTGCCCGGCTTCCGCACCATACCCGATCGACAGCTTGTTCTGCACCGCGGCGATGCCGAGCGATCCGATCATCATGGCGGTGAGTGCATTGGCGAATTTGCTTTTGAACATCGAGCCTTCGCAAGCTACCACGCCGTGATGCCTGGGCACTTCGTTGGCCAGAAAGGGCGGAAAGATGTCGGGAAGATGAACCTGCTCGGTGCCCGCAAAGTATCCTTTGGAGAACTCGAAATTCTGGCTCATGACGCTTAAGTCGACACGCTCGGCGCCCAAAATGTGGCGAATCTGGCGCAGCATTTCGTCGACGCGAACGTCCGAGCCCATATTGCGGGTGCCATTGTATCCGGCAAAAAGCAGCTTCAGTTTCTCCCCCGGCTGCCAGGGCGCGCCGCCGCCCAGCATCCACCGAGCTTTGGCGCGCTCGATGTTGCTGCTGACCCACGCTTCCAGAATGAAATCCATCATGCGGCGGTACCTCCAGCCGAGGCCGGCCACGGACGGTACTTGTACTGGAACTGATTCTTGCGACTGAAGCTGAGCAGCGGAAAACTGTACTGCGAAAATGGCACGGGCTTGCGGCCCAGTTCCGACGTCACCCTGGTGTTGTCGAAGACGGTGTTCCACATGAGATATGGCATGAAGACTTTCAGCAGGGATGCTCCGCGGCCGAGAGGCCCTTTGCGGTTCGAAAGCAGATTAACGGACCCGGCAAACGGTTTTTCAGCCATCGGCAGGAAGATCGGCGGGCGCTTCTTCTGCGCCGCGGCCAGACTTGCCGTCAGTTGGCGGAAGGTTTGCGACGCGGTCCCTGAGGAAAGGTGATAAGTGTCGTATTGCGGCTGGTCTTTCAGGTGCAAAGCGGCAATGGCATCGGCGACGAAGTCCACGTTCACGATGTCAATTTTGTCGCTCGGGCGGAACGGCAGCGCCGGCAGTCCCGCCAGAAACACAAAGGCTTTGACCATATCGAACTGCGTGGTTTCGGCGTGCCGGCTGTCTCCGAGAACGATGCTGGGACGAAACACCGTCTTGGGAGTGTCGGGCAACAAAACCCGCGTCATATGCTCGCAAAACTTCTTGGTGCGTGCGTAAGGATCGTAGTCCGAACGGTCCCACTCGATCGCCCCATCTTCCGTGACGACTTCGTTCTGGCGCTTGCCTGCCACCGCGACCGTGCTGACTTCGCTGAATCGCCTCAGGCCATGATAATGCTCCGCTTGCCGGGCCAGGGTGAGCACTTCGAGAGTTCCGCGCAGATTAACGTTGAGGCAAGTCTTCTCGGACTTCCGGTTCAGCGAAGCGGCGCAGTGAATCACCGAGTCGGTGGTGTGCACCAGCCGGTCATATTCATCGCGCCCCAGGCCAAATCCCGGCGATGTAAGATCCCCGCAGAACACCCGCACTTTCGTCTGCAGATACTCGTAGAAACGCGGGAAGTCCAGATGAAGCTGCAGGGCCTGCCAGAGGCGCATCTGCGCCTCCTGCGGGTTCTTCGCGCGCACCAACACATTCAGCGATGCGCTGTAGCCGTCCAGCAGATTCGCGGCGACGTGCGCGCCGATGTACCCGGTCGATCCGGTCAGGAATATCGCCACGTGGCTCCGTTGGTCCCGGTCTTCACGGCATCGCCGTTCACGGGCGCGAGTTGAACACTGCGCGGCGGGCGCGCCTCAAGCGGACGCCCCTCGATTAAGGGATACGTCCAATGACGCAAGGCGGGAATATGAATGTTGATCCAGTACTCCCACCAATCGAGAAAGCGCGTGTTATAGCCGAAAACCGCTTGTTCCTCCTGCGCCAGCGCGTGCGAGAGCTTTTCGATGTTTTCCGCAACGAAATCGTGCTCATTGAGCAGGATGAAGGGTTCAAACAGTTCGATGAGCTTCTCGACGCGCTCGAGATTGCGCTCGGTCTTTACCAGCGGTGCCTTCTTGAGCGGCAAAGGTGACATGATTCGCTGAATCGACTTCACGATGGCCCTCTGTGCCGGAGCCGACATGCGGTTATAACGGCTCTTCGAAACTGGAATGGCGTCAAAGCGCAGGCGCAGCCAGGATTCCAGCCCCTCCTGCGCCCGATAGTGCTTGCGGTGAGCCAGCGAGGTCAGCTCGATCGATCGCCCCATATCGCACGGATTCGTGACCGAGGTGGCGAGCTGGTAGAGCCGATCGTGCCTGCGTTCCATGACGGCCGCCGCGATAAGCGTCATGCCCGCGCACACCGCATCGACCGGGATAATGTCGAGACGCTTGCTTTCATTCGAGGGCAGCTGGCGGAAATATGTTCCCAGCAGGTAAGACAGCGATGCCGATGTGTTGATGCCCTCGTTCCAGCCCAGAAATGGCTTTGCCACCGACGTCTCGACGATCGCGGGACGAACCACGGCGATCGGCAGTCCGGCCCCGCGCTTGACGATCAGCGATTCTGCCAGGCTCTTGGTCAGGGTGTAGGTGTTGGGCCAACCCAGTTCTTTGGCGCGCCGGGTCCCGGCCTCGGTCAAGTAGGTCTTCACCCAGCGCACGCGGTTCTTGCGGATCTGGTTCTCGAGCGCCGCGCCCTGCAGATCTTTCGCCGCGTGCTCTTTGGCAAGCGCTTGCATGCGTAGCCCCGCAGTGACCTCTTCGCTCTCCGATTGAGCTTCCGCATGCTTAATCAGATCGTGCAACCCTCTCCATTCCCGCTCTGCGTCAAATCCGCCGACTCCGCGCGGGTTGTAGTTCGGCACAATCTGCTCAATCACCCGCCCATCCTGCTCGCCCGCCACATAACAAGTAGAAAGATGCACCAATCCCGCATGGTCTGACAGTCGGACAAACTCAAGGATATTCAGCGCCGCGTCCGTGTTTGTGGACAGGGCGTCCCGCAGGTCAGGATTGAAATCCGTCAAGCCGGAACTGTTGATGACCAGATCCAGACTCTTCTGCAGCCGCCGTGCATTCTCAGCGTCGAGGCCGAGGCCGGGTTGGGTCACATCGCCTTCGACGATTTCCACCTTCTCGCGCAGGAAACCCGGCAGCCGGTCTCCAAGAAACTCAAAGAGAGGGTCGAACACTGGAGAGTCTTCCACCATCTTTTCGAAGCGGCGTTCGGCCGGATTCGATTTCTGCCGCCGGATTAACAGAACAATCCGTTCAACTCCCGGAAGGTCGAGCAAGGTATTGGCCAGCCACACTTTGCCGATGAATCCCGTCACTCCGATCAGCATGACGCGCTTCCCGGCAAACGCCCGGCGCACCGAAAGCGTCCCGGCTTGTCTCCTGCCATCGAAATGCACAATCGGCCGTGCCGGCGCCGAAAGCTGCCTCTCCGCCGGAACCGCCGCTGCTCGGAGAGTCTCGACCGGAATATCGAGATGGCGAGCCAGGGTCTTGGGAGCGCGCCGGCCGTCTGGCATGTTTTCCCGGAAAATCGCAAACGCTCCGCGCGGACGGATCACCGGGTCGAGCAACCGGCCCGTCGCCACGCCATCGCGAAACTCCAGCCGGTTGGCGACGATGTGCCGCACTCCCAGGTGCTGGGCCAGCGGCCGCATGATCTGCTCCAGCGCCTGGCTCACCAGAACCACCTCTGCGCCCGAATCTAAAAGCTCCCGAACCTGCGCGGTTCCAGTCGCTTTCAGACGTGGCTTCAACTTGTACTGGAAGTACTCCTCGCCCAGCAGGTCGAGCCGGTCGCGGCTGACCCCGCGCAAGACGGTGTGCACCACTCGCGTGGCAAACTTCCGGTTGGTCGAATACAGAAACGGCCGTAGCAGCGCCATCAGAAAAATCAGCCCACGGCGCCGAAAGCGCTCCGTAAAGGTCTGCGCGTTCCAGGTAAAAAACGCCACCGGCCTGACTACTGTCAGATCGAGAAGACTGCCTTCCACGCGCCAATAAACCGTGGGGGCGGCACTGGAATTGTGGTTTGATGCTTGCAATGTGTTCCGGCCAGTACAAAGGGCTCCCGCAGGAGCATTCAGGCGAAGGTCCTATTGTAAACAATTGACGGGACGGAACGAAGAGGAAGAGTAGATTCCGGGTGTGCAGCGAAAATGTTCCCGCTGATTATGGACCTGTTTACCCGGATTTCACCTTCTCATCGCCACTCTGGCGGCCCACCATCCACGCAATTGCGCCGCTCAGCCCCACAGTCGTCGCAATGGCCAATAGCCCGCCACGAAAGCCGCCGTCCGCCGTTCGGAATACGCCGATAATATCGGGACCGAAATAACCGCCGAGATTGGCCAGAGAGTTGATCACCGCGATACCGGCCGCTGCGGAGATTCCTGCCATACTTGAGGTCGCCATGGCCCAGAACGGTCCGACCATCGATTCGGCGCAGGCCAGCCCAAGTGCAAGGAAAGTTACCACTATGAGCGTGGACTGACCATAGGCGGCGGCCACCAGACCCGCTGCTCCCACAAATGCAGGAACCGCCGTATGCCAGCGCCGTTCCCCGCTTCGATCGGAATGCATGCCGACCAAGACCATAGCTGCGGTCGTAACCACGAACGGGATCACGGCCACCAGGCTCGTCATGAAGTAGCTCAGTCCGGAGAACGCCCGAATCACGCTCGGTAACCACAATGTGACTCCGTACATGGTTGTCGCCACGCCGAAATAAACCATCGACAGCAGCCAGATTCTGGGACTGAAGACAGCCTGCCACAGACTGCCTTGGCTCACTCGAGACTCCTCCTGCCGCTCCTGAGCCAAAGCCTCGAGAAGCCAGTTTCTTTCGTCGCCCTGAAGCCACTCAGCTTCCTGCGGAGTATCGGAGAGTACCCAGAAGACGGTGGCGCCAAAGACGATGGCAGGCAGGCCTTCGATGGCGAACATCCATTGCCAACCGGCCAGCCTCCCATGGAGATTCAGCAATGCCCCCGAGATCGGGCTGCCGATGATGCCCGCGATCGGATTCGCCGTCATGAACCAGGCCACCGCTCTTGCCCGCGCGCGAGCCGGGAACCAGTTCTTCATGTAGAGGATGATGCCGGGGAAGAAGCCCGCCTCCGCCGCGCCCAGCAGGAAACGCATTGTGTAGAAACTGATCGGGCCGCGAATCAGCGTCATCAGACACGAGATCACTCCCCAAAGAATCATCAAAGTTGAAATCCAGCGCCGTACGCCGAATTTCTCGAGCACCAGGTTGCTGGGAAGCTGAAAGAAAAAATATCCAGCGAAAAACATTCCGGCCGCGCGGCCATACACTCGATCGCTCAGGCCCAACTGACCTCGCATCTGAAGAACGCCAAAACTCACGTTGATGCGATCCAGATAGGCGACGATGTACAGCAGGAACAGAAAGGGCATCAGTCGCCACATGAGCCTGGAGACAACGGCGGATTCGATGCGGTCGGAGGCAGGTTCCAAGGGCATTCCGGATGTTGGCGAAGTCCCGTTTCCGGGTGCGAGGATTCTACGCCAACCCCAGACCCTGGCAAATTTCCGTCACGATTCCCTTCGGAGGGTGATCGATCCCGACAACCAGGGCGTTCTGGGGCTCTTCCAGATCCGCGAACTGGCTGGCCAACAGCTGCTCCCCGGCAAAATGACCGTGGCGCGCGCGCAATCTCTTGGCGATGGTCTCGGCGCTTCCCTTCAGGTAGACAAATCGGATCTCCGCGCCCGTCTCGAGTTTTTCCCGATAGCGGCGTTTTAAGGCGGAGCAGGCCAGGACGACGTTGTTCCCCGATTCGATCCAGTGGGAGATTTCGCTGCGAAGGCGCTCCAGCCAGGGCTCGCGGTCATCATCGGTAAGCGGAATTCCCTGGCGGATCTTTTCGACGTTCGCCGCGGGATGGAAATCGTCGGCGTCGGCGAATTGCCATCCCAGCCGGCCAGCCAGCAAACGCCCCACCGTTGTTTTTCCGGCGCCCACAACTCCCATCACGATGACGATCATTCTGGAATCGGCCCGCTCATTCCTTGGGGTAGTTCTTTTCGGCGCCAGTACGGCTGTTGAGAACGGAAAAGGATCCGTCCGCCTCAGCCGTGACTTTCAGATATTTTCCCTCGCAGTTTTCTTTCACGTTCGCGATGCGGTCGTCAGGTACATTGTGGTCGCGATCGGATTCTTCCGCATAGTGCAGCTGCCAGAGATCCTCCAGATCCGGAGAGTCGTGAACGATCTGCCATGCCGCCGGACTCGCTCCCTTCCGTGGTCCATTGTCGAGGATGGCAACGCGAGGATGGAGAGCCCAATCCAGCGCTTTGGAATTAGAGAGGTCCGCGCCATGGTGCGTCACCAGAAAAAGATCGACCGTGCCGATCATGTTGTTCGGACACGCCAGTTCGAGTTCCTTTTTTTTCGTAAGGTCGCCAAGGTCGAGGAAGCGGAAATGGCCATAAGTGATCAGGACTCCGACAGAACGGGCATTCTCCGTGTCGTCGACGGGCGCAGCCGGCTCTTTCGCGCAATAGGGATTGGCGGTTCCGGCTCCGGGCAGTGGGTCGGCAATGTGATCGCCCGCTGCAGTCAGCACTTCAACCCGGATGCCTTTGATGGGCAGCCCCCATCCCGGCTTGACGACGACATGCGCGTGACCCGCAATCGCCTTCTGGTAGGCAGCATAATCGGTGCGCGTAACATCGGAATCCTCCAGATTCGGTCCATGATCGACGAAAGTTCCAAGTTTGAATCCGTCCACCAGCTGCGGCACTCCGCCAACATGATCGCGGTGATAATGCGTAATCAGTACATAGTCGATCTGCTTCAGACCGGCCTGATGCGCCGCTGAAACGATGCGGTCGGCATCGCGCCCGTCATATCCGGGCCAGCCGGTGTCGATCAGCAGCGACTGACCCGAGGGGCTGACGATCAGCGTCGACTGGCCGCCCTCGACGTCGATAAAGTAAATCTGCAGGGGCTTGGTGCTGGCGCTGGAGCCGGCGCTGCCGTACGGCACCGCTACGAGCAAAGAAAAACAGAGCGCAACCAGAAATGAACGCATCGCATGCACCTGAACGGGAAACGTTTCCGACGATTATGCCACGATGGGTCGGCGTCGATGCGGATGTTTTTCGCAGGCTTAACATTGTCCCAAACGGATCGAAGCGGTTGACAGCACAAGGGTGGAGTTGAGAACCTTGCGTGAAGAGGACCTCCCGGTGACGGAACCCCAGTCCTGCCCTGAGCGATTCATCTCAGCCAAATTCGAGCAACCTGGCCTGTTCCGGCTCTGGGCAGCGGCAGCGTTGCTGCTTGTGTTGTGGGTCGGTATCCCGCTTTCCGCGCACGACAAGGGCGGTGTGCAGTACGGGATGGGACTCATCATCAATGTCCCTTATCCCCCCGCCGAGGTCGCCCAAGTCATTCAGGACATCGTGCAGGACGGGATCATCCGGGGAAGCAAGGAGTACAACAAAGACGAATACGTCTCCGGCGCCGTTGCCGCCCCATCCACTCCGGTTTTCCCGGCTTGGACGGAGGGCGGTCAGGTTTTCTACAAAGTACGTGAACATTGCATCGATCCGCGCAACTTCAAGGACGCCGGCGATGTCGGCACCCTCGCGGTTCGCTACGTCGTGCAGCCCCAGGGCGAGAAGAACACCGTGCTCCGAATCGATGCCGTCTTTGTCGAGGACTTCCGGCGCACCTCTCACCCCTCCAACGGTTCAGTCGAAGTGGCGGAGTACAAAGACATTCACGACCACATTGACGAAATCGAATCGATGAAGATGGAGACCGCAGAAGCCGAGAAGGTGAAAGAGGAGAAACGAGCAGAGATGCAGCACCCTGCGGCAAGCCAGGACGCGGCTGCTGAAAGCTCCTCCTCTCAGCCAGTGCAGTCTTCGACCATAGTCGAAGCCGGCAGCCTCAACTCGCCGCCGGCTGAGACGCTTGAGCAGCACATTAAAGATCTGCGGCAACAGGTGGAGGGCCGGGTGAAATCGCCGGGAGCCGCCCTCAAGTCCGCCCCCTTTCACACCGCCAGCACTCTGCAGTCGCTGCTTCCCGGTACCGAAGTCTTGATCGACATAACGACACCCTACTGGTTGGGCATTGAAACGCATGACGGACAGCACGGATGGGTGCGCCGCGACGACTTGGAGCCGATTCCGTGAAATCAGACAGCAGGGTGCAAACTCGAATCGGTCTGGCGCTCGTCCTGGGTTTTCTCGCGATTGGGACACTCCCGCTTTTTGCGCAGTCCATCCCTTTCGAGCGTGTCTTCCCGCAGCCCGCGAGCAAGGTCGAGGACGCCCTTCGAACCATGAAGGCGAATCTCTCCGGACGTCTGCCGGTGCTCGATGGCTTCGCCAACCCAGACGAACATCCTCTCAGCCAATATCAGCGTGGCTACTATCAGGCCAATGTGACCGTAGTTCCCAATCCATCTGGCGGATCGCTGGTGCGTATCAACCTGAGACTAACGGCCTGGTACGACGACCCGACCCCCTCTCATTCCGGATATCGCCTTCTGACCTCCAACGGCAGGCTAGAGTCGGACATCTTCGATCAATTGGCCGATCAACTTGGGTCCCACGATTCGCGCGTGGCTAGTACGAATCCGTCTCGGCCAAATCCCCCCGTGGAGAGCACGCCACCACCGGCTGCTTCCAGCGCCTCCACCACAACCTCCGCAGCCGAACGAGCCACGCCCAGTTCCCAGCCTCCTGCTTCACCCCAGGTTGGAGGGGCATTCTCGTCGTCGCTGAATCAGAGCCTCTCCGCCGAAGAGAAAGCGAGTGTGCAGGATGTTCGGGAATCAGCGGCAGACAAAAAAAATGATCAGCTTCGCGCTGAGGCCCAGACCCTGGAAGAGACTCTCAAGAACCAGGTTCACCCCAAGAACCTGGTCGCGGTGAAGAAGTCCGGCACGCCAGTCGTCGCCAGCGCGAGCCTGACTGGAAAGACGCTGTTCCTGGCCAGCATGCATGACGAGTTTGAAATGCTCGACTTCAATCGCGACTGGGTGCACGTGCGGATTTCAGGTCTGTCGCGGGGTTGGATCTGGCGCGACAGCGTGGAAATGCCGGATGGCATTTCAGAAACAGCGGTACACTCGGCGACGCCTCCGCGACCAACGGCGGCCGACCTGTTCCATGTCGTACGCGAGGAGACCGCCCAATTCCCGGGAGACTGGCAACCGCTCCGAGGCAAGAACGTCAAGATCCTCTCCATCCAGAAGGTCGACGAGACCAAACCAGATTCCGGCCCCGGCGAGCGTCTGGAATATGCGAAATTCCTTCTCGACCAAAGTTATTCGGCGATGGCCCAGAAACCACAGCAACTGGCCGGCATTGTTCTTATCTTCGACTCGGTCGATGGCGGCATGATCGCCGCGACGCTGCCTACGCTGCAACAGTGGAAGTCCGGCGCCCTCTCGGACGCGGCCCTTTGGCACCAATGCTTCTTTGATCCACCGGAGGCGACCCTGGAATCAGCCGGCCCTTCCGGCAGCCGCTAAGCGGACGGGAACAGTCGCCCCGCCTGTGATAAAGTCATTCTTCGCATTTCGCTTGACTTTGGAAAACGATCAGAGTACCTATGCAGTCCTTAAGGGGTTAGCAGGCACGTAACGGCGTGGGGCTTTGCGTGTTTGCCGGGAACAATCCAGGTTAAAGCGGTTCAAACGGCCCAATTGATGAGCACCATGACTATGCCTCTCGCCCGCTCCCGTGACCGGGCTATCTCTCTGCTTCGCGACTATGCTGAGCTGACAAAACTTCGGGTCACGACGCTTATCGTCATGACCGCGTGGTGCGGGTATTTCTTCGGAGCGCACAAAGCAGGCGTTTCCTGGATCAGCTGGGGCCTGTTTCACGCCCTGTTCGGAATTGGCCTGGTCTCCAGCGGCACAGCGGCGCTCAATGAAGTCATGGAATACGATGTGGATGCGCACATGCACCGCACCGCTCGGCGTCCCATCCCGGCCGGACGCATGAGCCTGCTCCATGCTGCGACGGTTGGTCTTTTCGCCACTTTGGGCGGCTCGGTCTACCTGGCCTTCTTTGCCAATCCGCTTACTGGCCTCCTGACTTTCCTGACTTCGCTGGTTTATCTGGCGGCCTACACGCCTCTGAAGCGGATTTCTCCGATCTGCACTTTCGTCGGAGCATTCCCCGGGGCCATGCCGGGAGTGCTGGGCTGGACCGCAGCTCGCGGTCGACTGGAACGGGACACGCTGGTTCTGTTTGCCATTCTTTTCGTCTGGCAATTCCCGCATTTCTTCTCCATCGCCTGGCTGTATCGCGATGACTACGCCCGCGGCGGGATCCGCATGCTCCCGGTTGTCGAGCAAGACGGCCGCTCCACCGCCCGCCGGGTGTTCGCCTATTCGGTCGCACTCATCCCGATCAGCGTGCTGCCCAGCTTCATGGGCATGGCGGGACGAATCTATCTCGTGGGTGCAATAGTGCTTGGCGCCGCCCTGCTGTACTTCGGTATGCGGCTCGCATTTCTGAACTTGCCGCTCAACAGTCCACGATCCAAGATGCGGGCCCGCCACGTGCTGCAGGCGACAGTGATCTATTTGCCTTTGCTCTTCGCATTGATGATGAGCAACGCAGTGCGGCCGTAGCGGATGCCGGCGCGACCGAATCCAGTTTTTAGCCCACTCCAACTCAGTTTTTCGTCTGAACCACGCCTGTCATCGTAAAATGCTGGCGTAGGACGACGATTGAAACTCACGGAAGATCCGCATCGCAGACGCAACGCTCTGACCAACGAGTGGGTGCTGGTTTCTCCCCACCGTGCGGCGCGTCCCTGGCAGGGCGAAGTCGCACAACTGAGAACGACTGCGGAACCCTCTTACGATCCCACCTGCTATCTCTGCCCCGGAAACGCCCGCGTGGGAGGAATTCAGAATCCGAAATACTCTTCGACCTTTGTCTTCGACAACGACTTCGCCGCGCTCAAGCTGCAATCGTCGCCGGATTCGCTTGATCTCGACGATCTCGGACTCATCGTAGCCCGGCCGGAGCCGGGCCTCTGCCGGGTTGTGTGCTTTTCGCCACGTCATGATCTGACCCTGGCAAGTCTGCCGATTGAGGAGATTGAAATCGTGGTCCGCACTTGGATCGAACAGTTCCACGATCTCGGCGGCAGAGACGCGATCGGCCATGTGCAGATCTTTGAGAATCGCGGTGCGATGATGGGAGCCAGCAATCCGCATCCTCACTGCCAGATTTGGGCGACCGGATCGATTCCTCAGGAACCGGCGAAGGAATTAGCTGCGCAGCAGGAGTATCTTCGATCCCACCAGCGATGCCTTTTATGCGATTACCTACGGCTGGAAGAGAGCCAGCAGGTTCGGGTGGTGGTCCAGAACGATGGCTTTGTTGCCCTCGTTCCCTTCTGGGCTGTGTGGCCATTCGAGACGCTGGTCTGCAGCCGGCGCCATTTCGGCAGCATGAATGAGCTTTCGGGGGATGAGGTTCGGTCGCTCAGCGCGATTCTGAAGTGCGTGACCTCGACTTACGACAAGGTTTTCGGCGTTCCCTTCCCGTACTCGATGGGATTCCACCAGTCGCCCACGGACGGCCGGGATCATCCGGAGTGGCATTTCCACGCGCACTTCTATCCGCCGCTGCTGCGATCGGCCACGATTCGCAAGTTTATGGTCGGATTCGAAATGCTGGGTACACCCCAGCGCGATATTACCGCCGAAATCGCCGCCGAGCGACTGCGCGAACTCGCCGTCAGGGGACAGCAAACGCCTTAGCTTCTATTGCAGCGGTGTCAGCGCCTGGCAGGCCGCCTCACTGGGGATGCCGGCGCCACTCGGCTGCACGCGGATGACAGCATCCTCAAAAGAGCAGAAGCTTCGTATGCCGGTCTGATTCAGCACCACGGGAACCGCGGTGGCAAAATACTGCACCGCCGGTGGTCCGCCCGCACCGACCGCTGTGAAGTTGTAGCCCGCTTTGGTCCCGCTGGCCAGCACGCTGTCAATGAGGCACGCCGTCGTCGAGCTGGGGGTGCAGGGCGCGACGCCTCCAAGTACAGTCAGACCGCCATAACCGACCGTCGGATAAGTGGAACTGTACGTGATCTCCGCGGTGTTGATCGTTCGCAACGACGCCACCGCCGAAGACTCGTTCGCTGCCATGCGCGCTCGCAGCAGGTTCGGAATTGCGATGGCGGCAATAATCAGAATGATTGCGACCACAATCAGCAATTCGATCAGTGAGAAACCCTTTTGTTTTTGCATCGACTCTTCTCCGCCCCCAGTACTTAGGCTCGACAAGCTTACCACTGAAACCGCCCGTCCGTCTTGCCTTTTGGGCGATTTTTCCTCTCGGAAACTCCATGCTGGACCCGTCCAATCCGGGAGTTTACTATTCTCTTTCGATCGAATCTTAATCGAAGAACGGACCCCGCTCGAAGCGCGCTCGCTGTTCGGGCGCGGGCTCAATTCGCACTAGACAAAGCACTTAAGAAAGCGCAGGACTCATACATGCCAAGCTTACCCGCGAAAGCCCTTCGATTTACTCTGCTGCAAGTGCTGCTTTCCACCCTTCTCTTTACGATCGCCGCACCGGCACAATGGAACCCATTGAATCCTGTCGTCTCCTCCAAGCAGGAGGCTGACGGCGTTGTCTTCAAGATGAAGACCGGAACCTTGAAATTGCAGGTCTGTTCCGATTCGATCCTCCGCGTTCTGTACTCGCCGACATCTTCGTTTGCCACCCATCCAGACCCGGTCGTGATCAAGAAGGACTGGCCGCGAGTGCAGTGGACATTGCAGTCGGCTACGGATTCCGTGACGCTTGCCACCGACCAGTTGCGCGTCATCGTCACCAGCAAGGACGGAAACATCCTCTTCAGCGACACCGCCGGCAAGAAGCTCTTCCAGGACTACGGCAGGACGATGACTCCCGTCGAAGTCAACGGCGAAAAGACATTTCATTCCGAAATGTTCTCGAACCTCTGGGGCTCGGAAGAAGCCTTTTATGGACTGGGGCAGCACCAGTCCGGCGTGTGGAACTATCGCGGCGAGGCGGTCGACATTTCCCAGGACAACACGAACATCTCCATTCCAATGTTCCTTTCCAGCCGCGGATACGGCATCTTCTGGAACAATCCTTCGCGCAGTCGGTTCAACAATCGTTTCCTGAGCGCGCTGTATCTTAGTTCTGAAGTCGCCGACGTTATCGATTATTACTTCATCTACGGGCCGGAATTTGATTCGATCGTGGCCGGCTATCGCGAACTCACCGGCGATCCTCCGCTCTTTGGCAAGTGGGCTTACGGCTTCTGGCAGTGCAAGAACCGATACAAGACGCAGTCAGAATTGCTGGCTGTGGCACAGAAATACCGCGATCTGCACATTCCTGCCGACAACATCGTTCAGGACTGGTTCTGGTGGTACACCATGGGCGAGCCGGTCTTCGACAAAGAGCGCTACCCCGACCCCAAGGGCATGGTGGATGAACTGCACAACCTCCACTTCCATCTCATGATTTCCTTCTGGCCGTATTTTCGTCCCGGCACGAAAACCTATGACGAGATGGACAAGCTGGGTTATTTCATCGCCAAGACCAAGGTCGCCGGTTTTCATCCTGCCGGTCAGGCGCTGTACGACGCCTTTAACCCGGAGGCGCGTAAGTACTACTGGAACCTGATGGATCAGGCGTTGTTCAAGATTGGCGTCGATGCCTGGTGGCTCGACACGACCGAACCCGAGACGGAGGGGCGGGAGACAAACATCCTGGTTACGAATCACACAGCCATGGGCAGCGGAGCGCGCTATGCGAATCTTTTTCCGCTGATGACCACGACTGCCGTTTACGAGGGTCAGCGGGCCGCTTCCAGTGACAAGCGCGTGTTCATTCTGTCACGATCGGCCTCTGCCGGTAGCCAGCGTAACGCGGCTGCGGTCTGGTCGGGCGATGTCAATTCTGACTGGGTCTTCTTCCGTAAACAGATTCCCGCCGGCCTGAATTATTCGGTTTCAGGACTGCCCTACTGGACAACTGACATTGGTGGCTTTGTTTCCGGCAATCCCGACGATCCCGTTTATCGTGAGCTGTTCGTTCGCTGGTTTCAGTTTGGCGCCTTCAATCCGATTCTCCGCGTCCACGGAACTCGCAGCAACGATCAGAACGAACTGTGGTCCTACGGGCCAGAGGCACAGCAGATTCTCCTCAATTTCGATCGCCTCCGCTATCGCCTCCTGCCATATACCTATTCGCTCGCGTGGAAGACAACGCATGGGGCCTATACTCCGATGCGGCCTCTGGTGATGGATTTCCGCAGCGATGTGCGCGCTGCCAATGTCGGCGATCAATTCATGTACGGGCCAGCCATTCTGGTCAATCCAGTCACCGAGCCATCTGCCACCAGCCGCCAACTCTATCTGCCGGCGGCCAAATGGTTCGATTTCTGGACAGGGGCCTCTCTGGATGGCGGCCACATGATCGACGCCGCGGCTCCTCTGGACCGCCTGCCTCTGTTCGTTCGCGCCGGTTCCATCGTTCCCCTGGGTCCGGATGAAGAGTGGGCGAGTCAAAAGCCCGCGGATCCTGTCGAGTTGCGCATCTATCGCGGGGCTAGCGCAAAGTTCACGCTCTACGAGGACGAAGGCGATAACTATAACTACGAAAAGGGAGCCTACGCTACCATTCCCATCAGCTGGGACGATGCATCGCAAGTGCTCATCGTCGGGGATCGGGTAGGAAGCTTTCCCGGCATGCTTGGCAACCGCACGTTCCGCATCGTCTTTGTCGGAAACCACCACGGCGTCGGCGTCGAGCCAACCCCGGATTCGGATAAGGTTGTCCAATACTCCGGAAGGGCGATTACCGTAACGCCCTAGCGGATAACACTGCGTTGAAGGCCGGAACGCACGGCCTTCAACGAACTCCGAGCAGAATATCGACCGTAAGCTGATCCAATAATTCGTAAGGCAGTCGCTTCTTCAGGATCGCGTCCTTGTTGAAATCGTGAGCCAACAGGGACGCGGAGCCCTTCCGGGAAAAAGTCTGCGCATCCGGCAATCCCGGAACCGGTGCGGAGAGATCTTTCAGTATACTTCGGATCTCCCCATCCTCATTCCACCGAGCTGCCTTATCTTTAAGAATAAGGTAAGTTCTCATGCAGCCGCGGGCGAAGTCTTTCACGCCGCACATGTCTTCCGTACGGTAGGCGTGAGCGTCGAAGTGGCGTGGGCCCTTGTAGCTCACGTCTTCCAGGAATTTCACCAGCCAGAAGGCCGACTTGGGATTGGCTGAACCGAAGCGCAGATCCTGGTCATATCTCCCCGGCGCCTGATCATTCAAGTCAATGTGGAAGAGCTTCCCGGCTTCCCAGGCCTGGGCTACTCCATGCATAAAGTTGAGGCCGGCCATCTGCTCGTGCGCCACCTCGGGATTCACTCCGACCATTTCGGGATGATCGAGTGTCGGAATAAACCCCAGGTAATGCCCTGTAGTAGCCATGTAAATGTCACCGCGCGGCTCATTGGGTTTCGCCTCCAGCGCAAACCTATAGCCATAGCTTTGAGATATACTATATTCACACAAGTAGTTGATGGCTTCACGCAGGCGCTTGACTGCCTCGTCGGCCCGGCGGCAGGCATCGGTTTCGACTCCTTCCCTACCGCCCCATAGCACGAAGATCTTCGCACCCAGCTCCGCGCCCAGGTCCATTGCCCGCATCGTCTTCTGCACGGCGTACGCGCGAACTTCCGGATCATTCGCTGTAAATGCTCCATCTCGAAACACCGGATGAAAAAACAAAGATACGGTGGCCATGGGCACAACCACCCCGCTATCCTTGCAAGCTTTGCGGAATTCCCGCACGATGCGATCGCGCTCTGCCGCAGACGCGTCGATCGGCACCAGATCGTTGTCGTGCAGATTTACTCCCCAGGCGCCGATCTCGCCGAGTACGGCGGCGATGTCATTAGGCGGCATCACGGGCCGCACAAAATCTCCAAACGGATCGCGTCCGCGATTTCCCAAAGTCCACAGTCCGAAGGAGAACTTGTGCTCCGGTTTCGGTACAAAGAGTCCATTGTGGTGGCTCATTTCGTTCCTTTCATCGACGATCGCTATGGATGCAAATTCAGATCGGGCGGGGCGGCGGCCATTTTTCTGGCCAGGGTTTCGTCCGCTCGTTGATGCAGCGCCTGCACCTTGCGCAGCTCGGTGTGAGCCGCAGCCGCATTTCCCTGAGCCTGGTAGAGTCGGGCCAGCTGATAGTGGGCATCCGATAAGCCCGGGTCCAACGCCGCGGCCCGTTCCAGCGCGACCTGTGCCTGCTTGTAATCTTTCTGTTCGACGTAAATTGCGCCCAGATCCATCCAGGCGATACGCAGACTCTGATTGCTCTGCACAGCGCGTTTCAGCAGAGGCAGCGCCGCCTGGGGATGATTGTCTTTCCACTCGACGTCTCCGGAGTATGCCAGCGCTTGCGCGTTGCTGGAATCCACTGTGAGCTCGCGCCGGAACTCCTGCCCCGCTTTCCCATATTGTTGCGACTTCCAATACAAGTATCCCAGGCCAAAATGGACGTTGGGCTCGTTCGGCGAGGCCTTCGCAGCGGTCTCGAACTCGGTAATGGCCTCCTCCGTTCTCCCCAATCCATCGAGCGCTTCTCCCATGAGTTCATGCGCAGACGCGGAGTTCGGACTCTGCTGGAGCAATTGACGAAACTCCTCCAGCGCGCACGGGTAGTCTTTCGCCCACAGGCAGCTTTGCGCCAAGGTCTGGTGCAGTTCGGCATTGCTGGGATCTGCCATGGCTACAGGCTTCAGGTAGCGATCGGCGAGGACAAACTTCCTGCCTCCGTAGTAGCTGAGGCCCAGCAGCGTCTGCGCTTGCGTGCTTTTCGGATCGTCGTCTACGGCGCCCTTTAGCGCAGCGGCTGCCGGCCCGAAATGTCCCTGCTTGAATTCCGCCAGACCGAGATTCAGTTTCACTCCCGGCAGTTTCCCATCCAGCGCGAGCGCCTTGCGGTAGGCGGTTGCCGCCTCCGCGTATTTCTGCTGCCTCGACAGAATCACTCCCAGGCTGGCCAGCGCTCCCGCATCACTCGGATTACGGGCGATGACAGCCCGCCAGGCGGCGGCTGCTTCCGGCAAGTGGCCTTGATCTTGCAGCGCGAGGGCCTCGGCAGCCGTCTGAGACGGCAAACACACCGAGAGGAGCAAGACAGTGACCAGCGCGCCAGCGAATGTGGATCCTGCATTCATCGTTGGACCATCGAGGGCGATCTACTCCGCCGCATTCGGCAGCAACACGGATCAGCGTCGACGGTTGCCCACGGGGGAAAAACCCCGCCCACATCAGGTTCGATGCGGGCGGGGAAGTTGTTGATTGAAAACAGCGCTAGAAAATCAGCTTCGCACCCAGCTGGAACACGCGCGGATCGTAGGCGTTGGTGACTGCCCCAAAGTTGCCCGCGCCGAAGTTGGTGCTGATACCGCCGTTCTGTCCGGGCGCACCAAACTGCGTGTGGTTCCAGACGTTGAAGCTCTCAGCCCGGAACTGGAATGCCGATCCCCGAGCCTCGTTGAGCACGAAGTTCTTGAATAGCGACAGATTCCAGTTATCCCGCCCGGGAGCACGGAGAGCGTCGAAACCAAGGCTGCCCCAGTTCCCCGCTGTCGGAGCCGAGAAAGCTGCCGGGTTGAACCATTGGCTGACCGTGTGCGGATATGCGATGCCTCCGCTGACGTCGGGGCGATTGCCGACATCGCCGCCGGGAAAGACGCTGGCGACGTTGTGTGAGTTCACGCCCAGGTTAAGCGGGGGGCCGGTCTCTGCCGTCACGATGCCCGACAGTTCCCATCCTCCCACCACCGTTTTCAAGAACCGATTGGAGCTGTTCCTGAGAAACGGAATGTCATACACGAAGTTAAAGAACGCGATTTGCGTGCGGTCAAGCACTGACGGCCCGACATCGTATTGCCAGCTCTGGTATGGGTTCGTCACCCAGTCCAGATCCCAGCCGTTGCCACTGCTGCCTGTGCTCGGATCGATGGAACGCGAAAGGGTGTAAGCCGCCTGCAGGTTCAGGTCATGGGTGATCTGCCCGCGCAGTTCGACTTGCAGCGAATTGTAATGAGAATTGGCTCCGTCAAACGCCTGCTTGATGGAGTTGTAGCCCGGGTAGGTCACTGCTCCGTTAAATGCGGGTTGAGAACCGGTGCACTGACTTGAGTCGGTTAGACATGCCAGCATCGTAGCCGGGGGTAATTCGATTTCCTGCCAGTAGCTTTCATGCCGGTCCACAGCGCCGACATACGATGTCGACAGCACAGCCTTGGTTCCGATGGCCCGTTCCACACCAATGCTGAACTGCGACACACGCGGAGCCGGATAGCTGCGATTGATTCCGACCACTCCGGCCGGCACGATGGGAACAGTAATCGTTCCCCCGCTCCAGGACGTATGCGGATCCGAGAGCAACACGTCGCTGGCGCCCAATGCGTACCCAAATGGGGGATTGGTTGCGCCGTTGTACATGTCGTTGCCTTGAATGCGCTCGTACATGAGACCGTAGCCGCCACGGATCACCGTCTTGCCCGTGCCTGTCAGGTCATAGGCAAAGCCGAAGCGCGGCCCGAAGTTCCACCAGGCATTGTTGGCTAGCCCTTTTGGAATTCCGTTCTTGCCGCCGACGCCCATCCCGTTCAGGTAGAACTGATAGCCCTGCAGGGATGGTATGGGGCTCGGCCCCAGACCCGGACTGGCTGCAGGGCAGCCTGCTGGAAGCGGGCTGCCTCCGCAGATCTGTCCGTCGCCGGTCCCCGGAACGAACACAGCCGCACTGGCTGGGTCGTACAGGCTGGGATAGAAGTTCGACTGGTTCTGGTTCGCTTCGTAGGTGTGTGGAATTCCGTCCCACCGCAGCCCGAGATTCAAGGTCAGGCGGCTGGTGGCGCGCCAGTTGTCCTGAATGTAGGCATCCGGAGAGATAGCGTTCCAGTGACCTGTGCCCTTGTAAGCATTCTCGGCATAGTGTTGCACGTCACCCAGAATGAAATCGGCATAGTCCAGTCCGCAGGTTAATGTCGACGAGCCTACGCATCCCGCGGGACTTGTGGCTGAGCCGTCAAAGGTGAAGCCACCTTGGGTTTCGGCAAAGTAGTCTTGCACTTTCTTGTAGATCGCCCAGCCAAAACCAAACTTCAGCTGATGCGCTCCCCGGACCCAGGAAAGATCATCGCGAACCTGATAATCGTCGGCGGTGTTGTTCCATGGCATCCAGTTGACGGTGTAATGCGTATTGGTGCTCCCGGACAGATTGATGTCAGGGATGCGGTTGTCAACGTTGTCTCCGGTGAAAATCCGGTTAAACGTGAAGCCCGAAGGCGCCTGATAAACACCCTGGGGGAGGATGTGGATGCGGTTGCCATCGTAGTTGAACGCAACCTCGTTCAGCAGGTTCGGGTGGATCTGGTACGTCGCATGAACCACTACGCTGTAGGAAGGATTGCCGAATGTGTTGCCAACACTCGGCACGTTATCGCCGCTCCACATGGTTGTTCCGAAAGTTTGCAGCGCCTGGTCGGAAATCCAGTGACCGAAGACCGAGAACTTGTCGGAGAAGGTGTGGTCGATACGGGCGATTTCTTCCTTACCGGTGAGAGGCTGCTTGCTCCCGCCGATGAATTGCCAGGTTGACAGGTTCGTGGGCTGCGGGAAGACTCCTGCCGCCAGCAGAGCCGCCGCGTTCGCATTTACGGCGCAGGAGGGAATTGTGTTGCTGGGGAAGGCCCCGGTTCCCGCCAAGCCGTTCAGAGTAGTCTGTTCCGCCGCAGAACAGTTGCCATCCAGGCTGGCAATGTTTGACGGTACAACGACATTCAGCGCATTCCCGTTTGACAACGTGTCGGGCAGGACAACATCGCCGTTCGCATCCGGGTACATGCTGGCCAGAGGCACGGTCGGTGTGAACAAGCCTCCGACGATCTGCCGACGCCACTCCATGTTGTAGAAGAAGAAGGTTTTGGGGTTGGTGGGATGGAAGCTCACCGGTCCGCCCACGTTAAAGCCCCAGTTGTGCAGTCGCAATTCGGCAACCGGGTTGGGAGCCGGGTTGAAGTAGTTGCGCGCATCGAGCGCATCGTTGCGGCCGAAATACCAGGCTGCCGCGTGAAGTTGTTTGGTCCCAGACCGGATGACCATGGTGACGGTTCCCGCCGACGACAGGCCGTACTCGGCGCTGTAGTTCGAAGTCATGGTGCGGAACTCGGCAATGGCGTCCATCGATGGCGCCACATCCGAACCGCCGCCACCCCCGCGGTCCGCCGCCTCGCCTCCGTCGATCAGCCACAGGTTGTGGCTCATGCGCTGGCCATTGAAGCTGACGTTGAAATCGCTGCCCGCCGAGGTCGGCACCATGGCGTCGGCCTGAATGCTGGAAGCTCCGGGCGTCAATGCCTCAAGTGAGAACACGCTGCGCCCGTTGGTTGCCAGTTGCGAGATTTGTTGGCCGGTGACGACACTGCTGACTTCCCCTGTGTCGGTTTGCACCGCGACCGCATTGGCCTCTACGGTCACCGTTTCCTGCACGTTTCCGACCTGCAGTTTGAAGTCAACGCGCGCGCGCTCGCCGACTTGCAGCACGATACCTCGCTGCTCCCCGATCTTGAACCCAGTCGCTTCGGCACGGACGGTGTAATGTCCGATATGCAGGTCAGGAACGACGTATTGGCCGTCGCCGCTCGTCTTGGTCGCAGTGGAGATGTTGGTGTCGCTGTTGGTGAGAGTGATCTTGACGTTTGGAACTGCGGCACCCGAAGGATCGGTGACGGTTCCAACGATCGTTGCCTCCTGGGCCGATGCCGTAACGGCCAAAAGCCCTAGAAGCAGCACGAAGAGACAAATGACAAACCGCCCGAAGTTTTGGCCCGCAACGGCGCGGCCAGGACTCCCGGCGAACGTGGACGAGAGATGTTTCATTTGCCAGCCTCCGAAACAGCATTCGTGGGCAGAATGCGGTTGTCGCTAATGCCACGAAAACGTCAACGTAAACGTAAACGTAATCGTCAACGTAAGCGTTTACGGTCTAATGCACCTTTATGATCGTTGTCAAGAAGAAAATCGATTTTTGGTCGAGACCCAGAGTTACTTGGACATCTGGACGAGGGCTTAACCCCGCAACTGACCCGGCAGAGCGACGCCGCCTCTGCCAGCGTCAGCCATTTACATCCTTGCTTTAGCCTCTCAGTCCGGAGTTATACTTCCCCCATTCTGGCAGCACCGGATCGCCGGTGGTCCTGTCTGAAGTCCGTCTGGGAGTTTTGATATGTTCACCCGAACAGCTCTTCTCGCCATCGGGCTCGGGTTCGTCTCCTTTTCCGTTTCGCCGAATGCACAGGCCCAAAAGAGCCCCTCCAGCACCCGGCCCTCTTCCGCAGCAGCTGCCGCTCAGGAGTTTCCGGTGGTGCTTCGGCAGAATGTGGTCGCCGGCAAGACACCCGTCGGAACCACAGTGCAGGCGAAGCTGGTAACCGGAACGCTTGTCAATGGAGAGGTCATTCCACACGGCGCTCTGCTAACCGGCGAAGTCATCACTTCGACCGCGATGACGGCGACCACGCCTTCCCGCCTGGCGATTCGAATGGATTCGGCACAATGGAAGAAGGGGTCGGCAAGCCTCAAGATCTACCTGACCTCGTGGTTCTACCCGAGCGTGCTCGAAAGCGGACCGGACCTGCGTTACGGGCCCGACCAGACTGACAAGAAGAGCTGGAGTGGGATGGGGGAATACCCGGATCACACGCCCGGATATCAGCCCTTTCCCGGCAGCGGTTCGAATCCGAGCACCCCTGTGCCTTCCGCGCCTTCGCCGGTTATGTCGCGCCATCGAGCCCCCATGGCCGATGTCGAGACGCAACGCGGCGACGACGGATCGGTGATCTTGGTTTGCGGGCGCGCGAATCTCAAGTTGGACAAACTCACCACCTACGTGCTCGCCCCCGGCAACTTCCTGCCGCCGTCGGCGAAGTAACTCCTGAAGGCAGCGGGACTGGTCAACTCGCTGGAACCAGCCGTCATGCGGCTTCCGATTTCCTTGTCAGTGGCGGGCCCAATTTCAAGGCTGCCGGAAGAACCTCCCATGCTGAAGTAAGATGGGACTGGGTTGGCTACGCCGTAAATGATCAGAAAAACTGGGTGCTCGATTTCGACCATCTTGCTTTTTGTGCTGTGGGGGCCGCTCTCGCTGCCCGCCGGGAGCGCTGGGCAACATACTCCTATCGAACCTTCGACCCCCAGTCCAATCCATTTCGTTTATCAGCCCATCGATTTCAAGCTCGACAGCGATGAGACTCCGGAGCGGCACGCGCCGGAAACCATGGCGGGCGGCGTGGCCGTGTTCGATTACAACAACGACGGCAAACTCGACATATTCTTCACCAACGGAGCGAACATTGAAACGCTCCAGAAAGATTCCCCGAAGTACTACAACCGCCTGTTCGAGAACGACGGCCACGGGCATTTCACCGACGTGACCCAGAAAGCGGGGCTGGCCGGAACGGGCTATGATACTGGAGTTGCTATTGGCGACTACGATAATGACGGGTACGAAGACATTTTCGTCGCCGGCGTTCATCGCAACACCCTCTACCACAACAACGGCGACGGAACCTTCACCGACGTCACTGCCAAAGCAGGTCTGAACAAACCCGACCCCGAGTATGGGCCGCTCTGGTCCGTAGCCGCTGCCTGGATCGACGTGAACAACGACGGCTTGCTCGATCTCGTGGTGATCAACTATCTGAAGTGGGATTTCCATCACGAACCGGTGTGTGAAGGCTACGGACACCGCGACTATTGTCATCCCAAGATGTATCCGCCGACTCCCAATCAGCTCTTCATCAATAACGGCGATGGAACCTTCCGCGATGCCTCGGTGGAAGCAGGGTTTCGCGCCCATCCCGGCAAAGGAATGGGAGTTGCGGTTGCCGACTCCAGGCTTTCCGGCAAGATGGACGTGATGGTGACCAATGACAAGCTGATGAACTCGTTCTTCGTTAACCTGGGAGGTGGAAAGTTCGAAGAAGACGCCTTCGCTGAGAATGTCGCCCTGCGCGAGGATGGCGTTTACATCTCGGGCATGGGGGTAGACTTTCGCGATCTCGACAATGACGGCTATCCCGACATCGTTCTGGTTGCCCTGGATGGCGAAACATTTCCCGTGTACCGTAACACGGGGAAAGGCAGCTTCGTGGAAGTCACGCGTGAGAGTGGCATGACGCGGCTCAGCCTGCCCATGGGTGGTTACTCTCCGAATATTGCTGATTTTGATAATGACGGATGGAAAGATATCTTCGTGTCGCGCGGGCATGTTCAGTCGCTGCTTTCCTCGGCCAATCTCCCGATTGAGCAGCCGAACACGGTATTCCACAACCTTGGCGGCATGAAGTTCGCCGCCCTCACGGCAGAAGCCGGGTTCAGCGCCCTGCCGCCAGCCCGCCATCGCGGCTCGGCATTCGGAGACTTGAATGGCGACGGCCGCTTGGACGTGGTGGTCAGCGCCCTCGCTGCTCCGGCGGAAGTCTGGATCAACGACAGCCCCGGCGAAAATCACTGGCTCGAATTCAAATTGCAGGGGACGAAGAGCAATCGCGACGGCATTGGGGCGCGCATCAAGCTGGTCACAAAATCCGGAGCGCAGTACAACCACATGACCACGAGCTGTGGGTATGCATCGTCGAGCGCCGGACCGGTGCACTTCGGCCTTGGCTCAGACCGGTCGGCCGATCTCGTCGAGATCCACTGGCCTTCTGGAATCGTGCAGCAGCTTCGAAATGTAACCGCCGACCGTATTGTGAACGTGAAGGAACCGGGCCGGTAGCAGAGATCGTCGCAGGCTCAGGCCAGATCTTCGGCTAATTCCTGCGCGCTCTCGTAGGAATGACCTTCTTTGGGGATGGTTTCCTTCGATTGGCCCTGGAGGAAGAAGTCCAGGTTCCCGCGCATCACCAGGTGCGGCGCTAGCCCAACCTCGGGTGAAGAGACCCCGCCATCCACGAGCGCCTCGTGGAGCATCCGGAACGCCATTCTGCCTTGCGTGCGCGGCCGTTGGTAGATCGTGGCCGCCACCGCCCCGGAACGAATGTGCGGAACCAATCCCGCGAAAAGATCCGTAGTAATGATGGTCAGGTCCTTGAGTCTTCCTGCATCTTCGGCGGCTTTCAGGACCGGGATTGAGGCCTCAGTTGTGACGTAAAAGCCCACCAGGTTGGGGTAGGCATCGAACAGCTGTCGGCAGTTGCTGTACGCTTCCTCTTCCAATCCATGATCCTCGATCGGTTTCAGCAGATGCAGATTGGGATAGGACGCTCGCAGCGTGGATTCAAAGGCGGAGTACTTTTCGGCGTGTTCCGTAATGGCGGTGTCGAACAGCGAGAGTGCGATCTCCCCTTCTCGTCCGGCGAGAAATCGACCCATGAGATCGGCGGCGATCGCGCCGCTGGCCAGCGTGTCCACCGCGACAATTCCTACCCGGCCGCTTTGAGGAGCGTCGGTCGCGACGCAAACCACGGGAATATGGGCGCGTTCCGCGCGCCGCATCCATGATCGCAACATCTGCGGCTGGCCGGGGAAAATAATGATTCCGTCCACGTCTTCATGAATCGCCGACTCGATCGCGTCCACCTCGCCTTCGCCCAGTTTTGGATAGGTGCGAAATTCGATCTCGAACTGCTGCAAGGGAGCCGAAGCCGCTTCCTCCCGGATGCCCGAGCGGACCTCGTCCCAGAAAGAGGTCGAGCCCTTCAGGGTGTTGACTGAGATGCGCAGCGTCTTCTTCGAGGAAAGGTATCGAGCGGCAAGGTTGGGCCGGTATCCGAGAGCCTTTGCGGTCTCAAGAACCTTGCCCCGGGTCTCCGGGCTTACGCCAGGATTGTTGTGCAAAGCGCGGTGAACGGTGCCGATTGAAATATCGAGCGCTTTGGCGATATCAACTAGGGTAATCGAGCGTTTACGCATGTTTCTCGTGCTTGCCTGTCCGGCAATGAAACAGCCGTAAGGCAAACCGAAGCTGGAGGGGCGCTTCGCCCCGCGCCCTGAATGTAATCCTATCCGCGATTATGCGCAAGCGAAACGGCAGTCCATTTTATTCCGCAAGCGCCTGCAATCGGACGCGGCACCCTCGGCAGCGTAGGGAAAGCCTCTGCTAAATCGTTTTGCTTTCAACCATTTGTTGGCGTCGCCAGGCAGGAAAATGGCCGGCCCGCGGAGCCAGGCCGGCCATGATCGCAGATGAAAATTAATGTGAAAGCGAAGCCGCAGGATGACTCCGCGGCCCCGCTTGGGTTTATTGGTTCACCACCTGCTTCAACACCGACGACGTACTTCCGTGAAGGTTCGAACCACCTTCATAGACCGCCTGGATGTTGTGCGTTCCCACCGACAGCGTGGACGTCGTGAAGGTCGCTGTGTGGGTTGTGGCGTTGGTTGTGACCGTAGCAATGAAGGTGCTCCCGTCTTTGAACTTCATTGTGTTCGGAGTGTTTCCGCCAAACTCTCCGGCCACGGTTGCGGTAAACGTCACCGACTGACCGCTCTTGGAGGGGTTCAAAGACGAGGTGACCTTTGTGGTCGTGCTCGCTTTGTTTACGGTTTGCGTCAACGGGCTCGAAGTGCTGCTGACATTCTTGCCGCTGCCGCCGTAGGTTGCGGTAATGGTATGGGTACCGGCGACGAACTTGTAGAACGTCAGAGTCGCCACACCGCTTGAGTTAAGAGGCGCCGAGGGTCCCATGCTGACGCCGTCCGATTTGAACGTCACGTAACCGGTCGGCGTTGCTCCGAAGCTTCCGGTCACCGTTGCCGTAAACGTAACCGTCTGGTAGTAGACCGACGGGTTGGCGCCAGTTACGAGTTTAGTCGTCGTCGGCGCTTCGATCGGAATACTGACGGTGTGCGTGCCTTCCACGTTGCCGGCTACGTCCACACTGTAGAAATACAGCGTGTGACCGCCCGTGCTCGAAATGGTGAATGGACCAGAGTAGGTCTGCACCGGATTCGAACCCAGTTGATAGTACGTGTGGGCAACGCCGCTGGAGGCATCGGTAGCTGAGAGAGTGACTTTCACAGCTGTCGTGTAAGCCGTGCCGTTAAAGGTTCCTGAAAGCGTATCGGTGGTCGATGGAGCTACTGAGTCGTAGCCGATCGGCCCGTAGTAGTAGACGCTGGAGAAACCAGAGTTGTCCCAGGGCCGTACGTACACATAGTGCCAGCCTTGGCCGGAGGTGCCGGCGCAATACGTGCCGGTAAAGTCCAGACAGCCGCTGGTTGCGTTGAAGTACTGAGGACCACTATAGAACGAATTTCCCGCACCGGGAGTTCCTTCACTGAACGGATCGCCCGGATCTGCGTCCCATCCCTGACTGAATCCGCCCACGCCAACAGCAGGCAACCCTGAGGTACCGTTGTCGGTCACCGTCCACGACACTTCCTGGTCGCTGTTGTACCACTTTCCGGTGGTCGGTCCATAGAACGTCACCGTGGGGGCAGCAAAATCACCTGCTTCGTAGGTGTTGATGGCGCGCGCCATCTGGAACATGTTGAACGATCCCCACCCGGTCACTGGATCCCATCCAGTGCTCGCGCAGTAGTACGTTAAGTTGTAGTAGCTGGTTACGTCGTTGTTGTTGCACCCGCTGGTGATGTCATAGAAGGGGTAGTGGGGCGCGTAACCCGAGTGCTCGCCGAACCAATAGAGATAATTGTTTCCGTTCCCCATAGGTCCACACGAATGGCCGTTACAGAGCCCTCCGCTGATTACGCTGCTCAGGTAGAGGAGGTAGGCTTCCTCGTTGGCGAAAAAGCCTGCCATTTCCGGAGCCACGATGCTGGTGCCGCCGTTGCCCTGGAAGCCACCCTCGAAATACAGGTTCTGCGGAGTGTAGTACCAGTCGGCGTTCAGCGCGATGTCGGGAACGCCGCGGCTCGGCAGACCCAGAGAGCTCTGATAGCCCGGGGTCGCGAAATAGGAGCTGTAGCCGCCGGTGCTGCCGCCATCGTTGCTGCCGCAGCCGTAGGGGCCACCGCTCCAGGCCACTTCATAGTTGAACACCGGACCGGACGACAGTGACAAGGTGATGCCGCCGGATGCCACTACATCCGGATCGGACGCCGGATATTGAATGGCCGTCGCATCTCCGCATCCCGCCGATGCTCCCTGGTCGCCGGTAGCGGCGGCGAGGGTCCATCCTTGCCCAACCATGGAGTTGAAAATGCCATGGGCGGTGTTCATGTCGGACGAGTCGTAACAGGCAAGCTCCTCGCAGCCCCAGCTGGTGCTGAAATTGCGCGCGTAGCCATCACTGAGCATGTGGTTGTAGATGTCGTTGAACGTCGAGAACTGTGCGTTCACTCCGTCATACATGTAAACCATGGCTGTGTCGACGTAGCTGCCAAAGCTATTCGACATAGAAGTCGACCACTCCAGGTCCATGGTGCCTTCGCCGTCGCAGCAGCTGGGCGTGCCGTCAATGTAGTACTCCTGGAAGTGATAGGCGAGGTAGGTGTATCGCGACTGGAAGCCCGCCATATCGCTCACCTGTTGGGATCCCGCAGTCGCGATCGCAATCGAGGTTTGTGGCGGCGTCACGCCTGAGTTGCCTAGCGGGTTGCAGCAGTGACCTTCGTTGTAGAGGGCGTTGGTATCGTACGCCTGCGAGCTAAACATATCCGTCGGATCGTAAGCCCCTCCGGTGATGTTTGCCTTCAGCTTGGCTTCGGACGCTTTCATCGCCGCTGCCAGCTTCGTCTTATCGCCGTTTTGCGCTCCGGCCGTGCCCGTGCTCAGAGCGGCGCCTGCCGTGTAGTCGGCAAAAGCCGGTTCCTTCATCGTCCGGCTCGCCGGCTTCATGACCTGCAAGTTGTTCAGTCCACCGACGGACTGAATCACGCTGGTCAGACTCGACGGAATCTGCGGATCCCGGTCGCTCGAGAAGAAGCTCTTTCCCGCTAATTGGTACTGGTTGATCGTGAGGCCAAACGCCTTTTCAATCGTGGCAACCGGACCCTCGACATCGACCAGCAAGCGGTTCGGGTAGCGCTGGGTGATCGTCAAGCCTTGCCCCTTCGCCCAGTCAACAACGGCCTGTTCGTCTTCCTGGGACGGATCAAAGCGTTCGCTCCATTCCTGGGCGGTGAGGAAATGATGAAACTCCGGCGATCCCTTGGTCTGCAATTGCCGCAGGAACTCTTCTTCCTGATCCATGTGAGGGGGCTGCAGACCGATTGTCAGCCGCAGCATCGAGCCGGCGTAGTGTTGAACCAGTATGGCGGAGCCATTAAGCACTTGGGGCGGCGTCTCCCGGACTTGCGCGGATACCGGGAGCACCACAGAAACCATCAACAGCAGCAACCCAAAAGCAGAAATGGGCCGTAGAGACTTTGCAGAGAACAACGACCAACAAAACTTCATAGGTACTCCTCCTGAGATTTTGAGAAAACTTGAAACTCACTTCGACGAACTGAGGTCCCCCCGGGCAAGCGAGTGCGGCTACCCGCGCACAAACCTAGCGCGTAGCTCACACAACGCAATCGACGAAGTGCCGCCAAGTTTTGGAACCTAAATTGAGAGGGAAGGAATACGGAGCTGATTCACGTCGGACCTTTGGGGCCCCACTCCCAAGGTCATCGGGCGTTGACTTTACAATTGTTTTTCACGCCTTGTCAATGCCAAAAAGAAATAAAAAATATGTAAATTCTTGCACTTCGACTAGCGGAAGCCCATCGTAAATCGAGGCCCATCAAGGCTTTTGGCCGGCAGGAGCGCTTCGCCGGTAAACCCGAACGTAGTCCACCAGCATCCTCTGAGGCAACTTGGTGGAAGCGTTCGGATGCCCCGGCCAGGACCCGCCCACCGCAACATTCAGCAGCAGGAAGAAAGGATGGTCATAGACCCATTTCGTGCCCGCGGGTAGCTCCGACGGGGTTCGAGTGGCATACAAGTGATCATCGACATAGAAACGAATTGCATCCGGCTCCCACTCCACGGCATACACGTGAAAACCGTCAGCAAATCTCTGCCCCTCCGCTAGCCCGAACGGAGAACCGATTCCCTTCGCTCCCGAGTATCCCGGACCATGGATCGTACCGTGAACCAAGGCCGGCTCGCGGCCGATGTTCTCCATGATGTCGATCTCACCGCACTGAGGCCAGCCCACTTTGTCGATGTCATCGCCCAGCATCCAGAATGCCGGCCAGATTCCTTGGCCGCGGGGAATCTTGATGCGCGCTTCAAAGCGCCCGTAAGCCTGAGAAAACTTGCCTTGTGTTTTCAGGCGAGCCGATGTGTAGTTCCTGCTCACCCCATCCGGGCCTTTGTACTTCTCGCGCAGCACTTTGATCACAAGGTTGCCATCCTGCTGATATGCGTTTTTTGCGCGATTCGTGTAGTACTCGAGTTCCTCGTTGCCCCAGCCTCCGCCACCGGTTTCCAAGACCCACTTCGAGGAATCGACAGGCGCTCCATTCGGTGCGTTGAACTCATCGCTCCAGACCAGAGTCCAGGCTACGGTTGGAGGCTGAGACGGCTCCGACTGGCCGATCAAGCACCCTGTCGTACACAAGAGAATCCCCACCCCAATCATGCAACGCCAAGACCTGTTCATCATCGTTCTCCTGAACGAACCTGCATTCTGCACGGCGGGATCCCGCCCAGCAAGCACGCTTCGGTCACGCAAGTCCGAGGTTCTGGGAGGCGATATCTACGATTGCCTCCCCGATTGCCAGCGAGGCTGTGGCCGCCGGCGACGGAACGTTGAGCACGTGCAGCACTCGTCCCGAAGGAACAAACTGAAAATCATCCACCAGAGCCCCATCCGGTTTGAGCGCCTGAGCGCGAACACCCGAACCTCCGGGCACCAGATCGTCTTCCCGCACTTCGGGCAGCAGCCGTTGCAAAGCCCGAACGAAAGCAGCCTTGGATAGCGATCGATGCCATTCCCCAATCGCATTCCGCCAATGTTGACGCGCCATTCGCCAGAACCCCGGGAACGCGAGAGACTGCGCAAAATCTCGCAGGTTGATGTCGGCGTGACGGTAGCCTTCACGGGCCAGCGCGAGCACGGCATTAGGGCCGGCATCCACTTTGCCGGTGATGCGGCGAGTGAAGTGCACGCCAAGAAATGGAAATCGCGGATCCGGCACGGGATAGATCAGAGCGCGTACCAGCGCTGCTCGTTCCGGAATGAGGTCATAGTACTCGCCACGGAACGGAATGATCGTGATGCCGGGTTCGTCGCCGGCCATGCGCGCAACGCGGTCGCTGAACAATCCGGCGCAGTTGATCAGCGAACCGGCGGAGAACGCGCCGCGCGTCGTCTCCACGACGATCTCGTTCGAGGTTCGTCGAATGCCTACCGCGGCCGCTGAAGTCAGCACCGTGCTGCCGCGTTCGGCAATCAGTTCCGCGTACTTCCTGCAGACGGCGGCGTAGTCGGTAATGCCGGTGGACGGCACGACCAGAGCCTGTATGCCGGAGCAGTGAGGTTCCATTTCCCTCATCTGCTCGGGCCCGATCAGTCGCAAGCCCGTGAGACCATTCGCCTCGCCCCGCCGGCGCAAATCTTCGAGGCGCCGCCGTTCGTCCGGCTGGGTGGCAACGATCAATTTGCCGCAGACTTTGTGGGGAACTCCGTGCTCCTGGCAAAAGCGCACCATCGCAGCCGCCCCCGCGACGCACAGGCGCGCTTTGAGCGAGCCAGGTTTGTAGTAGATGCCGGAGTGAATGACTCCGCTGTTATGACCGCTCTGATGACGCGCAATGGCGTCCTCTTTCTCAACCACCAGCAGCCGCAGATGCGGAAACCGCCGCGCGACCGCCAGACCAACGCCCAAGCCGACGACGCCGCCGCCGATGATAATTAGGTTGTAGCGAGATTCCGTCATGTATTACCGCCGGCGCCGGAGTGAAGCCGAGTTCGGACACGGTCGACGGGACGCTTCAGTTTACGACGAGAATCACTTGTGTTGTCTGGCCCGCATCCGCCGGGGCACCTGTGGACGTGCCGGTCACCGTCACCGTATACGACCCAGACGGCGTTCCCGGCTGGCTGCCGCCCCCTCCGCCGTTCGAACTCACTCCGCTGCAAGACGGCAGAACGAGCAAAAGAAAGAGCAGCGCGATCCACTTCCAGGCGGCACGTCTGCGCCTGGGGAGAATTCGGTCAATGGTCCCGCCGCAGACCGCGATCGCCGGAAACAGGAGCCAGATCGCATAGAATATCGACCCTCTTTGCCAGTGTGATGCCGTTGTTGGCGCGGTTGTCGAAATCGTCATCACGACGGTGGCCGCCGAGTCGCCCGGGGTCACCGGCGTCGCCGGCGCGAAGAGACACTTGGACAGCAACGGCAAACCCGAACAGGCGAGCGTGATCGCTGAATCGAACGACGTCCCGACCGGCCGAAGCGCCAGATTGTAGGGTCCGCTGGTCTGGCCCGCATTGACGGTCTGGCTTGCCGTCGAGGACGTGAGAATGAAGTCTTGCCCGACACTCAATGCAATCGCGAATCCATGACTGGGCGCTCCGGTCGTGTCTTGCGCGCGGATGTTGATGTTGTACTTGCCGTTGGCGGCGGTATCCGGAACGCTGATCATCACGGTCAGGCCCACACTACCCCCTCCCGTCAGCGTGATCGGATTTGCGGGCGAGATGGAACATATCGCACCGGAAAGGGCGCTGGCATCGCAGGTGGCGTTGATCTTGCCCGCGTAGGAATCCTGCGAAGTCACGGTCAGATACGCGGTTCCCTGCCCGCTCGGAGCCACGGTGAGAGATTGCGTTCCGGAGACAGAAAAGTCGCCTACATTGAATGGAACGGAAATCGAATGCGTCAGCGTGCCCGAAACTCCGGTGACCGTAACCGAGTAGCTTCCAGCGGTGAAGCTGGTGCCGTTGATCACCAGCGTCGCGGTCGAGGGAAAAGAGCTGACCGTCGCGGGAGTAAGACTGCAGCTACTTGCGCCATTGGTCGTGGAGCAGCTCAGGCTGACGCTTCCGCTGAAGCCGTCTAGCGAGGCGATCGAGATCGGCCCGCTGGTTCCCGTGCTTCCAGCATTCACCTGGGGAAATGCGGACGGTTCGGTGAGGGAGAAATCGGGATTCGCCGTAACATTCAGAGTGAAACTCTGCGTTTGTGGTGGCGCTCCCGCTGTCGTCGCCTGAATCGTGACCGGATAGCTGCTTGGCGCCGTCCCCGCTGGTACCAACACGCTGGCCGTCATGTTCACCGGGACGCCGGCCGTTGGGTTTACGGTGTTGCCAGGAACCAGCGTGCACGTGGCATTCGGGATCGTAGTGGTGCAAGAAACCGCTATGCTCTGATTGAAGGAACCAGCTGCCGTCACTTGAAAGCTGACTGGCGAAGAAGCAGTCCCGCGCGCCACGGTTACGGTCGAAGGCGATGGGGCAGTCAACGTGAAACTCACGATGTGCAGCGTCACGGGCACCTGGTGCGTGGTGTGTTGCCCGTCCGATCCCACTCCCTGCACGTTGAAGCTGTAGTCACCCACGGACCCGCCCACACTCACGGTGAACGGAGTGCTGGAGCCGGGCGCCAACGTCGCCGGCGACGGAGTGCAATTGGTGGGTACACCGGTCGCCGCGGCAACACAACTCAACGAAACATAACTGGAATATCCGTTCAAGGCGCTGGCGCTTCCATTGAACGCGCCCGCCTGGCCGGCAAAGATCGTCAGCGGCGAATTGGAAATCGTCAGAGTGTAGTCCGCTGGCGCTTTGAGGGGGAACTGCCAGATGCCACGCCCGTAAGTCGAAGCTCGCAGGAATTCCACGCCGCCCGAGTTGAAGATGGCGAGACCGGTGACAGCTGCGTTGGGCAGGAATCCAGTCTGCCCCGGCGATGGAACAGGCCCGACCTCCGTCCAGTTGGGTGCAGAAGTCCCGGAAGCAAACACACCGACGTCGGTTCCGACATAGATTTCCTGATTCGGCGAATCGGCCACCACGACATTTGCGGGTGAGTCTGGCAAGGTGCCGGTAAAATCTGACCAGCTCTCGCCGGCATTGGTCGTCTTCCATACATGGCCGGCTCCTCCGGTAAAACCCATCACCGTGAGGTATGCGGTCGCCCCGCTTGCATCCCAGGAATCGATGACCACACTGGAGACCGGAAACTGATTCGCATTGATGCTGCCCTGCGGCCCGTTCCCGGTCACGTCGGCAAAGCTCGGAGGGCCCATCGTCGCATTCGTGGACACCCAGACGCGCCCGCCTGCCGGTGAAGAGAGAGGTCCGTTCAGCGGCCCGAGTCCATTTGTGGCCGCGTAGATCACGGTTGAACCGTTGGTATCCGCCGGGCCTCCCGTCGCCAGCGCGCGCACGAGATTGACCTCGCTCCCAGAGCACGTGCCCGATCCCAACGTGTCGAAATTCGGACTGAGAGCGGTAAACCCGCCGCCAGTGCGTGGACCCCGCCAGACCCGGCATGTGCCCACCAGCATGGCCGTCGGCGATTCGGGATCGAGAGTGAAAGGAAAATAGAAGTCGCCGTCGTCGCCAGCCAGAGTGTTGCTGGTCACGACGAAACTGAAGTTGCCGTCGACGCAGCTCACCCCATCCGGACAGAGTTGGATGCCGAGCCCTCCCGGTGGCGCGTCGGGATTGGAAGCATAGAAATTCGACGTGGCGCTGGGATCAATTGCATTGTAGCCGCCGTCGCCGCCGAGCACAGCAGCCCATGCGAGACTGGTCGTTGCCTTACCGGTTGCCGGCGAGCCGTTCCCCTGCGTGCCTCCCAGCAATGTGTTCGGATCCGTTGGATGCTGTGAGAAGCTGACGAACTGCGTCATCGATCCCAGATTCTGATTGAGATCATCAAACTGATTCCTGCCGGAACACAACCCGGTGGCCAGACCTCCGTAGCCGTCGAGCGCGCGGTAGACGCCGCCATCGTTAACGAAATACATCAGGTCGTTCCCGGAATCACTGCCTGATGCGGGAATCATGTAGGCCAGCGCGTGCTGATTGGGATGCACATGCGCCGGCGCGGCAATCGGATCGCACCCGTACGCATGCGTCAGATTGAGGAAGGGTGAGTTGGAGCACGAGGGATTCTGCGAATTGATCGAGCACTTGTAGAGGTTGACCGCGCCGGCGTAGAGATCGGTACCCCCGCCATTCGGGACCGCCGCGAGCTCGAGATCATAGGAACCGAGCGACACTCCGCATCCTTCCACATCGCCACAATTCGAAATGGAGGCATCGGAAATCGGCGTCCACGAGGCGCCGCCATTTGTGCTCTGCCAGACGCCGCCATCCTCAACGCCATCTGTGCCGAAGTACGTGAACCACACATACATTTCGTTCCGGCCCGCGACGGTGGCAATTTCCCCGCGAAATATTGGGCAGGAATAGCCGCCGGAGGTTGACCGTGGAGGGCACGCCGCGGCGGTCAACAGGCTGCCTCCCGGTTGGGTTGCAAGACGCGTCCATCTGACGCCATCCGACGATGCATAGAAACCGTGATAGCGAATCGCGGCAAAGAATGCGGTCGCGCCGGCGTTGTACACAACTGACGTCGCCGAGGTCGCATCGGCCGTTCCGCCGGGATCAGTCAATGCATCGAGGCTCCATGTCTGCCCGGCATCGAGCGATGTGTAGAGCCCGGGCACGGTCTGGGATGTTACGGCGCCATCGACCACGCCCTCGGAACTTGCGGCCATCGCTGCCACCACCCGGTTCGTCTGACCGCTTGCCGTGCTGAATGCCATCCGCGTTCCACCCAACCCACTGAACGGATGCGCGCCGGAATTCGCAGTGGAGATCAGGTTCCAACTCGTGCCTCCGTTGGCGGAGCGGAGCATCCCCAGCCCAAAGTACGAATCAGAGGAATTGTCGGCCTCCCCCGTCGCAGCCAGGATCACCGATTTCGTCGGATCATTGTTGCCCGGCTGGATAGCCAAGGCTCCAATCGAAAGCGTTGCCTGATTGTCGGTGAGGGCGGTCCAGTTCACGTTGGTGGCAATGCTCGCCGCTGCACCGGTCGACTTCCAGACTCCGCTCTGCGCGCCGCCTACGTAGACTGTGTTTCCGGTCGGGTCCGCCGGATCGATCGCTATCGCGGTGGCGCGTCCTGCCACCTGGTGGTAGTCCTGCGTGCCGTTTCCGGTGGCATCTGAAGCCAGGGGCATTGGGCCGAGTGGGGTCCACGGTAGCGAAGACTGCGGTGACAGTCCATTGGAGATCTCTCCCGCGAGAGCTGCCGCCCGCTGCGCGCGCAAGCGCAGTTTCGCCTGATAGGCACGTCGTCTCAACTCAGCCGCAGACTCGCCGGGCACAACTCGACCCCGCTGGAACCACTCGTCGCGTTTCCTGAGATATTGTGCATCCCGGGAAGCCGTGGAATCTTGTCCGCTGGCCGGCCGTCCATCCTGAGCTTGCGCCATCGAAACCGCCGACCAGCTGAGCGAAACGAAGGACAACAACACAAGAGGAAAACAAGAATGACGCGTTGACATGAAAGTGGCACTCACTCGCCAGTATCGAGAGGGGCCGAAGTCGAATCAACGCAAAAGCGTCCGCGCGATGGGGCTTAGGACCACTTTGGGAAAGCAGAGAGAGGGCGCGTCGCGGCATGCCTCGCCCCCGAACCCTGTACAATCGGTCAGGAATCGCGCAAACCCAGTCGATCATGAATCGGAAGCCGCACGCGCTCGGGAAACTGCTAAGAACGTCCCTCTGCGCTCTTTTCATCGCCGGCTGCATCGCAGGGAGCGCACAGGAAAAAGCTCCCCTGACGGTCGCCGCGGCCGCGGACCTGAGTTCGGTGCTGCAGCAGGTTGCCGAGAGCTACGAGAAAAAGACCGGAGTCTCCATTCGCCTCTCGTTCGGAGCATCGGGCGCTTTGACGGAGCAAATCCAGAATGGTGCGCCCTTCGATCTCTTCTTTTCCGCCGACATGGATTACCCACGCCAACTCATTTCCGCCGGCTACGCGGAGGGCTCCAGCTTGCAAGAATACGCGATCGGCAAGCTTGTCCTGTGGGTGCCGGCTGATTCCCCGCTCGACCCTGAGCATGATGGAATGAACGTCTTGCTCAATCCTGCGGTGAAAGAGATTTCGATCGCCAATCCCCAGCATGCCCCGTATGGGCGAGCTGCGGTAGCTGCCCTGAAACATGGCGGCCTCTATCAGCGGCTCTCGGACCGGCTGGTTCTGGGGGAGAACGTTGCGCAAGCCGCGCAGTTCGTCGAGTCAGGCAATGCGCAGGCCGGCTTCGTCGCGCTCGCCCATGCCGTCGCCCCGGCCATGCAAGGCAAGGGCAAGTATTGGATCGTGCCGTCGGATTTCTATCCCCCGCTGGCGCAGGGCGCGGTGGTGGTTTCGCGCTCGGAGCACAAAAGGGAAGCTGCAGAATTCCTGGACTACATCAAGACGAAACAAGTCGGAGACCTGTTCGAAAAGTACGGCTTCACCCTGCCCCGAGACTAGCCCGTCCCGGCGCCCTAGCAGATCATGGCCATTGACTGGCAAACCTTCTGGCTCACGCTGCGGTTGGCGCTCACAGTTTCGGCTATCTTGTTTCTCGGCGGGTTGCCTATCGCCGGCTGGATCGCCTTTTCTCGATGGCGCTGGAAGTCCCTGGTCGAAGCCGTGGTTGCGCTGCCCATCGTTCTGCCCCCAACCGTGCTCGGATTCTACGTTCTGGTGGCTCTGGGCCCGCGCAGTCCGCTCGGGCGCTGGTGGATTGCCCTCACCGGCCACACGCTCGCCTTCACCTTCAGCGGGCTGGTAATCGGTTCGATCCTCTACAGCCTCCCCTTCGCCGTCCAGCCCTTTGCGACTGCCTTTGCGGCAGTGGATCGCAAGCTGATCGCGGCCTCGGCCACCCTCGGTGCATCCCCGCTGCGCACTTTCTTCCGGGTAATTCTGCCGTTGTCTCTACCCGGACTGATCAGCGGCGTGGCTTTAAGTTTCGCCCACACCATGGGTGAATTCGGCGTCGTGCTGATGGTCGGCGGGAACATTCCCGGCGTGACGCGCACGGTTTCGATCGACATCTATGACCGCGTGCAGGCATCGGATTACGCGGGAGCCAATCAAACAGCTCTTCTTCTGCTGATCATCTGCTTCGCCATGCTGACCCTCGTCTACAGCCTGCATCGCCGAACCTGGATGGCCGGCCCGGTAAAATGAACCGCGATGGATGACGCCTCTACCGTCGAGCGTGTTCCAGCCGCGGCAACTCGCCCGCTTCCGAATCCCCAGCTTTCGGCCAACTGCCTGGATGTTCGAATCTCACGGCGCCACACTTCCCCCGGAAAACCATTCTTGCTGGAAGTCCAATTTCAGGCTGCGCCCGGATTCACCATTCTGTTCGGCGCTTCCGGTGCCGGAAAAACGACCCTGCTCGACTGCGTTGCCGGCCTGATCCAGCCGGATTCCGGGCGCATTGCCATTCGCAACCGCCCACTGTTCGACTCCTCTGCCGGTATCGATGTCCCGGTTTCAAAGCGCCGCGTCGGCTACGTCTTCCAGACTCTCGCCCTGTTCCCGCACCTTACGGTCGAGCAAAACGTCGTCTACGGACTGGCAGGCATCGCGCCGGAGGAACGCGCTCGTCGCATGAACTCCATTCTTGAGGCCTTCCACATTGCTCATCTCGCACAACGCAGCGTGCGGGAAATCTCTGGCGGCGAGAGCCAGCGCGTTGCCCTGGCTCGAACTCTGGTCACCGACCCGGATCTCCTGCTGCTCGACGAACCACTGGCCGCGCTCGATACTCCAACCAAGTCCAGAATCGTCGATGATCTGCGCCAATGGAACCGGCTCCATCGGGTTCCGATTCTTTACGTCACGCACAGCCGTGAGGAAGTATTTGCTCTCGGAGAGCGTGTGCTGGTGCTCGACGCCGGAAGCATCGTCGCCCAGGGAACGCCGCACGAAGTTATGACGGCGCCGGCGCAGGAAACGGTTGCGCAACTGGCCGGCTTCGAGAATATCTTCGACGCCGTGGTGAAAGAGGCGCATCCCGAGCGCGGGACCATGCTCTGCCGAATTCCTTCCGCCACGCCTCCGTCAGCCGAGAACGCAGCGCCGCTTCTGATCGAGACCCCACTGGTCCGAGCCGACGTCGGCTCGAAGCTGCGGATCGGCATCCGCGCAGGCGACATCTTGCTCGCCACTTCTCTGCCCCAGGGTTTGAGCGCGCGAAATCTCATTCGAGGACGAGTGACCTCTCTCGAGCAACGCGATGTGATCGTCGCCGCACGGGTAAACTGCGGGATCGAACTGGAAGTTCACCTGACGCTTGCCGCTCGCGATTCGCTCGAACTCGCGCCCGGCAAAGAGGTCTGGCTGGTCATCAAGACACACTCGTGCCATTTGATGACGCGATAGCCAATCACGTCTTCTCCACCGCAAGCGTCCGGCTTTCCGGCGTTCTGGATCTGATTTCGCTCCATCTCCACCACCGCAACCCACTGTCCCTTGTGCTCCTCGCGAAACACAATCTTCCCATCCAGAATCTGCGCTGCCACCTCGGGCGGCAGGTCGCGATGATAGCCAAAGAAGCTGCGCTTCACTTGCATCCACCATTTCCACCGCTCCAGCATGGGTCGTGCGGGCTCGTACTTGGTCGAAAACACCAGGGCCACGTCGAAGTGATCGCGAAACTCGGCGGCCGACAGAACTTCATCCAGAGAAAAATCTTCAATCTGGACGACCTGCATCGGGCGCTTAACATACCCAAGCCACGGACTCGTCAACTCCCCAGTTGCCGGCCACGCCGTCAGCACGTGCGCGTTGGGATATCGGGTTTGCAGGAATCGCTCCGCATCTTCGTGCAGAACAATGAAATCTCGATAAGCGAGATTGTCTTCCGGCGAGAATCCGTAGGGGGGATTCCAGAACCAGGCTGCGATAAACGCGAGCGCAACAACGCCGATGGCAAATGGCCACGGACGCAACCGCCGCCACAGCGTCGAGACGCCCATTAAGATCACCAGCGGCACGGCGGGCAACATGTAACGAGCAAGTTCCGCGCCCCCAATTGCCGCCATGAAAACGACATAGGCAACGATCACCACTAGAAACGCCGCCTGCACCGGAATCGCGATCCGCGGGCGTTCGGCCCCTCCTTCTTTCACCGGCGGCAGAAGCATCGCCAGCAGCATGCCGATCGTCAACACCCACAGGTGCATATATCCGGCGACCTGCCACAGCCGCAGCCCAAGCGCGAGAACAAAGCGCAAAGGATTCAGCGTAGCCGCGACGTTGTAGCGGAAGAACTCGGGGTTGCCGAACACATATCCGGTACGCGCGTAGTGATAGGCATACCAGATCGCCAAAGGAACACCCGGGACGATGAGTGGAGCAATATGCCGCGCGACTTTGGCCAGGACTTTCGGAGATCCACCTCCTGGACTATTTGCCTCCGGGTGGCGCAGCGCTTCGAACACTGCCAAAGAGCCGGCATTTTGAAACCGGGCTTTAGACCCAATGGCCCACAGCACTTCCCAACCGGCTAGCGCCACCGGAGCCAGGATTGCGGTTTCCTTCGCCAAGGCCGCCAGCGAGAACCACACCGCAACTCTGACCGGCCGATTTTTCAGATACGCGGACAATCCCCAGAATGTCAGCCCGGCTGCCGCCAGGTCGACCTGCGCCAGGGAACTCTGCGCGAAAAATACCGGATAGAACGCTGTACACAGGGTTGCCGCAATGGCCACTTCGCGATTGGCGACGAGCTCCGCCAGCCGAAACAGGCCTGTCAGCGCAAACGCCGCCACCACCAGCATGGCCGACCGCGTCACCAGGGGCGTATAGCCAACGATCTTCCACCACAAGGCGAGCCACGCCATGATCAGCGGCGGGTGCGCATTTGAAACCGTTGTGTGCGGAATGAGGCTTCCGGTCAGCAGCAGATCGCGCGCGGCCGGAACGTAATAGCCGGCTTCGTCCCAGAAGTAAGGCAGGTGCAACAGAGTCGCGTGCAGCAAGAAAATGATGACAAGGGTCCCCGCGAATACAAGTGCAGAGTCGGAGCGGGGAGTCGTGTGGGAGGCCATGTCGATCGGGCTTCAATCATCGAGCGTCAGCCATCAGCGGCCGGATTCAGAGGTCATGCCGGCACTCTAAACGGATGTCGCCCCTGGGGCGCCTGACGTCCGAGTTCCGAGGTCGGAAGTCCGAGGTGCTCAGTGCACCGGTCCGGGAGGCGCCGTCCGTGGATCGAGCTTGATTTCTCCGAATGCGCTCTCGTAACCGGCCACGTTCTGTTGCAACAATCCCAGCAGCGCTTTCGCCTGCTGCGGGCTGAGATAAATGCCTTGAAAATTCCTGATCTCCACCTGGCTCTCGGTTTGCTGTTGCAGGGTTCCGAAGACCAGGAAGAAGTCCCAGATATTGACGCGCATCTGCACGCTGTTGGCGTAGCTCTCGCGATACTCCGGCGCAGTCGCTAACTTTACATTCGGTTGATTCGGGAATGTCATGCTGGGAAGTGTAATGAGTTTGCGATGGCAAAGGAAAGTCCACGCCTCCAGAGAGGTTTTGCTCATGCCGGACGAGCACGCACTGGCATCAGTGCATAATGACAAAAACTGTCAGCCGGTTGATGCTTTGCGGCGCGCTGGTTACCGGAGAAATCGGCCCCGGCCGCCAACTCTCCAACCTGCGGAGACTGAAAATAAAGGACTTGCCGAGGTGACTGCCATTACTTTGGGAAGTGCCTTTTGGCGGGCAAAGTGCGATACAGTGAGTGTTCCTCCGCGGAACACGGAGGTGGGCGATGCTTATGACCCAGACCAACGATCACGGGATGGAAGAAGTCGTTCTCCCGGAACACCTGCTCCCCTTGGGTTCCGTCCTCGGCCCGGGAGTGACGGCGCTGGACTTGTGCATGGTCCTGGCCAAGATCTTTCGCGTGCAATATACCGAAGTCGCCTTACTCCGGCTGGAGAAAGGCCTGCTGCGTTTCGTTTTTCCGGAGTATCTCCGGACCACCGGCGCGATTCCGTTGTCCAGCAAAGCCGTGGCGGCGCACACCGCGTTGAGCAAGAAAGCTGAAATCTTCAATAACTTCGCCAAAGTGAAGCACGCCAGCATCTTCGAAACGATCAAGCCGGGCGCCGAGTCGGAATCGGAAGAGCCGCTGATGCCCACTCCGATTCAGAAATTGATGTCGGTACCGATCATGGATCGTGACTCGATCGTGGTCGGCGTGATCCAGATCTCGCGCAAGGGCCTGGACCCTAAGTTCGCGCAAGATTTCAGCCGCGAAGACCTGCACGATCTGGAAATCGCCGCCGGCCTGCTCTCCACCGCCCCCGCGCTGCTGGAGAACTAGGGTTCACTGCACCGGGCACAGAGGTCGCGGAATCGAGTTTCTGACTCCACGCGCCTCTGTGGCTTGTCCTAGCGGGGATTGTTCGAGAAGACCCGCAAATCCTTTCCCGTCATCTCTTTCGGTTCGTCCACTCCGAGCATCCCCAGCAGCGTCGGAGAGATATCGCGCAGCGAACCGTTCGGTTTCAGCGTGAACTGCTTTGCATTCTCCGACACCACGATAAACGGCACGGGATTCGTCGTATGTGCTGTATGCGGGCCGCCGGTCGCCGGATCGATCATGAGCTCGGCGTTGCCGTGATCGGCTGTGATCAGCATCGCTCCGCTCTTCGCCCGCACAGCTTTTTCGATCCTCTCAAGACAGGCGTCAACCGTCTCGACGGCCTTCACCGTGGGCTCAATCTTGCCAGAGTGCCCGACCATATCGGCGTTGGCAAAATTCACGATCATCACGTCGAAGGTCCCTTCTTCTGTGGCTTTCACTACGGCATCGGCAATCCCGGCCGCGCTCATCTCCGGCTTCAAGTCGTAGGTAGCCACTTTCGGCGACGGCACCAGGATGCGGTCTTCGCCCGGGAAGGGCTGCTCTACGCCGCCGTTGAAGAAATACGTGACGTGCGCGTATTTCTCGGTCTCGGCCACGCGCAGGTTGCGCATGTTCAGTCCGCCCATGACGTTGGCGAGAATGTTCGCCATGGACTCTGCAGGGATGACCACCGGCAGGCTGAAGTTCTTATCGTATTGCGTCATGCAAACGTAGTGCAGATTCTTCGGCGCGCGGTCGCGCGGAATGGTCGCGTCGAGATCGGCTGCGCCCGGAAGATCGCTGCCCCCCTTGTCGTTCAATCCGCTGTTGCGAGTGAGCGCACGGGTAATCTGGCGCACGCGGTCGGCGCGGAAGTTAAAGCAGATGCAGGAATCCTCGTCGCGGATGGTCGACAACGGCTGGCCATTCTTGTCGGTGCAGACGAATGGCACGACGAACTCGTCCGTAACGCCCTTGTTGTACGACTCCTTCATCCCCTGCACCGGATCGGTCTGCTTGCCGCCTTCGGCGTCAGCAAAGACCATTGCGTTGTAGGCCTTGGCAATGCGCTCCCAGCGCCGGTCGCGGTCCATCGCGTAGTAGCGGCCATTGACGCTGGCGATCTTGCCGCAGTTGTATTCGCGCATCTTCTGCTGCAGTTGTTCGAGATATCCCGCACCGTTGGTGGGCAGCGTGTCGCGGCCATCCATGAAGGCGTGCACGAACACCCTTTCCAGCCCATTCTGCCTGGCCATTTTCAGGAGCGCGTAGAGATGCGCCTGCTGCGAGTGCACGCCGCCGTCGGAAACCAGTCCGAACAGATGCAGGCGGCGCTCGCCGGTGCGCGCGTGCTTCATAGCATCGAGCAGCACGGGGTGCTGGAACAACTCCCCGTTCTGGATCATCAGGTCGATGCGCGTAATGTCCATGTGCACGATGCGGCCGGCGCCGATGTTCAGGTGCCCGACTTCGCTGTTTCCCATCTGGCCTTCAGGCAAACCAACATACGGTCCGCTGGTGTGGATGAGCGTGTTGGGATACTCGCGCAGCAGCCGGTCGTAAGTCGGTTTGTGGGCAAGGGCGATGGCATTGGCTTTGGTTTCGGCTCGATATCCCCAGCCGTCAAGAATGATAAGTATGAGAGGTTTCGGACGGGACATAAATTAGCTTTGAACTCCTGCTGCATAAAATCATGACGAGGAAACCGGGAAGGGCACGACCTCCAGTCGTGCCGATTGCCACGACAAAGAATTCCGGGCTTTAGCCCCTGAGGGCAAACTTCCTTTAGAATCCCATCTTGTCATCCGCCGACGGACCATACGTCGCCGGTAGCGGCGTGTCATTCAATCGCAAATACACGCCCAATTGTGCCCGGTGATGCACCAGATGATTCAGGAACATCTGCCGGTAGGCAAGGAACTTTGATCCACTGAAAATCGGCTTGCCGCCGAGGCTCAGCTTCCACGGATCGTTCCAGGTCGAATCGGAAATGCCCTTGAGCGCTGCCCGCAGTTTGGCTGAACCGGCGTCAAATCCCTTCACCAGCCCTTCCGCCGTTTCGAACGGGATGCGTTCGCGCGTGCTGCCGGTGGCAAAATCCAACTCGGGTGTAGTCAGAATCGTTGCGCCGAAGCCCGGCAACTCGGCCACATGCGGTGCCAGTTTGCCGAGCGCCATCGACTTGCCATGCGGCTTGAAATCAGCCTTGATCGGGACGCGCTCCAGCATGGCGCGCGTCTTCTTGGCTTCTTCGTCGAATTCAGATAGCAGCAGTTCAGAGATCACGCCTGTCCTCAATTCTTTTCGGGTGTAGGTTTAGGTTCCGAAGCACTCTCCCGGGCCATCTTTTCCGCTTCGTCCATCATGTCGCTCATCATTTTTTCCATGCGCGGCCGAACGGCCTCCATGGCTTCGGCAGTCATCTGCGGCTGTTCCCGGAGGAGCTTCTGTCCCGTCGGAGTCTCATAGAACTGTGCCATCGCCGAGATATCCGCCTTGGTTAAATGACGCTGATAGACCGGAATCATGTCGTCGATCATTCCATTGAGATCGAATTTCTTCATCATTTCATCCATCATCGAATTGACTCGATCCCTGTCCTTCTGACTGATGTCCGGTAGTCTCTTTTTCAGAGTTTCCTCCGCCATCTGCTTCGACTGCTTGCTCATGACGTCCATCATGTTTTGCATCTGTTCACGAATGTGCATCGTCGCGAAGAGATTCTCGACGTCCTCTTTGGTGGCGGGAGCATCGCCGGTGGGGGATTGTTGCGCAAAAACCGGGCTCAGCGCCAACCCAATAAACAAGGCCCAGCTGAGAAACCTTTTCATGATTCACCTCCTGTCGAAGCTCAGCTCAAATCATCCGTTGTAGTTCAATGCCTTCAGCCCTAAAAACCTTGCCGTGTCCCCCAACTCGTCTTCAATCCGCAGCAGCTGGTTGTATTTTGCGATGCGGTCGGTGCGCGACGCCGATCCTGTTTTGATTTGTCCCGCGCCCGTGGCCACGGCAAAATCCGCAATGAACGTGTCTTCCGTCTCGCCGGAACGATGCGAGATTACCGATGTGTATCCGTTCCGCCGCCCCAGGTCGATTGCGTCCAGTGTCTCGCTGACCGTCCCGATCTGATTCAGCTTGATCAGAATCGAGTTGGCGATGCCCTTCTCGATGCCTTCGCCGAAAATCTGAATGTTGGTGACGAAAATATCATCGCCGACCAGCTGAATCTTGCCGCCAAGCTCTTTCGTGAGGTTCTGCCAGCCGTCCCAGTCTTCCTCCGACAAGCCGTCTTCGAGCGAGACAATGGGATAATCCTTCACCCACTTGGCATAAAACTTGACCATCTCGTCGGAACTCTTCGTTGACTTATCTGACTTCTTGAAGACGTACTTGCCATCCTGATAGAACTCGCTGGCGGCCGGATCGAGCGCGATCGCAATCTCTTCTCCCGGCTTGTAGCCCGCTTTCGAAATCGCCTCCAGAATGACTTCGATCGCCTCCACGTTCGACTTCACGGATGGCGCGAATCCGCCCTCGTCGCCCACGGCGGTGTTGTAGCCGCGCTTCTTCAGCACGCCTTTCAACGTGTGAAACGTCTCCACGCCCCAGCGCAGCGCCTCGGAAAACGAAGGCGCGCCCACGGGCATCACCATGAATTCCTGAAAGTCCACGTTATTGTCTGCGTGTGCCCCACCATTCAGGATGTTCATCATCGGCAACGGCAGAGTGTTCGCACCCGCCCCGCCCAGATACCGATACAGCGGGATATCCAGAGTCTGCGCCGAAGCCCGCGCCGCCGCCATGGAGACGGCCAGAATTGCGTTCGCGCCCAACCGGCCTTTGTTCTCCGTGCCGTCGAGCTCGATCATCTTCGCGTCAAGCCCGCGCTGATCGGCCGCGTCCCAGTTGCCCAGCGCGTCGGCGATCTCCCCATTCACATTCTCGACCGCCTTCAGCACGCCTTTGCCCAGGAACTTTGCCTGGTCGCCATCGCGCAGTTCGACGGCTTCATGCTCCCCGGTAGATGCGCCGCTGGGTACGATTGCACGTCCTACCACGCCGCTATCGACTTGCACTTCCGCCTCGACCGTAGGATTGCCGCGCGAATCAAGCACTTGCCTCGCCTTGATCTCCGTAATGTTCGTCATGCCGTGCTTCCCTTCTTTTTTGGAATAAATGCTTTGTGAATCGTCGTCGACCCGCACCGCGCTGATCGGCATGTCCGAACGAAAGGTCAGACGCCGCCCGGTGAGGTAACCAACTCCTGAATAGGACTTTCCCATCGTGGGTTGCGAAACCATCGATTATAGCGAATGGACATAGACGGAATGTGACGCCGGACACAGGCTGCTTTGCCCATTTCCGTCTTCGGAACCGTCCATTCGGCCACCCCAGCGAACCTCTTGTCTCCGCTGGTTCCCCGTGTACTGGCCGCTTCTTGTGCTCACCCCGACCCTGGTCTAGAGTCAAAAGAAGGGCAGGGGCTTAGAGGAGATACTTATGAAGAAGTCCGCGATGCTATGCTGCGTGCTGCTGTTGGCAGGCGTGCTGTCTGCTCAGACGAGCGCACCGGTTCCGGCAGGAACCGCGCTCATGGTCCGCCTCGATACCACGCTCGCAACCTTCAGCAATCGTATCGGAGATCCCTTCCGCGGCAGCCTGACGCAACCGGTCGTCGTCAATGGCCAGACTTTGTTGCCGGCTGGAACGGTTGTGGAAGGCCGAGTCACTAAACTCAGCGAGCCCCGCCGCATCTCCGGCAAGCCAACGATTGGAATCCTGCCCGAGGCCGTGATTCTTCCCAACGGCGAGCGCTTTTTCCTGGATGCGTCCCTAACCGATACCAATATTCCCGGCACCGATGTGAATGCCGAAGGCCAGTTCAAAGGTGAAGGTCACGACCGCCACGACCAGCTTGAAACCGGGGGCGGCACGGCGGGCGGGATGCTCATCGGCGGACTCGCCGGAGGTCCGGTCGGAGTGCTGGTCGGCGGCGCAATCGGAGCCGGAGCCACCACCACCCACTGGCTTGTCAAGCATCGTTCGGCGACTTTGCCTGCCGGAACTCAGCTCACGCTCGAACTCAATCGTCCGCTGACGATGAACACCACTGTGGCCAGCAGCGGCAGCAGATAATTCAGGTGGAAAGCTGAGACAGCCGGAGGAAACCTTCCGGCTCTTACGTTCGTCCGCGAAAGCGGACGGGCCGCCTCGTCACGCTCCAAACAGCAACTCGCCTTCGCTGACCACTTGCAGCTCGATCCATCCCTCCAGCGGCAAGGAATCGACCGGCAACCGGTTCTGCCACAGACTGAAGCGAAGCCGCAGTTTGCTGGTCGTGGGAATACTGGCCGCAGCTTTCCGCGCCTCAGGCGTCCGTTCTGTCGAAGCTGAAGCTGGGGTCGCGAGCAGCCAGACGAGCGGAAGCTTGAATTCGAAATTCCGCAGTAGAGCCACCCTCACGTTGTCTTCCAGTTTCGTCGAGGACGCCAGTGCGCGGCCCTCCACGCCATTTTCGATCTTCCATCCTTTCAAGCGTCCCTCTTGCGCCGAGGCGCCTACCCGCAGCGCCCGTCGCGGACGAGGCTCACCGGCCGCCCACGATTCGACATTCACCACTAGTTCGAAGTCCGCTTCGGGAACTTTGTCCTTGAAATCGAGCCGGCCGTATAGGGTTGTCGCATCGATCCCGGCATAGACTGCGTCGAGCAGAAACTGCTTGCCATGCATCGCCCCGGCGCGATGATCGGCAGTGTACGCAGCCGCCCCCATCCATTCGAAATACCGCACTTTGTCGCCGGTGACTCGTGGATGGATGTAGGCCGTCTGGGGCACAAACGATGGACGCACTTCCGCCCCGGTAATCGGCTGCGCCAGATAATCCGGCGGCGTCGCCCCCAGCGCCTGATACACATTGGAAAGATGTTTGCGGTAGAGTTCGTCGAAGTCGCGGTCGTTGGCCGAGTGATGTTCCGGGCCGTACCACCAGTTCCAGTCGCTGCCCTCGGAGATCAGGATTTCGTCGAATGCCAGTTTGCGTTGCCCTTCGTTCGCCCGCGCCGCGTTCTGCGCATAGAACTCACGCGCCTGATGCAGGTAGTCCCAGGCGCGGTTATCTTCGGGAGCGCCAATCCAGACGTTGAAGTTCGCGTTGATCCATGATCCCGGCACCAGCGACGTCAGTTTTCCGAAATCCTTGTGCCGGGCAATTGCTTCGGAGATGGTCAGCGCCTCCACTCCCGGCTCGCGCTGCAGGCCGTCGTAGAACCGCCGCAGAAATTCGCGTCCGGACTTCGGGTAGTACTCCCACGCGTTCTCGCCATCGAGAATGATCGACACGATCGCGTCCCGGCCCTTATCCAGCACCGGTTTTGCCGCTTCCTTGATGTTACCGATCAAGTGTTTCGCCGCATCCGCCGGATTCATCCCCGAGTACACGAATCCGACCAGGTCGGAGATGGTGTGATCGCGGAAGACCATGTGCATGGCGGTCGAGCCATTCTCATAGCGATGGATGTTGTAGAGCTTCTCTGCCAGATTTCCGGACAGGCGCCCGTTGCCGTCTCGGGCAAAGAACGATCCTGTGCTGCGGCCCAGCACGCCTTCATCCGTTGCCATCCAGTTGACGCCGATGCTGTGTGCGATGGCCAGCACTTCTTCCGAAACACTTCCTTCCGACGGCCACACACCCTTGGGACGCAGGCCGAATACTCTTTCATGCAAATCGAGCGCGCGCGTAAGCTGCTCGCGGGCATCCTCGGGATGGCGATACCGGTTCTGCGGCAGCGGCAGCCCCGGCGATGAAACTGCGCCCTGGCTGGTGTCGCAGACGAGCGGCAGGATTGGGTGATAGAACGGCGTGGCCGAGATCTCAATCGAGCCTTTTTTCGCCGCCTCCGCATGCGCGGGCAGAACCCTGCCGATCAGTTCTCGCTCGCGTGCGATCACGAACTTCTGGTCGTCCAGCGAATAGTTGTGGCCCTTCGCAACCAGGGCCGCCATGTCTTCCTCTTCGAGAAAAAACTCATCGAACCAGGCAATCTGCGACAGCACCTGCAGATCGGTGAAGTCCTGCGGTTGAAAATAGCGTTCGGCGCGCTCGGGATGATCTCCATGCTCGCGGAACCGCTCCCACAACTCCCGGTAGCGCGGATACCGCCCGATCAGATTCTGCGGATTCGCCTGAAACAGATACTGCAGAGCAAATTTCCGCTCTTCGACCGACAGCTCCTTCGCCGGCTTCGCTGCCACCGCCAGAAACGGGTCCTGCGCCGTCCCAGACACATAATCCTGAATCTGGACCATCAGCGAGGGCACCAGATTGAAATTCTGGTGCACGTGGGGAAACTCATCGAGCAACTTCACCATCCCGTAATAATCTTTGAGCGCATGCAGGCGCACCCAGGGCAAGCGGTACTCGCCAGTGACCAGGTCTTTGTAGAAGGGCTGGTGTTGATGCCACAGCAGGATGACGCGGAGCGAGGGCATGGCTGGCAAGGTCAGAATAGCATGGGGATTCCCGGCTAGTCGCTAGCTCGGCCATGAGCCTGGAACCTGCAAAGCATGCAGATTTTGGATGCGCGGGAAAAGAAAAATGGCAGAGGAGAAGTCGGAACTCCTTTTCTCTGCCACATGCCTGAAAGGTTGTCTTCGTAATTTCCGGCTAATCCCCTGCGGGCTTCTCGATGTGATCGACAACCAGAACTGGCATGGGTTGGCTTTGCGGCTCCAATTTCAGACCGAGCTGATTCTCGATCGCGGTAAAAATCGAATCTGAGGAGTCCGCCGCAGCTTCAGCGGAGTTCTCGCTGGCATTGTCCGCTTGGCTCCCGGCTGACGACCACTGCAGGTTGAAGTCATAACCTGCTTTCAATCCCGTTTCATTCGCTACATGAACCCCTAATTGTCGCGAAAGCTGCTGGGCAATCTCATCGGTGGTCACATCGTGGCCGGAAATCGCTCGCACCTTGTTCTGGCCCACGTTCATCATCATCCCTCGCGCGCCCAAGATTCTGCCATTGCCGTTTTCCATCCCCTCGGTCGATGCGGGCTGGCTGGGCCGAAGCTTCGAACCGCTTTCGGCGACCACCAGTTGGTAACCGGGGAGAACCTTCGTCTCTTTGTGTAGGATCAGCTTGGCGCGGTCGGCTAAGAAATTCTGAAGCATCTCATGATTCAGTGCCACGCTCTTTTCGAAGTTGGCCTGCGGAGTTTCTGGCTTTCCCGTTTTCGCGTCAATATCGAACGCCGTAGTATCAAGCCATGCCGGGCCTCCCAGCACCTGGTTGGCTTGCACGCCATATGCTTCCTCGATCAGGGCGCGCATCGTAACATCGCGGGCACTGAAACCAGCGGGGCCGACCATCATTCTGACCATGTGAACGTTGCCTCCCGCGTAGGCTGGAGTACTCATCACGCTCGGCTTCATTGAAACTGACTCGAACGCAGCGCCGGGATCCCAGTTCTCCATTTGCGACTGCGCCCGGATTGGAGTCGCTGTCATTAAACCAATCGTGACCGGAGCGGCGAACGTCACCAGCGCCGCGGCGGCCAGTAAAGTCTTTCGGCCGAAACCAAGTCTGCGAACCGTACCCTCCGACATAATGCGCACCATCCTTTTCTTGAGATCCGATCCTGTCACTCCCGATACACAAGCCAGCGGAGACCCCACGCAGAACTGGCAAACTCTCAGAATGCTCTCTGCGTATATATTTCGCTTGCTGCCCAGTTCCAGAACCTGTTCATCACAGGCGCGCTCGCGCTCATCCACCAGGCGCGCTCCCAGCCACCACACGATAGGATGGAACCAGAACATCGCTTCCACGATCATGTGCAGCGATGCGGCCAGGTTGTCGCGGCGGCGCACGTGCGACAGCTCATGCGCCAGCACCGCATCCAGATGCCCGTCGTCCAAGCACTGGGAGATTCCCTGTGGCCAGATCAGCACCGGCCGGAGAACGCCGAAGACTCCCGGCTCCAGCATCGTTCGCGAAATTCGCATGTCCACTGGTGGCCGGACTCCGATCACGGACTCCAACCGCCGCATGGCTTCCATCTCGCGACCAGCGCCTGCCGATTCCGATTCCCTCATCGCCGTCGCAAACCTCCGCCACCTCACCCCCCATACCGCCAGCACTCCTGCAAAGCCACAAAACCATAAGGCGGCGAGAATCAGAGGCAGAGCCGAATCGGCAAGTGAGGAGTGGAGCAATGCCCCACCAGCCGCGATCCTCACCCGTCCCGATGAAGCAAACGGCTGATTCACCTGCTCGACAACGACTGACAAGCTCCCATCCGCCGAGGCGCCCCGCACCCACGCCAGCCGCGCTCCAAACGCTTCCAGCCACGAAAATGGGATCAGAAACTTCACCGACGCGCCCAGCCACAGCCAATAGCGGGCGCGCGCCTGGTTCTTGCGTAACGTCCAGCTCAGAGTTGCGGCGGCAACGGCAAAGACGGTCGACTGCCACAGGTGATTAGCAAGCCCCGGCGCGATTGCCGCCCACAGTTCAGCAACCTGTTTCGCCGTCATTTTGGCTGCTCCTTTTTCTCGAGTTTTCGCAGCGTACGTTCTGCGTCCTTTATATCCGCCATGGTGAGTTTGCCCGATTCAATCAGGTGCGCCACTACCGGCTGCGAGCGCCCGCCAAACAGGGCCAGCAGGTCATCGATGAGGCGGCGCTGCGCGGCAACGCGAGAAACCGCTGCTTCGAAGATATGAAAGTTCCCCACCTTCTTGACCCGGCGCACCGCTTTCTTTGCTTCCAGCCGGTACACCGTCGTTTGCACTGTCGTGTACGCGGGACGGGCCTTTTCCGGAAAGGACTCCTGAATCTCGCGAATCGAGGCCCGACCGCGCGTCCACAGAGTCTCCATGATCTGCAGTTCGAGTTTCGCCAGCTTGGGTTGGGACATTTCCCGTCTCCTACTGATGTATGCCTTTCTACTACAGATATAGTTTTTTGTCAAGAATTTTCGGCCGGAGTTTTCTGCCGCATGGTCTTTGTAAGAAGGCTAGTGTTGATGCCAAAGCGGAACCGACGGACAGGTTGTGGCTTCCGGCTGGTGTTGTCCTGCTCTCATCGAGCGCATTTGGCCAAGGACCCGACTATGCCCTCGGAAGGGCCACCTCGGGTCATAGTCCGGTCTGCATCGTCGACAGGTATGTTCATACCGGTATCGCCTCTTGCATTACTTACTTCGAAACAAGATTGCGGTCCCGCCGGAGTCAGGTTATGATTCCGCAGTTTAGGCTCCTCTGTCCGTCCCCCGGTTAAATTTTCCACTTGTAGAGAGGTAGATCGATGTTCCATTTCAAGCGTAACTCGGAACCAGCCATCTTCAGAATCATGCGGATCGCTGTCGCGGTCGCCGCGACCGCCGTCACAATGTTTGCCGCCGCAGGCCCGGCGCAGGCGCAGACCTTTACCCTGCTGTATTCGTTTGAAGGCACGGGCAGCGGTGGAGCTAGTCCACTCGGACCTCTGGTCCGAAATTCGCAAGGCGATTTGCTCGGTACGACCGCGGCGGGCGGCGACGCGGGTTATGGCGTTTTCTTCAAATTGAGCGGAGGCAAAGAGAGGGTACTGCACAGTTTCCAGGGATCCGATGGGAGCGGCCCTTCTGGGCTGGTCGTCCGGGACCCCGCTGGCAATTTTTACGGTACCACTGCGGCAGGAGGAGCGAGTTCCTCGGGAACTGCTTATGAGCTGGATGAAGCCGGCATACTGACAACGTTGTACGACTTCCGCAATTATCAGGGTCCGGCCGGAGGCGTGATCAGAGACGCGGACGGTAACCTTTACGGCGCTACGGATAATGGAGGGGGCACCGCGTGCGAATGCGGGCTTGTGTACAAGTTAAGCGCCACAAACACCTTTAGCGTCTTGCATCGATTTGCCGGGGGAACCGATGGGGCGCGCCCGTTCTCGGAACTATACCGGGATTCTCTCGGCAATCTTTACGGCACGACAGTGAATGGCGGCGATACTGCGTGTACGAATGGCTGCGGAGTCGTATTCAAGATAACGACGGCTGGAGCCGAGAAGATCATGCACCGCTTTGCTGGTCCCCCGGATGATGGAGCCAATCCCTATGCTGGCCTGATACGGGATAAAGCTGGGAATTTCTACGGAACTACTTCTGCTGGTGGCTCCGCCAACCAGGGCACGATTTTCAAGATCGACGCCAGTGGAAATGAGGCCGTTCTGTACAGCTTCCAAGGCGGCAGCGATGGTGCGCAACCGACGGCGCGACTAGTGTTCGATTCCGCTGGGAATCTTTATGGGACCACATATGCGGGTGGCGGCGGCGAAGCACGTTATTGTTCATCGGGCTGCGGAACTGTTTTTAAGCTGGACCAAGTTGGGCGGGAGACCATTTTGCATGCTTTTAGCGGCCTATTCCTCGCCCCATATGATGGTCAATGGCCGCGAGCAGGCTTGACTTTGGGGCAGGATGGAAACCTCTACGGGACCACGTCGTATTACGGCACCGTCTTCAGAATCATCCCATAGACTTTCCTGGGTATTGGAACTACATAGTTCATAGAGAGAGGGCGGAACGTGCGAGGAGTCTCGGGATTGGCTGTTCCTGCTCTGTTATGCGGGTTTCTTACCCTAGCTCCGGCCGCCGCCGGACAGGGGCCAGACTATGCCTTCGGAAGAGCGACGGCCGGTGATAGCCCGATCTGCGTCGTCGACGGCTACATTCATATCCATATTGCCGACTGCATAACGTACTTGAACAATCTGCATAGCGCCAGTAACGGCGTAATCTTCTCGACCATTCCCGAAACGATCAATGGCACAGAGTTTGCGCTTAACAACTTCCATGGCACGCTGATGCTCGGGGCGGTGCCGACTAGCGCCAACAATTGCGCTGCGTCCCCTTCTCCATGCTGGCAAACGAAAGGCCCGATCATGCTGCCCAGCTATTTCAGGATTGTCGGCATGCAGTCGCCGTCCATAACCTCCCCTGGATCCAGCAATGGCGGCTTCGGGGCGGGGACCGTCTTTAGCATTGAATGCGCGACCTCTGGATGCAGCACCAGCCATTTTCCGGCTCCTCTTGGACCAACAGTATCTCCGGCTTCGCTCAGCTGTTCAACGGTAAGTGGGTCCGTTCCGGCGGGCACGTATCGAGTTCAGACCGCCTACTTCGCCAATGCACTTACATCGTCCAACAACAGCAACCCCTTCGCCACCCCCCTCTGGGCCGCTGCCGGGCCAGATGCCGCAACCCCGACGGCTTGTGACGGCAGTCACAGAATCAGCTTCAACGCTCCTGCGGCAAGAGCCAACCCAAATACGAACGCGAGCCCGGCATACGATGCTGTCGGATTTGTGGTCTATGTCACACAAGTTGGTGGCGGAGCCCATACTGAATTGAAGGTTCCCGCAGCCGATCTAACATGCCCGGGCACCGCGAGTTCGGTCGACGTTGATGGGTGCGCCACTTTCACCGGACAGGTTACGATCAACGCGATTCCCGCTGCCGGCAGTACCCTGCCTCCCTATTACCAAGACTCCAATCTCAGCATTGATGGCAGCAATCCTTTGTTTGTCCTCGGGTGCATGACGAACTCAATCGGCGGTACTGGGGCCAACACATTCGGTGTTCGCCTGGAGCATCTGACGATTGATGGTACGCCAGATGGAAACACGAACACTCCAGTTCTCTCCACCCCCGCCATCATTTTTACCAACCTGAATGGACAGGAGAACTCCGGACTAGACGATGTGACCTTCACCGGCGGCCTAGGGACGTACAATGGCCAGTCCGCTGTAGGCTTTTATGGCGGATTTCTCTCCGGCAACAGCTTCGTACGTCAATTGAATATGCCTAGTAACTGTGGTCCAAATACTGGCACATTCGACGGCATAATCCTCGATGGGCGTGGAAGCGGCAACGGAGGACCAAGAGAAATTAGCGATAGCACCATTGCTTGCCAAGGAACCGGCACGGTGAGTACTCCGCAGCAGATACTCGCGACCGGCGCAAAGGTAGCGGTGAGCATTATCTCGACCCACATTGAGAATGCGCCAGCCGGCGGAATCGCCAGCGACAACATTCTGTGTGACAACGGAGCAAACGTGTTCGTCCTCAATACAACCGGAGCCACGGGAACGACGCTCAACGGCAAGGCGCAAAATCATGCGACCAGCGCGACGACGTCTCTTAACGGCGGCACAGGTTGCGGAACCTTCGAGGTTTACTCGGGCAAGATCCAATCCGGCCGATCCTCTGTGAAGGACGACGCGACTACCGTTACCATCAACCCTTCCGGCACTGGCGGAACGCTTTATTTCGGCTCGGAGTATGTCGGCCAGATGTCGGCACAGAACTTGCTGATGACAGCTATGGCCCCAACACTTACCGGCTCCGGCTTCGGGAGCTCGCCCGGAATTACATCGAACGGCAGCGCATCGTTCACGATCACGGTCGGCACTACTCCGAGTGCCGCGGCGGGAACCATTACATTCGGCTCGACCGCAGCAAACGGTTGGGGAGTTTGGTGCCAGGACATCACCCATTTCTCCAGCTCCATTTTCATCACGCAGCAGACCGCCAGCACCACGACGACAGCTTCCATCCAAAATTTCGCCTCTAACGCAGCGGCAAACGCTTGGATGGCCGGCGACACTCTCTCCTGCACAGCTTGGGCGCGATAACGCGACTGGCCTCTCCGATCCTTCCTCCACACCCGCATGATCCATTAAACTAAAGCAGCGCACCAGTTTGGGCGCACCCATGAGCCCTGAAACCAGCCTCGCTTCCCCGCAGCTTCTCACCGAGAACGATCTTTACCTCTTCAATGAGGGCAGCCACTACCGCATTTACGACAAGATGGGAGCGCATCTGGCCGCGCACAACGGCCGGTCTGGCACCATCTTCAGCGTGTGGGCGCCGAATGCCCGCTCGGTCTCGGTGATCGGCAATTTCAACGGGTGGGATCCCAAGGTGCACTCGCTGGAACCGCGCTCCTCCTCAGGAATCTGGGAGGGCTTCGTGCCCTCCGCCGCTCATGGGGCTCTCTACAAGTTCCACATCGAGTCGAATCGTCACGGATATCGCGTCGACAAAGCCGACCCGATTGGCTTGCTGCACGAAAAGCCTCCGCGCACCGCCTCGGTTGTTTGGGATCTCGGCTATCAATGGAACGACCACGAATGGATGCAGAAGCGGTCGGAGCGGAATTCGCTGCGCGCGCCGCAATCCATCTACGAGGTGCATCTCGGATCGTGGATGCGTGTCCCCGAAGAGCATAATCGTCCGCTGACCTATCGCGAGACCGCGCCGCGCCTCGCCGAGTACGTCGGCCAGATGGGGTTCACTCACGTCGAGTTTCTGCCGGTGATGGAGCATCCTTTCTTCGGTTCCTGGGGCTATCAAACCACGGGCTACTTCGCGCCTACCTCGCGCTACGGCACGCCCCAGGATTTCATGTATCTGGTCGACTATCTGCACCAGCATGGCATCGGCGTGATCCTCGACTGGGTTCCATCCCACTTCCCTTCCGATGGCCACGGTCTCGCCTACTTCGACGGCACCCATCTCTACGAGCATTCGGATTCCCGGCAGGGATTTCATCCCGACTGGAAGACGCACATTTTCAACTATGGCCGCGCCGAAGTGCGCAGCTTCCTGATGTCGAGCGCCATGTTCTGGCTCGACAGGTATCATGTCGACGGATTACGCGTCGATGCCGTTGCATCCATGCTTTATCTGGATTATTCGCGCAAGCAGGGCGAATGGATTCCCAACAAATTCGGCGGCCGCGAGAACCTGGAAGCTATCGACTTCCTTCGCCGTTTCAATCAGGAAGCCTACAAGGAACATCCCGACATTCAGACCACGGCTGAGGAATCAACCGCATGGCCGATGGTCTCGAAGCCTGTCTATGTGGGCGGCCTCGGCTTTGGCGAAAAATGGGATATGGGATGGATGCACGACACGCTGAAGTATTTCCAGAACGATCCCATCCACCGCAAATATCAACACAACCTGCTGACGTTCCGCATGCTGTATTCCTGGCATGAGAACTTCGTGCTGCCGCTTTCGCATGATGAAGTGGTCCACGGCAAGGGATCGCTGATCGGCAAGATGCCCGGCGATGAGTGGCAACGCTTCGCCAATCTCCGCCTGTTGTTCGGCTACATGTATGCACAACCCGGCAAAAAGCTTCTTTTCATGGGCGGAGAATTTGGTCAGGTGCGCGAGTGGGCGCACGATTCCAGCCTCGAGTGGCACGTTCTGCAATATCAGGTGCATCGCGGCGTGCAGGCCTGGATGGAGCAACTGAACCGCTTCTACCGTAACGAACCGGCCATGCACGTCTTCGACAACAATCCGGTGGGATTCGAATGGGTCGATTGCAACGACAATGCCGCCAGCACGATTTCTCTGCTGCGCAAAAGCGAGAACCCGCACGAGACGGTCCTGGGAGTCTTTAATTTCACGCCGGTGCCTCGCACCCAATACCGCGTCGGCGTTCCTCACGGCGGATATTGGCGCGAGATGCTCAACAGCGACGCCCGCGAATATGCCGGATCAGGCATCGGCAACCTCGGAGGCGTCAACGCCGAGGCTGTCCCTGCCCACGGCCGACCGTTCTCGATCAATCTGACGCTGCCGCCGCTGGCCGCATTATTTTTCAAGACGGCGTAGGAACTGCGACAATTTAAGTTTGCCGGAGATATTTACATTCGTTTGGTTCAACAAGAATCTCACGATCGCATGAAGATCAGTAATTGTGTAGTACGTAACGCTACCTCAGAGACTTCGGTGTAATCGCTTTGACTGGCCTCGCCATTCCTGTCCATCATCACTATCGCTCGACCATCATTGCGCCGATCGTCTTGCCTTAGTAGGTCCCTTTTTGCTTCTCTACGCGCGCTGGGTGATTGGGCGTCGCTGATCCCGTGCTATCCTCGGTTTAAGCGCGTCTCCCATGCGCATTCTGACCCGCTACATTCTTCGGGAAGTGACCGCCCACGGCCTGATCGGCGCGGCCATCTTCACTTTCGTCCTGTTCACCCGCGATCTCGGACGCATCCTCGAGCTGGTTGTTCGCGCCAGCGCTCCCCTGCCCAGCGTCGCCGAGATCTTTTTCTTTACCATCCCGCTCGCTCTCACCTACACGTTGCCGATGGCCGTGCTGGTCGGAATCCTCATCGGCCTCAGCCGTCTGGCCGCTGACTCCGAAATCACTGCCATGCGCGCCAGCGGCATGGGCGTGTGGACCTTTTTGCGCGCGCTCTCGATTTTCGTGATCGTGGCGTGGCTGCTGGCCCTGGGCAATGGGCTGTACGTCGCTCCGCGCTCGCAAGCCGCTCTCGGCCGGCTTGAAGACCGGCTTAAAGGCTCACAAGTCTCCTTCGAGATTCAGCCGCGTGTCTTTTACGAGGGATTTCCTAAGATCGTCCTCTACGTCCAGGACGTGAAAAGCGCCCAGGGCGCAGCCGTCTGGAAAGGGGTTTTCATGGCCGACTTGAGCGATGCTACGAATCCCAAGATTACTCTGGCCAAGGAAGGCATCGTCGTCAGCGAGGGTCCGGACCGCCTGCACCTCCACCTGATCGACGGCTCCGAGCATGAAACCGATCCGCGAGATCCCGCCCATTATCAGATTTCGACCTTCAGCCAGACCGATATTCCGATTGATCTGCCCTCGACGGAGAGCAAGGCGGACGAATCTCTGCCCGCCACCTTGATGGATACCTGGGCCCTGCGGCAGAAGGCAGCCCGCGTCGATCCCGTGGCGGCGCGCTGGTATCTGATCGAATTCCATCGCCGGTTTGCCCTGCCCACGGCCTGTTTGGTGCTGGCTCTGGTCGGTATCCCCTTGGGCTTGTCGTCGAAAAAAAGCGGAAAATCCGGCGGGTTCGTGCTCACTATCCTGCTCGTTTTCGCCTATTACGTCGTCTCCTTGATCGGAGTCTCACTCGCTCGCCAGGGCACGGTCGCGCCCTGGTTTGGAGCGTGGCTGGCCGACCTTGTATTCCTGGCGCTCGGCGTGTTTCTGCTCTGGCAGGCGGAACGACGTCCGTTTGAGCTGGCTTCGCTCCACCTTTTCGGCAAACGCTCCTCGCCGGTCCCCCTGGGCACGATGGTACGGAGCCGGCGCGAGAATGCCTTCGAACGAGCGTCCACTCGCCGGCGCGTTTTCAGCGCCAGTTTCCCCACGTTGCTCGATGACTACGTGCTGCGCGATTTCTTCGTCTACCTCGGACTGATTCTCACCACCTTCCTCGTGCTGGTGCTGGTTTTTACGCTTTTCGAATTGCTGGGAGACATCCTGCGCAACCAGGTTCCCGCCTCGGTGGTCGCCGAATACCTGCTGAATGTCGCTCCGTACTTGCTCTACAACGTCGCGCCTCTGGTCATGTTGCTGGCCGTGCTGATCACTTTCGGCGTGATGCAGCGCTCCAACGAGATCACCGCCATCAAGGCCACCGGAGTCAGTATCTACCGCATCGTTTCACCGGTGATCGTGGCCGCGGCCGTAGTCTCTGCCGGCTTGTTCTTCGCCGACCAGTTCTATCTTCCCCACACCAACAAGCGCCAGGAGGCGCTGCACAACGAGATCAAGGGCAAGCCGGCGCAGACCTATCTGCGGCCCGATCGCAAATGGATTTTTGGCCAGAACAACGACATCTACTACTACCAGTTCTTCGATCCGGACCGCGACCAGTTCGGCAATATCACGGTTTTTGAACTTGACCGCGCCCATTTCACCATCACCCGGCGTATCCACGCCGAACGGGCACACTGGGCTGACAATCTGAATCGCTGGGTTTACGAGCAGGGATGGTCGCGCACCCTCGACGTTTCTGCCATCGAGAATTACCGCCAGTTCGACGTTTCGACCTTTCCCGATCTGCCTGAGCGGCCGTCGTACTTCAAAAAGGAAGTGAAGCAGTACACGGAGATGAATTACGAGGAATTACGACGCTACATTCGCGACCTGCAGCAGAGCGGCTTCGATGTAGTCCGGTTGCGCGTGCAACTGAATCAGAAGCTTTCCTATCCTCTGATCACCCTGATCATGGCCGTGCTCGCCGTTCCCTTCTCGCTCTCGGCAGGAAAAAAAGGAGCGATCACCGGAGTGGCCACGGCGGTGGGAATTGCCCTGTTTTATACGGTGGTTTCGAGGCTGTTCGAAGCGATGGGCGATCAGAGCTTACTGCCGGCAGCGCTGGCCGCGTGGTCGCCCGATCTGATCTTCGTCCTGGTGGGCGGATACCTGATTCTGAAAGTTCCTACCTAGCCCCCGGACGTCCGCAAACGTCTTACTTCACCGCGACGCCCCACGGCCAATTGTCGGTGTTGATCGGCGGCAGTGCCGATAAAGTGCCGGCTTCGGGACTGAGAGCGAACTGCGACACTGTCGCCGAATTGAAGTTGGCGACGAACATCCAACTCCCATCGGAGCGAATCACCATCGACTCCGGCAGCGACCCCGTTGCGGCCGTCGCCGGATTATTCGCCGTTAAACTCCCGGTGACGGAACTGATGCGGAAGATCGAGATCTGATTGGAAAGCTTGTCGAGAACGTAGAGGAAGTTGCCGAAAGGATCCACCAGCAGCGGTCCCGGACCGTTCGCGCCTCCCGAGAGGACGTAAGGCGATCCAGCCACTGTATTCAGGCTGCCGTCTGCATTCGGGCAGGTGTTGTTCACGATCATCGCGCACAAGGTGTAAGCGCTGACCGTGTTATTTTGCGAGTTGGAAACGTACACAAAGCGATCGCAGGGATCGACCGATACTCCCGCGGGCGCGGGACCGCTAGCAAAGCCGTTTACCAGGTTGCCCGAGCCGGGTCCGCCCAGGGTTCCGGTCGAAGGATCCACCGTGAATTCCCACACTTCATAGTTGGCTGAATCCACCGCGTACAGGAATTCATTCGTCGGAGGGTTATTTCCCGAGCAGGCGGCGATCTGGACTCCGTTGATAAGGCCGGGAAGAGTCATCGGCGTCACGGCCAGCGCAGCGAAATTTGCCTGTTGCAACGTGTGTGGCATCACGAACGTTCCCGGCACAGGAGTCAAGGTACCGGAACTGACAGAATAGACGCAGATGCCGTACTGCGATGTTGTGCCCGGACAGGGTACGGCCGGAGGATTCGTAATCGCCGCGCTCGAGTCCAAGCCCTCCGCCACAAACAAGTACTTTCCCGTTGAATCCATGATCATGGTCTGCGGGTTGGGATCAGACACGATCGAACCTACCTGTTTCATGGTTCCGTCGGAATTGATCTTGAAGGCCGCGATGCCAGTCGTTGTGCTGCCTGAACCACACACCGTTGGGCTTGCCGTGATGATCGTGTAAGCGTACTGTCCTGCCGGGTCGACTAGAAGGGTCGACGGAATGCCGTTGAGCACGCAGGTCTGGTTCCCAGTGTCCGTCGGAGAGTTATAGACGGTGGCCACGCTGCCGCTGCTCAGGCTGAATGTGAAGGTCTCCAGCAAGCCCGAACCCTGACTGCTCACCAGCATCAATCCATCGGAGGCCGGATTATATGCCGTCCCGCACGCTGCCAGCACGGCGATTGCAATCAGCACCAAGAATCCGAGCAGCCACGCGAATCGTTTCGACATTCTCCGCCTGATCTCCTGTGTTTTTCGGGGATTGCGTCTCGGGATCACACACACTCACGGCCGTCCCGTCGGCCGGGTTCCATCTGCATCTCAAAAATGCGGGAAAAACTCAACCCATGTATGTATCAGGAATCCCGGGTAAGAGCAAACTCCCATGAGACTTATTGGAACCGCAACGGCGCTCAGGAGTTGCCCGGCAGCACGCCCCTGACAGTATACGCAAGGATGCCGTCAGGCGTCAGGCGTTACGCTTCCCGAATGGTCGCAACCGGTTCGGGCAACGTAGTCACCCGCGGTGTGCGGGAAGTTAAAGGCAAGCGAATCTCGATGCGGAGGCCGCCCTGCCCTCGGTTATGGGCCGACACCCGGCCTCCATGGAAACGGACGGCTCGTTCGGTAATCGCCAGCCCCAAGCCGACTCCTCCGGTTAGCCGCCCTCGGGCGTCGTCGATGCGGTAGAAGGGCTCGAACAGCTTTTCCAGGCTGTCCGCCGGAACACCCGGCCCGGAGTCACTGACTCGTAACACTGCTTCTGTCCCTTTGCTGCCTTCTTCGCGAGCCATCTCGACTTCGACCGTCGTCCGGTCGTGGGTATAACGAATAGCATTGCGCACCACGTTTTCCACAGCACTGTGAAGCAATGAAGGATTGCCGCACACTCGCCAATCCCCGTCGGGGATCACGGTATGAACGTGGCAGTGGCGCGCTTGCGCTTCAAACTCGGCGTCCTCGGCGACGCTCGTCACCAATTCGTCGAGCGCCACTGGCGTCTGCGGCACCTGCTGTTCTCCATCTTCCAGCCGGGCCAGGGTGAGGATGCGCCCGATGAGCTCGTTCAGCCGGCTGGCCTCGAGCTCAATCCGGTCGAGCATGTCGCCGCCGGCTGCATCGGAACGCTGCCGCGCCAGCCCCAGTGCGACATTCAGCCGCGCCAGCGGAGACCGCAGCTCGTGCGAGATATCGTTCAGCAGCCGGGACTGCGCTTTCACTAAGGTTTCCAGCCGCTCCGCCATGGCATCGAAGTCGCGCATCAGGCCGACCACTTCGTCTCGCCCGCGGGTCACCCGAGCTCCCGTACGGGCAGTCAGGTCTCCCGCTGCGAGTTGCCGCGTGGCCGTCCGCAAACGAACGATCGGCTTGGTCAGATACCACGCCAGAAAATAGCAGACCAGCCCCGATGTGATCACCCCGATGATCAATCCCGTCATCGGCATGCCCCGGGGACCAAGGAAGACTCGCGGTCCGGGAGGTAATCCCATGACCAGCGTGAAGTAATGCTGGCCATCTGAGGATGCGCGCGACTCCTTCAGCACCTTGGGCATGGGGATAATGAATCCGTCATGCGGAGCGGCCGAGCCGCTGTTCAGCATGCGGATCGCCCAATCCGGAGCGCCGCGCCGCGAGACTTCTTCTCCCTGGTCGTTGAACAGGTAGGCCCGCACATGCTGCGTCGCCTGCAGGTTATCGAGGTATTCGCGGACTTTTGCCGCTCCTCCCTGCTCATAGGCGCTTACCGCGTCATTCAATGCGGTGGCGCGCAACGCTTCCCAGGAGGAGCCACGCGGACGAAATGCAAGCGTGACCACGATGGCCAGCACCACGAATAGCGCCTGCGCCACCCAAAATGACAGGAAGATCCGAACAAAAAGGCTTTTCACGCTGTGCTCGCTGCGCTCCTACGGGACTCGGGACTTCTCTCGCGGACGGGCAAAAATATATCCTACCCCACGAACCGTCTTGATGTGCTCATCGTTGTCGGTATCGCCGAGCTTCTTGCGAACCTTGCTGACATGCATGTCGATGCTGCGGTCGAACGGCGAGAACTTCCGGCTCAGCACGGCGTTGACCAAACGCTCGCGCGGCACGACCCGGCCCGCCTCGCGCAGCAGAACTTCCAGCAGGTTGAACTCGACGGAAGTCAGGTCGAGCGGCTTCCCGTCGAGACGGACACTGCGCGTCGCCGGATCCAGTTCCACGTCTCCCACCTGAATGACATCTGGAGTTGCCCCGCCAGCGCCGTCCGTCCGGGTGCGCCGCAGAATGGCCCGGATTCGCGCCACCAGTTCGCGCGGATTAAATGGCTTTGGAAGGTAGTCGTCCGCTCCAATCTCCAGTCCGACAATCCGATCCACGTCCTCTCCGCGGGCCGTCAACAGAAGCACCGGCAGCCGCGACGTCGCACGAATCCGCCGCAGCACTTCGAAGCCGTTGATGCCGGGCAGCATCACGTCGAGTACAGCCAGGAGATATTCGCCGGCAGTCGATTTCTTCAGGCCGCTTTCGCCATCGTGAACGCAGTCGACGGTAAAGCCCTCTGCCTGCAGATACTCTCCCACCAGGTTGCAGAGTTCCACATCGTCATCGATGACCAGAATGCGTTCCATTGCCGTCATTTCCATTGTCTACCACAGAGAGAGCGACTCGAAGTAAAGAATTGTCAAACACTTGCAGACGACCGGGGCTGGATCTGCGTTTGACAAAACTTTACTCGGGTTGACTCACTTTTTACGGCCATCTGCGTTGGACTCGTGTTTGTATAGGGGTAAGCAAAGTCCCGAAGTTGGGGAAAAACTGGAGTTTCCAATGAAATCAATTCTCACGCGTCTGTTGATGGCCACCATGGCCGTGTTTTTGGTCACCGCTCTGGCTCAGTCGCAAACATCGGACGACAATGCCGCGCCTCCGCCGCCGGCCTACGGTCATCGTCACTTCGGCATGGGCGCACCCATGATGGAACGATTCGCCAGCAAGCTGGATCTGACCGATGCCCAAAAAGCGCAGATGAAAACCATCATGCAGAAGCAACGTCCTGCGATGAAGCCTCTGCTGCAGCAGTCGCGGGCGATCGACGAGCAGCTTCGTCAGTATGTGGAAGGTACCTACGATGAAGCGAAAGTCCGCACCCTGGCTACGCAGAAAGCCCAGATCGAGGCCGAACTGACGGTGCAGAGGACGCGCGTTCACAACGAACTCTATCAGGTGCTGACGCCCGACCAGCAGACCCAGTTGAAGCAGATGGAGGCTACGCATCAGGCCCGCATGCAACAGCGCATGCAGGAACGCATGAATGCTGCCCCCCCGGCTCCGGATCAGAACTAAGTCCTGACGCCGATTTCCCGCAGTGTTCTCTGCGGAGGGCTCCGGATGATGGAAGCGGCAGAGGTTGGGGCGCCGGCTGGACCTGGCCGGCCCCCGCCGCCAGCTGCGAGAGACGCATCCCCCATGATCGAATCGTATCTTCTTGATGCCGGATGGATGTTCTTTGCGGCCTGGAGCGTAATTGTCGGCGCGGCCGTCGTGGCCGCATTCGGAAAGGACCTGATCCCCGCCCGGGTGCGTGTCAAGTCCGCAACCCAGGGTTCCGCCGCCGATCACCCGCCGAGCCCGGCGGTGCGCTAGGCATACTTCCCCAAAAATTGCACCGCGGCCTGCTAAAATCCCATCTACTGAACTTGCATGTTTCCCAAGCGCTTGCGCCCGCTGCTGCCCTACGTCAAACGCTACCGCTGGGGCTATCTCGCGGGCACTATTTGTGTGCTTCTCACCAACGGCATCTGGATTCTGTTTCCCTGGGTGCTCGGACATGCCGCTGACGATCTTCTCGAAGGTGTAACCCGCCAGAAGTTACTGCAGTTTGCAGGGTTCCTATTGGCCATCGCCGTGGCCAAGGGCGTCTTTCAATTCCTCACGCGCTGGATCGTTATTGGCATCTCGCGCGACATCGAGTTCGACCTCCGCAACGATCTGTTCGAGCATCTCGAAGATCTCTCGTACTCCTACTACCAGCGCCACCGAACCGGCGACATTATGGCGCGTGCGACCAACGACCTGAACGCCGTCCGCATGCTGCTGGGCCCAGCCATCATGTACTCGGCCAATACCATCGTCTACACCGCGGGTGCGTTGGCCTTCATGATCTCCATCAGCCCGAGGCTGACGTTCTACACCTTCCTGCCCTTGCCGGTCGCCAGTATTGTGATCCAGTACTTCGGCCGCAAGATTCATGACCGTTTTGAGAGAATTCAGGCGATGTTCTCCGACATCTCCGCCCGGGCCCAGGAGAACTTCTCCGGAGCGCGACTGGTTCGCGCTTATGTCCAGGAAGAAGCGGAGATCCGGGCTTTTGAGCGCGAGAACAAGGAATACATTCGCCGCAGCCTCAAGCTCGTCCGCCTGATGGGCATGCTCTGGCCCACACTCGAACTGATGCTCGGTTGCGCGGTGGTTCTGGTGCTGTGGCTCGGCGGTCGTGAAGTCCTCGCCGGGCAATCCACGCTCACGCGGGTCACCAGCCTTTCCTCTGCGTTCCCCGGCATCACAACCACACTGAAACTCGATGGCACCATGTCGGTCGGCCAGTTTTTCTCATTCATCACTTACGTGATGCAACTGACCTGGCCTATTATCGCGCTCGGCTACGTGATCAACGTGTTCCAGCGCGGCACGGCATCGCTGGGACGGCTCAACGAGATCATGCTGGAGCAGCCTGAGATCGAGGACGCGCCCGGCGCCAGGAGCCGCGAGATCGAGGGCGAGATCGAGTTCCGCGGCCTCAACTTCGGCTACGATGGGAAGCCTGTGCTGCGCGATGTCAGCCTGCGCATTCCCGCCGGCAGCAGCCTGGCGATCGTCGGTCCGACAGGTTCCGGAAAGACCACGCTCGTCAATCTGATTCCCCGTATCTACGATGCCCAGCCCGGAATGGTCCTGATCGATGGCCGCCCGGTCCGCGAGTATTCGCTGGCTTCTTTGCGTCACGATATCGGATTCGTGCCCCAGGAAACGTTCCTCTTCAGCGACCGCATCCGTGAAAATATCGCCCTAGGGGTCGACTCCGCGACCGACGGCGAAATTCGCAGCGCCGCCGAAGCTGCCAACATTGCGACTGATATCGAGAGCTTTCCCGAAGGCTACGAGACGCTGGTGGGAGAACGCGGGCTTACTCTCTCCGGCGGTCAGAAGCAGCGCACCGCCATTGCCCGCGCTCTGATCCGCAATCCCCGTATTCTGATTCTCGACGACGCCCTCTCCAGCGTTGATACCCAAACCGAAGACAAGATTCTGAATCATCTGCGCGACGTGATGCAGGGCAGGACCACGATTTTCATTTCCCACCGTGTCTCCACCGTGCGCAACGCCGACCGTATCGCGGTGCTCCACGGCGGACGCATCGTCGAACTCGGCACCCACGATGAACTGCTCGCCCGCAACGGCTACTACAGCGACCTCTACAACAAACAGCTTCTCGAAGAAGAACTGGCAGAAGTGTAGATGGCATCATCCCGAATGCCCACGCTTTCATCGGCGGGGCCGAGAGATCTCGTGCGGGACGCAGGCAAAATCTCTCCGCGCTGACGCCGGAAGGGTTACCGGAATCCTTTGCCGCTCGCTGACAACCGGGTGCATCCCCTCCGCTACACTGGTCAAAAGCATGCAGCGCGTCGTCACCGCCGAAATTCTCGACTCCCCGGACTGCCCGGCCCGCGAGGTCGAAAAATCCCTTAGCGATCTATCCCGTATCAATCGCTGGTTCGGAGGGGTGGCCACCACGCGCCGCCTGATCGAGCACGTCGCCGAAACGACCGGCCAAAAAAATTTCTCCCTGCTCGAAGTTGCTGCCGGATTCGGCGAAGTCCCCAAAGTTGCCGCCGAGCAACTCGAGCACGAAGGAATCACACTCCGCGCCACGCTGCTCGATCGCATGCCATCGCATTTGCTGCCCGGCGGGCGCTCTGTTGTCGCCGATGCCCTTGCGCTCCCCTTTCCCGATAGCTCCTTCGACTTAGTCGGCAGCAGCCTCTTTGCCCATCATCTCGACCCGGACGAACTGGTCCACTTCGCCGTTGAGGCCCTGCGAGTGAGCCGCTGCGCCGTGCTGATCAACGACCTGATCCGCCACCCGATACACCTGGCGCTGGTCTATGCCGGCTGGCCGCTCATGCGTAGCCACGTCTCGCGGCTTGACGGGGTCGCCTCGGTCCGCCGTGCCTACAACCCGGAAGAAATGATGCAGATCATTGCAAAGGCAGTTCCGAATCCCCACCGGACAGAAGCCTTCCGGCACTACCTGTTTCGCATGGGCCTGATTCTCTGGAAGTAGCACCCCCTCCGGAAGCTTACCGATTTCGCTCGACAAGGCCTCTCCGAGCCACTAGAATCTCGCCACCACTTGGGGCTTCATTGGGGCTGCGTCCAAGGAAATCTGAGTTCTGCACGTGATCCCCCTCCGGCGAGGATATCCGCGGCCGAGTCTGGCTTCGCGGTCATCAATCAGCCGAATCGCGCGCCGGTCGAGCCTTTTGAGCTTTCCCTCGCTTGCATCCTCTGGGGATAAGTGAAGCCCTTCGAAGAAACGTGAGGAGCAAGTCATGCCAACGCAATCCGCCTCCAGCAACGCAGAGCTTTCCAGCTGCAATCGCCTTCAAACCCCGGTCGATCTGAAATCACCGTCTGCCGCAGCAAGCTCCATCTTCATCTGCGTATTGCTCCTGTTGGCAGCGCTTGGCGTCAGTCCCGCGCGCGCCCAGGGCTACAAAGATCTTTACGACTTTGCGGGCTCGATGGCTCCGTCGTATCCGGCCGTGATCTTCGAGGGGCGCAACAATAATCTCTACGGCGTGACCGCGACCGGCGGCACATCCGGGAACGGTACGATCTTCAGGATCGGTCCCTCCGGCAGCTTCAGCGTGCTCTACAACTTTGACGGCACCCACGGCAGCAAGCCCGTGGGCGGACTGGCGCTTGGGCCGGACGGAGATCTCTACGGCATGGCCGAGGATGGCGGAGCCAATAGTTACGGCAACATTTTCAAAATCTCCATGGCGGGCGCGTTCAGCGTGCTCTACGACTTCAAGGGAACCACTGATGGCGGCTATCCGGTATCGCCGCTGACCCTCGGCTCGGATGGGAACTTCTACGGCACGTCGTACCCGGGCTACGCCTTCAAGGTCACGCCGGCGGGAGCGTTCACCCTGCTGAGCACGATTCCCGGAACCAGCAATGGGGCGCTGGTGCAAGCAAGTAATGGCGCATTTTACGGTGTCACCGAATACGGAGGCACGCACAGCGCCGGGGCCATCTATAAGCTCTTCGGCACTACCGTCACGCTGATCCACAGCTTCGACGGACCGCACGGGTCGTATCCCTTTGCCGGTCTGGCGCTCGGCGCGGACGGAAACCTCTATGGCACAACCACTGCCGGTGGCACATCGAATGCCGGCGTCATCTACCGGATCACCCCGACCGGGACGTATAAAGTGCTGGTGCACTTCGACAATGTAAACACGCTGAACGGTTACCAATCATTCGCGGGTCTGATCTCGGGCGCGGATGGCAATCTCTACGGTGCAACCATCTGGGGAGGGCAATTTGGCAACGGCGTGATCTTCTCCATATCCACGGACGGCGCCTACTCCGTGCTCTACAATTTCGACGCGCCCACCGGAGTTGGAGCTTACATCACCCCCATGCAGCACACGAACGGAAGAATCTATGGCATGACTACACGCGGCGGCGGAGCGGGAAAAGGCGTGATCTACAGTTTCGATGAGGGTCTTGAGCCGTTTGTTCAACTCGTCACCACCAGCGGTCCGGTCGGGCGCTCGATCGGGATTCTGGGGAAGGGATTCTCCCAAGCCACTGGCGTGGAATTCAATGGAACCGCAGCCTCGTTCCACGTCCTATCTGACACTTATATGACTACGACCGTGCCCTCGGGGGAAACCGGATTCGTCACTGTCGAGACGGCCTCCGGACACCTGACCAGCAGCCGGCTCTTCCGCGTGAGTCCGTCGCTGACCGGATTCTCGCCGACCAGCGGCGCCGTCGGCACGACTCTGACGCTGACCGGCAGCGGACTGATCCAGATGATCAATATCACTGTGGGCGGCGTCCCGGTCAGCGTCTATACCGTCAACTCGGACTCACAGGTGACTACCCGCGTGCCGACGGGGGCCAAAACAGGAAAGATCGTAGTCACAACGCCCGGTGGCACCGCGACAAGGAACGATGTCTTCACCGTAACGCAGTGAGGCGCCCCACAAGGGCGGGGAACGTGAATCGCCCGACCCTGATTGTGATTTCTGCGGCGAGGCGGGGTGGAAATATCAGCATCTAGGGGAGGTGCGGGGATTCGGTGCCGCCTGAGGGATTTCAGAGAAGGGAAAGGGCTTTAGCCCGGTCCACTCCTACCGCACCACCAGCACTTCCCGCACGTTATCCCGAGCCAGGAAGAACTTGATCGAAGCGAAGTCGCGGAACAGTGTCTCGATGTGACGGTTATTGAAGACCCGCTGGAGCCGGAAGCCATCGGTGATCGCGGTGTGAATCGCGCCGGTCGGTCCGCGCCGCGTCTCGCGCTTGAGGACGATTCGTTGCATCTCGAGCGTATCTTTGCCGACGATGTGAAAACGGTAGCAGGGAGAATCCGGCCCGGCGTCTTTGGTGTGAAAGAAGGCCAGTAGCATGCCGCCCGGCTTTAACACCGACCACAGCCGGCCCATGACCGGGCGCACGAGGTTCTCATCCAGATAATCGGGCAGGTTCCAGCAGAGGACAAAATCGAAATGCGCCGCCGGATACACGAGGTTATCCGCAAGAAATTTCCGGCTGTCGAGGGTGACGTTTCCCTGCTCATCCCGGATGACCAGCGCCGGGTCGGTGGACGCGACCAGCAGATCTTCGCTGTAGATCTTGTGCGCGCGCTCGGTGAAAAACCGGATGTTTGCCGGAGACGTCGATCCCAGGTCGAGCACACAGATGGGAGTTTCCGTATCCCAGAGGCGCGAAAGCTCGGCCAGCCCGCTCGAACGGCGCGTGAGTTTCTGCGCGGCTTGTTGCATCGCCGCCTCCGAGCCTGCCGATGAGCCGCGAAAAAGCTTCATGAAATTCTGCGTGACGGATGCCATCAATCTAAACTGCCCTGCCGCTTAGAAGGAGTTACTTTCCTGCGGCCCGGTCCGCCTTGCCCTGAATGTCGACCTTACCCTTCAGGTAGGCGCCCTCCTCGATAGAAATGCGCTGCGTGGTGATGTCCCCGGTGACGACCGCCGACTTCTTCAGCTCGACCCGGTCGCTGGCCTGAACGTTGCCCTCCAGCTTGCCCTGCACCACAATCACCTTGGACTCGACCGATGCCTTCACTTGGCCGTTCGGCCCCACGGTCAGGCTGTTGTTTTTCAGCGCGATGCTGCCATCCACCTGCCCATCCACGTAGAGATCTTCGCTGCCCGACAACTCGCCTTTGATTACGACCGATTTGCCAATCTGCGCTAAAGCTCCCGACAATGGTGCACTCATGGAGGATCTCCTTTAAGGAAGCGGGGATACCGCACGACCGGATTACAGGAAGGCAGGTACCGGACGGCCGCGTCGCTTCCCATCGACTATACCCAACCGCGCGAGCAGGCGGCAAGGCCGGGTTACTCGGCTCTCTCCAGAAGCATCTCGACGCATAGATTGCTACACTGACTGAAGCATGGATGACCTTCCAAGGCGTCGGCCAAGCCACAATCCATGGGTCGCGGTTGCCGCTATCCTCAGCTTCCTCCTCGCACCCGCCGCTCGGGCGCAAGACAACAAGCCGCCGGAGATTCCACCCGACGAACTGGTCCGCCAGGCGGTTGCGAATGAAGTCGCCGCCAACAACAACACCGCCATCAAGCACATGTTCCGCTCGCGCAAGCAGACTCCGAAAGGATCGCAGACCCGGCTGTACGTCGAAACCAACGATGCCATGGCCGGGATGCTGATTGCTTCGAACGATCAGCCTTTGACGCAGCAACAGGAGCAGGCCGAAACCAACCATCTGGCATGGCTGGTCGGAAATCCCGACGCTCTCCGCAAGAAACAGGCTCGCGAAAAAGAAGATGCCGACCACACGCTTCGCATCGTGAAGGCGCTGCCCACCGCCTTCCGCTACCAATACGATGGAACCGAAAACGGCACCACTACGATCGGGCGTGAAGGAGATCAGCTTGTCCGCCTGAAATTCTCGCCCAATCCGTCGTACTCTCCGCCCACGCGCGTCGAACAGGTCCTGATCGGCATGCAAGGATATCTTCTGATCGATCCCGAAGAACGGCGCATCGCGCGCATCGACGGGACGCTGTTCAGAGACGTCACTTTCGGCTGGGGCATCTTCGGCCGCCTCGACAAAGGCGGCCACTTCCTCGTCGATCAGGCCGACGTCGGCGATGATGCCTGGGAACTGACTCGGATGAGCCTGAAGATTACCGGGAAGATCCTTCTGTTCAAGAACATCAGCATGGATTCTGACGAAGTCTTTGCCGATTTTCGCCGCGTACCCGACCGCCTTACCTTTGCTCAGGGAGTTGAGTTGCTTGTGGCCGAGCGGGAAAAACTGGCCCGTGAGCGAGCGACGGAAACAAACGCGAGCCGGAAGATGCAGCAGTAGCTGTTACTTCGCCCGCAGCGTCTCTTTCCGTACGGTCAACTTTTCGATCAGATCGGCCTTCACCTCATAGCCAGAACCGGGCCGATCGCGGATCGCGATCATGCCTTGCGGCGAAACTTCCACCTCGGGATCGATGATGTCTTCCTTCCAGTAACGTTTCGATGCCGAAACATCGCCCGGCAAGCTGAAATCGGGCAGAGTCGACAATGCGATATTGTGAGCGCGGCCGATGCCAGTCTCCAGCATCCCGCCGCACCACACCGGAATCTTCTGCGATTGGCAGACATCGTGAACCTTCAATGCCTCGCTGAATCCGCCCACGCGTCCGACCTTGATGTTCACGATGCGGCAGGCGCCAGTTTCGGCGGCGAATGCCGCGCTGCGCGCGCTCACGATCGACTCGTCCAGGCAGATCGCCGTCCGCAGTTCTTTCTGCAGACGCGCGTGATAGTAGATGTCGTCATGCCAAAGCGGCTGCTCGATCATCAGCAGGTTGAATTGATCGAACTTGCGCAGGTGCTCGATCTCGTCGAGCGTGTACGCGGAATTCGCGTCGCAGCTCAAGGTGATATCGGCCCAGCGCGAGCGGATACGCTCCAGCACATTCACGTCCCATCCCGGCTTGACTTTGATCTTGATGCGCCGATATCCGGCCTCCAGTTCAGTCTGAATCTTCTCCAGCAACTGCTCGACTGAATCCTGGATTCCGATCGAGACTCCGCAGGGAATCTCTTCGCGCACTCCGCCCAGCAACTTCCACAACGGCTTCTGCTTCTGCATGGCTTCGGCATCCCAGATCGCGTTTTCCAGCCCCGCCTTAGCCATGCGATGGGAGCGCACCTTCGCGAACAGCGCCGGGCATTCGCGCGCAGATTCGATCTGCCGCCCCAGCAGGATCGGAATCAGGTACTGGGTCAGCGTCGGCCATGCGCTCTCGATCCATTCGCTGCTGTAGAACGGGTCTTCCCCTACCACGCTCTCGCCCCATCCCTCGACGCCTTCGCTGTGAACAGTGATCAGCAGAATCCGGCGGCTGTAGGTTCGGCCAAAACTCGTCTCAAAGAAATGGACCAGCGGCATCTGTATTTCGCGCAGCGTGATGGCTTCGATTTTCATAAGAGTTGCGTTTTAGACAGGAAGCGACACCAGAAGTCTCTTTCGTCCCACTCCGCGCTCCTGATTCCGTTTGAAGGAGTCAGGGCTTCGAGGCATACGACCACTTCTCATCCCATCGCCCCAACAGAAATGTGCCGTCGCCCTTGGCGTTTCGTTCATAGCCAAGAACGGCGCGTCCCGAGGAAAACACACGCAGAAACTGTTCCCGGTTCTTCTCTTGCACCTGCCGGGCTCGGTCACGGCTCTCCGCTGCGGCCTTCCACTCGTAGATCTGGCCCGGAACTTGGATGCTCGATTCAGCCGTGAAGCGCGGATTCTTTCCAGTGCTCAACAGCATCTCGACCCGCTTCGACCGCAGCCACCATTCGGCAATCAGGCGGTCACTCGGCAAGCCGCCCTGCAGCGGCGAGGAAGTAATGCCGTACTGATTGATGTTGTAGCGGCGGGCGATGGCTCCCAGCTTCTCGATATTCAGGTACGCATTCTTGATTTCTAGCGGATCGAAGGTCCACTCGATCAGTTCGACGCCGCGCGCGATCGCATCTTCCCGCTGTAGAAGCTTCAGACGCCGCCCCAAGCCCTCGTTACGGTACTCCTTGCGCACCGCCAGCATGTGCGAGTGCAGATACACGTGGCCCGAGCGTGTACCGGGAATGGATAAGGCAAACCCGACCATCTCCTTGCCTTGAAACGCCGCCATGACCTGGCCGCCAACTTTTTCTGCCACCACGAACATGCGCAGCGGCACAAGCTCCGCATCGGTAAAATTCCAGACCTCTTTCTGCAGCGCGACGCAGGCTCGCAGTTCGTCGAGGCCACAACAATGGCGGATTTCGGTGCTTTCGCTCATCGTTCCGCCTTCTTCGCCCGTTGCCAAAGGGATTCCAGTTCTTCCATCGAAGCCTGATCTGCGGAGCGTCCCACTTCATGCAAACGCTCTTCCATCCATTGGAAGCGACGCCGGAATTTGCGGTTCGTCTTGCGCAATGCCGATTCCGGATCCACTGACAGATACCGTGCCACATTCACCAGCACAAAAAAGAGATCTCCGACCTCCTCCTCCAGGCGCGCCTGCAACGACGCGGGAATCACGGTTTTGCCCGAGCCGGCCACGCCGCGTCCCTGGGGCCGCGGTCCCGGCTCCGGAAACTTCTGGAGATGCTCGCGCAATTCGGCCGTTTCTTCTTTCAGCTTCTCAAATAAGTCCTCGATGTTCGGCCAGTCGAATCCGACACCTGCCGCCCGCGAACTCAGCTTCTGGCCTTCGAGCAGCGCCGGCATGGCGGATGAAACCCCCTCGAGAACAGAGTCTTTCTCGGGTTGCGGAGTCTTGCCTTCCCCGTCGTTGCGGCTCTGCCGTCTCTTGCGCTCTTCGGTTTTCAGCGCTTCCCAATTCCGCTTGACCTCGACCGCAGTATCGGCGCGGACGTCACCGAAAACATGAGGATGGCGGTTGATCAGTTTCTCGGAAAGTCGATCGAGAACATCATCGATTGAGAACGAAGCTTGCTCCTCGGCCATCTCTGCATAAAACAGCACCTGCAACAGCAGATCGCCAAGTTCGCCTGCCAGCTCGGGCCAGTCCCGATTGTCGATGGCCTCCAGCACTTCGTAGGTCTCTTCGAGAGTGTATGGCTTGATGGAATCGAAGGTTTGTTCCCGGTCCCAGGGACACCCGCCGGGGGCGCGCAGCCGCTTCATGATGCCGACCGCGCGTTCAAAACGTTCACCAGTACTCGGCATGAGGGAACCAATGTAAACGACAGCGGATCAGAGTGGCAACGGGGACGCAGCTACTTCCGCCGCGGGCTCGGGCAAGGTGGTAAGATAATCAATTCTGTGCAGGATTCGGGTGAGGCAGCCTTTGCGACATCACTTGAATCGAAGCTAGTTGAACCGAACTCTCTGCTCATGCTGAGATCCCAGTCTCTGAAATCCAACTTGATGTGGCGCAAGGCCTTCGGGTCGACCCGGCTTCTTCCACTGCTCGGCGCGCTGGTCGCATTCGGTCCGGCTGCGTTCGCCCAGGCAGATTTCACCATCCAAGCCGCCGCGTTCTCGCCGGGTGCGGTCAATCCGGGTGGAAGCTCGGCCTCCACTATCACGATAAACACGCTCAACGGCTTCAACAACTCCGTCGATTTCACCTGCGATATTTCCCCGCAGACCACGTCCGTCCCAACTTGCACGATCAGTCCCCCCAGCGTGACGCCCCCGGCCACGGCAGCCGCGACTATCACGACGACCGGCCTCTCCACCCCGGGTCTCTACACCGTCACCATCACCGGAACGGCGAGCGGAACCACGAATTCGCATTCGACACAACAGAACCTGAGCGTCCTGGCCGTTACGCCACAATTCACCGTCACCGTCGCTGCCGCGGTTGCTCCCAGCAGCGTCCATGCTGGCAGTGGAGCCCAGGGCACGATTTCGGTGAATCCCATCAGCGGATACAGCGGTACGGTCACGTTGTCATGTGCTTCGATTACACCGCTGGTAACCATTCCACCGCAGTGCTCGTTTAATCCCCAGCCCTTAACAGTCAGCGGCGTACCCGCGACCTCGACCATCTCCGTTACCACGATCGGTCCGACAACGATCGATTCCCTGCCGCACATCAATCAGGTCTATGGCCTTTGGCTCTCGTTACCGATTTTTGGGCTGGTCGGCATCGGCGCCATTTTAGGCGGAAAACGGTCGCGCGCCGCCTGGAGTCTGTTTGGTCTCTTCATTCTGAGCGGATTCCTTCTGCTCATTCCCGCCTGTTCTACCACCACCACCTTCACGTCCACCAACACCAACGTGAACGGCATCACCCCCAAGAACACCTATGTCTTCACGCTGATGGGAGTCGACGCCAACGGAAACACGTCCAGCAATACGGGCACCTCAAACACGGCTCCGACGGTCACCCTGACGGTGAACTAGAGTCTCGGAAACAATCTTACGTTGGAAAGGCCTGACCGCGGCGGCACACCGCCTGGCCGCCAATTATCTAGGAAGCAGCCCGCCGGGTCTGGCTTTCGATTTCTGCCGCCTGGTGCATGAGGACATCCCGCAGCGAAACCAGCCCTTTTAGTTCTTTGCCGTCGACAATGGGTAGATGGCGGAAGCCGAATTCGCGCATGATAAACAGGCACTCTTCAATGCTCTCATCCGCTGCAACGGCTCGCGGATTCGCCGTCATGACTTCCGACACTGCCGTCGTGCCGGGCGTGCGTCCAACCGCCACTACCCGGTTCATAATGTCCCGCTCCGAAAGGATGCCGACCAGTTCTCCCGTTCGCAGCACCGGCACCGCGCCGACATTGTGCTCCATCATGAAGCGCGCCGCTTCCAGCACCGTGCGCCCGGCATCCACCGAATAGACTTTGCGGTCTTTCACGAGATCACGGAGGGTCTTCATGAATCACTCCTTAGGCGTTAACCAGCCCCGGGTCTTGCCCCATCGAATTTCGGCTATCGAGAAGACAGCAGAAACTTCGCACGGACCCCACGGCCCGGGGTTTGCGGTGGGCAATACTTTATCACAAGCCGGCAGCATGTCCGCCCCAAAAGGAAATCCGTCTCGTTGGCCTCAGTGATAGACCAGATGATGTTCTTCCTGCGGCGAAGAAAGCTCGGCCAGCTCATCTCCTGGCAGTGCGCGGGAGTTCTCGACAGAAACCGCTGTCGCCGCCGGCTGCTTGGCCTTCGCGTGCTTGGTGTATTGCAGAATGGGCAGGAAGGGAAGCATCAGCAGGAACACCACGCCCATGATCCAGAATGCCTCGACGAAGGCCAGCATGGCCGCGTGCTGTTGCAGCATGGCGTACACCGCTGCCAGAGCCTTATGCGAAGCGCTGACGGCATCGGCGCCGCGCGCGTGAAAGTTAGCCTGCATCCCCTGGAGAAGCCGGAGCGTCTGCGGGTCTCCGGCTCGCACGTTGGCCACCAGGTGGTTCTGATGCAACTGCGAACGGCGCGCCAGGAACGTCGTCATGATGGCAATGCCGATGCTGCCGCCGATGTTGCGCATCAGATTGAAGATGCTTGTCGCGTTTCCCATCTTCTCGGGTGAGACTCGCGCCATGGCCAGCGCCATGAGTGGAATAAACAGAAAGCTCAGGGCAACGCCCTGCAGGACCTGCGCCCAGAAAATGTCCCAGAACCCGGCGTAAAGGTTCAGCCCGGAAAGCTGAAACATCGTGATCGACCCCAGGACGAATCCCACCACCAGCAGCCGGCGAGGATCCGTCTTGGTAGTCAGGTGTCCCGCCAGGGGAGTGAACAGCAGCGCTCCGAGGCCGCGCGGCGACAACGCCAGCCCCGAGTTGTACGCTGGATATCCCATCAGCGTCTGCAAGTACAGCGGTAACAGCACCAGGCTCGCGTAGAGCACAAAGCCCAGCATGCTGATGAGAAAAACACCCGCGCTGAACGAGCGGTTTTTCAGTGCGCGCAGATCGACCACCGGATGATCGGTCATCAGTTCCCGCAAGATCAGGGCTGTCAATCCGAGCACGCACGCAGCGGCGAAGAAGCGGATGTAGTCCGACGAAAACCAGTCCTTGCGCTCGCCCGTATCCAGAAACACCTGGAGCGAACCGATGCCGACAGCCAGAAAACCGATTCCCCACAGGTCCACCTTGCCATGGCTGCGCTTCACGTAGTGCGGATCAAAGACGAACTGGTTCATGAGAAACAGCGAGAGAATCCCGACCGGAAGGTTGAGATAGAAGATCCAGCGCCAGGTGTAGTTGTCGGTGATCCATCCGCCGAGGGTCGGTCCGAGAATCGGCGCCAGCAGAATGCCGATGCCGAACGCAGCCATGGCATGTCCGTGGCGCTCTTTGGGAAACGTCTCCAGCAAGATGGCCTGCGCCAGCGGTTGCAGTCCTCCGCCGGTCAATCCCTGCAGCACGCGGAATCCGATCAACTGCGGCAGCGATGTGGCCAGCCCGCAGCAAAGCGAGGTCACCGTGAATCCGGCGACGCAGGTGAGCAATAGTCGCTTCCGCCCAAAGTGGTTCGCCAGCCAGCCCGAAATCGGCAGGATGATCGCATTCGAAACGAGGTACGACGTAACTACCCACGTCCCTTCTTCATTGGTCGAAGCGAGGTTGCCGGCAATATGGGGGATGGAGACGTTAACAACCGTGGTATCAAGAACTTCCATGAACGTCGCCAGCATGACAGAACAGGTGACGAGCCATGGATTGATCGTGCGTTGCGGCCTATCGCTCACAGAAATTGGCCTGGCGGACCAGCAAATCTGCACCGCGTCCCTCTCAGTATGTGGGGGCACGAGTGGGCAATGCTGTGATAGCGGTCACGTCGCGCGTAGCGGGAATCTCAAAGCAGGAAAGGAGGGTTTCGGGAAAAAGTACGAAACTGCAACGGACTGCCCATGGAGGCAGTCCGTCACCCTGCTGGCTTGAATCAAAAGCGGAACTGAGGGCCGAACGTTACTCGCAGGTTGTTGTGGGCGCCATTGTTGAAGAAGATATCGTCCCCGGCTTCAGCCCGAATCCCAATGGGACCGGCAAAGATCTCGAACCCTCCGCCCGGATAGACCGCAAACGCGGTCGTGCCGTTGGTGAGGCCGACCGTATTCGTGAACCCGGTTGGAGCATTCTGGTTGTTGATGCTGAAGTTGTCGAATCCTACCTTGCCCGTAACAAAGAGGCGGAATGGCCCCGATCCGGTCTGGAATTTCGGCCCGAAGAATCCGTGCAGGGTGCGAAACTGCGTATTCACGAACTGTGTCGTGATCCCGTTCGAATAGGTGTCGGTGAAGTTCCGCTTGAAGTCGTATGCCATCTCGGCTTCCAATTGCACGCTCGGGCGAAGGTTGAAGGCCGCCCGCCCGCCGACGCCGATGAAGTTCCGGATGGGGGTGGCATCGCTGTATCGGAAGTAGTCGACAAATGCGCCAACTTCAATATGGTCGCTGGACTGCGCCCTGGCGATCGGGGCCGCCGCGAAGAACAGAAGTGCCGTCGATATCCAGAAAAACCGTTGCAGATTCTTCATTTCCATCTCTCTCCCTCAATCATCGTCTTGCCACACTTCTCCTCCAGGCTGCACAAGGAGGGAGCGGAAAGACGTGGCCGGCAGATTGCCCTACTTGGACGCGATCGGGATTCTGAGAGTTGGTCTGCGAAGACCCTTCAAATTGAGGGAGCGAAACCTGTAGGGAAAAGGCTGTACGGCGCGGCGATTTGGAGCGTCAGAGGACTCTGTGTCAACGTAAGGCGAGATCTGTCGAGCCCTTCTTGTAAAGAAAACGGCGCGGATGATCCGCGCCGCTTCCGGTTCGAACAGACTCCTCGCTTACTGTAGATGATTCGCTTGCGTGGTCGTTGCCTGGGCGGTGCTGGCATCGCTACGCGGCGTAATTGAGACCACGATGAAGTCGCGGTCTTTGTTGTCGAAGTCTTCGACGCGCAAAATCATCTTGTTCTTTTCCAGCCGGAACTGGGCCAGATCGCCCACCGGCAGAAGCACGGCGTGTTTCTCGTCCCGCGGACGGATATGGTAGATCACCTTGTCGGTCTGCAAGACATATTCCTGGCAGAGTACTTCCTGCATCTTGCGCGTACCCGAATCGGTGCCTAGCACATCCGCGGCGAGACTGCTGCCGTCTTTCTCCGATGTACCGCACTTCACCGAGTCCATTTGCAGGAGTTTGCCCGATTGATAGGGCTTCGGTTCCTTGGCGGCGTACGATGCCGACGCAATCAACAGAACGCAAATCGCAAACCTCGACCTCATAGTTGGATTCCCCCAGATGAATTCGACCAGAGAGTTGAGACGGCCGCGCTCGCAGTCTCGTGGTTGTCCAATATTTTCCACGCCGCAACGAGAGAGGACAGGTTACAGCGGTAACAAGCGGAAGGTTACTCGCGGTTTATGCGGGGACGCGGCAACAGATGGATTTCGATGGAAGGGAGCGAGAGAGAGTTATCTTTCCGCCATGGCTTCCAGCGCGTCGAAAAACGCCGGATACGAGATGGCTGCCGATTCTGCTCCGCAAACCAGTGTTTGCCCCTCGGCCCGCAGACCCGCCACCGCAAACGCCATCGCAATGCGATGATCGTTTTGCGAATCGATCTCCGCACCATGCAGGGTCTGGCCACCCGGAATCTTCAGACCATCTGCCAGCTCTTCGACCTGCGCGCCCATCCGGCGGAGATTCTCCGCCACCGCGGCGATGCGGTCTGACTCTTTTATACGCAATTCGCTTGCGTCGCGGACTTCGATTCCCTGCTCGGTATACGGCGCGATCGCCGCCAGCACTGGAATCTCGTCGATCAGCGCCGCCGCATCAGCTCCGGCGATGGTCGCTCCCTTGAGTTTGCCGCCTTCCACCTGCAGCGATCCCACCATCTCGCCGTGAACCTCATCAAGCTGAGTTACGGAAATCTTGAGCCCCATCAAGATCAACACATCCAGAAGTCGCGCCCGCGTCGGATTCATCAGCAGGTGCGGGAGGACTAGTTGCGATCCGGGAAACAGCGCAGCCGCGCACAAGAAAAATGCCGCACTCGAAAGATCGCCCGGCACGCGCGCCTCGATGCCGTGCAGCCGCTGTCCGCCGTGAATGCGCACCTCGCTGCCCGGACCGCGGGTCTTGCGCTCGACTTGCCCGCCAAAGGCGCGCAGGGCGACCTCGGTGTGATCTCGTGTGCGCAAGGGTTCTTCGACACGCGTCTCGCCCTCGGCCAGCAGACCCGCAAACAGTACACAGGATTTCACCTGCGCGCTCGCCACCGGCACCTTATAGTCGATCGCGTGCAGCTTCGATCCCGTGATGCGCAACGGCGGCTTGCCTTCCCTGGAAATGATTTGCGCGCCCATGGCGGTCAAAGGACGGATGATCCGCTCCATCGGCCGCCGCGACAGCGACTCATCTCCAATCATCTCGCCGCTGAATTCCTGGCCCGCCACAATGCCGCTCAGCATGCGCATGGTCGAACCGGAGTTGCCGCAGTCCAGTGGCCCCGCCGGAGCAGCCAGCGACAGGCCTCGGCCCTGCAATTCGATGACATTCCCGCTGCCCTCTTTGCGCTGCCACGTTACGCCCAGCGAACGCAGGCACGCCAGGGTACTGGCGCAATCAGCGCCCGTCGAGTAGTTCTCGATCCGCGATGGCCCTTCCGCGATCCCCGCCAGCATCCCGTAGCGATGGGAAATTGACTTGTCTCCCGGCAATTCCACGCTGCCGCGGATGTTCCTCGCTGGACGGATCACCACCTGCGACACTGTTTTCATCGTGAGATCAATATAGCGGATGGAAAGAACTTTCCGGCTGCTGGGAACTGGAGGCTTTGGCCCCGGCGTCTGGGAAGAGAGATTTTCGGCGCCCTTCAGCCGCGCGGAGCCGTTTCCTTCAGAATCTCCGCAGGAACTTCCCGCATGGTCACGCCGAATTCGAATATCGGCGTCTCCACCCCGCGTCCCCAGCGGGCGACTTCCCAGTGGGCGCGCACAAATTTCACCTCGGGATGCGCCGTAAGGTCGAGCAGTAGCGGGGATTCCCCGCAATAGAATTTCTGCGGAAAGGCCACCAGCGACTTCGCGTCCCAGGCCGCGCCATCGGCCGATCCAAAGATGCTCACATCGAGCGATTCCTGCTCGATGATTCGCGTGATCGCCAGCGTGACCAGGAAAACATGGCCTGACGAGTTGCTCACATCGACGGCCGCTCCGTCGCCCTTCGCACTGACCGTCTGGGACGGAACCAAAACTGTGGGAGTCGTAACTTCTGTCGCTGTCATCATCGCCAGAATTCTAGCAAATTCATCGCGGCATTCGCCGCGGGAAGATCGGCTACCATCACTCCGACGGATGCGGTCCTGTGAACTCGGAGCAGCACGGCTTCTCGGACGGCTTGAACTCCATCAGTTCCACCCGCGTCATATCCGGATCAAAGACGTTGAGCTGCCACTTCCCGTCCCTGCCCATTTGCGAATGTTCCTCGCCATGTGGCTTCCACCCGTGTGACTCCAGCGTGGCCTGCGCTTTCTTCATATCGACCACCCCCAGCGACAGGTGATTCATCACGCCGCTCAACTCGAGGTCCATATGCTGGGGCTGATTCAGCATGTATTCCAGCCAGTCGGTGCCGTTCGGCACCTGGATCGCGACCCAGTCGGTTTCGTTGTCTTTCATGCCGCCATGCCAGTAGGGACGAAAGCCGAGAATCTCGCGGTAGAAATGATCCTCGGCTTCGCGGTGATACACGGCGAAGCCGACGTGGATCATCTGCCGCGAAACCGCCCCGGCAGGCTCAGCTGGCGCTTCCGCTTTGCCATTCTCCACAAACTCAATGTGGCGCCCTTCGGGATCGTCAACCATGAAGCTCAAACTATGATCGGAGCGGCCTTGAATCTGCGACGCCTTGATTCCCTTTTCACCGAGATAACGCCGCAGAGCAACGATGTTGTCGGTGGTGAAGGCGACGTGATCCAGGCGGTCGGTCGATTTGAGATCGGGCGCCGGGCTATAGCCCACCCACTGCGCTCCCACCATGTATCGCAGTGTGCCTCCGGATTCCAGTGGATCAGCGGCCGCCAGACCCAGAATGTCGCCGTAGAGCTTTTTCACGCCATCGGGCGAGGTCGTATAGAACGCGACGTGATCAATTCCGGTGATATGCGGCCGTGATGCGGTTTGCGAGACGGCGAAGGATGAAATCAGCAGGATGGCAAAAGCAACGGGCTTCATGGCGTCCCGATTCTAAAACACAGGACCACCCGCCTGCAGCCCGCGGGACTCACTCTTACCGACCTCTCATGCTTGCGTAGTGGAATTCTGGGTTCTACAGGTCGCCGAGAAACTGTCGCAGCAGCCGCGAGGTTTCCCCCGGCTGCTCCCACGGTGAGTAGTGTCCTGCCTTGGCAATCACGCGCATCTGGCTGCCCGCAATGTGCTGCCGCATCAGTTCCGCCTCATTGATGCCGGTCAGAACGTCTTCTTCGCCCGTAATCAGCAGCGTGGGAATATCGATGGTCTTTAAGGTCTCAACCGAGTCGGGACGTGCGGCCATGCCGCGTTGCACCTGAGCCACGTCATTCGGTGACATTTTGCTCATCATGCGCAGCGCTCCCTCCACCAGGTCAGGGCGCGTCTCGCGCGTCGCCTTCCCCAGCAACCGCGGAACCTGGCTCTCGAAAAACGGTTCGGTGCCATGTTCCAGGACATCGTTGGCAGCCTGCAAGCGTGCGGCGCGGGCTTCTGCGCTGTCGGCAGGCGCTTTGGTGTTGCACAGCGCGAGCGCCGATACCCGGTTTCGATGGGAACGCCAAAATTCGAACAGGATGTAGCCGCCGATCGATACGCCAACGATCGGGGCGCGGCCTACGCCCGCGTCATCCATCACCCGCACCAGGTCCCCCGCATGCTTGTCCATCGTGGCCGGGCCCTCGCCCACGTCGGAGTCGCCGTGTCCGCGAAGGTCGGGCAGGATCACGCGATACCGCGGAGCCAGCGTCTCAGCCACCGGGATCCAGATTTCATGGTGGGCTGGAAACGGGTGCAGAAGAACGACAGCGGGGCCATCGCCGAGAACCCAATAGGCGATCTCGGCATCGCCGCTCTTGATTCGCTGCGGGCTGATGGGCATGAAAAGCGATTAGAACACAGACCCGGTCTCGGGCGGCGAATGCCTCAAGTCCGGGGTCTGCGGTTCGAGGACCAAAGTCGCCGGTCCTAGGGATTCGTCGCCTGCTTGGCACCAGTCGGAGCCAGCAGCAACGGCTCTTCCGGCATGATGATCCAGGCGATGGGATAGGAGAGCAGGCCGATCACGGTTGTGAACGAGGCGATCAGCCATACCACCCGCACCAGGGTTACATCGACATCAAAATACTCGGAGAAGCCCTTGCACACTCCGGCAATCTTGCGCCCCGCGCGCGGACGCACCAGCTTCCTTCGGGCAACGGAACCGGCGACGCGAGTGCCGCAATAGGCACAGACCGCCGCATCATCCTGAATGACTTTTCCGCAATAATTGCAATACATCGCCGGGCCCTCCTGCCTTATGGTACGCAACGCCGGGGCAAAAGTTCCAGTTCCACCACCCTGGGCCGCCGGGCCGGCTAAAAGGCAACCTCGGGGAGACACTCACGGAGCACTTGATGCGCGCCTCAGTCTGTGTTGTACTTCTTGGCTATGGCCGACGAGAAAAGCAATAAGAATGTAATCCTGTGGATTATCACCGTTGTCCTGATCGCGCTGGCAATCTTTCTGTACAAGAGGTAGTTGCAACCTACCCTCCCTGGCCCTAGGGAAAAGCGGCCCCGTGGCGCGCTCATGGTCGAGCGAGCCGCGCACGTCGTGGGCTGCCATCGAAAATCTCAACTTCCATAGGCCATCCGCCCCGGCATCGGGTAAGATACTTCGGCTGCAAGAGAGAGCCCTGTTATCCACATCTCGCGGCAGCGCCTACTCCCTTTCATCATGAATCGCGAATACCACAAGGGTTACAGCCAGGAATTGCATCGAGACATGGAGGCCCTGGTTTTTGGGCATGCCGGAACTCCGGTCCTGGTCTTCCCTACGTCCATGGGAAAGTTTTTCGAGTACGAAGACCGGGGCATGATCGGCGTGCTGGCGCCTAAAATCGAGCGCGGCGAGCTTCAGGTGTTTTGTCCCGACGGAGTGGACACCGAGAGTTGGTACAACAAGGGAGTCCACCCGCGTGTGCGCGTGCTGCGTCACTTGCAATACGAGCGCTATATCCTGCATGAGTTCCTGCCATTCATCCGCTGGAAGAATACCGCCTGGCAGTTGGGCGTGACCGGCTGCAGCTTCGGCGGATACCACTGCGTGAACTTTGCCCTTAAGCATCCGGACCTGGTGACGCACTGCGTGAGCATGAGCGGCGCCTTCGACATTCATCAGTTCCTTGATGGCTACTACGACGACGACTGTTATTTCAACAATCCCCCGGACTATATTCCGAATTTGAGCGATGACTGGTTTCTCGGCCACTATCGACAAATGAAGATCGTGCTGGGATCGGCCGACTGGGATATGTGCCTGGATCAGAACATAAAGTTTTCCGCGCTCCTGAATGGCAAGGCGATTCCCCACTGGCTCGACGTCTGGAATGACAACTCCAAGCACGACTGGCCGCTGTGGATCAGGATGGCAGCAAAGTATTTCTAGAATGCGAGTTTCACCACACAGGACGCATAGGAGATTGAATTCTCTGTGCTCTCAGTGTCGCCCGTGGTGAGATTGTTTAGGAGTTATATCGTGAAAAAGATTGGCCTCTTGTTCGGCATGGAAAACACCTTTCCGCCCGCCGTCGTCGAAAAGATCAACTCCATGAAGATCGACGGCGTCGAGGCAGAGTTCGTCAAAATCGGCGCCATCCGTATGGATGAGCCCAGGAAATACGACGTCATCATCGACCGCATCTCGCAGGACATCCAGTTCTACCGCGCCTGGCTGAAGAACGCGGCCATGCAGGGAACAATCGTGGTCAACAACCCCTTCTGGTGGACCGCTGACGACAAGTTCTTCAACTATGCCCTGGCGCACAAGATCGGCGTGGCGATTCCGCCGACCGTGATTCTCCCGCACAACAAGCATCCCGAAGGCACGACTGACCGTTCGATGCGCAACCTGGTGTTTCCACTGAACTGGCAGGAAGTGTTCGACTATGTCGGATTCCCGGCTTTCCTCAAGCCCTACTCTGGCGGCGGATGGAAGCATGTCTACAAAGTTCATTCGCCGGAAGAGCTTTTTCATCATTACAACCAGACCGGAGATCTCTGCATGACCCTGCAGCGCGGCGTCGAGTTCGACGAATACTACCGCTGCTATGTAGTCGGACAGGAAAAAGTGCACATCATGAAGTACGATCCGAAGGCGCCGCATCACGAGCGCTATGTGAAGGGAAATCCGCCGCCGTCTTCACCGGCTTTGCGCGATCGGATCGAAAAAGACGCTCGGACCTTGTGCCGGGTTCTGGGCTATGACCTGAACACGGTCGAATTTGCCGTTGAAAACGGTGTGCCCTATGCGATCGACTTTCTGAATCCTGCGCCCGATGCGGAGATTACTTCGGTCGGCCAGGACAACTTCGACTGGATCGTCAACGCGGTGGCCGAGATGGCAATCAAGCTGGCGCAGAGCGGCGAGAATCCGGTGAAAGAGTTACGCTGGGCGAATTTGCTCTCGGGGGGGAATTCCGAGCCAAGGCCGGCGAAAAGGAAGGCTCGGACTCCAAAGGAGTAGTCACGTGAGGCACGCCAAAGCCAGCCTGAGGCCAACGAAGCCGAAAGCGCCCCGGAATGTCGACGATTACATCGCGCGCGTCCCGGAACCCGCGCGCACGACTCTCTTGAAGGTCCGCGCAACCATACGCTCTGCGGCCCCGCCAGAGACGACCGAGGCCCTCAGCTACGGGATTCCGACGTTTCGTTACAAAGGCGGGCTTGTGGCTTATGCCGCGTTCAAAGACCACTGCAGCCTGTTTCCGTTAGGTTCGTCCGCGCTTGATTCATTTGCCGAGGAACTCAAGGGCTACCGCGCCAGCAAGGGCACACTCCATTTCCCCATCGACAAGCCTATGCCGGCAGCGCTGGTCAAGAAAATCGTGAAAGCACGAATCGCGCAAAACGACAATAAGAAGCAGGCCTGATTCCCCTTCCTCCATTGATATACTTATCGGGGCCTGGTTCGCGCTGCGGGGGATGTTCATCCCTCGCTATGCCGCAATTACCAGCGGAAGGTCAGATCTACTGCCGAGTATCGCTCGGCTGGACAGCCCGGGGGGCTGCCCCAAAAGAGCCGTTATGCTGCCGACATTCACCATCGGAATCGAAGAGGAATATCAGACCATTGATCCGGAGACCCGGGATCTGCGGTCGCATATTCAAGCCGAGCTCCTCGAAAAGGGAAAGCTGCTGCTGCAGGAGCGCGTCAAGGCCGAGATGCACCAGTCTGTCGTCGAAGTCGGCACCAGCATCTGCAAGAACATCAAGGAAGCCAAGGCCGAGGTTAAGAAATTGCGCCGCGATATCATCCGGCTGGCCCATGAGAACGGGCTGCGAGTTGCGTCCGTGGCGACGCATCCGTTCTCGGACTGGCGGACGCAAGAGATTCATCCCGATCCGCGCTACAAAGACATCGTGGAAGACATGCAGCTGGTGGCGCGGGCGAACCTGATTTTCGGTCTGCATGTGCACATCGGGATCGATGACCGCGAGACCGCGATCCACATGATGAATCACGCCCGCTACTTCCTGCCGCACATTCTCGCGCTGTCGACCAACTCGCCCTTCTGGCTGGGCATGAACACCGGCCTGAAATCCTATCGCTGTAAAGTCTTTGACAAGTTCCCCCGCACGAACATCCCCGACTATTTCCCCAGCTGGGGCGAGTACGAAAACTTCATCAAGCTGCTGATCAAGACCAACTGCATCGATAATGCGAAGAAGATCTGGTGGGACATCCGTCCGCATCCGTTCTTCAACACCATCGAATTCCGCGTGTGTGATATTCCGATGCGCGCCGACGAAACCATCGCGCTGGCCGCCCTGATCCAGGCCACAGTAGCGAAGCTGCACAAGCTGTACACAGCGAATCAGGGATTTCGTTTGTACCGTCGTGCCCTGATCATGGAAAACAAGTGGCGCGCCGCTCGCTACGGACTTGACGGCAAGCTGATCGATTTCGGCAAGCAGAAAGAGGTCCCGGCGCGCGACCTGGTGCGGGAATATCTCGACTTCGTCGACGATGTGGTCGATGAACTCGACTCGCGCGAGGAACTGGAATACATCCACAAGATCGTGGAAACAGGCAGCGGCGCGGATCGCCAGTTGCGCGTCTTCAACGACACCGGAGACCTTAAGAAAGTCGTCGACTACATTATCGAAGAGACGGAAGCCGGACTGGCAGAAGAGCCGGCCGCGCTCGAGAAAGTAGGGTAATGAGTATTCCCGAAGCGAAGGTCGAAGGTCTCACGGCCCGGAAAAACGCCGAGGCCACAGTCCCGCGAAATTCCAGTTCCCTCGGCATTCCATTTGATCCGGAATTCACTCCCGGCGCTTACAACGCAGTCAACGTGTGCTTGCGGGTGCAAGCCAACGAACAAGTCTGCGTCATCACCGACAACGCCACCATCGAGATTGCGGCCGCAATCGCCGCCGAGTTGGAAAACATTGGCGCATCCTATCATCCCTGGATCCTCGAACAACTGGCCCCGCGTCCGCTGAAAGATCTGCCGCGGCAGATTCTCGAAGACCTTGAGCGCAGCCAGGTTTCGATTTTTGCCGTGCAGGCGCAGACCAATGAATTGCGCTCCCGCATTCAGATGACCGACGTAGTCAACCGCCGCAAGATTCGCCATGCGCACATGGTCAATATCAACCGGCAGATCATGCTCGAAGGGATGCGGGCCGACTTCGGACGCGTCGACCGCCTGAGCCAGAAAGTCGTCGAGATGGTCCGGCGCGCCTCGAAAATCCGCGCCAAAACCGCAGCCGGCACCGATCTCACGGCAGATCTGAATCCCGCTTACAAGTGGCTCAAGACCAGCGGCATCATCAGCCCAGAGAAGTGGGGTAACCTGCCCGGCGGCGAGATCTTCACCACGCCCGGGGAAGTGAATGGCACATTCGTGATTGACGGCGTGGTCGGCGATTATCTCTGCGCCAAATTTGGCAGCCTCAAAGAGAATCCGCTCACCGTTCATATGAGGGGCAACCGCTTAACCGAAGCTCATTCGGAAAACCGCGAACTGGAAGACGATTTCTGGAAGTACACCCACACCGACGAAAACAGCGACCGCGTCGGCGAGTTCGCCATCGGCACTAACATCGGCCTGAAAGACCTGATCGGACAGATTCTGCAGGATGAAAAGTATCCTGGCCTGCACATTGCCTTCGGCAATCCCTATGGCGCCCACACCGGCGCCGATTGGGATTCGACCACCCACATCGATGTCGTCGGCCGGAAATTTAACATCTGGGTCGATGATGAACAGATCATGCGCGAGGGCAGGTTCCTCGTCGAAGCATAAACGACAACAGGCAGAGCCGTGACTACCATTTCCACGTCGAGTACGGAATTGCTCGCCAGAGCTTATGCAGCTTTCAACGCTCGCGACCTCGATGCCGCCCTGGCGACGATGTGTCCGGATGTGGTGTGGCCCAACGGGTGGGAAGGCGGCACCGTTCATGGTCACGATGGTGTCCGCTCCTACTGGACCCGCCAGTGGCGCGTCCTCAACCCACACGTTGAACCACTCAGGTTCGAACCGGACGAATCAGGACGCATCATCGTACACGTCCATCAGGTCGCGCATGACCTTGCCGGCATATTGCTCAGTGATCGTATGGTCCAGCACGTCTACGCGTTGAAAGACGGTCTCATTCTCAGCATGGACATCCGCGAATAAGCGCTTCATACTGCCTCACTATGATTCCCTCGTTGCGCAGGCAGTTCAACGCCGCCTTCACCGCCGGGAAATATCGGGCCTTCCTGCGCCGAGTCGACGACCTCTGCGGTGCCCATGTGCAATTCCGGCTTTCTGAGACGCCATGCTTCTTCCCCAAGCCGCTCATCGATCGCATGGCGCACGATGGCGAGGCCCTGATTCGCCAACTCGTTGAAAACGCGGAGTACCGCGCCAAGTCCGATGAAGCTGTCCCGCCGGAGTTTAAGGTTCCGAACGAAGCTCCTCATCCGATGTTTGTGCAGGTTGACTTCGGACTGGTTCGCGGCGCCAACGGTGAGTTGCATCCCAGGCTCGTTGAACTGCAGGCCTTTCCTTCCCTCTATGCCTATCAGGGTCCGCTTGCGCAGGCCTACATCGATGTGTACGGACTTCGGACCTTCCACCTCGGACCTCAGGCGTCGGATCTCAAGTATCTGCTCAGTCGGCTAAATCAGGCTTCTTACCTCAGTCTTTTGCGCCGCGCCATCGTCGGATCGCACGATCCCGAGAATGTCATTCTGATGGAAATCGATCCGCTGCACCAGAAGACCCTGCCGGATTTTCTGCTGACTGAGAAGATGCTGGGGGTGCGCGCGGTCGATATCGTCGATATCAGGAAAGAAGGCTCGCGCCTTTTTTACGATCGAGAAGGCAAGCGCATCCCCATCAAGCGCATCTACAATCGCGCCATTGTCGACGAACTCGAGCGCAAGCATGTGAAACTCGCATTCGACTGGCGCGACGACCTCGACGTCGAGTGGGCCGGGCATCCCAACTGGTATTTTCGCATCAGCAAATTCTCGATTCCCTACCTAAAGCACCCATCCGTCCCGAAAACGTGGTTCCTCGACCGCCTCGACACGATTCCCCACGATCTCGAGAACTATGCCCTCAAGCCGCTGTATTCATTTGCCGGACTCGGCGTAGTAATTGCGCCGACAAGGCAGGACATCGCAGCCATCCCCGTCGACAAGCGCCCCTACTACATCCTGCAGGAGCGTCTGCATTTCGAGCCAGTGATCGAGACTCCCTTCGGAGGCACCAAGGCGGAGGTCCGTGTCATGTATATCTGGATGGACGAGCTCACGCCGGTCCTGACCATCATCCGCATGGGCCGCGGACTGATGATGGGCGTCGATCACAACAAGAACATGGAATGGGTGGGCGCGTCCGCGGGATTCTGGCTCGAATAACCCACTCGCCCGCTCCGCTGCACACTACGGCCTGCCAAAGCCGCGATCTCCTCACGCACAGCTGGCTATTTCTATTTCAGCTTGACGAAGAGCAGTACGAAGATGGCCCAGATTCCCACGGTCATGGGAAATTGCACGACGGCGGCGTCGCGCATTGCTCCTCCTCTGGGCAGAGCGAAAGTCAGCAACATCATCGCGAGAGCAGTCAGCACTCCAACTACGAATTTCCCTTTCGCGTTCATGGTTTGGGTCACCCCTCAGTTAACAGCGTTGCCGGTGTAAACGATTCGCGGCCTCTGCGGCTGCGATTGTACACCGCACTGGGCCCGATTCCGATGATCGAGATTGACGGCTGCGCCGGGAGATTGGCTGCTACGATGAGGCGCGTTCTACCACCGTGGTCTCGAGTTCCAGCCCGTTCGGCCGGGTCAAGAACATCTTTTGGCCTTCGAACCTCACCACCACCCGTTCACCCCTTCCGAACTCGCCGGGGGTATAGCCATCGCACTCGCTGGGCGTATATTCGCCGACGTAGCTGACGCCATCCACCCTCACGACAACCGCGGTCCTGCAGGCCGATGCCGCGGCGGCTTCTGCCCGCACTTCTTTTTCCGCCTGCATCCAGTTTTCGACGTCGCGACCCGGGATCCGGCCATTACGAATGTAAATTTCTTCGGCTCGACGGCGGATGGCTTCCTGTAGATCGTGGGCAGGAGGCGAGGGCCTTGCCGCAGCAGACTGACGAGTAGCGGTATCCATGAAGACGATCTCCTTCCCACAGAAGCCAGTCCGAGAGCCGGCGCCGGTGGGACTCCGATGCGTCTATGGTAGTGCGCCCGCCGGGCATTCGACTAGCGAGATGCCGCACGGAGGGTCTAGTTCCCACTGATTTCGGGAATCGCCTTCCCTGGGTTCCGAAATGGACTCGTCAGCACGGCACCTCCACGCGGATCACCGGCGCGATGAACCGGTACCCTTTTCCGTGCACGGTTTGCAGGAAGCGTGGCCGTTCGCTGTCTTCGTTCAACGCCTTGCGGATCCGCCGTACGGTTTCGTTTATATTCCGGTCGGTATCGACTACCACTTCCTCCCCCCAGATTTTCTGCACGATCTCCTCGCGGTTGACCAGGCGGCCCTGTTGCTCGATCAGCAACTGCAGCATCTCCATCGGGATGCGCGAGAGCTTGCGTGGCTCGCCGGAAAAGCGCAGTTCGTAGGCGCCCAGATCCAGCTCGAAATCTCCCCCGAACAGGAACCTCGTGCTGGAATCCGGATGGCTGGCTTCGAACGGCCTCCCCACTCCGCCCGGGTGTTGGAACATGGCGCGCCTCGCCTTAAACTCCTCAGTGATTCGCGCCATGGTTTCGTCAGAGACGATCGGGCTGAAGCTCTTCGTCGCTTTGCTTTGCATCGTCACTTCTACCTCACTTCAGCATTCACAGGGTGAGCAAAATTCTTAGCAGATAAACTCAGCCTTGGCTGCGGCCAGGGTAATCTCGTGGCCGAGCGTCACAGTGACCTCTTCCGGCTTCGGCTGTTCCCGGGCCGCATCGGTTTCCATCGGCGAAACCCGTAGCCGCAGTCCAGTCCGCTTTCCGCGAATCCACAGTTCGGAAAGGAAAGCGCGGTTGCCATAACGATGAAAGACCAGCCTCGAGGGCGCCTGCACATCGGCCGACGCCACTACGTTGGCCGTGATCGCCTGATAGTCGCGCTTCTCCAGTCCTCGGATTAACAGGATGTCGGAGTCGGAATCCGATCCCAGTACTCGCTCCAGGCGATACCTTCCCGCCGGCATCACGTGGCTCCCCACGATGAACTCGAAGGGAATCTTCACGTCAAACTTCGATCGATCGTCTTCCGCACCGTCGACCGCGCAACACGGCGCTACCGCCACGATCACACAGAGCGTGACCAACGCGAGCGTGCACGCAGTTCTCATAGTTATCGGGCGTGACGGAGAGACTTCGAACGGCTGCCACGGTTTCGGCCCCTGGGGAAAGGTCCGGGCCACCCCCCATCGAACCCGGACCTTCCGTGCGAGAAGCTGCCATAACCCCATCCGGCGATCAATGATCGAGAGATGGAATCCAGGTGAATCGTTGGTGAGTAACTAAGCCGCTGAGAACATTGGACTTGCTCTCGAGGTTCTCTCAACGCCACTTTGCTGGCATCCGTTCGGCCGATCCTGGCTGGTCGAAATATTCATGCCCGAACCGCCTGGAGTTGCTAGAATGAGCCAACTTGCGGGGGTGGGGGATGGGCAGGGCGGTACCGGTATTTCGTTTCGGGCCCTACGAGGTCAAGGCTGACACCCAGGAACTGCATAAGCACGGAACGCGACTTAAGCTGCGGGGCCAGCCGTTCCTTGTCCTCGAAATACTGCTGGAGCACGCGGGCGAGGTCGTAACTCGCGACCAGATTCGCCAGAAGTTGTGGCCATCCGATACCTTCGTCGATTTTGAGCACGGGCTCAACACTTCCATTAAGAAAGTCCGGCAAGTTCTCTGCGATTCCGTCTCGGAACCTCGTTATATCGAGACCCTGCCGCGCATTGGCTACCGCTTTATTGCACCTGTCAACACTGTAATCAGGGAAAATGGCGCAGCGGTCCGCGACGATAGCAGAAAAACCACGCCACCGGAGGGGCTTGAGCAGCCAGCCGACAAGCAATCGGATCTGCAAGGGAGCGCCCCGAATGTCAGGTTCAATCAGTCCGCAATCGCGATGGCCCCGCCAGCCGAACCGTCCGCACAGCCACAGTGGGCTGTGAATTGGCTCCTGGCGGCAAGTATTCTCGCGGGGGTGATTGTGCTGTCGACCGCGATTTCCATTCGTGGCTTTCTTAATGTCCCTGGACGCTGGTGGCACGTATTCGCTTCGACACCCAGGCTGTACCGCTCTCTCGCCGTCCTGCCGCTGCAGAGTCTTTCTGCCGATCCGAGCCAGGAATATTTCACCGACGGGATCACCGACGAAATCATCTCCGATTTCGCCCAGTCGGGAGATCTCCGCGTCATCTCCCGCACCTCAACCATGCGCTACAAGAACACCAGCAAGTCCGCCGAACAAATCGGGAAGGAGCTCGGCGTGGATGCGCTGGTGGAGGGCAGTGTCGAGCGCGTCGGCAGCCGCATCCGCGTGCGCGTCGAGTTGATTGACGCCTCGAACGACCGCAATCTCTGGGCCAGGATCTACGACCGCGACTTGAGCGACGTCCTGATGCTCGAAAGCTCCGTAGCCAACGACGTTGTCGAGGAAGCCCGGGGAAGAATCGGTGCCTCCGCTCCCCACAGCCCGGTTCTGCATGCGGTCAATCCCCAGGCCTATGAGGCGTATCTCAAAGGCCGCTACTTCTGGAACAAGCGATCCTCAGAAGGACTGACCAAAAGCATCGATCTCTTTCAGCGCGCCATCGCGCTCGATCCCAAGCTTGCCGTAGCCTACGCCGGTTTGGCGAATGCTTACTCCATTCTCGGATCGGATGTTCTGCCCGCTCAGGTGGCACAGGCTCGGGCGCGCGAAGCTGCCGCGAAAGCCATCGCGCTTGATCCCTCGCTGGCCGAGAGCCATGCCGCCATGGCCCTGGTGGCCTTCTATTACGACTGGGATTGGCCGGTCGCTGAGCGCGAATTTCAGACCGCCCTCCGCTTGAATCCCAACTACGCCACAGCCCACCAGTGGTACAGCTATTACCTTGGCGCCATGCGGCGTTTTCCGGAAGCCATGCAGGAGGCACAACGCGCGCGCGACCTCGATCCGCTGTCTCTTTCCATCAATTCCACGCTGGCAGGGGAGTACATCGGCGCCGAGCAGTACGACCAGGCTGCGACCATCGATCAGAGAATCCTCGAAATGGACCCCAACTTCGTTCCGGCTCACCTTTCTCTGGCCATGGTCTACGAAGGCAAGAAGATGTGGCCGCAGGCGATCGAAGAACTCAAGAAGGCGGTCGACCTCTCTCAGAACAGCGCCACCCCCCTGGCCGCGCTGGCTTATGGATTTGCCCTCGCCGGCAAACGCACCGAAGCGCGCCGGATTCTGGACACTCTCGAGGAATTATCGGCGCAGAAGTACGTCTCTTCTTTCGAGGTGGCCAAAACGTTTGTGGCAATCAACGACTATGGCAACGCCTTCCGCTACCTGGAGAGGGCCTATTCCGAGCACGAGAGCCAGATTCCTTTCCTCAACGTGACCAAGGCCCTGGCCCCGCTGCAATCCGATCCGCGCTTTCATGATCTGGTGAAGCGCGCCGGCCTTCCCGCTGCGTAGCCCTACGGGTGCTTCAGGAATCGGGAATAGAAGGCTACAAACACCAGAACGATTCCGATGTTCACCATCAGTCGTTCCCAGAGATGGTTCCTGAAGATCAGGGCATCTACCGCGACAATGACGGCAACCATCACCACAACATAAGACACGGCGATCATCGGTTTTGCCATTGTGATTGTAAGGTGAGGACCTGGGCGAAGGGGTTGCGTTCAAGTTTGGGATTTCAGCGCGATCAGGATTTATAGTCAGGCGGTGCGAATCTCACCGGGTAGAAACCGCTTTCGCCACGCAATCATCGCCATCGGATTGTTCCTGCTCTTCGGCGGCTGCATGGCGGCTCTGGCAGGAACGATGTTGATCTGGCCGGCAACGGCCCTCGATCGGTTGTGGTCGCTGAATGAATCGGCTCATGCGGAACTCGGAAAAGCCAGCGCGGTTATCGGACCTCTCTTTTGGACGCTAAGTCTAACTCTCTTCGCGGTTGCGGTCGGCTGGTTCAGACAGCAGGTCTGGGCCTTTCGCCTGACGGTCGCCATCTTCTGCATCCAGGTCGGCGGACATCTGGTGAATCTGGCCAGAGGCGACTTCTTGCGCGGCGGCGCGGGTGTCCTCATCGCCGGTGCATTGCTTCTCTACCTCCTGCGCTCCGATATTCGGACAGCCTTTCAGTAGCGCGCTCGCCGTCGTTATGAGCGATCGGACTGCTTAGGTTCTGGGCCGCGAATCGGAGTGGATTCAGACCACGCCGCTCCGGGAGGAATGAAACCCGCAATCCTGTTGACCGAAATCCGCCAGCAGCCTAACATTACGCCGTTCGGGATCGCACCTCTCTCATGATCGGCCAGCAGGTCTCCCATTACCGCATCCTGGGTAAACTTGGGGGCGGTGGTATGGGCGTGGTCTATGAGGCCGAAGACCTCAAACTGGGCCGGCACGTCGCCCTGAAGTTCATCCCGGAAAACCTGGCCGGCGACCCCAAATCGTTGGAGCGCTTCACCCGCGAAGCGCGCGCCGCCTCGCAGCTTAACCATCCTAATATCTGCACGATACACGGCATCGAGGACAACAACGGCCACCCCTTCATCGTCATGGAGAAACTCGACGGCGTGAGCCTGAAGCAGAACATCGCCGGCCATCCCATGGACGTGGAGAAGGTCCTCGACGTCGGCGTGCAGGTGGCCGACGCCCTGGTCGCCTCGCATGCCAAAGGCATCGTGCACCGCGATATCAAGCCGGCGAATATCTTCCTCACCCCCGGCGGCCAGGTGAAAGTGCTCGACTTCGGACTGGCGAAACTGGTTCACAACCTGGGAAGCGACGATGACCCGGGCGCCGACAACTCTCTGACGGCCGTCGGGGTCATTCCCGGAACTGCGGTTTATATGTCGCCGGAGCAGGCCCGTAGCGAAACGGTCGACGCACGCAGCGACCTGTTCTCGTTCGGCGTCGTGCTCTATGAAATGGCCACCGGCAAGAAGCCTTTCACCGGCAACAATTCCCTGCTCACGCTCGATGCCGTGCTGCACTCCAAACCCATCCCCCCGCGCGATCTGAATCCGAAGATTCCCATCGAGTTGGAGGGCATCATCGGCAAGGCGATGGAAAAGGATCGCAACCATCGCTATCAGAGCGCGGCCGAGATGAAATCCGATCTGACCCTGCTAAAGCGCGAGACCGAGTCGGGGCAGATGAAAAGCGGTACCCACACGGCCAAGCTGCGCGCCGCCACCAAGACCTTCGGGCGCAACACGCGCTGGCAGATTTACCTGACGCTGGGGATGGCTGCTTTGCTGGTCACCGTGCTCGCTTCTGTCGGCGCCTGGTGGTACAAGCACCGGGAGATCGCCAACGCCGAGGAGCGCAACGCCGTTGCGGTTCTGCCCTTGCAGAATATGAACGGCGACTTCAACGTGGACTACCTGCGCTTCGCGTTAGCCGACGAATTGACCAGCGTGCTGACCTACTCTCGCTCGCTCGAAGTCCGCCCCTCCTCGGTCACCCGCAAATACGTTGCGCCGGACCTCGACCCCAAGAAAGTCGGCCAGGAATTGGGAGTGGGACGCCTGGTGCAAGGACATTTCATCAAGCAGGGGGATGCACTGACGGTAACGCTGGAGGTCACTGATGTTCCCACCGACCGGCTGCTCTGGGAAACAACGGTGACCGCTAAGTCCGACGACCTGATCAGTTTGCAGCAACAGTTGAGCGCCCAGGTGCAGCATGGACTCCTGCCCGTACTGGGAGGCGGCGGCTCGGTGGAGACGGCTTCGCGGCCCAAGAACCAGCAGGCCTATGACTTCTTCCTGCGCAGTGTCGCTGTTCCTCACGACCCGGCTCCCAATAAGGAAGCCATCAAGATGCTCGAGTGGGCAGTCGGCATCGATCCGTCTTACGCTCCCGCCTGGGAAGCGCTGGGCCAGCGTTATTACTTCGATTCGCTCTATGGCGGCGGCGGCGAAGAGATGTTCCAGCGCTCGAACGCCGCTTATGAGCGTGCGGTATCGCTGGATCCGAATCGGGTCATGGCGGCGAGCAACCTGATCACCAACCGCGTCGAGCGCGGCGAACTGGGCCGCGCCTATGATGCTGCCACCGACCTGGTGCGCCGGCGCCCGCAGAGTGCCGATGCCCACTTTGCCCTCAGCTATGTGTATCGTTACGCGGGCATGCTGCCCCAGTCGACCCAGGAGTGCAACACCGCGCGCGCCCTCGATCCAGGCAACTTCGCTTTCCGCTCCTGTGCCTGGTCGTTCCTCGAAATGGGCAAAACCGACCGCGCCATGGACTTCGTGCAACTGGATGCCGGCTCGGAGTGGGCAGCCTGGGTCACCCCGTACATTTATCTCGCTGAAGGCAATGTCGCCGAGGCCCGCACGGCCGCTAGAAACATGGGCAAGGCGCCGTCCTATCACCGTGACCTGATGGAGGCCTGTACCGCCGCGCAGCCCCCTCCCGATTTGGCCAAGATCGTGCGCGAGGCCGAATCTTCAGTCATGATGGAACCCGACGCCGAAGCCTGGTATCACGTCGGAGCACTGATGGCGGCCTGCGGGCAAAACGAGCCGGCGCTCCGCCTGCTGAAGGCCGCAGTGCAACAGAATTACTGCGCCTACTCCGCCCTTCTGGACGATCCTATGCTGAAGGCCTTGCGCAAGGAGGCGGCGTTCGACGAAGTGCTGACCGCGGGAAGCAACTGCCAGAACACTCTGAAAGAAGGACGTTAGTCGCGTTGGCTGCACCCCGCAGTTTTTCAGACTATGCCAAGACTCACACGCCGCGACCTCATTAAGTCCTCGTTCGCCGGCGTCGCCGCGGCCGCCATTCCTTCATCCGCCGCCATTCTGGATTCACTCCCGCGCAAGGGACATATCCACCAATCCGTCTGCCAATGGTGCTACCCTCGCATTCCTCTCGACCAACTGGCGGAGTATGCGGCGAAGATCGGCCTGCGCGGCGTTGATCTGCTTCAGCCCGACGACTACGAAATCCCCCGCCGCTACGGCATCATCTGCACTATGGGATACGCGGGCGGCGGCGAGATCTCCAACGCGCTTAACCGCATCGAGAACCATGCCGCCATTGAGCAGGGATTTCGCAAGAACATCCCGCTTGCCGCCAGGGCCGGCGTGCCCAACGTCATCACGTTTTCCGGGAACCGCAACGGGATGTCGGATGAGGAAGGCGCGAAAAACACGATCGCGGGCCTGAACCGCGTCAAGAAAATCGCCGAGGACCACGGGGTTACCGTCTGTCTCGAACTGCTCAACAGCAAGCACGATCACCACGATTACATGGCCGATCACACCGCCTGGGGCGTCCGCGTGATGCAGGAAGTAAATTCGCCGAATGTGAAGCTGCTTTACGACATTTACCACATGCAGATCATGGAGGGCGATCTCATCGACACCATTCGGCAGAGTATCCAGTGGGTCGGCCACTTTCATACTGGAGGCGTTCCCGGGCGCCATGAGCTCGATGGAACCCAGGAAGTCCAGTGGGATGGCGTGATGCGCGCCATTGCCGGCACCGGATTTCAAGGTTACGTCGCTCATGAGTTTCAGCCTACAGGCGATCCGCTGGTTTCGCTGGGGAAGGCTGTAGATCTGTGCGACGTATGAAACAATTTGCGTCAAACCGCCCTCAGGCCCCATCCTTGTAGGGTGAGACATCTCGAACCTCCCAGCCGGTTGCGGCCGGCGCGCCGCATCGCTGTCTTAGCTTCTCCACGGCTGCATCTCTCCGGGCTGATGTTCGCAGCGCTCCTTATGATCTTTGCTCTTACTGCGCCGGCGCAGGCTCCGTCCGACACGGCGGCCTCTGCGGCGACCGCCCGCTTTGACACTCTCGACGATGCCCCGGGCCTGCTCTACGAAGGCGTTCCCGCCGATATTCCGCAGGACCAGGGAATGGCCGGCTTGCGGCTTGAACTGTTGCGTCTGGGAACCTCTGCGCGCCTGATGCAGGTGGTGGCACACCCGGATGATGAAGACGGTGGCATGCTCACTCTGGAATCCCGCGGTTATGGCATCAGCACGCTGCTAATGACCTTGAATCGCGGCGAAGGCGGCCAGAACAAGCTCGGCAGCAATCTGTCGGACGTGCTGGGCGTCGTGCGCTCGCTGGAACTGCTCGCCGCCGATCAGTATTACGGCGTGCAGGAGCGCTTCTCGCGTGTCGCCGATTTCGGATTCTCCAAGAGCGCCGAAGAAACGTTCGCCAAGTGGGGCGGCCACGACGTCGCGCTCGCCGATATGGTGCGCGTGATCCGGACCTTCCGTCCCGATGTGCTCATCGCCCGCTTCTCCGGAACGCCCCGCGATGGCCACGGCAATCATCAGGCATCGAGCATTCTGACGCGGGAAGCCTTCCGCGCGGCTGCCGACCCGAAGCGTTTTCCTGAGCAGATTGCCGAAGGACTCGAGCCCTGGCAGGCCAGGAAGCTCTACATTGGCAACGTCTGCGGCTTCGGCGCCATGACCTGCCCAGATGAAAACTGGACCGTCCGGTTGAATACCGGCGAAAAGAGCGTGGAACTTGGCATGTCCTACGCCCAGTTCGCCATGCAAGGCCTTCGGCATCAGATGTCGCAAGGCGCGGCCAACTGGTCAATTCCGGCCGGTGACCGGTATACCTTCTACAAGCTGGTCGACTCCGTCTTGCCTCCCCCGGCGGACAAAGACGGGCATGAGAAGAGCTTCTTCGACGGCATTGATACCAGTTTGCCAGGACTCGCCACCGAACTCGGAAGTGAAGAGACGAAAGTTCCGCGGCTGAAGGAGGAACTGGACAGAATTGAGACGCAGGTAGCCCAGGCTGCTGAGGAAGCAAAAGGAATCGACGCATCGCCCGCATCCGGCGCACTGATTAGAGTCGTCGCCGGTCTGGATCACGCCAGCAGCGAGGTTCAGGCGAGCGCTCTCAGCCCCGCGATCAAGTCAGACCTTCTTGCTCGCCTCGCAGAAAAGCTGCAGCAAGCTGAAACGGCGCTAAATCTCGCTCTCGGGGTTAGTTTGACTGCGGATGTTTCCTCCGACGGCAAACCCGACGTTCATCTGGTCAAAGAAGCCGACGCACTAACTGCGGTTTCGCCGGGCCAGGAATTTCTGGTGCACCTAACCTTCCACAATGGCTCGAAACAGCCGATCGTGATCGATCACATCAAGCTCGAAGTCCCGCAGGGATGGAACACGATCAACGGCAAAACTCGGCCGGAGACCGTCCAGCCAGGAGAAGATCTGCATGCAGACTTCCGGCTGCGCGTGCCGAACGACGCTGAGTACACGAAACCTTACTGGCATCGCGACAACCCCGAGACCGACAGCGTCAATCACGTTGACAATGAGAAATATGCCACGCTTCCCTTCCCGCCTCCGCCGCTGACGGCGCGGGTTGAGTATTCAGTGGCGTCCTCCGGATCGCGTACCTACAACGGAATCACCGCGGTCGTGGTAACGCCCTTTCTCGACGATCAGGGCAAGGCAACTGTGCGCCCTCTGGCTATCGTGCCGGCATTCTCCGTCGAACTGGAGCCCGGAACTCAGGTCATCTCAACCCACAACGGCTCGATTTCCACCGTCAAGGTCGGCGTGACCAGTAATCTCGCCCGCGAATCGCACGCCACTTTGCGCCTGGAGTTGCCTGCGGGCTGGCGCTCCGAACCAGGGCAGCTGGCGGTTGCGCTGACGCAACGCGGGGAGAAGCAGGACTTCCAGTTCAAGATCGTCCCCGCGGGATTGAAGGAGGGCAGGGCGACGCTGCGCGCCGTCCTCGACTCCGCAGGCCGACAATTTGCCGAGGGATACACCCTGATCACGCGCGACGATCTCGGTGCTTTCTATTATTACGAGCCGGCACGCCAGCGGGTCAGCATCGTCGACGTTCAGGTTCCGCACGATCTGAAAGTCGGCTACATCATGGGAGCGGGCGACGATATCCCGACCGTGCTCACGCAGGTTGGCCTCGGTGTGAGCATGATTCCAGCCGAAAAACTCGCCGATACCGATCTCGCGCAGTTTGGCACCATCGTGGTCGGCATCCGCGCCTACGATACGCAGAAGGATGTGGTCGCCAACAACAAAAAACTGCTCGCCTTCGTCTCGGCTGGAGGAACCCTGGTTGTGCAGTACAACACCAGCGTGGGTGACTTCAATGCCGGCAAGTTCACTCCTTACCCGGCCGAGTTGAGCCGCGATCGCGTTTCGGTGGAAGAAGCTCCGGTCAAGATTCTCGCGCCGGATGACTCCGTCTTTCATTATCCGAACGTGATCACGCAGCGCGATTTCGACGGCTGGGTGCAGGAACGCGGATTGTATTTCATGGATAAGTGGGATGAGCATTTTAAGCCGTTGCTCGCCTGCCATGATCCGGGAGAGGACGAACAGGAAGGCGGGTTGCTGCGCGCCCGGTACGGCAAAGGCACGTATATTTATGCGGCCTATGCCTTCTTCCGGCAGCTGCCGGCGGGCGTCCCCGGCGCCGTGCGGCTGTATGTGAACCTGCTGAGCGCGGGACACGAGAAGCCGTAAGTCGTTGCGAGTATCGTGGTGTCGGTAAAGTACGGCGGGAAACCGCCTGGCACTTGATCCATCCCACGCATGGGCTTTCCAATAAAACCAGACACGAGTTCCCCTAACCTGATCCGCGGCATGGGGCTGGGCAGCGCGACCGCGCTGAACATGATCGACATGATCGGCGTTGGACCGTTTATCACGATGCCGCTCATGATCAGTACCATGGGCGGCCCGCAGGCTATGCTGGGTTGGGTGGTTGGAGCGCTGTTTGCCGTCTGCGATGGTCTGGTCTGGGCCGAACTCGGCGCCGCCATGCCCGGCTCCGGCGGTTCCTACCGTTATTTGCGCGAGACTTACGGCCCACAGAAACTGGGGCGCCTCATCTCGTTCCTGTTTATCTGGCAACTTTCCTTCAGCGCTCCGCTTTCCATCGCTACCGGATGTATCGGCCTGGCCGGATACGCCGCCTATTACTGGCCCGGCCTGGAAACGGTCTACGCGCACCACGAAGCCGCCCTCCACGTGCCCTGGGTCGGAACAGTGCAAGCCAGTTGGATTGTCACTCCCGGAACCTCGATTGCCATCGCCATCTGCCTCTTTACCATGCTGTTGCTTTACCGCCGGATCACCGTTATCGGCCGGCTCTCCAAGATCCTCTGGGTCGGCGTGATGGGCACCATCGGCTGGATCATCTTTGCCGGCCTTACGCACTTCAATGCCGCCAGAGCCTTCGACTTCCCTCCCGGCGCCTTTACTCTCTCGCACGGATTTCTAACCGGCCTCGGCGGCGCGATGCTGATCGCCACCTACGATTACTGGGGCTACTACAACGTCTGCTTTCTCGGGGATGAAATCGAGAACCCGGCACGCAATATTCCGCGCGCCCTGTTGCTTTCCATTCTGCTGGTGGCCTGTCTATACATCGTGATGAACGTCTGCATCCTCGCGGTCGTGCCCTGGCGCGAGATGCTGCAGTCGGGACAAAACAATAACCAGCTGTACGTCGTGTCCCTGTTCATGGAGCGGATTTATGGCAAACCGGCCGCGCGGCTGGTGACCGCGCTGGTCATGTGGACCGCATTCGCCTCGGTGTTCTCGCTGATGCTCGGATACTCCCGCGTTCCCTACGCCGCGGCGAAAGACGGCAACTACTTCCGCGCCTTTGCCAAGATCCATCCCGTTTACCGGTTTCCATACGTCTCGCTGCTGGCGCTGGGCGTGGTTGCCGCCGCGTTCTGCTTCCTCCGGCTGAAAGATGCCATCGCCGCCCTGGTTGTCATCCGCATCATCGTGCAATTCCTCGTGCAGGCCATCGGCCTGATCGTCTTGCGCATTCGACGTCCCGACATGCCACGCCCATTCCGGATGTGGCTGTATCCTCTGCCCGCGCTGGCGGCCAGCGCGGGATTCCTGTTCATCCTGTTCAATCGAGAGAATTGGCAAAAAGAGGTCCGCTACGCCGCATTGATATTGATGGCGGGCGTCGTGATCTATATGATTCGGGCGTGGAAAGAGGGCACCTGGCCGTTCGCCGCATCGGCCAACGCCCAGGGAGTCCAATCTTGAACAAAATGGGAGAGCCTTCCATGAGAAGAGTTTTGGCATGCCTTGCCTGCGGAGTGTTGGTGCTGACCATCGCTGCCACCGCACAAATGAACAAGCCGAAGGAACATCGCACCGTGACGCAGATCCTCAACGGCTCGGTCAGCAATCTGGAGAATGAGTTCGTTCCCGCTGCCGACGCCATGCCGGAAGACAAGTACGGATTTGCCCCGACCAGCGGCGAGTTCAAAGGCGTGCGGACTTTCGCTCAGCAGATCAAGCACGTGGCTGCCGTGAATTACTTGCTCGGCTCGGCAATTCTGCAGGAAAAACCGCCGGTCGACATAGGCGGCGAATCAGGCCCGGCCTCGATGACGAGCAAGGCCGATATCATGAAATTCCTGAAGGACTCGTTCGCCTACGTGCACAAGGCCATCAACACCATCGACGACAAAAACCTGATCGAACCGGTCAAAAGTCCGTTTGGTGAAGGCATGGTGAGCCGCCTTGGGCTGGCTGCGGGCGTCAGTTCCCACGGTTTCGATCACTACGGGCAGATGGTCGAGTATCTGCGAATGAATGGAATCGTGCCGCCGGCCAGCCGGTAGCCAAAGGCGGAAAGCACCGGGTGCTTAGCCGAGCGCAGTGAACCGAGCCGTCGTCTCGGCCATCAGGGCGCGCCAATGCTCGTCGAAGGTGACGTGGGGTTCTTTCACGAAGCGCGCAGGATACGAATCGAGCGCCCGGAGAAAGTTCTCCATCTCACGGCGCGCCTGCTCATTCCCCGCCGAACGTGTCGCTCGGGCAACTTTTTGATGCTTCGTCATGGCTGCTGACCGGCACCGCCTCGCACGCGCAATGAAGCGCGGGGACGAGCGTGCCGTCTCCTCTAAGAACATCCGGCTCATGATTATCTTTCGGTGGGGAAGGGCTCTAAACTAGCCCCGATCGTTTCTGCCGTAAATGGCACTTCCGGGCTAAGGTGAATGCCGTAGGCCGCAAGACCGGGATTAGCTCTGCGAAGCCCGTGCTCCGCGCAGTGTGATCTTTGTCGAGATCAGTTCCGTGGCCAGTCCGCGCTCCGCGAGGTGCCTCGCCACTGCTCCCCGCGCCTTGGTTATCGAAGCCCCGGGATTGAGGAAGAGCAGCACCGATGGTCCGGCGCCGCTCAGTACCGCCCCCAGGATACCGTCTCTGCCCTTTAGCTCCTGCAATGCCGGCAGCAGCGGACACAAATTCGCGCGATATGGCTGGTGAATGCGGTCCTGGAGAGCGCCAGGCAGAAGCTCGGGCCGTCCCTGCAGGAAAGCGGCCAGCAGCAGCATGGAATTCTGTACGTTCGTGACTGCATCGGCGCGTGAGTATTGCGCCGGAAGCACGCGCCGCGCTTCCTCCGTCGACAAGCTCTCGCGAGGGACGGCCAGTAGCAGCGGCCACTTTCCTTTCGGCCGGACCGATACTACCTGAGCCTCGGCTTCTCCGGACATGCGCGCTACCGTGAAACCGCCCATCCAGCAAGCGGATGCATTGTCAGGATGATGTTCCCGGCGCGAGGCTTCGCCGACAATCTGCGCGTCACTCCATCGCAACCGGCCGAAATGAACTGCCAGAGCGATTCCTGCCAATCGAGCGGCTGCGGAGGAGCCGCAGCCCTTGCCGATGGGAATCTCGTTCGCGATGCGAAGTGCCAGCGGTACAACCGGCCGGGCGCTGGCCTGCAGAACTTCGCGGTAGGTCTCGAGGATCAGGTGGTCTTCCAACTTGCCGCAGATGTCGGAATCGCGCCCGGACGCGCGAATGGAAAACTCCGTGGCGTGGCGAGCATCAATGCGAATGTAAAAATCCATCGCCAGCGCGGCCGCATCAAATGCCGGGCCGAGATTGGCCGACGTCGCCGGGAGCGCGATTCGCAGCGGACGCTGCTTCAGCGTTTTCTTCTTCGATAGCTTGTTCGGTCGCATGGTTTCACTCAGGACTTCTCCGCTCGCTCCAGCGCTCCAAGCACCGCATCCAGCGTGGCATCGAGCACGACCGGCGGCCGGCGCAGGGACGCCAGTTCCGCGCCACTCTCCCCGGCGATCGCGTTGAAGAGTTCGCCGCGATGAAATTCAATGGTGAAGTCCGGATCCTTCAGCAGATTTCCCGTCAACACCAGCACAACGGTTTCGTCGGGCCTCACGAACTTCTGTTGGACCAGTTTTTTCAGGCCGGCCAGAGTCACGGCAGACGCGGGCTCGCATCCGATTCCTTCCGCTCCGATTTCCGCCTTGGCTTGGGCGATCTCGATTTCTGTCACCTGTTCGCAAGCGCCGCCAGTCGCCCGGATCACGTGCACCGCTTTCTTCCAGGAAGCCGGATTTCCAATCCGGATCGCGGTAGCCCGCGTCTCCGCGCGCACGCTGACGAGGCGTTCGCCGTTGGCCTCGCGCAAAGTGCGCAGCAACGCGTTCGCGCCCTCCGCCTGAATCACCGACAATTTCGGCAGGCGGGAAATCAGCCCGAGTTCCCGCATTTCGAGCAACGCTTTCCCGATGGCCGAACTGTTGCCCAGGTTGCCTCCAGGCACAATGATGTGGTCCGGGGGCTGCCAATCCAGCTGTTCCAGAAGTTCCAGCGCAACCGTCTTCTGCCCTTCCAGCCGAAACGGATTGATGGAGTTCAGTTGATATACCGGCGCGCGCTGCACAAGTTCCTGCAGCAGCCGAAGACATCCATCAAAATCAGCGCGCAACTGGCAGGTGAGAGCGCCATAGTCGAGTGCCTGGGACAACTTGCTCCACGAAATTTTTCCCTCTGGAACCAGCACGAGGCTTTTCATCATGCCGCGCGCCGCGTACGCCGCCATCGACGCCGAGGTGTTGCCGGTCGACGCGCAGCCGACCCAGCGGAATCCGGCTCGGCGGGCGAAGGTCGCGGCCACCGTCATCCCGGTATCTTTGAAAGAACCTGTCGGATTCATGCCTTGATGCTTCGCCAGCAGCCGTTCGACGCCCGAAAGCCGCGCGCAGCGCGGCATTTCATACAACGGCGTATCCCCTTCCCGCAGCGTGATAGCCTGCCGGTCGTCGTCGAGGCCGGGCAGCAATTCACGGAAACGCCAGACTCCGCTTAAGTCGATCGCATTCCATCCCAACCGCCGCTCCCGCCACGTCGTTTTCAACGTCTCAGCCTTCGGCTTGGCTTCTTTCCATCGCGGATAGGTGATTTCCAGCAAGTCGCCGCATTGCTGGCAACGGAAATCCTGGCTGGCCGTGTCGCTGAGATCGCCGCACGCGATGCAGCGGAAGCGAAACTCGGCTGGACGCACCGGCGGCGCGAAGGTCGAACTCGGAGGCATAGGTCGGTCTATCTCTTCTCCCGCAGATATTGGTCTGTCTTGTTGATCCAGTCGGCCCGTGGCGGCGCAAAGACATCGAGGTCCACCGTGTCTTCCAGCGCCTCGGCCTTGTGCGGCATGTGCGAGGGAATGCACAACGTCTCCCCGGCGTGGACCACGATTTCCCGGCCATCGATCCAGAACTTCAGCGCGCCTTCCAGGATGTACGTGACCTGCTCGTTATGATGGCTGTGCTCGGGAACGATGCATCCTTTCTTCAGGAGCACGCGGGCCAACATGATTTCCTGCCCGACCACGAATTGCCGCTGCAGCAGCGGGTTCAGATCTTCGAGCAGCACGCTGTTCCACGGAATGTACTGCAGCGCCGCTTTCGGTGCCGCCGCTTGGGCCGCCGCTCGTTTCGTGCGAGTGCGGGACTGCCCGAGCTTCGCCTTCGCCCTTCCGGTTTTCTTTTTCGCCTTCTTCTTCTTCGCCATAGTGTCTAGCCTGTGACTCTCGTTGCTGCTTCACAAACCTTTATACATGCCGCCGTCCACCAGCACCGTCTGGCCGGTGATATACGAGGCTCGTTCCGACGCCAGCCAGACGATGGTCTCGGCCAATTCCCTCGGCTGGCCGAGCCGCCGCAGCGGAACATCAGCCGCCCACGCATCGAATATCTCCTGTTCGGTTTTCCCCGAATCCGCCGACCGCGCCTTGGCCAGTTCCTTCAAGCGATCAGTCACTGTGAATCCCGGACCTACGTTGTTCACCAGGATTCCGTCTTTGCCAAATTCATTCGCCAGGCTCTTGACCAGCCCCACCACGGCGGACCGCACCGCGTTGGAGAGCACCAGATCGGCCACCGGCTGCTTGGTCGTGATCGAGGTGATGGTGATGATGCGCCCCCATCTCTTCTTCTGCATAAGCGGAATCACTTCCTGCGCGAAATACACCGTGCTGAGAAAGTTCAAATCAATCGCATGACGCCAATCCTCCGATGTCGTTGCCCGGAATCCTTTAGCCGGCGGACCTCCGGCATTGGTTACGCAGATGTCGACTCCGCCGAACCGGCCCACCACCTTCGCCACAAAATCATGCACGGCTTGGGGGTCGCCGACGTCGACTGCGTCGGCGAGGATTTCGGCTCCCTGCAGCGCTCGAATCCTGTCTGCGGCAGCCTCGATCCGCTGCTTGTTCCGCGCGCACATAGCTACGCGACAGCCTTCGGCGGCGAACGCTTCGGCCGTAGCCAAGCCCAGTCCCTGACTGGACGCCGCAACCACCGCGACCCGGTTTTTCAATCCCAGATCCATGCCAGATGGGCGAAGTGGGCATTATAAATGGTGCTGGATTCACTCTCACCAGAGCGGTTAGTCTTGGACGCAGCGAGGCCGCGATGAAACGTCCCAACCGTCGTCCGGAAACCGCCGCAGTCCGCGGCGCAACCGACCTGCAAAAGCAGAATCGCCCGGTCGCCACCCCGATCTATCAAACGTCGACCTTCGAGGTGACCGACAACGACGAACAGCAGCGAGTCACCACCACCGACCGCTACTACACGCGCTGGGGCAATCCGACAATCACCGCCGCCGAGCAGACGGTAGCCGCTCTCGAGGACGTGGAAGCTGCGCATGTCTTCGCCTCCGGCATGGGAGCGATCACCACCACGATCCTCGCGTTGCTCAAGGCCGGCGATCACATTGTGGCCCAGCGCGATGTCTATGGCGGCGTCGCCAAGTTCCTTTCCGGATGGCTACCCCGCCTGGGCATCGAAACCACTTTCGTGGAGACGACCGACTCTGCACAGCATGCGCGCGCAATCCGCCCGAATACGAAGCTGCTGTATCTGGAGTCGCCGACCAATCCCACGCTGCGCATCGTTGACATGAAGAAGGCTGCCGCGCTGGCGAGGGATCATGGCCTGATCAGTATGATCGACAGCACCTTCGCCACCCCGATCAACCAGCGACCGGCAGAGTATGGAATCGACCTGGTCATGCATTCAGGCACGAAGTACCTGGGCGGCCATGCCGACCTCACCTGCGGCGTCGTGTGCGGGCGGCGGGAATTGATGCAGCAACTCTGGGAGACGCGGACCACCCTCGGCAACTGCCTGGATCCCCACGCCGCCTGGATGCTGATTCGCGGCCTGAAGACACTAGCCGTGCGCGTTGCCCGCCAGAACGAAAACGCGCAGCGCGTCGCCGAGTTTCTGAGTCAGCACAAGAAAGTCAGGCGCGTGCATTACCCGTTTCTGCCGAACCATCCTCAGCATGCCATTGCGCGCCAGCAGATGCACGGCGGAGGGGGGATGGTCACGTTTGAGGTCGAAGGCACCGGCGCGGACGCATGCCGCGTCAGCGAAGCCATGCAATTGTTCACCCTGGCCACCAGCCTGGGAGGAGTCGAATCGCTGGTGTCGATCCCGGTGCTCACCTCGCATGCCATGATCTCCGCCGGGCAGCGCGCCGCTATGGGCGTCACCGATCAGATGGTGCGCCTGTCGGTCGGAATCGAGCACGCCGACGACCTGATCGCCGACCTGGAACACGCCCTCGTCAAAATCGGCGGACGGGTCAGCGTTCCCGTGGCGTCCCACGACGAGTCGTAAGGGTCCGTCAGTCGCCAAAAAATAAGCCCGGCCATGAAGGCCGGGCCTTTCAGTTCTGGTCCTACGTTTCGCTCAGAAGAGGAACTTCAGAGCGAGCTGAATAATACGCGCCTCATGGGCCCCGCCCGAATACAAGAAGTTCGTATTGGGGAAGGTATTCGTGCCCGAACCGCTGATATTGGCGCCGGCGCCAGCTTGTCCAGCGATCGGAAGCCACTCTTCGTGGTTGAACACGTTGAAGGCTTCTGCCCGGAATTCTAGGGCAGTGCTCTCCTTGATGGCAAAGTGCTTAAACAACGCCATGTTGAAGTTGATGAAGTCTGGATTCCGCAGATTGTTGCGGCCTGAGTTTCCAAACGTCAGCGCCGTCGGAACAGCATAGGCGTCAGGATTGTAGAACAGGCGACCGTACTGGTTCACAGTGTGCGGGGTATCGTTAGGATTCCCGACGACGTCGGCGAACGCCAGCGTACCCACTCCGTTGCCAACTCCGGCATTGTCGGCGGAGTAGACGACGCTGAATGGAGAACCGGTATCGAAAGTCATGATACCCGAGTATTGCCATCCTCCGAGGATCGTGTGGGTGAGGCCCGAACCGCGGAACACCGGAATATCCCAAACATAGCTGGCATTGACGATGTGGCGCTCATCGAAGTTCGAACTCGCCCGGTTGGCAGATGGGTTGTAGGTGTTCACGAAGCTGCCGTCATAGCGGTCCGAAGAATCGTCGATGGAATGGCTGTAGGTGTAAGCAAAGTCCAGCTCCAGACCGTGGGCGCTGCGTCGCATCAAGAATTGCAGAGCGTTGTAGTTCGACGATGCCGCGGTCTGAAGGTTCGTGATGTCTCCATATCCTGGGTAGGGGCGGAAGGGATCGGCAGCTGCAGGTACGCAACCTTCTGCAACAGCGACGTTCACCGCAGGCCCGTAAGGGATGCCGTTGGAACCCACATTGTACGGAACCGCGGCACCGCTCGGAGTGGTCGCGTTTTGGGGAACGAAATATGCGTCGGGATTTTGTCCGCACTCGTTTCCGGTAAACGTCTCACCTGCCTGATACGGGTTCGGCGAAGCCGGATACAGCTGATTTAGGTCCGTCACCCGAGTCAACTTCGTCCCTTTGCTGCCCACGTACGAGATCGTCGCCACCGTATTCGGTGCAATTTCGTGCTGCAGGTCCAGGTGCCACTGCTGAACATAAGGCCAGCGTGCCTTGGTCGGAATTGCGTTCACGCCCAGTGGAAACTGTGGCTGCGAGCTTCCTGATCCGATGTTCTCGTACCCGACGATGTTGTTCTGCTGGGCTGCATAGGCCGCCGGCGGAGAGTTCTCCAGAGACTCGGTATTGGCTTCGTTCCCGTTTCCATGTTCGTAGAAGATCCCGTAGCCGCCCCGGACCGCCGTCTTGCCGGTGCCAAATACATCCCACGCAAATCCCACGCGCGGCGCGGGATTAAACAGGTGACCAGTCATGCAGCCGACCGGCACTCCCGCAGTGACACCGCACTGTACGATTCCGTTAGGCAGATCCGTAACCGTTGGCAAGCCGTTGTCCACGGTTAGATTCGTCACGATATCCGACCCTGGATCCACACTGGTTTGGCCAGCGACATAATGAGCGGGATCGAAGTTGAACGCCAGGTGGTTCTTCTCGCGATACGTACCGAACAAGCTGAGACGTAGGCCCAGGTTCAGGGTCAATCGGCTGGTCACGTGCCAATCGTCCTGGAAATACGGCTCCAGCATCTTGTAGCTGTTGTGGTACTTGAGTGTCGTGTTTTGTTGACCGAAGGCATACATGTAACCCAGGAGCAGATCGGAGAATGGGTTCCCGGTCGTCACCGTTGCCTGGCTTGGATCAAATTGAATGTATCCCGGGTAGGAGCCGGCCGACAGTTCGCCACCCAGCTCGTTTTTTTGGATGTATTGGAAGTAAGCTCCGAACTGCAGGTTGTGTGAACCGATAAGCTTATTGACATTGTCACGCGCGCTATAGGTCGGGTTTGAGTTGTACGGGCCATTCGGAATGTAACCGGGGTCTTCGCCAAATCCTCCATAAACGCCCGCAGGATCGGTCAAGTTGATGCCCGGCATGACGCCTCGGTCCGCGCCTGCAAAGATCGAACCGAACGTCGTGCCGGAAGGCCTCTGCCAGTTCCCGAGGTCCACTAGCGAAATGTGGTCCGTCGTATAACTCGCCACAAACTCATTCAGTAGCGTTGGAGTAAACGTTGAGGACAGACGCGCTACCAGGCTGATACCCGGCCCGTTGAAATTGGTCTGTATCGTCGGGAAGCTGCCGGCATTTGTCCAAAGCGGCGTCTCCTCAATCTCGTCCCAGGAATCGTGGATGTAGTGGAAGGACACCCGTTCGTTGTTTGTGAGGTTGTGGTCAATTCTGAGAAGTTCCTGACGGTAGTTCGTCGGCTGGGATTCAATTTCATAGAACGCAGCCGACCCTGGGACCGTCGGATCCGAGCCGGGAGGGCCTGCATTCGGGGCTGGGATCAGACTAAGTAGAGCCTGCACGTTGGGATCGTTCGGATCATATGGCACCTGATTGCCCGGATAAGGATTGCCGGTATTCGGGTCAATCGGACAGTCGGCTGGCCCGAGCTGGCACACGTCGTTAAAATTGCCAGTTCGCTCAGCCGCAGTGGGGACCAACTGGTTGAAAGTGTAGGGCACACGATCGCGGCGCCACTCTTGCGACCAAAAAAAGAAGGTTTTGCTTTTGTTGGTGTTGTAAGCGCCGGGGATAAACACGGGGCCGCCGATGGTGTAGCCGAAGTCGTTCTTGTGGTACGGCGGGGCCGTCCCACCCTCGTCCCACCCGGGAGAATTGAATGCGTTGTTCCGCACAAACTCGTAAGCGTCGCCGTGAAACCGGTTCGTCCCCGACTTGGTTTCCACTTCGATCGTGCCGGAACCGTTCTTCCCGTACTGGGCGCCATAGTTCGAGGTAAGAACCTTGAATTCACCGATGGCATCCACGCTTGGAGTAACATTCAGCGTTCCGTTGCTCCCGTTGTCAAGATTGTCGCCGCCATCCAGTTCCCAGTTGTTGTATTCGACGCGACCACCGTTGATGCTGAACTGGTCATTCGCTGTGACGCCGACCCCGCCCTCATCCGCGCCGGTTTGATTGCTCACGCCGGGGACTAAGGTCACAAGTTGCTTGAAGTCGCGTCCGTTCAGCTCCAGTTGCGTGATCTCCTTGCCACTGACGGTCCCACTGAGGTCGGACGACTGCGTTTGCACCTCAGCGACGTCCGCGCCCTGCACCACAACCTCGGTGGTCACCTGGCCGACCTGGAGGCTGACATTCAGCCGCGCCTTTTGCGCAACGTCCAGTTTCACCCCCTTGGCCTGGTACTTCTTAAACCCTTCCGCGCTGACGGTCACATCGTAGCTGCCGATGGGAAGGGCCGCGAAAAGGTAGTCGCCACTTCCGTTGGTAGATGCAGTGCGGGTGATCCCATGCTCGGCATTCTCGATCGTGACTTGGGCGTTCGCCACAGCTGCGCCACTCTGGTCAGTCACCGTGCCGGTGATTTGAGCTGTATCTTGAGCCCACGCGGCTCCGCAAAGCATGAGAAGCGACAATCCTACCCATAACAGCGCACGATTTGGTTTCATGAACACGCTCTCCCATAAGCGCGGACAAATTTGCCGCGTTGGTTCATTCGGTCCTGGCATGTTGGCCCCGAGCCTCTCGGCTCCACAGCAAGAAACGCACCGGTATCCCGTTTGGAGTTGAGACCCGAGACGGGCTATTAAATCGTATGAATAGTGCTGTTACCGGGCATCCGCTGTCAAGAAAAAAGAACGGCGGCGCGTGCCAGACCAGAGTCTCGGCAAAACCGGTGCAAGACAGCAAAGTTTCCGCCGCCGGTCCCGGGTGGCCACGGGTCAACTTACCGAGCGCGTCGATTCGCGGACAACCAACTCCGGAGCCACCTTGCGGTGCAGGGCGCCGACGTCCCGCTTCTCCAGCACCGCGTTGATGCCGTCGAGCACGATCCCGACGGCGCTGGCTCCCATGGCCTCCATAGGCTGCCGGATCGTGGTTAGCGAGGGCGTGTAGATCGCCGAGGTCGCCACATCGTCGAAGCCGATCACCGAACATTGTTCCGGCACCCGGATGCCAGCGCGGTTCAGTGCCCGCACCGCCCCGAACGCGCTCATGTCGTCGAATGCCAGCAGCGCGCTGAACGGACGCTTCAGCCGAATCAGTTCTTCGGTGAGTTTCTGTCCCGCATCGAAGCTCGAAATCGGATCGCGGGATTCCGGCAGGTCCAGGATCAGGCGGGAATCCAGTTCGAGTTTGCAGGCCCGGGCACAGTTCCGGATGCCTCGCCAGCGCGGCGAGCTGTCGGTCAGCGAACGCGGGCCGCGGATGAAGGCGATTTTGCGATGCCCCAGCGAGTGCAGGTGTTCGAGCGCCAGCCGGCCGCCCACTTCGTTATCGACGATGACCGAACTGATCGTGTCGGTCTCGAGTTCGCATCCGATCATGGCCGTGGGAATGCTGCTTTTTTCCAGATCGCCGAGCAGGTTGATGTCGAGAAAAAGCCAGTTGGCCAGCACGATGAGGGCTTCGATGCGCCGGTCGAGCAGCATCTCCAGATACCGCTCGAAACGGCTGCGCTCGTTGTGCACGTCGGTCAGGATGGGCAGGTACGAGGCCTGGTACAGCGTATTTTCGATCCCGCGCAGCACCAGTGTGCAATACGGGTCGGTCATGTCGAAGACCATCACCCCGACTGTGTGGCTGCGCTTGCTGCGCAGAGAGCGCGCAAATTGGTTGGGACGGTAGCCGAGCTTCTGCGCGGCGCGCTCGATCCGCTTCTTGGTCGCCGCCGGGATGTACCGCGCCAGCGGCGCGTTATTCAGGACGATCGACACCGTGGTCGAAGAGAAACCGCTTTCCTTCGCCACATCCCGAATCGTCACCATCGCCGCACGTACGTTGGAGCGAGATCCAGCTGCTTGTTCCAAATTCGAGATCACGTATTACTCTCGAGCACCGCTTGAATTCCAGTGATCGCTGGCGGACACTACAGCAGAGACCAATCCGAGTGTCAAGCGCGCGAATCACTTTGCCGTTAGTTCTCTTGCTACCGCTGGGCATCGCCTCGCTGGCAGCGCCGATGCAGCAGGCGCCGTCGTCGGCCGATTCCAGCCGTGCTTCCACCGCCGCAAATCAGGCGACGACCAACGATCCCGCCCGGCTCTTTCAGGATGGACAACAGGCGCTGAGTCATGCGCGTCTCGACGACGCCGAGCGCGATTTTCGCGCTGTCCTCGCACTTGATCCGCGCGCCGGCGCAGCTTACGCGAACCTGGGCGTCATTCATATGCGGAAGAAACAGTGGGCCTTGGCTCTCGCCGACCTGCAGAGGGCCGAGCGCATGATGCCCCAGGTGGCCGGGATCCGCCTTAATATCGGACTCGCGTACTACCACCAAAACGAGTTCCTGAAGGCGATCCCGCCTTTCGAGTCGGTGGTCCACGATCAGCCCGACGCACTCCAGCCGCGGTATCTATTGGGCCTCTGCTACTTTTTCGCCGAACGCTGGACGGATGCGGCTTCCACGCTCGAACCGCTCTGGGCGCAGGAATCCGGGCAGTTCCCCTACTTGTACGTTCTCTCGAACGCGGCTCACCGCGCCGGCCGCAAGGATCTCGACGATCGCGCTACCGCGCAACTCATTCGGCTCGGCGACGGAACACCCGAGTACCATTTGTTTGTCGGCAAGTACTACCTGAACCTGGAGCAGGCCGACCAGGCCATGACGGAGTTCCAGGCAGCAGAAAAGGCTGATCCCAGACTCCCCTTCGTCCACTTCAATCTTGGTCTCGCTTATCTCAAAAAACAGGATTATCCCCACGCGCGTCAGGAATTTCTGAAGGATGCGGCGGTCGAGCCAGATCTCAGCCTGAACTACGACAAGCTCGGCGACGTCTACTGGCTCTTGCAGGATGACGCCAACGCCGAGCGGAGTTATCGCGAGGCGCTCCGCCGCGATCCACGCCTCGTCAGTTCCCGGCTGGGCCTGGCTAAGATCTACGAGCATGAAAAGAAATATGCCCAAGCTCTCGCCGAGACAACGGCGGCGGAGAAAATTGACCCCTCCCGCTCCGACGCCCATTACATGCGGGGACGGCTGCTGCTCCAGATGAATCGCAAAGATGAGGCCAAGAAAGAGTTGGACGCCGCGAGGAAAATCGACATCGAACAATCGGGTCACCCGGCACCCCAGGCAGGCACCGTTCCCTCCCCGGAGCTGCTGCAGGACCCGCAGTGATAGACTTTTGCCGCTCCAGTTCTCGACCTCAGCACCAGAACCGCGTTAGAACGTCGCCACAGGAGGTCTGAATCATGAAACGCACTCTGAAAATCCTCGCGATTATCGTCGGCATCCTCATCGTCATCGTTGTCGCACTTCCCTTCTTCATCAACGTGAATGCCTTCCGCCCAAAGCTGGAATCGGAACTCACGGGAGTGCTGGGGAGACAGGTCAGCGTCGGGAATCTCTCCCTTTCCCTGCTCTCTGGAGGAGTCACCGCCGACAATATCGCCATCGCTGACGATCCGGAATTCAGCAAAACGCCATTTGTGCAGGCAAAATCGCTGAAAGTGGGCGTGGAACTGATTCCGCTGATCTTCTCGAAGACTCTCAACGTCACCAACCTGACTTTGGACGACCCACAGATCAGCCTGGTGAAGTCCGAAAACGGCCAGAAATGGAATTTCTCCAGCCTGGGTAGCAGTAGCCCGACGTCGGCCTCCGGGCCGTCATCGCCAACTGCACCCGCGCCTGCGCAAAACACAGCTTCCCCCGCTCCCGCGGCTGCGCCATCCTCGGGCGGTGCTCCGAGCATCTCCGTGGCAAAGCTGCAAGTGAAAGACGGGGAGCTTACGGTTTCGCGCGCCGGGTCTTCCGAGAAGCCCAGAGTTTACGATAAGGTTGATATCGAAGTAACAAATTTCTCCTTCTCGTCCTCCTTTCCCTTCAAGATCACGGCGCAGTTGCCGGGGAAAGGCAGCCTTGACCTTACAGGAGAAGCCGGCCCGATCAATCCCACGAACGCAGCCTTCACCCCTTTCAACGCCAAAGTTTCCGTGCGGAACCTGAATCTTGCAGAATCAGGCTTCATCGATCCGGCTTCGGGAATCTCCGGTATCGCCGATCTCGACGAGACTTTGAGTTCCGACGGCCACGACGCCAAAACCAATGGAGCGCTGAAAGCTACGAATTTACAGGTTGCCCAGAAGGGTCATCCCGCCGGCAGACCGGTCCAGGTTACCTACGCTCTGGTCTATGATCTGGCGAAGGAGAACGGCTCGATCAACCAGTGCGACGTCGCCATGGGCAAAGCCGTCGCGCATGTAACCGGAACCTACGATACCGGCGGGAAAGTCACGGCCGTCAACCTGAAGGTAAACGGGGATGGCATGCCCGTCGACGATCTCGAGGCAATGCTGCCGGCCTTGGGCGTCATATTACCTCCCAAGTCAACCCTGAAAGGCGGCGACGTCAACACTCACCTGGCGGTCGTCGGCCCCGTTGATAAGCTGGTTACTACGGGAACCGTTCAGCTGCAGAACTCATCGCTGGCAAATTTCGACCTCGGTTCCAAGCTGTCGGCCGTCTCTGCGCTGGCTGGCAAGAAGACGGGGAACGATACAACCATTCAGAACTTCAGCTCCGACGTCCGCGTAGCTCCGGAGGGCACGCAGGCGAACAACATCAATCTGAACGTCCCTGCCATCGGAGTGCTGACCGGCGCTGGAACCGTCAGCCCTGCGAACGACCTCGCTTTCAAGATGAATGCCAACGTCGCAGGCCTCGGCGTTCCGTTTTCAATCTCTGGCACGACCTCTGATCCAAAGTTTGTGCCCGATGTGAAGGGGATGGCAACGGGACTCCTGAAGAATGCTCTCGGAGGTAAGAACGCGAGCCAACAGAATCCGCTGAGCGGTCTCTCAGGCTTGTTCAAGAAGAAGCCGCACTAGCCGTTGGCTGCGAATGGCTGCACCGTCCGGCGGTCGGCTTCGCTTTGCGCACCCGGAGCCATTTGCTTCTAAGGAATACTGATTTTATTATTGTGCAATGAGCACTGGCACAACGGCGACCATTGCCGAGGGCTTGGGCCGTTATTCGATCGGCGAAAAGCTGCGTTCCCTGCGTCTGCGGAAAGGCATGGGATTGGTCGAACTCGGCCGCCACACAGGGCTTTCCGCCGCACTGCTCTCCAAACTCGAGCGCGCGAAACTGTTTCCCACGCTGCCAACTCTGCTGCGCATCGCCATGGTTTTCGGGGTGGGCCTCGATTACTTCTTCACCGACGAGCGCAAGCGCCGTGTGGTGGGAATCACGCGCAAGCCGGAACGCGTGCGCTTCCCTGAGCGCCCCGGCAGCCAGGACATTCCCTACTATTTCGAGTGTCTGGACTACCGCGCCACCGAGCGCAAGCTGAGCGCCTATCTCGCCGAGTTCCAGGAGTTGCCCGGCGAAAAAGCCAAGGCCCATCAGCACCCTGGCGTAGAGTTCCTTTATGTCATCAAGGGCTCGCTATCGCTGAAGATCGGTGGTGACGAATTCGTGCTTGACGCCCAGGATTCCATCTATTTCGATTCTGCCGTGCAGCACAGCTATCGCAGGCGCGGAGGTAAGCCCTGTACTGGTGTGATCGTTACAGTACCCTGATTCCGGCAAGCATAGCCCGGCATCGCTGGCCACCAAGCCGACCTGGCTCGGTTTCGGCGCAACTTATTTGGATTCAGTGGCTTTCGCCGTGTCGCGATTACTTTCGTTACTATTGTGCAGGGCAAGGTAACTCAAATTGGGTCAGTGCTCGCTTGCGACTGCCGTTACCTAGTCCGTGAGGCCGGTCACAGGCAAAATCGATGGAGGTGGCGTGTCGCACGGCGTTGGTGCGCAACCTCTGAAGCTCCGTGTCCGCTTCGTTCTCCGAAAGGCAGATGAGCATTGCGGTAAAACCTCGGCCCTCGCTGGAAAGCCAGCATTTCCACGTGGTGGTGATTGGCGGCGGGATCAATGGAGTCGCCATCGCGCGGGAGTGTGCCCGCGCGGGCAAGCGCGTGCTTCTGGTCGAGCAGAACGATTTCGGATCCGGCGCCACCAGCCGCTCAACGCGCATCATTCACGGGGGCCTGCGCTACCTCGAGCACGGCGAGATTGATCTGGTCCGCGACTCGGTTCGCGAGCGCGACCGCCTGCTGCGCGAGCGTTCGCACCTGGTCCACCCCGCGCACTTTCTCTTCCTGCTCAATGAGCAAAGTCAGCGGAGCGCGTTGAAAGTCCGCGCCGGACTCTGGCTCTACCAGCGCATCGCCGGCAGGAAATCCGCCGACCTGGGTGAAATGGAATCCAAGCGCGTCGAGCGCGCCCTGGATGCCGGGCATCAGTGGACGATCTTCAATTATGAGGACGCCCAATGCGAATTCCCCGAGCGCCTGGTCGCCGAGTGGCTCACTGAAGCGGTCGAAGCGGGCGCCGTCGTGCGCAACCATTGCGAGGTACTCGCCGTCGACGTCACCCATGGGCGTGCCCGCGGCGTCTTGCTCCGCGACCGGGTGTCGGGCAAGGATCAGCGCGTCGACGCCGCCTGGATCATCAACTGTACCGGGCCCTGGGCCGATCGCGTCTGTCAGCGTTCCTCGGTGCGGACCAGCTCTCCGATGCTCGGCGGCGTTCGCGGATCGCATATCGTGCTGCCGCGTTTTTCCGGCGCCCCGGCCGCCGCTCTTTATGCCGAGGCCGCAGACGGGCGCCCCATCTTCGTACTGCCCTGGAATGACCAGATGCTGGTGGGCACCACGGAAGTTCCCGACAGCGGTGATCCCGCCCGGACTGCGCCCTCGAATGAAGAAATCGAATATCTGTTGCGCGCGGTCAAGCAACTGTTTCCCAGGGCCAAAATCGCCGAGCACGACATCAAGTACGCCTTCGCGGGAGTACGCCCGCTGCCCCACTCTCCCGGGAATAAGCCATCGGCCGTCACTCGCCGCCATTTCCTGCACGATCACTCCGACGACGGCGCTTCCCGTCTGATTTCGGTCATTGGAGGCAAACTCACGACCGCGGCTTCGCTGGCGCGTGAATGCGCCCGCAAGATCGGTCTGGACGTGTCAGAGCCCAAGACGGTCGCGGTCGGACCGGGAACCGCCCTCGATCCCTTGCTTGATCAGGAAGTTCTCGAGATCGCCCGCGCCGGATCGGTCAGCGAGGAAACAGCCCGCGGCCTCATGGAGTGGCATGGACGCCATGCCATCGACATTGCCCGCATGGCACTGGTCAGTGCCGAGCTTCGCGCGCCCATCTGCCCCCACACCTCGCACATCATCGCGGAAGTCGTCGAGGCCTATCGTAAGGAGCACGCAGTCAATATGGGAGATGTCCTGTTGCGCCGCGTTCCCGTAGCCCTCGGCGCCTGCTGGTCGGAGTCGTGCAGCCGCGAAGCCGCTCTCCGCATCGGCGCCGTGCTCGGCTGGAATGAGCAGGCGCTGGGAGCCCATCTGGAATCCTTCGAGATGGAGCGCACCGCCTTCCTGCGGCGCCCGGCGCGCCATTCGTCCGCTCTGGAAGCGGCCGCCGACTAGCGATATTCCAACGCCCGAGACCCGCCATTCTGGCTGACGGCTATAGCAACCCGCCAGTCTCGATCGCCAGAATATTGAGCGCCATCTCCAGTTTCGTGATGGCCGCACCCAGTTCCGGATGGTTCTTTCCGATTTTCTCCTGCAGGTCTTTCAGGATCTGGCGAGCATTCGCAATATGCGTGATTGCGTCGTTGGCATTCTGGCCAGGCTCGGGTCCGCTCTTCGTTTTCATGCCGATTCTCTCCGCGCGGCTGTCGCTTGTGCAAGCCTCGCTTCTATTCTATGCATCCGAGCGTATGCGTGCGTCGGGGAGCGCAGGGCCTCGAAGACCCCTTCCCTATCCATGCGGTCTGGAAGCGACTGGGCGGCTCAGTGCCCGGCAAAGTCGGGTTGTGTTGTCCGAGATGATGCCGTCAATCTGCCATTCGGCGAAACGCATCATGAGCGTCACCGCATTCACGGTCCACACCAAAACCTTTTTCCCACTTCCGTGTGCCTCCTGAATGAGCCTTCGGTCAGTGAGGCTCTGGTTCGCGATCACATACATGATTGGGAATTGATTCCACCGGCGCAACTGCCCCTTGGTTTCACAGATCAAGCCCAGGGGAATTGTGGCGTCAGCTTTATGCACCACCTCCAGCACCTCGGGGAGAAAGGAGGACACGACAAACCGTGGTGGCTTGTGTCGTCTCAACGCATCGATCACGGCCGTTTCCAGTCCTCCTACTTTCAGTTCGATATCCAGAAACGCGGCTTTGTATCGCTCCAGAACCTGCCCCAGGCGGGGCAAATCTGACAGGCGCCCCGCGCTGGCGCGGCTGACTTCGATACGGCCAAACTTGGGATCGTGGCAGACCACTGCTTCCCCATCCGCCGTCAGGCGCACGTCAAATTCAAAGCCATCGCAGCCGTCGGCGAGTGCGCGGTCAAACGACGCCGGAGTGTTTTCACGGAGGGATCGCACGGCGCGCGCGCCGCGGTGGCCGAGCAGAAGCGGGCGATGCATGGTGCGGATCAGTCGAGATCGAAGTCCCGGATCGGCTTTCCGGTATCGGGCGTTTCCTTGGCTTTCTTCAATGCTTCCTGGAATTTCTTCTCCAGCAAATCCGAGGCGTGCTTCTGCGCTTCGACCGATTGCTGGAAGATGGATTCGCGCCGGCTGTCCTGCTCCCGCATGGCCTTGGCGGCCGCTTCCATATCGCTGAAGGTCTTGGGCTTCACCGCCGGAGTGTGCGCAATCACCGCCCGCGTTGCCGTGTCGATCTTCAGTACAGCGCTGCAACACGGACAGGTCACTTCAAAGTTGGGAGGACTCTTTGCCATCTGAGCGAATCATACCGCAAAACGCCATTGCGGTGGATGCGGCCGTCCTCACCGCTGCAGCTTGATCGGGAAAATGTGGAGCAGGTTCAGCATCTCCCACCCGAGCAGGAAGACGGAAACGATGACCACCATCACTGCCATCATTTCGCCAAAGCTGAGGCCGCGCCGCCCCGGCTCGAACCGCTTGGCGGCCAGACTCAGAATATTCAGCGTGGCGAATCCGAAAACCACGGCCCACAGAATGTTGTAGACGTCCTGCCGCGGGCTGCGATACAGGAGCGCCACTGCTACCCCAAAGACCACAGCCGCGTTCGTGCGCAGCCCGACATACGCTGCCAGGGCTGCGCGCGTCGTGCGGGTAAAGCTTGTGATCACGACTGCGGGAAATGACATGGCGTGCATCGGACCAGCCCCGGTAACAGGCCAGCGCTGGCGCTGCATTGGATATTACACTGTAGCCCTCCGCTGGTCACGATTCCGACCTGCCTCGATCTCTCCTGACCCTCTGCTCGAACCCCCAATCCTTGGTTAATATGGATCATGGTCCAACCCCGCTTCATTTTCTTCGATGTCGGCAATACTCTCCTGTTTCCCAACCGGGAGCGCATGCTGGCGCCGCTGTCCTCGGACCGTCATCCTACGCTGGCGCAATGGCAGGCTTTGGAACGCCGCACGAAACAGGAATTCGACGCGGGCATGCTCGGCGGTAAAGTCGATCGTGGCTTCTGGTGGACCTTCCACACGTATCTGCTCCAGCAAATCAACGGCCTCGACGGAGGCGTTCGCGATCGTCTGGTCGAAAACACACAGAACTCGGCCAACTGGGATCAGATTCTTCCCGGCACCCGGGAAGCCCTCGAGCGGATCGGCAGACGCTATGCCATCGCTGTGATTTCGAACGCCGACGGACGAATCGATGCCGTCTTACGCCGCTGTGGCATCGCCGATTGCTTCGCCAGCATCACCGATTCCGGGATTATCGGCCATGAGAAGCCGCATCCGGCAATCTTCGAAGCCGCCCTGCGCACAATGAACGCGACTCCGGCGGAGAGCCTGTATGTGGGCGACGTCTACTCCGTCGATTACGTTGGCGCCACGAATGCGGAGATGCAGGCGGTGTTGTTCGACGTGGCCGGCGCTTACCGCGGGCGCGAGTTCCCGCGCGTAGAATCTCTCGTCGAACTCGAAGACTGGCTGGCCCAATAACACCATTCGATCACTGGGGGATTTTTGCATGTTTGACTCCGCGCGGTTTTTCCTTTTCCTGACGGCGGCCGTATTGCTAGCTATCGCGCCCGGCCCGGGCATGCTATACGTTCTCGCCCGCTGTCTTGCTGGCGGCAGGCGCGAGGGAGTGCTCTCCGCCATCGGCACGTTTTTCGGAGGCATGGTGCACGTCTTCGCCGCCGCTCTTGGAATTTCCATCGTGCTGGCCAGATCGGCCGCCGCATTCGCGACCGTCAAATACGTGGGCGCGGCCTATCTCTGCTTTCTCGGGGTGCGCATGATCCTCGACGCCCGCAAAGATGACACCTCGCTGGACGCCATCTCTACTCTGGCTACGTCGCGTCGCAATCCCCTCTGGCAAGGGGTCGCGACCGAAGTTCTGAATCCCAAGACCGCGCTGTTCTTCCTCTCGTTCATTCCGCAGTTCGTCAACCGCTCACAAGGACATGTCTTCCCGCAGTTCGTGCTGCTGGGATCGATCTCGGTTGCGATGAACACCACCGCCGACCTGCTCGTCATCGCCATGGCCGGCCCGCTCGGAGAGCGCATTCGCTCTTCCGCCAGGTTCCGCCGGCGCCAGCGGACGGTCACCGGCGCCATCATGATTGGTCTCGGAACCTACTTGGCCGCCAGTGAAGGGAAATAGGCTGGTATTTCGCCAGAGTCAACCCAATCGCATTCGAAAAGCGATCGGCTGTCCTAGCTCATAGCTCCACAATCTGATGATCGTGGCAGTCGGAGCGCATGGAGTCGTAGATCTGGCGGAGAAACTCGCGGCCATACTTGGCCACGAAGTACATGCCACCGATGCCGCGTTCCTGCAAGCCTTTCTCCGGATACAGGGCCTGGCTGAGGAGATCGGCGTGCCGCGCCACGAGTTCGCTCTTTTGCAGCTCCGCCCGCGCCGCCTGGGAGTAGATCTTCTCGAACTGATGCTGCATCTTTGAGCGGCTTGTCTCGGCAGCATCGACCAGCGTGCGATCGAGCTTGGCCAGTTTCTCCTGGATCGCGGCCAGACTTGCGTCCAGCGACTTCTTCGCCGACTCGAACGCCGCCTGCAGATCGCTGGGCAGGCTGTTTGCAGCCAGCTTGCGCCGCAGCCCTTCCGGACCGCTGAATACATCCGTCAGCCGGATTCCGTGTTTTTCCAGCAGACGCTGCATCTTCGCTTCCACGATCGTCGCCGAATATCGCGGCACGATCGGCGTGACCCGGCCGGCGAGAGCCTCGTAAACCGCTCCCGCCTGCGCGAAATAGGCGGCTTCCGCCGCGCCGCCCGTGTAGACCAGCGTCGGCAGAAGATAGTCCTGCACCACCGGGCGAAGCAACACGTTCGGACTGAACTGCTCCGGTGCCGCCTGAACGCGCTTTAACAGTTCGGCGCGAGAGATCTTCTCCGCGTCGTCGTCTCCGCCGATCGCGAACTCGTGTTCCCTACCGTCATGATGATGAATCGCCGTCCGGGCCCCATCGCGCAGCGTGAAAACCAGGACCGAGGAGGGCGCGACCTTCACTTGCTGGTGGTAGCCCGCCGCGTCAAGGGCTTCTCCTCGCGCGATCAAGGCGGCCGCCAGTTCCCCGGCGCGCTCCACAGCTGCGCAATAGATCGGCTCCGCCACGCGATGCAGTTCGCCATCCGAGGCATCGAGCACGATCACCCCCCACTCGGCAAACACTTTGGTGAATAGGCGCGCAAACGCCGTCCCCAGCGTCTCTCCCGGACGATACGAATCGCGCAGAATCGTCGTGGCTTCGGTGTCGCCGAGCAGACTCGCCGCCTGCTCGACGACCGGCAGAATCTCCTCTCCCAGATGAACCGCGCTCACCGGCCCACCGGTAACTCCGCGACTCGATGCAGTCAATGTCTGCAATAAACCCTCTGGGCCGGGCAGCGCCACATGATTCACTTCAGCCAGGTCGTGGTCATACGTCGCCAGCCAGAACACCGGGACTGCATCGACTCCCGCCGCCGTCGCCTCTTCCGTCAGCTTGACCGCCGTCAGGGCTTTGTAGATCGCAAATACCGGGCCGCCAAACAGCCCCACTTGCTGACCGGTCACGACCGCTGCGGCGCCGCAGCGCAGGCGTTCCAGATTGGCGAGCGTTTTTTGAGACGCGTCCCAGGATTTGTTCTGCCGCTCCAGAATCCCTGCCACCCGCTCGCGCCGCGAGGCGTCATAGGAGACTTTGCCGGTTTCGCTTCTGAGCCACTCGCTCAGATGAGGAGACCTCGGATAGAACGCGCGAACGGCCGGGGCATAGGAAAGAAAATCAGTGAAAAGGCGGGTAGTGTGGGGAATCTGCGAGAAAGGAAGACAATCTGCCTTCACTGGCAGGACTCCGCCCATCGGTTTGTGGCCGCTGGTTGCATCCGTTCTGATCGCATCTATGAGGCCATGGATTGTAATTGACGACTGGCTCGGGAAGCCAATCCCGCAACCGGCGCCTTACTAGAGATGCCCCGGACTTCCCGAAGATGCAAGATATGATAGAAAGCTCACACCGTCGAATGGATCCCGAACCATGTCTGCCACACCGCTGAACATCGTCGTTCCGCTCACTCTGGAAGGCTCCGTCGTTCGCCTTGAGCCCATCCGCCGCGATCACGCAGAACTGTTCTGGAATGTGGCTCAGCCCAACATGCAGGATATTTTTCGCTGGATTCCCTACCGCGTGGAGACTCTCGACGATTTCCGCAAGCTGATCGAGAAGACTCTGGCCGAGCAGCAACGCGGCGAATCCGTCGCCTTCGCCACCGTCGAGCGCTGTTCCGGCCGGGTGATCGGCAGCACGCGATTTATGAACATCGACCGCGCCAATCGCCGTGTGGAAATCGGCTCCACCTGGATCGCGCCCGCCTGGCAGCGTACCGCCATTAACACCGAAGCGAAATATCTGATGTTGCGCCAGGCCTTTGAAATCTGGCAATGCTTCCGCGTGGAGCTCAAGACCGACGCCCTGAATCAGAAGTCGCGCAACGCGATCCTGCGCATCGGCGCCAAAGAGGAAGGCACGCTGCGCCGGCACGTCCTTACCTGGACCGGCCGCGTCCGCGATTCCGTCTACTTCAGCATTCTCGACAGCGAGTGGCCCGGTGTGAAGGCCGGTCTCGAAGCGCGCTTGGCTGCATCCCACCCCTCGTAATTTCCATCGTTGTGAGATCGCGCTGAAATCGCTATCATGCCTGCGACTTCGGCGCCGGCTTTTCTTCACGCGGGAGCGCCTCAAACCAGATCGCAGAGAGGACTCGCATGGAACCCACGCAAGTTTTGTCGATTGTCATTGCTCTCATCGTCGCCATTTTCGTGCTAGGGACCATCCTGAGCGGCTTCTTTCAGGTACAGACCGCAGAGGCGGTCGTGGTGCAGCGCATGGGAAAGTTCGAGCGCGTAGCCGGCGCCGGCATCAACTTCAAAATTCCATGGCTGGACCAGATTGCCGGACGCATCGACCTGCGAGTGCAGCAGCTCGCCCTCGACGTCGAAACCAAGACTAAAGACAACGTCTTCGTCAAAATGCCGGTGTCGGTGCAGTACCACGTGATTCCCGACCATGTGTATGAGGCTTTTTACAAACTTGCCAACCCGCGCCAGCAGATTTCTTCGTACGTCTTCAATGTCATTCTCGGCCATGTGCCCAAAATGAACCTCGACGACGCCTTCCTGCAGCAATCGGATATTGCCATCGCCATCAAGCAGGGCCTCGACGATGTTATGAAAACCTACGGCTACGCCATCGATCAGGCGCTGGTCACCGACATTCAGCCCGACGACAAGGTCAAGGCCGCGATGAACGAGATCAACGCCGCGCAGCGTGAGCAGGTGGCCGCCACCGCGCGCGGCGAAGCCGAGAAGATTCTCAAGGTGAAACAGGCTGAGGCCGAAGCCGAGAGCAAGGCGCTCCAAGGCCAGGGCATCGCCAATCAGCGAAAGGCAATCATCGAGGGATTGAAGGAATCCGTAGAAGCCTTTTCGAAGGCGGTCGAGGGATCGTCTCCCAAGGACGTGATGATGCTGGTGCTCATCACCCAATATCTCGACACCATGAAGGAAATCGGTGCCAACGACAAGAGCAACACAATCCTCATGTCGCATTCACCCAGCGCGGTGAGCGATCTGTTTCAGCAGATGCAGGACGCGATCCTGATTGGACAGAAAGGGGCAAATCTGGGCCAGTGATTCAGAGCAGATTGGAATCGAGCGTAGCCATAAACTGAATGCCGGGAATGATCTTTCCCAGCAAATTCCTGTCGTTGGTCAGGAACAGATCGGTACGCGCCGAAGCCGCGCAGGCCAGGTGAATCGCGTCCGGTGAAGCGATCTTCAGCGTACCGCGAATTCTCGCGTAGTGATCGGCTGTGTCGGCTGTGAAAGGCACCACCTCAGACAAAAGGCTTAGCAATGCATTGCGGACCTCCTCTACCCTCGACATTGGCCCCTTGCGATATACGCCTGCCAGAACCTCACCCACTGTGATGGCGCTGGTAATGAGCTCATCGTTGCGTTCATTCATTCGCGCATGGATGGAAGCAACCCGCCTGGCAAAATGCGGGTTGTCGTCCAGCCAGTAGATAAACAACATTGAGTCCCAGTAAATCCGGCTCATTTGCTTTCATCCGCGTCGCGGAAAGACGCCCGCTCGATGCGCAAATAGGCTTCGCCCCCTCCATATTCGGCGAAAACGTCTTTCAACGCACCGCGGAGCTTCTCCCATGCTGCTTGCCGCGATTGCGGCGTACGGCCAGAGCCATTACGGGCGCCCGCCCCTGCTGCATTTTCGCCATCAGCGAATTCGTAGGTGTATGTGACAGTGGTGCTCATGCCAGAGGGAGGGCCACTTTCGGAAACCAGACGCAATCCATTCGCTTGCAGGAATTTCTTCGACTTCAGAGCGCTGCAGACTAAGGAAACTCGGTTCCGTAACTTCGACTCCTTCTGCACCTCGCCCGCGTTAATAGAGAATCTGTGCACCCCCTGGCGACGGGCAGTCTCCACGTACTGACGGCTTGCCTGTTCTCTCACGCGATCGGACGTTGAACTTGCAGCGACGGTCATAAGTCCGCCTCCTTGACACAGCTCATTCTACATATAGCTTATATAGCTTGTCAAGTTGTGCCATGCAATAATATGCATGCAATGTACGCATCGGTGATTCCTACTCGCAAAAGACCCGGACTTTCACTTTGCTGTTTGCGTCTTTCTGATCGACGTCCACGGTCAGGTCGTTCAGGTGCTCGACCAGTTCTTCAAGATTTTCCGGCTTGATCTGGCTGAGATCGATCGGGATTCCCTGCTCCTGCATCGCGCTGTTCGCCCGGTTTAGGGCTTGGGCCGGCAGCAGGCTTGCGAGTCTCACTCCCGCACGCAACAACTGCATCGGCACCCGCACATTGACTTTGGTGGGGCCATCGTATCCGCCATTCTCTTCCGAATCGACCACTACGCGCAGATACTTGGGGCGCACCTTTTGAACGGGCGCAGACGAAGCAGACGCTCCTGAGCCTGCCGGCTCTTCGACCGCCGAGATCAAGCGTTCCGCTTCCGCGGCTGTGATCTTACCGATCGCAAGCATTTCAAGGATCTGTCGGCGATGTTCGCTCATGTTTTTCCTCCTGGACTCTAAAGAATGTGGAACGACATTCCCGCGCTGTGGTGTTCTACGTCCAGCTTTGTATCGGTGAGGGCGTTCAGGATCTGCCACATCACGGCCACTCCGCGCAGCGGATTCACCCGGCAGAACAGGCACGCAATAAAAATGAACGGCGATAACAAAACAGCCAGGGGCAATAAGAGAAGCCAGACCAGCACCAGCGGAATCCACAGGCGGAAGGTGCGGCTCTCCTGGTTGCGCAGGCTGACGACGGCGACGAACGGAATCATTTCAGTGCCTCCATCTCGCGGATCGCATCCTCTGCGCTGATCTCTCCGCGCTGCAATCGTTCAAGAATCTCGGCTTTCGACGGCGTGGGATCGGTTTCGACAAAGTCCAGGCTGTTGGCGATGCGCGTCAGACGCGCCTTGATCGTCGGGTAGCTGACCCCGAAGATGCGCTCCATCTCCTTGATTGAGCCGTGGGAGCGGACGAACGCCGTGATGAATACCTGGTCGTCCATCGGCAGGCGAGCCAGTTGCGGCAACTCGAAATTGCCCTCGATGGCGATTCCCTTCTCCGCCAGCCGTACCCGCTCGACCACGACGGGCTGCCCTTGCGTCAGCTGCGCCAGCTCCTGCCAATCTTTCGTATTCTTGATCTCGTCCGCCATGTGTTATTGTATTTATCAATTGTTATATTGATAAAATTAATTTCTGTCAAGAGATATTTTATAAATATCAATGCTACCCCCCCCCACCCCCACGCTGGCGCAGCAACGGGTCGCGGTCGGTGACCTTTTTCCACAGCAAAATTCAACCGAATGTGACGAACGACCTTTACTGTGGCCGAGGAATCTGAAAATCTTCGACCAGCATGGCTGGATTCTTTTTCGAGATTCGCGGACGGGGAGCCGATCAGGATCGGCCTGGGAGGCCGGGAGGCCCGGCTAACTCCTTATTTTGGAGTATTTTGCACATTAAGTCCTTATTCCACAAGATTTTGCGAGAAAAGTCGCGCATTGGCAGCATGTAACCATTTTATATTCATAGATTTAGCAAAGTGCCGGGGGGGAGGGGGGGGACCGTGAAAACGCAGGGTAGACACAACATCGACCTTCCTGGAACTAAGGGGTCGCCCCGCATCATCTAACGAGTTGACTTCCTCAAGGGTGAAACCTAGTCTGGAAGTGGTTCTTTGTACGGCCAATCCCACCAGTGGGGGCGTCACGGCTTCGACGGAGATGCTTGCGGCCAAGAGGCATGCCGGGGTGCACACACCCGTAATCGTGGGCAAAATGATAATTGCCAATCAACAGATGGCATACGCAGCCTAATTTTTAGGCAGCCGTCCCCGGAGGCTTTGCTCGCGGGCCTTCGAAGGACGTCGCACTGCGAGCTGCTCTTCTCGTCTCCGTCTGGGATGGGAGGTTAAGACCACAGGCTAGCGGAACGCGTTTCTTGTCCGTTCTGAGCGCGCGCCGCGAACGTCCTGGGTAGGGTGGAAACGCCTAATGCCTGGGGCATGAACAGGACTAAGCATGTAGCTATCTTGACCAGTAACATTTTCGGACGCGGGTTCGACTCCCGCCGCCTCCACCAGTATCTCTTTTATTATCAATTAATTACGGATATTTTGCACGGGTTCCTACCCGCCTCTCTCAAGTTGTTTGAGATCAGCAGTTTCTGCTGGCATCTTTTTGTTTCGTACAGCGCCCGCTCTCAAGCTCGCCTCTGTAATCTACGCCGAACGATCCGAGAATGTGCTGCGCTCCCTGCACCAACAGCGTCCGCAGATAAGGATCACCTTCTTTGCTGATGTGCATTTGCGGCGAAAACTGAACTCCTCTGGCATTCCAGAAGTTAGTCTTTCTGGAAGCTGCTGAACTCGGAATTTCGACGCCACAAGATCAATGATTTCGAACAACTCCCGAACGGAGGCTTTTGAACGGCTGGGGGATTTGAGTGAAATCGGGGTGCTACATCAATGGTCGGTGACGTGAGGAACTGAATGGAAGGGACCAGGCTGAGAACACCGGCCCTCGGAAACTTTAGAACGGAGTTCCACGAGATCCGACGCTGCTACGCAGGAGCCTTTCGACACTCCTTTGAGCACGTTCGGTGGGCTTAACTTAAAGAGCGCCAGAACAAAAAAATGGACGATTCCGCCTTGCTCGTAAAGCAAGAAACATTTGTCGCCCGAGACTCCGGCAAATACCAAACGCTTCCAAGGCAGACTTTCGTCCCAGACAACAACATCCGTTGCCTGGAAGTCCTTCCCCGGATTAGCGACGGTCAATCGCGAGCCGCCAGTTTCTGTGAATGCTTTAATAACAGGCTCCGGGAGAGCCTCGACGTCCTTGATGAACTGAAAATCGCCATCTAAAAACTGTTCGATTTCCAATTGTGATATTGGGGAAGCTGGGAACTCAATCACTGGGGGCTCGCCCAGGGGTCTTAGTCTCCAGCGAACGAACTCATATCCCGCATACACTAGCAGCACGGCGAAGAAGGAAATGGCAATTCGTGTACTCCGTCGCTTCCGTTTGATCATCTTCAATAACTGCTACGCAACTTCTTGCCGTCAAGTTCGCGCTTTCTGAGCCGTTCGATCGTTGAAGCAGGATGTTTGTCTCCGGCGAGCACGTTAGTTCGCGACAGTCACCGGTATGTCCGGAAGCACGGCGGTGTTGCCGCTGGTGTCGACGACTCTTACCTGCATCGTGTGCGTGCCGTTGGAGTAACCTCGCGTATCCAGGGAGAACGAAAATCCGCACCCGTCCGGGGCACTCGGAAAGTCCTTGACTACGTCGGGACGAGGTATACCGTAATTGGCCATCCCCGCGCGCACTCCGTCCACGAAGATGTCCACTTCGGCTACGGCAACATTGTCGAATGTCCATCCTGCCACGCTGGTCGTTCCTCCCACCGTCGCGTTCACTTGTGGCGAGTCCACTGTTCCGAATGGCGTGAAGATATCTGCAACCGACAGCTGATTGTGCAGGTCGTAGATTACCTGCCTGGCGTGCCTGTAATCGCCTGCGATCAGGTAGACGTCGCCTTCCAGCACCGCTCCCGGAGAGAAAGTGTAGATTGCGAACGGAGCAAAGTAATTCGTCCCGAAGCCTGTCGGTCCTGGATCGCCCGCCGCCGCAAAGCCGCCGACATAAGGGAATACTCCAGGGATATAAACGGTAAGGCCGTTTCCGTTCTTGTCGACAAACGCCGCCCACTGCTCGGGTGTGTAGAGGGTGCCGATACTGGAAGGCAAGTACGGCAGGGTGATCATCGTGACCGCAGCGTTGGTCCAGGGAGCATAGCCCCCGTATCGCGTGAACTGCGGATACTCAAGGTTGACGTACACGGCGGGAAATTCCTGTAACGCGTTGGCGTGCGCATCTGTGCCAAAGTGAGTAACCTTGGTGTGTACCTTGAAAGTTGAAGCATGACTTGTGACGGCAGTCACGGTCGCCTCAACATAAGTGTCACCGAGGACCGGATTGCCCGGGCCCCCTCCTTTGTCGTCGGGAAACCACTGATACCCCTGCGCCTTGATGTAGAGCGAATCAGCGCCTACTGTTTGCGCCAGGACTGGGCTGCCTTCATCATAGAGGTCGCCGCCCTGGACTGGGTTCCAAGCGCAGCCAACTCCCGATGATGCGCATCCTCCATAACTTCCATTGCCGTCGTACTGGGCGAATTGCACTTCACGGCCAGTGTCGTGCTCGTTCACGTAGTTTGTGCCGTTCAGGCTGACCTCGACAATCGATCCACCCCAAGCAGTTTGCAGGCCGATACGTGTCGTATCCCCAGCATCCGACTCCAGATATAAAAGGGAACCGCTTCGATAAGTTGTCACCGTGACGATGGGCTCGATCGTCAGCAAGACCTGGCTCGAATGTGCCTGCGAGCCTGCGCTCCCGGCAATCGTGATTGGGTACATTCCGGCGGCGACTGTGGCCGAAACAGAGAAAGATAACGTCTGGGTTGCGTCCGCTGCTACCGAGAATGATGAAGAAGGAGAGACGGTCACTCCCGGCGGAACTCCAGTGATGTTGACCGCGACGCCCCCGCTGAAGCCTGCCCCCGGGGCAACGGAAATCGTCACGGGCGTCGTATCCTGGCCAACTACGGCCGAGGCAGAGACCGGCGTCACCGACAAACCAAAGTCAGGTGGCGGTGGTGGAGTCGATTGTCCACCGCCACAGCCCACCGAGAGTGAAGTTAGCAGGAGGGCGGCGACGCTAACGCGATTAGATCCACTAGTCATGCCTGCTTGTGTCGGAATGTCACTGAATATGTTTTCCCGCCGACAGCTCTAACTTACGCCAAAGACGAGCTGAAACTAGGACTTTTGCTCTACTGCAGTCGAAGGGACCGCCACGGCCGTTTTGCTTTTCATTGATGTTGTTCAACTCTCGGTCGCTAGGCTTGGGGCGCTCCGGTGCTCGGATCCGTATGAGCTCTGCTACTGCACGTTGACTGACACCGTGGCAGAATGCTGCACAGCCCCAGACGTGCCCGTGACTGTAATCGTGTAATTCGTGATCTTCGGCCCTTCGGCGCCTCCTCCCCCGCTACATGCCATCTGCATAGACAACCCTGAGATAAGAACCGCTGCTACAACGAACATTAATGCTCGTCGCCTTTTGAAGGGGTATCTGCGAAGCCGCGTGCCAAGAAGCGCCAAGCCTGCCACCGGCATCCAGCTCAAACCACTCCGGTTTAACGATCGAAGAGAAATGCGTGAGTCAGCACTCGGGCCGGCATTGACTGTGAGAGTCGCCGACGCTTTGCCGCTGCTGTCAAACGTCACCGAATTTAAGCTCAGCGCGCAGGTCGGTGCACCTGTTTGCGACGGTTGCACCGAGCAACTCAGTGAAACTGGGTTATCAAATGAGTTCAGCAAGCTAAGGGAGAGAGTGGAAGTGGCGCTTTCGCCGGCGTTCAATGTGTTGGGACTGATCGGGGATGCTGAAATCGCGAAATCTGTACCCGAATTAACAAAGACACTGATACTGTTCATACTTGCACCGCTGCTGTCGTTGTTGATCGTGACGAGGTCCGGAGCCCGGTCGTCATTGAGGTCTGCTGCAAGGACGATATAAGAGTTAGAGCTTAGCCCAGCGGTAGTGGTAATCGGCGACTGAAAAGTTCCATCATCATTCCCTGGCAAAACTAAAATCTGCGTAGTGCTACTGTTCGGACCCGCAACGGTGCCGACCAAGTCGAGTTTGCCATCCCCGTCAAAATCTGCAGCTATGGTGGCAGGCTGGCCAATGCGGATTGCAGACTGGAACGACCCGTCGCCGTTTCCAAGCAGTAGATCAGGCAAGGGCGTGCCGCATTTGCGGAATACGCAGAGCTGAAAGGGTATAACGATCAAATCGTCCTTCTTATCTCCATTGAAATCCCCTCCTGTGATTGCCGTGCCTCCGACAGTGGGGCCTTGTCGAAGAGTTCCGTCCCCATTGTTTAACCAAGTGCTCGAATTGATGCCCCACGCGATGACTAAATCCTTCTCGCCGCTCCCGGCGAGATCGACCGCAAAGAATGACCAGGGCACAAAGGACACTGCCTTGGGTACGACATAGGCTACTGGCGCTTGGAAACTTCCGTCACCATTGCCCAGAAGCACGCTAAACGTTTTGTCGCCTGCATTGGCGACTAGCAAATCGAGCCGCTGATCTCCATTGAGGTCAACTGCAACGATTGCTTCTATATTCGCCGATGGGTTCTTGCCGGGTGTCAGGATCTGTCCTTGGCGAAATGTGCCATCGCCATTGCCGAGAAAGACGGTGACGTCACCGTTATCACCGATTGATGAGTCGCCAGGCCGTACCAATGCGACATCGTCGTTGCCGTCGCCGTTGAAATCCCCGGCAACCAGATCGGTACAGTTCTTTCCGATTGCGACATTCTGGGCCGGCTGAAATGAGCCATCGCCATTGCCAAATAGAATGCTCACGCCGCCGCTATCGTTAGCATCCCCATAATTAACAACAATCAGATCTTTTTTCCCATCTCGGTTGAAATCTCCAACCGCGACAGCTCTAGGATCCATGCCGACGGAATATGTTTTTGCGCTCTGAAATGAGACTTGGCCCTGCGTGGAAAGGCACAACGCAAAACAGAGGACTGCAGTCGAGATGATTGTGAGCATCATTTTGTTTTTCATTAGATTTTTCCCTTCTGAAATTTCAAGCTCACAGCGCGGTCTGGTTGCATGTGCTTATCTCAGATGTAAACTGGCGGGTAAATCCTCGGTGGCTCTCCGGTCCCGCTCTTATTTCTCTCTCAAATCGATGCAGTTGAGACCTTGCTGCTATGCCATTCAAACCAGAGGTGTTAAACTCACGCTCTGACTAAGCTGGGGGCGTTTCTGTGAGGGATTTCGGTTCATCGAGAGCCGTCGTCCGCTTCGGTGCGTTCGAACTGGATCGAGCCGCGGGGGAACTCCGTCGGGAGGGGAGTAACGTCCGCCTACAGGAGCAACCACTTCAAGTTCTCCAGATTCTGCTGGAAAACCCAGGTAAAGTGATCCTTCGCGATGAACTGAAGAAACGGATTTGGCCTTCCGATACGTTTGTCGACTTTGACCACGGGATCAATAATGCGATCAAGCGGTTGCGGGAGGCTTTGCGGGACACTGCCGAAGCGCCCGCATACATTGAGACATTGCCGCGGAAGGGGTATCGCTTTAAAGCCGCCGTTGACTGTCTTCCTTCAAAGCCCCGATCGGGGGCCGGTCCACTCGATTCGGTCGCAATATTTCGATTCGAGACCGAAAGTTCTGATCCAGGGACGGATTACTTGGCCATCGGGATCCCTGGAAGTGTGATCCATGCTCTTTCTCAAGTTCCCCATCTTCGCGTGATTTCATGGAGAAGCGCCGACAGTGAAGAACTCCACCACCGGGACCCATTAGCGATTGGCCGCAAACTTGGAGTGAGAGCAGTACTGACCGGTAGGATTTGGCAACGCGCGAACAAATTGCGGCTGCATGTCGACTTGCTTGATACGGAAAATGGAGAGGAGATTTGGGGAGATCAGTACGACAGCGATATCCACGAACTCTTCGCTGTGCAGGACAGCATCTCTCGTCTCGTATCGGAGAAACTGCGCCTGAAGATAAGTGGATACACGGACAGCCGACTCGTTAGAAGGTACACAGACAACCTCGAGGCGTATCAACTTTATGTTAGGGCACGAAGATGGAGTGAAAAGCGAACTGGGGAGGGTTTTAAGCGTGGGATCGAGTACCTGACCCGGGCTATTCAGATCGATCCGAACTACGCACTAGCACACGCCCAACTGGCTGAGTGCATTTCAGTTCCATGTTATTACGGCTCGGTTGATCCGAATCAGGCTTATCCGAAAGCGCGGGCCTCTGCGATCCGAGCATTAGAGATTGATCCTGATCTTGCGGAAGGTCACGCAGTTCTAGCTACCGTTCTCAAAAACTATGACTGGAACTGGACCGCCGCGGAAAAAGAATATAAGCACGCGATCCAACTGAACCCCAACTGCACCACGGCACACTACCATTACTCCTATCTTCTGGCAGAGGCAGGCCGCGTTGAAGAAGCAATTCACGAAGCGACCGAAGCATTGAGCCACGATCCCATGTCCCCAATGTTGAATGCAGGACTGGCATTTGTCTTGCTGCTGACGCGCAATTATGAGCGCTGCATTCACCAATCCCTTACGGCAATCGAAGTTGACCCCAGCATGATTCTCTCCTATTTCAGCCTCGGCAATGCCTACGAGCAAAAGGGGCAGTACACTGCCGCGATCGAAGCCTACGAAAAGGGGATTGCATTGGGCGGCCCCGCAGCATTTTTCAAGGCGTTCATTGGCCACGTCCAAGGCAAGTCTGGCGAGCGGACTGCAGCGGTGAATGCACTGCAGGCGTTCAGCGAATTATCCCCAAAAATCTACGTTCCCCTTTGGTATTCGGCTGTGGTTTTTGAAGGCATGGGGGAGGAGGAAGCCGCTATCGAGGCTCTGGAAAATGCCTACCAAACTCGTGAGACCATGCTGGTATTTCTGAGGGTCTGTCCACAATTCGACCGCATTCGCGAAAATCCGAGATTCCAAGATATCGAACGCCTCGTGGGCCTTCGCGCATAGCGCCGCAGAAACCAGAAGGCGGCTAGCAAATCACTGATCGGTAGGCCGGCTTCCGCCGTTTTAGGCTTGCCGAGCATGCTGTGGTCATACTGTAAAGAGGCGATCTTGACTTCGTGAAGACTGGTCTTTTTTCACCTCTGGGCGGAGCGGTTCGAAACAAGATACAGGTGCGGTCGGCAGGTCAGCCAGCGATCTTAGTTCAACCCCGTCGCCTCCACCAGTATCTCTTTTATTATCTGTTGGTTGCAAGCATTTGTGACGGGTTCCACCCCGCCTCTCTCAACTTGTTTGAGCTCAGCAACTTCTGTTGACAGTCTTTTTGTTTCGTACAATGAAGGCGCCATTTTCTGCTCGGACAATGTTCGTGGTTCAAATTCCGTCATAGCGGTGGGCGCGCGACGTTCGTCGCTCCTCGACGAGGGTTCTCACACTGATCTGGTGCTCTCCGCTGCGGGGCTCTGCCTCAGTGACCGCATCCTCAGTGCGCTTCGGTCATATTGAGGTCTTCGAGCTCCCGCTAGTTATACGGGAAAGGCTTCGATGATTTGAACACGACCCTTGAGAGGAATCGCGCGGCTGATTTGAAAATGCACTCCGGAAAGGAGAGATTGGTATTCAAGAAAAGTGCGCTCTCTTCCTCCGGTCAGCGTCATCATGATGAGATCGACAGCCTGAGCTAAAGGAGCTGAATTAATCTCATCGAGGCAGTACTCGACCAGCAACAGGACCCCGTCGTGAGGGATCGAGTCGCGACAATTCCGTAATATACGGCTGGCGTTCTCGTCATCCCAATCGTGGATGATGTTCTTCATCATGTACGCACTGCAGCCACCTGGCACTTCGCGGAATATGTCCGCACACTGGAACTGCACCCGATCGCCGAATTGCATTAACGGTACGCATGATGTTCGGGCGCGATTAATAACGTATTCCTGATCCGTGAGGACTCCTCGAAGATCTTTGTGAACCCGAAGAATCTCTGCCAACAACAAGCCCTGCCCACCTCCGACATCCATCAGAGTATTCCACCGGCCAAAGTCGTACGACGTCGCAATGGTGGACGCTGAAAGCGATGAGACCGCGGTCATGGCATCGTCGAAGATGCGGGCCTCGTCTGGATGGCGACGGAGGTAATCAAATCCCTGCATCCCCAGTGCTTTGATGCTCGATGGCTTACCTGTTCGGACGGTATAGAGAAATTCCTCGAACGGCTTGAAGAAGAACTTACTGCTACGGAAGATGGCAATGGCGCGAACAGACTGAGGTACATCCGAGCGTAGCCATTCAGATAATTCACTGTTCGAAAATTGGCGGGGAGCAGTTTCGCAGAATACATCATGGCCGGAAAGATAGCGCAGAGTACGGAAGAGGGCATCCTCGTCGACATCGGACAGTTTCGCGAGTTCAGCTACCGAACGTGGGCCCTCGTTCAGAAGATCGGCGATCCCAAGGACGGCCGCTGCATACAAAGCCTCATGCAGAATCAATGACTCCGTTAGTCGGAGTAGTTGGATCGGGCCTACGGCATCAACACGTGTTCCTTTCATGAGGCTTTTCCTCTCGTGCCCTTGGCTTGGCAGTCAATACCCTTCTTCGGTTGGTGCGGAAAATCGGTACGGCCCCAGTCGAGCGGCAACCACCGAAGCAGTGCCTGTCGCAAGCGAGAAGAATCCGAGTGCCATGTTGTATGAGCCTGTTGTGTCGAATACAAAGCCCATAATGAGCGGGCCAAGACCACCGGCCAGAACAAACGCCGCGAAGGTGATCCCGAACGCTTTACCGAGATTCTTCAGCCCGAAATACCGGCCTAGAAGAAAGGCCATCACGTCCATCTCGGCGCCGAAGGCGAGGCCAACCAGGAAAACTGCGATGTATACGCTTGAGTTGGCCGCCCCAATAAGTAGCAGAGCGATGCCTACTGCACCCCCGAAAAACAAGCATGAAGTGACATAGGGCCCGAAATAGCGATCCAGAAAGTATCCCGTTCCCACTCGACCAATAAGCATCGCTGAGCCAAGGACCGAGGTAATGATTGCTGTTCCTGTCGCTGTTCTGCCGCCATGAGCGACTATCTGTGGCAAATGGATGAAGCAGGCGTGGACGCTTGCGCTAGACGCCATGACCACTGCAATCATGATCCAGAAGCGCGACGAAACCCAAACCTCGTTCCAGGGCAGTTCTGAACCTTCCGATGGGCTGAGAGCGGAGAGGGTTTTACGTTGTCGTCCGCCAGATTTGTCGCGAAGGAATATGGCAACCGTTGGGATGCCAATGATAAGTGATGCCCATCCGGCGATGGCGAACGTGGAGCGCCATCCGTAATGGAGGATCAGCCACTGAGCAATAGGCGGGACTACAATCGCCCCCATACCCAGACCGCCCATCATCATGCCCAGCGCAAAACCTCTGCGGCGGTCGAACCAACCGGAAACCGCCAGACTGTAGGGCACCGCAGTTGTGGCACAGCTTACGGCCCCCAATGCGATGTAGAAAATGTACAACTGCCAAATTTCTGCACCGATGGCCTGCGCAGACAGCAGAATGACGCCGAGGGCTGTAAGACCTGGCAGGATGATTCTCCGCGGGCCGAAGCGATCAGCCATCACCCCGATCCAAACGGCACAAATCGGGCCAATGGTGTTATGCAATGTGAATGCGAGGGCAATTGCGGCACGGCCGGTATGAAAGTCGCGAACGAATGCCGGATAAAAAACCCCAAAGGAAAAAACCACAATCGGAAACGCGCCAAAGAAGAGCCCAACGGCCGAAGCCGCCACCACAACCCAGCCGTAGTTCTCGGTAAGACTGGAGCTCGATGTCCGATGGTCAGGGCCTAATTGGATCATGGTTGCCGCCGAATCTAGCCGAGACTTCGAATGATTCATATCGTTTCCGAGGTTGCGAATCTCAAATTGCTTGGGCCCGTCTGGAGTTTTCTGAAATACGCGGCTAGTTGACTCGCAATGGCACGACAAATTTTCCGGAGCTTGCCTTTGAAGATTTACGGTTTGGCATTATCCCTCCGCCAACCGCGTCTAGCGATTGCGCTGGTGGTGCAGTCAGGACATGAAGTGCCAAGCAAGTTTAACCCGCGTTTCGCCTCGTCTTCCAAGTGGTTCGCATCTTTGCGCATTCCAACCTTTTGCAATGACTCCGCGTAGGAAGCTTCGATGAGAAAGTAATTACGCGACGCTCCATCTCCATGAAGTCGCAAGAGTCCAAGCGATTGTTCGTAATCATTAACGGCTGACTCTCGATCATGTAGCATTGCTTCCAATTGCCCACGGACGGCATATCCAGCAGCCAGCAGGTAATTTCGAGACCCGTAATGATCTCTCCATAGTTGAATTGCCTTATTGATAGAAGTCAGTGCGTCCCGTGGCCGCCCAGAGGCTTTTCTCTCAAGTGCTTGCGCGTCATACAGCGCGGCGAGATCACCAGCATCCGGAGTTAAAAGCTGAGCCTCTTCTGAGAGCGCGTCCGTGAGAAGCTGGCGCACGCGCTTACGGTTTCCTTGGCCCAGTGCAATCAGTGCAAGGTTTATCGAAGTACGGGCTATGCCGGCATGGTCACCGACAGATTGATACAAAGTCTTAGCGCTCGTCCGTAGCGTCTTAGATTCCACCAGTTGACCCATCTCGGCCTTTAGGGATCCAAGATTGTCGAGAGCGGCTGCTAGATTCACCTTCTCGGTTGGATTTCTGTGCAGGATTTCGATCGCTCTCTCGTAAGAGCGTCGGGCTCCATCCCAATCGCCGGTGCACTGCAGGGCCAAGCCAATGATGTTCCATCCAACACCAAAGAGCGGATCATTGCGCTGCCCCTGGGACTGGAGCAGAGGGTTGAGCAATTTGATGGTCTTGCTGAAATCACCTTGCTCATTTGACGTAACGGCACTCTGGATCTGTTCGCGGGCCTGGTGCCGACTAAAGGATTCCGATTGCGGCAGCAGTTGGATCGAGCCTGTTTGCTGATCGCCTACCTGCGGCAAGACAGAAGCGGGGCCCGCAAACTTCTGTCCCTCGATGGTGAATTCGCACGTCTCTTCTATGAACCGACTGTTGCAAAATCGGTTGGTGGTTTGTGCGGGGGCGTACGGCTGAAGGGCTGCGCCGCACAGTGCAAATACAGCAATTATCGTTCGTCTCATAAATCCTCCCCAGCTGGATTTCCGGGCTCGAGACACCGCGATGATCCCAGTAATGTGCGGGAAAGGAAATGGAGAGGGCCTGAAGTTTCCCTGAAGAATTTCGAAGTGCCGATCTTCTTGTCCGAGTTCAAGTTGCGGAGTACTCTGGCTCTACCTTCTCCCAAGAGAGACCCCTTTGCCGCGAATCCTTAAATTTGGAGGGTTTGAACTGCTTCCCGCGACTTACGAACTGCGCCGCGGTTCGCGTCCGGTGAAGGTGGAGAGACTCGCAATGGAATTGCTGCTCCTTCTGGTTTCGCGGCACGACAGGGTTGTTTCGCGGGAGGAAATTGCCGAAAGGCTGTGGGGCAAAAACATTTACGTCGACACGGAAAACGGCGTGAATACCGCAATTCGCAAAGTTCGCAGGGCGCTGGCTGACAATCCCGAGCAGCCGCGTTTCATCAAGTGCATGCCCGGTAAAGGTTATCGATTTATCGCCCCCGTTGTAGAAGAACAAGACGGAAAGCTGTCGCCCACGAAACGCATCCGCTTGGCTGTGCTACCGTTTTCCAATTATGCCGGCGACCCGTCAGAGGATTATTTCTGCGACGGCATGTCGGAAGAAACCATCGCTGCCCTTGGCACTGTAAGTCCTCAAAACCTTGGGGTCATCGCACGCACCTCGGCGATGACGTATCGCAACACCACCAAGTCCGTTTCTGTCATCGGAAAAGAATTGCATGTCGATTACGTTCTGGAAGGCAGCATACGTCGAGAGGGGAATCGGGTACGCATCGCCGTTCAGTTGATCCGGGTGGATGACCAAACACATGTGTGGGCAGCGAATTACAATCGCGATGACGCCGGCATTCTCTCGTTGCAGGCTGAACTGGGCCGCGCAATCGCAGAGCAGGTCGTCGAGAAAATACCCGGCGGAATTGCACCGCGCAAGCAAACGGACAATCCCGATGCCTTCGATTTTTACTTAAGAGGCCGCTTCTATTTTGCGCAACGAAGCCGGGCGGGGGTTCTGCGCGCAATTGAGTTTTACAATCATGCCCTAGCTCTCGATTCAAGCTACTCTTTGGCCAATGCCGGTCTTGCGGATGCCTATGCCACTCTTCCGATCAACAGCGACTATCCAACATCGGATTGCCGCGCTATCGGACTGCCGGCTGCGCAGCGCGCTATTGCCCAGGACAGCCATAGTGCGGAGGCCCATACCGCGGTTGCGGCGTGTTATTTCTGGCTCACATGGGATTGGACCGCAGCGATCGACGCCGCGCGTAGAGCCATTGGACTGAACCCCAGTTACTCACTGGCACATTTCTATCTGGCTCACACATTTTCGAATCTGTGCCGGCACGACGATGCGGAAGCCGAAATGAAGATTGTGCACGAGCTCGATCCCTACTCGGTTTTCTACCATGCGATTCACGGACAACTGCTGTACCAGGCCGGTCGGCATGCAGACGCTGCCGCAATGGCGCACAGCGCGATTACGTTGAACCCGAGTTCCTGGCTCGGCCACCACATTCTGGGAAAGGTCCTGATCGAATCCGGTGACTTGGACGCGGCATTAACAGAACTTCAGCAGGCTTTCGAGCTGTCTGGAGGAAGTTCCGAAGCGCTGGCTTTAAAGGCCTTCGCACTGGCTAGGAAAGGATGCCTCGATCAGGCAAAGGAATCCGTGAAACTCCTCCACGAGGCAGCTAGGACTCGTTACATGCCCCCCTATAGCCTGGCTTTGGCTTATGTTGGACTCGGCGACGACGAGGCTGCATTCAGCTGGCTTCAGCGCGCGGCAGACCAAGAGGATGTGCGCTTAAGATTCGTTCCCGTCGATTCCCGCTGGCGCGAACTAAATCGCGATGAGCGAGTGAGAAGACTCTGGCCGCCGCCACAAAGGCACCTTCAACATGGAACCCGATCAAGGCCATAGGCTTATCAACGATTCACACACAGAGTCAGAGTGAACGTTGTCCAACGTCCGAATAGCCGACTATTCAAGAACAGTACGACGAGAGTGCTTGCGCTATCGTCGGGGCCCCCTACGCGGTTGATTAGCGACCTAGGAGCACACGTGCCCGCCCAGCGCGAGATATAAACTTGCAGGAAATCGGCAAAGTCATTAGCGGCGGGAGAAAGTTTCCTGCCACGCGGATCTCTTACCGGCGGTTAATGAGAGGCGTTTTCTATATGTATCTCGTTGATTTGAACGTGCGGCTCGATATCCGTGTAATTTTTCATATCGCCTTGGAGTTCTTCGGCATACGGCATGAATGCAGCCATGAATGATTCAATTGAGTCAAAAGTGTAAAAGCACGCTGCGATGTAGCCAGGTGGGGAATCTCGTTCCGTGCCGCTCAGACCTTGTTCAACGGTCAGCCTGCGAAAGCCTGCATGAATACTCAATAGCTCGATGGATCGAGGCATGTGCGTCGAGACGTAGTAGTCAAAGTCGAAGCGACCACCACGAGTGTATGGGTAGAGGATGCTGACTTTGATCATGAGAGTTTTGTTGGTGAACCCGAGTAAAACTTCATTGTCGCGAAGGAAGCTCCGTCTCGCGCTGATCGTTTCACCGAAAGCCGCTGACGACGCAAGACGATGATAATTGCTCCCACCGGGTGGTGGTTCCGGAAACCACAATACGCGCCGATCACTCCCTTCAGTCCGGCCATCACCGTCGCCGTCGATTCCTCCTCCACCAGTTGCGCGTAGTAAATCTCGCTGCTGGCATCGTCGAGAATCACCAGCAGGTCGTACCAGGGTTCGTCCTGAAACCACTGGTGACGGCTGCCATCGATGTGCAATAGCATTCCCGGCAATGGCCGACGCGCCCGCCGTTTGCGATGTGCCCCGCGCTTGCGTCCACGCGCCACCAGCTCTGCTCCCTGCAGCGCCTGCTTCACCCAGGTATTAACTCAGCTGGATGCCGTGGTCGCTTCGCAACTTCTCGTGAAAGTGCTGCACGTTCAGATCGAAATACTTCTCCGGGTACAGTGCCAACACTTTCTCCACCGTCGCCAGCGGCACCCCCGACGCGAGGGCTTGCCCCGCCTCTGGTCCAGCAGTCCGTTGTAGTCCTCCTCCTCGTAACGCTCCCGAATCCGCCGCATGTGCCGGTCACTGATGCCCAGTATCTCCGCCGCTTGCCACCACGTGATCTTCTTCGCCATGGCCTGCAACATCACGTCCTGTATTTTCATCGCCCGCTCCATCGCGGCCCTCGGATAAGATTCCATGCTCCGCATGGTCTCTTATCCTCACCGCCCGCAAAGCGGAGATATCACGTGCTATCCCGACCGGACATATCATGTGCTACCGACACTCTCACTGCATAGACTTGACAGCAGCGGACGATAAGGCATAGTTTATGTGCACTTGGGGTGGTCCTGTGAAGTTCTCTCGTTGGATTCTGGCTCTCTTGCTCTTGGGGACGGTAGTGTGTGCGGCCAGTGTCCCTCCGGTGGACGATCCGGATACCGCGGTCGATGAGAGTGAGTTCCAGGTAGTCTTTCTGGTCCCATCGCCACTCAGTATCAAATCGGTTCCGGTTTTTGCGAGTTTGCTCGACGGACCTAAACCAGTTTCGCTCAATCAGAATTTGACCACTGGCATCTCTTACCTCGAATTCATGCGGGTGCCGAATTCGTGGCATTCGCGCTCCTTCCAAAAGCTTTTTTGTACGCTCCTAATCTGAAGGTCTCCTCACAAGAGTTAGAACGGATCCGCCGCATTCGACTGGGGAAAACCAGCTAACGCTGTATTCCTAGGCATCGCGTCGTCTAGCGATAAGTACCTGCTTCGTTGGGCCGCACGTTGCTGTGTTCCGCGCGGTCTTGGTCTAAAGGCCAGGCTGAGAGGATCTATCTGAGGACCTTCTTCGTGAGTTCAGTTCCACAAACATCGTACAGGCTGCAACACGATCATCCGGTGATCGAAATGCCGCCCAGTCGCCGCCTGAGTTTATTCGCGCTGGTATGCGTGATCTATTTCACGGTTTCGGGCGGAGCTTTTGGCGTAGAACCTCTGGTTGCGGCGGTGGGGCCGGGTCTGGCAGTGCTCTTGATCGTGGTTACGCCGTTCGTTTGGAGCCTACCCATGGCTTTGATGGTGGCGGAGCTGGCCACCTTGATTCCCGAAGAAGGCGGCTATTACGTCTGGGTTAAAGAAAGCCTCGGAAACTTCTGGGGCGTTCAGGAGGCATGGTGGACGATGGGGTACTCCATCGCTGTGATTGCGATGTTGCCTCAGTTGTTCGTGACGTACCTGAGCTTTTTCATTCAAGCGGTCGCCCCTGTCATCGATCTCACGCATGGCAGCTCGGGACCGTTTTTTCGTTGGTTGCTCGCGGTCGCTATCATCCTCGTTGCCACGGTTGTAAATCTGCTGGGAGCCCGCGATGTCGGCCGGTCCTCCACGATCAGCGCGGCGCTTGTCGTTGGCTCGTTCGTGACGCTGGTTCTCGTCTGGGCTCTGCGGCACGCGGCGATGTCGAACGTTGTTGGAATCGTTCACCGAGATCTCATTTCCAATCGTACGGGGGCCCTCCTCCTAGGCCTGTCGTACATTGTGTTCAACTACTCGGGGTGGGATAACGTCTCCACCTATGCCGCTGAAGTCGATCGCCCTCAGCGCAACTATCCACGCGCCATTGCCGTGGCCCTCGTGATCGTGCTCCTTGGCTACCTCCTTCCGGTCCTCGCGGGGATTGGTACGACTACCGATCCTGCACTCTGGACCAATGACGCTGGCTGGCCGGTGATCGCGCAGTTGATTGGTGGACGGTGGCTAGGCAGCCTAGTCGCCGCAGGCGGACTTGTCTCGGCGTGGGCATTGGTTAACGCGCAATTGTTTTACGTGTCGCGGCTGCCCTTGGTCTTGGCTAGGGACGGTTGGCTTCCACGGCGGTTGGCGCAGGCCTCGCCGGATTCTGGAGCACCGAAGGCCGCGGTCATCGTTTGCGCGTTGATCACCGCAATTCTCACAGCATTCTCCTTCGGCGCTCTCGCCGTAATTCAGTGCCTACTGTACGCAGGCGCCCTCACCTTGGAGTTTCTGGCTCTCATCATCCTGCGCTTGCGCCGGCCGCACGCGCCTCGCCCGTTCCGCGTACCCGGGGGCTGGTTGGGACTGGGCTATGTCTGTCTGGCCCCGTTCGCGTTTTGTGCCCTCGTGCTTTCCGCGACCCTGAAGGACTGGCGATCTTTTGCAGGACAAATTGCAGTGGTTGGATTCGTCATCGCGAGCGGTGCAGTTCTCTATCTCGTCCGTCGCAGAAGCCTACTGTCGCCTAGAGTTCAGAACGCTGCTGCAGACATAAAGTTGGCTGTGGATGCGCCTTCAGCAGGCACAGAGGAGATCACATGGCGATATCTGCGCAGAGAGGGCCAGAACGGAGGGGGTGAGTGGTCGCAGAAATAGTGAACCGTGCGCGAAGAGCTCTCGCGGCGGTTCTGAAAGAAACGGCAAGGCGCTGTGGAGGAGTGATTCGCGAAGAAGATGGACTATTGCTGGTCGCCGCCAATCATCCGTGTCCCGTCCTCGTGAACAGCGCATTGCGAACAGGGTCCATGGATGCGACAGAGGTTCTGCAACGAGCCCGGGCTTTTTTCGGGAAGTTCAATCGTGGTTGGGAAACATGGATTCGTGAAGACGCAGATGCCGACCTTCAACAAGCTTCCGAGACAATGGGCTTGTGTGCCGCGCCGGAGCTTATCGGGATGGTACTTGACTCAAGACCGGATCTTGGCGATGTGCCCGGCGACGTCGAGTTTTGCTGGGTGCGGGACAGGGCTGGTGTTCGAGATTTTGTGAGTGTTGCTGCCGACGGGTTCCGAGAAGAAGCGCCGGGACTGCCTGAGCTGATACGCGCCATCTTTTCGGAGAGTGTCTCACTCGTCGCCGCCGACACTGCTGCGTTCGTTGTGCGTTATCGCGGCGAGCCGGCCGCTACGGCTTTGGCGATGGTAAAGGAAGATGTTGCCTGGATCGGTTGGGTAGCGACGCGCCATCACCTCCGCGGTCGCGGATTGGGCCGCCTGGCCACGGCCGCGGCGACCAGTGCCGGGTTCACGCTTGGAGCCAAGTTCGCGTCATTAGAGGCCACAACGATGGGCGTGCCGGTTTACCTGCGTCTCGGCTTCCGAGAAATCGCGCGATATCAAAACTACTGGCCAGCAGGATTTGGAAGTTGATTTTCGGGCAGACATTTTGGAGAAGAAAACGAGATGGCGGTGGAAGCTCGGTGAGGGATTGGTGGGCGAGAAACCGTGCGTAAACATGTGAGGTATTTGTTCAAGTGGCAGATGGTCGCAATTCTGGTCGCCATGGCGTCCGCGACGTGGTCCGCGCAAGCCGTTTCGAGCGATTCGGCAGCAACGCGCGTCTCCGCCACAAGACTTGTTGCTCTCGTGCGGCAAGTTTGGGAGAGGGACCACAATGTGTATCGAGAGGATAAAGAAACGAACAGCCAGAAAACGAGACACGAAGAGCCTTTTCCGGACATAACCGATCGCTCTTTTCTGCCAATGATTTCGAACGGAGCGGTCGACGAAAATCCCACATCCACCTGGGTCGCGAGAAGAACAAGGCTGCAGACCGATCCTGCACGAATGGTTCTTGGCGCCCTACCAATTACCGTTTCTTCGCACCCCGGCATCGACAAACTGATCCGATCCCTTTCCGGATCGTGGTCGCTCTCCTTGAGGTTCGCTCCCAGCGGGAAGATGCCGAAAGGCGGGTCGGGGAGCGGAGAGGAGACGTTTCATGCGGGACCGGGAGGCCTCTCGGTGATCGAGGAGTACCACTCGACCGGTGACGAGGGCGAAATTTCCGGCCTCGGAGTCTTCTGGCCAGGCCATCAGCCATCAACGATGCCAGTTGTATGGTGCGACAGTTCGAATCCGAATGGTTGCGCCTTGATGAAGGGCGGAGCGAAATGGGACGGAGACCAACTCGTGATTCAGGACGAATCGGAGGTGGATGGGAAGAAGGTGACCTTTAGGGAAGTATTTTCCGACATTGCCGGGAACTCGTTTACGCAAACCATCTACGAAAACGCTGCTGGCGATCTGCGCCCGCTCGTCACAATTCATGCCACGCGAAAGGGAGCGTCACATGTTACGAAGTGACACGATCTCCAATGAGGACTTCTTGTGTTGGGGGCCCACTTTGATCGTAGAGGTCGTTCGAAAAAACATTGAACGGAGGAGAACGTAATGTCACAGCCTATTGAACAGCTGAAATCTGCTGTTAGAGGGGATCTAATTCAACCAACCGACGCCGCGTACGATTCTGCCCGCAAGGTCTACAACGGAATGATCGACAAGCGGCCGGCCCTTATCGTGCGCGCTGTCGACGTGGCAGATGTGATAGCTGCAGTCAATTACGGACGTGAGAACCGGTTGCTCACGGCGGTTCGCGGTGGTGGCCACAATGGCGCCGGTCTCGGAACTTGCGATGGCGGTCTCGTCATCGATCTTTCCCTCATGAAGGGAGTTCGGGTTGACCCTTCATCCGGCACAGTACGCGTCGGCGCCGGATGCGTCTGGGGCGACGTAGACCACGCCACACATGCCTTTGGCATGGCGACACCTTCGGGCTTCATCTCAACCACCGGAGTCGCTGGCCTGACCTTGGGGGGAGGGATTGGCTACCTGACACGCCGCTATGGGCTGACCATTGACAATCTACTCTCCGTGGACATGGTTCTCGCGGATGGACGCTTCGTCACCGCAAGTGCCACGGAGAATGACGACCTATTTTGGGCGGTACGAGGTGGAGGAGGAAACTTCGGAGTCGTAACTTCGTTCGAATTTCGTTTGCATCCCGTTAGCACAGTCCAGTTCGGGCCGACCTTCTGGCCGCTGGAGCAGGCTGCCGACGTTCTGAAGGCCTATCGCAAATTCATTCCCACGGCCCCCGAGGAAGTAAACGGATTCTTCGCTTTTCTGGTGGTTCCTCCGGCGCCGATGTTTCCGGAAAATCTTCACATGAAAAAGGTCTGTGCCATTGTCTGGTGCAGCACAGGAACCGCTGAGGCAACCGAGAAGGCAACCCGCCCTATGCGCAGTGTAGGAAAGCCCTTGCTCGACGCGGTCGGCCCCGCGCCGTTCCCAGCTGTGCAGAGCACCTTTGATGGTCTATTTGTTCCTGGGTTGCAGTGGTACTGGCGGGCCGATAATTTCACGGAGTTGAGCGATGGCGCCATCGCCAAGCACATTGAGCACGGTTCACAGCTACCGACGATGCTGTCGACGATGCACCTCTATCCCGTCAATGGCACAGCACAACGAGTGGGCAAAAACGAAACCGCCTACAGTTTCCGCGAGGCTTTGTTCGCCGAGGTGATTGTCGGGATAGACCCAGATCCCACCAACGCTGGAAAAATCACGGATTGGTGCAAGAACTATTACGACGCACTGCATCCCTACTCAGCGGGAGGAGCATATGTGAACTTCATGATGGACGAAGGACAGGAGCGCGTTCAGGCTTCGTTCCGCGATAATTACGCGCGCCTCGCCAACATAAAGAAGACATACGACCCAACAAACTTCTTCCGTGTGAACCAGAACATCAAGCCAACGCCCTAGAGACCGATGCGTCGCGAGTTTCGCGGGACTGATGTTCTGTCGTGACGTCCCGTCATTTCTGGTACTCGGACGGGGCTATCTATGCGAGATCTTAGTTTTTGGTTGCGGTAGGCAGGATGACGGACGGGCAAGCGCGAAGGAGAAAGCGGATGTTTCCATGGTTGAGTCTTGCGATTTTGCTTGGCGCAGTTGGGACTTCATCCTACTACCGCCATCGGGCGCGTCTCAGGAATGAAACGATTGCGCGAAGACAGGAAGGAGTCCCACTGGTTGCCATCAGATTAGGTGTGGCGGCTTTGCTTGTGTTCCCAATCATCGGCTACGCAGCCATGCCGCAGTCGATGACTTGGGCGTCATTGGCGTTGCCGTCGTGGTGTCGCTGGGTAGGCGTCATCGGGGGGGTCTCGACGATTCCAGTCATAGCGTGGGTGTTGCGTACTTTAGGTCGGAACGTCTCGGAAACCGTACTAACGAAAGGCAACCACCATCTGGTAACAACGGGACCATATCGGTGGGTCCGACACCCACTCTATACGACCGGGATCGCTCTTTTTCTGGCCCTGAGCCTGATCGAGGCCAGTTGGCTGATTCTGCTGGTCGCCTTGATTGTGGGCGCTCTTATGAACTTGCTAGTGATCCCCTTAGAGGAGAAAGCCTTGATGGAAAAGTTCGGGCAGGACTACCGCGCATATATACGTAATACTGGCCGGTTTCTGCCACGAGTCTTCACCCGCGAGAAATCTTTATCTGCGAAGACTCTCCGGTGGCGGAGAGGTTCAACTGACTCATTTCATTGAAGAGACGACCGTTGCGTATGCCTGGTCACTGGATGGCAAGAGAATCGCTGTGACCCGCGGTCGCTTCAAGGATACCGACGTCGTGATGTTTTCCGGCTTCCGGTGAGGGTAAATTTCGAACTCGACCCTGACTCACAACTGGATCTATGCGTATGGGCAGGGGTGCACAAGGCGGGAGAGAAAACGATGCCGCGCAACCCATCAACTCGATGAAACCGATGCCGCACGATGACACTTGTACTAAAGCCGAATTAATTAGAAGTTCTTATTTCTTCATCTGTGATGGCGAATTAGGGGGTGAGTCCCTATGAAATCTCTTCGAATCCGAGGATCTATTGTTTTCTTGATCCTCACCCTGACCGGAATAGGTCAAACTCAGGAAGAACCGGTATGCGTTGAGAATTCGCCCGAGCGTAGAGGTGAGATCGGGTGCAGTATCGTTGAGAAGAAACCATTGCCCGTCACGCTGAAAGAGCCCGCCTTCTGGCACATCGATCAATTCGACTCTGCTAAGGATGCGCAAGCCGGGGCCGGGCCGTCGAGCATCGCCTTTGAAGCGCATGGTGCTTGGTGGCTGATGTCCGTCGGGCCAGAGAGTAATGACCATCACGGCGGAAAACATGTGGCACAGGTAAATCTGTCACCCCTTCCGAAAGCGGACGCCTATTCGATGCTCGTTATTTCCGCATACATTCCGGCTGGAATGACCTCACGAGTTCATTTTCACTCAGGAGTGGAGGCGTTCTATACGGTTGACGGAGAGCAATGCCTGGAGACCAAGGACAGAGCTTTCCCGATGAAGAAGGGCGACACGTTGGTAGTTCCCACTGGAGTTACGATGCGTTTGGTGGCGACCGGAACACAGCCTCGTCGTGCATTTGCGGTGATCGTTTATGACTCTTCCATGCCGCCCGTTACACGACTTCCGATGGAAATCGCATCGCAGCTAGTTTCCTGCACGAGATGAAATTCCGGAGTCATGTCTGTTCGCGCGCAGATCGGCATTTTCTTGGCAGCAACTGAGGCTTCTCATGCACGAATTTCTCTACAACCCGCCGACAGAGCCTCGCTGCCAGACAGGAGACTGATGATGAAGACCCATAGCGTAACAGGTGGCGGGGGAGTAAGGCTCCTCGTGATGGAAACCGGAAACACAAACGGTCGACCGATTGTGTTCCTTCACGGTGCCTCGCAATGCCACCTCCAATGGGAGCGACAGCTGAACTCGAGCCTGGCGGATGCGCACCGATTAGTTGCCCTCGATATGCGCGGTCATGGCGTCTCCGATAAACCGCGAGATGCATACGGTGACTCGCGGCTTTGGGCGGACGACGTTAACGCTGTAATTCAAGATCTCAACCTGGATCACCCAGTGCTCTCCGGATGGTCGTACGGGCCCCTTGTGTTCCTCGATTACATTCGGCACTACGGCGAGGACCAACTTGGCGGCCTGCATTTTGTGGGAGCCGTCACAAAGCTGGGTAGCGAGGAGGCTATGTCCGTGCTCACTCCCGAATTTCTGAGCGTTGTTCCAAAATTCCTGTGCACCGACGCGGAAACCACCGTCCAAGGCCTTGAGGGGTTGCTAGCACTATGTTTCGCGCGAAAGCCTTCCGCCTGCGAACTGTATCTGATGTTAGGGTACAACGTCTCGGTCCCACCGTATGTGCGTCAGGGGCTGTTCTCGCGGGCTTTTCATAACGACGACCTGCTGCCAAAGATCCGTAAACCAGTGTTGATAACGCACGGCGCAAAGGATGCGATCGTCAGTCCATCGGTGATCGATCAACACAGGCATGCGATGCCTCATGCACAAATACAGTTAATGGCTGATGTGGGGCATGCGGCCTTCTGGGAAGACGCAGGAAGGTTTAACGAACGACTGCGAGTGTTTTGTCAGAATCTGTGAGCGATGACCAGCGGCAACACCCCCTTCGGGCAAGCGGACATGCCCGGCTTGAAGAAAGCATAAACTGTGGCCATGGCCCTAGGAGACAAATTGGAACGGCGTGCGGTGGAAACCCTCGTCGGCCGCGGCTCGGAGCTCGAGCGCTTGGAAGCTTTTGCCCTAGGTGATGAACCGCTCGTGATGCATATTCAGGGCATCCCGGGCATCGGAAAAACTAACCTGCTGAATGCGCTGTCGGCAAGTATCGGGGGAAAGGGCGTTTTTGTTGTGCGGATAGACGCCCGCTGGTGCGAACCTTCCCCGGCGGCCTTGTGCCGAGCGATCTGCAAGGAAATCGGTGCCTCGGAGTCCGAAGATCCCACGGTTGTGGCGAGCCGCCTGTCGGACAGGGCAAAGAGAACTCTTCTGGTGCTCGACAGTTACGAATCTTTCCGTCTGATTGACTCCTGGCTCAGGCAGGTTTTTCTGCCCTCGCTCGGCGACAATGTACGCACAATCCTGTCGAGTCGCGAGGCGCCCCGACCAGCGTGGCGTATTGCCCCGGCGTGGAGAGGCCTGTTTGATTCCATGCCTCTCGAAACATTTTCTCCGGAAGTGGCTCTAGAGTATCTGGCCTCGCAGGGGATGCCGGAGAACAGTGCGCGGGAATTGAATCGTGTGGCGCGCGGGCATCCGTTGGCACTTTCCTTCGGATTGGCACTTTACTCTGCGGGCGGGCAAGTGCGTGGGAACACGGCCACTCATCACCAGGTACTGGAGCATATGGCGGCGCTCTTTCTGGAAGATGCGGATTCCGAAACCATACAGGTCGTACAGGCCGCTAGCCTAATCCGAACGGCCACCGCGCCGCTACTGGCCGCGATGCTGCCGCACATTGCGGCAGATGAGGCACTGGACCGGCTACGTACGCTGCCATTTGTCACCACCGGTCCTCACGGACTGGTGGTGCATGAAGCCGTTCGCGGGCCGGTGACAGCTGCTCTCAAGTCCCGTGATCCGGCGCGATACCAGGCGTACCGGCGCGCAGCTTCGCAGATCGTGCGTGACCAATACAGGGAGGCACCGCGATCCGACCACTGGCGTTGCACGGCGGACGTACTCTACCTGCTTGAAAACGAAAATTTGCGCGAAGGTTTCTTCCCCACGACTCAGAGCCCGGTTTCCGTCGAACCAGCCCGATCCGAGGACGGGACATCAATTGCCGTGATGGTTCACAAGTTCGATGGACCCCAGTCGAGTGAAGCAATCCAGCAATGGTGGCGCTACCATCCAGAGTCATTCTTTGTCGTGCGGGATGAACGGGGCGGAGTGCAAGGTTTCTATCTGGCAATTGTGGCATCGAAGGTTCACAGAAATGTGATGGCGAAAGACCCCCTAGCGGCTAGCTGGGCCAGGGACCTTCCGCGTTCAGAAGATAGAGGCGCCACTCTCTGGATCCGGCGTACGTTAGATCGCGACACGGGAGAAGGGCCTTCATTGGGCCAGGCGGCCTGCTGGCTCGACATCAAACGTACCTATTTGGAACTGCGTCCTCGGCTGCGCTGGATTTATACCTGCTATTGCGATGCGGAGCTTTATCGGCGCTCGTTCGAGCAATTGGGATTCCGACTGATGGACGAAGGACGTCCGCTCCTCGACAGAGTGATGCAACACACATTTCGTCTCGACATGGGAGTCGACTCCGTAGATGGCTGGCTTGGGAACATGCTTGCGCAGGAAATCGGCACTGCGACAGGTGGCGCTGCGTCTTACTCGTCACTGCTGGATGAGCAGGCGCGTGAGTTAGTTGTGAACGGAAGCCGAATTGGTCTCACCCCGCTTGAGTTCGGAGTCTTTGCCTATCTCGTCGCCAGGCCGAACAAAGCTGTGGCGCGCTACGAACTCATCGAGGCCGTCTGGGGATATGGCAAGGAAGCGTCAACCAGCAACGTGGTTGAAACAGTGGTGCGCTCCGTACGACAGAAGCTCGGAGCCCACCGGAACGCGCTGGAGACCGTGCGGGGAGTTGGCTACCGATATCGGCCCACAACTTGAAGTTGTACCCTGTGCCGCGTCGAGATTTTCCCTTCATAGTTGGTCGCTTTTTTCAATTTGAATTGCGGCCCCTCGGGCAATCGCGCATCAAGGGTAACCCTTGAGTTTGTGGCAAGGTCGGATTGGGCGGGAAGGAGAAAGCTCGCTGCCGCGAGCGGGACACACGGGAATCAGGAAGCGCTTCCAGTGCTCACCCGATCGGTCGTCAGTTTCGCTGATCCGATCACAGGAGGTGGAGGTCTATGATTCCGAATGAGAAGTGCGCTGCAGTGTCTCGTGGCCTGAGTGAGACTTTCGGCACAACAGCTATCGAAGACATTTGCAGGGTGAGCAAGGGTCTCAGTTCGGACCTTTTATTTCGCATCGTCGTAAAAGGATCTCCATTTCTATTGCGCGTGATGACTCGCATAGATGAGAGAAGCGACCCGGTACGCATCTTCACTTGCATGAGGGTGGCTGCGGAGGCAGGCCTGGCACCTCTTGTCCTCTATTCCAATGCGGAAGACGGGGTCGCGATTGTCGACTGGATTGAAGCCGTGCCCTTTGCTGGGGCACAGGCACTGGTTCAGCTTCCGGCAACGCTGAAAAGGCTCCACTCCCTGCCGCATTTTCCCAAGGCCTTTAACTACGCGACCGCGCATAACTTTTTCATTTGGAGACTTCGCGCGTCGGGCCTGTTGGCTGGCAATGAGATCGAGGATGCATTCCGCCGATACCGGCAAATCTGTGACGTCTACCCGCGCCTCGATGCAGATCTGGTGTCGTGCCACATGGACCTGAAGCCGGAAAACATCTTGTTCGACGGCAGCCGCGTGTGGCTCGTGGACTGGACGGCTGCTTTTGTGAACGACCGCTATTTCGACTTGGCTATTCTTGCTAACTTCGTGGTCAACAATGACGGGGACGAACGGGATTATCTTGAGGAGTACTTTGATCAACCGCCCGATGAGTACCAACTGGCGCGATTCTTCCTGATGCGTCAGGTGGTACACATGTTGTCAGCTTCAGTCTTCCTGCTGCTAGGTTCGGCGGGCAAGCCGATCCGCCAGGACGAGACCCTACCCTCATTCCGCGATTTTCATGAGCGGATCTGGGCTGGCGAAATCGATCTAGCAGACAACGATCTTAAGGTCGTCTATGGCATGGTTCATTGGGACCAACTCTCACAGAATGTGCGGCAACCGCGCTTTGACGAGTCCCTCAGAATCGTCTCTGAACGGAATACAAGCCAGGAAGGTATGCGCCTACTTCTGCCCATCACTCCGTGAAGAAAAGCTCCCCGCACGCGGTGAATGAGGTTTCAAGGTCGAGCCTCAAGAATCACGTTGAACGGTGTTTCCATGGGTGACCCCCGCCTCTGTGAACTCAACAAAGGATGCCACCCGTCCAATTCGCCACAAGAGATCAAAACTGCCGGTCGCCGCCTCAATGAGAGCAACCGCGATTTTTTGCCACCCAACAGACGACTGGCGCTCTCACGCTCCGTTTGTGGACAGCGTCTTTTTGTGGTTAAATAGCCGCCATCTTCGCTCGGGGGCGTGCGATGAAGATCGGCTTTTCTCTGCCCAACATCGGACCAATCGCTACGGCGGAATCCGTCACGAAAATCGCGCAACGCGCCGAAGACCTTGGCTATAGCAGCTTGTGGACGATCGAGCGCTTGCTGTACCCACTAAATCCGCAAAGGCCCTATCCCGGAACGCCGGACGGATCCCTGCCTGAAGTCTACAGGCACACGCTTGATCCACTTGATGCGCTCACTTTCGTCGCCGGTCAAACAAAAAGGATCAGGCTCGGAACCAGCGTCCTCGATATGCCCTACTACAATCCAGTGATGCTGGCACGCCGGCTGACCACCATCGATATTCTGTCCGGCGGACGGCTGTGTGTCGGGTTAGGTCTTGGCTGGTCAAAAGATGAGATGGATGCAACGGGCTCCGACATAACCAAGCGAGGAGCCATGGCAGATGAATTTCTGCCACTGCTGAAAGCAATCTGGACCACGAACCCAGTTGAGTTTCGCGGAAAGTTCTTCACAGTGCCTAAGTCTTATATTGACGCCAAGCCCGTGCAGAAACCGCATCCGCCGATTTACATGGGTGCTTTCGTACCAGCAGCGCTTAAACGCCTGGCGAAATTCGCCGATGGATGGAATCCGGTCTTCCTTCCCGTCCCCACAATGGCGGAAATGTTCGCAAGCACCAAGCAAATGGCGAAGGAAACAGGGCGAGATCCATCCGCCATCTCTATGGTGGTTCATGCCGGTCTGGGGCTCACTGCAAAACCGTTGGATAAGGACAGGGGAATCTTCTCCGGCTCGCTCGAACAGATTGCGGATGATGTACGGGCGTGCGTGAAAATCGGGGCCAGCGAGATCTTCTTTGATCCGGCTTTTGCTCCCGGCGGTCAGTCGCTCGATCGTTGGCTGGCTCTGCTGGAAGAACTCCGCGAAATGATGAATGTGTAGCTGGCTGCGACTGGGGCACGGCAGCTCTAGATCTTTCCCCATGCGACGACACGCATGGGAGTAATGCGCAACACCGGGGCGTCGTCGGCAAGCATGCTCTCGTCATATTGCGGATACTTAGCTCTCAAGAGCTGAATGGCCCGCTTCCGTTCCGGGGCTGCCGAGACGAGATCTGCATTGCCATGTACTAGCACATACCACAAGCGTGTCCAGTCTTCGTCATACTGATCTACGAGCAAAGCCACGTGTGGCGTTTCTCTAATGTTCTTCAGCCGCTTCAAGCGGTCTGGAGTTACGCGTTTAGGCTTGTGATCAATCGCAGAATAGAAGACCGACCCGTCCCAGACAAAACAGATAGGAATCACATGCGGTTTTCGCTGGCTGTCGAGTGTGGCCAGGCGAGCAATCCTCGCGGCTTCCAGTCTTGCGCGAATTTCAGGTGAGAGGTGTGGAAGTCGGCTAGCCATAGCAAGACCCCAAATACGCGATTAATTCTAGACTTCCAACGATCTAAGCGTGTTTAGGCGAATCGATGGGTCTTACGTTTGCGTACGACTGTCGAAACTAAGCAATTGTACTCAAAATCAATCTTAAGGCAGGGGCCACGCCCCTCCCAGCGCTATTCGCACCGAGGCTGCCCCACCCTTCCGCTCCATCGGAGAGGCTAGGGCAGCCCGGACCCTCAGTCGTGTTGAGTTCAACAAAGGATGGGGCCCGCCTGTCGTTCAGGGGCGAGCCTCAAGAATAAGGTTGAATGGAGTTTCCATGGAGACCCTGGCGCTCCGGAATCCCGCATCTTTGAGAATGCCAAGCAACTGGCCAGCGCCAGCCTGCGCTCCCAATGAATAGCGTCCTCCTTGCGAGAGTGCGTTCTGGGTGCAGAAACCAGCGGAAGCCGAGTAGTACATCCGTGCTACTGGGCCGACATTTTCCTCTGAGCGATCCTTTGCGAACGGTTCCACCAGCATGAGTGCGCCGTTGGGAGCCATAGCCTCCCGGGAAGCCCAGACAGCCTCCAGCGGATCACCCATATCGTGCAGTGAATCCATGAAGCAGACTAGGTCGAATTTTTCCTCGCTGCTGGCAAGCGCCCGCGGCGTTGCCACCTCAAACCGAATCTGATCGGCCACTCCGGCCTGCTTCGCCCGTTCTCGCGCCACGGCGATCGAAGACTCGTGGTAGTCAATTCCCACAAACTGTGACTTGGGAAATGCCTGCGCCATGAGGATGATCGAGGCGCCGTGCCCGCAGCCGAGGTCGGCTACACGCCCGCCTTTGGCTAACGTCTCCTGGACGCCACTGAGAGATGGGATCCAACTTTGAGTCAGATGTGCCCGGTATCCGTTGCGGAAAAACGCTTCGGTTGCGCTGAACAGTCGGCAATTGTGTTCGTGCCAGCCCATTCCCTGGCCAGAGCGGAAAGCGGCGAGGATGTGATCTTCGTCGTGCCACAACGTGGCCGCTACGTCGAAAGCCGGTGGAAGAAATGCCGGACTGTCCGGATTCGCCAAAACAAAAGCGTGCTCCGGTGGCAGTAAGTACTGCTTGGTGTTCGTGTCGAACAGCACATATCCCCCGGCGACTTGCCCGTTCAGCCACTCTCGCACAGAGCGCTCATTGGTCGCGGTGCGGCGTGCCAGTTCATCCGAATTGATAGGACCACTCTCTGCCATCGCCTGGTAAAGGCCGAGCTTGTGCCCAATATTGGTCATGACACCAGCCATGGCCGCTGCGAGATCGGTGACCACGTGACCGGCGAACTTCTCGATTCTGAGCTGCATATCTTGGGCGGTGGGCGTTGTAGTTGCACTCTGCATTACTGACCTCCTGCTATCAGGGCGTGTGGTTCTGAATATTGCACGCAAAATTCCGGCAGCGGAGCGCGAGTGATCGCTGACAGCGAACTCTCTACACTCCATAGCTGGAATTGGGTAGATACGACAGCAGGATTGCTGCTCACGGCCTGGATCACCGGGTGGTTCAGGTAAGCCTCGGCCGTTTCACGGTTGGCAAACAAATACATGCCACCGATCTCAAATTCCTCCTCCTGCAAGATCCATATCTTCCAGATCAGACCTTCTACGGAGGCGATAGTGGTTGCGGCTTCTCGACTCTTGGCGAGGAACACATTTGGAGGTATCCGCAGTTTAAAGCGCAGGTGCAAGACGGTGTAAGTTGTAGCGCTCTTCTTTGACATTTCGTTTCTCCAGTGTTTATCTCTTCGTCTGTGACGACACAGGTGAGTCTAGGACTCCTAAAACGGTTTGAGGTGAGAGCACGATGAGAAGATGATGAGACCTTACTAGCCCAGAAAACTAAGTTGGTCGCCAAGGATGGCATTCCCTGTCTGGGTCTTCTCTCACCTCGAGCGGGAGAATCTCTTCGTTCGGCCAAACCTGCGACCCAACTGCAGTGGAAAACCTGCCATCCGCATGATCCGCTGGCTATTTGCAAAGCCCTGGGAATGAGAACGCCTCAGGCTCGCTGAAGCGTATTGAGCAACGAGTTGGGCGAGAGGAGTCTTAGTGCGTTGATATTCACTTTAAATATGCCACTACTAGTGGTATATTTATGGTGGGAGATGCTTATGACTGAACTCTTTTCCGTTAGCGAAGCGGCGGCAATCGCGGAAGTGTCGCCTGAAACGATCCGAACTGCACTGGAGAAGAAGTCGGTGGCTCCATCATTCAAGCGAAAGACAGGCAAGGCGGTGCGTTATGAATTCTCAGTCGGAGACGTGCTCCTTATGAAGGTGCTTATCGAGTTTCCGTTTGCTTTGAGCAAGGAAGACAAGCAGTCTCTGGCCAAGATCCTGTCACGTGGTGATCGCACTGCGACCCGCTGGTCGAGAGAGGGTGCGGACTTAGTCTATCGGTCTGGGGACATACAGGTTTCAGTTGAATGCAAGGCATTCCGCCAGAAGGTAGCTCGAAATTTGTCAGCATTCCGCTGGGGCAGACGACGTATTGTTTCTAATCCCGATGTGTTGGGGGGAGAACCCGTCTTTCGAGGTACTCGCATACCCCTTCAGCATGTCGCGGAGCTTTTTCGTAAGGACGTTCCAGAAAAGGAAATTGCGGAGGATTTTCCCGCTCTCAGCTCCCGCGACCTAGCCTATGCCCGGCTCTTTTCTCGCCTCAGCGAGAGGCCTGGACGACCACGAAAGAGGTTGGCGCTTCGACGCGGACTGAGCGCATGATCCATCTCCTGCTGGATGAAAACATCTCTCCGGCACTGGTGCGACTGTTAGCTGGCCTCGATGTGTATTCCCAATCTGTACCGCACGTTGGCCTTGCCGGTCGGGCGGATCATGTGGTCTGGCAGTATGCGCTCGACCATGACTTCGCGGTGGTAACGACGAACGCGCGGGACTTCATCGAACTTCTCGACGCACCTGTTCATCCGGGATTGATCGTGTTGCGCGAAAGTGGCCTGAGCAGACAGGAACAGTGGGAGCGGCTCGTTCCGGTTGTCCACCACGTGAAGAGATCCAGGGATGAAGACTTCCTGCTGAACAGGTTGATTGAGATCGCAGGCGTCGGTCAGTTCCGAATAACGGAGATTCCGGAACCGTGAAAAGCGGGATCAGAAGTCGAAATATGCTTTGGCGGTAGCGGGAAAGTGTGGGATACTCCGCTGTTGATGGGGCTTTGCGCTATCGAAACTCGAAAGGATTTTCGTACAATAAACGTACAATGGAATCGGCAATGGTGTCTTTTTTGCCCCTCTGGCCATACGAAGAATCAATAACTTACGTGCTGTCAACACGGTGAATAGTTCGACTCCCGCCGCCTCCACCATTATCTCTTTTTATTATCAATTACTTGCAAGCATTTCGCGCGGGTTCCTACCCGCTTCTCTCAACCTGTTTGAGATCAGCAAGTTTTGCTGGCATTTGTTTGTAACTTAGTAGAAAACACGCGACACGGATTTCTTCCAAAGGCGCGTTCAGAGCGGTGAGAAACAATTGCTGAACCATAGTTGACCATAGACTGCTATACTGTTTTTGACGCTATTGCTACGGTTTGCTCGTCACGCGGTGGTCCTTCTTTAGACCAGATTCATCTCCGCCCATCTTGCCCGCCGTTTATTTTGCGTGAAATCCCAAAAACAAGTGTGAGCGGCTTCGCGGCGCTAAGTGTGTCAGAGTGTGCGCGACCTCTCCAGAAAGAAACAAAGTCGAATGACAACATTTTCGGAACTGCCCCTGTCTTCTGCGCTACAGCGGAAACTCGCGGCAGCTCAATTCATTAACCTCACACCCATCCAGGAACGTGCAGTCCCTCCTGCTCTCGAAGGTCGCGATGTCATCGGGACTGCCGAGACGGGCACTGGCAAGACATTGGCGTTTCTCATTCCTCTGATTGAGATCCTGAACCATGAGCCAGCGCGTCAGACCGTCGCTCTAGTGCTGCTGCCAACGCGGGAACTCGCGATGCAGGTGCACGAGCAATACGAGCAACTACGTACGAAAGCCATGCCCAAGGCCGCGCTCATCATCGGTGGCGTCTCCGAGAAGGCGCAAATCCAAAGTCTGCGTCGTGGGTCGGAATTGGTAATTGCCACTCCCGGACGGCTGCAGGATCTCGTCAACCGCAGTTTCGCTGACTTGCGCCAAGTTAAGCTACTCGTACTCGACGAAGCAGATCGCATGCTCGATATGGGATTTCTGCCGGCGATCCGGCGGATCTTATCGACGCTGCCTCGTCGGCGCCAGACGCTATGTTTCTCAGCCACGATGGAGCAGTCTGTCGCCAGCCTTATCAATGACTATATGCGCGATCCGGTTCGCGTCGCTCTGGGCTCGGTACTCAAGCCTGCCGAAAGCGTGCAACTCAGAGCGTACGAAGTGCGGCCGGGAGAAAAACTCGATGTTCTCCGTCAACTGCTCTATGCGGAAACGGGGCAAACGTTAGTCTTTACACGCACCAAGCGAGGCACCGAGCGACTCACGAAAGAACTGGTACGCGACGGCTTTGCGGCCGGCATGATCCATGGCGATCGCTCGCAGGCGCAGCGGAACGGAGCCTTGAGCGGATTTCAGGAAGGCCGTTTCCAGGTGCTGGTCGCGACTGATATCGCATCCCGTGGTCTGCACGTGGATGACGTTGCCCACGTCATCAACTACGATGTGCCCAAAATGGCCGAGGACTTTATCCATCGCGTCGGCCGGACCGGCCGAGCGGGGCTCCGAGGACGGGCCTCGACCTTGGCCGCCGGAGCTGAGGTGCTGGAATTGCGGCAGATCGAACGCACTCTGAAGCTGAAGATCGAACGCCTGCAACCGGACTCGCCGGCAGCGAAGCCATCGCGGCGAATGATTCAAAACACGCTAGCCTCACGAACTCTAACCGCCTTGCCAGGAGAGGTATTTGTGTAGAGCACCAAGCCTTGTTGCCGGGGCGTCAAGCTCCGGCAACTTTGCAAGCGTCAAGCTAGAGCCGGACCACTCATGACTCGCGCCGGGCGTCCCGGGGAGATGAGCCTTCTCTTCGAATCTTTTTCCGTGCGCGCTTCCGCGCCAGGGCGCTTTTCACCCGACGTTTCTCGCCCGGCTTTAAGTAGTAGGAATGACGCTTTACCTCTTTGATAATGTCTTCGGACTGAACCTTACGTTTGAATCTACGGAGGGCATTCTCCAAGGATTCGCCCTCTTGCAATCGGATTTCTGCCATGCTCATCCTCCTAAATTAGCGCGATGCGGGTCTCTTATAGCCGACGCCTCAGACGCACAACTCTGTTTCTACAGGGCGTCAGCCTCGCGCAGTTGAAACTCTAGTCACTCGCTGACGTGGTCATCCTGGGTAGACTGCTGCGCAGTGTCCTCGTCCTCAGCACCCACATTGAAAAGCGCCGCCTGCTCTGCGGCATGCTTGCGCAATTCAGCCATCTCGTCGACGCTGCTTGCAGCCGCCTCCTCCTGCTTTCGCTGATTTTTGCGCTCCGCTTTGTCTCGCTGTCTCTGTTGCCGCGTGTGTTCCTTTTGGCGCTTTGTAAATGTTGATCGGCCTGTTGGCATAGGTATCCCCCTGGAATCTCTCATTCGTCCCCGACAGGCAGTTGGTCGCCTGACCGGAAGACTTTGTGCATTCGAAAAAGCTACCAGCGCGGTTCGCGCGGTTGCCGTGGATGCCCGCGATAGTCGTCGCGCCCGCCTCCGCCACCAAAACGGCGGCCTCCACCACCGCCGCCCCGAGGACGTTCTGCCTTTGGTTTGGCCTCGTTGATGGTCAAGGTGCGTCCGCCTAGATCGGTCCCATTAAGAGTCGCGATCGCCTTGTCGGCCTCACTGGCATTGGCCATTTCCACAAACCCGAACCCACGAGAACGGCCCGTATCGCGGTCGGTTACGAGCGTGATCTTTTCCACGGACCCGTACGCTTCGAAAAGGTTTCGCAACTCGGCTTCGGTTGTGCTGTGAGGCAGATTCCCAACGTAAAGGTTCTTCATCGCAATTCCTCTTTCAGTAAATCGTCCAGGCTGGTCGGTGTTGTCGTTGGTTTCGCGGTCCGCCCTTCAGAATCTCGAGGCGGAGGAGGCAAGGCGCGTATCGCTTGCGTGCGAGCAATGGACGCCGAGCGGACTGCGGAGATTCGCCGCGAAGCTTCAAGGATGCCCCACCGCTGAGTCGTATCTCCAGGATCGGTAGCACCGATGCTTTTCGCGCGGATAGCGTCCTGTTCGTCCCCGTTCTCCGCCGCCAATTCTTCCTCCGCGTTTGGTAAAGCAGCGAGATATTCTGGCCGGCCAACCAGGAAGGCCAATCGCTGCGGGGGAGTTGCGCCTCTAACGTCATCACAAAACTTGTCGCGTTGGCCCCGCCCCTTTTCCATATTGATCAACACGAGGTCGTACAGGGCGGGTTTCCACCATAGACGCGCTTCCATGATGTCAGCGGCGCTATCGACGTCGATCCCGAGCTTCCGCAGGACCTCAGCACGTAAATCGCGTTTCGCATGCGACGTGTCGATCAGCAACACCCGCTTCTTTTTGACTGCATCGGGAATTGGCGCGGAGATCGGTAACGGGAGCAACGGAGTGTTCATGCCGACACCGACCGTGGCTGTGCGCATACGGTGGTATCCGCTGCCTTGCTTCCCTTTGCTGCGCGCCCCAACATTTCATGGATACGCTTCCGTCGAGCGATCTTTTGTTTTCGCTCACGGTTGAATCTGGACTTGTCTCCGTTCCGTGCGGACATAGTGAACTCCTGACATGAGAGGGTTAGCTAGCTGTGGATCTGCACAATCGACGGTCGATCGCGCGAACCCGCCGAAAGGCAAGGCGGAATGCCGCGGACAGAAACAACGGATGTAGGGGTTACGCCTCTCGATCTCTCAATCGCGAAGGGCGCAAGGTGTCTAGGCGTGTCTTCGAGGTTAAGCACTAGCAGTATATCGCGTTTTGAATCGCTTCGCGTAATCAACGCCGGAGAGCGGTGGACTCTGGCTTGCTTTTGATCTTGCTAGTTGCGAGTCTGGAGCGTAGGGTAGGTAGTGCGTTAGACCGAATCGGTCGTGAGCAGTTCTCGCCCAATAAGCCAGTAACCTGCCTTCAGTACCTCCGAATCCATCCAGCGTAAATCAATTAGAAGGAACACGAGTATCCATATGGCAGAACAAGGAACAGTGAAGTGGTTCAACGACGCCAAAGGCTATGGCTTCATCAGCCGTCAGAGTGGCGAGGATGTTTTTGTGCACTTCTCGGCGATCCAGGCGGGCGGTTTCAAGAGCCTGCAGGAGGGTCAGACTGTGCAATTCGACGTTACGAAGGGGCCGAAGGGCCTGCAAGCTGAAAACGTACAGCCTCTCTAAGTGCGCTCGTCCTTGCGAACGGCGATCTACATCAAGATCGCCTTTTGAAATTCCGCGTTCGTTGCTGATTGCGAGATTTCGGGGAGATTAAGAAGAATGAACTCGTGACAAATGTATTTGTCGGAAACCTGGATATCACGGTGACGGAGCAGCAACTGCGCGAACTGTTTGCAACCCACGGTGCCGTCGAAACCATCACCATCGTCAAGGACCGGGATACGGGCGAACCCCGCGGTATCGCCTTCGTGGAGATGACGCAAGCGACGGAAGCCCAAAGCGCAATTTCTGCGCTCAGAGGAACGATGCTTAACGGTCGCGCAATGAACGTGAACGAAGCTCGCCCGAAGCTTCATCGAGATCCAATGCGCGATTCGGATCGAAGGGATCATCGGCGACACAGGATGTGAGTTGACAACTGGTCAAGTACCCCTCGATCGTTTCTCGGCACGCAAGAAAATGAGCTCTCTCTGACACGCGACGACCTCACGTCTTCCTACGCGATCATCCGGTATAACAGTCGGACCTACCGGTCCGCCGGAGTGGTTGCCGTTGTCGGTGGTAGGCATAACGCCGAGTTAGAATTGAAGGTTTTTGAGGATTCTCAAGACTCCTCAGATCGGCATGAGGGCTGGCGCTATTTTATCGATAGAACGAGCGTTAAAGCTGGAACCGACCCGGCTGAAGCTACACGGCATCGCCAAGCCGAACTGGAAGCGCGAGAATCGAAGGCTCTGCGGGAGGCAAAAGCTTCGAACTTCCTTCCGCCAGATCCTAAGAGATGAGATCGTTGGGTTGGGGGGCGGCCCCCTCTCTCAGGGGCGTTCCCAACGAGATCGGCGCACTTATGATCTCGCGTACCTCGGCGCCCCGCCCGAATACAGCTTCTCTCGTTAATTTGAAAATGGTCCGCCAGTTTTGAGCGATCACTTTGACCCATGCCAGCTTACTCATCATGGGGAAGTAAATTCCGCGGAAACACAAACGGGCGAGAAAGATGTTAATGCGATAGCCCAGCGGCTGGTCTTCCATTGAGTCGATGGCGTGAGCGAGGGCCTCTGGGCTGTAAGAGTGATTCCAACCGTAGCGGACTTCGCTGTGGGCTTCCTCGATACTCATTTTCAATGGCGTGTGGGCCATGGTGAAGGGAACGAAGTCCTTCCAGTGTCGGGGCCGCGTTAAGCGCCCGGCAGCCTCCAGACGCTTATAAAGAGGAGTGGCAGGCAAAGGGGTTAGCAGACCGAAGATAGGCAGACCGGGCGGCCAAGTACGAACCTGTTGCAGAGTGCGCTCGGCGACGCCAACAGTGTCGTTGTCCATCCCAAAAATGAATGAGGTAATGGCGTAGACATTGCGCCGCGCAAGCCGTTCCAATACCGCCGCATATTCGCCCGGTTTGTTGAACCCTTTGTTTGCATCTTTGAGGTTGATCGGGTCGATGGATTCCATGCCGATGAATATCCACTTCCCGCCAGAGGCAGCGATAAGATCCACTAATTCTTCATCACGCAAGAGATTGGCGCTGATCTGCGCTACCCAATGGACTTGCGCTTTGGCCGCGATGATGTCGCGTAGTAATGACTTCGTTCGTTTCAGGTTGATCGCGAAGTTGTCATCGATGAAGAAAACCGCAATCTGCCCTTTCTCTTTACGGGCACGCGCCTTCAGCACCAAGAGTTCATTTACCACGCTCTCGTTGCTACGGAAACGAATCGAGTCCCCGAAAAATCCAGTCACCGTGCAGAACTCGCATCCATAAGGGCAACCGCGGCCCGATTCCACTGGGACAATGCGAAAAGTTCCCCAGCCCTCTCCTACGCGATTAAGCATCGGCTTGAAGATCTTTGGCACGAGATTGAATTGGTCAAGATCGATCGAATTCCAAGGGATCGCCGGATATTCCTTGAGGGATGGCTTTCTTTGCTTACCGTCCGCATCCACGGGCGCATAGATGTCTTTCAGTTGGCCTCGTGCGGCATCGTTCACAATCTTGGGCCATGTCTCATCGGCTTCGCCCAAAGCGACCGCATCGACGTGGCGCGGACCGCCGTCGCGACCTAGAGCCTCATTGGCTTCTTCGGTCACATGCGGACCGCCCATGACCACTGGCACTCCCACCGAGCGGATCGCGTCGGCCATCCGATATGCCTTGGCAACCATTCGGGTCATGGCACCGATGCCAACCAGTCCAATGTTCTGCTCGATGACATATCGCGCGATGCCGGCCTCGTCCATGGGTTGGGCATTCCCGTCTATCAAAAAAACTTCGTGCCCTGTTGGAGTCAGGGACTGCAACAAAAACATCCAGAGGTGAGGCATGAAGTTGCGTGTGACACCGTTGTCCGGATTGTAAAGAAGAATTCTCATGGGTCCCCAATCTGGAATCGTTCCAAAAAGACGCGCCGTGCCGCACGGAGGCGTCATGAACTGCCGGAATCGGCGCCTTAGCCTTGCGTTAGTTGTCTAAAGCTAGTTGCCGGATTGTACACTGTCCACCTACGGTTATCTCCTACTTTCTGGCTCACTTGACCACCACGAGAGCCATGAGGCCGCTCCGTTTCGTATTACCTTAGCGGCATGGATTATTCATGGCTGCGCTAAGCTCACGGGCGCTCGCCACGGATCGGGAGAATGATCGAACTTCGCTCTTCGAATGTGAGAACCTGGGCTTGAGCCTGTTGCATTTCACCAGGTGTTCCCTACCTTGCCTTAGCCAGGCGCTCAGCAACGCTACCGTAGACGGATGAGTTAAATACGAGAGCGTAATGCCGGCGCGGTCGTCGAATGCCGAGCCATTTCGCTGACGCGTGACGTGCCGTTTGGATTGGGATGGGCTATTGAACCAATCATCGAAAAGCTCCCGAAGGAGTCTCTTGTCAACACCCTCGAGGCTACACGCCAGGCGGTCCACGCCGAGGCAGGATAGTTCGAGGTGCGCCACACGAGGTTATCGAACGCTCACCTCGTTCCCCTATTCACGGGAGTCATCGAGAAGTGATTTGAGGTCGCGGGAGCGCGAGTGATGGCGTAATTTGCGCAGTGCCTTGGCTTCGATCTGGCGAATGCGTTCGCGGGTGACTCCGAATGAATGGCCAACCTCCTCCAGTGTCCGCTCCGAGCCGTCCTCCATACCGAAGCGCATCCTGATGATCTTTTCTTCCCGCGGACTGAGAGTTCGCAAAACGTGCGCAGTCCGCTCTCGAACGTTGATGTTTATGACTGCTTCGGCCGGCGAGATTTGTGCTCGATCCTCGATAAGGTCGCTAAGGTGGGAATCCCCCTCTTCGCCAATTGGCGTTTCCAATGAGATCGGCACTCGCATGATCTTGCGAACCTTACGCACCTTTGACTCAGGGATGTCCATCTGCTGCGCAATCTCTGCCGAGGTAGGTTCGCGGCCCAGCGTCTGCACCATTTGCCGCGTGGTACGAACCAGCTTGTTGACGATTTCGATCATGTGTACCGGGAGCCGGATCGTACGCGCCTGATCGGCAATGGCTCGGCTCACTGCCTGGCGAATCCACCAAGTCGCATAGGTGGAAAATTTGTAGCCGCGACGGTAATCGAACTTGTCTACTGCCTTCATCAGGCCGACGTTTCCCTCCTGGATCAGGTCGAGGAACTGAAGCCCGCGATTGCCATACTTCTTAGCGATGGACACAACGAGGCGCAGGTTGGCCTCGATAAGCTCGTGCTTTGCCTGCTCCGCCTCCATCTCACCTTTGATGATTCGGCGCTGCGTACGCTGCAACTCCTGAAACGTCATGCCAACTTCGTTTTCCAGTCGCCTCAGGTCGGCGCGATGCTGTCGATGCCTGGTGCGGTAGTTTTTCTTCAGTTCATCGGTGCGTGTGCTCGTAATCTTCTTTTCGAGGCCACTGATCTGGCGGTCCAGCGCGCGCATGATTTCGACGGTTTTGTTCACCCGATCGGCAAGGCACTTGCGCTCCGAGTTGATAAGACCCAGGTTGCGAATGATGAGCGAAGTGCGAACAATCTCGCGACTCAATCGACCCCGGCGGCGACGGTATTCGCGTGCCTTCTTATCCGCAGGGACGGCCGTCATCCGTGCTGCCAGCCGGAGGACTGCCGCGTAATGCTTGTGCACCTGATCAATGCGGCGCGCAACCTCTTTGACACGGTCCTCCAGAATCTCCTCGCTGACTTCTTCTTCATTGAAGACGACTATTTCTTTAATGGACCGCCGTCCGCGTTTCAAATCCACGCCCATCGCCAAAACCTCGCGGATCACAATGGGTGAGCGTGAGAGCGCTTTCAGCATGGAGAGCTGTCCGCGCTCGATGCGCTTGGCAAGCTCTACTTCTCCTTCGCGGGTGAGCAGAGGCGAGGCACCCATCTCTCGCAGATAAACGCGTACTGGGTCGTTGTCCGCCTCCGGAGTACCATGCGATGGGTTGAGGTCGACGTCCTCTAGGGTTTCCTCAAGCCTTTCCTCTCGAGCCGTATCAGTCAACGGATCCGGCCCTTCAACTACGTCCATGCCCTGAGTGCGAAGGGTAGTGAGCAAGTCATCTACTTCCTGCTCTGAATCTACGACGTGTGGAATCGGGTCATTCACTTCGTTGTCCCTGCATAGCCTTTCGTGAGGGCGTCCGCCGCGTGGAAGAGGCGGTTTGATCTTGAACAGTGGAGCTGAAGGTAATGAACTAAGCTAAGTGATCCTAGCACGTCAGGCCAGTAAGCGCGGGGTGCGGCTTGAAGGTTCGCCTTTGCCAGCGCGCCGAGACAAATGCGCAATACGCCTGACATTCGTCTGAGCAGGCAGGAACAGTGGGAGCGGCTCATTCCGGTTATTGAGCCCGTCAAGAAATCCCGGGATGCAGACTTCCTGCTGAACAAGTTAATTGAGATCACTGGACTCCACCAGTTCACAATCAGGGAATTCCAGGACCAGCTAAATAACTTCCAGGTTCACTGGCGACACTGGCGTTGAATGGGGACAAGCCCGTTTATCGATCCTAAGCCGCCTACACTCTCCCAGAAGCCGACTTCTGACCCGCGTGCCTCTACGAGTTTCAACTTCCGGATTGCCCGTCAACCGTCACGTTCGTCGACTCGCGGTCATTTCATGTCGACGTGCCAACAAAGTTTTGATCGGAACGGCGCTTACCGGAACGCCCTATCCAAGAGCCAGTTAGGAGTGGCGCGCTAGAATTCGAGGCGCAGTTGGAAGGCAATCATACGGGGACTGCTGTCACCCCCGAGTCCCACGCCCAACAAGCCCGTCGGAGGCGACGTTGTGTAAGTGAGTGCGCCAAAGCCCGTCTGTGTTGATGGCTTCCCCGGTATTCCTGCCAGCACCATGCTCGGCAATCCGAAGTTGGGATGGTTGAAGATGTTGAAAAACTGGGCGTCAAAACGCAGCTTGAAGTGATCGCTCACGGGGAACCACTTCGTGATGTAGAAGTCGCTCCATACGAAATCCGGGCCGCGCAGGGCGTTGCGGGCAAGATCTCCGAACTGACAATTCTGCGGATTGTCGCCGCCGTTGCATGCTCCCGTGCTTGGATCGACTTGTGAAACAAACGCGTCTGGGTTAAGCCACTGGAGTGTTCCGGGCTGCGTGAGTCCTGGGACTGAATGATGCTGGTAGAGCGGAACGCCCGGCAGCACGCTCGCGAACTGTGGACCACTGCCCTGCAAAATTCCATTGCCACTCGCCGAATACGGTGTACTCAGAACGGAGAGTGGGACTCCGGCGTGCCAGAACGCTGTGCCGGAAATCTGCCAGCCGTTGAAGGCATATCCCAGTAGATGATCGCGCAACTTCAGCGGAAGTTCGTAGACGTACTGCGCGGTCAGATTGTGCCGGATGTCGTAATCGCAATTCCCGTAGTCGCGAGCGAGATCTCCAGGCAAGGGCGACAGAATCCCTCCCGCCGAGAACTGAAGAAACCCTCCGTTGGAGACGGTGTCGAGGCACTGACTCCAGGTGTAGTTCACTTGTCCCTGCAATCCATGGCTCATGCGCTTGTTGGCGGTGAGTTGCAGGCCGCTGTAGTGGCTGTTCGCACCGGTCGAGAGCTGTGTGACTGCTCCGAAGCGAGCATCGGTCGGCTGTGCGTAGGGAAAGGGTGCGAAGCATCCCGGGCAGACGGTCTGGTACCCGTTCACTTGCGTGAGATAAGGCTGATTCACGGCGCGGGTGCCGACGTACTACGCCTGTACGCTTGCAGTCGTTCCTATCTGGTGCTCGATGCCGAGGCTCCATTGCATGAAGTAGGGCGCGTGTAATTTGCCATTGGGCACGGCCGTCATCGCAACGGGCGGCAGGCATGACGTGGGATTCGCAAGCGCGGAGGCGCAGGAACGCTGCCCCTGCGCGAAGCCGGAACTAAACCTTTGATTGGCGGCGATCGTGGCATCAACCGCGCTGTTCGTCACTCCAGGCGCGATCTCGGTTCCTCCCACCGTTCCGAGCTGGCCACCCTGAAATGTCTGCACATAAGGTGGGTTCATGCCGATCAGGTCGACAACATCACCGGGCAGCAGATCGCTGAACAATCCGAAACCGCTTCTCAAGACGGTCTTTGGTTCGATCTGCCAAGCGATGGCTGCCCTTGGCTGCAGGATGGCGAGTGGAGTGGAGGAGAATGCTGTGCCTAGATCAGTTTGAATGGCATCGCTGAGCGGCTGATTCACATCGTGCGAAATCGAATCGAATGAACTGCGCAATCGGGCGATCTGATTGTGCGGATTGAACGGATTCGAATTAAAGGTGTCGCGAAGGCCAAACGTCAAAGTCAGGCTGTTAGTGAGCTTCCAGGTGTCCTGCGCGTAAAGATCAATATTCAGGAAATTGAATGGCTCGTTCGCGTGGGTCGGGAATGTCTTTGTTGCCGTGGATGCGACACCGCGAATGAATTGCGCTAAATCGGTGTAGGTGACCAGTGGCACAGTACCTTGTCCGAAATCGTAGTCGTTCAAGCGAAAGATTCGGATATTCGTGCCGACTCGGATTTCGTGCGAACCGTGACTCCAGGCCAGATTGTCGTTGATAAAGAAGCGGGAGGCCTTTCGTCCCTGAAGCCAGGTGTTGTCGAGACCGCCCACGGCCGTAAACAAGGCATTGGCCCCGCTGCCCTGAAGCACGATGGGAAAAGCAGAGAGCGTCTTCTGAAAATCGGCTGGCGCAAATAAGCTCGAATACCAGGAAAACGCGGGATTGAAGTAGTTCACAAGATTTTGTGAAAAGACGTGCGTGTATCCAGATGCGAATGAGTAGAGCGGCTGCGGTGAAATCGAATTGAACAGGGGGTTGATCGGATCTGTATAGGCTGCCTGCAGTCCGGTATCAGCTTGAAAGCGGAACCACGCGGTATTGTTCGTATTAAGGTTGTAGTCGATGCGAGCAGTCTGCACCTGCTCGCGGTCATCGCTGGAATGGGAAACGCTCTGCCGATTGGCGCAACCGTCGCCGTTCGGGATCGCCCCGTTCGCGGCAGAACCATCGCTGTTGAAAGGGCAGGCCAAGACGGCCAGCGGGACGCCTTCCGCGTTTCCATACAACGAGAACATGTTTTGGTAAAAGGGGACCTGTTGCAGCGCCGGAGCGTAAGTTGTTCCGGTGATGGGGTCGGTTCCGCCGAGCGGAAGTTGTTGCAGGACGTACTGCTGAAAGGCTGGAGCTGGAACCGTGGTGGGCGTGACGATAGGCAAGGCGATGCGAACCCATTCGCTGTCGAAGAAAAAGAACAATCTGTCGTGCAGGATCGGCCCACCCAGGCTGCCTCCGAAGTGATTCACGGTGGAGCGGGGCTTGTGGTTTCCCGGCGTGGCATTCGTGAAATAGTCCGCCGCATTGAGAATGGAACCGTTCCACAATTCGTAGAGGTTTCCGTGGAACTGGTTCGTGCCCGATTTCGTGACGTAATTGACCTGTGAGGCTCCGTAACGGCCTTGGTCGACAGAATATGAGAGCGTATTGACAGTGACCTCCGAGATGGAATTCAGACCCAAGACAAGGTTGGTAGAGAGGCCGCTGTTCAGGTTCGTCAGCGGGTCGTTTGTTTCGAGTCCGTCAACGATGTAGCCATTCGAGAGTGCAGGCAAACCATTGAATTCGACATTTCCATAGCCGTTCGTGCCGCCGACGAAGTCATTTCCGCTTCCGGCGGTATTAATGAGCGCGCCGGGCGCGAACTGCAAAGGATAGGTCATGTCGCCGCCCGGGTTCGGCAGGTTTTCAAGCGTCGGGGCAGCCAGAGTCGTCGAAGTATTTGCGTTGCTGGGATTGATGATAGGCGCCTGCGAACTGACTTCCACCGTTTGATTCGAGTGGGCGATCTTCAGCGTGAAATTGACGGTTTGTTTCTGCCCAAGGCCGGAGAAGACATTGTTCGCCGTCTGCGGCTCAAAACCTTGAGATTCAATTTCGACCCTGTATGCACCGGGCTTCAGCTGCGGGAAATTAAACCGACCGGCTGCATTGGTCTTGACGCTCCGTTTCGATCCGGTTTCGAGGCTCGTGATAGTTACGGTTGCACCTGCAACGACTGCTCCCGTGAAGTCCGCCGCTTGCCCCTGAATCGCACTCGTCGTCTCACCTTGCGCTAGCGCTTGAATAGAAAAAAGGCAAACAACAGCGATGCGCAGAAAGGAACGGCAAACTTGCATTTCGAACCCCACAAAACAGTCCGCGGATCAAAGCTGGCGCATTAACCGTGGCTGATGTTTTGTAGTTAATCATAGTGAACACGAAAAAGTCTAGAGCAACTGTCCGCGAGTAGTGCAAACCAAGCATTCTCATGAGACGGCTTCGCCTCGTACACGAAACCGTGTCGTTATTTCTGCCGCTATCTAGAATTCTTCGATTTATTGAGATTACGCCGAGGGCAAGTAGTTATCGTTGATGATCACCCGGCCACGTTCGCACAATGCAGAGACTGCAGAAAAACTGCGGCATGTTTCCGCTATTGCACGCGAGGCGCAGTATGGCACAATGCGCTCGCTGGACTTGAGCCATGCGTTCCCGAACAGAAACTAAATTCTCGTGCAATAAACGTACAATGGAATCGGCAATGGGGCCTTTTTTGCCCTTCTCGCCATACGAAGAATCAATAACTTACGTTGCTGACAACACGCTGAATGGTTCGACTCCCGCCGCCCCACCATCCTAACCATTTTGGAATCAATACCTCAGTTCGAGCCCCCGGTGCCGTGAACTTAGATCAGGCATCGACAAGCGCCGACGTATGCCCCACCAGCAGCGGCAGCCGATACAGATCCCGCGCAACTGAGGCCTTCTCAGGTCATTCGGGCCAGGTCTGTATGGGGCGCACTTTGGCGCCCACAGACGCATATCCCGCAATAACGACATAAGCCACCAACGGGACAACATAGGCCGGAGCGATGCTGCGGCGAGCATCGGAGATCAATCCCATGAGAAGTGTGAGCACTGCGCCGCCCACGATTGCCATCACCAGCAGAGAACCTCCGATCTTGGTATTCGGCCCCAGGCGCTTCAGGCCAAGAGCGAAGATTGTTGGAAACATGAGTGACATGAAAAAGCTGGTGGCGAAGAGTGCCCACAAACCTGTCCATCCAGGATGCAAAACTCCGAATGCAACCAAAATGACGTTGATGATTGCGTATGCGCCCAGCAGTTTGCTGGGTTCCACAAAGCGCATGAGCCAGGCGGAACTGAACCGTCCAACGCCGAAGGCCGCGAGCGTGCCGGTGAGAAAATAGCCAGCGACTTTTTCAGGCTCGTGAGTGAATTCCTGCACGTATTGAATGAAGTAGCTCCAGGTGCCTACCTGCGCGCCGACATACATGAACTGGGCCATCACCGCCATCCAAAAATGGGGATAGCGAAAGAGTTCGCGAAAGTGGCCATGATCGCCGCCTGCTTCGTGCTCGCTCTGGATACTGGGGAATTTTGTCCGGAGAATCAGCAACCCCCAGAAGATCGCGATTGCGCTCAGCACCAGATAAGGCTTCACCACTCGCATCGTCTCCGATTGCAGGTAGGCGCGGTACATGTGCTGCGCCTTCATGCTCGCAATTTGCTGCGGACCAAGTTCGATCCCGGAAAAGATGAAGACCGTGCCCATCAGCACTCCGGTAATCGAACCGAGCGGATTGAAAGCCTGCGAGAAATTCAGCCGGCGCTCAGAGCTCGCGGAATCGCCCAATTGCGCGATGAAGGGATTCGACGCCGTTTCCAGGAATGAGAGCCCGCTGGCAATCACGAACAAGGCAAAGAGAAAAAATCCATACCGGCCGATGATCGCGGCCGGCCAGAACAAAAATGTGCCCAGTCCGAACAGCAGAAGGCCGATTACGAATCCCGCCTTGTATCCGAGCCGTCGCATCAGAAGGGCGGCGGGCATCGCGAGCAGGAAATAACCGAGATAGAAGGCGAACTGCACCAGCCCGGCTTCAAAGCGCGAGATGGCGAACGACTTCATGAATTGCCGGATCAGCACATCATTGAGATTGTTCGGAATCCCCCACAAAAAGAAGAGCGCGGTGACCAGGATGAAAGGCAGCAGTTGCCCTGAGGGAAAAAGAGGCGCCGACTTTTTCTTGCTGCCATTCACGATGCTGCCATCATTCGCAGTCTGCATGGGCCTCTGTCCTCGGACTCGAAACGGAATCAAGTCGCTTGGCCGGCATCACGGGCCGGCGGAGATTCTGGGTTTCGGCATTCCGGCGCCGGCACCCCAATTCCACAAATACTGAAGTATACGGAATCCACGGCCAGGGATGAGCGCCATGGTCTGTTTTTCGTTTGTCTCGTAGCATTGGTCGTTTGGCGGTGATACAACTTGACGGAGTTACGCGGCCGCTCCTTTGTCTTAGGGAGACTCGCAGTCAGTTGCGGGAGGCACGATGTCAAAACGCACTCTATCGTTCGCAGTCATCATTGTGTTCACGTTCCTCACCCCCTGGCTCAACGCGCAGTGGGCTCCGATGGCGACAGATGTTAATGTCGAGAAGCGGATCGGGTGGTGGAGAGAGGCGCGGGTAGGCCTGTTCATGCACTGGGGCGTTTATTCCATCCTCGGACGGGGAGAATGGGTGCAGTGGGACGAGCAGATCCCAAGAACCGAGTACGCCAAGCTGATGGAGCAGTTCCATCCGGAGCATTTCAATGCCGATCAATGGGCTGCTACCGCTAAAGACGCGGGCATGAGGTACGTCGTTCTAACTTCGCGTCATCATGATGGCTTTGCGCTGTTCGACGATCCGGGCAGCGATTTCACTGCGATGAAATCGGCGGCGCACCATGACTTCATCGCGGATTACGTCAACGCGGTTCGCAATGCGGGACTCGGCGTCGGCCTCTACTATTCGCCCTTGGATTGGCGATTCCCGGGCTTCTTCTTTCCCGACCTCTACATGGATAGCGCGATGGCGCTTCGCGAGCAGTACCGACGGCAGATTTCGGAGCTTGCGACGCACTACGGAAAGCTGGACATCCTCTGGTTTGACGGCGGCGGCAATGAATGGCTCGGATTCGGAGGCGTGGAATTCAAGGGCGGGTGGCATGGTCGTCCGGCGGACCAACCCTACGCCGGCCGATTTGATTGGGAAGACAACAAGGTTGTCAGCTTTCTGCGAGAGAAGCAGCCTGACATCGTCATCAACGATCGCACCGACGCCGCAGCGGACTTCCGTTCGCGCGAAGGCGATGGCGCCTTGGGGAAATTCGACAATCAAATGCCGTGGGAACTGTGCACAACGATCGTCGATGGCGCGTGGGGCTATCAAAAAGACGCCAAGGTCAAGCCGCTGGCCAGGATTCTTCATGTCTTGGTTGGAGCGGCGGGAAGAGATGGCAATTTCCTTCTAAACGTCGGACCTCGGCCGGACGGCGAGATTGATCCCAGCCAGGCAGAGCGCTTACACGAAATCGGAGAGTGGCTCCGACAGAACGGAGAAAGCATCTATGGAACACGCGGCGGTCCGTGGCTTCCGGCGGAATACGGTGTTTCGACGCACAAAGGGAAAATGGTGTATGTGCACGTCCTCAAGGCCCCGGAAGATGGAACGGTGACGCTTCCGAATCTGCCGGCGCGCGTTGTGAGAATGACAGACCTCAAGGGAAACTCTGTTTCCTACAATCAAAACGACCTGTATATACGAATCAAGCTGCCTTCGGTGGCGGCGGATACGGTCGACAGGATCGTCAAAGTGGAGTTGGCGGAGCCATGGAACACGAGCGCGGTCGTTCCTGTTGAACCCGACAAGGGATGGCTTCACCAGTGAGGCGCACGCTCCGCCCGGCAGGGCTCGAAGACCGCTGGCGCTCGCCGGCTATTGTTTGCAACTGAAGCTGCTCGCATCCTCGCTCGGTCCACTTCCGTTGTACTGCGCGTGTTTCGGATAGGGACAAAGCGGGCGGCTGCGTCCAGGAAACGCTTTGCCAGTCGCCGTCACCGACGTGGGTTCTGTGCCTTTTTCCACCCAGTCGACCATCGGGCTTAGCAAGTCGAACTGGTCCAAAGACTGGCCTCCGCCACAGTGGCCCATTCCTGGGACAAGATAGAGCTGGCTCCACTTGGATACGGCCTCCATGCCTCCGTTCGCCGCAACCATGTCCTTGTAATAAAGAAACGTGTCTACCGCCGAGAACCACGGATCGCTCATCCCGTGGTAGAAGATCAGTTTCCCTCCATGTGCGGAAAACGTGGTCAGGCTGGTTGACATCGAATCCACCAAGGGCTGGACGTCCGCCAGAGCCTCTTTGGCGACATCGATCGTCGTTTCGGTCGGCGCAGGCCCGAAAAGGCCCGGGCCGGGCGAGAGCAACCCGGGGAAAGGAGCACTATCCGTGATGCCGACGTCGTAAGGGAAACCAGGATAGACCTGAGTTCCTCCCGGAGTCTTGGGGCCTGCCAGGGCTTTCTTGATGGCGGCAGCCTTTTCCGGCGCCAGACAAGAATCATTCTTTTCACCCTTGCACACCAACTCTTCAGGATCGAAATCGCAGGCGAGGGGATTCGAGATCATGCCGTCGGCGATTCCGTCCTGCGCATCGCACTCCTTCAAGAGCGCGCCCTTGATGAGTTTGCGGTCATTGTCCGTGATCGCCTGCTGCAGGATCGGCTTCCCGTTTGCATCCTTCGGAGCAATCTGATTCAAGGTAACGGGAATCCATCTGCCGATTGCGAGATTGGACAGCCCGGTGCGCATGGCCGGGTCCCCTGAGATGATGCCGTTGAAGACGGTTGGATAGCGCTGGGAAAGAATCATGCCTTCGCGGCCACCGGTGGAACAGCCCACAAAATACGAGTAGGCTGCAGACTTTTCGTAGTACTGCGCAATCAGCTGCTTGGCCAGCGCGGCCACCTCGGCGTTAGCAAGGTAGGCAAAATCCAGATACGCCTGCTGATCTTTCGTGAAACCAAAATCGAAAATGCCGCCGTGGCTCTTGTGGCCCGTGTCCGTGCTCACGACCGCAAATCCGCGCATGAGACCGGGAGTAGCTCCAGCGGCCGTTGCCCCGAGCGGCGGCCATACAAATCCATTTCCCCCGCCGCCTCCCTGCATCAGGAAATCACCATTCCACTGATCCGGCATGGCCAGGGCAAAGTTGATGCCGAATTCTTCTCCGCCGACTCCCTTGCGCCGATTGATCACACCCTCAACTCGGCAATAGGCCGGAAGCGCAGCACTGCGGCCGGGGCCGAAGGCGTTGGGCTCCGTGGTTCCGGCATCCATGTGAACGGCCTTGGTGATCTCGACTCCCGAAACCTTGACCGCGGCAAGGCTTGCGCAGGACTCCTTTTGTTGGGCAAACGCACAAGACGCCAGGACGAAAAACGAAAAAATGACCGAGCCCAGTATTCCCAAACGCATTTTTGCCTCCCCTTCCATCACAGCAGTATTGCCGGCAGCGATCCATATAAACGCAGACACTACGCAACCGGCAGCGAAAAATGGAACACAGAGCCGTGACCGAGCTGGCTGATGACACCAATCTTGCCTCCATGAAGTTCCACGATGGCCTTTGCGATGGGCAGTCCCATGCCCGTGCCCGGCATGATCATGCGCTGATCGCGGCCGCGATAGAACTTTTCGAAGATCATCTCCTGTTCCATCTCATCGATTCCCGGCCCCTGATCGGCAACGCTGGTGCTCACTTCGGAGCCCCGCATCTCGGCGCTGATGTGGATGGGCGTGCCGGCCGGCGAGTATTTGCCGGCATTCTCGAGAAGCTGAGAAATCACTTCGGTAATCCGCTCGAAATCCATCCGGACAAGAGGCAAATTCTGTGGAATCGAGATCTCAACCGGATGGCCGCGCAGTGTGGACTGAGAATTCTTGATCGCGTGATCGACCGCTTCGCGAATCGAGTGCGGCTCAAACTGGAAATGAAGCTCATGCGCGTCCAATTGGGCGACTTCTGAAGCTTCGCCGACCAGCCGGTTCAGGCGGTCACTCTCTTCGTTGATGACCTGGAGCAGGTCCACGCGCTGAGCTTTATCCAGTTGAACTTCGGAGAGAAGGGTCTCGGCCGAGGCCTTGATGGAAGTCAGAGGCGTGCGAAATTCGTGCGTCACCGAATCCAGGAGCACCGATCGCAGCCGATCGCTCTCGCGGGCCGCTTCGCTGCGAGTCAATTTGTCGACGGTGTTGGCGCGTTCGATGGCGATGGCGACCAGGCTGCCGATGGCCTCCAGAGTCTCGCGCGAGAGCGCACAACCCGCCAGCCCCAGAGCGCCCACCGAGCGTACTCCCATCCGCACAGGCATGTAACAGACTCGCTGTGCACGATCGAGGACGGGCTCTCCCCGGTCGCTGATCGATTTCAGCTGGTCGCTCGGAAACAGAGTCCGGCTGCGATCGTCGAGAAAATAGGTCTCCTGCTTGCCTTCCAGGAATAAGGCTGCACCGGTGACTTCAAACGCATCGACCAGATGCCGCGGAATGATGTTGAGTAACTCGAAGACATTCTCGCTGAGCCACAATTGCTGACTGAAGGCATAAAGCCGCTCGACTTCCCGCCGGCGTTCATCGGCATAGGCGGCACCGCGCCGGGCGCGTTCGGCGAGCTGGCTGGCGATTCCGGCCGTCACGAGAAACGCAAACAATGCAACCCAGTTCTGGGGATCGGCAATGGTGAAGCGGAACAGTGGCGGCAAAAAGAAGAAGTTGTAAGCTGTAGTGGCAATGATCGCGGTAAAGATGGCGTAGCGCAGTCCCCAAGTAGTGGAAATCAGCAGGACCGCCAACAGAAAGCTGAAACCCACGGTCGCCGGATTCACATGCAGCCATCGCGAGAAGACCAGTACGATTCCTGCGACAATCAGAATGCACGCGACAAGGCGTACGATCGGATTGTTGAATGGCTGTCTCACGTCCAAAGATCCGGATCGATTCGACGTCTGGTGAACAACTGAGGATAATACACGCGCATGCCAAAAACACCCGAACAGTGGCTGCAGGAAACAGCTCCCAGCAAGCGAGCGCCGGTTTTCAAGCTGTTTCTCGGCTATGCCCCTGGTGTTGGCAAGACTTTCAGCATGCTCAGCGAAGGCATCCGCCGGCACAGCCGCGGCGAAGACGTTGTCATCGGAGTGGTTGAAACGCACGGGCGAGCCGGAATTGCGGAGCTGGCCACGAAACTGGAGACGATTCCGCGGCGGAAAATCCAGTACCGCGGCACCACTTTCGAAGAAATGGACCTCGACGCGATTCTGGCGCGCCAGCCGCAGGTGGTGCTGGTTGATGAACTGGCGCACACCAACATTGAAGGTTCCAAGCACAGCAAGCGTTATCAAGACGTGATGGACCTGCTGGACGCGCAGATCGACGTGCTCTCGACCATGAACGTGCAGCACGTCGAGAGCCTGATTCCGACGATCCTCAACATCACCGGCGTACAGGTGCGCGAAGCTGTTCCCGACTGGGTGATGCAGAAGGTCAACGAGATCGTGCTCGCCGATCTCACGCCGGAGGCTCTGCAGACGCGAATGCGGCGCGGAGACATCTACCCGCTGGACCGCGCCGAAAGAGCGCTGGGGCATTTTTTCCGTCCAGGGAACTTGATCGCGCTCCGTGAACTGGCACTCCAGCAGGTTGCAGGCGCCGTGGACCGCAGTCTCGAGTCGTACCTGGAGCGGGAGGGGGCCAGCAAGGATCTCGCGCTGCGCGAGCGGATCGCAGTCTGCATCAGTTCCAGCCCCGCTGCACAGTATCTGATTGCGCGCGCCGGCCGCATGGCGCAACGGATCGACGCCGAATTATACGTCGTCTATATCGATGTCGGGGTCGATGAAGATCCGCAGGATCAGCGCAGCCTGGAGCAGAATCTTCGGTTCGCGACGAATCTCGGCGCCAAGGTCGTTCGCAGCAAAGGAAAGAATGTCGCCGAAGAGGTAGCCAAGATCGTCCGCGAAAATCACATCACCCAGGTTGTCTTCGGACGCTCAGCGCAGACGGGGTGGAAGCGCTATCTGTATCTTTCGGCGATCCACCGCTTCCTGCGCGATGCTCCTCCGGTCGACGTGCACATCGTCACCCAAGAGATGAAATGAACCATGTCGGTCACTGAGCTTAAACGAAATATTCTGGTCGTGGATGACGAGGCGCAGATCACGCGCGTCCTCAAGACGACTCTGACGGCTCGGGGGTACGGCATTCGAACCGCCGGCGACGGTGAGCAAGCGCTCCTGGAAATGAAGACCTGGGTGCCGGACCTGCTCATTACTGACCTGCGAATGCCGCACATGGACGGGCTGGAACTGTGCCGCAAAGTGCGGGCCCAGTCCCGAATTCCGATCATCGTCCTGTCGGTCAAGGGCGAAGAAGCAATCAAGGTCGAGGCTCTCGACGCGGGGGCGGACGACTACGTGACGAAGCCCTTCAGCGTGAACGAGCTTCTGGCGCGAGTGCGGGCGGCGCTCCGCAGAACGTCCTCCGATGAACAATCCGAGATTCCGGTCATCGAGATCGGGGATTTCCGCATTGACGTTCCCGGCCGCAAAGTCGAAGTCCGAGGACGGGAAGTGCACCTCACTCCGAAAGAATTCGACGTGCTCATTTACCTCGCGCGGCATCCGGAAAGAGTGGTGACGCATCGAGCGCTGCTGGCGGCGGTGTGGGGGCCGAGCAGCGTGGAGCAGCCGGAATACTTGCGCGTCTGCGTGGGCCATCTGCGGAAAAAACTCGAAGCAGATGAAACCGTTCCTCGCTACATCCTGACCGAACCGTGGATCGGATATCGCTTCGAGCCGGGTGAGGTCGCCGAGAAAGACACCGGCAGAACATAGAGGCCGTCGCCAGCAAGTTTCAATCACGGGCGTACTGACCCTGCACCCTGTTGATAGCATCTTCCTGAGATTTTCCTGCTGGGACTGGTGTGCCGTCCTGCCATCTTTGCAACTTCTTTACGAATCTTTTATTCGCGCTTTACGAGTTTTCTTGTGCAATCGCTAGAGCAGTCGCCAGCGGGGCTGCGGACCGTGAGAGATTGCGCATGTTGCTGATGCCGGCCATCGCGACGCTGTATGGGGTGGGCATTCTGTTTTATCTGCGATTTCTAGTGGCAATGTGCCGTGAGCGCTGGCCTCGGCTTCGTCGCTCCAGGCGTGGGCTGCTTTACCTTCGCACCTCACCGCGCAGAAGCTCACCAACCACTGAAGTGCGAAATTCGCGTGCGGCATAGCAGCAACGATTGGTAGTCCGTAAAGGACAAGGAGAGCCGGATGTCGATACAGGAAATCACTCCCGAAGAATTCGCAGAACGGTTTCATCACTACCATCAGGTACTTGCTCCCCAGGCTCCCCGCGAAAACGAGCGGAACGGAGAAGCATGGAACAGCCTGCCAGTTCGCGAGAGAGACCGGCTGATCGCCGCGGCACGCCTGGCGCTCCTGGAGCTGGCTTCTGCCGCGCACGAGCATCGAGGGTCCCCGAGGTACTTCGCCAAGCCCGGCGAGGCCGAGTGGGGCTGCTGAAATCGTCTTGCTCCACCAAACAGTGATAACCCGCTGAAAACGCTCAGGAAAACCTCGCAAAATCTTTATAACTTTTTTACAAACTCTTTCGACGGCCTTTATGCCGTTTGTCCTTCAATGGAAGACGCTGCTCGAGAGAGTGATCAAGGGGCTCATGCGTACGACAATCGATGGAAGAACGTCAGGCGAGTTCATGCCTGGTATGAACTGGCTTTCAATTTTTCTAGTAGTCCTTGTCAACTTACTGCCGCTGTGTGCCTTTGCACAGAGTCCTGCCGCTCCGGATCAGTCCGGATCTCCCACCGCACAAAGCAACTCTGACGCCACCGACGCGGCAATCCTGCAGGAACTGGAGCAGATGCGCGCCCGCATTCAGGAGCTCGAAGCTCAACTGAAACAGCGCTCGAAGCAGGCGGATGTTGCCTCGCCCAACTCGGGAAAAGACTCGAACCCGGGCGCGAAGCTGGTGAGCGATGCCGCGGTCTCCGTACAAAACGTCGAGCCAGCCCCAAAGGGTTCCGAGAACACGGCTGCTCCCGAGTCGAAGCCCGCCCCTTTTTCATTTGCCGACTTCACCTGGCTAAATGGCAATGCGCGCACCAAAGAAGAGCCACTGGATACGAAATTCTTCACTCCGGAAGTGCGAGCCGATGTCGACTATGTTTACGACTTCAATCATCCGAAAGATGACACGATCGGTGGATCAAGCGAGGTTTTCCGGGCGCAGGAGTTTCAGCTGACGCAATTCGGGGTCGGCGGAGACTTTCATTACGACAATGTCCAGGCCCGGCTGATGACGCAGTTTGGCATGTACTCGGCGACGACGCCGAGAAACGATGCCAGCCCCGCCCGCGGCAACTGGGATCTCGACACCGCCTATCGTTATGTTTCCGAGGCCTACGGCGGTTATCACTTCAACGTCATGGACGGAATCAACGTGCAGGCGGGGATCTTCATGTCCTATGTGGGCTTGTTCAGCTACTACAACTTCGATAACTGGGCTTACCAGCCTTCTTATGTCTCGTCAAACACGCCATGGTTCTTCAACGGCATGCGGGTTCAGATCTTCCCGACGGAACATCTCAAGATTGAGCCGTGGTTCGTGAATGGCTGGCAATCTTACGGGCGGTTCAACAACCGTCCCGGCATCGGAATGCAGATTCTCTGGCGCCCGAATGGCTCGTGGTCGATTCTGGGCAATCAATATGCGCTTGGCGAAGATGATCTGGGAGCACCCGGCCGCGTCCGCTATCACACCGACGACAGCATCGAATACAAGTATTACGAGAATCCGGCACGCATCTTGAGCAAGGCCGCCTTCTCCGTGACGGCCGACTTGGGATGCGAGCATGGCGGCGGAGTCAGTTGCGCGACAAATAGCGTGCATGTCGTCAACGGTCAGCCGGTTGTCTGGCCGAAACAGGCTTTTCTCGGATTCATGCTCTACAACCGCCTGTGGTTCGATAAAGACCGCTTCGGATTCACGGTGGGCGGCGGAAAGATCAACAACCCGGGCCGGTATCTTGTCCTGCTACCGCCCATCAACGGAGCGACGGCGATTTCAGGAACTCCATATTTCACCGAGAATCCCGGCGATCCCTATAAGGCGTGGGATGCGTCCGGCACGTTCGACTACATGCCCAGCCAGTACGTTACGTTTCGTTGGGAATTCAATCACCGGCACGCCAGCGTCCCGTACTTTACCGGGTCGGGCGGGATCACGCCGCCGGGCGGCGATCAGGGAGCGCCGGGATCGCTCGTGTCGGGATGGACGCCGGACCTGCGGCACACCGAGGATCGCGCCACGATGGCGATTCTGGTGAAGTTCTAGAGCTCGAGAGACGCGCCTGCGCTCGAAATTCGGATGTGGGTAGACCAAGCATCGCAAACCCGAAGACGAGGCGCATATGAAATTGGTCATGGCAGTTTCGGTGCTCGTTCTGTGCAGTTCGATACAGGGCCTCAGCCAGGACAGGAGTGCTGGCAGCGAAACGGAAGCGTTGAGCCAACGAGTTCAGCAACTCGAAAGCGAAGTGGCGGAGTTGAAACGAATGGTCGCACAGCTGCAATCCCGCTCGATGGAGACCGGGACGCCTATGCCTGTTGTGTCAGTGCCGGGCTCCGCAGCCACATCCGATTCAGATAAGCAGACGCAACCCGTCGGCGGAGCTGGCCTTCGCGCTGAGGACCGCAAGACGCTGGACTTTCTCAATGACACAACCATTAATCTCGGCCTTGATACTTATTACGACTTCAACTTCAATAATCCCGTTGGCCGCGTCAATCTGCTGCGCGCTTATGACGTGCTGAGCAACGAGATCAGCCTGAACCAGGCCAGCTTGATTCTGGAGCACGCGCCTAATCTAGACGCAGGCCGGCGCTGGGGAGCGCGTCTGGATCTTCAATTCGGTCAGGCCACGGACACGCTGCAGGGAAATCCGTCGAACGAACCGCGGCCCGACATATACCGCAATATCTTTCAGGCATACGGTACGTATGTAGCGCCCGTGGGAAAGGGCCTGAGCATCGATGTCGGCAAGTGGGCGAGTTCCCTTGGCATCGAAGGCAATTACACCAAGGACCAGTTCAACTACTCGCGGTCTTACTGGTTCAATTTTCTGCCTTTCTACCACATGGGCGTGCGGGCCAGTTTTCCGCTCAACGATCGCTTCAGTGTAAATTACTGGATCGTTAACGGGACCAATCAGGTCGAGGCAACCAACGGGTTCAAAGACGAGCTATTCGGATTCGTGGCCAAGCCCGCCAAGAGCGTGACCTGGACCGCGAACTACTATCTCGGCCAGGAACATCCGGATCGAGCTCCGGCGGCCAATTGCGGGCCGATCCCGGTGCAGCCGGGATTGTGTTTTACGGCGATTGATCCAGCTCCGAACGGAAAGACTCACATTTTCGACAGCTATGTCACCTGGAGCGCAACTTCGAAGTTAACGTTTGCCGTTGAAGGGGATTACTTCCTGGAGCGGCTGTGGAGCACGGCGGCTCCGGGCGAGTCGTCCGCGCCGTCGCACGCAGATGGCGGTGCCGCCTACGTCCAGTACCAGTTGACGCCGAAGTTCGCAGTGGCGAGCCGCGCGGAATACCTGTCCGATCGTGGCGGACTTTTCAGCGGGCTGACGCAGGCGCTGAAGGAAAACACGGTCACCTTCGACTACAAGCTGGCCGACGGCTTCCTGATGCGCTATGAGTGGCGGCGCGATTATTCCAATCAACCATCCTTTCTCACCGACCAGCAGGGCGTGCTGAGCAAGCGTCAGGATACGGCGACGCTTGGCATCGTCTGGTGGTGGGGGCAGAAACAGGGATCATGGTGAAAGTGAATTCATCACAGGAGAGGTTATGCAGGACATTCTATGGATCGCGGTAACCATCGCATTTTTTGCCTTGTCAATTGCATACGTTCACTTCTGTGAGCGCGTGAAGTAAAGGAGATGAGCATGAATTGGGAAGCAATGATCATGCTGGCGGTGAGCGTGTTAACGACGGTCTATCTGGTCTACGCGCTGCTGCGTCCGGAGAAATTCTGATATGACGGCGAATGGTTGGTTCCAGATACTGCTGTTTCTGGCGCTCGTGTTGCTTGTGACCAAGCCCATGGGTGTCTTCATGACTCGCGTGTTCAACCGCGAGAAGACGTTCATGGATCCCGTGTTGCGTCCCGTCGAGCGACTCCTCTATCGCGTGACGGGCGTGGACGAAGATCACGAGATGCGCTGGACGGAATACGCAGTCGCGATGCTGCTGTTCAGCCTGGTCTCGATGATTGTGCTGTATCTGATGCAGCGGTTGCAGGGGTATCTCCCGTTCAATCCGCAAAAGTTCGGAGCCGTGAATCCGCCGGCGCTGGCTTTCAACACGGCAGCGTCCTTCACCACGAATACAAACTGGCAGAACTACTCCGGCGAAACCACGATGAGCTATTTCACCCAGATGGCGGGGCTGGCTTATCACAATTTCGTATCGGCAGCAGTGGGCATCGCACTGGCCATCGCTTTCATTCGCGGCGTCGCGCGGCGCCAGATGCAGACCATCGGAAACTTCTGGGTCGATCTTGTCCGTGCGAGCCTGTGGGTCCTGCTGCCGTTCTGCATTATTGGCGCGCTTGTTCTGGTTTCGCAGGGCGTAGTCCAGAATTTGCGGCCGTACGACACGGTGAAACTGGTCGAACCGATGCAGGTGCAAAGGGTCGGCGCAGATGGAAAACCGGTAGTCGACGGTCAGGGCAAGCCGGTCACGGACACGGTCACCGAACAGACGATCGCTCAGGGACCGGTGGCATCGCAGGAGATCATCAAAGAATTCGGCACAAATGGCGGCGGCTTTTTCAATGCCAACAGCGCCCACCCATTTGAGAATCCCAGCCCTCTTTCCAATCTGATCGAACTGGTTGCGATCTTCGCGATTGGCAGCGGACTCACTTACACGCTGGGACGGATGACAGGCTCCCAAGCCCATGGTTGGGCCGTGTGGGCGGCGATGGCGATCCTGTTTCTGGCCGGAGTGACGGTCGCGTATTGGGCAGAATCCCGAGGCAATCCGCTGCTGGCGGGAACCAATCAACAGGCCACGGCGTTGCAGGCCGGGGGAAACATGGAGGGCAAAGATGTTCGATTCGGCATCGCCAATAGCGCGCTCTTCGCCACGGTGACTACGGATGCAAGCTGCGGCGCCATCAACAGCTGGCATGACTCATTCACCCCGCTCGGCGGAATGGTGCCGCTGGTCAACATCATGCTGAGCGAGATCATTTTCGGCGGCGTTGGCGCGGGAATGTACGGCATGCTGATCTACATCGTGCTCGCGGTCTTTATCGCGGGCCTGATGGTCGGCCGCACTCCTGAGTATCTTGGAAAGAAGATCGAAGCCTATGACGTGAAGATGGCCATGCTGGTGGTTCTGGTGTTTCCGCTGGTGATCCTGGCATTTTCCGCCGTCTCCTCGGTGACTGGGTTCGGCACTTCGAGTATTTCGAATCCCGGACCGCACGGCCTCACCGAAATTCTTTACGCGTTTACTTCGCAGGCCGGAAACAACGGGTCGGCGTTCGCAGGATTGTCCGGCAACACGCTCTGGTACAACACGGCAGGCGGAATCACTATGCTGGTCGGCCGATTTCTGATGATCATTCCGATGCTGGCGATCGCAGGCAATCTGGCCGGCAAGAAATACGTTCCGCCGTCGCTCGGCACATTCCCAGTGACTACGCCGCTGTTCACCTTCCTGCTTATCGGAGTGATTCTCATCGTCGGTGCGCTGACATTCTTTCCGGCCCTCAGTCTCGGTCCGATTCTGGAGCACTTGCTGATGGCCGCAGGCAAGACTTTTTAAAGGAAATTTGGATATGGCGATGACAACACAACCCGCGATCCTGCCACACATTGAGTCGGTCCGCCTTGGGCAATCGCCGATGAGGCCCCGCAAAAAGGCGATCTGGGAATGGAAGATCGTGCGCCGCGCGATCCTCGACGCGTTTCTGAAATTGCATCCGCGCAAGATGATGGGAAATCCCGTCATGTTCGTGGTGGAAATCGGGAGCGTGATCACGACCGTGCTTCTGTTCAAAGGCGGCGGCGCGCTGAAATTCAATCTTCAGATCACATTGTGGCTGTGGTTCACCGTCGTGTTCGCGAACTTCGCCGAGGCGATGGCGGAGGGACGCGGCAAAGCGCAGGCAGACACCCTGCGCCGAGCCCGTTCGGAAACGATGGCTAACCGCATCTTCGGCAGCGAAGAGGATGTCGAGGTAGTGCCAAGCTCGAAGCTTCGCGCCGGCGATCTGGTATATGTCTCGGCCGGGGAACTCATCCCGTCAGACGGCGAGATCATCGAAGGCGTCGCGTCGGTGGACGAATCGGCCATCACCGGCGAGTCCGCTCCGGTGATTCGTGAAGCCGGCGGAGATCGCTCCGCAGTAACCGGCGGAACTCGTGTTTTGTCGGATCGAATCAAGGTCAAGATCACTTCCAATCCGGGCGAGACCTTCCTCGACAGGATGATTGCTCTGGTCGAAGGCGCGGAGCGCCAGAAGACTCCGAACGAGATCGCGTTGAACATTCTTCTGGCCGGTTTGACCATCATCTTTCTTCTGGCGGTGGTGACGCTGCAGCCGTTCGCGATTTATTCGGGAGCGCCGCAGACTGTATTCGTGCTGGTCTCACTGCTCGTGTGCCTGATTCCCACCACGATTGGCGGATTGCTTTCCGCGATCGGAATAGCCGGCATGGATCGTCTGGTGCAGCACAACGTGCTGGCGATGTCAGGCCGCGCCGTCGAAGCATCGGGTGACGTGAATACGCTTCTGCTCGACAAAACAGGAACCATCACGCTCGGCAATCGACAGGCTTCTCGATTCATTCCGGCCCCGGGAGTCAAGGAGCAGGAATTGGCAGACGCGGCCCAACTGTCCTCGCTGGCCGATGAAACTCCCGAGGGCCGCTCGATCGTTGTGCTGGCCAAGGAGAGATATGGCTTGCGCGGACGCGAACTCGGTTCCCATGACGCGCAGTTTGTGCCGTTCAGCGCCCAGACCCGCATGTCGGGAGTGAACCTCAACGGCTTTGAAATTCGCAAAGGAGCGGCTGAGGCGATCGCGAAGTACCTTGATCAGAATGGAAGCCGGATGCCCGCGGAAGTGAGGTCGACGGTGGAGGAAATCTCGCGAGCCGGCGGCACACCGTTGGTGGTGGCTGAAAAGACTCGCGGGGCCATGGGCGTGATCGAGTTGAAAGACATTGTCAAGGGCGGCATGCGGGAACGATTCGACCAGCTGCGAGCCATCGGAATCCGGACCATCATGATCACCGGGGATAACCCGCTGACGGCGGCGGCAATCGCGCAGGAGGCCGGCGTCGATGATTTTCTCGCGCAGGCGACTCCGCAGGACAAGATGGATCTGATCAAGAAGGAACAATCGGAAGGCAAGCTGGTCGCGATGACCGGCGACGGCACGAACGATGCGCCGGCGCTGGCTCAGGCGGATGTAGGCGTCGCGATGAACACGGGCACGCAGGCCGCAAAAGAAGCCGGGAACATGGTCGACCTCGATTCCAATCCGACGAAGCTGATCGAGATCGTCCAGATCGGCAAGCAATTGCTGATGACGCGTGGCGCGCTCACCACCTTTTCGATCGCAAATGATGTGGCGAAATACTTCGCCATCATCCCCGCAATGTTCGCCGCGAGGTTCGTGCAGTTGAATGCGCTGAACATCATGCATCTGAAGACGCCCGAGTCGGCGATTCTGTCGGCCGTGATCTTCAATGCCCTGATTATCATCGCGCTGATCCCGCTGGCCCTGCGGGGCGTGAAGTACAAGCCCATGGCTGCGGCGGTCTTGCTGCGAAACAATCTCTGGATCTACGGCGTCGGCGGAATCATCGTGCCGTTCATCGGGATCAAGGCAATCGACATCCTGATCACTCATATCGGGCTTGCCTAGAGGACATCGACATGAAAAAGAATCTGATCATCTCCGTGCTGATGACCATCGCCACCACGATCCTGCTGGGAATTCTCTATCCCCTGGTTGTGACCGGTCTGGCGCAGTTGTTGTTTCCGCGGCAAGCTAACGGGCAACTGGTCGAGGTGAACGGCAGGACCGTCGGGTCGGCCATCATCGGCCAGGAGTTTTCGGGCCCTACTTATTTTCACTCCCGGCCATCGGCGGCGGGAAATGGCTATGATGCGGCCAACTCCAACGGTTCGCAACTTGGCCCTACCAATCAGAAATTGATCGATCGGGTGAAAGGCGACGTGGCCGCAGACGAGGCTGATGATCCCGGCGTGCCCGTGCCCATCGACCTGGTGACGACCTCCGCCTCGGGGCTCGACCCCGACATCACTCCGGCGGCAGCCGAGTTTCAACTGGGCCGCGTCGCCAGGAACCGCGGGGCTACAGTCGACCGCCTGCGTGCGCTGGTGGACAAACACACCCAGGGCAGACAGTTGGGAGTTTTGGGGGAGCCGCGGGTGAACGTGCTCGAACTCAATCTGGATCTGGATCGGCAATTCCCGGCCAATAAACAGCTCGCAACTCGCTAAGGACGGCGCTACTCCCGCCACGAAGGCAACGTAGTTGCTCATACGATGCTTCGATTTCGCCTATTCGCGCGTGTCGATCCCGAGGTACTCAGCCACGAGCGTGGCAACGATCGCCGCGGTCGGCACAGCAACCAAGGCTCCGAAAACCCCAGCCAGACTTCCGCCGATCGCCAGCGCGGCAACAATCGCAACTCCTGAGAGCCCGACATTCGATCGCATGATCCGCGGATAGAGATAGGCGTTTTCGATCTGCAGATAGCAGATCAGGAAAATGATGACGCCCAGCATCTTAAGCCACGAGTCCAAAGCAGCAACCACGCTGGCGAGAACGACCGTGGCAATTGGACCGACCACGGGAATGAAGTTGGCAAGACCGGCGAACACGGCGACGGCATAGAAGTATCGAAGGTGGAGTATGCCGAAGACTACGGCACACAATGACCCGAGGATGAGCATCAGCAGGAGTTGCCCACCCAGCCATTTTTGGGCGCGAACCGCGGCCGCACGCAGGCTGGAGCGCAGCCTCGCCCGATGATCGGCAGGAACGAGCGACAATCCCCATTCGAGACTCTGCCTTCCGTCAAGAATGAAGTAGGCCGTCAAAACAGCCAGCAGAAAGACGTCGAAGAGGCCGCCGGCGACGTTCTTGAAGGTAACGACCAGGGACTGCGAGGCGCTGCCGACGTATCCCACGATCGTGCTGAGATTGATGTCGGCCAGCCTGTGGCCGAAAGGCAACTGCTGCGCCCGCCGCATAAGTTGCTCCAGTCCTATCGGCAAGTAATGCAGAAGGCTCTGCGTCTGCTGGAGCATCGGCGGCAACATGACAAAAACCACGACCGCGAGCACCGCCGCCACGCACGCGATCAGAATGACGATCGCGACACCGCGGCTCGGCGACCGTCGCCGAATCCGAATGCTCTGGATTCCTTTCACCGTGGGGCTAAAGATAACCGCGAACAGAATGCTGATGTAGATCAGCAGAACCGTGTGCCGGATCACCCAGATCACGTAAAGCAAGAAAGCGAAACTCAGGGCGAAGATTACGTCGGACCTTCGTGAATGTTCGGGCTGTGACATCTTTCGTATGCGACGGTATGATGCGGACTCACGCTGGGGGGTTCGAACCTGCTGACATGCGATGATGGCAAGCGCGCTACGGTTGCAACGAGATTGGACCTCCGTGGTTGCAGTTCTTTGCCTTCTTCTTGCAGAAGAAGATGCTCAGGTGACCATTTGTCAGCGGGTGACTCCCGGGCTTAGCCTATCGGGAAGGAGTGCATTATGACGACGATCGAAGCCAGCATCCCATCCGCAATCCTCGAACTTAGCCCATACGCTCCGACTCGCTCCACCGTCGCGGCAACGCCGCTCAGCGCAGAAGAACTGCGCGACATCGAAACTTATTGGAGAGCTTGCAACTACCTCAGCCTGGGGATGATCTACCTGCTGGAGAACCCTTTGCTGAAAGAACCACTCCGTCCGGAGCACATCAAGAATCGGCTGCTCGGACACTGGGGTTCGAGCCCGGGTCTTTCCTTCGTCTACGTTCACGCCAGCCGTCTGATCAGAAAATATGACCTCGATATGGTCTTCGTCGCCGGCCCCGGACATGGCGCGCCGGGCGTGCTCGGCCCGACCTATCTGGAGGGCACTTATTCGGAGATCTATCCCGAAAAGAGTCAGGATGTCGACGGTCTGCGCGAGTTCTTCAAGCAGTTTTCGTTCCCCGGCGGCATCGGCAGTCATTGCACGCCGGAAACGCCGGGATCGATCCACGAAGGCGGAGAGTTGGGATATTCCCTCTCGCATGCCAGTGGCGCGGCACTCGACAATCCTGATCTGATCGTGGCGGCCGTGGTTGGCGATGGCGAATCCGAGACCGGGCCGCTGGCCACCTCCTGGCACATCAACAAATTTCTGAATCCTCTGCGCGACGGAGCGGTTTTGCCGATCCTTCACCTGAACGGTTACAAGATCGACAATCCGACGCTGCTGGCGCGCATTTCGCACGAGGAACTCGAGCAACTATTCCGCGGATACGGCTGGACACCCTACTTCGTGGAAGGTTCCGATATTGACAGCATGCACCAGGCAATGGCGGCCACGATGGAGCACTGCGTGCACGAAATCCGCGAGTATCAGCGCGAAGCCCGAAAGAATGAGACAGGTAGCCGCCCACGCTGGCCGATGATCGTGCTGCGCTCGCCCAAGGGATGGACCGCTCCTCGCGAGATTGAGGGCCATTATCTGGAAGGTTTCTGGAGGGCACATCAGGTGCCGTTGCCCAGTGTGAAAAAGGATCCCGAACAGCTGCGAGTGCTGGAACAGTGGATGCGAGCGCTGCAGCCGGAATCGTTCTTTGACGGCAATGGGAAGCTGGTGCCGCTGTTCGCAAAGCTGTCCCCGTCAGGAAATCGCCGCATGAGCGCGAATCCGCACGCCAACGGAGGGCGCGTGAAAAAGGCGTTGCGGATGCCCGATTTCCGCACCTATGCGAACAAATTCGAAGCCCCGGGGAAGACGCAGGCGGAAAATACTCGCCCGCTTGGGGTCTTTCTCAGCGACGTGATGAAACTGAACATGCACAATTTCCGGGTGTGGGGCCCGGACGAGACGACCTCCAACCGGCTGGATGCGATCTATGCAGTCAGCAAGAAATTCTGGATTGAAGAATTCTTTCCCGAAGACCGCGACGGAGGCAATCTCGCCACCGACGGCCGAGTCGTGGAAATGCTCAGCGAGCACACGATGGAGGGGATGCTGGAAGGTTATCTCCTCACCGGACGCCACGGCTTCCTTTCGTCTTATGAGTCGTTCGTTCACATCATTGATTCGATGTTCAACCAGCACGCGAAATGGCTAGAAATGAGCAATCACCTGTCCTGGCGAGAGGCCATTGCATCGCTCAATCTTCTGATCACTTCGACGGTGTGGCGGCAAGATCACAACGGCTTCACGCACCAGGATCCCGGCTTCCTTGATGTGGTGGTCAACAAAAGCGCAAGCGTTACCAGAATTTATCTTCCTCCGGACGTGAATTGCCTGCTTTCAGTCGCCGATCATTGCCTGCGCAGCCAGAACTATGTGAACGTGATCGTCTGCGATAAGCAAAAGCATCTGCAGTACATGGATATGGAGAAGGCCATCATCCATTGCACCAAGGGAATCGGCATCTGGGATTGGGCCAGCAACGACGAGGCCGGCGAACCCGATGTGGTGATGGCATCGGCGGGCGATATCCCCACGCAGGAGGCGCTGGCCGCGGTCGCCTTGCTGCGGAAAGAATTTCCGGACCTGAAGATCCGCTTTATCAATGTAGTGGACCTGTTCAAACTGCAGCCGAGCACCGAACATCCTCATGGATTGCCGGATCGCGACTTCGATTCGCTGTTCACAGTCGATAAGCCAGTCATGTTCAACTTCCACGGCTATCCGCAACTGATTCACCGGCTGGCGTATCGGCGCACCAATCACCACAATATCCATGTGCGCGGATACAAGGAGAAAGGCAGCATTAATACGCCGCTGGAGCTGGCCATCGAAAACAACATCGACCGATTCAGCCTCGCGATGGACGTGGTCGACCGCGTGCCCAGATTGCAGAAGATCGGCGGCCACGCCAAAGAGAGGTTCCTGAACCAGCAGATCGAATGCCGCAACTACGCGCACCAGTACGGCATTGACAAGCCCGATGCGGCCGATTGGGTTTGGCCGTACTGAGTTCTGCAGCCGCAAACCAACGCAGACTGGCTACGACGGATGAGGTTGACCCAGAATGACGCGCACGGTATCGCGTGCAATCAGCAACTCCTCATCCGTTGGAATCGCATAGGCAAGAAGTTTGGAGTCGTCGGTCGAGATCATTCCTTCGCGTCCGATAATTCCCTGGTTCCTGGCAGCGTCGAACTTGAGCCCGGCCCACTCCATTCCTGTGCAAATACGCCCCCGGACGTCCGGCGAATTCTCGCCGATGCCGCCGGTAAAGACCACCGCGTCGGCTCCGCCCATCGCAGCCAGGTAGGCGCCAATGTACTTTTGCGCGCGATAGCAGAAGATCTCGATCGCCAGCCGCACCCGCCGGTCATCGTGTTCTTTCAATTCCGCCTGTAACTCGCGCATATCGTTCGTCAGCCCTGAAATGCCAAGCAGTCCGGACTGCGTATTGAGCAGGGTGTCGACCTCAGATGCCGAGAGTCCTTCCTTTCGGGAAATGACGCCGACGATCGCGGGATCCAGGTCTCCCGAGCGCGTCCCCATCACCAGGCCTTCCAGCGGAGTCATGCCCATCGAGGTGTCGACCGATGCTCCGGCCTTGATGGCGGCTGCCGAGCACCCATTGCCCAAGTGGAGAGTAATGATGTTGGTTTGCTCGCGGGTGAGGCCTCGGATGGTTCGGTAGCGGAAGGCGACATAACGGTGGGACGTGCCATGAAAACCGTAGCGGCGGATGCGGTGCCTCCGATAAAGGTGGTAGGGGATGGCGTACAGGCTGGCGTACTCGGGAATGGAATGGTGGAACGATGTATCGAACACCGCGACCTGGGGCAGGTCTTTGCCGAAAATCTCGCGCGCAGCCTGAATCGCTTTAATGTTATTCGGATTGTGGAGCGGCGCCAGATCGATACAATCCTCAATTCCTTTCAACACTCGATCGTCGATGCGGGCAGACTCGGTGAACAGTTCCCCACCGTGCACAACCCGATGTCCGACGGCATGGACGTCGGCGGTGCTTCTGATTTCAGCCACGCCCGACCTCTCCGAAGCAATGTATCGGACCAGGTATTCGAGTGTCGTCGACATGTCGCGCAGAGGCGCGGTGAGGGTCTGGACCGGGTCCGTGCGGTACTGAACGTGGATGATCGCTTCTCCGCCGATGCCTTCGACTTCGCCGCGGCAAATGCGATCATCGGTGTACTGCTTGATCCGATCCAGGTCGGTGGCGATCAGTTGAAATTTCAGGCTGGAACTACCAGAGTTCAAAACCAGAACGTTCATCGGGCGGATTCCTTCTTGAACACCGGGTGGCGCCGCCGACTTCTCGTCGAGTTACGCGGCACCCGGACTCGTGTCCTCGCATCTAAAGATAAGCTTTGCGCCCGTCGACAGCAATCAGGGCTGTGCTCAATTTCGCGGGCGTAGTGGACGAACCTGTGGCAGACTGGTCTTTCGAACCCGTGCTCTTGGGTTTCGATTCAAGGTGCGCAAAGACTGAAGAAACAGAGAGGTTCTATGGCGACAAAGTACCGAGTCGTGCAAGTCAAAGGGGCAAAGCCGGAAAAGTTCATTGTTGTTGGCATTGACTTTGAGAAAAATGCGATCATCAGCACATCGGAGGCGATGCTGGAAACCGAGATGCGCGGCTACCTGCAAAAGGCGGGAGCCTCGGAGAAAGATATCCGATCCTGGCTGGACCAGGCGCGCAAATACCCCGGATAGCGGCAGACCCCGCGCATGAACGAGCGCCAACCCTGGTCGCGGAGGCTTTGATCGGTAACTGTAAGCGTTTACGCAGCCGTGGCAAGTCTGCCGTGGGTCGCGAGACAACTCTTCAAGGCATGGAGAGCGTAAAGAGCGTCGTCCATGGCGGATTCCTCCTGAATGTTGTCACCTCCAGCCGAAAACAGCTCGCGCGACCGCACTACGATGGCCTTCTCCGCCTCAGAAATGAGGGCGGGTATCCTATCGGCATCCCCTTCCACCAGAGCGGCAACATAGAGATCTTTCCACGTCTTTGCCGACATTGCGTCACCCCGATTCGCCAGCGTGATCTTGCCCTCGGGCTGCAGCCTGAGAATATGTCCAGTGTTCACGAACCTAATCTCTGATTCGGCTTGCAACAATACAGTTAATCCATTAGGCGGTGATTCCGTTTTGTGGAAAACGGCAGGACAGTGAAAGACTGTGGGAATTTCTTATTCGGCGGATGTGCAGACCTACGGCTGACGAAAGCGGTGTTACACTGGCGCGCATGAAACCAACATCGAGACGGGAGTTTCTGCAGCAGTGTGCGGGCACGGCGGCAGGAGCGTGGCTTCTGCACGGCGTCGCGGGCGCAGTCGAGGCCCGGCCCTCAGTTCACTTTCCCTCCGCAGCGCAGGACCGCGTTGCGGTGGCGGCCTATCCGTTTCGCGATTACCTGGTGGGATGGAAGGGGTGGGACGGTAAAACTCCGAGTGCGGTCCTGGCAGCACAGCAAATCGAACTCAAAGACTTCGCCGCGCACGTAGTGGAAAAATTCAACGTTCACCACATCGAGCCCTGGAGCCCGGTCTTTCCCTCGACCGATCCGAAATATCTGGAGGAGTTTCGCCAAGCCGTAGAAAAAGCGAAATCGTCCATCGTGGATATTGCGGTCGATGGCCGCTACAGCCAGTATTCGACCGATCCGGGAGAGCGCGAGCGTGCGGTGCAATCCAGCAAGGAATGGGTGGATGTCGGCGCGGCCTTAGGCTCGCCCAGTATCCGGACTCATATCGAAGGCGGGGGGAGTTCGAAGCCGGATGTCGGCCTCGCGGCCGACACGCTCGCGAAAGTAGCGGAATACGGTGCGAAGAAGAACGTCGTCATCAATCTTGAGAACGACAATCCTGTCAGCGAGGACCCCTTCTTTATTGTGCAGGTGATTGAGAAGGTAAACAGCCCCTGGCTGCGCGCCTTGCCGGACTTTGGCAACTCGCTGGCAGCGCATGATGAAGACTTCGCCTATCGCGCCATTGATGCCATGTTCGCGCACGCCTATGGCATCTGCCATGTGAAGGACGGAGAGGTCAACGACCAGGGAAAGGCGGTGCACGTGGATCTGGCGCGCACGTTTGGCATTCTCAAGAAGAACGGTTACAAGGGATACTGCTCGATCGAGTATGACGCACCCGGTGATCCTTACAAGGCGACGACAGAACTGGTTGAGGAGACGGTGCGCTATCTTTCATAAGAAACAGATTTTTGGCGCTGAACAGGATCCCCGAGGGATAACGGACTTTTCATCGGCAAAAGTGCTGCGAGGCTAAAATCATGGCAGGACAGGGCATTCGGCGACGGGAAGTGTTACGCATTCTGGGGACAGCCGCAGCGGCTGCGCATTTTCCCGGCTTCAGCAAGTGGGGGTTCGCTTGCGGGCATATCGGCAACGCGGCATTGCAGATCAAGCCCGCGATGTATCATCCGCTGTTTTTCACCTCGGGCGAGTATGCTCTGGTCGAGCGACTGGCCGACATGATCATTCCAAACGATGGAACGCCGGGAGCGAAGGATGCCGGCGTGGCGGAGTTCATCGACTTCATGGTGGCGAGCGATGAAGACGTGCAGTACCCGTTTCGCATGGGACTGGCGTGGTTGAATGCGCACAGCGAAGAAAAGGCCGGCCGCATGTTCATGGACTTGTCGGCGGATCAACAGAGTGCTCTGCTCGAACCGCTGGGCTTCAAAGACAAGGCGCAACCGGGGGAAGAAGACGGGCGGAAGTTCTTTGCGTTGATGCGCGAGTTCACCGTGACCGGCTTCTACACCAGCGAAATTGGATACAAAGCCCTCGACAATCCGGCTTTGCGTTTTTACTCGGAATCACCCGAATGTCCGCATCCTGACGACCCTGAGCATCTTCACCTCAACCAGACGAGTTAGGCAGGCAAAGAGCGGAGAAGCATGGCACAAGAGACCTACGACGTTGTCGTGATCGGAACCGGAGCCGGCGGCGGGATGGCGATCAAGACGCTGTGTGAAGCGGGCCTGAAAGTGTGTGCGCTGAACGCCGGCCGCCGGCTGACGCCAGAAAAGGATTTCCGCTTTCACCGCATGCCCTGGGACATGAAGTTTCGCGGCCTCGATGACCCCAAGCACCGCAGCGTGTCGTTCGGGTACATGGACAACGAATACACGAAAGCCGCATGGGATCACGAGATTCCCTTTACCGTCGCGCCGGGAACGAAGTGGATGTGGCCGCGCTGCAATGCCGTGGGAGGCAAGACAAATTTCTGGGGGCGCAGCTCGGCGCGGTTCGGCGACATCGACTTCCGCGCCGCTTCTCTCGACGGCTACGACGTGGACTGGCCGGTGACCTATGAAGAGATCAGCCCTTTTTATACGCGTGTCGAGAAGATGATTGGCGTAGCCAGCACAGTGCAGAACCGGCCTAGCAATCCGGATGGAAGCTATTTGCCGCCGTTCAAGTTCCGCTGTCTCGACTTCATTCTGCAGTCCGGCTGCAAGAAGCTGGGAGTTCCTTATCTTCCGGATCGCTGCGCCCAGCTTACGCAGCCATACCAAGGCCATCCGGCCTGCCACTATTGTGGTGAATGCACGACAGGCTGCGATGTGGGAGCGTTTTTTTCCACGCCTTATTTTCTGTTGCCCAAAGCCGAAGCGACGAAGAACCTGGAATTGCGCACCGACGCGCTGGCGCGGAACATCCTCGTCGATGATAACGGGCATGCCGCCGGCGTCGCGTATATCGATCGCAAGACGAGGCAAGAAGTCGAGGTGCGCGCGCGTGCGGTGATCGTTGCCGCATCCTGCATCGAGTCGGCGCGGATTATGCTCAACTCCAGGTCGCAGCGCTGGCCCAATGGCATTGCTAATTCCAGCGGCCAATTAGGACGAAATCTCTGCGACCATCTTTACGGCGAGTCGGCGCGAGGATATCTGCCGCAGCTCCTCGGACAGCCCAGTTTCCCCGATCACGTGGCAGACAGCACGATCGCATGGATGCCACGGTGGCAGAACCTCACCAATCCACATGAAGAAACCTTCGTCCGCGGATACTCGGTCTATCCCGATGGCGGCTGCGAGGAGTTCCCATGGTTTGCCACCGATATGGATGGCTTCGGGTCCTCATTCAAGAAGGAGATCAAGCGGCGCTATCCAACCCCCGTGAGTTTTGGCATACAGGCGCCGACGCTGCGTTCCGACACCAATTACGTCGACCTGGATCCCGAGGTCAAGGATCCCTACGGCATTCCGGTCGCGCGCGTTCATTTCCAGTGGGATGAAAACGTGCTGAAGATGTGGGAGCACTCGAAGCAGGTCTGCGCCGATGTTCTCCGGACCGCGGGAGGCATCTGGGAAGGGGCAGGCGAAGCCCCGGAGATTCCTGGCTGGAGCCTGCACGAGACCGGAACCTGCCGGATGGGAAACGATCCGAAGAAATTCGTGACCAACCGGTTCGGGCAGACGCATGATGTACCGAATCTGTACGTCTGCGATGCCAGCGTCTTTCTGAATTGCACCGACAAAACCACGACCATCAGCATTCTGACTTTCTCACTGAGGACCTCGGAGTATCTGATCGACCAATTCAAGCGGGGCGAGCACAAATCGGCGTGAGCACCTGCCATAGAGCTGTGCGCAACATTCTCTGACATGCCTTCTTCGCCCTCGGTTATACGCTCGGCGGTTCGCTATTGGCGCGACCTGGCGTCCCGTGGCGGGCGGCTTTCCGCGACTCGCGCCCTCGGCGTGGCGCTTTGGGAATTCGTTCGGGACTCCGCGCCCGCCCGGCTTCGCCAACGTTACGGTGACGCCGATTACGATTGGGATCACCGCGTCAACACAACCAGCGCTGCGGTTGGCTGGCGAGACCGCCTGCTGGGTACGTTTCATTCCGCTTATCAGCCCAGCGAGGCGCCGCTGTTCCACGAGATGCTCTCCATCCTGGGCGCTCAGGCGGCGGTCGATTTCCGTGACTTCACGTTTCTGGATCTGGGCTCGGGCAAGGGTCGCACCTTGTTGATGGCAGCGGATTATCCGTTTCGTCGAATCGTGGGCGTGGAGCTTCTCCCGTCGCTGCATGCGATCGCGGTGGAGAATCTGAAAACGTACAGGAATGAATCGCAGAAGTGCTTCGCCCTGGAGTCCGTCTGCGCCGACGCAGTCCGCATGACCTTCCCGGAAGGTCCACTGATCATCTATCTCTTCCATCCCTTCACTGAAACCGACCTGCGGCGCGTGGTCTCGAGAATTGAACAAAACCTGGAGGCGAATCCGCGCCGGCTATTCCTGCTCTATCTCAATCCGGTCCTGGATCACGTATTCCACGAGAGCAAATACCTGCACAAGATCGCGGGGACGCACCAGTACTCGCTGTTCAGGATGGCGTGTCAGTAAGTGAGGAACTTCAATCCGCAGGAACGAGGAGGGGCGGACTGGGAAGGTCCGCCCCGGCGCAGCACGAGGGATACTACGAGCCCTGTTTTTCGAAGACGATCTCAGCTTTCTTTGCCGTCAATTTCTGTTTGCGATAGGCACGCGCAACATCACCCAGCGACGGTTCCTCGGTGACCGGCCCAAACTCCCAAAGCGGGCGTTCGCCGTGGTCGACGGTGTAAGTGTCGGAGGTGCCGCCGACGATCGATTGCTCCGTGGCCATCGCGTGCGGCCCGGCATGCTCCGGATGATCCGGCAGTTCGAGAATCTGCGGCTGACTGGGTAACACGCCTCCCGCCAGCTGCCCGAATGCAGCTGTGGCGAAGAAGACGAAGAGTGCAAGTAATGTGATTTTCATAGCGCCTGATCTCGCTTCCGAAGATGATGGAAGCATCCGCCATACCAATCGAATGGGCTTTCATTTCCGGCATTTAGAGCGAGGGTCTCGGCGCAAGCGCAAGCCTTTGCACATTTAGGGTAGCGGCGGCTAATGACGCTGGAGGCGACGGTCCGCGCAGCCAAAGAAAACCGGCGATTTCAGGAAAAAGCGGCAAGAAAGCTGGCAAAAAACGCCAAACAGCGTTTCATTTTTGTCATTCCGCGGAATCGCCGTATCACAGCCGCACTGTAGTGCGTTGTATCGATGCGGCGGAGAGAGAAGAGAGCAATGGCAGGTAAAGACGAACAGAATCGGTGATGGCTGCAGGCTACTCTCTATACGCCTCTTTGATGTAGCGCCGGGCCTGGTCGGCGGGACCGGTATTCGCATTCTCCGCCAGCACGGTCTGATATCGCTTCATTGCCAGCTCACGCTTCTGCAGCAGGTCATACATCTCTCCCGCAGAAAGATTGGCCTTTTGCAGAATGTCTGGATCGGGGTTAGGTGCCTCATTCACTAATTCGTAGGCCGCCGCCGCTCCCGCGAAATCTCTCTTGCTGCGCAAGAGTTCACCCAATCCCCAGGCAGCGAGTTCGTAGTGCATGTTGCCGTACTTCCCTTCCCGCCCATTCTGCCAGACTTTGCGATAGTCAGCCTCGGCCTGATCGAGGCGGCCGGCGGCGCGCTCAAGGTTCGCAACTTCGGTCGGAAAGAGATGGTTCCTGGGATACCTTTGCGACAAGTCTTGCATATATCCCAAGGCCTCGTCATACTGATGCTCGCGGCGCAGAAAGAGGCTGAGGATGACTTTGGCGTCGACAGAATTCTCACCGTCGGTCCTCGCCACTTCACGAAGGTATTCCAACCCTTTTTCCTTGGAGCCGCTGAGTCCGGCCAGCGCCGCGGCGATCTTGATGCTCCAGGGCAGATTTCCGACGACATAATTGTGCGTGCCCACCACCAACTTCGCGTCCACATAACTGGGATCGAGCTCCAGCACACGTTCGTGATCGCGGCGCGCGGCTAAGGCATTGCGCAGCGCCGAAAACCATGCCCGTTCTACCAGGGCGGTATAGACTGCAAACTGAGCCCGAGTCACTCCTCGGCAATAAAGCGCATCCACATCCTTGGGATTCGCCTTCAATTCCTGCTCCTCTAATGCCTCGGCGCGAGCCGCCAGCTCCTTGATGCGAGCCTTGATCTTGGGATCGGTGGGGCGCGGTGCGCGTCCGATGAAGCTGTCATTCGCATAATCTCCCGTATTCATGCCCCCGGTCTCGTAGAGATTCCGCATCAGGATGGCTGTCAGCAGATGATTCACCGCGAACGGGTCATTGGGACGCTTGTCGAGGATCTTCTCGAACTCGGGAATCGCCCGGTCGTATTCCATGTTGTAGAAGTGGTCGAAGGCAGCATCCGTCTGCGGGTCGTGAGGCACATGATGAACCGAAGCCTGTTCCTGAGCCCTGAGCGCCGATGCCATGGCGAGCAACACGAGGATGAGCGCGGCAGAAATCTCGCGGCGGGCGATCCATGGTGTTGTCGGTCGGGTCATCACAAAAGCGGATGGCTCCTAGTCTAAACGAACTCTCGCGGGCGTGGTGGGGCGCGCCAATTCTGGCCGGCGGGTCGAGGATTGATCTGCTTTCACGAGCCCCTAGAATCAGAAATCGCCCCGCGTACCTTTCACGCTACCTGTGCGTTCCTGGAGTGGAACCTATAATCGGGGCACAGATAGATTGATCCAGGTTGCGGGAGGCTTCATCTGCACAAGCCGCCGAATGGAGCTCGGTGGGCTCGGTGGGCGCGATCGGGAGATATGCCTTTGGGGGAACGCAAGGAATCCTCCCGCACTGGTTCAGGGTGTTTTGTTTCGAGCTGGAAGTGCGCGGTCTTTTGTAACTAACGCATCTTTACGCATTTACGCGCGTAATTATTGCCGCGAGCCACGGGCCAGGAGCTTTTGAAAAATTGGCAAGTGGTTTATTTATAGCTATTTACAAATGCTGCAAATTTGGTGCTCCAGGTGCCATACCGCTTCCAGGATGGTGTTGTAGGTAATTATGGCTGACGTCGTAAATGAAACACAGCAGGACTTTTGGCGGCCACCGACTCCGGTGATGTCGGAGCCGGTTGCAGTGCCGCAAGTGATCCCGGCAATGGCGGAGGCGTGTCCCCGGTGTGGGACCGAGTTCCTGTTGGGCTCCAAGTTCTGCCACTCCTGCGGAAGACGCCGGCCGGAAGCTCAGAACGCAACCGCTCTGTCCGACGCTGCCGAGTTCGCCGGTCTCTGGGAGAACACGGTCGCCGGGGTGCAGTCTGGGATGCGTGCTACCGTCGGATTCATCGCTTCGGAGCGAATCTGGAAGAGGATCAGCCTCCCGACATGGCTGCATTACCTGCATTTCCATGAGATCAAACGCTGGGTTGGGCTTCCTACCGCGTCCCTGATTGCCTTCGTGATCGGCCTGGGATGCGTTGCCGGTGCTCTGCTGGTTGGCCTGATTACGGCACGAAATCTGGTCGATTGGCAGGCGATCCAGTTCTACCGAGCCGAATGGCTGCTGGCTGCGACTGCCTCGTTTGTAGCCGGAATTCTACTGAAACGACCTTCCGACGGCGACAATCAGTAAGCCAGCGTACTTAAGACTCGGTTCCTGCCCCTCCGCCAGATCCTGCAGCTCGGCGCTGCTGACTCATCCGATATAGATGGTGCACCGGGCCCGTGCCTCTGCCGAGCGGCTGCGCATAGGTAATGGCGGCCGTGACGTAGGTCTTCGCCAGCAAGGCGGCCTCAGCCAGCCCCCGATCGAGCGCCAAATGGCAGGCCATCGCCGTTGCGAAGGCGCATCCGGTGCCGTGGGTCGAGTTCGAGCGCTGCTTCTCAGCCTTGAATATCTCCTGCGCGATTCCAGTCTTGGTCGTAAAGCTAAGAAAATCGATGGCCTTATCCAAGTGCCCTCCCGTGATGACCACGGCTGGGGCACCCATCTCGTGCAACCTGGCGCAGGCTGCTTTCATACCTTCAATTTCTCGGATCTTTATGCCCGTGATGGCCGAAGCCTCGTCGATATTAGGGGTTACCACGTCGGCCAGCGGCAGAAGTCGTTCCACCATCATCCGGGTCCCTGGGGCATCCAGCAGGTCAGCACCCGAAGAAGACTTAAGAATCGGGTCGAGTACTACATTGGCTAGCCGATGGCCCTGGGAGGTCGGGGAGGAAGCACGGCCGGCCAGGAAGTCGGCGATTGCTTTCACGATCTTTCCCGACCCTAGCATTCCAATGTGGACGGCTGCGATATCGAGATCGGCCGCCAACTCTTCCAGGGTTTGGGTGACGAACGCGGGGTCGACAGTTTCAACCCGCCGGACTCCAGACGTGGACTGAACCGTGAGCGCGGTGATGCAGGCCACCCCGTAGCATCCGTGAGCAGCAATGGTCTTAATATCGGCCGTGACACCCGCCCCGCACGAGGGGTCAAATCCAGCAATCGACAGCACAACGAGCGGTTTTTCGGCCATGTCCCTCGGTTCTGGTGAAATCCGATACTACTCTTTTTTTCAGCCCAGGAGATCACATCGGCCGGACCGTAAGGTTACTTTTGGGGCGGAGATCGATGGGGTAAACTGAGGAGTGGATTCCAAAGATGGCTTGTAAATACATGATTCCATTTAGGTTGCCGTATTTATTCCTGTAAGTCATTGATTCCATTGGCATTGTAAAATCTACCCTGCACCAGAATGTGTGTTATTTACTATATAGTAAATGCATAACCGTCATGAAACAAACGATATTGTCTGCATGTCATTAGATTACAAATATGTTACGTTTTAAATTGATAACTGGCAGGTTACCGCAGGCCCCCCGCTTTCGCCTTGACAGGCAATTGGCACGCCGATAGCATCACAAAATCACGTCCAAAGGACCAGCCTAGGCTAGGACACTTTTGAGTATGCGAGGAGAACTGAATGCACAGACGTATTGCTCGAGGACTGGCGCTTACGTTCCTGGTTGCCAGCCTGGGAGCGGCTCAGGGCCCGAACAACTCGGAGGCGACACCGGCTCCTTCTAGTTCAGCCCAAACGAAAAACGAACCGCGCAGACAGACCGGCAAGATCAGGCCGTATCAGGTGGGCACCGCCTCCTGGTATGGCGAGGACTTCGTTGGCAGGCCGACGGCTAGCGGCGAACCCTACGACATGTATGGGCTCACAGCCGCCCACCTGACCTTGCCCTTAGGAAGCTACGTGCGGGTGACAAACCTGCGCAACGGGCGGGCTGTCGTGGTCCGGGTCAACGACCGGGGTCCGATTGTTCCGGGCCGGATCATCGACCTTTCCTACGGGGCGGCCGAGGCACTGCACTTCGCGCACCGTGGGCTCCAGCGAGTCCGTCTTGACCTGGTCAATCAACCACAGGTTGCCATGGCGCGGCCACGCCCGGCAGACCGCAAGCTCACTTATCAGACCGTAGCTTATAACCATCCCCCCGTAGCGCAACTCCCGTAAAACCAGCTAGACTGACCGGGATGCCTGCAGTTCTGCCGAAAGCAATCCCGGAAGGTGATTTGAATTACGATCCGCGACAGCGACTGATCGTTGCACTGGATGTTTCCACTACCGCCGCCGCACAAAAGATTGTGGCGGCGGTGGGGGACTCCGCTCTGACGTACAAGGTCGGCATGCAGCTCTACACGGCCGTGGGGCCGCAGATCGTGCGCGACCTGGTGGCAGCGGGGCGCAGGGTTTTTCTGGATCTGAAATACCACGACATCCCGAATACGGTCGACGCAGCAGTCAAAGAAGCGGCGCAGCTTGGCGTCAGCATGCTGACTGTGCACGCGGCGGGCAGCCACAAGATGCTGCGCTCGGCTGTGGAAGCAGCCGCGACGCGCCCCGGATTGATGGTTCTCGCGGTCACGGTACTGACGAGCCTGGGTCAGGATGATCTGGAGACCATGGGGTTCGGCGGAACGGTCCAAGACAGCGTTCTGCGGCTGGCAAAGATTGCACTCGTCAGCGGATGCCAGGGCATCGTCACCTCGGCCCGTGAAGCTTCAACCCTGCGGGCCGAACTGGGGCGCAACTTCGCGATCGTGACCCCGGGAGTGCGTCCCGCGGGAACGAGCGTCGGAGATCAGGTGCGGGTCGTGACTCCGGCGGAAGCGATTGCAGCCGGAGCCAGCCACATCGTGGTGGGTCGGCCGATCACCCACGCCGCCGATCCGGCGGCTGAGGCGAGAAAGATGCTGGCTGAGATGGCGTAAGCTCCGCTTGTCGCTGCGATAATCCCGCCCGGTGCACGTCCGATCCAAGCTCTACGACTCGAACTTGTCCTGGCCCACAGCTGTCGGATGGTCCGAGGGGCAGACAGTTCTTGCGATCCTTCGTCAACCGCGAGTTCATATTCCCATCCCCAAGCAGGCGTTCAACGAAGAACAACGGAGGAATTTCGTCGGGTCCCTGTCGTGCTCAAAGATGCGCGCCATGGACGACGCTCTCCGGGTGGCTCTCGGGCTGAGCTAGCCCCCTACAGCTTCTCGAAAAACTCGCAGGCTGAGCAGGAGATGTAGATGCCGCCCGCGATGCCGCGTTCGCGGTCCTTCACGCGCTTCACGATCCGGGTGGGCTTACCGCACTTCGGGCAATCGGTGCTCTTGCTGGTATCCATGACTTTCTTGCGGTCCGCGGTCTTTGCGATCTTCGCGCCTACGGCCATGTTGAAATTCTCCTGAACCTCTCAAAGGTCTGCAGCACGATTCAGCGGCTTCCGCACGCTGATGAATTGTGGATGGGATGATGCCAGAAAATCCACGCCGGAAGTCGCGGGCTGCGCAATAGACTTCCGCTGCCTGAGATTCTACAGGAACTCGCCGGAGATGTCGCGGCTGGCACGACGGGCCAGAACCTCACACCGGCGATGGCAACATGCTCTGAGATTTGCCGTGCTTTGTCTTTGCACACCGCGAGCCTGCGTCTAGGCTAATATGGGGGGCCCGTTGGAAGCGCACCAATTTCCTGAATGCTTGCGTCGGAAGCATAGATTCGAGAGAACGCTTGCAGGTCTATCTAGTCGACGGCACGTACGAACTGTTCCGCCACTACTACGCTCTGCCTTCGGCGCGGGATGCCCAGGGTCGAGAAGTGGCGGCAGTGCGTGGCGTGCTCTCGTCGATGCTGGGAATGCTCAAGGGAGGCGTCACCCATCTGGCCGTGGCCACGGATCATGTGGTCGAGTCTTTTCGCAACGAAATGTGGGATGGCTACAAAACCAGCGAGGGCGTCGAACCGGACCTGCTGGCCCAGTTCCCGCTGCTCGAAGAAGTATTGGCCGCGGCTGGAATCACGGTCTGGCCGATGGTGGAATTCGAAGCCGACGATGCTCTGGCGGCGGGCGCAGTCGCGGCGGCACGGGATGAAAAGGTCGAGCAGGTCGTCGTATGCACGCCGGATAAAGACCTGGCGCAGATCGTGAGCGGCACCCGTATCGTACAACTGAGCCGGCGGACCGGCGTCACGCTGGATGAGCCGGGAATCGTGCAGAAATTCGGGGTTGCGCCAGAGTCGATCCCAGATTATTTGGGGCTGGTCGGCGATGCGGCCGACGGCTATCCGGGGCTGAAGGGGTGGGGAGCCAAGTCATCGGCGGCCGTCCTCGCCAAATTTCGGCACCTCGAGGAGATCCCAAAGGATTGGCGCCATTGGCACGTGAATGTGACAAATGCCGGCGCTCTGGCAGCGACGCTCGAGCGCGAGTGGGATGACGCCCTGCTTTTTCGCCGCCTGGCGACGCTACGCACCGATATTCCACTCTTCGCAGATGTCGAGCAACTGCACTGGAACGGTCCGAAGCCGGAATTTGCGCCTTTGGCCGCCGGGCTGGATGCGGCGCGGGGAGAGAAACAGGCTGCCACTGGCCGCAGGAAGACGAGGTAGCGATTCGACGATTGAAGTCCCCCGCATCACAGATCATTCGTCGACCACTGAAGCAGGCGGAGTCGGCAGACAATCGGGTGTATGGGGAATCCACCACGAAGTCGAGGTTTGACCCCACTTCCCTGCCCCTGCTACCGTCGTATGTTTGCGTTGCGGCAACGGCCCGTGTGGCAGTACCACCGCTTTGGAGTGCTGGGCCGACCCTCGATTCGCCAGGAGATCCGGTCATGCCTGCCATCAAGTTTCGCGGCGTCGATTTCATTCAGTTCGATTCGTTGCTCTCGGACGAAGAGAAGCTTGTCCGCGACACCACGCGCCAGTTCATCGAAGACAATCTGATTCCGATCATCGAAGAGTGCAACCGCGCCGGGCGGTTTCCGCGGGAACTGATTAAGCCCATGGGCGAGCTGGGATTTTTTGGCGCTTCCCTGAAGGGATACGGCTGCGCCGGCATGGGCAACGTGGAATATGGCCTGATGACGCAGGAACTGGAGCGGGGTGATTCGGGCGTGCGCAGTTTTGTAAGCGTGCAGTCAGGCCTGGCGATGTACCCGATCTACGAATTCGGCAGCGATGAGCAGAAAGAAAAATGGCTGCCGGCCATGCAGAAAGGCGAAAAACTCGGCTGCTTTGGTTTGACTGAGCCGGATTTCGGATCAAATCCTGGCGGCATGCGCACGCGGGCATGCAAGGTCGGCAACGAATACGTGATCAACGGGGAGAAGATGTGGATCACTTCCGGATCGATCGCCGACGTGGCCGTGATCTGGGCGAAAGTCGAAAACGAGAACGACCGCATTCGGGGATTTCTCGTCGAGACCGACCGGCCAGGATTCAAAGCGGATGACATTCACGGGAAATGGTCGCTGCGCGCGTCGGTGACGTCGGGGTTGGCATTGCAGGATGTCCGCGTGCCGGAATCAAATCTGCTGCCGAAGTCCGGAGGGTTGAAATCGCCGCTCATGTGTTTGAATCAGGCACGCTATGGAATTGCCTGGGGCGCGGTGGGCGCAGCCATGGCCTGCTACGACTGCGCGCTGCAATATTCTCTGCTGCGCAAGCAGTGGCGCGATCAACCGATCGCCTCGCATCAACTGGTACAGAACAAGCTGACGTGGATGATTAGCGAGATCACTAAGGCGCAATTGCTGGTGCTGCAAGTGGGGCGGCTGAAAGATGCGGGAAAGGTCGAGCATCAGCACATCTCGATGGCGAAGCGAAATAATGTCTGGATGGCGCTGGAGTGCGCCCGCATCGCGCGCGACATGTTAGGAGCCAACGGCGTAGCCGATGACTATCCGATCATGCGCCATTTGATGAACCTCGAATCGGTGAAGACCTACGAAGGGACGCACGATGTGCACTCGCTGATCATCGGGCAGAGTGTGACGGGGCTCGACGCGTTCTGAGCAGATTTTTGTCGTGACTCCCGATAAGCAGAAACGAGTAATGACAGCCGCGGGGTTTCTCTGCGGCTTGCTGGCCTGCCTGAACGCGTTGCGGGACGCGAGAGTAGTGTGGCCGCCGGATGCGGCTTGGGTGCTGATGAGCAGCGCCCATCGATGGGAGGTGGGCGGCGGACTTACGCTGATGGCGGTGACCTTTATTGCGTCGGTGGTCGGCCAGCGGCGGTAGCATTCGACTCCCTCGGTCACACACCAAGGTTACATTTTTCCTCGCTTTCGAGCCGGTATGCTCTCCGTGGAGAAGAGTACTCGGAGGCAACACCGTGTCATTGCTGCTGTTGATCGGTCTGGGGGCGATTGGCTGGGCAGGATACAGCGTGGTCACGGGCAAAGGCTATTACAAGGGCTGCCCGCCGGAGGGGTACGACCGGGTTGAGGATCCGTTCAAATTCTGGGCCCCCACGATCATAATCTTCTGTGCCGGACTTTTCGCCATTCTGGTGTCTCTTGGGGTTGTCGGGTTGCCGCGGCGCTAATCTTCAGGCGTACAACTCTTCCAGCAATTCATAGACGCGGCGCAAGTGCGGCACAACAATGCTGCCGCCCACGATCAGCGCCACGGTCAACGACTCTTCCTGCTCGCTGCGGCTCACGCCCAATCGATAAGCCTGGATGGCATGATAGAAGATGCAGTCGTCGCAGCGCAGGCAGGTCGAGGCAACGAGTCCCATGAGCTCCTTGGTTTTGGCGGGAAGCGCGCCTTCGAGATAGGTATTGTGGTCGATGTTATAGAAACGCTTCACCAGAAAGTTGTTGGCCTTTTCGACGTTGGTGGTGAGGCGTTCGCGCGTGTCGAGAAAGCGGCGGGCGAGTTCGCTTTTTTCGGCAACCTGTTTTTCGGTGAACAAGTAGATCGGTTCCTTACGCTCGGTGCCCGGATGATCATGGCTCGGACGATCCGGGACTGGAGTTTGAGTTGTGCTCATGGGCCGATGGTAGCAGATGACACTGCATCGATCGTAAAGGTCATGCGGTCGGCTTGTCGCGCGGCGGGGCGACGGCGAGGAATTCTTCTGCGAAACGGCGCGCGTAATCGTCCAGCAGGGCTGGAATGCGATCAGGATCCGGCGAGCGCAGCACGAGTCCAGCGTGATGGTGCTTCTTAATGCGCAGGAAGACTTCCGGATCGTTGTAAGACGATGTGTCCGGCTCCACCTGACGGGCCAGCGACAAGATCACTCCGGCATATTCTTCCCGGGGCGGTGGAACCTTGTAGCTGCCGTCACCGCCGGCGATTTCGATGCGTGCCCACTCCCGCCAGAGATTGATGCCAGTTGCGGCTTCGACCATCTCGTTGATGTAGGCTCCTCCGACGCGGGCGGCGCATTCGAGAAAATGGAATTCGCCATCGGAACGGGCGCGGATGAATTCGGCATGCGCCACTCCGCGGAGCAGGCCAAGCGCGGCGATCAGGTCATGGTTGACGGCACGCAGCGAGGAGTGGGCGCCGCTGCTCCGCGGGACGGTGAAGGTAGTGAAGATGCCTCCGCCCTGCGCGACGTTCATGGGCGGCTTGCCGTACTGGCTGATGTTGGCGAAGACGACCTCATTTTCCGAAACAATCGAATCCACGTGAAACACGTCGCCAGGAACGAACTTTTCGAGCAGGTAGCCGGACTGCTTGTCGCCCAGTTGGTCGAGCAGCGGCCAGACTTCTTCGGCCGCCTGAATTTTCTTGATGCCGATCGCCGAGGCTTCCTGGCGCGGCTTGAGCACCCACGGACCGGGAACGTGATCGAAGTAGTAGCGGATGTCGCCGTGATTGACGACGGGGACGAAGTCGGGCACGCGGACTCCGCGCTCGAGGGCGCGCATCCGCATGGCGAGCTTGTCGCGGAAATAGCGCATGGTCGTGAGTCCCATGCCGGGGATCCGCAGATGCTCGCGCAGCGTGGCGGCGGTTTCCATGTCGTATTCGTCGAGAGCGACGATGCGGTCGAGCTTACGATCGCGGGCGAGGTGAGTGACGGCCTTCACGATGTCGGGCACGGCAATTTCTTCCGGCAGATAGAAAGTGTCGTCCAGGCTTTCGCGCGGCCAATCTGCATCGCGCAGCTTTTCAGCCGTCAACAGGATGACACGGCAGCCCTGCCGCCTGCACTCGCGCATGAACTCCTGCCCTTTTTCATAGGTCGTGATGCAGAGAAAGGTCGGTGAGCTGGCTGGGGGCATGGTTTGGGCCTGGATCAGGGATAGGAGAATACCACGGCGCATCGAACCGCGCAGCCCGCGCGGAAGTGCGAGGAAAATCGATTCGGCGGATCACGGTATTTTCATTCCCGTCACGGTTGCGCTATAGTCTCAACCCGGCGCGGACACCTTCTGTGGGGTATCGCGCGGGAGAATTTCCTATGGGGACTCAGACTCGTCTGGACGGCAAGGCGCGCAGTTTCGGCGAAAACATCGAGAGCGACCTGGCGTCGCGGTTCTTGCGGGTGGTGGAAGTCGCCGCCATCGCTTCGGCCCGCACGATGGGGCAGGGCGAACGGAAACTGAGCGACCAGGTCGCCACAGAAGCCATGCGCCAGACCATGGACTCGATTCCGATGCGGGGCACGATTGTGATCGGAGAGGGCGAGCGCGATGAGGCGCCGATGCTCTATATCGGAGAAAAAGTCGGGGCGGAGTTTCCCGACGGCAGCGACGTGCCGGAAGTCGATATTGCCGTCGACCCGCTGGAAGGGACGAATCTGTGCGCCACCGGCGCGCCGGGAGCGATTACAGTGCTGGCCGCGTCTGAGCGCAGCGGATTGCTCAACGCGCCCGATTGCTACATGGAAAAAATCGTGGTTGGGCCTTCGTGCAAAGACGCGGTCGAACTGGATGCGCCCGTCGCCGACAATCTGAAAAACATCGCCAAGCGGCTGGAGCGCGACGTGGAAGACCTGGTTGTCATCGTGCTGGATCGTCCTCGGCACGAGAAGCTGATCGGAGACATTCGCGCCGCCGGAGCGCGGATTCGGCTGATTGGCGACGGCGACCTGTCAGCGGGCATCGCCGCGGCGGTGATCGGTACCGGCGTGCACGCGGTTATGGGCTCGGGCGGCGCACCGGAGGGCGTGATTACCGCGGCAGCGATTCGCTGCCTGAATGGCTATATGCTGGGCCGGCTCGTCGTGAAGGCGGATCAGGAAGAGCGCCTGGCGCGCATGGGAATCAAAGACAAGAACCGAATTTATGAGGCAGAGGACCTGGCCCCCGGCAAGCAGATCATCTTCGCGGCGACTGGCGTGACCGACGGCGCGCTGCTCAAAGGCGTGCGCTTCTTTGGAGAAGGCACAAGAACGTCATCCGTCATCATGGCTCTGCGAACCGGTAAGGTACGGTTTGTCGAGAGCATCCACCTGGAAAAAGGACCAGACGTAAAGGTCCGATTCTCCTAGAGTCTTCACCCCAAGCCCCGATTTTCGCCCCCGCTGCTGCCGCGCAGGCTCGTGCGCGTGCGGGCGCGCACGCTCTTCAGCTCTACTTCAAATACTCCGAATCCTTCTTCAGATCTTCCGGGATGGTCGGGAACGGCGGCCATTCCTGGGAGAATCCCTTAAGCAGTGGCGTCGCGACCTCCGAGCGCAATGTTCCGTCGTGAACGGCAAACTTGTGAGGATGCCCGGCAGAGTACCCCTCCCATAGGCAGACCGCGGCGTAAGCGCCGTCTTTACGCAGAATGTAATAGGTCATATCCATATAGCGCAGCCGGGTCATGTCTCCGTTGTAGTTGCGGACGATGCGTTTCAGAGCGTCCATGCCGGCTTCTTGCGGGGACATGCCGTGGCGCATGTTCTCGACGATAGTGTGGGCGCCGGCAACCTTGATGTTTTCTTCCCCCGCGCCGGTGGCGCCAGCCGAACCCACATCCTGATCGGTGTAGCAGCCCGCGCCAATAATTGGAGAATCTCCGACTCGGCCGGGCAGTTTGAAGGCGAGGCCGCTGGTGGTGGTGATGCCCGAGAGCTCCCCTTTCTCGTTGAGAACGGAACAGTGAATCGTGCCGGATGGCGGAAACAAGACGCGCCGCACCGCGGCAAGCTGGAATTCGGGTTCGATCCCCAGATCGGCGGCGCGCCGCTGCAGATGCTGGATGTGATCGCGCAGCAATTCCGCCTGTGGTTTCGATTGGTCCGCCGGCGGGCGCCAATGCGGATCCGCAATGCCCGGCCCCCACCAGTCGCGATCAGAATTGAATTCCTTCCACAGCAGCCAGATCTTGCGCGAGCGGTCGGTGAGCAGGTTCGCGCGAGGAAAGCCCATGGCCACCGCGAACTTCTCCGCCCCTTCGCCGACCAGCATGACGTGTCCGGTATTCTCCATGACAGCCTTGGCCACCATGGAGACATTCTTGATGTTGCGCACGGCGCCAACCGCGCCCGCGCGCCGCGTGGGACCGTGCATGCAACAGGAATCAAGTTCGACGACACCCTCTTCGTTGGGCAAACCTCCAAAACCGACCGAATCATCGTTGGGATCGTCTTCGGGGCCCTTCACCACGCGGATCGCCGCATCGAGCGTGTCGCCGCCGCCCTTCAAGAAAGCATAAGCAGCTTCCGCGTAGTTGTAGCCGTTGAAGGCGCAAATGATGACCGGACCCTTGGGAGCTTCCTTTCGCGAGGCGGGGCCTTGGGTATCTTGCGCGGTCAAAGCAGAAGATGGCGCACTCGCCCCTACACCAGTGGCAACAGCTCCGAGTACCGAGGTCTTTACGAAATCGCGGCGCGAAACGGTCACTGAATCCCCCTTTTGGACGCGTTCGTCCTTCACAGACGAAGCTCACGCCACATCGATACGGACGGCAAGGTGCCCACAGGTTTCATTGTCAGCGTGAGGCCGAAGCATACCATGCACGACAGGAAGATTCACTCCAATTTGCCAATTCCGCGGAGGTTGGCAACGAGCACAAGCTCAGAGTCCCCGCATCAGTGGTGCGGTGAGCGCAGCCGGGGATGATTGTCAGTGATAGAGCAAGTCATCTCCCGGCAAGTCTGCGCATGCGCCGGGGATAGTCCGCCCCTGACCGTCTGGACTGATCCGCGAAAAGAGAACGGATCGGCTGCACGTTGTAGGCGCGGAAGCGCAGCAGCGCTCCGATATTTCCCACTTGATCGAATTCGGGCGCATCTTTCACGTAGATGGTTTCGATATCGCGGCGAATCACCCAGGGCAGAATCGCTTCCCCTACGTCGACAATCTCCTGGGTAGCGCGGCCGCAGACAGGACAGAAGCCGACGATGTGCGCATCCAGATGCCCGCACCCGGAGCACTCGACGGCATGCGCCTGAAAACTCTCGCCAACCAACAGCGTCTGCACTTCTCCCATCTCCAGCGCCCGCAACACGCGGCGCAACCCGGTGACCGCCCGGCCGTGGCTCCGCGACTGGCTCAGCAGTTGTCCCACGAATTCACGGCGCCGATGGGTTTGCCAAAGATCGACAATCTGCTGTGCATGCGAACGAATCTCATCGCGTGTGATGTGCGCCACGTCCGCATGAAAGTGTCCCAGCAGCGCCTGGCTGACATAGGGATGCAACTGCGGCTCCAGCTGAGAGCGATGGGAATCCTGACAACCGAGGATCCACTTCTCGAAGATGCCTTTTTCCAGAGACTCCTTGAGAACCTCGGCCACCATTTTGAAGTGATGTTTGACCTCATCCTCGACGCGGCGCTGGGCATGGCCGCCGTCATACCCGGCATATCCGTCGCTGCGGCCCTTGCGCGAGAGCGGCTGGAACAGCCCTTCCCGCTCGCTCAATTCGCCCAGGCGGAGATCGAAGATCCGTGCCCGATGGCGGTCGACCAGCACCACTCCCAGGCGGGGAAACGCACCCAAGAGGTGGGCGATGGGCTTGAGGTGAAAATGCCGATCAATGAAAAGCTGAGTTGCGGGCAGGCTGGGCGGCAACTGGTATTCGCGCCAGAGTTCGCGCCCGGAGCAGGCAAATACGGCCCTTGCATGGCTGCCGTTGCTGCGGAGTTCTGCTGAGAGCCGCAATACTCGCTCGATATCGGCGCGAGCGCACTCCTTCCTGACCTTGCTTTCCTTGCCACCTGATTCCCTTCTTTCGAAGTCGGCGAGGGCTTCGCGGGCCAGGTCTTTGACCAGAATTACATCTTCCTTGTGCGCTTTGTTGCGCGGTGCGGATGGTTGGAAATAAAAGCTGACCGCGCAGGCATGTTCGTCCTGAAATTCAGCCAATTCTCGAATCTGTTCGCGGGTAATACTCATGGATTCATCTCCCCAGAAAAATCGTGCGATTAAGCAGCGCCGGTCGGAGCGAGGCGACCGAGAAACTCTTTGGCCAGAGCGGGTGCCTTGCGCAGGTGTTCCCGGGCGGCAGAAATGAAAACGACAACACGGTCGGCCGGCAGGCCGGTGATGGCCACAATCTCATCAATGCTGAATCCTTCGACGGCATGAAGGATGAAGGCTTCGCGCGGACCGGAGCCGAGATCCCTGAGCGAGGAGGCGATGAGCCGCAGCATCTCATCGGAGGCCAGAATCTGTTCCGGAGTAGCAACCCGCGTATCGGGAATCACAGTCTCACCCGTAATGGATTCGTCGGGCTGATGAAACTGCAATTCCGGCTCATCGCTTCCGCGGATATTCCGCCGCCGCGCCGACTCTTCCAGCGGAACGGCGTTGCTGTTGCTCTCATCGGACTGCGAAAGCCGATCCAGGGACTGCAGCGCCAATCGGTAGAGCCACGGCTCGAGGGCCAGCCGCTCCGGCTTCTCCTGACCATCGCTGAGAGCCGCGGCGATGGTTTCATCGATGACCTCTTCCAGGCTGAGCCTGTCGACCGGCACACCCTCCTGCATCTCGCGAAAATAGATCTCGCGCTCGACAAAACGTTGCAGGCGCGCCAGGTTTACGTTGACATAGGAACGAACGTCGTCCGCGGACACCATCGGCGGATAGACGGCGGCCAGCGTCTGCTCAAACGGGACCTGAGCCACAGGAACGGTTGCCCGCGCACTCCGGCCACGGCGGCCGCGCTGCCATTTGTGCGAGGAACGAAGTATCTCCTTGTGCTTGTTCACCTGCTGCAACAGATCTTCGAAGGCGTTCTTCACCGCCACAGCGGCCGCCTGCGCTGAGGTCTGCACCGCCATCTGGCCCGAAGGCAGACGCAGATTCAGAGAGACGCTGCTACCCTCGCGGGGCGATACTTCTTCCACAACTCCCTTCAGATGGATCAACTCGGGGCGGAACACCTGTAAACGCTTTCGCAGTTTTTCGATCTGATGTTGAATGTCTTTCTCGATCCCCGGGGTCTTAGGAAGGCGGTAACTGATGTGGACGTTCATGAGCGCCTCGGCCTTGCAATACGAAGTCGCGCAACCAAGTGCTTTCTAACTCGAATTGTACACCCGGTCGAAAAAAGGCAATCTCGAATTCAAACCAAATTTTTTGCATTACGGAACTTTCCGTTCCCGATGCGGACTCGGTCTCGCGATTTTCTTCACGCGGCGAGTGCAAGCCCGTGGTTGCAAGCGGAGGAGCAGGCCGATATCATCCGTGAACCATGAACATCTCAAGATCCCTGCTCGTTCTACCCGTCGCCGCCCTGGCCTTCAGTCAGGCGCCAACCGCGAAGCAAATAGATGCCGTCTATCCCGAAGCGCACGCGCTTTACATCGATATTCACCAGAATCCGGAACTGTCAGGACACGAAGTGAAGACGGCCGAGAAGCTCGCCGAACACCTTCGCAAAGCCGGCTATGAAGTGACCGAGGATGTCGGTGGAACGGGAATCGTGGCGATTCTGAAGAATGGCGCCGGGCCCACGATCATGCTACGTACGGAACTGGACGCGTTGCCCGTGGAGGAGAAAACCGGGCTTCCCTACGCGAGCAAAGTGCATACCAAGGACGATGCCGGACAGGAAGTAGGCGTGATGCATGCCTGCGGGCACGACCTCCACATGGCCGCCTTACTGGGCACGGCGGAGATCATGGCCAACAGCCGGGACAGTTGGCACGGGACGCTCATGCTGATCGGGCAACCGGCGGAGGAGACGATTGGCGGGGCCGAGGGAATGATTCGCGACGGCTTATTTACCCGCTTTCCGAAACCCGACGTGGCCGTTGCGCTGCATGTTGGCAACGAGATGCCGGCCGGCATGGTCTCGATCACCCCCGGGGTCTACAACACGAATTCGGATTCGATTCGCATCACGATTTACGGCAAGGGCGGCCATGGGGCCGCGCCGCAGACGACCATCGACCCGATTGTGATCGCCGCGCGCACAATTCTGGCGCTGCAAACCATCGTATCGCGCGAGGTCAAGCCCGGAGAGATGGCGATTGTCACGGTGGGTTACATTCAGGCCGGCACGAAGAACAACATCATTCCCGACCACGCCGAAATGGGGTTGACCGTCCGCACGTACAAGCAGGACGTGCGCAAGCAGGTTCTCGCCGCCATCTCACGAATCACAAAAGCGGAAGCTGCGGCGGCCGGCGCGCCTAAGGAACCGCTGATTGAGCATTACGAAGGAACGGATCTCGTCTACAACGATCCGGCTCTCGCCGAGCACCTGCGCAAACCGCTGGAAGAAGCGCTGGGCAAGGACAACGTTGTAACGGCGGGACCGATCGCGCCCTCGGAGGACTTCTCGTTCTTCATCGAGCAGGGCGTGCCCGGATTCTATTTCAGCCTCGGAGGAGCCGATCCGGAGAAGCTGGCGGAAGCCAAAGCCTCCGGGACACATTTGCCTTCGAATCACTCGCCGCTATTCGCGCCGGATGTCGATCCCGCTCTGCGCACAGGAATCATCGCGGAAGTGGCAGTTTTGAGGAATTTGCTGAATATGCCGGAAGGCGATCTGCGCAAGCTGGCTTCTACACCGCAACCGTGACCGATGTTTCGGTTCTGGTCACCGGGCGATAAAGGGTGTCGCGCTCGATGGGTTCGCGGCCGGCCGCGCGAATGAGGCGTTCGAGCTCCTGGCGGCGCATGCCTTGCGGCGTAGTCGCACCGGCATCGTGATAAATCTTTTCTTCGATCACGGTACCGTCCATGTCGTCGGCGCCAAAGCGCAGCGAGATCTGCGCGATCTTGGCGGTCATCATTTGCCAGTAGGATTTAATGTGCGGGAAATTGTCGAGCACGAGCCGGCCCACGGCGATCTGCTTGATGTCGAGCATGCCGGTGGTTTTCGGCAAATGCTGCAACGGGGTGTTATCCGGATGGAACGCCAGCGGGATAAAGGTTTGAAAGCCACCGGTCTCGTCCTGTAAGGACCGCAGCTTGAGCAAATGGTCGACGCGGTCTTCGTCATTTTCGACGTGGCCGTAAAGCATGGTCGCGTTCGATTTCAGCCCGATCTGATGGGCGATCCGCGCGGTTTCCAGCCACTGGTCGCCGTCGATCTTGTGGTCGCAGATGATATGGCGCACGCGGTCGGCAAAAATTTCTGCGCCGCCGCCGGGCAGCGAATCCACACCTGCGGCCTTCAGTTGCTCCAGAGTCTCGCGAATCGAGAGTTTGGCGCGCCGCGCCAGATAAGCGACTTCCACCATCGTGAACGCCTTCAGATGCACCTGCGGAAAGCGCTGCTTCAGCCCTGCGCACAAATCCAGGAAGTACTGAAACGGCAGATCGGGGTGAAGTCCGCCCACGATGTGAAATTCTGTGACCGCCTCGCTGTATCCCGAGGCCGCGGTGTCGAAGGCCTCCTCCAGCGCCATCGTGTAGGCGCCCGGAACGTCTTTCTTGCGGCCAAAGGCGCAAAGCCGGCAAGCGGCAACGCAAACATTCGTCGGATTAATGTGACGATTGACGTTGAAGTACGTGCGATCGCCGTGCATCCGTTCCCGGACTGAGTTTGCCATCCATCCGACCGCCAGAATGTCGCCAGTGCGATACAGAGCCAGCGCATCCTCAGCGTCCAGCCGCTCGCCCACCATTACTTTGGCGTGAATCGGCCGAAGTCGCGGGTCATCGGTTTGGTAGGGATGGATGGATCGAGTCGCGGACATCCATTTGATGATAACCCAGGAATATACCGAAGGCCACGCCTGGAGCCATTGCTGTAGGTAAGTCCACAACCACCCCGCAGCGAAAAACCGCATCTATTTTGAGGGTGTGAATTGTTGCGCGCCTCCATACCCGGACAAAGGAGACCGCCAATGAGACGCATCGCCATTTTTGCCACCTTACTACTCGCCTGTGCCGCGCTGCCCATAACGTCGGGCGCGCAAAACGCAAACCCGCAGCCGGGTCCGTCTTCTGTCAACCGCGGTTCGGCTAGGACCCCTGCTCCAACGGCGCGAATCGCCCCGGGCAGCGTGATCCCCGTTCAGCTGACGAAAACTGTCGATGCCAAGAAAGCCAAAACTGGCGATCAGGTCGTCGCTACGGTGACGCAGGACATGAAAACGAAGGCCGGTCAGGTCGTCGTGCCCAAGAATACCGAGGTGATTGGACACGTGACCGAGGCGCAGGCGCGAGGCAAACAGCAGAAAGAATCTGAAGTCGGCATTGCGTTCGATCACGCCGTGGTAAAAGGCGACGACATGCAAATGCCCATGTCAATCCAGGCCGTCATTGCTTCGCCCGCGGACAATTCGAACAACGCCCCGGCTGCCAATCCGGGACCTCCGGCCATGGGCGGCAGCGCGGCTCCATCGCCAATGGGCAACGAAAGACCGGGAGCAACGGGTGGCTCGACTCAGGCTCCTGCCTCGCAACCGAACTACCCGCAGGACACTGCCGGTGAAGCACAATCGCAGCCAGCACCCCGCCCCGCGATCAATGGAACGACCGAAGGAGTGATCGGAATCTCGCATCTGCAGCTGGAGACTACACAGCCGAATCCGGCACAAGGCTCTCTGCTGACGTCCGAAAAAAGCAACGTCAAGATCGAGAAGGGGACACTGATGCTCTTGCGGGTCAATCCTTGATGAAACGATTGCCGGCGACCGATTTCACAGACGCATTTTGAAATGGCGGCCCTAGGAAGTCCCCGCCAGCTTTTTCATCGCTAACGGTCGCGCGAACGCGGCGGTCAGATTGTGGGAACTGGTGTCGAGAACTTTGCGGTAGTAATCCCGGGCTTGGGCTGAGTCGCCAGACTTTTCATAAGCTTGAGCGAGCAATGCAAGGATGAATGGATCGCGCTGGTCGGCCTTTTGCAGGTCATTGATTGCGGTCTTCGAGTCTCCCGAATACAAGGCGACATAACCGGTGAGATAAGGATAGAAGCGCATCTGATCGGGATTATTGGCCCGGTCGAGAGCGGCCTTGGCGGCCAGAACATGCTGGCGAGCCTCGTCGGGCTGCTGGCGGCGGACCGCGATTCGCGCTTGAGCGCTCTCCCAGCGAAACAGCCAGAGACTCTTATCGGCATCACTGAGGTCGGCCTTCTGGTTTGCCGTATCGTACCCCAGCTTATACCACTTGTAAGCGTGGTCGGGGTCGCCGAGTTCCAGATAGATGCGGCCGAGTTCATCACAAATCTCCGCAGAGCCAATCTGATCACTCTTGGCCATGCGCTCCTTAAATACCTCGACCTCGGCTTGCGCCGCTTTGAAAGCATCGCCGGAGAAGGTATAGGAAACCGCGATCGAACGCTCTGTTTGCTGCTTGGAATCGGCAGGAGCTTTTTCCAGTGCCTTCGCGAAATGCTCTTGCGCCTGCGCGTAATCGCCTTTCAGGTCGAGCGCCATCCCAGAGGCAAGATTTGCTTCGAAGAGATCGGGTGAGAGATCAAGGGCGCGGTTATAGAGAACGAGTGCATCATCCTGGCGCCCTTCCCGGCTTAACTGCTGCCCCTGCTTGACCAAGTCCGCTGGACTCCCCACCGGCGGAGGAGCCTGAGCCGATGCGGCCTGCTGGGCCAAGGCCGACGTCACACTCAGAACTGCACACACGAAAAGCAGGGATGCTTGCCGAACCATTGAGCCCTCCAATTTTCGCCAGCGATTATCCCACGAGATTAGTGGACGGCGTAAGATGCACGGACTTGCAACTCACTTTCGCAGCAGAAGGTCGCCGGCGACAAAGATGAAAAAGAGGACGGAGAGCACACCATTCATGGTGAAGAACGCCGCGTTGAGCTTCGAAAGATCGTCGGGCTTGACCAAAGAATGTTCGTAGAGAAGCAGCAGGATCACGACCAGGACGCCACAGGCCGCCAGCACTCCAAGGCCGAACACAATCAGCAGAGCCACCAGCAGTCCGACCATGATCAGGTGAAAGGCGCGAGCCAACCAAAGCGCCGGGCCGATTCCGAGATAGCGCGGGATCGAGTGCAATCCCGTCTGGCGGTCGAAATCGTAATCCTGACAGGAGTAGAGCACATCAAAGCCGCCAACCCAGAAGGTGACGGCAGCCGTGAGCAACAGAATCCGTGGATCAAGCGAACCGCGAACGGCGATCCACGCCGCAGCGGGTGCGATCCCGAGCGCGAAGCCCAATACCAGGTGCGACCAGCGGGTAAACCGCTTCGTATAGGAATAGAGAAGCAATACCGCCAGCGCCACCGGAGACAACCAGAGCGTCATGCGGTTCAACTGTGACGCAGCCAAGACAAACACGCCGCTTGAGATAACAACGAAAGTAGTTACAAATGCTGCGGAAAGGTGTCCGGCAGGCAACGCGCGCGCGCTCGTCCGCGGGTTGGCAGCGTCGATCGAGGCGTCAGCCAGGCGATTGAACGCCATCGCCGAAGAGCGCGCCGCCACCATGGCGACGGTGATCCAGACCAGTTGATGCGCCGTGGGCAAACCGCGCGCGGCCAGCATCGCTCCGCACAGAGCAAAGGGGAGCGCAAAGACCGAGTGCTCCCACTTGATCATTTCCAGCGTTACCTTCAGATTGCCGAAGATCCCCACGGTTTGATTGTAGTTCAAGAGAAAGCGAACCTACTCGGCCTACGGGGACCCGATTTTTTCTTGGGTCACCAACGGCACAAACCGGCAAAGCTCGCGCCACATGAAATGCAAACGGCCATGTTCTTTGTGGATGAGCTGCAACTGCTGAGAATCCTCAGAGCCCAGAGGAATGATCATCCGTCCGCCTTCAGCGAGTTGCTCCAGCAGCGCCTCGGGCACGGACCGAGCTGCCGCCGATACCAGGATCGCGTCGTACGGGGCTTGCGGGGCAAAGCCGCGGCTGCCGTCTCCGACAATCACCTGGACGTTCGAGTACCCCAGGTTTGCGAGCAAATCGCGAGCGGCGCCTGCCAGCGCGGCATGACGCTCGATCGAGAAGACCCGGGCTGCAAGTTGCGCCATCAGAGCCGTGGCGTAGCCGGACCCCGTGCCCACTTCCAGAACCTTGTCAGAAGGCTGAATCGCGAGCGCCTGCAACATCAGCGCCACGATATACGGCTGAGAGATCGTCTGGCCCTCGCCAATTGGCAGGGGGTGATCGTCGTAAGCCTGATCTCGGTATCGGGGCGCAGTGAACTGGTGACGGGGAACCCTGGCCATGGCTTCGAGCACCCGCTCGTCAGCGATGCCACGAGCACGCAATTGCGACTCGACCATAGCGAGACGTAGCGCCGACAACGCTTCGAGTTCCGTCGAAGAGGACATGTCGTCTCGCTCGAGTTATTGCAATGATTCTATTTCTTGCGGCGCCGGATACGAACATCAAAGCTGACCACGCCGTTCTGGTCGCGCGTGCCCACGACGGAAACGTTGCGCGTGAAGAAATACTCGACCTGGATGATCTGCTGCGAGCTTTGCGAGACGTTGGTGCTATAGGTCAAAGACAGGTTATTGGCGAACTGTTGCTCGATCGTGATCTCCGGACCGCGCGCGATGGCATTCGTTTCCGTGGTCAGGCCCTGAGGATCGATCTTGATCCGGCTGACGCCGAACAGCTTTTGCAGTCGGCTGCTCACCGTCGAATTGATCGCCTGGTTGATGATCATAGCTGTCGCTTCATCGCTGAACGGGGTTTGGCCAGACTGCTGCTGCAACTGCTCGGATTCTTCGCTGGTTCTTCCCAGCGCGAGCAAAGCAATGATGTCGGACTTGGGCAGCGGCGGTTCCGATCGATAATTGATGGTAAGGTGATCGGGAGTGCCCGTCACCGTAACATCAAGGTCGTAATTCCGAACATGGGTCGTAGCCTGCAGGTTGACCTGGGGTTCGATCGAAACGGGATTGGCGAACGTGATATCGCCGCGCTCCAGCTGAAACTTGATGCCATTGAAGGTTGCATCTCCCTCCAGAATGTCTGCCCTTCCCAGCACGCTGGGGCTTGCCAGCGAACCACGGAGGCGCAGATCTGCGTCGCCGGACAGTCGGGCAACTGCAGTTTTCATCTGCAGCTCTGGTGACGTGCGCACCGCAATGTCGAGCTTCACCTTGTAAAGTGGTGAATTGGCGCGCACCAGGCTCACGGTTTGCCGGCTGCTCTCCAGGTAGGAGCCAAAATCGAATCCCGGAGTAACGGCCAGCTTCGTGACCAGAATGTTGCCTGAGATCGTCGATCCGGCGGGGCTTCCCACCCAGTGCAACTCCGCGTTGGCGGTGGAACTCACGCCGGGGGGATAGCGCAGCCGCACGTCTTTCGCGGCCGCTGTCAGGTTAAAGCTCAGCTGCCCGTTAAAGTCGCTGGCGTCGCCTTTGAAGTCAAGTGTCCCGCCGCCGGTTTTGGCCGTGAGGGTTTCGATGTGCATCCGACTGCGCGTGAACGTCAGCGAGCCGTTCATTTCGCTCAATCCGCTGGGCAGGCCCGCGTAATTAACGTTGCCATTCTTGACGAGCACCGTGCCTTGAGGAAGCGGTTGGTGGAGACTTCCTCTCACTGTCATGTGAACGTTCATCAGCCCGCTGGCGGTGATATCAGAGTCGAAGCTGCCAAGCAATTTGAGATCGATCTGCCCGTCCGCCGCGAGATCGAGGTCTTCCGCTCCCGAGAAACCGATCGAACCATGTCCGGTGACATCGGTTCCCACGCCCACCATGTGCAAAGGATCGATATGGAGCGTCCCCTGCGCAAACGCGAACCGGACCGGCCCTTCGTTATGCAACTTGGCATATTCCGGTTCGATGTTGACTTCGTTCAGGTCGCCGGCGAGCGTCCACTGCCGCGGATAGCGCAAAGGCCCCTGCATCGTTACCGTTCCGGCGACCGATGAGTGCCCTGTCAACCGCCCGTCGAGATACGAACGCCATAGAGCATCCAGGTCGACGTGATCGAGCCGGGCAGATATCTTCCCCGGATAGGCGTCCCTCATCTCCACGTCGCCTTCCAGTGTCATTCCCCCGTGTACGAACTCAGAGGTCCCCGTGACGTGGAGGACGCCTCGCTGGGTAACCGCCTGCAGGTTTAGTCCACCGGCAAGTTCGTGGTCGAGAGTCAAATTACGCACATGCACATTCGCCTGAATGACTGGCGCGGAAAGGGTTCCCGAGCCCTTCACGGTGAAGTCCCCACGCCCTTCCACAAGTAGGCGGTTGAGATGAATCTGCCGAATGCGCGCCAGATCGAAATTCGAGCCTGTCAGATCGACGAGCAAGCCCTGCGTGGCGGGTGTGTACGCGGCATTGCCGGTGATTACGGCGTCCTGATGCGTAAGGTGGATATTATTCAGCGATGTCTCACCCTGGACGATATGAAGGTCCGCGTCAAAACTTCCGATCGATTCCGTGTAAGCGGTGGCATCCGTGGCGCGGATGTGTCCCTGCACTTGAGGATTGGAGCGGGTTCCGCTGATTTGCAGCGACACGTTGGCCGTTCCCGTGACCGGATAATCGAAGCCCGCCAGCGCTGCTGTGGAGGCAACGTCGACGTGATGCAGGTTGACCCGCGCGGTGTAGGGGCTATTTTCCGTGAAATGCCCGTGACGCAAATCGGCACTCACATCAAAATCGGCGGTTGTTTCGCCCCGTTGCAATGACCCGCCGCGAAGCAAGAGCTCGTGAGAGGAAAACTGAATGCTGGCAGCAAGGGAGTCCCAGTGAACCTCCTGCTGCGGCGTGCGCGCGGTCGCAGGCAAGCTAAACTCGAAATCCTGCGCGAGGAGCGTTCCGGCCAGCGCTGGAGAAGAAAGAGTGCCCCCGGCAACTCCGGTAAAGCCGGCATTCCCATCGATGCGGAACGGGACGTTCGTCGGCCCACCGAGCGCGGTGACCAAGGGGCGCCATTCTTCGAGATTAGATGTTGATACTGAAAAATGCACAGTCGAAACACTCGAGAGGGTTCCGGCCGCCTGGATGCGTGAAGATGGCGTCGAGACATTGAACTGAGCCAAATCGAGTGTGTCATTCGCCGTGTGATACTTGCCCTGCAGATGCGCCGTAATCGGCAGATCTCCCGCCCGCAGGCTGGTCGACGGGCTGACATCGACTCCGAAGCTGATTTCTGCATCCTCAGGCGATCCCTTCCAGTTCGCCTCTACCGTTCCCGCGGCACTTCCCACAGGATGAAAGCGGCCCAGGGGATGTGCCGGCACGCTCAGAGCGGAGGCTACATCGGCCGCAGAGATTCCCTGAAGGCGAAGCCGGATCGATCCGCTCTGCACCCCAGGAATCTTCTGGCTTCCACCCGCCCCTGGCGCCCGGGTTGCCGTTATCTGGGGCAGCGATTCCTGGTTTTTCTCGCGGAGAGGGCGCTGTTTCGCAACCATCTTGGCGGGCCCGATGCTATGCAACCAGTTATCAATCTGAGCTTCACCGAGAACGGTCCCACTCAGCAGTTTCCCTTGCAACTTCGACACCTTGATCTGCTGGTCGGTCAGCGAGTAATCCGCGGTGGCAGCGGCCTTCGTGATGAAAACCTGGTCATTCTGAAAACTTACGTCGCGGAGCGAAAGCGAGCCGATCGATGAGAACTGATCGATCGACCAATGCCCGCTGCCGTGAGCCTCGGCGAAACCGCCTCGCAGATCGCGGCGTCGAGCGATCGCTCCTGCTTCCTCGAGATCGACAGAAGCCGTGTAATGGCCATCCAGTTGAGGATGACGGAAATCGCTCACCTGTCCATCGACCTTCAGGTGCGACCTTCCCGAATTCCAGCTCAGCGACCTGATCTCCACGAACTTGGGGGCGAGACTGAAATCGGCTGAGGTCATCCACGAGAACGGACGCCAGCCGTCATAAGCGGTGTCGACCTTGCCCAGGCTGAGATGGCTTTCGTAGCGGCCCCGCAGGTAGGAGTAATCCATCTGGAGCGACATTCCTTCGACGGTGAAATCGAGAGGGATCTCCTGATCGGCCCAGAACAGATCGCCGTTTCTGATGGAAAGATGATCGATCGAAAGGGCAAATAGCTTGTCCAAGGCTGGCTCTTGCCTTGTTTCCAGCAAGGCTCTCGATTCCGGGATGTTGGTTGTGCCATCGGCGGCGATCGCAATATGCACCACCGGACGTTCGAGAGTCACGGAATGAAAACCGAACTGACTGCGCAGCAGGGAGATCACCTTGAGGTGTGCAATCAGGTGATCGGCGTGGGCCAGCGGCAACTGATCGGCGCCTTCGGTCCCGTGCACAGTAATGTCGCGCAGCTCGACCTGCGTGTGCAGGGGGACAATATGGAAGCTTCCGACCTGGGCGTGGCCTCCGGTAATGCGTTCGATTTCAGCGACTAGCCGACGGCGGGCGTATTCCTGAAAAGATTGAGTTGTGGTATACCAGGCAACCGCCAGGATCGCGATCAGCCCGATCCCTGCCGCGATCAGCCCATAGTTCCGCCAGCGCCGGAACCAGGCGGCAGGCTGGCTCACCTTGTCTGCGTCCCTTCCCCGGCAGGCGGGCCGAATCCTGGAAAACTCACGCTGCCTTCGGACCGCAGACTTTGTAGCCACGACACCAGCAGTTCGTTGACCCGCTGCTCCGTGAGCAGTTCTCGAATCTTGCCAGAGACTTCGGCTAAAGAGACATCTCCAGCGCCGGCCTGCTTCAACTGCGGCACGAACCTGTCGCGGTAATAGGCCTCGATCGACTTGGAATCAATCTGCACCTCCGGGCGCAGGTGAGCGTCGACCAAGCGCATGAGATCGATTTCTTTTTGGACGTGCGACACCAGATCTTTCTGGGTCAAATGAAAGCGAGCCAGCACCGCCTCCCAGCCCTGGGGAGTGGCGGCATCCGCGTACTGCTTGCGAGCCTCCGCGATTCGCGCCTCCGCTTCCGCTTCCGATGCATGCGGGCTCGCGTCCGATTTCACCTGTTCCGCCAGCAATTCCTGATCGATCAGTCGGTCGAGGACCTGCTTTCGCTCTTCTTCGCTAAAGTCCGAAGGAACCCGGCCGTTCAGCAGCGCCTCATAGGACAGAGCTTCGTCCCAATCGCTCTGCAGAATGATGTGGCCATTCACGGTCGCCACAATCCGGTCGACGATCTCCGCTGGCGCCGACGGAGCGATCCCCCCCGTCAGAAGAATGGCGAGCGCCACGACCAATCTAAGATGTGTGCAGCTTCTTTTCATCAGAATGGCTGGCCTATGCTAAAGAAGACGTTGAAATGACGAAGGCGCTGCGTTTCAAAACTCGTCGGCTGTCCGGTTGAATCGAAAGTAAGCGCTTGGAAATATCGAGTCGGATTCAGATTGTATCCAAAATCAAACCGCAACGGACCAATGGGGGTCTTGTACCGTATTCCGATGCCAACCGCGTGCGAAGTGTAATCATACCCTGAGTTGTTGAACCGGGTGTAACACTGTTGGTTCGGTGTACCATCGGCCGCGAGGCACTGACCCGGATCCGGTTGATGCCAGCGCAAAAGCCCCTTGAGGGCGTCGTGCGGTGCCGTGAATACATTTCCCATATCGTGAAAGACCGCAAACCCGAACCCTCCCCCCAGGTAAGGCAGGCTGAACGAAGGAAAGCGCAGTTCCAGGTTATTGACGAACAGAGCCGTGCCGCCGACGGGAAAACCCGAAGAGGGATCGCGTGGTCCTGCCTGATTCAACCCGAAGCCGCGATGCGAGTTGCCGCCTCCGGCAAAAAACAACTCTGGCAAGGGGATGGTCGAGATATTGGAGCAAGTCGGCTCTCCGGCAGCATTCAACGGGCAAGCACCCGGTGACAAAACCTTGGTGTCCTGAAATGGTTGCTCCAGACCGATACTGGTGGAGCGGGCAAACACGTACTGACGCCCCGGCTTACCCTTGCCCCCGAAGGCCTGGTAGGTCGAGTTCTGCGCCAGCAGGCGTCCGAAATCGGCCTGCGACGAGAACTTGCTGGAAGCCGCGAATCCGTCGAGCGTGAAGTAGTTGCCCTCAGTACTTTCAAGGGGATTGTCGCGCTTGTCGCGGATGAACGTGAAGCCCGGGCCGCCAACGCGAGCCGGAAGCGAGAGCAAGGTGATTTCGCCCGGGTTAAAGCCTTCAGCGAAGTTCGTCGCCTTAACCTTTCGGAAATCAAACCGATAGGTGATTGAGCTCGGACCAGGCCGCGTTCCCGGCTCGGTCCCGGCATTGCCGATCTGCTGACGCAAATCCACTTTTCCTTCCAATCTCTGCGAAGTAAACGTCGCCACGTCGAGACTGTTGTCGTAGAAAATCGTATAGATCAGCTTGAATTTGTCACTGTCGAAGAGCTTGGGGATGGTGTAACTCACCAGTCCGCGCTGCTGCAAACGCCCAACGTGTGACTGAAACGAGAGGGTCTGGTCCCGGCCGAGGAAGTTGAGGCGGGTAACGTCAAATCCAACCCTCGGACTTACCCCGGTTGCGCCTTGGGGCGCGGTGGCGCCCGCGGGCTGCTCCGTCTCGAATTCCAGACCGCCACCATAGGTGAACGTGTAGCGCTTGGCCTCACTCACCTGCACGAGCACATTTTTCTTCGGATCGTCGCCTTCCGGGTTCTGCACGGCCGTATCGACTTCACTGAAAATCCCCAGATCGTACAGGCGGGTCTGAGTATCGAGAAGTGCCTGCTGGCTGAGCGACTGCCCCTCGTGAACCTGGATTTCGCGCTGCACCACGTAATCGCGGGTATGCTCGGTGCCGGAAACCAGTACCCGGTCGACAGTAAACCGTTCGCCCTCATGAATCGTGTAAGTCACGTCCTCCTCGTTGGACTCCTTGCCGGACTTGGTTGTGATCTCCAAGGTTGCATTGGGAAAGCCGTGATTGAAGTAATAGTTAAGGATTCGCTCGCGATCCCCAGCCAGATCTTGTTCGGAGTAAGCCTGGCCGGCCTGTGTTGTAGTTTCGGGCAGTTCGCCGGTCGGAATCTTCTGGTTCCCGACGATATTCAACTCGCCCACGCGCGTCTGCGGCCCCTCGTTAATCTTCAGATAGACAGCGAGTTGGTTCGAGACGCCGCGGTAGTTGTCGTCCACGGAGGTCCGAATTTCAACATGTTGGTAGCCATTCGACCGGTACAAGCCTTCGAGTTTGCTCACATCGGCTTTCAGCAAAGCCTGGCTATAGCGTCCATGCCGGAGAAACAACGAGGCTGGTTGTACCTGCATCCGCGCAAGCAGCGATTTCGCATCCATGAAGTTCTTGTCCCCGGTAATGTCCACGCGCACCAGTTTGTGGACGCGGCCGGGGTCAATCTGGTAGATGACGTGCGTGGTCTGTGGGGTTGATTCCTTCTCGATGTCGACTTTCGCGTCGAAGTATCCGCGCCTTTGCATGTAATCGAGGAGGTTACGCTTGCCTTCGTTGAGCAGGTCCTCGTCGACCGCGTTCTCTTCATAGACCGGAACTTCCCGTTTCAAGTCGCCGCGGCTGATGTGGTAGCCTCGGGCGGAAATTTCGACCACCGGACCGGGATCGATTTGAAATGTGAAGTCAACCGAATTGGCCTCGGAATGATACAACTGCTGGGAGATCTCGACTTGGGCTAGCGCCCGCCGCTGTTTCTGAAACCTCTTTCGCAGCCGCTGCAGTGAGCCTCGAACCCGCGCCGCCGAAACGCGGTCGCCCGGCGTCAGATGAGCAATTTGCTCGACCTCTGCCGCCGGTAGCCCCGAACTGCCGGTCACTTTCACTTCTCCAACGTGAGCCTGTGCGCCCGGACTGATATGGAACAGGATGCTCGCCTGCTGGGTGGTGGCGTCCGAGGTCGTCTCGGCCGTGATCCGTGCCTGGTAATAACCGTCCTCCTGCAATAGTTGCCGTATGTTCTGAATCCCGCGGTTGAGCTTTTCAAGGTTGTAGAGTTCGCCGAGCTGAAACCTGGCGGCATTGATGATCTGATCGTTCGTAGGCCGGCCGGAAGGACCGCCTTCTACGGTCACGGCACCCACAAAAAAGTTGTCTGAGGTCGAAAACGTCAGCGAGACGCCGTCGCCGGAGGGTACAACCTCGGCCTCGATATCTGAAAAGCGCCCCGTCGCATAGAGCGCTCGGATGCTGTCGCTCACGCCGCTCCGACTCAGTGGTTCTCCAACCTTTTGCGGCAGCAATTGCAAGAGGTCGTTCAAATCGCGCTCGGCCACTCCAGGCAGTTGAATCGCTTCCACGACCTTTCCCTCATAGCGGGAGATTGCGCCCACTTCAGGTGACGATTCCTGCTGAGCCGATGGGCCGGCCGGCGACTTTCTGGCTGCATCTCTACCCGGTCGGGCTCCCCAGGCTGATGTCGGCAAGGTCAGAATCGCCGTCAGCAGCGGGATCATGGTCAGATATGGCGCGTACCTTTTCGGCAAAGGCGTCCTTGACTGCGTTCTGGTTCGTCTTTCTCGCGTTGTGCTGTTCCGCGGTCGCTGACCCGAGCTAAAGTCCCGGCCGTTCGCATTCGATGGAAGGCTCCTGCTCTGTTGTTGTACGGATTGTGTCAGGGTCCATTCCGATCACGGCGTCGAGCACCACAGGGCGAAGCCGCACTTATAATAAAGGTTTTACCGACTTCAACTGGTGATCTCTTTGGCACGGGAAGAATTGTCAGCGCAGAGTTTTCAAACGGATCGTTATTCGAGGCAGGTCTTGTTTCGCGGCATTGGTGCGCTGGGCCAGCAAAAACTCGCGGCCGCGCGGGTTGCCATCGTGGGCTGCGGCGCTACCGGATCGGCTCTCGCCGGACTCCTGGCTCGGGCCGGGGTCGGTAGCCTGCGCATTATCGATCGTGATTACGTCGAGCCTAGTAACCTGCAGCGCCAATCCTTGTTTGATGAAGCCGATGCCGCCGAATCCCTGCCGAAGGCCGTGGCCGCAGCGCGCAAGATCTCGAGCTTCAATTCGGAAATCGCGGTCGACGCCAAGGTCGACGACCTCGTCCCCGACAATATTGAAGCCCTGCTGGAAGGCGTAGCGCTCGTTCTCGACGGAACCGACAACTTCGAAACCCGTTACCTGATCAACGATTTCTGCGTGGAGCATTCGCTGCCCTGGATTTACTCGGCCGCGGTCGGCAGCTATGCCGCGACTCTGAACGTCGTTCCTCTGCAGACGGCTTGCCTCGCCTGCATCTTCCCCGATTCTCCGCGGGGGATGGTCGAAACCTGCGAGACGGCCGGAATTCTGAATTCGGCGGTTAGCCTGGTCGCGTCAATCGCCGCAACCGAAGCGTTGAAGATGCTCGTTGCAGGCGTGCATTCCCCGGAATTGCGACGCACTTTGCTTTCATTCGATCTCTGGACGAACGAGCGCGCCGAAATTTCCGCCGCCAGGCCTCGGGCAGGATGCCGGGCATGCCGCGAACGCGACTTCATCCATCTGGCGGGCGAGGCGCGTCCGCACATCACTTTGTGCGGCAGGAATTCGGTCCAAATTCACGAGCGGCAAAGGCCCATCGACTTCCATGAGATGGATCGCCGCCTCCGGCCTCACGGCACCGTGCGCCACAACGATTACGTGCTGAAATTCTGGCGCGAGCCCTACGAGATGACTTTGTTTCCTGACGGACGCGCCATCATCAAGGGGACGACCGATACTGCGATCGCGCGCAGTTTGTACGCTCGATATGTTGGTAGTTAGGGTTTTCGCGCGCCAAGGTGACCGGCTCTTCTTTTCGCCCGGACTCGGTGTTCTCTCTGGCTCAGCCCCTCGCCGCTAACTCTGAAGTCTGCTAATCTTCTCCGTCGTCAATCCGCAGAATCGGCTTTATTCGAAAAAGGGCCCGAATGCCTGAACAGACCCGTCCTGAGCCCAGCCGGGCGTTCCGCTGGCTGGTGCTGATATTCGTCAGCCTGACGATGTTTGGCAATTATTACGTCTACGACTGCATCGCCCCGATTGCAGACGTTCTGACAAAACAGCTCGGCTTCTCAGATTCGAACATCGGACTGTTGCAGGCCATCTACAGCATGCCCAATGTTCTTATGGTTTTGGTCGGCGGGTATATCGTCGACCGTCTTGGGACACGCAAGGGAATTTTCCTGTTCGGGGCGATCTGTTTCGTCGGAGCCATCCTTACTTCGTACCCCGACAATAGGACCTTACAGGCCGCCGTTGTGGCTGTAGTCAATGGGTTTGTGCCGGCTGTTCGCCTGGTGGGCCACATTCCCCTTCTTGACAAGATCGGCTCGATTCGCGATCTGGGATATCTTTCGGGCGTGCAAACGCCGCGAGGGGCTCTGGTTGCGGGCATGTCATTCGGGCGCCTCGTCTTCGGCCTCGGAGCCGAATCTCTGATCGTTGCCGTCACCACCGCGGTCGCCAAGTGGTTCCGCGGGAAGGAGCTCAGCTTCGCCTTCGGGATCAACCTGATGATTTCGCGCGCCGGCACCCTGATGGCGCAGCAATCGCCGTCCTGGGCTGGATTCGCATACTCTTACTGGCGCAACCCATTGCTGATCTCTGTCGGATTCGCCTCATTATGCGTGATCGGTGCCATCATCTACTGGGCGATCGAGGTTTACGCCGAAAAGCGATACCAGATCGGCACCGCCGGCGCCACGGACAAGGTTGTCTTCGGCGACATTAAGGATTTCGGGCTCTCTTACTGGTACATCGTGGCACTGTGCGTTACGTTCTATTCGGCCATCTTCCCGTTTGAGACCTTTGCCTACAAATTCTTTATGGACGCACACCATGTCACCCGCGAAGCCGGCGGGGACTTAGTGGGCATGCTGACCCTATTCACGATGTTCGGTACGCCGATCTTTGGCTTGTTCGTCGATAAGGTGGGCAAGCGCGCGCTGCTAATGATGCTGGGCTCGGTGCTGCTCATTCCGGTCTACCTGATGATGGCCTATATCCGGTCGGCACACTACATCACCGTTTATCTGCCATCGTCGGCTGATGGTCATTTTGCCCTGGTGGCTCACCACCTGCCGCCGATCTTGCTTCTGACCATGGCCATGATGGGGATCGCTTTCTCCCTGATTCCGGCGGTGATGTGGCCGTCCGTCGCCTACCTGGTGAACCAGTCGAAGCTGGGCACGGCTTACGGACTGATGACCATGATCCAGAACATTGGTCTGGCGGGCTTCAACCTCGTGATCGGCTGGGCGAACGACCATAGCCAGGCGGGGGCGAGTAATCCCAGCGGCTACAGCTTGGGTATGTGGATTTTCTCAGTCTTGGGCTTTGCCGGATTAACATTCGCCTTCTTGCTTCGGCAGCGGGAACTCGGCCCTCACGGCCATGGACTCGAGACCATTACCACGGCAAAGAGCGCCGCCTAAGAAACTCCGGTGTACAGATTTCCGAAGATTGTGGCGCAAAATTCTGGATTGCATCCCCCGGGGATGCGAGGTCATGCTTCAACCCCGGGCAGATAAAGGATTTCCTGCATCAAAGGGGAGTACTTGGGAATCCCAAGATCAGTAGATAGGCTCTGATATTGTGAAGCACGGGATGACTTTCGTGCTCGCGGGACAACCCGCAAGCCATACAACGGAAAGATAGTTAGCCGCATCTCACGTGATGCGGCCGGAAAAGGCAGCTTGACCGACCCAGAACAGCGTCAGAACAGTGAGTTCAACGAAGCTCAGGCCATCGAAAGAGCCAAGCACGGAGATGCGGAAGCATTCCAGGCTCTCTACGACCGGCACAAGCGTCGCGTGTATTCTTTGTGTCTGCGTATGACGGCGAACACCGCGGAAGCGGAGGATCTGACCCAGGAAGCGTTCCTGCAGCTGTTCCGGAAGATTGCTACGTTTCGCGGCGAGTCGGCGTTCTCGACCTGGTTGCACCGGCTCTCGGTCAATGTGGTTCTGATGCATTTGCGAAGGAAGAACCTGCCTGTGGTTTCGCTGGAAGAAACCACACAGGCAAGTGAAGAAGATTCTCCAAAGAAAGACTTTGGAGCGGATGACTTGGCATTAGCGGGCTCCCTCGATCGGCTGCAGTTGCAGAAGGCTGTGGACGATCTCCCTCCGGGGTACCGAACGATCTTTGTCCTGCACGATGTCGAGGGCTACGAGCATAACGAGATCGCGGAAATCGTTGGCTGCTCGATCGGCAACAGCAAGTCACAATTACATAAAGCTCGAATGAAACTGCGCGACCTGCTCAAGATGCAGAGAGCCGAAAAGGCCGGGAAATCATGAGCCGAATCACGGAACACGGCGGTAACACGATCGGCGCGCAGGTACTGCAAGCTGGCTGAAAATGGCGTTACACTTGTGCGGCAGAGGCTTGGGGAGTGCTGTATGAATTGCGTTGAATTACAACGGAGCCTGGCGGAAATCGAGGACGGCAGCAGTGCCGAACAGCGGGCTCATCTGAGAATCTGCCCGGAGTGCTCGGCTCTGATGGCGGATCTGAATCTGATTTCTTCTTCAGCCAGGCAGCTGCAAGCGGTGGAGGAACCCAGTCCTCGCGTGTGGAATTCTCTGGAGATCGCTCTACGGCAGGAGGGGCTGATCCGTCGGCCCCGCTTGCTGGCTCCCTCCGTCGGTACCCGGTGGGTGTGGGTCCGGTGGATGGCGCCGGCGGCAGCTGCATTGTTGATCGCGGTTGGACTCTACCTGCGACAGCCTTCTTCTCCGCCGGGTGCACCAGACATGAATCAGGCCGTTGTGGCGCAGCCGGTATCGGAGGTGGCCTTGGCCGGTCTGAACGATGACGACCTGCTGCAGGAGATTTCCGATCAGGGCCCGGATGTCAAGGCTGAGTATGAAGACAATCTCCGCCGCGTCAACGAGTCCATTCAGGACGCGAAAGACTTCGTCGCTGCCAATCCGAATGATGAAGATGCTCGCCTCTCACTGCTGGAGGCTTATCAGCAGAAGGCTATGCTTTTTGAACTGGCCATGGATCGTTCTTTGCCATAATTTTGGCGACTTGGGGAGTTGTTATGAGCGGGCGCACAATCAGGCTGGCAACGATCGGCATAATCGTGGCAGGGACGCTGGTCGCACAGAGCCGCAAGGAGTATCACTTTAACGTCGGGTCCAAGGCGGTCGTTTCGGTTAACAATCCTTTCGGCTCGATCTCCGTAAAACCTTCCACGGGCAACACCGTCGTGGTTTCCGCCTTGCTGCATTCCGATAAGGTCGAAGTCGACAATACCCAGACCGGCAACCGGGTTGACGTTGAATCGCACCTGCTTTCCGGAGCGGACGCCCAGTCGGGCCGCGTCGATTACGAGGTGCTGGTTCCGGCCGATGCCAGCGTTACCCTTCATTCCAGCACCGGCCCTCTGACCGCCGAGAAGCTTCACGGCGACGTGACTTTGGAAGGTGCCGGCGCTGCAGTCGACGTTCGCGACATTAACAACGCCCACATACACGTAAAGACCCTCAACGGCCCGGTAACCCTCACCAACGTCCAGGACGGGCACGTGGAAGTGGATTCGCTAAGCGGCCAGGTAACCCTCGATCGGGTTACGGGGCCGCTGGTACAGGTGATTTCGACGAGCGGCCGGATCAGCTATATCGGCGATTTTGGCGATAGCGGCGAGTACCGTCTCACCAGCCACAGCGGCGACATCGACGCGACCGTGCCCGAGTCTACCTCGGCCGATGTCACTGCCCGCTCGGTGCGCGGCGAGGTTCATGATGACATTCCATTGCAGCCGAAGCCTCATGCCTGGTTTGCCGTGAAGGAAGGACGTGCCTTCATGGGTACCATGGGCAAGGCTGCGATCTCTTCGACGGTAGTGCTTCGCAGTTTCAGTGGTAAAATCCACCTCAGAAAACGCTCGGACAAATAACCACGAAGAAGAAAACGGCACGCGCGGAAACGCGTTCTCGCAGAAAACGAGTGGACGCGAGTCGAGCCAGTTTGCCTGCTACGAGTGCGCGAACGCAAGCCTCGGCGCCTCGGTGCGTGCTTCTGGTCGGCTTCATGGGCGCCGGCAAGACCAGCGTGGGCCAGGCGTTGGGCCAACGGCTGAATTGGCTCTTTGAAGATCTGGACGATCGCGTCGAGCGGCGAACTGGCCGGAGCGTAGCGGAGATTTTCCGGCAATTCGGCGAAACGGAGTTTCGCCGCGCTGAAAACGAAGCTCTCAGGGAGCTCATTGAAGAATTGCGCGGCGGATTGAGCCGGGTCATCGCTTTGGGAGGCGGGGCCTTCGCGCAACCGCGGAATGTAACCCTGCTTCAGGCAGGGGGAGTTCCTACGGTCTTTCTGGATGCGCCGGTCGCAGAGTTGTGGCGGCGATGCAGGGAGCAGGCGAAGAGTAACGGTCTGGAACGTCCGCTGCTGCGGAGTTTTGAGAGTTTTCAGGAGCTGTATCGAAGTCGACGGAGAAGCTACGAGCAAGCCTCGCTGCTGGTAAGGACCGGCGGACGCACGGTCGACGCCATCATCGAGGAAATCGTCGAAGTGCTTCGCCTGAAGAAGGTCGTGACGCGGATGGAACAAGGAGAAGCGGAGTGACGCTGCAAACCGGAACGCGCTGGCTCGTTGCCTTTGTGCTCGGAACTTCGATGGCAGGTCTTGCCCACCACGGAGGCGACAAGAAAAGCAAGGCGGCATCGCCGACCGTAGACTCCGGGACATTCGGGGTCTTTATCAACGGCAACCGCGTCGCCAGTGAGACCTTCAGCATTGAGCAGAAAAATGGGGTCAGCATCGTCAAGTCGCAAGTGAAGGATACCGGCGGCACCGATACGAGCCAGAAATCCGAACTGGAGATCACCCCCAGCGGCGAATTGCTCCACTACGACTGGAGCCAGTCGTCGGGAGGCTCGCTGACGGTCCTGCCCAGCAATGACTTCCTGACGGAAAAGATCACACCGGTTAACGCAAAGACGGCCGAGCAGCCGTTTCTGATGCCCAACACTTCGTCGATCCTCGACAACAATTTCTTCGTACAGCGGGAAGTGCTCCTCTGGCGCTACCTTGCCTCCGATTGCAAGCCCGAGGCCGGCAGCCTGAAATGCCAGCAAGGCCCGGTGGAATTCGGCGCACTGGTCCCGCAAGATCGCACATCCGAGCGGGTGCGGGTCGAACTGGTCGGGAAGGATAAGGTCACGATCCGCGGCTCCGAGCGCGAGCTGTTGCGGCTCAATCTTACGGGCGAAAACTTTGAGTGGTCCCTTTGGGTGGACCCGCAGGATCAATTCAAACTCATGCGGGTAACGATTCCTGCCGATAACACGGAAGTCGTACGGGACTAGGTCTGACGACCGGCGGCGGAATCGAGAACACCCCTGGAAAGCATCTTGCTGCTCACTGACTCACGCACGGCGCGGGTGCTGGTGACGGTGCTCCTGTTTGCGCTGGGGCTGGGTTTTCTGTATGTCACCCGGGAAACGCTGATCGCCTTTCTGTTCGCCATCTTTTTTGCCTACCTGATGAGCCCTCTGGTGAACCACCTGGAGAAAGTCCTGCGAGGGCGCGCCCGCGCAATTGCTGTGATTTATACACTGCTGGTCGCCTTGGTTGTGGTCTTCTTCGTGGTCGTTGGACCAAAAGTCACGCATGAGGGAGCCCGCTTGGGCAAGGCGGTTCCCAGCCTGCTGAACCAGCTCAGCTCCGGCCAGATCGCACAGCAACTGGGCGCGGAGCACGGCTGGAGCGCGCGCAGTACCGAAATGGTGCAATCGCTTCTGGTCAGCCACAGTTCCGAGATCACGCAACTGGCGCAACGCATCGGGCTGCGGCTGGCCGATGTCGCCAAAGAGGCGTGGCTCTTCATCATCGTGCCCTTGCTTTCGATCTTTTTCCTAAAGGATGGGCGAGCTTTCAGCGACGTTCTGCTGTCGACCATTCAGGCGCGGCCGCAGCGCGAGTTCCTCGAGAATGTGCTCAACGATTTGAACCAGATGCTGGCTCACTTCATCCGCGCACAACTCACGCTGGCGGCTTTAAGCCTGGTGGTCTATTCCGGCGTTCTCTGGATGATGGGATTGCAATATTTTCTGGTTCTGGGCACCATCGGCGGATTGCTGGAATTCGTTCCGGTAGTCGGACCGCTCGCCGCTGGGCTCATCATCGTCATTATTGCCCTGCTCACCAGTTACCAGCACTGGCTCGGCTTGGTGATTTTCCTGTTGATCTGGCGCCTGATTCAGGACTACGTTTCCTCACCCCGCATCATGGGAAAGAGCATGGAACTGCATCCTTTGGCGGCCATCTTCGGAGTGATGGCAGGTGGCGAGGTGGCCGGGATTCTCGGCATTTACTTGTCGATTCCGGTCATGGCCAGCCTGCGCATCGTCTTCCGCCGGTGGCGGCTTTATGCTGAGAAGAAGAAATTCGGTCCGCTGACCGAATACACCATGGGCAGCCACCTCCACAAATAAGACGCCCGAACTGCGGGCCCGGCCCGCATGCAGCTACTTTCCAGCTCCGGCTCCAATGGCCTTGTCCACTGAAATCTTGCGCAGGAACTCGGCGGCGGCTTCTGGAAGAACCGTATTGATGAACATCCCCGAACCCAGCTCAAAGCCGGCCACCCGGGTCAGCCGCGGAATCACGCTCACGTACCAGTGAAAGTGCCGCGCTCCGGCGAATTCCGCCGGTGAACTGCGCACCGTGAAGTTCAGGTCGGGATTCGAAAGCCCGACGTAGATCTTGGCCAGCAGAGTCCGCAAAAGACGCGCCAGGTCGGTGATCTCGACGTCGGTGATGTCGCCGAAGCTGGCCATGTGACGCAGGGGAAAGATGTGGGTGGCAAAGGGAGTGGGCGCGGCGAAGACTTCCATGGCGACGAAGTGCTCGCCTTTCAGCACGATTCGTGCCTGATCCTCGACCTCCCGCTCAACCATGTGGCAGAACATGCACTCGCCGACATCATCGTAATGTCGTAGAGCTTCGTGCAGCCGGTGCCGCACCTGGCTGGGGATCACCGGGGTCGCGATCAGCTGCGAATGGGGATGCTGGAGGCTGGCTCCTGCGTCGGCGCCATGGTTCTTGAAGATCGTGATGTGATTAACGCGGCGGTCGAGGCTGAGCTCGTTATAGCGCTGCCGGTAGGCAGTGAGCACCGAGGCAACGTGCGCGTCGGGGAGCAGAGCCATGCAGCAGGAATGGTCCGGGCTGTCAATGATGACTTCATGAAAGCCGAACCCGTCGATGCGACGCCGCAGATGCTGCAGGCTGCGTGTGGGCTGAACCTCGCTCGATAACGCGGCGAACTTGTTGGGGATCACCCGCACCGCCCACGGCTGGGACAGATTCGCCGGTGACCGCATCACCTCCGGCGGCGTCTTGCTTTCGTTGCCGGGACAAAAGGGACAAGTCTCGACAAACGCCGGCACAGGCGGAGTCTCGCGGTGCGTGGCCAGTTCTTCGGGCCGCTTGGCTCTCTCGGTGGCAATGATGACCCATTCTTTAGTGAAGAAATTCTGACGAAGCTCGGGCATAAAACGCCTCCCAGACTCCTCATCGGCAACTCTGGAGATCTACTGCAGTAACCCCGGTGCGCGGGCTCGACAGCTGGCTTGTTATAAAATTCGAACCATCTTATGAATCGCTATCTTCCGATTGGCATATTTACCGACGCCAGACTCGGCGGGCAGACACTGCGATGATCGTAATGAAATTCGGCGGCACTTCGGTGGAAGATGCCAAGGCCATCGGTCGAGTCGCGTCGATCGTACAGGGCCGCCTGTCGCAGAAACCCGTCGTTGTGGTAAGCGCCATGGCCAAGGTCACGGACACCCTCCTGACTATGGCCAAGGCCGCCGGGGCAGGCGAACGCAAGACTGCGCTGAAGCTGTGCCGTTCGCTGCAAGAGCGTCACTACAACACCGCCAGCGAGTTGCTGGGCACGGCGCTGTTCACCGATTTTCATTCCGAACTCGGCACCGAGTTCGAGGCGCTGGACGAGCTGCTGCGGGGGATCTCGGCGGTTGGCGAAATCACGCCTCGCACCACCGATCATGTGGCGGCTTTCGGCGAGATGCTTTCGAGCAAGATCGTCGCCGCCGCATTCACGGCGCGCGGATTAAGCGGAGTGCATGTCGATTCGCGCGATATTCTCGTCACTGACAGCGCGTACATGCAGGCGGTGCCGCACTTCGAAGAGACCAATCAGCGCCTGGAGGAGAGAGTTCAGCCCTTGCTTGTGGAGGGCAAAGTGCCGGTGATGGGCGGATTCATCGGCTCCAGCCGCGCCGGGATTACCACGACCATCGGCCGCGGCGGCTCGGACTTTTCCGCCGCCATCTTCGGAGCGGGTCTCGGCGCCGACCGTATCGAAATCTGGACCGATGTCGACGGCATTCTCACCACCGACCCCCGGATCTGCGCCGACGCCCGCCGGATCAAGGTGATCAGCTTCGACGAGGCCGCAGAGTTGGCCTATTTCGGCGCCAAGGTTCTGCACCCTGCCACCGTTCTGCCCGCGATCCAGAAAAATATTCCGGTGTATGTGCTGAATTCGCGCAATCCTGCCTGCGAAGGCACGCGTATTACGACTCATGCTCCGCAGGGCAAGAACATCTTCAAAGCCATCGCCGCCAAGAAGCGCATCACCATCATCGAGGTGGCCGCTCCCCGTATGCTGCTGGCCCATGGGTTCCTGCGCACGATTTTCGAGGCCTTCGATCGCCACAAGGTCCCCGTCGACGTGGTTTCGACTTCCGAGGTCAGCGTCTCGCTGACTGTCGATTCGAACCAGGCCATTCCCGCGCTGGCCGCCGACTTGGCCAAGCTCGCCGATGTAAAGTACGAAGGCCGCAAGGCCATCGTTTGCCTTGTCGGAGAAAACTTGCGCGAAACCCCGGGCATCGCCGCCCTGGTTTTTCGCGAGCTGGCTGACAAGAAGATTCGCATGATCTCGCAGGGCGCTTCCGAAATTAACCTGACCTTTGTCATTGAAGAAGATGAGGTCCCCGACGTGATCCAGCGCCTGCACAAGACGTTTTTCTCCGAACTCGACGCCGACATCTTCGCCTGACGAAGGCCGGCTCGCTGTGCTCCCAAGTGCGCTCTGTGGTTAAATCACTCTGTCGCCGCGCATGAACCTCTTGATTCTTGGTCGGGGAAAAACCGGATCGCTCGTGGCCGAGGCCGCGCGCGAGCGCCTGCACCTTGTGACCGTGGCCGGATCCGCCGAGAACGCCGCCTGCGCCGCCTTGACCACGCAAAAACTTCGGCACATCGATGCGGTAATCGATTTCACCACCCCCCACTGTGTGGTAGCAAATATTGAAGCCTGCCTCCATGCCGGCAAGAACATGGTTGTCGGCACTACCGGCTGGTACGGTGAGCTTGAGCGTATTCGCGGCCTTGTCGAAGAGCATCAGACAGGATTTGTTTACGCGGCAAACTTTTCCGTCGGCATCAATCTGTTCTTCGACGCCGCCCGCGCCGCGGCTGCCGCCCTGCGCCACAATTACTCCGGTCAGATTTTCGAACGGCATCACGCCCACAAGAAAGATGCACCCTCGGGCACCGCTCTCACCTTGCAGCGTGTCGTGCGCGAAGCCGCCGACTCGGGCGAAGATGTCGAAATCACTTCCTTCCGCGAAGGCGAAGTTGTCGGACTGCACGAACTCGTTCTCGAATCCGCAAATGACCGAATTTACCTCTGCCATGACGCCAAATCGCGCCGCGGCTTCGCCGAGGGGGCCATTCTGGCTGCCGAATGGCTTGCCGGTAAAAAAGGCTTCTACGATTTCAAGGACATTTGGAAGGAGCTGTAATCGGATCTGCCCGCGTTAGCCAAGGCTGCGGGTCGGCCTATGTTCTCTTTACTGTGGCCACTGGGATCAGGATCCGCCCTCACTTCGTGTGATCCTGCGCACACGATTTTCCCTGCACGTTCATTCGCGCTATCTTATCCCTATGCAACTGCGCGGCTGTGGTACTGCCCTCGTAACTCCGTTTCATGCGGATGGTTCGATCGACGATGCGGCTCTGCGTAACCTGGTGGCGTGGCAGATCGAATCGGGCATCGACTTCCTCGTGCCTTGCGGCACCACCGGCGAAACTCCCACACTGACCCACGACGAGTGGTTGTACGTCATCGATGCCACCATTGAAGTCGCCGCCGGGCGCGTCCCGATTGTTGCCGGCGCCACCTCGAATTCAACCCACGAAGCAGTCGAGAAAGCGAAAGAAGTCGCCGCCCGGCCTGGGGTCGACGCGATCCTCACCGCCTCGCCGTATTACAACAAGCCCACGCAGGAGGGCCAGTACCGGCACTTCAAGGCTATCGCCGACGCGGTCGGGGAAAAACCGATAGTTCTCTATAACGTGCCCGGCCGCACCGGAGCGAACCTGGAACCGGCAACTCTCGCCCGGCTCGCTGAAATTCCCAACATCGTTGGCGTGAAGGAAGCCAGCGGTAACATGACGCAGATCGCCGAGGCGATCGCATCGGTGCCGGAGACGTTCATCGTTCTCTCCGGCGACGATGTCGTCACCCTGCCCGTCATCGCTCTCGGCGGTGCCGGCATTGTCTCCGTCGCCTCAAACGAGATTCCGCGCGAGATGGCTGACCTCACCCGCGCCGCGATGAATAATGATTGGCCGACTGCCCGTTCTCTGCACCGCAAATACCTTCCGTTGATGCAGGCCAACTTCATCGAATCCAGCCCGCTGCCGGTGAAAGCGGTGCTGGCCATGATGGGCAAGATTGAGGAGATTTACCGCCTGCCGCTCGTGCCCATGCGCCGCGACACTCGATCCCGGCTGCAGCGGGTGGTCACCGAAGTGGGATTAGTCATCAAACCGGCTGGTCCTGCCGCGGAAGCCACTGAATTTTTCATCTATGAAAACTGGGTGGCCGGGCCGCACAAGATCGTCCTTCATCGCGGTTCTTGCGGCCAATGTAGCCATGGCAAAGGGCGCCCATCCGGCCACGACGTGAACCATGCCCGCTGGCACGGCCCCTACACGGCACTTGCCGACGCGCGCGCCGCCGCCCATGCCATGAACGGCATCCTGATCCGCAGCGAGTGCAAGTGCGTGTGAGATGGGCGGGTCGGACTTCACGCGCCTGGCCTCAGACCCTTTAGCCCTCGGGCATTGATCTGACCAGCCTGCTATTCTTTTCTTGGTTCGCGAGGTCGCGAAACCGACGCCGCGTGAAAAACACTCGACGCTGATCTATGTCTGAAGCCAAAGGTCCAGAGTCCGACGTTCGACGCCTGCAGTCCTCGATCGAGCACCTTTCCGCGCAGGGCGAAGTCGAGCACGATCCTGAAGCGCGCAAAACGTTCCTCGAATTTCGCGAACAGCTGACGCAGGGGCAGGTCCGCGCCGCCGAAAAGATCGATGGACGATGGATTGTCAATGCCTGGGTCAAGCAAGGCATCCTGCTGGGGTTTCGTCTGGGCGCCCTCGCCGACATGACCTCCGGCCTCTCGTTTGTCGACAAAGACACCTTCCCTGCCCGCCGGTTCACTGTCTCGGACCGCGTGCGCGTTGTTCCCGGGGGATCGTCGGTGCGCGTGGGAGCGTACGTCGCACCATCGGTCATCTGCATGCCGCCGATGTTTATCAACGTCGGAGCTTACGTCGACGAAGGCACTATGATCGACTCGCACGCGCTGGTTGGATCGTGCGCGCAGATCGGCAAGCGCGTTCATCTGAGTGCTGCCGCGCAAATTGGAGGGGTACTCGAACCGGTGAATGCTGCCCCAGTCATCATCGAGGATGACGTGCTGGTAGGAGGCAACTGCGGAATCTACGAAGGCACGCTGGTCCGCGCCCGCGCCGTGCTGGGTGCTGGCACGATCCTCACGCGCTCGACACCGCTCTATGATCTGGTGAAGGCCGAAGTCTATTGCGCAACCGCCAACACCTCTCTGGAGGTTCCCGAAAATGCCGTCGTCGTTCCAGGCTCACGCGCGGTAAAAAAAGAGAAGGGCCCATGGAACGGGAATATTTCTCTCTACACGCCGGTGATCGTGAAGTACCGGGACGAGAAGACCGACAAGGGGATTGAGTTAGAAGACTGGCTGCGGTAGTCCGGCTGGTCACCTTTTAGCCCCAGCCAGGTAACCTGGACGAGGACGGAGCGCCACGATACGATTTCGCGTATGCGCTTACCGCATCTGCTCCTGACGATTCTAATTGCAGTCCTCGCAGGTGGATCTGGAAAAGGCCAGAGCACGTGCGGCGACTTCGTCTTGCCGCCGCGAGCTCGTGCGTTGTTCAACCAGAAATTTCCCGAATGGCGAATCAAAGCCACATCAGATCTCGAAGGTTACGACAAGGCACTTTGGCTCAAAGAACATCCCAGAGAGTGTCCGGGAATTGCTTTCGGGCACTTTGAGAATCCCCGTCAGATTGCCTTCGGCTTGCTGCTGGTGCCGAAATCAGCAGCAGCCGTCGGCTTCAAACTGGTCGTGCTAGTGAAATCCGAAAGCGAAGAAAATTACCTGTGAGAATGTTGGATCAAGATCCGGGCTCGGACGCCAGTCTGGTAATTTCGAGAGTGCCGCCTGGAAAACACACAGGTTTCGACACCACCCAATCGGTTCGCCTGAGACTCGACGGGCTTGAGGCCGAGTGGCTCGAAAAGTCCTCGGTGCTGTACTACTGGCGCGACGGCAAGTATCGAAGCCTCCAAACCTCCGATTAATTCGCGACCGATGCTTTACCTTTTGCTATAATGTAAAGCATGGCAGAAGCCACCCTGTCTTCCAAGAACCAGATTGTCATCCCCCGCGAAGCCCGCGAAGCGCTCGACCTCAAGCCTGGCGACAAACTGCTGGTTGTTGTGCGCGGACGCGACATATTGGTGCTGCAGAAACCCGAGTCCTACCGCAAAGCCATTCGCGGACTAGCGCGCGGCCTTTATCCGAAAGACTATCTTCGCAAGGAACGCGAGAGTTGGGAGTAAACCGGCTCCGCAACCTCCTCCATCACCATCGCCGCATTGCGATGGATAGCAGCATCTTCATCTACCAACTGGAGGCCGATCCGAAGTATGTGGCCTTGTCCGATGTCGTTTTTTCTTGGCTTGGCGATCCGGCATCGCGAGCCGTTACCGCCGCCATTACGATGACAGAAATCCTGATTCCACACTACCGCAACTCCGACCAAAGACTCGTAGACGACTTCTACGCAATTTTCTCCACCTACCCTAATCTGGAGTGGGTCCCGATCGGCCTTGAGGTCGCCGACATTGCGGCCCGAGTTCGCGCCCATTACCAACTCCGCACGCCCGACGCACTTCACGCTGCGGCCGCGCTGCATGCGCACGCGACGGCGCTTATTACGAACGATGCCGTCTTTCGGAGAGTTCCAGGATTCGAGTCCGTCGTTCTCGACGACTACATTTAAGCAAGCGATGCCGGCTGGTTCACGGAATCTTCACCGTTAAACGCGCGATCTGGTCACCCGCGATTCGAATCTGCACCAGCCCCTCCACCACCGCATCCGCCTCGCGCAATTCCCCGGCCCCATACGTGCTAGCGACTCCGATCACCTTCATCCCACCCGCATGTCCCGACTGAATGCCTGCCGGCGCGTCCTCAATGACAAGGCAGTCTGCGGGCGCAAAACCAAGGCGCTGCGCTCCCTTCAAATACGGCTCCGGATGTGGCTTCCCGTTTGTCACATCATCCGATGTCACCAGCGCTTCGGGCACCGGCAATCCGCAATGACGCAGGCGATTCTGCGCCAGCAATTTCGATCCTGAGGTCACCACGCCCCATCGGTCGACAGGAATCGACTGCACCAACTCCAGCGCTCCGGGCATCACGACCACTCCCGTCTGATCGTGCGCCTCGTGGTTCTCAATCGCCGCCGCCTCGGCTTCCGCATCGAGATGCGGTGCGACCTGCCGGATCACCTCGATCGTCCGCACACCATGCGCGATGGCCATGACCGCGTCGCCATCGACCCCTTTGCGCCTTGCCCACTCCCGCCACTCGCGGTCGACCTGGCGAGTGGAATCCACTAGTACTCCATCCAGATCAAACAGAATGGCTGCGCAGGAAAAAGTAGGCATGCAATCGATTTAACCACAGAGGCACAGGGACACGGAGAGATGCATCGGCACTTCGTTCTGTTTTTTGGTGTGCCCGAGAAATTAAGACTTCAGATTCCTGAGGGCAAGGTCGGCGCCATCAACGCCTGCCGCTCCTTCCGCACCGTCAGATGCCGTTGCCGGAAATGCGACCGCGCCCGCTCGCCCCAGGCGCGTACGAACCAGTAGTTCAGCCCGGCACCGATGGCGGCGCTGGCCAGCGGAATCATGCGCCCCGCCCATTTTTCGACCACGTCCTTGCTCGCCTGGGCCGCGATTCGCTCGATCACTCGCGGCACGAACTTGTTAATCACTTCCTTTTCAAAGACGTCGCGGCTGATGTCGACTCCCGCCGCGCTGGCGGCGGCGATCCAGAGTTCCGCAATTTCCTCGTCGGTGTTGAATTCGAAGCCATAAAGCAGGCTCAATTTCTGGATGGTCCGCATGGTGATGGCAGACAGGATGCCAAGGTCAGGCACGATCGTGATCAAACCTCCGAGGCCAAATCCCGCTCCCTCCACCGCTGCCAGCTTCATCCCACTGCGGATAATCGACTCTGCCACCACGTCAAGTTCGCCAACATCCAGGGAAAACACGCCGTGATATCCGCTGATCGGCACCCGGTAGGCCGCCCGCAATTGCAGCAGAAATTTCTGGGGATCCACGCGGACCCTGGCATAGGCGCGGGTCATGCCCTTCACGAATGCGCTTTCGACCCGGCGGCGAAGCCAGGACTTCTCTTGTGCAGCCACTCTCTCCACCTTACCGCACGCCAGGGGTCACGGGCTAGCGACCAGGGTCGGCGTCGTCAGCGATCGGTGATTCATCTCTGGACCCAGAGAACAGTCGATTCGCCAGGCGTCCTGCGGGACGGCGCCCATAATCACGAACCGCTGCTTCTCTGTGCTAGCATTCTCCTGAACTCAATGCCCACCGGAAAACTGCACGTTATTCCGCTCGGCGGACTCGGCGAATTCGGCATGAACTGCATGGCCGTGCGCTGGGGCGACGACATCCTGGTAATCGACGCCGGACTCATGTTCCCCGAAGCGGAACTGCTTGGCGTTGACATTGTGGTTCCCGACATCTCCTACCTCGTCGAGAACCGCCAGCGCATCCGCGGCATCATCCTCACGCACGGGCATGAGGATCACATCGGAGCTCTGCCCTGGATTCTCTCCGAACTCAACGTGCCCGTTTACGGGACTGAGTTCACACTTGCGTATGTCGAAGATAAGCTGGACGAGCACGGCCTGCTGGACGACGCTGATTTGCGCGAAATGCGTCCCAACGAGCGCTTCAAGCTAGGCGGCTTGACTATCCATCCAATTCAGGTGACGCACAGCCTGGTGGATTGTGTGGCGCTCGCCATCCACACACCGCTCGGCGTAGTCATTCATACCGGTGATTTCAAGGTCGATCCCACGCCCACCGATAACAGGCTCTTCGACCTCCATACTTTTGCAGAGTACGGAAAAGAAGGCGTGCTGGCACTGTTTCAGGACTCGACGAACGTCGAACGCAAGGGATACACGCCTAGCGAGCGCGCCGTTCGCCGGAAATTCGACGAGGTTTTCGCGCACACCAAGCGCCGGCTTTTCATCTCCTGTTTCTCGTCGTCGATTCACCGCATCAATCTCGCGGTCGAACTCGCCGCGCAGCATGGACGCAAAGTCGCCTTCATCGGCCGTTCGATGAATAACTCCGCCGAGATCGCCGAAGATCTCGGCTACATCGAAGTGCCGGAAGGGCTGGTGATCAATCCCGGGGAAATGAAGAACTTCCCCGCGGAGAAGGTCTGCGTTCTGATCAGCGGCACGCAAGGCGAGCCGATGTCGGCCCTGTCGCGCGCTGCCGTGGACAATCACAAGCACGCGAAAATCGAAAAAGGCGATACCGTCGTGCTGTCATCGCGCATCATCCCGGGCAACGAGAAGACCATTTACCGGATGATCGATCACCTCTTCCGCCGCGAAGCCCACGTCATCTACGAAGACGGGACCTCGCCTCCGGTGCATGTCAGCGGGCACGCCAGCCAGGAAGAACTCAAGCTCATCATCAATCTGGTCAAGCCGCGCTACTTCATTCCCATTCACGGCGAGTATCGCCAGCTTAAGCTGCACGCCGAGATGGCCGGAGCTATGCATGGATCGGTGGGCAAGGTCATGCTGATCGAGAGCGGCGACATTCTCGAATTCGACGAGTTGGGCGCGCGCAAGGCGGGCAAGGTAAACGTGGGCCGCGTGTGCATTGATTCCGGTAACCGCACCGATGTTGTGGAAGATCTCGTACTCAAAGACCGGCGCCATCTCAGTGAAGACGGCATCGTGCTGCCCATCATCGCCATTAACAAGCTGTCAGGCGAGGTGGAGACTTCTCCGGAGATCGTGACTCGCGGTTTCAACGTCGGGGAAGACGGCTTCATGGACGGCGCCCGGCGCATTGTCGAAGACACGCTTGCGCAATCAAGCGAGGAAGAAAAAGGCGACTACGGCGTGATCAAAGAGAAGATTCGCGCCGACTTGAAACGCTATATCTCCAAGCAAAGCCAGAAGCGCCCGCTGATCATGCCGGTGATCCTGGAGATCTAGGTACACGGCAGGCGATGGTCTCGAGTGTTAACCCAGCAGATTCTAAAGACACGCGCATGATCACTCTCGCCGACCTCCACGCTGCCCAAACCCGCCTTAAGGGCATCACGATTCGCACGAAGCTGGTCCAGTTGCCGCTTCGCGCAGAAGATCCGCGAACCCTCTATCTCAAGCCCGAGAACCAGCAGCCGATCGGCGCTTTCAAACTTCGCGGAGCCTACAACAAGATTGCCTCTCTGTCAGAGGCCGAGCGCAGCCGTGGCGTGATTTCCTACTCCAGCGGGAACCACGCTCAAGGTGTTGCATACGCCGCCCGCGCGCTCAAAACCAAATCCGTCATTGTCATGCCGAACAATGCCCCGGCGATCAAGCGCGAGGCAACGGCAAAACTCGGAGCCGAAATCCTCTTCGTCGGCCCCGGCTCCGACGAACGCAAAATCAAGGCCGAAGAGCTCGCCGCGAGCCATGGCTACGCCGTCGTGCCCCCTTACAACGACGAGAAAATCATCGCCGGACAAGGCACCATCGGACTGGAAATCCTCGAAGAGTTGCCATGTGTCGAAATGGTGCTGGCTCCCGTGGGTGGCGGAGGGCTCATCAGCGGCGTCGCCACGGCGATCAAGCTGATCAATCCCAGGACAAAAGTCATCGGCGTCGAACCTGAACTCGCGGGCGATGCTCAGGCCAGCCTGCGGTCCGGCAAAATCGTCCAATTCCCCGCCGAACAAGTCTCCCGCACACTGGCGGACGGCTTGCGCACACAGAGCATCGGCCCCATGAACTTTGAGCACATTCGCGCCTACGTCGACGACATTATCACGGTCACGGAAGACGAAATCCGGCAGGCGGCGCAGTACCTGTGCGCAAATCCGGAAACCATCGCCGAACCCAGCGGCGCCGTGGCTACTGCCGGCTTTCTCTTTCATGCGAGAGAACTGCCTCCGGCGAAGTTGGTTGTCGCCGTCATCAGTGGCGGCAACATCGATCCTGCCATGCTTGAAGAGCTGCGCCGCAGTTAGCCCAGAGAGAAACGACTTGTACTGCCTCCGCTGGACGACGCGCCCGACGTCGGACGCATCACGCTGTTGAGATCACCTTGACTTCGAACCGCCGAAGCATAATTCTGATAGTGTGCAGGACAAACCTATGATCCCAGCGCCGATTCGTGGCCGCAGGTCTATTGGCCCCAAGATTTTGCCTGTAACTGATTGCCGAACGCCGAGCCCTACCCGCGGACGAAAATTCCCCATCCGAGGGTCAGTACTGCTCGTTCCGGTCTTGCTGTTTTTCGTGATTCTGGCCTCCGGCCAGGCCAGCCGCGGAACGCTGATCCACGAGGAGTCCATCCGTGTGGCGCCTTCTTCCGACTCCGCAAAACTCGGCGAAGCTGGCCGAGGGCACGAACTGGTCATCATCGAAAGCAGCCGCGACTGGACCCACGTGGAAGCCATCCTCAAGGAGCCCAGCAAGGACGCCGACGAGGACGACCCCGAGTCGCAGGGCAAGACAATCACGGGATGGGTCTCGGACAAGGCGCTGGTCAGCACCGCCACGCCGAACGGCGACAAGATCATCTTCGGCGAGGCTTCCGACTCCGAAGATCAGGCCAGCCGACGCCGTGGACGGCGCGATGCTGCGCAGGACGCCATGCGCCTCTACTACCGGGTCTACGACCTCTACCCCAACTCCCCCCTGGCGGCGGAGGCGCTGTATCGCTCCGCCGACATCCGCTGGCAGATACAGCGCGAGGACGTCATGACGCGCCCCTCGGCGCGCGAGCGCGAAGCTTACATGCGCGGCCAGATCGACGAAGAGTGGATGAAGCTCGTCATGAAGAAGTTTCCCGGCACCAAGTGGGCGGACCTGGCGGCCTTCCATCTCATCGAGAACAAGCTGTGCGGCGACTGGCAGGGGGCCTCGAAATGTCCCGAAAAAGAAGCCGACATGTATGAGAAATACGCCAAAGAGCATGAGCAATCCCCGGCCGCTCCAGAGGCCTTGTACGATGCGGCGTGGCGGCGCTCGGCGCTGATCGAGATCTACAAGACAGAAGCTAACCAGAAGAAATCGGAAGAGTCGAAGTCTCGGGCTCTCGACCTGGCGCAGAAGGTCGTAACGCAGTATTCACAAAGCGATTGGGCCTTGCGCGCGCAAGACCTGATCTTCTACATTCAACAGGGCGTACCAACTTACGGAAACGAGACAGACTGACCTTTGCCGATCTACCAAGCAGTAGTGCTTGCCATCGTTCAGGGACTCGCCGAGTTCATTCCGGTTTCGAGTTCCGCTCACCTGATTCTTGTGCGACGCCTGCTGGGCTGGAACGAACTTTCTCCGGCGCATGAACTCAGCTTTGACGTTGCCTTGCATTTTGGGACGCTGCTGTCGGTGCTGTTTTACTTCCGGCGGACGTGGTTTCAGATTTTCCGCGCGGCGTTCGGCGGAAGGATCGAACGCTTCTCCGAGGAGGGCGGAGGAGCCGCAGACCTCACTTTCGAAGAACAGAAAGACGAGCGCATGCTGCTGTGGTTTATGGCGATTGCGACCATCCCCGGCGGCATCGCGGGCAAACTGCTGGAGCATTCCGCTGAAGATTACTTCCGAGAGCACGTCTTTCTGATTGCCGGAGCGCTGATCGTAGTCGCCCTGTTGATGTGGCTGGGTGAAAAAATTGGGCACCTGCAGAAGCCGCTGACGCGAATCTCGTTCACCGATTCGCTGGTAATCGGCGTGGCGCAGGCCTTCGCGCTGATTCCAGGGGTCTCGCGCTCCGGATCCACGATCACGGCAGGATTGTTTCGCAACCTGACGCGTGAGGCCGCAGTGCGATTCAGTTTCCTGCTCTCGACGCCGCTCATCGCCGGAGCGGCGCTGCTGAAGGCTCACGAAGTGCGCAAGGAGGGGCTCCCGGCAGATATGCATTTGCCGATGCTTGTAGGAGTTGTCGTCTCCGCACTGGTTGGATATGCCGCGATCGCATGGCTGATCCGATTCTTGCAATCGAACAGCCTCAAGATTTTCATCATCTACCGGATTCTGGCGGGAATTGCGGTCATCGCCCTGGCGTTCGCCATGCATCTGCAATAACAATTCACAATTGGCGGTTGGCAATTCGCGGTCGGATGAGCGCTTTGCGCCCCCCGCCGGGAAACTGTCTCAACACTAGCCCCGTTTTCTCCGATTGTCCCGACGACCGCTTCTTGGCATAATGTAAGGGCTCTGGCCGATTGCGGCACCGGGAGACGGTAGTGTCTTCGGTGTGTATACGGCCTACATGGATTACCTGGCAACGATCTTTGTGCCCACCGGCAACCGTCGGCTCAACGAGCTGATCGGCTTCCTGCTGTGCGTTTTTGCGCTCCTGTTGTTTCTTGCGCTGGCCTCCTATTCTCCTCTCGATCCTTCGTGGAACAGCGCCTCGACCCTGAACGGGGCGCATGTAGCCCGTAACTGGATTGGCGTCGTCGGAGCCTTCACCGCCGATGCGATGCTGCAGTTTTTAGGCGTGGGCGCATTCCTGCTGGTGATTTTTCCCGCCACGCTGGGCGCGCGCTGGTTCCGCTCGATGAAAGTGCAATCGCCGCTGGCCAAGTGTCTGGGCGGAGTCTGGCTGGTGATGTTTGTTCCAGCGATGCTGGCGCTGTTGCCGGGCCACATGCGCTGGCTGCACGTGATCCCGGTCGAGGGCTTGCTGGGACGTGTGCTCGGTGATTTCCTGATCCACTACCTGAATCTGGTTGGCGCCTACATTGTGTGCGCCAGCATTCTCGCGGTCGCGCTGTACCTCTCGACGACGTTTTCGTTCACCTCGATCCGGCTCTGGGTGCCGACCCGCCTTGCCTTCACGACGGCCTGGTGGAACCGCTACAGAGACTGGCGGGAAGAACGCGCGCGGAAACGGCAGCAGAAGGAATTGGAGCAGCGCAGGATTGCGAAGCCGGTGGTGAAAACGCAACTGATCCAGTCCCGGCCGCTGCAGCAGGCCGCGCCGCAAGGCGTGGTTTCTGAGCCTCGGCCTACCGGCATCGAGCGCATGTTGGCGGAAGAGGAAGAAAAGACCGGAAGAGCGAAGTCGGCAACCGGCGGCATTCTTGCAGAGCCTCCCGTCGCCGACGCAACCGAGGCGCCAGTGGATCCCGAAGTCACCGACCGCGCCGACAGTGGGCACAAGCCCAAGACCACGATGCCCCGTATTACTGGTGGATACAAGCTGCCCTCCAGCAGCCTGCTGCAGCGCCCCGAGGAACAGGAAGCAGTGGACGCCGACGAGTTGAAGCTGCTGGCTCAGGTACTGACGGAGAAATACTCCGAGTTCGATGTCCACGGACAGGTCACGCAGATTAATCCAGGCCCGGTCGTCACCACGTTCGAATTCAAGCCCGAAGCCGGGATTAAATACAGCCGGATCACCAACCTGGTCGATGACCTGTGCCTCGCTCTAAAAGCTGAGAGCATTCTGATCGAGCGCATGGCCGGGAAGAGCACAGTGGGTGTTCAGGTTCCGAACCGCAAGCGGGAAATCATCTGGCTGCGGGAGAACATCGAGTCGCAGGAGTTCATGGGCTCCAAGTCGAAGCTCACGATGGCCATGGGCAAGGACATCAACGGCCGCATCGTCACCGCCGATCTCGCGGGAATGCCGCACCTGCTGATTGCCGGCTCAACCGGCTCGGGCAAGAGCGTGGCCATCAACGCGATGATCATGTCGATCCTGTACAAGGCGACGCCTGATCAGGTGCGCCTCATCCTGGTTGACCCGAAGCGCCTGGAACTCGGCAACTATGAAGGCGTCCCGCATCTCTACACTCCGATCATCACCGAACCGAAACTGGCCGCCAACGCCTTGCGCAATGCGGTACGGGAGATGGAGAGACGCCTCAAGCTGCTGGCGTCGAAGGGAGTCCGCAATATCGACCAGTACAACCGGCTCTTCGATCAGAACGGCACGCCCAGCCTGTTCGATGAAGCGTCCGACGACAAGCCGATTCCTTACATCGTGATCATCATCGACGAATTGGCCGACCTGATGATGCTCGATTCGAACAACGTGGAAGAGTCCATCACGCGGCTGGCGCAGATGGCGCGTGCAGTTGGAATCCACCTGGTTCTGGCCACCCAACGACCTTCGGTCGACGTGATTACCGGGCTGATCAAGGCCAATTTCCCCGCCCGCGTTTCCTTCCGGGTGGCGACGAAGGTCGACTCGCGCACGATTCTCGATGCCAATGGCGCCGAAGCTCTGCTCGGCAAGGGCGACATGCTCTATTTGCCATCCGGCTCGGCCCGGGTACATCGGCTCCACGCCCCGTTTGTGACCGAGAAGGAAATCGCAGCTGTGGTTGAGTTCTGGAAGGCCCAGGCAGTGGCCGAATATCAGGACCACTTCCTGCAGGCGCCGAAGGAAGAGCGCGAGGCGGTCGCAGCCAATGGCGGGGAACCCGGAGAGAACGGCGAGAGCGAAGACGATCCCATGTATGGCGACGCGGTGAAACTTGTCGTCGAATTCGGGAAGGCTTCGACTTCCCTGCTGCAACGGCGCCTGCGTATCGGCTACGGGCGCGCTGCCCACCTCATCGATCTGATGGAACAAGATGGCATCGTGGGCGCGGCGGATGGTCCTAAGCCGCGGGAAGTGCTCAAGCGCCCCGACTGGATTTCTGAGATCGAAGAGTCGATGCGGTAGGCCGTCGTAGAACGCTGATACACCGGGCGGATGCCTCCGGGCTAAGGCTGTCGCGAACGGCGGTCGAGACTTCGGCTTACACTCCCAGCCAATTCCAGAAGCGGTCCATGCCGCGGTGAATCGATTCCGGCAGCCAGCTCTTGTAGCGCAGCAGAACCGTGGCGTGCACGCTTTTCGGCGTCTTCGGGGAGAATTTGTTGCTGAAGATGAGATAGTAAATCCCGGCGCCGGCGGGAAGCTCTTCCCGCAGCGTCCCTTGCGAGATCGGGCCGCTATCGTAGACGGAACTCGTCGCATATCCGTTTTGCCAGACGGTGAAGGCCGTTTCAGTAAGCACGTATACTTCGATCCCGTCGCCGGCTCCCGCGTCTTTGACGCTGGCATCGTTGCTCACCGATGCACCACGGAGCCCTGTCGCAGATGCGGTGAACTGCCCGACAATGGCGACATTCACCGATCCCTGAGGCAGAGAAAACTTGTAGTAACGGAAGGTATGCGGCCCGACCACGAACGGCGTCTCGAGGATTGTCTGATCGTGCTTCCATCCCACCAGATCCTGAATTCCCTGGGCAGTCGGACTTTCGCTGGTCCCTGCCCACACAATTGCGAGCAGAATTAGGACGAGTAGAACTCCAAGGACGATTCGCCATTTTCGCCGTGGACGCCGTTGCGGCGGGGTCGTCGCCTTTTCCGAAGGAGGCGTGGCTGCGCGCACCCCGCTTCTGGCGGGCAGGCTCACCGGCTTACCGCACTTCGGACAAAACTCGGCGCCGTCTGGAAGTTTGGTGCTGCACTTGCTGCAGGCCAGCACGCCTTCGGCTGAAGCCGGGGAAACGTCCTTCTTGGCGGCGCTCACCGGCTCTCCACACTTCAGGCAGAACTCGGAACCGTCAGGAAGCTTGGTAGCGCATTTGCTGCACAACACGGCTAGCTCTCTCATCGGGTGAATGACTGCAGATAGTAGCACAGGAGTTCCTTGTAGAAGCTACCGGTGCGCCGGTTGGTACCTTGAGAAGTGGATCGACGATCCGATTGCCGCGGCCGTTGTCTGGGAAATCCTGTGCTCAGCGCCGTAGCGTGTAGTCCCAGTATCTAGTAGAATCGCGCGCTGCGCAGTTTTGCTTCTTCCCAGGAAACGCACCGTGCCGATGGAAGTCGTCTTTTACCTCGGGATCGTGTTGTTGGTGCTGTTCGGTCCGTGGGTGCTGGTCTGGCGCGTCAACCGCCGGCGCAATCAGGAGCGTCTCGAAGATCAAGCGCGCTGGACCGATCTCGTGGGGCGGGTGAGTGCGCTGGAACGCGACCTGCGCCAGATGCGCAGCCAGGCGTCGACTCCTGCCGCTCCGGCAGCGACGCGCGTTGCGGCGGTAGAGCACCGGGCCACTCCGCCGACTCTGGTCATCTCCGTAACGCCATCCCCGTCGGAAACGCCAGCGCAAAAGGTTGCGCAATCCTGGGTAAAACATGAGCTGGAACCGGCTCCTGCCGCGACTCCCGCACAGACGAAGGCCGATGCTCCAGCAGCGCCCATCGCATCGCAAGTCTCGGCACCGCCTGGGCCGACCTTCGCCGACACGGAACTCCGTTCTTCTCTCCTCGACCGTTTCACCTCCGCGCTCGACATCGAGGAAATGCTGGGCACGGACTGGCTCAACAAATTAGGCATTGCGCTGCTGGTTCTCGGAGTTGCGTTCTTTCTCGCTTACCAGCTCCGAACCATGGGGCCGGGCGGCAAAGTCCTTGTGGGATATGTGACCGGCGCTGTGATGCTCGCGGCCGGCGTCTGGTTCGAGCGAGCGGATCGCTACCGCATCCTGGCGCGGGCAGGAATCGGCGGCGGCTGGGCGCTGCTCTTCTTCACCACTTACGCGATGTACCACGTGCCCGCCGCGCAGCTGCTGAACTCGCAGACACTTGACCTTGTGCTCATGCTTGCCGTCGCCTCGGCGATGGTCTTGCACACTTTGCGTTATCGCTCGCAGGTCGTAACCGGGTTGGCGTTCTTGCTCGCATTTCTGACGGTCACCATAAGTCACTCCAGCGTGTACAGTCTGTCGGCGGGCGCCGTGCTGGCGGCCGCTCTCGTCGTCATTGTGGGACGCATGCAGTGGTTTGAGTTAGAAGTCTTCGGCATTCTTGCCAGCTACCTCAATCATTTCTTGTGGCTGCGCCCGATCATCGAACCGATGCAGGGGAAACGGCATCCGTTTCCCGAGTTTGCCGCAAGTGCGGGCATTCTGATTCTCTACTGGGTCATCTTCCGGCTCTCGTATGTTTTCCGCCTTCCGAGCGATCCAGAACGGGAGCGCATTTCGACGGCAGCCGCCGTGCTGAATACTTCGCTTTTACTGGCGCTATTGAAGTATCAGTCGGTCCATCCCGAGTGGGCGTTCTGGGCGTTGCTCGCCATCGGAGCGGTCGAGAGCGGACTCGCGCAATTGCCGGCAACGCGCCGGCGACGCAGCGCGGTGATTGTCTTGGCAACCTTGGGCGTGGTTCTGCTCATAGTCGCTTTTCCGTTTCGTTATTCGGGAACGCGTTTGTCTGTGCTTTGGCTGGCGGAAGGCGAGGCCTTGCTGCTGATCGGCGTATGGACGAAGGAAATCATTTTCCGGCGGCTGGGCATGCTCGCATCGGTGTTGGTAGCCGGCCAGATGCTTGCTTACGACGCCGCTGAGATTTTCGGACGGCGGATGGATAACGCCGACCTGCGCGCCGACTTTCCGCTGGCCGTTCTCTTTGTTATTGCCGGCATCGTGTTTTACCTGAACGCGCACTGGACTCTACCGCGATGGCCGGGAATGTTCGCGACAGAATTTGACCGCAGGATCATGCAGCGGTTCTCGTACGTGGGTGCGGTCCTGATGCTGGCGGCCGTGTGGATCGCGTTTCCTCAGTCGTGGACCGCCGTGGCATGGTGTGCTCTGGGATTCGCGCTGGCCGTGGCCGGACGCCGGCTCTCGTCACGCGACCTGCGATATCAGGCGAATTCTCTCGCGGTCATCGCAATTATCCGGGTTCTCGCGATGAACCTGGAGGGAACCGACAAGTTTCACGGTCTGACCCTGCGCCTGATCACGATCACGCTGGTGGCCGTGTTGCTCTATGCCACTTCCCGGTGGAGTAGTCCTGCGATGGGCGAAGAGAAGATTGCGGTCTGGCTTCGCCGCCTGGAGAGCGAGGGCTACACCTGGACAGCGTCGTTCTTGCTAGCCTTGCTCGCCTGGTACGAACTGCGTCCGGTTAGTGTGGCCGACGCTTGGGTGATCGGCGGATTGGTTCTCCTGGAACTGGGACTCGTCTTTCCTCGCGCCAACCTCCGGATGCAAGGCTATGTTGTGATGACCGCCAGTTTCTTCCGCATCTTCTTCGTCAATCTGAACGCCGCGGGGACGCCGGGCGAGATCAGCCCCCGGTTTTATACAGTCGTGCCGATTGCTCTGGCCTTCGTTTACTCCTATTGGAGGCTCAACCAAGCCGGCGACACCCTGAATGCCATTGAGCAGAGGTTCCGCGTCGCCGGAGTGTTCTCCTGGCTGGGCACGATCACTCTTGCAGCGCTGATGCGATTCGAACTCGAAGCCGACTGGGTGGCGGCTGCCTGGGCGGCGCTCGCCTTTGCGTTGTTCGCCATCGCGTGGCGGAGCGGGCGGAAGATTTTCCTTCATCAAGGGCTGCTCATCGTCTTCGGCGTGGCCTTCCGCACAGTGCTGCACAATTTCTACGAGCGTAGCTACTTTCCTGCCCCGCCGTGGGAGAGCCGATGGGTGACCGCAGGATCGACGATCGCCCTCTTGCTCGCTGCGCTGCCGCTTGCCTTCCGAATTCGCAAAAAGGACAAGCCCAGCGAGGAGACTGGAGTCATTCGTCTGCTGCGGGGTTTGGGTCGACGTCCCGAACAGCTTCTCTTCTTCGTGGCTGTCGCCTTGCTGACTGTATTGCTGGCAGTGGAGATGAGGCACGGCGTGGTCACGCTCTCCTGGGGGCTTGAAGGAGTCGCGGTTTTCCTGCTGGCGCTCTGGGTAGCCGAGCGGAGTTTTCGTCTGACGGGACTGGGATTACTGCTGCTGTGTGTGGGAAAGATCGTGCTACAGGATGTGTGGCGGCTGAACCCGCGCGACCGCTATTTGACCTTCATTGTGCTTGGTGCCGCCTTGTTGCTGGTTTCTTTCCTGTATACGCGAAATCGGGAGGCGCTACGACAGTACTTATGAAACGTTCGATTCTTCTGCCGGGAATTCTCCTGCTGGGCGTTGCGGCGATCGTCCTGAGCGAGCGGCGCAAAGTGGACACGCCTGCCGGTCCTGCTGCGCTGCTCTATCTGGTTGGCGATACGGAGCAGGAGTTGACCCGCATGCCGGTGCAGTTTACCCGCATGTCGGACGAGGAAGAAATCCGAATCGGCGACGACCTCGCAGACTCGTACAAAGGCGCGTTTCGAGATCGCAATCGAGACGGCGAAACGGCAACCATCGAACAATATTTGAACGACGTCGGCCGTCCGCTGGCGTCTCGAACCCACCGCAGACTGCCGTACCGCTTCCACTACATTCCCAGCCTGTTCATGATCAACGCCTTTGCCCTTCCCGGAGGGCACGTCTATGTCGGCGCAGGACTGCTGGCTCTCATGGATAGCGAAGACGAACTGGCGGCCGTGTTGGGTCACGAGATCGAACACATCGATCACTATCACTGCGCCGATCGGGTGCAGCAGGAGCAGGCTCTGCGAAGAATTCCGCTGGGCGAGCTGATATCGATTCCGATCAGCGTCTTCGAGGCCGGATACAGTAAGGACCAGGAACTGGAAGCCGACCGCGAAGGCACCCGCCTGGCGGTGGAGGCGGGCTATTCCGCCAATGGCGCGATCCGCATGTTTGAGGTCTTGGATCGGCTGTACCAGCAATATGGCCTCGGGCAAGATCGCACACGGCCTAAAACGCCCCAGGGTGAGTTGTCGCAGGTGGCGATGCAAACCGTCGAGGGATACTTCCGCTCGCATCCGCTGCCCGCCGAGCGCATCGCGCAAGTACAAAGAATGATCGCCAGCGAAGGCTGGCCGACCCGCTCCGAGCGCGATCTGGCCATCGCCTACATTTTCTGGACGAAATGGGCGCAGACCGCACTGAACGCAAAGAAATATGAGGAGGCCGAGCGTTACGCCGCGCAATCGCTGAAGGTGCATCCGGTTCAACCGGACGCGGAGGACACACTGGCCCTGGCCGAGCTCGGCCTGGCCGACTTCGCTGGTTCCTCAAAGACGCTGCGGGCGATGATGGAAGGCGGCACGGCGAATCCTGCTTTGGCCGAACGGTACGCAATGGCCCTTGCCGCGGCTGATCGCCGAACCGCCGCGCATGACTTTGATGCGTGGTTGGATTCGCTGCGTAGTGAAAAGCCACGAAACGCGGAGGTGGAGCGAGCGGGACTCCATCTGCTCTCAGGCGACTCCGCCCCGGCGCGCAAGCTCGAGGGGGAATTGCCCATCAGCATGGATCCGTGGGCTACGGACTATGACGGCGAACTGGGATGGTGGTACTACCTCGCCGGCGACTATAGCCACGCGGCGCAGTTGCTCAACGACGCCGCTGAGCAAAGGCCGGGCAACGTCAAGACCCGAGTCCGCCGTTCGTGGGCGGAAATCGAACTTCGGCGGTATAGCGACGCCCTGCAGACGCTGAATCAAGGGAATTACGACGATCCCTGGCGGGGAGCGCAAGCCATGGCTCAGGCCGTTGCCTTCTGGCAAGCCAAAGAGAGCGACGAAGCTCTGCTGGATTTCGAGCGGGCGCTGGCAAGCCAGCCGGAGTGGGGCAACCCGCGGTGGGTCACGGCGTTGTATTCCCCTCTGGTGGCGCGGAGTGTCGACGAAATGAAAGCAGAACGGGAGCGTCGGAAAAAGAAACGAACCGCCGAGGAGTCGCTTCGCGAGTGAATTAAGAATGGCGGCCTGATTCCCCGCAAGCGTGACTGCTAAGCTACAGCGCCGTCGCGGCGCTTCCATCCAACCCTAATTCTTTTGCAATCGGCTTCATGGCCTCGATGCAGAAAGCGATGTGCTCATCCAGGTCAACCCCAAGATCAGCCGCTCCCTGAATGATGTCCTGCCGGTTCACTTTCCGGGCGAAGGCCTTGTCTTTCATTCTTTTTCGCACCGACTTGGCATCGACCTCGGCCAACGACTTGCCCGGCTTGATGAGGGAGACAGCAGTGATAAAGCCCGCGAGCTCGTCGCAAGCGAAGAGGGATTTCTCCATCGGCGTGTCGCGGGATACGCCGGAGTATTCGGCGTGCGACATAATGGCGCGGCGGATCTCGTCGGAGTACCCGCGCTCTTTCAGAATCGCGTTGCCCTTGTAGGGATGCTCTTCAGGCGTGGGCCAGCGCTCGTAGTCGAAATCGTGAATCAGGCCGACGACTCCCCAAAGAGTCTCGGTGGCCGGTGCTCCGTCGGCGTATTTCTTCGAACACGCCCGCATGCAGGCCTCGACAGCGAGTGCATGCTTGCGCAGGCTCTCGGACTGAGTGAACTCAGTTAGTAGTTCCCATGCTGTTTCTCGGGTGTTGATGTGATTTCTCCTTGTTTCGCGAAGTATGAATGTTACAACAGTAACGAACGCGCGCGATCCGAGACGCTGGTTTCCGGTGTCCTTAGGATTCATGGCGAATATGGCGAGAACGCAGATGAAACTGCGCTAGCTTAACGCGGCTCTCTTCTCGTTTGCACATGCTCCGCGTGGGGGCTGGCCCACCCTATTTCGCGCTAACTGCCTCGATGCGGTCTCGGGAGCTCTCACCCTCCTGCACAGAACGCGGGGGAGGGTGGGGCAACCAAGCCGCAAATTCCCCGCGCTCGCACGAAACGTGACAAGGGCGGGACAACCTTGGAACCAGGCGACCTGCCCGCCCCACCCAGAACCCAACTAGTAAATATGGCCAGGTGCCCTCTGCAGCGCGGCCTTTGCCCGCTTCTCCGGGTTTTCGCGTATCTCTTCCGGCTTTCGATCCGCAAATAGCCTCCTTTTTTGTGCGTTTTTCTATTGACTTCCACAGGCAGGATGCCGCAGATTCGGTGCAGTCAGGAACTTCCCCCCGGTAGAGTTCCTGCGCAAAGCTGTACGGAGCGCCCGCTCTGGCTCTCCCACAACCCGATGGCCACGACTCTTGCCCCGGTAGATTCAAGGGAAGTCGTTCGCTGCGATCGCTGCCTGCTGGTTCAATTCCGCACCCTCAATAATAATTGCCGTCGCTGCCACGCGTCGCTGGACGAGGAACCCGAGCCTGAGCCGATTCCGGTTGCAGTGCCGGTCCTGATGCCCGCTGCGGGCAATGGCCACGGACACTTGAACCTGGCTACGTCGATCCGTTCGCTGCGCCTGCGCAATGGGCTCAGCCAGCGGCAACTCGCTGGGCGCATGGCGGTCCCTCGCACCTATGTCTCGAAGATCGAAAACGAGAAAGCCACGCCTACGCTGTCTTCCCTGGAACGGCTAGCGCGCGCACTGGAGGTCACTGTGCCCGAACTGCTCAGCGGCGGTGAACGCAGCCGCCAGGAAGAAATCTGCGAATTGATGAAAGATCAGTTCATCGCCGAGCTTTTGCCGTTCGTTTCGCAGCTGAACGGAATGCAGATGTCCAGCATCTTAACCCAGGTGCGCGACCTGACTGTCCGGCCGAGAAGGAGCGCCTAAAGCTCGTATTTGAGTCTGCCGATGTCGTATTTTCGGCGTGAGATTGTTCGCCGCTCACGACACGGCTCGGAATTTCGCCAGCAGGCTTTCACTTGCCGTGTGGTGTGGTGTGTTTTTGCCAGCTAAAAGCCTCGAGTTTATCCGGGCAACCAGCCAACACTTGCCGGGACCGTCCTTGGTCCCGGCTTTTTTCTCCTCGAATCGCTGTCAACCCTCTGACCTGCCGATCACATCAGACTTTGGGCGCGTCCTCCAAAAACATGAATCCCGCCAAGAAAACCGTCGTGATCACCGGGGCATCGAGCGGCATCGGCCGAGCTTCGGTTGAGCAAATGAGCCGGGCTGGATGGCAGGTCTTCGCCACCGTGCGCAAGCCGGCGGAGCGTGAGGCACTTCTGGCTTCGAACCTCGCTGGCGTCTTCCCGGTCATCATGGACGTGCGGGACCGCGCATCAATCGCCGGCGCATCAGCTACTGTCGCCGCGCACGTGCGCCAAACCGGTCTTGACGGACTCGTCAACGTCGCCGGCATTGGCATGATGCGTCCGATGGAGTACGCCGCTTCCCGCGACATTCAGGAAATCTTCGATATCAACGTCTTTGGCCAAATCGCAATCATCCAGGCTTTTCTCCCGCTGATTCGGCCCGCGCGCGGACGCATCGTCAACATCACATCGATCGGAGCGCATGTCGCGATCCCATTCGGAGGCCTGCTCAACGGCAGCAAGAGCGCTTTCGGCATCTTGAGCGACACGCTGCGCCTGGAGTTGCTTCCATTCGGCATTCGGGTCTCGACCATCGAGCCGGGAGCGATTTCTACTCCCGCGGTCGACAAAACGCTCGGCGACGTCGAAGGCGTCATTCGCAACCTGCCCACTCAGGGCCAATTTCGATATGGCTCGCTGCTTCGCGCCTTCGCCCGGCAAGCTTATGCCCGCGAAAAAGCCGGCAGTTCTCCAAACGTGGTGGCCAATGCGGTTCGGCACGCGCTGACGTCCGCACATCCCCGCGTTCGTTATCGCGTTGGCAAGCACGCCAAGCTGCTGACGAATCTGCCGCGAATCCTCCCCGATTGGCTCCTGGATGCCCTCCGCATGCGCATGTTCCGCTTTCCCAAATTCGGCTCCCTGAACGCAGACGACCGCGACCAACCAACGGACCGCCGGGCGGCCTAGCTCCGAGGCTTGAATCCCTAACGCATCGATGAACATCTATCCAGCATGAACTTGCAAGCTGGAACGGATGAATTTCCGGCACAGGCTTTGGCTGGAGCAGTCCAGGAAATCCCGGAAGAAGACCCCTGGAGCTCGCACCCGGCCGCCACAGGGAAAACGGCTGACGCCTTGCTGCTTGATGCTTATTCGATGGCGGTGACGAACGCTGTGGAGCGCATCAGTCCGTCTGTCGCGCATATCGAGGTCCATCAGACAGCCGGTCGCGCGCGGTCCGGTGAGCCACGCGAGCGGCAGGGCGGCGGCTCGGGATTCGTCTTTACGCCCGACGGCCTTATTCTGACGAACAGCCACGTCGTGCACGACGCCTCGCGCATTGCGGTTACGCTGGCGGATGGCCGGCACATGCCGGCATCCTTGATCGGCGAGGATCCGGCGAGCGACCTTGCGGTCGTTCGCGTTGACGAACCTGGACTCACTGCAGCCGAACTCGGCGACTCCCAGAAGCTTCGCGTCGGGCAGGTTGCGATTGCCATCGGCGCTCCGTATGGATTTCAGTCCACCGTTACCGCCGGTATCGTCAGCGCTCTCGGCCGTTCGCTCCGGTCCTATTCGGGGCGTCTGATCGACGACGTCATCCAGACGGATGCCTCGCTGAATCCAGGCAACTCCGGCGGCCCGCTGGTGGACTCAGCCGGGCGCGTCATTGGCGTGAATACAGCGACGATTCTGCCCGCCCAAGGAATCTGCTTCGCCATCGGAATCAACACGGCGAAATTCGTTGCCAGCCGCCTGCTTCGCGACGGACGCTTTCGGCGAAGCTATATCGGCGTATCGGCGCAGACCGTGCCCGTGCACCGTCGGGTCGTGCGCTTCTATGACCTACCGAAAGAAACGGGAGCCATGGTGCTGTCGGTGGAGGAGGGCAGTCCCGCAAAGCGCGCGGGGTTGCGCGAAGGCGATGTCATCGTTGGGCTGGAAGGCCAGCCGGTTGCAGGCGTCGACGATCTGCACCGCCTGCTGACCGAGGTGCGGTTGGGCGTGAGTTGCGGCCTGACCATCCTGCGTTACACAGAAAAGCTGGAGTTGAGGGTCGTTCCGGAGGAAGCGAAATAGCCGATAAAGCCGGGAAGCCCTTGCCCTGAAAACATACCTTTCGTGTCATTGCGCACGCCTTCCCGGCTGTGTTAGCCTCTTGTCGAGAGGCCACTTTGCAGGACAAAGTACCCACCGGGCTCGATCGCAAGGAAGCTGAAGCTTACCGCCATCTCGATCCGGGAAGGCTCCCCGGACATATCGCCATCATCATGGACGGCAACGGCCGATGGGCCAAGCGCCGCCACCTGCCGCGCGTTGCCGGACATCGGGCCGGAGTTGCAGCCGTTCGTTCCACCGTTGAGACCGCAGCGCGCATTCATATCCCGGCGCTGACTCTTTACGCCTTCTCCGAGGAAAACTGGAAGAAACGTCCGGCAAGCGAAGTCGGTTTCCTGATGCGCCTGCTCAGCCGCTATCTGAAGGCCGAAGTCCCCACACTGAACGGGAACAACATCCGGCTGGACTACATCGGGCGGCAGCACGAATTGCCCGGCGATGTGCAGGAACGCATGGCTTGGGCGCGCGAAGCGACGGCGCGAAATACAGGGATGCTGCTCACCTTGGCGCTCAATTACAGCGCGCGTAGCGAACTGGTGGACGCCTTCCGCTCAATGGTCACCGCTGCTTCCCAGAATGGCGGCCTGGATCACCTTTGCATCGACGAAGACGCCGTCAGCCGGCATTTGTATACCAGCCATCTTCCCGATCCCGATCTGGTCGTCAGAACGTCCGGCGAGATGCGGCTCAGTAATTTCCTGCTTTGGCAGCTGGCCTACGCTGAGATCTATGTGACCTCGACCCTGTGGCCGGATTTCCGGGGCGTGCATCTGCTGGAGGGAATCGCGGAATATCAGAAGCGCGAACGCCGCTACGGCGGTTTGAACCACAACGATGCTCACGCTCCGGTGAAGACGACAGAGATCTGACACTGAAGGGCAGAGCATCCATTTCAGGACGAGATCAGACCGCACATGATGTTGGAGCGTAAAGGTTCTACTGCGTGGTTTCTGCAGTTATAATCGTCTTCTTTCGCCACTTCCCTTGCTCAAGCGCATCGCGACCGCCGTCGTCCTGATACCGATCGTACTGGCGCTGATCTTGCGGGCTCCCTTGTCTTTGCTCGCTGTTGTGGCAGCGGCCGTGGCCCTGCTTACCATTCACGAATTCCTCAGGCTTACCCAGTCCTACGGCGTGCAGCCGTTGCGGACGGCAACCTACATTTTTGCCGGACTCTTTTTTGCCTTTCTCGCCTTCAATCCCGGGAATGATAAGCCTCTGCTTTCGACTGCGATTTTCATTTACACCGTAGGCTTCGCCGCGGCAATTGTGCCGTTCATTTTCCTGACTCGCGCCATGCGTGGGGAAGATTTGCGCGGCGGGTATCCGGCGGCTGCCGCTTCTGTGTTTGCGTTCACCTATATTGCCCTGCCGATGGGAATGCTGCTGCAGCTGCGGCAGCAATGGGCGGGGGCATTTTATCTGCTTTATCTGCTGCTGGTGGTTTGGGCAGGGGACGTATTCGCCTACTTCGTCGGGAAGACAGTCGGGCGGCATCTCATGGCACCACGAATCAGCCCCAAGAAAACGTGGGAGGGGGCAGCAGCATCTTTGGCGGCAAGCCTGGCGGTTGGATGGCTGCTCTTTCATTACGCCTTGCCGGTCAGTTCTACACTGCTGCACTGGGGACTCATCGAGCGCCGCGACGGCCTGTTCGGGCTGGAGCAGCCGGCGATAGCCCCAATCGTTCTGCTGACGATTGCTCTCAACATGGCCGCCCAACTCGGAGATCTCGTGGAATCGCTGATCAAGCGGGGAGCCGGGGTGAAGGACTCGGGAGCGATCTTGCCCGGGCATGGCGGGATGCTCGACCGCATCGACGCCCTGCTGTTTGCCGCCCCGGTGCTGTGGTTCTGGGCAGCGTGGCGCGTGATGCAATAGTTCTCAAAGATTCTCTGGGTTCCCTCCCCTGAATTCTCAGCCCTGTTTTTCAAGGTTCACTTCATGAAAATCGTACTGATTTCCGACACTCACGGATTGCACAACTCCATTCCAATTCCTAATGGCGACGTGCTGATCCATGCGGGAGACTTAAGCCCCTCCGGCACCGATCGTGAAATATCCGACGCGGCAAGGTGGCTTGGCTCGCTGCCGCATCGGCACAAGATCGCCATCGCAGGCAATCACGATTGGTTGTTCGAGAGGCAGCCTACCCGGGCGTCCGCAGTTTTGCGAAGCGGGGGTGATCTACCTCGAGGACTCGGGAACCAACATCGAAGGGCTCAATATCTACGGGCAGCCCAAGACAGCCTGAGTTCATGCATTGGGCGTTCAACGTGCCGCGTGGCCAGATGGCGCGATACTGGAAGCACATTCCCCATGGCCTCGATATCCTGATCACGCACGGTCCACCCTATGGAATCCTGGATCAGAGAGTTGCACCGACCATGCGAAGAGTCGTCCCATGGGAGGACGAGGAGCAATTCGGGGGCTCAGACCACATCGGCGATGAGGAATTGTTGGTCGCCGTCAACGAAACCAAGCCGCGAATTCACGTTTTCGGCCACATCCACGGCGGCTATGGACGGGCCCAGAATAACGACACAGCTTTCTACAACGCAGCGATATGCGACGAAAATTACGAACCTAGGCGCGAGCCTTGGGCAATCGAGATGGTCCTACGCAAGTAGCGTCTAGACTGTAAAATAGGATTCACTCAATGAAACGCATCGCCATCCTGGGCTCGACGGGTTCCATCGGACGCAGCACTCTCAGCGTCGCTGAGTCCTATCCCGAACGTTTTCAGATCGCGGCCCTCGCCGCAGGCGGCAATCTCGACGCAGCCTTGGAGCAGGCAAAGCAGTGGAGGCCCCGGGTTGTTTCGATGGCGCGCGAAGCAGATGCCGATACCCTGCGGCAGCGGCTGAAGCAAGCAGGCCTGAGCGGGATCGAGGTTGTCTGGGGCGCGGCGGGCACGGTTCGGGTCTCGACCCATCCTCAGGTCGATTTTGTAGTCAGCGCCATCGTTGGCGTGGCCGGCCTCGAGGCCACATACGAGGCGGTGAAGGCTGGAAAAGTTCTGGGCCTTGCCAATAAGGAGTGTCTGGTCGCTGCCGGCGAATTGATCACGGCTGAAGCCCGCAGACAGGGTAAGCCGCTGCTGCCGATCGACAGCGAGCACAACGCAGTGCATCAGTGCATGCGCGGCGGACGAGCCGACGAAGTCGAGCGCATCTGGCTGACCGCCTCGGGCGGACCATTTCTGCATACGCCGCTCTCGGAATTTGCCTCTATCACCGTGGAGCAGGCGCTGAACCATCCGACCTGGAAAATGGGCCGACGCATCACTATCGATTCGGCAACGCTGATGAATAAGGGCTTCGAGGTGATTGAGGCGTGCAGGCTGTTCGATATGCCCCCGGCGAAGATAGAAGTCATTGTGCATCCGCAATCGACCATTCACTCGATGGTCGAGTTCGTGGACGGCAGCCTGCTGGCTCAGGTTTCGGTCACCGACATGCGTTTGCCGATTCTCTACGCCTTAACATATCCTGACCGCATTCCTTCGGACCTGCGCTTCCCGGTCAGTAACTTGCGTCATCTGGACTTCTGCCCGCCGGACCTGAAAAAATTTCCTTGTCTGCGTCTGGCCTACGAATCGGTGGCAGCGGGTGGCGCAAAGACCGTCGCGCTCAATGCCGCCGACGAAGTGGCAGTAGCGGCATTTCTGGAGGGCAGCATCCGTTTCGACGAGATTCCCAGGATTATCGAAGATGTGCTCTCGGAAACCGGCGCCGAAAAGCTCGATTCAATCGCTAAAGTGCTGCAGGCCGACGCTCAGGCTCGCGAGTCCGCTCGTCAGCGGATCACGGACACGACGCGTACTTCCCGGAAGGTAGCCCTGCCCCGGGCTACATCTTTCGTTTGAGTTTTGGAATCTAAACAGCGGGAGATAACGTACTTCGAATATGTCTGACTTCCTGACCTCTCTGGCAGCAGTGGCCGCGGTTTTGGGCTTTATGATCCTGATCCACGAGTTCGGCCACTATGCCGTGGCCAAGTGGCTGGGAGTGCGAGTCGAGCAGTTTGCCATTGGGTTTGGCAAGCGGATCGTGGGCTTCCGCCGGGGCGAGACCGATTATCGCATCAACATCCTGCCGCTGGGCGGCTACGTCAAGATGGCGGGCGAGAACCCGATGGACGAGCGCACCGACGATCCGCGGGAGTTTCTCAACCAGTCACGCTGGCACCGGTTTCTGATCGCCGTGGCCGGGCCCACCATGAACATCCTGCTGGCGATCGTCCTTCTGATCGTCGTCTACATGGTGCATTACGAATACCCGGCCGTCTATGACGAACCGACCGTGATTGGGTGGGTATTGAAGGATTCGGCCGCTGCCAAGGCCGGCTTCCAGATTGGCGACCACATCACGCGCATCGACGACGTGCAAAATCCGACTTGGGAGCAGGTAGATCTGAAAGAAGCTCTCAGCCCCGGACAACCGCTCAACGTCGTGATTGAGCGTGACGGACAGACTCTCGACAAGACAGTGGTGCCCGAAGCGTCTGGAGTGGATCAGATCGGCTTCGCCGGCTGGGCTCCGCAGGAGCAAAAAGTCATCATCACCGATTTGCAGGCCGATATGCCCGCCGAAAAGGCGGGACTGAAGGAAGGCGACCAGATCATTGCCTTGGATGGGAAGCCGGTCCCGGCGCTCGCCGCCATGGTGCAGACTCTCGAAGTCACGAAAGACAAGCCGATCGCGCTCACGGTGATACGCGAAGGTCAGCAGAAGACCTTCACGGTACAACCGGTTCTCCTCGAGAAAAGGTATCGCATTGGCATCGAGAGCATGCCGATGAAAGTCAAAACCCTGCCTTTCGCGCAAGCCTTCAGTCTCTCGCTGCACGAAAACCAGCAGAATGCGCTGTTGATCTTGGAACTGATCAAGAAGATGGCCGAGCACAAGATTTCCGTGCGCTCGATTGAGGGCCCGATTCGCATCGGCCAGGCCGCAGGAGAAGCAGCTCGGCGCAAGGGGTGGACTCCGCTGATGCAGCTGACCGCAGCCATCAGCCTCAATCTCGGGATCTTCAACCTGCTGCCCATCCCCATCCTCGATGGAGGCGTGATTTTGTTCCTGGTGATCGAGGGCCTGATGCGGCGTGACATCAGCATGAACATCAAGGAACGCGTCTACCAGGCCGCATTCGTATTTCTCGTCCTTTTTGCGGTGATGGTCATCTGCAACGATCTGATGAAGACCATCCCTGGATTGGCAGATCGCCTGCCATAAACCGCAATTCAGACTTCCGTATGCCGGCGAGCCGCGACGATCAGAAGTCGCGGCTTGTTTTTGCCTCTGCCTCGCCTCAAAATCAGACGCAGTGGCTTCGCTTGCGGGTCAACCCGCAGTTGTGGCCAAATACCGCTTAGGTTCAATCCATGTAGAAAGGAAATCCTAGACATTATGACGGCACGGCGAGGTCTGCTCACATTAGCAGCGCTGATCCTGACGGTTGGGGTTAGCCTGCTTTCGGCCAAGGGGAATCCTGCGGAAGAGCCGGGGCAATCGTTTCTGGGGCGATGGGATCTGACACTGACGACTCCACAGCGTGAGTATCCCTCGTGGCTTGAGATCAGCCGGAAAAACGGGCAATGGCAAGCGCGGCTGGTCAGCCGGTGGGGGCACGCGCGGGTGCTTCCAAAGGTTGAAATTGCAGACGATCACATCACCTTCGTCTCGCCCAAAGAAGAAGAGGACAGGAATGACGACATGGTCTTCGAAGGCAAGCTGACAGGCGGGAAGCTGGAGGGAACGACCACCGCTCCGGATGGAACTCCATGGCAGTGGACGGGCGAGCGGGCGCCGGAACTGAAGAGAACGAAACCACCGAAATGGGAACAGGCGATCCGGCTGTTCGACGGCAAGGATCTAAGCGGGTGGATGCCAAGCGATCCGACGGCAGCCGCGAAATGGACCGTCGAAAATGGAACGCTGGTGAGTCCGGGCCACGGTCCCGAGCTGATCAGCGACTCGAAATTCGAGGATTTCAAGCTGCACATCGAATTCAATTGCGCGCGCGGATCGAATAGCGGTGTCTACCTGAGGGGGCGCTATGAGCTGCAGATCGAGGACGATCCGGAGCCCGAAGGTCCGACTATGCGCACCGGGGGCATTTACGGATTCCTTGCGCCGACGCCGGAACAGCCGCGGCGTCCGGGGGAGTGGCAGACCTACGACATCACCCTGCTGGGTCGGACGATCTCAGTTGCGCAGAATGGGCACACGATTATCGACAAGCAGGAGATACCCGGAATCACCGGCGGGGCACTGGATAGTCACGAGGGACTGCCCGGACCGATCTATCTGCAGGGGAGCGAGGCCGGGCACGTCGCCTTCCGGAACCTTGTGATTACGCCGGCAAAGTAGGCGGCCCTCGCCGTCGGCGCAAGCCCATGACTCGAGCGTTTCGTTGGACGTCTCCACCCGGCCTTGAAAAGCTGCCGCTTCAGGAGGTAGCAGCCTTCTTTGGGGGCCGAGGGCCAGGCTTTCGCACATGGTAAACTGGTAGTTCCAATGTCTACGATTGAGCGCAGAAAGACCGTTACGGCCGTGGTCGGCGGTGTGCGCGTCGGCTCGGATGCACCGGTTGTGGTGCAATCCATGACCAACACCGATACGGCTGATGTTGCGGCAACCGTCAAGCAGGTAGCCGACCTTGCCCGCACCGGCTCGGAACTGGTCCGAGTCACCGTCAATAACGACGATGCTGCCGCTGCCGTGCCCCGTATTGTCGAGCAACTCGACAGGCAGGGCGTGCGCGTGCCGATCATCGGCGACTTTCACTACAACGGTCACGTTCTGCTGACCAAATATCCCGACTGCGCGCGCGATCTCGCCAAGTACCGCATCAATCCCGGAAACGCCAGCATCGGCGCTAAAGGCGACAATAACTTCCGCACCATGATCGAGGTTGCGGTCAAGCACGACAAGCCGGTGCGGATCGGCGTGAACTGGGGGTCTCTCGATTCCACACTGCTGACCCGCATGATGGACGAGAATTCGAAGCTCGCCGAGCCCAAAGATGCACGTGAAGTCACCATGGAAGCCATGGTGGTGAGTGCATTGAATTCGGCGGAGCTTGCAGAAAAATACGGCTTGCGCTCCGATCAGATCATTCTCAGCGCAAAAGTCAGCGGTGTGCAAGACCTGATCGACGTTTATCGTTCGCTGGCTTCGCGTTGCCGGTATCCGCTGCACCTGGGACTAACAGAAGCCGGCATGGGCGCAAAGGGCGTCGTAGCCTCCAGCGCCGCCATGGGCGTTCTGTTGCAGGAAGGAATTGGCGATACCATCCGCGTCTCGCTGACGCCCGCTCCCGGCGGCGATCGCAGTGAAGAAGTCCGCGTCGCGCAGCAGATTCTGCAGTCGATGGGCATTCGCAGCTTTACGCCGCAAGTCACAGCCTGCCCCGGCTGCGGACGCACTACCAGCACCTTCTTTCAGGAGATGGCCGAGCAGATTCAATCCTATCTGCGCGAGCAGATGCCCACATGGAAAGGCCGCTACCTCGGCGTAGAGGAAATGAAACTCGCCGTGATGGGCTGTGTCGTGAACGGCCCCGGCGAATCAAAACATGCCAACATCGGCATCTCGCTGCCCGGTACCTTCGAAGAGCCGAAGGCGCCCGTCTATGTCGACGGACGTCTGTTCACCACTCTAAAGGGCGACCGCATCGTCGCGGAATTCATTGAAATCCTCGACGAGTATGTCGACTCCCATTACGCGACGAAGGAAGCGGCCAAAGAGGAAGTTCCAGCCAAGGTCTAGACTCGCCCGGAAGGTCTTCAGGGCCGCCCGCGACCCCCCGGGCTTGGCGGCCGTCTTATTGTCCCGTCAGCAGAAACAGCGGATATTGCAGCGGCAATTGGCCGCCGGTTCCAGGCGAGCCTGCGCCGTACGGCACATTCAGATCGTTGACCAGAGTGTCCGTCGTGTCGGTGCCCACGGTGATTGAACTGCTAACGGTGTTGATGATCGCGACCCAGCCTCCATCGCACATGCTGGCGTAGGCGCGGCTGCTGTCGGTGGCGGCCACGGCAAACATGCGGAAGCGCGCCGATGCGGGCGTATACGGCGTCACCGGCGCGCAGAATGTTACCGGAGCCACGGCGAACGGCTGCGTCGTTCCCGAAGCCGGAATCAGTGGGAACACGGTGGTCTTCAGCGTGAGTGTAGCGGCATCGAAGACGCTCATCTGCGGGATCACGCATCCCGGGGTGGTCTGGGTCGTGTCAGGACAGGTTGACGGACTTCCCGCCGAAGTCGCCGTGCCCGTCACATAGCTGGCAACGTAGAAGCGGCTGCCGTCGGGCAAGGCCGCAACCGAAACTGGTGTCACCGGACTGTACGTGCAGGTATAGCTCGCACAGTTGCTGGCCACGGACGAAACCGGCGGCGCCGCGACATCGACGGTGCCCATTAGGCTGGGTGGATCGGCCGTGGCGTTAAAAATGTAGACAGCTCCCGCCGTGGGGTTGGTCACATAGAGCCGGTTCCGGCTCTTGTCATAGAGAGCGAAGTTGGCGCCCGGCCCGCCCACCGATTGCGCGGAAAGAATGGTATTGGTGCTGGTCTGGATCGTATATAGCTTGCCGTCTCCCTGGGTCAGCACATACAGCCGTTGACCATCCTCCCGAAGCGCAGCCCAGATCGGCGTGTTGGGGATCGGTATCGTTGCCTGCGTGCTCAAATCGACTGGAGAGAGGTCGAGCAGAGTGTCATTTCCCTCATTGAGCACATAGAGATTCAACGTGTCCGGAGTCTCGATCATCGCCACCGGATGCGAGCCGGGCGCGAGATAAGCGATGTTGGTAATGGCGTTCGATGACACGCTGACGCTGGCCACTGAATCCGTGTTGGGAAGGTTGCAGCTCGGAGGGTTCTCCGTCCCATAGTTCGCGACGAAGACTGCGGTACTTTGCGAAGTCGCCACAAAGTCGGGAAGGTACGAACAGGAAATCGGGACAGTCGCATTCCCGCCCGAACTGGCGCCAAGTCCCGTCACCGAATCAACATATTGGACAGTGGTTCCGCTGACGAACGAGATTGAGAAGATTCCGTCGTAGCCGGCCACGCCAACGCTGGAAATCGAAATCAGAGCTCCGACTGCGGCATTCGGAAGCGAGGAACTCAAGGTCACGGTCACCAGATTGCCGGCCTCGGTGATTGCCGTGATGCCCGCAGTCTGGCCTGTATTGACGGTCGGCAGACTCACCGTGGTGGGCGAACCTAATCCGGTGGCGATGCCGCTGTCGGGAACGGGAGTAAATGCGGTAATGACATCGGAGTCCCCCTGGAACAAGCTGCCGGCGCTGGCCACAAAAACGCGCGAGTCGTTCGGAAGAATGGCGGCGTGCGTGGGGTTGACACCCATATTGGCCGCACCGATATCCGTGTCCCCGGAGACATCAATCTGCATCGCCGTTCCCAGGTTGAACGGCACATTGGAGTTCACCCCGAATACTTCGTGAAAGTTCCCCGGAGTCGGAGGAGTGGTATTCACGGGAAGGACAACGGGACGAAAGATATCGCCGCAGGATGCCCACAGCAGGATTGCCAGCGCTACCACGGCGAACTGGCCCACACGTCGCAGAATCATCGCCACCCCGAAGTCGAAGTTCTTAGAGCCTTAGAGACGGAAACGGTTATTGTAACGATTGCGGCGCCTTCACGCCAAGGGACTGGCTTTAAATCCGTCAGCAAGAATCAGGAGATGCCGGATGGTCTCCTCGGGGATGCCTGAACAAGACCCGGCTGGGATGTTCGCCAGAATACGAGCGCCGCCGGGTGGCGTACGCGGAACTCTCTTAGCGTCCGCGGCGTGACTTGGCGACAGCCGCGGCGGTCCGTTCCCCCCCTGCGGTGGCGGCGGGTTTCTTCTTGCCTTCCATCTGCGCCAGGCTCTGCTTCAACGCCGCCATCAGATCGACTACCGGCGCCAGCTTCTTCGGTTTCTCAACTTCCGCTACTTCTCCGCCTTCGAGCTTGGTCTCGATGAGTTGCTTCAGGTTTTCCTGGAAGGAATCCTTGTATTTTTCCGGATCCCACTCCGCCGCCAGCGCTTCGATCAACTGGTGGGCAACCTTCACTTCGGCGTCTTTCAGTTCCACGTCGGGCGCGCCGAAACCTTCGACTTTCTTCACTTCCTCCGCGTAATACATCGTGTGCAGCATCATTCCGCCCTGCGTCGGCCGCAGAAACACCGTGTACTCGCGGTTGTGCATGGTGATCTTGGCGATGGCGACGTATTCGCTCTCTTCGAGCGCTTTGGTCAGCAGCGCGTACGGCCGTCGCCCCGCCTCCTCCGGGAGCATGTAGTACGACGACTCGAAATAGACCGGATCCACTTCGCTCTCTTTGACGAACTCAAGGATCTCCATCGTCTTCGCAGTCTGGGGCTCGATCTTCTTGATCTCCTCCGGCTCAATAACGATGTATTCGTCTTTGCGGAACTCGTAGCCCTTCACAATGTCGCTGCGGTCGACAACCTGGCCGTCGGCCTGACAAACGTATTGCTGCTTCAGCCGCGACTTGTCGGGGCGGTGCAGCATGTTGAAGGAGATGCCCTGGCTGCGCGCGCCCGAGAACAGGCGCACTGGCATCGAAATGAGACCAAAGGTTAAGTGACCCGACCAGACTGACGATGGCATAGGTTCCCTCGCGAGCATCCGCAGGAGCCAACGGTAAAAGCCCCGTCTGCGGATGGAGAAGCTAAACCCCACAGCACACAGAGTTTAGCTCAGAACCGTGCTTGGATGCACCAAACCTCAGGCACGAGGAACCGAAATTCAAAGCCGGAGCGAATGGGGTCCGAGGAAGCTCGATACTAGGGATTGTAGTTAACGAGTCAGGTTCCCTGTTGTGGGTCGCTGAAAATCGCATGATTGCGGAAGCCAAGGTCGGCTCTCGCTCCGAGAAGCTTCAATTCTTGCACCCTTCCTTTGGCAAGAACATCTCTCAACTGTCCCGCGCCAAAGCAGTTGCGAAGAGGGGCTCCAAGGAGCATTCATGACCGATCTGCGTTTTCCTATCGGCAAGTTCCACTCGGAAGGCCCGCCCGACGAGCAGCAAAAGACGCTCTTTCTCCAGCAAATCGCTGATACTCCGGCCAATCTGCGCGCCGCAGTCAAGGGTCTCAGCGAGGTCCAACTCGGCACTGCCTACCGCCCAGGTGGTTGGACGGTCCGCCAGGTCGTCCATCATCTTCCAGACAGCCATCTGAACTCTTACATTCGCTTCAAGCTGGCTCTCACCGAAGATGAACCGACGATCAAGCCGTACGCCGAAGATCGCTGGGCCGAACTCGCCGATACCGGGAACACTCCAATTGGGGTTTCGGTGGCCTTGCTTGATTCTCTCCATGACCGCTGGGTGCACTTAATGCGGTCTTTGAGCCCAGCCGAGTGGAAGCGCTCCTTTCGGCATCCTGAACGTGGCGTCATGACGCTGGAAGAAACGTTGGCCCTCTATGCATGGCATGGCCGTCATCATGTGAGCCACATCACAAGCCTGCGTGAGCGTGAAGGCTGGTAGTGCTTGGGTACCTTTGTCCCCAGACCAGGAAAACTTCAGTCATCTTTTTCGCTTCCGGTCCGCCGGATAGCCTAACCGCAAGATGGAGATTCGTTGTCTAAAACTCCGCTCTTTGCTTGTGATGGCTCTGTTTCTTGCCGCCTCAGGCCTGGCGATAGCCCAGAACCAGCCAGCCCCAGCTTCCGATTCCGCGAGCCCGGCCGACAGTGGAGGCTCCCTGGCAGATGCCGCCCGCACCACTAAAACGCAGAAGGCCGCCCATGCCAAGAAAGTCTTCACCGATGAAGATATGGAAGCGACCGCAGGTCCGCTGCCGCGCCTCAGGATGGACGGCCCTGAAAACGCCGACGATGTCGTCCTTGCCATCACGAAATACAAGGGTTCCCACACGCCAGATCAGACGGAGCAGGCGGTTCGCATCTGGTACGAGCGCTACGACGACATGCTGGCGGCCGCCATCCAGGACAATCTCGACGTGCAGACCTTGCGCAACGCCAATACCAGTAACGGATACGACCTGTGCCAGGCGAGCCAGGACTACCAGCAGTGCTACAACCGGCAAATGGCGGAACAGCGCGGCGCAAGGAACGACCAGCTCCACATGGCGAACAACAGCAACCTGGAGGTGCGGATCCAGCACGCCTTCATGAAGGTCCGCAATGGTCTGATGCAGAACAACCTGCACTACGAGTGGTTCAAAATCCGCACCACCAACGGCATCGATACTTTCCGAATCGCCGTCAAGCTGCTACGTAATCCCAATCTTCCACAGGAAATAGCTCGCCGCTTCGCGCAGGACCGCGACGGCGCGTTGCCATTCGTCGTGCGGCCGTGAGTCGGGTCGGGGAGCAACATAGACCGGTCCGATCCCTTCATGCTCCAGCAGCTTGCGGATGCGGAAGACGTGGTAGGCGTCGCTGACCGCGACGCAACTGTGCAGGCCGTTTGCGCGCATGATCACGCCAATGCGCGACGCGGATTCCGCCGTATCCCGGCCCTGTGTCTCGGCGATCAGGCTACGCTCGGGAATTCCCCGGTGCATCAGGTAGTCGCGCCCGACGCCGCCTTCGCTGAACGTGGGATCGGCCGCCGCACCGCCGGTAGTGATGACCACAGGAGCCACTCCCCGCTGAAATAATTCGAATGCGTGATCTAATCGCGCCCTGAGCACCGGTGAGGGATGGCCGGAATATTCAGCCGCTCCAAACACGACGATGGCGTCGGCGCGATGTATCTCTTGAAGGGAAGAGGTGCGTACGATCTGAACCGAGGTGATCGCAAGAAACAGTGCGACTGCGGCTACCGCCAGAATCGCCAGACGAAGCCACCAGCGCTTTCGCGAGTGCTGGTTGGCATTGTCGTGAGTCATCCTTGGTTGCTAATCATCAGGGCAGCCGGGCTCAGGCGTTTGTTATCTTCCCTACCCATTGGTCAAGAAGCTCGTGATCTGATCGGAGGGAATCGCCCCTTCGCGGATGACCCGGCAACGGGCCGAGTCATCACTGAGATCAACAATTGTCGATGCGACGTCCCGGGGAGAAGTACCGCCATCGACAATGATGTTGATACGGCCATGCAGTTGATCGCGAACCTGCTCGGCGCTGGTGCACTCGGAAGCGCCGCTTAGGTTGGCGGAGGTCGCGGTGATCGGAATCGCCGCCGCCGTCACTACCGCCAGCGGGATTTTGGCATTCGGCACGCGCAAGGCGACGTTCCCGGTGTTCGCCGTGACCTTCAGCGGCAGCCGCGAGCCGGCCTGGACAATGATAGTCAGCGGCCCGGGCCAGAATTTTCTGGCCAACGCGTAGAACTCCTCGGGCAGCGGCTTTGCCAGTTCTTCCGCCTGGTCGATGCTCTCAATCAGCAACGATAGGGGTTTGTGACGCGAGCGGGTCTTGATCTCGTAGACCTTGTCGACGGCGCGAAGGTTGAAAGGATCAGCGGCCAAACCGTAAAACGTATCCGTCGGCATGCCCAGCACTTCACCGGATCGGATCTTATCGGCGGCATACTTCACCAAGGACGACTCGGGGCTCTCACTGTTGATTTTGACGATCTCGGCGCGCACAGCGCTTCCTTCCTGTTCGACTGCAGAGATTTATCGATAGTTCCTTGAAACCTATCATAATACGGCAAAAGGCTTTTCTGGATCAGGCGCAGAGTATCATGTGGCAACATCCGGTTAGAAAACCGCTGGGAGCAAGATGCCCTCGAAGACCGATCACTCAGGACAATCGCAACGGTTGCGGCGGATCGAAGGACGCCACAACGCGCTGGTGAAGGACCTGCGGCATGCATTCGCGTACGGCGAAGCCACCGAAGCGGGAGACTGCGCTATCGAAGGCGTGAGGATCATAGAAGAGGCGATCCGCAGCGGCCTGCGTTTTCGAGCGGCGATATTCAAAGAGTCGGCGCAGAATCTCGCCGAACGACTGCTGCCGCAGATCAGCTCTCACGCCGACACGCTGCTGCTGCCGGACAAACTGTTTGACGCAACCGTCCCCAGCGAAACACCACAGGGCGTCGCGGCGCTCGTGCGGCTCAAGGAGTTTTCGCTGGATGATGTCTTGGAACGGCTCCCTCTTGGACCGATTCTCGTGGTCGCTGGCCTGCAGGACCCGGGCAATCTCGGGACGATTCTCCGCTCTGCGGAGGCTTTTGGCAGTGCCGGAGTCGTCCTGGCAGAAGGCACAGTCAGCCCGCTCAACGCGAAGGTCATTCGGGCCTCAGCCGGATCGATATTTCGCCTTCCCGTGATCTTGGCGAAAAATCACGGCGGGCTCGAGGCGGTGCTCGAACGATTCCGTGCCCTCGCCGTCCGTCTCGTCGCCACCTCGTCGCACAAGGGCACAGCGCTTGACCAGGCAAATCTGACTGGACCACTGTCGCTCTTCATCGGCAGTGAAGGATCGGGCTTGTCCCGGTCTCTGATCGCGCAAGGCGATGAGACAATCGCGATTCCGCATTCTTCGCAAGTCGAGTCGTTGAATGCCGGAGTTGCCGCCAGCATTGTTCTCTACGAAACCGCACGGCAGCGGAGATGCTGAGCGGAGCGCCTCTCCATTTCTGGCTTCTCTGCTCCTAAGTCCCCGGATTCGCTGCCTTTCCCGGCGCTGATTTCCTGTGCAATTTTTCTCGGCCTGGCCATTCTTACACTGGTGGAAGAAGTCCCCTAAAACATCCCCCATGAAACGCTGTGCATCCCCTGAATTGTTGGAGTGAGGGTTGAACCATGAAAAACTCGATTGTCTCCCGCGTTTCTTCACTCAGAAGACTCTGTCTGAAATCGCTACTTCCCTGCCTCGCGGCCTCGTTGGCCTGGACAGGAGTGTCCGCCGCGGCCCAGGAGAAGCCTGCGGATACATCTCGCACACCGGGATGGGTCGTTATTCCGGTGGAAGAGTATCGCGTGCTTCGGGCGAAGGCATATCCCGTCGAACATGAGCCGGCGGGCCCGCCGGTGGATGCAACCTTGACTCGCGTCGACTACGACCTGCACGTGGAGGGCGATCTGGCCTCCGGACGCGCCAATCTCACCGTCGACGTTCTCAAAGATGGCTGGGTACGTGTCCCGGTACCGTCAGGATTGCTGGTCCGGGAGGCTCGTCTCGACGGAAAGCTGGTTTCGCTCGTGCCTTCGAGCCAGGGAAAGGGCGGTAGCCATCTGTCCGCCTTGCTCTCTCACGCAGGACGATCCGTGCTGCAGCTCGATGTGGACGTACCAATGCAATCCTCCGCTGGCGACGAAAGTATCTCTTTACCTTCCACAGACTCCGGTGTCACGCGGGCCGCAGTCGAGTTGCGGCGGCAAGGGGTCGACCTCCGGGTTACTGGCGGCCTCCTGGCTGAGAAATCTGAATCGCCGGGAGAAACCCGTTGGCTCGCCTATGGCAGCGGCAGCGGAGCTCTGATATTCAGTTGGCGGAGGAAGACCGAGGATCATCACGCGGACTTGCCTTTGCGGATGCGGGGATCGCTGACCCAACTCACCAGCCTCGCGGAAGATTCGGCTTCGGTCTACGCGGAAGCCAGCCTCAACGTGATTCAAGGTGCGGCGCGTGAGGTGCGGATCCAGTTGCCCGCGAACGTGACGATCAACCAGGTATCCGGCGCCCTGGTGGCCGACTGGGAGATGAAGAACGGCGAACTGGCGGTGACCTTCCTTGACCCGCTCGAGCATAGCGCACGCTTCGTCATCAATGGGGAAGCGCGCCTTCCGCGCGCCGGAGTGATCGATATCCCTCTGCTCCGCCTTCTCAACAGCGAGCGCGACGAAGGCGGCATCGCAGTCGAAGTGCTGGGCGCCGGCGAAATCAAGAGCCAAAAGGCTCAGGGACTGGAGGAGGCCGACGCCACCGACCTCGGAGAAACGATTGCCAGCAGGCAGTCACCGGCGCTGGTCGCGTATCGCGTGCGCCCGGGACCCGGTGGAACTGCTCGCTGGCTCAGTGTGAACATCGCCCGCTACGACCAGCAGGCAGTTCTCATGGCGAACATTGAAGAGGCGCGTTACCAGGTTCTCTTGAGCGCCGACGGAAAGGAACTGGTGCAGGCGCGCTATGCAGTGCGAAACAATCAACGGAATTTCGTGAAGGTTGCTCTGCCCCCGGGCTCGACCGTATGGAGCGCGTCCCTTGCGGGCAGGCCGGTTCGTCCGGGACAGGCTCCGGATGGCAGCCTTCTCTTGCCGCTGGAAAAATCCCGCGGCGCAGAGGACGCCCCTGCGTTTGTGGTCGAGATTCTTTATCTCGCCAAGGAAACAGCATGGAATGAGAAGGGCCAGGCAAGAATCACGCTGCCTGCTGTCGATCTTCCGATCTCGCGCACCGGCTTGCTGTTCTATTACCCGCCGTTATTCCGGGTAAGCGCGGCTCCGGGAACATTTCACGTCGAGCAATATGAGAATCCAGCCTCTGCCGCGTTAGCACCGCCAGCTTTACCCAATGCCGGCCCGGCTGGGGGACTCGCAGGTCCAATCGGCGGGCCAATACAAGCGCCGAAAGCGCTTGAGCGCCTGCAGGCATTCGACAAGCTCCAGAATGGAGAGGAACAGAACAAGAAAGACGAATCCACCAGAACTCTGCTGGATGCGTTCCGCGCGAAATCCAGCGGAGGAAGAGTGACCGGCATCCTGCCGGTCAACGTTGCTTTCCCTGAGTTTGGCGCTTCGATCTTTCTGGTTTCCGAGCTTACCAGCGAGGATCAGTCTCCGGCCGCCGAGTTCAATTTCCAGCGCGAGAAAAAGGGAGGTGTGCGATGAAAAACAACCTGTTCCTGTTGCTGTGGGCGTGCAGCCTGGTCCCGGCGCAAATCGGCGCAGCGCAGATTTCGATTCTGCCTTTGCCCAATGCCGGCAACGTGACCCTGACGCTAGACGAATACAACAAGTTGGTGGAGTTAGCTGCGAGACCGCCGAAAAACCCTGACATTGCGCCTCTTCCTTATGCGGTCGATCACGCCAACCTCAACCTGCGTGTCGAGAATGGCGCCGTACTGGGCACGGTCCAGCTTGACGGAGAAGTTCTGCGCAAAGGCGTGAGCCCGGTTCCACTCACGACAGGAATGACGATCCTCGACGCGCACCAGAGCGGGAAGGCTGTCCCGCTGGAGCAGGAAAATGGTACGGACACAGCGTTTCTGCCCGGACCGGGCGCGTTTTCCATCGATCTCGAAACCGGCTTGCCGGTCAGGATCGAAGCCGGGCGCGCCTCCTTTAGTCTTCCCGTGCCCGCGGCGGGCAGCGTGCAACTGGACCTGGTGATTCCCGGCGATCACACCTTCGCCAACGTCAGCCCCGGCATCATCACCAGCCGCAAGTCGGAGAGCGGTCATACCTTAATCGAGGCCACACTGGTGCCGGGACAGCCGGCCAACATCTGGTGGACGACCAGAGAGGTGACAGCTCCGGCCGTTCCGCACGAAGCGCGGTTTCTGGCGGACGAGAAGACGCTGGTGTCGATCAGCGAGTCCGAAATGCGGATCGCCGTTCTGGCCGAGGTCACAGTCGTGCAAGGCGCTCCTTCGCAGTTCGAAGTGCAGTTGCCGGAAGGATTCGAACTCACTGGCGCGACTGGCCCGACGCTGGACTCAACCGAGACGCATCCGAGGTCCCTCATTCTGAACGTCAACGCGCCTGCGCAGCGCTCGCATGAATTCCTGATTTCCATGGAGCGCTCCCTCGAAGGCGTAAAAGCCGAGGCTCCCTTTCTGAGTTTCAAAGGAGCGCAACGGGAAACGGGAGAGGTGCTGATTGAGGGGGCAGGCACGATGGAAATCACCGCCACCGAGGGAGGCGGACTCAAGCGCATGGATGTGAAGGAAGCCAATCCATACCTTCGCTCTCTCGCGCATTTTCCGCCCCAGGCCGCATTCCGCTATCACCGGCAAGCCGGCGAATCGCCGACGCTCGCGCTGTCATGGGTGCAATTCCCCGACAGCAGCGTGCTGGCAGCGGTGGCTGAGAACGCCGAAGTGACGACTCTCGTCACCGCCGAGGGCAAGTCGCTCACGCAAATCAGGCTGACGGTCAAGAATCAGGCCCAGCCATTCCTGAAAGTCGTACTGCCCCCCGGAGTGAATATCCTGTCGGCCGATGTTGGTGGCGAGCCGGTAAAGCCCGTGCAAGGCCCGGACGGCAGCCGTGTGCCCCTCCTGCGTCCGGGATTCCGTCCGAACGGTTCGTACCCGGTTTCGTTCGTCTTTCTCCACTCCGGCGCTCCATTCGCGAAAAAAGGTGGAGCCGAACTCAGTCTGCCGAATATGGACATCCCGATCAGCTTGCTCAGTTGGGAGATCTTCCTGCCCGAGCAATATAAAGTGAAGGACTTCGGAGGCGATGTGATCGCTGCCAGCCTGGTGCCTTCAACATTTCAGGAAGAAACAGCATACGCGCTGGCGAAGGAACGGGACGAACGAACTGTGAGCAATATGAACCTGGCCTTTCCCGGTCAGATGGGAGGTTATGTCATCGATCCAAGCGGCGCCGTTATCCCCAACGCGCGGGTCACAATCACCTCCGCGCAGACAGGCGAAACGCGCACGGCTATGACGGACTCCGAGGGGCGCTGGCTCGTGGCCGGCCTGGCATCCGGAGGCTATAAGGCACAAACCGATGTGGCTGGCTTTAAGACCGGTGTTTACAATCTGGCCTATGACTCCAACCGGCCTTCCATGTACCGATTTCGCATGGATATCGGCGCCGCAGCCGAGACAGTCACGGTCGAGGCTGTCGCGACGCAGGTAGACACCGAGTCCGAGGAACTGTCCCCCAACGGGCGCAACTACACACGACTTGTTCCGCTGGCCCCCGGAGCGGTGAGCACCAACAGCGCTCCTTCGGCGAATGTAGTCAACCTGCAACAACGTGTGGCAGGAGTTCTGCCCATAGCCATCGATGTACCGCGCGCCGGCACGTCTTTTGCCTTCGTGCGGCCGCTCGTGCTGGATGAGGAGACGAAAGTAACTTTTAGCTATAAGACCCGATAGCCGACCCTGGCGCCGGTCCGCGCCCGCGAAGAACCTCTGTGACTTCCCGATTTGGGAACATGGCATAGAATGTTCTTCGCGGGTATCCCCGATGAGCAGCGCTGGAGTAGGAAAAATAGAGAGCTGGAACGTAGACGCGTTGAAGGCATGGGAAGGCCACCTCGTCGATGGCAGATTCCCGCTTCGCCGGTTCGTCGGCAGTTCCGACCACAGCGCGGTGTTTCTCACCGAGCGTAATTCCTCACAGGCTGCCGTCAAATTGATTGCAGCGGGAGCAGAGGTTTCGGCTCAGCAACTCGCCCGCTGGCGCGCCGCAGCGCAGCTCTCGCACCCACATCTGCTGCGCATCTTCGAATCCGGCACTTGCCAGGTCAACGGCGTCTCCTGCCTGTATGCCGTGATGGAATTTGCCGACGAAGATCTGTCGCAAATTCTTCCGCAGAGAGCGCTGGCACCGCCAGAAGTCGGCGACATGCTTCCGCCTGTCCTCGACGCACTCTCATATCTGCACGCAAGGGGACTCGTGCACGGACGTGTCAAGCCGTCCAATATTCTGGCTGCCGGCGAACAGCTGAAGCTCTCCGCAGATCAGTTGCAACCTTCCGAAAACGGCTCCGGCCGAACGCGGCGTGATGTCTATGACGCGCCCGAGACGGCAACTGGAGTCGTTTCTCCGGCAGGAGATATGTGGTCGCTCGGCGCCACACTCCTGACGTGCCTGACACAAGAGGCGACTCTCGCTGCGGCGCCAGACGGCGACCCGGCTGTACCGAAGACGGTTCCCGAGCCGTTCCGCGGAATTGTCCGGGAGTGCCTGCACGTCGAGCCGAAACAGCGCTGCTCGATTGCGCAAATTCAGGCGCGGCTGCAGCCCCGCGCGCGCTCAGTTCCTGCCGACCCTGAGTCAATCCCAACTCGAGAATCGAGCGGCAAACGTCTTTCCATCGTCATAGTGACTCTCGCTGTCATTTTGGCGATTGCGATTGCTCTGGCCATCGCCCACTACCGGCGGAGGGCACCGTCGCCAGTTACAACCAGCGAGCCGGCCGCGGCGAAATCTACCCCCAACCCTAAGAGCATTTCAACCTCGGCGCCTGCCACGAAGCCCACAGCCAAGACGGCGGCGTCGGGTGGCGCAGTTCTCCGGCGGGTCTTGCCGGAAGTTCCGCAGAGTGCGCGGAACACAATCACAGGCAAGATCCGGGTCAGCGTGCGAGTGGAAGTCGATCCTTCGGGCAAAGTTACATCGGCCAGGCTTACTTCGCCCGGTCCGAGCAAGTATTTCGCCCGCCTGGCCCTGAAGGCGGCGCAGGATTGGGAGTTCTCTCCGCCCGAAGTGAGCGGCGAACCCGCCGCAAGCACCTGGACGCTCCGCTTCCGTTTTGGAAGAACCCGTACCGAGGTCTCTCCGGAGCGAGCAAAGCGTTAGTCGCCGCCCCGCTGGCGCAGTTTCCAGAGAATTTGCCGAACCATCCCGAGTAAGATTTTGGCATCCGTGGAACTGAGTCCCAGTCGCAGGATCAGGCTGCGAGTCTTCTTCTCGCACATTGCCTCGTTCCCCGGCTTCACGTATCCGCTCTGGTGCAAGCTTTCGAGCAGAACCTCGGTGATCTTCTCCACATCGCCGACATTGGCGTGCGGAGACTCCTCGGCGGAGCTGGAGGTCGGCGAACTCCGCGCGATTTCGTACAAGCAAACCGCTACTGCCTGCCCGAGATTCATCGAGATGTGACTCGCAGCGGTCGGGATATTGAGCAGCCAGTGACAGTAGCTGAAATCCTCATTCGTCAGCCCGGTTTTTTCCGAGCCGAACAGCAAAGCGACGCGGCCTGCCTGAAGATCGGATTGGATAGCGGCGCCGCTCTCCGCATCGAGCTGCCGCAAGGGATGCTTCAACGCACGGTTGCGGACGGCAGTCGTGCCGACGATAAGATTACAGTCGGCAGCGGCCTTGGCGACCGTGCCGAATTCTTCGGCATTCTTGAGGAGTTGAGACGCGCCCACCGCGGAACGCGCCTCGCGAAAGGCGATTGCGTAGGGATTCACCAGCCGCAATTGTCGCGCACCAAAATTACTCATAGCTCGCGCCGCTGCGCCGATATTGAGGGGATTCCGCGGCCGCACCAGGACGACAACCAGAGTTTCCAGATTTGAGTGGGCCAGCAAGGCGTCAATTCTACGACAAGGCGGCGCCATCTCGCGCAGCGCGTGAATGCGAAAAGGGCGTGCCCGAGAGCACGCCCTTCTGCCTCTGTTTTTCACTTTGGGTCGACTACAACAGCTCGTTTCCATTCATGCCAGCCGCACTGGCGCGATGGCTTCTAGCGATGGCCGCCGCCTCCGTGGCCTCCGCCACCAGAGTGGCCGCCACCACCACCGCTCGCATGTCCTCCCCCACCTCCGCTGTAATGGCCGCCGCCTCCACCGCCATAGGAACGTCCACCGCCGCCGAATCCTCCGCGCGGCGCGCTGTAGCTTGGAGCGCCGTGGTAGCCACCATAACCGCCTCCGTAGCTGGGACGTCCATAGTTTCCGCCGTAGCTCGGACGACCATAGCCGCCGTACGATGGACCTCGCACGATTGGCTGCCGCATATCGAGCTGCGGACGGGATCCACCCCGCCCGTACTCACCGCCGTAGCTTCCTCCTCCGTAACCACGGGAACCCATCGAACTGGGGGCTGTTCGATTCCAATAGCTCTGATTGCCACCGCGCGATGAATACGCGCCGGATGCTTCGCTGCGCGAAGGCGGCGTGAACGGACGGAATCCATCCCGCCCTGTGGTCGGTGCCGTTCTCATCGAACCCCGTGAGTTCTCGAAGCCACTCGTTCCAGACGGCCGCGTATTGCTGTTATTGGGCGGCGTGAATGGACGGAAGCCTGTGCTCGGCGCTGAACGTGTCGATCCGCGCGAGCCCTCAATACTGTTCGTTCCCGAAGGCCGCATGCTGTTGTTGCTCGGCGGCGAGAACGAGCGGAATCCGTTCCGGGTTCCATTCTGCCGCGTGTTTCCCGAATTGCGGAAGGCTGAGTTGGTCGCCTCGTGGGAGCCTTGGAATGCACCTGCGCTCGGTTTCCCGATCGAGCCTGCCGGATTTGAGCCCCGCGCCTCGAATCCTGCGTTCCGGCCTCCAGCCGAAATTGCCGAGATATGATCTTGCTGCATGCTCTGCCGCAGACCCGCCGTCTGCTGCTGGAAGGACTCTGGACGCGCCACGTTGTTATGCGCCGATCCGAAGAATCTCTCCGAGCCAGTGTTGTGGATCGTCGACGGAGCTGCCGCCCGCCCGCTGGCCGACAGACTTGCCCGCGTCGGTACGACCGGGAGATTCCCCGCCATCATGCGCGAGCCGTTGAACTGCGTTCGCGTCGCCGCCACCGCTGTCATGTGACCTGCGCCAAAGTGGCCTGCCCCGACCGTCGACATCCCGTGGAAGATGTGATTGTTGTGAATGTTCGCGACGTTCGAGAAACGCGTTCCGCCATGCAACGGAGCAAATCCACCGTAGTGACCAAAATGCTCGTAGGGACCGCGGAAGACACCGAAGCGCCCGCGATATCCACCCCACCACGGATGGAACCAGTCACACGGACCGATCGGAAGCCAGCCAAAGCCGCCCCAACCCCAGCCGCCCCATCCGAAGCCAAGGCCCGCACCCCAGCCCCATCCCCAAAAGGAGACGTAGGCAGGCGCCCAGAACGGGTTGTAGCCGCCCCACACCGGTCCAGGCCACCACGCCCAGGAACTGCCGTACCAGAACCAGCGCCCGTAGTGATACGGAGCCCAGCCCCACGGCTCGTATCCGACCCAGGTCCAGCCGTAATAGGGTTCCCAAACCCAGTCGCCGTCGCGATACGGAGCCCAACCGTCGGGCTCGTTCGGAACCCATACGTCGCCATAATCCGGAACATTCTGCCAGCGTCCGTAGGCATCAAGATCCTGCGTGCCCGTGTAGTAACGATTCGTGTGGTGCCAAGACTGCGCGTCGCGGATCATGTGATCCCGATCGGAGTTCCAGCGATCCCAGTCATCGCGGTCGGGAGCAGCGGAGATTTTGTATTGCGCATCGCTGGTCGTGCCGCGAACCGTCGCCATGTCTCCGGCGTGAACTTCGGTGCTTCCTTGCGGCGTTGCGATCTGCGCCTCCCCCTCACGCACGATCACCACCGTGTCGCCGTTCGGGCGGATCTCAATGCGGAACACACCGTCATGATGGGCGGGATGAACGGATACATTCGGAGTGTCAATTTCAGGTTCGGCCTGGCTATCCTTCGAAACCGTGTAGTTCGCCAAGCCCTGGCTCAGCTGAATCTGAATATCTTTCTTGGTAAGAGTTGTGATGTTGGCTTGCGAGTTCGGTCCCAAGCGGAGAGTATTGGCAAAATCGAGTTGCAGTTCGGTGCGTGAGTTGTCGCCGGTCGAGACCTTGTCACCGCCCATGACTGGCTGATTCAGCGTCGCCGCTGACCAGTCGCCGGCATCGCCGCGCTGCGTCGAGACGTTGCCATGAATCAAACTTACGCGCGCTACTCCCAAATCCGTCGTGGCCGGAGCCTCGCCGGATGGGCCGCCGGGCTGCGCTTCCGTCGGCTGAGAATTGTTCTGGTCCCCAGGCTGTACATCGGCCTGCCCCCCGGGCTGCTGGTCCGGCGATTGCTGCGCCCCAACCTCCATCGGAGAGCTCGGTTGCTCGGAGGGGCCCGAGCCTTCGTCCGTCGTCTGGGCCAGAGCGCTAATCGAGCATGCGCCCGCTACGGCCAGAACCAGAATTGCCAAATTCGTCAGGACTCTGCTTTTCATAACCCACCTCGTCGCGCCCAACCTGACTCTGTAAACCCGCTTCTCTCGAAATGCTCTCACCTGAAAAGAATGGCAACTCCCATGCCAAAGGGCACGAACGGAGCTGCCGGCGAGTTTCTTTGTTTTCAGGGAGATAACGGAGTGGCGGGAAAACTGAAATGGAGCTAGTCGCCCCAATTGGCCGCTCTCGGCCAGTAGTGGTGGTTTTCAGCCACCAGCCCGGTGGTAAGCGCTTTTGCCGCTAAGGTTCCTTTTCGCCCTCGTCGGCGATGCCGATCTTTGATAGCCGATAGCGGAGGGCATTGCGTGACAGTCCCAGCAAACGAGCTGCCTGGCTCTTGTTCCCATTCGCCCGCCGCAACGCTTCCTGCACCATCTCGTCCTCCCATTGTTCGAGCGTCATGCCTTCGGGCAGAAACGCTCCTGCGCCGTTCGCGGTCTTCGCCGGACGCACATCGAGATGGATGTCGGGCACCCCCAGCGTTTCGCCTTTGGCGAGAGCGCAGGCTCGCTCCACAATGTTCTGCAACTCGCGGACGTTTCCCGGCCAGTGATAGCCGACCAGAATCTGCATGGCCTCCGGCGTGATGCCTTCCACGACCTTGCCGGAGTCCGCGGCGAACCGCGAGATGAAGAGGTTCACCAGGTCAGGGATGTCTTCCTTGCGCTCGCGTAGCGGAGCGATATCAATCGGCACAACGTTCAAACGGTAGTAAAGGTCCTCGCGGAAAGTCCCCTGCTCCAGCGCCTCGCGTAAATCGCGATTGGTGGCCGCGATCAGCCGCACGTCGACCTTGATCGTCTTCGTGCCGCCCAACCGCTCGAACTCGCGCTCCTGCAAAACCCGCAATAACTTCACTTGCGTCGCCGGCGGAACATCTCCAATTTCGTCGAGAAACAGCGTGCCCTTATCCGCCAGCTCGAATTTTCCCGGCTTGCTCGCCGCCGCCCCGGTGAAGGCCCCCTTTTCGAAGCCGAACAGTTCACTCTCCAGCAAATTCTCCGGGATCGCGGTGCTGTTGATCTTGACAAAAGGCCCGGAGGCTCGACGCGACTTCTCGTGAATCGCCCGCGCGATCAGGTCCTTGCCTACGCCGCTTTCGCCCCCCAGGAGCACAGTGGCATTGGTCGGTGCGACCCGCTCAACGGTTGCGAGGACTTCCTGCATCTTCGCGCTGCGCGCGACCACGTTCGGATGGCTGAACCGCTTGCCCAGCGCCTGACGCAGTTCGCGATTTTCTTCCCGCAGCTTGCGGACGTCCAATTCTTTCTGGATGACCATCCGCATCTCAGCCAGGGAAAATGGCTTCAGCACATAATCGCTGGCCCCGGCCTTCATGGCTTCCACCGCGGTTTCAACACTGCCGAATGCCGTCATCACCACTACGGGCAAGGAGGCATTCTGCCGCTTGACCGCCTGCAGAAACTCGAGCCCGTTCATGCCGGGAAGTTTGAGGTCCGTCACAACCACGTCGATCGGGTTGTCGCGCAGCAGTTTCAGCCCGGTCTCCGCATCTCCTGCCGAAAAGGTGGCCAGGCCGTCTTCTCCGAGATTTAACTCGAGCAGACGGCGCATCTTCGCCTCATCCTCGACGATCAGAACGGATGCCATTTAGCGCGAATCCTCTGTGACTGATTCTTTCATGAGATCACCAGGTGTGCGGGTTGCGCGGCGGAAACAGGCGATTGACCAGCGATCGGGAAGAAGAGGACAAAGCGAGCCCCGGGCTTCTGCGCCGCTTCGCCCGGGTTTTCGATACGAATCGAGCCATGGTGCCCGTCCATAATCTTCGACACGATGGAAAGTCCCAGCCCAACGCCATCCTTCTTGGTGGTCACGAATGGATTGAAGATCTGTTCCTTCAGATCGGCTGGAATACCCGGCCCGGTATCCTCGATTCGGACCTCCACGCCGGCGCGTCCTCCCACGTCCGATTTTCTGATGTCGACGCGCAAGACGCCGCCCTCCGCGCTCATGGCATCGTAGGCATTCTGCACGATGTTGACCAGGGCCTGCTCCGATAAGCGTTCGTCCAGTGGCACTTGCGGCAAGTTCGCTTCGAATTCTCTTTCAACCTGCACCAACGGGCCGCTCCACAGCCTTGCCACGTCGTTGAGGGCGCGATCCACGACAACACCTATATCCTGAACCGTCAGATCTGCGTGAAGCGGGCGGGCAAAATCAAGAAATCGAGTGACCAGGTCGCTCAATCGGTTCGTCTCGCTCGATATGTAGCCAGCAAGCTCCGTGGCGAGCGGATTGGAATCCTTCAACTTCTGGCTCAGCATTTCTGCCGACCCTTTGATCACTCCCAGCGGATTGCGAATCTCATGGGCCAATCCGGCAGAGAGCTGGCCGAGAGCTGCGAGCCGTTCCGATCGCCGGGCCTCGGCCTGGGCCTGTTCCAGGCGCCGGTTGGTCTCCGCCAGCGTCTCGGCTAATTCCTGATAGCGCCGTGTCTGACGGCGGCTTTCGACCACGTACCGGTTCACTACCATCGCCGCCAGGAAGAAAAAGAGAATGCGGATCGCCAGCAGCCCGTAATCTGCCTCCGAGATCTCGTAAATCTGCATGGCGGGATAGAGGTATGAGCAATATGCGCCTGAGGCCAATGCCGTCCAGAACAGCGTCCCCCACGGACCGAAATATTCTGCCGCAGTGAGGATGGGCAGAAAGTAGATCGGATAGTAGTAGCTGTTGATGGCGATCTCGCCGGTGTGATCCACCAATAGCGTCGCCAGCGCGATCTTGAGAAGAACCAGGTACGCAGCTCCGCGGCGCGGCACGCGCACCGTGAGCCAGCCCTCGCCGAACTGAACCACGCCGAAACCAACCAGGATGAGTTGCTTGTGCCATTCTTCGATTGGCGGGAGAACGGCCAACCCCACGAGAAAGATCACCCACAAGACATCCATCCAGTTGATAGTGGGCTGCTTTCCTTCTGCAGTGGATTCGTCAGCGGTCATCGGCGCCAGATCATCCTTCGCAAACAACTACGCCGGGAGCGGTACTGCTCCCGGCGCCAGATTGATTTTGTTTCCAGTTCGCCAATCCATCTCAAGCGAACCCTATCACATCGAGAAGACGCTCGTCAGCGTTCTGTCACTTCTTCGGCGGTCGCTCCTGCTTCTGGGGCTCGGGCCGCGGCTGCGCCTGGACCGGGCGTTGTTGCGGGGGCGACGCCGGCCGCTGCTGCTGCCACTGATGAAACTTCTCTTGCTGTTGTATTTCCTGTTGCTGGTTGCGCTCCTGCACCGGAGGCGCCGGCCGCACCAGCGGGCTCGCTTCCGATGTCGGCCGCTGCGGTGAACGGACGTTGCCCTGATTCCGGTTCACGGGCTCAGCCGTTCGGTTCTCGGGCTCGTTTCGGTTCTCCGGCTGGACATTCCGGTTTTCCTGTTCGGGCGTTCCCTGTGCTTCAAAGGTGCGCGGTTGCGTATTGGGCTGCACTCGCACCTGGTTGTTTCCGGGCTGGGTGAATGGCCGGAAACCGTCCTGTCCCGATTGCTGCCCGGTTTGCGGGCGCATTTGCACCGGCTGCGCCGGGCCTGCGGGACGCACGAGTGACTGCTCGTTGAGATGACCACCCACGGCCGCCTGCCGCTGTTCGATGGAACGCGGCGGCCCGGCGGGAGTGCGGACTGCGACCACAGGCCTGCTGATCACCGCTGTCGGCGGTCTTACAGAAACTGGCCTCCCGACGCCCACGACGCTGGCTCGGATCGGCTCGGCAGCTACCGTACGAGTGATCGGCGCCGCGGCGACCTCCCGCGCGTCCACTCGCATAATGTTTTGCGCGACCGGCCGTGCATTCACAAAGGCATCGTGCGAGACCACTGTGACGCCACTCGCGACGTGCTGGTTAACGTATGTGATGTTCGTGGTCCGGTTGATCACGACGGTGTTGTAGACGTTGGTGACGCGGGTGACGTTCACCGTCGTATTGGTGATGTTCACGTTATTCACATAAGTGCGGCTCACCCGATATCCAGGGACATACACCTCTCCCGGCGCCAGCGGGAACCATCCCACTCCCACGCCAGCGGAAAAATGGAAGCCCGGACCGCCTCCGACGAAGGCCACCAATGCAGGGGCCCAAACCGGACGCACGACCACGGGTCCCGGCACCCAAAACCAGCCGCTATTCACGAAAGCCCAACGTCCGTAGTGGAAGGGAGCAAATCCCCACGGTTCGTCTTCGACCCAGGTCCATCCCCATGGGCCGACCCACACCCAATGTCCGAACCGATAGGGCGCCCATCCGGCCACGACGGCACGCGGACGCCAGCAGGGACCGTAGCCGGCCACGTAGCTCCAGTCGCCGTATTCGTCGAGATCTTCGTAGCCCGTCATCTCCCGCGACACATAGTTCGCGGAATCGTCCTGGTCTTCGCGTCCGTCGCGCTCAAAAGCCCAGTTGTCGAAGTCGTCCTGCTGCGGAAGTTGCTCCAGGTCGTAATCGAGATGATCGCTGCCGGTGAACCTCGCCGATTGGCCCGCGATCACGCTGTAGGTAAACCCGCCGCCGGTGACGCGGCCACGTCCATGCCAAACCGTAGTGATCGTCTGGCTGCCGTCCTGGCTCACATCCACACGGTAGGAGCCGGGCTGCAGCAGACTGAACGCGAGGTTCGGAGTGTCGACCTCGTAGGTGTCGTCGTCGTCCACATGGCGAACCCGCAGAATCAGCGATCCCTGGGCCAGGCGGACCTGCGTGGTGTGGTCGTCAAGAGTCAGAAAAGTAATGCCGGTCTTCTCGCCCAGGCGGATCGCCGCCGAGCCGACGTGCACTTCCGCCCGCGAATTCTCATCAGCCCAAAGATCGTCGCCGCTCACCAGCGGCCGGTTGGGAACGGCGGTGACCCAGTCGTCTTCCCCGGCGGGACGAAACGATACGGAACCTTGAGAGTAGTTGAGTCTGCCGACGCGGGTGGGAGGATCCTGCGTCTGATCGTCGGAATCGGCATCATCCTGCGCACTGGCGATCCTCGACGCCTGCAGTATAAAGGCACAGCTGAACAGCAGAAGCATCCACGTCCACAACTTGCGTGTTTTCATAAGCTCGCCCCTAAGAAGTAAAATCGCGTACGTTGATCTTACCTCTCACGCCATTAAACCCGATAGAGACGCTTTAGTTTCCGGGGGCACGGAAGTGCTTGGGCGCGGCATACTTGAGAACAAGCACACCGGACACGTTGCCAGCGCGAACCAGACTCGCGCGCCGATGCCGCGGAAACCCTGTGTGGTCGGCAGAGTCTCCGCAGCGCCCGGCTCAGTTCTTCAGCTTTGGCCTCTGACAGGCATCGACGATCTTGGTGGGATCGATGGCGTCTTTATCCACTTGCTCTTCCAGAATCTTTCCGTCTTTCCCGATCAGGAAGTTCACGCGGCGGGCAGCCTGGTATTCGTTTTTGTAGATTCCGTATTCGCGGGTGACTTTGCCTCCCCAATCGCTGAGCAAGGGGAAGGTCACACCAATCTGGTCGGCGAAGGCTTTGTTAGCGAAGGCACTATCCATGCTCACACCCAGGACCTGGGTGTCGGTAGCTTCCAGCTCTTTCAGATGCTGCTGGAAGTTTTTCATCTGCTGCGTTCAACCGCCGGTAAACGCGAAGATGTAAAACGCCAGTACGACGTTCTTCTTGCCGAGGAAGTCGCTCAGTTTGACAGGCTTCAGGCTGCCGCCGTCGAAGTAGTGCAGCGTGAAGTCGGGTGCCATATCGCCCACCTTCGGCATTTCCGGAGAAGCCTTTGCATCCTGGGCGAGCAGCGGAGATGTGGTCATCGCCAGCAGCAACGCCGCTGCCGCGATCACGAACCTTTTCTTTAGCATCGAACCCCTCCCACAGAGTCACTCCAGCATATCGCTGCGCGCTGGCCGGGTAAACCCCCCAGGTACCGGGATGCGAGGTTTCACATTGCCGAAACAGCTCACGAAACAGTACATTCTGTTCGGAGCGCACAGCACCTGGTCATACCGGCCCAGAAAGAAGCGATGAGCATATCCACGCTGAACGATATCTTTTTTGCTGCCGTCGAACGCAATCTCGATCGAGTGATGCTGCACCGGGAAGCGGGCGTGTGGCGCCCGATCAGTTCCCGTGAATTTGGGCAGCGCGTTGCGGCCACCGCTCTGACCCTGTGTAACTGGAATATCGCCCCGGGTGATCGCATCGCCATCCTGAGTGAGAACCGCCCGGAATGGTCGATCGCCGACATGGCCTCCCTGCTGCTCGGGGCGGTCACCGTTCCGCTCTATACGACTCTCACGGCGGAACAGACCGCTTTCGTCCTGCGCGATTCCGGCGCTCGAGTGATTTTTCTTTCTTCCGATCAGCATCTGCACAAAGTGCTTTCGATTCTCCCGGACACACAGATCGAGAAGATCATCGTCATGGACGACATCGCATTTACGGGAGACCTGGACGCTTTTGCCGGCCGGTGCATGACGATGAAGCAGATAAACACGGCGGAAGGCGATCTCGATGCCGGTCTCAAAGCCCGGGCGCGATCGATTGGTCCTGACGATCTGGCGACCATCGTCTACACCTCCGGCACCACGGGAACGTCCAAGGGAGCGATGCTGACGCATGGAAACATCGCCTCGAACCTGCTTTGCTCGCTGCTCGGATTCGGTATCAAACCAGGGCTGATCAGCATCTCCTTTCTTCCACTCTGTCACATCACCGCCCGGCACGTCGATTTCTCGATGCTCTATCACGGCGTCACGCTGGCGTATTGTCCGTTCATCGAGCGCTTGCAGGAGACGTTGCGGGAAGTGCGGCCCACGATCTTCGTGGCGGTGCCGCGCGTCTACGAAAAAATCTACATTCAAGCAGAGCAGAAGGCGCAAGGGTTTCCAAAGCAGCCAATCTTCGAATGGGCACAGTCTGTTGGCCGCCAGGCAAAACCAGAGATTCTTGCCGGAAGGGTTCCTGCTTCGGTGAAGTGGCGGCTGGCCAACAAGCTCGTCTTTTCCAAGCTGCGCGAGGGATTGGGCGGCCGCGTCGAGACATTTATTTCCGGCGGAGCGCCGCTCGGCCGTGAACTCGCCGAGTGGTACGCAAGCGTCGGCATCCGCATTCACGAAGGTTACGGTCTCACTGAGACTTCACCGGTGATTGCCGTCAACACGCCGGTCAATCACCGCATCGGCACCGTCGGCAAAATCCTGCCCAACCTCGAGGTGCGCATTGCCGAGGACGGCGAAATCCTGGTGCGCGGCCCATCGGTATTCAAGGGTTACTGGAATCGTCCCGAAGAAACCAACGCCGCGCTCCAGGACGGCTGGTTCAAGACCGGGGACATCGGCAACATCGACGCCGACGGGTATTTGTCGGTCACCGACCGCAAGAAGGATCTGATCAAAACTTCAGGAGGCAAATTCATTGCGCCGCAGCCCATCGAGAACTCGCTCAAGCTGAATGCGTTGATCGGGGCAGCAGCCATCCTGGGCGATAGAAGAAAATTCCCCGCCGTTCTGGTGTCGCCCAATTTTGTCTTGCTCGAAGACTGGGCTCGAAGCAATGGAATCGGCTTCTCCTCGCGGGCAGAGCTCGTTGCCGACCCCAGGGTGCAGGCCCTTTACGAGAGCATCGTCGAGAGCATCAATCGGAATCTGGCTCGTTTCGAGAAACTGAAGCGCGTGCTGCTGGTAGCTGATGAATTCACCTCCGACAACGGCGTGCTGACGCCCACGCTGAAACTTCGCCGCCGCGTCATCGAAGAGCGTTATCGCAAGCAGATCGATGAGCTATACGCACAGGCAGAAACCGCCCACATCACCTAGCCCATAAGACCGCTACCAATCTCGGGATGCCCGGGAGGATCCCTCTTCATCGGGTATGACAAGTTTCCTCCACAACCAAGACCACGGCAGGCAAGTCCGGCTAGGTTGCGCTGGCTTACATCCAAGCGCGCGTGTCCTGCGGTATACTCGCGGGTTCCTGAAAAGCGTCTAGAGTCGGCTTTGCGCGGTGCATTAAAGCCAGCCAAGGCCGAGCTGAGATCGTTCCCCGGTTCTGATCTCTGCTGGCATTTAAATTCAATCGCAGGAGAGAGTGTGTGCGTTTAATTCCGCACGACGCGAAATTCTTTGAGCTTTTCGCCGAACTGTCGGGCTACCTGACCGATGGAGCCAAGCTGGTCCGCAGTATTCTGGAGGACCCCCAGGACCTGAGCATGCGTGTCGAGCAAGTTCAGGCCATCGAGCACAAGGGCGACCGAGCCACTCACGGAATTATTACCAAGCTCAATCAGAGCTTCATTACTCCCTTTGACCGTGAAGACATTCATAAGCTGGCATCCTCTCTGGATGATGTCCTCGATTTCACCAATGCCGCCGCCACTCGTCTGGTGGTCTACAAGATTTCCGATCCGCCTCCGGCGGCCGCCGAACTCGCAGGGTTGATTGTTCTGCAGAGCGAGGAACTGGCGCGCGGCGTCTCGCTTCTCGAGAAAAACGGCCCAGTGATGAAACACTGTGATGAAGTCAACCGCCTTGAGGATGAAGCTGATCACGTCAGCCGAAGGGCGATCGGGGCTCTGTTCGAGAGTGAAAAAGATCCGATTCGCCTTATCAAGATCAAGGAACTCTATGAAGTTCTGGAAATGGCCACCGACAAGGCGGAGGATGCAGCCAATGTTCTCGAGGCCATTGTTCTGAAGAGCGCTTAGTCGACCGGCGCTGGTTCTGCTTTCACCGTTAGTGCAACTTTCAGGAGGCCCCGCTCTCGGTGCATACCGACGTCCTGCTCGTTCTGATAACGATCCTGGTAGCTCTCATCTTCGATTTCGTGAATGGTTTTCACGACTCGGCCAACAGCATTGCCACCGTCGTCTCGACCCGAGTTCTGTCTCCCCGGCTCGCCGTGCTGTGGGCTGCTGCGTTTAACTTTCTGGCCGCCTTCTTCCTCGGCACTGCCGTAGCCAAAACCATCGGCAGCGGAATGATCCGGCTCGAATTCGTCGATCAGTACGTGGTTCTGGCCGGGCTTTTTGGCGCCATCCTTTGGGACCTGTTGACCTGGTGGTGGGGATTGCCGACGTCTTCGTCGCATGCCCTCATCGGCGGCTACGGCGGAGCGGCGATGGCCAACGCCTTCCTGCGTCATGGCACGAATTCTGTTTTCTCGGTCATCATCGCTCAGGGCTGGTACAAAACACTGATCTTCATTGTCGTGGCGCCAGTCATCGGCCTGATTCTCGGCTTCATTTTCATGCTGTCGGTCTACTGGATTTTCCGCCGCTCCGCGCCGCAGTCGGTCGATCGCCTCTTCCGCAAACTGCAACTGCTCTCAGCGGCAGCGTACAGCCTGGGACACGGTGCAAATGACGCACAGAAGACGATGGGGATTATCGCCGGAGCTCTGTACACCGGCGGATTCTTGAGCAAATCCGACATGCTGGGGAGTTGGGGCCGGTTGCACTGGCCCATCATCCTCGCCGCGCACGCCGCCATCGCTGCCGGGACTTATCTTGGCGGCTGGCGCATCGTGAAAACCATGGGCCAGAAAATCACCAAGCTCAAACCCGTGGGCGGGTTCTGTGCGGAAACCGCGGGCGCCATCACCTTGTTTGCCACAGCCCTAGCCGGGATTCCCGTCAGCACAACGCACACTATCACGGGAGCCATTGTGGGCGTCGGGGCCGTTCACCGCCTGTCCGCGGTGCGCTGGGGCGTTGCCGGACGCATCGTCTGGGCATGGCTCCTCACCATTCCCGCCGCGGCATTGATCGCCGCCCTATCCTTCACCCTCATGAACAAGCTGTCCTGATCCGACCTGCCCCGCAATGCTTTCGCCCCGCTTTTCATTACAATAGACGCATGTCGGACTCATTGATCATTGCTGGACGTCCCTTCCGCTCCCGGCTGATCGTTGGCACGGGAAAATACAAATCGTTTCAAGAGACTGCCCGGGCGCTCGAAGCCAGCGGCGCTGAAATGGTTACGGTTGCCGTTCGCCGGGTCAATCTCGATCGCAGCAAGGAATCGCTGCTCGACTACATCGATCCCAAGAAGTACTTTCTGCTGCCGAACACCGCGGGCTGTTACACGGCGGATGAAGCGATTCGCGCCGCTCGGCTCAGCCGCGAAGTCGGGCTGTCGGATTGGGTCAAACTCGAGGTCATCGGCGACCAAGCTACGCTCTATCCCGATGTGCAAGCCACGCTCGAAGCCACGCGCCTGCTGGTCAAGGAAGGGTTCACGGTTCTTCCCTACACTTCCGACGACATCGTGGTGGCAAAACGGCTGATCGACGCGGGTGCGGCGACCATCATGCCGCTGGGCGCTCCCATCGGCAGCGGGATGGGCATTCAGAATGTGGCTAACATTCGCATTCTGCGCGAGATGATTTCGGGGATTCCGCTCATCGTCGACGCCGGAGTCGGCACTGCCTCCGATGCCGCCATCGCCATGGAACTGGGTGCGGACGCCGTGCTGATGAATACCGGAATTGCCAACGCACAGGATCCGGCGCTGATGGCCGAAGCTATGAAGCATGGCGTCCTCGCCGGACGCCAGGCTTATCTCTCCGGCCGTATGCCGAAAAAACTGTATGCGACCGCCAGTTCGCCGCTCGAAGGAGTGGTGCGGTAGGCGAGCTTTTGCAGAGCCAACGTCTCCTCTCACCCCAACTTCCGCAAACAAATAGGGCGGCCCGCAAGCCGCCCTGGATTCCGCTTAGAGACTCCGCGCTTACAGCATCTTCATGCTGTCGACGTGAATGGAATCTCCTTTCACTTCGCCGGTCGCGGCGATGTGATGTCCTTCATGTCCCTTCAGCGCCTCGGGATTCTCCACCATCAGCACTTTCTGGTCGCCATCGGTGACGATGACCATCTTGGCGCCCGCGGCCAGGCACTTCTTCGTGCAAGCTTCCGCAGCCGCGCTGGCACCCTTCGCCCCGCACTTATCGTCTGTGACCCAGCCTTTGACCGTCGCGCTCTTCCCCATGTCATCGAATGCCATCGCCGACAGGGCGAGCACAAATGTTACTGCAAGCAAGATGACCAGCACTTTTCTCATGGCCATTCCTTCTCCTTTTTTGCAATTCAGATTGCGGCCCCACGCCGCAAGTTGATAGACCGCGAAGAAAGGCCACCCGAACCGCCCAATCTCCGCGCGAGTCCTGTTGAGGCAGAGGAACTATACCACAGGGGGCTGGCAGAGGTTGTCACTGCGGTGGAGGGTTCTTACTCGGAGGTTGCACTGGGCGAAATGTCGAGCACTATTTCTTCGCAGATCGGTTCTCGGGCGGGGCCGGTTTTGGCGATGCTGGCGGAACGTAGACATACTCCCCCGGCCGGGCATATCCCATCTGTTCACGCGCTTCTTTCTCGATCGCCTCCTGATCGCTCTTCAGACTCTCGATCTGCTGCCGGTAGCGGTCGTTTTCCTGCTGTTCTTCCGCAATCTGTTTGCGCAGACCTTGGTACTCGGCGCGTTTCTGACGGTACATGATCATCCCATTCGCGCCAAACATCGCGTGGAGAAATAGCGATGCCGCCAGCGCAAACACAACCACCGTCGCAATCCGGTGGCGATGGTTATAAAAGCGCTTCGCGAAGGGCCGGATTCGCTCAATCCAGCTCGCGGCCAATGCTTCCGCCTGGGGAGCGTGCTCCGCAACCACGCGCAAGCCGTCTTCCGGCCGCGGAAAGCGGGCGATCCTGGCCAACGGTTTCTTGAATGATACCTTCACTAATGGTCAGTAACTTACTGTGAACACTGGATATTCCCGTCGCACCAACGACACCTCAAGCGTTCGGCCCACTGCGGTGAAAGTGCCGCGACCTTCCAGTGAACGTCCCCTATAGCAGCGGCGTCAATCAGAAGTTATGCCGAGCTCACAAAGGCGAACCAAGCTGGTTACTCAGCGCCCTTGGAGTTGACGAAGTTCTGTGTCGCAGATTATGGATAGCTCCCATGACTGACAAACGAATCGCACTGACGACCGCAAGTTCCGAAGAGGAAGCGCGCAAGATTGCAGGCCACCTGGTGGAGCGCTATTTGGCAGCTTGCGTAAACATCGTTCCCCAGGTGGAGTCGGTCTATCGCTGGGAGGGCAAACTAGAATCGAGCCACGAATTCCTGCTCCTGATTAAAACTGACGTCGATCGATTTCCTCTGGTGCGCGATGCCATCCGCGAGCTGCATTCCTACCAACTGCCGGAGTGCATCGCCCTTCCCGTGGACGATGGCAGTCCGGAATATCTGGATTGGATCGAGCAGTCTTTGAAAAGCTGAGAGATCGGAGCCCAAGGAGAGAAGAGCGGCTTAAGTTGCCCGTCCCCGCAAGTTCAAACGCCAGTAGTCGAGCAAAAACGGTGGATCATCTCCAGCCGCCTGCTCGGTGAGTAACGCGATGAATTCGGTTCGGGCGGCTTCCGAAGGAATCCTCTCCAGGTGCCGATGGAAAACAATGTTGCGGATAAACTCGGCGAATTGTCCTTCACCATCCAGAACTGTCGGCGCGGCCTCGGCGGAGGTTTCAATCTCCACGAAACCGACGCGCCGCAACGCATCTGCCGCTGTAGGGGCATCATGGTAGGTCCAGGGTTCGCTAAAACCAACAAAGAATCCCGCAAACCTTCGATCTTTCATTAAGGCATGCGCGCGCTGGCGTAGCCGCTCCAGGTTTGGACCACCGCCGCACTGCGCCTCGAGCCATCCGCCCGGAAGCAGGGCCCGGCTTAGGCTGGCGAAGAGATGGTCATGGTCGAGGACCCAGTGGAAGGCTGCCGTGCTTACGATAACGTCAAACGCGCGATCAAACGGAAGGTACAGCAAATCGCACGCCACAAGACTGACGCGCAAGCCAAACTGCGCCAGATGTTCGCGTGCAGACCGCAGCATATTCTGCGATAGATCCACGCCAACCACCCGCCCGCGCGGAAGAGCCTCCAGAAGATCAGCCGTGAGCCGGCCGGTGCCACAGCCAGCGTCCAAAGCAAGTTCATCGCCGCGCAAGCGCAGCCGTCCGAGCACTTTTTTGCCCCAGCTCACCTGCGGCGCGGACAACCGGTGATAGACCGCGGAGTTCCACTCGCGTTGGGACTGTTGCTTTTCCGGCACAAGGTCCTTCGGCAAGAGCTGTGGGTTCAGGCCTCGTGCCGGAACATCCGGCGAATACTTATCTGGCACGTCTATACGGCGCTCAATGCCTGATCGAGGTCGTCGAGAATGTCGTCCACGTCTTCGATCCCGACGGAAATGCGCACCATGCCGTCGGTAATTCCGATTGCGGCACGGCCTTTGGCTCCGAGCCCGGCATGCGTCATGGTCGCAGGATGCGAAATCAGCGTCTCCACTCCGCCCAGCGATTCTCCCAGAGAGCACACGCGCAACTTCTTCAGCATCCGGTTCGCGTTCTTGAGGTTACCGGTTTCGAATGTGATCATCGATCCGAACCCGCGCATCTGCCGCTTGGCCAGGGCATGTTGCGGATGACTCGTAAGCCCTGGATAAAAGACCGCCTTTACCCTTGGGTGCTTCGCCAGAGAGTCCGCGACAATCCGGCCGCTGCGGTCATGAATTTCCATACGCGCGGCAAGAGTCTTGACGCCTCGAAGTACCAGCCAGCATTCGAAGGGAGACAGAATCGCTCCTACCGCCTTCTGCAGGAATGCCAGTTTCTCCGCGTCCTCTGGCTTGGCGCAGACCACGACTCCGCCGAGGCCGTCGCTATGGCCATTCAGGAATTTCGTGGTCGAGTGCACAACCATATCGGCGCCCAGCGCAAGCGGTTGCTGGAAATAGGGAGACATAAACGTGTTGTCGACGACCAGCGCGACCTTCTTGCGGCGGCAGATCGCGCTGATGGCCGGAAGATCGCTGAGCCGCATCAACGGATTGGTCGGCGTTTCCACATACACCATGCGCGTGTTCTTGCGTACCGAGCGCTCGACGTTGGCGGCGTCAGTGGTGTCGATGTAGGAGAACTCCAGCCCGAAGTCCGCCATCACCTGGTTGAAAAGCCGCGGAGTCCCTCCATAAAGATCGTTGCCGCAGAGCACGTGATCGCCGGATTTGAGCATGCTGACAATCGCATGAATGGCCGCCATGCCGCTCGAGAAAACCCGGGCTGCGACTCCGCTTTCGAGCGCTGCCAGATTCTCCTCAAGGCGCGTTCGCGTGGGATTGGACACGCGCGAGTACTCGTATCCTTTATGCTCGCCAATTCCCTGCTGCACGTAGGTAGATGTCGGATAAATTGGCACCGCGACCGCACCGGTAAGAGGATCCGGCTCCTGGCCGGAATGGATGGCGCGCGTGGCAAAGCCAAGCTCTTTCATTCTTTTCATCGATTCCCCATCCGCAGAATCTGCGGGATCAGATACCGCCTTCAAAAATCTTCTTTGACAAATAACGCTCAGCCGAGTCCGGAATGATGGTGACGACCCGCTTCCCTGCTCCCAGACGTTCGGCAATCTTCAAAGCAGCGAAAACCGCTGCCCCGCCGCTGGAACCGGCCAGAACGCCTTCCTTCGCGGCCAACTGCTTCACCGTGTTGAATGCTTCGTCGTCGTGGACCATGATCACTTCATCGCAGACTCCGCGATCAAAAGTCTTGGGAATGAAACTCACGCCAATCCCTTCGACTTTGTGCGGCCCTGGCTCCCCGCCGCAGAGAATCGATCCCTGCGTTTCGACCGCCGCAGTCAGAACATGCGGGAGGCGCTCCTTGATAAAACGCGCAACCCCGGTGAACGTGCCGCAAGTGCCGCAGCCGATCACAACCGCATCAAGTTTCCCGCCCATCTGCTCGAAGATCTCGCGGGCCGTTGTTTCGTAGTGATAATCCGGATTCGCGGGATTCTCGAACTGGCCGGCCATAAACGCAGTTGGATTACCGGCGACTAGCTCTTTCGCCCGCCGGATTGCGCCCGCCATTCCCTCGGCATCAGGGGTGCGAGTCACCTCCGCCCCCAGGGCCCGCATGATCATGACTTTTTCCTGCGAGAAATTTTCCGGCACGAAGAGCTTCACCCGGTATCCGCGATTCACGCCGATGAGCGCCAGGCCGATACCCGTGTTGCCCGCAGTTGCCTCGACGATGGTGCTCCCCGGAGCCAGTTTCCCGTCCTGCTCGGCGCGCCGGATGATCCCAATCGCAGCGCGGTCCTTTACGCTGCCTCCTGGATTCAGGTACTCCAGCTTGGCAAACACCCCGGCCGATCCGGCTGGAATAATGTGCTTCAACTGCAGGATGGGAGTCTCACCGACCAGCTTGGTTATGTCGTCGACGACTCGCAGGCGGGGCATTTCGGAAGTTTTCGCAGGCACCTTACAGGGTACGAAGATAGGTTGGAATCGTCAATTGCCGATCCACGAACCCCCGATAGCGACATGGTTGCGGATATAATGGCGCCCACCTCCAAGGGGAAAGGGGTTCCATGCGAAGTCTGGCTGCAGTGTTGCTCATTGTCAATCTGATCTGTCCGTCTTTCACTTTCGCCGCCGAGGATGCGAGCTTAACGGGCTATTCGCCGACCTCGAGCGCGACCGAGCGCGAGTGGGAAACAAAATTCCGCGCGGTGCCGGACCCCGCCAACCTGCGCGAGCATATGCAGCACCTGAGCGCGCGTCCGCATCATGTTGGATCGCCGTACGACAAAGACAATGCCGAGTGGATCCTGGCGCGTTTCAAGCAATGGGGCTTCGACGCCCACATCGAACGGTTCGACGTTCTCTTTCCCACCCCGAAGGTGCGTGTGCTGGAGATGGTCGAGCCTACGAAATTTACTGCCAAACTGGAAGAGCCGGCCATCGCCATCGATCCGACCTCGAATCAGAAGTCGGAGCAGCTCCCGACCTATAACGCGTATTCGATTGACGGCGACGTCACGGCGCCGCTGGTATTTGTGAATTACGGACTTCCCGAGGACTATGAACAACTTGACCGCCTGGGCGTTTCGGTCAAGGGCGCAATCGTCATCGCCAAGTACTACCACTCATGGCGTGGAGTGAAACCAAAGGTCGCGGCCGAGCACGGCGCCATCGGATGCCTGATCTACTCCGAGCCCAAAGATGACGGCTACAGCGTCGACAATGTCTTCCCGCAGGGGCCGATGCGAAATCCCGACGGAGTGCAGCGCGGCAGCGTCATGGATTTTGCCTCGGCGAGCCCGGGAGATCCTCTCACGCCCGGAGTAGGCGCAACACCCGAGGCCAAGCGTCTGGCGCTTAAGGATGCGAAGAGCCTCACCAAGATTCCGGTCCTGCCGATTTCGTACGGCGACGCACAGCCGCTTCTTGCCGCGCTGACGGGCCCCATGGCACCGGAAGCATGGCGGGGCACGTTGCCTATTCCGTATCACGTCGGACCTGGGCCGGCGAAGGTGCACCTGAAACTCGAATTCAACTGGGACATCAAGCCCGTCTACGACGTGATCGCTAAGATTCCGGGCAGCGTGGCGCCGGACGAGTGGATCATTCGCGGCAATCACCACGATGCCTGGGTGAACGGCGCCGAAGATCCCGTTTCCGGCCAGGCCGCCCTTCTGGAAGAGGCGCGCGCTTTCGGGGAGTTGCTCAAGCAGGGTTGGAAGCCGCGGCGAACCATCATTTACGCAGCGTGGGATGGCGAAGAACCAATGCTTTTGGGTTCCACGGAGTGGGCCGAGGAACATGCCGCCGAATTGCGGCAGCACGCTGCGGTTTATATCAATAGCGATGGCAATGATCGAGGACTCCTCAGCATGGGCGGATCCCACAGTCTGGAGCACTTCATCAACGGAGTCGCTCGCGACATTGAAGATCCGGAAACTGCGATGACCGTCTGGCAACGGTTGCAGTTATCGAGGATTGCCGACGCCGATTCGGCCGACGAGCGCAAGGAATTGCGGCAACGCGCTGATCTGCGTATCGACGCTCTCGGTTCGGGCACCGACTTCACCGCATTTCTGGATCACCTTGGAATTGCCACTCTCGATCTCGGCTATAGCGGAGAAGACGATCAGGGAATCTATCACTCGATCTACGACGATTTCTATTGGTACACCCATTTCTCCGACACCAATTTCGTGTACGGGAGAGCCCTGTCGCAGACCGCCGGTACCACGGTGATGCGGCTGGCAGATGCGGAGGTCTTGCCCTTTGACTTCGTCAACTTCGCCGACACCATCCAGAAATACACCAAGGACTTGCAGAAGCTTCTCGCTGACAAGCAGGAGGAAATTCGGGAACGTGATCAGGAACTGGACGAGGGCGTCTTCAAAGCGACGTTGGACCCGCGTCGTCCGACAGTCGCGCCGCCACGCGAAGAAGTGCCTCCACATCTGAACTTCGCCCCTTTGCAGAATGCGGCGGACGCCTTAACCCACAGCGCCGAACTCTATCAACAAGCCCTTCAGCACACGCAATCGGCACTCAGCCAGGAGGACGCGCAATGGCTCGATGCCCTCAATCAGCAACTTATCGACAGCGAGCGCAAGCTGACGAATGATGACGGACTGCCCCGCCGCCCCTGGTACAAACACTTGATCTACGCCCCCGGTGTTTACAGCGGCTACGGAGTGAAAACCATTCCCGGCGTGCGGGAAGGGATTGAACAGAAGAAATACGCCGAGGCGGATGAAGAGATTGCGCGAGTCGCCAAGGCGCTGCAGGATGAAACGGCGTTGATTGATGCCGCCACGCAGAAATTGGCACGCGCGGCGCACTAGAAACGACGAATCATTTGCCGGCCCCGGCGGACGGCTGCGCGGTCGCATAGTACCCGCTTTTTGTGCGCACCGTCAGCTTACCGTAGCCTTTGGCCTTGGCTTCGACGCGGACCTGCCGGAAGCCACCCTCATTCTTGGGTGTCGTCGGCTTGTATCCGATCGCATATTGATTGCGGATATCGCGGGCGATCGTGCTGCTGATCTCATCCACTTCGTCCAGCGTCTTCGGGAAAAACGCGATGCCCCCAGTGCGCTCGGCAATAATCTCCAGCGCTCGTTTCGCCCGCTTGGGATGCTCCTCTTCGCCGAGGATGCCGATGGCGTACACCTGCGGGCTGTTCTCTTCCTGCAGCTGCTTGACCGCCTGTTCAAGCGTCTCGGTGCTCTCGTTGTCCTCGCCGTCGGTCACGACGAACAGCACTTTCTTTTCCAGACGGCCGTATTGTTTCAGATGATCCGCCGAAGCCACAATGGCGTCATAGAGCGCTGTTCCTCCACGGGTATCGATCTTTTCCAGAGCTTCCTTCAGTTTGAGCAGGTTGTTGGTGAAATCCTGATCGAGGTAGTACTCGTCGTTAAAGTTCACCACAAAGACTTCGTCCTGCGGATTGCTGGAACGCACGAGATTGAGGGCGGCCTGATTGACTTTGTTCCGCTTCTCGCGCATCGATCCGGAGTTATCGATGACAATGCCCATCGCCACGGGAATATCGATGTGGTGGAACGAAATGATTTTCTGCGGCTTGTTGTCTTCGTACACGCTAAACGCATCGCGGCCGAGGTTGGTCACGATGTGGTGATGGCCGTCCACAACCGTCGCGTGCAGCATCACCTCGTCCACATCTTTGCGAAAGACGAAGACGCCCTGGTCATCGACGCTCTGGCTGTCGTTGGCTTGCGTCTGGGCACTGGAACTCGAGCTGGCGGCGGAAGAGCCGGTGGATTGCGCCGCGGCACCCTGGACGATGGAAAGAGTGGCGGACTGCCGGTCCGCCCAGATCACAACCGAGAGAAAAAGCAGAATTCTCGCAACGCTATTCCGCAGGCGCGTAATATCCCATCCTGGCATACACCCGTAGAGGCGGCAGTCCTTTCGGCGGCAACAGCTTTACTTTTATCTTACGCCATTTCCCATCACGGACGATTTTGTTGGGACGATAGCCAAGGACGTACTGGTTGCGCAGTTCAATCCCGATCTTGGTCGCCACGTCGGCCAGGTCATTCGGGTTGTCGATGGTGAACGCCCGCCCCCCAGTCAACTCCGTAATGTCGCTCAGCAGTTGCGGACCTAGCCGCTCTTCGATGGCCGACGCGTAGCGGTCGTAGATTCCGATGGCATAGATCATCACATCGGCTTCTTTCACCAGCGAACGAATTTCGTTTTCCGTGTAACGGCTGTGGTTGTCGCCGCCGTCGGAAATGATCAGCAACGCCTTCTTGGCGTATTTCGCCTGACGCATTTTCGTGATGCCCATGTAAATGGCATCGAGCAGCGCGGTCCGGCGTCGAGGCACGGCAAAAACCAGCTTGTTCTGGATCTCGTCGACAGAACTGGTGAAATCGCTGACCTCCTCCGGCTCGTCGGAAAAGGTAATCATGAAGAACTCGTCTTGCGGGTTCGCCGTTTTGAAAAACTCCATCACGGCTTCCTTGGCCCGCTCCATCTTGCTGCTCATGCTGCCGCTGGAGTCAAAAATCACGCCGAGGGAAACCGGGGCGTCCTCGCTCGAAAAGGTCCGAATCTCCTGCTGCGTATTGCCTTCGAATAGCTGGAAGTTCTCTTTATCAAGTCCCGTGACCAGCCGGTTCATCGGGTCGGTTACCGTGACCGGAACCAGAACCAGATCGACATCGACTTTCAATGGCCGAACGTGGGCTTTGAGACCATCCGTCGAGGGAACCGCGTCCGGCTTGGGAACATCTTTCGGCTTCTCGACTTCCCGTGGAACAATGTGTACGTCGTTGACGTCGGTCTGGCAGGTCGCGACTCCGCCCAAACACAGCAGCGCCGCCAGCACCAGAGCGAGCGCTCCCCACTGGCGCAGGAGATTCCCGGCGGAATCCAGACTAATCTTTCGAACTAGGGCCTCAGGGCGAGATGACCGGCGCCCACGCGGCAGGCGGGCCATAAGTACCTCGATGGGGCGGATGTTATCACAGCTTTTGTCGTCCGCCGCAGCGTTTTTGTCAAAAATCCGTGACATCTTCCGGATTCGCGGCCGCAGCTACCACGAATGGGAAACGCCCGATTGGCGGGCCTTTCCGGGACATCCTGCTAACTTGTTACAATCAAAGGTTTCCTATGGCAGAGATTCTCCCTTTTCGCGCTCTCCGCTACGATTTGCAGCGGGTAACCGCTTCGCAGGTGGTTACTCAACCTTATGACAAGGTCACACCGGCCATGCAGGAAGGCTACTACTCTGCAAGCCCGTACAACCTCATTCGCATCATTCTTGGCCGCCGCGAAGCCCAAGACAATACCGCGCACAATGTATACACGCGGGCGGCAGCTTTCGGGCGGGAGTGGCGGGCGCAGGGAATTCTGCGGCAGGACGCTTCTCCCTCTCTATACGTCTATTCGCAGACATTCTCAACTCCGGCAGGAAAGAGCTTCGAGCGGCGCGGATTCATCGCTCTGGGGCGCGTGGAAGACTATTCGGCCAAGGTGGTGTTCCGGCATGAACAGACCCTGGCCAAGCCCAAGGCCGACCGCCTCGACCTGCTTCGCGCCACCCGCGCCCACTATGAGCAACTCTTCCTGCTGTACGAGGATTCCGGTGAGATCGATGCCCGGCTCAACCCCGGTTCGGCCGTCGCCCCCACGATCGACGTTACGGATGAATACGGGGTCGCCCACCGTGTCTGGCCGATTTCCGACGCCACAATCATCGGCGAAGTTCAGAAGATGATGCGCGACAAGAGCCTTGTTATCGCCGACGGCCATCACCGCTACGAAACCGCTCTCAACTATCGCGATGAATGCCGATCCGCCGGGCAAGGCGGTTCGGACAAAACCGCTCCCCACGAATTTGTCATGATGACGTTCGTCAACCTGAATGATCCTGGGCTGCTGGTTCTTCCGACGCATCGCGTGGTTCATTCGTTGAGCGGCTTTTCGGCAGACGAGTTTCGGAACGCCAGCCGCTCGTTGTTTGAAGTCGAGGAAGTTGATCCGGCGCTGGACGGGGCACGCTCCGCGGCGATGCTCCGCGAACATGGCGCCAAGGGCGCGGCCATACTCGCGGTTTCAGCGAGCCGGGCATTCGTTCTGCATTCGCCCAAACCGGCGGGGTCGAGGCTACTGGCTGCGCTTTCTCCCAGGCAGCAATCCCTCGATGTGGTTCAATTGCACAAATGCCTGCTGGAAGGAGTCTTGCGGCTTTCGGAGGAGTCGATCCGCAACCAGCAGAATCTCTCGTATCTGCGCGACACAGGCGAGGCTCTGTCGCAAGTTCGGAAAGGCTCGGCCAATATCGCTTTCCTGATGAATCCCTGCCCGGTACAGCAGGTGCGCGACATCGCCTTTGCCGGCGAGGTCATGCCGCAGAAGTCTACGGACTTCTACCCTAAACTCCTGAGTGGACTGACCGCCTATGCGCTGGACTGACTACCGTCCGGTGGCGCGAGGGGCAATTCTCGCGGCAGGCGCGCTGATCCTGTTCTGCGTCGTGGTCTTCTCCGGCACTGCTCCGGAGAAACATCTTTCGGTCTACTCCACTGCGGCCAATTACTCGCTTCCAATTGTTCAACTTGAAGGCCGCGACTATGTCGGCCTGCTCGAACTGCTCGAACCTTTGGGCACAGTCAGCTCCAAAGCTGACGGTTCCCGCTGGCGCCTGCGCTATAACAATGTGGAAGGTGACTTTCAGACAGGCAAGACTCGAGCCCGCATCCGCGGCCATGATCTCGATCTCGAGGGCAAGTTTCTGGAAGAAAACGAACGCGGTCTTGTGCCGGTTTCCTCGCTCAGTTCCCTGCTCCCGCGTTTCCTCGGGGGACCGGTCACGTTGCACGGAGATTCCGGCCGGCTATTCATCGGAAGCATTGCAACTCACTTCACCGCTTCGCTCGCGGGCGAAAATCGCCTGGTCTTCAATTTCACGGCACCCGTGAATCCCACGATCTCCACCGTGCCCGGGATGTTGCGCATGACTTTCACTCGCGACCCGGTCGTCGCCCCGGCATCGCCGACACTCACCTTCGGCAGTAAAGCGATGCCGTCCGCGGTTTTTAACGAAATGAACGGTGCTGCGATCGTTGCCGTCCGGGCAAGCGTCCCCATCATGGCGACCTTTGGCAGCGACGGACGAACCATCACCATAGCTCCCACCTCCACCACCGCGGCCCAGAATTCGGCTCAGCCCCTGCCTGCCAATCAGCCCACGCCCGCGACGTCTACTCCGGCGTCGGCGAATCCCACGGCTTCCGTCTATCGCCGTTATTTTGCCGTTGTCGATGCCAGTCACGGTGGAGACGATCACGGGGAAACGCTGAGCAGCACTCTTCTGGAAAAGGACGTCACGCTGGCTCTCGCTCACAGCCTGAAACAGGAACTGGAAAGCCGCGGCATGACGACTCTCGTCCTGCGCGATTCGGACGCGAATCTTTCAGTCGATCAGCGCGCCGTCTTCGCGAACGCAGATCACGCGGCTATCTATATCGCCCTGCACGCATCATCCACCGGCCATGGCGTTCGCGTCTACACCGCGCTGCTTCCTTACGCCGAGGATGATCATGGTCCTTTCCGCTCCTGGAGCACGGCCCAGCACGCATGGCTTCCCATCAGCCAGACCGCAGCCGCGGCGGTTGCCGCGGAATTGCAAAGGCGCCAGATTGCAGTGCGAAACCTGCCGGCCCCTCTACGGCCGCTGAACAACCTCACCGGACCAGCCATCGCGGTCGAACTCGCTCCTCAGGGGTCGGATGTTTCGCAATTGATCGCACCCGATTACGACCAGTTAATCACCAGCGCTGTGGCGACTGCTCTCGCCTCCGTGCATGATCAGCTTGGAGCCGCGCCATGATGCAGGTTCGCGCAAATGAGAGGCCTAAGGCATGATCCCGCGGCATCTACTCATCGCCATCGCCGTGCTGCTGATCGCGGCGCTCGGCTTGACGTTTTACGCGTTGCACATGCGAAAAACGGCGCGCGCAACCTCGAACGTGCCGGCCGACACGCGCCCGCTCGCCCCTCCGGTAGCGGGCCCGATGGAGAACGTTGTTCTCTACGTTGCGCATGACGAAGACGGCAGCCTGCGAGCTGAGTCAGCGCAGATCCCGATGCCGTCCGGACGTCAGCAGCGCGCTGAAGAACTGCTACGCGCCTTGCTGACCATTTATCTCGACAAGAACTCGCCCCACGTGCTCGGTCCGGGCTCAGACGTTCGCAGCGTTTTTCTCGTCGATCCGGGCGTTGCCGTCATCGATCTGAACTCTGCTTTCGCCGACACTCATCGCTCCGGAGTCCTGGTGGAAGAGTTGACCATCGCCTCTCTGATTCACACGATTTCCACCAACACCCCCGGCGTCGTGAGGGTCAAAATTCTGGTGGATGGAGCCGAGCGGGACACGCTCGCTGGCCACGCCGACCTGTCGTCGTATTACGATGTGTCGGCCGTGAATCAGCTCGCGACGCAATTGCAGTCTCCCTGATGACTTCTTCCCCAGCCCGCTGCGAAATCGACGCTGCCTTCCGTTCCCAACGGTACGCCATGCGGTTCGCCGTGATTGGGGTCGTTGCCCTGTCCTGTTTGCGGTGTTATGCTCGGCTCGTTCAGGGCGAGGTGCGTATGAAATGCCGCTTTGCTCGTTTTCTCGTTCTTCCTTTAGCCGTCATTACTCTGCAGCCCTTTTCCCGATCAGAATCCGACAATGCCCCGCCTCCGGCAAAAATGCGGGTCGCCGTCGTGGTCACCGACGCTCACGGAAATCCTGTTCGCGATTTGAGTAGTGGCGATTTTGTATTGGAAGTTGCCGGAAAAGCGCAGCCCGTTCAGCTGGCTGCTCCGGCATCCGCACCCGAGCAGAGCCAGAAGGATGGCCATGGCCTGGTCGTGGTGGTGATCGATACCATGCATACGCGTTGGGCGGAAGAAAAGGACCTTCGCTTCGAAGCCGCGAAGTACATGGCGGAGTGCGCAAAACGCGATGTGCCCGTCTCTTTGCTCGTCCTCAGCCGCGATGGCACCCTGAACGCCGTGCACGAATACACGACGAGTTCGACCGACCTGTCGGCGGCTCTGGCGCAGGCAGATGCCCAAATGCACCATCAGGCTCCGGCGCCAGGTGTTTCCCCTGCAGTCACCGCAGAGGCCCAACGGTTTGTCGACTTCTACAAAGGTGAGGGAAAGTTCTCTTCGCCCGAAGCGATCCGGGCGTATCCGGAGATCATGCTCAGGGGGCTCGGCACGGTGGCGCATTATGTAGCCAACGTCCCTGGACGAAAGTCCCTGATCTGGATCAGCAGCACAATGCCGTTCGCCGTAGATGAGAAATCGCGCCAAATCGCCAGCCCCACCCTGCAGACGCAGGATCCCTGGGAAGCCATGTACCCGAATCTGCTGACTGCGGACCAGGTCAAGGAGTTGCAGGGTTCATGGAAAGAATCGATCGCGGCACTGCAATCCTCCGAGGTGGCGCTTTATCCCGTGCAGACCCGAGCCACGCCCAACGTGCGTACGGATCCCGAGGTTCTGCACAGCATGGCCAGCCTGGCTCACATGACGGGCGGACTCGAAGTTCATTCGGTGGGCGACGTCTTCCCGCAGTTCCGTGATCTGGCCGAAAATAACCGCTCTGCCTATCAGCTGGAACTGCCAACAGATGGCGATTGGTCGTGCAAGGCCGACTGGTGCGACATGAAGGTCACGGTCAAGCGCACCGGAGCCCATGTGCTTGCGCCTGAAGGATTCTTCCGTAATACCGGCGCTTCCGCCGCGCAACCGTCTGCCGCTGCGGCTCAGCCTGCCGAAGCTCCGCCGGCTGCTTCTGGAATTGCCTTCACTGTGAACTGGAAACCCGCCGAGGCCGCCGGAGCCAAGAAGAAAGTTGGTTTCGTCGTCGCCTTCGCGCCGTCCGCCGGCATTCCCGCAGAAGGTTCTGCGGATCTGAACGTAGAAGTGATCGTCCACGCTTTTTCAAACGGAACGGATAAGGGCGCCATCTCATTCGGCGCCAACACTCATCTGCCTCAGGACACGCTCGATCAGATCCACAACAAGGGATTCGTGCTCAACAATGCGATAGAACTCGAGCCCGGGGACTACGACGTTCGCTTCCTCGTGCACGACAAGACCACCGGACGAGTGGGCGTCCTCAACCTGCCACTGCGCGTGGCCTAGAAGAAACTCACTCGCCATCATTGCTTCAAAGCTGACCGCCAGGTTGTCAGCTCTGTGCCAGCGCGTCGATCTCTTTCCGGGTTCGCTCGAGAATCTCGCGAATCTTCGATATCTTCGCCGAGTCATGCGAGCCGCGAGTTGCAGTGCGCAACGCAGCCTTCATCACTTCCGCCGCCGGACGGAAGACCTCTGCTCCTTCCGGTCCGATCCACGGCCCCCAGTCTCCGGCCTGCTCCGCGCGTTGCCAGATTCGCTTCACCGTATCGGCTTCCCGCTGCAGTTCGGCCTTGCCCGCGTCAGTGAGCGAGTACGTTCGCTTCCCCGCCGCCGCGTCGGAGGTCACCATTCCTTCGTCTTCCAGTTGCTGCAGCGCAGGATAAATTGCTCCCGCGCTTGCCTTGTAGACCCCGCCGGACTTGCTCTCCAGCTCTTTCATCAGCTCGTAGCCGTGCTTGGGCCCGCTTTCCAGCATCGACAACAGCGCCAGCCGGATCTCTCCCGGACCGAAAAAACGGCTCCAGCGGCCTCCGCGACCCCAGGGGAAAGCACCTCCAATAAATGGCGCCCCCATGCCGCCGCGCCACCACGTTCCACATCTTCCATACATAATCAGAAACTCCTTCTTCCGTATTTCTTTGAGGTTGGCCTGCATTCTGTACGGCAACGCCGCTTCTTCGAACGGCCAGCCTCTTATCGATCTATCTGTAACTATATCTTTAGATATAGCTATTGTCAATGGCGAGAATTTCCTTTTCTCTCACTGATTTACAATCCTCCGCATGTTCTATCGTTCCGACAATCGCACGCCTGATCAACTCCGTCCGGTAACCATCACACCCGACTTCATCCGCACGGCCGAGGGTTCGGTTCTGATCGAAGTGGGCAATACGAGGGTCATCTGCACCGCTTCGATCGACGAAACCGTCCCGCAGTTTCTGCGCAACTCGGGTAAAGGCTGGATCTCCAGCGAGTACAGCATGCTGCCCCGTTCGACGCTGACCCGCACTCCGCGCGAGGTTTCGAAAGGGCGGCCGAGCGGCCGCACGCACGAAATTCAGCGCCTGATCGGTCGATCTTTGCGCGCGGTGACCGACTTGGCGCGCCTTGGCGAGCGCACTATCTGGATTGACTGTGATGTGATCCAGGCCGACGGAGGCACGCGGACCGCCTCCATCACTGGCGCCTTCGTTGCCCTCGGCCTGGCTCTCGAAAAGCTCGTGGAAGCCGGGACACTGCCCGCCGTACCGCTGAAGGACTTCGTCGCAGCGGTAAGCCTCGGAATTGTGGATGGAGAGCTTTTGCTCGACCTTTGCTACGAGGAGGACTCCCGCGCCGACGTGGATATGAATTTTGTCATGACAGCCAGCCACAAGCTGGTAGAGGTACAAGCCACGGCCGAACATCAACTCTTCGACGAGTCCCAGCTGGCAAGGCTGTTGGCCCTAGCCAAGCAGGGCATTCAACAACTAATCGCCAAACAACAGGCGGCGCTGAGCGCGCTAACGCTCAGGCGATAAGAAAACTCCCAGAACGTAAGCGCTAACGTGCCGTTTTGGTCCGGCTTCCGATGCGAAACTGATCTCAGAGAATTCCAATCGAAACCTCTGGTCGGTATCTTTACTGTTTTCCCTCTGAAAGCTACCGTGGAGGAACGATGGGCATTGCGGGTCCAGGCATCGATCCAGAGCTGGGCCGAGTGCCGCTCCCCACAATTCGCCTCGACTGCTGCAGCGCCCATCCACAAGGAAAGTCGTATTGACCAAAACCGTTGGAATGCGAATGGAGCACGCGGAATGTGGAAGAGCCAAGTCCACGCGTATCGCATTAGCGAGGACCCATGGGAGTCATTCGAATGATCGAACGCCGGCATGAACCGCGCAACCAGGCCGACCTTCCTCTTCGCGTCTGGGGAATCGACACCCGAGGAGAGCGCTTCTTGCAGGAGGTCCACGCCCGCGACATCAGCTTGAGCGGAGCGCTCCTGTCGGGACTCGACACCGATGTGAGGTCGGGCGATGTCATCGGAATCCTTTATGGGAACAGGAAAGCGCGTTTCCGCGTGGTCTGGGTGCGCTACGATGCCGGCGGCGACAAGATGCAGCTAGCCGTACACCGCATGGAAGACGACCCCTGTCCGTGGCAGGAGTTGCTCGCTGAGGAGTCGCCCCCCTCATCCGCGATCCGACATTAAGCCTGGAACGCTGGAATCAGTTCTCGTTGGAAGCCTCGACCCGCCGGCGCGAGGGCCCGGCTCTCGCGACGACCCTTACGCGATCCACACCGTTTTTGCGTTCACAAACTCGCGGATCCCTACCACTCCCAATTCTCTTCCATGACCGGAGGCTTTCACCCCGCCAAAGGGAATGCGGGCGTCGGAGGCGACCATCTTGTTGATGAAGACCATGCCGGCGTCCAGTTCGTTCACGAAGCGCTCGCGTTCTCTCTCATCGTTGGTCCAGGCGCTCGCGCCCAGCCCGAAGCGGACATCGTTTGCCAGCCGAATGGCTTCATCCTGATCTTTCACTCGAAAAATCGACGCCACTGGACCAAACAATTCTTCCCCGTACGCCGGCGACCCCTTGGGAATGTTACTGATAACCGTCGGCGCGTAGAAGTTTCCCTGGCGCTCTAGCGGATGACCGCCCGTCAGCAGCTTCGCCCCTGCTTTTACCGTTTTCTGGACATCGGCTTCCAGGTCCTTTACCGCGTCCGGGGTCGCAAGCGGCCCCAGATCGGTTTTTTCGTCGAAAGGATCTCCAATCTTCAGACTCTCCATGCGAGCAACGAACTTGCGCTCGAATTCCGCCGCGATGGACTCGGCAACGATGAAACGCTTGGCCGCGATGCAGGACTGGCCGTTGTTCTGCACGCGCGCCTGCACAGCGGTGGCCACGGCAGCATCGAGGTCGGCGCTCGGCATTACGATGAAAGGATCGCTGCCGCCCAATTCCAGAACCACCTTCTTGATTCTGCGGGCCGCTCCCACGCCCACCTGAATTCCGGCTTGCTCACTGCCGGTTAACGTAGCCGCCATGACCCTGGGATCGTTAAGAATCGCGTCGACCTGACTAGATCCGATCAGCAGCGCCTGAAAGGCGCCTTCGGGGAAACCGGCCTCCAGAAAAATACTCTCGATTGCCAGCGCGCACTGGGGAACGTTCGAGGCATGTTTGAGCAGGCCGACGTTGCCCGCCATCAGCGCTGGCGCAGCAAATCGAATGACCTGCCAAAACGGAAAATTCCATGGCATCACGGCCAGAATCGGACCGATCGGCAGATATCGAATGAAACTCTTCTTTGCGCCGGCTTCGATTACCTCATCCGCCAGAATTCGCTCGGCGTTCTCGGCGTAATAGCGGCACGCGGTGGTGCATTTCACGGCCTCGGTGACCGCGGACTTAAACGTTTTGCCCATCTCCAGCGTCATCAGATGGGCAAATTTATCTTTGTCACGCTCAAGAATGGCGGCCGCCTGCAACATTCGTTTGGCTCGAACGGCGAATGGGGTCCGACGCTCCGCATGGAACGTGGCGACCGCTCGTTGCAGCTTCTTTTCGATTTCGGCTTCCGTGAGCGCCGGAAATGTTCTAACGGTTTCGCCTGTGGCTGGATTCACTGTGGCGATTGCCATGGGGCGGTTTCCTTTCCCAAGCGGGAGCATGAGTTTCCGAATCAACTCTGGCTTCTTTCCTGACTTGGATTGAGTTTCGCCTTTGAAGAATCGAAGAGCGCCCGGCTAGCGGTAAATGCCACTATACCAGCTGCGCAGACACGACGAGGTCCCTTACCTCTTTCCGTATGGGACGGAGTGCCTTATCTGAAATGTGGTTTCCCCGTCGGCTCAACAGGCCGATGCGCTGGATGCGCCCATATGTCGCGAAGTTCGGAGTAGGCACAAACGGCGATCAGAAGGATTGCGCCGACGGCGCAGAAAATCATCAGCGTCATCAACATGATGCACCTCCAGGCCGGTCGCTGATGGCCGGTGACTGGGCCGGAGATAGCGTAGCCGCGCTCTTGCTTCTTGGCTGTGATTGCCATCACCGACAATTGGCTACCGTTTCTTTCCCAAATGCAGGCCGGGTCGCGTCTCTCTCTGCCGCATTTCGTCCGGCTCTCGCATGGCTTGGTTTACAATGATCAGTACTTCCAAGCACTTATCTTCATTCGATCATCGAGGAGGATTCTCATGAAGCTCAGCCCCGGTAAGCTTGCCGGTCTTAAGAAGGTGTCTAACCAACATGGAGTCATCGCCGCCGCGGCAATGGATCAGCGGGGATCGCTGCAGAAATCACTGGCCAAAGAAAAGGGCGGAGAGATCACCGACCAGATGATGGAAGAGTTCAAATCGCTGGTGACGGAAGTGCTCACACCTCATGCCTCGGCGATTCTGCTCGATCCAGAGTGGGGCCTTCCGGCCTCGAAGCGCCGGGCGAAGAATGCCGGCCTGCTGCTCGCCTATGAGAAGACCGGGTACGACAAGACCGGCCCGGGCCGCCTGCCCGACCTGCTTGATCTGTGGTCCGCGCGCCGTCTGAAGGAAGCGGGCGCCGATTGTGTAAAGATCCTCCTGTACTACACGCCTTACGATCCGAAAGACGTCAACGAAAAGAAGCACGCCTGGGTTGAGCGCATCGGCGACGAGTGCCGCGCCAACGACATTCCGTTTTTCCTCGAGTTTGTGGGATACGAAGAAGGCGCCGACGAGAAAGGTCTCGAATACGCCAAGAAGAAACCACACATCGTTACCGAGAGCATGCGCGAGTTTTCCAAGGATCGCTATGGCGTCGACGTGCTGAAAGTGGAAGTTCCGGTGAACATGAAATTCGTTGAAGGCGTGAAATGCTTTGCCGGGCAAAAGGCCTATACGAAGAAGGAAGCCATTGACCTGTTCCACAAGGCTGCTAACGTCGCTACCAAGCCGTTCATCTACCTCTCAGCCGGTGTCAGCAATGCAGAATTTTCGGAGACGCTTGAACTGGCAGGCGAGTCGGGCGTGAAATTCAACGGAGTCCTCTGCGGCCGCGCGACCTGGAAGGACGGCATCCCGATTTATGCCAAGCAGGGTGCCGCTGCTTTCCGTAAATGGCTGGAGACGGAAGGGGTAAAGAACATCCACAACGTCAACGACAAGTTGAAGGCGGCCACCAGTTGGTACTCAATCTACGGAGTGGAACTGGTCCACGCGTAGCAACCTGCGATCAGACTTCAGAACCTCGGGCAAGGGCGCGAAGTGAAATTCGCGCCCTTTTCCTTGTAACCAGGCAGTCCACCAACCGGGGACTAAAATACTGCCATGTCTACAGCTCTCATCACCGGCGCCTCCGGCGGCATCGGATACGAACTCGCCAAGCTCTTTGCCCGCGACCATCACAATCTCGTTCTCGTCGCGCGCAGCGGAGACAAGCTGGCGCAGGTTGCCGCAGAACTGCAACCTTCGGGAATCACGGTCAAAACGATTGCTCTCGATCTCTGCCAGCCCCTGGCGCCAAAATTCCTTTTCGATCAACTTCAAAAAGATGACATCCAGATCGATATCCTCATCAACAACGCCGGGTTTGGCGCATTTGGCGAATTCGGCTCCATGCCCGAGGAACTGATCCTTGGCCAGATCAGTCTCAACATCAGCGCCCTAACCGAATTGACACGGCTGATCCTGCCCGCCATGGTCGCTCGCCGCAACGGACGCATCATGAACGTGGCCTCTACAGCGGGCTTTCAGCCTGGTCCGCTGATGGCCGTTTATTACGCGACCAAGGCATACGTGATTTCCTTTTCCGAGGCAATCGCCAACGAATTGCGCCACTCCGGTGTCACGGTCACCTGTTTTTGCCCAGGCGCGACCCACACGGGATTCGCTCAGCGAGCCGGAAATGACCGATCCCGGCTGTTTAAGCAACTTGGGGCCATGAGCGCAGAAAAGGTTGCCCGGGACGGCTACCGCGCTCTCATAGAAGGCCGCACACTGGCCATCAGCGGACTTCACAATTGGCTCGTGGCTGAATCTACGCGTTTCGCTCCCCGCAAAGTGGTGACAGCCATCTCGCGCTGGGTTTCGGAAAGGGCCGAGTAATGCATCGACACGGACGGCTCGCGCCTGTCACGCCGCGGGTGTTGCGACTTTCATCAATAACCCGGGTCATCCCCTTTACAAACCGCTACGTTCCTTTTGCAAAGCTTTACCTTGCAGACGATATCCTTTTCTCAAGTCGGCGAGTCCAACCGCCAGAGAGCGGGTTGGATTAGCTAGAACCGCTTTGAATCGAAAGCGCCACTTTAGAGCTTTCGAGAGGAGGTGCCGAATGATGTGCCTTCGCTCCGATTCTCAGACCCTTCGCCAAACCTCAGCTCCACTCACCTGGAAAAAATTCAGAATTGTGCGAACTGCTGCTCTGGCAATGGCACTCTTCGCCGCTCTTGCCTGCCTTGCCCAAGATCAGCAAACGGCGAGCCAGCCATCAAGCGCGCAAACCAATCCATCAGCATCTGACCAAGGCCCGAACCTTACAGTCCCCGCTGGAACTCAGCTTGTGCTGGTCTTGACCCACCCACTTCAAAGCAGATCCATCCATCGCGGAGACGATATTTATGCCCAATTCACCTCACCAGTGAGCTCCGACACCCAGGTTCTGATTCCTGCCGGGACATTTGTCCAGGGAGTCGTTGATAAGCTGGAACTCAAGGGCGGACGAGGGGAACTCCGGCTGCAATCGATGTCCATTACGTTCCCTGACGGTTACGTGGCTCTGGTTCCGGGTCCGCTGACACTGGAGAGCGACGAAGGCTACGCGCTGAAGGATCCGGGAAGAGGCGGCGTTGCTGCGGCATTTCTGTTGCCGATAGCCGGGGCCGGTCTGGGAGCGGTAATCGGCCACGCCGCCGCCAATACGCAGCCGAGCACAATCACCAGCACGCTTCCGCCCGGTTGTACCGGCCCTCCGCCGGGATGTCTGACTTCGAGCCTGACGACGCCCGGCAGTGCAGCAAAGGCCACTATGATTGGAGCCGGAGTGGGAAGCGCGGTGGGAATGCTCGCGGCTGTCGCCTGGATCTTCAGCTCCCACCATTTTTTCCTGGATGTAGGATCGCCACTTGAAGCGAGGTTGCAGCAGCCTCTGTTGCTTCGCCAGAGCGAGGTCAATAGCGCCCTGCCGCACTCGGGGCAACATCCGGTAGCCCAGCAACAGGTTGCACCCCGTCCTGTGCCGCCTCCGGGGTCCGGTATTCCCCCCGACAACGGAACCTGCTATACGCCCGGAACTCCGGGTACCGCGCCTACCGTCATCCCGGGAGTGCCCGGGCCTGACGGCGTGCCCGGTCCACCGACCATCATTCCAGGGACACCGCCAACGCCCGGAACACCCTATCCTTGTCCTTAGAGCAAACCGCGGAACGAAGATGGCTCCCCGGCGCATGGTCGCTGAGGAGCCATCTTCATCAACACGGCATGTTCTAATAGGAAGGAAATTCGCCAGACCCCGGCCTAACAGCGGGGCGACTTCCGAAGAACCATGCCAACCTTGATCGCACAGCCCACACGAATTCAAGCCGCAGGCAATAAGCCCAAGCTCATTGACGAATACATTGGCCGCATCAATTCAAAGACTTCCGCGGCCAGCGTCGCCCATATGCGAAGTCCGGCTGGATGGGTCGAACCGGGGCAGACGCCCGAATTCGACGAGTTCACGGTCGTTCTTAAAGGGATGCTCCGGGTCGAACATAAGAATGGATCGGTTGATGTCAGCGCGGGACAGGCAGTCGTTGCGCGAGCCGGCGAGTGGATCCGCTACTCCACTCCGCATGCAGATGGAGCGGAGTATATCGCCGTCTGCCTGCCTGCGTTCTCAATGGAAACAGTCCACCGCGACGAGTGAGGCTCGTCCCGGCGTGCTAGCCGCCGGTCGCGTAATAGCCCGCACGGGCATCCACGCGCATGAAGTAGCTGCGCAGTTTTTTGGGCAGGCGTAACCTCACGCTGATCTTGTGCCACCTGCCGTCGTGGGGCTTGGTCGCCGGCTGGTAGGCCAGCATGTACTGGTGCCGAAGTTGGATGCCGATGGCGCGGGTTACGCCAGGCATGTCGTTGATGTTGTCGAGAGCGAAAGAGCGTCCCCCGGTCATATCGGCAATCGATTCCAGCAGTTCCGGCCCCAGCATTTCTTCTTCGGTGGAAACATAGCGGTCGTAGGTGCCGACGGCGTAGATCATGACGTCTGCCTCTTTGATCGCCGACTTCACGTCGTGCTCGGTGTAGCGGCTGTGATTATCGCCGCCATCGCTGAGGATCAGCAGCGCTCTGCGCCCATAACGCGCACTCCGCATCTCCCGCAAGGCCATGTAAATGGCGTCGAGGAGCGAAGTCTCTCCTTTGGACCGCAGCGTCAACAGCTCATTTTCAATTTCATCGGTGCTGGCCGTGAATCCTGTTGCCAGCTGGGGCCGGTTGGCGAAGGTGATCATAAAGAATTCGTCCTGCGGATTGGCTGCTTCGCAGAACTGTTTGACCGCCTCGCGGGCGCGGTCCAGTTTGTAGGACATGCTTCCGCTCGTATCCACAAGAATCCCGACCGAAATCGGTGTGTCCTCGCTCGAGAAGTGTGTGATCGTCTGCGGCTCCTTGCCTTCAAAAAGCTCGAAATTGTCCTCGTCCAGTCCCAGGATCGGACGGTTGCGATCGTCGGTAATGGAGACGGGAACCAGCACAAGGTTGACGCTCGTCCGAATCAGGCTGGCAGATCCGAACCTTCCGCCCGGCCCATAATCCGTGGTTGCTATATCAACTGTTTTGTCTCGGGGATTTACGTGAATGTCGTCGAGAGACGTTTGTGCTACCGATTCTCCGGTGGCAAGAGCAAGAAAAGACAGGGCAACTAGCGGGAGAGCGAGCGCTTGCGTCGAAGACATGACTTGCACCGTCCTGACATCAACTCCAAAGAGCAGTTCGTTGGGTGCTCTCGGTCGTGATTGTCGTTGTAGGACGAATCCGGTAGGCGGGCAAGGAAAGACATGGATCGAAGTAAACGGAAGTAACGTCAATTCGGGAAAGTCAACCGATGATGCGGCGCAGCGCTCAAGGTCTGAGTCCGGCGGAGCTGCCCACGGCCGCTACTTCCTCAGCGAATGAGGCACTATTCCCACTCAATCGTTCCCGGAGGCTTTGAAGTGATGTCGTATACGACACGATTGACGCCCTTGACCTCGTTCACGATTCTCGTGGAAACCGTCTTGAGGACCTCGGTCGGCAGAGGCACCCAATCGGCGGTCATGCCGTCTTCCGAACTCACTGCCCGGATCGCGCAGGTATAGGCGTAGGTTCTGTGATCCCCCATCACGCCGACCGACATCACGGGCAGCAGCACGGCAAACGATTGCCAGATCTTCGTATAGAGGCCAGCCTCCTTGATCTCGCTGACCACGATGTCGTCGCATTCGCGCAGCAGCGCCAGCCGCTCTGCCGTGACCTCTCCCAATACGCGGACCGCCAACCCCGGCCCGGGAAACGGCTGCCGCTGCAGAATCTCCTGCGGCATGCTGAGATCGCGCCCGATGCGCCGCACTTCGTCTTTGAACAGCTCTTTCAGCGGCTCGATCAGCTTCAGCTTCATCTTCGCCGGCAGGCCGCCGACGTTGTGGTGCGACTTGATTACCTGCGAGGGTCCGCGCACCGATCGCGATTCGATGACATCCGGATAGAGCGTGCCCTGCACCAGCCACTTGACCTTGCCTTCCGCTTTTTCAATCCGGAGGGCTTCGCGTTCGAAGACCTTAATGAATTCATTGCCGATGATCTTGCGTTTTTTCTCCGGGTCGCTCACTCCCGCGAGCTTACTGAGAAACCGGTCGCTGGCATCGACCGCGTCCAGATGCAGGTGCAGCTTGTCACGCAGTGTCTTCTGCACACTCTCGAATTCGTTCTTGCGCAGCACACCGTTATTCACGAAGACGCAGGTCAAGCGCGATTTTTTCTTTTCCTCGCGGAGCGCCCGGTCCACCAGCACGGCCGCCACCGCGGAGTCGACTCCTCCCGACAGCGCGCAAATGGCCCGTCCCGTGCCTACTTGCCCCCTGATCTGTTCGATAGTGGAATCAATAAAATGTTGCGGGGTCCAGGTCGGTTTCGCCCCACAAATCTGAAAGACGAAATTCTTCAGAATTTGCGTGCCTTGCGGGGTGTGATGCACCTCCGGATGAAACTGCACTGCGTACCATTTCTTAGCAACGTTCTGAATGCCGGCCACCGCATAATGCGTCTTGGCCATCAGTTCGAAGCCCGGAGGCAACTCCAGCGCCTCATCGCCATGCGACATCCACACCGCAAGTTTCTTCGCCAGCCCCTGGAACAAAACGGAGTCGGAGACGACGTCAATTTCTGCCGGGCCATACTCTCTCTTTTCGGCCGGGCGAACCTTGCCGCCGAGCGTGTGCACCATAAACTGCAGCCCGTAGCAGATGCCAAGCACGGGCACTTTCAGATCGAACACGTGCACATCGGCGGGGGGCGCATCCTTGTCATACACCGACCAGGGCGCGCCCGAAAGCACGATGCCGACCGGGGCATAGCTTTTGACTTCATCGAGCTTCGCGGTGCAGGGCAGAACAACGGAAAAGACGTTCTGTTCCCGGATGCGGCGCGCGATCAGCTGCGTGTACTGCGCCCCAAAATCGAGAATAACAATGGACTGTTGAGCGAACGAGGGGTTGAGCGGGGATTTAGTTTCCACGGATCAGTTTCTCAAATTCGGGGAGAACGCGTAAAGACGCATGTACCACCTTGAGGACTGATCTCCTCCGCCCCATGCCTGAGAACTGATTCCCGTCCGCGCGGCCCGCAGGAGAACTCTCCCTCCGTGTCCCGCGCACGCCTTTGACTCTCTCAGCTGAGGTTCGGGATGTCGCTGAGGATGAGCTCGTCCCGATCGATCGTCGTCTCGATGCGGAGAGCCTCCCGTGTCGGCGAGCTCGTTGGCGGAAAAACGGGCCGCTCCGGATTCCGTGGGATGTCTGGCCTTTCGGCGATGGCGACGTATCCGGCCAGCCTTGCGATGTGGAGCCAGTCGGCGCAGGCAAAATAAACTGCGGATATCACGAGGATGATCAGCACAATCGCGCGCCAGGGCAGCGCTCCAGCGAAGCCGAAAGGAAGCGAGATAATCACCGTCGCGCCTACGAATGCAATCAGGTGTGCCAGGCCCGTCCAGGTACTTACGGCAAAGACCGCGAGAGACTGTTCGCGGCTGAAGCGGATTGCGGCAGCAATCGCCGTCACCGGACCTTCGCCATCCCGCACCGCGAATATTCCCGCCAGAGACAGCAGCCAGTCCAGGCCACGCCAGGCCAGGAAAATCAGAGCAGCCAGCAGAATGAAAACGACAAAGGCCAGTTCAGGTTGCGGATCTGCATCCGGTGAAGCAAAACCGGCGACGATCAATGATCCTGCCAGCGACAGGAATGCCGCCAACGCCACAGAGGCGCGCAGAAAATTCAGGCGGAACATGGCAAGAAATCGATCGCTCGCTTGCTCGGACAACTCGCGTTGACTGTCCGGGACGTCGCCGCCCGCTGTCTTCCCGCGGAAATACTCCAACAAGCCCCGCACGATCGCGATGCGGCCGATGGAAGCGGAAACCATCCATAGCAGGGCGAGCAGGATTGCCGCCAAGGCCGCCGCCATGACTGCGCGGGTCAGACTTCCGCCGAGGATATGGATGATCGCCTGCGCCACCAGGTACGGCTGCCCCGTCCGCAGGAAGAGCCGCTCGCCGTTGGTTACCGGCAGAGTATCGAGGTATTCGATGAATCCAAACAAAACGAGCACTGCGGCGGTCGCACCGACGCTCCATCGCCATGCGATTTCTCCCACCGCCAGCGAAGGCCGGCGGAAGGCAACTCGAAAACCCTCAATCGTCGGAGAAGAAGTCGGCACAGGTTGCTCCGGACCTGCTCAGTGCACGTGATCAGCATACCGTAACTCCAGCAACCGCCGGAATTTCCGTCGGCTGAACCCTCGGGTATGTCCCCAGAGGTGGCTTCACAAATGTTTACAATTCTATCGTCCTACGATATATGCAACCGGCTCCCCGGGACCAGCATCACTTAATTGAGAGGAAAAACAGTAAGGCACACTCAGCGCTCCGAGTCGCTGCGGGGTGAGTCATTTCAATTCTTCGGGAGAGATCAAGCATGAAATCGGTGAAGTATTTTGCTTCGTTTGCGATCGTCGCGCTGGTGCTGTCAGTGAGCGCAGTGGCCGCTAAGGATACAAATTCGGGTTCGTTTACCCTGGATCGGGCTGCTGAAATCGGTTCCATTCAGCTTGCCCCGGGCCATTACAAGGTCGAGTGGAGCGGTCCCGCCAGCAATGTGAAGATTGACGTCCTTCGCCACGGCAAGACCATCGCCACTGCGGAAGGCCAGCTCAAGGATCTGTCTCACCGCTCGCCCTACGATGCCGTCACCTTGAAGACGCTGGCGAATCAGACCAAAGCGGTGGATGAGATTCAGTTCAGCAACCGTACACAGGCGCTGAAATTGGCCGACTAATCACCCCGCGACGCCGTTTCGGCGAGCCGCAGGAAGACGGGTTCAGTCTAACACTGGACCCGCTTCTTCCTTGTGTTTCTGAAAGCCGCGTTGCGCTATCGTTCGACCGGGGCCAGTTCATGGCCCCATGAATCCCCAGCCTGACAGAGCCTTCCATCCTCAGCAGTCTTCTTCTTGCTGACAGATGACGTCCCCATTCATAATGTCGCCAGAGGACTGATCCATGCTTCATCGTAAGAAAACCGAAATAGGTCTCTTTCTCGCTTCCATCCTGTTGGCGACAGCAGCATTTGCGTCGCAAGCCAGCCTGATCCCGAGTTCGCATCTCATTCAGCCAAGCGAACTGGCCAAACTGCTCCAGTCGCCCAAGGGTGAGAGGCCTCTCCTCATTCAGGTCGGCTCCCACGTGCTTTACACCGAGGCGCATATTCCGGGCTCGGAATACATCGGCCCGGCCTCCGATCCGAGTGCGCTGCAACGCCTGCGGGATCGCGTGGCCTCCCTGCCCAGGAACAGATTTATCGTGCTCTATTGCGGCTGCTGCCCCTGGAGCCATTGTCCGAATGTTGAGCCCGCCGACCGGCTTCTGCAGGAGATGGGCTTCACCCGATTTAAGGTTCTGTACATCGCCGGCAACTTCGGGGCGGACTGGGTCTATCAGGGATATCCGACTGCCAAAGGAGATTAAGCAAACTGGCGCCGATCTCGCCGCACGCTCGCCGAAGGTTCGCTGCCGGCCTTCTGGCCGTGTTCGCGGTCGCTGGGCTGTTTATTCTGCTTCATTTCCGCAGCCAGGTCCCGCGATCGCCTGACAAATCGGCAGAGCGTCCCTTGGCGCCGGGCTTTTCCCTTCCCGATCGATCGGGCGCTCGGCTTTCTCTCTCGGATTACCGAGGAAAGGTCGTGCTGCTGGATTTCTGGGCAACCTGGTGTGAGCCGTGCCGCCAGGAGATTCCGCACTTCGTCGATCTTCAGAACAAATATGGGCCGCAAGGCCTGCAAGTCCTAGGCGTCTCAATGGATGACTCGATGGCCCCCGTCCAGGACTTCTACCGCCAACTCAAAATGAACTACCCCGTGGTCCTGGGGAATGCGAAAGTCGGCGAACTATATGGCGGGATCCTGGGGCTGCCCGTCGCGTACCTGATCGGCAGGGATGGACGCATCCGTGCCAAGTACACGGGCGCCGCCGACATTTCCGCGCTCGAGACAGCGATCCAGCATCTGTTGTCGTCGAGTGAGCGGGCGGCGCTGAAGCCGCAGAACTGATTTGCCGATTCCTTCCTCAGCGCAGCTTGGGCGGCGCTTCTAGCCGCTGGTCACAATATTCACCATCTTCCCCGGGACATAAATCTTCTTCACAATCCGCTTGCCGGCGATGGCGGCCTGCACTTTCTCGTCGGCCAAGGCTTGCTCGAGCACAAATTGCTCACTCGCATCCGCCGGGACGGTCACCCGGCCGCGCAACTTCCCGTTGACCTGCACCGGAATCACAATCTCCTCTTCTTTCGCCAGCTCGGGGTCGAACTTCGGCCACGGCGTTTTTAGCAGACTCGAGGTCTCACCGAGCATTTCCCAAAGTTCATGGGCCAGATAGGGAGCGAATGGCGCAAGCAACAACGCCAGGTTTCGCTGCGCATCGCGCAGCAATGGCACAGGAATGGCCTCCTGGGCGATCGAATCCTCGGAAGCGTACAAAACGTTGACTAGCTCCATGACCGCCGAAACACAAGTATTGAAATGCCAGCGTCCCAGAAAATCGTCGCTGACGCGCTTGATGGTCTGATGCAGCTTCCGCTGGATCGCGCGCGCCGGCGCCGGCAGATCGTCAGGCACCGGTTTTCGCCAACCGGGATGATCGGGCCTCGCGTTCCGCATGACAAAGCGATAAACGCGTCCCAGGAAGCGCTGGATGCCCTCGATACCCGAATCCTGCCAGTCCAGATCGCGGTCGGGCGGCGCCGCAAACAAGCTGTACAAGCGCGCCGCATCGGCGCCGTAGCGGGCCACCATCTCATCCGGCGACACGACATTGCCCAGGCTCTTTGACATCTTCGCGCCGTCTTTGATCACCATTCCCTGGGTGAACAGCCGCTCGACCGGCTCATCATTGGTGAGCATGCCGAGGTCGCGCATGAACTTAGTCCAGAAGCGCGAATAGATCAAATGCAGGATCGCGTGTTCAACCCCGCCGATGTACTGGTCGATGCCGCGTTCGCCGAACCAGTACTGCGCCGTTTTGCTGTCGAAGGGCGCGTGGTCATTGTGGGCATCGCAGTAACGGTAGAAGTACCACGATGAATCGACGAAGGTATCCATCGTGTCGGTCTCGCGCCGCGCCGGCCCGCCACACTTCGGGCACGTCGTGTTGACAAATTCCGGCACACGCCCAAGAGGAGATCCGCCGGTCAGCGTGATCCCGACGTTATCCGGCAAAATCACCGGTAAGTCCTTTTCCGGAACTGGCACGATCCCGTCTTTTTCGCAATACAGCATGGGAATCGGCGTGCCCCAATATCGCTGACGCGAGATGCCCCAATCCTTCAGGCGATAGGTCACCGTCGCCTTGCCGAAACCCTTTTCCTCCGCATCGGCCGACATCTTCCTGATGGCATCGGCGCTGGTCAAACCGCTGTATGGACCCGAGTTAATCAGCACCCCGTCATGCGCCGTGAACGGAAGTGCCGGCTCGGCGACGGTCTCTTCGGGATCATTTGCAATCGGCAGAATGACCAGGCGGATCTCCAGTTTGTACTTTTTCGCAAACTCGTAGTCGCGCTCGTCGTGTGCCGGCACGCTCATGATTGCTCCCGTGCCGTAATCCATGACGATATAGTTTGCGATCCAGATGGGCAGCTTTTCGCCGTTGTATGGGTTGATCGCGTACCGGTGCGTGTTGACGCCGTGCTTTTCCACCAGCCCGATGTCACCGGCCTCCTTCGCTTTGCGCTGCTCGGCGATCAACTGCTGCACGGCCGCGCCCAGCGGCTGGTTATAGCGCGTGAAGTCGGCGACCAGCGGATGCTCCGGAGCGAGTTGCACTGACGTTGCCCCAAAGATCGTGTCCACGCGAGTGGTAAAGACACTGATGGTCGATCCCCCCGGGACGACCGCGCCGTCGAGTTTGAAGTCGACCAGAGTCCCGTCGCTGCGGCCGATCCAGTTGCGCTGCATAGTGCGGACTTTCTCCGGCCACCCGCCCAGCTTCTCCAGATCGCGCAATAATTCGTCGGCATACTTTGTGATGCGCAGAAACCACTGCTCCAACTCCCGCTGCTCGACGATCGTGTCTTCGTGGCGCCAGCAGCGTCCGTCGACGACCTGTTCATTTGCCAGCACGGTGCAGCACTTCGGACACCAGTTGACGCGGCTCTTTTTGCGATACGCCAGACCCTGCTCGTAGAGCTTCAAGAAGAACCACTGGTTCCAGCGGTAATACTCCGGGAAACAGGTCGTGACCTCGCGCGACCAATCGTAGGCGAAACCCAGGCGCTTCATCTGCGCCTTCATGTTGGCGATGTTGCGCAGAGTCCATTCGCGAGGCGGAGTGTTGTTCGAGATCGCCGCGTTCTCCGCAGGTAAGCCGAACGAATCCCAGCCCATGGGATGGAGCACGTTGTACCCGTTCATCCACATGTAGCGCGCCAGCGCATCACCGATCGAATAGTTGCGCACGTGCCCCATGTGCAGCGCCCCCGAAGGATAAGGCAGCATCTCCAGCACGTAATATTTCTGCCTGGAGGACTCCGCCTCAGCGGCGTAGAGCGCGGCATCCTGCTGCCAGCGCTCGGCCCACTTCGTCTCCACACGATGTGCGTCGTAGCGTTCGTCGTTCGGGCGTTCCGCGGGTGTCACGGTGGTCTTCGAATTCTCCTCCTCGGGCATAGTAGGAACCGTCAGCTACGGAATAAACCCTGATTCTACAACGGAGGACTGCTCACATTCTTAACTGCGGGCTATCCGACGGAGTTCACCAGCGTTCCGATGGGCAGAATACTGATGCGGATTTCGTCACCAGGATTCAACGTGAACGAATCTGGCGGCACGATGCCAGTCCCGGTGAGCAGATAGCATCCGCTCGGGAAACTCATCGCCCGATATAGATACTCGACCAGTTCGCCTGGACGCCGCTTCATTTCCTTCAATGTCGTCGATCCCTTGAACGCCAACCCGTTGCCCCGCCGAATCTCGATTCCGATTTCAGTCGACGACGGCAGTTCTTGCCCGGGGACGAACAGGCAAGGGCCAAGCGCGCAGCTGCGGTCATAAACCTTGGCCTGTGGCAGGTACAGCGGATTTTCGCCTTCGATATCGCGCGAACTCATGTCGTTGCCAACCGTGTAACCCGCGATCGTTCCGCCGGGAGAAAGGAACAGCGTCAGCTCCGGCTCGGGCACCGACCAGGAAGCATCGGCGCGTATCGCCACCTTCGCTCCCGGTCCGACGACCCGATGCGCCGTCGCCTTGAAAAACAATTCGGGACGTGACGCCTGATAAACACGGTCATAAAAATCGCCGCCGCCCGCGTTCTTCGATTCCTCCATGCGCGCATGTCGGCTGCGGTAATACGTCACACCGGCAGCCCAGACTTCCTGGCTGCCGATGGGCGCGAGCAATTCCTGCGCGGCCGGCGCGGCGCAAGGTTTCAAGCTGCCGATCAGGCGAAGAAGATGCGCAGACAGGTTCTCGCGCGCGACCAGATCATCCCACGCAGTGGCGCCGACGGGATAGTACTCGCCTTCATACTCGGCCACGATTCGTTCGCGGCAACGATAGAGCTTCATGGCAAAAGAGTATCAGGGTGGAGAGACTCGGCTCCAACGTTCCGGCCCTTCGTCGGCGTGAGAAATGTAGCCGGTTACGTCTCTCCGACTAGCTTTTTCAGTGCTTCCACATTTCTGCGATCGTCGCCCGGCTTGTCAATTGGTGTCTCGGCAATGAATGCCGCATGGGCCAACCGCGCATCGTTCAACAGCGCACGAAGCGGTTCTTTGCCGATGGTTCCCTTTCCAACGTGCTGATGCCGGTCCAACTTCGACCCGCGCTCCGCTTTGGCATCGTTGCAGTGCCAGACTCTCACCCGGTTCAATCCAATCGTTGCGTCGAGCTGCTGCAGGGTTTGCCTCAACCCTTCCGGCGTAACGATGTCGTATCCCGCGACGTGCATGTGGCAGGTATCGACGCACGCCGCGACCGGCACGATCCCCTGCAGTCTCTCGAGGACCTCGGCCACCTGTTCAAAACTCCCGCCCAGCGAGAACTCCGATCCAGCCGTGTTCTCGATCAGAATCGTCAACCCAGCGCGGGCCAGGTCGAGTCCCTGCGTCGCTGCGGCAATGGCCGCCGCGGTTCGCAGCAATCCCTGCTCGCGATCCTCGCCGCGAAACGATCCCGGATGCAGCACCAGATACTCGGCTTGCAGCGCCAGCGCCCGCTCGAGTTCCCCGCGAAATGCTGCCAGCGATTTCCCGAGAAACATCTCACTCGAACCGGCCAGGTTGATCAGATAATTGGCGTGAATCGCCAGCGGCTTCAGATCGTATTGCTTGCGCAGACGACTCATCTCCGCGCATTGCTCCGCTCCTAACTCATACGGGGCCCATTGCCGGGGACTCGAAGAAAAGATCTGCAGCGCGTTGCAGCCCAGCCGGTACGCTCGTTCGGCGGCGTTGTGCACGCCGCCCGCCGTCGAGGTGTGGATGCCAATGCGCCGACAAGTGTGCCAGGGCGGGCGTTTGGGCGCAGCCGATTTCAAGATGTCCCACTCCCGCACCATATCGAAAGTATAAGCAGGAAAAACGGGGCATGCTCCCCGCCATGCCTCGCACGGATTCTTCTTCCCTCGATTCCCGTTAGCGCTTCACGTACTTCGCGCTTACCTCCGAGAGCCCACGGAACTCGTCGGCCGTCAATTTCACCGAAGCCGCCGCAATGTTTTCCTGCAGGTGCTCCACCGACGAAGTTCCTGGAATCGGAATCATCACCGGCGAGCGTTGCAGCAACCACGCCAGCGCAACCTGTAGCGGCTGTGCCCGATGCGCCTTTGCCACGTTGCTTAGAGCCTCGGCGGCCGCCTTGCCCGCCCCCAGCGGGAACCACGGAATAAATCCGATCTTGTGCCGCTCGCAATAATCGACCACCGAATCCCATTCGCGGTCCGCAAAGCTGTAGCGATTCTGCACTGAAGCGATGGGAACGATCTTATTGGCACGCTCCACGTGTTCCCGCGTCACATTCGACAAGCCAACCATCCGGATCTTCCCTTGCTCGCGCAACTGCGCCAGGGTCTCCACCGAGTCGTCAAATGGAATCACCGGGTCCGGGACGTGCAACTGATACAAATCGATCCGCTCCAGTCGAAGCCGCTTCAAACTTCCTTCAACCGCGTTGCGCAGATGCTCCGGGCTGGCATCATGTGTCCACTGATTCGGACCCGGGCGGTTCCATCCGCCCTTGGTCGCGATCACAAGGTCTTTCGGATACGGCGTTAGAGCTTCGGCGATCAACTCTTCGCTGACGTTCGGGCCGTACGAATCGGCGGTATCGATGAAGTTCACGCCAAGCTCCACGGCCCGCCGCAGCACCGCCAGCGCCCGGGCTCTATCCCTGGGGGGACCCCATATGCCATCACCCGTAATCCGCATCGCGCCAAAGCCGAGGCGATAGATGGTTCGTTCGCCGAGAAGAGAAAACGTTCCGCTCTGTATTGCTGAAATTTCCTGAACCTGCGCCATGAAACCTCCTGAATCATCCGGGAAACTGCTGATTTATCAATGTTTATAAGGAATTCAAGGATGTTTGTCTTTGGCCAAAGCTAGCGTAGTAGATGTTTTCGCAAACCGGCCTGATTCACAAAACAACTTGCAGATTGCCCCACCTCGCCCTACCGGATAGACTTGATAGTTCAGCGCAGTTGCGGCCTTGCTTGCTCCTGCAGCGCGGCCCGCTCCCCGAGGAGAATTCTATGCTGGTCGTCATGAAGGCGCACGCCACCGAAGAGCAGGTGCGCGACGTCTGCCAAAAAATCGAAAAGATGGGATACCGCGCCCATCCCATGCCCGGAGCGCAGCGCACCGCGATCGGCATAACCGGAAATAAGGGCGAACTCGAACCCGGCATGCTCGATGACATGCCCGGCGTGCAAGAAGTCATTCAGGTCTCCAAGCCCTACAAACTGGTCAGCCGGGAGATTCGGGAAGATACGACGGTCATCCGTTTTCCCGGGACCGCAGCCACCATCGGCGGCCGCGGCCTCGCCATCGTGGCCGGACCTTGCGCCATCGAGAGCCGGGAGCAGGCTTTTGCCGTGGCCGAGCGCGTCTGCCGCTCTGGCGCCCAATTCTTCCGCGGCGGCGCTTACAAGCCCCGCACCTCGCCCTACTCGTTTCAGGGACTCGGCGAAAAAGCTCTTCGCATCATGACCGAAATCCGCGATCAATTCGGCATGAAGATCATCACCGAAGCCATCGACCATGAGTCGCTCGATCTGGTCGAAGAGTATGCCGATGTCATCCAGATCGGCGCCCGCAACATGCAGAATTTCTCGCTGCTCAAGCGCGCCGGACGCGCCCGCAAGCCCGTCCTGCTCAAGCGCGGCATGTCGGCCACGCTCGAAGAATTCCTGATGGCCGCCGAATACATTCTGAGCGAGGGCAATTACAACGTTGCACTGTGCGAGCGCGGTGTCCGCACATTTGCTGACCACACCCGCAACACGCTCGACCTCAGCGTGGTGCCGGCGGTCCAGCGCTTGAGCCATCTCCCGATTCTCGTCGATCCCAGCCACGGCACCGGCAAGCGCAACAAAGTCACTCCACTTTCACGCGCCTCTGTTGCCGTCGGCGCAGACGGCTTGATGGTCGAAGTGCATGCGAACCCCGACGAAGCGCTGTCGGACGGCCCGCAGTCGCTGTTCCCCGATCAGTTCGACGAACTGATGACGCAGGTTCGCCAGATCGCGGCCGTGGTCGGACGCACCGTGCCCGAGATCGGAGTCAGAGAAACCGTCGCCGCAAAGTGAGGCCGACGGCCCGTAGCCATCAGGGTTGACTGCTTGTTCGGGCTTTGCGACTGGACGGCGAACCCTCCGCTTCTGCTACTCTTTCCTGTTTACGAGATCGGTCGTGCGTAAAATGAGCTCCTCGCGGGCCATTTCGCTGTCGTTTCTTGTTCCCGCGGTTCTTCTGGCGGGCGTCTCAGTCGCTGCGCAAACCCGAACCTTGACTCCACCGCCCGGCAGCGGTGATGCCTTCGATGCCGCTCATGTGCCCATCTGCGATGCCGACCACCCCGATCCCAGAACCGAGGTCTTCGGCCATTGCAGTGCAGATCTGCCGGAATACACCCGCGTGATGCAGGCGAACGTCTATCGCACCTGGCACTCGCTCGTTCCCGCTGACGCATGGATGAAGCGAGCTTGTGCCGTTGTCGATTTCACAATTCGTCCCGATGGCGGCATCTCCGCCCTGAAAATACCCAGATCAACCGGCGATCTGCAGCTTGATCGCGCTGCCTTGGGCGGAATTGTTTCGGGCTCCCCATTTGCTTCCACCCCGGCCGGGTGTGACCGAGGCATAAATGTCCGCTTCCGGATCTACTACAATCCCGGTTCGGCTCACAGAGCCATTCCGACTGCTTCACCCGCCAACCGCGCCACTGCGCCCGATGACGAGCCAGTCACACGCGACAAAGACATTGCCCCTCCCGTCCTGGCCTATGCTCCGAACTCAGAACATGCCCCCGTCGTGCTCACGGGCTCGGATGCTACTGCCGAAGATGGTCGGACAGGCCGCGTGGTTCTAACCGCGATCGTGACCTCGAGGGGCGACGTCGTTTCCGCGAAAATTGTGCGCTCGGCGGGCAATGGTTTCGATGAAAACGCGATGGCGAGTGTGGTGATGTCGAAGTTCAAGCCCGCTACTCTCGTCGGCATCCCGGTGCGAGCCGAAGTCACCCTTCGCGTCGATTTGCAGTAGCGGTCCCTTCTTCGCTCGTCACTTCTGCTAATCTTGACTTCTCCAAAATCGGCTCGACTGTGCGCAAACTCCTCTTCATCGCTGTGCTGGCTCCCGTCCTGGGGGGACTTGGCTGGTGGTACTTTCGCGAGCGCTCCTTCCCCGACTACGGCCCCGCCTTTCGCGAATACGCCTACGTCACGAACGGCAAGAGCAACACCGTGAGCGTGATCGATCTCCGCACCTTCGCCCTGGCCAAGACCATCAAGGTCGGCAGCGAGCCGACGGGCCTCGCCGCCAGCAGCAAAAAGAACGAGATCTACGTGGTGAATACGGGATCGAGCAACGTCAGCGTGATCGACGCGGAAACCAATGCCGTCGTAGGGACGATCGGAGTCAACGGCCGGCCATATTTCATCGACGTCACTGAAGACGGCAAGCGCGCCTACGTGGCGAATTCCGGCTCCGCCAGCGTCAGCGTACTCGATCTCGAAAGGCGCGCGGTCATCGGCAATATCCGCGTTGGCGCTTCGCCCGGGCTGGCGCGCGTCTCACCTGATGGTTCGACGGTCGTGGTCTCGAATCGCGGCGACAATACAGTCTCCCTGATTGACACAAAAACTCTGCGGGTCCGCGCGACTCTCCCTGTTTGCCAGCAGCCGGAGGACATTGCCATCCTGCCCGATTCGAGCAAGGCGTTTGTCACCTGTTCGGGGTCGTCGCAGGTCGCATCCATCGCGCTACGAAAACCCGGCGGCACCGGCGAACGGAGGGACGACCGCGTCCTTGCCTTGCTCGACGTCGGCCGCACTCCCGTCAGTCTGGCGCTGAAGCCCGATGGCGGAGAACTGATCGTGTGCGACTTCGACTCCGACAGCATCTCCATCATCGAAACCGGCAATGATGAAGTCGGAAGCAGTCAGCAGATCGGCCAACATCCGTCTCATGCCGTCGTGACCATGGATAATTCTCGCCTCTACGTCTCCAATTTCGGATCGAACAGCGTCGCCGTCTACGATATCGATATGGGGCGCCGCATCGCCACCCTCACTGTGGGCAGCAAGCCGGACGCGCTCGCCCTGACTCCTGATCAGAACTACCTGCTTGTGGTCGATACCGAATCCGGCGATGTCACCGTCATTCAGAAGCGGAAGCCGCACCGGACGCTCGAAACCTCCGAATATTCCCTGCTCACGCTGATTCCCGTGGGCATGCAACCGAACGCGATCGTCATCAAATCCTTCATGGCAACTAAATCGTTGAAATAGTCGGGTGGCGATCGAGCGTTGTCCCCCTGGGGCGACGTTTTGTCGCTCCAGGCGCTCCGAGGAGCCTGCCGTTCCATCGAACGCCCGCATAGTCCGAATGCCCAACCTCGACTCGTTCTATATTGGTTAGCGGCGTGCACCTCGAGGAAAACATCCCGCTCGCTCCGCTGACTACCTTCCGCATCGGGGGTCCCGCCCGTTTCTTCGTCGATGCCACCTCGCAGGCGGAAGTCGAAGAAGCCGTCCGCTTCGCTCAGTCCCATAACGCTCCACTCTTCATCCTCGGCGGCGGCAGCAATCTCGTCATCGCTGACTCCGGTTGGCCCGGACTTGTCCTCAAAATCTCCGTCCCCGGCATCGACCAGCATCCAGGCACCAATAACGACGGCAAAATCCTCTTCACCGCCGGCGCCGGCGAGTCCTGGGATCGCTTCGTCTCCCACGCTATCGTTGCCAACTGCGCCGGTGTCGAATGTCTCAGCGGAATTCCCGGCAGCGTCGGGGGCACGCCGGTGCAAAATGTCGGGGCCTACGGGCAGGAGGTTTCCGATACCATCGAATCGGTCGAGGTCTTTGACCTGCGCGACGGCCAGATTCGCGAACTCTGTCGCGAAGCTTGCGGCTTCTCCTATCGCTCGAGCATTTTCAATTCAACCGATCGCGGGCGCTTCATCATCCTTCGCGTGGTCTACGCGCTCGCTCCCGGCGGCGAGCCGCATCTCGCCTATGCCGATCTTAAACGCCACTTCGCAGGCTGGGAATCCGCCCCCACTCTGGCCGAAACTCGCGAAGCTGTCCGCCATATTCGCGCGCTCAAAGGCATGCTCATCGTCCCCGGCGATCCCGACAGCCAAAGCGCCGGATCGTTTTTCAAGAATCCCGTGATCTCGCCCGGGCAGCATGCTGACCTCGAACGCCGCGCCGCCGCCAGAAATCTGATCCTCCCCAGCTATCCTGCGCTCGAAAAAAGCAAGAAGGCCTCGGCCGCGTGGCTCGTCGAGCACTCCGGATTCGCCCGTGGCTATGGCTTCGGCCACGCCGGCATCTCCAGCAAACACGCGCTCGCCATCGTCAATCGGGGCGGCGCCACCGCTGCCGAAGTCCTCGCCCTCAAAGACGAAATTCAACAACGTGTCCAAGAAATCTGGGGTATCCGCCTCGAGCCTGAACCAGTATTGGTGGGAATCCAATCTTAACGGCCCAGCCGGCTGGACCTGCCGATCCCTCCATGCTTTCCGCAAGGCTCAACTCGATCGCCGTTCTAACGAAAATTCCTGAACGAATAGCCACCATGGACGGTCTTCATGATTGAGGGCAGACGCGTGACAGCGGGAGAGGCGATCCTGACCGGCTTGGCGACGATCGAGCACAGGCAGAACGGTTCCGGCGATATCGACCGCAGTCAGGCCGCGATCAGCGATGCCGCGCTCGAATCTCTGGTTCGCGAGCACTCGCGGCTCGTCTACCGCATCGCCTATGCCGCGCTGCGCAGCCACGCTGACGCCGAAGACGCCACGCAAGAGACTTTTCTGCGCGTCCTTCGTCACCGCACCAAGCTGACCTCGGTCGAAGATCCAAAGACCTGGCTGGCGCGCATCGCCTGGCGCGTCGCCGTCGACCGGAGCCGGTCACGCACGCGCCAGCAGGAGATCGCTTTGGAATTCCCGGCTGGTTCGGTTCCCGAGGTTGCATCCGGAGAGATCGGTGCCGACGACGCGCTGCACGGATCGCAGATAAGCGCAATGATTGAAAAGATGATCGCGGCCTTGGCGCCGAAATTGCGCGAGCCGCTGATTCTCTCGACGGTCGAGGAGATGTCGCCGCGCGAAGTCGCCGCTACGCTGGGCATCAACGAAGCCGCGGTGCGCTCCCGTATCTTCCGCGCTCGCCAAATTTTGAAGGAGAAGCTGAGCCAGCGGTCGCTCAAGAGGTAAGACAAAGATGGCTGAATTCGACAACCCGACAAACTCCGACGACAACGACCATCTCGATCTTGAACTCGATGCCGTGCTGGCGAGATACTCCGCGGTCGAGCCGCGATCTGGAATCGAGTCCCGCATCCTTTCCCATCTGCGCTCTACGCCTGCGCCATCTGCCAGCCGCCACTGGTGGGGCTGGGGATTCGCCGGCGCCGCCGCGATCGTAATCGTCATTGCTTTTGTGTGGAGAGGAACTCGACCCTCGCATCTCGTCATTGCGAACCATCCGCCGACGGCCATCCTCCAGCCAACGCTTCACCCGACGCCGGCCCAGAAGACTCCGGATCGAGAAGCCCGCAATCCAGGAACCCAGAATGATGAAGCGCATTCCAGCTCCGGTGCCAAGGCGGAGCTCGCGGCCGCGACACGCGCTCGCGCGCGCAAGCCTTCTCTACCTCGGGCAGCGGCCGTCGCGACCTATCCCAAGCTCGATCACTTTCCTTCACCCGAACCACTCAGCCCGGAAGAGGCCGCGTTGGCTCGCTATGTTTCGCAGTTTCCCAAGGAAGCTGTGCTGATTGCCCGGACCCAGCAGGCATCCGAGCAGGAACTCGACCAGAAGAAACGGGGAGCCGGATGGGATATTCCCTTGCTCGACTCAAGTCCAGAACAAACACAGGAGAGATAAATATGAAACGAGTTGCCGTCGTGACCGCCGTCCTGTCACTCATTTTGACCGCGCGGCCCTTATATGCACAGGAGTCATCGCACACCGATGAGCCCAAGGCTTCGGCTACGGCCGCGGCGAAAGCGAAAACCCTGCAGTCCTATCGCCTTGACTTTACCTTCAGCGAAATCGAGGACGGGAAGACCTTGAACACGCGGCGCTGCTCGATGACGCTCACCGGCGGCAACTCCAACGAAATCAAAATCGGCACGAGAGTTCCAGTCGCCGTTGCTTCAAACGCGTCGACCGCATCGACTCAGTACCAGTACATGGATGTGGGTATGAGCATCTTTTCGCAGACGAGAGAACATGACGGCGAATTAGAACTCATCGTTCGCGGCGAGATCAGCAATATCGATACTCCGATCCACACCGATAGCGGCTCCACGATCACCATACTGCAAGCTCCCGTCGTGCGTCAGATCAAGATTGAGGGCTCCACGCTGCTGGTGGTCGGGAAACCGATTGTCATCGGAAGTGTGGATGACCCGAACTCCAAGAAAGAATTCCAACTGCAAGTGACCGTATCCAAGCTGTGACTTCCTGCTCGTGGGGATGTACCTGCTGGTCGGCGAAAATCGCAGGCGCCGCTCCGGTTCGTGATCCGGCTTTGTCGGCTGTGACCCCACGCGAAGGGGAGGATCAAACGATCCGGCACGAGCGGCGCCTCATCTCATTCATCGGCAAATTTTGCCGCCCGCTTGAATATTTCCGCAAACATCGCCCGCGTCAGCTTCCCCGTCTGCGTGTTCTGGTTCGACGGATGGTACGACGCCAGCAGCATCTTCCCGTCCGGCACCCGGTAGTTCGCACCATGCTTAAAGACGTAGCTTTTTCGGATAGCCAGGAGTCCGGCTCGCTTCAGGTGATTGAGATAGGCATCGAAACCGATTTTGCCGAGCGCCACCACGACTCTTAATCCCGTCAGCCCGGCAATCTCGCGGTCGAGAAACGGCGCACACGCGGCCAGTTCCTCGGGCAGCGGTTTGTTGTCCGGAGGCGCGCAACGGACCGCTGCTGTGATGTAGAGATCCTTGAGTTGCAAGCCGTCGTTGCGATCAGTGGCCGTCGGCTGATTGGCAAAACCGGTCTCGTACAGGACCGGATACATGAAATTCCCACTGGCATCCCCGGTAAACGGACGCCCGGTCCGGTTCGAGCCATGGGCGCCCGGAGCCAATCCCAAAACCAGCACGCGGGCGGCGGCATCGCCGAATCCGGGCACCGGCTTGCCCCAATAGTCCCAACTGAGATACGCCCTCCGCTTCTCACGCGCGATCTTTTCGCGGTAGACCACAAGACGCGGGCAGCGAGTACAAGCGACGACCTCGCGATTCAGCACAGTGAGCCAGCGAACGCTCATTCATATGAGTGTAACGAATCGGCGGCCACCGCAGTTTTCAACCTTATCCGCGATGCTAGACTCTAATAAGGTGCTCTTCCGACTTACGCGACGACGCTTTCTTGGCTACGGGCTGGCCACGCTCGCCGGGGCGGCCACCATCGACGGATTCTTTGTCGAGCCGGCTCATCCCGTGATCGAGCGCCGCGAGATTCAACTGGCCCGTCTTCCGAAGTCGTTCTCTGGATTCCGCATTGCGCTGATCAGCGACATTCATTTCGGCCCGTTTATGGGCCGGGCTGGAGTCGGGCGCGCGGTGCGTCTGGCGCAGACGTTCAGTCCCGACCTGCTTGTGCTCGTCGGAGATTTCGTTTCCCACCCCTTCGGACAATCGAACGGAGCGGCTGGCGCCCATCACGCCGAGCCGTGTGCCGACGTGCTCGCCACCTGGAAAGGGGTTCCCATGGCGGCCGTGCTCGGCAACCACGACTGGTGGAACGGCGCCGAGATCGTCACCGGGGCGCTGGCCGAGCGCGGAATTACGGTGCTGCGGAATCAGTCCATTGCCATCGAGCGCGGCGGCGACCGGCTCTGGATCGCCGGGGTCGACGATGTTTACGAAGGACACGCCGACTTGCCTCGCGCACTTTCGTCGGTTCCGAACTCCGAAGCCACGCTCCTTCTCGCCCACGAGCCCGACTTCGCCGACTACGCCGCCCGCTTCCCTATCGATCTTCAACTCTCCGGCCACTCCCACGGAGGCCAGGTGCGCGTTCCCGGCATCGGACCGATCGTCTTGCCTGAACTCGGCCGCAAATACAACAACGGCTGGTACCGGAGCGGTAACCTTCAGATCTATACCAACCGTGGGCTGGGAGTCATTGATCCCCCAGTGCGCTTCAACTGCCCACCCGAAGTCACTCACATCACGCTGAAGAGCAGTCTTGCAAGGACGTAGTTCGTGAAGCCAGTGCGGCCGTGGCGACAGTGTCCCCACCCTGCCGCTCCAACATCGGAAGCGACCAGGATGGGGCAACCTCAGCCTTAAGAAGCGGCTTCTTCTCACCCAAGCCAAAAACCTGCTTGGATGGGACACCGCCCTATTACTCCGCGGTGTAGGTTGTGTTCGATTTGATGTACTTTCCGGTCGCGTCCACGCCGACCACCGACAAGTGATGCGTCCCGGCAGAGAGCGTCCAGGTCGTGTTCAGCAAGTCGCCATACTCCTGGAACAACTTGTGCCCGTCGGCCCAGAATTCGATGCGCAGTGCCGGCTGGGCTGAGGCTTTGTAGGCATCCAGCACCTGGATCGACGCCGGTCCGCTGCCGCCGTTGCGCGGTCCGCAATTGTGCAGCCCTGTTCCAGAAGGATATGCGCACGGATCTTTGGCTGTGCTGGTCGTATTCAGAAAAACGGCGAGACTGGTGCCGTCGATCAAGGCAACGTCCCTCGTGCCGTCCGCGTTGAGGAAGCCGGCGGCGAACCCGCCGCGCAGCGACACGTTCGTGTTGTCGGCGAAGTGCGCCGGCGCGTTGAAACCTGAGCGCCCGCCTTTGCCGGTGTAAATGTCGAAGCCGTAGTCCGGGTTTCCGGCAGCGTCGGTGTCGGTGTAGGTCGCGACATCTTCGATTCCGTCGCTATTGAAATCGCCCACCAGAAGAGTATTCGGCAGCCCGGCGCTGGTCCGGTCATCGTTCAGGTAGACCTGGGTGAAACTTCCGCCGCCATTGCTGTATTCGACGTAAGCCTCCCCGAAGCCATTTCCGACGGCAGAAACCAGCAGGTCGGCTTTCCCGTCGAGATCGACGTCGGCGGCCGAAAGAGTGGCGTTGCCGCCAATCTGATTGGGAACCAGGTACGGAGTAATCGTCGAGTGGGCATTCATCAGCGAGTAAATCCGCGACAAGCCGGGACCGCAGCTGATGTCGGCGCACCTGTCGAGGTAAGCGAGGTCGGTCTGATGATTGCCGTTGAAGTCTCCGGAAACCAGCCCGCTTACCGTATCCGGCGGATATCCGGCGTTGGTGGAAGAGTAATAGAGCGGAACGGTGAAGGAATGCCGGATAAAGGACTGTCCAGTATTTCTGAGAATCGTCACCCTCTTGGACGCATCAGACAGGGTCGCGATGTCGGGCTTGCCATCATCGTCATAGTCGCCTACGGCGATCGAGTCGGCGAGGCCGTCGACGGCGTAGAGGCGCGGAGTTGCGAAGCCGCCCTTACCGTTTCCATAGGCTACGCCCACCTGGGCGGCGGTGCTTAGAGTGAAGGCGATGTCAAGGTTGCCGTCCTGATTGAAGTCCCCCACGGCGACAGCGGTCGCGCCCGTGGTTCCTGCGATTGTTATCGGATTGTTAAAAGTTCCTCTGCCCGTATTCATGTAGACCACGACACTCGTCTCGGAGCCGTTGTTTAAATTCGCGACTCCCACCAGGTCGGCGGCGCCGTTGCGATCGAATCCCGCAGCGACCATCTGAAAAGCATCGGTGAAGGTACCGTAGCGTTTAGGAGCTGAAAAGGTCTGAGCGAATAGCGGCGTTATGAACAGGCAAGAGATCAACCAGGCCGTACTGAGGCAGCGGAACGAAGCAAACATCGGGAACTCCTTTTGCACATGGTGCGCTTAGGATGGCAGGAAAACCCGCTGCTGTTGCCGAGTTTGATGGCTGCGAACGCGCCTGAGGATCAGGTTTCAGAGGATTCTTGAGGCGCTTCCTTTGCGTCCTCCCCACTCAAGTCGAAACCGGATTCAGTAAGCTGCCGGCGATTTCAAGGCAGGACCGCGCTTTGGGTCGCCGGCCATCTTCATCTCTATCTCTGTTTTCCTGATCATCTGACGCCACAGAGAATCCGGATCAGCGTGGAAGACAGTGTCGTGGTCCGCTGGAAAGATAAACCAGCCACCGAGCCGGACTTCGTTCCTCAATTGTTCCGGGGTCCATCCGGCATAACCAAGATAGACGTGAAAAACGGCAGGTGCGGGATGAGAGGAGACGAGTTTTTCCAATGCGCTCTTGGCAGAAATCCAGTAAACGCCGCCGAAAACGCGCTGGGCAACTTCGGGCGTTTGCGGCGAGTGGAACAAGGCAAACACCGTCGGAGTTTCGACGGGCCCGCCCAGATAAACCGGGTCAGAAAGATTCTTTGCTGTTTTGAGCTGCGCGAATACTCGCGAAATCGGAAGATCGGTGCGGCGATTGAGCATCAAGCCGATCACGCCGTCGGTATCGTAGTGGACGAGCAGAATCACCGTCTGCCCAAAAATCGGATCCGACAGCTCACGGCTCGCCACCAGCAGCCTTCCGAGACCGAGATCGCTCGGGTTCCGGGATGGAAGCAGAACAACAGCCGGCGGCGTTTCGAGCGTGGATGAATTCCGTGTCCGGGTATCGGATGGCCTGAGCTCTGAGCCTCGCGTCGCCGGCAACGCCATCACGCTCGCGAGTACGGCGAAGAAGCACAGGTTCCCTAGAGACATGGCTGCCCTCCAACCTGCCATCACGATCGACGCGATCTTCGCCCCAATCGCGATTATAGTCAGCCGGCGGAGAAGAGTTTCTCAGCAGCTGCGGCGCTAGAAACCCGATCTCCGCGGGGCACGACCGAAGCTACCAGTCTTTCATTGAGAGCCGCGGTCAGTGGGGGACTTAGGCCGCTTCATCCTGCCCGGCGACGACGGCGCCCGGCAGTCCTTCAGCAATTTTTTCGTTTCCTCGATGCGCGTCTTGCTCTTCAGCACCGCCGGCATGGTTCGGCGCATGATTCGTTCTATCCTTTACAAGGCAAGCAAGTGATCACAGTCACTGCGCGAGTCGGGCGGGTTCGGGAAAATGTAGATGTCAGCCCTTCCCATCCGGCTTCGAGATTAAAACCGGCCCGTCAGAAGCGACGGCGGGCCTTTTTGCATCTTCCCGGCGAGGACATCCATGACCAGCCAAGGCTCGGCTTCGATCGAGATGTGTACCAGTGTCAAACGGCTCGGCTTCGCGGCGCGCCAATCCATCCGGCTGTATGGCGAGGAATTCGAGTTGTTGTCTGATCCTTTCCCGGAAGCCGGCGGCATCGCGGTACAGGTCAAGGCGAAGAGGACCGCTGATGTCCGCGTCCTTCAATTGCCCGCTACGGTGGTCCAGGCGGTCCGAGGCTCGAGGACAGCGGCCTAGGCCGCCCAAGCCACCAGACTCTGCTCAGCCGGAAATATTGGCCACGGCAGCCATTCCGAATCGTCGTCCGGATCGTTCAGCAACAACCAACAACATTGACTCGCCGCACTCCGGCGCCTAGCATCTTCGTGCTCGGCGCGCGATCGAAAGAGGTACCCCATGATCCGAGAACGCGTACTCAAGGTTGTATTGGTGATAGTGGGTTTGATCTTTATGGCTGGCATTTACCCGATCGGAACGTATCTATGGCAGCCCGGGAACGAGCCGCCGGGTGACGCGATGATGCTCAGCCTGTATGTGGCTATGGGCTTTTTCCTGCTGTTGGCGGCGCGAACCCCGTCGGCGTATCGCAGCCTGATCCTATACGCCGGATGGGCTAACCTGGCTCACGCCACCGTGATGGCACTCATGGCCATCCATCCGGGCAGCGATCGCCGAGGACTGCTGATCGCCGCAGCCGGCTTCGGATTCATCGGCGCAGTTCTGGTCGCCTTGCTTCCCGCAAAACAGCCGGCGGCTCAGTGAGGGCTGCCCGTGATTTTCCCGGGGTAGTTCCGCATTTCGGCTTTGGCGGCGGGCTTGGGCGATGATGAGCGTAACCGCGATTTTTCGACAATTGACGCGGTCTCTTTCTTCAGGGAACAGCAACCAACGAAGTGACTTCCCGGCCGATAGTGAAAGGAGAGCCTTGGACGGGTGTCGGCACGCCATCAGCCCCGACAGAGTAAGACCCGATAGCGCCCCCATTTAGAAACTGGTATTCAACTCCCATCGCGAGTTCTTTGTTGCGACGTTCCGATAGGAGACGCCCCTGGCTTAACGCCCCCCTAACCGGTCAACTCAGCTTTTGAAGGTAGATGTTGCCTACGGGTGCTCCCGTCCCGATCACTTCAGCAACTGGACGATATCACTTCTACGATCACCCTTGGCGATAGAGAGCGCAGTTTCGTTCATGTTATTGTGTGCGCTGACCTCTGCACCGGCTCTCAGCAGCGCGAGAACTGTGTCCCCACTGGCATACCTCGCTGCCAGCATGAGGGCCGTATTTCCTTTGCCGTCCCTAGCATCCACATTGGCGCGTGCAGCCAGGAGTTGGCGGACGATAGCTAAACGCTGTACTTCTACCTCCTGGTTCAGACTTGGCCATTGCACTGCCAAGAGCAACGGTGTTCGACCCATTCTGTCACTCGCATTAACGTTTGCACCGGCCACGACCAAATCTCGAATCAGAGCGGGGGAGCTCTTGCCGCGCATACAAGAGTGAATTAGGGCTGTTTGTTGGTTCTGGTCTCTCGCGTTTACGTCCACCCCCATAACTAGCAACTGCTTCACAGCATCAGCATCGCCTTTATCTGCGGCCTTCATTAAGGAAGTTTCATCGGGGTCAGAGAGAACCTCTCCATCACTCCCTAGAGCTGTCGGGTATGCGACAGGAATGAACCGCGCAACTGTTATGCTGGAATACCCGTTGACCCTTTGCCATCCCGACTGTCGCAAATAGAGCGCAAGCCGAGGCCTAAGCTGCGCCGCAACCAGACTGGCCCAGACACCCCCCCCAGCGATTTGATTCGACGGCCCTTCTATTCGAAAGCTCTCGAATCCTTTTCGTGAATTCCATTCGAAATAAACATCGAACTCACGCGTGAGGCGAGGCGGAAGAAGTCGCAGCTCGGCAATACATACCCAGGCAACGATCCCCAGCGCCGCAAGGATTATGGCGGTTCGGGGACGTGACCAAGATCGCGCCTGCACATTCTGGTTGGGCAGCATTTTTCTCCTTCCTTTCTCTGTATCTTATATACCGGCGTGTGGAGGACTGGGACGGGTGGCCCAGGCCTTCGCGTTCTTTCCTTCCCGATTCGATACTGTGGGTGCCCCGCTCTTGCGCGCTTTCTGCAAGGGCGGGTACGATGCTGGCGATATCATGAGACTTCATGCCTTCCGGCTTGCATCGCACCTATGGCGCGCACTACCTGCACTTTTATCACTTGCTCCTGTTACCGGCGGTTGCCTTTTCTAAACTCTAGACACGCCCGGGATCGATTCCTCTCGCTCCTCTCGTTTGACGGTGCTCGCTCCCTGTCTTTACACTCAACTATTAACGCTGTGTGAACGCGCGGCGTTGGTCACGCTCCGAGCGCCTGCATCCAGCCCGCATGCCTCCGAAGTCGGACGAGTCCGCCGAAAGGATACGAGTGAGTCCCACAGAAACCAGCGATCCTCAGAACTCCGAGGCGAAACAGGACGGCGTCAAGCGCGAGATTTCCGTCGAAATTCCCGCCGCTGAAGTCGAGCGCGAGACCGAAACCATCGTGCAAAAATATCAGAAGATGGCGCGCCTGCCCGGCTTCCGCCGCGGCCACGTGCCCGCCTCCATCATCCGCCAGCGCTTCAAGGAAGACCTCAAGAGCGATGTGGTCGAAGCCCTGGTTCCGAAATATTTTCAGAAAGAGGCGCAGAAGCTGGGGATGATTCCCGTCTCCCAGCCGCGCGTCACCGACCTGCACGTACATGAGGGCGAACCCCTGCGCTTCAAGGCCAGCTTCGAGATCATGCCCGAGATCAAGGTCGAGGGCTACAAAGAACTGCGCGCCGAGCATCCCGAGATCGAAGTCAAAGACGAGGAAGTTGAAGAAGCGGTCGCCAACGTTCGCGAGCAGCATGCCACCTTCGCGTCCGTCGAAGGACGTTCGCTGGGCGACGGTGACTTCGCCCAGGCGTCGATGGATGGCCGTCCCAAAGATGCCGACGACAAGACCCAGCCCGTGCACATGGACGAAGTGCTGATCGAGATTGGCGGAAAGAACACGGTTCCCGAGTTCAGCGAGCATCTGCGCGGAGCCAATGCCGGCGACGAGCGCCAGTTCGAAGTCAGCTATCCGGAAGATGCCAACGACAAGCGGCTGGCCGGCAAGACCTTCGTTTATACGGTGAAGATTCACGCCATCAAGCAGAAGAATCTTCCCGAATTGAACGACGACTTTGCCAAGGAACTGGGCGAGTTCTCGAGCCTCGATCAGGTGCGCAAGCAGATTCGGGAGAACATGCTGGCCGAGCGCAGGCACAGCGCCGAGCACGCAGCAAAAGACAAACTGGTCGCCGAACTGGTCAAGCGCAATGATTTCGAAGTGCCCGAGTCGCTCATCGACCGTCAGATCGATCTTCGCCTGGAGCGCGGCTTGCGGGCTCTGGCGGCCCAGGGCATGAAGATGGAAGACATGAAAAAGATGGACCTGCCGCGGTTGCGGGCAGGCCAGCGCGATCAGGCGGTGCAGGATGTGAAGTCGTCGTTGTTACTGGATCGCATTGCCGAACTGGAAGGAATCTCTGTCGGCGAGGACGAGCTGGATCACGAGATTGACGCCCTCGCGCAGCAGACAAAACAGGGTTCGGACGCGGTCCGAGCCCGTTTGACACAGGATGGGGGCCTCGCTAGAATCCGGAACAGAATCCGCAGTGAAAAGACCCTCGACTTTCTGTATCACCAGTCCGCGTAAGGTGACGCGACGCGGACCACTTTCGATCCTCCCCATGCAAGATACGAGTCGCGTCGGGATGGAGTGTGGCAGGTGAACGTGAAGAATAAGAACCGCGATTTTGAAAGAGACGAACCGCAAATGATGCTGGTTCCGATGGTTATCGAGCAGACTGGACGCGGCGAGCGCGCCTACGACATCTATTCCCGCCTGCTGCGGGACAACATTATCTTTATTGGTACGCCGATTGACGACAACATCGCCAACCTCGTCATCGCCCAGATGTTGTTTCTGGCTCAGGAAGACCCGGAGAAGGATATCCAGCTCTACATCAACTCTCCCGGTGGCTCGATCACGGCTGGCATGGCCATTTACGACACCATGCAGTACGTGAAAAACGATGTCATGACGCTGTGCGTCGGCCAGGCGGCATCTATGGCTGCATTACTTTTGGCATCAGGGGAACCCAAAAAGAGATTGGCGCTGCCGAATTCGCGGATTCTAATACATCAGCCCTCCATGGGTGGGCTGTCGGGGCAAGCCACCGATATCGACATTCACGCCCGGGAAATCCTGCGTATGCGCGAGATTACGAACCAGTTACTCTCCAAGCACAGCGGGCAGAAACTGGACAAGGTGGAGAAAGACGTCGAGCGCGACTTCATCATGAATGCGCAGCAGGCTAAGGAATATGGAATCATCGACGATATCATCTACAAGACCGGAAAAGCTGTATGATCGCCTTCACGCCTGAACGACGGCAAGGGCGAGACGGCAAATCGCGGGTGGACTGGGGACGCGGTGCTGCCGGAAGAAGTACAACGAAGGAGTAGAGCCGAGTGAAAAACAAGTCGGGCTCCGATGAGATTTTGCGCTGTTCGTTCTGCCACAAGTCGCAGGACGCCGTCGCCAAGCTGATCTCGTCGCCCAGCGATTATCCCCGCGCTTACATTTGCGACGAGTGCGTCGCGGTCTGCAACTCCATCCTGGAAGACGACCGCACGGCGACGCCACCCTCGAGCACCCCCAACCAGCTGCCCAAGCCGCAGGAAGTCAAGACCTTCCTCGATGAATATGTCATTGGGCAGGAGCAGACGAAGAAGAAGCTGGCGGTGGCCGTCTACAACCACTACAAGCGCATCTTCATGAACCGGCAAAAGACCGGCGACGGCATCGAACTGACCAAATCGAACATTCTGCTGATCGGACCGACGGGCACGGGTAAAACGCTGCTGGCGCAGACGTTGGCGCGCATGCTGGATGTGCCGTTCGCCATTGTCGATGCCACCACCCTCACCGAGGCTGGATACGTCGGCGAAGATGTCGAGAACATCATCCTGAAGCTGCTGCAGGCTGCCGATGGGGACGTCAGCCGCACCCAGACCGGCATCATCTACATCGACGAGGTCGACAAGATCGGACGGAAAGACGAGAATCCCTCGATCACCCGCGACGTTTCCGGTGAAGGCGTGCAGCAGGCGCTGTTGAAGATCCTTGAAGGCACCGTCGCCAATGTGCCTCCTCAGGGCGGACGAAAGCATCCGCACCAGGAGTTCACGCCGGTCGACACCACCAACATTCTTTTCATCTGCGGCGGAGCCTTCGTCGGCCTCGACAAGATCATCTCCCGCCGTATCGGCAAGAAATCCCTGGGCTTCCGCAGCGCGGAAGACGCCGAAAAAGAAGATATTTCCGCCTCGCGCAAGCGTAACTACGAACTGTTGAGCGAGATTCAGCCAGAAGACCTGATCAAATTCGGGCTGATTCCAGAGTTCGTCGGACGCCTGCCCGTGGTCGGTATGCTGGAAGATCTCGACGAATTTGCCCTGATCGAGATCCTGACCCGCCCCAAAAACGCCATTGTCAAGCAGTACCAGCGTCTGTTCGAGTTTGAGAATGTGCGTCTCAAATTCTCCGACGACGCTCTGCGGGCGATTGCGCGCCAAGCCATGGCGCGCAAGGTAGGAGCCCGCGGACTGCGCATGATCTTGGAAGAACTGATGCTCGACCTCATGTTCAACCTGCCTAGCCAAAAGAAAGTAAAAGAGTTCGAAGTAACTCGCGAGATGGTAGAGAAGCGCAGCGCGTCTTTCGCCACCATCATGGAGAAGGCTGGGTAGAACTACTGGCATGGGCGGGAAGTGCCATGTCAGAACAGGCTCGGGCAGCGTACAATCAATTCTAGTGGCTTTCGGTTGGCGTCATCCCAGGAGAATCAGTGACCATCGCTAAGGAGAAGTTCGAATCCCGGAAACTTCCGATGATGCCCATTCGGGACGTCGTCATTTTTCCGTTCATGATGACCCCGTTTGTGGTGGGCCGCGAATCGAGTGTGCGCGCGCTGGAAGAGGCGCTGGCCGCCGACAAGAGGATCTTTCTTGCCACCCAGCACGACGCCTCGATCGACGAGCCGAAAGCGAATGAAATCTATCAGGTCGGCACCATCGTCAATATCGTGCAAAGCCTGAAGCTGCCCGACGGCAACATCAAGGTTCTGGTCGAAGGCATCGAGCGCGGCAAGATTCTCCAGGTTACCGATACCGAAGGCTACATGCAGGCTACGGTCCGCGTGGCGCGCTACACCACCGAGGCGAATCCGGCGCTGGAAGCGGCCATGCAGCGCGTCACCTCGCTGTTTGAGCAGTACGTGAAGCTGTGCCAGGCTCTGAATTACGAAACCATGATCTCCGCGGTCCGCATGGAGGATCCCGCCAAGCTGACCGACGTGATCGCCGCCAATCTGCAGCTTTCGATCGAAGAAAAGCAGGAACTGCTGGAAATCTTCGACCCCGGCGAGCGCCTCACCCGCATCGCTGACGTGCTCGATATCGAAATCGAAAAGCTCAACGTCGACCGCACCATCCAGTCGCGGGTCAAGCGGCAGATGGAAAAAGCGCAAAAAGAGTATTACCTCAACGAGAAGATCAAGGCCATCCAGAAGGAACTCGGCCGCGGCGAAAAAAGCGAGTTCGACGAACTCAAGAAGAAGATCGATGCCGCAGGCATGCCCAAAGAAACAAAGGACAAGGCCCTGCAGGAGCTCAAGAAGCTCGAAGCCATGCCGCCGATGTCGGCCGAGTCGACGGTTTCACGGAATTATCTCGACTGGCTGCTGGCCGTGCCCTGGAAAAAGCGCTCGAAGGAAATCCGCAACATTGCCCGCGCCGAAAAGGTTCTGAACGAAGATCACTACGGGCTGGAGAAGATCAAAGAGCGCATTCTCGAATTTCTCGCCGTGCGGCAATTGGTGAAGAATCCCAAGGGATCGATTCTGTGCTTTGTCGGACCTCCGGGCGTGGGCAAGACTTCGCTGGGGATGTCGATCGCCAAAGCCACCGGCCGCAAGTTCGTCCGCATGTCCCTGGGCGGAGTGCGCGACGAAGCCGAGATCCGCGGCCATCGCCGCACCTACATCGGCGCCCTGCCCGGCCAGATCATCCAGATGATGAAGAAGGCGGGCACGAAGAATCCTGTTTTCATGCTCGACGAAGTCGACAAGATGTCGATGGATTTCCGCGGCGACCCGTCGGCCGCTCTGCTCGAAGTACTCGATCCGGAGCAGAACTTCATGTTCATCGACCACTACCTCGACGTGGAATACGACCTCTCACAGGTGTTCTTCGTCGCCACGGCGAACGTCATGCACACCATCCCTCCTGCTCTGCAGGACCGCATGGAAGTGCTGCGCCTGCACGGCTACACCGAGCAGGAAAAGGTTGAGATCGCCAAGCAATTCCTGGTCAGGAAACAGATGCTTGCCGCCGGCCTCTCGGAAAAGAACATCAAGTTCAGCGATGACGCCATCACAGCGCTCATTCGCTCCTATACGCGGGAGGCGGGCGTCCGCAATCTCGAGCGCGAGATTGGCAACATCTGCCGGAAGGTCGCACGCAAAGTCGTTAAGGAAGGCGAAGCCTTTTCTGCGGCGATTACGGCTGACAACGTCAACGACTTCCTGGGCGTGATCAAATTCCGCGACACGCTGGCCCACGAAAAATCAGAAGTCGGCCTGGTCACCGGCCTTGCCTGGACCGAAGTTGGCGGTTCGATTCTCAGCACCGAAGCCACGGTCGTCGACGGCAAGGGCAAGCTCACTCTCACCGGCAAGCTCGGCGACGTGATGCAGGAATCGGCGCAGGCGGCCATGTCGTATGTCCGCTCGCGCGCGCACCGGCTTGGCCTGAGCCGCGACTTCTATCGCAACCTCGATCTGCACGTGCACGTACCCGAGGGCGCGATCCCGAAAGATGGACCATCTGCCGGTATCACCATCGCGACCGCAATCTCGAGCGCTTTGAGCAAGATTCCGGTTCGCCGCGACTTGGCCATGACGGGCGAGATCACGCTGCGCGGCAAGGTGCTGCCTATCGGCGGCCTCAAAGAGAAGCTGCTGGCGGCTCATCGCGCCGGACTCTTCGAAGTCATCTTGCCGAAGGACAACGAGAAGGACCTGGCTGAGGTTCCGGAGAACCTGCGCAATTGCATGAAGCTGCATTTCGTTGACACCATGGATCAGGTGCTGCAGCTTGCCCTGGAATCGCCGCTGCCCAAAGTGGAAGAAGAAGGCGTGCAGCCCATCGCCCCGCCGCTGACCACGAATACCGACGCTCCCACCGCGCATCAGTAAGGGGTTGAATCAAGGTCTACGAGTCTCGCCTTTCTTGCTGGCGCGAGCCGTTCATCTCTTGCCACCCACACTCGCAGGCTTGCATTCCGCAGGCGGAGGTTGCACACTCGGGCCAGTGCCGGGGACTGAGCTAGCATCCGGTCGCAGCATCGCGCACCTGACGCCGGCTGTGGATGATGAATGGGATTCATGACTGGTGAACCCCGGCAACAGCGGAAGAGACTTGCAGCGTCCTTGCCAATTCTTGCCTCGCCATAGCAAACTTGCTTATGAGGGTTCTGGCACGATTTCTCGCGGCGGCCACCAACGTCGCCCACTTCCCTGCTCCCGACCTTCCGGAAATCGCCTTCCTTGGCCGCTCCAACGTCGGCAAGTCCAGTGTCATCAATTCGTTGGTCGGTGCGAAACTGGCCCGTACCAGTTCCACGCCCGGACGCACCCGCAGCATCAACTTTTTTGAAATCCGGTGGCCCGGAAAGCCGCGTCCCGAGCTGATCTTCGCCGATCTCCCCGGTTACGGATACGCCAAGATCTCCCGTGACATCTCGCAGGAATGGCCGGCATTTATCGAGCCCTATTTGAACGACCGTCCCACACTCGCGCTCTCAGTCGCTCTGATCGACGCCAACATTCCTCCGCAACCCATCGACCGCCAGTTGCTTGATTTTCTACACGACACCGGACGCGAATTCCTCCTTGTGGCGACCAAAGCCGACCGCCTTTCGAACAACCAGCTTCACAATGCCTTGCGCACGTTGGGGCAGGAATATCCGACAGCGCGCCTGCTTTCCTACTCTGCCAAAACCGGGGCGGGCCGAGAGCAACTCTGGAAGCAGATCCGAGAGGCAGCGCAGTCGAAGGCTTCAGCTGGTCAGGCCACCGGTACAGCTCGGTATTAGGCGACTCTTATCTTTCAATTCCGCCTCTCCGGCTAATCTCCGAAGGCCATCCTTCCGATAGAAGAAACGAGGTTGTGAGCACTACATCTCCGGTGAACCCGGAGCGAGTTCGCTCGCGCGGAGAAACTGTTCCGCTGGGGCAGATGGAATCGGGATTCTATGCCACAGGAAACCAATGAAGGCGTTGCCTACTTACAGGCTCTGAAGCGCACGACCGATGGAGACGGCACGGCCGCTGCACCGGCGTTAGATGGAAATGCAGCGAAAGCTGCTCCCGCGGCTGTGGCCGGCGCTCGCCCGGCCGAGCAGTACCAGGGCTCGGAAAAGCGCCGCAGCCCGCGCTATAAGTGCGAGGGCAGTGTGCAGATGCGCGAAGCCGGCGCTGAAGTGCACACCTGGGCTGCATTCACCGATATCAGCATGCACGGGTGCTACGTCGAGGCACAGGCTACCTACCCGGTGGGAACCGATCTCCTGCTGAAACTGGAAGTGAACGGAATCAAAGTCGAGACCAAGGGCAACGTTCGCGTCAGCTACCCGTACCTGGGCATGGGAATCGCCTTCGTCGAAATGACCGAAGACCAGCGTTCGCGCTTGAAGGATCTGGTGGCTTCGATCCTCCGCCCGCGAGTCATTGTCGGACCCGGCATGGCCTCGACGATTCCTGCGATGGCGCCACTGGAAGGTTTGCCCGAAGTCACGAACCCGCAGGCGGCGTTACAAGCGGTCATGGAGTTCTTCCAGCACCGTCAGATGCTCATGCGCGAAGATTTCGTCCGCGTCGTGCGCACCAGCCAGTCCCCACAAAGCAAGGCATAGCGACGGCTGCTCGCCAGGGCTCACTTCCTTGCGCGGAGCTGCGCCTTCGTCCAACTCCCGACAACCCCTGATTGCGGTCCAATCCGCTATGATGAACGGACCATGGCTCTCTATTTGATCACCGGCGTTGGAGGTTTCATCGGATCCTCGATCGCCCGGGCTTTGCTGGCGCGCGGCGAACAAGTCCGCGGTGTCGACAATTTCTCTACGGGGAAGCGCGAGAATATCGCCGGGATTCTCGGCCGGATCGACTTTCGCGAAGCCGATATTCTCAATCTGGACGCGATGCGCGAGGCCTGTGCCGGCGCCGACTTCGTTCTTCACCAGGCCGCCATTCCGTCCGTGCCGAAATCCGTGCTTGACCCCCTCGGCAGCAATCAGGCAAACATCGACGGAACCGTAAACGTGCTGGTGGCCGCACGCGACGCCAAGGTTCAACGTGTAGTCTACGCCGCCTCATCAGCCGCTTACGGGGACACGCCCACGCTTCCCAAGCATGAAGCGATGCGTCCCGATCCAATTTCTCCTTATGCCGTCGGCAAACTTGCGGGCGAGCACTACATGACTTCGTTCTATCGCTGCTACGGACTCGAGACCGTGTCCTTGCGCTACTTCAACATTTTTGGACCGCGCCAGGATCCCTCATCGCCGTACTCCGGCGTTCTGGCAAAGTTCATCACTTCGATGCTGCGCGGCGAGCAGCCCACGATTCTGGGCGACGGCGAGCAGAGCCGCGACTTCACCTACATCGACAACGCCGTCGAAGCGAACCTGCTGGCTTGCCATGCGCCCGGCGAACGGTCCGCTGGGCAGGTCTTTAACGTCGCCATCGGCCGCCGCGTCTCCCTCAACGAAACGTTCAAGCTGTTACAGCCGCTCACCGGTTACTCGGGCCCGGCTGCCCACGGCCCTGAGCGCGAGGGCGACATCAAGCATTCGCTGGCCGATATCTCGAAAGCCGCATCCGGCCTGGGATACAAGCCCGTCGTTGATTTTGAAGAAGGATTGCGCCGTACCGTGGAATGGTACCGTGGCGATCGGAACTGAGTGCTCGGGAATCACTCGAAATTGACGAGTAGCCGGCGCGCCAGATCAGGTGGCTCATACCAACTCTGTCGTCCACAGATCGTGCAGGTGGACGATGCCCTGGAGCTTGCTGGCGGTATCGACCACCATCAGAGAAGTGATCTTTTTCTCCTCCATCATCGCCAGCGCGGTTGCGGCAAACTCCTGAGCCCCGATCGTCTTGGGATTGCGCGTCATCGCTTCGCCCGCGGTCAGGTCCATCACATCTTTCCCGCGTCTTTCGAGCAGCCGTCGCAGGTCGCCGTCACTGATGATGCCAACTAGTTTTTCGCCTTCAACGACTGCCGCAACCCCCAGCGTCTTCCGCGACATTTCGTAGATCACATCCGGCATCTTCGTCTGCGAAGTCACGCGCGGCAAAGCCTCGCCGGTGTGCATCAGAGATTCCACTCTTGCCAGGCGTTTCCCCAGCTTTCCGCCCGGATGCAGGTTAGCGAAATCTTCTTCGCGAAAGCCGCGCCTTTCGCTCAGGGTCACGGCCAGCGCGTCGCCGAGAGCCAGCATCGTCGTGGTCGACGCGGTTGGAGCCAATCCGAGCGAGCAAGCTTCCTGGGCGACCGAGCAGTCGAGCGCTACATCGGCGGCCGCGGCCAGCGTCGAGATGCGCCGGGCGTCGCCCTCGTCGTGTGCCGGAAGCTCACGTCCGCGCGCCGCGGCAGACTTGCCGGAACCTGCGTTTCCAATCGAACAAATGTCATCTCCCGTCATGGCGATCAGCGGCACCTGCAACCGCTTGATCGTGGCCAGCAACTGCAGAATCTCTTCCGTCTCGCCACTCGCCGAGAGAGCCAGAACGACGTCGCCCCGCACGACCATGCCTAAATCCCCGTGCAGCGCCTCCACCGGATGCAGATAGAGTGCCGGCGTACCGGTCGAACTGAGCGTGGCGGCAACCTTGCGCGCAATGATCCCGCTCTTTCCCATCCCTGTAACCACAACGCGACCGGAGCAGCAGAATATCAGGTCGACGGCGCGCTGAAAGGCGGGAGCCATGGGACCGGCCAGACGCTCCGCCAGAGCGCGGAGCGCCTCGGCCTCGATACGGACGACACTCTCACCCGTGTTTTTCATTGCAAGAGAAAATCGAAACAGGATGTTAGCACGCCGCTGCCGTCGAAGGTCGCACCACGCGACCATCGCGCCGTGGTTTGGACTCAGAAGTGATCTTCCGCGCTCGGCGCCCTTCCCAGCGCACCGAGCCCGCGCGCCTGGATCAGGCGATCCCAAGGTCCCGACTGCCAGTTATCGCGCAATCGCTCAGAATGCCGCCACGGAGGGGGCGTCAACATCAGCCTGTAGCCCGTAGCATAGACATAGGGCTCGTACATAGACCGCAGCTTCGCCAACTTCTCGCGGCCGGCTGCATCCGTCTTCAGACGAAGTCCAGCGGCCGCCAATGCTTCCCGAAGACTGTCGTATTCTTCGGCGGGAAGGCGATCGACGGAGGCGGAATCGTATCTCGCATTAACGACCTGCGCCAGATCGACGGCGGCATGCCGAGCCATGGCGAAGGTAAGCCTCGCCTGCCCGGGATGGATCCCGTCGATGCCCGTCAAGACCAGTGCGCTCACGTCGAGCATGGTCGTCAATGCGCCGAGCCAGGATTGATTGCTGTGCTGGGAGCGGAAAAACGACAGCACCGGATAGGAAATCTGGCTTTCCAGCAGTTCAGCCGCCCATCGTTCCCAGTCCCGCAGAATCTCGTCGAGCACCTTCTGGTCCATGACGTGATCTTCCGAGGTTCCGACCAGCCGGATCAGCAGCTCGGCGGCAGAAGGAGGCGATCCGGCACGCGCATCGAGCATGGAAACCTGAATCTCCCGACGGGAGAATGAGGCGTACACCACCGGGATATAGCCAATCACCACGCCAAGGAACGCGAAGCCCATGCCAGCTTCGATCACGGACAGCGCCCGGGCCGCGCCCGAAGTCGGAATGATGTCGCCGTATCCGAGAGTGAAGAACGTTTCGCCGCTGTGATAGATGATCTTTCCGAAGGTAAGCCGTTCCCCGCTCAGCTGTTCATGCCCGCCGATGCCGTATTGGATCAAGGCGAATCCCAGGATCAAGCCCGCCGCCCAGAACACTAGCAGCAAGATCAGCGACAGCGGTCCGAAGTATCCCAGGAAATTCTGCCGCCGCGAATTGGTTTTGATCAGGCGCGCAAACTTGCTCCATGGAATCCAGGTCCGCCGGTAAAACCATGCGGTCAGCCGGAAATTCCGCAGCACGCGCCGGGGCAGGACCACGGTCTCGAAGGCGTCCAGCAGGACCATCCAGAGAATCGCGATTCCGAAAATCACCGCCACGATGCTGTGGTGCGTGTTCATAGGAAAGAGAAATGTGGCTGCCGGCGTCCCAGTCCCGCACGGAAGCAAATCCTGCTTCCGGCTCAGGTCAATGTAGATGCGGTGGGAAGAGTATCAGATTCCGGCGATGTGCCATAGATTCGCGGCGAGGAGCGCACGGCAAACTGTTCGCCGCAGGTTTTTGCCTCGCCTATGGCTGCGGATTCTGCGTCTGCCCAGGGGGCGGCTGGGTTGGGGTGCCCGCCGGTTTCGCGGGTTTCTTCTTCTTCGCTGGAGCCGGTTTCTTCTGAGGCTGGGTATCGTCAATCACTATTTTTTTCGGAGGAGTCGCCGGAATCTCGGCCTCCGCCGTCTTGAGTTCCGTGCGAAGTCGCACGATCTCCGCTTCTTTGGATGAGGCCAGAGTTTCGATTCGTCCCGCGATTCCTTTGCGCGTTTCCTCGAAGCTGCTCAGATCATTGGTCAGCGCCTGAAAGTCATCTTTCGATCCGAATGCTCCCGTCGCCTCGACCACATTCCCGAGCACGTCATAGAGCGCGTCCAGGTTGCGATATAGCCGGAATGTGGGCGGAACGTCTCCCGGCGCAGCCCGCAGTTTCCCGATGATCTCCGGCAAAGCATCCTGCAGGTTGCGCTGGATCGAATCCACATTGGCCAGGATCTGCTTCTTGGTTCCATTGTCGGTCTTCCAGCGCTCGATCCGCAGCCGTGTCAGGTCGGTTTGTGCCTGCTTCGAGGTCGTTTCCAGGTTCGACAACATCGTGTTCAGTTCCGACACTGACGCGTAAGACACGGGTTCGCCCTGTGCGGATGGGCCGCCCTGGCCTGGGTTCGGCGCAGTGGCCGCCGGCGTTGGAGCTGGCTGCCCGAGCGAGGCGATCGAAAGGAGAAGAAAGACGATTCCAAGCAAGGTTGTTGGTGTGCGTTTCATTGGTTGGATGGCAGTATGCGAGCAACAGGATACTACAACGGCCCTCCGTTCCGGCATCAGCCAACCACTGTAGAGCTGCGCCCGCATCAAATCAGATGACTTCTGTTCGGATCGGGTTTAAATCATTAGGCCTTGCACCGGCCCGCAGGTACTCGTCATTTCAGGGTTTCAGGAGTCGCAATCCAGGATGATAATGAGAGCCATGAGGTCCCCGGCGGTACGAAAGCTGCCACGATTTGGCGCGATTGCATTAGCGCTCGTCTCGGGCTTGACCGCTCTCATACTGATCCCGCGCTCTCGCGCCCAGGATCTGGCGCAGCGCCTGATCCTGAAAGACGGTTCTTATCAGCTGGTCACGAAATATGAGATCAGAGGAAACCGGGTCCGCTATTACAGCGCGGAACGCGAGGACTGGGAAGAGCTTCCCAAATCGCTGGTCGACTGGCCTGCGACGGAAAAGTATGAGAAAGACCGGGCGAGCAACACCGAAGTGCCCGAGGCGGTGGAACTTGACAAAGAGGCGGAACGCGACCAACAGATGGCAGAAGCGAAATTGCCCGAAGTCGCGCCTGGCTTGCGCTTGCCGGAGAATTCCGGCGTTTTTCTCTTCGACAGTTTTCAAGGCCAGGCGCAACTCGACGAGATTCAGCAGACGGCGGGAGACGTCAATCGGAATACCAAGGCCAACATCCTTCGGGGAGCGCTGAATCCGATTGCCGGCATGAAGCAGACCATCGAACTGGAAGGCGCGCACGCCGGCGTGCAGTCTCACGTGGGAGTTCCATCCCTCTATATCAGCGCCGATTCCGGCCCCGATCAGAACCCGACGAAAACATCGGCCAGCGCTGGCTCCCCAAACACTCCTGACGTCCCGGAGCAGCCGGAGCAACCGCAGCAAGCCGAGCAGGCCGTCGTTCCCTATGACCGCTACATCCTGGTACACGCCGAAGTGAAAGGAAACAAGCGCGTCATCGGCCAGGTCAAACGCGCTGTTACCGGCAAAATCGCGGAGGAGCAGCATCCCGTTAAAACCACTATCGATCGGGTTGCAGGCGGGTGGCTGAAGCTGACGCCCACCGATCCGCTTGCTCCGGGGGAATATGCTCTGGTCGAGATGGGCCCGGAAGGAATGAATCTCTATGTCTGGGATTTCGGCGTCGATCCCAAAGCTCCGGCGAATGCCAACCCATGGAAGCCGGAAGTGCAGGACATGAAGCCTGCCGCGCCCGATGCAAAAGCTCCGCCTGCGGCAGCGCCGCCTGCCAAGCCAAATCCTTGAAAACCGGAGCCTGCGATCAGAAGTGGGCTTTACTTTAGTACGCCGCGCTGGGCGATGCCGATGTTGTCGCGGGTCGAGTTCTTCACCATGTACATCATGCCATCAGCCTGGCGGATGACGTCGTGCGCCGTGCGCGCATCATGCGGAAACGTGGCCAGTCCGATCGAAGCCCGTATATTCAGATTTAATCCTTCTTCCCGGCAAAAGCTGCTTTCACGCAGGGCATCGCGCAAGCGTTTGGCGACCACCAGTGCCTGGTCTTTCGCGGTCTGCGGCAGCAGCACGACAAACTCGTCACCGCCGTAGCGGAAAGCAAAATCGATCAGGCGCAGCTGCGCCTTGATCAGGTATCCGATCTCCTCCAGCAGCTTGCTTCCGATGAGGTGGCCATAGGTGTCGTTGACCGACTTGAAGTGATCGAGGTCAATGAACAGGATGCTGAACTCGTAGCCGAACCGCGACGAACGGTAGACCTCGGTTTCGAGCGTCTTATACAGATGCCGCGCGTTGTACAGCCCGGTACAGTCGTCGGTGATCGTCAACTCCTGGATCTTTTCGACCCAGCGGGCATTCTCGATCGCGATCGCGGCGTAATCGCACAGGGATTGCAGGAAGAACACTTCCGGATCGCTGAAGCGGGACATGTCCACATTGACTAGCTGAATTACGCCCAGCACTCTCAGCTTCGAGCGCAGCGGCATACAGATGACGGACCGGGTTTCCCACTTGGTCGATTCATCGATGCGCTTGGCAAAACGCGGATCCGCCTCCACGTCCGGCACGATCAACTGCTCGCCGTGTTTCGCTGCCCAGCCGGCGATGCCTTCACCCATCTTCAACCGCACGTCCTTCAGGGCCTCGGCCGCCTCGCCGACCGCGATGGCAAAGTAAAGCTCATCGTGCTCCTCGTCGACCATGAGCAGGGACCAGGTGTCCGGACGGAAATATTCCGCCATCTTCTCCATGATGGTCTGCAGGATGGAATCGAGGTCCAGCGAAGACGTCAGGGCTTTCGCCACGTCGTGAAAAATTCTCAGTTCCTGGCTCTGGCGAGTCAATTGAGTGCCGGCCTCAGGCATGCAGAATTCCGTTATTCCTCGCTGGTCGGATGGCAGTTCAAAAAATTATATTCATCACTTTCGTACACGGGCAATGAACGTTGGTAACCGGAACCCCTAACGCCAACCTTGCCAAATACTTCGGAGGGCAAGCATCCCTGCCCAGCTTTAGCGTAGTCTTATCTGCCATGAACACTAAGACGACCCGTTTGAGGAATTTCGCCACACTCCTCCTGCCACTGGCTCTATGCGCCTTCGTCTCGGCCCAGACGGGTGCGGCACCGGCCGCCGATCCCCACGCGGTTCCGCAGATGGATGGCGGCATTGGTCCATGCTCGGCCGATGTAACCGTCGCCGATTCTGCCGGCAAGCCTGTCTATGCCGCCAAAGTCAGCGTTCACATCGCTTACGGCTTCATGAATGCCCGCAAATTGGACCTGGAGCAAGGCACCAACATTGACGGCCGCGCGCGATTTGTCGGTCTTCCCGACCGCATCAAGCACGGACTCTATTTCCGCGCCTCCGAGGGGGCCCGCACTGGAGAAGCCTTCGACGATCCCACCAATACCTGCAAGGCCCAGTTCACCATCACAATCACCAAGCAGCCGTAGGCAGACCTGGGATCATCGAAAGCCGAGGGTCTGAAGTCCGAGGCCCGATCTTCGGTTACTTCCCGGCAGACACGGACGATTGTGGCAACCGCTCCCCGCTTGTCCTATGATGATCCCGTAATCGCAATCATGCAGGGACCACGGTCCTGATGGAGCATTGTGGGCGAGTTTGGCGATAAATTCCGTAAGGAGCGGGAGAAGAAGGGCATCTCGCTCGATGACGTCTCCAACGCCACGAAAATCGGCTCGCGGATGCTGAAGGCCATCGAAGAGGAACACTTCGACCAGCTTCCGGGAGGCGTGTTCAACAAAGGATTCATTCGCGCCTATGCCAAGCATCTTGGCCTGAACGACGAGGAGGCGATCGGGCAGTACCTCGCGTTGATGAGACAGGCGCAGATCAATGCCCAGGCGGCGTGGGAACCTCCGTCGCGGACGTCCAGTTCGGCACAGCACGAGTCGAACGCGATTTCCCCCGCCAAGAGCGCAGCGGCCAAGAATGATTCCAACCGGGCTTCTTCCAAAGCCCCGCCAGCCGCTCCGGCAGAAGAACTCCCAGACCTGCAACTGCCCCGTGCCGAGCACGTCCGCCACCGCCGCCGCGACTATATCGATCGCGGCGACCGCGGAATTCCATGGAGAATCGTGGCCGTCTCCATCCTGGTCATCGTACTGGCCATCATGCTGTGGCATCGGCATACGCACAACAAGCGGACGCTCGCCGAGGCCGGTGCGCCCGCCATCAACGCTGCCCCCAGCCTTTTCTCGGAGCAACCGGTTCCGGTTACGCGGCCCCTGGAACTTGCCAGTTCCACGACAAAGACTCAGTTGCAGGCTTCCCACGAGCCGAGCGCGAGTCATCCACTGGCCGCCGGACAGCAGTTGACGCCAAGTGCGTCTCGAACTGCTGCAACGCGAGTAAATGCCACCTCAGCTCCGAAAACCACCCCGCTGAGCCTGGTAATCCGCGCTTCCGAGAACTCCTGGATTTCCGTCACCGTAGGCGGGCAGTTGCTCAAGCAGGAGACTCTGATTGCCCCGGCCGAAACCTCGATCCTCGCCAGTGGAGATGTCACGGTGAAGGTTGGCAACGCCGCCGGCGTGAGCTTCCTGCTGAACGGGAAAGACATCCCGCCGCAGGGGACCGAGGCCGAGGTGAAGACACTGGTATTTGACAGCTCGGGTCTGAAGGAGCCTGCGGCAGACGCCGGACCCACGGTCAACTGACCTCGACCGCTTCCTCGAATTGCCGACCCGGAGTTGCCGCTGAATTCCTGATTTAGGCCATCCACTGCCAGATTCCGCTATTGAACTCATCCTACGACACTTACAGCCAATTTCGTTGCACGAACGTGGCCCCTCTGGTAGGCTTTTAGAGGACTTTTTCCGATGCGCCGCTTTGTCGCGGCCGCGTAGAACTGTGGTCGTCCTCCCAGTCATCCGAGTCCTGATTGTTCCCGCACGAGATGTGCCACAAGGAGATACACAACTTGGCAAGAAATCGCTATTTATTCACCTCTGAATCTGTGACGGAAGGCCATCCGGATAAGATCGCCGACCAGATTTCTGACGCTGTGCTAGACGCCTGTCTTTCGGAAGACTCGACCAGCCGCGTCGCCTGCGAGACCCTCACCGCGACCGGCCTGGTCGTCATCGCGGGAGAAATCACCACCAAGGCCTACGTCGACTTCCAGACGGTCGTGCGCGGCACAGTCGCCGCCATCGGCTACGACAACGCCCTCTACGGCTTCGACGCCAACACCTGCGCCGTGATCTCGAGCATCAACAAACAGTCCGGCGATATCGCCATGGGCGTCGATACCGGCGGCGCCGGCGATCAGGGCATGATGTTCGGCTATGCGGTCAACGAGAACGCCGACCTGATGCCGACTCCCATCTCGCTGGCCCACAAGCTGACGCAACGCCTTTCGCAGGTCCGCAAGAACGGAACTCTTCCCTTCCTTCGCCCCGACGGCAAATCCCAGGTCACAGTCGAGTACGATGCCAACGGAAAGGTCCTGCGGGTCGACGCCGTGGTCATCTCCACGCAGCATGCGGAGACCGTCACCAACGACGAACTGCGCTCGAGCATTTTGCGGCACGTCATTCAGGCCGTGATTCCCGCTCACCTGCTCGATGAGGACACTAAATATCACATCAATCCGACCGGACGTTTCGTCATTGGCGGCCCTATGGGCGATACCGGGCTGACCGGCCGCAAGATCATCGTCGACACCTACGGCGGCATGGGACGCCACGGCGGCGGCGCCTTCAGCGGCAAAGATCCGACCAAGGTCGACCGTTCGGCGGCGTACATGGCGCGTCACATCGCGAAAAACCTCGTGGCCGCCGGCCTCGCCCATCGCTGCGAGGTGCAACTGGCCTACGCCATCGGCGTGGCTGATCCGGTTAGCGTGCTGGTCGAAACCTTCGGCACGGAAAAGGTCGATCCGGCCATCATTCCCGACCTGGTTCGCGCTCATTTCAAGCTGACGCCGCGGAGCATTATCGAATCGCTGAACCTGCGCCGCCCGATCTACCGCAAGACGGCAGCCTATGGGCATTTCGGCCGCGACGATTCCGATTTCACCTGGGAAGCGACCGACAAAGCCGCCAAGCTGGCCAGCGATGCCGGCCTGCGCGAGCCCGTGGCGGTTCACAAGTAAGAGCTATTCGTGGCGAAGAATGAAACCGCTTGAGGCGGGGATGGAAGGCATCGAACTCTGGTTCGTGATCTTCCTTCTGCTGATTGCGGGAACTATGGCGCTGTCGAATCACTTACGGAAGCCAAAGAAGTAGACTTTAACCAGGCGAACGAGACATCAAAACGAATCAACTGAACCATCCGCGCCAAGCGCGCCACTGAGGAGAAGTATGTCAACCGCCGCAATCAACTGCGACATCAAGAACGTGGAACTGGCCGACCTGGGCAAGAAGCGCATCGAGTGGGCCAACCAGTCGATGAAAGTCCTGCAGATCATCCGCAAGGAGTTCATCAAGAACCAGCCGCTCCAGGGTATTCGCATCTCGGCCTGCCTGCACGTCACCGCCGAGACCGCCAATCTGGCCATCTGCCTGCGCGACGGCGGAGCCGAAGTTGTGCTCTGCGCCTCCAATCCGCTCTCGACCCAGGATGACGTCGCCGCATCGCTGGTGCGCGACCACAGCATCCCTGTGTTTGCCATCAAGGGCGAAGACAACGACACCTACTACAACCACATCGTCGCCGCTATCGATCACAAGCCGCACATCACGATGGACGACGGCGCCGATCTGGTCACCATCCTGCATACCAAGCGCACCGATGCGCTCGAAGGCGTCATCGGCGGCACGGAGGAGACCACGACCGGCGTCATCCGCCTGCGCGCCATGGCCAAGGAAGGCGTGCTGAAGTTCCCCATCGTCGCCGTCAACGACGCCGACACCAAGCATCTGTTCGACAACCGCTATGGCACCGGGCAGTCGACCATCGACGGGATCATCCGCGCCACGAATTTCCTGCTTGCCGGATCGAAATTCGTGGTCGCCGGCTACGGCTGGTGCGGCCGCGGACTCGCTTCCCGCGCCCGCGGCGCTGGAGCGGAAGTCCTCGTCACTGAAGTCGATCCTACCAAAGCCCTCGAAGCCGTAATGGACGGCTTCCGCGTGATGAGCATGAACGAAGCCGCCAAGCTCGGCGACATCTTCTGCACCGTGACCGGCAACAAGAGCGTCATCACCAAGGAACATTTTGCGCTGATGAAAGACGGCGCGATCGTTTCCAACTCCGGCCACTTCAACGTCGAGATCGACATTCCGGCGCTCGAAAACATGTCTTCGTCGAAGCGCACGACGCGCAACTTCGTCGACGAGTATTCGCTCAAAGACGGGCGCAAGATCAATCTGCTCGGCGAAGGCCGACTGATCAATCTGGCAGCGGCCGAAGGCCATCCCGCCAGCGTGATGGATATGTCGTTCGCCGATCAGTCTCTTTCCGTCGAGTACATGGTGAAAAACGCGAAGACCCTCGAGAAGCGCGTCTACAAAGTCCCCGACGAACTCGATAAGCGCGTCGCCCGCCTGAAGCTCGAATCCATGGGCATCAAGATCGACCGCCTCACGCCGGAGCAGGAAGAGTATCTGGCAGGCTGGAGCGAGGGAACGTAAAAACCGGGTGTCGGACTTCGGACCTCTTACTCCGGACCTCAGACTTCAGGAAATTGGGCGCCCCACGTCTCGCCGCTTTTGCGAGATGTGGGGTTTCTGGTTTTTGGGAAGCTCGGATGGGGGGAAGGCTGGCACACAGAAGCGGCCGTGGTGGGCTTGAGCCTTGCCACGGCCTTTCCTGACAAATTACCTGGGACGATGGGGGAAGACTGTGGTTAAATATACAGCGTTTCGTATACGGCGTCAATAGAATTAGAAAATATATTATGATGCCGACCACCGATCTGGAGAGCCGAGAAAGCCATGCCCCGCCACGCTGATCCTGACTTGGAAGAACGGATTCTGAAAGCCGCCCACATACTGTGGAGGCGCGGCGGCGACAAGGCCCTGACCCTGCGCGCAGTTGCCAAGGCAGCGCACACCAATACTCCGGCAGTCTATCGGCGGTTCAAGGATCGCCAAGACCTGTTGCGCGGGCTCCTGCGGCGCATTGCCTCCCGCATCCGCGAGGACTTCGAGGCCGGCGGCACGATCGAGGGCATGGCGGAGGCTTACGTCGACTCGGCGCTGCGCGAGCCGCATGAATACGAGTTGTTCTATCGTCACGCGCGCGAATTGTCGCCGCCCAAGGGACCGGGCAGGCCGCGTCCGATCCGCGAATCAAGACCCAACTTTGCTTTGGTGGAAAAGCGGCTGGCCGAGCGTCTCGGCGGCGCTCCTGAAGATCACACCAGCCTGGCGCTGGCCATCTGGGCGACGTTGCATGGCACGGCTACGCTTCTGCTTTCGAAGAGCATCCCCGCCGGGCACGAGGAAGAGTTGCGTCAGGCCTGCCGGGCGGCAATCGACGCGCTAGTCTCGACCGCCGGCACCTTTCCCGAGGCGTCCCAGCCCCCCGCTGAATAAGGCGCAGCTTTCGCCTTCTGAGAGAATTCTCATTCGCTCGTCCGCCGGCGACTGACTCTTTTGCCATTCCCGCCGATATAGGTCATAGCGAGCAGGGTATGACGAAGATTCTTCTGGTGGATGACAGCAAGTTCCTGAGACTGGCGACGGAGCGAGCTTTGGCTCGCGCCGGCTATGAGGTCTTTACGGCTAACGACGGCGAACACGCTTTGGACCTGGCACGCGAAAAGTGCCCTGATCTCATTCTTCTCGACATGATGCTGCCCAAGATGCCGGGGCCCGATGTGTTGAAGGCGCTGAAGAGGGATCCCCGAACCGCCGGGATCGCCGTCATCGTACTGACTGGACTCTCGCGCAAGAATGCCGACCGCCTTCAGCATGACGGAGCCTTTGCCTTCCTGGAAAAGTCCGTTCTCGATCTCGACAAGGGGGCAGAGGGATTGCTCGCCGCGCTGGGAGGGATCATCGAAAAGCTGCACTTGTCCTCAACGGCGAACTCGTCAGGCGCAGAAACAAGAGCCGTATCTTCCAGTGCTGTTGGAGTAACCGCCAACCGTTGAATCGGAACCCGCAGTAACCAGGTTCGTGTTACTTCCCTTCCTGCAGGCCTTCTCTTGCACACCTTCCCGCCTCAGCGCCGGCCTGACTTTCCAGGTTCCTGCCAGTTACGCTCTGAAAAGAAAGGGCTTAAATATGGGAACCAGAAACCCGCTGCTGGAGTCTATGTTAATTGAAGTCTGGGCTCCGAGTACAAGCAGGCGAGGTCGGGCTCTGGTGGTGAATTTTCAGGGCGCGATCGGGTGGAAAAACCTATAATCATCTTCTAGGCACCGACGTCATTATGGCCGGAGCAACCACCTTGAGTGATCTCGCAAGTGCGATAGGAATTCGGGCGCAGGAAGAGGCAGCGATTGTAGCGGAGCTGAAGGCCGGCTCCGAAGCCGCATATGTCTGGCTGATCGGCGAGTTTCAGCAGCCGGTCTACGGTCTGGTCTACCGGATCGTCAACGACCCGGCCGACGCGGCCGACACCACGCAAGACGTCTTCCTCAAGGTCTTCCGCGGCATGAAGCACTTTCAAGGGGAGTCGAGCCTGAAGACCTGGATCTACCGCATTGCCCTGCACGAGGCCTCGAACCGTCGGCGTTGGTGGTTCCGGCACAAGGCCCGCGAGACTTCAATCGAGCCGGTGGAGTCGGAGGGCGGCGCGTACGCCAACGAGAACGAGATGCAGATCGCGCTGGCCGACCGGGCCGATTCGCCGTTCGACAATGTGGCCCAGCACGAAGTACAGCATCGGGTGGAAGAGGAACTGCGCAAGCTGCCCGAGCCCTATCGCACGACACTCATCCTGCGGGACCTGGAAGAGATGTCATACGAAGAAATTGCCGACGTGCTGGAGATTTCCCTGGGAACGGTGAAATCCCGTCTCACGCGCGGCAGAGAAGCTTTACGCCAACGCCTAGCGCCTTATGTGCGCGAAGTTGGAGATGAACTGGGGCTGGCTGCACCGCCGGACGATAACGTTTTGCAGCCACAGGTTGCTGTAGGGGGGAGAAGGGCCGAGGTGATGCCATGATCGGCATGGATAACACGGGCACGGAAATTACAGGAATGCAGTGCCCCGAGGCGAGGCGTCTGTTTTCGCCCTACCTGGATGGAGCAGTGACGGGCGCAGAGATGCTCGCGCTGCAGGACCATTTGGCCGCATGTTCGGCCTGCAATGCCCGATACCAGTCGCTGCAGCGCACCCAGCAGTTGCTTGCGTCGGTGAAGCGGCCGAAGGTCCCGGACGACTTGGGCCTGAACCTGCGCGTGGCAATGTCGCGGGAGATTGCGCGGAGCAAGCGGCCTCCGTTTGAAGGATTGCTGGTTCGCCTGGAGAATGCGATTGCCGCTTTCATGGTCCCCGCGACTGCGGGCTTCTTGAGTGCGGTCATTATTTTCGGAATTGCCATGGTGTACTTCGTCGAGCCCGCTTCGTTGCAGGCCAAGAACGACGTGCCGCTGATCATGGTCAACACCGCGCCCGAGCTTCAGGCGAGCGCCTTTGGCCTGTCTCTGGATCCGATCAACGCGGATTCGCTGGTGATCGAGGCCTACGTCGATGCCAACGGACGGGTGCAGGACTATCGCATTCTTTCCGACAGCGGAGAGTCGAAGGAAGTGTTGCCGGAAGTGAAGCGCATGCTGATCTTCACCACGTTCCGTCCCGCGCTTTCCATGGGACGTCCGACGCCGAGCCGGGCCGTGCTGTCGTTTTCCAAGATCAGCGTGAGGGGATAGGACCGCAACGGCAGCGCTGATTTTCGCACCGTGGGCAAAGCTGTTCTTTCCCTCAGATGTTCCCCAAGTTGTGTGCTTGCGCGTAGAACTGCGTACCGCATTTACGGCAAGGCAAACAGAAAAACGGTCGGCGCGCCGTCGATCTCGCTCACCCAGAATGGCGAAGGCCGGCCCGACATGACGGCCACATACTGCTTCCCGCCTTCATCGTAGGTGACTATTCCGCCTCCGATGCCGCCGCCCGTGTTGAAGCGGTACAACACTTTCCCGGTGGGCGCATCGAGGACGAGGAAGTCGCCCGTCAGCTCTCCGGTGAAAACAACATTCCCCTTGGTCGCTGTTACCGCAGACACCATCGGCCGCTTCGATTGATACTTCCATTTCACCGCTCCCGTCGAAGCATCGATGGCGATGAGCCATCCTTGCGACTGAGGCGCGAAGTCCACCGTGCCGCCCATGTACATGCGGCCGGGAATGTGGCGCACCGACTTCGCGCTGGTAAACGTCATGCACCAGTCCACGGCGTTGACGAAGAGCAGGTTGATTTCCCGATCGAGCGCCGGACCGTTCCACTCCACACCACCGAGCGCTCCCGGACAAGCTTCCACGCTTTCGTTTGATATTGGGGCGTCAGCATTCTTGATGGTTGTCACCGGCGCGGAATACACGACTTCATGACTGCCGCGATCGACGGCTCGCAGAATTCCGTCTTTGCCCACAGTGGTCAACAGCGCAGTCTCATGGCCGTCGATCTTTGTCTGAAACAGCGGGCTCACCTGGGTCAAGTCCCAATCGTGTGAATCATTCGGCACCATTTGCCGATACCACAGCAACTTGCCGGTGTGAACGTCCAGAACGACGACCGAGTTTGTGTAGCGGTTGTCCCCCGGCCGCAGGTTCGCGGGCAAGTCCGGCGCCGGGTTAGTGACGGCAACAAACAGTTCCCCGGTCTGTGTATCGAGAGTGAATGGCGTCCACACCGACCCACCGCCGAGTTTGATCCGATCTGGATTGCCCCACGACTTCGACCCCGCCAGCGTCGCTCCCGGGACCGTCTGAAACTTCCATACTGGAGAACCGTCCCGCAGCCGGAATGCACCCACCCAGCCGGAGATCGCGTTCTCGCTGCCGGCGGGACCGATCAACACCAGATCCTCAAACAGCAGAGGCGCCATGGTGAAGGTCTCTCCCTGGGTGGAGTCTGCCGCCTTGACGGCCCACACCAGTGCCCCGGTTTCAGCGTTGAGAGCCAACAGATACCCATCGGAGGTACCGCGCACCAGATAGCCGTCCTTGATCGCGACGCCGCGATTGTTCCGCCATACCTCGCGGGCGCGCGGCGTCCATGAATAACGCCATTTCGGCCGGCAATCGGTGGCGTTCAGCGCCACCGTGCTCCGGTTCGTCGTGATGTACATGGTCCCTTGATACACAATCGGCCCGGTCTGGAAGTTCCCCTCATCCCCTACCTGGAACACGCACACGGGCCTGAGTTGGCTGGCGTTGGTTTCATTAATCTGATCGAGCGCCACGTATCGTGCGCCGCTGTAGTCGTGGGTATGATAAAGCCAGTTCCGCGTGGAATCGCGGGCTTGGTTCAGCTCCTCCTGCGTCGGCCCTCCGCCTTTCGGAACGGCGGCCGGATCGCCCGGCACTCTCAGAGGGGGCGGCGCATCGTCCGATTCTTCCGCGCTCGCGAATCGCAGCCGCGTCTGCTTCATCCGCGCCGAACCCGCCAGCAGGGGCGTAGATGCCCCGGCTTCATATCCGTTCTGCTGCAGGATGTAAGTCAGTACTGCTGTGTATTGCTCCGCTGGCATGGACCCGGGCGATCCCTTGGGCATAGTGGTACGGATAATCGAGTCCAGATCGTCGACCGTTAACTGGGAATCGCCCCAGCCCGACTTCCACGAGGCGGCAAACGCCCGGCCCGTCAGCGCGGCTGCTGCCCCGCCCTGGAGCGTTTCGCCATGACACATAGCACACTTTGCCGCATAGACGGCCTTGCCCTGCGCCACCTGCTGAGCGGTGAACAACGGCGGCTGCTTCGTCCCTTGGCCCATAGCCATTGCCAACCCCGCGGCTACAGTGATGGCTACCGCCGCTGCATACTTTCTGGACATGCGATTCGCTCCGTCAACCATTGGGATTGTTGTGCGGTTCTCCGGGGACGCCTTCCTTACGATCTCAAGGCGCTGAGAGTATAGCGGACAATTCGCGCAGGCAAAAGCAGCAAGAAAACCAGGTACTGTTACAGTTTGAAACTGTAACAGTACCGAAAACCAGCGGCCTGACGTCAGGCCACTCGACTTCGATATGATCGTGATACGTGTCATTGATCTCCGCTGCCCCTCCGGGCATGATCGAGGTTTGACGACGATTTGCCATGATGAGCCGAAGCGAATTCGGAGAGATCTTCCGCATGGCGACCGAGACGATTCGCATGAACAAGCTGCGCTCGGGGCTAACCGTGCTGGGGATTGTAATCGGAGTGGCCGTCGTGATCGGTGTCTCGTCGATCGGCCGTGGACTCGACGACAATGTCCGCGAACGCCTCTCCTCCGTCGGCGCCGACGTCATCTTCGCTTTTCACGTTGATCCCTTCACCTTCGGTCGGATGTCGGAAGAGATGCGTCTGCGGCGAGAGCTGACGATGGAGGACGCAGAAGCGCTTCGCGACCTTCCCCATGTGAAAGCGGTCTCGGCATTGCTGCGGTTGTTTCGCCCGGAGATCGGGAGCGGCACCTACGCGGTGAAATATCAGAACCGGAAGGCCAAGAATACTCTGCTCGAGGGTGATACGGCGTCGATGATCAATGTCGAGGATCTGCCGCTCGCGACCGGCAGATGGTTCAGCGAGTTCGAGGACGAACATCGTGCTCCGGTCGTGGTGCTTTGCAGCGATACCAGGGAAGAACTGTTCGGCGACCAGGACGCGTTGGGCAAAGAGGTCAATATTGAAGGCAAGGATTTTCGTGTGATCGGCACCCTTGGCCCGATCCAGTCGGTCTACAACGGGGGCAAAGATCCGATCAACAACCGCGTCATGTTCCCGCTGAGAACGTTCAAGGCGCTGCATCCGGAGCTCAAGCAGTACTGGATCGTCGCCAAGGCGACCTCGCACGACGACATGCCGAAAGCCATGGATGAAATCCGGGAAGTGCTGCGGCGGCGGCGAAAAGTGCCTTTCGACAAGCCCGACAACTTTTCCCTCTTCACGACCGAATCCATCACCGAGGTCTGGAACCAGATCACCGGTGGGCTGTTTGTGGGCATGTTTGCGATTTCCAGCGTTGCGTTGATTGTGGGCGGCGTTGGCGTAATGAACATCATGCTGGTCAGCGTGACCGAAAGAACGCGCGAAATCGGAGTGCGCAAGGCCATCGGCGCGCGCAAGCACGATATCCTTCTCCAGTTCACGCTGGAGGCGATCATGCTCACGGCGATGGGCGGCGCCATCGGCATTTTGACCGGCGCAGTTCTCGTTTGGGTGATTCCCGCGGCCTGGCCAGCCCTCCCGGCGCGCTTGTCTGCCTTCTGGATTACGTTCGGGTTCAGTTCCGCGGCTGCCGTGGGGCTGGTGTTCGGGATTTATCCAGCATGGAAGGCCGCGAATCTCGACCCCATTGAGTCACTGCGATACGAATGAACTGTCGCCCTTCGGAGTGTTTGACGGGTTAGGAGACAGAGGCCCGCGAAAGTGCGTCCCTCGTGCTTGTGGCAGAATCCCTATTACACTCATTGACGGCGCGACCGAGAGGCTGGCTGGGAGGGCCGTCCCTTTTTCGATGGGCCATATACTGAGACACGTGCCCACTCTTATGCTATTCGTGGGAAGCGGGTGTGGGGAGCGGGGACGCACTTCTGCCGGCTTCTGTCTCATAAGCCCCTCTCCGGTTTGACCCTCTAGCCGCAAGACCTTACACTGGGAATGTTTCTCCGCTACATTGCGGCCATGACGCCGTGGCCGTTGCGCCGTGGCCGTTGCCCGGCATCGCAGGGCCATCCTGCGGGAGGATTTCCTGAGTCGTTTCCGAAGTGGTGGGCTTCGAGGTTTGGTGGCAGTGGCAGTCATCGGGCTGCTGGCGCCGTTGTGTCTGGCGGACGCGAATACTCCGATTTCTCTCGACACCAGTGAGACGCTTTTCGCCGTTCTGGCGGCGATGAATACCTGCGGCTACGACGTCGACCTGAATATTTCCGACCCCCAGCGCCGCATCATCCGCGCCGAGGTGCAGAAAAATCTGGAGAGCTCCGACGATGCGCAGACCGCGATGGCGGCGCTGTGTTCCTGGTATGACCAGCATCACGGCCGGGACACGGCGCACGACCTGTCGCAATACATATCCCTGGCGCTCTATCTGCAGGGGCCGCCGCATTTTCTTCCCCGCGTCAGGGAAGTCGAACTGCCTCCGGATGCCGCTCCGCTGTCGACCTTCAGCACGCAACTGGAGCGCTTCTACGACAAGGCGCAGCTGCACTCGATCTGGGAGCGTCACCGCGCCAGCTATGCGGCGCTGATCGAGCGCTACCACATCCCGCTCGCCAAGATGGTGTTCGACACCGACATTTATCTGAAGATGCAGTCCGGCGGATACCTGGGCCGCACCTTTACCATCCTGCTCGACTATCTGGGCGATCCCAGTGAAGTCAACGCCCGCAATTACGGCTCGGAATATTACGTGGTGGTGTTTCCCTCGCCCGACCCCAGTGCAGCCGAACCGCTGAAGATGGAGCAGATTCGCCACACCTACCTGCACTACCTTCTCGACCCGTTGGCCGACAAGCATTTCAGCTCCATCAAGCGAATCGAGCCTCTGCTGGCCTCGGTCAAGCGCGCTCCGCTGGAAGACAGCTTCAAGACCGACATTTCATTGCTGGTCACCGAATGCATGGTGCGCGCGGTCGAAATCCGCACGATGGGCACGAAGCAGACCGCTGATGCGATGCGCGAACAAGCCGTCGATGACGCAGTGAAGCAGGGATACATTCTCACACGCTATTTCTACAATCAGTTGGTCGCGTTCGAGAAAGATCCGGCAGGACTGCGTGCCGCCTATGGCGACATGCTGGACGGAATCGATCTGAAGAAGGAAGAGAAAGCCGCGGCCGAGGTGGAATTCGCCGACGTGACGTCTCCTGAGTTGGTGCAGTTGTCGCGGCTCGAGGACCGGCGGATTCTGGCCACCGCCGAAGAACGGCTCACGGCGGGCGATGCCAAAGGCGCTCAGGAACTGGCGCAGCAGGCTCTCGACCGCAAGATCGGAGATCAGGGGCGCGCGCTGTTTATCCTGGCGCAAGTGGCCGTGGCCAGCAGGAACCGGGACGGGGCGGAAGAAAACTTCCAGAAGGCGATTCAGGCGACGAAAGATCCCAAGGTCGTAGGCTGGTCGCACGTTTATCTGGGCCGGATTCTCGACATGAAGGAAGATCGCGAGGCCGCGATGAATGAATATCGCGCGGCGCTTACGGCGGGAGCCGAATTGCCTGAGGTGAAGGCGGCAGCCGAACAGGGCTTGCAGCGGCCTTATGAGCCCCCGACCAAGCCCCAGTAGAGCCCCGTCACGGGCAAGGCACGGGACCAACCAGCGCCGGGGCTGCTGCGATAGAATGCACGGTTACAGAATTTGGCGTCGGTAGGAATCCAGGAAACTGGAGACGAGGAGAACGCATGAAGCGAGCAGCGATCACGATCGCAGTGCTGGCGATGTGTGCCGGCAGTTGGGCGCAGGGAAACGATAAGCCTGCGACGCAGACCCCTGCGGCGGGACAGACAGGGCAAGCAGCCACCACCCCCCCGGGTAAGCGTCCGCCCCAGGCCAAAACACAGGCGGAGTTCCAGGCCTACAAAGATGCGATCGCGCTTCCCGATGGCGCCGCCGCCGAAAAAGCCGCCGACGATTTCGCCGCGAAGTATCCAGACAGCGAACTTCGGGTGGTTCTTTACAAGTCGGCGATGCGCAAGTATCAGCAGGTCAACAACGGCGAAAAGATGCTGGAAATGGCGCGCAAGGCCCTGACTTACGATGCGGACGATCCGGAAGCGCTTCTCGGCGTCTCGCAGGCTCTGCTCGAAGGCACCCACGACGCCGATCTCGACCGTGATCAGAAGTTAGCTGAGTGCAAGAAGGATGCCGAGCATGCTCTGGGCACGATCGATACCGACATCCCCACCACCGGATACCCGCCGGAACAATTGGAGGCCTTTAAAGGCTACACCCGGTCCGAGGCTTATATCATCCTGGGCACGCTGGCGTTCAACGCCAAGAGCTGGCCAGATGCCGAGACGAATCTGCGCAAGTCGATTGAAGTCTTTCCCCAGCAGCCGGATCCCATCGCGGTCTTTCGCCTCGCCGTGGCTCTCGACATGCAGAACAAGATCCCCGAAGCGATGAAGTATGACGATCAGGCGGTTGATCTCACGAAGGACCATCCGGATTCGGGCGTCGGCAAGGCCGCGCGTGACGAGAAAGACAGGCTGGTGAAACTCAATGGAGGCACGGCCCCGGGGCAGACTCCGACTCCTCCGAAGAATTAGAGCACGGGCCGCCGTCCGGAAGTGGTCCTGTGCCGGCTCCGCGCACCAGGGGCATCGCGGAAATCTGTTGCCCCTCCCACGGTTTTATATGAAGGAACGGGAAATCTCAGCGCTGGAGGCCGCGCTCGGCTATCACTTCCGCCACCGCCCGGTCATTGAGCAAGCCGTCACCCATAGCTCGCAGGCCCGCGAACTGGAAGCGCAGCGGGCCGGTGACAAGTACAAGGTCAACGACAACGAGCAGCTGGAGTTTCTGGGAGATGCCGTCCTGTCTCTGGTGACCAGCGAAGAGCTGTTTCATCGTTTTCCACACTTCCGCGAAGGAGAACTTTCGAAGCTGCGGGCGCACCTGGTGAGCGAAAAGCATCTGATTCGGGTAGCCCAGCAACTGGAACTTGGCCACTACCTGCGGCTCGGTCGCGGAGAAGAAAAAAGCGGAGGCCGCTCGAAGACGGCGCTCCTGGTCGACGCGCTTGAGGCGGTTCTGGCAGCGCTCTACCTCGATGGCGGATTCGAGGTCGCCCGCGAATTCGTGCGGCACAATGTGATCGAGCCGGAGCTGGCGAGAATGCAGCAGCAGGGTGGCACGCTGCCGGTGACCGATTTCAAATCGGCGCTGCAGGAAGCCGTACAGAGCATGGGACTCCCGCAACCGGCTTACGTGCTGGTTGAAGAGGCCGGCCCTGAGCATCACAAGACATTTACCGTGGAGGCTCGTCTGATTACCAAGCGCAGCACCGATCCTGAAATCATCGGACGAGCGCAGGGCTCGACCAAGAAGACCGCCGAACAGGATGCGGCGCGGCAACTGCTTGCATTTCTGGCTTCGCAGATGAAACCGGCCGAGACCAAAAGCACAGTTCCGGACCCGCACCCGGCAGGTAAGTAGACTCATGGATTCTTCCCGCCCTCACATCGTTAGCACCTTCGGAACCGACCTGATCGGCTCGCTGCAGTCGCTGCTCGGCACGGTGGTGATCGCGGTTTTTGTGATCACCTTCATCGTTCAGGCCTTCCAGATTCCTTCGCAATCGATGGAGAACACGCTGCTGGTGGGGGACTATCTCCTCGTCAACAAGCTATGCTACGGCGGAGGCCACAGTCTCGCCGATTACCTCATGCCGTACCAGAAAATCCGGCGCGGCGACATCGTGGTCTTCCATTATCCGGTCGACCCCACGCAACATTTCGTGAAACGCGTCATCGGCTTGCCCGGGGATCATCTGCGCATGATCAACAAGAAAGTCTGGATCAATGGCAAGCCTTTGGATGAACCCTACGTGCGTTTTCTGGAGCCGCCCAATAACGCGTTTCGCGATGATTTCCCGCGCGTGGATGTCGCCGTCTTGAACATTGAAGGAAAGTGGTGGCTGCAGATGCGAAAGCTGGTCGAGGATGGGCAGTTGATCATCCCCGAAGGCAATTACTTCGTGATGGGCGACAACCGCGACGACAGCCAGGACAGCCGCTATTGGGGCTTCGTGCCGCGGGAGAACATCATCGGCCGGCCGCTGGTCATTTACTGGTCGGTGCGGGACTGGGATCACGATCCATCGTATTCGGTGACGGGCAGGCTCCATCACGCCGGTTACGCCTTCACCCACTTGTTTCAGATCACGCGCTGGAATCGAACCCTCCGGCTGGTAAACTGAGAGGACAGGAGCGATCGCGGTCGAGAGGGCGATTCGGCGCGGATGATGTGGCGTCATTAGAAGCGGTTTTTAGTAGGATCGGCAGAGGGAATTACCGAATTTCAATTCTGGAGCCCGGGATAGACGAGAGTGGCGAAGAAAGAAAGCAAGATCGAACCACCAGCAGTCGAAGAGAAGCCGAAAGAGACAACCGTCGAGTTCCTGGCCTCGCTGGCGGCGGTCCTCGTGACCGGCTTGTTCATTATCACCTTCGTCGTACAGGCTTTCGAGATTCCTTCGAGTTCGATGGAGAACACGCTGCTGATCGGCGATCACGTTTTCGTCAATCGGGTGATCTTCGCTCCGAAAACCAATTGGATCGGCCCGCTGCTTCCCTATCGTGACATCCGGTTCCGCGACATCGTGGTCTTCTTGCATCCCGATCCGCAGTGGGCCGGAACCTATGTGGTGAAACGAATCATCGGCGTCCCGGGAGATCGAATTCACCTCAAAGATGGCGTAGTGTACCGCAACGGCCAGCCGCTCGATGAACCTTACGTCTTGCACGACCGGGACAATCCGGCTGACTTGTATCGCAACGACTTTCCCAACGTAGCTCCGACCGATGGCGACGGGCTTTCGCCAACCTGGATGGTCGACCTGCCCTCCTACATTCAGGGCGGGGATCTGGTCGTTCCGCCGGGACACTACTTTGCGATGGGCGACCATCGCGGCGTAAGCCTCGACAGCCGTTACTGGGGATTCATCCCCAGAGAGAACATTATCGGTCGGCCTATGTTCATTTATTGGTCCTTTGAGACGCCCGAAGATCAGTACACCAAGACCGGCTGGGGCGATCGGATTCTGTTTCTGGGAAAGATTCTCGTGCATTTCTTCGACGAAACTCGTTGGAATCGTACGCTGCGGCTCGTAAGATAATTTCCCTCTGGTTCCGGAAAAAGGACCCCGGTGAAGCTGTTCTCTTCCAAGCGGCGAATCGCGGCAGCAGTCTTCTTTCTGCTGCTGCTGCTCTACTTCCTGCGTCCGGGCGCTTCCCGTCTGAAGTCGCGAGTCATCCTTTCGATCAGCTCGTCTCTCGGGCGATCCGTGGATGTCGGTTCGGTTCAAGTCCGTCTGCTTCCCCGTCCGGGATTCGATCTCGAGAATCTGGTTGTCTACGATGATCCGGCCTTCGGGGCGGAGCCCATACTGCGGGCAAGCGAGGTGACCGCGGATCTGCGCCTGATGTCGCTGGTGCGCGGGCGGCTCGAGGTTTCGAGGCTCGATCTTTCCGAGCCCAGCCTGAATCTGGTGCATGGCCTGAACGGCCGCTGGAATCTGGAGGCCCTGCTGGAGCGCAGCGCCCACACTCCACTGGCGCCCACGGCCAAGACCAAGTCGGAGCCGCGGCCTGCCTTCCCCTACATCGAAGCTTCCGAAGCCCGGATCAACTTCAAGAATGGCCCCGAGAAAACGCCCTATGCCCTGACCAACGCGGACTTCTCGCTTTGGCAGGATTCCGAGAATACGTGGGGCTTGCGGGTGAAAGCTCAGCCGTTCCGTTCTGATCTGAATCTGAGCGACACCGGCCGGCTGCGCATCAACGGCACGTGGCAGAGAGCCGCCACGCTCCGTGAGACCCCGCTCAACTTCACGCTCGAATGGGATGGCCCTCAACTCGGGCAACTGACGAAGCTTTTCACGGGCAATGATCAGGGCTGGCGCGGAGCGGCGCTGCTGGATGTGACCATCAGCGGCACGCCGGGGAACCTGCAAATCAGCAGCGATGGCAGCATTCAGGACTTCCGCCGCTACGACATCACCAGCGGCACCGCGCTGCGGCTTGCGGCTCACTGCGACGCCCGCTACAGCACGGTCGATCACGGATTTCACGGCCTGAGCTGTTCTGCTCCGGTCGGCAACGGCTCATTCGCGCTGAAAGGCGACCTCGGTTTGCCTTCGAGTCACCATTACTCATTGCTGTTGACCGCAGAAAATGTGCCGCTGCGTGCCGCCGTCGCCCTGGTGCAGCGGTCCAAGAAAAATCTTCCCTTGGATCTGACGGCGGACGGAGTCCTGCGAGCTAGAGTTTCGCTCGAACGCCAGGATCAGATGTCGCTTGTTCGGCTCGATGGGAAGGGAGAGATCGTCGAATTCCGCATGGGCTCGGAATCCGATCACACCCAAGTTGGGCCTGAGACCATTCCCTTTGTCTGCGTAAGCGGCGCCGCTCCAGGCCTGCCCGGAAAAACGATCGGAAGCAGGAACCTTAAGGGTATGGAGGTTCCTGCAGCGCCCCACCTGGAATTCGGTCCATTTTCTCTTGGAAGCACGCGAGGCACGGGTCCAACGGCTCGAGGATGGGCGAACACCTCCGGTTACGGCGTCGCCCTCAGTGGTGAAGTCGACGTTTCCCATGCCTTGCGCCTGGCGCGCATCGCAGGTATTCCTGCTCTTCCAGGCGCTCCCGCCGGAAGCGCGCAAGTTGATCTGTTCGTTGCCGGCCACTGGGGAAGTTCCGCCGACCGCACTGCAAGCTTCTCCGGCCCGGAAGTCACGGGTACAGCCAAGCTCCACAATGTTCCCCTGACACTGCATGGCACAGCGGGCCCGGCAGAGATCGCGTCCGCCGATATCCAGCTTGCGAAAGACGCCGTCCACGTAACAAAACTGAACGCCAGGGCCGGCGGTACCTTGTGGAGTGGGACGATCGACATGCCGCGCGGCTGCGGAACTCCCGCTGCCTGCGAAATTCACTTCAATCTGGGCGCAAACCAGATCGTGCTCGGAGAACTGCAGGACTGGATCAGCCCTCAGCCCAAACAACGCCCCTGGTACCAGATCCTGAATCCGGATCCGCAGCAGGGGCCGACCCTGCTCCGCATGTTGCGGGCCACAGGTCAAATCACTGCTGATCGCCTGCACGTGGAGAATGTCCCCATGACGCATGTTTCCGCGAATCTTCATCTCGGAGGGGCTAAGCTCCAGGTTTCCCACTTGAATGCCCAGCTTCTTGGCGGAACGTATCGCGGCGAGTGGCACGCCGACTTCAGCGCCAAACCGGCAGCCTGCGACGGCAAGGGCAGCGTCTCTGGAATTTCTCTGGCGCGTCTCGCCGTTAAAGATCCCTGGATTACGGGCACAGCAAACGGGAGCTATCAGGTCGAGGGATTTTGCGGAACGGATCCGTGGAAGTCGATCGACGGCGCTCTTCAGTTCGACGTGAGAAACGGCAGCCTGCCTCACATCTCGCTGACGACCGGTGAGGATGCGGTCAGGATCATCCGTCTGTCAGGGGAAGCGCAGCTGCAGTCGGGAACGATCGAGATGAAGAATGCAACGCTCGATTCCGGGAGTGATCGATTCCTGCTGAAAGGGACGGCCACCGTAAAACATGATCTCGATCTAAAGCTGGTTCGTGGTGGGGCTGGAGGATATTCGATTTCCGGCACGCTCGCTGCCCCGCGGATCGCGCCGCTGGCGGGCACCGAGCAGGCTCGCCTGAAGCGCTAGCCCGCTGGCGCACGACCCAGAACGGCCCTCTCGCCCGCCAGATCCCGCACGCCTAGCGCACGTATCCTTCTCCGCGCAGAACCTTACCTGGACGCGCTCCCGTCATCTTTCCGTCATCGATCACGGGGACGCCATTGACCAGCACATAGTCCATCCCCTTCGAGAACTGATTGGGATTGTCGAAAGTAGCCACATCGGTCACGGTCGCAGGATCGAAAACCGTAACGTCGGCCCACATCCCGGTCTTCAGGACGCCGCGGTCGGTCAGCCGCATGCGCTGGGCCGGGAGGGCTGAAAACTTGCGGATCGCATCCTCTAGCGTCAACGCCTTGTCTTCGCGGACATATTTTCGCAGAATCCGCGGGAATGTTCCGTAAGCCCGCGGATGCGGATGTTCCTGGCCGAGGATTCCTTCGGGAGACGTTCCCTGCGAATCGTTGTCGATTGAGACCCATGGCTGTTGCAAGGCCAGGGTCACATCCGGCTGCGACATGCCGAAGACGGCGACTCCCGTGCTCGGATCTTCGATCAGGAAATCAAACAGCGCATCGAGAGGATCTTTGTTCCACAGCTTTGCGATCTCCGACAGGCGCTTGCCCTCCAATGGCAGCAGTTTCGGGTTCTCGACCGCACCGATCATGATCGCTTCCGGCCCGGGAATCTCCTGCCATTCGTTGTCCCAGTCGCGCGACGGCGTGAGCATGTCTTTTCGAATGCGTTCGCGCGTTGCCGGATCCTTCAATCGCTCGACGAGCTTGGTCGTCCCGCCATCGTGCACCCAGGCCGGAATGAATGCCGAAAAATCGTTGTACCACGCGGTGTAGGCATAGGTATCGGCAGTGACATCGGCGCCGGCGGCTCGGGCGGCATTAATTTTGGCCACGACTTCCGGCATGCGTCCCCAGTTATTCTTGCCGGCAACCTTGATATGCCAGATTTCCACCGGAATGTGCGCTTCTCGCCCGATGCGCAACGCTTCGTCGATCGACTCAAGCACGGAGTCGCTTTCATTTCGCATGTGCGTGGCATAAATGCCGCCGAATTTGCTGGCTTCGCCGGCCAGCGCGATCAGTTCATCGGTCCTGGCATAGGGTGCGGGCGCATATTCCAGAGAAGTCGAAACGCCGACGGCGCCGTCTTTCATCGCATCGCCAACCAGCGCCTTCATCTGCTCCAGTTGCTCCGGAGTCGGCTGCTTGTCGTCGTCGCCCAGCACCATGCGCCGGACCTGTGTGGCTCCGACATAGCTCGCTAGGTTGATGCCCATGCCCTGCTTTTCGAGACGCGCGAAATACTGCCGAAAGGTGCGCCAGTCGGGAGTGATCCCGTAGTGGTCGTATCCGCTCCGGTCGGCCGCGATCAGGGCATCGTTTAACGGAGCGACCGACGAGCCTTCGCCGGTAATCTCGGAAGTGATGCCTTGATAAATCTTCGAGGGCAGGCGCGGATCGACCAGAATCGTCAGTTCCGACTGTCCCAGCATGTCGATAAAGCCGGGAGCGACTACTTTGCCGGCGGCATCAATCGTGCGTTTGCGAGGAGACGCGGCGAGATCGCCGATGGCTGCGATCTTGCCCTCGCGGATGCCGACATCGCCCGAATACCAAGGCGACCCCGTGCCGTCGATGATGTGGCCGTTGGTGATGACGATGTCAAACGGCACAGTGGACGTCTGCCCCTGCAAATGACTCAGCAAAGCCGCAAGCAGCAGAGTGAACAAAATCGAACTGAACGCCAACCGATTTTTCATGGACTATGTCTCCGACAAACCGCTCGAGCTTTTGCGCCAGGCGGCCGCTCCAAGAGCAACCCATACCCCGAGAGCGATCCACTCGTAAATCGAGAAATGCCCCGGCACAAAGGGCAGAACCTTCATCAGTGCCATCGCAATCCCAACCAGCAGCGCAAAGCCCGCGACCAGACTTTCGGCGGGCGACACTTGCAGCGCGTCATGCGCCGGTCGGGTGCTGAGAGTCAGATATGCCGCGCACGATGCCGACCACCCGATGGCGCAGGCGACCGATCCGACCTCGGTGATTGGGACCAGGATGGCATCTCCCAGCAGCATACACGCGGCTGTGCCCAGGCCGATGCACAGCACGGCGAAAGATGGCGTCTGATGCCGGGGATGGATCGCTCCCACACGCGAATCCACCATGCCGCGGCGACCTAAGGCAAAGAACAATCGGCTGGCGGCAACGAAATTCCCGTTGAAGCACTTGAAGAGCGAGAGCAGGGCGGCAGCCAGAATGATATTGACTATCCACCGCGCGCCGACAGCTTCCTGAAACGCGACTGCCGTCATAAATTTTTCGCCGGTCAGCCGATGCCAGGGGGCCACGAATCCGACGGCAGCGACCACGCTGCCGTAAAACAGAATGCCCACCGCGATCGCCATCCAGATTGCCCGAAAGAAGCCGCTCGCCCGAAACTCCGGATTGGCCTCTTCGGCGGCTTTTCCCACCGACTCGAACCCAGTCATGAAATAGGGAACGATCTGGATCACCAGCAGGATCGAAATCAGCGGCGTATGAGTAAATAGAGGCGGAAGATTGCGCGCTGATCCCCGGCTCGTTCCCAGTCCCACGAAGACGACGAAAAGAAGCAGCGTGCCGAAGCTGGTCCAGTTCTGAAACGTCGCGCTCAAACGGATGCCGCGATAGTTCAGCAGGGTCAGCAGCGCCGTCAACCCCAAGCCCACCACGAGATGCGGCAGAAAAACGGGACGCCCGGCAACCCGGTAAATCTCCATCGAATCGAGCCAGGGAAAGATGTAACCGGCAATCCGGCCCACGGCGACCGCCTCCCACGGGCACACGATGAAGTAGGCGAGCATCATCATCCAGCCCGTGGCAAAGCTTACGCTGCGCGGAAATACTGCCGAGGTGTAGGCAACTTCTCCCGCGGCGTCGGGCATGGCCACGACAAGCTTGCCGTAGACCCACCCGATCGGCAGCAACACTGCGCCGCCGATCAGAAACCCGAGCAGCGCCCCGAGCGAGCCTCCCCGCAACAACCAGTCGTCCATGACGACCAGCCAGCCCACGCCCACCATGGTTCCCCAACCCAGCGTGAAGTAATCGGTGGCGCGCAGCTTGCGGGCAAGAGTGTTCACAAGATTCTGATTTCTCGTTTTCGCGAAGTGGCGAATTATAATGCATCGGCGAGTGCGGCGTTCACCGGCGCCCAGAGCCAGAAGCGCTGCCGCTTCGCCGCTGCCTTCGCATGGTAGTATCGAACTCAGCCCTGCATGGCTCCGCGACTTGTCCCAATCCGGCCATGGCCGGAGAATCCATCTGAGTTGCGGGCGACCGTTCCACCTGGCTAAAAAGTAAGATGACCTCGACGAAAACTCGCAAACGCGTGCTCAGCGGCATGCGTCCTACAGGAAAGCTGCACATTGGACATTTTGTTGGCGCCCTGCAGAACTGGGTGCGCATGCAGGATGAATACGCGTGCTTTTTCGAAGTGGCGGACTGGCATGCGCTGACCACCGATTACGCCGACACTTCGCGCGTGAAAGAGAATTCGCTCGAAGTCGTGCTGGACTGGCTGGCGGCGGGCATCGATCCGTCCAAGTCCGTGATTTTTATTCAGTCGCATGTCCCCGCGCACGCCGAGTTGCACTTGCTGTTTTCGATGATCACGCCGCTCGGCTGGCTGGAACGCGTCCCAACCTACAAGGAGCAGCGCGACAACATCAAGGACAAAGATCTGGGCACGTACGGATTCCTGGGCTATCCCGTGCTGCAGGCGGCCGACATTCTGATTTATCGCGCCGACGTGGTCCCGGTGGGCGAAGATCAGGTGGCGCACGTGGAGCTGACCAGAGAAATCGCGCGACGGTTCAATGGATTCTATGGCGGCTCGCGGCAAATCTTTCCCGAGCCGCAGGCTCTGCTCACCCCTGCCGCGAAATTGCCGGGGACAGATGGACGCAAAATGTCGAAGTCGTACGGAAACGCGATTTTGCTGACCGATCCCGAACCCGTGGTCCGGCAAAAGCTGAAGACTATGGTGACCGATCCGGCCCGGGTACGGCGGACCGACAAGGGCAATCCGGATGTGTGCCCGGTTGGCGACTTGCACAAAATCTTCAGCGACAAGCAGACGATGGCCAAGGTCAATGAAGGTTGCCGTTCCGCTGCCATCGGCTGCATCGAGTGCAAGGGCTGGGCCGCCGACGCCCTGGTGCAACTTCTGGCGCCCATGCAGGAGAAGCGGCGGAAATATGAGGAAAAACCACGCGACGCCTGGGATATCCTAGAAGCTGGTGCGGCTAAGGCCGGCAACGCTGCCGGCGCGACCATGGACGACGTGCGAGCGGCGATGGGGATGTCGCTGGCGTACGAACCACCGAAGGGGACCGAATAAAGACCCGGATGACAGAAGAGACCAAAATCGTCTCCCGCGAGCAGCCTGCCGCGCTTGTGGGCGGGGTCCCGTATAACGGCCAACGGGAAAAGAGCGCATCTGCGTCGGCAAAGAAAGAGGAAAGCGATTTTCCTTTTGCGGTCGCGGTCAGCGATGTCTACGAGGGACCGCTCGATCTTCTGCTCGACCTGATCCGCAAGCAGGATATCGACATTTACGACATCCCGATCGCGAAGATCACAGCGCAGTATCTCGCCTACGTGGAAAAAATGCGCGAGCTCGATGTGAATGTGGCGGCCGAGTTCATCTATATGGCCGCAGTCCTGATTCACATCAAGTCGAAGATGCTGCTGCCGCGCGACCCAGAGGCGCCGGCCGAAGAGCAGGAGGACCCGCGGAGCGAATTGGTCAACCGCCTGCTCGAGCACGAGAAGTTCAAGTCGGCGGCACAAATGCTCCTGCAGAAACAGCAGATTGAAGATGCCGTGCTGACGAACCCTTCGTTGAAGGAATTCATGGAAGCCGAGGGGACGGAGCCGGAAATTGCCGCCGACGTCATCGACCTGGTCAAGACCTTTCAGCAGGTGCTGGAGCGGGTGCGCACTCGCCCGGTGCTCAACGTGGATGAGGAAACCGTTACGGTCGGCCAGATGATCGATTACTTGCGTCGCCGTCTCACCCTCGAGGATCGCCCGATTCGGCTGAAGCAGCTTCTGATGCGGATTCCGTCGCGCCCGGCCCTGGTTTGCATGTTTCTGGCGCTGCTCGAACTGGTGCGGCTGCAGGCGATTCAGGTCCGCCAGGAAAAGTTGTTTGGCGAGATCGCGGTTCGCAAGCACACTCACTTCGACGAAATCATGAAAGAGCAATCCGCAGTACGAGACGACTGGAGGTAGACCGGAAGCCGGCGATCGGGCAGAAACGAAACAAGCTACTGCCCTGAGCCAACCTCTCACCTATGCCTTTGAAAGCGCAACTCGAAGCCATTATCTACGCCGCGGAAACGCCCATCACGCTGGAGCAGATGATTCCGCTGGTGAAAGACGCTCTCGTAGCCGACGGCGTTTCCGAGGAGTCGGAAATCAAGTCGCGCGTCCGCTCCTCCCTGGAAGAACTGGTCGGAGAATATGACGCGCCCAACCACGGCATCGAGATCCGTCAGGTCGCCGGCGGATACCGGATGTCGACGAAACCCGAACAGCACGAAGTCGTGCGCGCCTACGCCAAGAGCCTGAAGCCGCCCATCCGGCTTTCTCTACCGGCCCTCGAGACGCTGGCCGTGATCGCCTACAAGCAACCGGTCACCGTACCGGAGATTAACGAGATCCGCGGCGTCGACTCCGGCGGCGTGATTGGCACCCTGCTCGACCGAAAACTGATCACGACGGCCGGGCGCAAGCAGGTTATCGGCCGCCCGATCCTCTACAAGACGACCAGGGAATTCCTCTTGCGCTTCGGCTTGAAGGACGTGAACGAACTGCCCAGTATGGAGGAATTCGAAAAGCTGGTCGCTCAGTCGTTCCAGGAGGAACTAACTCCGTTGGACACGGAGACGCCCGCTTCGGCTGCCCCGGAATCCGAAACGACAAACGGTCAGAATGCGCCTGAACCGGTCGATGCCCAGGAGACGGAAACGAAACAGGCAAGCTGAGTGTTTGCCCGGAAAGAAGTCCCCCAGAGCCCACCATGCCCCTTGAGCGCCTGCAGAAAATTATTGCTGCCGCGGGCGTTGCCTCCCGCCGCAAGGCCGAAGAACTGATCGCTGCCGGACGCGTACAAGTCAACGGCACCGTCGTGACCGAACTTGGCAGCAAGGCCGATCCCGAAAGTGACCACGTGCGCGTCAATGGCAAGCTGTTGCACGCCGCCGAGCGGCCGGTTTACCTCCTGCTCAACAAACCGAAAGGCTACGTCACAACCGTAAGCGACCCCGAAAAGCGCCCTACGGTCATGGATTTGATTCGCGGCGTGAAAGGACGCGTGTATCCGGTGGGACGCCTCGACTATGCCAGCGAGGGCCTGTTGCTCATGACCAACGACGGCGAATTGGCCCACCGCCTCATGAAAGCCGCATCGCACGTGCCCAAGACGTACCTCGTCAAGGTCGCAGGATCGCCCAACGAAGACGCGATTGCAAAACTCCGTGCTGGAGTCTCCATCGCCACCGATGAGGGACGCCGCGTCCGCACCGGGCCGGCGGCAGTTCGCATTGTGAAGGAATCGGCCAATCCCTGGTACGAAGTCACGCTGATCGAGGGCCGCAATCGCCAGATTCGCCGGATGTTTGAAGCCGTCGGCCATCACGTGGAAAAGATCAAGCGTGTCCGCTATGGACCCCTCACGCTCGATGTGGCTCCCGGCGAGTTCCGCCTGCTGAACGGCAAGGAACTCGACCGCTTGCGCTCCGCCATCGGAATTCCCGTGGCCGCCAAGCGGCATTCCGTGTCATGATGTGCTCCGCGCCCCACCGTCGTCCCATATGAGTCGTTTTTTCGACATGGTTTCCCGGCCCGCTCGCGAGATGCCCGGCTATCCGCCCGACGCGAGCCGGCAGGTTCCCGCGGAAGTCCGCTCGCGGTTGATCCGCCTCGACTCAAACGAGAACCCGTTCGGCCCATCTCCGCGGGCGATCGAAGCCATGCGAATGGCTCTCGGCGCCTCCAACGCTTACCCCGACGACGACTGTTCAGAGCTTCGCCGGACTCTGGCCGCCTATCACTCCATGCCGCCGGAGCAGGTTCTGGTGACCGCCGGCTCGACCGCGTTACTGAGCCTGCTGTGCCAGACCTTGCTCGCTCCGGGCCTGAATGCGATTACCAGCGAAAGATCCTTCATCGTTTACTCGATGGCCGTCCATGCCAGCGGTGCGCGCCTGATTCAAACTCCGATGCGCGACGATGGCTTCGATCTCGCGGCGATTCTCAATGCCATCGATGAGGACACTCGTCTCATTTTTCTCGCCAATCCAAACAACCCGACCGGCAGCGCTATCGATGCGGCGGCGGTGGACTCGTTTCTGGCCGAAATTCCCGGGCACGTGGTGGTGGTTCTCGACGAGGCCTACTACGAGTTCGCCTCTCATGTGGCAACCCTGCGGCACCTCGAGTATTCCCATTCGCTTGACTCGCTGCGCAGTGGCGCAAACGTGGTTGTCCTCCGGACATTCTCGAAGGCCCATGGACTTGCCGGTCTGCGCATCGGATACGGATTGGGCCCGGCCGAACTTCTGGCCTACTGCGCGCGCATGCGCAACACCTTCTCGGTTTCGTCGCTGGCCCAGGCGGCAGCGCTGGCTGCGATCGAGGATCACGATCACATTGCCCGGACTGTGGCTAATAACGCGTCGCAAGCGCCGCTGGTCGGAGTGGAACTGTCGGAACTCGGCTACCGCGTCGTCCCCAGCGCGGCGAATTTCCTCTACTGCGAAGTTGGCGGAGACGCCAGCGAACTGGCTGCACGCTTGCGGGCCGAGGGCATCAGCGTTCGCGCCTTGGGCGTCTGGGGAGCGCCGGAGTGTATTCGCGTCACCATCGGCACTCCCGACCAGAACCGCTCTTTCCTTGATGCTATCCGCCGGGTCACAGCTAATGCCCCACCGGTTGCGGTCCGGGGCCAGGACTGAATCGCCGCGATGACGGAACCGATAGCCAGCTTGCGTTGGAGTGTCGCTCGTGGGCTATCCGCCTAGCGGTTGATCGCCGGCAGTCTCGCGCCACCGAAAAGCCCGGCATCACTTCCCAGAATCGCACGGGTGATGATCGTCTTGCGCATCGTGCTCAGCCCCACATTCGCGGATGCCCCAGCTCTTGTCGCCGGCGAATCCTCCGGGGCTGTCGCCGCATACACGGTCGACCGCTCGCGCAACTCCGCAAACATGCTGGGCGCGAAAGCATCCCAGGCGCTGACCACGCCGCCCCCAATGACATACATTTCCAGGTTCAGCACATTCACAATGTCGGCCAGCATCATGCCGAGGACGCGGCCGAAACGTTCAAAGATGCGCCGCGCCGGCTCATCGCCTTGCATGGCGAGATCGTAAATCGACCGCGCACTGAAGTCCGCGCCAGACCTCGCCGACTGCGCCAGTACCGGAGCATTCCCGGCGGCGATCGCCTCGCGTGCCATGCGAACGATGGCGGTTGCCGAAGCATACCGCTCGGCACAGCCGCGATTTCCGCAGCCGCAGGGCACGCCTTCCGGCTCGATGGTCACGTGGCCAAATTCTCCTGCCATGCCGTTCATGCCATGAAAAATCTTGCCGTCCAAGACGATGGCGCCGCCGATTCCCGTCCCCAACGTGATCATCGCCATGTTGTCCACGTCGCGGGCGGCGCCTAGCCACTTCTCCCCGAGAGCCGCCACTTTGGCATCGTTTTCCAGAAATACGCTTGTGCCCAGCCTGTGCTCGATCTTCTCGCGCACCGGATAATTCGACCAGCCGGGGAGGTTGGCCGAGGTCCGGACGGTTCCCGACTCGAGATCGATGATGCCGGGAATACCGGTCCCGATACCGAGCAGTTCGCCCTCGCTTTGATACCGGCTCGACAGGCGCTCAATGGCGTTGCACATCTCGCTCACGACTTGATCAGGACCGGAGCAAGCCTTGGTATCAATTGAGATTTTCTCGAGAAGGCGTCCGTCGGTGGTGACAGCGGCGATGCGGAGATTAGTGCCGCCGAGATCTACTCCAATGGAAAAGTCGGGCATGGGGAGAAGGTTAGCACGCCGCCAGCGCGGATCGACTCTTCCGATTGGGATTTGCCGGCGAACCACAGGTCCCGCAGCCCGAGGTCTGACTATTTCTGGCAGCGCGGGCAATAGTGGCTGCTGCGGCCGGCGATGACCACGCGCTTGATCGGTGTCTCGCAGACCAGGCATGGCTCACCTTCCCGGCCATAGACACGATGTTGCAACTGGAAGAATCCCTCCTCACCATCCGCATCGACGTAGTCGGAGATCGAGGAACCGCCGAGAGCGATGGCTTCTTTCAACACTTCCCTGATCGAGTGGAAAAGCCTGGTGAGTTCATCCCTGGTCAGGCTCGAGGCGCGGCGCCGTGGCCGAATGCGGGCACGAAACAAAGATTCATCCGCATAGATGTTGCCCACGCCGCGCAGCAATTTCTGGTTCAGCAACGCGCTCTTGATTGGAGTCTTCCGGCCGCGAAACAGTCGGGCAAAGCTCTCGCGATCGACCTCCAGCGGTTCGACGCCGCCGGCGCTAAAGTCCGCGTTTTTCGCGATGCTCAACCGTCCGAAGCGGCGCGGATCGACAAACCGAAGCTCGTTCCCCGACGACAGCCGCAGAATCGCATGCGTATGCTTCTCGATCTCCGCCATCGGCTCGCATACCCGCAAGCGGCCCGTCATGCCGAGATGAACGATCCACTGTGCCTTGACTCCCAGCTTTTGCTGTACCCGCTGGACCCTCGGCGCAGGACGCTCGCCATTCGCCTCCAGATCGAAGACGATGTGCTTGCCCATTCTGCGGATCTCGGCAATCCGGCGATTTTCGAGCGTAGCGGCGATCTCGGCGGCGGAAGACTTGAGCAGATCTTTCTTCCGGCCGAGCCAGACGGATTCGATGACTTCTCCGCGAATCCGCTTCGCCAGCCCTCGGGCGACGGTTTCTACCTCAGGAAGTTCGGGCATGTTGGTCGATTCGGGTCAAACACCGAAGCAGCGCGGCAGACTCACTCTCCCTTTTTCAGGAACGTTCCCTGCTCCAGTTCGCGAAACGCTTGCTGCAACTCCTCCTGTGTGTTCATCACTATGGGACCATACCACGCCACAGGCTCCACAAGCGGCTTGCCGGAGACCAGCAGGAATCGGATGCCCTCGTCGCCGGCCTGCACGCAGACTTCGTCGCCCCGGTCGAAGAGCACCAGGGAACGATTCTCCGCTTCGGCAGGCGGATGAGTGTCGGACCATTGCACGCTTTCGGTCGGCACGGCCAAGGGTCCAGAGGAGTTACAGAATTTTCCCGCGCCTGCAAACACGTACGCAAAAGCGTGGCGAGTCGTCTCGACCGGAAGGTTCTTGGTCTTCCCCGGTGCTACCGACACATCCAGGTAGATGGGATCGGCGGCAACGCCATCGACCGGCCCGGTTTTGCCCCAGAAGTTGCCGGACACGATGCGCACATGAGTGCCGTCGTCATCCGTAACCTCCGGAATGTCGGACGACTTCACTTCCTGGTAACGCGGCGAACTCATCTTCAACGAGGCAGGCAGGTTTCCCCAAAGCTGGAATCCGTGCATCCGCCCGGCGCGATCGCCTTTCGGCATCTCCTGGTGGATAATGCCGCTTCCCGCCGTCATCCACTGCACATCTCCGGCGGCAATCGCGCCGTGGTTCCCCAGGCTGTCGCCGTGCTCCACCTTTCCCGCAAGCACGTACGTGATCGTCTCGATTCCTCGATGCGGATGCCAGGGGAAGCCCGCCAGATAGTCCTCGGGAATGTCGTTGCGGAAATCGTCGAGCAGCAGAAAGGGATCGAATTCCTGCGTTGCGCCGAAGCCGAAGGCGCGCCGCAAATGCACTCCAGCGCCCTCCAGCGTCGGCTTGGATTGGATCAGGCGCTTGATCGGGCGGATCGACACTTGCCTCCTTCGTCGCTCGCGGCTTTCAGGACTGCAGTCGGCACCGCTGGCCCGCTTGTCCATATGATGCGTGAGGCGTGCTCATGGACGCAAGCCGGGTTCCTGCGGATAGATCACAAAAGCTCGCCGTTGCACGAGCTGCCCCCGCCTCGATCTTTCTCTTGGTCGCCATGACCAGCGCCTGGAACAGGCTAAACGTCGGCGACCAAACAACTGACCGGTGAGTAGGCAAAGTCTGACCAAGCTGGAGACTGGACAAGAATGCAGCTCGTCACGGTCGAAGCTAGTTACTGCCGCGCGGTCATCTCTACCGACGGTGACCGCTCAGCACTGAGCGCGAACACGGCAGTTATCCCTATGAGATTGCGAGTCTCACAACTAACGATAAGTCTGTTCGTTGCGTCACACTCGCCGTTACCAATCATTCCGACTGTCGCAATGTTCACTAACCGCGCGTTACGTAACACCATCACTTACATCGGTCATTACTAAGACGGCAGCCAACCATACACAAGCGTGTCTAGCACAGACTCTTCCCAACTCTCTCGGTAAGTCGCACTTACTCCACTAATGTGACCAGCGTAACCTGTTCCAGTGGCCTTCAGATGTGGCAGTTTAGGCAAAGTGGGGTTGAATTTTGCAACAGTTTTGTCCAACGGTGTCCGGAACCATTCTGGCTGCCGGCGACCAAGGCTCGAAGTGCGCGCATCTACGCGAGTCGCTCACTAGCCAGGGCCTGAGGGTTGTCGCTTCACGGGAGGGGACCGAAACTCGCGATCTTTCGATCAACGCGACAGCCGATCTTATCGTTCATCCGTCAGGACGTCCGGTCGGATTGGCTTCGAGGTCATTTCGCGGTTCGAATCGGAGTCTGACACTGCCATGATGCCCCGCACATCAGCCGGACGAAATGCCTGGACGCACAATTGCCCCGATCAAAACGAAGGGACCGAGCATGAATTTGCAGCCAAACTCGGTAAGTAAATCCGTCACAGTCAGTGCTAAAACGGGCCTCTCGCCATTTCCGACATTGTTGCAACACTTTGTCGTCGTCGCACTTTTACTTACAACGCTAGTCACACGGAGCCTTGCGAGCGCGAAAGAAGATGAGGAACACGCCGAGACGCTTCGTCAGATGAGCCTCGCTGATCTCGGCAAGGTAGAAGTAACTACGGCCTCCAAAGAGCCGGAAGAAGTGTGGAAGACTCCGGCGGCGGTCTTCGTCCTCACGCAAGACGATATCCGGCGTTCCGGCGCAACCAGCATTCCCGAAGCTCTGCGACTGGTACCCGGGGTCGAGGTGGCGCAGGTGGATTCGGACCACTGGTCTGTGGGCATTCGCGGATTCGGCGCAGTGCTGGCCAGCAAACTGCTGGTGCTGATCGACGGACGCAGCGTCTACACTCCGCTATTTGCCGGAGTTTACTGGCAGGTTCAGAACACGCCTATCGAGGATATCGAGCGCATTGAAGTGATTCGCGGGCCCGGCGGCACGATCTGGGGAGCCAACGCCGTCGACGGCATTATCGACATCATCACCAAGAACGCCCGCGAGACGCAGGGCGCCCTGGTCGCGACCGGCGGCGGCAACGTCGACCAGGGCACCGGGACGGTTCGCTATGGCGGTGGAAACGGTCATGGTTTCAACTACCGCATTTACGGGATGGGGTTCACTCGCGGCCCCAATTTTCATCCCGACGGCCCGTATTTTGATGACTGGCGCATGGGACAGGCCGGCTTCCGAACCGATTGGGAATCAGGCACTCGCGACACGATCACATTTCAAGGCGATATTTACCAGGAGATCGCAGACGAAGCCACCCAGTACGCTCTGTACTCGAATCCCTCGCAAGTTGTCGCCTTTGGCAATGGCGAATTCAGCGGTGGCAACCTCATGGCACGCTGGAAGCGCACGCTGAGCGCGCGATCCGACTTCCAGATTCAGACCTATTTTGACCGTACCAACCATTTCGAACCCGAATTCGGCGAAACTCGTAACACCTTCGACATCGACTTTCTTCACCACATCACTCTGCCGTGGCGGCAGGATTTTCTCTGGGGGCTCGGCATCCGGCTCAGCCCTGCGAACGACATTCAAACGGTTCCCAGCATCGAATTCGTGCCGTACAGGCTGACTGATCACGTCTACAGCGGCTTCGCCCAGGACACGATTCCTCTGTTCGACCGCCGGCTCGCGTTTACCCTCGGCTCGAAGCTCGAACACAACAACTACACCGGCTTCGAGGTACAACCCAGCGGCCGCTTACTGTGGACGCCCAGCCAGCGCCAATCCGTCTGGGGTTCGGTGACCCGCGCCGTCCGGACTCCCTCCCGCATCGATGAAGACGTGCAACTTACGGATTTTGCGGGAATCCAGAGCGGCCTGCCAATCTACCTCCGGGTGCAGGGCAACCGCCAGTTCCGCTCCGAAGAATTAATCGCCTATGAAGCTGGCTATCGCACCCTGCTGAATTCGCATTTCTACGTCGATCTGGCCTTGTTCTTCAACGATTACAACGATATCTACAGTTTTCAGGTCGAGGCTCCGTTTCTCGAGACGACACCCGCGCCGGTGCATGCCGTTCTTCCTCTGCTCACCAGCAATGGAATCCGCGGCAACACCAAGGGCTTCGAGATCATGCCTGACTGGAAACCTCTGAACTGGTGGGAGTTCAAAGCAGGTTTTTCCCACCTGGAGATGGAGCTGGAAAACAAGCCGGGCAGCAATGACCCCAGCAGCGTCTCCGGCTATGAAGGCTCCAGTCCGCGGAACCAGGTGGTGATTCAGTCGCTCGTGGATCTGCCAAAGAAGTTCGAGTTTGATCAGACCTATCGTTATGTCAGCGCCCTCCCGGCACAGACGGTCGGAAGCTATCAGACCATGGATGCCCGAGTGGGCTGGCACTTAACCCGGCAACTGGAATTGTCGATCGGCGGCCAGAATCTGCTGCAACCGCATTTTGCGCAGTTCGGGGGCGATCCCGGCGGGCCGGTCGAGGTGAGACGCAGCGTCTACGGCAAAGTGGTGTGGCGAAATAGCGGAGACTGAGTACTTGGTCTGACGCGTGCCTTGCGGAATCGTTTGATTTGCACTGGATTCCGCCTGCTTCGGGAACAAACTGCGTCGGGGAAGGCGAACTGATATCCATGAGACGAAGCGAGGCCACGAGATTCTCCGGGCAGCACCGGGTTGCATGCGCTCGCCCGTGGCCACTCGCTGCCGGGCTCGGGCTTTGCGTCTCGTTGATTCTCCTCGCAGCTTCCCTGCTGGCACAACAAAGGCCCACCGATTACCAGGTCAAGGCGGCCTACCTCTACAATTTCGGCAAGTTTGTGCAGTGGCCCGCCAATCCGTCCACTCAGAAAGACAGCTTGTTTTCCGTTTGCGTTCTCGGCCAGGACCCGTTTGGCCCGGCTCTCGACGCCACGCTCTCAGGCGCTTCGATCGGAGGCCAGCGAGTCGTTGCCCGACGGATCTCCAGTCCCGAGGAGTCCGTCAACTGCCGCATTCTCTTTCTTGGCGCCACGGAAGCAGCCCGGATGAACAAGATCATTCAGAGCCTGGACAAGGAAGCGGTGCTGACTGTCAGCGACTTGCCCGAGTTTTCCCAGCGTGGCGGCATGATCCAGTTCGTCACGGAAGGAAACCGGGTCCGCTTCGAGGTCAATCTTGAGGCTGCTCAGCAAGCTGGACTGACTCTTAGCTCTGAACTTCTCAAGGTAGCGACTACGGTTCGAAGAAACAGTACGAGGAAGGATTGAGATGTTGAGTCCTCGACATTGTTCGATCTCCAAAAAGCTCACGTGGATGAACATGTTCGTGAGCGGCGCAGCCCTGTTGCTGGCCTGCAGCGCATTTTTCGCCTACGACCTCTATACATTCCGCCTGGGCATCGCCCGCAATCTGGCGACTCAGGCGGATATCGTCGGCTCAAACACGGTCTCCGCTCTTGTGTTCAATGATGCCGGATCCGCCGAGAACACTCTCGCGGCGCTCAAAGCTTCTCCGAATGTTGTTTATGCCGCCGTCTATACTCAGGATGGTCAGCCTTTCGCCACCTACTGGCGCGATCACAATGAACAGGCGCTCCCGCTGCCACCTCTTCCCGCGGGTCAGGCCCAGCACCACTGGTTTGATGGCGGACAGATCGCCTTAGTCGATTCCATCGTGTTTCAGCAGAGGCTGACCGGGTTTGTTTACATCCGTTCCGATTTGCACATCATCCATGACCGGCTGAAGAGCTATGCCTTCATCTCGGTTGCGGTGCTGCTGATTTCCCTGGTGTTCGCTCTGATCATCTCCCGCATTTCTCATCGTGTCATCTCCGATCCTGTGGTAAACCTGGCCGAGACCGCGCGCGCCGTCTCGCAACAGAAGAATTACTCGATCCGGGCGGCGTCGACCGGCAGCGAGGATGAAGTCTCCACCCTGATCGATTCATTCAATGAAATGCTGGCTCAAATCCAGCACCGGGATGCGGCTTTGCAGCAAGCGCACGATGATCTGGAGCTGCGCGTGGTCGATCGCACCACCCAGCTCGCCGCCGCCAATAAGGAACTGGAGCTGAAAAACCGCGAAGTGGAACGCGCCACCAAGCTCAAGAGCCAGTTCCTGGCCAACATGAGCCATGAGTTGCGGACGCCGCTCAACGCTATCATCGGCTTCTCCGACCTGCTCGCCGATCAGTCCGTGGGGCGGCTCACCGACAAGCAGGCACGTTTCGTCGATCACGTCCGCAACGGCGCCCGCCACCTGCTGCAGTTGATCAACGACATTCTCGATCTTTCCAAGATAGAAGCCGGGCAGCTTGAAATCCGTCCCGAGAACTTCCAGATCAAAGATGCCTTGCCCGAGGTCCTGTCAACGATACGTCCGCTGGCCATGGCAAAGATGATCAACGTTCAGCAAAACCTCGACCTCGACGTTTCGGTGCACGCCGATCGTGTGCGCTTCAAGCAGATCCTCTACAACCTGCTGAGCAACGCGGTGAAATTCACCCCCAAAAAGGGCCGAGTCACGATCGACTGCCACCAGGAGGCACGGGCCGTCCGCATCTCGGTGATGGATACCGGCGTTGGAATTCGTCCCGAAGATCAGGGCATCGTCTTTGAGGAATTCCGCCAGGCCGAAAACTCTCGCGATGCGCAGGAAGGCACCGGACTGGGCCTGGCCATCACCAAGCGCTTGGTCGAACGGCAAGGCGGCGCGATTTCTCTAACCAGCGAAGTCGGTAAAGGCAGCTGCTTCACCTTCACTTTGCCGTGCGCTTCGAGTGCGAGTCAGGGTCCCACTGAGCCCGATGCGGCCGCAGCCGTCCCGCCGCCTGCGGCAATCGAAGCCGGTCGCGAGAAGCCTCTGATCCTGATTGTCGACGATGAAGTACCGGCACGGGAGCTTCTGGCCAGTTATCTGGGCCCGGATTATGACGTGGCAATCGCCGAGTCTGGAGCGGAAGCTCTGAAGAAAGCGCAAGACGTTCGCCCCGACGTCATTACTCTCGACGTCCTGATGGCCAATGGCAACGGACTCGAGACCATGGTCGCGCTCAGAAAATCGGCCGTCACCGCCAATATTCCCGTCATCATTCTCTCGGTTCTGGATCAGCGCGAAGTCGGCTTTGCGTTGGGCGCCAATGAATATCTCGTGAAGCCAATCGGCCGCCAAGCCTTGCTTGAGAGCATCCGCAGGCATGTTCGGCCCGAAAACCATCCAAAGCCCTCACTCCTGGTTGTCGACGACGACGTGCGGACGCTGGACCTGATGAGCGAAACCCTGAATGCAGCGGGATATGACACCCGTTGCGTCCAGAGCGGAGCTCAGGCGCTTGAGATTTTGCGCTCCAGCGTGGTGGGCGGCATTGTGATCGATCTGCTGATGCCCGGAATGGACGGATTCCAGGTCATTCGTCACATTCGACAGCAGGAGAAGCTCAGGGCCCTGCCCATTTTTGTCGTGACCGCCAAAACTCTCACGCCACAAGAAATCGATCTTCTCCGCCGCCAGACTCAGGCACTGTTTCAGAAGGGCGGATCGTGGCGCGAGCAGATCGTAGCCGAGATCAATCGGGTCATAGTCCGCAAGTCGGCCAGGGCGGCCGCGCAGGGGTAAAGCGAGGAGAACCGATCACGATGATGATCAACGTTTTGGTTGCCGAAGATAATCCCGTGAACCGGGAATTGCTCCGCGAGTTGCTCGAAGGACGCGGATACAGAGTGGCAGACGTCAGCAACGGACAGGAGGCACTCGACTATCTGGAGAAGAACGTGCCCGACCTCCTCCTGCTCGACCTGGGCATGCCGGTGCTCGACGGCTTCGCCACCGTTCGCAGAATTCGCGAGGACCCGAGGTTCGCCCAACTCCCCGTGCTGGCCGTAACTGCCTACGCGATGCACGGCGACAAGGAAAAAATACTGAGTTCCGGTTTTGACGCCTATTTGTCGAAACCCATTCAGGCCGCCGCTCTGTGGGAGCAACTCGAAACATTGCTCAACCAGCGTGGGCGCGGGACCGCTGTCTGAAGCAGTGTCTCCCTTCGTAGAGATGTTCCCTGGGCGTCTCCGCCCGACTGCTACAGCACAGCGATCAACGAGACTGGGGAAGCCACGCTTCGTGGAGCGTCAAGCTACGAGTCCGTAAAAAGTTGCGCGCGCGGATGCCCCTTGGCTAGGGGCGGTGGTGCATTCGGAGCCGTAAAGTCCTTCGTCCAGTGCCAATTCCTGATTTCTGGCATGTCTTCGAGGTGCTCGCGAATGTAGATGTGATGCTCATAAAGCTTGCGGTTGAACATATCGATGACATCCGACACGCTCGACCGCAGTCGCGGAACGTACTTGAGCGCATCCATGGCCAGATGGAACCGGCTGAGTTTATTGACCACCACCATGTCAAATGGCGTGGTCGTAGTTCCTTTGTCGATGAAGCCGCGCACATGAAAACGGCCCTCATTGGAACGTCCGTGCACAATGCTGTGAATGGCCCATCGGTAGCCGTGAAAGGCGAAGATTACCGGGACATCCGGTGTGAACAGATCTTCAAACGAGATATTGTCCATGCCATGGGGATGGTCGTTGGGACTCGCCAGAACGCCGAGATCGACGAGGTTGATGACGCGGACCTTTATCCCGGGGACATATTTTTGCAGGAGCCAGGAAGTGGCGACCGTTTCGATCGTAGGCACATCACCGGCGCATGCCAACACGACATCGGGTTCCGTATCGCCGTCATTCGAACAGAACTCCCACTTCGCTGCGCCGCGCGAGCAGTGATCCACGGCTTCGCTCATGCTCAGCCATTGCAACTCCGGCTGTTTTCCGCAGGTAACAATATTGACGTAATTTCGAGTGCGCAAACAGTGATCCATCACGCTCAGCAGGCAGTTCGAGTCGGGCGGATAGTAGACACGGATAATTTCGCTGCGTCGCGCCAGAGCGTTCGCTACGAACCCAGGCGCCTGATGGCTGAAGCCGTTGTGATCGTTGCGCCAGGCATGACTGGTAAGAAACACATTTAGCGAAGCAATCGGTTTACGCCAGGGCAACTCTCTGCACTGTTCCAGCCACTTCGCGTGCTGGGTCGCCATAGAATCGACGACCTGAGCGAACGCCTCATAGGATGAGAACACGCCGTGGCGTCCAGTCAGCAGGTAGCCTTCGAGCCATCCTTCGCAACAATGCTCACTCAGCACTTCCATTACCCGCCCGTCCGCGCTTACGTGGTCATCGATGGGAATGATTTCGCTGAGGCTGCAGCGCTCGGTGGCATCGAAGATGGAATTCAGACGGTTGGAGTTCGTTTCGTCCGGACAAAAGAAACGGAAATTTCTCGAATTCATTTTGACAATGTCCCGCAGAAACTCACCCAGCTTGCGGGGCGCCTCGGCCGCAACCTGTCCGGGTCCGGGCACATCGAGCGCATAGTTCGTAAAATCGGGAATATCGAGCTCATCGAGCAAGCGCCCACCATTCACATGGGGATTGGCGCCCATCCTGTGTTCCCCGCCGGGCGCCAGCGCGGCCAACTCTGAGATCAGGCATCCTTGCCCGTCAAAGACCTTTTCGGGTTGATAGCTCTTCATCCAGGATTCCAGCAGCTTGAGGTGTTCGGGATTCTCCTTCACATTGGCCAGTGGAACCTGATGTGCACGGAACGTGCCCTCGACCGGAAAGCCTTCCACTTCCTTGGGGCCTGTCCAGCCTTTCGGAGTGCGCAGAATAATCATTGGCCAGACAGGACGTCGGGTCACACCATCCTGTCGTGCCTTCCGCTGGATTTCGAGGATCTCTGCATAGCATTCGTCCAAAGCCTGGGCAAACAACTGATGCACCGCATTCGGATCGTCGCCTTCCACAAAGCGAGGTGCATAGCCATGCCCCCGGTAGAGCTCGGCGAGTTCCTCGTCGGCGGTACGCGCTTCGACGGTTGGTCCGGAGATTTTGTACCCATTCATGTGAAGAAGGGGCAGCACGGCACCATCGCGCTTCGGATTAAGGAACTTGATGCCTTTCCAGCTGCCTTCAAGCGGGCAGGTCTCGGCCTCGCCATCGCCGATCACACAAGCCACCACGAGATCGGGATTATCGAAGGCGGCGCCAAAAGCATGCAGCAGTGAGTAGCCAAGTTCCCCTCCCTCATGAATCGAATTCGGCACATGCGGCCCGCAGTGGCTGGGCACGCCGCCCGGAGTAGAGAACTCGCGAAACAAAAGACGCATGCCAGTTGTGTCCTGAGTAATCTCCGGGTGGACCTCAGAGTAAGTCCCTTCCAGGTACGAGTGCGCGTTCATCGACGGCCCACCATGCCCCGGTCCTGAGATATAAATAACGCTCGCATCATGCTCTTTAATCAGGCGATTCAGGTGAACGTAGATAAAATTCTGTCCAGCCGACGTGCCCCAATGCCCCAACAGGCGGGGCTTGATGTGTTCAGGCGTCAGTGGCTCTCGAAGCAGTGGATTCTCGGATAGATAGATTTGTCCGACTGTCAAATAATTCGCTGCTTGCCAGTAGCGATGCATTTTGTCCAGCATCTCCGGCGAAAGCGGCCCCTTGACCTGAACTTGCTTGACCGGTGCCGACCTTTTTCTTTCCACCGCACTCGACAACGCTGCATCAAATTCGAAAGTGACCTCCGGCTCAATCAATGTGCGGGCAGTGGCGCCTTGCAAATTACTCGACTCCGCCTGCGGCTCTCTCGAGGATTGGTCGATCTTGTTCAGAGCTTTCGCCTGCATAAATATCTCCCGCTAACTACGTTATGACCGCTCGCTTGCACCTACGCGGCCGGGGATCTGGTTGGTTGACCTCCATACCTAAGAGCGCGCATCTCACCGCTCGACTTATCGGAGCAAACGCCATGAAGACAGCAATCCCGCCAACACTAAAGATGCATCCAAGGCCCCGTTCAGCGCCATTGGACTTTGGTATCGGTGCTTTGATGCCGGCGCCGCACCGGTCGTGACGGCTTTATCACAATTCATACGAGAGACTTGGCGATACCATCGTCTAATTGTCGGGATTCCATCCCTACGCTGTTATGCGGAGAGCATTCAACCTCCCATAGCAACCGCTAAAAGCGCACGGCGAACGATGAGGAGCTCAAAGATGAAATCTGATGGTGCTCACCTCATATAACTAACTCGGCAATACAGGACTTAAAAACCGGCTTTCTCCTCGGAGAAGGAGCGGCTCCCCACGTTGTTTTTAGAGACGCCGACGTCCAGTTCATTCTCGCCTCTCCCAAGCGGGGCAGCCGCCGATCGAACCAAGGGGTGTTTGCGTTGATGCCGCTCCGCGCCACACGGGAATGCTTTGCGTTCTGCAACAATAGATGTAATCCTCGTAGCGGAGAAAACGAGCCATGTGCTTTTCAGCTACAGCGAATTTTGTGGGTAGCGGAGTTCTGGGGGCCGTTGGCGTGGTCACGTTTACCAAAGTGAAGCACCGACGCGAACTGCTTTTCGCGGCACTTCCTTTCTTATTCGCGGTTCATCAGTTCACCGAGGGATTCGTCTGGCTGGGATTGGATGGAATTCTCTCGCCCGAGGTGGCACACGATATGGGTGCGGCGTTCATGCTTTATGCGCAGGGGCTGCTCCCTTTCTTGTTGCCGCTCAGCGTGCTGCTCTTCGAGCCGAATGCGAGGAGCCGCCGGCGCATGCTGCCGTTCCTCGTGCTCGGCGGAGGGATATCGCTCTATATTCTCTGGGCGCTGACGGCATTCCCCTTGGAGCTGTATGTCAGGGGCAATAGCATCGTCTACATCAATCAGGCGACCAACAACACCGCCGTCGCCGTGCTCTATGTGATTGCAACTTGTGGGGCTCTTTTCTTCTCGAAGATCAGGATGATGGTCATTCTGGGAGCTGTAAACCTGGCGATACTGTTGGTTGTAATGGTGGTGAAACGCTATGCGTTTACCTCGGTGTGGTGTGCGTACGCAGCGGTTGCGAGTATGATCATCCTCGCCTATTTCTGGAAAAGCCACAAAAGTCGGCCCTTCCTCTACGCGTAGCGAGGCGTCAATCTGAGGATTCCTGTGCCCTGAGTTAACGGTTTGCGCTTTGCGCCAGATTGGCTGTGAAGTCGGAGTGATTCAGGAAGTAACCCTCGACTGCGCTGTCGAAAACCACAACCCTGACTTGCTCGTCACCCTCTAGCAGGCTGCGGAAAAACCACTCCGTTCTTGTGTTTTGAAAGGGCGCGGCTTGTAGCCGCGCCGTAAGTGGGGCAAAATCATCGCGGCTTTAGCCGCTGAGGTACGCTTGCAGGTCACAAAAAGAGTTTTTCCGCAGCCTGCTAGAGTGCTGATGAGCTCCTGGAATTGTTTGACCATCTCCGGGCCCATCACGTTAATCGGCGGATTGTCGTGACACGCCAGTATGCAGGCGACTTTTGATCCACGCGGACTTGAGCGGCTTTCTTGGGCGCGCTGATTTGTGCAATATTTTTCGCAGTCCCTACAGCTGGCATAGGTTCTCCTTCGTGTGGCTAATCTCGGAAACTCATTGGTGTAAGGACGAATGACGGTTTGTTCTGGTTCGCTGACTCCGGAACTGGACACTTCGCTCAAGCGTCGCTGCGAAAAGTCCTATCTAGGCGGATACTCCGTCCAGATGTAGTCTTTCGAGGCAATTTTGGTGTGACATGCATACCCGCATTCAGCGCCGGTCACCGACGGCTTCAACGTTTTAGACGCAGGATCGTACTCAAACTGGGCATAGGCCCACCCGTGCGTCTTCGGAAATCTGTTCGAGTCCTTCTCGATGAACGAAAGTGTCTTTAGCGTGTCCGGCACCTCCACAAAATAGGGCGAGAGCGCACTCTTCTTCTTGACCCACTCGATCTTCACCACCTTCACGCCTTCGGGGAACGCCTTACCGTTGTCCGGAATCCCATCTTTGTAGGCCTGAATCATCGCGGGATTTCCCAGGATCGCCTTGACGCTGCCTTGGGTTTCACTGACTGCGACGTCCTGCCATGTGTCGTATCCATTGAAATCGGAGAATGCGAGTCCATCCGGCACTTTCAGCGCGTTCCTGTCTTGCTGCGCCAACACTGTCAAACCGACGGAGCAGCTGAGAACTACCCCGGCCACCGCTGACCAGAAGACGCGCTTTTTTCTCATCGCGACTGCCCGTACGAAGCCGTGCTGTGTAATTTTCATATTTTCGTCCTCGATGACACGATTGGGTTTGCCGGGAACGCTGTGTGGACAGTTGCGATTAAGCCAGAAGCGCCGGGATGAGTCTATTGGACGATGGTATTGACCCATACCCTGGCATAAATCGATATTTGCCGTGAGCCCCTGAGTCGCGCTTCGAAAGATGCTGTTCTGCAGCCTGCCTTTGCCGCCAAAGTCCCGGACTCATCTGGGCCAATGCGAAGGTGTTGGTCAACACCTTCGTCCAATACAACGATTCTTCTGCCTGTGGCGTAATCATCTGGAACGACTCCGAATTCCTGACCACGCGAGACGTTGAGCGCCCCAGAGCGCTAATACCTGGTCATCGGACAAGAGTGTGGAAATCTAATGCTCTCAAAATGCGCGAACCCCACCTGCCAGACTGTGTTTCGCTATCTTCACGAAGGAAGGCTGTATCTTGTCGGTCCGAAGCAAGCGCTGGCTCGGCACAAGCCGGGATGCTCCCGCAAGTCTGAGCGGGACGAGTACGCCTGGCTGTGCGCGTCTTGCTCCCGCTATCTGATGATTCAAGTTGATGAAGAATTTGGTACGAGAGTGGTGCGGAAACCGGAGGCACAAACGACCAAGAGCTACATCGGCCAATAACCGTCCAAACAGATCCATTCAACACTTCAGCCCGATGTTCCACGCAGATTTCGTGACTCAGGAGCTTTTTCATACGCAACCCTGCAGTCGCGAACAGACCGCCCAGCCCCGACAATCTTGCTACTTCAGCAGCACATAACGTCCACCGTCGGTCGAGGCAATCACCAGATTCATCAGGACAAACATCAAGTCATAGTGCCACCCGTAGGTTTTCTCTCCCCAGAATCCTGTATGCCAGGAAAAGATCTTCTTCTGGATCGCTCCCAGCATAAGCAGGATGAGTCCGAAAGCGGCGAGTTGCGTGAGTACTCCGAAGGCGAGGCCTAGAGCGCCAGCAACCTCGGCCATCCCCAGAAAAATCGTGAAGCCCTTCGACATTTCGATGCTCTTCGCGCGCTCCTCCGGATTTTTCAGATGCGTGTAGCCGCTGGTGATAAAGACCAGGCTCACCATCAATCGGAGCAGGAGCAGGGTGAAGTCAGTGAAACGTGCGAGTTGCGGGAACATAACCAAGACCTCCTCTGGATTGGTTGCTCACCCCTGATTCTTCCGCGCAATCGAGGCATCCTTCCGTTTGCTCCATCCATGGAAACGCGAGAGATCGCCCGTGTTCCATGCCTCGCGCAAGCCGGGTTTGCTCAAATCCCAGTCCGGGCGGATCTGACTTGTCACGATGCGCAGATCGTGCCAGAGATCGACGACTGACGGACGTCCCCAGAACCAGTACCCGTTATAGATGCTGTAAATCACCCGCCCCGGCTTGAGCACGAGCGTGTGCGGAATCATCGGGTTGTGCTCCGGATCGGTGTATTCCTGAATGTCGAGATCTTTCTGGACGATTCGGTCGGGATCGGAGAGAAATGTCCACTCGGCTCCCACCGATGCCCGAAATTCCTGGAGCGTATGGTGATCGTCAGTCGCGATCGTTGCGATCTGGGTGTACGCTACCGCGATCTTCGGGTAGAACGCCGCGAGTTCCAGATGCTGCTGGTGCTCCTTTGGGCAGTAGTGGCCGCGCGCGAGGGTGAGAATCAGCGGGTCTTCGCCCTGAAGCTCGCTGAGCTTGCGCGGCGTTCCCGTGTGATCGGGCAGTTCGTAATCGGGGAAAATGCCTCCGGGCACCATATCAGAACGCATCATCGAACTCCTTCCCTTTTCTCTTAGAGGTCCAGCGTGCCTTACCACGTTTGAGTCGGGTGTCTGGACCAAGACACTTCGATACCGTTTCAGCTACCAGCGTCGGGGCGGGACTGCACCATCCACGTGAAGAATCTCTCCGCTCACATAGCCCGCCTCGGCCAGGTATAGCACCGCATCGACAATATCCTCCACTGTCGCCTTCTTCACGGGCGGCTGCAACGTCGATTCCTTGGGATTGTCCGGGTGCATTGGTGTATTTACGACTCCCGGAGCAACAGCATTGAAGCGGATCCCGTCCTTTGCATACTCGGTGGCCAAATTCCGGGTTGCTGCATTCAAGCCCCCCTTGGTAATCATCGATACCGACCCATTTGTGCCGGCAATGGGCCGATCGGCAAGCGCCGCGGTAATGCTCACTACACATCCCGATTTCTGTTTGAGCATCTCTTTTACACTGCGCTGAGTGACATAGAAGAAGCCAAGCAGGTTAGTCGAGACGAGGGCGTCGAAATCCTCGACCGTGAAGTCGAGGAAAGGCTTGTTTAGGAATATGCCGGCGTTATTCACCAGGACATCGATAGTTCCGAAGTTGTGGATTGCGGCTTCGACCACCTCGCCGGCGGTTTGCGGTTTGCCGATATCGCCGTCGACCAGAACCAATCCGCCCGAGGTCGTCAGCTTCCGACTGGCGTCGCGAGAGGTCGCGACGACGTTATAACTTCTTCTCAAGAAACCATCGACTACACCCGCGCCAATGCCGCCCGATGCTCCAGTGACGATCGCTGTTTTCTTGCGGGACGGCTCTGCCATGCGGTCCTCTGTCTGTGCGCCTGCATCGACGCTTGATACGAATATTTGTTCACAGCGACTGTCACCTGGTGGCAAGGCGCGCTCAGGCACAATCTTAGCTGGCGCGCCGAGCCTGCAACTCTGAATGTGAAGCCGTCATGAAGCCCCCCACCAGATCAGCAATCGCGTCGGCAGCCGTGTCCAAAGCGAAATGGCCGCCGTCAACAACGTCGACTTCGGCGTCTGGAACGTCTCTCCGATACCGTTCCGGCTCGCCGGAGTCGAAAGATACTTCGTATTTCCCCCAGATCACCAGCAGCCGTGGTTGCCTTTCGCGCATCCATTCCTGCCACTTCGGATAGGAGTCAACATTAGTTCGGTAATCGTAGAAAAGGTCGCTCTGGATATCCGCCTGGCCGGGCCGACCAAGAAAATAGAACTCGTCGGTCCAGAGATCAGGGTCGTGGCGCTCTACCTCAGGGTCGTTCCCTACATGGCGCGCCCGCGTCGTCTCCAGCGACAGAAGATTTGTGCGCAGCGCGCTCTCATTGGCGGCGCGATCGGCCCAGAAAGCCCGGCGCGTTTTCCAATTGGCCCCCAAACCTTCGTTGTGCGCAACGGCATCCTGGACTATGAGAGCCTCGATTCGCTCGGGGTGTGCAAGCGCCATTCGAAAACCAACCGGTCCACCGTAGTCCTGCATGTAGAGGGTGTAGCTCGCGAGGCCGAGGGCCTCGGTGAAATGGCTCATGATCTCAGCGTAATTATCGAAGGTGTATGCGAATTTCTTCGGGTCCGGCCAGTCGCTATGTCCGAAACCCGGATAGTCGGGCGCGACCAGGTGATAACGATCCGAGAGCCTTGCGAAAAGCGGCTCAAACATCCGCGACGACGAAGGTAGTCCGTGCAGCAGGAGAATCGTCGGGGCATTTCTTGGTCCAGCTTCTCGGTAGAAAATCGACAGGCCGCCGACCTGCAATGTGCGGTACGCGGTGGAGTAGTTCATCGAGCTTCCTTTCCTTGCGCCGAACCTGGCGGCACCGTTGAGCTGCGGCAATGGTTACAGTGATGCCTTCAAAACAGAAGTATGGCGCTGAAACAATTAGGCGATCGTGTCGACGATATCTTCTTTGTCGGCGAAGCGGATTGAGTAGCCCGGCGATGCCCGCCGGCAGTGACGCGCGCGGCCAATCGAGCTGCCGCGGCAATCGTAACCGAACGCCAGTTTCTCTCAGTTGACAGCGGAGGGCTATCCATCAAGTCCGACTCCTCCAGCCAGTCCTCGGTTGAAGCCCGTGCCTGCTCGGGCCCAAACAGCTTCGCCACTGCGCCGATGAATGCGGAGAGTTCACGCTCCGCGAGGTGCGTCCGCTCTTCGTATGCCGGCTCGGAAAATAGCTCTTCCTCGTTCATTTAGCTCAGCCGTCTCGCCTTTCGAGTCGATACCCAGGCTGCCTCTTCCCACGTCCAACGAACTCCGGTGCACCATCGATGTCATACTTCCCACCCTCATTAAGCCAGAGGCACCAGGAACGAAGCTATTGGACCAACGTATCGATTCATACCAAAGTATGGGTTGGACAATTGGTCAAGGCATGGTGCATCATTATTGGATCGCTTTTGATTGGGGCGCCGTTCAATATCCTTTGGGGGATATGCGATGAAAAAGACCACGGCTCCCATTCCCTTTGCTGGCTCCCAGCTCGACCAGACGCGTCACGTCTGCGCTTTCTTCAACAATGATGAAGAAGAGTACCGGGTCCTGCTCCCGTTCATAAAAGACGGGTTTCAGTGTGGCCACAAGGCGATTCATGTGGTGAATCCGGATCAGCGTCAGGATCACCTGCAACGCCTGGGCGCCGCTGGAATTGACGCAGACGCCGCGCAACGCAAGGGACAACTGGAGCTTCGCGTCAACGCCGACGTCTACCTGCCGGATGGCCGCTTCGATCCTGACCGCATGATCTCGGTCTTCGAGCAGTTGTCCAGCGGCAATACCGGCGCGGAATATCCGCTAAGCCGTATTTGCTGCCGCATGGACTGGACGGTTAAAGATGGATCGCATGTCGACGATGTCATTGAGTTCGAGTCGCGCGTAAACGAGGTTTGGCGTCGCCACGAAGACGCGGTCATCTGTACTTACCATCTTGACCAGTTCCGCGGCGATGAGGTGATCGACATCATGCGGACCCATCCGATGGTCATCATCGGCGGCCTCCTTCAACAGAATCCCTTCTTCGTTCCGCCAGACGAATTCCTGCATGAATTTCGACAACGCCGGGCTCGCCGGATTCGCTCGCAAGCGGCGGCCTGATATGCAAGCGCAGGCCGAAGATCCGGTCCGGGAGGTCAAGCGCCTAAAGCGCTGCATCAATGATCTGGTCAGCTTGCTGGCCCTGCCGGCTGTCTGGAGCGGCACCGAACCGCCGCAGATCGTGGATGTTCTCCTCGATGCGCTGCTGCGCATGCTCCGCCTGGATTTCATATACGCCCGTCTGGAAGAATCGGTCGCCGCGGCACCTGTGGAGTTCCTCCGCATCGGCGATTCGTGCAAGGTCAACCTGGAATCGCAAGAGATCCAACTGGCGCTGGGAAACTGGTTTGACAGTGGTACCCAGGTATCACTGTCGCCGGCCCGCCACCGTTTTGACGACGTGGACATTTCGATCTTCCCCTTGCCTCTGGGAGTGCATGGCGGCATGGGCGTAATCGTCGTCGGGTCCGAGAGGGCAGATTTTCCCGCCCAGACCGAGAGTCTTCTTCTAAGCGTAGCGGCGAATCAGGCGTCCTTCGCGCTGCAAGAGGCTCAATTGCTGAGCGAACAGAGACAGGTGTCCAGCGAACTTGATCATCGGGTCGCGCAGCGGACCATAGAACTCGCCAACGCCAACGAGGAGTTAAGGAAGGAAATCGACGAGCGCAAGAAGATCGAAGATCGGCTACGCGAGAGTGAGGCGTCGCTTGCCCAGGCTCAATACCTGAGCCGCACCGGCAGCTTTTCCTGGAAGGTAGCAAACGACGAGATCTCCTGGTCCGAACAGCTTTATCGCATTTTCGACTTTGAACCGGGAACGCCGGTGACCATCGAACGCATCAATAGTCGCGTTTATCCCGACGACCTGCCGGCGATGATCGAAAGGGTAGCGCGCGCGCGGGGCTCGGGCGGAACTCTTGAGTATGAGCACCGATTGTTAATGGCCGACGGTTCTGTGAAGTACTTGATGGCGATCGCTCAGGAAAACCCGACTGCTCACGGGAAGCTGGAATACATAGGCGCGGTTCAGGATGTAACTCAGCGCCGCTTCTCGGAAGACGCCCTTGCCAAGGCCCGGTCGGAACTCGCAAATGTCGCCCGGGCTACCAGTCTCGGTGTCTTGACCGCGTCCGTCGCACATGAAGTCAATCAACCGCTCTCGGGCATCATTACCAATGCCAGTACTTGCCTCCGGATGCTGGATTCGAATCCTCCGAACCTGGAAGGAGCACGCGAGACGGCACGGCGCACGATTCGTGATGGGCGCCGCGCCTCAGATGTAATCACGCGGTTGCGAACGCTTTATAGCAAGAAAGACCCCACTCTTGAAGCGATGGACCTGAATGAGGCGGCTCGCGAGGTCCTGACATTATCCTCGGCTGAGATCCAGAAAAACGGCGTGACTCTGCGCCAGGAGTTTGCCGACGGCCTCCCGCCGGCGCTCGGCGATCGCATCCAGCTGCAACAGGTCATCCTGAATCTGCTTCGCAACGCCGCGGACGCGATGAACACGATCAACGACCGCCCCAGAGAGTTACTCATCAGGACTCAGCGGGACGATCGCAACCAACTCCGGCTAAGCGTGAAAGATTCCGGGGTCGGTTTAAGTCCCCAGGTTGCCGGCAAGATTTTCGAAGCGTTTTACACGACCAAGAGCGATGGCATGGGAATCGGACTTTCCGTCAGCCGATCCATCATCGAGGCTCATCAAGGGCGCCTCTGGGCGACGGCAAACGATGGCCATGGAACCACATTTTCGTTTGCCATCCCTTGTGCCGTCCAGGCTTCGGCTGACCCGCAAAGCCGCCTCAATCAGGCCGATTCATCGATGGACGCCGCATAGCGCGGCTTGTCGCTCGCAATCAGTCAAAAGCGATACCAAAGTACAATAGACGCGCTCTCCTGCCGTACCGCACACTGGCGTCGTGGCAGTCAGGCAACAGCGTGCCGGGATGCAGAGCGGTCATAATGCCTTCTCCAGTGCGCTGTTCGGTGGCGCATGGTGCCGGATGAAATGGACTCTCGCTGGCAACTAAATGCAAAGCAGTACGAAGGCACAATGGACGCCCCCCCTGGAACGCGTCACTGTTTTGTCGTGGATACACCTGAGCAAAGTCGCGAGGGTCCAGCGCAGCTTCTTTCTGTAGTGGTTGATGATGACGAGTCGGTGCGTGAGTCGCTGCCGGACCTGCTCAGAGAGTTCGGCTTTGCCGCGCAGGCTTTTTCGTCCGCGAAAGAATTCCTCTCATCGGATTGTGTCGATGAGACGCGCTGTTTGATCCTCGATGTCGCCATGCCGGGCATGAGTGGACCGGAACTTCAGCAGGAACTCAAGCGTCGCGGAAAAAACATTCCCATCATTTTCATTACCGGTCGAAGGGATGACGCCGTTCGCGCTCAAGTCCTTAAGCAGGGCGCAGCGGGATTTCTGCTCAAACCATTCAGTGACGCGGATCTGCTTGCCGCCATCAAGACCGCACTGCCAGGCACATCGGCATCCACGCTCGATCTCTAGGGGAATACAATGGAGCTAGCGCGCACTTCTCGCAGTGGAGTTGGGACGTCACCCATGTCAACCGCCATGCCCATCGTGTTCATCGTTGATGATGACGTGTCGGTGCGCGAGTCGCTGGAACTTCTCGTCCGGAATGAGAACTGGAAACCGGAAACATTCGCTTCCGCCCAGGAATTCCTCAGGCACCCGAGAACGCTTGTCCCGAGCTGCCTCGTTCTTGATCTTTCACTTCCAGGCCTGACTGGCCTCGAGTTGCAGAAACAGCTCCTCGTGGACCACATCGACATGCCGATTATCTTCATCACGGCATACGGGGATGTCCCGAAGTCGGTGCAGGCGATGAAAGCCGGGGCTCTCGAATTCCTGACCAAGCCGCTTGATACCGATGCCTTGGTCAGCGCTATCGGAAAGGCACTGGAACGAAGCCGTATCATGATCGCCCACGAGGCGGAGATGCGGGATCTTCGCAGCCGGTACGCCGCGCTGACTCCTCGAGAACAGCAGGTCATGGCGTTGGTCGTCGCTGGGCTGCTGAACAAACAAGTCGGAGGCGAGCTGGGCATCAGCGAGATCACGGTTAAGGCCCATCGAGGGCAGGTCATGCAGAAGATGAAGGCCAATTCGCTTGCCGATCTGGTGAAGCTGGCCGCCAGGCTCAGACCTGCGCGTTCGGTAACTCCCGCAGCTTAACCCGCCGCTCAGCGAACGCGGAAGGAAATGGTGAACATTCTCTGGCGCGCGTCAGATCTTGAAATCCTTCATGCGTCACCGACAGGCTGACTGGGCTCTGCACTGGGACGCGAAGCTAGCGGCGCTTGCCCAAGGCGCGTCCTTGGGGACCACTGCTCAAATCCGGAACTTCTTCGCCCAGCGCAGTGGCCAGATCGATTTGATGGTCTTGCTCCTGTACGAGAATCTGGCGAATCTGCTCCGCCAGCGCGAATTCACCAAGAGCTTCGCATTGCCGGATGCGGTCGCGATAATTCCGGATGGTTTCGTTCTCATTCTCCAGATCGAAGCGGAGCATCTCCTTCGAATCTTTTGAAGTGCGTACCGGCTTGGGGGCCACGGCCGGCATTTTCCCGAGATAATCAATCTGCCGCGAGATCATGAGCGCGTGATCGAGCTCCTGCTTGGCGTGTATCTCCAGCTGTCCGGCGATATCCATGTATTCGGCGCCTTTGAGCACTTGCGAATAGACCACATAACCGATGATCGCTTGATACTCGCGAGCGAGGTCTTCGTTCAGCAAGTCAGCGAGACGATCGCGCGAAATTTCGTTTTCGACTGCTGGCGATTTCAATTCAGGCATTTGATTTCTCCTCGGAATAGAGACACAGTTTGAGTTACCAGGCCCCGTTCATCTGGATTGCGTCCGCTGTCGGGAAAATCAAGCAAAGGCAGACGGACCTCCTCTGTTCTTCACCCGGAGCACAGTGGCCTCTTTCGTGAGGCCACTGCGGAAATCTCCTGGGATCGGCTCGCACCGGCCGCCGAATGATCCCACCCGGCTCATGCCACCAGCGCCGCTTCGGCCGAGGGCTCGTAGCTGTCGATTTGCTCCGCGCCTGCGGTCTTTAGCATGTCGCGGGCTTTCGCTACTTCCCCTGCGGTTCCATGTGCAACCAGAACGAACTTGCCGGCCTTGATGGACGTCTCATATTTCAGGACGCTGTTTTTCGGAACGCCAAGGCTGTAGAGCCCTGCGCCGATGGCGCTGAGCCCACCAACCACGATCGCTCCCTCCAGGGCCGCCACGATCCACGAGACAATGGAGCCGGCCGCAACCACGGGCCCGACGCCCGGCACGATCAAGAACGCCGCGCCAAACAGCAGCCCCCACAGCCCGCCCCAGAATGCGCCCCACTTTCCCCAATATTTCATTCTGTCGCCGGTGCTGTAGAAACCGACGACATCCGATTCGGTTTGATAGTCGCGGCCAACGACAGCCAGCTTCTTGATGTCAAAGCCGCTGCCCTTCAATTCTTTAATGGCGTTTTCTGCTGCGGAGTGTTGGCTGAAAACCGCAACCACCGAGTTTTGGTCCTGCCTTGGCATGGTACTGATGGCACTCATGGTTCTTGCTCCTCCTTTTCATTCTTCAGAATTCTTTCTGCTTTGCGATGCGATTCGCAGTAGTTCAGGTTTTGGCCCGCTACTTGATCAGTAGGGTCTCAACTGCGCGAAACGACTTGTGCGACGATCTGTAGCGCGCACGACGTCGAACTCGCGCGATACAGATCGCGAAACATTGGCCGCGTCACTTCCATCTGTGCAAATGGGTCAAAGCGTGCTGCTCTTCTTTTTTCTTTAGGAATAATTCCTGCGGAAAACCGTCCGTTCCACGATTAAGCCAGAGGCAGACGAGCGAGTCCATTGGACGAAGGTATCGGTGATACCAAAGTCCAATGGCGCTATCCGCCGTCTTGTTCCATCCTTCTGAGGTAGCGCTGCGCCAAAACGAAGCAGGAGTCGCAAATAGCGCGTGGGAATCCGATGGCGGAACTGGCTTTCAAACCGACCGAATCCGACACGCTGGAGGCTGCCTTCGAGCAAGGCGACATTCAGGCCGGGAATCCCTTGCCCATCGGCGGTGCACACCAATACGCAGACGGGGTGAATTTCGTCCTTTTTAGCCGTCACGCGACTCGGGTTCGCCTGGAGCTCTATCAAAATGCGGGCGAGTCGACTCCAATCAAGGTCATCGAGTTGGATCCCGCCCGCCACCGCACCGGGGATATCTGGCACGTGTGGCTGCGGGGCGTTCCCGCCGGCCAGCTCTATGGCTATCGCATCGAGGGCCCCTATCAACCGGAACAAGGGCATCGATTCAATCCTCACAGGTTGCTGCTGGATCCGTTTGCGAGAGCGATTGCCGGCGTTGGAAATTGGGATTTTTCAGCTGCCCGTGGCTACGATTCTTCCAGCCCCCTGAGTGACCTGAGCATCTCGACCGTCGACAACGCCGGCACCACCCCCAAATGCGTTTTCACCAACGATCATTTTGATTGGGAAATGGATGCGCCTCCAAAGCATGCCGCCTCCGACACGGTCATTTATGAGACGCATGTGCGTGGATTCACAATTCATCCCAGTTCAGGGTTGGTACATCCAGGGACCTTTATCGGTTTGACTGAAAAAATTCCCTATCTCCAGGACATGGGAGTGACCGCAATTGAATTAATGCCTGTAACGGAATTCAATGAAAATGAGCCGAACCGGCTCAATCCAATAACCAAAGAGAAGCTCAAGAATTACTGGGGCTACAATCCGGTCGCCTTTTTTGCCCCGAAGCAATCCTATGGTGTTGCGGGACCGCACCAGCGACAGAGCCTGGAATTCCGGGAGATGGTCAAAGCTTTTCACCGCGCCGGCATTGAAGTCATTCTCGATATCGTGTTGAACCACACCGCCGAGGGAAATGAGACAGGCCCCACCATCTCGCTGCGTGGCATTGAGAACTCGATCTTCTACATGCTGCAGGAGAACGGCCCCCGCTACTACAAGGATTTCACCGGCACGGGGAATACGCTCAACGCAAACCATCCCATCGTCCGGGAGTTTGTCAGGCTTGTGCTCCGCTACTGGGTCATGCACATGCACGTTGATGGTTTTCGTTTCGACCTGGCCTCCGTTCTGGGCCGGGATGAACATGGAAACATCCTGCAGAACCCTCCCCTTCTCGAAAGTATCGCCGAGGATCCCCTCCTGCGTGACGTAAAGCTGATTGCCGAGGCCTGGGACGCCGGCGGCGCTTATCAAGTGGGGAGTTTCTCCACGCATCGCTGGATGGAATGGAATGGCCGTTTTCGTGATGACGTGCGCCGCTTCTGGATCGGCGACCCCGGAATGATGGGATTGTTTGCCAGCCGCATCTGCGGAAGCTCGGATCTGTATCAAGCCTCTGGCAAAGGACCGGGCAGCAGCCTGAACTTCGTAACCTCCCATGACGGATTCACCCTCAACGATTTGGTCAGCTATAAGCAGAAGCACAATCATGAAAATGGCGAGAACAGCCGTGACGGAAGCGACGCCAATTACAGTGACAATTGCGGAGTCGAAGGCCCCAGCGATGATCCCGCGGTTGAGGGAATGCGGAACCGCCTGATCAAGACATTCCTGTTGACCTTGTTTGTTTCTCGAGGAGTTCCGATGTTACTGGGCGGCGATGAGTTCCGCCGTACTCAGCGTGGAAACAACAATGCCTACTGCCAGGATAACGAGGTAAGCTGGTTTGATTGGAACCTGGCCGAGAAACATAAAGAGATCCGGCGATTTGCTCGGGGACTGATCGCGTTCCGCCGAGCCCATCCGGTCCTGAGAAGAGAGGTCTTCTACACCGACGCCGACATAAAATGCTTCGCGCCGCGCGGCGACACGCCCGAGTGGACCGACGGCCGGCAGAAAGCCTTCGCCTGTCGCATTCTGGGGCAGGCAGAACCCGACCTGTTCCTGATGTTCAACGCCGATTCCCGGCCAATCGATTTTTTAATCCCCGACCTCCCCGCGAGAAAGATCTGGCGTTTGGCCGTCGATACGTCTCGATCCGCTCCCGACGACTTCTTCGAGCCCGGCAAAGAGCCCTCCCTGCAAGACCAGATCACCTTTCGGGTTGAACCTCGATCGAGCGCAATTCTCTTGACCGACGACGGGGAGGCGCCACGTGAAGATTAGCTCTGCGGCCGGCAAACCGGCTGATCCCTCCGCTCGCTCACAGCACTCAGCCTGCTTGCCCAAAAAGCCATGAGAAGGAGTTGGTTATGAGTAGTTCGACGTACGTTGATCATCCCCTCGATACAAACATTTCCGACGCTCTGACCGACCTGGCTTTGGACCTGAGATGGTCGTTCAATCACTCCGCCGATCGGCTGTGGGAGCAACTCGACCCGGAACTCTGGGAGCTGACGCACAATCCTTGGGTTGTACTGCAAACCGTGTCTCATGAAAAACTTCAGAGTGTCGCTGCCGATCCGAGCTTCCAGCAACTGTTGGCTGATGTCCGCGCGGACAAGACGCTTACTGAAACATCCGAAGCATGGTTTCAAAAGGCGCATCCGCGTTCGGATGTGTCGACGATTGCGTATTTCTCGATGGAGTTCATGCTGAGCGAAGCACTCCCGATTTATTCGGGCGGACTCGGCAACGTTGCCGGTGATCAACTGAAGGCGGCAAGCAATCTTGGCGTGCCTGTGACCGGAGTCGGGTTGCTTTACCAACAAGGCTATTTTCGACAGGAAATCGATGCCCAGGGCCACCAACAGGCGTTGTATCCATTCAACGACCCCGGCCAGCTGCCCATCCGACCGGTGCGGGAGCCGAATGGCGAATGGCTGCGCCTGGTACTCCCTTTGCCCGGCTTTAATTTATGGATTCGAGCCTGGCAGGTGCAAATCGGCAGGGCGAAATTGTATTTGCTCGATACCAATGACCCCGCCAACCCTCCAACCTACCGCGGCATTACCACGGAACTCTATGGCGGTGGGCCGGAGTTGCGTTTGAAGCAGGAGTTGGTCCTTGGCATCGGAGGCTGGCGGCTCCTGCGGGCTCTCGGACTCCATCCCGAAGTTTGTCATCTCAATGAAGGCCATGCTGCTTTCGCCGTTTTGGAGCGTGCCCGTTCCTGCATGGTCGACAACCATCAGCCATTTGATCTTGCCCTCACCATTACTCGTGCCGGCAATCTTTTCACCACCCACACTCCGGTAGAAGCTGGCTTTGACCGCTTCGCTCCCAGCCTGATTCAGCGCTATCTCAGGAAGTATGCGGAGGAGCGACTGGCGATTTCCTTCGACGAACTTCTTGCATTGGGCCGCCGGAACCCGCAGGATTCATCTGAACCATTCAATATGGCCTACCTGGCTGTCCGCGGCAGCGGGGCCGTCAATGGCGTCAGCAGATTGCATGGCCAGGTCAGCCGACGAATCTTCCAGGTCCTTTTTCCACGGTGGCCTCAAGCCGAAGTACCCGTAACACATGTAACAAACGGAGTACACACCCCCACATGGGACTCTGCCGACGCAGACCGTCTCTGGGAACTTGCTTGTGGCAAAGACCGTTGGAGCGGCACGTTGGCAAATGTGGCGAAGGATGTCGCCGCTGTCAGCGATCCCGAACTGTGGTGGCTCCGCGCCGACAGCCGCAAGATTTTAGTGGACTACGTCCGCAGGCTTTATGTCCGCCAATTGGCAACTCGAGGGGCGTCCCCGGAGGATCTGGCACAGGCAGCGCTCATACTCGATGAAAATATTTTGACCCTGGGATTCGCCCGCCGTTTCGCCACCTACAAACGCCCCAATCTTCTTCTCCGCGATCCGGCGCGGCTGTTAGCCATCCTCTCGAATCGGGAGCGCCCCGTGCAACTCGTGCTTGCCGGCAAGGCCCATCCTCAGGATGCCGAAGGGCAAGACATGATTCGCCAGTGGGTTGAGTTTTCCCGCCGCGCGGAAGCTCGATCCCGCGTCGTCTTCCTTTCCGACTATGACGTCCTTATGGCGGAACATCTGGTTCAGGGCGTGGACGTTTGGGTGAACACCCCGCGACGCCCTTGGGAAGCCAGCGGCACCAGCGGCATGAAGGTGTTAGTCAACGGCGGGTTGAATCTTTCGGAGCTCGATGGCTGGTGGGCAGAGGCGTATTCGCCGGAAGTCGGCTGGGCCATCGGCGATGGGCGCGAGCATGGCGATGATCCTTCCTGGGATGCCAGCGAAGCTGAAGCTCTTTATGCGCTACTCGAATGCGATGTTATTCCGGAGTTTTATGCGCGCGACGAGCGTGGAATTCCGCGCCGCTGGGTGGCTCGCATGCGCGCAAGCATGGCCCAGCTGACTCCCGGCTTTTCGGCAAATCGTGCGGTGCGCCAATACACCGATGAACGTTACCTCCCGGCGGCCACGAATTTTCGGCAGCGCCATGAACATCTCGGCTCACTCGGAGCCGATTTACTCGCTTGGCAGGCCGATTTGGCGAAACACTGGCCTTCACTGCGATTCGGTTCCACGACGGTCCAGCAACAGGATCAGCAGTATGTCTTTAAGGTACAGGTCTTGCTCAACGGCCTGAATTCGGAAGCCGTAAGAGTCGAACTTTACGCAGAGGGAGAAGCAGGCGCGGCGGCGATCACGCAAACCATGACCCGCGGCGAACCCCTGGTCGGTGCCGCCAGTGGCTTCACTTATACAGCCATCGTGCCGGCCACCCGCCCGGCTGCAGACTACACTCCGCGCCTCGTGCCGCAGCACGCCGGGGCGTTGGTGCCGTTGGAGGCGCCTTTCATCCTGTGGCACGACGCTCCTTCTTGGCGATGAGAAAACTTTGTTCGAAGATCCCGAAATGGAGAAACGGATCGGATGCTCGATAAGCCTAAATCCCCCAGCAAGAAAGCGCCGACCACCCTCGCTACCGATTTTATGGGGGAGGATCGCCACGAATTCGTGGCAAGACTTGCCTACAAGCTTTGGGAAGAAAGAGGTCGCCCTATCGGTTCGCCCGAAGTGGACTGGTTCGCGGCGGAGCGAGCCGTGTACTCAGCGTTAGTAACCACGGGCCTGATTGACCTGTCCGCAATCGACCCGCAGTACATGGCAGAAAAGCTAGACGCGTGAGTTACCCCACGAGATTGGAGAATGTACTCAAACACGCTCGACACTGAAAGAGCAAAGCCAACGAAGTCAGACCGTCTCGCTTGCGTCCCTTGTCAGATCGCTAAGGCATTCAAAGCGGGAGTCGGTTTGGTGCCCCGACATTGTGGAACCGAAGTGGCATTCCGATAAGGAGTCGCTTTATGCCCGGCCTTTTTAAGACCTCCAATCCCGCCTTCAACGCGAAAACATTCGAGAATCGCGTACCTGGCGCCGATGAACCGATGACACTGCAGGGTACTGTCAACAAGACCGGCTTCTTACTATTCTGCGCCGCCGCGACCGCTGGTTGGACGTGGTGGCTCGGCCGCACCCAGCCCGAAGCCGTGACCATGTGTCTGTGGGGCGGAATGATCGTCGGGCTTGTCGTCGCACTCGCCACAATTTTCAAAAAGCAATGGGCACCGGTCACCGCTCCGATTTACGCGCTCTGCGAAGGCTTCGCGCTGGGCGGAATTTCAGAGATTCTCAACCGCGCCTATCCCGGGATCGCATTCCAGGCGCTTGGACTCACGGCTGCTGTCACCGCGGCGATGCTGCTCTTGTACACTTCTGGCACGATTCGAGCGACTCCGAAATTCACCGCTGGCGTGATCGCCGCTACGGGCGGTATTTTTCTGTTCTACATGATCGATCTCGTGATGGGCTTCTTCGGCCATCACGTGTCCTTGCTCTACAGCAATGGGCCTTGGGGAATCGCTATCAGCATATTTATCGTAATCGTAGCGGCGCTGAATCTGATTTTGGATTTCGACTTTATAGAGACCGGCGTTTACGCGGGCGCGGCCAAGTACATGGAATGGTACGGGGCCTTCGGCATCATGGTGACGCTGGTGTGGATGTACATCGAGATTCTCCACCTGCTCAGCCAACTGCGCGGCCAGCGTGCACAAGCTACCTGAGAGACTGACCTGACGGCCTCCAGGCACTATATGTATGGCGCCGCGCAGCAGTGAAGGCACCTGCTTCGGGTGCCTGCCTCATTCGCTGCCCTTCTGGAGATTCACGCAGGAAAACAACCGCGGTGTCATTGCCGGATTTTGTCTTCGCACCGGTGGTTCGGCAATCTTGGGACCGTGCGCACACACACCAACGCGCCCTGACTCCGACGTCCCTCAAGCGTTTCGATGCGCAGCCCGTCTGGTCCGGGCGCTAACCGTACACCTGGTCCGTGCTTTGTCCGACTTCGATAATGTAGCCATCAGGATCGCGGATGTAGCAACGGATCTCGCCGTACTTGGGAATCGGCGGGGTGATGAACTCGGCTCCTCGACTTTTCCACGATTGGTAGCACGCCTGAATATCTGCAACCCGGAAATTCATGAAGCTGTTGATGTGGTTCGGGTCGGGGACGCTCAGGATTACCGTTGGCTTGTCCGGGGTCGGCCCGCCGCCAACGTTCAAAATCATCCAGATATTCGCAAGCTGAAGGTATCCCGGCGCGTTGCCGTCACCCAGGCTCAGAATGCGCGCGCCGAACACCTTTTCGTAGTAGCGAGCCGATCGCTCGATGTCGGCGACGGTGAGAAAGTGCGCGATGCTGATTCCCTCTCGCGGGGGCATCTCATAGCTGTTCTGTTCGACTTGTACGCTGCTGGCGCTGCCCATGATTGCTCCTTCGAACTGAGACTTAATTCAGCCAGAAGCGCCAGCGCGAATCTATTAGACGAACGTATCGACCAATACCAAAGTATCGCCTGGACGCACGGGCGGAGGATAACAGGCGCCCTCCAATCCCCTAACCGTCATACCAAGGTATGACCAATACCATCGTCCAATTGATTCGCCGGGGTAATTCGGATGTAATCGCGCTATCGACGCCAATTCAGTCGCCAGATCAACAATAACAACACATCGGACTTACACGGCTATGGATGCATTCCGCAATGTTTTGCTTCGCTCGCAACAGCAGGGTGCGGCGCTCGGTCACTTCAATGTTGCCGACCTCGTGCTCCTGAAAGCCGTGGTCGCAGCCGCAGTGGAGGACGGAGTCCCCGTAATCGTCGGCGCATCCGAAGGAGAGCGAGCCTTTCTGGGGACATACGAGCTCGCAGCGCTGGTGAAAGTCATGCGCGCGGAACATGACATCCCCATTTTTCTAAACGCCGATCATACTCATTCACTGGCGAAAGCAGTTGAGGCGGCGAGAGCGGGGTTCGATTCGGTCGTAATCGATTTTTCCGCGCTTCCCTTCGACCAGAACGTTTCTCGAACAAAGGAAACCGTTGAAGCCATCAAGGCGATCAATCCCGCAATCCTTGCCGAGGGAGAGATCGGCCATATCGGGACCGGCTCTGAAATCCACGACGCTGTTCCCAGCGAATCTTTGAACCTCACCACAGCAGAGGAAGCCCGCCAATTCGTCGACTCCACCGCGATCGACATTCTGGCTCCCGCGGTCGGCAACATGCACGGCATGCTGGAAAGCATGGTCCAGGGCACAACCAAAAAGCACCTGAATATCGAGAGAATTGCCCAGATCAAGAAGGCGGTAGGCATTTTTCTCACCCTGCACGGCGGATCAGGAACAGATGACGACGATTTCCTGCATGCGATCGCCGCCGGTATCAACATCATCCACATCAATACCGAACTGCGGGTCGCCTGGCGCCGGTCCCTGCAAGGCAGCCTGAGCAGTCAGCCCAATGAAGTCGTGCCGTACAAGATCTTGCCCCCCGTCGTAGATTCCGTGAAGCAAGTCGCGAGTTCGCGTCTGAAGCTGTTCAATGGTCAACTGCGATCGGAAGAACTGCAGGTATCCACCGGGCGATGATCAACTCGCCCACGGACCTTCGAATTGAGACGAAGAAACGGTGCTTGCGCCCTAGCCAAATATTCAGAGAAAGGATGACAAAGCGATGCCGGAAGCAACCTGGAAACCCCACGAGAAACACGGCCAACTGACCATGCAGAGCGATTTGCCCGACAGCGTCTACGCTTTTCCGAAGCAGCGCAAAGAACCACTGACCGATGCGCAGCATGTCCGAAATGCGGTGGCGCGCTTCGATCAAGTCATCGGCGTCTCCGATGCCGACCGTACTTTGGCATTCGCCAACATCGAGAAAGCTGCGAAGTACTACCACGTCAACCTCACGGAGACGTCGTGGCACGACTTGGGCATTCATCCTCAAAACAAATAGATAAGAGGTTGCCGGCAAAGGTTCAGCCCACAAGGGAGATCGAGTATGAAAGCAGTTGTTGTCCACCAATATGGCGGTCCTGAGGTGCTCAAGTTCGAAGACTATCCTGATCCCGTCCTGGGCACCGGCGAGGTGCTCGTTCGGGTCGCGGCCACGAGCGTGAATCCGCTCGACTACAAGCGTCGTGCCGGGCTAATGAAGGACTTTCCCATCACTTTTCCAGGGCTGATAGGAGCCGACGTTGCGGGGACGGTCGTAAAGATTGCGCCGGGAGTGGAAGGATTTTCCGTCGGCGACCAGGTGTTCGGTACAGCGGACAATACCTACGCCGAACTTTGTGTCGTGAATCCAGCGATGTTGGCGAAGATTCCCAAGGGGCTTGATTTGATTCAAGCCGCTGCGTTGCCGCTGGTGACGACGACCGGCCACCAACTCATGTCGGCTACGGGAATCAAAGCGAGACAGACGGTTCTGGTCGTGGGTGCTGATGGAGGCGTCGGGCGTTCGGCGGTATTCACCGCGAAGCAGCGCGGGGCGATTGTGATCGCGGGGATATTGAAAAAGCAGGTGGATGATGCGAAGACAGTCGGCGCGGATCAGGTTGTCGCAACCGACGATGACGCTGCGATTGCCAGTCTTCCGCCGCTCGATGCGGTGGCGGATGCGGTCGGCGGACGAACCGCCGAGAAGCTGATCGCCAAGGTCACGGCAGGAGGCGTTTATGCCTCGGTTGTCGAACTCCCGAAGAACGCCGCCAAGTATCCATCTGTAAAGGTCGTGTTCGTATTCTCAAAATTCGACGGAAAGACCCTTGAGTTCATGGCCGAAGCCGTGCGAGATGGCAAGCTGGTCATCCCGATCAGCCGGAAACTGCCGCTCAGTGAAGCGGCCGAGGCGCAAGCCGCGGCGGAGAAGGGTGTTGCCGGGAAGATTCTGCTGGTGGCTTGAGATTCTCCGTGCGGAAAACGAGACAAAGAAAACATCCGACATGAAATCGAAACTTAAAAAAGACCGGCGCGGAATCAACCCTGCTTCAAAACCAACCGGCGACGGCTGTGTCGAATGCCTGGCATCACCGGACGGTTGGTGGTTTCATCTCCGGCGGTGTGCGGAGTGCGGTCATATCGGATGCTGTGATAGCTCTCCGAATCAGCATGCATCCAAGCATGCGCTGGCAACCGGCCACCCGATCATTGCCAGCTTTGAGCCTGGGGAGCATTGGTTCTTCGACTACGACACGCAGCAGATGATCAAGGGTGCGGAGTTGCTTCCGCCGCACGCGCATCCCGCCGGTCAGCCGGCGCCCGGGCCCGCCGGAAGAGTGCCGGCCAACTGGGAATCGCTCCTCAACTAGGCGCCCGTCTCCGGTTGTGCATTCAATGCTCCCATGAGAGCAGATGGGGGTTGGGCATTCCACGAACGTTCGCTGGCCAGCGAGCGCAATCGTCTTCGCGAGGAAAAATGAAAGCTGGGAGGATCCATCACTTTGGCCCGCCGGCCGCGATTGTGATCGACGAGATACCACGTCCGACGGCCGGACAAGGCGAGCTGGTAATACGGGTCGCAGCTGCCGGAGTTGGCCCATGGGACGCGCTGATTCGGGAAGGAAAGAGCGCTGTGCAACTGCCCCTTCCGATTGTCCTCGGCTCAGATCTGGCGGGGATTGTCGAATCCGTGGGAACTGGAGTCCGTCCGTTCCAGCCGGGTGACGAGGTTTTCGGCGCCACCAACGAGCAATTCTGTGGCGCTTATGCCGAATACGCAGTGGCGTCGGCGCAAATGGTGGCCGCAAAGCCAGGCTCGTTAAGCTTTGTGGAAGCGGCATCAGTGCCGGTGGTCGCGGTGACCGCGTACCAGATGCTGTTCGACTACGCGCAGATGAAGGCCGGCCATGCGGTATTGATCCACGGAGCGGCCGGGAATGTTGGCGCCTATGCCGTGCAACTGGCAAAGCAAGCAGAACTACTGGTTTTCGCAACCGCCGGGCCTGCTGATGTCGACTATGCTCGCCGCCTCGGCGCCGAAATGGTCGTGAACTACAAGACTACAAAATTTGAAGATGTCGTGCCGCCCGTCGATGCCGTACTCGACACAGTCGGAGGAGATACGCAGCATCGTTCATTCCATGTCTTGAAGCCGGGCGGCATCGTGGTGTCGTCGGTCTCGCCGCCGCCACCGCTTTCTGGCTTTCGTTCAGCGTTCTTCCTCGTAGACGTTACGCAGGCCCGGCTCGCCACCTTGTCGAGATTGTTCGATAGCCAGGAGCTGGCCGCGGAGGTGGGCACCGTGCTCCCGCTCCAGGAAGCCCGGAGAGCTCACGAGATGCTGTCCGGTGCGCCGCACAAGAGAGGAAAAATTCTGCTGACGATGAATGGCGTTCCCTAGCAGGCTGCGCCCATGCCCGAAACCCCGCGGCTGTCCTCGGCGCTAAGAGCAACGTCGGTGACTCCTCCGGGAAGTCAAGACAGAAAGGCACGTCAAGAGATCCGACCGAGGAGACTGACATGGCAGTGACCACGGAAATCGCGCCGAACATTTACCGCATCTCGATCTTTGCCCAATGGGGAAATCTGCAGTTCAACCATTTTCTGGTGAAGGATGATGAACCGCTGCTGTTCCATACCGGCCTGCGCGGAATGCACGCGGAAATTCGCGAGGCGGTCTCAAAGCTTATCAACCTGTCCGACTTGCGCCACATCAGCTTCAGCCATTTTGAGTCGGATGAGTGCGGGTCGCTTAATGAATGGCTGGCGGCAGCGCCCAAGGCCGATGTCATCTGCAGCCAGGTTGGCGCATTCGTGAACGTGAACGACTTCCTTGGCCGGGAGTCCCGTCCCCTCACCGACGGCGGGACCTTTGCGACGGGGAAATACCGTTTCCGCTACTGCCGGACGCCCCATCTGCCCCACGGCTGGGACGCCGGCGTCCTCTTCGAAGAAACCGACGGGACGCTGCTCTGTTCCGACCTGTTTCATCAGAACGGCGACGTTGAACCGCTCACTTCTGCCGATGTCGTCGGCCGCTCCAGTCAGGCGATGAAGGAATATCAGGCGGGCATTCTTGCCGAGTACGTGCCCTACACTTCACTCACCGCGCAGAACCTGAGGAAGCTCGCCGACCTGAATCCCAAAACGCTCGCCATCATGCATGGCTCCAGCTTTTCAGGTGACTGCGTTCGTGCACTCCATGACCTCAATGTGATGTTGCGCGAGGTCTTCGGCCAGCAGAACTAGAAGCGGCAGTCTCGGATAATGGAGCAGTAAGAAGAAAGCGCAAAACCACCGAGACTGGGATACATGGTGGCCAGGGACGGAGTTGAACCGCCGACGCCAGCCTTTTCAGAACCGTCGTTTTGAGTACTTTCAACGCCTTGCAAGCCGCCGAGGACTGCCTTAGTACCTCGTAACTCCTGTGAAACGGAAACACCACAGGTGTAAACCACAGGTGAGAAACGTGATGCCCGTTCGCTTGTTCCAGAGTAGCGGTCACGGCCAGAGCCTGGCGGTAGAACCGCCTCCAAAATTTCCTTGGTGGATCGCTCCTCGAACCACACCGCTCTGCCGCTCAGATCCCGAGAGGGGCATGATCGGTGTCGGTGGACCCCGTAAACTACAGGTGGGGTTCGACGGGGAGAGGACGCCGTGAAAAGGCGCTGATGATCGGAGAAGTATCATCTGGTAAAGCTCAGCGCGATTTTGCGAAACGGTTCGAACGCGGTGAACTGAGAAGCCGACGACCAGATCGCACTTACCGCCAGTTCCCGATCATCATGAGGTCGCTGGAAGCGGAATCCACTTGTGGGTAGAGCATAAACTTGCCATCTCTTGAGACCGGCATTCCGCCGATCCACTGAGGCGTGGGTTTTTCCAATCTGAAGATCGGACGGGTTTGTCTGTTATGGAGATCAAACAGATTGACCATCGTCTTACCGTTTGCGTGAGAGAGGAAGTAGATACCCGCCTCGGCTGGGAACCATTCACCCCCCAGGGGGTTAACTTCGGGCATGCCTACCACTGGTTCCTCCGTCGATCCGTCAGTTTTGGCCCGCCAAAGCTTCTTGTCGCGAACAAAGTAAACGTACTCTCCATCGGGGGACTCAATGGCGACAGATGCGGCTCTCCCGGCGATCTGTACGGCGTGGCCGCCGTTCGTCGGCACTTTCCAAACGGTGGAATGGCGCACGTCAATAAAATAGATCCAGGCTCCATCCTTCGACCAGCTAGGCATGCTAACGTCGGGTCGGTCGATGCTCAATTTTTGGGGAACGCCGCCGTTAGGATCGACGACGTAGAGGTTGGCTTCGCCGCCGACCCCCGAGTCGAAGGCGATGAGCTTACCATCGGGAGACCAGCGGGGGCTTCCGCTCGCGGGGTTGCGAAAATCGGTTATCTGTTGAGCGTTCGAGCCATCGGCGTCGGCAACCCATATCTCCCTTACACCGCTTTGGGTGGACTCAAATGCAATCTTGCTCCCATCGGGTGAAATGTCGGGCGAGCTTTGTTCGCTAGATGAGGCCGCCCACTTCCGAGCTTGCCGTGGCGACGCGCGCAAATCCAAACGCCAGATGTTTATGGTTGTCGACGCTTGCACGTATGCGAGTCCCGGGCCCGAGGGTTTGGCGGTGAGGTCCGAAGCGTCGTGTCCGATCGGCAGTATTTCGAGGTCGTCAGGCCGAGCCAGGGAAGTTTCCCAAAGGGCCGATTGGAAACTGAAGACGATCCGGCTTTCATCGCTTGACCACGCCAGGCCAAGTATCTCGTCGGGCCGGCTTAGTAACTGAGTTTGACGGCCATCTTTCAGCCGTAAGAGCATTAGAGAAGACCTGAGCTCAGTATCCTCACAGCCCCACGCGAGAAAGGTTCCGCGCGGCGAAAAGCTGGGGGTCGCCGCCTGACCACAGTTCGTTTGAATCTGGGTTCGTTCAAGAGTATCCAGCGATAGCAAAAACAGCTGTAGAGTCTCCGCAGCATTCGCCGGCTGATCGATGTAGGCCAGAAATTTTCCGTCGGGAGACCAACTGATTTCGTTGCCGTAATTGGTTCCCTCGCTTCGGGCAATGAGCTTCCGTTCGGGTCCGCCCGTCGGTGGAACCAGGTAGATCCCCGAATCCCCTTCTCCCGCTACTCGTGATATCGCGATGCTGCGACCGTCAGGCGACCACGCGGCGGAAAGCCAGTCCGCCGGATGATTGGTAAGGCGCAGCGGTTTATCCGAGCCGATGACTTTTACGTAGAGCTCATACCCTTTGCCATCGGATTCTCCGTCCCATGCGAACGCCACCTGACTCCCATCTGGAGAGAAGGTCGGTGACGCCACGTTTCCTGGCAATGCCGTAAGGGGCACGATGGTCAGGTGCTGCAGCTCGTTCAGCCTCCACAACCTCTCGATCTGCGGCGCAATCCGAGGGTAGAGCAAACCGGCTACGCCTACGCAAGCCGCAACTGCAACTGCCGCCTTGCGCTTCCACGGGTGTGGCTTAGCAGGTTCAGACGTGGGCGCCGGTTCTGGAGGCTCTGGTTCAGGAGGAACGACCGGAAGATCGAGCTTGGCGATGAAACGGTAGCCGCGCCCCGGAACGGTCTCAATGTATTTGGGCTCGGTGGCTGAATCGCTGAGCGTTTCGCGCAAGCGATTTACCGCCGCGTTGAGACCATGCTCCGGGGTCACCATAGCTGGCTCCTGGCCAAAGCTTCTGCTGGAGCTCCTCGCGTGCTACCAACTTCCCCGGGCTAGCGATTAACAGCAGTAGTACCTCGACCGCCTGACCGGACAACTTCAGTCGCACACCATCTTTGCGCAGCTCTCCGGTCTCGACCGACAAGTCGAAGCGGCCGAAGCGGATCGAGCCGAGAGTCTCGCTGGACTCTGCCATACCCCACCACTCTGTAGCGGCGTCAAGTTTAGCATGGCTTTCCCTGGCACGACTGGTCGAATCTCACTTCGGAATCTGCTGCTACCTCCCTTAATTATCAGACACTTAAGCAATGACTCAGATCTGCCTAAGTCGGACTTCGCCGGAATTGAGGTAGCAGAGGGAAGAGGCCAAATTCGGTGGCACTAGAGAGGTGCCCACCGTGAAAAGCAGTTTGCTAATCTTTGTTCTTTTTGCCACCTGCGCGGCGCAAACCCAGCTGCGCGCCAGCCAGACTCCCGATTGCCGCTGGGGCGCTTCAGGGACGAAGCTTGGTTCTGGCAATGCTATCGAGCTTCCCATTCAGCTTTACCGGGGCTACCTTGTGGTCGTGGAGGGATCGATCGGGAATCTGGAAAAGTTGACCTTCATTGTCGATACGGGAGCCTACCCGAGCGTGATCGATCAGAAAATCGCAGCTGCTCTCGGTCTCAAGGAGAGGGACGGCGAGGTAGCGATGGTCAACCGGACTGTTGAGACCAAGCTTGCCACCCTCCCACTCGTCGCGGTTGGTCCCGTCCGGGTCGAAGAGGTTCGAGTCCGGGTACAGGACCTGTCCTCTATCGAGAAGACAATGGCGCGGAGAATTGACGCCGTAGTTGGCCTGGACGTGCTGGGCACCAATAGTTTCAGCATCGATTACAGAACAAAGCGACTGCAGTTCGGCCCAGTGAGACGAACGCGGTCCGCAGTATCATTTGAGGCCGGCAACCCTTTTGTCATAGTCGAAGCGCAGCTGGACGACAACCCAGTACGCCTGATGGTCGACACCGGAACTCCTGCTTTGGTGCTCTTCCAAAGTCATCTTAAGAGGCCAGTCTCCCGGTTCGCGGGAACGACCCTTATGGCGACTGACGGCGGCGGCGAAGACTATCGACTCCAGCCGATACTCATCCCGGACACGCGCCTGGGGAGACATGCGCTTGGCCCATTGACAGGCTTTGTTGCGGCAGACCAAAGAGATGATGCACGCGACTTCGATGGCCTGTTGAGTGTACGAAGTCTGAACCTAGAAGAAATCAGCTTTGACTTTGAAAACCACGAGATCAGTTGGAGGAAATAGAGCCAACGGACGCGGACACAGGTGTGAAATCACAGGCGTAAACTTCTTGGCTGGTTTTCTAAGTGATTGATAATCATGGTGGCCAGGGACGGAGTTGAACCGCCGACGCCAGCCTTTTCAGGGCCGGAAACAACCGTCTGCCGATTCTCCCGCTTTCCGTCCATCTCCATGAGCTTCTTCGAGTTGGTCGAATTGGCGTTCATTCGCTGCACCGTTTGGAGTGCTGAATTTTGCCCCTAAGTGCCCCTACTTCTGCCCCTAGGGTTACTGCAGCCAATTCGTCCCGCCGAATGTCAGCTGCTTCATGGCCGATGCGGTAGCGGCGCGTCGCTGCGCTGCCATCGCGCTCATCTTGGCCACCGCTTCCCGCTGTGACTCAGGCACGAACTGGGCATAAACATCGAATGTGGTGGATATCCGCGAGTGGCGCATTTGACCCTGCACCGCTTTTGGCGTGGCGCCCGCTTCCACCATCCAGGTCGCGTATGAAGTGCGAAGGCATCTCCAATTCACCCACGGGATGCCCAGCGCTCGCGCGGCCGGTTTGATGAAGCGAACGAGAATGTTGTTATCGCGCATCGGCTTCCCATCTCGCACGGAAGTGAACACGAGATCATCAGGGCCATCCGATTTCACGAGTTGATATTTCCGAGGCGGTGTGACCCCTGCCCGGACTTCGACGCTCAGCAGCTTTAGCCGCTGAATGCGCTCGATTACAGAAGGGTCAACTCCAATGGTAGCGTTGCTCGCTGCGGTTTTTGGTTCCGCAAATTCCCCGCGGCAGTACCGCTCATCGATGGTGATGGAATCCGCGTGTATGTCTGCCCAGCGCAATGCGATCAGCTCGCTAACCCGGAGTCCGCTGTAGACAGCCACATAGAGCATGGTTGAATACGGTTCGGGAACTCCAGCCAGCAGTTGCTCGAATTGCTCTGGGGTGATGTGAGGTTTGGGACGCCGGCCGCGCTTGTCCCGCGGTAGTCGCACACCCTCGACAGGGTTCTTCACAAGGGCGCCGTACTCCACCGCAGAACGCAGGATTGACGAAAGGACATCGCGAATCTTGTCCCTCGATTCCAGCGTCAGAGTTGAAGGCTGGGAGAAAAACTTCTGAATGGTTTTCCTCGTCAGATCCCGCAGGCAGAGCTTGCCGAACTCTGGGAGCAGGTAGTTGTCGATGACCCCTTGGTATCGCTCTCGCGTGGTGCTGGCCAGGTGAGGGAGTTCCAACGGGATGTAGGTTCTGTCCACGTATTCCTGAAAGCTAGTAACTGCAGCCTCTATCGTTTCGAGGCCTTGGTTGAGCGGCCGCAATTCTTCGTCCGCGATTTTTTGCGCTTCCCGCTCCGGGAGGTCCCCTGAGCAGAGCCTGATGCGATGTTTGAAGCGCGTCCGTTTACCGTTTTCCATTCGATCGCCGCGGACCTGAATGACCCAGAACTTTCCGTAGCGAATCGGCTTTGGTGCCTGATGCCTCCTTCTCGCCATCTTTTCGAAGTCCTCAAGATGGCGGCCGGAATCTGCCGCGGTGATCCTACCAGCTTCCTTCAATGCCGATATGTGATCCCACGCATTCATTATTGGTTTAGGCTTGCTTCTCGTAGCAGCCGTTGGTTTGTGCTTCTACTGCTTTCAGGTGTTCCCACTCACGCACACACTCGGCCCGCTCCATGGGTTTGCGTTCGGCGATTTGCTCGCGGGTGAGTGGCACCACCGGAGGAACGACGCGCGGATAAAACGTCTTCTTCTCGGTGGTAAAGGTCTGCACCAGCGCATCGTAGGCGGCCCGAAACTCGGCGATGTCTGCCTCGGTCGCGAGCTGGCGGGTTGTGTAGGGGCGCGTATTACAGTGGCAGCGAGTCATGCGCCTTTCATCGCGCTGGAGAAATTTGGAGTAGACCATGACCGGCTTCCAGCCCGTGCCACAGCATTCGGCGCAGTCATCGTGATAGGTGGACCTCGGGTTGGGAACGTCCGGCAGCGGGGGAAGACATTCCCGAACTTCGGCGGCGCAGGCTAAGTGCTTGTTCCAGGTCCAGGCCTTGCGCATGCCGGCGCAAACCCGATCGATGCCGCATTCGTGGACAAGTTCGGCATACTCCAGCACCCACATTTCCTGATCTTTCAGCGTCATCTTCTCCCAGTGCAGGCGGCGGTGGGCGACGGCTGCGTTGAGCAATTCCTTGAACCGGGCGCCGTCAGCTGCGGAAAAGCCGTTCGAGTGGAGTATTTGGTCGATTCCCTGCATTCGCCGTCTCCGTTTTGCCGCGCGGTTTCTGCACACACTCACTCAGCTTTTGTTTTTGATCCTTAGAATCAACCCCAGTGAGTGAGTGAGAGCGCGCGCGCCACTTTTGCAAGTCGCTGCGTTGCTTGTTGAGGAGATCCAGCAGCGGCGGAAAGCAGAGGTACTCGATTCCATCCACCTGTCGGACCTCGAAGCATGCCAGCACACGGGACTTATGGGATTGCCAGAAGTCGCTGCGCTTCGCACCCGCGATCGTCCACAGATTCGAGGAATTGGGGAGATAGCCCTGCAGTTCGGCCGCTGCGGAACTGATGAGAAGACGGACGAACCAGCCGCTCTCCACATCGGAGAGGCCGGTGATCCATCCTTGCATGTCAGCGATGGGAATGCGGAGATAACTCACCCGCGGCGCTGCGGGGGTGCTATGCTCGGACTGCATTTGGGTTTCCCGTCCCATCGTTTTCCCAAAAGCCTGCGGGTGATGACCGCGGGCTTTTTGCTTAGGTGGGCGATGGTAAGCGAAGATCGGAAGGGAAGGACTACCCGTCACGCCCTGTGCTGTCGCGGCCTAGCCGCGACAACGATCCCTGTGCTGTCGCGGCAAGGCTGTGGAACGCTGTGGAACGTGTTGGATTACGCGGCGGAATTCCGGCGCTGATCGTCCAGATACCTCAGGTGATGTTGGCGCACGGCGTCGAACCGCTTGTCTAGGGCAGCGGCCACGAAGTGACGGGCGAGTGGCACTTCGTCTGGTGATTTGTCTGTAAACGTGCGGTCGATTTGGTCATCGGAGAAGCCGAGGGCTGACAGGGCGTGCTTAAATCGCAGGTAATTTTGGCGGACGGCTGCGGGAAGATCCGCCTTTGCGGCGCGCGCTCTCACCGCGGTGGGCCTCGCGTTCTCGACGGCTTCGCCAATCCTGATTCTCTCTTCTGCCTTTCGGTTCTGGGCGGCGGTCTGCCTTCCAATCTTGAGCCTGTTTAGAATTTGCTGCGCCTTCTCCAGTAATTCCGCGAGTTCGGCCGGCGTGAGGCCGCGGGCGATCTTAAGCAGCTTCGTGACCGCCTTGGTGCGGCGGCGGGTGTGCTTCAGATAGCGCTCGGGATGTTTGGCGTAATCCGCGCGCTGAATAGCCTTCCATCGCTTCGGGTTCTTTTTGCGCCACTGCTTGACGTTCTCCCAGTTGCGGCCTTTTTTGGCCTCCGGCCGGCTGCAGCCGTAGCAGACGGCGCGGCGGGGATCGATACCGCCGATACGATCGGGATTGCGATTGGTCATGCGCTTCCAGGCAAACGCTGGTTTGCCGCAATAGGCGCAGGGCTTCAGCAGTATGTCCAGGTTCACGCCTCTGCGACGCGCGGACTGTCGAGCAAGTTCGCGCTCCTGCTGGCTCGCTTGGCAATCGGCGCAATCCCGCTGCGCGTTGGGCCGAGGAATGGGAAGAGGCTTGATGTGGCAGGTGCGGCAGATGCCAGGCTTCGTGGTGAACGTGGCCCTGTTCTTCTTTTTCTTTGGGATCAACCTTACGCGCAGAGTTGCGGATCGAGGAGATATACTGCCGTTTGCAGCCATAGGACACCCCAGTGTTCCGACTGGCAGAGCGGCCGCAGGCGCAATCAACGCCGCGGCCGTTCGTGTGTTGGGAATTGTAATCGAAGGCATGCGGCCCAACTAAGTGTCGAATTTCGCGCATCGATCCCGTACCATAGCGGCAACAGGCGGACAGTGGATGTATCCCAGAACCGCGGGACGCCGCGGTTTGCTTCCCGTTGACCATTCCATCCGCCCTGAAAACTGCAGGACCTGCCCGCCGGAAAGAAAATCCAACATGCGACCAAAGCATTACGCCGTGTCGGGTGTGAATCTGACTTTCAAAGAGATCGGGCAGCAGCTCGGAGTGAGCGAGCAGCGCGTCGACCAAATTTTCCGCGGCGCGCTGGCAAAGCTGCGAGTTCAACCGCCCGAGGTGCTGGCCCGATTGCATGATCTCGGCGAAGCGCTGCTGTCGGCGCGGGCAGAGCGAATGGGCCCGGATCTCTTGATAGGATTGGCCGACGACGAAGCTAATTCCGTTTGAAACTTGGGTGGAAGAACTTGCGCTCGACGCCGTCGCGCGCGGGCTGGCCACACCACTCGCCAGCATTCCTCGCGACCTGCTGCTGCGAATTGGCAAAGCGGCGCGGCGCCAGCGTTTCCGGCATCACCACTGCCTACATGAAATCGCGCCCAATCCGCAGTTGATCCGCCCTTGAAAAGGGCAAAGCCCGCCTTTCCCGCCCGGAATTGCTTTCCGGAAATGACGGCTGCGGAGGGAGAACCCTCACAGAATCAAGGCGTTAGGGGTGGGGCATGTAGATCTCTGGAAAATTCTTGACTGCGACCGGGTGGCTCTGATTTACACATCTTCGCAGCAAAAAACTTTTCCCGTTGGAATGTTGACTGATTTGCTATCGCACCCCAGCATCAAGATTACAGAGTCAAGTACAGAGCTTGCGCGCAAGTATCGCGCAGGTCCCAGCTATGTCCTCGTACTGTGTCTTTGGAGGCGCCGCACTGAAGACAGAACGCAAATAGCCTGCCGGTGTTCGTTCGGCCGGCAGCAAAGGCGCTGAGCCAATAACTTCGATTTCGAATTTCTTCCGCGCCGCACGGCTCTGGTGCGCGACCGCGTGCCGAATCGTGAGAATTCTGTCTAATGACTTGAGTTCCGCCTTTTCAAGACAGCAGAACGGAAGACCCCCACGGAAAAAAGCATTTGCGCGCTTCTCCGTGTGGTGATACGGCAACCAATCCGCGTATGCCTTTCCACCCAACATGACATCTCGTGCTATGGCGACTGACCGAAAAGTCACGCGGGGATGGATTTTGGGTCCGGCGATAATTGCGCCGGTCAGGAGACCAAGAAATAGTTCTTCCATCAGGCTCTCGAATGACGTTACAGTCCGCAGGAATATTCCTTCGTAGAATAAGCTGACGTCGTGGCGAGTGACGTGCCCGCGGAGGAACAAGCGTTCAAGCTTCGCCCTGGACCGCTCGAACCTTCGCAGACGATTAGCGAAGTCATCCGAAACTGAGGTCGCTGATCTAGGCATCAAAAATCTGGGCTGTCAGGTAGTCGATAACTGTTTTCCGAGAATCCTTGTGTGTTGTGCGGCGAGCAAGGGCCTCTAAAACTTTGTCAGGTGCTCTCCCTTCGCTGATGGCGTCACTGATTTTGAGCGCTCGGGTTTTGAAATTGGCCGCTGGAGCTTTTGGTTTTTCTTTCTTCAGCGAGGACCCGATACCGAAAGCGGCGGAATAAAGTGCGCAGAAAAGGCCGTGGAACGCGGAGCGATTGCGGAACGCAGTATTCGCCAAATCGGCGCCCAAGCCCTCGTCCAATTCCTCCATGCAATACCGGAAGCGGCGCTCCACTTCGGATCGCTCCGGCCACTGTTCTTCGTAGTCCTTGTAAAGGTTGTCGATAGATTTTTGGGTCTTGCCGACTATTCCCTTCATCATCAACTGGGCAAACTCGCTAGTGATTTCAACCTCTGACATACGGGAGATCTGCGCTTCCGTGAATAGTCTCCACCTGCGCCAGCGGGGCAACTGTTCGGCTGAAATCGCGTACATTGAAGTTTTGAACTCGCCGAAATACGCGGCGTTGCGTAGCTCTTGCGAATTGAGCTTGAGTCCAGTCGCATTCATTCGCGCAAAGATCTGCAGTACCTCACGGTCGTCGACGCTGGACGGAAGCACGTGGACACTGAACTGGTAATCAAGAATGGACTGTTTGACTTCCGAAGACAGGTCCTTAAAGGCCTTTCCTGCGAGATCCTTGTTGTGAGCTTTCTTGATTGTGAAGTCGTCGCGATTCGGATCGAAATTCTTAACTAACTTCGGGCCTATAAATGCCAGCACTGTCCGTATTCGCTGTTGACCATCCACTACTTCGCGCTTTGGTTCGAGGGTTTCAAGATCGGTTTTCTGGTCACGGAGAAATATGATCGGAATTGGTAACCCGCGAACGATAGTATCGACGAGAAATGACTTTGCACCTTTGGGCCAGACTGACCGGCGCTGGAATGACGGACTCAGAATGAGCGTCTTTCCCTTAGCCCACGAGACGAAATCACTGATTTTGTAGTGGGTTTTGCTCACTTGGTGGGTTTTCATGCCAGTGATTATCACCTAAGCCTGCGGGTTTTGCTCTCTGATCCCACAACGGGAACCTTGGAGCACACGCCCACGTCCGCGCGATCAGCGAGAGGCTACCTTGGCTACCGCTACGGCCGGGACTGCTCCCTGGTCGTGTCGTAGCGGTTGCAGGACACTTCCAACAGAAGGGGTCACTCTGTGCCTGACTCACCTGGAGCAGGCCTATACAGATACTTCTGGAATCCGACGAATACTCGGTTGATGTCTTCTGGCCGGCCGAGGTCGGCGATCGCATCGGCAATGGAGTCGTGGTATTTCAGCCGCAGTAGCGGGGTGATCTTCTCGGGATCCAGTTCGCCGACACCGACACCGACATAATGTGCCAAAACAAATTCCAGAAACGCCTGCTGCTTGTTGGTGAAGTGTCCGCTGAAGGCGACCTTCGCCCGCGCGGCCCGTTCTTCGCGGGTGAGCGGTGGTAGCGCGTACGCTACATACGCGAGCACGTCGAACAGATCGCTTTTCTCGGCATTGATGATCCTCTGCATTTCCGCCAGCTGCTCATGCCCGAAGCCCTTTTCTGCGAGTCCCTCCAGCACCTTCTTTCGAGTGTCGGGAATGCTCCACAGCGCGCGCAGCTCTTCCTCGTTCTTGAAAAACTCGGGCAGCTTTCCAAACAGCGATTCCATAAACTGCTGCGCCGACATCGGCGTCCCATCCGGATGCCAGAACGCCGTCGACATCATGTGCTGAATCGCGCGTTCTTTCCCATCCGCCAGCTTGACCGTGGCTTTCTTCTTGCACACGCACGGCCGCTGGCCGCAGACTTCGCACGGCTCTTTCACGCACACACAAGGGCGCTGCCCGCACTCCGCACAAGGCCGCGGCGGAGTCTTCACGCACACACACGGAGATGAATGGCACTTCGCACAGGGTTCGGGCTCCAGTGGCTCCCCGTCCCACTCCGGATCGCTGAAGTGCAAGTAGGCCTTCACAAAATCGTAGATCGTGAAGTAATCCTTGCCGTCGTAAAGCCGCGTCCCGCGCCCGATGATCTGCTTGAACTCGATCATGGTATTGATCGGTCGCATAAGAACGATGTTTCGGATGTTGCGCGCATCCACACCGGTCGAGAGCTTTTGCGACGTGGTCAGGATCGTGGGAATGGTCTTTTCGTTGTCCTGAAAATCTCGCAGGTGCTGGTTGCCGAGTTCGCCGTCATTGGCGGTGACGCGCTGGCAATAGTTCGGATCGGTGCTCGTCTTGATCTGGTTGATCAGGTTCCGCACGGCCAGCGCGTGCTCTTGGGTGGCGCAGAAGACCAGCGTCTTTTCATGCTGGTTGATCTGCTCCATGAACACTTTTACGCGGTGTGCCTCGCGCGCCTCGATCTCGATGATCCGGTTGAAGTCGGCCTCCAGATAGCGCTTGCCGATTTCCACCTCGCCATCCACCACGAAATCATCCTGTGTATAGACGTAGTCATCGAGAGTGGTAGCAATCTGCTTCACGCGGAAAGGTGTGAGGAACCCGTCATTGATACCTTCGCGCAGCGAGTAGATGAAGACCGGTTCGCCAAAGTACCTGTAGGTATCGACGTTCTCCTGCCGCCTGGGAGTAGCCGTAAGCCCCAGCTGAACGGCTGGGGAAAAATATTCCATGATGTCGCGCCAGTTGCTCTCATCGTTGGCGCCGCCGCGGTGGCATTCATCAATGACGATGAAGTCGAAGAAGTCCGGTGGATACTCGCCGAAATACGGCGAGGGCTTCCCGTCCTTCGGCGGGCCGCTCATGAAGGTTTGGAAGATGGTGAAGAAGATGCTCGCATTCTTCGGCACCTTCCCTTTCTTGCGGATGGTGTCGGGGCTGATGCGGGCCATGGCATCTTCGGAGAACGCATTGAACGACGCGAAATCGTTGTAGGCCTGGTCGGCGAGATTATTGCGATCAGCGAGAAAGAGGATGCGGGGGCGGCGCGTTGGCTCTACGCCTTTTTTCCACTCAATCAGGTTCCAGCGCGCGTTGAACAGTTTCCATGCAATCTGGAATGCGATGGAAGTCTTTCCGGTTCCAGTAGCCAATGTCAGAAGTACGCGGGCGCGCCCGTTGATGATCGCGTCCAGCACGCGACTAACGGCAATCTCCTGGTAGAAGCGGATCGACCATGAACCGGACTTATCCGGGTATGGAACCGCGGCGAAGCGATCGCGCCATGCGTTCGCTTTGGCAAAGGTCAGATTCCAGAGCTCGTCGGGGGTTGGGTAAACCGGAACTTCGCCTTCCTTGCCTGTCTCCATGTCGACGCCGTAGATTCCTTGGCCGTTGGTGCAGTACGTGTAGCGGATGGCCATTTTGTCGCCGTAATTCTTGGCCTGTCCGAGGCCTTCGGTGAGCGCTTCGTCCCAAGCTTTTGCTTCGACCACGGCGAGCTTGGTGTTGCGGTATTCGAGAACGTAATCGGCGCGAAGGGGATTACCGCGCCGGACATCCCCGGCAATGCGGCCTTCGATACGGCCCGGAGAAATGAAGTAATCCCGCCGAACCCGACTGCCGTCGACCACACCCCAGCCAGCCGCTTTCAGCGCGGGATCGATGTGCTCGGCTCTGGTTTCGGCTTCGTTCATTACGCTCACAAGTTGCCCGTGAAGGCTTGGTACAGCAACGACTTTTTCAGCGCTTCCAGCGCCGCGATTTTGTGTTGATAGAGCGACTCGAGGCGACTTCCTTCTGCCCGCAAGGAATCGAGTTTTGCGACGATGAGTCTTTGCTCCTTTAGCGATTCGGGAAACGGGATCGACTCCTGAGAAAGAATAGTCGCATTTATATTTGCTTGGTTAATCGATCTCGAAGCCTTCTGCTTCACACTTTTTTGGAAGCGTTTTGAATTCATGAAGTAGTTAAGGAATGCAGGCAGCATCACGTGCGGATCGGGGAGGACTCTGATGAGGTACGAAGCGAAGCAATAGTCGCCCTCTAGTTCGAAGATTCCTGTCTTGCCAACAAGTTCAAAGCTGTTTGTCCTATTGAATAGCACGTCCCCAGATTGCAGTCTGTATTTCTGAAACTCCTCCTCAGTAATGTCAGCGAACTTCATTCGTCCCGTATCGACGAGGCGACCATCTTGGACCTCGCCCATACGGAAGATCTTGAATCCTTTACCTAGCTCGTTCATTGGCTGTGAGAGCCCATACTGTGTGGTCGCAAAGTCTGCTAACTGCTTTAGCGCCCAATTTGGGGCGTGCTGCGTGAACACAGCTTCCCGGTAGTTTTCGAACAGGGCGCGGGCATGGCGGACATTCTTTTCGGCGTTGGCTTTGGCAACGGCGATCCCCTTGAATGCTTCGTCGAGAATGCCAACGATCCTGCGCTGTTCGGAAATCGGAGGGATAGGAATTACAAACTTCTTGACGCTTTGCGCCCCGAGATTCGGCTGTGCTGCGCCGTTCTTGAACTGACTAATCATGTCGGAGCAAAGATCGCTCCGAAAATAGGCCAAAATATACTCTCTCAAGACCAGCTCTCCGGGGCGAACTATTACCAAGGAAGAAGCGATTGCTCCTTCAGACAGGCTCCCAACGCTCGCGAACTTACCGAGCGAGCCCCGGAGACAGAACAGAATGTCCCCCGCACGGATCTTTCCATTTCTCAGCAGATCAAACCGCTCTCGCGGAATGAAGTTTAGGTTCTGGATATCGATCCCGTCATCGGTCAAATGGCCAGCGTTGATGAACGGAATGCCACGCCTCGTTTGAGCCGATCGCGAGGGATAGTTGGATCCCCTGTCACCGTTCTCGAACGTGCAAACATCGCCCAGCATCTTAGTCTCCCAATCGGTTTTCATAGGAGCCCTTTGATATTGGCGAGCACTTCCGCACTTTCCGCGTCAAGCGCGGCGATTTCTTCCATGATGGCCTGCGGACTGCGATGTGTAATCTCTTCACCGCTGCTCGGGTTCTTTACGGAAAGGTCGAGTGTTGCCTTGACTATATCCTTCACCTGCACAGTCCATGACTTCGGCGAATCCGCGAATGTCTTTTGCAGCTTCACAAACTCCGCCAGATCATCGTCATTGAGCGGGTTGGTTTTGCCAAGGTTACGGCCGGGGTCGAGCTGGTAATACCAGATCTTGCGCGTGGGTGCGCCCTTGTCGAAGAAGAGCACCACAGTTTTTACGCCCGCGCCCTGAAATGTACCCCCGGGACAGTCGAGCACGGTATGCAGGTTGCAGCTTTCCAGCAGCAGCTTGCGCAGGTTGACCGATGCATTGTCGGCGTTGGACAGGAATGTATTCTTGATCACCATTCCACCGCGTCCGCCAGCCTTGAGCATCTTGATGAAGTGCTGGAGAAACAGGTACGCGGTCTCGCTGGTACGGATGGGGAAATTCTGCTGCACTTCCTTGCGTTCGCTGCCGCCGAAGGGCGGATTTGCCATCACCACATCGATTCGATCCTTTTCTTGAATGTCGGCGAGGTTTTCGGTGAGCGTGTTGGTGTGGATGATGTTCGGCGCCTCAATGCCATGCAAAATCATGTTCATGATGGCAATGACATAGGCGAGCGACTTCTTTTCCTTGCCGAAGAAGGTGCGCTCCTGCAGCGTTCTTACGTCCTTCGTGGTCAGGTTCTGGTTTTTCGTCAGGTACTCGTAGGACTCGCACAAGAATCCCGCCGACCCCACCGCACCGTCGTAGATGCGCTCGCCAATTTTCGGCTTCACCACCTGCACGATCGCGCGAATGAGCGGCCGCGGCGTGTAATACTCGCCACCATTGCGCCCTGCGTTGCCCATGTTCCTGATCTTGGCTTCGTAGAGATGCGACAGTTCGTGCTTCTGCGTCTGTGAGCCGAAGGTGAGTTCGTCGATGTGGTCGAGAATCTCGCGCAGGTTGTAGCCGCTTTGAATCTTGTTTTTGATCTCGCCAAAGATTTCCCCAATTTTGTATTCGATGGTATTCGGGCCCGTAGCTCTCTTCTTGAAGCCCTGCAGGTAGGGGAAGAGCTTCATGTTCACGAAGTCGCGGAGATCGTCTCCGGTCAAGGCCTTGTTGTGGTCGAGTTTCCCGTCCTTGTCCTTGGGCGCCGCCCAGCTTTCCCACTGGTATTGCTTTTCGAGGAGTGGCGCGTACTTCTTGCCTTCCAACTTGGCAACAGTGGCCCGCTCCTGTTCGAGGTTCTCCAGATATTTCAGGAACAGCAGCCACGAAGTCTGTTCGGTGTAATCAAGTTCGGTGGTGCATCCAGCTTCTTTGCGAAGAACGTCATCAATATTTTTGAAGGCTTGTTCGAACATAGCTCGACTGGATAACTCCTCTGGGGGAAAACACTTGCCAACGTGGATCACGGGGAAAACGAAAGCTGGGAACCCGTGGGATCAACATTGTAAGACCACCCATATTAGTGCCTTCTTCCGGCTGATTCAAAGCTTGTAACCGGCCGAGCTGGCCTAGAGGACTCGCAGGTGATACTCGTCACAGACGGTAAATCTTCTATTCGCATACTGTCAGGGCGAGAGGTTTCCCAGAAATGGAGATGAATCAGGACCAAATCCGCGCGGCGCAACGGAAGGCGAACAGGGCACGAGCTCGCGAGAAAGCGGAACTCAAACGGCTAAAGGCTGAACGCAAGCGAAATACCCCACCACCAAATCCGCCGAGGCGCAAGCGCCGCTCCAAGCGTCGTTCCCAGTGGGTTTCGCGATTCGGCAAGCATCCGGGAGGCGGCCCCGCATCCCTCGGATCATCTGGAATATCCGGGAGCACCTGCGGCGCAAAGTTCATCAGTGGCGGGTTACCGGGTCTAGGAAAAAAATCGTGAGCCGCCAGTTAGCTTGTCATTGGAGATGAACGTGAGCGCGCAGGACGCATCAAGAATAGAGCACGTCCTTTTGTGCCGTGATACTTCACCTGCCATTGTTTAACGGCGCCATTAAGATTCAGTGCAAGGACGTCTTCGCCACTCCCACCTGCAACTCCGTCGGAGATAAGTTTCTTCAGATGGTCATCAAAGATTCGGAGTGGCCCCTTTTTTATAGCGCCATGCCCCCAGAGGACGTGTCCATCTTGCACTTGAAATGCTGAGAGCTTCAGCAATTCGGCGCAACGAATGGCGGTAGTCGCGACAGATGTGTCGAATGTGCGAGCGAGTCCAAAGATGGTGGTGATGCTGGGATCTGGACCGCACTTCTCAAGAAAAACGTGACGAGGCATGAGCAATTCGGTTGCTAGCATGTCGCACAAGCGCTCCAGTTCTGCGCCAGTGCGCGGGCAATTCCGCCCGCTCTTTTCGAATATTGCATGCGAGAGTTCATGAGCGATCGTGAAGCGACGGCGAGTAGAAGAGAGGTGAATGGAACAAACGATCGTGAATCCTCCATTCGAGGGACGTAACTCTCCAGAAAAAGGTATTTCCTCGTAAGTTATCGCGGTCACGTTCAGACGTTCGGCCAGTGTCTCAAGAGGCAGGGGTGGGCAGGAAATACCACGAATCGCGTCGGAAGCGACGATCTGCACCGCATCCTCAACCGTCGCTGGATTTCCAGCGAGTGACAGCAGACGCTTGGCCGCGGCGCTCGTCCATTGCTTGTTTTTCTTAGAGGTCACCATTGAGCGTTTTGGACCGCCACCTTTTCCCGCGCTAGTTTGATCATTTGTTGCCAGTACTCGGTACCAGGCTCAGCCCGTCTAGCAACACGCTTCCCGGCGAAAGCTTCCAACCGGCGCTGATGTTCTCGGATGACCTCGACACGAACTGGCAACGACTCCTCTTTTAAGAGTAAGTTCAACGCCGATGATGGAACCAATTTTTGCATCTTCAGTCGATCCCACGCTGCGACCGCGGCGTTGTCGGGTTCGCCCAGCCGAGTCCACAGTTCCTCAGCTTTCTCAAAATCCTGGGCGGCAGACTTCTCTCTCCCCATCGCTGCTCGGTTCTTAGCACGCCTCAAGTAAGCTCGCGCCGCAATCTCCGATCGCTCAGCATCGCCAACGAACTCGTGCTTAAGCACTTCCACATAGCAAACCTCAGCTGCCTCTCGGTCGCGTCTTTCCAACAATTCGCCTTCAAGGATCTTAAGATCCAAGTAGTCTTTGCCGTCATTCTGCGACAGAAGCCGCCCGGCTTTTGCTACACACCCCCAAGCGCTCTTAATGTCCTGAGCAACTAGGTATGTCCTCCCAAGCAAACTGTGACAGTCGCCAATTTCTGGATGGTTGGGCCCGAACTCCTGCGAGAGAGAGAAGCGCGCGATTGCAGTTTCCAACCGCGTCCTGCTCGAATCCAGAAGGTCTCGTTTCTTATCCCGATCGGACGTTCCTTCGGCCATGATTCGGTAGAGACGCCCCACGCATTTGTCGCAATACGCCGTGTTTCGTTCCCAGCCAATATCTTCCCCGAGCTTAAGACTCTTCTCGGCAGCAATTCGCGCCTCTTCCAATCGCCCTATCCGCTGAAGCGCCCAAGACTGCCCGCAGATCAGGGCCTGGGCTTCGCCCTCGACCTCCACACGCCCGCGAGAACGTACTCTTCGTGCAGATGAGATGACGAGTTCAGATACATCAAGAACTAGATGTTTATCTCCCCAAGCCTTCAATGGCTTGTCGATCGTAATGAACATTCGGGCAACCGCGTCCGGGTGCTCACTAGCACAAATTTTCGCGAGGGCAATGGCATTGTGCACTTGTTGGCGACCAGTATCGTGATACCTATGACTGTCGATAAACGACAGGATTGCCTTCAATCCTCTTGCGCAGAGGTCCCCAGAGGCATGTGGCAGTCGAACGGGAAGCGGAGCCAATTTCCAGCTAGTTCCAAGGATCAGAACTGCTCCGCGAGCGTGTTCAACCAGACCGCCAAGGGCTTCCGGCGTTGAGCCGACCGCATTTGCGAGAACTTCTACGGGAAGAGGAACCGGACACTTGTTTAGTAGGAGCAAGGCGTCGCGGATCTCATTCGGCAGTCCTGGGACGTCCACCTCTGGCGTGCTGTTAAGGTGGATTCCGGCGTCGATCGCAGCCTTAATCAAATCGTGCACCCGGAGAGAAGCTCGTAGCGGTATGGCCTCAGCGATGCGGTTGAACAGCATCTCTCTGAGTCGTTTACCGTGCTCCTGACCGGCTAGCACGCGGCAACAGAAATCGATTTGTGCATCCAGAACTTGGTCAGGTAACTGCCATAATTTCATGCGTGCGAGCACTATTTGAGGATCAGGTCCTAGGTCAGACAAGAACCCCTGCGCGTCGCGAATTTCTTCGAGATCGACGAGGGACCTAAATTTCGCGGTGTCGGATCCAACTTCGTGGGCGATGCGTATGAGGTGGCCGAGAGCAATCAGGCGACGATGCGCCCCCTTGCTGTAAACGAGCAGGAATTTGACCCCGTCCTGTCCCCCATGGGTCCGAGACCGCTGCACCCACTGGTCCAAGTCTTCTTTCGTGGGGTTTAGTTTTACCTCAGCGACTTCCCTCGGGCTCTCGAAACCCACATCCCATCGAGTAACCGTCGCTCCATCCAACTCCCGCGGTTCCAAGCCAACCGCGGGATTGCGCGCTGGAAAACTCAAAACCTCCGGGAACAGCTGTACCAGGCGCCAGAGTGCGTAGTCGATCTGATATTTGAGTCCCGCCCCAGTGCTCGGGCCGCCTACTCCGCCGGAAACGATCGGAGCGCGTTTTGACGTTCGTTTTCCACGCGACTCCGACATTCGAGAAACAACCTCCCAGCTTGCACTACTCGCAGCCTGCAGGGATCATTTTAACAGTCAAAAAGAGGTTTTCCCGGTTAGGACAGAAGCGGAGATAGTGGGATCGGAATGCGACTAGAACGCCCTCCAGAGGGACGCACAATTTTTGACTGCACGACGTTACAGCTGGGCTCGAACCACGAAGGTAGGCATTTTGCGCCTTCCCAGTTCGATTTCGCGCTGCGCCAACAGGCGGCGCCGTTCGCAGCTCCTGTCGACCGCCTCCACTAACCTCTGCGTACGAAAACCGCCGATGTAACAATCCTCCCAAACGAAGTCAGCCGCTCGCCATGCGCGCAATTCCCGCTCGCGCGCCGCCATCTTGAGGCGTCGACGTAGATCGTCAGAGATCGCCGTATCCGCAGCGCGCATGCTTGCGACTTCAATTTCACGCCGGGCCATCGTTTCGCGGCGCATAGCGTCTAAGTCGAACTGGTGGAGTTCCAGCGTGCGGAGCCTAATTTTGCGTCGTCGTTGTTCGCTCTCATCAACACGTGTGCACCGTGCGGCAATCTGCCGCGGAACCTTGCGAAAGTGCGACAGGTCGAAGTTCGCGGCCACGTCTGCGCTTCCCTCGTCGCTTTCTTCGGGATCAAGCACGCGATCGGCAAAGCCGTTATCGCACGCTTCCTGCGCCGTCATCCACGTTTCCGCATCCATCATCTCGCCCACTTCGTCCGCGGACAGGACCGTGTGGCGACGGTAGGCGTTGATCATGTTGGCTTTCACCTTGTCCATTGTGTCCGCCATCTTCCGCATATCGTTAGCATCGCCGGCAATCAAAGTGTGGGGATTGTGGATCATGATCATGCCGTTTTCCGCCATCGCGATTTCGCTCGCCGCCATCAGGATCACTCCCGCTATGCTGGCCGCGACCCCGTCAACCTGGGCGGTCACCTTCGCGCCGTGGGTGAGCAGGGAGTTATAAATAGCAATTCCATCGAACACGTTGCCGCCGGGAGAATTCACGCGCAGATGGATTTTCGACACCTTGCCGGCGTCTTTCAGATCCTGGGCAAACGATTTTGCGCTGGTGCCTTCGCCAACCCAATCCTCTCCAATCATGTCGTAGAGCAGAATTTCCAGTTGGTCGGGTGCTGTCGCTGTAATGGTCCAGGGCATTTGCTTCATAGAGGTTTCCTCGCACGTGTGAATTGTGGCCCGGTGCTCCTGCTTTCAGGAAATCGGATTCCGCCCCGATGCGAAAAAACAAACGCCAGCGGACGGAGTTGTGCATCCATCAGCCGGCGTAGAAATTTCGCTGGGGACAATACCTGCGCGCGATTTCGGCGTTTCTGAAGCCGCCTCCGCGTCCTGCGGGACCAAAACCCGCGCCCGAACCGAATCGGGGAACGCGTCAGCTCGCGCCTGCCTTCAACCGTCGTCGGCGGCAAACGCTGGAATCAGCGTATCGCCGGCGGCGCTCAGGGGCAAGGACACAATTGTGCCGAGGTAGAACTCTCCGGTTAAGTAGATCGTCTTCCAAACGTCGCGCAGCGCGCCCTTGGGTTCTTTTGGAGGGCAGGCCATCGCTCTGGAAGCGTCCAGAATCGGATAAGAAAATCGAGAGTGCCCCTGCGAAAAATGCAACAATCCTCGTGGATTGTTGCAAGTTTTTCGCTGGGCACATCCTGTTCAACAAGAAAAGAAAAACGCGACAGCGTTGAGACTGTCGCGTGTTCTCCACGCGGGAATTTGGCAGATTCCGGCCGCGTGGAAATGCCCCTAATTGCCCCTAGGATGCGGTTTTTGTGGGATGCAAGTCGTTGAAAACATGGTGGCCAGGGACGGAGTTGAACCGCCGACGCCAGCCTTTTCAGGGCTACGTTATGCTGTATTTTAAACAACTTAAGTGACTTCAGGTGGCCGCCGAAGTACTTGAGAAGTCGTGAGAGACACGAGAATCGTGGATGGAAATCATGGGTTCAAAACGGCCGGTCTTACAAACATCACGGCAGCCTTTGCCTCAAATTTCCATACGTGTCAATCACTTCGACGAAGCTGGGCCTGCTTGCTAACAAGTTGTCCGTAAAAACGACTACAGCAGTACCGCCCGTGATGTTCTTGGATGAAACATACCGGAGTCCGAGAACCCCACAATCGAAAGCTGCTTGACCCAGAATTTGGGTAGGGGCTATGCCTGAAACCGACTGTGTGTAAGCCCATTCCCCTGTCAGTTCGGCAGTCGTAGTTCCAAGCTGCCTCTGAACAGCGGCATCAGTGAGATCGACGATGTTTGAGAGAACGCCATCCACAGCTACCACGACCCAAGGGGATGTCCTGATTGTTATAGAAGGCCCATGGGGATGGCTGAAGACCGAAACCACCTCATGCAGGGCAGTCACAGGATCGTCAGCCAAGTACAGACTGTTGAAGCCTCCTTTGGGCGTAAACCTGGCTCCGTTTGATGCTGGACCTCCAGGCCACAACGGATGCGGCGAGGTCCCAGCAGGCGCTCCCGGTAGCGGTGCGTTCAGCAAGTGAAAGCCAATTGCTCTTGACCACAGCCCGTGGATCGTAATCCGAGGTAAAGTCGGCAGAACTTTCCTTAATCGATCTGGAGTCTCCATTAACTCGGAACTCCAGCCAACGCATTTTCCAAAAGAGAGGCCACCGCGCTGGCGTGACCTTCGAGAACTACGGAAATGGGAGTGCGGTTGCCCAAATCAAGATGAGGACTATTCAGCCAGGCGAGAACGGTTTCGCGCTTCCCCAACATCTCAGAGAGGATCACCAGAATTCGCTTAATCGTAGCGAGTGACGGCTGGACGGCAGCAGAATCCGGAGTTTTATGTAGTGTTGTGTAGTTCATACCAAGTGCCACAGCGAGTTTAGCGAGCGGGATGGACAAGTAGTTCGCCATCGCGGCCGCATCTAATTGGCCGGTCGGGCCGTGAAGATCGCTTAAAGGTACTTCAATCGAAACTCTGGTCTTCCGCGGTTGCGATTTGAGAGACCCGACACTTTTTACGGAACTTTCGGCTCGGGCACCGGACGGGGCATTTCGAAACCCAAAGTGATGCAAGCATCTCTCAACTCGAAATTGAAGCTCGAGTTTATTGAAAGGCTTCGCTAGAAAGTCTGTTGCCTCAACTGTAAGTGCCTCTTCCAAGATTGTGCCGGATTTCAGCGGTGCGAGGACGAGAATAGGTATCGTCGGCTCGACTTGTCGAAGCATCTTTAGTTCGGCAACGCTGGTGCGGCCAGCCTTAAGGTCATAGATGATCAAGTCTACAAACCGAAGTTTCTCATCGTCTCTCTCAATGTGGCCAGAAAACGTCTGAAGCTTGAACTTGCCTTCCAAGGCGCGCGTAAGGCCTTTCAAGACCTGTTTATCAGTATCTGCAACAGCCACAGTGGGCATATTCCCTCCACCTATAGTCTACCTATAATCCACTCGCAGTATACCAGAATTATGCTGCAAGCATATTCGCTTTTACTTCGCTATTCAGACATCGAGAGAAAGTCTTTACACCATTGTTGGCTCCAAAGAACATGACTGCTGCCGAGCTGCTAGTGCGAATCGTGACTGATCAGTATTGCCGTGATCCGTTTCATCGGTTTCGAGGCAGCAGTAAGATCTCCAGTTTATAGTCGGAGGATGAAACGCGGGAACCGGATCGAAGGCAACGGTAAACCGCCTGGATTCGCTGCGATTGGCGTTTTCTTATTCTTTGGCGCGACGATGGCGGGCCTTGCAGCGATAACTTTGCTCTTGCCAGGAACACCACTCGACCGTGCTTGGATTCTGAATCCGACGGCCCACAAGTCTCTCCCTTCTTTGGGAAGCAAGGTCAGCATTCTTTTCCTGCTCCTCGCTGTCCTCCTCCTCCTGTCGGGAGTCGGATGGTTCCAGCGTCGTCTCTGGGGATGGAGACTTGCCGTCGCTATTATCGCCACACAAGTGCTTGGAGACATCACCAACCTAATGCGGGGAGATTGGCTGCGCGGCGGCACGGGCTTCATAATCGCTAGTGCGCTGTTGCTCTACCTTTTAACGCCACGAGTCAGAGCTGCATTTTCTAGAATGATTGTTTGAATACGAAGGCACGCCTCTCGCGGACGAGCGAGCAGTCGGGGACTTATCGACGCCGCGGTGCTGTCGAATCGAGCTGGCAGCCTGGGGCCGCGCGGCTCGGCTATGAAAATAGCGTTCGCTGTTTGCGAGGGCCGAATAGTTGCGTCCGCGCGACCTCAGAAAGCTCGCCCATCAATTTGGAGGGCAGATTTGCAGCCACCGTTCCGATCCAGGCAGGAAGTCATCATCAACGCGCCTTTGGAAGCGGTGTGGTCGTTCAGCATGGATCTCACGAAGATCCCGGAGTTCCATCCTCGCGTAGTCAAGGTTGATCTTCTTTCTGGCAAGACACTCCGCGAACCAGGTGCCTCATATCAATGTCATCTTTCGGACGAGAAGCACAGGTGCATCGAGAAGGACATCGAAATTGTCCCGCTGCAGAAGATCGTCACTGTGTTGCCGGAGGACACATTCGGTATCAGCAAGATTCTCAGAGATTACAGAGTGGAAACGACGTTCCAAGCGCTCGGCGACCGGTCAACCAAGGTGGAAATTAGCCACTATTACTCGACGACAACCTTGAAAGCCAAGCTCCTTAACCTAATCGCAAAAGGCAAGATCGCCCGCGAGACCCAGGCAACGTTGAATGCTGCCAAGGCCACGATAGAGGCTACCTGCCGTGCAGGATAGAGCTAATCAGGCGGGTTCCGGATTAAGATGCCACGCGACTTTGGTGTCGCAACTGAACGGCGTTCGGTTGGCTTCTAAACCGGGACAGTGGTATGTCGCTAAGCGCAGCCCGGTGCGACGAATGGGAAGGCAAGACAGCGCTGGACGTGCGGGGCCTGAGTTCACGGGAGAAGTTCCACAAGCAATAGAGAAGAAATGGAATTCCAACAGCCAGAATTATCAGTAGCAAGTAGGCAGTCATGAGCTACTTCTCCTCAGTGCTTCTACACTCAATGATGAGCGGAAAAGCCTAAAGAAGTACTGGATAAGTCATGAAGATTCTATAAAGATTCCACCGTCCCCCTGAGACGGTATCCGACCCAGGGTTCGGTCATGATGTAATGAGGCTGTTCGGGATTCGGTTCCATCTTCTTTCGCAAGTTCTTGACGAAGACCCGCAGGTAGTCGACTTGATCTCCGTAGTCAGGACCCCAAACGGCTTGCAGCAGTTCGCGATGAGACAAAACCTGGTTGGCGTGCTGCGTCAAATAGCGCAGAAGATCCAGTTCTTTCGGCGTCAGGTGCGTGCTCACGCCTTCTCTCGACACGATGCGCTGCTCAAAGTCGATCACAATTTCGCCCACGCGAATCTTTTTTGGCGACGACTGCGCACTGGGCACTCTCCTGAGGGCGGCGCGGATGCGCGCCATGAGCTCCGGAGTACTGAACGGCTTGGTGACAAAATCGTCCGCTCCGGCGTCGAGCGCCGCCACTTTGTCTTCTTCGGAATTTCGGACCGTGAGCATGACTATGGCTACGTCGCTGTCCCTGCGAATCGCCCTGCATGCCGCCAATCCTCCCATCCCCGGCATATTCATATCGAGCACCACGAGATCTGGCCGCAGCTCCCGCATGTTCTCCAGTGCCTCTTCGCCGGTCTTGGCTTCATCCACTTCGTAGCCCTCCGCCACGAGAGTTGTGCGCATGAACCGACGAATTTTCGGCTGGTCATCGACAACGATGATACGACCCGCGCTCAAGCAGCCTCCTCTCGGTGGACTGGCAAGGTGATTCGGAAGGTCGTCAATCCTGGCCGGCTCGAAACCGTCAGTTCGCCATTGTGGGCTCGCACAATGCCATGAGCGATACTGAGACCCAGACCGGAACCCGGTATTTGACGCTTGACTGATGGACTTCGGTAGAACCTGTCAAAAATCCGCAATTGCTCTTCTGCTGGTATACCCTTACCGTAGTCAGTAACTTGCACGCTCAACACACCGTCTTCCACTTGCGCCCCTATTTCAACCGCAGTTTCCGCCGACGTGTATTTCAACGCATTATCCAACAGTTGGCGAATGGCTAGTTTCATAAGGCGCTTGTCGAAAGCCATCGTCGGCAGGGGGCCGTGTGAGACTACCCGAACAGGATGCTCATCGATTTCCGTTCGCATGGAAGAAACAACATCTTCGAGAGTGTCGTTCAAATTTCCCATCTCCGGATGAAGGTCGATTCGCGTGGTATCAAGTCGCGCCATTTCAATCGCGTCGTCAATCAACTCCCGCAAGTGCTCTGCTTCCTCGTCGGCAATCGTCAGTTGTTCCTGCCTGCTTTCCGTAGACACGTTCGGATTCGCGAGCAGTGATGTGGTTGCAGCCTTGATCAAAGTCAGCGGTGTTTTGAATTCGTGGGCCATGGCATCGATGAGCGTCGTTCTTAGCTGTTCACTTTGCCGCGCAGCTTCCACCTCCTGAGCCAGATCTTGCGCTCGTGCCCGTTCGAGACCGATCGCAACCAGATTCGCGACCCCCTGCAAGACGGACTCCGGCATAGTCGCACCACGCAAGGCCATGCTCGCGACCGGCTCCGAGCCGCTGCGGACACCGACGATCACGTATGGCGCACGCCCTTTCGTTGAAGGTCCATCGGATAATGCTGCAAGTCGAAGGTCGTCCTCAAATCCTTCGGGTCCCGAAGTCCCGACGCAATGAAATTCCCGTGCATGACGCTCGTACAATATGGCCGCCTGGAGATCGAAGACCTGTGCTAGTTTCTCGACCAGTTGTTTGCCAAAGGGAGCGCTTCGGTCGATCAACAACATTGCCCGACTGAACGTGTAAAGGCGCTCGAGATCCCTTTGGCGTTCAACTGCTTCAGACGCTCTCGTCTTAGCCTTGGCGGACAATCGGCTGGCAATCAGGGAGGTCGCGAGAAAACTCGAAAGCGCGACCCAATTTTGCGGATCGGCGATCGTGAATGTTCCGACTGGAGGGAGGAAGAAAAAATTGAACACGAGGGTTGCTAGCACTGAGGCCAAGGCAGCTTCAAGGAATCCCCATGTGCTCGCGACAATCAGGATCAGAAGCAAGTAGGCGAACCCAATCGTTGTAGCGTTGACGGGAATCAGGCGATAGCCGACATACGTGACGAGGACAACGCCACTCAATGCGACGAGCACGCGCACGGGACGCCGACGGAGCACGCCATTCTCCTCCAGCACGATATTCTAGGTCATCTTCGTCCCAGGGGCGCTGGCCCCGTGCCGGTCTTTCATCGGGACGCTCTTGGAAAATCGGCCATACGGTTCAACGGCTCCCATACGTCAGAATTCCAGTTTCACTTGTACTGCGATCATGCGTGGGCTGCTATCGCCACCCAAGCCCACGCCGAGCAAGCCAGTGGGCGGTGATGTCGTATAGGTGAGCGCTCCGAATCCTGTTTGCGTCGAGGAGTTCCCCGGAACGCCAGCTAGCACCATGCTGGGCAATCCGAAGTTGGGATGATTGAAGACATTGAAGAACTGTGCCTCCAACCTCATGGCAAGTTTTTCGTGAAGTGGGATGCGTTTGGTCAGATACACGTCGGACCAGAGGAATTGGGGACCACGGAACTGGTTCCTGCGGGAGTTGCCAAATTGGCAGTGGGCCGGATCATCTCCGCGGAAACAAGCCCCTGTACTCGGATCTACTGTGGAAACGAAAGCATCAGGGTTCACCCACTGCACCGTCCCAGGCTGTGTGACTCCCGGAATGTTGCAGTGACGACAGTAGGGGTCCACGCCTGGAACAAGACTTGCGAACTGAGGTCCGCTGCCTTGCACGATGCCATTGCCGTTCGCCGAATAGGGTGTGCTCAGGACTGAGAACGGAACGCCACTGTGCCAGAATACGCTGCCCGAAACCTGCCACCCATTCAGCGCATAACCAAGCGCATGGTTCCTCACCTTGATCGGCAGCTCGTACACATACTGCCCGGTGAGGTTGTGGCGAATGTCGTAATCGCACGAGCCGTAATCGCGGCGGAGATCTCCCGGCAGAGGAGAAAGAATCCCCCCAGCCGAAAACTGTAGGAAACCCCCATTCGAGACCGTGTCCAGGCAATGGCTCCAGGTGTAGTTGAGCTGTCCCTGAAGACCATGTCCGAGACGCTTCATGGCCGTGAGCTGCAGGCCGTGGTAGTGACTGTTCGCGCCCGTAGCAAACTGACTCACGGAGGCAAACCGGGGATCGGTCGGCTGTAGGTAAGGAAACGGGGCGAAGCATCCCTGGCACACAGTCTGGTATCCGTTGACCTGCGTGAGATAGGGCTGGTTCACCGCGCGAGTGCCGACGTATTGGGCCTGCAAGCTGGCCGTCGTTCCAAACTGATGTTCGATTCCCAAGCTCCACTGCATGAAATATGGCGCATGCAGTCTGCCATCCGGCACCGCTGTAATCGCCACGGGCGGGAGACACGTCGCGGGGTCGGCGAGCGGCGAAGCGCACGAAAGTTCCCCCTGCTTGAATCCGGCGCCAAAACTCTGGTTGGCAGCGACGGTTGCATCGACCGCACTGTTTGGCACTCCCGGCGCGATCATGGTTCCGCCCACGGTGCCCAATAACCCGCCCTGAAACGTCCTCACGTAAGGCGGATTGGTGCCGATCAAATCAGCGATGCTGCCCGGCATGATGTCACTGAAGATTCCGAAGCCGGAGCGGAGCACGGTGTTCGGTTCGAACTGCCATGCGACAGCCGCTCTCGGTTGAAGGATGGCGACTGGGGTCGAGGAAAACAGGTGGCCCAGATTCGTCTGAATCGCTGCATTGAGTGGCTGATTAACGTCGTGCGAAACGGAATTAAAAGACCCTCGAAGGCGGCCGATCTGCTGATGTGGATTGAGAGGATTCGAGTTGAAGGTATCGCGCAAACCGAAAGTCCAGGTGAGCTTCGGCGTGACTCTCCAGGTGTCCTGCGCATACAGATCGAGGTTGAGGAAATTGAAAGGCTCGTTTGCTGTCGTCGGGAAAGCCTTGGTCGCGGTTGACGCCACACCATAGATGAACTGCGGTAGCGTCGTGTAGGTCACGGTCGGCACCGTACCCTGACCAAAGTCGTAATCGTTGAGGCGAAAGATTCGGGTGTTGGTGCCGAACCTCAGTTCATGAGCACCATGGCTCCAGGCGAGGTTGTCGTTGATAAAGAAGCGGGATGCACGCCTTCCCTGGACCCACGTGTTATCCAGTCCTCCAATTGTGGTGAAAGGAGCATTCGCGCCACTGCCCTCCAGAACGATCGGGAAAGCAGCAAGAGTCTTCTCGAAGTCGCTTGGCCCGAACAGGCTCTCATACCACGAGAACGCCGGATTGAAGTAGTTCACAAGATTTTGCGAGAAAACGTGCGTATATCCCGCCGCGAAGGAGTATAGGGGCTGAGGAGAAATCGCGTTGAACACGGGATTAATGGGATCGGTGTAGGCGGCCTGGAGTCCGTTGTCGGTCTGAAATCGAAACCACGCGGTGTCTCGCTCGTTGATGTTGTAATCGATCCGAGCCGTCTGTACCTGTTCATGATCGGCGCTTGAATGGGAAATGCTCTGCCGGTTTGCGCAGCCGTTTCCGTCATTCGCAACGGCAGGCGGACCTCCGCCCACATCGAAGGGACAACCGAGAACCGCCAGTGGCGCACCCGCTGTGCTTCCGTAGAGCGAAAACATCTGTTGGTAGAACGGAACTAATTGCGGAGCAGGCGCATACTTTGCTCCAGAAACAGAATCCGTTCCACCGAGTGGAAGTTGCTGCAGCACATATTGCTGGAATGCGCTGCTCGGAACGGTCGTCGCTGTCACGATCGGCAACGATATCCGAACCCATTCGCTATCGAAGAAAAAGAACAGTCTGTCGTGGACGATCGGCCCGCCCACACTTCCCCCGAAATGGTTGACGTTCGATCGCGGCTTGTGATTGCCTGGCGTGGCGTTGGTAAAGTAATCCGCCGCGTTCAGGATTGAGCCATTCCACAGTTCGTAGAGATTGCCGTGAAACTGATTGGTGCCTGATTTTGTGACGTAGTTGACCTGTGACGCCCCGTAACGCCCCTGATCGACGGCATAGGAAAGGGTGTTGACCGTCACCTCTGAGATCGAATTCAGTCCCAACACGAGATTGGTGGCTAGGCCGCTATTGAGATTGGTGAGCGCGTCGTTCGTCTCCAGCCCATCGACGATGTAGCCATTGGAGAGGGCGGGGAGTCCGTTGAATTCCACGTTGCCGTATCCGTTGGTACCGCCCACAAAATCATTGCCGCTGCCTGCCGTATTGATGAGGGCGCCCGGAGCGAACTGCAATGGGTAGGTCATATCCCCACCGGGATTCGGCAGGTCCTCCAGTGCCGGCGCGCCCAAAGTCGTGGAGGTGTTTGCATTGCTCGGGTTGATGATGGGAGCTTCCGCGCCGACTTCCACGGTCTCCTTCGATCGCGCCACTCTGAGCGTGAAGTTGACGGTCTGCTTCTGCCCCAGGCCGGAGAAAACATTGTCTGCCTGTTGCGGCTCAAATCCCTCGGCTTCTACTCTGACCGCATACGTGCCCGGCTTGAGCTGCGGGAAGTTGAGGCGGCCTCCACTATCGGTCTTGATGGTGCGCTTTAGACCTGTCTCCTGATTGGTGATCGTCACCTTGGCATCGGGCACAACCGCGCCAGTGGTGTCGGTCACTTGGCCAACGATGGCACTGGTGGTTTCACCCTGCGCCCAGGCGGGGGCTTGCATGACCGAAACCACCGCCAAGGCAAGAAGTGCCAAGCTGAGTGCGTGCCACAAGGCGCACTCGAAACGCAATCCCACGGTTTATCCCTCGAATCCCCAGACCGAACGAAAGGCCTCGTTCGTCATCATCTGGCAATCAGGATACACTATCGGATGTTAACTATAGTAAATATATATATGGATATTATGATTTAGAGATCCAGATTCTCTCCGCAGCCGATGTGCCGAGACGAATCTGGTGCTTATCCACCGATAAGGAAACGGTGCGGTCGTAGTTTCGGGCCTCTACCGCAAGGCGAACGCCCGGACGGATGCCCTCTTTCTCGAAAAACTCCAGGAGTCTCCGATCACGTTCATAAACGCTCGCGACCACATATTTCGAACCGGCCTCCGCCTCGCTGAGCAAGCGCATGCCCCGTTTGCGGCGTTCCGCGGGGCTGCGCAGCGCCAACCCGTTTCCGTGAGGGCAGGTGTCTTTATGCCCCAATCTCTCGACCAACTTCTTCTCAAAGGCAGGGGAGACGGCATGTTCCAGTCGTTCCGCCTCGTCGTGGATCTCATACCAGGCCATGCCGAACATCTCCGACAGCATTCGTTCGATCAGATGGTGGCGAATCATCGTCCGTTCGGCGATCTCCCGTCCTTGCGAGGTGAGGCTGATATGCCCTTCCTTTTTTATGGAGACAAGCCCATCCTTCTTCAATCGCTTCAGGGCAAACGTCACCGCGGGTCTGGTGACGGAGAGCCAATGGGCAAGCGTCGCGGGTATCACGGTCTGCCCCTCTGCTTCCGCTTCCGCTATGGCTTTCAGATAGTCTTCTTTGGAGATCGTGATCATGGTCGCGTGAGAACTCTACCAAATGCGTGCAGTCTAACACTTTCACTTCCGACGCTCCGTATCGGCGCGGCATGCGGCACAGAACCTTCGCAGGTTTTGCTGGGTAGTGCTGTTCGTGGTGGACATCGGCCAAGGATTCTACCGACTCCAGGACTCCAAGCGAGTCAACACCTCGACGGGCGTCCCGAGTTCGACCGTGGGATTCTTCCGGAATAGTTGCGACGTGGCGGGCAAGGACGTGTCGCGCCGCACCAAGGGCTGACTTTAGTCGCCGTCGAGATGCAAGTAGCCGAGGACATATAGCAGCAGGGCTCCCATCGCGAGCGCACTGAGCACTGCCAATATCCAAAGGCCCTGCCAGTGAGTGAATTCCTCTATGACCCTTCTTCTGCCCTTGCCGTAGCAATATTTGCCCATAGGCGAACCGAGCCTCGAAAGACAAAATTATGAACGCGAGCAGCACCCTTCTACGCTTTAGCGTTCAGCCTTAAGGCATCAATTGTTCGGTGCGATCATCTCCGCGACGACATTGAATATCGAATATCGGTTATGGCAAATGGGGCTCTGGTCTTGAATCGACCAGAGCCCTCTCGCGCCTGGGGGTTAGAAGTGGAACCCAAGTTGAGCTGTCAACGAACGCGGTGTGACATAGTGTGTCCCGCTGAAGGTTGAAAGGAAGTTATACAGCGCCGTTTTGTTCGCGATGTTGACGGCGGTAAGCGTGAGACTCCATTTGTAGCGATCGCCTTTGAACAGGTTGTCGTCACC